>Ga0308171_1000013_pt1 | contig 773102 bp, 708 predicted proteins | sample PhyGR1_FD_202135 | JGI IMG/M metagenome (GOLD analysis project Ga0308171, IMG submission 202135) | Phyllosphere microbial communities from UC Gill Tract Community Farm, Albany, California, United States - DLSLSG.R1 | ecosystem: Host-associated > Plants > Phyllosphere > Unclassified | place... | reverse complement strand
CGGTGATGGCGGGGCCAGATATGCGCGATCGCCACTCGATTCCCTGCAACGACGTGGATTGGCTGGCCTCGCTGGAAAAACCGCTGAGCGGTCTGCGCATCGCTTTCAGCGCGGATTTCGGCTACATCGCCGTTGATCCCGAAGTGCGTGACATTGTCACGCACGCCGCGCGTCGTTTTGCCCGTGAGCTCGGCGCTGAACTGGATGAAGTGGATCCCGGTATCGCCGATGAAGGTGCCACCTTTGCCGCGCTGGTGGCTTTTGAGAGCGATCTCACCGGCATGCGTCACATGCTCGCTGAACTGGGTGCACGCATGTCACCGCATCTCAGCGCCATGCTGAAACACGACTGGCGCGCTGAAACCTTTACCGACGCCAATACCACACGCAAAAAGCTGTGTAACCAGATGTGGCGCTTTATGCAGCATTACGATCTGCTGCTGTCGCCGACGCTGGCGGTGCCGCCGTTCCCGCTCAACATGCAGGGACCGGAGATCATCGATGGCCGCATGGTGCGCAGCGATCACTGGCTCTCATTCTGCTTCCCGTTCAATTTCACCGGCCAACCGGCGGCGTCTGTTCCTGCGGGCTTTACCGCCAGCGGATTGCCGATTGGCATGCAAATCGTGGGTCGTCATCTGGACGATGGCCTGGTGCTGGCGGCGAGTGCCGCGTTCGAGCGCATACAACCCTGGAATCACATCTCACCTGTTTCAATCGGAGTTGCCCATGACTAACAAAAATTCACCGGCTTTAGAGCAGGAGTTCGAGCATGAACCGGTTCCGCTCAGCCATCGCCACTCGACGGGTTCGGTATCGGCGGTGTGGTTTGGTTTCCCGATGATCCTCACCAATGCGCTATTTGGCGGCATCATTACCTGGCATCTCGGCTTCTGGCCGGCGCTGATTGCCATTCTGCTGGGAAATCTGGTGCTGTTTGCCTATGTGGGTGCGCTGAGCTGGTTCGCCGGTAATACCGGCATGAACTTCGCGCTGCAGGCGAAACGGACCTTTGGCACCAAAGGCTACATTTTGGTTTCGGGCTTCCTTTCAACTGTGGTGATCGGCTGGTACGCCTTCCAGACCGGGTTAACCGGCACGGTGATTAATCAAACCTTTGGCTGGAATGCACTGGCGGTGACGGCGTTTGCCATGGTGCTGTATACCGGCATCACCTTCCTCGGCGTGCGCGCATTGTCCGTGCTCGGCATGATCGCTGCGCCGCTGTTCGTGGTGTTGGGATTGGTGGCGCTGTGGCTGATCAGTAAGGATCACGATTTCAGCACCATCACGCAGTTTACCGGCAGCAGCAGCGCAGTGGGCGCGATGAGCATGGGCACCGCCGTCACCATGGTGGTGGCCGGTTTCGCCGATTCAGGCACCATGACGGCAGATTTCACCCGCTGGTCAAAAGACGGTAAATCGGCGGTGATTGCCGCGTTCTCAGCGTTCCCGGTGGCGAACGTTATCTCTTATCTATTTGGCGTGGTGATTGTGGCGGTGGGCGCGGCGGTTGATCCGGCGAGTAACGGCGGCAACTTCCTGCCAATGCTAATGGGGCACGGCATGCTGCTGTCGGTGATTGCTTTCCTGTTTGTGTTTATCAATCTCGGTTCGGTGTGTACGCACTGCCTGTATAACGGCGCAGTCGGCTTTAGTCATCTGTTCAGCAGCAAAATGCGTTTGTGGACGGTGATCCTTGGCGTGATTGGCGGGGCGCTGGCGCTGGCTGGCGTGTGGTCCTATTTCCTCGAATGGCTGAGTTTGCTCGGCATCGTGGTGCCGCCGTTTGGCGCAGTGATGATTGTTGATTTGATCTTCATGGCCAAAATCAGCGAACAGCGCCAATTGCGCCGTATGCGCGGCAGCGCCTTTGCCGCCTGGGCGATTGGTAGCTTGTGTGCGGTGATTGCGCACATCGCCTTCCCACAGTTCGGTGAAGCGGTGATTGGCCTGGTGACTGCTGCCGCCAGCTATACGCTGATTGTGAAACTAAAAGGTGAAAGCACAGTAACGGTGATGGAGGAAAAAAATGCCTGATTACGCCATTGATTCAACCCCTTACTCGTGGCCGTATGACGGTCGCTGCAGCCCGCAGGATACCGCACTGATCGTTATCGATATGCAAACCGATTTCTGCGGTAAGGGCGGTTACGTCGATAGCATGGGCTACGATATTGCCTTAACGCGCGCGCCTATCAAACCGCTGCAGCAGGTGCTGGCAACGATGCGCGAGTTGGGCTTCCCGATCATCCATACGCGCGAAGGGCATCGGCCGGATTTAAGTGATCTGCCCGCAAATAAGCGTTGGCGATCCAGACGCATGCAGGCGGAGATCGGCGCGCCGGGTCCGTGCGGGCGCATTCTGGTGCGCGGTGAACCGGGCTGGGAAATTATCCCGGAACTGGCGCCCTTGCCGGGAGAAGTCATCATCGATAAACCGGGAAAAGGCTCGTTTTACGCTACCGATCTCGAACTGATTCTGCGCAGCCGCGGCATTCGCAATCTGATCATCAGCGGCATCACCACTGATGTCTGCGTCCACACCACGCTGCGCGAGGCTAACGATCGCGGTTTTGAGTGTTTGGTGTTGTCAGATTGCTGCGCGGCGACGGAGCTGAAACACCACGAAGCGGCGCTTAGCATGATCCATATGCAGGGCGGGATTTTTGGTGCAGTGGCCAGTTCGCAGACCTTGCTGGCGGGATTAATTAGCAAGCAAACGGTTGAGGTGGATTAGCTCTTTAACCACTTTTCATAGTGCTCTGGCCACGCCATGGTCGGCGTGCCGGGCCTGCCCATACCAAATCCATGTCCGCCGCTGCTGTAGCGATGCATCTCAACCGGCACATGCTCACGCTTACAGGCGTCAGCCATAATCAGCGTGTTATGCGGATCGGAAATCGGATCGTCCTCTGCCTGCACCAGCAAGAAGGGCGGCGATTGCGGATTGACAAACTCCTGCACTGACCATGCGGCGTCTTCACTGGCGGGCGCGTGGTTGCCAACTAACATTTTGTGGGTTGAAGTGTGGGTGTAAGGCGCTTCCAGCGTAATGATGGGATAGATCAGCGCCGCGCGATCGGCCGTGGCGGGCAGGTTATCCAGGGCATCGGTTGCCCTATAAGATAGAAAATCAGCTCGCGAGACCGCCATACCAAGCAGATGCCCACCGGCAGAAAACCCCAACACGCTGACATTTTTTTCCCGTTGCCGCACCAGGCGCAGCGCGCGCTGTGCATCCTGCAGTGAAACCATCGCACCATCTTTCCAGCCTTCATGCGGTAAACGATAACTCAGCACATAAACGGTATATCCGCGCGCCGTCAGCCAGGCTGCGGCAGGCCAGGCTTCTTTACCCATTTCAATGCGCGAATAGCCGCCGCCTGCGGCAATCAATACCGCGCGACCATTAGGCGAGGGCGGCGTTAATACGGTGAGTGTGGGCTGTACGATATTACGCTGCGCGCCTTTGGTTGAAATCACCAAAGCGCCAGCAGGACCGCCACCGCCCGGCGGTAAATCTGGCCATAGCGGCAAGATTTGGGTTGTTACGCGTTTCGAAGCAGCCCAGATTAGCCCGCTGCGCACTGTCAGCGCGGAAAGAGTGAGATACGACAAAAAATGGCGGCGCTTCATGGCAGATCCTCATGAAATCGAAGGCTTATTGAAGCAGATAAATCAGCAGAAAAGATGAAGAGGGCATTGCTATGTATGAACAAATGCGACGGGACAAGCGTTAAGGTTTGTAGTTACAACATACTTTTAATTGTTTTCTTAATCGTGAGCCTGGCAGCAGTGCGGTTGTCGTTTTGACAGTGAAGGGCGGCTATAGATGCTACGACGAAAGTGACAATGGCCTTGGCTGCGTCTGGTACTCCTATTGGTGCTAATGATGCGGCGATCGGCGGCCATGCCATTGCGGCAGGCACAATTTTAGTCCCTGACAATACTCGGGAATTCGCTCGGGTAGTTGATTTGGATCTTCAGGATTGGGCTAGCTAGCCACTAAAGAAAAGGGCGACCAACGTCGCCCCCAAATCAACCTCAACCACGCATCGGTTCAGCGCGGACCGGTTTATCACCGGCAACAAAGTAATCCGCTTCGCTGCGCGGCAGCGGCTGTCGACCACGAATGTTATCTGCGATTTTCTCGCCGATCATGATGGTCGTCGCGTTCAGGTTACCGGTGATGATCAGCGGCATGATTGAAGCATCTACCACGCGCAGGGCTTCAACGCCATGAACGCGGCCTTCACCATCGACGACAGACATCTCGTCGTTACCCATTTTACAGGTGCCACACGGGTGATAAGCCGTTTCGCCGTGATTTCGCACAAACTCATCCAGCTGTTCATCGGTCTGGCAATCCAGGCCTGGGCTGATCTCTTTACCGCGATATTTATCCAGCGCCGGCTGGTTGATGATCTGGCGCGTGATACGAATCGCATCGCGGAACTCCTGCCAATCCTGCTCATGTGACATGTAGTTGAACAGAATCGCTGGATGGCGACGCGGATCGCGTGATTTCAGGCGTACATGACCGCGGCTCGGTGAGCGCATCGAACCAACGTGGCATTGGAAGCCGTGCGCTTCCACCGCGTTCGAGCCGTTGTAGTTAATCGCCACCGGCAGGAAGTGATACTGAATATTCGGCCAGCTGAACTCTTCACGACTGCGGATAAAGCCGCCGCCTTCAAAATGGTTGCTGGCGCCGACGCCGGTGCCATTAAACAGCCACTCCGCACCGATTTTCGGCTGGTTCCACCACTTCAAGGCCGGGTAGAGCGAAACTGGCTCTTTACACTCATATTGCAGGTACATTTCGAGGTGATCCTGCAAGTTCTCACCCACGCCCGGCAAATCATGCACCAGCGGGATATCGAACTGTTTCAGCAGTTCAGCGGATCCGACTCCGGAACGCTGCAGAATCTGCGGCGAGGCGATAGCTCCGGCGCACAGCAGCACTTCACGACGTGCATGCGCCTGGTGCGAGGTATTGCTGGAACCCAGCAAATATTGCACGCCAACCGCGCGTTTACCTTCAAACAGAATGCGGTCGGTGGTCGCATGGGTGACGATTTTCAGGTTCGGACGGGTTTTCGCGGTATCGAGATAACCGCGCGCGGTGCTGGAGCGGCGACCTTTCGGCGTCACAAAGCGATCCATTGGCCCGAAACCTTCCTGCTGGTAGCCATTCAGGTCATCAGTGCGTGGATAACCTGCCTGCACGCCGGCTTCAATCATTGCCGCAAACAGCGGATTGTTACCAGGTTTACAGGTGGTGATGCTCACCGGACCTTCGCCGCCGTGGTAATCATTGGCACCAATATCGCGCGTTTCTGATTTGCGATAGTAGGGCAGGCAATTCAGGTAGCTCCAGTTTTCCAGGCCAGGCTCCCTGGCCCAGTTATCGAGGTCCATCGCGTTACCACGGATGTAACACATGCCGTTGATCAGCGACGATCCGCCCAAGCCTTTACCGCGCCCGCACTCCATGCGGCGGTTGTTCATGTACGGCTCAGGTTCAGTTTCATACGCCCAGTTGTAGCGTTTTCCCTGCAGCGGGAACGCCAGCGCCGCAGGCATCTGCGTGCGGAAGTCGAAGCGGTAATCTGGGCCGCCCGCTTCTAAAAGCAGCACATTAACGCTGCTATCTTCGGTCAGTCTTGTTGCCAAAACGTTCCCTGCGGATCCGGCTCCGATAATGATGTAATCAAATTCCATTAGTCGTTCCTCAGGTTAAAAGCCAAAATTAAAATACGGACTGAAAACGGGTCATTTCGAGCTGCACAGATTTCACTTGCGTGTAGTTTTGCAGCGTCATCAGGCCATTTTCACGGCCCACACCCGAATGTTTGTAACCGCCCACCGGCATTGCGGCGTCAGATTCGCCCCAGGTATTGATCCAGCAAATGCCCGCTTCAATCTGGTGAATTACGCGGTGCGCGCGGTTAAGATCCTGGGTTACCACACCGGCCGCCAGGCCAAATTCGGTGGCGTTGGCGCGGCGAACCACTTCTTCTTCGCTTTCATAAGTCAGAATCGACATCACTGGCCCGAAGATCTCTTCACGCACAATGGTCATCTCATCGCGGCAGTCGGTGAACACGGTCGGTTCCACCCATGCGCCGTTATCGAAAGCCGCACCGCTCAGACGTTTACCGCCGCACAGCAGGCGCGCACCTTCGCTGATGCCGGATTCAATAAAGCGCATCACGTTGTCGCGATGCGCGAAGCTCACCAGCGGACCGAAGTTGGTATCTGGATGGTTGAGATCGCCGGCCTTAATACGCGCCACGCGCTCAGCGATTTTGGCTTCAAACGCCGCTTGCAAATTAGCTGGGATAAACACGCGCGTGCCGTTGGTGCAAACCTGGCCCGAGCTGTAGAAGTTCGCCATCATCGCGATGTCAGCGGCGAGATCGAGGTCAGCGTCATCAAAAATGATCAGCGGAGATTTGCCGCCCAGCTCCATGGTGACGTCTTTCAGCGTCGAACCGGCCGCATTGGCCATCACTTTCTTACCGCTGGCAACGCCGCCGGTGAAGGAGACTTTATCGATGCCCGGATGATCGGTAAGCAGCTGGCCGGTGACCGCGCCGCGACCGTTTAACACGTTGAACACGCCGTTCGGCACGCCCGCTTCAGTATAGATTTCCGCCAGTTTCAGCGCGGTCAGCGGCGTGACTTCGCTGGGTTTGAAGATCATCGCGTTACCGGCGGCCAATGCTGGCGCGGATTTCCACAGCGCGATCTGAATCGGATAGTTCCACGCACCGATCCCGGCCACCACGCCCAGCGGTTCGCGGCGGGTGTAAACGAACGAGGTATCGCGCAGCGGGATCTGCTGGCCTTCCAGAGAAGGAATCAAGCCCGCGTAGTACTCGAGCACGTCGGCACCGGTGACGATGTCCACGTATTGGGTTTCGCTCAGCGGTTTGCCGGTGTCGAGGGTTTCCAGCGCGGCTAGTTCGTCATTGCGCTCACGCAGAATATCGACCGCACGACGCAAAATGCGCGAACGTTCCATCGCGGTCATCGCCGCCCAGATTTTCTGGCCTTTTTTCGCGGCGGCAACAGCGCGATCAACATCTGCGCGTTCCGCTTCATGCACGTCGGCCAGCACTTCGCCGTTCGCCGGGTTGATGGTCTGGAATGTTTTACCTGCCGCAGCGGGAACCAATGCGCCATCAATATAAAGGTGTTGCTCGGTGAATCGGGACATGATTTCTCCTTCCTCAGTGATTCTGGTCAGCCAATTGCTGACGAATGAATTGGGTGGTGAGCTGTCTGGCGATAGCCAAATCGAACGGTTTGCCGCTGAGCGCCGCGCGAAGCCACAGGCCATCAATCAATGACGCGAGGCCATGTGCCGCCAGACGCGCCTTTTCGCGCGGGATAACGCGACGAAACTCGGCTGCCAATGTGGAAAACAGGCGACGGCTGCTCACGCGTTCTAAGCGGCCCAACTGTGGCTGATGCATGCTGCTGGCCCAGAAATCCAGCCAGGCTTTCATTGCGGCGCTGTGCACCTGCGAATCATCAAAGTTGCCTTCCACAATCGCCAGCAGGCGCGCTTCCGTTGTGGCGTTTGCTAGCGGTTTTAACCTTGCTGCTACCGCATCACGTAGCTGACGTGTTACGTCACGCATCGTGGCTTCCAGCAGACCGTTCTTGTCTTTGAAGTAGTGGCTAATGATGCCTGTCGATACGCCAGCACGTCGCGCAATCTGCGCAATGGTGGCATCGTTGATCCCGACTTCGTTGATGGTGCTCAGGGTCGCATCAATCAGTTGCCGACGACGTATCGGCTGCATTCCCACCTTTGGCATAACACTCCAGCTCCACTTCAATCTTAGAACACTATTAAAACTTTTTTTGATTGCACGTTCAATATAAAAAAGAAATTTGTTAGGATGCTGTGCTTGGATTGTTACAAAAACGAAGCGGGGAAGCGAAGGGACTCAGCGGATGCGTATGCACGCGCATCCCACGAAAACCGCATTTTGCCTCGTCGGGATGCCGTTAATGGCGATCTCCGCGAGCTTCTTTGGCAAGTACTACAGGAAATTAACCAGAGGTAATCGATGATTAATCCACCTGCCAGTGAAAAAGACAGAATCAATCCTGTGGTGTTTTACACCTCCGCCGGACTGATTCTGACATTTTCACTTGTCACGATTTTTTACAGCGAACTCGCTGCCAGCTGGCTTCTGACCGCCGTTAATTGGGTCACCTCCACGTTTGGCTGGTACTACATGCTCGCTGCCACGCTGTACATCGTGTTCGTCATCTACATGGCATGTTCGCGCTACGGCGCCATCAAGCTGGGGCCGGAGCAATCTAAACCCGAGTTCAGCTTACTGAGCTGGTCGGCGATGCTGTTTGCCGCCGGCATCGGTATTGACCTGATGTTCTTCTCGGTTGCCGAGCCGGTAACCCAATACATGCAGCCGCCAGAAGGTGCAGGGCAGACCATGGAAGCCGCGCGTCAGGCGATGGTATGGACGCTGTTCCACTACGGCGTCACCGGCTGGTCGATGTACGCATTAATGGGCATCGCGCTCGGCTACTTTAGCTATCGCTACAACCTGCCGCTCACCATCCGGTCGGCGCTCTATCCGATTTTCGGCAAACGCATTAATGGCCCGATTGGTCACACGGTGGATATTGCCGCGGTGATCGGCACCATCTTTGGTATCGCCACCACGTTGGGGATTGGCGTGGTGCAGCTGAACTACGGCCTCAACGTGTTGTTCGATGTGCCGGAAGGTTTCACGGCGCAGGCCGCGCTAATTGTGCTGTCGGTGATCATCGCCACCATCTCAGTAACATCCGGCGTGGATAAAGGCATACGTATTCTTTCTGAGCTGAACGTCGCGCTGGCGCTGGGCTTAATTCTGTTCGTGCTGTTTATGGGCAAAACCGATTTCCTGCTCAACGCACTGGTGCTGAACGTTGGTGATTACGTCAATCGCTTTATGGGTATGACGTTGAATACCTTTGCCTTCGATCAGCCACGCGAGTGGATGAATAGCTGGACGCTGTTCTTCTGGGCGTGGTGGGTTGCCTGGTCGCCGTTTGTCGGTCTGTTCCTCGCACGTATTTCGCGCGGTCGTACCATTCGTGAGTTCGTGTTGGGTACGCTGATTATCCCGTTCACCTTTACGCTGCTGTGGCTGTCGGTGTTTGGTAACGCGGCGCTGTATGAAATCATTCACGGCGATGCCGGCTTTGCGCAGGAAGTGATGGCGCATGCCGAACGCGGCTTCTATAGCCTGCTGGCGCAGTATCCGGCGTTTAAATTCAGTGCATCGGTGGCCACCATCACCGGCATGCTGTTCTACGTGACGTCGGCGGATTCCGGTTCGCTGGTGCTGGGTAACTTCACTTCGAAGCTGAAAGACATCAACAGCGATGCACCGAACTGGCTGCGTATCTTCTGGTCGATTGCGATTGGTGTGCTAACGATGGGCATGCTGATGACCAACGGGATTTCTGCCTTGCAGAACGCCACGGTGATCATGGGCTTACCGTTTAGCTTTGTAATCTTCTTTGTGATGGCCGGGCTGTATAAATCGCTGAAGGTGGAAGATCACCGCCGCGCCAGCGCCAGCCGCGACACTGCGCCGTACATTTCAGCCAGTAACGATCGCCTGAGCTGGAAGAAGCGCCTGTCGCGTCTGATGAACTATCCGGGCACGCGCTATACGCAGAAGATGATGGAAGAGGTGCTGTTCCCGGCGATGCAGGATGTGGCGAAAGAGCTGGAGCTGCGCGGTGGACGTGTATCACTGGAGCGTGCCGAGCCAGAAGAAGGGCAGCCGCTGGGCCACCTTGATCTGCGCGTGTTGCTGGGCGAGGAGCAGGATTTCGTTTATCAAATCTGGCCACAGCAGTATTCGGTACCGGGCTTTACCTATCGCGCACGTAGCGGTAAATCGACCTATTACCGCCTGGAAACCTTCTTGCTGGAAGGCAGCCAAGGCAATGATTTGATGGACTACAACAAAGAGCAGGTGATCATCGATATTCTCGATCAGTACGAACGTCACCTGAACTTTATCCACCTGCATCGTGAAGCGCCGGGCAGCAATATGACTTTCCCGGACGTGTGATGTCAGCCAGGTGCGCCGCGATGCGCACCTGGCACTTTCTCCGATCGCAGCTACACTTTCACGCTGATTAAACGGGGGATGAAATGAAATTAGGCTTTGCTTGTAAGTATCTGGATCAACAGGCTAAACAGCCGTATCCCTTCAAAAGCACCACCCGCACGCGCTTTCTTAGTCTCAATGATGAATCACGCATCACGCTGCTAAACCAACTGGCGCAAAACAATCTGCAAAATCTCACTCTCACGCTTGAAAAGCTGGCGACGCAGCCCGACGCGCTGCGCATGATGCGCATCGGCAGCGATCTATTGCCGCTTTACACGGTGCCACAAGCGACTCAGCTGTACGGTGAATTATTGCCCGATCTTACGCCGTTACTACGCCGCTGCGGCGAGCTGGCGCGCGCTAATAATATTCGGCTTTCATTCCACCCCGGCCAATATACGGTGCTGGCCTCCGATAATGACGGCGTGGTCGATCGCGCGATTGAGGATGTGGAGTATCACGCTACCTGTGCGGTATTAATGGGTTATGGCCGACAGTTTCAGGATTTCAAAATCAACATCCATATGAACGGCAAAAAGGGCTTTGAGGGATTCCGCGCCGCGTTTCTGCGGCTCACCCCTGAAGCGCGCAATATGCTAACGGTGGAAAATGATGAAATATCCTGTTCGCTGGACGATGTGTTGCAGGCGCGTGAATTGTGTCCGGTAGTGCTGGATATTCACCATCATTGGGTGAAAGAGAATCACTATATTCAGGCTGATGATGCGCGCATCGCGCTGATAAAAGCGTCGTGGCGCGGTGTGCGGCCAGTTTTGCACTATTCGATTGCGCAGGAAGGTTTGATTCCCGACCACGGTTTCCCGGATCAGCAGGATTTAGCGGTGTCGAAAACCAAACTTCGCGCCCATGCCGATTATTACTTCAATCAAAGCTTAAATGATTGGGCGCTGTCGTTTGATGCCTTCGATATTATGTGCGAAGTGAAAATGAAAAATTTAGCGCGCGACCGTTTGTACGATTATGCAGTCGAGCGCCAGATCATCACGGCGCCGTAATCACAATCGCCACGCGGCGGTTTTGCGCACGGCCCTGCGGGTTATTGTTGCTGGCAATCGGCGCGCTCATTCCTAAGCCGCGCGTAACGATATTTTCGCGCGGAATTCCCGCGCCTTGCGCCCATTGTGTCGCAACGGCGTTGGCTCTTTTCAACGACAGCTGCTGGTTGTAATCCGCTTTGCCATAATTATCGGTATGACCATCAATACGCACATGCTTAATGCCGGTCGTCGCCAGATTTTTCGCCATTGTCTGAATGGTGTTTTTACTGGCGGGAGTGAGTTCAGATTCGTTGACGCCAAACAGAATTTTGTCCGACAAACCTAATCCCCAACCTTCGCTATTTTGGCTGAAACCGGCATTACGCATCGCTGCGATCTGTTCATCGCTGAAACGTCCCTTTGCCTGGCAACCGACCAGCGCCAGCACACACACCATCAGGAAAATTTTCATCTTCATCTCCGCACCTTACTCTTTCCCTTATTTTTGTACATGTTCGTATCTGCGCGTTCCAGAATCGACTCAACCGTATCGCCGTGCTGCGACCAGGCGTAGCCAATGGTCACCGAGGTGGAAATCGGAGTGCCTTCAGCAATAACTATTTTCTGGCTGATGGCTTCATTAATATCCTGCATCAGCAACTGCAATTGCGCCTCGCTGGCGCGGCTGCTCACCAGCATGGCGAACTCATCGCCGCCTAAACGCGCGACTAAATCCTGTTTATATGCCAATGCGGAAAGGCGCGAACCAATCGCTTTAAGTACTTCATCACCGGCGGCATGGCCCCAGTTATCATTGATGCTTTTAAAGCGATCGCCATCGAGAAACAGCAAAGCAAAGCGCTCTTTCGCCAGTTGCTGATCGAGCAGTTGGGTTAAACGCGCCACAAAGGCGGCGCGATTGGCGAGGCCGGTTAGCGGGTCTTCCAGCGCTTTGGCGGCCAGCGTGCGATTATCGCGGATCAGAGAAGCCTGCAGCGTCTGCATCTCTGTCAGCAACGAGTTGAGGTCATTGGAAAACAGCTGAAACTCGCGCGTCGGGCTTTCCGGGATACGTAAGGAAAAATCACCGGAATGGATCACGTAGTGGATCGAGCTGGTGATATTACGTAGCGAGGCAAGTATGCCGCGATGGAGAAATTCACTCAGCAGGAAGGAGATGATTAACACGCACAGCATGCCGCTGGTCAGAATCATCAGCGAATAACGGATGAAATCGGCCGCACCGGTAACGGTGCCTTCCAGCGTCAGCGTACCGACATTGGCTTCCGAGTGGTTAATATTAACGCTGAGCGGTTTAAGATAAATCCACTCACGTAATAATCGCGGATACCAGCCGGTCTGTTCTTGTCGATCATGCCAGTCAACTAAAACAGTGTGATCGTCAGTCACCAGTTTTGCGGAATCGAACATGCCTTCATTGCCGAGGCGCGCGATTTTATTATGCGCGTCGTAGCTGTCTTCAAATACCGTGGCGGCCGTCAGCGTGGTGCTGAGCGTGGCGGCAATTAATTCCAGATTTCTTTTCTCGTAGCTTTTAATAAACAGCAGGGAAGTCGACGAGAGTAGCAGCCAGCACAGCAATAAAATCACCGCAGAGTTGATGGTGCTAATCTTGCGCAGCTTGTTACGAATCGATGATTTGTCATTTAGTGAATTTTCTATTTTCATCTTATTTGCTTCCATTGCGGGACAGCAACAGTACGTCTGGACTCACCTTGACGCCGCTCCTGGCAAGCGAATCAAGGTTGACTGAGAACAGCGTGTGGTCGGGTTTAAAAATCAGGCAGAAGGCGGCGCCAATGGTACATTCCGCATTGTTTTCAGCGAGGGTTAATACCGCCTTACCTTTGAGGTGATTAAAAAGTTCAACCTGTTGTTGCGGCGTCTGATCGCCAAAATAGACCGCATCGCAATGCTGCGTTGCCAGTTCACTTTCGCTGGAGAGATAAACCACGCTAAACGGAACGGCTGAAGGCACACTATTTTGTGGCAATGAGAGATGTTGCGCGGAGGAAAATACGCAGAGTTGTGGCGCGCCGGTTAAACCCGGCCAATGGGTAAAACTAATAATACCGCTGACAATGCGATTGGCTTTATCGTCTTTTATTTCAGCAATTGCTGAGCGAGAAATAAACAGCAGCAGAAATAGGGCAGTTACGACGATTTTGCAGATATGGAGCAGGGAAAGCAGTACGTCGGCTTCCCGATGAAGTTGATGTTTACGTAACATACTGCGTTCCCGAGAGTTCTTCGCATTATTCAGCGCGCAAATAGTAGCACCGCTACGGTTAAAAATGTACCTACAGTTCGTAGGGCCGATATTCATGGCGACTTTTCTCGCAAAATGCTCACCCGAGCATTCCACAAATTTCTGCGATATTTGTAGACGGCATTGCGCGAAATTATTTTATGGATAAACGACCAAAAAGGGCGCACTTCACCAAAGTGTGATCCAGCACACATTTATCGGCCTGATAACTGCTACGCGTTAAAACGGCTTAAATCGCTGATGCCGGATAAATTAGCGACAAAACCGCATCTTTAACGTGGATTTTCATTAGCCGTGCTTACGCATCTGCGCCACGTGCAAACCGCGCGATGAACATGGTTTTCGATTACGAAATAATTCGACATATTTATCGAGGTGAGGCTTTTTCACATTCTGGCAGGATACGCAACATTCAGTACATCCTGGTCACCGTGTCATGCAGTGGTTTTCAAAAAACGCCGTTTTTTTTGCTGTAAAAACCTGTCTGGCCGCCTTTCTGGCACTCTATTTCGCACTCGAACTGAATCTGGATAAACCGGCGTGGGCGGTGACCACGGTATTGCTCGCATCACAGCTCTATTCCGCCTCAACCATTTCCAAATCGGTGTTCCGTCTGCTGGGGACACTATTGGGCGGCGTATTCGTCTTCTTTATCTTTCCGCCGACCGTTCAGCATCCGCTGCTGTTCTGTTTCTGCATTTCGTTATGGGTCAGCGTTTGCCTCTATCTGTCACTGCACGACCGCACGCCGAAGAGTTACGTGTTTATGCTGGCCGGTTACAGCGCGGCGATCATGGGTTTTCCGGAAGTCACCACGCCGCTGTCGATCACCAGCACGGTGATTTCGCGTATAGAAGAGATCACGCTCGGCATCGTCTGCAGCAGCCTTGTGCATGCGCTGTTGTTTCCGGTATCGATGCGCAGTCTGCTGGAGCAGAGCGTAAGCCATTGGTATCTCAACGCGCGCAAACTGTGCAGCGATTTGCTTTCCGGCATTCCCAGCGATAGTTCGCCTGAGCTTGACGATATTCTGATCCGCATGGCAACGCATCCGCAGCAGGTGGAAGTGCTGATCACCCACTGCGTTTATGAAGGTGACGCCGCGCGGAGACTGATTCGCCTGGTTAGCGTGCAGTATCAACATCTCTCCTATTTGATCCCGACTCTCACGGCTATCGAGATGCGCCTGCAGCGGCTCTCGATACTGCAAATCGCCTTTCCGGAAAACGTGGCGCAAACCTTTCAGCTGTTTCTACAGTGGCTCAATGATGGTGAAGCGGTAGGGGAAACCAGCGGCATCCAGCAGACGTTAAGCGCTTGTCAGGCTGAACTTAACCTCGCCTGGCAAAACGGCGAATTGCCTACTGAAAACTGGCTGCTTTTTACCGGATTAATGGAACGGCTGGCGGATTTTGTCCGTATTGCCGGGGCCTATCAAAGCGTTGGTGAATTGGTAAGCGACCTGTCGGGCGACACTACACTGGCGCGCGGCAAACGCACGCACCGCTTTTTTGATAAAGGGTTAATTCGGCTTTCGGCGTTAACCGCGTTCTGTGCCACCTTCGGTTCCTGCTTGTTATGGATGGGAACGGGCTGGCGTGATGGCGCATCGGCACCGGTGATGGCGGCGATTCTCTGCTCATTACTCGCCAGCCAGGATACGCCGCTGACTTCAATGAAGCTGTTTGTGCGTGGCGTAATCGTGGCGATCATTATCAGCGTAATTTACGTGGCGCTGCTGCTGCCGCAAGCCACTTCGTTTGAGGCGCTGATGATTTGTCTCGCGCCCGGACTGATGATTCTGGCGCTGATGATCGCGCGGCCCTCGACCAACATGATAGGCCTGAGCGTAGCGATTCAGATCCCCGGCTTTATCGGCCTCGGCCACCATTTAAAACCCGATTTGGTGCTGCTAATCAATAACGCGATTGCCACCATGGCGGGCGTGATGTTTGCGGTAATCATCACCGCCATCATGCGTAACAAACGCCCATCATGGACCGCGCGCCGCGCCGTGCGACAAGGTCTGCGCGAGCTATTGCGCTTTATTAAAGAGACCGAACGAAACGGTTCGTCACTGCTGGGACGGCAACGTTTTATCAGCCTGATGCTGGATAAAGTGAATGTGGTGTTGCCGCGCTTACGGCTCGATCCGCATCCCGATATGCGTTCAGCCGGCATGTTGCTCAAGGAAGTGTGGCTGGGCGTGAATAGCTTTGATTATTACGCGCGCCACAAAGAGCTGCTGCAGCAATATCATCTGGATAGTGGACAGATGTTTCATGAGCTGGCGCTGTTTCTCAAACGCCGCCTGAAGTCACTGCAAACCCCGCCGCATGCGGGTTTGCAGGAGGAGCTGGATTTACTGTTGCTGAAGCTGGAACAACTGGCGAAGCGCGACGAAAGGGTGCTGACGCCGCTGTTCCATCTGTTCAGTATTCGGCTCTATCTTTTCCCGCAACAAGCGTGGCCAATCATTAAGTAGGGTCGCCATTCATGGAGTAATGCTCGTCAGTTAAGACATGAAACCCTCATCACCGAGAGCACACATTGTAGCGGCGCAATTCATTGCGCGATAAATCGCGCCGCTACGGAAGGTGCGGTGATTTGAAACGGCGCTTAACTGATCGGCATTACGCCATTCATGGCGACCACTTATTTACAGCGCCTCCAGATTCCGCCCGTTGCTGGCGATCACTTGCTTGTACCACCAGAATGATTTTTTGCGGATGCGTTCAAGGCTGCCGTTGCCTTTGTCATCACGATCGACATAAACAAACCCGTAGCGCTTACTCATTTCGCCGGTCGAGGCCGCCACCAAATCGATGCAGCCCCACGTGGTATAACCGATCAGCGGGATACCATCGGCAATCGCTTCGCCCATCGCCTGAATATGCTCCTTCAGATAGCTGATGCGATAATCGTCGTTAATCTCGCCGTCGGCATTGATTTCATCGTGCGCGCCGAGGCCGTTTTCCACCAGAAACAGCGGCTTCTGGTAGCGGTCATACATCATGTTCATGGTGATACGCAGACCGAGTGGATCGATGCCCCAGCCCCAATCGCTGCGTTTCACATGCGGATTGGTCAGCGATTTCACCACGTTGGCGGCGCTGCTGTTTTGCTCGTTCATCTCTGCCGAGGCGCAGCGTGAGGCGTAATAGCTGAAGGAGACGAAATCAACGGTGTGACGCAGCGTAGCGGCATCTTCCGCTTCCATCGCAATCTCCACGCCTTTCTCGCGGAATACCCGCGCGGCATACGAAGGATAAGCGCCGCGCGCCTGCACATCGATGAAGAACAGGTTTTCGCGATCCTTCTCCAGCGCGGCCCATACATCCTCCGGCTTACATGACCACGGATAGAAGTTGCCACCCGCCAGCATGCAGCCGACCTGGTTTTCCGGGTTAATTTCATGGGCGATTTTGGTCACCAGCGCGCTTGCCACCAGCTCGTGATGCGCCGCCTGATACTTCACCTGCTCCGGGTTTTCGCCCGGTTCAAACACCAAACCTGCGCCAGAAAACGGGCTGTGCAGCAGGATATTGATCTCGTTAAAGGTCAGCCAATACTTCACCAGACCGTTAAATTCTTCAAAGCAGGTACGCGCATAGCGGCTGAAAAATTCGATCATTTTGCGATTGCGCCACGAACCGTATTCGGTCACCAAATGCATCGGTACATCGAAGTGGCACAGCGTCACCAGCGGCGTGATGCCATATTTCTGGCACTCTTCAAACAGGCTGCGATAGAACGCGATGCCTTCCGCGTTAGGCGTCAATTCATCGCCTTGCGGATAAATACGGCTCCAGGCAATCGAGGTACGAAACACGGTAAAACCCATTTCTGCCATCAGCGCGATATCGTCTTTATAGCGACGGTAAAAATCGATGGCGTCATGGCTTGGGTAATACTCATCGCTGCGTAGTTCGAAGCGCTTTTCCTGGCCCAACTTTACCGGCATGCGATGCGCGCCGTGGGGGATCATATCCACCGTGGTTAAACCTTTACCACCCGCCAGATAGCTCCCCTCTGACTGATTAGCGGCTAACGCGCCGCCCCACAAAAATCCCTCTGGAAATGTCACTTCAGACATAAAAACCTCTTTTACACCTTGGATAAATTAACGTTGGCGGGGTTGGCATCATCCGTCACCGGCTTTGGCTGTGCGGGCTCGGTGACCGGGATATCTTCAAAGCCGAGAATTAACGTCAGAATGAAGGAGAGCACCACCGACAGCACCATCACGCCAGCGACCCACACGATGCTCATCGGATTGGTGGGATCGAAAAACTGTACGCTGGTGAACAAGCCTGGCGAGGCCATTGAATGGCTGGCAAGCCCACCAATCCCGGCTACTGCGCCGCAGATAAAGCCGCTGATCAGGCTGGCGATCAGCGGACGTTTCAACCTGACCGCCACGCCATACAGCGCCGGTTCAGAAATGCCCGCGACAATCGCCGATGCCGCCGCCGCAAAAGCGGTTTGACGCAGTTCAGGGTTCTTGGTTTTGAATGCCACCGCCAGCGAAGAACCGCCCAGCGACAGGTTGGCCCCGATCTCTGACGGCATCACCATGCCTTCTTTGCCGGTTTCGGCGATGGTTTGAATGATGGTGGGGGTAAATACGCGATGCATCCCGGTCATCACCAGCAGCGGCCACAGCGCGCCCATAATCGCCACCGATAACCAGCCAAGATAGCCGTGAATGGTGTAGACCAGCGCGGAAATGCCGCTACCAATCCAGATGCCGAGCGGTCCAATCAGCACAATGGCAATCGGTGCGGCCACCAGCACGATCAGCATCGGCTTGAGGAAGTTCTTGGTAACCGCAGGCGTGATGCGATCAACCCAGTATTCGATATGCGACAGAATCCACGTCATCACTAACGCCGGAATAACCGTGTAGGTGTACTTCACCGCCGTCACTGGAATGTAAGCAAATTCCACCGCCTGGCCTTGTGCGGCTTTCGCCATTAAATCGACAAAGTTGGGATGCACCAGCACACCCGCGATGGCAATCGCCAGCGACATGTTGGTTTTGAATTTCAGCGCGGCGGAGGCGGCCACCATAATCGGCAGGAAGAAGAACGCGCCGTCACCTATCACGTTGAGGATGATCAGTGTGGAAGAGCCTTTCTCCAGCACGCCGCTCATCTCCAGTACCATCGCCAACAGCTTTACCATCGAGCCACCAATAATCGCCGGGATCAACGGTGACATGGTGCCCACCAGCGCATCAAGAATACCGGCACCGATGCTGCGCAGGGTGATTTTGCGTCTCACTGGCGCGGCGCCTTCGCTGTTCGGCGTGCCGAGCTTCAACACTTCCTGATAAGCGAGGTTCACATTGTTACCAATGATCACCTGACACTGCGTGTCGGTGTGCACCATGCCCATCACGCCGGGAATGGCTTTCAGTGTGGCGTTATCAATGCTGGCGCTGTCTTTCACCACGAAACGCAGGCGCGTCATGCAGTGCGTCACCGCTTCGATATTGTTCAGGCCGCCGAGCGCAGCCACGATGGCGCGCGAGACATCCGCATAATTTTTAGCCATGGATTTTTAATCTCTGATTATTTGGTAGGGGTACAACGGTTTCTGCGTGATTTTTCATCATGAGAAACCGGTTTCACAAAATCATGAAGATGCAATCTAATCCAGGCAAGAACTTTAAAATTTGATAGTGGAAAGTGTGAAGTTGATCGCTTTGAGTAACTGGACGGCTATGCGGTAAGGGCAGAAAAATTGCCGCCTATTTCGTGGCTTAGGTACACTGCTGCGATGAGCATGGAAAAAGAGTGAAATATGGCGACGATAATCGAGGTGGCAAAAGTAGCAGGCGTTTCCAAAGCGACTGTGTCGCGTGTGCTGTCTGGCAACGGCTATGTCAGCCAGGAAAAACGCGAGAAGGTGTATCAGGCGATTGCCGCTACTGATTTCCGTCCTAACTTGCTGGCGCGTAATCTGGCGACCAAATCCAGCCAGACCATTGGGCTAGTGATCACCAATACCCTCTACACCGGCAGCTACTTCAGCGAGTTGATGCAGCACTCTGCGCGCCTGATGGAACAGCAGGGACGTCAGTTGTTGCTGGTGGATGGTAAACACAGCGCCGAAGAGGAGCGTGCGGCCATTCAGTTCCTGCTCGATTTGCGCTGCGATGGCGTGATCATCTATCCGCGTTTTCTCACCACCGATGAAATGGACAGCATCATTGCGCAGCATAAACACCCGATTTTGGTGATCAACCGCCGTCTGCGTCAGCACGACAGTTACTGCATTTACTCGGATCAACAGCGCAGCAGCAGCGTCGCGGTGGAGCAGCTGATTGCGCTGGGCCATCGCGACATCGCCTTTATCACCGGTTCACTGGATTCGCCGACCGGCCGCGAACGTCTGGCGGGCTACCACGCGGCGCTGACCAAACATGGCATTGCCGTTGAAGATGCGCTGGTGGTCGAAGGAAAATGGCAGGCGCAAAACGGCATGACAGCGGTACAACAGTTACTGAACCAGGGCAGAAATTTCACGGCGCTGGTGGCCAGTAACGATGATATGGCGGTGGGCGCGCTCAAAGCGCTGGCGGCCGCGCAGATTGCGGTGCCTGCACAAGTGGCAGTGATCGGTTTCGATGATATCCCGCTGGCGCCGTTTACCATTCCGGCGTTATCCAGCGTGAAAATGCCGGTAACCGAGATGATTCAGGAAACCATTGAACGCCTGATTTCCATGCTGGATGGCGGCGAAATGCGCAATGACAAAACCTTTGCCGGAGAATTAATTATGCGTGAATCAGTTGGGCCGGGACCGCATCACCCTCAGTGATGAAAAATTGGGGTTTCTGATTCCACTCATTTAGTCACTGATGTTATGTGGAAATTTATTTCTCTATTAACAGGCTGAGGGGAAAACGGGTTCCCCCCGCACCGCAATCCGGTGCGGGCGCGTAATTTTGCCCTGTTTAAACTCTTCTTCAATATCGATACCTAAAGCTTCACGCATATAAGCGTGGCGCGTCCACTCCATATAAAACGGATAATAAAGGCCATCGACCACGCCCTGAAAATCGATATGCTTTTCATCCACCTCATACTGCTTTGCAAACATTTTTATATCCTTATCTGAGAGTTAGGGGAATAAGCAGGGTGGTATACCTCAGAACGCACGTCCGGTAAACGCCGGTTAGTCGGCAGGTGATGATGTTCACAATTTAATGCTAAAAATCATCACCGTTAGCTCCTTCGGATTTTTCAAAGCAACACCTCGGTTAATGCTGTTTTCGCTGCCAGGCGTAGGAGGGTATACCTTGCGAAACCCTTTTTTCGCAGAGCAGGCCAGCATGACCACACATACTCGCATCCGTAAATTCAACACCAAAGAAACCTATCCCAATCAGGCGCTGGATAACGATCTCTGTCAGGCGGTGCGCGCAGGCAATACCGTGTATGTCCGTGGGCAGATTGGCACCGACTTCGCGGGCAACTTGGTAGGATTAGGCGATCCCGCCGCGCAAGCCGAACAGGCGATGAAAAACGTTAAACAGCTACTGGAAGAAGCGGGCAGCGATTTATCGCACATCGTCAAAACCACCACTTACATCATTGATCCCCGCTATCGCGAGCCGGTGTATCAGGTGGTCGGCAAGTGGCTGAAAGGTGTGTTCCCGATCTCCACCGGTTTGGTGATTTCCGGTTTAGGTCAGCCGCAATGGTTGATGGAAATCGATGTGATCGCGGTTATTCCTGACGACTGGCAAGTGGAATAAGAGGCGCGAAACGATGACGTTATCCATTGTGGGACGCTGCGACGCAACCGGTCAAATCGGCATTGCCATTAGCTCATCCAGCATTGCGGTAGGCGCACGTTGCCCATGGCTACGCGCGGCAGTGGGCGCAGTATCAACCCAGAACATTACCTTACCCGCGCTAGGCCCGCGCATTCTTGATCGCCTGCAACAAGGCGACAGCGCAGAAGCCGCGCTTAAAGCCGGACTCGCCAGCGACGACTATTCCTTTTATCGCCAGGTGACGGTGTTAGCCGCCGATGGCCAAACGGCCTGCTTTAGCGGTGACAAAACGCTGGGCATTCATAACGCGCAAACCGGTCATCACTGTGTTGCGGCGGGCAATCTGCTGGCTAATCCTGAGGTAATTCCGGCGATGGTAAGCGCCTTCGAACAGCATTCAGGTCATTTAGCCGAGCGCTTAATGGCAGCGCTGCAAGCGGGCATGCAGGCGGGCGGGGAAGCGGGGCCGGTGCACTCTTCTGCCTTGTCGATCGTTGATGATCAGGTGTGGCCGATTGTCGATCTGCGTGTTGACTGGACGGATGGCGATCCAATTAGCGAACTCGACCAGCTGTGGCTGGCTTATCAACCGCAAATGAACGATTACGTGACGCGCGCCATTGATCCAACGCAGGCACCCCGTTATGGCGTGCCAGGCGACGAGTAGGAGTTTCCATGTTTACCAGCCGACAACTGCTTGAAAAGCTGGTGGCGTTTGACACCACCAGCCGTGAATCCAACCTGGCATTGATCGATTTCGTCTGGCGTTACCTGAATGATTTGGGTGTAAGCGGTGAGCTAATTCACAACGCGGAACGCAGTAAAGCCAATTTGTATGCACGTCTTGGACCCGCTGGCGATGGCGGCGTGATGCTCTCCGGCCACAGCGATGTGGTGCCGGTGGAGGGACAAAACTGGAGCGTGCCACCGTTCACGCTCACCGAACGTGATGGCAAGTTATACGGGCGCGGCACCGCCGATATGAAAGGTTACATCGCCTGCATGCTGGCGGCAGTGCCCCATTTTCTGGCACAGCCGCTAAAGCAGCCGCTGCATCTGGCAATCTCCTATGACGAAGAGGTCGGCTGCCTGGGAGTGCGCACCTTGCTGGAGGCGCTGTTGCAGCGCCCGGAAAAGCCGTCAATCTGCCTGATTGGTGAACCCACCGAATTGCAACCGGTGCTCGGTCATAAGGGAAAACTGGGTGTGCGCTGCGAAGTGAAGGGCGCGGCTTGCCATTCTGCCTATGCGCCGCAGGGTGTCAATGCCATCGAATATGCTGCGCAGCTAGTTCACCAATTAACGGCGATCGGCGAGCGCCTGGCGCAGACTGCACAACATGACACACGTTTTGATCCCCCTTTTACGACGGTGCAAACCGGCATTATTCGTGGCGGCACCGTATTGAACATTGTGCCCGCTGAATGCGTCTTTGACTTTGAAGTGCGCACCCTGCCACAGCATGACGCGCAAGCCGTTGCCGCTGAGATCGACACCTTCGCGCAATCAGAGCTGGTGCCGCGTATGCAGGCAGTCGCAGTGGACAGCGCGATCCGTTTTTATCCTATCAGTGGCTACCCCGGTTTATTAACCGATGCGCAAAGTGACGCTGCGCGATTGATCGCCTATCTCACTCAATCCAGCGACTTCAGCACGGTAGCCTTTGGCACCGAAGGCGGCTTGTTCCACCAGGCCGGTATTCCCAGTGTCATTTGTGGGCCTGGCAGCATGGCGCAAGGTCATAAACCCGACGAATTCATCAGCATCGCTCAGTTGGATGCCTGTGACGCCATGTTGCAGCGCTTAGCCGCATGGATGCGTCAATAATTACTGTGACAACGTCACACCAATTGCTTTGGAGAGTTCATGGTTAGTGCAGAAATCACCCGATTCCCACAACCCGATATGCCACGCGCCGCAGTAAAAAGCAGCAACATCGCCGTGCAATTAGACGGTGTGCTGAAAAAGTTCGGCGACGCTATCGCGCTGCACAAAATTTCCCTGACTATTCATGAAGGGGAATTTATTACCCTGCTCGGCCCCTCGGGCTGCGGCAAAACCACGTTGCTCAATTTGATGGCCGGTTTTGCTGAAGCTGATGGCGGCGAGATTTTTATTGATGGCGAATTGGTCACGGAAATCCCCCCTTACCAGCGTGAAATCGGCATTGTGTTCCAGAACTACGCGCTGTTTCCGCATATGACGGTGGAGAAAAATGTGGGTTATGGCCTGCGTATGCGCGGGGTGCCAAAGGCCGAAATCGCGGAGCGCGTTGAGCAAGCATTAGCGTTGGTCAAACTGGCGGGTTACGGCCATCGCAAACCGCGTGAACTTTCCGGCGGACAACAGCAGCGTGTGGCACTGGCGCGTGCGCTGGTGATCCGTCCAAAAGTCTTGTTGCTGGATGAGCCATTTTCCGCGCTGGACAAGAATCTGCGTTTATCGATGCAGGTCGAACTGAAAGCCATCCAGCGCAAGTTAGGCGTCACCACGGTGTTTGTCACCCACGATCAGGGCGAAGCGCTTAGCATGAGCGATCGTGTGGTGGTGATGTCAGCGGGGCATGTGCGCCAAATCGGTACACCGGATGAAATCTATCGCCAGCCGCGCGATCCGTTTGTGGCGGGCTTTGTCGGTGACGTCAACATCTTGCCTGGACGTTATGCCGGGCGCGATCACGCTGCGGTGCTTGAGCTGGGCGGCAACGCGCTGCGTCTGCCGGCAGAGCGCGTGCAGGCGAGCGTTGGCGAGCGACTCGATGTGTATGTGCGTCCGGAAAACATTCAATTGGGGCCGCTCTCTTCGCACTGTTTCCTGAGCGCCACGGTGATCACCCATGTGTTTCAGGGCGATCACGTTGATGTGCATCTTGATGTGCCAGCCCTCGGCAGCGCCTCGCTGTTTGCGCGCCAGTCGGGTCTGGAATCCCTAACCCGCTGGCCAGTGGGTAGCGTAGTGGGCATCACCTTTGATGATGAAGGCGTGTGCGCCTTTACCGCCGCTAAGCAAGGATAAAATCCGATGGTGCCTGAAATGATGAACGCGGTAATTGCCCGCCAGCCGGGCGGCGCAGAGGTGTTAACGGTGGTAGAACGTACCGTGCCACAACCTGCGGCGGGTGAAGTATTGATTCGCGTCGCCAGCGCGGGCGTTAATCGTCCTGACATTATGCAGCGTAACGGCATGCCAATCCCACCGGGCAGCTCAGATGTGTTCGGTCTGGAAGTAGCAGGTAACGTGGTGGCGTTAGGTGCAGGGGTTAGTGGTTTCACCACCGGCGACGCGGTAATGGCGCTGCTGAACGGTGGCGGTTATGCCGACTATTGCGTGGCGCGCGCTGAGTTGTGTTTGCCGGTGCCCGCTAATCTGCCGTTGGCGCATGCAGCGGGCATCCCCGAAGCGGCATTTACTGTGTGGCACAACCTGTTTGAGCTGGGCCGTTTAGCCCCCGGTGAAACCGTACTGATTCACGGTGCCGCCAGCGGCGTTGGCACCTTTGCCATCCAATGTGCGCACGCCTGTGATGCACGTGTGGTGGCCACCGCAGGCGGTGTCGACAAAATTGCGGCGCTGCAACAGCTTGGCGTCTGGCGCGCCATTGATCGTCATAAAGAGGATTTTGTCGCGGTGATTGCAGCGGAAACCGCAGGGCAAGGCGTGGATGTGGTGCTGGATAACGTGGGTGGTGATTACGTGGCGCGCAATCTTAGCGTATTAGCGCAAGGCGGACGTCATGTAAGCTTGTCATTTATGCAGGGCGCGAAGATCGAGCTCGATCTGCAATTGGTGATGCGTAAAGGACTGAGTTTGACCTCTTCCACGCTGCGCCCCAAAAGTGCTGCTGAAAAGGCGCGCCTGGCGACGTGCATCCGTAAACATCTGCTGCCGCTAATCGTAGCAGGCAAAATCAAACCCATGCTGCATCAAATTTTGCCGCTGGCGCAGGCGGCGGATGCACATCGTATCCTCGAGGCCAACGCCAACATTGGCAAAGTGTTGCTGAGCGTGGATCAGCAGGGAGCGTTGGCATGATGCAACTGTTTTACGCCACCACGTCTGCCTATGTGCGCAAAGTGATGGTGACTGCGCATTGTCTTGGGCTCACGAATGAGATTGAGCTTCTGGATTCGGCGGCGCATCCGGTTGAACGTGATGAGCGCATCGCCATCGTTAATCCGTTAGCCAAAGTGCCCGCACTGCGAACCGAACAAGGGGCATGTCTGTACGACAGCCGCGTGATATGCGAATACCTCAATGCCCGCGCGAAGGGCGACTTAATCCCGTCACAGGGTGATGCGCGCTGGTTGAGTTTGTCGCGCCAGGCATTGGGCGACGGTTTGATCGATGCCGCCTTGCTGGCGCGTTACGAGTACAGTGCCCGCCCATTGGAAAAGCAGTGGCAAGGCTGGGCCGATACTCAGCTGAAAAAAGTCCATGCGGCGCTACGGGAAATTGAGTGTCAGGTTGCGGGTTTTAGTACGCAGCCTGATGACGTGGGTTTGATTGCCATCGGCTGCGCGCTCGGTTATCTCGATTTCCGCTTCGATGTTCTTAACTGGCGGGCAAACCATCCGCTGACTGCCGCGTGGTTCGCCCTGTTCGATGCCCATCCCGCGATGGCCGCCACGCGCCCGCATTGATCGCCATTAATCGTCATTCGGTCACCCTTTCGGGCGACAACGGCACAGTGACTCAGGAGCTCAGATGACACAGCAGATTTTTTTCCTTAACGGCCCGAACGCCAATCTGTACGGCATGGACAAGAACGGCACTTACGGCAGCGAAGGCTTTGCCAGCATTGATGAACGCTGCCAGCGCCGGGCAGCATCACACAACATCGCACTGCAATTTCGCCAAAGCAATCACGAAGGCGTGCTGGTTGACTGGATTCAGGAAGCGCGTCAGCAGGCTGCCGGATTGATCATTAACGCCGCCGGTTTAACCTACACTTCGGTGCCGATTCTCGATGCATTGCTGATGTTTGATGGCCCGATCATCGAAGCGCACATGAGTAACATCTGGAAACGCGAGCCGTTCCGCCATCATTCGCTGGTATCAAAAGCCGCCACTGGCGTGATTGCCGGCTTGGGCGTGATTGGTTACGAACTGGCAATAGATGCGGTAGTTGAGTTGATCAAGGCGAATGCGGCATGAGTATTTTGGTCTTTTACAGCGAGTTTGACAGTTTTGAACAGTGGTCAACGTTGCTCGCATCGCATCTGCCGGGCGTAACGCTTTGCCGGGCGGAAGAGGTGCAAAACGATGATGAGGTGCATTTCGCGTTGGTGTGGAAGCCGCCGCAAGGTTTTTTCGCCCCTTATCGCAACCTGAAACTGCTTATAAATCTGGGCGCGGGCGTTGATTCGCTGGTCGGGCGCGATGATTTGCCGGATATCCCTATTGTTCGTTTGTCTGACCCGCATATGGCGCGGATGATGGCCAGCTTCGTGCTGTTTGCCGTGCTGCGTTATGTGCGTGACATTCCGGCTTTTGAGCGGGCACAACGTGAACGACGCTGGCATTACCTGCATCCGCGTTCGCCGGAAACCGTGCGCGTTGGCGTGCTGGGATTGGGTGAATTGGGCGCGCACGCCGCGCTGGAGCTGGCGCGCCAGGGATTGGATGTGCGCGGCTGGTCACGATCGCAGAAAACCATCGATGGCATTACCTGTAGCAGCGGAATAGACGCGCTGGATGCTTTCCTCGCCAGCAGCAATATTTTGGTAGTGATGCTGCCGCTCACGCCGCAAACCCAGGGCTTACTGAGTGCTGAACGACTGGCACGGTTACCGCACGGCTGCGCGTTTATCAATGTGTCGCGCGGAGCGATTGTTGATCAGGCGGCGTTAACGCAGGCGTTGCAGCGTGGACAGATCGCCGAGGCGACGCTGGATGTGTTTGACCGCGAACCGTTGCCGCCCGAAGATGCGCTGTGGGGTATGGATAATGTATTGATCACGCCGCATCTGGCTTCGGTTGCCATTCCGGCCAGCGCGGCACCGCAGGTCGCCGCGAATATCCAGCGCGCCGCACGCGGCGAAGCGGTATTGCATCAGGTCTTCCCGCAGCAGGGGTATTAACCGCTGGTCGCCATTCATGGCGACCAGGGATCTCACGCCACTCGCACCACTTGCGGATCGAAATAACTCGGTGCCGCCATGCCGGGAATATATTGGTCGGAAATAAACATGCGGCAACGCTCGGCAAAAGCGCTTACCACCCTGGATTGCTGTACCTGCGCCATAGTGGCATAACCCAACTGCATCGCCTTGTTAACCCCCGCCAACCGCACGCGAATCAAGCGTTTACCATCCTGCGACAAATGCGCTTTAGGTCGTACGTTAGCGATACCAAAGCCGACTCCGTTGGCCACCATCGCGCGCACCGTTTCCATACTGCTGGATCGCATCACCACATTCGGCGTCACCCCGGCTTCGCTGAACAAGCCAAGAAAATATTCACGACTCCACGGCATATCCAGCAGCACCATCGGCGCAGCAGCCAGATCCTGCATCGAAACCGCGGACTGTGTGGCGAACGGATGATGCTCGCCCACCATCACGTAGGGCGGCAGTTGCGCCAGCGACTGGAAAGTCACATCGCTGGCGGGAACCAAATCATAGGTGAGGGCGATATCGATATCCGCTGAGCGCAGCTGTTTTAACAGCAACTCATGATTACCTTCCACCAGCGAGATACGCACGCCGGGAAAGGCGCGGCCAAAGCCAAACACCAATTCCGGCGTCAACATTGGCGCTAACGTATCGAGGCAACCAACACGCAGCGGGCCGCGTACGTTGTTCATTGATTCCGATGCAATGGTGTAAAGGTTCGACATCTGTTCGAGGATCAGTTTGGCCTCTTTTAATACCTGATGGCCGATAGCGGTGAGTGAAACGCCCTGGGCATGGTGACGCACAAACAGCTGCACGCCAAGCTCAGACTCAATGTGGGTGATGGCGGCGGAAATTGACGGAGAGGAGACGTGAATACGCTCCGAGGCGCCAATAATGCTGCCCGCTTCACCGGAAGCGACAAAATATTCCAGCTGACGCTGGGTGATGCGACTGAGCATGCAGGTTCTCCTGAGATCGCTGACACGCTCATGTCGCGTCAGTCATTCTAATAAGGTCGATTCAACTCAAGCATTTCTCATGCCAAATTCCGACTCACAGCATAATCACCTGTCCTTGCGCCAGCGACCATTCGCGTCTGCCTCACTCCTGCTTCAGAAAATCCTTGTTAAGCAGGCCACTTTTTTAGCCTCAGAAATCCTGATGCAACAGCGAGGGAAATGCTGTTTTACCCAATCTCACCGCAACGGCATTATCGCTTCAACACCCGAGAGCCGCCTTCGCACTGTTTTAGAGCATTGCGACGCGATGGACCAGACGGTGGTGCAAAGCAGCGACAACAGCCATTTCATTCATTGGGGACAAGAATATGTTGCGTAAGATGGGTGCCTTAACGTTATTGACCACGTGTGTATTGAGCGCAGGGAATGCAGTGGCCGCAGATAAGCTGATTGTCAGCACCTGGGGTGGCAGCTTTAAGGATCTGATTGATCAAACTATCGCCAAGGAGTTCACCAAAGAAACCGGCGTAGAAGTGCAGTTCGTCACCGGCGGCACCATCGATCGTTTGAACAAAGCCAAGCTGGCGGGTGGTTCGCCGGAAACTGACGTCACCTTTACCACCGCGCATGTCGGTTATCTGTATGCCAACAGCGGCCTGTTTGAAAAGCTCGACATGAGCAAAATCCCTAACGCGGTGAATCTGGTACAGCAGGCCAAAGTCAGCCCGTATCACCTTGGCGTGTGGGGCTACGTTTACACCATCGGTTACCGTCCAGATTTAGTGCCGAAGGGTGAAGAATTTACCAGCTGGAACGATCTGTGGCGTCCGGAGCTGAAGAGCTCGATTGCGCTGCCAGATTGGGATCCGAGCCATATCATCGCGGTGTCCGCCAAACTTTCTGGCTCGGATGCAGCGCATTGGGAACAAGGCCAGTCCAGGCTGAAAGCGCTGATCCCGAACATCAAATCCTTCTATACCGATGATGCCAACAGCCAGCAGCTGATCTCCACGGGTGAAACGCCGGTACAGGTGATGCTGTCGATGAACGCCTACAGCATGATTGCAGAAGGCGTCAACATTAAGCTGGCAGTGCCAAAAGAGGGCGCGATTTTGGGCGTCGATACCGTCGGTATCAATAAAGGCAGCAAACATGCGGAACTGGCCTACAAGTTCATAAATATCGCGCTGAAACCGGAAATCCAGCAGGAAGTGGCGAAAATTTATCGCGGCAGCCCAACGGTGACCAATGCGCATATCGATCCAGAACTGGCGAAGCTGCCTGGCATGCTGACCACGCCTGAGCAGTGGAATGCCACCATCAACACCGATCCGCAACTGCGCGCGGAGAAAACCGCCGAGTGGCGTCAGTGGTTCTCTGAAAACATCATGTCACATTGATAAATAGCGGCGGCCGATTGGCCGCCCGGTGAGTTGCAACACTTTATTCAGGCAGCAACGTCTATGACGAAAAAACCGACATTCTTACCCTGGTTCATTATCCCCGCTACGTTCACGGCGCTTGGGCTGGTGGTGGCCATGTTTGCCGTGATGCAGTTTAGCGTGCGGGCCTATATTCCAGGATCGCTTGATGTAGGTGGATTCACGCTGGCGAACTTTAACGGTCTATTCAAGAAAATCTATGCCGATGCGTTTATCAACACGGTGATGCTCAGTGCGAAAACGGCGATTTTTGGGCTGCTGATGAGTTATCCGCTGGCGTATGCGCTGGTGAGAACGCGCACCACCTGGATCAAATCCACCATCTTGATTATCGCCATTACGCCGCTGTTTCTCGGCGAAGTGGTACGGACATATTCTTGGATCATCGTGCTGGGTAATAGCGGCTTCCTCAATAGCTTGCTGCTGGCGGTGGGTCTGATAAACAAGCCGATCCAGTTTATGTTTACCCAAACCGGCGTGGTAGTCGCGCTGGTGCATGTGACCATGCCAATCATGGTGATGATGCTGGCGACTGCGCTGTCGCACATTAATCCTGATTATGAGAAAGCCGCCACCAGTCTGGGGGCAGGGCCGATTCGCACCTTGCTGACGGTGACCATTCCGCTATCGATTCCCGGCATCTTTTCCAGCCTGACTACCGCGTTTGCCTGGACGTTCAGCGCCTTCGCTACGCCGCAGCTGATAGGTGGTGGACGCGTTAGCACCGTGGCTACCATGGTGTATCAGCTGGGTTTCTCATCGATGAATTTTCCGTTTGCCGCTGCGCTCAGCATAGCGGGTTTGATTCTGACCATTCTGCTGCTGATGGCGCTGAAACGTATGAGCCGCTTCCTCCATGCGATGGGAGACCACTGAAATGACCCGATCCCTCAACGACAAACTGATTACCCTGGCGGGACGCTCGCTGGTGATTGCGATTTTGTTGTTCGTGTTGCTGCCAACCATTGTGGTGTTGATCTCTTCCTTCAGCAGCACCTCGGTGCTGTTCTTCCCGCCGAAAGGCTGGTCGCTGCGTTGGTTTGAGCGTGCAGTGAACTACGATGACTTCCGCCACGGCTTTTATTCGGGATTGATTGTGACAGCATGGGCCTCAACGCTGGCGGTAATTATTGGCGCCACGCTGGCGATTGCCATTGAACGTTACACTTTCCCCTGTAAACAGGTACTGGAAGGCGTGCTGTTGTCACCGTTGTTTATTCCGCACTTCACCATTGGCCTCGGCTTACTGATGCTGGTCTCGCAGTTAGGCATTGGACGCGGTTATTCACTGGTGATCTTCTGCCATGTTGTGCTGGTACTGCCGTTTGTGCTGCGCAGCGTGTATGTGTCGCTGAAAAACCTTGAGCAACGTATTGAAATGGCGGCTGCAAGCCTCGGCGCTTCGCCGTTGCGCGTGGTCTGGACCATAACCGTGCCGTTGATTTTACCAGGCTTGTTTGGCGGATGGTTATTTGCCGCAATTCTCTCCTTCAACGAATTTACCGCTTCGCTGTTTATTACCACGCAAGCGACGCAGACCTTACCGGTGGCAATGTACAACTATGTGCGTGAATTTGCCGACCCAACGCTGGCTGCACTGTCGGTTATTTATATTGCCGTAACGGCGACGATGTTAATTATCGCGAATAAGTTTTTAGGCTTGGGGAGAATATTGAACGTCGAAGCAGGGCATTAATGTATTCGCACGGAATGCTGTGCTTATTGAATAGCACAGCATTTATTAATCTGAATAGTAGTCATCCGGCACCTTATTACTCTTTTCCATGAAAAGATCGGGGTCGATCATCTTTAGGGATCTCACATGTCAGTAGAAAAAATTAATACCGTGGTGGTCGGAGCGGGTCAGGCAGGTATTGCGATGAGTGAACATCTGTCGTTAATGGGCGTGCCACATGTGGTGTTAGAGCGTAGCCGTATTGCTGAACGCTGGCGTTCAGAACGTTGGGATTCATTGGTGGCCAATGGCCCAGCCTGGCACGATCGTTTTCCTTCAATGAAATTCGATAATATTTCCCAGGAAGCGTTCCCACCGAAAGAGCGAATGGCGCAATATTTCGAAGACTACGTAAAAATGCTCGATGCGCCGGTGCGCACCGGCGTGGAAGTCCATTCGGTTGAGCGTCTACCAGAACGTAGCGGTTTTAAGATACTGACGTCGGCCGGTGAATTTGAAGCTGACAATGTGGTGGCGGCAACCGGTCCTTTCCAGAAACCCGCTTTTCCGCAGATCGTGCCGGAAAGCGCTGCGCTGCATCAGATTCATTCATCGGCGTATAAAAATCCGCAGCAGCTGCAGCACGGTGGCGTGCTGGTGGTGGGCGCGGGTGCTTCAGGCTCACAAATTGCGGAAGAGTTGCGTAAATCTGGCCGTGAAGTGACGCTCTCCATCGGCGAACATTATCGTCCGCCACGCTCCTATCGTGACCGCGATTATTGCTGGTGGCTGGGCGCGCTGGGCTTATGGGATGAAGTCAAAATCAAGCCGAAGAAACAGCACGTTGCTTTTGCCGTGAGTGGTTATGAAGGTGGCAAAACGGTCGATTTTCGCCGACTGGCGCACATGGGCATTACGTTGGTGGGGATCACCAAAACCTGGGATAACGGCGTGCTGAGCTTTGCTGAGGGTATAATGGACAATATTGCTGAAGGCGACAAAGCGTATTTCGACGTACTGCGTGATGCCGATGCCTATATTGAACGTAATGGCCTGGACTTACCGCCCGAGCCGCAAGCATGGGAATTATTGCCAGATCCAGAATGTTTAATTAATCCATTATCAGAACTGGATCTACAGGCCGCAGGTATTACCAGCATTATCTGGGCCACCGGTTTTAAATTTGATTTTAGTTGGCTGAAAGTGGATGCCTTTGATGCTAATGGTGCGCCGTTCCATAAACGCGGTATTTCCGCCGAACGGGGTATTTACTTCCTTGGCTTGCCCAATCTGGTGAATCGCGCATCATCGTTTATTTATGGCGTATGGCACGATGCCAAATATATTGCCGACCATGTGGTTTTACAAAACGCCTACACCGATTATAAAAAGTCGTAAAAATCTCCGTGAGATCGCCGTTAATGGCGCCCCTAGAAAAGACAATAAAAAAGCCGGACAGTGTCCGGCTTGATTCACTTCTGGCGGGAATTACAGCGCCATATCCTGTTTGCCTGATTCAGTACGCGGCTTAGCCTGCGTTGGTGCAACCGTCTGATCACCCATGTTGATGACCGGCGGCTTGGTCAACAGCAGCGTCGCTGCGGTGTTGTCCCAAACTTGCTGCGTCAGCGCGGTGTTGCCGTTCAGCTTCTGACCGAAGCTTGGCACGATAGCGCGGATCTTCTGCTGCCACTCTGGCGAAGCGAACTGCTCTGGGAACAGCTTTTTCATCACGTCGAGGGTGATTGGTGCAGCAGTCGATGCGCCCGGTGACGCGCCCAACAGTGCCGCCAGGGTTTTCTGCTGATCGGTCACGATTTCGGTACCCAGTTTCAGCAAGCCACCTTTTTCGGCATCTTTCTTGATGATCTGCACACGTTGACCTGCCTGAATCAGTTTCCAGTCCTCTTTACGCGCGTTTGGATAGTACTCTTTCAGCGCAGCAAAACGGTCGTCGTCATTCAGCATCACCTGACCAATCAGGTATTTCACCAGGTCGAAGTTGTCGATGCCCACATGCGTCATCGGCATGATGTTGCTGGTGGTGGTCGCGCTCAGCAGATCGAACAGCGAACCGTTTTTCAGGTACTTGGTGGAGAAGGTGGCGAAAGGTCCAAACAGCACCACTTTCTTACCGTCGAGGGTACGTGAATCGATGTGTGGAACCGACATCGGTGGCGCACCTACGGAAGCCTGACCGTACACTTTTTCCAGGTGACGATTAGCGATCTCTGGGTTCTCGGTCATCAGGAATGAACCGCCGACCGGGAAGCCGCCGTAGTTATCTGCTTCCGGAATGCCGGTTTTCTGCAGCAGCTTAATCGCGCCGCCGCCTGCACCGATGAACACGTATTTCGCATCAACTGAACGCTTATCGCCGCTCTTCACATCTTTGATGGTGACGTGCCACGAGTTATCACTGTTACGCTTGAAATCAGTGACTTCTGACAAGGTTTCCAGTTTGAAGTTCTGATCTTTCTTCAGGCTACCGATCAGCTGACGGGTGATTTCACCGTAGTTAACATCGGTGCCGACTGGCGTCCAGGTTGCCGCAACTTTCTGGTTCGGGTCACGACCTTCCATCACCAGCGGTGCCCATTGCTGGATCTGCTGATGATCGGTAGAGAATTTCATGCCCTGGAACAGGGTGGTTTTCTGTAGCGCATCGTAACGCTTCGTCAGGTACTCGACGTTTTTGTCGCCCCAGACGAAGCTCATGTGCGGCGTAGAGTTAATGAAGGAGTGCGGATCGTGCAACACACCGCGCTGCACCTGCGACGTCCAGAACTGGCGCGAAATCATGAAGGATTCGTTAATTTCCAGCGCTTTGCTAACGTCGATTGAACCGTCTGCACGCTCAGGCGTGTAGTTCAGCTCCATGTTAGCAGAGTGACCCGTACCGGCGTTGTTCCAGCCGTTGGACGATTCCAGCGCGACGCCGTCCAGCTTCTCAACCATCAGCTGTTTCCAGCCCGGTTGCAGCTCTTGCAGCCAGGTGCCGAGCGAGGCGCTCATGATGCCGCCGCCAATCAGCAGAACGTCAGTTTTTTCTGGTGCGTCTTCAGCGCGAACCGCTGAAGAGACAAGCAGCGCTGCCAGCGATAGGGCAGACACGATCTTTTTGGTGTGAGTCATTCCAGTCCTACTTATTATGCAATGCAGGTGAACGTTAAAAATTCGGTTTGCACATTAAGAGATTGTTACGGAATGATTAACTTGTTTTTAGTTAATAAAGTATTGGTGTTAATTAATTAACTTACAAAAAAGAAAATAGCGTGAAATATAAGCAGAAGGGGGAATCAATCGTAGATAAACCGCTTAAGCTGCGCGGTTATTCTTTATATCGGTAGACGCGACTTAGGTCAAATAAAACTCCTGCTATTTTACGCACATTGCGTAGCGGCGCGATTCATCGCGCAATCAATTGCGCCGCTACAATGCGTGCGCGATGTTTTTGCTGTTCATGGCGACCAACTTAGCTACTGCACATTTCATAAAACATCACTTCACGAAGCGTGTTCGTTCCCTGCGCACAAACTGATTTACCCTAACATCTTTAATGACTTGTTTTACTTTTCGCGTGGGCAACGGCATGGCTAACAAAACACTGTATGAAAAACTGATCGATCAGCATGTGGTTCGTAAGTTAGATGACGAAGGGCATGTGCTGCTCTACATCGATCGCTCGATTCTCAATGAGTACACCAGCCCGCAGGCGTTTAGCGGCCTGCGCGATCACCAGCGTCTTGTGCGCAATCCGGGCACCATTTTGCTGAATGTCGATCACGTTAACCCGACGCGCCCCGAGCGTGATGAGGCGATGACCGACGCGGGTGGACAGTTACAAGTCGATTACTTTCGCCAGAACGCCGCGCATTTTGGCATCGAACTGTTCGATGTGCTTGACCCGCGTCAAGGCATCGAACACGTCGTCGCACACGAGCAAGGCCTGGTAATGCCCGGTATGGTGATTGCCGCAGGCGACAGCCATACCACCACTTACGGCGCGTTTGGCGCGCTCGGCTTCGGCATCGGCACCTCGGAAATCGAGCACCTGCTGGCGACGCAAACCCTGATTTATCGCACCTTAAAAACCATGTTGGTGACGGTGAGCGGTGAGCTGCCGTTTGGGTGTTCGGCGAAGGACATCATCATGGCGCTGATCGAGCAGATTGGCGCATCAGGCGCGACCGGATTTGCCATTGAATTTGCCGGTGTTGCCATCGAAGCGCTGAGCATGGAAGGGCGCATGACGCTGTGCAACATGGCAGTGGAAGCCGGTGCGCGCGGTGCGATTATCGCGCCGGATGAAAAAGTGTTTGCCTATATCGCCGGCAAACCGCAAATGCCGACTGGCGAGTTGTGGCAGCAGGCCGTAGCGGAGTGGCGCGATTTACGCAGCGATGCGGACGCGCGGTTCGATAGCCGCATCGCCATCAACTGCAGCGATCTTGAACCCAAAGTGACATGGGGAATCAGCCCGGATCAAGCCAGTGCCATTACCGGCCACGTGCCCGATCCGGCGCAGGAAACAGATGCGGTGAAACAGCAGACGCTGCGGAGCGCGCTGAAATATATGGGGCTGGAACCCGGCACGCCGTTAGCGGAGATCGCCATCACGCATGCCTTTATTGGTTCCTGCACCAACGGGCGCATTGAAGATCTGCGCGCTGCCGCCGCGATTATCGACGGACACAAAATCGCCCCGCACGTACGCGGCATTATCGTGCCGGGATCGACACAGGTGCGTCTGCAGGCAGAAGCGGAAGGGTTAGCCGCGATTTTCGTCAACGCCGGTTTTGAATGGCGTCAATCGGGCTGCTCAATGTGCCTGGCGATGAACGAAGATGTGTTAGCGCCCGGCGATCGCTGTGCGTCCGGCACCAACCGCAATTTCCCTGGCCGCCAGGGCGCGGGTGCGCGCACGCACTTAATGAGCCCGGCGATGGTTGCCGCCGCCGCGATTGCCGGCCATCTGGTTGATGTCCGAAAATTCATGACTGCAGAGGTTTGAGATGGAAGCATTTAACAACATGACGGGCACGCTGGCGCCACTACCGGCGGCCAATATTGATACCGATGTGATCATGCCAAAGCAGTTTCTCAAAGGCATCGATCGTAAGAATTTGGATCGCGGTGTGTTCTTCGACCTGCGCTTCCTGCCCGACGGCCGCCCAAATCCGGCTTTCATTCTTAATCAAGCCGGTTGGGAAAACGCCGCCTTCTTACTGGTGGGCACCAATTTCGGCTGCGGCTCCAGCCGCGAACATGCGGTGTGGGGACTCAATCAGCTTGGTATCCGCGCCATTATCGGTACCAGCTTTGCCGGCATCTTCGACGATAACTGCCAGCGCAATGGCGTTTTGACGCTGACGTTAAGCGAAGAGGATTATCAGCGCCTGAGCGCGCTAGCGAACGATGCCGCCAGTAATCGCATTACCGTGTCGCTGGAACAACAGGCAATCCTCTTCAATAATCAACGCATTGCCTTTTCAGTTAGTGCGTTGAAACGCGAGATGTTATTGGGCGGCGGCAGCGCGGTGGACTGGACGTTACAGTACGAATCCGATATCACCCAGTTTGAAGCGCAGCATTTTGCCCAGCGTCCGTGGCTAAAACGCGATCAAATCCAACAGGATGCACCAGCATGAGTGAGATTACGCCACGCGGTGATTCACCCTTTATTGACGGCTTTACGCTGAGCGATGTGCGTCTGGCGAACGGCGTGACGCTGCGCGTTGCGATGGGCGGCGAAGGTCCGCCACTGCTGATGCTGCACGGACATCCGCAAAATCATCTGGCGTGGCGCAAAATTGCACCGCAGCTGGCGCAGAAGTATCGCGTGATCCTGCCGGATCTGCGCGGTTACGGCGACAGCGACAAGCCACCGAGTGATGAAACGCATCGCGCTTACTCGAAACGGGTGATGGCGCAGGATATCAGCCTGTTAATCGAGGCGTTGGGATTAGAGCGCGTGGCATTTGTCGGGCACGATCGCGGTGCGCGCGTGGGCCATCGGCTGGCGCTCGATCATCCGGAAAAACTCTCCTGCTGCGTGTTTGTTGATATTGCGCCGACCGCGACCATGTACGCGTTAACCAACAAAGCCTTTGCCACGCGCTATTTCTGGTGGTTCTTCCTGATTCAACCTTATCCATTACCTGAAATCCTGATCGGCCACGATCCGGCATTATTCCTGCGTAAACACATTGATGGGCAATTAAAAACGCCGGGCTCCACCGAGGAGGTCATATTCAACGATTACCTGCGCTGTTATCAAAATAAAGAGATGATTCACGCGGTATGCGAAGATTATCGCGCCGCGGCGACGATTGATTTAGACGATGATGCGCAGGACAGCTATAAACGCATTGAAGCGCCGCTTCTGTTGTTATGGGGAGAAAAGGGCACGGTTGGCCAGTTATATAACGTGGTGGAAACCTGGCGGGATAAAGCGCGCAATATTCAGGGCAACGCATTACCTTGCGGTCATTCACCGCATGAGGAAGTGCCTGAACTGTTTTTAAGTCAGCTTCAGTGCTTTCTGGATTCTGTGTTATAACCGGCTAAATTTCGCTAACGCCGTGATGGTGATGAAAATACTGCTTGCCGGAAAAAGTTATCAGAAGCCGCTTCAGGGTTGGCCGTCAGTCGAAGATCTGTATGTCTTTATCAGCGTAGCGCGCTATGAAGGTTTTGGGCGCGCTGCGATTGAGCTCGGCCAGTCGCCATCCTACATCAGCAAGCGGATTGCCATCCTCGAAAAGCAGTTGGAAACCCGGCTGTTTTTCCGCACCAACCGCGTGATGCGCCTGACGCCAGAAGGTGAAAAGGCGTTGGAAGGTGCGTTGCAAGTGGTGCACGAAATGGACTCCTTCCTGAATAACTTCCAGCAGTGGCGCGGCGAATTGACCGGCGATCTCACCGTTGCCTGCTCATTTGGTTTTGGTCAGGATTATTTGTCTGATGCGATAGCCGAATTTATGACGCGCCATCCGTCACTGAATATCAAACTGATGCTCAGCGATCGCGATATTGATTTATTGCAGTCAGGCACTGACGTGGATATTCGGGTGGGCGATGATGTGAATCACTCCTACATAGCCAGAAAATTAGCCGCCAATCGGCGTATTCTTTGTGCCACCGCAGATTATTTAGCCCGGTCGCGTCCGCTGGAAACGCTGGATGATTTAATCGATCACAGCTGTCTTATTATTAATGAGAATAATAATACCTTTGGGCATTGGACGTTAACGGACGGCGAAAATAAAATCGTTTGTCGCCTTAATAGCCATTACTCATCGAATAGCGGAAAAGTGATTCTGAATTGGGCATTAAAATCGCACGGGATTGCGTTGCGTTCTGTGTGGGATGTGGCGCCATATTTAAGCGAAAACCAATTGCTGCACGTATTACCGCAATGGTATCAGGAAGCGAATGTCTGGGCGGTTTACACGCAGCGCGCGTCTGAATCGCCGCGCATTAAAGTGTTTATTGATTTTCTTGTCGACTATTTTGCAAAAAAAAGCCTGCCGATGATGAAGGGCAGGCTGTGATTTAAGCAGATCGAAGATAAACATTAGCCATAAGCCACTTTGCTATTGATGTGATAAAGGGTGGCAGTGGCGGCCATGACGTGCTGACCATCGTGCGCCGGTTCGTGGGATTCCACTTCGGTGATGTGATAACCCACCGCACCGGCAGCAACGGCTTTCTGCACAAAGGCGTCATTCAGCTCTTCCATTGAAGTCGCCCAGCTCACCGAAGTAAAGCCTACTGGATGAATCGATGAAAGTTCGCGATGGGTTAAATCGCCGCGAATTAAAACCGGTTTAACAGATTGCGGTGTGAAAATAGATATTACGTCATTAATTAATTGTTTCATGGCGATACTCCTCGCAAATAATAACTGAGCCAATGGCCGCAGCTACGAATCTTTCAATTGTTGGTAATGTGCTGACACCCTAAATGTTTACGGCGAGTGATGATTGCCGGTGAAGTTAATAAACACCTTTTCAGGTTAAGCGTTTTAGCTTTAATTGCTAATTAGATGTTAAGAAAGATTCAGCCACAACTCACTCAACCTTACGCGACTATTTTTGCATCTGGTTACATTTGGTGTGTTAACCCTAACAGTCGACAGGAGGTTGAATATAACGCCTGAACAGTAGCGGCGCGATTTATCGCGCAATGAACTGCGCCGCTACAATCCCTGCGCTTTATGTCATCGGCAGATTAAAATTCGCGCTGCCCGCCCAATTCAATGACCCGATTCGGCGGGATATTGAATTGCTCATGTGCGCGCTGCGCATTGCGCTGGCAGAAGTGGAAAATACCGCCTTTAATGCGCATCAAACCTTTTCTCTTCTTCATCACCAGCGTGTCGTGCGAGGTGAAGAACGAGGCTTCATTGACGGTACAACCCAATCCCTCCAGTCCGCACAAATGCAGGATCTCGGCCATCGATGGCGTCTCGCGCCAGCCGTAAGCGGCGGTCACTTGCCAGAACGTTGGCGACAATTGAGTGATGCTCAGACGCTTCTGGTTGTAGACGCGCGGGATATCGGTGGTGCGAATATGCAGCAGCACCACACGTGTATGCAGCACGCGGTTGTGTTTCAGGTTATGCAGCAGCGCCTGCGGAATCTCATGCTCTTTACGTGAGAGGAAGATTGCGGTGCCCGGCACACGACTGGGCGGATGGGTTTCCAGCGATCGCACCAGCGCCTGCAGGCTCTCAGGATCGTTATTCAACTTGCGGATTAGGCGATTACGCTCGCTGCTCCAAATGAGCATCAATCCCATCATGCTCAGCGCCAGCAGCACCGGCACCCAACCACCGGACAGCAATTTCATCAGGTTAGCGCTGAACAGCGGCACATCAATGCTTAACATACACAGCAGGAAAACCAGCGCCATCGGCAGCGGCCACTTCCAGTTACGCAGCGCTACCACGCCCGCCAGACAAGCGGTGATCACCATGGTGCCGGTCACCACTATGCCGTACGCCGAAGAGAGCGCTGAAGATTGTCGGAACGCCAGCACAATCACCGTCACCGCGACAAACAGCAGCCAGTTCACCACCGGAATATAGATCTGACCGGATTCCGTGTGCGAGGTGAAGATGATGCGCATCGGCGGCAGAAATCCCTGACGGATCGCCTGATGCGTCAGCGTATACACGCCGGTAATCACCGACTGCGCGGCGATCACTGTGGCCAGCGTTGACAGCACAATCAGCGGGATCTGTCCCCAACCCGGCGCGAGATTAAAGAACGGGTTATTGAGAGCCTGCGCATCGGCAATGACCAGCGCGCCCTGCCCAAAGTAGTTGAGCACCAGCGCGGGCATGGCGATCACCAGCCAGGCCATGCGAATCGGCGCTTTGCCCAGATGTCCCATATCGGCGTACAGCGCCTCCGCGCCGGTCACCGCCAGCACCACCATGCCCAGCGCGGCAAACGATAGCGCTTTGTGACTAAGCAGGAACGTCAGCGCATAGGAGGGATTCAGCGCGTAAAGCACTTCAGGATTAAGCAGGATGCCGCGAATGCCTAACAGGGCAATCGACACAAACCAGACAAACATCACCGGGCCGAAAACCTTACTGACCTTCTCGGTGCCGTGTTTTTGAATCATAAACAGTAGCGTGAGAATCGCCACTGCCAGCGGCACCACATATTTATCCAGCTCAGGTGACACCACTTCGATACCTTCGATCGCCGACAGCACCGAAATCGCCGGCGTGATCACGCCATCGCCGTAGAAGAACGCGCCGCCAATTAAGCCTGCTAACACAATGATGTGCGAGGCTTTCGGCCCAACATGCTGGCGTGCCAGCGACATCAGCGTTAATACGCCGCCTTCGCCATCATGATCGGCGCGCATCACAAAGCAGACGTATTTCAGCGTCACGATCAGCGTCAGCGCCCAGAAAATCAGCGACAAAAATCCCATCACTGCGGTGGTGGAGACGGCGCCATTAGGCAAAATGGAGAGGCACTCTTTAAGGGTATAAAGCGGGCTGGTGCCGATATCCCCAAACACGATCCCTGCGGCCGCCAGCATGCCAGCAGGCAAAGACTGTTTTTCACTTTGACTCATAGATTTCCTGTGGTTTATCAGGGTTGAGGCTAATGAGGGCGAACATACCTGTTTGCGACCGAGGCGAACAGTGGCAGGCGAATTTACGTACAGCATTTTTACGCGTAACGCCGATATTTTTACACCATTTTTATATCGCGCTCATTTTTCACGCTGAGTGTAGTGGAATATTTGACTGCGCACTGAGGCCCAAATATCACATTTAAACATATATAAACCAATGCTCACTGGAGCGGTTTTACCCGCAGGAAAGCACAGGGCATTTATTCATCATTTACCCACGCGAGCATAGATTCGAGCCAGCTAAATGCACAGTTTTTCCTGTAACGAACCGGTGGGTTAAAAATATGAATACAGTACTCATAACGGGTGCAACTGGATTTTTGGGCGGTGCGGTCGCGGTTAATCTGCTAGAGAAAAGTGATCATTACCGACTACTTTTATTAGTGCGGGCTAATAGTCAAGCTGCAGGATTAGAGCGAATTAAGGAAAACCTGATTAAATTTGGCGTTGCAGCCGGTCAATTAAACAGGCTCACCCACGAGAACATCTTAATAGGCGATCTTGCTGAGCCGGAACGGTTTATTGACGATGCGCGCTTGACCAAGGTTACGCATGTGCTTAACTGCGCCGCTGTCGCCTCGTTTGGCGCGAATCCCCTGATCTGGAAAGTCAATGTAGAAGGCACCTTCGCATTTGCCAGTCGTATGGCGCGGGTGAAAGGGCTCAAGCGCTTTGTGCATGTCGGTACCGCTATGTCGTGTGCGCCCGAAGCCAATTCGCTGGTGGTGGAAAGTGAGTTGAATACGCTGCGCGAACAACACGTTGTGGAATATACGTGGAGTAAAGCGACAGTTGAAAGAATGATGAGCGAGATGTTACCTAATCTGCCCTTAGTCATCGCGCGACCATCCATTGTGGTGGGGCATTCGGACTGTGGCTGTGCGCCGTCGCCGAGCATTTTTTGGGTATTTCGCATGGTGCTCACGTTAGGCAAATTTATGTGTGAGCTGAATGACCGTATTGATGTGGTGCCGGTCGATTACTGTGCCGATGCGCTGGAGTTGTTATTGACGGCTCCCAACGTGGAGAAAACGATTATTCATATATCAGCGGGCGAAAATAGCAGCGTCACGTTTGCCGAGATTGATCAGGCGATGGCACAAGCCTCCGGACACGTTGCAGTGGCCGAACGTATCAGAAAGTGAATTATCGTGAACTGGCAGCGAGCAGGAGCTCATTTTCTACCCTGTTTGGTCCCTGTAATGAACGCATCTTATTACGCGCCATGAATCTGTATGGACATTTTTCAAAACTGAATGTGGTGTTCAGCAATGAAAAATTGCTGGAGCTGGGTATGCCGCCATCGTCAAAATTTACTGACTATTTGCATCATTGTGTCGCTTCAACGCGTAATGCAACTATTGCGGAGTTGATGGAGGTCGATTTCAAATAAGCTGAAACTGCGCAGTGAATATCTGCGCAGTTTTCGCCAATTTACCAGCCTTTAATAATGTCGCCTTTGTAGATCTCGTTGGCTTTATCCAGCACTTCCTGTGACTGGAAGGCTTGTTTCAGCTTCTGCACGTTGGCGCTGTCTTTATTATCTTCACGCGCCACAATCGCATTCACGTAAGGTGAGGCTTTGCCTTCCATAAACATGCCGTCACGCGAGGCAGAGAGATTAACCAGCGCGGCGAAGTTGTTGTTGATGATCGAAAGATAAACCTGCGGATCGTCCAGCGTACGCGCCAGCTGCGGTGTATCCACCTCAACAATTTTCAGCTTCTTCGGATTGTCGGTGATATCCAGCGTGGTTGGCAGCAGGCCCGCTTCCGGTTTCACTTTGATCAAGCCCTGCGCCTGCAACAGCAGCAGGCTGCGGCCGAGCGTGGTGGCTTCGTTGGAGAGGGTCACGGTGGCGCCGTCAGGCAACGCTTTCAGCGATTTTATCTTGCGCGAGTAACCTGCAATCGGGAACACGAAGGTGTTGGTGACCACGGCGAAGTGGTAGCCGCGCTCTTTGGATTGCATCTCCAGATAAGGCAGGCTCTGGAAGGCGTTGGCATCGACATCTTTGTTGAACAGCGCTTCATTCGGCTGCACGTAATCATTGAAGGCCACCGCATCGACATCCAGCTGATATTTGTCGTGCGCAACTTGCTTTACGGTATCCCACAGCGCCTGGTCAGGTCCGGTATTAATGGCCACTTTGATTTGATTTTCATCATCTTTGTTGCAGCCACTAAGCAGCGCCACGGATGCAGCCAGCAGCGTCGTGAGTAAAATTTTCTTCATTGCGCGGATTCCCTTTAAACGTAGGGAACGGACTATAATGGATGTTTAGACGTCTGTACATCCATCCACGGCGCGTTTGCTTACAATTCGTTCAGGAGAGAGATTTCTGCAAGCAGGCAATATATTTCTCGCCCGACTGCATCACGATCCGCTGCGCGTCAGTGAGAATTTGGCGATGCTCGAATGCGCCGTATAAGCGCGAAAATTTTAGCGCCGCCAGCCGACGCATAATATCGCTTACCGCCGCCGCCGGTAACGGCAGCATATTTGGATAGCTCCACATAAATGACACCGCATCCGCGCCAGGCGTGACTTGCACGATATCGCCACTCAACAGCACGCCGTCATCGTGCGTCCAATGCAATACGCATCCGCCAGCAAAATGTCCGCCAAGACGAACCAGTTTCACTTCCGGCACAATTTCCAGCTCATCATTGTGCCAAAGATGAATATGCGGGCTGTCGCGCATAATCCATTGACTATCGTTAGCATGCAGATAGATCGGCGCGTCGAATGCCGCTGCCCAATCCTGCATGGTGCTGTAATAGTGCGGGTGCGAAATAGCGATAGCGTGAATACCGCCGAGCGCGGTAACAATCGCTTTGGTGGCATCATCGAAATTAGCGATGCAATCCCACAGAACATTGCCGTGCGGCGTTTGCAGCAGAAACGCGCGTTGATTAATAGCAAAGCTGGGCACGGTTTGCAGACTGAACACATTGGCAGCGTGCTGCTGCCATTTATTGCAGTGTGTGGCTTGCAGGCTAGGCAGTGAAGTCCATTTTTGCCCGCTGGCCGGCACAAACTGTCGTTCATCTTCACATATTTTGCAGTGTTCGATTTGACTCTGTTGCTCATCGTAAGATGTGCCGCATGCGGTACAAATTTTGATCATCATGAATTCCTCTCGTCTATTTGAGATTCATTCTAGAAGCCGAAATCAGGACGCGCGCAGATCATTACAGATTGTATTGAGGACGTTGCACCGCATTGGGGGTGTGATACGAAATCGGGCGTAAATACTGGCATTGTGAAGTTAAAGTTGCGGCTGTAACTGATAAATCCACGCCATTAGTTGCTCGCCATTGCTGGTGGTGACATCAACTTCCACGCGATCGTAGCCATCTTCAAACTCATCGAGCATCGGCCAATGCGGTTCAAGTTTCTCTGAGATAAACAGATAACCCGGCACGCGTGGGCCGTTTTCCTGCAACACAATGCCGGGGAAATCTGCTGCTGCGCCCCAGCCGCGCTCATAAAAGGTGCCAGAAACCGTTCCCGCCAGCCATTCGCCACCGATGTTTTCCAGAATATGCGCATTTGAATGGCCGGGCTGGAGCGTACCGTAAACAAATAAACGTTTCATTTTCCCTCATATAATCAAGCAAAAGCGCTACTTTAACTCTCGGCGTTAGCGATGTCATCGACCGCCCAATATGCGATGTGCATTGCCGTAAAAATGACTATTCTGAAGGACCCGCGATGAGAGGTAAAAGATCAATGTTGAATAGTTCGGGCATTTGTCGCTGCAATATAAAACGCTATCCGCAATCCGCTCAGTTTGATGGCAAAAGGTTTAACAATAAGATCCCACGCCAGCAGTTAGGATTAACTGAGTTCGCCAAACTATTCTGGGATTTTGCCTTTAACAAACCGAAAAATACCGCACCTGAATCTGCGCTGCCGCTCATCAAACTCGACGCGCAGCAACTTGCGGCTGCGGCGGATAACAGCGTATTTCGCCTTGGCCACTCATCCTTGCTGTTTAAAATGCAGGGCAAATACTGGCTGACCGATCCGGTATTTACGCAGCGTGCTTCGCCCTTTAAGTGGTTTGGCCCGAAACGCTTCCAGCCTGCGCCAATTGCGCTTGAAGATTTGCCGCCCATCGAAGGGATCATTCTTTCGCATGATCATTACGATCATCTGGATTATAACACCATTTTGCAGCTCAAAGATCGCGTGTGCTATTTCCTGACGCCGCTGGGTGTCGGTGATTTACTGATATCCTGGGGCGTTGCGTCGGAAAAAATCACTCAGCTGGATTGGTGGGAATCAAAGAATATCGGCGGTATTCATTTTGTCGCCACGCCATCGCAGCATTTTTCTGGCCGTGGCATGTTCGACAGTAATAAGCGGCTGTGGTGCTCATGGAGCATTATCAGCGATGATTTCCGCCTGTTCTATGGCGGGGATTCCGGTTATTTCGATGGTTTCAAACAGATCGGTAATAAATTCGGCCCGTTCGATATGGCCTTTCTGGAAAACGGCGCTTATGACCGTCGCTGGGCCGATATTCATATGCTGCCACAAGATACCATCAAAGCCTTTATCGACCTCAACGCGAAATGGCTGTTCCCGATTCACAATGCCGCTTTCGATTTAGCGTTTCATGCATGGAATGATCCGCTTAATCAAATAGTGACGCTGGCGCAGGAACAGCAGATTAATGTGTCGATGCCACAACTCGGGCAGGGCGTGCAATTTTTGCAGCCGCAGCAAGAGAAAAAGTGGTGGTAAATGATGCCCGATTGCCAGGCAATCGGGTTATCCGGTTATTTCGTCATACAGGTTACGCAGGCGCGTGCGTAGAAATAGCACCGCTTTGTGCTTGCGCGATAATAACGTCTGCACGCTGCTGCCGCTCTCTTGCGCCAGCTGATTAAAGCTGTAGCCGAGCAGTTCGGTTTTCTCGAATACCTCGCGCTGCGCGTCAGGTAATTCGGCTAAGGCTTCTTCCAGTTCTTCCCACAGCAGCGTTTTCAGATACTCATCTTCCGGCGTCTGCGGCACGCCAAATAAAGTCTCTGCCAACTCATCTTCCGGGAAATCCTGCTCTTCGCGATCACCAAAATAATCAGCCAGCGGCAGCTCACGTTTTTTCCGCGCCCGGTCGGTCATTTCATTGCGTGCCGCCCGGAACAGCCAGGCGGCGACATTCTCCACCGGCTGTTCCAACTGCATCAGCTTATAAGTGACTTCCTGCAAGATATCGTCGGCATCTTCACGTACCGCGGTTCGCCCGCGAATGAACGCATTTAGCTTAGTGCGGCAGGCGGTGATTGCCGACATCAGCAGTGAATCCTGCGCCATCACGCTTACCCGGCGTCGCTGGATTTGGGCGGATTATTCTCTGGCTGCGGACGCGTTTCACCTCGCTCATCACGACGACCATGCCAGTCGCAACGATCGTGATGACCACGATGACCAAAGCGATTGCGGCGATGCTGCATAAACTCTTCGCGTTGTTCCGGCGTCATCTGCATCCAACGTTCGTGCATGCGGCGACGCGCCATGCCGAACATGCCCGGACGGAATCCCAAACCGCCAAACAAGATGCGGCACAACGCCAGCAAGCCCAGCGCCTGCCAGAAACCGATGCTTTTCACACCAATGATGCCCGGCAGCAACGCATTCCACAGCGACATCACCAACAAGCCCAGCGCGGCGATAATCACCGCGCCCATCAGCAGCGGTTTCGCCAGGCGATGACCGCCAAAATGCTCCCGATGACCGTGTCTGTGCATATCAAAATCTCTCATTGTTTTGTCCTCATGACATTAACGGATAACTGCTGGTGATGAGGTAGACGAATGAGCAGTGAGAATATTGCTAAAAAAACGTAAAAAAGAAAAAGGCCGCCGGATGGCAGCCTCGCGTTATGGATTTTTTACTGCTGAATCAGCGCCTGGCTTTATCGCGGCGTGGACGAATAACAATATCTGCAATCTGCGTATCTTCCGGACTATCCACAATATACCGCACGGCGCGCGCCACCGAACTCGCATCGAGATACTCCTGCGGATTGATCGGCGCATGGTTACCCGCGCGGGCACGCGAGGCTTGATTCATCGGCGTATCGGTTGGGCCGGGCGCGACTGTCGCAACCCGCACGCCATGTTCGCTCTCTTCGCTACGCAGCGCATGCGCCAGCGCGGTAAGGGCAAATTTGGAGGCGGAGTAAATGACGTGTCCCGCTAACGCCAGCGTCCCGGAGCCGGAGTTGATAAACACCACTTTGCCCTGCGAGGCGCGCAGTGCGGGCAAGGTTAAGCGCGTGAGTTCTGCAGGCGCAATGACATTAATATTCAGGTGCTGTTGCCACAGTTCTGGCGTGGCGGAGAAGGTAGTGCTGAGAATCGAGATCGCCGCCGAATGCACCAGTACATCAACCCGATTTAATGTGGCGGTGAACGCGGCCACGGCGGCAAAATCTGTGATATCCAGTGCAACCGGAATTACATTGGTGACCTGTTCTAAAGCCTGCAACGTTTGCTGATTGCGCCCAATCGCGTAAACCTGATGGTCGGCCGCCAATAACTTCACGGTTTCCAGGCCAATGCCGCTGTTGCCGCCGGTGACAATCGCGACCGGTAATGCTGATGCTGTCATAGATTCCTCTCCTGTTGATGATTTCAAGCTATGGAAAAGGATGGCCGCAGGCAAATGCCTAAATTGACTATGAATTGCTGGCTTTCGCCATACAGCTTTTTTAGGGTGCGCATTGATGCGCACCAGGTCGAAATTTACACCTTTTTCAGGCTGCCAAACGTCTGTTTGCCGTTAAAGAACGTCGCCATCACCGGCGCGATGTGCGCAACAGCTTCCGCAGAGCAACTGGCGTTAACCAGCATCATGGTGGCGTGGTCCTGCGCTTTCGGCCATTGCTGTTCGCCGTGGCTATTCAGCGGCAACACCTCGTTGGTGGCGATACCTAACGCGCGGCTCAGTGAATACTCATCCGGCCCACGATAGAGCTGCGAATAGACGTTGGCTTTCTCCAGCATGCTGCCGCTGCCAAAGGGCTGCCAGTGATCGGCGATGGTGTCGGTGCCAGACCACACCGGCACGCCTGCGGCGCGCAACTGCGGCAGCGGCATGATTACGCGACCAATCGGTACGGTGGTGGCGATACTAAACTGCTGCTCTTTCAGTTCCTCAATCATCGCCGTCAGTTCGTTACCCTGTAACGTCCCCAGGGCAAAGGCGTGGCTGAGGGTGACTTTGCCTTTCAGCTGAGGATTGCCGCGCACCGTTTTCAGCATGTAGCGGATCGCCGCCACACCGTGCGGTTCGGTTTCATGAAGATGAATATCGATCGGTGCGGCGAAGTCGAGCGCGATGCTGAACAGGGTATCCAGTGACTTCTCCATCGCGCCGTCAACGTTGGTTGGGTCCAGTCCGCCGACGTAGTGCGCGCCCATCTTCATCGCTTCGCGCATCATGCTTTCAACGTGCGAACGCAATAATCCGTGCTGTGGGAAGGCGACAATGTCGGCATGAAAATCATCGCGATGGCTGGCAATCGCCTGCTGCAGATGCTCCAGACCGTGTAATTTGCTGACCGGATCAATATTGCAATGGCTGCGTGCAAAACTGCTGCCTTTGGATTGCAGCAGGCCAATCAGTTTTCCGGCACGGATTTCAGAAGTCGGCAGCAGTTCGGGCAGGATCTGCTCTTCCTGATGAATCATATCAATCACGCTATGGCGCGGCAGCGGGGCGCGCCAGCTTTCGCCGTAAAAGGTTTTATCGAGATGAATATGCATGTCGCGCGTGGCGGGCAGCAGCAGATAACCTGCGGCGTCCCACGTTGGCAGATTAAGGCTAACGCCCGCAGGATGAACGGCGGCAATCTTGCCAGCGCTCACCTCGACATCATACAAACCGGTTTGCGTGGCGGTGATCACATCTTTATTGCGGATAAAGGCTTCTTCCAGGCGCACATTGCGCAGCAAAAAGTGCGTGGCATCAACGCGGCTGGCAGGCGCCGGTTGGCAGGTTTCTACCGCCTGAATGCTGCGGCTCATGCCCGCGCTGAGCAAGGTGCCTGCGGCGGTGAGTTTCATGCCGGCGGAGAGAAAATCCCGGCGATTGCCGGGTGATAAGAGGCTCATGAATTATTCTCCTTGTAAGGGAGAATAACCCTAAAATAGCCGCTGGCAGGGCGCTGCGATATTTTCCACTGCTGGCTATGGTGAAAACTAATGACCGCAGTGATTGCTACTCAGCGAGATGAATTCGTACCTGATGATTTCCGACGTCGCAGCTGAGTGCGATGGCATCATCGGCACTCAGCACATCATCCAGCCACAGCTGATAAGCGCCAGGCGTGCGCCGCATCTCAATCTCATAGCGCGCGGCCCCTTCGTGATAAATCACCTTCGCGCCCGGCCATGCTTTGGGCAGACGCGGACGCAGCCGCAATGTATCGCCGTGGCGCGTGATGCCGAGCAGGCTTTCGATGATCAGCTGATAAGTCCAGCCCGCCGATCCGGTGTACCACGTCCAGCCGCCACGACCTTCATGGTTCTCGGCGCTGTAAACATCCGCCGCCATCACGTAAGGTTCGACTTTGTAAGTTGCAACAGCGGCAGCATCAAGGCTGTGATTGATCGGATTGATCAGCGCCAGCAACGCCCATGCGCGCTCGACCTGGCCCATCTCGGCGAACGCCATAATTGCCCACAGCGCGCCGTGCGTGTATTGCCCTCCGTTTTCACGGATGCCAGGCAGATAACCGCGAATGTATCCCGGATTGGGGCCTGCGCCATTGAACGGCGGCGTCAGCAGTTTAATCAGGCCGTTATCGCTATCCACCAATTGCTGATCGAGCGCCTGCATCGCCGAGGCGCATTTGTCGTGATCGCCAGCCGCAGACAGCACCGACCAACTCTGCGCGATGGCATCAATGCGACATTCGGCGTTGCGCTGTGAACCCAGGGTTTCACCGTTATCGAAGTAGCCACGCAGGAACCATTCACCATCCCAGGCGAGCTGATTGAGCGCCGTTTTCAGCTTCTCCGCCTGTTGTTTGCACAAGCTGGCGGCTTCCGGCTGATCGATACGGGTGGAGAGCGCGGCAAAGCGCGTGAGCACGCTGTAAAGGAAAAAGCCGAGCCAGACGCTTTCACCTTTACCGGCAATACCCACTTCGCTCATGCCATCATTCCAGTCGCCGGAACCCATCAGCGGCAAACCATGCTCACCAAACCGCAGACCATGCTGAATGGCACGCAAGCCATGCTGCCACAGGTTTTCCTGCAGCTGACTGACGTTCGGCAGGCTGTAAACTGACTCTTCTTCGGCGGTGAGCAGTGGCGCTTCAAGATAGCTAATCGGCTGTTCTAACAGCGCAAGATCCTCCGTGGCGGTGATGTAGTGGCAGAGTGCAAAGGGCAGCCAGAGATAATCATCTGAGCAGCGGGTGCGCACGCCGCGTCCGGCGGGCGGATGCCACCAATGCTGCACATCGCCCTCGAGGAACTGGCGGGAAGCGCATAGCACCAGCTGATCGCGCAGTAAGTTTGGCGCGGCGTGGGTGAGCGACAACGTATCCTGCAGCTGATCGCGGAAGCCAAACGCGCCACCGGACTGATAATAACCGCTGCGCGCCAGCAAACGGCTGGCCAGCGTTTGGTACAGCAGCCAGTTATTCGCCAGCAGATTCACCGCTGTATCGGGCGTTTGCACCTCGACTTTGTTTAACAGATTGCGCCATTGCTGCTGCACTTTCGCCAGTTCGGCTTCCGCCTGTTCGCTGGGAAGAAATTGCTGCATCAGCGTCAACGCCGCTGCGGTATCTTCCGCCGCGCCTAACACAAACACCAGCGTGCGCGTATCGCCGTCAATCAAGGTGGTCAGCGTTTGCAGAGTGGCGCAGGGATCGAGCCCCGCGCCGGTGTTGCCTGATAAACCGCGCGCTTGCATCATCGCGGGCTTACGCGTCGAGCCATTGCGGCCCAGACACTCAAGGCGATTACCGCTGAATGCAATCTGATTGCCGGATGCGGCGAAGAAGGCGGTGCGCATCGATCCGCTGCTGGTATAGGGATTTACCGCCAGAATGGCGCTGCCATCCGCCACTATCGCCGAAGAAGTTTGTACATGGCGGGCAGATTGGCTCATCAGCTCACCCAGAACCCATTCGACGTAGCCGGTGATCGACAAATGACGGGTTTTGCCAGACAGATTACTGAGCTGAATCAGGGTGATTTTCGCCGCCTGCTCGCCAGCTACGAAGGTGGTGAGCGTGCTGCTAATGCCTTGCTCCTGATGCATAAAGCGGCTGTAACCCATGCCGTGCTGCGTCAAATAATCTCCGGCGCCGCGCATCGGCAGCGGCATAGGTGACCAGACATCGCCGCTCTCCTCATCGCGCAAATAAAAGGCTTCGCCCGACGTATCGCTGACCGGATCGTTGTGCCACGGCGTCAGGCGGTATTCATGCGCATTTTCATACCATGTGTAGGCCTGACCACTTTCTGAAATCACGCTACCAAACTGTTTATTTGCCAGCACATTGCACCAGGGCGCGGGCGTCTGCTGATGTGGGGACAACAAAATGTGATATTCACTGCCATCGGCGCTGTAGCCGCCGGTGCCATTGAACAACTGCATGTTTTCCGGCACTGCGAGGCGGGCGGGCGCAGGAAAGGCCTGTTTATGCGCCAGGAAGCGGCAAGGCGGCGCCACCGGCTGCGGTTTTAACAGCACCGTCAGCTGGTCGGCCAAACTGCCGTTGCGGCCTTCCAGCACCACGGCAGCTACGCTGAGTAGCAGCGTGACATCTTCGGCCGCAAAATGCTCGCTTTGGCGCAGGAAGATGCCGCCAGGCTTGTCGGTCAGCATCTGCATCTCGCCTGATGAAATCATTTTGAGCAGCTGATTTTGCAACAGCTGCTGATAGCCGATTTGCTCGCCGTTGAGGATCACCAAATCTGCCGTCAATCCTTTCTGGCGCCAGTATTGATGCGCTTTGATCATATTGCTCACCAGGCTGAGCTGGGTACCGTTTTCGATGCGCACCAGCACGATCGGTAAGTCGCCAGACAGCGAGTGTCGCCACAGCGACGATTGTCCCAGGCGATTCTGCTGCAGACGCTGGCTGTCGCCGCGCATTTCAGGGCTGGCAAAAATCACCGCGCTGGCGAGCTGGTTATACAAACTGGCATCTTCAGCGAGGATATTCAGCTGACGCAGAGCCACCTGACTGTGCGAGGCCGCCATTTCAAATACCCGATTGGCGTAGACATTGTTGCGATACTTCTCAAGCAAGCCAAGGCAGGCATCACGCTGCGTGGTGACGCCATACACCAGATCGAGGGTGACGGATTTACCCGCTTTGATGGCGATTTTCTGGCGAATCGACATTAGCGGATCGAGCACCGCACCGGCGCTGCCGCTGAGTACACCATCGGCTGCTATCGCCTGCGGATCGGCGGCGGTTCTGCCGCGACCAATAAACTGTGCACGGTCAGTTTCATAATGCGTATCGCGCTCGCTGGTGCCATGAATCAGCAGGGCGTGGAACATCCACAGCGGCTCGGTTTTCTCATCGCGCGGGCGGCGATGCGCCAGAATCGCTTCCAGTTCAGTGACGATTTCGGTTTGCACAAACAGGTTGCTGAACGCCGGATGCGCCATATCGCTGGCGGCAGAAGCCAGCACCACTTCCGCGTAGCTGGTGATGTCTATTTCACGCAGCTGGCGTGAATGGTTGGTCAGGACGATGCGGCGGATTTCCACATCATCTTCTGGCGACACCACCACCTGAGTGCGGGTGCTGAGCGTTTCCATGCGCGATTCAAACTCCGCGCCGGCGTCGGTAAAGCGCGCAATGTGCTGCGGGCGCGCATCACCGCTGGGCTGGAACGTCGGGCTAATCAGCTCGCCGGATTGGCGATCGCGGATGTAGCAGAAGATACCGTGCTGATTGCTGGTGCCATCGGCGCGCCAGCGGGTTAACGCCAATCCTTTCCACTGGCTATACCCGGTGCCGGATTGCGTCACCATCACATGATAATTGGCATTCGACAGCAGCTGGATTTGCGGCAGATGCGCCGCCGAGCCGCTGAACTCGCGCAGTTCGGGCGTATCTGAACGCGGCTTGATCTCGCTGGTGTCAACGAACTGCCGACGCGGCGTATACAGCTCAATGTCATCCGGCACGCGCTCCTGCAGCAGCAAGTAGGAAGACTGGAAGCGCGCACTCGACATAAACCGCGCCACCATCGGGGCTTCATGCAGCAGGTGCGAAATCGCCAGAAAACCCATGCCCTGATGATGCGCCATGTAGGTTTTCACCGTGACAAATTGCTGGCCGCGCGCCAGGCGCTGCGCGGTGAAATCGAGCGCCTCGTAAAAACCGTATTTGCCGCAGGCACCCATTTTCTTCAGTCGCATCAGGTTGTCGGTGGCCTGATGCGGCAGCACCATCAGCGCCAACAGCGAGGCGTAGGGCGCAACCACATGATCATCGTTGAGGCCACGCTTCAGCCCCAACTCTGGCGTACCAAAGGCTTTGTATTGATAGTTTTGGCTGTCATCGAACGCGGCGTAAGCCGACTCGGAGACGCCCCACGGAATCTGCGCGGCATCACCGGACGCGATCTGCTGCTTCACCGCCGACAGTGCCATTTTTTCCAGCAGCGTCTCCGGGTAAACCGGCATCACCAGATGCGGCATCAGGTACTCAAACATCGAGCCGCTCCACGACATCACCGCCGGTTTGTTATCCAGTTGGGTGAACAAACGGCCCAGCACGAACCAGCTTTTTACCGGCAGCTGATTAGCAGAGATGGCGTAGTAGTGCGTCAGGCGCACTTCGGACGGGAAGAGATCGTAATGGCCTTTATCGAGCGCGCCGCTGTCGAGATTGTAACCCACGCTGAGCAGCGCGGTTTTTTCGACATAGAGAAAGCGGAAATCCATTTTTGCATGATCTTCCAGCCGTCCTTCCAGCTCCAGCAAGGTCGCCATGCGTTCACGTGCGGCCCACATCACAGACGCCGCGAGCTGAGAATGGAGGCCGGGGCGATGAAGTTCCAACTCACTCAGCCACAGCAGAGAAGGTAAGGCGGCAGGCAGATCATCATCCGGCGTGAGCCAGCTGAAAAACAGCGTCCACTCCTGCTGCAAATCACTGAGCTGGTGGATAAACCGTTCGAACCATTTTACCTGCAACGGCGGCAGCTGCATCTGCGCCAGCAGAATTTCACTCTGCGCGATCAGCGACGAGAGATGACTGGCAATCGCAACGGGCGCGGCCTGTTGCAGCGCATCAAACTGCGCGGTTAACTCATCCCAGCGATCGTTACGCTCTGTGCCCATCTGCGCTTTCGCCAGCAACAAGGTGTCATTCAAGCCCGCGATAATCACCGGTAAAGCCAGCACCGGCAGATGCTTCCATTGCGCCAGCCCGGCCTGCAGGGTGGCGAGGTGCGCGGCGAGATTGCCGCTATCGACGGTGGAGACGTAGCGCGGATTTAATGGCTTCAGCGTGTAAGTGTCATACCAGTTGTAGAGATGTCCACGAAAATGCTCCATGCGATCGAGGCTATCCAGCGCGGCGAGCGAACGGGCTATCACCGGTTTCTGCGTAATGTAGCCAAAATCCCATGCGGTTAAATTGGCCAGCAGCGACAGGCCGATATTGGTTGGCGAGGTGCGATGCGCCACCACCGGCTGCAACACTTCCTGAAAATTATCCGGCGGCAAGTTGTTATGTTCGGCGGTGACGAAATCTTCAAACCAAGCCCAGGTGTGACGCGCGGTGTGGCGCAAAAACTGTTGCTGCTCGGTGGAGAGCTTTTTCTGGCGCGAATGGGCCGGTTTACTCAACTGCCACAACAGCCACGGTGTGATCAGCCACAGCAGCGAGATTGGCAGCGCCAGCGCAATCAATTCAGGATTAACCAGCGCGGTTAAAAGTGACAGTGCAACGCCCGCCGCTGGGTTAAACCACATCGCCTGATAAAAATGGCGCAGTGACGGCGTGGGCGATGAACTGCCCGCCGAGGCGCTTTTCCATTCATGGAGAAACTGCCCGCTCACGTTGAGTCGCCACAGCGTGACGATAATCGCCTTCAGCGACCAGTAGCTTTCATGCGGTAGTGTCGCCAGCGTCAGTCCCGCGCGGCTCAGGCGCATTAACGCATCCGAAGACAGGATAGAGAGATGATGCTGCCAGGCGCGCGTCTTGCTTTTGCGCATGCCTTCCATGCTCAACGCTAAGGCGCTGGGCAACAGCAGGAACAGCGCAATGCAGCCGAGCCAAAACGGCGGATTCGCCACCCAACTAAATGCCAGAAACATCAGCAGCAGCAAGGCGGGCGCAATCAGACTGCGACGCAGGTTGTCGAACAATTTCCAGCGCGACAGTGCACTGAGCGGATTGGCCTGATAGCCGCCATCCTCCAGTCGCACGCGTAGTTTCAGCCAGTTCAGCAGCTGCCAGTCACCGCGTACCCAGCGGAAACGCCGCGCGACATCGCTGAGATAGTTATCCGGGTAGTGTTCGTAAAGCACCACATTACTGACCACACCGGAGCGCGCATAACAGCCTTCCAGCAAATCATGGCTGAGCACCAGATTTTCCGGGCAGGTATTACGCGTCGCGCGGGTAAAGGCCGCCACATCGTAAATGCCTTTGCCGACAAACGAACCTTCGCCAAACAGATCCTGATAGATATCGGAAGACATCGATGAATACGCATCGTTGCCCGGCACGCTGCTGGAGAGACGCGCGTAGCGGCCCTGGCCAAAGGGCGGAATCTCCTCCGCCAGACGGGGCTGCAGAATGGCATAACCTTCCACCACGCGATTCAGGCTGTCATCAAACACCGGCGCATTGAGCGGATGCGCCATAATGCCAATCAGCTTGTGCGCGGTTTCTCGCGGCAGAATGGTGTCGCTATCGAGGGTAATGACGTATTTCACCGTGCGCATTTGCGCCTGGCTGGCGCCGACGATGACGTTAAACATCTCCGCTTCGCCCTGCAGCCAGCGATTGAGCGCATGCAGTTTGCCGCGCTTACGCTCATAACCCATCCACACGCCCTGCGAAGGGTTGTGCACGCGGTTGCGATGCAGCAGAGAAAACAGCACATCATTGTGCGACTTGCTGCTGTAACGGCGGTTGAGCGCCTGAATTTTCAGCACCGCATAACCGATGATTTCAGCATCATCGTCATCGTGTTCGGCTGCGCTGTCGGTGAAATCGGCCAGCAGCATAAAGCTGATGTTGTCGAGCGCATTACCGAGATAGCTGGTTTCCAGCGACCGCAACAGCGCATCGGAGCCATGTTTGCTGCTGATTAAACAGGGGATCACCACCAGCGTGCGATCGCCATCCGGTACCGCCAGCTCGTAATCAAGTCGCGGAAGCGGTACCGGATGGCGGGTGCGGGTTGTCACTTCGCTGAGCAGCTGCAGGGCGAGCTGGCTGCTGATTAAGATCACCGCCGGCACCAGTAATAGCCACAGCACCACCGACATCGCGGATTGATGAGTGAAAAACAGCGCTTCGGCGCTGAAAGCGGTGGTCAATAACGTCAGGCTGCCCAGCCAGGAGAGCAGCGGCGTTTGGCTGAGATGATGGCGCGCCTGATTCAGCCAGGAACGGCGCGGCTTTAGCTGTTGCTCAAGCTGCGCACGCCCTTTATCCAGTAGGAAGTAACCAATATGCTGTTGGCGCGCTGGCAATGCGGCCTGACGGCTCAGCGCCAGCACCTGATTGGCCACGTTTAGCTCGTCGAATTCGCTCTGGCGAGCCAGCTCTTCAACCACATGCCGATATTGATCGCGGCTGTCAAAATGCATCTGGGGATAAATCCCGGCGGGATCCTGCGCCAGCACTTGCTCGACCAGGCTCAGCGACTCCACCAAATCCTGCCAGTTGATTTCGCCAAGCTGGCGCAATCCGGCAATGCTGTTGCTGACCGAGAGCTGACTTAGTGCCAGCTGGCGGTTGAATTGTTCAATCACATCCGCAGTATTACGCCCGGTGTTCAGCAGGTGTTGCTCCACCCACGTTAGCGCCAGCGAGTGATTCTGCCCATTCAGTTTGCGTGCCAGTTCGGCGACAAACGCGCCGGAAAGCTGATCGTTTTTGTGCGCCATATCGGCGATCACCTGTATCACGCGAGTGGCGTCCCTGGCGGAGTGATGAACGATCTCATTAATCCACGCTTCGGCGTTGCTGCGCTCCTGATGAATCTCAGCAACGCCTTGCGCAATACGTGCGAGGTTATCGAGCAGCGCAAAGCGCAGCATGGCGGGAAGCGCCCAGAGTTCACCCATCAGCAGCGGCGTCACGCGTTGATAAGCATGAATAAAGGTCGCCAACACTGCTGACTCTAAGCGGCCATCACTGTGGCTGATCATCTCATCCGCGATCGCCTGAATGCGCAAAGAGTGCGCGGGGTCTTTCAGCGCAGGTAAACCCTGACCAAATTTGGTGGGCAACAGATGGCGCACCATCCGAATTTGCTCTTCAATAATATAAAAATTATCCAGCAACCATTCGCCAGCCGGTGTCAAATTACGCTTCTCACCGGTACTTAATATTTCAGCGCTTTTTATCAGCGCCTGTTCGTTTCCCGCCAGCCGCTGCAATAATTTATAGCTTTTTTTGGCGTCGGAAAGATGATGTGTTTTTGCCAGACGCTCGCCATATATTTCCATTTGCCGCTCGGAAAAAACATCTGGCCGGTTCGCCTGGTAAACACCGCTGTGATGTAAAAACTCAAAACTACTGCGTGCCGTTGCCGGAAGCGCACTACTGCTAATGAATGACCCGGTGGGAAGTTTATTTTTCATAATGGCGTCGCAAAAAATCCAATGGATTATAAAAGTCAACACTATCAACAGGAAAGTCGACGGTATAAGAGAGGGCGAGGGAAAATATTTGTCTTATTTGAGTATAGTGCCAAATCGATCTTACGGTTGGTTTATAAAATAAAAGTTAATTTAGAACATTTAACTGAACGTAATGATGGGGTTGAGGATCTTTAACGTGGTTGTCAAGTGTGAGTGGCAATGAAAATAATCAGGTGTGTTAGAATCAGTTAACGGAAAAAGGAAATAAATTATGAGCTGGTTAAATCAATTTTTAGAAAGCTTATCACGCCGGGAAGTCAAAACTCAGTGTCCAGTCTGTAAAAAGTTTTGCCCACAATCTTCCTTAAAGCAAGCGCGCGGACAGGCTATGTTGTGCCCGCACTGTAAATCACTGTTTATTGCCGAGGAGTAAGCCAATGCGCCATATTCTTGAATGGATTGATGTAAATGAACAAGCGCCCGGCTACAAGCAGGAGTGCATCGTGCAATTTGAAAATGGTGAGGTGCAGGGCGGCTGGCTTTATGGCGGGCAATCGCGCAGCGGCGAGCATATTTTCCTTGAAGCGCATGCGGAATATGAAACCAGCATGGAGGTGAATTTCTGGATGTCATTGCCGCCAGCGCAACCGGACCAACTCGCTGCGTTTCATTCGCCGATATGAAAGAGCACAAGATAATATTATCGCTCATATTCGATAAATGACCGTTGCGCTTCAGCCTGATCGACAAACTGAAAAGCGTAAGGATGTATCAGTTGTTCATCACAATACCAGCAGTCATTAACACGTTTAAAAACGTCACCCTGATGAAAGGGTTGAGATTTATCCAGACGCATAACGGCATATTTGCCATTATTGAAGGTAACTTCATACAGAGAAATTAATCCGAGCGGCATTAATCTGCGTTCGTGAATAATTTCGCCGTTGAGCTCTGGCGGGCCTGGCTTTTTCATTATGTTCTCTCCGATTGACCTGGTTTAAGTCTGGCAATGATTTAAACAATGCGGTGAGTTTATTTTCAGGCTTCGCTTGTGAATTATCTATTGTCCGCCAGGATTAAGTCAGGCTTATGTGCCGGCGTAATTCCTTATTCACTCTCGCCCACGTTTTTACCTATCTGATATTCTATTCTACAAAAAGGCCTTATTATGACGATTAAAACACTGCAAGATCTGTTTGTGCATGATCTCTCTGATATTTACAGCGCAGAAAAACAGATCACCAAAGCGTTACCAAAAATGATTCGCGCCGCCTCTGATCCTAATCTGGTTGCGGCTTTTAAACAGCACCTCGAAGAAACGCGCGGGCAAATTGAACGTATTGATCAACTGGTTGAGCTCACGGATGGCGTGCAGATCAAACGAATGAAATGCCATGCGCTGGAAGGTCTGGCCGAAGAGGCGCAGGAAATTATCGATGAAGTAGAAAAAGGGCCGGTTTGCGATGCTGGACTGATCGGTGCCGCACAGAAAGTTGAGCACTATGAGATCGCCACCTACGGCACCTTGCGCGCCTTAGCCCTGAAGCTGGATTATCAGGATGCCGCCAGGTTACTGGGTGAAACGCTGGAAGAAGAAAAAGCCACTGATGAAAAACTGACGCTGATTGCTGAAGAGCAGGATTAATTCCTCGTAGAGGAGGTTGATGCATCGGCTAAAAATGCCCAACCTCTTCCATCCTGAAAAATCCGCTTGCGAATTCCTGGGTTAAAAATCACTTCATTCTCAGTATGCTAATCCCTATTTTTTCAAACTAACGTTTGAACACTGTTCTGAATACAGAGGGATTTGCATGTCTGCTCATCATCACTCCGCAGAGCCCAAAACGATTTTACGTGCTGGGCGCTTCTTATTGATGCAGAAACTATTACGCCGTGACAAAACGCCCGTTGCACTATTACTGCTGGCTGCGCTGGTCGGTGTGCTAACCGGTTTGGTTGGCGTGGCCTTTGATAAAGCCGTGAATTTTGTGGTGCAGACGCGATTGAGCTGGCTGGCGGATGCCGGTGACAATCTGCTGGCGAAAATAATCGGTGCGTTTTTCCTTTCGGCATTATTAGGCGCTATTGGCTATTTCCTGGTGCGACGTTACGCGCCAGAAGCGGGCGGATCGGGTATTCCTGAAATCGAAGGCGCGCTGGAAGAGCTCCGACCGGTGCGCTGGTGGCGCGTACTACCAGTGAAATTCATTGGTGGCATGGGCGCGTTAGGTTCAGGCATGGTGTTGGGTCGCGAAGGGCCAACCGTGCAGCTGGGTGGCAATATCGGCGGCATGTGTGTCGATCTGTTCCGCGTTAAATCTTCTGAATCTCGCCACACATTGCTGGCAACCGGCGCTGCCGCGGGTTTATCGGCCGCCTTCAATGCGCCGCTGGCGGGCATCCTGTTTATTATTGAAGAGATGCGTCCGCAATTTCGCTACAGCCTGATTTCCATCAAAGCGGTGTTTGTCGGCGTTATCGTCTCCAGCATTGTTTTCCGCGTATGTAATGGTAACGAGGCGATCATCAATATTGGTCAGTTGCAGGATGCGCCAACTAATACGCTGTGGCTTTATCTGGTATTAGGCGTGTTATTCGGTGGCTGCGGCGTGGCATTTAATCGCTTCATTTTCCTCGCGCAGGATCAGTTTCAGCGTTTGCACCAAGGTCGCGTGGCACCTTGGGTGATGTGGGGAAGCTTACTGGCTGGCGCGTGCGGCGTGATTGGCCTGGTGCTGCCACAAGCCATCAACGGCGGGATTGCCCTGATCCCCGATTTCTCCAGCGGTAGCTATAGCGCGCTGGCCTTGTTTCTGCTCTTCGCACTGCGCACGCTCATCACTGTCTGCTGTTTCTCCTCCGGCGCGCCAGGCGGTATTTTCGCCCCGATGCTGACGCTAGGCACGCTGCTCGGCACCTGCTTCGGCCAGCTCTGCATGCAATGGCTGCCGGGTTTACATCTGGAGCCGGCAACCTTTGCCGTGGCCGGAATGGGCGCGCTGTTTGCGGCGTCGGTGCGCGCGCCGCTGACCGGCATTGTGCTGGTGCTGGAGATGACCAACAATTATCAGCTGATTTTGCCGATGATCATTACCTGTCTCGGCGCAACGCTGGCCGCGCAATTCTTCGGCGGCAAACCGCTGTACTCCGCACTTCTTGCACGCACGCTGGCGAAGGCGAAACAGATAGCGTAAGGCCTGGCTTACGTGCGGGCTCTGACACATCTGCTGCGTCACGGGCTGTCCTCGCGCCGCTAGCGCGGTACCTTCGGCTTTCACATTGAGCCGACGGACCGTTCGGGGATCGGCCGTCCTGGCCGGCCCCGAACTGCCACACGCATCCATGCGTGCGGCTCCTGGCCCAACGTAAAAGCCTCAGCGCTGCGAATGCCCTTTTGCCGCAGCAGACGTGCCAGCGCCTCTGGCAAGTGAGCCCTTTTCAACAACACGCAACTGCGCTCTCGCGCTATAAATCACGTGTTCGTTTAATTAGTGCGCACCGGGCAAAAAGGTATCCATCAACCAGCCAGAAAACGCGGTCATCGCGGTGCTTTCGGGCCGCGATTGCAAACGCGTTAACCAATAGCCGCCGAGATCGATTTCAGCGGCGAAAGGGCGCACCAGCTTCTCACTTTGCAGCAGGTGATTGAAAATCCTCACCGGTGCCAGCGCAATCCCCGCACCTAACAACGCCGCTTCAATCATCGTCAGCGACGAGTCAAAAATCATCACCGGATGCGCAGGCGATGGCGCATGTTCGTTCATGCTTTGCAGCCATTGGCTCCACTCATCACGGCGGAACGAGCGCAGCAGGGTAAATTTGTGCACGTCTGCAGGCTGTTGCAACTGCCGGGCAATGGCCGGAATACACAGCGGTGATAACGGCGCAGGACAAATACACTGCGCCTCGGTGCCGTGCCAGGCGCCGCTACCAAAGCGAATGGTGTAATCGTGGCCTTCGGCAGCCGGATCGACGCGATTGTTGTGGGTGGAGAGTTGCAGCTCAATGTGCGGATAACGGCGGTTAAAATCCTCTAAGCGCGGCAACAGCAAGCCGGTGGCAAAGCTTCCCACCACACCAACTTTCAATTTTTCGCGCATTTGACCGGATGAGAAACGATCCAGCGTATCGGCAATCCGATCGAAAGAGTCGTTCAGCACGGGCAACAGGCTTTCGCCTTCTGTGGTTAGCATCAATCCGCGCGACACCCGCACAAAGAGCTGGCAACCGAGCTGCTGCTCCAGCGATTTTACCTGCTGGCTCACGGCTGCATGGGTTACGTGCAGCTCAATCGCCGCATTAGTAAAACTTAGATGGCGTGCAGCGGCTTCAAAGGCTCTGAGCGCGTTGAGGGGAATATAGGGGCGTGTCATGCGTCTACCTGTAAGATTTTCTATTGTCTGACGCTAAAATTAACAGTTTGTTGCACCCTGTCAAAGTGGTCAAACTGCCTGCGGAACAACAACCCGGAAGGTTAACTACAGTGAAATTGATTTCTCAAACATTGATAGCAACAGCGCTGACCTCGGCGTGCTCCATGGCGTTTGCCACCACGGCAGATGTGCAAGCAACCGTTGATCGGGCGATCAAACCGCTAATGCAGCAGCAATCGATTCCCGGCATGGCGGTGGCGGTGGTGGTTAAAGGCCAGCCGCACTATTTCACCTGGGGCATGGCGGATGTCAAACAGCAGCGCCCGGTCACCCAAGACACGCTGTTTGAGCTGGGTTCGGTGAGTAAAACCTTCACCGGCGTGCTGAGTGGCGTTGCGGTGAATAAAGGCGAGATCGCGCTGAGCGATGCTGCCAGCAAATATTGGCCGGCACTGAACACGCCGCAGTGGCGCGACATCACGCTGCTGCAGCTGGCGACTTACACCGCTGGCGGCTTGCCGCTGCAGGTGCCCGATGCCGTGACCGAAGAAAAGGCGCTGGCGAACTTCTATCAACAGTGGCAACCGCAGTGGGCGCCGGGCAACACGCGTCAATATGCCAACAGCAGCATCGGCTTATTTGGCTGGCTGGCGACGAAACCCAGCGGGCTGACTTTTGAACAGGCAATGCAGCAGCGCGTATTCACGCCATTGCAGCTCAAGCACACCTTTATCACCGTGCCTGACGCCGCGAAAAATGCTTACGCATGGGGCTACCGCGAAGGCAAACCGGTGCGCGTGTCGCCGGGCATGCTGGATGCTGAAGCCTATGGCGTGAAGTCGTCGATTAAAGATATGGCGCGCTGGATGCAGGCCAATATGGATCCGCAGCAGGTTAACGATAAGCCGCTGCAGCAGGCGCTGGATTTCGCGCAAACGCGTTTCTATCGCACCGATGCGCTCTATCAAGGTTTGGGGTGGGAGATGCTGGATTGGCCCGCTCAGGCGGAGATGGCGGTGAAGGGCGCGGATAACAAGGTGGCGCTTGGGCCGCAGCCGGTGCGGGATGCCGAATCACATCCGCGTGTCAGCGCGTCGTGGGTGCATAAGACCGGCGCAACCGGTGGGTTCGGTGCTTATGTCGCCTTCATCCCGGAGAAGCAGGTCGGCATTGTGATATTGGCAAACAAAAATTATCCCAATACCGAGCGGGTTAAAGCCGCGATGCAGATCCTGAAAGCGTTGCAGTAAGCGTATGGGGTGAACGCCTCGCCCCATCAACTACACTTAATGGGTGATCAACAAAGGAGCTTCAGATGAGCAATCACCCTAAAGATAAACGCGACGTGAATGATGAAAAGCATCCCGCCAAGGACAATCCCAGCGAACACGGTGAGATCCCCAGAACGCGCGATGACAGTGAAGACGACAAAAAAGATCCGTTTAACGACGAATAACAAACATCATTAGCAACGGCAGCGCGGCAAACAGCGTTAATGCGGTTGGCGCGCCTGCCAGCATAAAGAGTTGTCCAAACAGCAGCGATCCCATCACCTGACCCGCAGCCAACATATAGAACAAGATGCCTACGCCAACGGCGGGGGCATTGTTGGTTGCTTCTGCGCCCCACACCAGCAACACGCCCGAGAGCGTAACATACGCCGCGCCACCCAGCGCCACGGCGGGAAACAGCCAGGCTGAATAGTGATGGCTGAACGCCAGTAGCAATAAGGGCACGGCAAGGCAGCATTGCGACAGCCAATAAACCCGCTTCATCCCCATCCATTTCGCCATCGGGCCGGTGAGCGCGCCGATAATGCCTGCTGCGCCAGCGATGAGCCACAACAGGCTAACCATGCGGTCGCTGACGTGAATGTGATGCAGCAGATCCGGGCCGAAGCTCCACCAAGCCGCGCTGGCGACGCCGCTGAACAGTGCAATGAAGATAAGGCGCTGCAGCGAACGCTGCCGCAGGTGGCTTAACCAGGATTCACGTTGAGCGTTTTCACTGTGATTGGGTAGCAGGCGCCAAATCGGCACCAGGCAGATCATCGCCAGCGCGGCAAAAACCGCACAGGCGATGCGCCAGCCGCCGGGCAGCCAGTACAAAATTGGCACTGACAACATAATGCCCATGCTGGTTCCGGCATTGATAACCGTGTTCATCTGCGGCTGTTGCTCAGCCTCAATACGCTGGCTGACGGCGCTCGCTAACGCAGGCGAGGCGAGACCGGCGCTCATACCGGCGATAAACAATCCCACGCCGAGCATCCACGGCGATACCGCGCTCGCGATGATCAACAAACCCAACGCGGCACACAGCGCGGCAATCGCAGCTGGAAATCGCGGCCCGGCGCGGGCGGTCATCATCGGCGCGATCAACACCGCCACACAGTAAGCGGCAAAGCTACAGGCCGAAAGCACGCCAGAAACGCGCCGGGTAAAGGGGATGTCGTGCATCACCTCGGGCATCATCAAGCCCCAGGCGAAACGCGCCATACCGTAGGTCACCGCGATAAGTGCAAATCCGGTGATGCCGAGCGCCGTACCCTTCATGTCTGTTCACTGAACGCGATAAGCTGCAGCGCGGCGTTTTTACCGGCTTCGCACGCCTGCGCCGCGCCGATGATCAGCGCGGAAGTCAGCACACCTTCAAACAGTAGCCAAACCGCATCCGCTAGCGCGATATGCTGCTTGCCGAGCGCCTGTTGAATGGCGCGTGCAATGTAATCGCGCATCTTGTGGCGGTAAGCCAGCGCCTGTTCAGCTAGCGCGGCATCTTCTCCGGCGTATTCGCCCCATGCCTTGAGAAACAAGCAGCCATTATTGCCATATTGCTGCATCCAGTCGGCCATCGCATCGAACATGTGGCTGACCGCTTGTGGATGGTCCGGCGATTGCAACGCGGCGAAGAAACGATCTTGTCGCGCCTCCAGCACCGCGGCCGTTAGCGCTTCACGCGAGGGGAAATAGCGATACAAGGTGCGCGTCGAGACATTCGCCTCGCTGCAAATGCGATCGGTGCTGATGGCGTGAAAGCCGTTGAGATAGAACAGCCGCTCAGCGGCATTGATGATATCGAGTTTCTTTTTCATCCTTAAAAAGTAAACCGATCGTTTTACTTTTGCAAATTTGGCTTGTCATCCATTTCGCCCATTTTGTAGGACATTTCCCCGGAATTGGGAATATCGCACCGCTTATCTGATTGTTTTATTGGTAAGTTATTTTAAACTACATGGAACAACTCCTGTCGTCGTAGAAGAGGTGAAGATGGCGAGTATTTTGATAATTGATGATCATCCAGTCGCACGTCTTGCGGTTCGTTTTTTACTGGAAAAAGATGGGCATACGGTGGTAGCCGAAGCGGAAGAGGGCCACCAGGCGTTGAAAATGATCAACGAACATCATCCCGATCTCATCGTGCTTGACCTCGATATTCCTGGACTAAGCGGCATTGAGCTGATCGTGAAATTGCGCGCAGCGGAATATCGCGGTGGCATTCTGGTGTTAACCGCTCGCGATGATGACCACTATTTGAGTCGCTGTATGAGCACCGGGGCCGATGGTTTTGTCGGTAAGCGTAATAATCTGGAAGAGCTGGGTGATGCGGTGCGCGCCGTGATGCGCGGTTACGGCTACTTCCCGCTGAAGCGCCGCGATAATAAGGGCACCAATAAAATGCCCGAAGCGGAAGTGGATGCGATTAAAAATCTCTCAAGCCGCGAATTTCAGGTTCTGCAGCATCTGGCGCGCGGTATGAAAGTGATCGATATCTCTGAGATCATGCACATCAGCAACAAAACTGTCAGTACTTACAAAACCCGCATCCTGACCAAACTGGCGCTGAGTTCTACACTCGAATTAATCGATTTCGCGCGTCGTCATCATCTCGATTAGTGTGCTGCGTTGCACAGAAAGAGGCTCTCTTGGCTAAATCTGCAAAACCATTAGATTCACTACTTAGCCTGGAGCGCCTGCGCACGTTAACTGGCCACGATGAATCCCTGCTTTGCGCCATGCTTGCCATGACACTAAAAAGTAATTCCACGGATTTAAACGCAGCTGCAGCGCTTTATGCCCGCGCGGATTGGGGTGAACTCGCCAAAAGCGTGCACCGTATTGCCGGAGCCGCGCAGATCACCGGCGCTCGTCGCGCTGAATATGCCTGTCGCCAGTTAGAAACAGCCTGCCTGCAATCTCCCCCTGACAACATCTTCTTAGCCAATCTGTGGTCGGAAGTCTCTCCAGCAATTGAAGAGATCAATGCCAGTATTGCTGATTACCTCGAGCAGCATTCTGCCCATTAAATCCTGACGCCCGCATCAATGCTTACATTGGACTACAGCGGCCTACAAAATGGACTACAAGAATTACAGCCTATCTTGACAAATGTAGGCCTCCGCTCTGATACCTGACATCCCCTGTAAACCGTAATCTTTACGCCATCAGACGGACACCTTCCCTTAAGCAACACCAGGTCTTCTTAAGGGTACTCAGTCTGAGGACCGGAGCGATTAGCCTCCACGTAAAAACGACAAACAGGGAATCATTCTCGTGAGCAAAACTACTCAATCTATTTTCGCTGCTTCCGCTTTGGCTCTGCTGGTGATGAGCGCGTCGTCTCAGGCATCAGACGGTACCATCACCTTTAATGGTGAACTGACGGCCAGTACCTGTGACGTTATCGTTGACGGCCAAGGGGCAGATGCCACTATCCAGCTGCCAATAGTATCAACTGCCGACCTGAAAGCCGCGTCTAAGGTTGCGGGTCGTACCGGCTTCAACATGGCGCTGAATAACTGTAGCGGCACGTTGAAAACGGCATCAGCCTTCTTCGAAGCGGGTGCAACAGTGGACACCGTAACCGGTCGTCTGAAAAATACGGTCACGGCCCCCAACGGTGGTGCAACCAACGTTAGCCTGCAGTTGCTGGATGGGGACAACTCGAACGTGATTCAGGCGGGCAACCAGAATCAAATCACAAACAATTCCTTCGTCGACGTAGCCTCCGGAAGTGGAACGCTGAGCTATGCCGTGCAGTATTACGCCGAAAATGCCACCACCCCGGGTTTGGTATCAAGCAACGTCGTTTACTCAATTATGTATAAGTAGTCATCGTCAGGTGGGAGAAATCCCACCTTTCTTTCTCAGGATTTCAACATGAACATCTCCCGTAACAAAACCCTGCCTTTTTTTGCTTTGCTTTGGGCAACTTTAATGAGTGGCCAGGCATTAGCCAGCATCGTCATTACCGGTACGCGCGTTATCTATCATCAGGATGACAAAGAAGTCTCCGTGCAACTGAAAAACGTGGGAGCTTCACCCGTGTTGATCCAAAGCTGGGTTGATAACGGAGATGCCAATGCGACACCTGAGAACATTCAAACGCCTTACATCATCACGCCACCGGTGAACCGTGTTGATGCAGGGAAAGGGCAGACTTTACGTTTGTCTTTAAGCAATTCTGGTGCGTTTGCACACGATCGTGAATCAGTGTCATGGCTAAACGTGCTGGAGATTCCGGCTAAAACCAAAGACAAGGCGGAACTTAATACCTTACAGATGGCGTTCCGCACCCGTATCAAACTGTTTTATCGTCCAGCAGGACTGAAGGGCGATGCGAATGAAGCGGTGAAATCGCTGAATTGGTCTGTGAGTAATGGCCAGCTGAAAGCCAGCAATCCAACGCCTTACAACGTCTCGCTAGTGACGGTTACGGTGAATGGACGCACGATTGACGGTGAAATGGTGCCGCCACTCTCCTCGTTGACTTTCAAAATCAGCGCCAGCGCAGGTGCCAACGTAAGCGGCGACTACGTTAACGATTTCGGGGCCGTTCAGCCTTTTACCGCTGCCATTAAATAACTTCTCTCTTGAATCTCTATCTCCTATAGCCGGCATGTCAGGACGTGCCGGAAGGCACGCTTATGACTTTTACCAGAGAATCTTCAATGCCACTGCGTTACACCTTATTAGCGAGCGCGGTGTTTACCGCGTTATTAAGTGGCGCAAATCAAGCCTTTGCCGCTGAAGAGGCGGAGTTTGACGCCAGTTTTTTACAGGTCAGCAAAGGGGGAGCCATTGATCTGGCGCGCTTTAACCAGGGCGCATCGGCTACACCGGGCACCTATCGCACGTTGGTGTACGTTAATGAACACTTGATTGCCAATCAGGATATCAACTTCCGCGAGATGGCAGATAAGCAAGTTCGCGCCTGCATACCTTCATCATTGCTGAAAAAGATCCCGTTTAATGCCTCGGCGCTGCCCGCGTCGGCTGCGGATCTGCTCACGAGTGAAAAGGATTGCAGCGATTTAACGTCTGTATTGCCGGACGCCAGCGTGAGCTACGACAGCAACCAGTTGCGTCTCGACATCTCCATTCCGCAAATCTATCTGAATAAGGTGCCACAGGATTACGTTGATCCAGCGTTATGGGATGAAGGGATCCCGGCCTTCATGTTGGGATACTCGACCAATGCCTACACCAGCCGCTCGGCGGGACAGGTGTATAAATCCTTCTTTGGCGGCGTGAACGCAGGGTTGAACATCGGCGGTTGGTACCTGCGTCACAACGGCAACTACAACTGGCAGCAACAAGGCGGCAGCGGTTATCAGTCGCTTAATACCTATGTGCAGCATGATGTAGTGCCATTGCGTGGACGCCTTGTCGTCGGGCAATCAAATACCAGCGGTGTGATTTTTGATACGCTGCCGTTCAGTGGCGTTCAACTGGCCAGCGACGAGCGCATGTTGCCGGAATCTCAGCGCGGCTATGCGCCGGAAATTCGCGGTATCGCGCGCACCAACGCACGCGTAACGGTTAGTCAGCAAGGTCAGGTGATTTATGAAACCACCGTGTCGCCGGGCGAGTTCCTAATCAACGATCTTTATCCTACCGGCTACGGTGGCGATCTCGAGGTAACGGTGATTGAAGCGGATGGCAGCAAAAGCAGTTTCCGCGTGCCTTATGCAGCGGTAGCGCAATTGCTGCGCCCAGGAACATCCCGCTATGACGTGACGGCGGGTAAATTGCGTGCCGACTACATTCGTGATGACGTCGCGCTCTATCAGGGCACTTGGCAATATGGCTTAACTAACAATGTTACCGGTTACGCAGGATTGCAGGCGAGCCAGAATTATTATGCGCTGCAAGGCGGAACGGCGTTAGGTACACCTCTGGGTGCTTTTGCTTTTGATATTACGCAGGCGCGCACCCATCTGCGCAATGTTGATGAGCAGCAAGATGCCAGCATGACCGGGCAAAGTTACCGTATTAGCTACAGCAAAGCGGTGCCGGAAAGCGGCAGTAATCTGTCAATCGCTGCTTACCGCTTCTCAACGTCCGGTTATATGGATTTTATGACAGCGATGCAAAGCCGTGATGTGCTACAGCGTGGCGCTAGCCTGGATTCCGTATATCGTGCCAAAAATCGTTTCTCGGTCACCGCCGGACAAACGCTGCCGGATATATGGGGAAATGTCTACCTCAGTGGCTCGATGCAGGATTACTGGAATCGTGAAGGCAACCAGAAACAGTTCCAGCTTGGCTATAACAATCGCACTGGTTCCGTGTCATGGGGCATTTCCGTCAACCGTAGCTACAGCAGCTATGGCAGCTCGCAAAACAGTTACTTGCTGAGTTTCAGTATGCCGTTGGGTAGTGATAATCAACGCCATACGCCGCTATTACGCACTGAACTTTCACATGACAATGATGGGCGTTGGGGGCAACTCGCCTCGATCGCCGGTACGGCGGGAGATGATAACCAGTTCAGCTATGGCGCAACGGCGCGTCATGCTGCGGCAGGTGATGGCAGCAGCGGCTCGCTCAATGGACAATATCGCGCCAGTGCTACTAACCTCAGCGGTTCATTGAGTACGGGTAAAGGTTACCAGAGCGGTTCTGTGGGACTTAATGGTACGATCGTGGCACACAGCGGTGGTGTAACCTTGAGCCCGTACACCGGCGATACCTATGCACTGGTGGAAGCCAAAGGTGCGCAGGGCGCAAGCGTGTCGTCCTATCCGGGCGTGTTTGTCGATAACAGCGGATATGCGCTGGTACCTTATCTCAATCCCTATCAGATGAATGAGATCGTGGTGGATCCCAAAGGCACGTCAGCGGGCGTGGAGCTTGAGAACACCTCTTCACGCGTCGCACCTTATTCAGGTGCGGTGGTGAAAGTGAAATACAAGGCGCACCGTGGTCTGCCAATACTGATTTCCGCGAACTGGCAAGGCAAACCCTTACCGTTTGGCGCCGATGTGCTGGACAGCAAAGGCAAGCAGGTGGGTTCCGTGGGTCAGGCAGGACAGGCATACGCCTTGGTAGAACAAGAGCAGGGTACATTGACGGTGCGCTGGGGTAACGATGCCAATCAATCGTGTCAGTTACCATACAAACGTATGCCTGAAGCAAAAAACAGCAAACCTGCACTGCAATCCTTTAATGCGGTTTGTGGTCGCTAAATGTCAAGTGCCTGGTGGAGCAACTCCGCCGGGCAGTTAAACATCGCTAAAAATTTTAGTTTTGCCCAATCTGGCCGATTATTAAGGTGTCATTTTTAATAAGAGGCCACATCATGACTCTCCGCAATGCCATCCTGTTTGCCTTTCTCACCAGCTTGTTTTCAGCCAATGTGTCTGCTTCGGGCAGCACGCTTCATTTTCAGGGTTATCTAAAAGAAGAGACGTGCGAGATAACCTTGCAGCAAAATAACGTTAAGAGCCATTGTCCCAGAACCACTCAACCGCATATTTCCGCAATTCGCTCTGATGTCCGATTCAAGGCTTTGCCTAATCATCAAGGCAGTATGAAGTTAGTGTGGATTGATAATACAAAGCAGAAAGGAATTATTACGACGACCTATCGTTGAGTATTGCAGGTGAATGGAACGCGATTGACTGCGACCTAACCAAAACGGTTGGTTTGCGTGTTTCCTACTAACATGATGGGATTCAGATATAAAAAAGGGAATAAGGTATACAACCTTATTCCCGCTCATTTAACAATGCTTAATCAGTAATAGCTTATATTGAAAATCACTTTACCATTTGCAACACCAGGTGAAACGGTGCCGCCTGTTTTGATATAGCGCGCGGAGAAAGGCAGTAAAACCGTCCCCACCGCGTTACTGGCCATATTTTTATCGAGCGTCTGGTTGAGATTTACCGGTGCAGGTGAAACCTTTCCGTCGGCAATTTGAATACCTATCCCTTGTGCGGAATCAGCACTGTTGTCTAGGCTCATAATGCCCTGAGCGGCGTCAATGACCCCATTACTCGGTGTGAATCTAATCTTGATACTGTTCGTCACCCAGGTTCCTGCGGCAAATCCACTGCCAGTATGATACGTAGGCGGTGCGCTGGGATTAGAATAATTACCCTGAAATGCTGGGCAGTTAGTCAATCGAATATCAAATGGCACCCATGAGGTGGCATTGGCTTTGCCTGTACCAAACCAGCTATTGATTTCCCATTTGCCCATGTTGACGTTGACATCGGGTGTGGTGCAGCTGGCGGCGATCACATTCAGACTGCCGGAGAAGTTAAGTCGATAGGGCGTATCAGGAATATTTACTACAGGCGTAACAGATCCGGTGGTCAATAAAACGGTTGGCAACTGTGCACCATTAACTGTACCTGCACTCATTGGGCCGGTCTTAATAAAATGAAGAGTAAATGAGTTACCATAATAAAAATGATAGGCTGTATTTCCCACAGGCGTCGTCCACTTTTTTACCGCTGAAGTGGTAATGGCTTGATTGGCGGTAGTACCGTCATTATTGACAATGGCGACACCTAGACCGGGAACACCTGTTTGAAATACTGCGCCCGCATAATTTCCAGTCCAGCCCGGAACTAATGCCGGTGCATTGGTCAGGCTAAGATACTGGTCAATACTGAACCCATTTGATGTTCCTTCAGGACGACAAACTAACCAAGGTTGTTTACCTGTACTGCCTATCACCTTAAGGGTATGCACTGTCGAGCCAACCGGAACGTCAGCGCCAACGGAAATATTCGCAACTGAAAGCGGAACAGTTAAATTTACCGGGCCAGAACCGGGATCATAATCACAGCGATCTGCCCAAGCCAATAGGCTTGTGGTATTAATCAGTAAAAATAATATAGCGACGATAATTTTCTTCATGACAAACTCGAATTCACGCGTTTAGTGGAATGTGCTAAAGGCAAAGTTAGGGATTGGACGTCATTTTAATAATTGTTTTACCGGCACTCCATCAGAGTGGAATCGCAATTATGTAAGGCATTTCGTACAAATAGCGTTAGCGAGATTTTTATCTACTTTGAAAAAATAGTGTTCTGCTTATTCACAGGTCACGCCTCTCATCCTTATGCACCGTTCTGCAACGAGCGTATCAGAAAAAAGCTATGCCACGACTCACATCCATCTTCCCGCTGGGTAAAAATTCTCTGAGTCCTACAATTTGGTAAAATGTGTTGTTAAGTTATATTGTTACAGCAGGACGAGTAGGATCGGATTGGCGCAAAACTGCTGAAAAGCTCAGGGTCAGGAATAGGAAGCATAAGTAATTTCCTACAGACCATTCTGTTAAAACCGGATAGTGTAATCCGCCCTGGGAACTCATTGATAACCCGCTCAGCGTAGTCATCAGGATCTCATTTCTATGAAAAAAGTAATCATTGTTGATGACCATCCGGTTATCCGATTTGCCGTAAAAATGTTGCTGGAACGCAATGAGATGGAAGTGGTGGCCGAAACCAATAACGGTGTCGACGCTATTCAGAAAACACGGGAATGTTTGCCTGATTTAGTGCTGCTGGATATTGGGCTGCCAAAAATTGATGGTTTCCAGGTGCTGGAGCGGCTGCGCACCCTGAATCTGCAGCTAAAAATCTTAGTGCTGACATCGCAGTCCAGCAGCCATTTTGCCCAGCGCTGTAAACAAGCTGGAGCAGATGGCTTCGTCACCAAATCTGATGATATGAGCGAATTATTAGATGCCATCAAAATGGTGATGCGCGGGTACAGTTTTTTTCCGCAATCAACCTATCAATCGTATGAGCAAACTTACAGCGATCATGATGACGACGGCTTGTTAGAGCAGCTTTCCGATCGTGAATTGAGCGTGTTAGTTAGCATCGGTAAGGGCATGGGTAATAAACAGATTGGCGAACAATTGCTGCTGAGTGAAAAAACGATCAGCACTTATAAACATCGCCTAAAGCAGAAGCTCAATGCGCAGTCGCTGATCGATCTAATCGATTTTGCCCGTCGTAACAACCTGATCAAATAGCCGGTGCTATGCGTACGCTTTGCTGCATTTTCCTGATATTGCTCTGTGCCGCGCGGGTTCCTGTGCAGGCGAAAGAGTTTCATTTACTGACTCGCGCCTCATTTGAGGGGCTCAAACCGCTAGTGCTTTCGACGGAAGACCGTCATCTGCTGCAGGATAAAAAGCAGTTAGCAATGGGCATTTTTCCCAGCGAGTCACCGCCTTATGGCATGACTAACATGCGGGACGAATATGAAGGATTGAGCGCCGACTATGCTGGACTGGTAGCTAAACAGCTCGGCTTAACGCTGCACATTGAGCAATATGCGTCACTGGAGCAAGCACTCAATGCGTTGAAAAGTGGCAAGATCGATTTGGTGCCGTCGCTCACTGCGCGGCAGGATGAGAGCCCGCTGCTTTTTTCTGATCCTTATGCCAGCGAACAACCGGTTCTCGGCATGCGCGCCAACGATAACGACCCTTTGCCCGGCGATCTCCACAATATTGATGTGGCCGTGGTGAAGACCTATCTGCCTTTAAGCCTGCTGCGTCAGGCTTATCCGCACGCTAATTTCCGCATGTATGAAAATTATCAGGATGCGCTGAGCGCCGTCTCCTTTGGAACCGCGCGTGTCTATTTGGGCAACAGTTTTTCCCTCAGCCGTAACTTTTTAAATAATTTGCGCATGGTCCGCTTTAGCCAGCTGCCGCAGAAGATGATCAGTTTTGCGTTTTCCGAGCAGGCGACAGAACTTCAAACGCTGGTGAATCGTGCAATCAGTAACGTGCCGCGGGAAGAGAAAAACGAACTGTTGCGTATTTGGCAGCCCGACATGGTGGGGATGAACCAGTCGCTGAATACCCCACCTTTCACCGCTGAGGAACGTAAATGGATGATGGCGCATCCGGTGATAAAAATGGTGATGTTTAGCCAGGACAAAGCCGCGCCGATGACCATTATCGATCAGAGTGGCGCGCTGCGTGGCATGGTGAGCGACCTCATCACACTGGTGACATTAAAAACCGGCTTGCGCTTCAGTTTTGAAACCGTGGATACCTCCCAAGAGTTGGTAAACCGTGTCAATAGCGCCGATTTTGATATGTTCGCCTCGCTGACACCCAGCGCTCAGCGCGAGCAGCAAATTCTGTTTACTCGACCTTATCTGCGCAGCACCTTTGCCCTGACCACGCGCGTGGGTAACAACGATATTCATTCGCTGCCCGATCTGCGAGGGAAGCGGCTGGCGATGGTCGCCAACACCAGCGTCGAAAATACGGTGCATGCGCGTTATCCGGAAATCGAGATTGTGCCGGTACAGAACATCACAGAAATGATGGCGAAGGTGGAAAAGGGCCAGGCCGATGCGGGCGTCGATATTCTGGTGATGGTGGATTATCAGATCAAAACTCACTTCCAGAATAAGTTAAAGATGGTCAGCGCGATTGGCAGTTCGCCCGCGTGGGTTTCGTTTGGCGTTGGACGCGCCGATCCCGAACTGCGCAGCATTCTCGATAAAGTGCTGCTGAGCATTCCGCCGGTGGAGATTGAGGAGCTGGCCAACCGCTGGCGGCCCAGCGACCTGATTGTTTACGACAGCTTCTGGCAGCGCTATCAGGGGGTGCTGATCGCCAGCATCATCTTCTTTGTATTGCTCATGTTGATGGTGATCGGCTGGGCGCTGTATCAGCGACAAATTATCCGCCGGAAAGCCGAGCTGCGGCGTGAACTGAATGTGCAGCTGGCACAGTTACAAGCGTTGGTGACCAGCATGCCGTTCCCGGTTTCACTGCGCGACAAAGATGGTCGTTTAACCTACTGTAACCAGCGCTATTTAGTGGAAACCGGTGTGATTTATGAAGAGGCGTTGGGCAAAACCATGCCCGAACATCCCGGCTTACGCACGCCAGAGCAGGCGGCGTTTTATCACAATCAGCTGATTGATGTGGTAAAAACTGGCGTTCCGATCGTTGAAGATCGCCGTTATGACCTGTGGGACAACCCGGATTCTTCGATTGGCGTCACCGTTTATCAGTGGATCCAGCCGTTTAACGACAGCGATGGCAACGTGGTTGGTGTTATCGCCGGTTGGATGGACATCTCCGAGCGTGAAGCGCTGTTTGCCGAACTGCGCGAGGCCAAAGAGCGGGCAGAAGATTCCAGCCGCGCTAAATCAGTATTTCTCTCGACCATGAGCCATGAAATCCGTACACCTATGAATGCGATTATCGGCATGCTGGATATGGCGCTGAAAAAAGGGCGCAGCGGCGAGCAGGATTTGCAGGCATTAGAAGTGGCATACGATTCGGCGGAAAGTCTGGTGGGGCTGATTGGCGATATCCTCGACATCTCGCGTATTGAAGGCGGCCAGCTGGAATATCATCCGGAAGCGGTGCATCCCGGCAAGCTGATCGATAACCTGATGAAGGTGTTTCAGGGGCTAGCGATTGACAAAAATATCACGCTGACCAGGCACATTCCCGAAGATGGGTTGGAGCAGGTGCTCGCCGATCCGTTGCGCATCAAGCAGGTGCTTTCTAATTTGTTAAGCAACGCGATCAAATTCACCGATCAGGGCGGCGTGTCACTGACACTCACCCAACAGAAAGATGTCGCTGCCGGCCGCGTGTATCTGGTGATTGAAGTGCAGGACAGCGGCATTGGTATTGATGAAAAACAGCAGGCCGCGCTGTTTAAACCCTTCAGCCAGGCCGATAACCGCCGCGCCGGAACCGGGCTAGGTCTTTATATCAGCCGTACCATTTGTGAAAAGATGGGCGGAACCTTAACGCTGAGCAGTGAAAAAGGTGTGGGAACCTGCGCCCGCGCTACGTTGATGTTGCCGATGGCGGAAAGTCAGAGCCTCGAGCTGGAAGAGAAAGCGGAAGAGAATGAAAAACTGCAGCTCCGTTCGGTGCTGGTGGTGGATGATAACGCCGCTAACCGTATGCTGCTGGCGAAACAGTTGAGTTGGTTGGGGCAACAGGCGGATTTGGCCGCTGATGGTCATGAAGCATTACAGATGTGGCAGCGTGGCAATTACGATGTGGTGATCACCGACTGCAATATGCCGGGTTTAAATGGTTATCAACTAACCGAGATTATTCGTGAATCGGAAGAAGATTTAGGGCGTGCGCCGATTTGGATCATGGGCTTTACCGCGAATGCCATGCATGTGGTAATCAAACGCTGCCTGGAAGCCGGCATGAACAGCTGTCTGTTTAAACCCTGCTCGATCAGCAGCCTGGCGGCCGCACTGCGCGCGATTGGCGCGGAACAATCTCCAGCGGACGTCACCGTGCCTGCAGCGCCAGAGAATAGCGATATTGATCGCCAGATGGAAGCGGCCATGCGCGATTTAATGGTTGCCACGCTGGCGGAAGATTTGGCGCAGTTAGACGATTTCAACCTCGACCATCATCGTGCTGAAATTGCCGATCTGGTACATCGCATCGCGGGCAGCGTGCGTATCGCCCGCCAGCATCGGTTGGCTGATGCCTGTCTGCAGCTGGAGATCGCCTGCCGCGATCCACAACAGCAAAGCGACGCATTGCAGCCACGCTTGAGTGAGCTGGTCACGCGGTTGGCAGCTTACCAGGCGCAGCTGGAGAGTGCAGCGGTTCTGAGTGATATCGCCGAAGAGGAGTAAAGGGTTAAAAGCCGGCGCGCTGGGCGGAATCCACCACATCGCTCACGTTCACGGCGTCCATTTTCTGCATGATGCTGCGCTTACAGGTGCCCACATAATTGGATGGCGATCAAAAAAATGACGCCATTTAATATGTCATGCCGATCAGTTAAGCGCCGTATCAAATCACCGCACCTCCCGTAGCGGCGCGATTTATCGCGCAATAAATTGCGCCGCTACAATGTGTGCCCTCGGTAATTAGGGGGATCAAGTCTTAATTGACGAGCATTACGCCTTTAAATATGCGGTTTCCTTTGTGCGCAGACAATTCGACAGAATTTCACGTAACTCTGTTGGCGTAATCGGCTTGGTCAGGCAGCCATCAATGCCTGCGCTGCGGCAATCTTCGGCGGCATCAAAACTGCTCATCGCCGTCAAAGCGTAGATGGGTGTTGCTGCCAGCTGCTGGTTTTTCTCCTGTTGCCGAATCGCAAGGCTCATGGCAAAACCGTCCATCTGCGGCATGGTGCAGTCGGTAATGACTAAACCAATCTCATGCCGATGTTGCTGCCAAAGCGTCAGACCTTGTTGGCCATCTAACGCGCTCAGTACCTCGCAGCCTGCCTTTTGCAACTGCTGGCTCAGTAACAGGCGAGCGGGAGGATAATCGTCAACAATTAGCACTTTAAGGGTGGGCTGTGCCGTAGCGCGCGGTGCAGCTGGCGATGCGTTTACCGGTGCCGCAGAGAAGTGCAAGCTTACGCTGTTGCTTTCACCGGCAACGCTGTTGACTTTGAGCTGCGCACCGGCGTCCTGCGCCATACGCTGGCAGGCGGCCAGGCTAAAGCCGGTTTCCGCCCAGGCGCGCGTATCGTCAGCGCCTTGCAAGCTTTCCCAGCGCTCGGCCAGCAAGCCGTCGCTCTGATTGCTAACCGCGATCGCCAGCGGTAAATAGCCATTAGGTTCCTGCGTTTCACAGCACAGCGTCACCGTGATATCGCCTTGCTGAGTGTGTTGAATGGCATTACGTAACAGGCTGGAGGTGATCCGAATGATCAGCAGCGGATCGAACTCCACGCGCGGCGCATGGGGATCGAGCGTAACATGCAGGTGCAAACCTTTCTCCTCAGCTTGCTGCTGAAATAGCGCCACCGTACTGCTCAGTAATGAAGGCAGGTTCACCACGCGGATGCGGCTCTGTTCATCACGCGCTTCGGCGCGGAAAATATCAAACACATCGCCGGTGATGGAGAGCAGCGAGCAGGCGGATTCATACACCGTTTGCAAATTTTCATTGTGCTGATGCTGGCTGTGTAATCGCTCCAGCTCTAACTCCAGCAGGCCGGTAATGGCGTTGAGCGGGGTGCGAATTTCGTGGCCCATGCTCTTCATAAACGCGTTACGCGCCGCGAGCACCCGATCATTTTCTGCTTTGGCTTCCTGCAGTTGACGAATCAAAGTTTGATTACTGTTGAGACGTTCACGCAGGGCCTTTAGCGACTGGCACAATCGACCAATCCACCAGCCTACCAACAGGAACAGCAGCAACCCCAGCAACAGGGTGATCGCGATTAAGGTGGGGGAAAACGCGCGTGCTGATTTCTGATCCGGCGCCAGGAGTGTGTCACGCCAGGAACTGGCCATACTCATCAGCCTATCGGGAGGCGTTTGTTGTAGCGCTTTGTTGAGAATACTGAGAGCAGGTGAGTCTGCGCGTTGGGCGGCAAAGCCCACACTGTAAGGTTTTACCGGCAGCGAAAGCGACTGGTGTAGACGGTGGAATGGGTTGCGCTTCAGCTGATACTGTACCGAGAATTGCGATCCAATCGCGCCGTGCGCCTCGCCGTTGTTGACCAGCACCAGCGCCTGCTGCAGCGTGTCGGTGACGATCAGTTGCAACGTGGGATACCAGGTTTCCAGCCACGGAATCAGCGGATTATTCTGCTGGATCGTAATTCTCTCGCCCTCCAGCTCGTGCAGTGAAGCAGGCTGAATGGTGTTGCGTTGCATCACCAGCACTGCTGGCGTCACCAGCCAGGGCTCACTTTGCGTCATCGACAGATCGGCAGCTTCCGGTTCCCCCGGTATGGTCAGGCTGCTGGCCAGCACCGCCTGCGGATATTTCACCCACAGCGCGGTCAGCTGTGCATCGTCTTCAGCCATTTGATAGTTGAACTGTAAGCCGAAGCGCTCGCTGATGTGCCGCAGCACATCGACCGCCAGTCCAGAGGGTTCACCTTGCTGGCTGATATAACTTATAGGTTCGCGACGACCATCCAGCAATACAGTGATGGCCGGATTTTGCTGGCTCCATGTCAGCTCTTCCGGCGAGAGTGATAACGCGGGATGACCGATCACCGCTTCACGATCTATGCCCCAGCCTTGTGCAATGCGCAAACGGCTTACCAGCGGCAGATGAGTGAGCACATTATTGATGGCGCTCAGCAATTGCGGTTCGGCAGCCGGCACGCCAAAAGTGAGCCGGAACTCGCCGAGTGAAGGATGCGGCAGCAGCCACAGATTGTCGAGTTGATTATTACGCTGAAGATAGCTGGCGGTAGCATGGCTAAAACCGGCGGCAGCGGATTGACCAAAGGCGATGGAATTGATCGCCTGATAGTAATCTTCAAACGCTTCCGGCGAAGGACTGATATCTGGCAGCGTTTGACTATCCAGCATGAGTAACGGCAGCTTACCGCGCGGCGCTTGCTGTCCGGCGCGCGTGACGATCACCGCTCGGTCGTTTAGCCATGGCAATGAAGCATGCACCGACATGTGCGGCGTGAGATCGGGTGTCCAGATCGCCAGCATGTCGACTTTTTTATGATTCATCGCGCGAATCGCCTCTTCACGGCTGCGATAGTGAGTCAGCTCAAAATGTACCTGTAGCGTCGATTCGAGCAGCGCCAGGTAATCTGCGTCAATGCCCGCCAACTGTCCACGCTCCATGCCCAAGCTAACCGGCGGTTGTGACGCGCCCCAGACGCCGACGCGCACCACGGGATGCGTTAGCAGCCACGCGCGAACATTCGCGGCAAAGGTCACCGGCGGCGGATTAACTTCAATGCGCGGGGCCAGCGTCAGCACGTTTCCTTGCGCATGTGGCAGCCCTGGCATGAAAACCAGCGTCAGGAGAGCAAGCAAGAGGTAAAAAAGCAGTCCGTTTTTCATCGTCAAATAATCGGTAATGTTTCTACCTTGATTTTGACGTAATACTGCCTGGAATCAGCCAGGCCAGGTCTTGGTTTTTAGTAGTAAGTGTATGAAAAATAATATAAGTATTTTCCTACGCGCGCCTAAGCATTCAGCGCTTCAGAAAAGTCCCGGTAATGCCTATGCTGGGCCAAACCGTATCAATATGAGTTTCAGGTTACCGAGGTGGCAGATGGCCGTGTTTCACGCGAACAAAATTAAGGTGGTGATGCTGGATGATCATCCCATGATGCGCTTCTCATTCGAAGTTGCTGTCACACGTGAACCTGATATCAACATGCTGGCGACATTTGGCACCAGCAAAGCACTGCTGGCCTGGCTTGGGCAGAACAGTGCAGAGGTATTGGTGCTGGATTACATTCTGGGTAACGACCAGTTAGATGGCTTATCGCTAATTAAACACATCCGGATGCATCATCCGCAGTTGAAAATTTTGCTCTCAACGTCGATGGAAAGTGTTGCGGTAATTCGTGCAGCTCTGCATCTGGGCATTAAAGGCTATATCACTAAACGTGAAGAGACCCCGGCTTACTTTGCGGCAATCCGTAATATTGCTGCTGGCAAGCGCTCGCTGCCGGATGACATCGCCAGCCAGCTAAGCCAATTGCCAGGCCGTAAGCGGGATCGTCCTATTTTGCAGGAAGATTCGAACGAGGTTTCGCGTGTTTCACAGCTGAGTAAATTGCTCACGGCGCGTGAAGCGGAAGTGATTCGCTGTTTTATTGATGGCATGCAAGTGTTCGAAATCGCTGCAAAACTCAATCGCAGCCGCAAAACCATCAGCGCTCATAAGCAGACCGGCATGAAAAAACTCGGCATCGCGTCGGATTTGGAGCTGTTTAAATATCGTGGCGATCTGTTTCAGTAACCGCTGTGCTTAAAGCGCCGCTTCCAGCCGATCCAGCGCAAACAAAATGCCGTAACGGCGCGCGTGTTGCGCTTCCGGCAGCGGCAGCCAAATATCGGCCTGATTGGCGAGATCTAATGTCTTCGCACAAAGCGCAATCACCGGCGTTTTTTGAATGTGCGCATGGTGTACCGCGCTGAGCACGTGGCTGTTAACCGTATCAGGCGCGAGAATCAGCAACAGATCGTCCGGTTGCAAACGGCTCAGCGTCATGCTCAGCAGGTTGTCATCCTGAATCCACGCGCTGGCCAGTCCGGCGTTTTGCAGGCGCTGATGGACGTCCGCCACCAGCGTAGTTTGCAGCCCCGATGCGCCAATCAGCAGTACGCTTCGGGCTTTACGCAACATCTCTGCGGCACGTTGCCAGGTCGCCGCTTCCGCTTGACCATATTGCTGGGTTAACGCTTGAGTAATAGCATCAATCGGCGCAATCGCGTGAGGGGGTTGTCTCTGTGGCGCGCGCGCCAGCCGCATACGCAAATCACGGATATCTTCGCAACCCAGCGAACGCGCAAAGCGGGTGATGGTGGCGGCGCTTACTTCTGCGCGGCCGGCAAGTTGCTCGATGGTGGCGGAAGCGGCAAAAGCAGTGTCGCTGAGAATCGCTTCGGCAACGCGTTTCTCCTGCTGACTCAGCGACGATTGCCGCTGGCGGATGACATCGATAAATTCAACATCCTGCTGCTGACCGGCTTTCCGCACCTGATGCAGAAAATCATCAAGATCCTGACAGCCCGCCGAGGTGGCAAAGCGTCTTAGCACATCCGGACTCACACCAGCCTGTGTAGCCAGACTCTCCATGGTGACGTGTACATTGGCGTGCAGGTTCGCCAGAATAAAACGCGCCAGCCTCGATTCCTGCGCATCCGCGCGCTCCGACTGCTGCCGTAATTGCCAGACAATATCCATCAGCTCATCACATCCTCAGTTGCGAAGGTCCATCATGCATGAAATTATTTTTCATGTTGAGTTTTTTTTCAGCTTATTGCGGGGTCTTAGCGCCGTTTGGCGGGCTTTTCACTGTTAAATTACGGTTGAGATCACACTCGTGAAAAATATTTTCATTAATATTTTAATGGTATCCATCTGACTTGTATCAATAAATTATCCATCCATCAGAAAATCCTCTGCCCACAGCCACTTTACAGCGTCTCTGAGACAGGTCTTAAATGGCCGGAACAAATCACAGGAGAAGAAATTATGCGCATCGTACTTTGCTGTGCTGCAGGCATGTCAACCAGCATGCTGGTGAGCAAAATGCAGCACGCCGCTGCAGGTCGCGGTCTGGAAATTGACATTAAAGCCGTGCCGGTGGCGGAATTCGAACGCATTCTGCCAGATGCCGATGTGGTTCTGCTTGGCCCGCAGGTGCAGTTCGAAGCAGCCCGTCTTAGCGCCATAGCCGCGCCGCAAGGCAAATCTGTCGCCGTCATCGACATGATGGATTACGGCATGATGCGCGGCGAACAGGTGCTCGATAAAGCGCTGGCCTTACACGCCTCCTAAACGTCCTTTTTAACCCATCCGACTGACATTACACGGCTTTGTGCTGTGGGGGATTCTGCATGTCTGAAATCGTGGCTATCGAGTTTGAAGAGGAAATTATGCTGCTGCTGGTGCAGGCCGGCGCAGCCCGCAGCGCGGCCATCAGCGCGCTGCGACTGGCGCGAGAAGGGCGCTTTAGCGAGGCGCAGCAACAGCTGGCGGCGGCAGGTGAAAGCATCAGCGCTGCGCACCAGCAGCAAACCGCGCTGATTGGTCTGGATGAAGGCAGCGGTAAGTTGCCGGTCACGCTGATTCTGGTGCACGCCCAGGATCATCTGATGAACGCCATGCTGATTCAGGATCTGGCTGGCGAAATCATTGAACTCTACCGCCGCACAGCGGCAGGAGGCACAGATGCTTAAGATCGCAATTATTGGTGGTGGCAGCAGCTACTCACCGGAGCTGGTGGAAGGGATCATCAATCGCTATGCGCAGCTGCCGGTGACGGAACTGGCGCTGGTGGATATCGAGCAAGGGCGCGAAAAGGTTAATGTCATCGCCGATCTTACTCGCCGCATGCTGCAGCAAAACGGGCTCGAGCAGGTAAAAGTGAGCGTCCATTTTGAGCTGGATGACGCGATTCGCGGTGCTCGTTTTGTTCTGACGCAGCTGCGTGTGGGATTGCTGGCCGCGCGCGCGGCGGATGAGCGCCTCGGGCTGAAATATGGTCGGCTCGGCCAGGAAACCACTGGCGTTGGCGGCTTTGCCAAAGCGTTGCGCACCATTCCGGTGATGCTCAAGGTAGCGCGCAAAGTCGAGGAACTGGCACCGGACGCCTTCATCATCAACTTCACTAATCCGGCGGGAATTGTGACGGAGGCGGTGTCGCGCTACAGCAAGGCGAAAATCATCGGGCTGTGCAATGTGCCGGTGAATATGCATCACATGATTGCTGGCATGCTCGACGCGCCCTGGGATGACGTGCAGCTGCGCTTCGCCGGGCTCAATCATCTGGTGTGGGTGCATCAGGTGACCTGTCGCGGCGAGGATGTGACCGCGCAGGTGATCGAGCAACTGTGCGACGGCCAATCGCTCACCATGAACAACATCAAAGATATGCCGTGGTCGCCGCAGTTCCTGCGCGCGCTCAAAGCGATTCCGTGCCCGTATCACCGCTATTACTGGCAAACGCCGCAGATGCTGGCCGAAGAGCAGGAGAAAGCGCAAAACGGTCATGAAGGCACGCGCGCGGAGCAGGTGATGAAAGTGGAAGCGGAACTGTTCGCGCTGTATGCCGACCCACATCTGGCGCACAAACCTGAGCAGCTGAGTTTCCGTGGCGGCGCGTATTACTCCGAAGTGGCGGTCGAGCTGATCAGCGCAATTCACAATAACAGCGGCAAAAATCTGGTGGTGAACTGTCGCAACAACGGCGCGATTCATGGCTTGCCGGATGACGCGGTGGTGGAAGTGAATTGTCTGGTCGATGCGCAAGGCGCGCATCCGTTGGCGTTTGGTGAGTTGCCGCCGCTGATGAATGGCCTGACGCAGCAGATCAAAGCGTTTGAACGCCTGACTATCGAAGCCGCAGTGCATGGCGATCGTGAGCAAGCGCTGCTGGCGCTGCTCGGCAATCCGTTAGTCGGTGATGTCGCGACCGCCGAAGCCTTGCTTGACGAAGTGCTGACCTTAAACAAGCCGTGGCTGCCGCAGTTCGCCACGCCATAATCCGTTGCGCCACTGAGCCAGAGGAACACCTATGTCTAACCGTACTTTTATAGACCGTTATGTCTTGCCCGTCGCACTGAAAATCGCCGGTCAGAAGCATGTTCTCTCCGTGCGCGACGGCATCATTCTCAACATGCCGTTTATGCTGATTGGCAGCTTCTTCCTGATCTTTGCCTATCTGCCGATTCCAGCGTGGGGTCATTTGATGGCGGATCTGTTTGGCGAGACGTGGCGCAACAAACTGCTTTATCCGGTGCGCGCCACTTACGACATCATGGCGCTGATCTCCAGCTTCGGCATCGCTTACCGCCTGGCGGAGAAGTATCGCACGCTTGATCCGCTCACCAGCGGCGCGATGGCGTTAGTGGCATTTGTGATGACCATTCCGCAGCAGACGCTGTTTGCCCCGGTGGAGGGCGCGCCGACGCAGTTGGTCACCGGCGTGTTGCCGATTTCACTGATTGGCAGCCAGGGTTTGTTCGTGGCTATCGTGGTTGCGCTGCTCTCGACCGAGATTTACCGCTTTGTGCACAACCGTAATCTGGTGATCAAGATGCCGGAGGGCGTGCCGCCTGCGGTGGCAAAATCCTTCCTCGCGCTGGTGCCCGGTTTTTGCGTGCTGGCGGTGGTGTTGGTAATTCGTCTGGCGGTGGAAGCATCGCCGTTCGGCGATATCAATAACCTGATTGCTACTGTAATTGGTTTGCCGATGCATCACGTGGGCGGCACCTTGCCTGGCATGATTTTCTCGGTGCTGCTGATTGGTATTCTCTGGACGCTTGGACTGCACGGCGATGCGATTGTGCTGGTATTCATTCAGCCGGTTTGGCTGTCGAATATGAGTGAAAACCTCGAGGCGTTTCAGCACAACCAACCGATCCCGCACATCTTTACCCAGCAGTTTTATGATTTGTGGATTGCGCCCGGCGGCACCGGCGCGCTGCTGGGATTGGTGATTTTCATGCTGATTCGTTCGCGCAGTCGCCAGATGAAACAGCTTGGTAAAATTGCCGCACCGGCGGCGCTGTTTAACATTAGTGAGCCATTAGTGTTCGGTATTCCGCTGGTGATGAACCCGTATCTGTTCCTGCCCTTTATCCTGACGCCGGTGGTGCTGGTGATTGTGTCGTGGGCGGCGATGAGCACCGGTTTGGTGGCGCCTCCAGCGGGGATTGCGCTGCCGTTTACCACACCGATTTTCGTCAGCGGCTATCTGGCCACCGGCGGGCATATTTCCGGCACCGTTTTGCAGGTGGTGAATCTGACAATTTCGCTGGTGATTTACTATCCGTTCTTCCGGGTCTGGGATCGTCTGAAGTTCCGCGAGGAAGAGGCCAGCCTGCAGCAAGCAAAAGTGGTGAGCGGCGAAGCGGTAACGCCTTGAACACCGGGGCAGAAGCGCATCAATGTGCGCTTCTGCAATCTGTAAACCGATAAACAACAATGCGCATTAATCACCTAACAGGACTAATTTACAATTCTCTTTGGACTCTAACTATCACTCAACTGACTGTTATCGCTGATTTTATTCCAATTGCTTAAAATAACAGCGGTTTTATTAAAAGAAACTTCTGTACTCTTATTACGTGTTTGTATATTTTTGTGATCAAGTGGTGACATAACTTCTTTCACCCCGAAACCCACGCTACTCAATGTAAACGTCAGCAGGCTCTCTTGATAGACATTTTCTCTAAAATTAACAATATTCCCCTTTTATTAAATTCAATCAGCTTAACGAGATCATTTGCGATCTCATTTTTCAGACTATTCCATTAATTTTTTATTACTCCATAAAGTGCTGGCACTAACGTCGCCAGGGGAAACGCATGCAAAAAATGAATATCAGTACCGATTTTATCGCCTATTTCAATTGTGGTTCTGTAAAACTGAAATCTGAGGCCGAAATATTGGGTTCAATTATCACCGCTATCATAAAAGATAAAAAAACCGTTACCAATAAGAGTATTATTGCCTATCTGCTGGCAGAGCTTGAGAGCACCAATGATGTGATCTTCCAGGATTGTCTGCGGAATACGCTGCAAATTGTGGTAGGAAAGACGCCGGATGATGACGGCTTTTTTAGTTAAGATAATCTCCCACAATTAAGAACGTGGGTTTTAAAGCGATTCAATTTAAAAGTTCAGGATTTATCTGACAGTATCAGGCCATGAAAATGGCGTTATAATTACTGGCCCGACCAGAATAATCTGGCACACAGATAAATCCAACAATAAGTGATATTTTATGAATTACAGCAATTTTTCAGCAAAAGTGAGTTTCTGGCCCAATATGCATTTCACCGCAATTGAAATTGTACAGTGTGGCGATCTCTACGAAATATATGCGACGGACATTTCCCGTCTCGCTAAAAGTAAGCTTTTTGTCGGGCGCACCCATGATAAAAATCTGGCGGATTCCTACGCGAAACAGTTCGAAGAGTGGTTACCTAAAGTTAATCGTGAAATGAAACTGCGTGACATTGCGCCGTTAACAGGAAATATGCCGTCGCAGGTTTTTTGTAGAAAACGGGATCTTGAAATTTTGCCGAGCCAGGCAGAATTTTTGCGTAACCCTCATCAATGGTAGTCCTCAGTAATTAGTCTTAAAATGCGAGCTTGCGATTAAGATTATTACTCTTCTAAAGGCGGTGCTGCCCATCACCGCCATCAGAAATAAACTTTTACTCATTCAACGGTTAAATCGTATACGTTTAGCCTGCTCATCGCTTTCGCATTATACAAAACTGAACCAGGCTCAAAATGTCATGGTTAATTATGTATACAAGCGAGGAACGAATGGATTTTGTACAACGCACGATTGATTTAGCAATGAAAAACGTTGAAGAGGGCGGTCGCCCATTTGCAACAGTCATTGTTCGCGATGGCAAGGTAATCGCTGAGCGCGCAAACCAGGTCGCACAGACGAATGATCCCACGGCTCACGCTGAAATACTGGCCATCCGCGAAGCCTGCCGTGAATCAGGCAGCGAAAACCTCACCGACTGCGACATTTACATTCTTGCCAGCCCTTGTCCAATGTGTTTGGGGGCACTCTATTATTGCAGTCCAAAGCAGGTGATATACATCACCAAACGCGAAGAGTATTCGACGTATTACCGTGACGATCGTAAATACTTTGAACTGGACACCTTTTACGCTGAATACAGCAAGCCAATTGAACAACGTCGCTTGCCGATGCAATATCAGCCTCGACCGCAGGCGCTCGACGTCTATAAACGCTGGCATGTTTTAAATAAATAAAAGCGTGTCAGTTGCTCGCGGCTAAATCCCTCCCAAGATGATCAACACCCTTGCCACGTACCCAACTGGTGCAAATCCCCTCGATTTGCACCAGCAAAACGCATAATGTCCACTTATAACCCCGCACAAAATTCATTTAATTCAGCGCATTAATGATCTGGCACGCGCGTTGCTATTCGATTGGTAGAGATGTTGGACCAATTAAGGCATTGCCATGCAGATACCGGCTGAGCTTCATCCTATTTCCACGCCGCGCAGCGATACGCTGATTCTCGATGCGCTAACGCGCTATATGGCGCAGTCGGGTGCGCAGCCCGGCAGCCGCTTGCCGCCGGAACGCGTACTGGCGGAGAAGCTTGGCGTCAGCCGCAATACGGTGCGTGAAGCACTCAAACGCTGGGAAGCGCTTGGCATTATTTTGCGTAAAAAGGGCAGCGGTACTTTTTTGCAGGCGGAAGTGGGCGTCAACGACAGCTTCTTATCGCTGCGCTTTAAAAACGATTCGGCCAACATGCTACACGCGCTGGAAGTGCGCCGCATTATCGAGTCGGAATCTTGCGCGTTGGCGGCTCAACGTGCCTCGGCTGCCGATCTGATCGAAATCGAGCAACGTCTTAATGAGATGGAAAAAGTGCATCTGGCGATCGGTTCTGCCGGTGCGGAAGACTGGGCATTTCACGCCAGCATCTATCGGGCTGCCGGAAATCCATTGCTGCTACAAATGCTCAACGGCATTTACGACTCATTTCATGCATTTTTCGAATCACCGCCGGAACAGGCGCTGTTTTCAGACTCTTTCCCGCTGCACCGTGAACTCTTCAACGCTATCCGCCAGCGCGATTGCACGGCGGCGCGCGCCATCTGCCATCAAATTCTCGATATCACCGAACGCGACATGAAGGATGTAATGAATGCCAAACGATAAGTCGATTCCGCAACAAACGCTGCTCACTCACGATCAACGCCATGAAATGGGCGCGGTCACTACGCCGATTTACCAGTCTTCGCTGTTCACCTTCAGTGATTACGACAGCATGATCGCGCGCTTTCGCGGCGAGAGCGATCAGCCGCTCTATTCGCGCGTCGATAACCCGACGGTAAAAGCGCTGCAGGACAAGATGGCGGCGCTGGAGGGCGGCGAAGCCTGTCTGGCTTTTGGCAGCGGCATGGCGGCGATCAGCAATGCGATTCTCAGCGTGGTGGCGCCGGGTAAAAAAGTGGTGTGCGTTAATCACGTTTATCCCGATACCTATCGCTTTCTGCGTGGCTTCTGCCAGCGCTTTGGCATCGTTACCGAGTTTGTTGATGGCGATGACGAAGCTGCAATTGCTGCGACCTTATCGGATGCCAGCCTGCTGTATCTGGAAAGTCCCTCAAGCTGGGTGATGAGTGAACAGAATCTGAATAAGCTCGGCGCGATGGCGCGCGAAGCGGGCGTGGTCAGCATGATCGATAACAGCTGGGCTTCACCGATTTTCCAGCAGCCGCTGCTGTGCGGCATCGATATCGTGGTGCACTCGGCGTCGAAATATATCAGTGGCCACAGCGATGTGGTGGCTGGTCTGGTGATCGCCAGCCAGCAGCACATCAACAACATTACGCGTCACATCAGTCCTTACCTTGGCGGCAAACTTTCGGCGCATGAAGCGTCACTGCTGATGCGCGGCCTGCGCACGCTGCCGCTGCGCATGAAACACCATCACCAAAGCGCGCTGACTATTGCTGAGAAACTGGCGGAGCATCCGCTGGTGACCGACGTCTGCCATCCGGGGCTGAAACCGCAGTCGTGGTCCACCTTGCGCGGCTACAGCGGTCTGTTTGCCTTTGAAGTGGCGGAGCAGGTGGATATTCCACAGCTGTGTAACTCGCTAGAGCTGTTCCACATGGGCGTGAGCTGGGGCGGATTTGAGAGTCTGGTGATGCCGGCGATTTCGGTGATCAACCAGGCCAGTGAATTTAACTCGGCGGTGGATTTCGGCGTCTCGCCACGCCTGATCCGCATCTCGGTCGGCCTTGAAGAGACCAACGATTTGTGGGCCGATTTGCAGCAAGCCCTTGCCAGCGCGAATCGCGCGTAATCACTCACTGGAGAAAAGTCATGACGCAACGTTTTGCCGTGAAAGCATTAGTGTTAGCCGTGGGTTTGAGTGCAGCGATGAGCAGCCTCGCCGCCAAGCTTACCGTAGTGGAAGTGATTACCAGCCCGCCGCGCACCGCGCTGCTGCAAAAAATGCTCGATGAGTATAAAACCCAGCATCCCGGCACGGAGATTGAACTGATTTCTCTGCCGTGGGGCCAGGCGTTTGAAAAGCTCGGCACCATGCTGCAGAGCGGTCAGGTGCCGGATGTGGTGGAGATGCCGGATACTTGGCAAGGATTGTATGCCAGTAACAATATGCTGGAAGACCTCGAGCCGCGCCTGAAAAGCTGGGATGCCACGCCGCAGCTCACCGATAAAACGCTGGCCATGGCGCGCGCCGCCAACGGCAAAGCCACCATGGTGCCGTACGGCTTTTATCTGCGCGCGCTGTTCTGGAATAAAAAGCTGTTCCAGCAGGCAGGATTGAGTGAACCGCCCAAAACCATGGAGGAATTCGCCAGCGATGCTCAGCGCATCAGCAAATTGGGGAATGGCATCAGCGGCTACTGCATGCGCGGTGGCGTGGGCGGCACTAACGCCTGGATGATGTTTATGGCGGCGATGAACGGTTCACCGGAGTTCTTCGATAAACAAGGTAATAGCACGCTGACCGAGCCGGGTGCGATGAAAGGCGCGCAGCTGCTGGTGGATATGTATCAAAAAGGCGGCGCCTCGAAAGACAGCGTTAACTGGGGCTTCAATGAGATCGTCTCAGGTTTTTATTCGGGTAAATGCGCGATGCTCGATCAGGATCCCGACGCGCTGATCGCCATTAAAAACAGCATGGCGGCCGATGATTTCGCTGTGGCTCCGATGCCGGTTGGCCCGTCAGGCAAAGCTTTCCCGACCATTGGCTATACCGGCTGGTCGATGTTCAAGCAGGGTAAACAGAAGGATCTCGCCTGGCCGCTGATTACCTTCCTCAGTGACAAAACCAACAACCTCGCATGGTCAAAATTCGTCGGCACGCTGCCGATTTACAAAGGTGCCGAGCAAGACCCGTTTTACCAAACGCCGCAGTTCGCCGGCTGGTTCAAAGAGCTGAACGATCCTAACTATGTGCCACTCACCATGCCAACCCATCTCAAAGGCTGGGGATATTTCAACTCGGTGATTGTGAAAGAGAGCAGCCAGGAAACCTTGCTGGGTGAGAACGATACCGAAAGCATGGTGAAAGATTGGGCGAACTATCTCAGCAAAGAGCAGAAAGCCTGGCTTGCTACGCAGTAACCTTTAACCACGCGGAGTGTGATTATGATGCTTGATGCTTCTCTGCCCAACAGTCCGGCGCGCCGCCGCCTCCGCTGGAGTCGGCTGGCTGAGCCGTGGTGGTATCTCTCGCCTGGCCTGTTGCTGATCGCTTTGTTCATCTTTGTGCCGATGGCGATCGGCATCTCCTATGCGTTTCAGCGCATTAACCTGCTGAATCCGCTGGAGACCGGTTGGGTCGGCTGGGATAACTTCAGCGAGATGTTTGATGACCGGCGCTTTTTCAAAGCGCTGGGCCACACGCTGAACTGGACGCTTAGCTCGCTGCTGCTGCAGTTCTTCTTCGGTTTGGCGCTGGCGCTGCTGCTCAATCGCGAGTTCCGTTTTCGCCGTTGGGTGCAGGCGCTGGTGTTCTTGCCGTGGGCGGTCCCGGCATTTCTCTCTGGCTTGACCTGGTCATGGTTGTTCAATCCGGTCGTCGGGCCGCTGCCGCAGTGGCTGAGCGATTTGGGCGTGCTGAGTGAGCCGTACAACATTCTGTCCGATCCGCAGTTGGCTATGTGGGGACCGGTGATTGCCAACGTCTGGTTTGGCATTCCGTTCTTTGCCATCACGCTGCTGGCGGCGCTGCAGTCGATTCCCAAAGACCTGTACGAAGCGGCCTCGATTGACGGTGCCAGCGGCTGGCAGCAGTTTCGTCGCGTCACGCTGCCGTTTCTGGCACCGATGATCGCTATCACCGTGATGCTGCGCACCATCTGGATCGCCAATTTTGCCGACCTCATTGTGGTGATGACCGATGGCGGTCCGGCGGGATCGACCTCGATTCTCTCCAGCTACATCTTCACCACCGCCTATCGCAAGCTCGACTTTGGCTATGCCTCAGCGATGGCGGTGTTTCTGTTACTGCTGATGACCTGTTATGCGCTGGTGTTGCTGCGCATCCGTCATCAGCTGCTGAAATAGGAGGCGACGATGCGACTCTTACCGCTGATTGGCCATCGCCTGAGTATTGCGGCGTATCTGCTGTTCGCGCTGTTTCCGCTGTATTGGATCATCAAAATCTCGCTGACGCCGGACCAACTGTTGTTTAGTCAGGGCGTAACGTTATTGCCGAGCGGCGTGACCTTTGGTCATTTCAAAAAAGTGCTGACCGACAGTGATTTCCCGACCTTTTTTACCAACAGCCTGATTGTCTCGTTTAGCACCGCGTTTCTTACCACGCTGATTGCCGCTGCGGCCGGCTATGCCTTTTCGCGCTTCCAGTTCCGCGGCAAAGTGCTAATCGCCGGACTGCTGCTGTTCACGCAGATGTTTCCGCTGGTGATGATCATCGCGCCGATTTACAAGGTGATGGCGCCGCTGGGCCTGACCAACAGCTTGCTGGGGCTGATTCTGATCTACACCGCGTTTAACGTGCCGTTTGCCACCTTCCTGATGCAATCCTTCTTTGATGCGATTCCCAAAGATCTGGAGGAGTCGGCGATGCTGGAAGGCTGCACGCGTTTTCAGGCGCTGTATCGCGTGCTGGTGCCGCTGACCTTGCCGGGCATGGCGGCCACATTGGGCTTTGTGTTTACCGCAGCGTGGAGCGAGCTGCTGTTCTCGCTGATGCTGATCAACAAAAACGAAGTGATGACCTTCCCAGTTGGGCTGCTCAGCTTCGTGTCGAAGTTTGCCGTTTCCTGGGGCGAGATGATGGCGGCGGTGGTGCTGGCGCTGATCCCGGCCTGTCTGTTCTTCGCCTTTATTCAACGCTATTTGGTTCAGGGACTCACCGCCGGTGCGGTTAAGGGGTAAATCATGGCTGAAATCACGCTCAAACAGATCGACAAGCGCTATGGCAACGTTGAGGTGCTGCGCGATATTAACCTCACCATCAAAGACGGCGAATTCGTGGTACTGGTGGGACCATCCGGCTGCGGCAAATCGACGCTGCTGCGCACCATCGCCGGACTGGAGCTGGCGACCGGCGGCGATATTCGTATCGGCAACCAGCTGATGAACGATGTGGCACCCAAAGATCGCGATATCTCGATGGTGTTTCAAAGCTACGCGCTCTATCCGCATCTAACGGTTGCGCGCAATATGGGCTTCAGCCTGGAAATCCAGAAGCGTCCGCGCGCGGAAATTGAAGAGAAGGTGAGGCGTGCGGCGGAAATTCTCAGCCTGACGCATTTGCTTGATCGCCGACCCAAAGAGTTATCCGGCGGTCAGCGCCAGCGTGTGGCCATGGGACGCGCCATCGTGCGTCAGCCGCAGGTGTTTCTGTTTGATGAACCGCTGTCGAACCTGGATGCACAGCTGCGCGGTCAGATGCGCGTCGAGATCAAGAAGCTGCACCAGCAGATGAACAACACCATTGTGTACGTGACGCACGATCAGGTTGAAGCCATGACGCTGGCGGATCGCATTGTGGTGCTGAACAACGGTGTGATTCAGCAGGTCGGTACGCCGCTTGAGCTGTATGACACACCGGCGAACAAGTTTGTCGCCAGCTTTATTGGCTCGCCATCAATGAACTTCATCAATGGCATGATGACCGCGCAGGGCGTGCGTATTGGCGATAGCGCACAGCTGCCGTTGAATCAGCATTGGTCGCAGCATCAGGCTGGGCGAGCGGTAATTTACGGTATCCGCCCCGAAAACGTGGCGATTGCCGAAGCGGGCGCGATGAATGCGCTGCCGTTAGAAGTGTCGCTGGTGGAGCCGACGGGATTATCCGAGCTGATTCATGGATCGCTGTTGGGGCATGACATCATGCTATTCACCACGCAACGTTCTGGCGCACAGGCGGGGGATATTCTGCCTGTGACCATTGATGCGGATCGCGCGATGCTGTTTGATGCGGATTCGCAAAAACGTTTATAACGCGTGTTACAGCTGCCTGTTTGCACAGGCAGCTCAGGGAATTACTTAGATTGCTGCTGTTTGCTGTCCGCTTCTTTCTGCTTTTTGTTCGCCATATGGTGACCAACCGCACAACCCGCTGCTGCACCCGCAACGCCGTGATGCGCCACGTGGCCCGCCACGCCGCCTACAACCGCTCCTTTGATGCAGCCCTTCGCTTCGACCTGAGAAGTGACCGACAGCAGCACGCCCGCAGTTAATACAATCAGAGAAAATTTACGCACTGGATTTATTCCTTATAAAGTTAATAGCGTGTAAATACACGCCTCCAGTGTAGTAAGTGGAATAAATCCTACCGTTATAAACTGTAAACAAAGATATTTTAGCGAAACACCCTAATGCGGTTTAGTGAACGCTTTTTAATCGGCTTATTTAACATTATTAATCATTGATAAAAGTCACAGACGAATGGAATGCGCTGGCGAGTGTTTATCACGCCTGTAGAAGAGAGTGCAGCCTCCTTGCTGCCCGCATTATCGTTAACGTTTCAGTCTGGCCCAATCGACAAACTGGCCATCCTTCATCACCGCCGCTTTTTCCGGAAAATAGTGATAGAAAATAACTGTTAATCCATCGCCTTGCATAACACGCGCAGAGTCGGTGGTGGCTATCTCCGCCATCATCTTGCCGTCGCAGGTGACTTCATGATTCTTCACATTAAAAGTGAATTTTCTGAACTGATAGATTTTCAATTTCGCTGCATCCTAACCGATAACAGTAAAGCAAAGTGAGGTGAGAAAAGCAGGGTTTGCGGCTTTCATACTAATTATTTCCCGTGGTGATTTTTCGCCATGAAAACGTACGCGAGGCCACTAAGACTTTTCTTATCTTTAATCAAGTTGGATGAGCTTGTTTTTATCGGGGAATGTCATCGCGCCGAGGCGATCATTTTTTATGCGGCAGGACTTGATGATAGCGCTGATGAATTAGATTGGATTTTACAAAACAATTTTTTTCTCTTAACCTGACTGACGCACGTTGATTTTCTCAAGATAACAACGCCATTGGTTAATAACTCTTAAGCTTGAGTAAATATGACTACACAGAGAATTAAATGACCAGCAGTTACGATGAACAGATGAAGGACCGAATGATTGGTGAGGCGCTGCTTGCTCTTTTAGAAGACCAGGTTGCGGTATCCTCTGCGGCGCTGATAGCCAAACTTGAAGAGATGGCGGAAACAGAAGAGGAAAGCTACAGGCGAGTTGCCTGCCAACGCGCACTGGCGGATGTCAGAAATCATAGCGTCAGGACCAGCACGCAACGCGACGGACAAGATTTCAGTAGTGAGAAGCATGCTAATATCCCGAATCAGAAAAAGCACTGATTACGATGCTAAACACTTTTCCGCAATCTTACTCATCGCGTTGACATAATCCTGCTTGAGCTGAACGGGCGCGGCTTCTTCTTGCTGCTTCAATAGCGCAGTAATGTGATCAAGTTGCAAAGGTTGATCGGATTTAAGCAGGCATGACACGGCGTGACCAATGACAGCATGAATGTCATCCATATTTTCCGCTTTCTCGTCTGACATCACCTTCTCCTTAATCCCTTTGCTAATTAACATTTTTCAGCTTGCTCCAAAGCATTCATAGGAATGTATTATTTCGCGCCCTCAGGGCAGGGCATTGATCAGTTTCTGGCGCAGCGTGGTTACACGTGCAGTGAGATCGGCCAGTTCTTCATAAGGCGTATCCATCACTGACACCATGTCAGCCGGAACGCCGGCCGCCGCGATCTTTAATTCTTGTCCCTGCTCAGTGACGGAGATCAACACTCTGCGCTCATCGCCACCGACATCGCGTTTTCTACTGATAATGCCAGCCTGCTCCAGTCGCTTTAAAAGCTGGCTGAGCGTGCCAGAATCCAGCTGCACGCGCGCGCCCAATTCTGAAACGGTGACATGGTCTTTTTCCCACAGCGCCAGCAGCACCAGATACTGCGGATAGGTCAAACCCAGTGGTTTCAGTCGCGACTGATAAAGTTTGGTCATCGCAAGGGACGCGGAATAGAGCGCGAAGCAGAGAAACTGGTCGACAGTCACCGGCGCTTCACTCTCAGGACCTACACAGCAAACTTCATCGTTTAACTCTTTCATATCACCACTATTTTTAAGGCAGAGTTGCAGTCGTTAAGACTGAAAAACGTGAATATATTGACATAAATTAGATTGAAGTCAATCTAATTTGGATTGGCTGTTTTTTGTTAATATCTATTATAAATCATATAATTAACTATAATTTCATTAACAATCGATGGTAACGCAAGGCTTAAAACTTCTATGGATTCAGCAACGCCCGGCATTCTCATCCTCGCGGCAGGTAAAGGTTCGCGTTATATCGCCAGCGGCGGCAGCGGCAATAAGTTGCTGGCCAGCATAAACGACGATGCGCCGACGGTAATTGAAACGGTGATTGAAAAGGCAAAGCTGAGTGGCTTGCCGGTGGCGCTGGTAACGCGTCCCGACTATCTGGCGGTGCGTCAGCATGCAGTAAAGGCAGGCGTGCAGCTTGTGCTGTGTGAAAGTGGCGGCAGCGGCGAATCCATTGCGGCGGGCGTGGCGATGACCGCTCACTGGAACGGATGGATCATTACGCTGGGAGATATGCCGTGGCTAACGGTGGATCATTATTGGCAAGTAAAAGAGGCGTTAGAAAAGGGCGCGGCGCAGGTGCGTCTTACCTATAAAGGCAAACCCGGCCATCCGGTCGGGTTTGCTGGATGCTACGCTGAGGCGTTACGCAATTTGCAGGGCGATGAAGGTGCCAGAGCGCTGCTGGAACCGCGCTTACTGGTCACCTTTGAAGCGGACGCTGCTGTACAGCGCGATCTCGATGTGGTGGCTAAACCACGTTGAGCCGAGCCGCCGCGACATCCGCGACAATTGATAGCGCTAGCGTGCACGCATCGCGCGCCTGGGCAAAGATGCCAATCGGCGCTTTGATGCGCGCAATCTCTTCCTCACTGAACCCTAGCGACAGCAATTTCTTAATACGCGTTGCATGCGTGCGCCGACTTCCCAATGCTCCGATATAGAAGGGTGCAGAACGCAGCGCTGCCAGAAGCACTGGGAGTTCGCGATCGAGATCGTGATACAGCAAAATCACCGCCGTGAAGGGATCAACGGCCTGCGCCTGCACATCCTCACCAGAAAGCACCTCGTAACCAGCGGCCTGCGCAATCGACGCCGTCGCCAGCGCTTCGACTGAACGTCCATATACCGCCACGCGTGTTTTTGGCAGATAGCCGGTGATAAAGGCATCCTCCTGCCAGCCGGTCATCTCAGTGCAAGCAGAGCTCGCCAGCCGCTGAAACGTCGGCAGATAGCGCAGCGCTGCGGGTTGACGCGTTGCCAGCAAATCCAGCACGTTTCTAAGCGGTTGCGCGTCACGTAGCTGATGGAAAGCCAGCGTGATGCCGCCGCCACAGGGCAGCACAATATCCAGATAAGGCGATCCTTCGCCATATCTCACAAAGCGATCTTTGCCAGTGGCGATGACTTGCAACGCTTCATAAGCCGCCGCCGCTTCCACGCAGCCGCCGGAAACATAGCCGCAATAGCGGCCATCTTCCCGCACCACCATCTGCGCACCCAATGCCCGCGCCGCGCCACCGCGAATCTCAACCAGCGTGACCAGCACGGCAGCGGAATCTGCCTCCATTGCTTCAAGCGCGAAGCGCAGGATGCTTTCACTGTTATCGGTCTGCAAAGCCTGCTGCGGCTTGATCTGCGGTTGCAGATCGTCATCAATCAGTAGCTGCTGCAATGCGCTTCTCCTCAACTTTAGACAAGGGCAGGCAAGCCTTTAAGTAACTTATCCAGCGTCACCGGATAGTCGCGCACGCGTACGCCGGTGGCGTTGTAAATGGCATTGACGATTGCCGCGCTGACGCCGCACAAGCCCAGTTCACCCACGCCCTTTGCTTTCATCGGTGAGGAGATGGGATCGGTGTCATCAAGGAAAATCACCTCCTGCTGCGGGATATCGGCGTGAACCGGCACTTCATAGCCCGCCATATCGTGGTTGACGAAATAACCGAGGTGTTCATCGACGAACAGCTCCTCCATCAACGCGCCGCCAAGTCCCATCGTCATGGCACCAATCACCTGACTGCGCGCGGTTTTGGGATTGAGAATGCGTCCGGCGGCACAAACCGCCAGCATGCGCCGCACGCGCACTTCACCGGTAGCGACGTCCACGCCGACTTCAATGAAGTGTCCGGCGAAAGTGGATTGCTGATATTGCTCGTCAAGATCGCCAAACTCAATGGTGTCTTCCACGGTGATAGTCGCTTCAGCGGCGGCCTGGGCGAGCGGCACGCTCTGGTTTCCGTCATGCACCTGACCGTCGCTGAAGGTAGCGCGTTGCGCATCAAAGCCCAGTTTGCTGGCGACCGCTTCACGCAATTTCACGCAGGCGGCGTAAACGCCGGATGTTGAGGTGTTCGCGCCCCATTGGCCGCCGGAACCGGCAGAAACCGGGAAGTCGGAATCGCCTAAATGAACCGCCACACGCTCGATCGGCACGCCCATCATCTCCGCCGCCGTTTGCGCGAGGATGGTGTAGCTGCCGGTGCCGATGTCGGTCATGTCGGTTTCAACGGTGATGATGCCGTTATTGTCCAGATGCACACGCGCACCGGAAGGCGCCACCATGTTGTTACGAAAACCGGCCGCAACCCCCATGCCGACCAGCCAGCGTCCCTCTTTGACCATTGCCGGTTTGGCGTTGCGTCGTGACCAGCCAAAGCGCTCGGCGCCGGTATTCAGGCACTCAACCAGCTGGCGGCGTGAGAAAGGGCGCTCGGGTTTGGCCGGATCGACCTGCGTATCATTGAGGATGCGGAAGGCGATCGGATCAATGCCCACTTTTTCCGCTATTTCATCAATGGCAATTTCAAGCGCCATGAGTCCAGGCGCTTCACCCGGTGCGCGCATGGCGTTACCTTCGGGCAGATCCAGCGTCGCCAGTCGTAATCCGGTAAATCGGTTAGCACCGGCGTAAAGCAGTTCCGTTTGCTGCACGGCGGTTTCAGGTGTGCCTCCCGGCAGATTCCCCGACCAGCTTTCATGCGCGATGGCCTGAATCTTGCCGGCTTTATCGGTGCCAATGCGAATGTGCTGAATGGTGGCCGGTCGATGTGTGGTGTTATTGGCGATTAATGGCCGAGGCAGCATCACTTTGACCGGACGCTTAACCGCGCGCGCACCCAACGCCGCTAATACCGCATCGCTGCGAAGGAACAGCTTGCCGCCAAAGCCGCCGCCAATATAAGGCGACACGATGCGGATCTTCTCCATCGGCATGTTGAGCGTGGCGGCCAGATCGGTGCGGCACCAGTCGATCATCTGATTCGAGGTCCAGACGGTGAGTTTATCGCCTTGCCATGTCGCCATCGAGGCGTGCGGTTCCATCGCGGTGTGGCTTTGGTCAGGCGTAGTGTAATGCGCATCCAGCTTGACGTCAGCGGCAGCAAACGCACCGGCGAAATCACCCACGGACTTATCTGGCGTATCTTCGGGCGCGGAGGTAACGCCCGGCTTTTGCTGCGCGAGATCATAAGCGCCGCGCTCACGCTGATAATCCACCTTCACTAAACTCGCCGCCGCACGCGCCTGCTCAAACGTCTCCGCCACGACCAGTGCCACGGCCTGGTGATAGTGTTCGATGTTGTCGCCGGCCAACAGGCGAGCGGTATTTTTATCGCCTTTGCCCAGTTTTCCCGCGTTATTAGCCGTCACCACCGCTAACACGCCCGGCGCATTTTGCGCTGCCTGCACATCAATGGCGGTGATTTTTCCTTTGGCGATCGGCGCGCCGACCACATAGCCGTACGCCGCATCGGGCGCTTCTTGATGCCATTCGTAGGCGTAATGCGCCAGGCCGGAGGTTTTCAGCGGTCCGTCGATACGATTGAGTGGCTGACCAACTACCTTCAGCTGATCAATTGGGTTATTGCCTGCGGATTTTTCGAATTTCATCAGTTATCCCCTCGCTTCTGCCAATACGGAAGCGAGCGTTCGCTGCGCCAGAATGATCTTGAACTCGTTTTCAGCGGTAGGTTGCGCCGTGGCGAACAGCCGATCGCTCACCGCCTGCGCGCCCTGAATCACCGCATTATCCGCCTCTGCCAACCGCCACGGCTGATGTGCCACGCCACCGAGCGCCACGCGACCGGATTTATCCGGCTGAATGATGGCGGCAACAGAGACCAGCGCAAAAGCGTAAGACGCGCGGTCGCGCACCTTGCGGTAAATGTGCGTGCCGCCCAGCGGAGCCGGCAGTGAAACGGCCACAATCAGCTCGCCAGGAGTGAGCACGGTTTCCAGATGCGGGGTATTGCCAGGCGCACGATAGAATTCAGCAATCGGGATTTTGCGCTCTCGCCCATCCGGGCTGACCGTTTCGATAACCGCATCCAGCAAACGCATCGCCACCGCCATATCGCTCGGATGGGTGGCGATACAGGCCTGGCTGGTTCCGACCACCGCATGCTGGCGACTGAAGCCATCCAGCGCCGCACAGCCGCTGCCGGGTAAACGTTTGTTGCACGGTTGGTTAGTGTCATAGAAATAGGGGCAACGCGTGCGCTGCAGCAGATTCCCAGCGGTTGTCGCCTGATTACGTAACTGGCCGGAAGCGCCAGCCACTAACGCGCGCGACAGCACGCCATAATCGCGGCGAATACGCGCATCGGCCGCCAGGTCGGTGTTACGCACCAACGCGCCAATGCGTAATCCGCCATCGGCTGTGGCCTCGATTTTGTCCAGCTCAAGCCCATTCACATCAATAAGATGCGCGGGCGTCTCAATCTCCAGCTTCATCAGATCGAGCAGATTGGTGCCGCCGGCGATGAATTTGGCATTGGTATGTTGCTGGGCGCTGGTAGCGGCTTCAGCCGGGGTTTTGACCCGCTGGTAAGTGAAGGCTTTCATGATTCCAGGCCCTCCGCGTACTCTTCAATCGCCGCAAGAATGTTGGAATAGGCACCGCAGCGGCAGATATTGCCACTCATGCGCTCACGAATTTCATCCGCAGTCACGTTGGGCGCGGAAACCAGATCGTGGGTGACGTGGCTGGGAATGCCCGCTTTGATCTCTTCCAGCACCGCCATCGATGAACATATTTGGCCAGGAGTGCAGTAGCCGCACTGGTAACCATCATGTTTGATGAACGCCGCCTGCAAGGGATGCAGCTCATCCGGATTTCCCAAACCTTCAATGGTGGTGATTTCCGCATCCTGTTGCATTACCGCTAAAGTCAGGCACGCGTTAATGCGACGTCCGTTGACCATCACCGTACAGGCACCACACTGGCCGTGATCGCAGCCTTTTTTGGTGCCGGTCAAATGCAGATGCTCACGCAATGCATCCAGCAGCGTGGTGCGGGTATCGACATCTAATTGCTGCCGTATACCGTTGACTTTGAAACTGATCGGCACCATTGACGGCACAGGTGTTGTTAAGTGTTGGCTGCTCATGCCAAACCTCCAGTAAAAGGGTTAAATGTTGGGGTACAACTTATTTTTGTATGGTTTTAGAAGGGTAAGCATAGTCGGCATCTGCGAAAGCATTATCCGTAATCACTAAATGGGTTTATGAGCGGGAGTAATAAAAGCAGGTTAGGGCGGTGAATAGCCCGAGAAAAAGCGCTTTTCTGGGGCCGCAGCGGCTAACTATTTCGCCAGGTTTTTGATGTTTTCGTCAATGCGCGCCTGGAGAAAGCGCAGCGTTTCCGCAGTGATTTGCTCTGGGAACAAATCGGCCGCTTTGCGGGCAAAGCCAGATGCAACCGAACTGTAATTATCGATGATATCGCCTGCCTGCGCTGGCGTGAGTTCAGTTTCCTGTTGCCCGAGCGCTAACAGGTGAGCGCGTTTAATCTCTGCGCAACCCATAACAGCTTGACGATTTCTTTGGTTTTGCTGAGTGTTAAATCCAGCATATTGTGTCTTATCGTCCAAAAATGACTTTAACACCCAATATTATAGGGTTAATCAACGCTTTCGGCGAGTTGTTGTTTCAGAAGGCAATAAACGCTCTTACCTTTGCATTCAGCGCCGAACGCTCGTTGACGTACGCATAAATATTCATCGGTGAAGCCACTACGTCGCTTTACTCTCCTTGATATGAATAGAATAAGGGTATGAGTAGAAGTGATCGGGTTCAGGCAAATCTGAGATATACGACATTATGCAATAACATATAATTTAACTTGGGCTCTGTTTTATTTTTATCCTCAAAATCAGTTATGCTGACCTGCATTGAAAATGAAAAAGGAATTATCCATTGCGTACCCGTGATTCTGCACGTTTGCTTATTATGAACTTCCTTAATCAGGTCTTATTATTCAAGTTCAGGCATGAGAAGGATGCGCTGGCAGGTAAAGTATACTGGGCAACTCCCGGTGGAGGCGTGGAATCAGAAGAGACTTTTGAGCAGGCAGCCATTCGGGAACTTAAAGAAGAAACAGGCATTTATGTTAATGATGTAGGACAGGCGTTAACGGAGAGAACCTTTGAAATGACTCTGCCCAGCGGTGAGGTGGTTCTGGCACATGAGCGATTTTATTTTATTAAAATAGGCGATGAAGATATCAGTACCAGCGGATGGACTGAAAATGAAAAATCAGTCATCAATAGTTATCATTGGTGGGATCTTAATGAACTCCGAAATACTGACGACATTGTTTATCCCTCAAATATCCCTGATATCTGCTCAAATGCCTCATCAATCTAAGTGCGTATAATCATGATTATGTTAAATGAGGTGTCTCATCACGCACTCTAGCCACGTCTAAACCCGATATCAACCGTCACCCTTTCAAGTGACGTTTTAGGTTAAACACCCGCGTTAAGGCGGCTGGTAATAATCTCAAGGCCAATCTGTTGGCCATATGAAAGTTCAAGCGTGTTGCCATCGGGATCGGCGAAGAATGCCCAATAACCGACGGGAGCGGCTGATTGTTGCGCTGGGCGGCGTAACACACCTTCGCATTCAGCCTGAGCAACCCTGGCATCAATTTCTTCTTTACTGTCACATGCAACGCCAATATGACCAAACGGACCCAGAGGCGTATCCACTGTGGTTTGAGATTGCACCAACACCAACGCAAATGGACGCGTTAAATCAGAAAGCCATGCGACTTTTTGCGCTTCTGCAATGCCTGGTGCCCGCTCATGGATCACCTGCATCCCTGCGTAACGTTGATAGAAATCGATGCTGCGTTCTATATCTCTCACTTGCAGCGCTATGTGGCTAAAACCAATATCGTGCTCTTTCATATTCCAATCCTGTAAAATAAGAAGAATTGGAATATGACATAAAATGTTGATGGCACTTGTTCACGAATGCCTAAAGATGAAGCTCATACACCACGCAAGGCACATCGTAGTGTTGCTCAATCGCTTTGTAGGTCATGCCAAGCCGCTGCATCACCTTCTGCGAAGCGGCATTCTCAGGATCGGCCACCGCAACCAAATATTTAACGCCAACCTGTTCTACCGCAAACTTAACTATCGCCTGCGCGGCTTCGGTGGCAAAACCTTTGCCGTGATAATTGGCATTGAGACGCCAGCCAATTTCCAATGGCGCACCATCCTGATTGGCTAAATGCTGCAGACAGCAAGCACCGACGATTTCGCCAGACTCTTTTTCCCGCATCGCCCACCAGGAAAAACCATATTGTTGCCAGCGCGATTGAACGCGTTCAATACTCGTCAGGGTCTCTTCTGGCGTTTTAACTACGCCATTGCTAATGTAACGCATAATTTCCGGATCGCTTTCCATTGCTCGCAGTCCGTCAAAATGCGCCAGCTCAAAGGGTTCCAGCCGCAGTCGGGTTGTTTCTAATTCCATCATTCCTCCACTTTATGAAGAGCCTACACTAGCGTCATCGCATACGGTAACGCTTCAGAAATATCCAGCTGCTGCTCCAGTTAAATATGTCGGCTATTTTCCCCAACAGCAAATGAAACGCGCCAGGCTGATACACCACCCGCTGCTTTTCCTGGCTGTGCATCGCTTCATGTTCTTATTTTTGTTGCACATCTTTTCCAGCGGCAAACCAGATGCAAGGCTAACGCCCAGCGCGGCCATACGTTCACCCAGCGGTCATATCTCAACAATACAGACATGCCTTAAATCTGTAATCACGAATTTGGGAAATTTCGTACAAACCTCCCTTCCCCAGTCCGATATTCATAGCACCGGGATCGCGCTTTAATGCCAGCATAAAAAAGATGGGGATAACTATGTTGTCATTAACGCTGATAGACAATAACAAATGGATTACTGAAGGGATTTCGCGTTATTTTGCCGGGAAATTTATTCATGTAAAAAATATAGATAGTGACGATATTGACTCAGCGCTGAGTAAGATCGCAGGAACGGATTTGCTCATCAGTGAATTAACCGCTTATGGCCGCGATGTGCAATTCTTTACCGAATTATTGCTGAAAGTCCAACGGACTTCGCCAGACACGCGGATTATCGTGCTAACCGATTTGCATGAGAAAGCGGTCATAAGCTATGTGGTCAGTTTGCTTCCAGGTGTTACTTTTCTCTCTAAAAAGTGCAGTCTGAAAGCGCTTTCTGATGCTGTATTAGGTTTACCGTTGGCTACAGAATTTGAGGCGGATGTTCGCCGCACCAAGCAAACCCTTTCAGCGCGGGAGTTCGGCTTATTGCGCATGCTGGGGCAAACCAGCAATCTCACCGATATTGGATACAAACTGCATCTCAGTTGCAAAACCATCAGCCATCATCGGCAGAGTATTATTCGCAAGCTCAACTGCGCCAACAATAAAGAGTTATTCAGCCGGTTAAGCCGGATGGGATATCACATCAAACCGGTTTGAACAAAGGGGCATGGCATCGAATATTGTGTGATTGCGGTTGCATTTCCGTCAATGATTGCTGGTTAACTGCGCACGCCGAGGCGCAGAATGGAATATATAACCATATATGAATATATATTCAATGACGCAATCATCTGAGGAGAAGGTCAAATGAGTTCCTACACGTATCCGAAATTCGGTGCCGGCTTATGGCACTTCGCCAACTATATTGATCGCTACGCCGTAGATGGTTACGGGCCAGCGCTTAGCACCCTCGATCAGATTAAACTCGCTGGCAGCGTCGAGGACCTTTCCTATGTTGATGTGCCCTATCCCTTCACCGAAGGCGTAACCGTAGCGCAGGTTAAACAAGCGCTCGCCGATGCCGGATTGAAAGCCATTGGCGTGACGCCAGAAATTTATCTGCGCCGCTTTTCACGCGGTGCTTTCACCAATCCCGACGCCGCCATCCGCCAACAGGCGTTTGATTTGATGCACGAAGCCGCCACCGTAGTGCGTGAGCTGGGGGCTAACTACGTGAAAGTCTGGCCGGGTCAGGATGGCTGGGATTATCCGTTCCAGGTCGATCATAAAAACCTGTGGAAGATGGCCGTAGAGGGTATGCGCGAACTGGCGAGCGCCAATCCAGACGTCAAATTTGCTATCGAGTACAAACCGCGCGAACCACGCGTGAAAATGACCTGGGATTCAGCTGCGCGTACGCTGCTTGGCATTGAGGATATTGGACTGGATAACGTTGGCGTGCTGCTCGATTTTGGTCATGCACTGTTTGCCGGTGAATCCCCAGCGGATTCCGCCCAGCTGATTATCGATCGTGGTCGTCTGTTTGGTATGGACGTCAACGACAACCTGCGCGGCTGGGATGACGATTTGGTGGTCGGTACCGTGCACATGACCGAGATTTTTGAGTTCTTCTATGTTCTGAAGATCAATAACTGGGACGGCGTGTGGCAGCTTGATCAATTCCCGTTCCGTGAAGATCATGTTGAAGCCGCCAATCTGTCGATTCGCTTCCTCAAACATATCTATCGCGCGCTGGATAAGCTGGATATCGCCGCGTTGCAGGAAGCGCAGCGTGAGCAAAACCCGCTGAAAGCGCAAAGAATTATTCAAAATGCGTTGCTGACCAGCATAGAACAGTGATTTTACGTCGTGGGTCGTCATTTATGGCGTAATGGTGATCAGTCAAGCGCCGAATCAAATTACCGCACCTTCCGTAGCGGCGCGATTTATCGCGCAATGAATTGCGCCGCTACAATGTGTGCTCTCGGTAATTACGGGTTTTCATGTCTTAACTGAGGAGCATTACGTCATTTATGGCGACCTCAAATGCGAACGCCGTACTCGCATTTCACCCCGCCGCCAATGCTCATCCGCACCCTTTCGACCATCAATCAATCGGTTTAACGCTTCGGCGATCAGCAGATCAATACGTTGGCTAAAGGTGGTGAGTTGGCAGCCTGGCGCGCTGGCTTCTTCAATATCATCGAATCCCACCACCGCAATCCTTGGCCTGGTCGGGGCGGCGCGCATCGCTTCCATCGCGCCGAGCGCCAGCACATCGTTTTCACAGAACAGCGCATCAATTGCGGGCGCATCCGGTTGATGCAGATAATCGCTCATCGCTTGCCAGCTGCGTGCACGATCGTAGCTGCCGGCTTTAAGCAGCACATCAATTTGACAGCCCGCTTGTTGCAGCGTCGCTTCAAATCCCTCTTTGCGCAGCAGATGTGACGTTGGTGTATCCGGACCTTGCATAAAACCAAACCGTTGCGCGCCCTGCGCCAGCAACAGCTTGGCGATTTGCTTGCCGGCGGCATAACCATCAATCGCCACCACATCGATGCCCTGCGCATGCGTATTGCGACACAGCTGCACCAGCGGAATGTTGTACATATCCTCCACCAGCGTAATCAGCTGCGCCGATAACACCGTACCGAGAAACAAAATGCCGTCGATCTGCAATTGATCCGCCTGCGTCATTACCGATCGATACGGCTCGCCGTCGGTGATGTTGAGGATCAACGCCATATAGCCGCGACGTTGTAGCTGCTGCGTAGCTTCATTGAGAATCATCAGCGTATGCGGATTTTTCAGCTCGTCGATCACCACGCCAATAATATGCGTTTTCTTCTTTACCAGACTACGCGCCAGCAAATTGGGCCGATATCCCAGCTCTTTAGCGATGCGCATCACCTTCTCGCGCGCCTTCTCAGAGATTGAAGCGCCAGGCATAAACGCGCGCGATACCGTCCATTTCGATACGCCGGCAAGAAGTGCTACATCGCTGGCCGTGGCTTTTTTTACTGTTCTCGTCATCGGCTCCCTTCCGCAAATTAGCTGGCAAAAAGTGAGCATAAAGCGATTCCTCAGGTAAACAAGAGGCGACTTTGGAAAACTTTGCACCCGGTTGCATTTTTGTAATGCACTCGGGTGCAAATCGTGATGATTTTGTGATCGTGGTGATGAAATCGCTTTTTGCTGCGTTGACTATTTTTCAACCGTGCCAGAGAGTGAATGCAGCACATCGCGTTGTCCGTCTGAACATGATGTCAATCAGCGGGACTCATCCCGTTGATTTTGCACCCGGATGCAAAATAATTGAAACCTCCCCTACAGAGATAAAAAAATGAAATTATTCAAAGTACTAATGCTTATCTGCGGTTTGCTCAGTGTGTTCACTGCCCAGGCGAAAACCTACATGGTTGGCGTCGCTCTGGCTAATCTCGATCTCAATTTTGTTTCCATCTTACGAAGCCAGATGGAAAAGCAGCTTAAAGACAAAGGGCTTAACAGCCAGTTTGCCGATGCCAAAGGCGATGTATCTCTGCAAATCCAGCAGGTGGATGATTTCATCAATCAGGGCGCAGACGCGATCATCATCAACCCGGTGGATACGCAAGGCGTAATGCCGGTGATCGCCGCCGCGCAAAAAGCCAATATCCCGCTGATCTTCGTGAACCGTAAACCCGAAGTGAAACTGACCGGTAAAATGGCCTATGTCGGTTCCGACTCAGCGTTAAGCGGCAAAATGGAGATCGAAGCTTTAGCCAAACGTCTGGATAACAAAGGAAATATCGCCATTCTGATGGGCGCCCTCTCCACCGAAGAAGCACGTCAGCGCACCAAAGCGGTTGAAGATTATGTGAAGGATCATCCCGGCCTGAAAGTGATTCAGAAACAGAGCGCCAACTGGCAGCGCAACGAAGCGGTCGATAAAACCCTGTCATGGTTGCAGGATGGGAATGATATCAACGCCATCATCGCGAACAACGATGAAATGGCGATCGGGGCGATTATGGCGCTCGATCAGTTGAAGAAAAGCAATGTGTTAGTCGCCGGCATCGACGGCACGCCGGATGGTTTGCAGTTTATTAAGAACGGCAAAATGGCGGTGACGATCTTCCAGGATGCGAAAGGCCAGGCGACCGGTGCAGTCGATGTGGCTTACGACATGCTGAGCGGTAAAAAGACCGAAGCCTACAACTGGGTGCCATACCAGACGGTGACCAAAGAAAATTATCAGGAATTCACCAGTAAAAATCAAAAGTAACGCCGCTCTTGTTGGGTCGCCGATCATTCATGGCGACCTGCTTATGTCCATTGCCTTTAAAGCAACGCTAAGTGCGAATTTTGTTGCTTCCATTGCACTATTGACCCGCTATGTTGGGGTTAAAAAATGGAGGTCAACATGCTCAAACCGTCTTCGCCCTGGTGGTGGGATCTCTCAACCCGGGAATTCAGTGAACTTGATATGGCGAATATCGTCGCCGTGCTGCCGATTGGCGCAGTTGAACAACATGGCCCGCATCTGCCGGTGCGTGTGGATGCGGCGATCAACGCCGGCATTATTCAACGCGCGGTGGAATTATTGCCCGACGATCTTCCGTTGCTGGTGCTGCCCGCGCTGCCGATGGGTAAATCGGATGAACATCTTGCCTATCCCGGCACCCTTTCGCTGCCGTATGACGTGTTAGGCAAAGTGTGGTTCGAAGTCGCGAAAAGCGCCTGGCGCGCCGGAATTCGCAAGCTGATTTTCTGGAACTCGCACGGCGGACAGCCGCAGCTGATGGAGATCGTCTGTCGCCAGCTGCGCATCGAACTGGGCATGTTTGCCGTCAGCGCCAGCTGGTTCCGTACCATTGATGCATCGGATCTCTACAGCGCGCATGAACTTAATCACGGCATTCACGGCGGTGAATCAGAAACCAGCATGATGCTGCATTTGCACCCTGAACTGGTGCAGATGCAGCACGCCGCTCATTTCGTTTCCACTTCGGTGGCGCTTGAAGCGACCGGCGGTATTTTAACGCCGGAAGGCGGCATTGGTTTTGGCTGGATGGCGCAGGATCTGCATCTGTCTGGTGCTACCGGCAACGCCGCAGCGGCGGATGCTGAGCGCGGTGCGATTGCCACCGATCGTGCTGCGCATGCGCTGCTGAAGCTGGCACGCGAAGTGAACGATTTCGATATTCATTTCCTGACCGATCGCACCGCATTCTCGTAGGGTCGCCATGTAAGGTGACCAAGTGCGCATTAATGCGCACCCTACGATTAACGCAATTCCGACATCATCCCTTTAATGGTTTCGGCGAACACGCTACCAATCGCGCTGGTACCACGATCGTGGCCGATCAACATCAGTGTTTGCGTGTGCTGGGCCAGTTCACGCACCGGAATATAGATTAACCGGCCGCTGCGCTGGTCAGATTCAATATCAATCGGCGTGAGAAACGTCAGGGTTTGATCCATCATTGCCGACTGGCGCATCACCTCGATCGAATTGGTTTCAATAACTGGCTGCATATTGATCGAGGCGCGCGCGAACACTTCATTTAGGTAAGGCCGAATCACCATCGATTTGTCGGCAATCACCACCGGATACGGCAAGCAATCACTCAAACGTAAACTGGATTTCTCCGCCAGCGGGTGCCCCGCGCCCACCACCGCGCCCAATCGCACCGGCACGCTGGCAATGTTGCGATGTACCGGCTGCAGGTCGAAATCAAATCCAATCCCCAAATCGGCCTCGCCACTTGCCACCGCGTTAGTGATGTTCTCGCCGGTGGTGAGTTGTTGCAGCAGCAATTTCACGCGCGGATTGGCGCGGCGAAACTCCGCTGCCACGCGCGGAATCAGGTTCGCCGCTAATCCACTCATCATCGCCACCGTCACTTCGCCGCGCCGCAGTCCTTTCAGCTCTTCGATTTTCATCTGCGCGATTTCAATCTCTTTAAAGCTCTGCCGCACATGATGAATCAGCGCTTCACCGGCGGCGGTAAGAATCATTTTACGCGGCAAACGCTGAAACAGCGGCGTGCCCAGCTCCTCTTCCAGCGCAATCAGCTGGCGGTTAATCGCCGACGCCGAAATGTGTAGCCGTTCAGCCGCTTTGCGAATCGAACCGCTGCGCGCCACCTGATCGATATACACAAACAAACGATGTTGCAGCATATTCCCCCTGCGTTGCCTTTTAGGCATCGGTAAGTACTAAAAATGATGCTTTTAAGATAATGCTCTTCCGGTGATTAATACATCAAAACCACACCAGGAGAACACATGATGGCAGACGTATCCCGCAGAAAGTTTGCGAAGTTAGTGGCTGGCGCACTGTTGTTACCCGCGCTGGCACCGATGTTGTCGCGCAAAGCGATGGCGGCGAATAACACCATAAAAATCGCCCTGCTGTTGCCCGGCTCGGTTGCCGATGGCGGCTGGAGTTCGCTGGCGTATGCCGGATTGCAGAGCCTGCAAAAAGCCGGTTTCAGCGTGGCGCACAGCGAAAGCGTGTCGCAGGCGCAGATGGATCAAACCATTCGTGGCTACGCCGATGACGGTTACACGCTGATCATTGGCCACAGCTTTGAATACGGCTCGGCGTTTGCCGAAATCGCGCCGGAATATCCTGACACCTATTTCTTCGCGTCCACCTTCAAGCCAGGCGAAAAATCACCGGACAACGTGGAATACGTCAACCTCGCCTATCTGCAAGGCGCCTATGCCGCCGGTGCGCTGGCGGCGTTGATCTCCGCAAAAGGCAAAGCGGTCGGCTTTGTGGGCGGCGGCGATAATCCCACGCAGCAGGCAATGATGCGCGCCTTTATTCAGGCCGCTGAGAAAACCCGTCCGGGCATCAAAGGCATGGGCGTGGTGACCGGCGATTACGACAACGCCGCCAAAGGCCGTGAAGCTGCCACCACCATGATTGGCAACGGCGCGGATGTGATTTGGCATGCCGCAGACGTCACCGGCCTCGGCGCGATGCAAGGCGCGGCAGCGGCGAAAGTCAAAGCTATCGGCTGCTATGTCGATCAGCGTGATGTCGCGCCCGATTATGTTGCCTGCAGCTTCCGCCAGAACCTCGACTGGATGGTGGAACAGGTTGGCGAGTCGGTGGCGAATAAAACCTTCAAAGGCGGCGACGAATGGCACCCCACCGTTGGCAAAGCCTGGTCGGTGGTCAATGGCAGCGAACATTACAACGCCAAACTGGTGAGTGCCAGCGCATGGGCTAGCTTCCAGCAGATCTGGCAGCAGCTTGATAGCGGCGCGCTGAAGCCAGTGGTTTAACCATCATGACAGCAACAGCAAACATCCGCGTCGCGCTGAAAAATATCACCAAACGCTTTGCGCGCGTGGTGGCCAATGATGACGTGTCGCTCAGCATTAAAGCCGGCGAAATCCACGCGCTGCTGGGTGAAAACGGCGCGGGCAAAAGCACGCTGATGCAAATCCTTTACGGCCTGTATCAGGCCGATGAAGGCAGCATTGAGGTGGATGGCCAGGCGCAGCGTTTTCGCGATCCCAGCGATGCTATCGCCTGCGGCATTGGCATGGTGCATCAGGAATTTATGCTGGTGCAGCCGATGAGCGTGGTGGAAAACGTGGTGCTGGGATTGAAAGAAGGCGCTAGCGGCGTACTTGATCTGCGCGCGGCAGCGGCGCGTTTGCAGGCGCTGTCGGATAAACACGGGCTGGCGATCGATCCCTGGGCGAAAGTGCAGCATTTGCCGATTGGCGTGCAGCAACGTGTGGAGATCCTCAAGCTGTTGTACCGTGATGCGCAGGTGCTGATTCTCGACGAACCGACGGCGGTGCTGACGCCGCAGGAGAAAGCCGGCCTGTTCGCTACCCTGAAATCACTGTGCGCAGAAGGCCGTTCGGTAGTGATTGTCACTCACAAACTGTATGAAATCATGGCGATTGCCCATCACGTTTCGGTGATGCGCGGCGGCAAAATGGTGGATTCAGTGGATATTAAAGACACTTCGGAGCGCGATCTGGCACGCCGCATGGTTGGGCGCGATGTGGTGCTGCGCGTCGAAAAAACGCCGTGCCAGCCGGGCAAAACCGTGTTGCAGGTGGATAGCATTGCGGTGCGTGATGCCAGCGGCCAGCAGAAAATCTGGCGCGTGTCGCTCAACGTCGCCGCTGGCGAAATCCTCGGCATTGCCGGTGTGGAAGGCAACGGTCAATCGGAGCTGGCGGAAGCGCTCCTTAACCTGCGTGAACTGGAAGCCGGTCGCATTCTGCTGAATGGCGAAGACATCAGCGACGATTCCCCCGCTACGCGCCGCCATAAAGGCATCAGTTTTATTCCGGCAGATCGGCGTGGCGTCGGTTCGGTGACCGATTTATCGATTACTGATAATGCCATGCTTGGCCGCCAGCGCACCTTTACCCGCGCGGGCGGCTGGCTGCTGGATCGCCAGCGCATTAGTCAGCATGCGCGCGACATCATCGCCCGCTTTGCGGTACGCACGCCGGATGCCGATTTCGAAGCCGGAAAACTCTCCGGCGGTAACCTGCAAAAGTTGATTCTCGGGCGCGAAGTCGCCAGCAATCCCTGCTTATTAGTGGTTGAACAGCCTACGCGCGGGCTGGATGTCGGCGCGATTGAGAGCGTGTGGCAAGGTTTGATGGCGGCGCGCGATCGCGGCTGCGCCATTCTGATGATCTCCGCCGAGCTGGAGGAGATCATCAATCTCTCCGATCGCATCGCGGTGATGTACAGCGGCCAGATTGCCGGAGAAATGGACGCCGCCGACGCCACGCCAGAACGCCTCGGCGAACTGATGGCGGGCGCGCACCTAAAAAAAACCGGAGGCAATCATGAAGAAGCTGCTTGAGCGACGTCTGGCGCCAGCCGAATCCAGCGGCGCACTGATGTTAACCAGTTTTTGCGGCATCCTTGCCGCTTTCATCATTGCCGGCTTGCTGTTTATCCCGTTTGGCGGCAATCCGCTCTCGGCTTATGGCTTCCTGTTTGATGCCGCTTTTGGCTCGCTGCGCAGCTTTGGTCTCAGCCTGGTGCAATCCACGCCGCTAATGCTGATCGCGCTGGCAACCATCGTGGTGTGGCGCGCCGGGCTCGGTTATATCGGCTTTGAAGGCTGTTTTCTGCTGGGTGCCGCTGCGGCCAGTTGGATCGCGCTGTCGGGTACGCCGCAGGGCTTTCCGTGGGCGATTCCCGCGCTGCTCTACTGGCCGATGGTGCTGATTGCCGCCTTCCTTGCGGGCGCGCTTTGGGCCGGTTGGGTTGGCGCGTTACGGGTAAAATTTGGCGGCAACGATGTGCTGATTTCGCTGATGGCCAACTATGTGGCGCTGTTCATGGTGCAGTATCTGGTTTCCGGCCCAATGCGCGCGCCGGGCGATCTGCCGCAGACGCCACGTTTGCCGGTGGAGAGCTGGCTGCCGTTTGTGATGAACGGCATGCGCGCACATTGGGGCATCGCCATCGCGCTAGTCGCCACGCTGTTTGTCTTCTGGCTGATGCATGCCACGCCCGCGGGTTTTGAAATCAAAATCGCCGGGCTCAATCCGCGCGCGGCGCGCTACAGCGGCGTGGATGTCAATCGCCGCCAAATGGGCGCGGTGCTGCTCGGCGGCGGATTGGCGGCGCTGGCGGGATTGTGCGCGGTATTAGGCGTGCAACATCGCCTGATGGAAGGCATTTCCGGCGGCGTCGGTTTTATCGGCGTGGTAGTGGCTTTGCTGGCACGCCTCAATCCGCTGCTGGTGATCCCGACCGCCATTCTCTACGGCGGGCTGGAAGTGGGCGGTAGCGCCATGCAGCGTCAAACTGGCTTGCCCACATCGGTGGTGCTGATTCTGCAAAGTCTGGTGGTGCTACTGATTCTGGCAGGCGATCTGCTGCGCTATTACCGCATCAACCTGCCAGGCCGGCGTAAATCGCGCAGCCAACTGGCGGAGGAACACTCATGAATCTGTGGATGAATCTCGATACCGCCTTTTTCGTCAGTTGGCTGGCCGCCGCAGTGCGCCTTGCCGGTCCGGTATTACTGGCGGCGCTCGGTGAAATCTATGCCGAACGCTCCGGCGTACTGAATATCGGTATTGAAGGCACTATTCTGCTCGGCGCGCTTTCCAGCTACATGACAGCGGTAGAGAGCGGATCGACTGCGCTGGGCTTTATCGCCGGTGGCGTCGGCGGACTGCTGGTTGGCTGCGTGCTGGCAGCGCTTTATCTGCGCGCCCATGCCAGCCAGATTGTGGTGGGCATCGTCTTCAATATATTGGCCGCGGGATTAGCCACCTGGATTTACGCGCTGGTGATGGGCAATGCATCCTCGCCCTCCATACCAATGCTCGAACCCTGGCATGTGCCGCTGCTCTCTTCGCTGCCGTTTATTGGCCCGATCCTGTTCCAGCAGCCGCTGCCGCTCTATCTCACTTTGCTGCTGGCGGTGCTGGCGCACTTGGGTCTGTTTCATACCCGCTTTGGCCTGTCGCTGCGCGCGGTGGGCGAAAACCCGCGTGCGGCGCATGCCGCCGGGCTCAACGTGTTGAAGATCCGCACGTGGGGCGTGCTGTTTTCCTGCGTGGGCGCTGGGTTAGCCGGCAGCTATCTGGTCACGGCGCAGATCGGCCTGTTCCGCGACAACATCGTCAGTGGACAAGGTTTTATCGCGCTGGCGATTGTCATCTTTGGACGCTGGAGCCCGCTTAAAGCGCTGGTCGCCGCTTTTATCTTTGGCGCTGCAGATGCCCTGCAACTCTCGCTACAGCTGTTTGAAAACACGCTGCCGCCGCAGGTGCTGCTGGCGCTGCCTTACTTGCTCACCATTCTGGCGATGTCCGGCGTGGTGGGACGCACATTGCAACCCGGCGCATTAACGCAGCCTTATCGAAAGGAATAATTTATGAAATCGTTTCGTTTCAACAATCTTGCGGATGTTAAGGCGTTCCGTATCAGTGCGGACAGCAGCAACTATTTCGCCATCTTGTTCGACAAGCCGTCAGACGGCATTGAGAACATCTTTGTGGTAGAGATCTTCAACGTCGGCGGCGCGACGCCACCGAATGAACACGCCACCGCGCACGAGTTCTTCTATGTGCTGCACGGCGAAGGCGTGGCGCGCTGCAACGATGATGAACTTGAGATAAGCAAAGGCGATTCCCTGCTGCTGCATCCGGGTAACGATCACGCCATTCGTAACACCGGCAGCAGCAAGCTCTATACGCTGACGGTGATGACGCCAAATGAAGGCTTCTCTGAACTGATTCGTAGCGGTGACCCTGTCACGCTCGATGCTGAAGATATCCGCGTGTTAACGGGAGCCTGATATGCCGGAGAACGTTTTAGGCAGCAGTCGACACAATCAATGGCGCGTTTCAGCGCGAGTGGTTGATACGCGGCGTCCAGCGCAGGTGTCGCGCAGCGTGCAGCTTACATCGCGTGAACGTTCAGTGATTTTTGATCTGCAGCGCACGGCGATCCTGGTGATTGATATGCAGAACGACTTCTGTCATGCCGAAGGCTGGCTCGGGCATATCGGCGTCGATGTCACGCCTGCGCGCGCGCCGATTGCACCGCTGCAAGCCTTGCTGCCGACGCTGCGCGCTGCACAGGTGCCGGTGATTTGGCTCAATTGGGGCAATCGCGCTGATAAACTCAATCTCAGCCCTGCGCTGCTGCACGTCTACAACCCGAACGGTGATGGCGTGGGATTAGGCGATCCGCTACCGGTTTCCGGCGCGCCGGTGTTGCAGGCCGGCAGCTGGGCGGCGGAAGTGGTGGACGAACTGACCCCGGATGCCAATGACATTCGCGTCAACAAATACCGCATGTCCGGTTTTCAGGACAGCGAGCTCGACAGCATTCTACGCAATCTCAACGTCACCACGCTGCTGTTTGCCGGTGTTAATGTCGATCAGTGCGTGCTTTGCACCTTACAGGATGCCAACTTTCGCGGTTACGACTGCCTGCTGCTGGAAGATTGCAGCGCCACCACCTCGCCGGCTTATTGCCGCGATGCCACGCTGTATAACGTGCAGCAATGCTTTGGTTTTGTGGTCAATGCCGCTGAATTACAGCAGCAACTGGAGAACGCCTCATGAGTTATCTGCTGGCTGACGGCTGGATGATCACTATGAATCCGCAACGCGAGATTCTGGAACAGTCCAGTTTGCTGATTGAAGATAAAACCATTCGCGCCATCGGCACGCGCGACGCTTTGCAGCAGCGCTATCCGGAAGCGGAAATTATCGACTGCCGCGAACGCATTATTATGCCGGGCATGGTGAACACGCATACGCATCTGTTTCAGACGCTGCTGAAAGGTCTCGGCGATGACATGGTGCTGAAAAAGTGGTTCACCTGCATGACCGGACCCAGCGCCGTAGCGTTGACAGAAGAGGATGTTTACGCCGCCGCGCTTCACGGCTGCATGGAATCACTGCGTTCGGGCGTCACGTCGCTGGTCGATTTTATGTACGTGCATCCGCGTCCAGGATTAACCGCCAAAGTGATCGAGGCCTTTGAAGTCAGCGGCATTCGCGGTCATGTGTGTCGCGGTTTTCTCACCAGCGGCGCTGAGCATGGCATTCCTGCTGAACTGATCGAAACGCCTGAACAGGCGCTGGCCGATGCGCGCGCGGTGATCGATCGTTATCACCAGGTCGATGGCCGGGTAAAAGTCGGTCTGGCACCAAGCATGATTTGGGCGCTGGATGAGAAAGTGCTGCGCGGCACGCGCCAGCTGGCGGATGAAACCGGCGTGCTGATCACTACGCATGTGGCGGAAACCGATTTTGAGATCGAGCAGGCGAAGCTGCGTTTTCAGGCCAGCGATACCGAATTCCTCAGCGATATCGGCTTTCTTGGCCCGGATGTGCTGGCGGTGCATTGCGTGCAGTGCAATTCGCGCGACATCCGCGCACTCAAACACCATGACACGCGCGTGTCGCACAATCCCTGCAGCAATCTCTACCTCGCTTCCGGCGTGCCGCCTATTCCCGAGATGCTGGCTGCCGGCCTAACCGTTGGTTTGGGTTCAGACGGCCCCGCCAGCAGCAACAATCACAATCTTTTTCAGGCGATGAAAGTGGCGGCGCTGCTGCAAAAAGGCGTGCACCGCGATCCCACCATTATGACGGCGGAAAAAGTGCTGGAGATGGCCACTATCGACGGTGCGCGGGCAATTGGACTTGAACATCTGGTGGGTTCGCTGGAAGTCGGCAAACGCGCCGATGTGGTGATCGTTGATACCTCGCATCCGGCGATGACGCCGATCCATCATCCGGTTTCATCGCTGGTCTACTCGGCGCTCGGCCACGAGGTCAGCGATGTGTTTGTTGATGGCGCTTATCTGCTGCGAAATGGTGAGTTTACCCAGCTCAATCAAAAAGAGGTGATGGCGCGTTCGCAACGTGCAGCGCATTCACTGGCGGTGCGCACCGGCAATGATAACGCGCGCGGCTGGCGATCGGCGGCGTTTTAAATTGAAGTGCTAATATTTTATCTTTTAGGTTCATCAAGTGATAATTTATTAGCACTTTTTCGTTTTTATTTTAATCATTAAAAATGGAATGCAGATCGACAAAGTGCTAATATTTTATCCATTAACCCCATTTAAAGATAAAATAGTGACACAATGGCACAGCGAACTTCTCTGCTTCTTCCTCAAACGAGCGAAATGCTTGCCGCTTTTGGAGAGAGATTAAAACTCGCTCGTAAAAGGAGAAAACTTACGGCTAAACAGGTGGCGGAACGCGCGGGAATGACCCCGATGACGTTGCGTTCGCTTGAAGCGGGTAGCGCAGGTGTGACTATCGGAGCCTATCTGGCTGTGATGCAGGTGTTAGGACTCGAACAGGATCTCAATCTGCTGGCTGCTGAGGATACTTTGGGTCGCCAACTGCAAGATGCACGTCTTACCTCAACGACTAAATTATTTGCTGCTAAATCAGCGTATAAGGTTGATGAGGGTGAGAACAGCACGCAGGTAGCTGAGGCGAATGAGCGCGGAGTTGAGCAAGAAAACGCTCAGACAGTCACCTCTGCCGGCCTCGCCTCACTGCTAATTTCAGGGAAGAAAAAATAGGACCCGACAATGACCATGATTAGCGTCTACGCCGACTGGAACGGAATCAAGCAACCAAAACGTCTCGGTTATCTGCATATTCGCCGCAGCCGGGCGCGTGAATCTTTTGAATTTCAGTATGATCCGCAAGCGCTTAGCGATCCCGATTTGATGTTGATCCAGTTAGATCCCGGCATCCACTTATTCGAAGGGCCACAATATCCTGCCAACAATCGTGCTGGATTTGGTGTGTTTGGCGACTCCAGCCCCGACAGATGGGGACGCTTATTGATGGAGCGTCGTCTGGAACGCGATATCCGTGGCGGATTATTGCCTTCCGGCACGCGCATGTTTGAATCCGATTTTTTACTGGGGGTTCATGACCTGTATCGCGTGGGTGCTTTGCGTTACCGGCTGGAGGATCAGGGGGAATTTCTTGATAACAGATTGGAAATTGCGGCTCCCCCATTTACTGAAATCGCAGCACTTGAACGTGCAAGCCGCGCGCTGGAAAGCGATCCGGATAACCGTGCTGCTCAGGGACATGAATGGCTCAGGATGTTGATCGCTCCAGGCGGTTCTCTGGGTGGCGCACGGCCCAAAGCCAGTGTGGTTGATGAGGAAGGTCAGCTATTTATCGCCAAGTTCCCCAGCATCCGCGATGAATATGATGTGGGTGGATGGGAAATGGTCGTCAATGCTCTCGCCACGGCTTGTGAACTTGACGTTGCCGCTGCGATGGCGAAAAAATTTGCCAGCGATTATCACTGTTTCATGGTGCGCCGTTTCGATCGCACGCCCGAAGGAAAGCGTCTGCACTTTGCCTCCGCGATGACCATGACTGGCCATATTGATGGCGAAGATGCGTCTACCGGAGTGAGTTATCTCGAACTGGCAGAAGTATTGATTCGTCATGGCTCCCAAACCAATGCTGATTTACGCGAGCTGTGGTCGCGGATAGTCTTTAATATGCTGGTTTCTAACAGCGATGATCATCTGCGTAATCATGGATTTATTCTGGTTCCAGACAAGGGCTGGCGGTTATCTGCCGCCTTCGATCTCAATCCAGTGCCCTATGCTGATGGCCTAAAATTAAATGTGACGGCAGCTGATAATGCGCTTGATCTCGATTTGGCGCGGGAAGTTGCGCCCTATTTCCGGCTGAAGGCACGTGAAGCCGAAACTATCATTGAAAAATTCAGCAGCATTGTTGCGCAATGGCGCATAGTCGCCAGACATTTGGGGTTATCACAACGTGAGCAGGAAAAAATGTCTGATGCGTTTCGACTTGCGGCGGCACATTCCGCTTAACTTACTTTTTGCTACAACATTCAAACTCATAGCCCTCTGCAAAATGCGCTTTTCGCCCTAAGCTTAAAGCCATTCAGCCACTGAAGATGAGGTTTCAATGAGTTTACTGTTTAGTACAACACAACTGGGTAAGTTAACGCTCGATAATCGCATCGTCATCGCGCCGATGTGCCAATACTCTGCGGAGGATGGCAAAGCCAGCGCCTGGCACCGCATTCATCTCGGGCAACTGGCACTTTCCGGCGCCGGTTTGCTGATCATTGAGGCGACAGCAGTGGAAGCCGCCGGACGTATTTCTCCGGGCGATTTAGGCTTGTGGGATGATGCAACGGAAGCGGCTTTAGCCAGCGTTCTGCAAGATATCCGTCACTATTCTGACACTCCCATTGGTATTCAACTCGGTCACGCCGGACGCAAAGCGTCCTGCGCCGCGCCGTGGCTGGGCGGCAATCAGCTGTCGCTGGAGCAAGGTGGCTGGCAAACCGTTGCACCATCCGCGCAAGCCTTTAATCCTGAAGATCGTGCACCGGTTGCGCTAAGTAAACAGGATCTTGAGCGCCTGAAACTGGCCTTCGTTGACAGCGCGCAGCGTGCGGCGAAACTCGGTATCCAGTTGATTGAACTGCATGCTGCGCACGGCTATTTACTGCATCAGTTCCTGTCGCCACTGAGTAACCAGCGTGAGGATGAGTACGGCGGCTCGCTGGAGAATCGTCTGCGTTTCCCGCTGGAAGTGTTCCATGCGGTGCGCAGCGCCGTGCCAGATTCAGTGGCGGTAGGTGTGCGCCTCTCGGCAACGGATTGGGTTGACGGTGGCTGGGATGTTGAGCAGTCGATTGTCTTCAGCCAGCAACTCGAAGCGGCGGGCAGCGATTACGTGCACGTCTCCAGCGGCGGCTTGTCACCGCAGCAGAAAATCACGGTTGGTCCCGGTTATCAATTGCCTTTTGCACGCGACATCCGCAAACAGGTAAAGATTCCGGTGATTGGCGTAGGCTTGATTACGGAACCAAAGCAGGCAGAACAAGCATTGCAGGTAGGTGACGCAGATTTGATCGCGCTGGCGCGCGCAGTACTTTACGACCCGCGCTGGCCGTGGCATGCCGCCGCTGAATTGGGCGCGCAGGCCAAAGCGCCACCGCAGTATCTGCGCTCCGAGCCGCACGGCCTGAAAGGCACGTTGGTAGCCAACAAAGAGTAATTGTTTTAATCAGGTACCGGTTGAAAGTCGAGTCGCCATTTCTGGCGACTCATCTCATCCACCAAATTCCGGTAACACCCCAAACCAGCTCAACAGCCAGGCCAATATATTCATCGCGCCAAACACCAACAGAAAAACCACCGCCAGCGAACAGCGTTGCTGAGATTTCCATGCCAGCAGCGCGGGGATGATGACCGCCCACAAGGTGGCAAACAGTCCGGCAAAACCAATCGCGGCGACAAAGCCATTTGGCCACCAAATCGAGGCGAGTAACGGCGGCAGGAAAGTCAGGCTGGCGGTTTTCAGGCGTGCGACGGATGAATTCCCGAATCCCAGACGATCGGCGATGAAATCAAACAGACCGGCGGTGACGCCAAGGAATGAGGCAATCACGGCGAAATGCGAGAAGATCGACATCATCAGCGCCAGCGCATTGACGTGCAGATGCGCACGCAGCGCCGCCATCAGCGCAGCGATATCGCCGCCCTGCTTCACAATCTCAGGAAACGCGGCGCGCGGTAGATTTCCCATGGTGCTGGTCAGCCAAAACAGATACAACGCCAGCGACAGCAGCGTTCCCAACACCAAAGCCCGCGTGATGTTCTGCTTATTACCGCCGTAATAACTCACCAGACCGGTGATGTTGCCGTGGTAACCAAACGAAGCGAGACAAAACGGCAGCACGCCGAGTGCATAAGGCCAGTAACGTTCACCGGCAGCGGGTCCGCTCAGTAACGACGGCACGTTCACCTGCGTCAGAAGGCCGCCAAACAGCACGATCAACAGCAGAATTTTCGCCAGCACGCAGAAGGTCATCAAGCGACTGACGCCCGTCGTACCGAGCCAAACGACGACGGCGACGCACAGCGTCAGCAACACCTTGGCTTCTGCAGTTGAGATAGGTAATCCCAACTGACTGATTGAGTGCTGATAGACCGGGCCGCTGGCTGAAATGTAGGCGTATGTCAGGATGCCAAGGACGAATAAGATGCTGAGGCCGTTCAGTGCCGCCCAGCCGCGTCCAAGCAAATCTTTGGTTAAAGTGTCGTATCCCGCGCCCGGCGGATACGTGAGGCTGACGCGCATAAACAACAAGCCGGACAGCAACATGCCGCCCCAGCTGATCAGCAGTAACATCATCGCCCAGCCAAACCACGCGCCCGCCATCACCACCGGCAGCGTAAACATCCCTGCGCCCACCACGGTGCCGCAAATAATCATCGCGCCCCACCATACGGAAGGCTGGCGGCGGGACAATGTCATCTCCGTCATCACTTATTCCCTACAAAACATCTTAAAGGCGGCGATGATACACGGGAAAACGCTGAGAAGAGAGTGTGATACGCGATAATACGCGCGCCAGTTCAACCTGACGCGCGTTTAAGGAAGGGAAAGCAACTTAGTTATAAAACGCCGGTTTCGCTGGCATAGTGACCGGTACGATGTCTCCGGATTTTTGCGCCGCAACGCAGGCATCGGCAGCAACCGCCGCAGCGAAGCCATCCCACGCAGACGGGCCGGTCATCTCACCCGACAACACATTATTGATGAAGTCCTGCAACTCCACGTCATAGGCATCGATGAAACGCTTTTTCCAGTCGGTAAGAATGCTGGTGGAGAGTTTGGCCGCGCTGCGCGTCTGTACCGACATCGGTTCAGGCAGGCGTGCAATACCGCTTTCGCCGACCACTTCACACTGAATATCGTAGCCGTATGTGCAGTTAACGAAGATTTCGACGTCGATGCGTACGCCTTTGGCGGTTTCCAGCAGCACGATTTGCGGATCTTTTAGATGCGAGGCGGCTTTACTGGTTGAGCGCGGGTAGATCACCTGTGCACTGACGTAATCATCTTTCAGCAACCAGCGCAGCACATCGAGCTCATGAATCAGCGTATCGGTGATCGCCATATCAGTAGTGTAGGAATCGCCGACTTCGGGATTGCGATGCGCGCAGTGCAGCATCAGCGGTTCGCCGATGTCACCGTTATCAATCACCGCCTTCAGCGCGCGGTAGCCCGCGTCGTAAGGACGCATAAAGCCGACCTGCACTAGCTTCTTACCGGCGGCGATTTCCGCTTCCACGATGTTCATACAACCCTGCGCGGTGACCGCCAGCGGCTTTTCGCAGAACACCGCCTTGCCGGCTTTGATCGCTGCCAGCACAAACTCTTCATGGGTTGGGCCCCACGAGGTGACCAGAATCGCCTGCACCTCTGGCGCGTTAATCAGATCATGTGCGTTGTCGTAAATCTCCGCCTGAATGCCGAAATCGTGGATGATCTGCTCGCAGTTGCTGCGGTTGATGTCATTCAGCGCCACAACACGCGAATGTTGCAGCACCTGGCTGCAACGACGAATGTGTTCGCGACCGATCGCGCCCGTGCCAATTACACCGATATTGAGCGTCATGGAAGTGTTCCTTAGTTATTCAGGTAAGCAATGCTGAAGTGGATTTCACGAGCAATTTGTTCTTCGCTCCAGTTATCCATCACCGACGAAAACGGTTCGAAAGCGTAAATGCCGCGATAGCCCATCTCTTCCAGACGCTGCACTTGTTGTTTCGATTTCAGCACATCGTCGGCGCTTAACATGATGCGCTCTTCGTCGGTTAACTGATGCGTTGGGCGCGCGTCGGTCACGCCGGACAAATGCACCAGCCCGATATTGTTGACGTCGACGCCGCCAGCAAAGTCTTGTTCAGCCCCTTCGTACAAATGATGGTGAAAGGTATCCAATACGATTTTGAACGGCGCGCCGGCTTGTTTGATCAGCTGCTGTGCCAGAGCCGCTGAACGCAGCGAGCTTTGCGGGAAACCGAGCGGCTCCACCAGACCGGCAATGCCATATTCGGCAAACAGTGGCGCCAGCGTTTTTAACGCATCGACGGTTTGCTGCTGGGAAATAACGGTGCCGTCATTCAGTGGGCAAAGGACTAACGCTTTCGCACCGGTGGCACGCGCGTCTTTTAATAAAGCGCGCGTTTTCTCCAGCACGTCATCGCTTAATTGGTTAAACGGATAAACCGCATTAATAGTTTCAATGGTAAAAGCATGCTGAGTCTTGAGATGGCGAACTTCTTCGCCTGTTAAATTATCGGTCACGCTACCACTTTTCATATCATTGCGGATTTCGACTTTATTTAACCCCAGCTTTTCAACCAGCGAGAAAAAACGCTCGAGACTAAGATTAGGCGCGATTTTACGATTAACGCAGAGTCGGTCATGGCTTATTTTGTAGGTCATGGTGTGTTCTATCCTGAAGGAGTAATATTTATTAGCTTCTGTTTTGTCATGTCGTGTCGATATCTTGCGATAGTAAGCGATGTTGTTTTGCTGCTCTGCCAGAACCTTGATTGATTTACATCAATGCAACATCATTTATACAACTCATGGAAATAGTGCTCGACCTGTTCCAGGCTGCGTCCTTTGGTTTCCGGGATGGTGCGCAACACGAACATCGATCCCCCAATACCAATCACGGCAAAGGTTAAGAAGGCACCGGCCAGACCAAATGCCGCCAACAGCAACGGGAACGCCATGGAAATGGCGAAGTTGGCCATCCACAACGCAAATACCGCGCCGCCCATGCAAATACCGCGCATCCGCGCTGGAAAGATCTCGGAAAGTAATAGCCAGGTAACCGGCGACAACGCGCCTTGCTGGAAGCACAGAAACATCAGCATGCCCGCCAGCACCAGATAGGCGCGCAGCAGATTGACGTCGCCTGCCGGGTGATATTCCGGCATGAAGAAACACACCGCGGCGATAAAAAACAAGCACGCGGTGCAGCCCATCTGACCAACCAGTACCAGCGGACGACGGCCGATTTTGCCGATCATCCAGATACCGATCAGCGTCATCAGCACCGAAATCACGCCGTTGGCGATGGTGGCGAACAGCGCGGCATCGTTGCTCAAGCCGGTTGCCGTCAGCATGGTAGGCGCGTAATACATGATGGTGTTAACGCCGGTCAGCTGCTGAATCGCCGCGATGCCGATACCAAGCAGGAACACTTTGCGCAGCCACGGCGTACGCAAATCGCGCAGGCGGCCTTTGCCCTGTTGCCGGTTCTCTTCGATGGTTTCTTCTATCTCTTCCAGCTCCCATTCGATGTCATCGGCCGCGCGGGTTTTCTCCAGCACTTTGCGCGCTTGCTGGCTATTACCGCGCATTACGTGCCAGCGCGGGCTTTCCGGCATAAAGATCATGCCCAACCACAGCAATACTGCGGGCACAGTTGAGATAGCGATCATCCAGCGCCACGTGTGTTCTCCACCCCAGATTTCATTGAAAGTGGCGTTGGACACGTACGCCAGCAACTGACCTGAAACAATCATCAGCTCCTGCAAGGTCACCAGTTGACCGCGCTTGTTCGCCGGGGCAATTTCCGCGATATACACCGGCACCGTGGCCGCTGCGCCACCGACGGCGATACCGAGGAACAGACGTGAAGCAATCATTGAGATGACATCCGGCGCGAAGGCCGAACCGATGGCGCCAAGGGCAAAAATAAAGGCCAGAGAAATGATGATCTTGCGGCGTCCCAGCGCGTCCGCGAAATGACCCGCGAGCAGCGCGCCAAAAGCGGCGCCAAACAGCAGTGAACTGGTGACTAACCCGGTGGTAAAGGGCGTGAGCTGTAGATCGTCACGCATAAAGAGTAAAGCGCCTGATACTACACCGGTATCGTAGCCGAACAGCAATCCACCCAGCGTGGCGACCAGCGCAATAATTTTAACAAATGGCTCGGTGCGCGTGGCGCTATTGGGGCCGGAAGCGGTGTTAGTGGATATATAAAGTTCTCTTTCCATAATACCTCCTGGTGAAAAAAATTAAGGAAATACGGCAGAACAAAACAGAGCACTCACGCTAGCGGTGTTTTTATTTCATGTTAATTTTTATTAGGAATTTGTTTTCCGAAGTGTGAGTTCAAGCATTTTGGGATTTTTATTTTGATGGATTTACATCAGGGTGATGTGTTTATTTAGGGAGGGCTTTGAGTGGGTAAATAAAAAAGATCGCCATGAGTGGCGTAATGCTCGTTAGTTAAGATATCAACCCCCCTAATTACCGAGAGCACACATTGTAGCGGCGCAATTCATTGCGCGATAAATCGCGTCACTACGGAAGGTGCGGTGATTTGATAAGGCGCTTAACTGAACGGCATTACGCCATGAGTGGCGCTGGCGCGGGAGGTCGCCGCTCCGCCCCAGCCGCGCGTATAGCTGGTGCGCTGATACGGCGTATATTGCTGCCCAGCCTGATCCTGCCAGGTACTATCGAGACGCGCACCCACGCGGCCAATGGTTTGCCCGTAATTGCCCCATCTAACGCGGGTGTTATCCCGATCGACCACATCATCCATATTCAGCTGCAAATACATCAGCTGCGCCTGCGGCTCGATGCGTACACCGTTGACAAACTGCCACGGATAACCGGTTTCCAACGAGGCACCCCAACCGTTGCCGTTCAGCTTGCTCACCTCTTTTTGCCATCCGATATCGGTGTCGCCGCGATGCCAGGCAGAAAAGTCCCATCACCTAGAAGTTATTAGGTGATGGGCGCGAAGGCAGAAGTGCCTAATTAATCAAGATATTCATTACAGCCTGCCGTGAATGGTAAAATGAAGATCCGTCGTTGGAGGCTGAATAGGCTTAGTTACAATTACAGAGCCTTCCCTATAAACATTAATCACAGTTGGAGAGAAAGAGGAAGCCACATTAATATGAAGTCTATTCATTGAAGCAGCCTCTGCACGTTTACTCCTCAAAACAAATTTAAGAGCTTGCCCTTTATCATTAATCACCTCTGCATAACACCTTGCGTTATTTATCTCAATGTCCCTGTCAGAATTAAACGTATTTCCATAAGCTCCATGCAAAGAAGAATATACATAACTTGGCAAAAGATTCTCAGGATCGTAATAACCTAGTATAGTTGTTACTGGTACACCTTGCTCCTTCGGTGTACGGACAGCATTGAATGAAAAATCGGTAACCAAATTCCAGTTTGAACCATCAGATTCATAGTTGAAAACAGAGCCGCGGGAAATAACTACATTTTCCCCATTTACATGGATTGTAGAGTTATAAGTAGCATTGTGTACTACCTTGACACCTCTGGACTTATTCATCGAGCTGGCCTGTGGAATATAGATATCTTTTGAATAATGTCCATCCCATTGAGATACTTCAAGCAGAATGTATTTCCCTAGCAGCTCTGTCATTTTATTAATATCAACTTCCTTTGGTTTAACCCCATAAAATTCCGCCCACTCTTCCATTGATTTTGTATCTTCGTTCCATTTCGTTGCTCCGGTAGCAGAATTTTTGTCAAATACAATTTTCCCTTCAAGGAACTTTTGAATTACGTAATGGGAGTAAGGTGTGTAAAGAGTATACACATTAGTTGATGAATAAAGTGGCGCTCCGCCAGCCATTGCATCTGAGCCGAATTGATGACCATTAAAAGGAGGCTGACATTCACCATTGTAACAGGCACTGGCTCCGGATTGTGCTTTTGCAAAGTTAGGAATGAATACATTCTTATTACTATCCCAACCCCAGGTTGAGTTAATATTTTCAGCAGAGCGATGTATGGAGCCATCAAACCCATTTGGGTAGTGTCCAAGACCATAGTTATGACCAACTTCATGGCTGAATTCGTTCCCGACACTACTATCAAGAGTAACTATTCCTGCACCGCCGGATAAACCATGAACCACTCGTCCGTTAATATAATTACCTACTGAGTTATGTGCCGTCAGTTGGGCTGCAGCAAAACGATTGTTTAGACCACCCTCACCAGTACCTGGAGAGCTATAAATACCGTAATTCGCATTATTTATGCCAAGAGAGATAAGCTCCTTTCCTATTCTCTGTCGAAGATCACCATCATACACACCACCTGTAACACTGGAATGATCTGTGTACAGTGTACCATCCGGCATCATTATTTCCTGCCAGAATACTGGTTCATATTTATTGATAATAAGCCTGCTGGCGGGTATCTGCTGAAAATATTGACGATGATAATCGTCATCATATTGGAAAGAAAATGCCTGCCGATTAGGCGTTAGCATACCAATGTCGATGGTATGAATCAGCAATTCATTGGGAGCGCCTATATCTGGAGAAGTGTAAACACCAGCCAAGTCTCCAGCCTGGAACTTGAAGCTGACTCCTGGGAGGATGTATTGCCAGGGGATCACGGCACTCCAAAAATTTTGACCATAGCCTATTTTTGCATATTGAGAATCACTCCACTCTGCCCAAACTCCATTGTTGTTAATGAAGACAAGAGTCTGCCCTCTTTTTAAAGGTAATGAACGACCAGAGTAATATACAGCAGAGGAATAGCCAGCATTAGAGTAGAAAATAATTTTTTTCCCATTCAGCGATGGATTATTTTCGGGTAGATAAAAAGTTTTAGCCCATTGACCATCAGATAATCTTATATTTATAGTGTTATGGTCAGCAAGCAAAGACTTTAGATACACAGCATCTGGATCATTACCCGTTTTACTGATTTCGCTTTGAGAGCGTACTGTGTAGTCATATTTTCCTGGGTCCGCGAATATTAAAACCACCTTGAAATAGGATACATCAGATGGCATATTCCATACGCCACTTACATTTTTGAAGTAAAGTTTGGCACCACGATTTGGGACGACAGATTTACCCGCATAAAAAATAGTGGATGAATATGTTGCTTTTCGTTCAAAAGTGATGAGCTTCCCATTCTGCGATAAAATATCATCAGGAAGATATATTTCTTTCAGAAAGTTCCCGTCAGAAGTGACGATGTTAATAGATGATGATGTTTCGAGAAGCGAAGATATATAATTTCCTGCAATATCACCTTTCATTTTATCAAATTCACTTTGACTGTTTATGATGTAATCATATGACACAGGTTCAATAAATTCAGCTTCATCTATATCGATTTGTTCTGCCGGTTCAGGAAGTTGCTCTGGTGCTTTTAAAGGTGTTGAGATGATGATGCTACTATCTTTCCCAATAACATTTAATATAATCTCATCATCAAAGTTTTCACTTGCTGTCAAAGGCTTGAACATAACCATAGCATCACGGTATGAAATCATGCGGGGCTTTATATCGTCTGGTATTGTAGATGCTCGGGAAGGTAAAACTATTGACTGGGTTATCAACACACTACCTTCAAGCTCTCCCTCAAGATCATTCAGTAAAGATTGTGAGTTGAAAAAAACACTTTGATCGGTACTTTTCATAATACTCATCCTCTAATAGTTACATAGAATACTTAACCTATTATGGGATGCTATCGACTCATGAACTAATTTTATTCATAAATAATTACAAGTCATTTAAATAATGTTGAGTAACGTATATCACATAAACTTATTTGGTCTGAAAAAAGTTGAACATTAGTTGGATGATTTGTATCAACAGATGACTTTGATTGGAAGACCGCTTTCCAGGCGGCCCCTGGAAAGCTATCGATGAAGTGGAAGTGGTTAAGAAACAGCGTTAACGTACAATAATTTTCGATATGCAAACTGACCCCAATTAACCTATTCGTTTTCCGTAGGGTCGCCATAAATGAACTGCACCCCAAATGTTGGACCATAATCAGACATGAATGGCGACCTCACAAACAGGTCATGCCGTGACGAATATTCACCTACGGCGCGGCAGCGAAATCATTAGCAAGCCAAATACAATTAATACCACGCCAGCAAAGCTGCTCCAGCGGAAGGCTTCACCCAGCATCGGCAAGTAAATCGCGGCCAGCCACACCAATACATAACTCAAACTGAGCAGCGGGTAGAGCCGGTTAAGCGGCAGCAGGCGCAGCGCCAGCATCCAGCACAGCATCGACAGCGCATACGCCCCGAGGCCCATCGCCAACAGCAGCAGCGCTTTCCAGTGCTGCACACTCAGCAATTCGCTTAATGGCGGGAAATCCAGCATCGCCAACCGCAGCACCAGCTGCGCCAGCGATACCAGCAACACGCTGCACAGCGCCAGCATCATGCCTTTCATAGATGACTTCCCATCAGCGCCACGCCAGCAACAATCGCCAGCGTGCCGATCCACTGCTGCACGCTGTAAGTTTCACGCCAGATCAGCCGCGCGGCGATCGCCACCAACACAAAGTTAAGACTCAGCATCGGATACGCCACGCTCACCGGCACCACGCGCAGCACCGCCAGCCACAGCAGCATGCCGATACCGAGCAGCAGGATGCTGAGCGCCAGCCAGAAAACCCCCTTTTTGATGCCGAGATGGGCCGCCTGCTTCTGACACAGCTGGGCGGCACAGCTCAGCATGCTAACCAGTAAAATCAGCAGCAGATTCATGGTTTAGCATCATAGCCGTAGTAAACCAGGCGGCCCTGACGATAGACATCATCCGGTTCCGGCAGGTTTTTATCCGGCGTGCTGTCGCTGGCATTCAGCATCAACACCAGCGAAACCTTGCCCAGCCGACGATGGATACGCAGCCAGTCGGCAAAGCTATCTGCATTTATATAGTGTGACTGTGCATCCGGGTAGCTCAGGCCATATTGCAACTCACCTTTGGCATCGTAGAAATTGATGTCGCTGCGCTGCAGTTCCCAGGCCACCGCTGATGCCACGCCAGGATTGTTTGCCAGCAGATAACGGCTATCCGCCAGCTGATCGTGTACCGCGCTAACAAAACTTTGTGGCTGCTTTGAATCGCGCACCTTGTCAGGAATGGCAAATCCCACCAGTAACGCCAGCGCCAACGGACAAAGCGCGGCTAACTGCCAGCGACCCTTCTCCGGCTTGCGGCTCAGCCAGCCCATCGCGGCCCAACCTATAAAGGCGAGCGCCGCACAGAGCACGCCCATCCCTTCATCGCCGGTATAAACCGGACGATGCGCAACGCCCCAGGGGGCCAGCACCACTAAAACCACTATGGTGGTGATCAAACCGAACAGCAGATTGATCCAGCCATTTACCTTAAGCGCTTTAATCACCTGCGCCGAACCACTGTGTGCGTAATGCGCCATCAGCAGCGCCAGCGGTGCGAAACACGGCAGAATATAGGTCAGCAATTTGCCTTTGGCGATGCTGAAAAACAGCAGCGGCAGCAGCACCCAGCTCAATAAATAGATCGGCCCGGCTTGCTGGCTGCGCTGACGCCACGCGCCAATCAGCGATCCCGGCAGCAGCGCCAGCCACGGCAAAGTGCCCGCCAGCAACACCGGAATGTAGTACCAGAATGGCGCTTTGTGCTGCGCGTCCGACTCAGCGAAACGCTGAATATGCTCGACCCAGAAGAAGTAGTGCCAAAAATCCCCTTCCTGTTGATTGATCGCCAGCGCCCAAGGCGTGCTGAGCAGCGCAGCGATCACCATCGTCAGCGGTCCCCAACGCAGCAGTTCGCCAAAGCGACGTTGCCAAATGGCCCAAGGTAGAATCGCCAGTACCGGCACCGCCAGCGCGAGAAAACCTTTGGTCATAAAACCCATCGCGCAGGCCGCACCCAGCAACACATATCCGATCAATCGTTGCCGCGTGCTGCTGGCCTGTGACGCCAGCCAGTAACTGCACATCGCCGCGACCAGCCACAGCGTCAGGATCGGATCGAGCACCGCGTAGGTGCCGACGCCGTACACCAGCAACGAGGTGAGAAAAATCATGCTGCCGCTCAGCGCGATTTTACGGCTGGCGAACATCTGCGTGCCGAGCCAATACACCAATACCGCGCTCAACGTGGTGCTGAAAATCGATCCGGCGCGCACGCCAAAGTTAGTGTGACCAAACAGCAACTGGCCGAGGTTATTGACCCAATAACCGGCGATCGGTTTCTCGAAGTAGCGCAGATCGAAGAAGTGCGGCACTACCCAATTGCCGCTAAATAGCATTTCCCGGCTGATTTCGGCATAGCGGGTTTCGTCCGGCTGCCACAAGGCGCGGAACTCAATCGGGATCAGGTAAAACAGCGCGAAGAGCGCGAGGGGTAACGCGGTTTTAGTGACTGTACGCATCCGTGGTTCCTGTAAAAATTAGCGCTGGCAGCCTAACCAGCCTTCACGCCCGGGAATATGCCCGCGCACGATGTTGCCCCGTGGCAGCGTAGTGAGATCGTCGGGTAACAAGGCGCTGAGTGGACAAAACTGAATGTCTTGCTGCTCCGCACGCCTCAGCAGATCGGCGAACGCCTCAAGCCCGACAATCCCTTCCACTTCGGCATGAATGGTGTAAACCGGCGAACCGCTTGCGGTATGGATCTGCTTGAGGATGAAGTCATTAAAACCTTCCGCGCTCACCGATTGCCCAACCACTTCATCCCAGGTCGGCAAGGTCACCGGGATTTGTACCGTGCCGGGGCTGCCATCACTGAGAATCGGTATAAATGGACCGCTGCCGCGACAATCACTGTTGTAGCTGAAACCAAACTGCTGCTTGGCAGCCACCACGCGGCCATCAGCGCGCCAGCCCGCCACCGCTGAACAGGTGACATTGTCACCAATGATCGCTTCCAGCGCCTGTTTACCGCGCGCAATTTGCTCAACCAGTTTCTCTTGCGGCCACACGCCCGCCCAGGTTTGCCAGGCAAAGTGATCCCACGCATGCAAACCGACTTCATGATGATCGGCGGTGGCGCTGATGATCTCCTCCAGACCGCGACCAATCTGACGTCCCGGCCAGGCGGTGCCGGCCAGCAAAATATCCCAGCCGTAGAGTGATGCGGCGCGCGACCGCAGCATTTTCCACAGGAAACGCGGTTTTAACAGGCGCCACAAGTGGCGCCCCATATTGTCCGGCCCAACGCTGAAGAAAAAACTGGCCTGCAGCTGATGCAAACTGAATTGCTCCAGTAACGCCGGCACGCCAAGTTGGGTGCCGCGCCAGGTATCGACATCGACACGCAAACCGACTTTCTTCATGGTTTATCCTGTAGCTCAACGGTGCGCAGGAAGAAGTCCAGCGTGTTATCGATGGTGGTATCCATCTCTACGGTTGGCGTCCAGTCCAGCAGACGACGCGCGTTTTTGATCGACGGCTTACGGTGTTCCACGTCCTGATAACCTTTGCCGTAATAGCTGCTGCTTTCCACTTCACGGAAGCCAGCAAACGGCGGGAAGTTGCTGCGCAGCGGGTGACGTTCGAAACTCGCCAGCAGACGCTCGGCCAACTCTTTGATGCTGGCTTCGTTATCCGGGTTACCGATGTTGACGATCTGGCCGTCGCAGTTGTTCTGTTTGTTTTCGATAATACGGAACAGCGCTTCGATGCCGTCGCGAATATCGGTGAAGCAGCGCTTCTGTGCGCCGCCATCAATCAGCTTAATTGGTGAGCCTTCCACCAGATTGAGGATCAGCTGCGTGATAGCACGAGAACTGCCGATACGCGCGGCATTCAGATTATCGAGGCGCGGCCCCATCCAGTTAAATGGACGGAACAGCGTAAAGCGCAGCCCTTCTTTCTCACCGTAAGCCCAAATCACGCGGTCCAGCAGCTGCTTAGACACCGAATAGATCCAGCGCTGTTTATTGATCGGCCCAACCACCAGATTAGAGTGATCCTCATCGAAATGCTGATCGGTACACATGCCGTACACTTCGGAAGTCGATGGGAAAATGATGCGCTTTTTGTACTTCACGCAGTCACGAATGATTTTGAGGTTCTCTTCAAAGTCGAGCTCAAACACGCGCAGCGGATTGCGTGTGTACTCAATCGGCGTGGCGATGGCCACCAATGGCAACACCACGTCGCACTTCTTAATGTGATACTCGATCCATTCTGAGTGAATGCTGATGTCGCCTTCGACAAAGTGGAAGCGTGGCTGATCGAGGAAACGGCTGATGGCGTCAGAACCGATGTCTAAACCGTAGACTTCGAAGTTATCATCCTGCAGCAGACGCTCGGTGAGGTGGTTACCGATAAAACCGTTCACGCCGAGAATCAGCACGCGCGTGCGTCGTTTCACCGCCGCCACTGGCTGAGAATAGAGCAAGGCGCCCTTCACCATACCGAGGTTTTGCGCCAGCTGGCTGCCGTTCATAAACACGCCGTTATCGCTTTGACCGGTCACCACTTCCAGCGCGCCTTCAGCGCAGGCGATCAGGAATGGCTCAACAGAAAGCACGGTACCCGGTTTGGCCTGATGTTCAGTGCTGTGTACGCGACTTTTCCACACCACGAATTTCACCGTTCCGGCATAGGCGAACGCGCCGGGCCACGGATAGGTCACCGCGCGCACCAGATTATTGACCGTGTGCGCCGGTTGTTCCCATTTAATGCGGCCATCTTCTGGCGTGCGGCGCCCCACAACCGTGGCTTCGCGCTCATTTTGTGGTGTGGTAACGATATCGCCGCGTTTCACCGCCGGTAATGCGCCTTCCAGCACCTGCGTTGCACAGGCAACCAGCTTGCGATGCAGCGTTAACGCGTTGTCCTGCTCGTCAATCGCCACGCGCTGTTGCGCCACGATGTCACCGGCATCGGCGCGCTTCACCATGCGGTGCAGCGTTACGCCGGTTTCGGTTTCGCCATTGACCAGCACCCAGTTCAGCGGTGCGCGGCCACGATATTTGGGCAGCAGCGAACCGTGCAGGTTATAGGCACCCATACGCGCACTGCTGAGAATGCAGTCGTTCAACAAAGCGCGGTAATAGAAAGAGAAGATGTAATCCGGTGCCATGGTTTTAATGCGATCGACCCACAGCGGATGATTGACATCCTCCGGCGCATAGACCGGAATGCCCTGCTCAGCGGCTAAACGCGCAACGGAGTCGAAAAAGTGGCTCTCAGTTCCTGTGTCTGAGTGGGTGAAAATAGCGCTGATTTCATAGCCAGCGTTCAGAAGTGCAGAAATACCCGCACAGCCCATTTCGGCGTAGGCGAAGACGACAGTTTTCATTGCTCAATTTCCTGTACAGATGAGGCGTTTTGCTGTGGGTGAATCACACGTTGGATGAAGTAGCGCGGACGGGCGCGTACGTCGTTGTAAATGCGGCCGATGTATTCGCCGAGTAATCCCATACCGATGAACTGCGCGCCGATAAAAATAAACAGCACCGCGAACAGCAGGAACACGCCATCACCGGCCCATGCCGCGCCGAGGAACAGACGCAGCACAATCAGAATCAGCGAGAAGGCAAAACCGGCCAGCGCAATCAAACTGCCGACGATGCTCAGCAAGCGCAGCGGCGTGGTGGTCAGGCAAGTGACCAGGTCATACATCAGGTTAATCAGCCGCATAAAGCTGTACTTTGAATCGCCAAATTCGCGCTCGGCGTGCGCCACCGGCAGCTCAATGGTGCGGCGCGCAAAGGTGTTGGCGAGGATGGGAATAAAGGTGCTGCGTTCGTGGCAGTTCAGCATCGCATCGACGATATGGCGGCGATAAGCGCGCAGCATGCAGCCGTAATCGCCCATCGCTTTGCCAGTGACGCGCTGAATCAGATGATTGATGGTGCGTGAGGCGCGACGGCGAAACCAGCTGTCCTGGCGGTTTTGACGCACGGTGCCCACCACGTCATAGCCCTGCTTAGCCGCTTTCACCAGGTTCGGGATCTCTTCCGGCGGGTTTTGCAGGTCGGCATCCAGCGTGATGATTAAATCGCCGCTGACGTGGCTAAAGCCCGCCATGATCGCTGAGTGCTGGCCGTAATTACGGTTCAGCAATACGCCAACCACATGGCTGCCCGGCATATCGGCAGCATCCGCAATCATCTCGCCCGAGCGATCGCTGCTGCCGTCATCGACCAGCAGAATCTCGTACGCCAGATTTAATCCCGCACAGGCCGCATCAGTACGACGCACCAGTTCCGGCAGGCTCTCCTCTTCGTTGTACACCGGGATCACCACGGAGACTTTGCGAATGGCTTTTTCTTCCAGCATGTCAAGCTCCAGCGATCTGACGTAATGCGCTAATCACGCGCGTGACATCTTCATCGCGCATATCAGGGAACAACGGGATTGAGCAAATGCGATCGCTATTCCATTCGGTGTGCGGCAAAGAGAGCTGCGGATAGCGTTCGCGGTAATATTTGTGGGTGTGCGCGGCACGGAAATGCAGCCCGGTGCCGATATCCTGCGCTTTCAAGGTTTCCATTAGCGCATCACGGCTGATGCCGCACTGCGCCTCATCAACGCGAATAATGAACAGATGCCACGCGTGTTGATGTGGCCATTCTGGCTGCGCCAGCGGCAGAAACGGCGTATTCGCCAGTTCAGTGAGATAGCGCTGCGCAATCGCCGCGCGGCGCTGATTGATGGCGGGCAACTTTTTCAGCTGCACCAAAGCAATTGCTGCGCTGATATCTGGCAGGTTGTATTTGAAACCCGGCATGATCACTTCGGCCTGCGGCTTGCGGCCGTGCGTGTGGCGATCGTACGCTTCGACGCCGAGTCCGTGGAATTTCAGACTGCGCATGCGGTCGGCCAACGCCGCATCATCGGTGACAATCAAGCCACCTTCGGCGCAGGTCATGTTTTTGATGGCGTGGAAGGAGAAGATCGCCGTGCCCTGCTGACCAACGTGCTTTCCTTTGTAATAACAGCCTGCGGCGTGCGCCGCATCTTCAATCACCGGAATGCCATGGCGCTCACCAATGGCGCGAATGGCATCCACATCGGCGGGCGCGCCAGCGTAATGCACCGGAATGATGGCGCGCGTACGCGGCGTGATCGCCGCTTCAATCAGCTCCGGCGTCACCATCAAGGTGTCGCAATCGATATCGATCATCACCGGCGTCGCACCCAGCAGCGTGATGATGTTGATGGTGGAAACCCAGGTCAGCGATGGCGTGATCACTTCATCGCCAGGCTGGATGCCCAGCGCCAGCAGCGTGACGTGCATCCCCGCCGTGGCGGAGCTGACAGCAATCGCATGCTGATTGCCGGTGAGCTGGCAAAAAGCCTCTTCCAGTTCGGCATTTTTCGGGCCGGTGGTGATCCAACCCGACTCAAACACCGATTTAACGGCGGCTAACTCTTCTTCACCCAACGAGGGCCGTGAGAATGGTAGAAAATTCATTATGTTACCTTGGAATTAAGCACTATTTAACGGCCATTTATTCCAAAATACGCGGCTTAACTTAACGCAACATTAAATGAGGAGGGTACTAAGTCCGCTTTTTCTGACACGTTGAGGATTGGTAGAGGAAAGGGCAAATTTGCCGTTTTATCATCATGAACCAGCACACTTCTTAAGGTTAAATTAAGGTTTTGACCCTATACTAAGTCAGGATATGTCTTATAACGTCTGGAGGATAATGCGATGAGTACGGCTACTGACAGACTTTCTCAGGCAGCGCTGCGCCGCCACCATATTGGGGTGAAAACCAAAGGATTGCGCTATCGCGGCGATCTGTATGTGTTCCGCTATAACGCCGGCCACTACGATGTGTTCCTAAACAACGACCGCGTAATGTCATTGAATACCAGCAATGTGCAGGAAGCGATTCAGCTGTTCAAGCAGCAAGCTTAATCTTCTCCTCTCCATTTCTGGAGCCCGCTCTGCAATCCCGATGTATGCCGCTGTAACGCCCTTTTACCTCTCGCACCTATCCTCGCTTCGGCGTAAAGTCCTGGCAACGACAAGCCTGGATGGCGCGAGGTATGAGTAATGGAATACGTATATGGCTTAATTAGTGGCCTATTAGGATTGGCCGTAGGTAGCTTTCTTAACGTGGTGATCTCGCGGTTGCCATTGCAAATAGTGCACCCGAACACTCCGCTAAATGTGTGTTATCCGCCCTCTCACTGCCCCCAATGCACCACCGCGCTGCGCTGGCGCGACAACATTCCGCTCATAAGTTGGTTACTGTTACGCGGTAAATGCCGTTATTGCCATTGTAAAATCAGCGGGCGTTATCCACAGGTGGAGATAATTACCGCGCTTCTGACGCTGCTGCTTATCTGGCTGATGCCAGTCAATATGCAATTGCTGGGCGCGCTCATATTGTTCTGGGCGTTAACGGTATTAGCCTTTATTGACCTCGAACATCTGCTTTTACCGGATGTGATTACGCTGCCCTTGCTGTGGATTGCGCTGCTGTTTAAAGCGATGGGATGGCTACCCGGCTCATTACAAGAAGCGGTATGGGGATCCCTAGCGGGATATTGCTTGTTGTGGGCGCTATCAATTTTATATCAATGGATTAGAGGGATTGAGGGATTAGGGATGGGCGATGCAAAACTGCTGGCGGCAATCGGCGCCTGGTTGGGCTGGTCGCTTTTACCCTGGGTGCTTTTATTGGCTTCGGGCGGCGCTATTTTATGTGTTTTGATTTCCAGAGTTAGCGGGCAGCGCGAGCTCAATCACGTCATCGCCTTTGGTCCGTGGATCGCCTTAGCGGCTATAAGTCTCTTTATTCATTCGATTATTTTTTAACCACCCCAACTGCGGTGCGAAATTAAGTGGCCAATTTCTGGCCAACGCCCTGATTCATATATGGAAAGAGTAAACAAATCTAAACAAAATTAATCATTGTGATGTAGGTCAAAAGGCTCTATATTGGCCGCGTTTTTTCACAGCTGTTACTTTTTTGTTCAATTAGTCAATTGGCGAGCCTTACGTGCCCCGGTTGAAGGAGAGATATGATGACGGATAAAGTCCGTATTGATAGTTTTGGTGCCAATGCATTCAACGGAAATAACGACGCATTTTTAGCCCGTCAGGCTGAGTTTGAATCTAACGTTAGGAGTTACCCGCGCAAACTGCCTTTAGCTATCGCTAAAGCCCATGGCGTGTGGATCACAGATGTTGAGAATAAACAATATCTTGACTGTCTGGCTGGCGCAGGGACGCTGGCACTGGGTCACAACCATCCTGATGTTCTCCAGAGCATTCAAAATGTCATTACCAGCGGCTTGCCGTTACATACTCTTGATCTGACTACTCCACTGAAAGATCAGTTCTCTGAGTCTCTGCTCTCGCTGCTGCCAGGCCAGGGTAAAGATTATTGCCTGCAGTTCACCGGTCCTTCTGGTGCCGATGCGGTTGAAGCCGCGCTGAAACTGGCGAAGAAAGCCACTGGCCGTAGCGGCGTGATCAGCTTCTCTGGCGGTTATCACGGTATGACGCACGGCGCGCTGTCCGTCACCGGTAACCTGGCACCGAAAGAAGCGGTTGATGGCATGATGCCAGAAGTGCAGTTCATGCCTTATCCGCATCAGTATCGTTGCCCGCTGGGTATCGGTGGTGAAGCTGGCGTGAAAGCGCTGACCTATTATTTCGACAACCTGATCAACGACGTGGAAAGCGGCGTGCGTAAGCCTGCTGCAGTAATCCTCGAAGCCGTTCAGGGCGAAGGCGGCGTGAACCCAGCTCCCGCTGAGTGGCTGCAGCGCATCCGTAAAGTGACGCAGGAACACGGCATTCTGTTGATCCTCGACGAAGTTCAGGCTGGCTTTGCCCGTACCGGCAAATTCTTCGCCTTCGAACACGCCGGCATCGAGCCAGACATTATCGTGATGTCTAAAGCTGTGGGCGGTGGTCTGCCACTGGCTGTGCTGGGCATCAAAAAGCAGTTCGACGTTTGGTCACCTGGTCATCACACCGGCACCTTCCGTGGCAACCAGCTGGCGATGGCTACAGGCCTGACCACGCTGAAAATCCTCAAAGAGCAGGATATTGCAGGCAAAGTGGCCGCGCAGGGTGAATGGCTGAAACAGCAGCTGGCCGCAATGCAGAAACGCTTCCCGGTAATTGGTCACGTTCGTGGTCTCGGCATGATGATCGGCATTGAGATCGTTAAACCGAACGAAGCGGCCGATCACATGGGCAGCTTCCCGGCTGACGGCGAGCTCTCTGCGCTGCTGCAGAAGAAGTGCTTCGAAGCAGGTCTGATTCTGGAGCGCGGTGGCCGCCATGGCGCAGTTCTGCGTCTGCTGCCTTCACTGCTGATCACCAACGATGAGCTGGCGATTTTCCTGGATAAATTTGAGCAGGCGCTGATTGGCGCTGGCGTCAAACCTGTTTGATTGGAAGAGTAAATGTCTGAAGTAAACCCGATTCTGGCCGCCTCTGCACAGAGCATTGAGGCGTACCAGCAGGCGATTGCCCAGAGCAGCGCCGCGGTTGTGCAGTGGCTGCAACAGCCTGAGATGTATCAAGGCAAAAGCGTTGCCGAACTGCGGGAGCGTATCACGCTCGACTTCAATCCAAACGGCCTGGGTAACCAGGCCGCGATTGAACGCGCGATTGAATATTTCCTGAAAGACAGTCTTTCAGTGCATCACCCACAATGTGTAGCGCATCTGCACTGCCCGAGTCTGGTGGTAAGCCAGGCGGCAGAAGTGCTGATTAACGCGACCAATCAGAGTATGGATTCGTGGGATCAGAGCCCTTCTGCCACCATCATTGAGATCAAACTGATCGAATGGCTGCGTGCGCAAGTGGGTTACCCGGCTGGCGACGCCGGTGTGTTCACCAGCGGCGGCACCCAGAGCAACCTGATGGGTCTGATGCTGGCACGCGACGCCTTCTATCAGCGTCAGGGTCACTCGGTGCAGCAGCACGGGATCACTGGTGATCTGCGTAAGATCAAAGTGCTGTGTTCTGAAAACGCGCACTTCTCCGTACAGAAGAACATGGCGCTGCTTGGCCATGGCTACCAATCTGTGGTGCAGGTGAAGTCTGATGAGTTCGCACGTATGGACGTGTCAGACCTGAAAGCCAAACTGGCGCAGGCCGACGCTAACGGCGAACAGATCCTGGCGATCGTGGCGACCGCCGGTACCACCGATGCCGGTGCTATCGATCCGCTGCGTGAAATTGCCGGCATTGCTGCCGAGCGCAACATTTGGGTACACGTTGATGCAGCATGGGGCGGCGCGCTGCTGCTGTCCGAGAAGTATCGCGACTACCTCGATGGCCTGGAGCGGGTGGATTCCGTCACTTTGGACTTCCATAAACAGTATTTCCAGACCATCAGCTGCGGTGCGTTCCTGCTGAAAGATGAGCGTCATTACGAGCTGATGCGTTATCAGGCGGCTTACCTGAACTCTGAGTTTGACGAAGAGGCCGGCGTACCGAATCTGGTATCCAAATCACTGCAGACCACGCGTCGTTTCGATGCGCTGAAACTGTGGATGGGCCTGGAAGCGCTGGGTCAGAAACAGTATGCGGCGATCATCGATCACGGTGTGACGCTGGCGCAGGAAGTGGCGAAATTTGTTACCTCTGAACCACGCCTCGAGCTGGTGATGCAGCCTCAGCTGGCGAGCGTACTGTTCCGCTATCGTCCAGAGCAACTGACCGATACTGCTCAGATTGCGCTGTTCAACCAGCGTATTGGCGATGCGCTGCTGGATTCAGGTCGCGCCAACGTAGGTGTGACCGAGAATCAGGGCGTAACCTGCCTGAAGCTGACCTTGCTGAACCCAACCGTGACGCTGGAAGATGTTAAACTCCTGCTGGCGCTGGTTGAGAAAACCGCGAATCAGCTGCTAAACGCATAATTACCTGTGATGCGAATAAGCCGATAACTGGCAACGGTTATCGGCTTTTTTTCGCTTCTGCACCTGAATTCAGTTCGCGCACATAATCCAGAAACGCCTGTAGCGGCGCCGGAATCAACCGGCGATCGTTGTAATAGAGCCAAAGGCCAGAGAAGCTTTGTCACCAATCCGGCAGAATCGGCCGCAGGCTGCCATCACTCAGCGCCGGTCTAATCCAATCCTCAAATAAGTAGACCACGCCGCAGCCAGCGATTGCCGCTTCTACCGTCAAGTCCATCGCCGCGCCGATACTGCAAATCAGCGGACCTTTCGCCTGCAAGCGCACGGTTTCCTCGCCGCAGGTAAATTCCCATTCGGCAATCACGCCAGTCGCATAGCGTCCGTGTAAACAGCGATGCTGCACTAAGTCGCGCGGATGCTGTGGTTTACCGAATTGAGCCAGATACGCGGGAGATGCCGCCAGGGCAAAGCGCTGGGTGCGCGGACCGATTGGCAGTGCCACCATGTCTTGCTCCAGATGATCGTCGTAACGAATGCCGGCATCACAATTATCGCGGAACACATCCTGCACATTACTTTCCGCCACCACTTCCAGCTGGATATCGGGATAGCGCTTTAGAAATCCCGGCACAATCGCCGGTAACACAATGCGCGCGGCGCTCACCGGCACGTTTAAGCGCAAGGTGCCGCCCGGCGTATCGCGGAACGTGTTCAACGCATCCAGCGCCGCATCCACTTCGTTCATCGCCGGAAGCAGGCGCGACATCAGCGCCCTGCCGGCTTCAGTTAACGCCACGGTGCGCGTGGTGCGATTAAACAACCGCACGCCAAGTTGCTCTTCGGCACGCCGCACCGCATCGCTCAAGCGCGACGGATTACTGCCGGTCATGCGCGCCGCCTCACGAAAACCGCCCGCTTTGGCCACCGCCACCACCGCGTGCAGCAAGGCGATATCCAATGCCATTGTTCGCTACCTCGTACACTGTGTCCCAATTTGTACGGATAGTTGCACAGCGTTTTGGCGATTACAATCTAACCACACACTGACGAAGGAGCTTTCCATGTCTCATCCAGCATTGACTTACACCCTTGGCGACCGCCAGGTTGCACGACTCGGTTACGGTGCCATGCAGTTAGCCGGTCCCGGCGTGTTTGGTCCGCCGAAAGATGAAGCGCGTGCTTTACAGGTGCTGCGCGATGCGGTCGCAGCAGGCGTGAATCACATTGATACCAGCGACTTCTACGGTCCGCATATCACCAATCAGCTGATCAAAAAAGCGTTACACCCTTACGCCGACGATCTGGTTATCGTCACCAAAGTAGGCGCGCGCCGCAACGATAAAGGCGGCTGGTTACCGGCATTCACGCCAGAAGCGCTAACGCAAGCGGTGGAAGATAACCTGCGCAATCTTGGGCTTGATGTGATGGAAGTGGTTAATCTGCGTTCGATGCTGGACGTGCACGGACCGAAAGAGGGTTCGCTGGAGCCGCAGGTTGAAGCGATGATCAAGCTAAAAGAGCGCGGGCTGGTTCGACACATTGGTCTGAGCAACGTGACGGCTAAACAGGTGGCCGATGCCCAGGCGATGACGCCGATCGCCTGCGTGCAAAATCTCTATAATCTGGCCAATCGTCAGGATGAGGCGCTGCTCGACCAGCTGGCAGCGCAAGGCATTCCTTATGTGCCATTTTTCCCACTCGGCGGATTTTCACCGCTGCAATCGGATCAGCTGAGCGAGGTAGCGATTGAGCTCAATGCTACGCCGCTGCAGGTGGCGCTGGCGTGGCTGCTGCAGCGTTCGCCCAATATTCTGGTGATTCCGGGAACGTCATCGCCGGAGCACCTGAAGCAGAACCTGGCGAGTAGTGAAGTGACACTTACGCCAGAAATTGTGCAGCGGCTAAACACCATCGGCTCAGCGATAGAGCACCCTTCGTAGCGGCGCCATTTATTGCGCGTGTTTTGCCATATACATTGCGCAACAAATTGCGCCGCTACGGATTATTCACTGTTTAAATGATTTTTGCCTCGACCAGACAACCTTTGAGAATACCAAACGCATCCTGACACTGCCGCTCATCGACGCAGGCAAAACCCAACAGCAAGCCACGCCGCTCCTGCGGATGCATATAATATTGCGACAACGGCCGCACCTTAACGCCGCGCCGTAGCGCCAGCGCGGCAACCGCCACATCGTCGCAGCCGGTTGGCAGATTCATTACCAGGTGCAATCCCGCCTCATGATTCACCACCGGCAGAAAATCGGCGCCCAGATAACGCTCAATCAGGCTCACCATAAAGCGCCGCCGCTGGCTGTAAAGTTTACGCATGCGGCGAATGTGCGACATGTAATGCCCTTTTTGGATGAACTCTGCCAGCGCGCGCTGCACCAGCAAATGCCCGCCGCGATAGAGTTCCGCCGCCGCCACACGCAGCGGCTGCGCCAGCGCTTTTGGCACCACCAGATAACCGAGGCGCAGCGCCGGATAGAGTGTCTTGCTGAAAGTGCCCATATAAATCACCGGCGCATCCGGCTCAAAGCCCTGCAACGACGGGAATGGCTGGCCGGAGAAGCGAAACTCGCTGTCGTAATCATCTTCCACCAGCCAGGTTTTGTGTTTGCGCGCCAGATCGAGCAACTGCTTGCGCCGCTCCAGGCTGAGATGCACGCCCAGCGGATATTGATGTGACGGTGTCACGAAAATCATCTTCGGTGCGCGACTGCGCGGCGGCAAATCGGGGATCAATCCCTGCTCATCCACCGCAATGGCATTGATTTTCAGTCCGTTGATGCGTAGCAGATTGCGCGTCCCCCAATAACCAGGTTCTTCGATCCACACCTGATCGCCGGGATCGCACAACACGCGCGAAACCAAATCCACCGCCTGATGAATCCCTTCAGTGATGATGATTTGGTCGGCATCGGCGCGTACCGAACGCGCCACACTCAGGTACTCCGTCAGAGCAGCACGCAGCTGTGCACAGCCGCCGTTGCTGCTGTAGATCAGCCGTTCGATATCCGGTTCACGGTTCAGACGCGCCTGAATCTGGCTGAAGAGTTTATGCGGGAACTGCGTGACATCTGGCGCGCCAGGCACAAAAGCGCCCCACTGATATGGCGAGGCATTGGCATGGCCGAGCAGCGAAGCGCCGCGTTTGGAAATCGCCGCCGGTTTCGCGCTTAACGTTTCGATCGGCGCCACGTTGCGCGGCGTGTTCAGCGATCCCTCCGGCAAATTTTCTGCAATCCATGTTCCGCTGCCGGTACGCGCCGTGACGTAGCCTTGTGCCATCAAATTCTCATACACGTTCAACACCGTGTTGCGCGACACCGACAGCTCGCGCGCCAAATCGCGCGTGGCGGGCAGGCGCGTGGCGCGCGGAAAAATGCCTTCTGCAATAGCGGCTTGCATACAACTCAGCAAACGCTGCTGCAACGTCCCTTCCGGCATAAACTGCATGCGCTCTAATACATGATCGGCGTACAAACTTCGCAATTGGCTCCCCTCTTTTCACTGAAAGTGGCTCTGGCAAGATAACTCAGCGCAGGCATAAATAAGCGTGTTTGTCGTGATTTGTAAAGACGCTTATCGCTAAGGAAAGGTTATGGAAGGTAAAAACAGCCAGTTGCAGCAACGTAAAGATGATGCCCTGCCACGCGGCACCGGCAATCTTTGTCAGTGGTATGTAGAGCACGCGGAGAACGCCACGCTGCGCGATGGTGAAGGCAACAGCTGGATCGACTTCGCTGGCGGCATCGCGGTGCTGAACACCGGGCATCGCCATCCGCGCATCGTGCAGGCGATTGCCGATCAGTTAGAGAAATTTACCCATACCGCATTCCAGGTGACGCCGTATGAGAGCTATGTGGCGCTGGCGGAACGCCTCAATCGCGTGGTGCCGATTGCCGGTAAAGCCAAAACTGCGTTCTTCTCCACCGGCGCTGAAGCGGTAGAAAACGCGATAAAAGTGGCGCGTGCAGCGACGCGTCGTCACGGCATCATCACCTTCGGCAACGCCTTCCACGGTCGTACTTTTATGACCATGGCGATGACCGGCAAAGTTGCTCCCTACAAATGCGACTTCGGTCCGATGCCCGCGTCGGTGTGGCACGCGCGCTACCCCAACAGCGTCACCGGCATCAGCGTTGATGATGCGCTGGCCAGCTTGCAGGATATTTTCACGCAGGACATCGCGCCACAGGATGTTGCGGCTATCGTGCTGGAGCCAATTCAGGGCGAAGGCGGCTTCCACGTCGCGCCGCCTGAATTCTTCAACCGCCTGCGGTCGCTGGCCGATGAGTACGGCATTCTGCTAATTGCCGATGAAGTACAAACCGGCTTTGCCCGTACTGGCAAGCTGTTCGCAATGGATCACTATGCGGTGAAACCGGATCTCATCACCATGGCAAAAAGCCTCGCGGGCGGCATGCCGTTATCGGCGGTCAGCGGCCGGGCCGAGATTATGGATGCGCCGGGTCCAGGCGGCTTGGGTGGCACCTACGCTGGCAATCCGCTGGCAATTGCCGCGGCGCATGCGGTGCTGGACGTGATCGCCGACGAGAAGCTGTGCGAACGTTCTCAACAACTCGGTACTCAGTTAACCGATTTCCTGCACAGCGCACGCAGCCAGTGTTCCTCCATCACCGACATTCGCGGCCTTGGCTCGATGATTGCGGTGGAGTTCGCCAGCGCGCAAACCGCGCAAACCATCCAGCAACACGCGATGGCGCGTGGGCTGCTGCTGCTCACCTGCGGCCCGCAGGGCAATGTCATCCGCTTCCTCTATCCGCTCACCATTCCTGATGCGCAGTTCGGCCAGGCGCTGGAGATCCTCAGCAGTGTGCTGAGTCAACACGCCGATTCGTAACAATCTACCCAGCTCGCGCGGCGGGCTGGGCTTCTCACCTGTTGTAACCCGGCTGCGCGTCGCGCGGCCTGAGAGACGCTTTGGAGAAACATTGATGAGTTCACAGAATGCCGATGTACTGGCGCAAGGCCTGAAGCCGCGCCATGTACGGATGTTATCGATTGGTGGCGTGATTGGTGCCGGATTGTTTGTTGGCTCTGGCCATGCGATCGCCGAAGCCGGCCCGGCGGTACTGCTGGCCTACATCGCCGCGGGCGCGTTGGTGGTGCTGATTATGCGCATGCTGGCCGAAATGGCGGTGGCATCACCGGATTCCGGCTCTTTCTCCACCTACGCCGACAAATCGCTGGGCCGCTGGGCCGGTTTCACCATCGGCTGGCTTTACTGGTGGTTCTGGGTGTTAGTGATCCCGCTGGAAGCCAACGCCGCTGGCACCATCCTGCATTCGTGGTTTCCACAAGTTCCGGTATGGGAATACACGCTGGCGATCACCACGTTCCTGACCATCAGCAACCTATTCAGCGTCAAAAACTATGGCGAGTTTGAATTCTGGTTCGCCCTGCTGAAAGTGGTGGCGATTGTGGCATTTCTCTGCGCGGGTAGCTTAGCGGTGTTTGGTTTGATGCCGGGCAGCAGCACGCAGGGGATCTCACATCTGTATGACACGCAAGGCTTTATGCCTAACGGCATCGGCGCGGTGCTGGCGGCAATCCTCACGACCATGTTCTCTTTTATGGGTACTGAGATTGTCACCATTGCCGCCGCCGAATCGCGCGAGCCGAAGAAACAAATTACGCAGGCCACCAACTCGGTGATCTGGCGCATCGCGCTGTTCTATCTGCTGTCGATCTTCATCGTGGTGGCGCTGGTGCCGTGGAATACGCCGTCGCTGATGAAAGCCGGTTCTTACCAGACGGCGATGCAGATGATGAACGTGCCTTACGCTAAGCAGATTGTTGATGTGGTTGTGTTGATTGCGGTGTGTAGCTGTCTCAACTCTGCGCTGTATACCGCATCGCGCATGATCTATTCGCTTTCACGTCGTGAAGATGCGCCTGCCGTCGCGTCGCGCACTACATGCAGCGGCACGCCGTGGGTAGCGGTGTTGCTCTCCACGGCGGCGGCCTTCCTCGCGGTGATCGCTAACTATCTGGCGCCGAGCGCAGTATTTGAGTTCCTGCTCGCCAGTTCCGGCGCCATCGCGTTGCTGGTGTATCTGGTGATCGCCGCGTCTCATCTGGTGCTGCGTAAAAAGCGTGAAGCGCGCGGTGAAATCCTCAGCTATCGCATGTGGCTGTTCCCTGGCCTGACGTGGGCGACGATGGTGTTCATCGTTGGCGTGTTGGTTGCCATGCTTTTCAACCAACAACACCGTCCAGAGATTATCGCCACCGGCCTGTTGACGCTGGGTGTCGTCGCCGCCAGCCGTATTGTGCATCGCAAACGCGTGGCGCGGAAAAACGAGGAGATGGTGGCGTTACGTTCGTAACGCATGACTTCCAGGCAAGGAAGCCGCGGAACTTAGTCGTACTGCACGTCGATGCTGATGGCTTCTTCCTGCACGTTGAGGTTTATCGCGCATTTACGCCACACCGGCAGACCGTTGGTCATATTGTTATCCACGAAGTACTGCTGAAAATCTTTCAGCGCCTCCGAGAGATCGCCTATCGCACGCGCATCGGGTTCAAACCAATCCGGTTCACCGTTTTCATCGATGTAATCGAACTGAAACTGCCCGCCATCATCGTCCGCAAACAGTTCAGCCTGAACGATCAATTCCCGCGCACCTTGCGGGCCACAGCTAAAGATGATCTGGCCGATAAGGCGATAAAGGTCTTCGTATTGCATAGGTTTTGGGTTCCTCAAATAAATTTACTGCGTGCAACTCATTGCGACGCTACAAAATCCCGTACTTATCCGTAGCGGCGCGATTCATCGTGCAAACCATGACACCATTATTGACTTTAGTTCGCATGATAAGAGAATGAGGCTCTTCGAACAGAAAGTTGCAAAAAAGGGAGTTTATCATAGCCTGTTCACATCGTTTTCCCTGGGTTAACACCTATAAAAAATCCGCTGCGCTGGTCGCCATTGCTATCGCCCTCTCATTGGCCAGTTGCTCCTCGCCGCCACCGAAATCGCTGGTCACGCCGTTGCCGACGGTCACCAAACCGCCAATGCCGACTAAACCAGCGCTGAGCAAAGAACCGGTACGCGGCGTGTGGCTCACCACCGTTTCACGCCTCGACTGGCCGCCAATCAATTCCGTGAATGCCAGCCCGGCCAACCGCATCCACCAGCAGCAACAGGCGTTGACCGATAAGCTAGATAAACTGAAAAGCCTCGGCATCAATACGGTATTTTTCCAGGTAAAGCCGGATGGCACCGCGCTGTGGCGCTCCAGCATCTTGCCGTGGTCAGATATGCTCACCGGCAGGATTGGTGAAGATCCCGGCTACGATCCGCTGAAATTTATGCTGGATGAGGCGCACAAACGCGGCATGAAGGTGCACGCGTGGTTCAACCCATATCGCGTCTCGACCAACGTCAAACCTTCCACGGTTAACGCGCTGAATAATACGCTTGCGCTGCAACCGGCCAGCGTATTTGTGCTGCATCGCGACTGGATCCGCACCGCCAGCGACCGCTTCGTGCTCGATCCCGGCATTCCCGCCGCACGCGACTGGATCACCAGCATCGTTGCGGAAGTGGTGTCGCACTATCCGATCGACGGCGTGCAGTTCGATGACTATTTCTATACTGAAACGCCCGGTTCAACCCTCAACGACAGCGCCACGTTCCGCCAGTATGGTCAGGGTTTTGCATCGAAAGCTGACTGGCGGCGCAACAATACGCTGCTGTTAATTGAGCAGGTGTCGCGCACCATCAAGCAACTGAACCCGAACGTAGAATTTGGCGTCAGCCCGGCAGGCGTGTGGCGCAATCTGTCGCATGATGCGGCGGGCTCCGACACGCGCGGCGCGGCCGCCTACGACGAAGCCTACGCCGATACGCGTCGCTGGGTGCAAATGGGACTGCTGGATTACATCGCGCCGCAGCTTTACTGGCCGTTTGCGCGCCAGGCCGCCCGTTACGACGTGTTAGCCCACTGGTGGGCGGACGTGGTGAAGCCAACGCATACGCGGCTCTATATCGGTGTGGCGCTGTACAAAATCGGCGAAGCGTCGAAAAGCGAACCTGACTGGACGGTGAATGGCGGCGTGCCGGAGTTGCAAAAGCAACTCGATCTCAACGAGTCGCTACCGCAAATTAACGGCACCATTTTGTTCCGCGAAAATTACCTTAATCAGCCACAAACCCAGGATGCGGTGAATTATTTGCGCAGCCGTTGGGGCGATTAACATTATCGTAAGGTCGCCATTCATGGCGTAATGCCGATCAGTTAAGCGCCGTATCATATAACCGCACCTTCTGTAGCGGCGCGATTTATCGCGCAATGAATTGCGCCGCTACAATGTGTGCATTCGATAATGAGGGGTTTTCATGCCTTAACTAACGAGCATTACGCCAGCAACTCCTCACTCTGCATCAGTGCAAAAAACGACTCCAGCTCGCGCAGCATCATCGAAGCGGCAATCGAAAGCTGGCGCTGCGGCGCAACACACAGCGACAAGGTAAATGGCTTCAGCACCGTATCGATCAGCGGAATAAACTTCAGTTCACCGCGCCGATACTCATCAACGATATCCAGCCAGCACATCAGGCTTATCCCCACATCATCGCGCACCAGTGAACGCAGCATATGAATGTTATTGGTGCGCGCCACTTCGTTGATCTTAATGCCCGAACTGTTGATCAGCGCCTCCAGCGGATCGGCCAGCATTAGCGGCGCGGCGGGCACGATAAATGGCCAGGATTCGCAGTGGCTGAAACGGATCGATTCCAGATTGGCCAGCGGATGTTGACTGCTCACCACAATACCCAGACGTAAATCGGCAAACGACTTCACCAGCAACTCGCGCGAACTTTGCGGATTAAGCATGATGCCGAAATCCGCATCGCCCGAGGTCAGCGCATTGGCGATGTGGATGTTGCTCATGGTGGTCAGCGTGAAGGAGATGCCGGGATAGTCACTGCGAATGCGCTGCAAAATCGATGAAAAAAAGCCGCGATTAATCGCATCAATGGTGGCGATATGCACATGGCCGTGACGTAATCCGCGCAAATCATCCAGCTGCGTGCAGACGCGGCCAAAATCCCGCTGCCAGTTTTTCGCCGCATTCAGCAGGATCTCACCCGCTGCGGTCATACGTAATCCTGATGGATGGCGCTCAAATAGCGGCATATCCAGCTGTTCCTCCACGCGCAGGATCTGCCGATCAATTGAGGATGCCGAGACGTGCAGCACCTCAGAAGCCTTGCGCAGCGAACCCTGGCGGGCCACCTCAGTGAAATAGAGCAGAAATCGGGAGAAGGCGAACATAAGGGGTGCTCTCTTTTTTGCAACGCATCATGCGAATTAAACAGATGGACGCTTACACATGGGCAAAATAATAATCGCTGCCATGATTAAAACAAGGGTTTGCGCGGCCTCCCAACCGACGACATCCCTGCTCAGGCAGATAGATGATGAAATCCAATCCTCTCGCCGTCACCGTCATCGCAAAGCAGTTCAACGGTGCAGGCAATGTGTTACTGACGCTGGCGAATCGCAGCGGGCAGCCGCTGCCTGCTTTCACGCCCGGCGCGCACATCGATGTCATTATTCCTGACGGCGGTAAACGCCAGTATTCACTCTGCTCTGCGCCAGCCGAGTATTATGAAATCTGCGTACGTCTGGATGAGTGTTCAACCGGCGGATCGCGCTGGCTGCATCAGCAATTAACCACCGGCGATAAGCTAGAGATATCCGCGCCACGTAACCACTTTCCGCTGCCGCACGCGCCGCGCACGCTACTGTTTGCCGCCGGCATCGGCCTGACGCCGCTGTTGGTGATGGCCGAAGCACTGGCGGCGCGTCAGGCGAATTTCACCCTGCACCTTTACCTGAAACACGCCGACCAACTGGCTTTCAGCCAACGTCTGCACAATCTCGGCACGCGCGTGGTCATCCACTACAGCAGCGAAGGCGACAGCCTGCGCCAGCACGTTCCCGAAGATCTCACCCAGCCAGACAACGCTGCGCTGGTGTTCTGCGGCCCGGCGGGTTTTATGCATCATCTGCAGCAGCTGGCGTTGCAACATGGCTGGGACGAAGCACAGCTACACAGCGAGCGCTTCCAATCCACATCTCCGCTGATGGCTGGCGCTGCCTTCGACGTGCAGCTCGCCTCCTCCGGCGCACGCTTTGCCGTGGGCGAGCAACAAACCATCGCTGAAGTGCTTGAAGAAGCAGGGATTGAGATTGAACTCTCCTGCGAACAAGGCATGTGCGGCGCCTGCATCACCGGCGTGTTGGCGGGCGAGCCGGATCACCGTGATGATGTGCTGAGCCAGCAAGAGCGTGCGGCCAACGATTGCATCGTGCTGTGCTGTTCACGTGCGCGTTCACCTTTATTGGTACTGGATCTATGAGCGGCTATCCGGGTGCGACCGGCGCACGTTTACCCCGCTGGCTGCTGCCAGAAAACTGGCCTGAAGCCAACAATCAACCGCAGCTGGCGACCTTACATTTCCACGCCGCGGGCCTGCAATTCGAACCCGACCATGCAGCAGCACCCGCTGATTATCTGCCGCTTCACGGCGCGCTGGTGCTGCCCGCGTTTATCGAACCGCACGCGCATCTGGATAAAACCTTCACTATTCAACGCAGCCCGGCGCAACAGCCCGGTTTGCTGGCCGCGATTGCTGCCATGCATCAGGACCGCGTGCACTGGAACACAGCAGATCTGCAGCAGCGCGCTACGCAGGCGCTGCGCTGGGCGGTAGAAGCTGGCGTCGGTTTGCTGCGCACCCACATCGACTGGTTCTCCGTTGATGCACCATTAGCGTGGCAAGTGATTGGCGATCTGCACCATCCGCTTTGCAGCATCGAGCGCGTGGCCCTCGCGCCACTCACCTTCTTTGCCGACGCCAGCGATGCGCAGCATATTGCCGCGCAGGTCGCGACCAGCGGTCCGGGCGCGCTGTTGGGCGGTTTTATTCACAGCAGCAACTGGGATGCGCAGGCGTTTCAGCATCTGATGGAAGCCGCCGAATTGTGGCAGCTGGATATTGATCTGCATATTGATGAAGAACTTAACGTCGAGGCGCAGGGATTGCGCTGGCTGGCGCACTATTTGCAGCAGCATCCATTTAGCGGCGCGATCACCTGCAGCCACAGCTGCGCGCTGGCGCAGCAGGACGATGCGCAACAGATTCTTGCCTTACTGGCGCAACACAATGTGACGTTAATTGCGCTGCCGCTCACCAACCTGCTGTTGCAGGACGCGGTGCCCGGCCGCACGCCGCGTCTGCGCGGTTTAACGCTGGTGAAAGAAGCGCAGGCGCTGGGCATTCCGCTGCTGCTCGGCGCGGACAACGTGCAGGACGCGTTCTGTCCGTTTGGCAGTTACGACCCGCTCGATACGCTGTTTAGCGGTTTGCTGAGCCTGCAACTGGGCGCGGCGTTTGATCAGGCTTCCGCGCTGATCTGCCAACGCCGCGCGCTGCTGGCCAATGATTTGGTGATTTTTCCGCATGCCGATGTGGCGAGCTGGCCGTTGCGTCAACGTCAGCGCTATCGGCTGAAAAGGGGTGTGCGTTATGGAGAAACAACAGATGGCGCTTGATGCAGGAGCGGGAAAACCGCTGGCGAAATATGCCGCGTGGCGACGCGCGGGTGACTTCATTTTCCTCTCCGGCATAATTCCGGTGAACCCACAAACTGCCACCATTGTGCGCGGCTACGACGACATTCCCGCAGCGGCGCAACAGCTGCTTGGCCGCACCGGCGAGTTCTCCACCGATATTAAAGAGGGGCCGATTCTGGCGCAGAGCTGGTACGTGCTGGAGAGCATCCGCACCACCATCGAAAGCGCCGGCGGCCAGATGAGCGATGTCTTCAAACTAGTGCAGTACTTCCGCAACCTCGACCATTTTCCCCACTACAGCCGGGTGCGTAAGCAATTTTTCCCGGATGCACCGCCGGTTTCTACTGTGGTGCAGGTGAGCGAAATGCTGCCGAGTCCGGACGTCTTAATTGAAGTTGAAGCCACGGCGTGGTTGCCGCAATAACACGAGGAGTTGAAATGTTGCATGGTTATATTCCGGCAAACCGCTTTTTGCCGTACCTGAGCTGGACCGACATCGCCACGCTGGAAAATAAAGCCAACACCGTGATCGTGTTGCCGACCGGCGCGATTGAGCAGCACGGCCCGCATTTGCCGTGCGCGGTGGATAGCGTGATCGCCTCCGGCGTGGTCGGCCATGCGCTGGCGCGCTTACCGGCGGAAATCCCGGCCTACGCCATTCCGCCGATCACCTATGGCAAATCGGATGAGCATCTGCATTTTCCCGGCACGCTAACGCTGACCGGCGAAACCCTGCTGCACACCATTCTGGAGATTGGCGAATCACTCTATCGCGCCGGTTTCCGCAAGTTCCTGATGGTTAACGGCCACGGCGGCCAGCCGCAGCCGTTGCAGATGGCAGCGCGCGAACTGCGTCTGCGCCACGGCGACATGATCATCATCATGCAAGACACCTTTAAAGTGCCGAACTGCGCGGAAAGCTTTATGGACGACAAAGAGCGGCAGATGGCGATGCACGCGGGACATGCCGAAACCGCGCTGATGCTGGCGCTGGCACCCGATACCGTGCAGATGGATAAAGCGGTGGCTAATTATCCGCCGGCATTCCCCTGCCCGACGCTTTCGACCAACAAACCGATGGCGGCGTGGGCCTCCTACGATTTCGGCCCAAGCGGCGTGATTGGCGATCCTCTGCCCTCCACGCCCGAGCAAGGTGCAGCCATCCTCGATTCACTGGCAGAAAGCTGGGCGCAGGTGATTGCCGAAGTGCACCAGATGACATGGGTAACCCGCGCCGAACCGGCGTGGGGCACCGGCCAGTGGCAAGGCAAAGTATTAGATCACCACGACGCAGCCGCCTTTTTACCACCTCGCTAGGGAATAATGATGAAAAAGACATTGAGCACTGTTGCCGCGCTTGCGCTGGCACTCTCGGCCCCGAGCATGGCGGCGGAGAAATTCACCTTTATGACCAACTGGTATGCGCAGGCCGAACACGGCGGCTTCTATCAGGCGCAGGCGCAGAATCTGTATCGCGATGCCGGCCTTGATGTCACCATCAAGATGGGCGGTCCGCAGGTGCATACCATGCAGCTGATGGCGGCCGGTCAGGCCGACTGCATCATCAGCGATAACATGCAGGCGCTGGAAATCTGGCAGCAAGGCGTGCAGGCGATGCCGGTTGCCACCACCTTCCAGCACTCGGCAATTGCCTTTCTCACCCATCCGGATGTGAAAAACCAGGCCGATTTGCAGGGCAAAACCTTCCTGCTGGCGGCGGAAGCCTACACCTCATATTGGCCGTGGGCGCAGAGCGCGCTGAAGCTGAAAAATGCCCGCGTGCGTCCTTACACCTTCAGCATTCAGCCGTTCCTGGCCGATAAAAATCTGGTGCAGCAAGGCTATATCACCTCCGAACCGTTTGCGGTGCAAAAAGCCAATGCGCAGGCCAATGTTTACCCGATCAGCGATTGGGGTTATCCGCCGTACGGCAACAGCATCGTGTGCATGAAATCGACCATTGAGAAACGGCCGGCTGCGGTGGCGGCGTTTGTGAAAGCGTCGATGCAGGGCTGGAAAAACTATCTGCAAGATCCTGCCGCTGGCAACGTGCTGATCAAGAAAGAGAACCCGCAGATGAGCGATGAACAGATCGCTTTCGGCATCGCGCAGATGAAGAAATACCAGATGCTGACCGGCGGCGATGCGCAAACCGGTGGCATCGGCATCATGACCGAAGCGCGCCTCAAGCAAACCTGGCAGCTGCTGATCGATACCAAGCTGATCGATGCGGCCAAAGTGCCGTTTGACGGCAGCTACACGCTGAAATTCATCCAAGACGTCAAGGTTCTGCCATGAATAGCGCCAGCCATCTAACGCTGCTGCATACCGATGCGCAAGCGGTGCCGCGTTCTGCGGCGCCACCAGCGATTGAGGTGCTGTCAGCGGAGAAAATTTATCCCAACGGTACGCGCGCACTGCTGCCGGTCGATCTCACTATTCGTCAGGGCGAATTTGTCTCGCTGCTCGGCCCGTCCGGCTGCGGCAAAAGCACCTTGCTGAAAATGATCGCCGGGCTGATTGAGCCCACCGATGGCAAGTTGATGCTGTTTCGCCGCGATCGGCGCGAAAATCAGCGCGATCTGCCGCTGTCGTTTGTGTTTCAGGAAGCGACGCTGATGCCGTGGAGCAACGTGCACAAAAACGTGCGTCTGCCGCTCGATTTGGCAGGCGTGCCGCGTGCCGAAGCGGACACCCGCGTGCGCGAAATCCTCGAACTGGTCGGCCTCGGCCAGTTTGGTCACGTATTGCCGCGCGAACTTTCCGGCGGCATGCAGATGCGCGTGTCGATAGCGCGCGGCCTGGTCACGCGCCCGAAGGTGCTGCTGATGGATGAGCCGTTTGGCGCGCTGGACGAGATCACCCGCAACAAGCTGGACAGCGATCTGCTGGATTTGTGGCAAGAGCAGAAGCTGACGGTGGTGTTTGTCACCCACTCAATTCAGGAAGCGGTGTTTCTGTCGCAGCGGGTGATTATGATGGCGGCGCGCCCCGGACGCGTGGTAGATGACATCCGCATTGAAACCACGTTGCCGCGCGACGATGAGTTCCGCGTCAGCCAGGATTTCACGCATTATGCGCAACAGTTGCAACGCGGCCTGCTGGCGGCGAGCAAGGAGAGTCAATGATGAAACCGTTAGCAAGCCATCGACAATTTCAGCAGTGGCTGTTCCCCGCCATCGTCGCGGTCGCCATGCTGCTGCTGTGGCAGTTTCTGGTCACCACCTTCAAGGTGCCTGTGTTTCTGGTGCCGTCGCCGCTAGTGGTGGCGCAAAGTCTGGTGCAGAACTTCCCGACGCTGTTTATGTCATTGCTCTACACCCTGAAAATCACCGTGATTTCCTTTGCGGTGGCGATTGTGATTGGTTCGATTGTGGCGTTTCTGCTGGTGCAAAATCGTTTTATTGAGACCGCCCTTTTTCCCTACATCGTGTTCTTGCAGGTGACGCCGATTGTCGCTATCGCGCCGCTGATCATCATCTGGGTGAAAGACACCACGCTATCGCTGGTGGTGTGCGCCACCTTAATGGCGGTGTTTCCAATAATCTCCAATACCACGCAAGGTCTGCGCAGCGTGTCGCCAGGATTGCTGAGCTATTTCCGCCTTAATCATGCGTCGCGCATGCAGATTCTGCTGCGCCTGCGTATTCCTTCAGCGCTGCCGTACTTCTTTGGCGCGCTGCGCATCTCCAGCGGTTTGTCGCTGATTGGTGCGGTGGTGGCAGAGTTTGTCGCTGGCACCGGCGGCACCGATACCGGGCTGGCGTACCAGATTTTGCAGGCCGGTTATCAGCTCAATATCCCGCTGATGTTTGCCGCGCTGCTGCTGATTTCACTGGCAGGCTTCCTGCTGTTCGCGCTGATGTCGTGGCTAACGCGCCGCGTGCTGGCGGCATGGCATGAGAGTGAATTGAGCCCCAGTTAAGAAACACGCATGCGCCGTAGCGGCGCACTAACCCTTTTCACACAGGAAATAAACATGTCTGATTCCGATCGCCAGTCTGCACTGGCGGCGCTGGTCGCGGCGTTGCCTGAACTCGACTGGATCAAAGAAGCGCCGAAGGTCAAACGTCTGTCGCGCGATTTCCACTGGTTCAGCCCGGTCTTGAAACCGCAGCTGGAAGCGAAGTTTGCCGAACTGGCGGTACGTCCGCGTGATGAACAGGAGCTGGCGCTCATCGTCGCGGCTTGCACTAAACAGCGCGTGCCGCTCAATCTGCGCGGCGGCGGCACCGGCAATTACGGTCAGCTGATTCCGCTGCATGGCGGCTTGATGGTTGATATGACGCGTCTCAACGCGGTGACCGCCGTCGGCCACGGCACGGTGCGTGCGCAGGCAGGCATTCGCCTTGGCGACCTCGAAGCGCATACGCGTCCACTTGGCTGGGAGCTGCGCTGCATGCCCTCCACCTGGAAACTGGCGACGCTCGGCGGCCTGTTTGGCGGCGGATTTGGCGGCGTAGGTTCGATTAATTACGGTCCGCTGGCCGCGCCAGGCAATGTGTTGTCGGTGCGCCTGATGACCATGGAAGAGACGCCGCGCATTATCACCCTGCAAGCGCCGGATGCGCTGCTGCTGCATCACGCGTACGGCAGCAATGGCATCGTGCTGGAGATTGAACTGGCGCTGGCACCGCGCCACGACTGGATCGAACGTCTCGACACTTTCAACGACTTCCCTACGGCGATGGCCTTTGCCGATGCGCTGGCCCGTTCGCCGGGCATGGTGAAGCGCCAAATCGCCGTGTTCGCCGCGCCGGTGCTTGATTACTTCAGCGATCTGGCCGATGCCGATGTGGCGGGCAAACATGGGGTGATTTCCGTGGTGGGCAGCGAAAGCGACGGGCTGTTACCTGCGCTGCTGAGCCAGCATGCGGGCCGCAATGCGCTGCATTTTGCCGCAGGGGAAAATAGCGGGCATTCGCTGATTGAATATTGCTGGAATCACACCACGCTGCAGGCGCTGAAAATCGATAAGACGCTAACTTACCTGCAAACTGCTTACACGACGGATAACTATTTGCAGCAGGCGTTAACGCTGGAAGCGCAATTATCCGATGAGGTGATGTCGCACATTGAATTCTTACGCGATATGAACGGCAGCATTATCTGTAGCGGTTTACCGTTGGTGCGTTATCAGGACGAAGATCGCCTCAATGCGATTATGGCTATTTACCGCACGAATGGCGTGAAAATTAATAATCCACATGTGATTCATATTGAAGATGGCAAACAGGGCATGGTGCGTGCTGATGTGGTGGCGATGAAACGCGCCTGTGATCCCCACAATTTATTAAATCCCGGCAAATTGCGCGGCTGGGAAGTACGCGATACGTTACCGGATGTGCATATCCCTGGCGTCAATTAACCACGTAGATTTTATTATTGTCGAGCCAGCAACCTCAATTGCTGGCTCGATAAAATTAATAGGGATCGGTAGCACTGTGCAATTCAATACTGCGCTCCGTTCCATTGACTCGAACTTTTAAGAAACGACGCGTTCTCCATGATCCATCGGGATTTTGCACGCTCTTTTCGAACACCGGACCATGCAATAACAACTCTTTATTGTCGTTGTACCCAAAGCCAACTTGTTTATTACCAATCCAGTGCTGTTCAAAGGCAACAACTTTCTCCGCATTCAGTCTGGTGCTCTCTTCGGCGCTACAGGCCGTGAAGCTTTTACGGAAAATAAAGCAATTTCCAGCCTGGTATCGGTCTTTGCCATTGGTATCGACTAGCGCAATGGAATAGGCGGTAAAGCCCGCAATTTTTACATAGAGTTTGGTTCGGGCACCATTACCCGAAATATGCACTTTGGTTACCGGACTGGAACCTTCACCATACCAACTGCCAATAGATTCAGCGCCATTTCTTGCCTGCAGATAGATATTTGCCACGCCTTCCGGCGTACGGCTACTAAAGTCAGTTTGGGTTTCACTTTGTGAGAGGAATTGTGCGGTGCCAATAATGCGCACATGTATTTGCGAGTTGGCATTAGAGAAGGCGAATTCCCCGACATAAAACCACTGTTCAGCCTCTTTCCCCTGATTATCCATGTGATACTGCGAGGAGATATAGTCATAGCTCAATGAACCTTGCGCAACGATTCCCCAATCCGACATCTCCAGTACGCCACGATCGCCTTCACCGATAAGCGTCCACGGCTCAATACCTTCGGTACTGTAATCGAATCCGGCACTTTGATTATGGATACTTTTTTGAATAATAGTGGCGCGGCAATAACCCAATTTTAATGGGTTATCGGTGGATTCAATCGCTAATCCCTCAATCACCCACTGGCCATTGGAAAGATCACCGGCAAATTCGGAGTGTTCAATCCAGCCGTTGCGAATAAAGGATTGCGTACAGCGCGGAAGATCCAATACTGGCTTCTTCGTGCTGCCTTGTAAGTTAAAATTCGACAGCTCAATTGCCGTAGAGTGATCCCACGCGCCTTGTTGGCGATCGGACCAACGAGCATAAACAATGCTGTCCTGACAACCACGGGAATAGAACTGGTCGATTTTACAATCCAGCGTATCGATAAGATCAAGCGCACGTCCGCCCAAATAGCGGAATTCCATACTGCTGACGCGCAAGAACTGGCCGCCGATAATGGTGTTGGCATAGAAACCGACATTATTGAACGCCGTGCCGCCATCACCACCGCTGTCCGAACTCTTGCCTTTCACAACCAGCCCAGAAATTTCGGCATAGCGTGCCTGCACTTTAAAGAAATGCTGACCGCGAGGTATGGTATCCCAGTCAAAAAACAACGTCGTTGTTGGGAAATAACCGAAATTGACCGCCGCACCGGTAACCTTAAAACGGTTAATTTCTTTATCTGAGATATCAAACGTCGACATACTAAATTCGCCCGCAGTAAAACGTATCCCTGCTGATGGCAGCACGCGCTGCGACCAGTTAAACATACGTTTTACCGCCTCGATGCAGTCGGTTTTCCCGTCAGGCACCGCGCCAAAATCCAGCACGGTGACCGAGTTATAATCCAGTATCACCCTTTTCCAGCGTTTCTTTCCCGCTGTCACAATCACCAACCCACCATCGTCTGGCGATGTGGTATCTGTTGCGTCATAAACAAATACGCCGCCGCCGGCTTTCGTTCCGCGCTTATATTCCAGCACCGTAGCAAGTTCACCGCCGGTGGTGGGTTCGGTGGCTTTGAGCTGTTCGATATCTATGACCTGAATAACAGGTGCCGCCGCCGTGACAGTGTTTTGTGGTGTGGTATTCGTATTGCTGGACGCATTCGCCATGGTGTACCCCTTAATTATTAAGAGAAAGTAACTGCACCATCGAGTATAAGTAACTGAAAATTAATGTGTTGATGCGTACCACGCTAACTGGGGCATTTGACTTATGTGATTTTTGCATGGCCAGACAACAATATGATTAATGGAAAAAAGCGTAGCGGCAGCGAGGCGATTTACAGATTAATCGCAGACAACTTCTTTATTTACATGGCACGAAACAGGAGAGGTTACGCGGAATTACAAGGTTGATTGCTAAGCAGAGAAAGCATTTGTGATCGTTATAAATTAACAGGCCAGCAACTAACAGTTACTGGCCTGCATGCTTAGAACGTGGCGTTCACACCGACATTCCAGGTCACCTGATGGTAATCGCTATTCCCACCGACGGTTGAAACCCCGGCAAACGCATTCACCGTTTCGCCGAGCGGCACGTTGGCACCCAGCGACAAATCCAGCCAGTTTTTATCGCGCGCCTCAACGCTGCGTTCAAACGAAGTACGCGTCGATTTCAACCCGGCACGCACCGTGGAATCGGTATCGCCAAACTGATGGTTGTAGCTCACCTGTGCCCAGGGATTAACCACCCACTGTTTGCTGTCGATGCGCCAACCCACTGAGCCAATCTGTGAATGGGTGGTTTGATCGGAGTAGCGCATTGCGGTACTGCTGTCGCTGTTCTCGCTATAGCCGCCGACGCGACCGTAATCCAGCGCGTAACTGGCAACCGGCCCGGTGCTGAGATTTTCAGTAATTGGCAGCGTCCAGCCAGTCTGCACGCGCATGCCGAGCAATTTACCGCTAGTGCTACCCTGCTCGGTACGTTTGGCCGGGCCGATGTGGATATCACGCTCGATGCTGTCGAAATCGAGATCGGCATAATGCAGATCGGCGTTAATCCAGCCCTGATCGAACACCGTCAGCTGGCTATAAAGCGCCACCAGATTGCCGCGCAGTTTATAGTCGTAGTTCGACGAAGGTTCCTGGCGCTGATTGGTGTTGGAGAACAGCACACCCGTTTGCCAGTTGTCGGTGATCTGATAGCCGATACCCAGCGTTAAGTTGGTGGTGTTGGCATTTCCGTCGCTCCAGCTGTCGCCCTGATAATCGACATGTTGCCCGGCATAGCCGCCAAATACCGTGAACTTTCCGGCGCTGGCGGGCTGTTGACGCTGCTGCTGCAAATGTCCATCCAGTGTGTTTTGCGTATCACGCGCCATCATCAGTGGCGATTGTGATAACGCCGCCACCTGCGCTGGCGCATCAAGAATCGACTGGATGTAATCGGCGATCATCGCATGCACCGCTGGGCTCGGGTGCAGACGATCGGCAAACAGATAATCCTGCGCCGTGGAGAAGCCCGGCGTGCTGGATTGACACTCATCCGCTGAGGTGCCAATCGGACAAGCGATGCCGATGGTGTTGGTTAAGCCATATTGGGTTGGATTGGCGATCACTTCATCGAACAGCCCGGCGATATCCACGCGCACAATATTGCCATTCAAGGTCGCCAGCCCCGCTTCTTCCTGCTGATTATAACCGTCGGACAGCGCCGTGACCTGCTCGCTCAGCTCCTGCCATGCGTTATAAAGCTGTTGCGCCAGTGCGTCACGCACCGCTGGAACCGACGAAACTTCGCCTGCCGCTTGCGTGAAGGCATCCTGCACCGCTTGCTGTCGCGCGGCTTTATCTGGCGTGGTCACGCCATCCAGTGACTGAAACGCCGCCACCATCGCTGGTGTGGCTTCACTTCCCAGCACGCGCAGCACGGTTTGAATCATATAGGGCGTTGAGCCGAGCTGCGGCACGGTGGGCACAATCACCGCGCCCGCGCCGGCATCCAGCAGGGTTTTAATTTGCGCAACCGATTGATTGGCGCTGTTGCTGATGGTTTCACTGGCGGTTAAGGGATTGGTGACGGCAACGGCGATGTCATTGGCACCGACCCAATGAATATACAAACCGTTGCTATCCGCGCGACCGCCGGTTGAAGCGAGATAACCCGCCAGTTGGTCCTGGGTGTTTAAATCAGGATCGAGCTTGGGTACCGATACTGCGCCACCCTGCGCATAATTGCTGCCGCCTAACGTTGAGCGCTGTAAATCCTCCCCCAAATGCGCGGCAAGAATCTCATCATATAAAGGATGTTGTGCACCGTCGAAGGTAAAGCGGCCTACGTTGCCGCTATCACTCAGGCTATCGCCAAACACGGTCAGGCTGTCCCATGCCAGCGCAGGTGCGGGCGTCAACAACGCAGTGAGTGTGGCGATGGCGACGGCAGAAAGCGCAGATTTGTGGTTGTTCATCATCAACTCCGTGATGGGCCAGAGATGCAGCGTCTGACCGGCAAAAGGTAAGGTCCGCGCATCAAGCGAACCCGCAACATCGCATCAGGAATGCGTTAAGAAAATATCAAGGACGTTTAACTATTTAGTCAGGAAGGGGGCGTTATGCCAGTTTGCAGCGGCAAATAAACTCAAGTTTATTAACAGCCCTTTTACATGCATTTAAATTAAACCTTTAAATAAGGCCGCCGATAACTAGTGTTGCGGAGTGCGAGTACGCTCTGAGCGGTACATTTCGAAAACATCAGGTAGGTTAATTACATACCCCGTGCGGCGCTGCGGCGCACAGAGACACTTAAGTGTACGGCGAAGGGGAATCTGCGGGCAGCTCAGGTGACGCATGTGGAGCGTGACCAATTTTGCACTGCACGCGTTACGTTCAACAGCACAATAATCACCTGAGGCTTCCCATGTTTGGTGTGAAAAAGTCGAGTCTTTCTTTGCCGTTTTATAAAAGTGGCGATGTGGCTAAAGATATCAATGCGATCAAACAGCATGTGGCATGGATTGAATTTACGCCTAACGGCGAGATTCTCACCGCCAATCACCTCTTCCTTGCCACCACCGGCTACCAGTTAAATGAGATTCAGGGGAAGCATCACCGCCTCTTCTGCAGCCCGCAACACAGCCAATCCTCGCGCTATCTCGCCTTCTGGCAAACGCTGGCGTCTGGCGAATCGGTGACCGGCATTTTTGAGCGCTTCAATAAGCTAGGTCAGCGTTTCTATCTCAGCGCCACCTATTTCCCGGTGAGCGATGACAAAGGCCAGGTTTACAAAGTGATCAAGGTGGCATCGGATATCACAGAACGTCATCAGGAGCTGGAGCATAAAGAAGCGGTGATCACCGCGCTGGATCTCTCCATGGCGGTGATTGAGTTCACGCCGGACGGACAAATCCTCACGGCCAACAGTAACTTCCTTAAGCACATGGGATATGAGCTGGCTGCGGTTATGGGACAGCATCATCGCATGTTCTGCTTCGATAACTTCTATAGTGAAAATCCCGATTTCTGGCGCAAAATGGCCAAAGGCCAGCACTTTGTCGGCCGCTTCGAACGCAAAACCGCCGGCGGCGAACGCATCTGGCTTGAGGCCAGCTACAACCCGGTTTATGACGCCGATGGCAAGGTGTACAAGGTGATCAAAATCGCCTCAGATATCACCGCGCGCGTGGAAGCCGCCAAGCGCGTGGCCGACATCGCGCTGACGACCTCAGAAGAAACGTCACAAATTACCGACAACGCCAACGAGGTGTTGGACGAAACCATCCGCAATTCAGGGTTGGTGGCGCTGCAGGTTAATGCAGCAACGGCGATCGGGGGCGAGCTCAACGCCTCGGCGAAAAGCATTAGCGAAGTGGTCGAGACCATCAACCTGATTGCCTCACAAACCAATATTCTGGCGCTGAATGCGGCAATTGAGTCTGCGCGCGCCGGTGAAGCGGGACGCGGATTCAGCGTGGTGGCGGGCGAAGTACGACGTTTGGCGGCGTCCACCTCCAGCGCGACGAAGCAGATCACGCAAGTGGTGGAACACAACGCCAGCCTGATTGCGCAAATGGAGCAGCAGCTTAATGAGGTCAAGCAGTTTGTGGTGACCGAGCAGGATAAAATCAGCGTGTTGTCACGCAGCCTGCGAGAAATTAACAGCGGCGTACATGAGTTTGTGAACGTGATTCATCGGTTGGATGTGTAATGTTCGGCCGGTGTGCAACAACGCGCACCGGCCCACCCTCACATCATCTGCGGTTCACGGATTGCCTGACCTTTGGCGAACCGCGCCAGACTATACGGCTTCACATCAGTGAACAGCGGTTTGTTATTGACCATCTGCGCGCACAGCAAGCCTGCGCCTGGCCCAATACCAAAACCGTGGCCGCTGAAGCCGGAGGCGATAAATAAGCCCGGTATGCTCGTCATCTCATCAATCACCGGCACCAAATCCGGCGTGGTATCAATCCAGCCGCCCCACGCGTAATCCACCTTAATGCCGTTCAACTCCGGATAGAGCTGCACCAGCGCCTGCATCGCTTCCTGCACAATGCCGTTATCCGCTGCCGGATCGAGGGTGCGGATCTTTTCAAACGGCGACTCGCTTTGATTGGACCACGAACCGGCGGCTTCCGGGCCGTTGAAGAATGAGCCGTTGATGCGCACCTTGAGCTTCTTGGCGATCTTGCTGCGATACATCGTATAGAACCTGGTGGCGTAACGGATATTTTGCGGCGCGAGATCAATCTGCCCGCGTCCGGCGAGCGCCACGGTGTAGCTGCCATCCTGACGACGGCGAATACACAACCCGCCGGTGCTGAGACAGCCTTTGATCACTTCAGGCGCCGCCGTGGTTTTGAACGCGGTGCCCAGAATATTGGCGCTCGGCAGTTCGATGCCATATTGCTTGCAGAAGCGCGAACTCCACGCGCCGCCGCAGCAGATTACACGGTTAGCTTTCACCAGGCCGCGCTCGGTCCAGACGCCGGTGACGCGTCCGCCAGATACATCGAGGCCGCGCACCGCGCAGTTTTGCTGGATGGATGCGCCGAGATTTTTCGCGCCAGTCGCCATCGCCGGTGCTGCCAGCGACGGCTCTGCGCGACCATCGCTGGGCGACCACACGCCGCCAATCCACAGCGCATTGTTGCCGATGCGCTCGCGCGTCTCTTGTGCGGTCATCAAATGGCTGACGAAACCCAGTTGCTGCGCCTGCTTGCCCCACGCTTCCCAGCGCGCCAGATCGCTTTCGCTCTGCGTGCCGTAAGTAATGCCCTGCCGCGAGAAGCCGAGATCGAGGCCAATTTCACTGCTCAACTCGTCCCAGCGCTGCAAACTGCGCATCGCCATCGGCAGTTCGTACAGGTCGCGGTTTTGCTGGCGAACCCAGCCCCAGTTGCGGCCGGATTGCTCGCCGCCGATCACGCCCTTCTCAAACAGCGCCACGGAAACGCCCTGCTTTGCCAGTTCGTAACTCACTGACGTGCCAATGATGCCGCCGCCAATCACAATCACATCAACGGATTCGGGAAAGCGTTCACTGTCTGCTACTGCATTGATTTTGATGCGCATCGTCTTAAATCCTGTCCGCTTTTTATTGATGTAACCATATTTAATGTTTTAGGGGAAATGCCGTTTAATTCCGTCTTTATGACACTTGCCCCTTTCGTAAATTTTTGTCTTTACACTGGCGTTGTGAACAAAAATGACTCATATAGATAGCATCAGCTATATATTATAGCATTGGCTATATTACTCTGGAGATGATCATGTTCACTCAACGCCTTTTGCCTGCGATTGCCGTTCTGTTGTCACTCAGCGCATTTACCGCGTCAGCGGCTGAAAAACTCAAAGTGGTCACCACCTTTACGGTGATCGCCGATATGGCGAAAAACGTCGCGGGCGATGCGGCGGACGTGACGTCGATTACCAAAACCGGCGCAGAAATCCACGAATACCAACCCACGCCAGGCGATATTCGTCGCGCGCAGGGCGCCAATCTGATTTTGGTAAACGGCTTTAATCTGGAACTGTGGTTCAGCCGGTTTTACCAGCGTCTTAACGATGTACCGCAGGTCACCGTAACGCAAGGCATTGAGCCGATGGGCATTACTGAAGGTCCGTATAACGGTAAACCGAATCCGCATGCGTGGATGTCGCCGGATAACGCGCTGATCTACGTCGATAACATCCGCAACGCGCTGCAGAAATACGATCCCGCCAATGCCGCAATTTATCAGGCCAACGCTGAGCGTTACAAAGCACAGATTCAGCAAACCATCGCGCCGATGCGTGCCGCTGTCGACAAGCTTCCCGCCGATAAACGCTGGCTGGTGACCAGTGAAGGTGCCTTCTCTTATCTGGCGCGCGATTTTGGTCTGAAAGAGCTCTATTTATGGCCGATTAACGCCGATCAGCAAGGCACCCCGCAGCAGGTGCGTAAGGTGATCGATGCGGTGCGCGATCATCAAATTCCTGCCATCTTTAGTGAAAGCACCATCTCTGCCAAACCCGCTCAGCAAGTGGCGCGTGAAGCCGGCATTCATTACGGTGGCGTGTTGTACGTCGATTCGCTGAGCAACAGCGATGGCCCGGTGCCGACCTATCTGGATCTGCTGCGCGTCACCACCGAAACCGTGGTGAAAGGCATCACAGAAGGAAGTCAGAAATGAACCCAGCCGCAGGATTAATCGTCGAGAATGTGGGTGTTACCTACCGCAACGGCCACACGGCGCTGCGTAAAGCCTCTTTTAGCGTGCCCGCAGGCAGCATCACCGCGTTGATTGGCGTCAACGGCTCCGGTAAATCCACACTGTTCAAAGCGATCATGGGATTTGTGCCGCTCTCCTCGGGCGCGGTAACGCTAGCGGGTTTACCGGCCAACAAGGCGCTGAAACACAACATCGTTTCCTATGTTCCGCAGTCCGAGGAAGTGGACTGGAGCTTCCCGGTATTGGTGGAAGATGTGGTGATGATGGGCCGTTACGGCTATATGGGCATGCTGCGTATTCCGCGTGCCGCCGATAAACTCAGCGTTGATCAAGCGCTGGAGCGCGTGGGCATGAGCGCTTATCGCCACCGGCAGATTGGCGAGCTGTCGGGGGGGCAGAAAAAACGCGTTTTTCTGGCACGCGCGCTGGCACAAAGTGGTCAGATTATCCTGCTGGATGAGCCGTTTACCGGCGTGGACGTTAAAACCGAAGCCGCGATCATCGCCCTGCTAAAAGAGCTGCGCGACGAAGGCCGCACCATGCTGGTTTCCACTCACGATCTCAACGCCATCCCCGATTTCTGCGATCGCTGCGTGCTGGTAAAAAATACCGTGCTGGCGAGCGGCCTGCTGCATGACACCTTCACCGCCGATAATCTGGCGCAGACTTTTGATGGCGCGCTGCATGAGCGTAACGCGGTGTTAATGCAGCTGATGAAAGACAAAAATCCTGACCGGGGAGCGAACCATGTCGTGGATTATTGAACCGTTTGGCTATCAATACATGCTGAATGCGATGTGGATCGCAGCGCTGGTCGGCGCGATTTGCGCCTTTCTCTCCTGCTTCCTGATGCTGAAAGGCTGGTCACTGATCGGTGATGCGCTGTCGCACTCAATTGTGCCCGGCGTGGCGGGCGCGTACATGCTCGGACTGCCCTTTTCCCTCGGCGCGTTTCTCTCCGGCGGGCTGGCGGCGGGCAGCATGCTGTTTCTCAATCAGCGCACACGCTTAAAAGAAGATGCCATTATCGGCCTGATCTTCTCGTCGTTTTTCGGCATCGGCCTGTTTCTGGTTTCACTCAATCCCACGTCGGTGAATATTCAAACCATTGTGCTGGGCAATATTTTGTCGGTCGCGCCCGCCGATATCTGGCAGCTCGGCGCGATTGGCTTTATCACCCTGACCATTCTGCTGCTGAAGTGGAAAGACCTGATGGTGACCTTCTTCGACGAGAGCCACGCGCGCTCGCTCGGTTTGAATACGCTGCGGCTGAAGATCCTGTTCTTTGCCCTGCTCTCGGCGTCCACCGTCGCTGCGCTGCAAACCGTCGGCGCGTTTATGGTGATTTGTCTGGTGGTGACGCCCGGCGCCACCGCCTATCTGTTGACCGATCGTTTTCCACGCCTGTTGCTGATCGCCGTGACCATCGGCAGCGTCACCAGTTTCCTCGGCGCATGGAGCAGCTACTTCCTCGATGGCGCGACCGGCGGCGTAATTGTGGTCGCGCAAACGCTGGTCTTTTTAGTAGCCTTTGTTTTCGCGCCAAAACATGGCGTACTGGCTTCGCGACGCCGTGCGCGTCAGACCATGGAGGACGGCGTAAATGGCTGAATTATTGTTGAGTCCGTTCCAGTTCGAATTTATGAACATGGCGCTGATCACCACCTTGGTACTGTCGCTGCCGTGCGCGATGCTGTCGGCGTTTCTGGTGCTGAAAGGTTGGTCATTGCTCGGTGATGCGATGAGCCACGCGGTATTTCCTGGCGTGGTGATCGCCTGGCTGATTGGTTTGCCGTACGCCATCGGCGCGTTTGTCGCTGGCATGGTGTGCGCCGTCGCTACCGGCTACATCAGTGAGAACAGCCGCATCAAACCCGATACGGTAATGGGCATCGTCTTCTCCGGCATGTTTGGCGCCGGTTTGGTGCTGTATCTGAAATTGCAGCCCGAAGTGCATCTCGACCACATCTTGTTCGGCGATATGTTGGGCATCAGCCTGGCGGATATTATCCAGACATCGGCTATCGCGCTGATTGTTAGCCTGTTGATTGGCATCAAATGGCGAGATTTACTGCTGCACGCATTCGATCCCAATCAGGCGCGTGCCTGCGGCATCAACGGCAAACTGATGCATTACGGCTTGTTGTGTTTAATCTCGTTAACCATCGTCGCTGCGCTGAAATCGGTGGGCGTGATTTTGTCGATTTCCATGCTGATCGCGCCTGGCGCTATCGCTTTGCTGCTGGCACGTCGTTTCGTGCAGGTGATGTTGCTGGCGATTGGCATTGCGGTGGTGACAGGTTTCAGCGGCGTGTACGCCTCGTTCTTCCTCGATAGCGCGCCGGGCCCAACCATTGTGGTGATCTACGCGGCGCTGTTCGTGCTGGCGTTTTTATATGTCACGGTGAAGGATCGGCGCACGCAGCACGTGCATGGCTAATGATTTTGGTCGCCAGGCATTAAATCACCTCTAACCCCTCATCCTTGAGGGGTTGAAAACCACTTATATTGACGCACTCCAGCATGCGCGATGGACAGGCTGAATTTTAAAACGACCACCTCACGCCCGCGTTATAGCGCCAGCCTTTGGCGCCGTTGCCGTCGATCTCTTTGCGGTAATCGGCTTCGGCATACAGCGCAACGTCGTTATTCAGCGTGGCGCTGCCGCCTAAACCAACGTCCCACATCTGACCAAACTTGCCACTTTCGAAGATTTGACTGCCTTCAGTATCCGCCGCACCGATTTTGGTTTTCGCGGTGCCGCCCCAGCCTTTGTAGTAATTGGCGCGAACGTACGGCGTGTAGGCATTCTGGCTGGCGTCCAGCCAGGTGCGATCGAGGCGCGCGCCGAGTCGGCCGATGGTTTGATCGTAATCGTTGTACGACACGCGCGTGCGATCCTGATCGGTGAAGCTGTCCATCTTCATCTGCAGCCAGGTGATTTGCGCCTGCGGTTCGAGGCGCACGCCGTTGGCGAAGGTGAACGGATAGCCCGATTCCACCGACGCCGTCCAGCCTTTGCCTTTCGGCGTTGCCACCTCTTTCTGCCGGGCGATGTCGGTTTCACCGCGATACCAACCCCAACTCAGCGAGCCATCGAGGTAGAATCCGCTGTCGCGCAGCCAGGTGCCGTACAGCGAAATACTGTCGCTGTCGAAGCTGGTGGAGCTGTAACCGTCGGCTGCGTCAGGACGAATGCGCGTGTTACCACGCGTGTAGGCCACGCCACCGCGCAAGCTGTCTTGTGGGCCGTCGGCGCGCAGTACGTTGCCGCCCAGCTGTACCGCGCTGTAATCCAGATCGAAGTCGTAGCCGTAATCGGCCAAACCGCGATTGCTTTGATATTTCAGGTTGGAGCCGAGATAGCGGATAAACATCTCGCCGCCTACGGCATCGGACGCGGTTTGCTGCTGACGCAGTTCGCCGAGACGTTTATGCAGATCGTCGGTCACCGCCAGCGAGTAATACGCCAAACCCACCGGCGCGGAGATGTAGGACGGCACCTGCGGCGTCACGGCCAGCCGCGCGGCACGCTGATTGCTGCCCGCTTGTGGCTGGCACAGCGAACCGTCTTCACAGACAAAGGTGTTAGCGAGTCGATAATCCCACGCACCGGATGTTGAACTGCCCGGCGCGAAGCTGGCTAAACCATATTGCCACGGCCCGGACGCCACATAGCCGCTCTTGAGCACAAAACTGGATGCGCTGGCGCTGCCGGTTACCTGCGCCAGCGACACACCTTCGCTGGCGGCAATCACGCCATCGCGATTGCTATCCAGCTGCGGGCCGCCGATCAGCGTATCGTCGATCAAGGTGGTGCCCGACACATTGCCGTTTACGCGCAGGTTGTCGCTCTGCGTGGCGGTAGAGTTGAGTTTCAGGCTGCCGCCCGCCGATGCCAGTTCGCCATCAATGGTTAAAACATTCGCCGCCGCGTTGCCGCCGTTAGTGAGATCCAGCGTACCGGCGTTATTTACCACCAGCGAATCATCGGTCGCGCCTTGCAGCAGCGGATTGACGTTATCACCGGCAAACAGCGTACTGCCGGCGTCGATATTGATGGTGCTGTGCGCGAGTTTGATGTTGTCGGTTAACGTCCACTGGGTGGCGAAGAAGTTGAGCGTGCTCCAGCCCGCGCCGAGGTTGGTGCCTTTGCTGACATCATCGCGGGCAAACGAGCCGCCGCGCGCCGTCAACTCGCTGAGATTGAGCGTGCTGCCTGCGCCGTTTTCGGTGGTGATGTGACGGGTATCGGCCAGGCTGACTCTCTGCACCGTCGCCTGATTCGCCGCACCATTGCCCATCGTCAGGCTGCCGTTCAGCGTGCCGCCGGTCACCACCAGTTCATCGTTGCCGCTGCCGGTATTCACATCGCCGACCACCGCACCATCGAGCAGCGCGATCACATCATTGCCTGCGCCTCCGGCTACGACGACCTGATCCGGGAACGGCGCGGAGATGGTGCCCTGGTTGATAAATACCGTATCGCCACCGCGCAAATCGATCAGCGGAGAGACGCGGCTGAGTGAGGCAATCGAACCCTGATTGATCACCTGGCTGGCGGTGCTGGTGACGATCGCCGAACCGCCGTTGAAATCGCGAATGCCAATTGAGCCCTGCGAAATCACTTTTCCGCTGGTGTTAGCGCGAACGCCGGTACCCTGGCCGGAAACCAGAATGGCGTAATCCTTGCCGATCACCAGATCGTTGCTGGTGGTTGAGCCATCGGCATTTTCGAAGCGATAACCGGTAGCACCACCGCTGACGTTGATCAACGCGCGACCATTAGGATCAAACGAGGTCGCCGAACGCACGCCGTTGCCGCCGCTCACATCGAGCATCACGTTATCCAGCGAGATATTGCTGGTTTCCGCGCGGTTGTTGATTACGCTGCCGCTACCATAAGCGCCGAGAATGATGTCGTTGGCTTCAAAGCCCTGCGCGCCATTATCCAGCAACAAGCCATCGGCTTTGCCCATCGCATAAATATTGCTCGCGCCCTGCCCGTCGCCGTAGATTCTCAGCCAGCCGCCGTTGCCAACGCGCAACGCTGCGGTGCCGTCATCAACGCGCAGGGAACTGTCCACCGGTACGTATTGGCCGTAGCCGCTGCTGACATCCACGCCGATGCCCGACGCGATACGCATGCTGCCACGGTTAATGAAGTTGCCGCCTTCATGCACGCGCGCGCCGGTGCTGTTTGGTCCGGTGAGATCGACGACGCCTTGATACTGATTAAACAACCGTGCGCCACCGCTCACATCAAAAGCGGTGCTGTTACTGCCGTTGCCGGTGATTTGCGAGGCGGCGTAGATTTCCGACTCATCGCCGCCGACCACCGCCGCGGTGCCGTTTTCGCCATTCAGGGCAATGCCGCTGGTGATCACGCCCTCGGCGCTGCCGCTGACGCGCATCACGGTGGCATTTTTGCCGGTCACGGTGTAATTGTCGGTGCGGGAAACCATCGCGTCGTATCCGCTCACCTCCATGCCAGTGCTGTTTTCCCCGCTGAGCGTTACATTGCCTGGCGTTTCGGCATACAGCCACGCGCCGTTGACAATCTCGTATAGCCTTGAGTTTTCAGTGCTGACATCAACGCTGCCGCCGTGGCTGATCAAACGCGTGCCGGGATCCGCGGCGCGAAAACCGTATTGGTTCCTGTCGTGGAACACCACGCGATTGCCATCACCTAAATCAAGTAGTCCACCGGCAAACACCGCGCCCGCCAGCGCGTTTGAGCCAAACAAATTGATGGTGCCGTTTTGATAGAAGCGCGCCAGCTCATGATAGGAGATCAATCCTCTGCTGGGTGAGAAACTCTCGGCATCCACGTTATACACATTGAGCAAGCCGATATTGATAACTTCCGTCGGCGTTACGCCATCGGTGTACTCGGGATTGCCGTACGCATACAGACCGGTGCTGCTGCGCGTCACGGTGACATCGCCACGGTTGAAGGCAAAGGCACCATTCTGCGCATAAATACCGTTGGTGCTCTGACCGCCCAAGGTAATGTCGCCGGTATTGATCAACTGGGCGTGATTGCTGACAACCAGCGCCTGCTGATTATCAGCAACGCCGCTGAGCGCCGCATGGTTGACCAGCAGCGTGTCCGGATTGAACTGGGTTTGCGGATTGATCGGGTCGCCTGTCAGGGTGAATTTATTGCCATCCGCCACCGCGCCGGTCGCGCCGTTGCTGAGCAGCCTGATGCGGGTCGCCGCATCAATGGTGGCGTGCGCGCCGTCACTGATCTCAATAGCACGCGCGTAATTGCCGGCAACGTTGAAGGTCGCGCCATTGGTGTTGACGTCGGTGAACTCACCGCTGCCGTACACGCCCGTGGAGAACGAGTTGTTCATGGAAAGCGTGCGGCCGGTGCCGTCAAAATCTGCCCCATCTGCAACACGGAAAATAATGCCGTACGGCACGGTTGCGCTGTAGCTGCCGTTGGCGGGCAAGTTGATTCTGGCGTTGGGGCCAAGGGTGTAAAAACTGATATGCCGTGCGGTATACACGTTGGGATCAGGCACGGATAGCGGCACCGCATTAGCGCTGACATCAACCACCGCAAGCCCTTCTGCACGAATACCAATATTCGAGTTTCCGCCGAGCCGGATCGGTCCGGTCAGTTTCGCGTAAGCTGTGCCGCCGGGATCGCCCTTCACCCATACCGCCGTGTTAAAGGAGTTAACAAAACGATCGCCATCGCCAGGCACGTTGATCGCGCCGCTGGAAAATGCCACGGAGTCATTGCCATCGCGCGCGAAGACTTTTAGGCCAGTGCTGTTGTAGCCGTTGACATTGATGGTGCCGATATTGCCAACCTTGCCAAGGCTGCCGGAATCCAGCACCAACATGCCAACGTTCTCGGCGGGTTGAACTTGCGCCTTGCCGTTAACGTCGATGACGCCATTGTTCAGCGTAACCGCGTGAGGCGCGAGCTCCACCTTCATCCCTGCCGCGTTTTGCACTTTGGATCCAATCACGATGTGGCCATTATTCACGGCTTTTGAATCAAGGAATTGATAGATGCCGCTGGCGCCGCCACTTAGATTGACGGCGACATCTTCGGTGGGATCATTTTTGCGATTTTGCGGCGTGCGCCCGATGTAGATGATGCCGTCTTTGGCGTTAACGAAACCGCCTTTGCCGTCGCTGCTCAGCAATACGCCCGCTGCCGTGCCGCCGCTGCTGACATCGCTGACGCCAACGTTGATGTTGCCGTGGTTAACCACTTTGCTGTTGTAGGTATTGATGCCGGTACTGAAGCCCGCGCCGGGTTGCAGGTTGATCACGCCACGATTGATAAACCGACTTTCATAACTGACGTCGACCGCGCTGCCGCCCGCGCCAACCGTGCTGCTATCGACGCCTTTGCCATTGGCGTTATTAAGAAAACCGGCGTTAATAACGCCGTTGTTGAAGCCGCGCGCGCCGCTAAGCAACTCGAGGCCAGAACCGGTGCTGGCGAGTTTGCCATCGACTATCGCCTTAGCCCCGTTGCTGGCACGCATCACCGCGCTGTTGCTGTTCACCACTTCCAGCGTTTTGCCGCGATTGATTTTCACTGTTGCCTTCGGACCATCGGCGCTAAGCACCACCTGATCGAATATCGGTAGCGCCACTTCATCATCGAAGTTGTTGGTGCTCATGCGATACACCACGCGCCCTTCGCGCAGCGCGTATGCCTTATTGAATTCTGTGTTGTAACTTTCGGTGCTGAGGTTGGCGTTGGAGAGCTGATCGATCAGCCAGTCGTTGTAATTGCGCAGTTCATTGAGATTAGTGACGTTGAACGTGTTAGTGCCGCCATCCAGTGTATTGACGGTGAATACACCCGCGTATTCCACCACGTTGCCGACATCGTAAGCCAGGCGATCGCCACCGTACGGCGTGGTGCCGGCGATGAAGGCGATACGGTTATTGGAATTCCAGTTCAAATTGCCTTTTTTGCTGGCGGTAAATAACTGGCTTTGCTTCGCCGCCATCGACCAGCTATTACTGGAGGAAGTCGACGCCGCGTTATGCTTGCCAATATCGATATTCAGCGTGCCATTACTGACGGAAGCGACACGCGCGTTGATATATTGTTTGTCGTTTACATCAAAATAATCTGGCACCACGGTATCCAGACCTACTGCAGGTAAATCGACCAGTTCTGCAGTATTAAATACCTGATAGGTGGTGTAGGTATTTTCTTCGTAATTGGGGATGCCAATAGCGTAATTCTGCGCACCGATTTGCAGCCGCGCCGCGCCAATCACGTTGTCATTGATAATTCGCCCAATATTGCGCAACTCACCAATCGTTACGCTGCCCGTACCGTTTTCACCCGGCGCGAACTGCGGCAATCCGCTCAGCGTTTGCGTGCTGCCATTACATAAACAGTAAGCACCAACCTTATTGTCATTAATTTCAGGCGTATAAGGCTTTAATATCGCTGCCGTTGTCGGCAACACAGGGAACATCACGCCTTGCGCAGCCACAAGGCTTAGTAACACCGGATTTAATTTAAACACAATGTTTTCCTCAACAGAGAAAAGACAATACGCGCACGGATTATTACCGTTGCGCTTTAGGTTTGTTTAAGTAATCGAATTATTTTGTTTCAGCTTTTTAATGTTTGAAATCGGGTGAAATGAGTATCTACGCTTTAGCTGGCAAGCGTCCAGTTTGAGTTAAGGATTTGTGAGGTGGGAGAAAGGATTTAGGAATTAAGCCAGGGTGATTTTATAATTATCCGGATCTAATAGTCGTAAAGATGATGATATTGAAACATCAAGTAAGCTATATGGGATTTAATAAAACTCTCATGAATTCATTGTGATTTATTCGAATCTTTTATTCAGCCAAAGGCCAGGCCGCTAATCCCTTTAATTCCTGCAGTACAAACATACTCTGCATCTCCAACTGCGCGATAAATCGCGCCGCTACAAAATGTGCGGAATTTATACTCCAGCGATCGCTTACTTTTGCATTCCCACTCAAGGTGAAATACTCAACATGGATTTCGACGCAAACACCCATCGCTGCACCATCTTGATTGATCAGCAACTGCCCGCCGGATTGGCCATTAACGCTGCCAGCATTATCGGCATTAGTTTTGGCAAATTACCAGGAAATTTGGTGGGGCCGAATCAGCAAAGCCAGGATGGCGTTGATTATCCCGGCGTCATCTACGCGCCGCTGGCGCAATCCTGCAAAACGTACGAAGAGTATGGCGAGCGTATTGCTGACGCGCACAGCGATCAGATTGAGTTGGTGGCGATCGGTTTGATCGGTCCAAAGAAAAAAATTACCCTTTTAACCGGCAATTTGAAGCCGTATCGCTAAACATCCTCTTCGGCGGCGAACCACGCAGGCGGCTGGCCGACATAGCGACTGAATGCCACGCTGAAGGCGCTGGCGGAGCGATAGCCAACGCGCTCTGCCACTTCGGCTACCGCCATGCTTTTACCGCGCAGCAGATTTTTCGCCAGCGCCACGCGCCACGTCAGCAGGTAGACCATCGGCGCCACGCCAACCGCTTCGCGGAAACGCACAAAGAAAGAGGAACGTGACAGCGCGGCGGTTTTCGCCAGTTCGGCCACCGTCCAGCTGTGCGCAGGGTTTGCATGGATGGCGCGGATTGCCGCCGCCAGCCGTTCGTCAGCTAACCGCTCATCACGCCCGGACACGCATTGCAGATCGGCATTGATCGCAGCGCTTCGATTAACAGCAGCTCTAGCAAGCGTTCCAGTACCACATGACGCGCCGGACGCTGTGCGCGGCACTCATCCATCACTAACTGCACAAGCGTGGTCAGGCGCGATTCGCCGCGCATGGAGAACACGCAGCTTGAGCCGTATCAGCCGCTGTTAGATGGCGTTTTCAGCACGATGCAGCAGCCACAACCCACCACCAAGGCGCTGGATGTGGCGGAAGCGGTGTGGCGTGCGGCGACCGATGCGCATTCCAGCTGACGAAGATGCGGTGGCGCTGGCGAACGAAGTGGGTTAACCGTGAATTTCGGCGACTGCCATGGTGAAAACCAGCGGCAGTTCGCCGAGGTTCGCATAACTGTGCGGTGCGGCGGTTTTCGCCACCGCTGAACTGCCGCGCGGCACCTGCAACCGCTGTTCATCAACCGTCAACGTAAGTTCACCTTGCTCGACATGCAGCAGTTCGTAAGTGCGCTGCGGATGGCCCGGCGAGGCGAACTGTTCGCCGGGGAACATCTCCCAACGCCATAGCTCGATCATATCCGGGCCTTGCGTGCCCGCCAGCAAACGCGCCGTACCGCCCTTGTCCCCTTGCCAAAGTATTGGAATGTCCTCTTCAGCAACCAGATGCGCCAGCGGATCGGCGGTGACATTCACAATATCGGCCACCGATATTCCTAGCGCTGCCGCCACTTTGCACAAAATGGCGATGCTGGGATTCGCGCTGCCTTTTTCAATCTCAACTAACATGCCTTTACTGACGCCCGCGCGGCGCGAGAGCTCATCCAGCGACAGTTTTTGCTGTTGGCGGAAACTTTTGACGCTGGCTGAAACGGCGGCGCTGACATAGTCGATATCAGAACCTGCTTCGGTCAATTTATTGACTTTTGTCTTCATCGGTCACTATCATGGAATAAATTAGTCATTACAGGATTATGTTATGTTCGCCTTAAGCCCGTCAATCGATCCTTCCGTTTCTGCTTTAGCGCCTGACTTTACCGCGCTCAGCATTTTAGTTCAGGCTGCGCCAGTATTGCGTCCGCAAGTTGGTGAAGAAGCTTTAGCGCAAGCTTGTCTCGATATGCTGCAGGATGATTTTCCCTGGGCAGAAGCACATCTGACGCAATGGGCGGAAATGTTCAAACATTTTGGTGCCAAACCGAAACGCACGCCCTGTTCGGCAGATGCCTTGCGCAAGCGCGTGCAGCGCGACGGATCAATGGCAGCCATCGATCCAATCGTGGATCTCTACAATGCGGTGAGCATTCGTTTCGCCATTCCGGTTGGTGGTGAGAATGTGGCCGCTTACGTGGGCAACCCGCGGCTGACGCGCGCCGATGGCAGCGAACCCTTCGATGTCTATAAAGAAGGCGTCTTGAGCCATGAATCTCCCGAACCTGGCGAAGTGGTGTGGCGGGATGACGCAGGCGTAACTTGTCGTCGCTGGAACTGGCGACAAGGTGTGCGCACGCGTCTCAGTATTGAGCAAACGCAGATGTGGTTTGTGCTGGAGCGATTACCGGCGATGCCACTCGAAGCATTGCAACATGCGGGCGATATGTTGGAGCAAGGTATTCAGCAGATGATGCCCGGCGCTATTATCGAACGCAGTTTACTTGGCAATATCAATCACTAATCGCTATGTTGTCACTCTCGCCTGCCACCTTTTAGGAATCGGAATGCACATCAGCCTGCTGGCACAACAGCCACAGTTTTTGGATGCGGTGACGCAAATGCTGCATCAAGAATGGTCAGATTTCCCCAACTGGCGCGATGCGGCAGTGATTGAGCAGCGATTACAGGCGCGCAATGCCGCCGAGGCCAAAACGCTGACGCTGGTGGCCACCACAAGCGATGGCGAATTGATGGCGACCGCCAGCATTATCCATTACGAACTGCACGATATCGCCGAGCGCGAGTTTTGGCTCGGCGAAGTCATTACTGCCGCAACACACCGTGGAAAAGGGTTGGCGAGTGGCCTGGTGACGCGCTTAATTACCGAAGCGCGTCAGCGTGGGATCACCGCGTTGTGGCTGTATACACCGGATCAACAAGCCCTCTATCGCCGCTTCGGCTGGCAGGATGTAGAGCAGCGCGAGATTGCTGATGAAGATGTTACGGTGATGAAGCTGGTGCTCTAAGTGGATTTTGCCAACGCCTGCAGCGCCGCCAATCCATCGCGTGCTATCCATGTGCGCAGCGGCGCAAACAGCGGTTGCGGCAGATTCTCTGGTGCGAACCATTGCCAGCCGTCGCACTTTTCAGGCTCCATCAGTTGTGGTTCACCGATTGCGTCCTGCGCCACCATCAGTAGCGTAATGTAGTGCTTGTTGACCTCGGGAAACACATCGCTAACGAATGCGCCGTTTTGCAGTTTACCAAGCTGTAAGCCAGTTTCTTCCAGCACTTCGCGACGCGCACAGGCTTCCGGCGATTCGCCAAACTCCAGATGCCCGCCCGGCGCAGACCAGTCGCCCGCGCCGTGGCTGCCTTTGCGTTGTCCTAATAACAGTTTTCCATCGCGGAAAACTAAAACGCCGATTCCCACTTGTGGCGACATCGTTGCTCCTTGGTTTGCAGGCCGTCATAAATAACGACCCTGCGTGAAAAAATTGTCCCACGTTTTATCACATTGATTGCCGAACGATTATCGCTTAATGCCGATCAGTTAAGCGCCGTATCGAATCACCGCACCTTCCGTAGCGGCGCGATTTATCGCGCAATGAATTGCGCCGCTACAATGTGTGCTCTCGGTAATGAGGGGTTTTCATGTCTTAACTGACGAGCATTACGCGATTATCGCTGCGTTTTAAACCGCAGCGCCATCACCATCAGCAACATAATGCCTACGCTCATGATTATCCACGCGCTATCGAGCGAGGCGGCGCGGTCACGCACGATGCCAGCGATCAGCGGCATCAACGCCGCCAGCAAATAACCGCCGCCCTGCACGAAGGATAGCAATGCGCCCGCTTCTTCCGGCGTGTGCGCGTGATCGAGCGTGACGATCAGCGAGAGCGGGAACAGCGCGCCAATGCCTAATCCGAGCAGCAATGTAGGCAACCACGCCTGCGCCCCACCAAGCCACAGCAGACTGATCAAGCCCAGCAGAATCAAAGTTAACACCACCAGCAACGGACGGCGACGATCGCGGAAGCGATGAATCAACGCCGACAGCACAAAACCCGCGGCAACTTCCGTCAGCGTGAGCGCGCCCAGCACATAGCCACTTTGTTCAGGTTGCCAGCCGTGCTGCATGTAAAATGGCGGCAGCCACGCCAGCACCAAGGTGTACGCGCCGGTGCCAATGCCAAAGAAGATCATCAACAGCCAGGCACGCGGTGAGCGAGCAGTGCGTGGAGCCTGGCTGCTTTGCATTGGCGTTACGCCGCGTGAAAACGTCAACCACAGCAACAGCGCGATGACTGCGGGGACAACAGGAATTGCCAGCGTTAACGCTAAACCTTGCGATTTCGCCAATGGTGCGGCGCTGGCGGCAGCAATCGCTGCGCCCGCCATAATCCCGGTGGTGAACAGCGCCATCAGCGTGCCTGCTTTCGCACCAAAGTGACGTTTGATCTGCGCTGGCATTAAGGCCTGAATCAATCCGATACCGCAACCCGCCACCAGCGCGCTGGTAATCAACGCTGTGGCAGATTGGTCGAACCCACGCGCGACGCTCGCCAGCGCCAGCAACAGCAATCCGGCAGCGATACCGCGTACTTCGCCGAGCCGGCGCAACAGCAGCGGCCCGGCCAGCGCCGCCAATCCCATCATGATGACCGGCAACGTGGTCAGCAGGCTAAGCTGCGTGGCGCTGAGCTGCGCGTCGCGCTGCAGCAGCGGAAACAGCGGCCCCATCGCCGCCATAATTGGCCGCAAATTCAGCGCGATAACAAAAACCAGTAAGGCAAACATCCCAACCGCAGGTAAAGTACGATTCACTTTGCATCTCCATGCTCATTAAATGTATCTTAACGTTAAGATAATTTTCGTAGCAGCAACAGCCCATGCGCACAAAGCAACAAATGGGGATAAGATGGCGAATATTAATCACCGCACAATCCGTAGCGGCGCAACTTATTGCGCGATGAATCGCGCCGCTACGGATTGTGCAAACAGGCAACAACAGCATCTGGAGAAATCAATTTGACCGATCACGTCGATTTTGTAGTTGAACAGTGGGCCAGCGCGATGCCGGAGCTGGATGCATCGTCGATGGCGGTATTTGGTCGCATGCTGCGTATCATGAAACATCTGGCGAAAACGCGCGCTGAAGCGCTGGCACCGTTTGGATTTCGCGATGGCGAATTTGATGTGCTGGCGACGCTGCGGCGCGCGGGTGCGCCCTATCGCTTATCGCCGACCCAGCTGTATAAATCATTGCTGGTGACATCGGGCGCGATGACCAATCGCCTCAATCGGCTGGAAGAAGTGGGGTCGATTGTGCGCGTTGCCGATCCCGACGATAAGCGCAGCATGCTGGTGGCGCTGACTGAAGAAGGATTAGCGAAGATCGAGCAAGCCCTGCTGGTACACACGCAAACGCAAAATAGCCTGCTGGAAACGCTGGATGCAGCGCAGCAAGCGCAGCTGAAAACCTTGCTGAGTCAATTGTTGGTGGCAACAGAAGCGGAAAGGTAAAAACGCTGTTGCTGATGTGTCAAATAATGAATTCATTCAGCGCATTTTCCATTAAAGTAACCGTCCCGCCAGGCCTTTTTACGGATTAAAAATGAGCAATAAATACGCCCCATCGCAGATTTTTCTTCACTGGTTGACCTTCCTGTTGGTCGTCACTGCGTATTGCACCATGGAATTTCGTGGACTGGCGACGCGCGGTTCGTGGCAAGGCTTTGCCATGATTATTGGTCACTTCAGCGCAGGAAGTTGTGTGCTGGTGATTATGCTGTCACGCATCCTGCTGCGTTTCCGCCATCGCAGCCCGGCGATTTTGCCCAAGCCGCCGCACTGGCAAACCGGCCTGGCGCATCTGATGCATCTGGCGATCTACGTGTTTTTCATTGTCTTACCCACGCTGGGCATTTTGTCGCGCTTCTACATGGGCCGCACCTGGTGGATTTTTGGCATTCCGATGCCGGTGAGTGGCGATCCGGATCCGGATTTCGCCGACATGATTGCGGACTGGCATGAAACCCTCGCGCCTTACGGATACTGGCTGATCGGCATTCATGCCGTGGCCGCGCTGGCGCACCATTATCTGTTCAAAGACAATACGTTAGTGCGCATGATGCCTGCGCGCCGCTCGGGCGCTAAAACGTCAGACTGAAGCTGTCATCCAGCAGCGCCAGAATCTCGCTATCCGGCAAGCCGTTCTCCAGCGTGATGCTCAGCCAATGCTCTTTGTTCATGTGGTAAGCCGGATAAACGCCGGGCAACTGGCGCAGCGACCCAATCAGTTCAGGTCGCGCTTTGATGTTCATCACATCAATTACCGGCCCATCCGGTAAACCGAGTTTGTGACTCTCCAGCGGGAACACCAGCGCAAACCATTTGCGGTGCCGCGGATGACGCAGCACTGCATACTCACTGTGCTTTTTCCACGGATAATCGGGTTCTACCTGATAGTGCTGATTGATGTAGTCGAACAGCTGCTGGCGTTGCATGCATCCTCCGTGGTGTATTGCGCCTAAAAAAGTACGTGCGAAGCCATGATAGTAATCAGTTACGTCTACACTGCGTATAGATTTCTTGCGCTAAATCAGCGCTCTTAGACCAGGGAAGTGAATGATGTTCCATCTGATTTTCAGCATACCGAGCTGGTATGTAATCGCCCGATTTTTGTTCCCGTTAGCCATGCCCTTGCTGTTAAAAATCATCCTTTCTCTGCTGGTGTTGCTGGCTTCGCAATATCTGCTGGTGAGCCGTTTTACCTCTGGCAGCATGTTTTCGCCGGAAATGCCGCGCGCCATCGTCATCCTGTTCAACTGGGGTTTCAGCGCCGTTTTATTCCTCGCGCTGACGCAGTTTGTGATTGATGGGGTGGCGCTGGTTTCACTGTTGTTCCGCCATCCGTTCGAAATCGTACCCGCGGTGCGTTATGTGGCGGCAGCGTTTGCCTTGATTTTGGCCACGGTTGGCGTTTATCAGGCTATCCGCGTTCCGCCCATCAAAGATGTGACCATCGAAATCGACAACCTTCCGCGCGAATTCGAAGGCTATCAACTGTTGCAGTTAACGGACATGCACATCACCAAACTTTTTAATGAGAAATGGACGCGCGCGCTAGTGCAAAAAGCCATGATGCTGGACGTCGATCTGATTCTGGTCACCGGCGATGTGATTGACGGCACGCTGCAGAACCGTCGTGCGGACGTCGAACCGCTGCGCGGATTACACGCGCGCGATGGCGTTTTCGCCATCACCGGCAATCACGAATATTTCTTTGAGCAGGAGCGCTGGACCGCACATCTGGCGTCGCTAGGTCTGGAGCCGTTACTCAATCGCCATACGGTGATTAAGCGCGATAACGCCGAGCTGGTGATCGCCGGCATGCCGGATACGTCAGCAGCACGACGTGGCGCAGTTGGCCCCAATTTGGAACTGGCGCTGGCCGGTGCGCCGGAAGACGCTCCGGTGATCTTGCTCGACCACCAGCCGCGCAACGCCCGGCAAAACGCACTGAAAAACATCGATTTGCAGCTGTCCGGCCACACGCACGGCGGCCTGATTGTTGGCTTCGATCGCCTGTTTGCCAAACCCAACGCGGGTTTCGTGTCGGGTTTGTATCAGGTCGACGGCATGCAACTCTACGTCAACAACGGCACCGCGCTGTGGCCTGGCATGGCGGTGCGTTTGGGCCGCCCCTCAGAGTTGACCCGCATTACGCTGCAGCGCAAACCGTAACGCACTTAAGATTGTGGGAGTGCCCGCGAGGCATCCCACAATCTCATCATCTGTGCGATTCCGCGCTCAACTTCGTGGAGAGGAACGTCATCGCGCGCTAGGGTTGAGATCCCCAGCATAAAACTGTTGAAGCTGACCGCCAGCGAAAGCGTCTCCTCCTCATCCCGCAACTCACCGCTGCCGATCCCTCTTTCAACGCAATGCTTTATCCCTTCACGGGTGCGCATGCGCGATGCTTCAAGCGGTTTAAGCACGTGGCGATTTTCCTCAGAACAGGAAGACATCACGCTTAGCGCAACCATGCATCCACGCGGATGCGCAGGATCGTACTGCATTCTGGCGGAGTTGAGCAGCGCGGTTTCCAGCGCCTGGCGAGCGGGCACGCGGGTATCCCACAAAGCTTCCGTGACCTGAGCATGGGTTTGCAAATAACAGTTCACGGCTTCAGCAAAGAGTGCCTCTTTCGATCCAAACGCGGCGTAGAAGCTTGGCGCGGTGATGCCTTTGCCTATTGAGGCTTTGAGCTGCGCCAGCGAGGTTGATTCATAGCCGTTTTCCCAAAAAAGGTGCATCGCTGTGATCACCGCTTCATCCCGGTCAAATTGTCTTGGTCTGCCTGTTCTCATCATCACATCCTCCGCCATTTATACTAATCGATACAGAATTCATTGACAACGCACAGCTCGCCTCCGCAATATAAATACCGATTGATACATATATCCATGGCGCTTCGCGGCGCTGTTGCAAATCAAGAGCAGGCTAAATAATGAATTCAACGTTTAAGCACGAAGAAGCCCAACGGCTGCCAATCCTGGCGCTTTTGGCGCTCGCAATGGCAGGTTTTATCTGCATCCTGACTGAAACCATACCCGCCGGATTGCTGCCACAAATCAGTCAGGGCCTTAATATTTCCCCCTCGCTGGCCGGTCAATGGGTTACCGCCTATTCAGCCGGTTCGCTACTGGCCGCGATTCCGCTCACATTGCTGACCCGAAGCTGGTCGCGCCGGGTTGTGCTGCTGAGCACCGTGTGTGGGTTTCTGCTATTTAACACTCTTACCGCCGTCTCTTCTGACGTTGTCATCATCTTAATAGCGCGATTTTTTGCTGGTGCGTCAGCCGGTTTGGCGTGGAGTCTGATTGCGGGCTATGCGCGAAGAATGGTGGTTCCATCGCTGCAGGGACGCGCATTGGCGCTCGCCATGGTGGGCACGCCCATCGCTCTTTCACTCGGTGTTCCGGCAGGCACATGGATGGGCTCGTTGCTGGGATGGCGTCTGACATTTGCCGCCATGTCGGGTCTCTCTCTCATTCTTATCGGCTGGATTTTGCTGGCCGTGCCGAACTATCCCGGCCAATCTGCCACGCAAAAAATGCCGCTCGGCGCAGTATTACGCCTCCCCGGCGTAGGTGCCGTGCTGGGTGTGGTGCTGACCTGGATGCTGGCGCATAACATTCTCTACACCTACATTGCACCGTTCCTTGCTTCAGCCGGTCTGGCGCATCGCGTGGATGTGGTGCTGCTGATCTTTGGTATTGCGGCATTGGGGGGAATATTCATTACCGGTAAGATCATTGATACGCATCTGCGCAAAGCGGTGCTGCTGTCACTCTCCATCTTTGCTGCGGTGACGGTGATTTTTGGTCTGAGTACGCCAACGCCCGCCGTGATCTATGCGGGCATAGCCGTTTGGGGACTCACCTTCGGTGGTGCCGCGACGCTGCTGCAAACGGCTCTGGCAGATGCCGCCGGCGAATATGCCGATGTGGCGCTCTCCATGAATGTCGTCACCTGGAACAGCGCTATCGCCCTCGGCGGTTTGACCGGCGGAATGTTGCTGGAACATGTCGGCACCCAATCTTTTCCGTGGGCGATTCTGCTATTGCTGTTGGTCGCGTTGGGAATTGCGCTGCGTGCTAAGCAGGGTTTCCCGGCTGCGAACAGCCGGGAAACCGGCATTACACCGGTGGCTTAGCGTAAACATACATCGCACATGCTGTAGCGGCGCGATTTATCGCGCAAATAATTGCGCCGCTACGATTCGTGAACTCGGTAATTTACGCTTCCGCAAACGCCAACAAATCAGGATTAATCTGCTCAGGATGCGTCGCGAACATACCGTGCGACAAGCCTGGGTAGGTTTTCAGCGTGCCCTGTTTTAGCAGCTTAATCGCCTTATGCGCCGAATCATTAATCGGCACCACCTGATCGTCTTCCCCGTGCAGCACCAATACCGGCACGGTGATCGCTTTTAAATCTTCGGTAAAATCGGTTTCCGAGAACGCAGCGATACAGTCGTACTGCGCCTTAGCGCCGCCCGCCATGCCCTGACGCCACCAGTTATCGATCAAACCCTGGCTCACTTTCGCACCCGGACGGTTAAAGCCGTAGAACGGCCCCGCTGGCACATCGATAAAGAACTGCGCGCGGTTAGCGGCTAGCGCCGAGCGGAAACCGTCAAACACCTCTTTTGGCAAACCTTCAGGATTGGCGGCGGATTGCAACATGATTGGGGGCACGGCGCCCATCAACACCGCTTTCACCACGCGACCCTTTTCGGCATGCGCCACATAACGCGCCACTTCGCCGCCACCGGTAGAGTGACCGATATGGATGGCGTTGCGCAGGTCCAGCGCTTTGGCCAGTTCTGCCACGTCAGCGGCGTATGTGGTCATATCATTGCCGCTATCGGTTTGGTCGGAACGTCCGTGGCCGCGACGGTCGTGGGCGATAACGCGATAACCTTGTGCCAGGAAGAACAACATTTGGTTATCCCAGTCATCGGCGCTTAACGGCCAGCCGTGATGAAACACTACCGGTTGGGCGTTTTTTGGGCCCCAGTCTTTGTAAAAGATTTTGGTGCCGTCTTGGGTGGTGATGATGCCGTTGCTCATGAGTAAGTCCTCTGTATGTGATTGTCTGCGTTCGATGGGCTTATTGTTATGGAAAGCGGCAGCGGCTAATATTGTCAAATATGACACATTAAGGGCCGTAACTGACAAATGATAAAAACTGACGAAAGCAGCGTTGTCGCGGAGATTGGCTTGGTGATCTATCCCGATTGCCAACTCGCGGCGATATATGGCTTAACCGATATGTTCAGGATTGCTGCGGAATGGGCCGAGAATATATCGGGTGAAGAGCGCAAGCGGACGATTCGTGTCTCACATTGGCAGATTGATGCGCACAGCGATCACATGGTTTGCGTCTGGGATAGCCATCCCGATACAGCACATCGCCTGAGCCACGTGATTGCGCCGCCAAGTCTGGTGGTGCCAGCGAAAATGGTGCCAATGAAGGTGCCCGCCGACTGGATGAGTGAGCTTTATGACGCAGGCGTAACGCTCTGTTCGGTGTGCGCCGGTGCCTTTGTGCTGGCCGAAACCGGACTGATCGATCACCGTCGCGCCACCACGCACTGGGCCTTTGCGCAGACGCTGTCGGAGCGTTTTCCTGCGGTAGACGTCGCGGTGGAAAATATGGTGATTGACGATGGTGACATTATTACCGCCGGTGGGATTTTGGCGTGGACGGATTTGGGTTTAACGCTGATCGAAAAAGTGCTCGGCACCGGCACCATGCTGGCGACCTCACGCTTTTTACTGATCGACCCGCCGCGACGCGAGCAAAGCACCTATTCGGCATTTATCCCCAATTTCGATCACGGTGATAGCCAGATTCTGCGCGCGCAGCATCATCTTCATGCCCATGTCGCCGAGCAGCACAGCATTGAGAGCATGTCGGCGCTGGCAAGCATGACGCCACGTACTTTTCTGCGCCATTTCCAGAAAGCGACCGGCCTGCGGCCAACGGATTATTTGCAGCAGGTACGCATTATGAAAGCGCGCGACGCGCTGGAGCTGAGTAATCGTTCGGTCGATCAGATCGCCTGGGAGATTGGCTACAGCGACCCTTCCGCTTTCCGCAAAATTTTCCGCAAACTCACCGGCGTCACGCCCGGCCAGTATCGGCAGCGGTTTGGTACCCGGCAACATAATTAACGCCCATCACAGCAGGAAAATTGCCGTTTTCCTGCCATGATTACGTTCGTCCCGTTCCGATTACTTGCTAAGGATTTCTATGCCACTGCGTTCGCTTCAGGCTCTGTGTCTGGTTAACTTTTTTATGGCTGACGTACGAGATGGTCTTGGGCCTTTTCTCGGCATATTTCTGACAGAACGCCACTGGAATGCAGGAGATATTGGCTGGGTGATGACCGCCGGTGGCCTTGCAGGGCTGGTTGCCACTCTGCCGGCGGGTTTAGCCACAGACGCTACTCGCCATAAACGATCGTTGCTGCTCATCGGTTCACTCCTGATCACCCTATCCACATTGCTGCTGTGGTATTTCCATCAGGGATGGATCGTGGTTTTATCGCAGATTGTGACTGGCCTTTCCGCCGCGCTCATCGCGCCGATGTTGACGGGTATTACCCTTGGCCTGGCCGGTCCGCAAGGATTCAGCCATCAAATGGGGAGAAATGAAGCCTTCAACCACGGCGGAAATATGACGGCCGCCATTATTGCGGGTGCTTCAGTGTGGTTGTGGGGCACGGGCGCGGTGTTTGTACTCATGACAACAATGGCGCTGTGCGCAGGTGCAGCCGTGCTGGCTATTCGTCATAACGACATCGATAACCTTGCCGCGCGCGGGCTTTCTGGCAGCGAATCAGCCAGCAACGTCCCACGTCTTTATCAGATTGCCCGTAATCCTGCCGTCATTATCACGGGAGTCACGCTGTTACTCTTCCATCTTGGCAATGCCGCGCTGTTACCTATGCTGAGCCTGCGGGTGGCGGCAGCGCACAATGCAGCCATCAGCCCCGGACTTTATGCTGCCGCCACGGTGGTTATTTCACAATGTGTGATGATTCCCATGGCGCTGTATGCTGCACGTCACGCACCGCGTTTTGGCTATCCCGTGCTGATCACGGCAGCGCTGCTGGTGCTGCCATTACGTGCGTTGATTGCCTCCGCTTTTGACGGCGCTTATTTCATGATTCCGGTACAGATTCTGGATGGCGTAGCGGCGGGTCTGCTGGGCGTGGCGGTGCCGGGTTATATCGTGAAGGTGCTTGAGGGCAGCGGACATACTAATGCGGGTCAGGGTTTTATCATGCTCATGCAGGGCGTCGGCGCGGCAATGAGTCCCGCGTTGGCGGGAAACATTGCCGCAGCCTATTCCTATCGCAGTGCGTTTGCCGTGCTAGGCGCAATCGCCCTGGCGGCGCTGATCACCTGGTGGATAGGCAGCCGTTATTCAGAGAAAAACGGCGTGCCACGCTCAGCGCGTTCTTAGCTGAGGCTCGATTAACTCAGCTGGAAACGCCCAACGGTGTTCGCCAGCTGCGAGGCCTGATCTTCCAGCGAACTGGCGGCGGCAGACATCTCCTGCACCAGCGCGGCGTTCTGCTGCGTGGTGCTGTCCATCTCGTTCACCGCGATGGTCACCTGGCTGATGCCGCGCGCCTGCTCATCGGAAGCAATCACAATTTCACCGATAATGGTGCGCACCGAATTCACCGCCTGCGTCATCTCCTGCATGGTCTTGCCCGCATCCTGCACCAGCTGAACGCCGCTGCCGACGCGCTGCGTGGATTCTTCAATCAGCGCGCCGATATCTTTCACCGCATTGGCGCTGCGTTGGGCCAGATTACGGACTTCCGACGCCACCACGGCAAAGCCGCGTCCTTGTTCTCCGGCACGCGCCGCTTCTACTGCGGCGTTCAGCGCCAGAATATTGGTCTGGAAGGCGATGCTATTGATGATGGCGGTGATGTCACCAATTTTCTTCGCGCTGTCGTCAATTTGCGCCATGGTTTGCACCACTTCGCCCACCAGCGTTTCACCACGGCTGGCAATGTGCGTGGCGTTGTCAGTGAGCGTTGTCGCCTGATGCGCGTTGGTAGCGTTGTGTTTCACCGTGGCAGTGATCTGCTCCATGCTGGCGGCGGTTTGCTCTAGGGCGGCAGCTTGCTGCTCGGTACGCGAGGCGAGATTAAGGTTGCCGCTGGCGATTTCACCCGCGCCCTGACGCACCGACGAACTGGCATCCTGAATCTGTCCCACGATATCGCGCAGCTGGTTTTGCATGGTATGCAGCGCATAGAACAAGCTGCTGTTATCGCGCCCTTTCAACGTGATGACGTTATCGAGTTTGCCATCGGCGACGGCCAGCGCGATGGTCGCGGCTTCCAGCGGTTCGCCACCAATCGGCTTCAGCACTTTGCGGCTGAAAAGCATGCCAAGCAGCGTACACACCACCAGAATGCTGATGATCATCAGGATCACCGCGTTAATCAGTTGACGATGCGCCGCCGCCATCACCTGGCTGACCGGCGCAACCACGCCGAGATACCATTTCTGATCGCTGTTACCAATCACCACCGGCTGCCAGGTCACCAGCGCATCTTCACCCAGCAACGCATCATGATGTTCCATCACGCTGCTGCTGAAGTTATGGGTATCACCTTTCCACGGCTTGCTGGTCTGGCTTTTATCCGGATAGGAAACCACATTACCCGCGCTGGAGAGCAACATCGCATAGCCGCTGCCATCCCACGGTTTGATTTTGTTGATCTTTTCCTGCAGCGACGCCAGCGAAATATCGGACGTCACCACGCCCCACAGTTTGCCCTGACTCACAATCGGCGCCGCTACCGAAGTCAGCAGCGTCGGCACGCCGTTGTAGGCGTAGCTGTAAGGTTCAATCAGCATATCTTTCTGACTTTTTTGCGGCAGCAGATAGTAATCGCCCTGACCTGGCGTGAAGATCGAGGTCAGCGGATGCAGGTTAAAATTGCCGGTTTGATCGCGATCGACGAAGAAGGCGTAGCGACCTTTCGGTGCCGCATTGGCTTGGGTGGCGAACTCCGCGTCACGTCCGTCGAAGGCGTTCTCTTCGAAGATCACCGAGATCGACAGGTAATCGGGATTATCGCGCAGCGCCGATTCCATCAGCTTATCAGCAACTTTACGGTCCTGAATGCCCGCCGCTGGCAGTGCGATCAAGCTGTGGCCGAGGTTATGCGCCACATCGCGCGCGTAGCTAAGTTCATGCTGAATTTGCAGCGCCTGGCTTTGTGCAATCTGCTGTAGATAGCTTTCGGCCAGCGACTTTTGTTCGTTACTGGATTGCCAGCTCAGCACGCCGATGGTTACAGCAAAGCCGAGTGTGATGGTTAAGGCGCCCGTCAGCAGCATCTGCGTGCGGGTGCTCATTGTTTTCTTAGGTGATGCGTGTTTGGCCATTATGGCGCTCCTGGAGTTGACACTTTTCGGTATTCAGAACCACTCCCTGTGCGCGTACATCCCTTTGAACACTCTATCGGCGCGCGGCGCTGGAACTTGATGGCAAGGTACCAAACTCCGGTGGATTGCCATTGATGGTCACCGACATCAGGTCAGCGCCAGATGCCTGCCTGCTCTACTGGTCAATGAGCCGATTACAGACTATTATTCAGCTCACCATATGAGCCGAATAGCTGTTCTATTCAGCTCATGCGATTCAGGAGTGACTTTATGATGTGGATTTGGCAGCAGCCTGATTGGCCGCAGTTTCGCTGGCAGGATGAGAAATTACTGCCGCGCCTGCGCCAGTTGCAGCAGCAGCGCGGCGTCTTGCTGGGCCGCGCCAGCGTGCAAGATAACAGCGATCAACAAACGCTGGATACGCTGCTCAGCAATATCCTCTCTTCCTCAGCGATTGAAGATGAGCGCGTCAACGCGCAGTCGGTACGATCGTCCCTTGCCCGCCGTTTAGGCGTTTCGCTCGATCAGCCTTACCCGGTTTCCGAACGTTCCGAAGGTTTGGCAACCATGATGATGGATGCCATCACGCAACGCGATCAGGAACTCACGTTGGCGCGTTTATGTCAGTGGCATCGCTGGTTATTCCCCGCAAGCGAATGGACCATTAAGCGACTAAATGTTGGCACGCTGCGCGGCGATGAACCGATGCAGGTCGTTTCGGGGCGTATCGATCGGCCAACGGTACATTTCGAAGCGCCGCCGCGCGCCGGGCTGGAGGTACAGCTTGAAGAATTTATCGCGTGGTTTAATCACAGCCGCGCGGATCCGCTGCTCGACCCGCTGTTGCGCGCCGCGCTGTGCCATCTGTGGTTCGTTACGCTGCACCCGTTTGATGACGGTAATGGACGCATCACCCGCGCCCTGACCGATTTGGCGCTGGCGCAGGCGGATAGCCAAAGCATTCGTTTGTATGCCATGTCCGCATCGATTCTGGCGCAACGTGCCGATTATTACCGCATCCTGCAGCAGACGCAGCGCGGTGCGCTGGACGTCACAGATTGGCTGCTGTGGTTTTGTGATGTGCTGAATGACAGCCTTGAGCGCGCGCTGGAAACCGTCACGCGCACGCAAAACAAAGCGCGCTTCTGGTTAATGCACAATGCTGCTGAGCTGAGTGCGGAGCAAACCCGCGTGCTGAATCGCTTACTGGATGGCGGTGAACAGGGATTTAACGCAGGCATAAGCGCCGGCCAGTATCAGAAGGTGGCGAAAGTGAGTAAAGCCACGGCGACGCGACATCTGACAGAACTGCTGGCGAAAGGTTGTCTGGAGAAATTACCCGGCGGCGGGCGCAGCACGCGCTACCAGATTAAGCATTGATGGGTAACCAGGTGCGCATCAATGCGCACCTGACAAAACGGCTTACGCCGCTTTAACCGCGCGGACTTTCTTTTCCGGCGCTACCGCTTCCGCTTCGCTCTCGGTTTCCGCAGCGGCTTCAGGCGCTTGCGCAACCTCTTCTGCCTTTACAATATCCGGCAGCTTGCTGGTGCGCAGGATATGCTGCACCGCGTCTTTCTGTTCAGCCAACAGCAGACCCAATGCTTCGGCCTGCGCTTCACCCAACTCTGGCTGATGTTGCTGTAGCCAATCGGTAAAGGCGTCTGCCATATCGAGCATTTTGTCCCAGGCATCCGCGTCTTTTTTATTGGCAAACGTCATCTTTTCTTCACCCTTTCTGACTACAACATATTTGGTTTCGACTGCCATGATGCACCTCGATTAACTGTATTTATATACAGTATATTCTGATCAAACTTTTCCAGGCAATGACTTTCTGCTGTTAGGCCAGTAATTCTTTCAGGAACAGCGCCAACGCTTTGCGCGGATCGTCCTCTTCCGAGACGATCATCTCAATGCCCCACTGCCCTAATACCTCTTTTGCCACCGGGTTATTGCGGTTGGTGAACAGGTACGATTTAGGACGCGCGGTGGCCAAGCCGGTTCGGCCCCACATTTTTGTCAGGCGGTAGAATAACAGACGAATATTGAAATCGCTGATGCTGTAGCCCACAAACAATACCGAGTTGCCCATGACGTCGTGCGTGAGTTTGATATCCAGCGGCGAATCAAAATAGAGGCGTTCAAAGTAGCTGCTTTCATCCAGCACAATTGACGTATCGTCGTCGAAATCACCATGCAGTTTAATGATGTGGCGCTTATCTTCAGTCAACGACACCAAATCTGCCGCGTTCGCGACTTTACTGTAAGGCACGTTGTGCGCCTCATGCGCCATTTCAAGCCAGCGATCGTAATTGGTGGTGTAGATGCGTGAGAAATTGCCTTGGGTGATCATGGTATGGATTTCAGAACTGCGCACATCAATATCCGGGCGATGCCATTCGCGATCCATCCAGCTGCGCAGCGGTCCCAGCGAGCCTTTACGCTGCTTGTAATACTCCGCCAGCGACAGATGCGTGCCGTAGGTATTGAAGATTTTCGGGTCGTAGCCCAGCTCTTTAGCCAGGTGCGCAATCAGCTCATGCCATTCCGGCAGGCCAAGATTGCGTGAAATGCCTGCACCGGCGAACAGGATCAGTTTACCGGCGTCGTAGGCGCGTTTTAGCTCGGGTTTCATGCCAATCCCCGCGATGTTTTCAAAAAGGTTGCGAAGCGATCCAGCGCCAGGCGACGCATCGAAATCTCATTTTTCAGCTCGCCCATTTCGGCGAAGGTTTGCGTGTGCCCTTCCGGGATAAACACGCAGTCCCATTGAAATTCGCGTGGACCAGCAGGCTCGGTGGCGATGGTGCCGCGCAGTTCGCCTTCGAACTGATACATTTTTTGCCCATCGCAATAGCCAAGCACGGTTTTTGCCGTGACGCAGGCGCTATCTAAACCGTTCACCAGTTTGGTGAAGCGCTCGGCATTCAGGCGGCTCCAGAAGATGCGCGTCAATCCGGCCGGTAAGCCGTTCAGGCCATCCAGATAGAGCCCGGTGTGTTCGACAAACAGCGGACGACCAATAATAGAGAACGCTTTGGTGAGCTTATCGCGCACCAGTTCAACCTCATTTTCAGTCTGAATCTCTTCAATACGGCGTGCGATGGGCAGCACTTCGACACCGACCGGCTCAAGGATGGTACGCACCTCGGCCAGCTTTAGTTCATTGGCAGACAGGAATCGTATTTTCATTGCAATCAGTATGTTGAAGGTGAGTTTAAGCTCTATAAAAGCCTTTCCGTTGGTCGTTGATTCTAGCGCGCCTACCGGGCACTGGGTAGGAACAATCTCTGATAGGAGAAAACAAAATTATGACTTTATCGATGCAAGAATCTAGAATAATTATGCGATTCAATTTAATAAATATGACAGTAAAAATGAGAACCTCAGATGATTTCTTATTTTAGCTCCAGATATTCCATGCTAAAAGATTTACCCTTCATTTTGCAGGGTGATAACCCAGAAAAAAAATTGCGCTTAACTCTGCTCATTGCTGGATTTTCCAGCATCCTGGCGGGTTTTTATATGGTAGCGACGAATTTCATTAAGGGAGAAAATGGTGTTTCCGCCTTATATTGCCTGAGCACCGCGATGGGATTTTATATTGTCATTGCGGCATTCCGTGACAAGCTGAACAAACATCTCTACATCATCGTGCATGCTTTGTTACTGATCATAATGCTGTTGTTTCTGCTGGATAATGACCACAGAGTAGAAAAACACTCAGAGTACAATTATCTGGTGGCGTTAACCGTCGGCTCAGCATTGGTATTACGCCAGCAAACACCTTACTTAAGTAAAATATTCCCGTTAATCTGCCTGGTGGTTTATCTGTTTTTTATCTCGACCGGATTAACCTGGCAACATAGCGCGTTTCAGCTCAATATTCCGCATGAATCCGGCTTTTATATCGTCAACTGTGCAGTGCCAATGATCGCGCTGTTGTTGACGGCATTCACGCTGCGCGGCAACTACTCCGAAACCGATTTGATCAAACGTGAACTTTCACAAGCCATCGAAAAGAATCAGCTGGAGCTCTATTACCAGCCACAAGTCGACAGCAATAAAAAGCTGATTGGATTTGAAGCCCTGCTGCGCTGGAAGCATCCTGTTAAAGGCTTTATCTCACCCGAAGTGTTTATTCCAGTGGCCGAAAAAAGTGGCTTGATTATCGACATTGGCAAGTGGGTGATGGAACACACCTTACAGCAAATCGCCGAATGGGATCGCGGTCAGCACCTTAGTGATTTGGTGTTTTCTGTTAACATCAGTCCGCTGCAGTTAATACACCGCGATTTCACCCAAGATACCTTGTTATCGCTGTCACATTATAAAATCCGCCCCGAACGCCTCAAGTTTGAAATTACTGAAACCACCTTTGTCTACGACCAGAAGCGTATTGGCGACGTAATCAGCCATTTTAGCCAATTAGGTGTTAAATGGGCGATTGATGACTTTGGCGTCGGCTATTCATCGCTTAAATCGATCAGTGATTTTGCCATTGATGATATTAAGATTGATAAATCATTAATCATGCAGATTTTTAAAAATGAGTCATCGGCGATTGTGGTGCAGAAAACCATCGAGTTATCGCGTGAAATGGGTCTGAATGTGCTGGCTGAAGGCATCGAGAGTGAGGAGTATTTCACCTACCTGCGCGATAAAGGCTGTCATCTGTTTCAGGGCTACCATTTCGCCCGCCCGCTGCCGCCCGCAGATGCGCAAGTATGGATCAAAAAAGCCAAAATATAATCTGCTTTTTTGCAGGGTCGCCATTTATGGCGACCGGCACACGGCATATTAACTAAAACAGCAGTTTCGCAAGTGAAAGACCCGCTCCTAAGGTTACAAATTGGGTAGTCACCATCCATTTGGTTTGTGTAATCATTGCTTTATATAAATCGACCTTTATCGCCGCAACATCCTCCCTGGTAGCGTAATTAGACTTGATCACCGCTACATCCGCTTTCACGGCAGCCACATCCTCTTTAGTCGCATAATTTGACTTGATTACCGCCACATCAGAGACCAGCGAAGTAACCTGATCTTCCAGCCTTTTAACACGCTCTTGCATTCCTTTACCTCCGCTCGGTGGTTGTCCGCCTTGTTTGCATTTACGTTGACGGCACGCATAATTGATAACACTTTTATTTAACGGTTCAGCTAACATTATTTCACCCCAATCGTTTCCATTTTAGATTGGGTAATGCAGGTTGACGGTAGGCCATATAATCAAACTCCCTTTTGCAATGGTAAACGTTAAACACCGCACTCGCCCAAAACCCTGAACATCTTAACACCGGTTTTTTTTACAAACATTAGTGGTTTGAATAAGAAAATAAAAATAACTGTCAAAAAAACAAAAAAGATAATCAATCAACTGAGCAAGTAACAATCTACCGACAATTTAATGTGAGCCGACCTAAAACCCAATGAAATAAAAAAAGCCCACAACTTTCACATCGTGAGCTTTCTCGCAAAATTAAGCAGAACAGAAAATTACTGGTAAACAATCCCCGGCGGATTTACCTGCGAGGTTTCCACCGCCTCTTCCTGTTCGCCCCAGCGTGCCAATACTTGTTTGTACTCGCCGCTGGCAATCGCGCCATTGATTGCCTGCTGCAGTGCCACATCCAATCCATTACCTTTTTTAGTGGTCACCGCTACCCATGCGCGGAACGGGCCGTGGCCGACGATTTTGGTCTGCCCGCGCGAAGCGACTTTCCATGCTGCCAATGATTGAGGGCCAAACGTTGCATCCGCACGTCCCGAAAGCAGCGCCAGCGTGGCCGCCGCATCATCGTTGAGATAGATCGGCTGCACCGGCGCTAAGCCCTGCGCGCGGTTCTTCTCATCCCAGCTGAGTAAAATCCGCTCCTGATTGGTGCCCGAACCCACAATGATGCGCTTACCCGCCACATCTTCGCGGCCCTTAATCGCGGTTATCGCGCTGTTGGTTTTCACCGCAAAGGCGTGGTTATCCGCGCGATAAGTGGCGAAATCGAACTTCTTTTTGCGCTCTTCGGTGACGGCAATATTGAACATCGCCACGTCATATCGTCCAGCGGTAATACCCAGCGGCCAATCTTCCCAGGCGGCTGGCACCAGCTTCAGCTTTAAACCCAAACTGTCCGCCAGCAGACGCGCAATATCCGGATCGCTGCCGATCAGCGTTTTATTATCCGACGCCCATAAACCGATCGGCGGCGAGTTCATCGCCGTGGTGGCGACGGTCAAATAACCCGGATTCACAAAGTGAAAACCCGCCGGAATCTTCGCGATAGCCTGGGGATTCGCGGCTATATTGATGGGCGTTTCGTTGTTTTTGGCATCCAGCGTTTCTGCTGCGATGGCTGGCGCGCCTGACATCACTGTCAGCAACGCCGCAATAATCACTCGTTCCATTAAAGTACCCGCGCCAGAAAACGTTTGGTGCGCTCGTGGCGCGGCTGATTCAGTACCTGATTACTGCTGCCCTGCTCAACAATGCGTCCATCGACCATAAACACCACGTTGTCCGCCACTTCACGCGCAAAACCGACTTCGTGCGTGACAATCACCAGCGTGGTGCCGGAACGCGCCAGTTTTTTGATCGCATCCAGCACTTCACCCACCAGCTCGGGATCGAGCGCTGACGTCGGTTCATCAAACAGCATCACGCGCGGATTGAGCATCAAGGCACGCGCAATCGCGATACGCTGCTGCTGGCCGCCCGACAAATGGCGCGGCCAGGCATCGGCTTTGTGGCGCAAACCGACCACATTCAGCAGCTCACCGGCACGATCAATCGCTTCACGGCGTGACAGTTGACGATGCGCAATCGGCGCTTCAATCAGATTCTCCAGCACCGTCAGATGCGGGAACAGATTGAAGTTCTGGAACACGTAGCCAACGTTGATGCGCTGACGCAGAATTGCCTGCTCTTTCAGCTCATACAGCTTGTCGCCGCGACGCTGATAACCGATGTAATCGCCATCGATCTGGATATAGCCTTCATCAACGCGCTCCAGATGGTTAATGGTGCGCAGCAGCGTCGATTTGCCCGAGCCAGACGGCCCGAGAATCACCGTCACCGATCCCGGTTCCAGCTCCAGTGACACATCATCCAGCGCTTTCAGTTTGCCGAACGACTTGCTCACGCCGGTAATGCTAATGGCGCCAGCGGTATGCAGATTGCGGTAATCAATGGCTTCGGACATGGGAAAGCTCCTCGGTTGCAGGTTTGGCGCTGCGGTTACGCCATTGACGCCAGCGCGACGGCTGCGGTTCACGGGTGACACTGCGCGCCAGCCAGCGCTCAACGCTGTGCTGCAGCAGTGACAGAACGGTGGTGATGATCAGATACCAGGCCGCGCCGACCATCAGCAGCGGAATCACCTGCTGCGTGCGGTTATAGATCATCTGAATGGTGTAAAACAGTTCCGGCATAGCCAGCACGTAAACCATTGAGGTGCCTTTGGCGAGGCTGATGATTTCATTAAAAGTGGTAGGAATAATCGCGCGCAGCGCCTGGGGCAGAATGATGCGGAAGGTACGGCGCGTGGAGGATAATCCCAGCGCCGAAGCCGCTTCAAACTGGCCGTGATCGACACCCAAAAAGCCGCCGCGAATGATCTCAGCACTATAAGCGCTCTGCACCAGCGTCAAACCAATCACCGCCGCCGGGAACTGGCCGAGTACGTTGATGGTCTGGAAATGGCCCCACGACAGCGCGGTAAACGGAATGCCGAGCGATAGCGTGTCGTACAGATAGGAGAAGTTGTAGAGGATGATCAGCACCACGATCAGCGGCAGCGAGCGGAACAGCCAGATATAGCCAAACGCCAGCGTACTCAGCAGCCAGGATGACGAGAGGCGCGCCAGCGCCAGCAAACCGCCAAAAATCAGGCTGAGTATGGTACCAAACAGCGTCAGCAGCAGCGTTTGCCCCAAACCGCTGAGGATCACCGGATCAAAAAACCATTTGGCGAACACGCCCCATTCCCAGCGCGGATTGAACGCAACCGAATCAATCACGCTGGCCAGAATAAACAACGCGACAATCGCGCCGACGGTACGTGCCGGATAGCGCGCCGGCACCACGGTTAAACGTTGTGGTTCATTACGCATTACAACTCCTTAGCTGGCCTGCGCCACGCTATGTACATCAATCACTTTCAGGAAGCGCAAGCGTCCATCGTGTGGCGGCTGGCTGTAGACTTCCATATCCTCCAGCAGCGCAAACTGCGGCTGATAACCGTGGCCGATATACAACTTCACCGCTTCTGGCTGGCGGAAACCGGTGGTGAGAAACACGCGCTGATAGCCCGCTAGCAGCGCACGGCGCTCCAGTTCCTGCAGGATCAGCAGTGCCAATCCCTGACGACGCAGATCGCTGCGCGTCCAGATGCGTTTAAACTCAGCGGTCACCTCGTCGTAGGGCTTATATGCGCCCATCGCGATGATCTCGCCGTCACGCTCCAGCACGATAAACAGCCCGCGCGGCGGCAAATACCATTCGGTCAGCTCCACCTCTTTTTGGCTGGTGAAGAACGCGCCGTAGCGCGCGGTATATTCACCAAACAGTCCGGTCAAAATCGGTTGCAGCTCAGGCGCTTCCGGTGATACTTCGCGGAACAGTTGCTCGCTCATGCGGCCTCCTTAATCGCCCAATCCGGCCGGATTGATCTCTGAACTGTCGATACGCTCAACGCCTTCACCCCAGCGCTTCAGCACCTTGTCGTAATCGCCGTTCTTGATCACGCCATTCAGCGCGGTGTTGATCGGCTGCACTAAGCCGCCATCTTTCTTCACCGTCACCGCGATGTGCGCCGCTTTCGGCCAGCCGCCATCGACGCTGCCAACCAAACGCGTCTGCTTAGTCAGCGCCGCTTTCCAGGCGCCAATCACGTTCGGACCAAAGTAGGCATCGGCGCGGCCTGACTGCAGCGCCAGCGTTTGGGCCGCATCGTCTTTGGTATACACCGGCGTAAACGGCTTCAACCCTTTGGCCTGATTCTCTTTATCCCAGGCCAGCAGGATCGATTCCTGATTGGTGCCAGAGCCGACGATAATACGCAGTCCGGCAATATCTTCGGCTTTGGTCAGCGACTTAATTGGACTGCTGGATTTGACGTAAAAACCGAGTGAATCTTTGCGATAGGTGGCGAAATCGAAGCGTTCTTTGCGCTCTTTAGTGACGGTCACGTTACTGATCGCCGCATCGTATTTGCCCGATGCCACGCCCAGCGGCCAGTCTTCCCATGACGTTGGCACCACGTTGAGTTTCAGACCCAGGCTGTCGGCGACTAAGCGGGCGATATCCACTTCGCTGCCGAGCAGGGTTTTGTTGTCATCACTGAATACAGTTAATGGCGGCGAATTCAGCGCGGCGACCGCTACGGTGAACGAACCCGGCACGGCAAAGCGATGTCCAGCCGGGATCTGCGCCACTGCGGCGTCATTTTTCGCGGTATTGATCGGCGTTTTGTTGGCTTCAACACTGATGTTTTGACCGTTAACCGCCACATCTTCGGCGAATACGGCGCTGCTCATGCCCAGCAACAACAGCGCAATAAGGGATTTTTTCTGCATAGCGTTTATTCTCGAGTTTTATTTTTGTGTGTATTGGTTAACCGGAACTTTCAGACCAAAGCTGGCGCGCAGCGTGGTTCCGGGGTATTCGCTGCGGGTTAAACCGCGCGCTTGCAGAATCGGTACCACGCGATCGACAAAGCGTTCGAAGGTATCTGGCGTGCCGCCCTGAATGATGAAGCCATCGGTCGCTTCGCTCTCAAACCACAGCTGCAAACCGTCGGCCACCTGCTCTGGCGTGCCGTGGAACAGCGGACGCGGCGTCGCGGCTTCCAGCGCCGCCTGACGCAGCGTGTGGCCATGCTCGCGCGCTTTGCGTTTGATTTCGTCGGTGGTGCTGCGGAAGCTGTTTTGTCCGATATCGCCGAGTTCCGGGAACAGCTCATCCAGCGGATATTGTGAGAAGTCGTGATGATCGAAGAAGCGACCGAGATAGTTGAGCGCATCTTTGATGGAAACCAGCGCGGCGGTGGTTTGATACTGCTGCTCCACATCTTCCGCACTGTCGCCAACAATCACGCCAACGCCCTGGAAAATGTGCAGATCGCCCGGCTCGCGGCCATTCGCCACCAGCTGTTTTTTCACATCGCGGTAGAACGCCTGCGCCTCTTCGCGCGTCGGCTGATGGGTAAAGATGGCGTCGGCGTGTTTTGCGGCCAGCTTGCGGCCATCTTCCGATGCGCCCGCCTGGAACACTACCGGACGCCCTTGCGGCGTGCGTTCGATATTCAGCGGCCCTTGCACCTGGAAGAAATCGCCGTGGTGATTCAGCGTGTGCAGCTTCTCGGGATCAAAGAACTGGCCGCTCTCTTTATTACGCACGAAAGCGTCGCCTTCCCACGAATCCCACAGCCCTTTCACGACTTGCAGATACTCATCAGCGATGCGGTAGCGCAGCGCGTGTTCCGGATGCTGCTGGCGCGAGAAGTTCTTCGCCGAACCTTCCAGCGGCGAGGTCACCACGTTCCAGCCCGCACGACCGCCGCTCAGATGATCGAGGCTGGCAAACTGCCGCGCCACGGTGAACGGCTCGCTGTATGAGGTGGAAACCGTGCCGACCAAACCAAGATGCTCGGTAACGCCCGCCAGCGCCGACAGCAAGGTCAGCGGCTCGAAGCGATTGAGGAAGTGGGGAATCGATTTTTCATTAATAAACAGGCCATCGGCAACAAACAGGAAATCCAGCTTGCCCGCTTCCGCCTTGCGCGCAATATGTTTGGCGTAATCAAAATTGATGCTGGCATCGGCCAGCGCCGCCGGATGACGCCACGCGGACATATTGCCGGACGCGCCATGCAGAATGGTGCCCAATCGCAGTTGTCTTGCAGTCATAATGTTCTCTCTTTTGCCAAGGCGCAGCCTGACGGCGACATGCCTGTCGCCGTGCAGAACCGGAATTAAACGGGTGAATCGCGTTAGTTCAGAATGGCGTCACGACATCGCGCGTTGAGGTGCTGCAACGCTTGCTGAGCCAGTTGCGTAAAATAGTGAGCAGCGGGGGCAATCAGCGCTTCATCAGGATTGAAGCCGCCATGATGCAGACCAAATTCGCTCGCGCTGCCAATGCTGACAAACGCGCCGGGGATCTGCTGTAAGTAGTAGGCAAAATCTTCGCCGCCGAGATGTAACTTAGCGGTCTGCACGCGGTAGCCCGCCTGCTGCGCCACGTTGCTGGCAAACTGCGCCCAGCGCGCATCGTTCTCCAGCACCGGCGGACCCGGATGCCAGCTAAAGGTGGCGCTGGCTCCGTTGGCGGCGGCGATATTCTCCACCAGCGTGCGGGCGCGCTGCTCCAGCTCCGCGCGCACCTGTTTGTCGTGGGTGCGCACCGTGCCGCCAAATTCGGCCTCGCCGGGCAGTACGTTCCAGGTTTTGCCAGCGTCGATACGCGTCACGCTGAGCACTAAGCTGTCCAGCGTATTGAAGCTGCGGCTGGTGAGCGATTGCAGCGCCTGAATAATCTGGCTGGCGACCACAATGCTGTCCACGCTCTCTTCCGGATGCGCGGCATGCGCGCCTTTGCCGGAAACGCGCACGATAAATTTATCCGCATTGGCGTAAAACGCGCCGCCGCGTGCGGCGAAGGTGCCGGTCGGCAAACCGGGTTCATTGTGCATGCCGAAAATCGCCTGCACACCGTCCAGCACGCCCGCATTGATCAACTGGCGTGCGCCGGTGGCGTTCTCTTCCGCCGGTTGGAACAGAATACGGATGCGCCCCGGCAATTGATCTTCAACGGCTTTCAGCTGCAAGGCCGCGCCCAGCATCACCGCGCTGTGAACATCGTGGCCGCAGGCATGCATTACGCCGCTGTTGCGCGAGCGGTAAGTGAGTCCGGTGGCTTCGTGAATCGGTAGCGCATCGATATCGGCGCGCAGCGCAATCAACGTGTTGCCGTGCCCCACTTCCACGATCACGCCGGTTTCCAGCGGATAATCCAGCAGACGCAAACCGGCGTCCTGTAACCAGCGGCGCAGGCGCGCGGTGGTTTCGACTTCGCGGCCGGATAACTCCGGCCAGCTGTGCAGCTCACGTCGCCAGTCAATCAGCTGATGTTCGCTAAATTGCGTCATACCTGCCTCCGGAAGCAGCGAATCATGCGGTGACTAAACGGTGAGTGGCCAACAGTTCGAGTGATTTCACGCGCGCCTGCTCTTCAGCCACCGGCGTATCAATCACGAACTCTTCAATGCCAAAATTCTGATGCAGCGCATCCAGCTTGGCATGCACCTGCGCGGCGGTGCCTTTCAGCAGCGATGGCGTGCGCGGTTCAATCACGTAATCGGTATAACCGCCCTGACGCACATAACGTTCGGCCTGCTCGACGCTGCCGACGTTAACGCTGGGGCCATCTTTCACGCTGACGTGGTAAACGCGCAGGTTATCCACCAGCAGATCGGCTTCCGCCGGCGAATCCGCCACCACCACTTGCACCGCCACCAGCGCGCGCTGGCCGTTGCTGTGCTGGCGATAGCTGTTGAGGACTTTTTCCATCAGTTGCGGATCGCCGTTATGATGCGCCGCAAACACCAGCTGCCAGCCGAGTTCCGCCGCCAGTTTGGCGCTCTCTTCGCTGGCACCCAGCAGGAAGCGATTGGCCGGACGCGGCGGCTGCGGCGTGGCGCGCAGAATCTCTTCATCGCCCACTGGCGGCACTTGCAGCCAGCTATCCAGCAGCGTCAATTGCTCGGCGAAGCTGCCTTTCTCCTGCAGATGCACGCCGAGCTGCAACGCACGCGTTGAGAGCGGCAAGCCGCCCGGCGCTTTGCCGACCCCAACGTCAATGCGGCCCGGCGCTAAGGACGCCAGCAAGTTGAAGTTTTCCGCCACTTTGTACGGGCTGTAGTGTTGCAGCATCACGCCGCCGGAGCCGACGCGAATATGTTGTGTCTGGCCGATGATCCAGGCGATCAGCAGTTCCGGCGACGGACTCGCCAGACGATCGGTATTGTGGTGTTCCGCTAACCAGAAACGGTGATAGCCCCAGGCTTCCGCCTGCTGCGCCAGCTGTAACGTGCGGTGTAGCGCGTGGCTGGCTGTCTCTCCGTCGGCAATCGGCGATTTATCCAGCAAACTCAGTCGGTATGACATGCGCCTTATCCTTTTCGTCATGAATATGGCGAGTAGTTTGTGGCGGAGAAGGCGGATTCGTAAAACATGATATTGTCGTATCTATATTTACTTTATGCATATCAGGGAGATAGATTGGACCATGTGGTTTAAACTCCTTTGAAAACACACAATTATCCCCACAGGATATGGATTGTTGTGGTGATGTTTTGAAAATGTGACACTCAATATAAAATTATTAAAACATCGTTTCAAAATGTGACGTAATTCATCCAATCGCCATTCCCTTATTTTTCCAGCCACTATTTTCTCTATGCTGACACCACGCGGCATCCTTCGACAAATTAATGCGCCGCACCTTCCTGCCTCCCCTTAGCTGGAGAAAAAGCATGACGTTTAAAAAATTACTTCTGGTCGTTTCGTTATCCTCTGCGGCAGCGTTTTGCCCGGCAGTGGCTTCTGCCAAGGTCATTAAAGTGGCAGAAGTTCAACCGGCGGGTTATCCCACCGTGGTGGCGCTTGAACACATGGGCGAGAAGCTAAAAAAAGCCACTGATGGCCGATTAGAAATGAAGGTTTACGCCGGTGGCGTACTCGGCGATGAAGACCAAACGCTGCAGCAGGTGCAACTGGGCGCCATTGACATGATCCGTGTTTCGCTGGCACCAGTCACCACCATCGCGCCAGAAACCAGCGTATTAACCTTGCCGTATGTTTTTCGCGATGAGGATCATATGCACAAGGTGCTTGATGGTGATATCGGGAAAAATATCGTCGAGAAATTCGATAACGATCCTAACGCCCGCATGATATTCCTCGGCTGGACCGACGCCGGTGTGCGCAACATGATCACTAAAAAGCCAATCGCCAAACCCGACGATCTTAAGGGTATGAAAATCCGCGTGCAAAACAGTGCGATTTCGTTGGCGACCTTAAAAGCCATGGGCGCAAACCCGGTGGCAATGGGCGTGAGCGAAGTGTTTAGCGCCATGCAAACCGGCGTGGTGGATGGCACTGAAAACAACCCGCCAACCTTTGTTGCCCACAACTATATGCCCGTCGCTAAGTACTACACCCTCACCGGCCACTTCATTCAGCCTGAAATGATTCTCTACTCTAAACCGTTGTGGAATCGTCTCTCGGCTGACGACCAAGCGTTGCTGAAGAAATTAGGCAAAGAGGCGCAGGAGGAAGAGCGTCAGCTCTGGGCAACTTACACCCAACAATCCATCGAGAAGATGAAAGCCGGTGGCGTGACCTTCCAGGAAACCGATCGTGAAACCTTCATGAAAGCCACCCAGCCAGTGCGCGATCAGTTTGGCGGGAAATATCAGGATTTGATGAAACAAATTGCTGATGTGAAGTAATCCTCCCCACGCCACGTGCCTGCGTGGCGTTTTAATCAGGTAAACATTATGACTGCATACTCTCGTCTGATGGATGGGCTTTATTTGCTGTGCATGGCGATCGCCGCTGTTGCCTTGTTGATCATGGTGACGGTGATTCCCATCGGGATTTTCACCCGCTATGTGCTGAACGACGCGTTATCCTGGCCAGAACCGGTCGCCATCATTTGCATGATCATCTTTACCTTTATTGGTGCGCCAGTCGGGTTTCGCGCCGGTACACATATTTGCGTCTCGATGATGACCGACCGGCTCTCGCCGGTGAATCAGCGCTGGCTGCTCAAGTTGTCTGACGCGCTGATGATCATCACCTGTCTGGTGATTTTCCGCGCCAGTTACAACCTGTGTGAAGCGATGTGGGTGCAAACGCTGGCCTCACTACCGGTGGTGACCTATGGCGAAATGTATCTGCCGATCCCAATCGGCGCGATTTTCACCCTGCTGTTTGTCATTGAAAGATTGGTTAATGGCGATCAAAGCCAACGCGCCATCGTGACTCTTGGCGGCACCCACTAAGCGGAGAAGAAAATGGACGCACTGATTTTGATAGGCAGTTTGGTAGTATTACTGCTGGTGGGTTTCCCGGTGGCATTTGCCGTTGGATTGAGCGCGTTTATCGGGGCATGGTGGATCGATTTACCACTGGAAGCGGTGGTGATTCAGATTACCAACGGCATTAATAAGTTTTCACTGTTAACCATTCCGTTCTTCATTTTGGCTGGTGCGATTATGGCGGAAGGCGGCATTGCCCGACGGCTGGTCAACTTTGCCTATATTTTCGTTGGTTTTATTCGCGGCGGTTTGTCGCTGGTGAATATTGTCGCCTCAACCTTTTTTGGTGCAATTTCGGGTTCTTCGGTGGCGGATACCGCCTCGATTGGTTCCGTGATGATTCCGCAGATGGAGGAGAAAGGCTATCCACGTGACTTCGCTGCGGCGGTAACGGCCAGCGGCTCGGTACAAGCGGTGTTAACCCCGCCCAGCCACAATTCGGTGATTTATTCGCTCGCCACCGGTGGTGTTGTCACCATCTCATCGCTGTTTGTCGCCGGCATCATTCCTGGCCTGTTACTGGGTTTTTGCTTAATGGTGATGTGCCTGGGATTTGCGCGTAAACGCGGCTATCCCAAAGGCGAGCGCATCCCTTACAAGCAGGCGTTGAAAATCTTCTTCGATGCGTTTTGGGGATTGTTCACCATTTTCATCATTCTCGGCGGAATTCTGTCCGGCGTTTTCACCGCCTCGGAATCGGCAGCCATTGCCTGCATCTGGGCGTTCTTTGTCACCATGTTTATTTATCGTGATTTCAAATGGACGCAATTGCATATTCTGGTGTTTCGTACCATCAAAACGGTAACCATTGTGATGGTGTTGATCGCCTTCGCCGCCGGTTTCGGTGCGGTAATGACCTTTATGCAATTACCCACCATTATTACCGAAGCCTTTACCCAATTTTCCAGTAACAAGTATGTGATTTTGATGTGCATTAATCTGCTGCTACTGGTGGTGGGGACGCTAATGGATATGGCACCGCTGATCCTGATTCTGACGCCGGTACTATTACCGGTAGCCACCGCACTCGGCGTCGATCCGGTTCATTTCGGCATGATAATGCTAACCAACTTAGGCATCGGATTAATTACGCCACCGGTCGGCACGGTATTATTTGTCGCCAGCGCCGTGAGTAAGCAAAAGATTGAGCAAGTGGTCACCGCCATGCTGCCTTTCTATGGCGTGTTGTTTATTGTGCTGATGTTGATTACCTATATTCCGGCGTTATCGCTATGGCTACCGCGTTTAATGGGCGTGATGTAACAACCGGTCAAATCATTGTGCTTTAAATCTGCTGCGGGCTCTGACACATCTACTGCGTCACGGGCCGTCCTCGCACCGCTAGCGCGGTACCTTCGGCTTTCACGTCGTGCCGACGGATCATTCGGGGATCGGCCGTCCTGGCCGGCCCCGAACTGCCTCACGCATCCCTGCGTGAGGCTCCTGGCCCAACGTAAAAGCCTCAGCGCTGCGGATAGCCCTTTTGCCGCAGCAGACGCGTCAGCGCCTCTGGCAAATGTGCCCTTTTCAACAACACGCACTGAAGGTTTGGAGCAGGCCGGGGCCGCTTTTGGGCCGGCAATCCGCAGCGCTGAACGAAGCGAGGAAGCCAGGAGAGCCCGCAGGACGCGGGCGAAAGGCGGAGCCGGGACAGGACGTCCCGTCTCCGCCGGTCCGTCAGGCAGACGAGCGAAGTGAAGGTACCGTGTAAGCGGCGCGAGGACCGCCGGACCAAAAGTGGCACCGGTCAGCGCCATCGCCAATGGCTTAGCTAATAAGCATTACGCCATTTATGGCGCCCCATCGTATGAACAGAACGCCTATTTATTTTTTTTAGCAAAGCTTAGTGCAATTCCTTGGTTCAACTCCCGTGTGCGGCATTCAATGATGAAAACCGCCCGTCGGGCTATTGATTAAAAAGGGAAACACCATGACTAAGCATTTTCACTTGCAGGCGTTGAGTTTGGCCCTGCTATCAGGGATTTTTAGCGCCCACGCGGCAGACACGCCCGTTAAAGGCGGCACGCTGGTTTACCTCGAACAACAGGCGCATACCAACCTTTATCCACCCGCCGGTGGCTTTTATCCCAATGGCGGTATTCTGAATCAAATTACCGATAAGCTGACGTGGCAGAATCCTGAAACCTTAAAAGTGGAACCGTGGATTGCCGAAGGCTGGAGCAGTAACGCCGATAAAACCGAATATACCTTTAAAATTCGTCCCGGCGTCACCTTCTCCGATGGCACGCCCTTAGATGCCAATGCGGTAGCCAAAAACTTTGATACTTACGGTCTGGGAAATAAAGCCCAGCGCCTGCCGGTTTCCGAAGTGATCAATAATTACGACCGCAGTGAAGTTATTGATCCTCAGACGGTGAAATTCTATTTCAAAAGGCCATCTCCCGGTTTTTTACAGGGCACCGCTACCATCGGTTCAGGCCTGGTTTCCCTCAGTACGCTGCAGCGTAGCTTCGACCAACTCGGCGATGCGCGTCATATTATTGGTTCCGGTCCATTTGTGGTCAGCGATGAGAAACTCGGCCGCGAGGTCGATTTAACCGCGCGCAAAGATTATCAATGGGGCCCGAAAAACCTCGCCCAGCAAGGTCCCGCCAATCTCGACGGCATTAAATTCATCGTCACGCCGGAAGACAGCGTGCGTATTGGCGCGCTGCTGGCTGGCCAGGCCGACTTCATTCGTCAGGTGCAAGCCTACGACGAGAAGCAGGCGCAGCAGCAAAACTTCCCGATTTACGCTGCACCCACGCGTGGCGTCAACGACAGCATCAGCTTCCGCCCGGATAACCCGCTAGTCAGCGATGTGAAAGTGCGTCAGGCGCTGCTGCACGCCACCAACGCGCAGCAAGTGGTGCAAACCCTGTTCTCACCGAACTATCCGCAGGCCACCTCGGTGATCGCCACCTCGGCGGCCGGTTACGTCAATCTGGCCGACAAGCTGAAATTCGATCCGGCGTTATCGAAAAAGCTGCTGGATGAAGCGGGCTGGAAACCGGGCAGCGACGGCATCCGCGAAAAGGATGGCAAGAAACTGGCGCTGACCATTTATGAATCGCTGCCGCAGCCGCAGAACAAAGAGGTGCTACAGCTGATGGCACAGCAGTGGCGTCAGGTTGGCGTCGCGCTGGCGGTGAAAGCCGGTGATGCAGGCAGCCGCGTGCTGGATAACCTCGATCCGCTGAAAACCCCGCTGGTGGTGTCCGAAGTGGGACGCGCCGATCCTGACGTGGTGAAGAGCCAGTTCTATCCGACTAACCGTGATGCGCTGCTGCAAAAAGGCGGCTCCAGCGACAAGGTGCAGAACTTCCGCGACGACAAGCTGAACACGCTGCTGCTGGGGATTTCCTCGGAAGTCGATCCGGCGAAACGCCTGGCGGTGACCGGCGAGGCGCAGCGCTATCTGCTCGATCAGGCCTATGTGATTCCGATTTTTGAAGAACCGCAGGTGTTTGCCGGTGCGCCGTGGCTGAAAGGCGTAAATTTTGAAGCCGTCGGTCGTCCGTCGTTCTACGGCGCGTGGCTGGAAAAACACTAAGGCAGGTTAATGATGCAACGTTCACTGCTGCGAAGAGTGGGTCAAAGCGTTTTGGTGCTGTGGGCCGCGTTTACCCTGTCGTTCTTTCTGCTGCAGGTGCTGCCCGGCGATGCGGTGCTGATCAAGTTTCAGAACCCGGATCTGGGCCTTAGCCCGGATCAAATCGCCGAAATGCGACTGGCTTACGGCGCGGATAATCCGCTCTGGCAGCAGTACGTGCACACGCTGCTGGCGATGCTGCGCGGCGATTTTGGTTACTCGGTGCAGGCGGGCGTGCCGGTCAGCGAACAGCTAATCAGCAACCTGCCCGCCACGCTGCAACTGGCGCTGCTCGGTTTTGTGCTGGCAACCCTTATCGCGTTCGCGCTGGCGGCGTTATCGCGCTTGCCAGCGCTGCGCTTCCTGCGTTCGGTGCTGCAATCGGTACCGGCGCTGTTTATCTCGCTGCCGACCTTCTGGCTCGGCATCGCGCTGATTCAGCTGTTCTCCTTCCAGCTGCGCTGGATCCCGGTGATCAATCCGTCGCCGCTACAGGGTTTGATTCTGCCGGTGATTACCGTGGCGATCCCGATCTCCGCGCCGCTGGCGCAGATTCTATTACGCAGCATCGATCAGGTTTCTACCCAGCCGTTCGTGGCGGTCGCGCGCGCTAAAGGCGCCAGCGAAAGCCATGTGCTGTGGCATCACGTGATGCGCAATGCGCTGCTGCCGGTGCTGAACGTTGCCGGTTTGCTGCTCGGGGAACTGATCGCCGGTGCGCTGATTACCGAAACCGTGTTTGGCCTAAGCGGCGTCGGTCAGCTGACGCAGCAGGCGGTGAATAATCAGGACGTCGCGGTGTTACAGGCGGTGGTGATGATCTCGGCGCTGGCGTTTGTGCTGATTAACCTGCTGGTCGATGCGCTGATGCCGCTGTTCGATCCGCGTCTGCAATCCATTGCCGGAGGCAACCGATGAGTCTGGTCGATTACTCAACTGCGCGTCAAAGCAACGGCAACGCACGTGCGTCCCGCGTGCTCAACATCCAGCCAGGTTTTTGGCTGGCGTGGGGCGTGATGCTGTTGGCGCTGCTGGCGGCATTTGCGCCTGGTCTGTTTACCCATTTCAGCCCAACGGAAGGCGTGCCTGGCGCACAACGTCTGCCGCCGCAGGCCGCTTACTGGCTCGGCACCGATCAGCTGGGCCGCGATCTCTACGCGCGCATTATTTATGGTGCGTCACAGTCGCTGTCGGCGGCGGTCGCAGCGGTGGCGATGGGGCTGATTGGCGGCACCACGCTCGGCGTTCTGGCGGGCGCGATGGGCGGTCGCACTGAGAACTGGCTGATGCGCTTAGTGGATGTGCTGCTGTCGATTCCTTCGCTGCTGCTGTCGCTCAGCATTCTGATTCTGCTGGGTTTTGGCACCGTGCACGCCGCGCTGGCGGTGGGCATCGCCTCGATTGCCAGCTTTGCCCGCCTGGCGCGTGGCGAAGTGGTCCGCGTACGCCGCAGCGAGTTCGTCGAAGCGGCTTACGGCAGCGGCGGCAGTTTCTGGCGTGTGTTGTGGCGTCATATTTTACCCAACTCGCTGACGGCGGTGATCGCCTTCGCCGCCTTGCAGTTTGGCCAGGCGATTCTGGCGTTATCCACGCTCAGCTTCCTCGGCTACGGCACGCCGCCGCCGACGCCCGAATGGGGATTATTGATCGCCGAAGGACGTAACTATCTGGCGACTGCGTGGTGGCTCACCACCTTCCCCGGCATTGTGGTGGTCGCCGTGGTGCTGGCCGCTAACCGCATCAGTCGTCAACTGGCCGGAGGTGACGCATGAGCGCGTTATTAGCCATTGAAAATTTAACCCTCAGCTATCGCCAGCGCGGCGAGTGGCGCGCGGTGGTTCACAACGTCAGCTTTGAGTTGCAGCCGGGTGAAATGGTGGCGCTGGTCGGTGAATCCGGATCCGGCAAAACCACCACCGCGCAGGCCATTATTGGTTTGATGGCAGAAAACGGCCGCCGGGACAGCGGCAAAATTGTGCTGAACGGCACCGATATCGCCGGTTGGTCTTCTAAACGTCTTGATAGCCTGCGCGGCGTCAGCATCAGCTTAGTGCCGCAGGATCCGGGCAACTCGCTCAATCCGGTGAAAACCATTGGCGATCAGGTCGGTGAAATGTTGCAGCTGCACCTGAAAATCAGCAAAACCGAACGTCAGCAGCGCGTACTGGAGCTGCTGCAAAAAGTGGGGCTGAGCCATCCGGAACAGCGTCTGACGCAGTATCCGCATCAGCTTTCCGGCGGCATGAAACAGCGCGTGCTGATTGCTATCGCCCTCGCCTTGCGTCCGCAGATTATCATTGCCGATGAACCCACCAGCGCGCTGGATGTCACGGTGCAAAAACGCATTCTCGATCTGCTGGATGTGCTGCGCCGCGAATCCGGTACGGCGGTGCTGTTTGTCACGCACGATTTGGCGCTGGCGGCAGAACGCGCCGATCGCCTGCTGGTATTTCGTCATGGCGAAGTTCAGGAACAAGGCCCGGCGGCGCAGGTGATCAACGCGCCTAAGCATGCTTACACGCGGCAGCTGTTGCAGGACGCCAATCCGGGTGACAGCGCGCTGTCCGTGCCGACACATGCCAACTTCTCGTCGCCAGCGATTCAGCTCTCCGGCATCAATAAACAGTTTTCCCTCGGTCGCCAGCAGCAGCTGCAGGTGGCGAAAGAGGTGTGCGTCACGGTGGCGCGCGGCACCACGCACGCGCTGGTCGGCGAATCCGGCTCGGGGAAAACTACGCTGGCGCGCATTCTTTTAGGCTTTGAGCAGGCCGATAGCGGCCGCGTGGTGATCGATGGCATCGATGCCACCGCGCTGCGCGGCGAAGCGCAACGTCAGCTGCGCCGCAAGATTCAGTTTGTGTATCAGAACCCGTTTGCCTCGCTGGATCCGCGCCAGACGCTGTTCGCCATCATTGAAGAGCCGCTGCGTAACTTTGAGAAACTCAGCAGCGAGCAGCGCCGTGAACGCGTCGCAGCCGTGGCGCAGCGCGTGGCGTTACCGCTGGAGCTGCTGACGCGCAAACCGCGCGAGTTGTCCGGCGGCCAGCGTCAGCGCGTAGCCATCGCCCGCGCCCTGATTCTGCAACCGGCTATTCTGGTGCTGGATGAAGCGACCTCGGCGCTGGATGTCACGGTGCAGGCGCAGATTCTGCAACTGTTGCAACGACTGCAACGCGAGCTCGGCCTTACTTATCTGTTTATCACCCACGACCTCGCCACCGTGCGCCGCATTGCGCACAGCGTCACCGTGCTGCGCGCCGGTGAAGTGGTGGAGCAAGGTGACACTGTCACGCTATTCAGCGCGCCGCAGCATCCGTATACCCGATCGCTGATTGACGCGATACCCGCTTTCCGTCCGCTGATTAAGGAGTCTGCATGACGCGCAAACGCATTGGTTTTTTCACTCGCCTGCTGGATGACACTTCCGCACAGCAGCGCTATCGCCTGGCAACTGAACAGATTCAGCACGCCGAGCGCACCGGTTTTGACAGCGCGTGGATTGCTCAGCACCACTTTCACGAGAAAGAAGGCGGCTTGCCTTCACCGCTGCTGTTTCTGGCCCACGTTGCGGCGCACACCCGCACTATTCGGCTTGGCACCGGCATCATCACGCTGGCGATGGAGAATGCGCTGCGCGTCGCCGAAGATGCCGCGGTGCTGGATTTGCTGAGCAACGGTCGCCTCGAAGTCGGTTTAGGATCGGGCGGTACCGCGACCTCGTTTCTGCCGTTCGGCATCACCATCGACCAGCGCGCCAGCGTGTTTGCCGATCATCTGCATCAACTGCTGAGCGCCTGGCGCGGCGATACGTTGGGCCATCCGAAGAATCATCTTTATCCCGCAGCGCCGACGCTGGCGCAGCGCGTGTGGATCGCCACCTTCTCGGTGGAAGGTGCGGCGCGCGCAGGCCTTGCCGGGCACGGATTGATGCTGTCGCGCACCCAGCCGCGTCCGGCGGGCCAGCCTGATTTGCCACTCCACCAGATACAAAACCCGATGATTGATGCCTATCTGGCGGCTTTACCAGCAGGCATTGCGCCGCGCATTCTGGCATCGCGCACCGCTTTTGTGGCCGATTCCAACGACTACGCGCGCCGTCTTGCCGAGCCGGGCTTACAGCGCCAGGCGCAGCATTTCCGTGAATCGGGACACGTGATTGGCAACACGCTGGACGAACAGGCGCGTCAGCTGGATGCGCACTTCGGCGATGCCGACACGGTGCGGCAATCGCTGCTGGCCGATACGTCGCTGCAACGCGTCACCGATATCAGCTTCCAGGTGCACTCCATTGATCCGCCACACGCCGACATTCTGCGTTCTATCGAATTGATTGCCGAGCATATTGCGCCCGCGCTGCGTGGATAAGTCGGTGTGCATGAAGGTATAGAGATGAATACACACCTTACTGAGCGCACACCTTGTAGCGGCGCAATTCATTGCGCGATAAATCGCGCCGCTACGAAATGTGCGGTGGTTTGAATGAGTGCTGAGCTGGACGGCATTACGCCAGCTGTGGCGACCGAATAACGCTTTAACAGGAGAATTTCATGTCTCAAACGTTTAATTTACTGGCCGCGCTGGCGGATATCGATCCCGCGTCTGAACTGGCGCAAGCCCGCGCCGAGCGTCACGCCGCCACCCAGCACACGCAAGGCAGCTATGACGTGCTGTTTTCACAGGATGATGAGGATTTGCCGTTAGCAGAACGTTTCGCCCTCGCCGCGCAGGTCGCGGCCTGGCATGGCGCGTCGAGTCTCGAAGCGCATTACCGCCAGCCGGATCAGCCTAACAACGCACGCTTCGCTGCGGGTCTGGCGTTTGCGGAACTGCTGAGCCTGCATCCGGTCGATGGTGCACCGCAGCACATCGAGACGCTGCAAACTGCCGGATGGTCGCCACGTGGCATCGTCACGCTGGCGCAGCTGATTGCCTTTGTCAGCTTCCAGAGCCGCTTGCTTGCGGGTTTGCGTTTGCTCAACGATGAAGAGACGGCGTCGCAGCCGCATGCGGTGGCCGGTAAATGGCACGATGCGCCGCTCACCGTCAGCGGGAAAACCGCCCTCACCGCCTTTACCCAACAGGAACTCGGCTGGGAACCGTGGCTGGCGGCAAAACCGCTGCAGGAATTTAGCGCTGAAGAGCAGGCAACGCTGGCGAAATTCGGCCACAGCGACTCTGATTACTTCCGCCTGCTGGGCCGCAATCAGCCGCTGCTTGAGCAGCGCACGCTAACCGATAAAGGCATCTTCTACACCGCAGGCGGACTCTCGCGCGCCGAGCGAGAACTCGCCGCCACGGTGGTGAGCAAGGTCAACGGCTGCATCTACTGCGCCTCGGTGCATGCGCGCAAAGCCAGCCAGCTGTCGAAAGATGAACCGGCGGTGCAGAAGCTGCTAAATGTCGCGCCGGGCGCTGAGCTGTCGCACGGACAATCGGCGCGCTGGGCGGCGCAGATCGATCTGGTTGCTACCTTATCGATTACGCCTGCCGCCACCAGCCTGAAACAGCTGCAGGCGCTGCGCGATCAGGGATTCAGCACGCTGGAGCTGCTGGACCTGATTCAATCCGCCGCCTTCTTTGCCTGGGCGAATCGCCTGATGCTGACGCTCGGCGAACCTTTCTTACCTGAACACACACAAGGATGACCATGACGGATCTTTCCCATCAACAGCTGGTGCGCTGGCGACGCGAGCTGCATCAGCATCCCGAACTGTCGGATCAGGCATTTGCCACCACCGAGCGCCTTACCCGCTGGTTGCAGGAACTCAACGTCAAGCTGCTGCCGCTGGATTTGAAAACCGGTGTCGTGGCAGAAATCGGTCACGGTGAACCGCTGATTGCGCTGCGTGCCGACATCGACGCCCTGCCCATCGACGAGCAAACCGATCAAGCATGGCGCTCCCAGCAGCCGGGCGTGATGCACGCCTGCGGCCATGATCTGCACAGCAGCGTCATGCTGGGCGTCGCACAGCAGTTGCAACGCATCGAATCCCAGCTGCCTGGCCGCGTGCGCATTCTGTTCCAGCCAGCCGAAGAGATTTTTACCGGCGCGAAACAGCTGCTGTCGGCGGGCGCGCTGAAAGAGGTGCAGGCGATTTTCGGCCTGCATAATGCGCCGGATCTGCCAACCGGCACGCTGCGGACGCGCGGCGGTGCCTATTATGCCAACGTCGATCGTTTCCAGATCACTATCAACGGCAAAGGTGCGCACGCCGCGCGTCCGCATGAAGGCATTGATAGCATCGTGATTGGCAGCCACATCGTCACCGCGCTGCAAACGCTGCCGAGCCGCGTGTTCAGTTCGCTGGAGTCGCTGGTGGTCAGCGTGACGCGCTTTACCGCAGGCAACAGCTGGAACGTGCTGCCACAAACGGTGGAACTGGAAGGCACGGTGCGCACCCACAATGCGGCGATTCGCGCGCAGATCCCGCAGAAAATGAGAGCGCTGATAAACGGGATCGCCGCCGGATTTGGCGCACAGGCGGAGCTGGTGTGGCAGGAAGGTCCGCCTTCGCTGGATAACACCCCACAATGGGCCGATTTCGCGCTGGATCTGGCCGCAGAGCAAGGCTATCAAACACAGGTCGGCACGCCGCAGATGGGTGGCGAAGACTTTGCCTTCTACCTGCAGCAGCTGCCGGGCGCGTTCGTCAGCATCGGCAGCGCCAGTGAATTTGGCCTGCATCACGCCGGTTTCGATCCGGATGAAGCGATGCTGGAACCGGCGGTGCATTACTTCACCGAGCTGGCCCAACGTGCGCTGCTGACGCTGCGCCAACAACAGGCGCTGGCATCGTGACCATGAGAGCAAGGAGAAAAGCGATGGCGATTTCTGTACCTGTTCCACGTCTCGACCATGTGGTGATCAACGTTGCCAGCCAGTTGGATGACGCCAGCGCGCTGTTTCGTCGCCTGGGATTTCAGCTGACCGAGCGCGGCCATCATTCGCTCGGCTCCAGTAATCATCTGGCGATTTTTGGAGATAACTATCTGGAGCTGTTGGGGTTTGAGCCTGGGCGCGGCAATCTGCGCCAGGATTTGTGGCAGTCGCCGATTGGCCTCAGCGGTTTAGTATGGAAAACCGAGGATGCCGATGCGGTGTGGCGCTATCTGGAGAGCCAGGACATCGACGGCGATCTGCCGGCGAGCTTTTTCCGTCCCGTTACTTTGCCGGACGGCACCGAGCAGGAAGCACGCTTCCGCACCGTGCGGTTGCGCCCGTCGCTGGTTGCGAACGGCCGCAGCTTCTTTTGTCAGCACGACACGCCGGATTCGGTGTGGCAGGACGCGTGGCGCGTCCATCCGAATGGCGTGAGCGATATCGTCGAATTCGTGGTGGTTGCGCAGGATCCCGCCGCCGCTGCGCAGCCCTACAGCCGTTTATTTGGTGCCGATAAACTTACCGCCTGTAAGGAAGGCGCGTTTGTGCTCAAAGCGGGCGTGGCAACGGTGCGTTTTGCCGCCGCGGAATACGTTACGCAGCGCTTCGCCGGATTGCCGATTGATTACGACGGCAGCGCGCGCATGGCCGGATTGAGTTTGCGCACCTCGGATCTACGCAAAGTGAAAGCCAGCCTGCTGCTCGGTGATGTGCCGTTTCGCGAAGAAGAGTCGACGATTATTGTCGGTGCCGAGCAGGCGTTTGGTGTGGCGTTGCGGTTCCAGCAATAATCACGTTTTGCATGTATCCGTAGCGGCGCGATTTATCGCGCACTGTGATGGCGATTGCGCAGCCAGCCTGATATTGCGCAATAAATTGCGCCGCTACGTTATGACTGCGCCGAAGTCGGCTTTCTGTTCGCACCTGAAGCGCAAGGCAAAGGCTATGCGCACGAGTCGCTCCGCGCGATTTGTGACTATGCATTCAGCGACGGCGGCATTCGAAGCCTAAGCGCTACCGTCACCGCAGGCAATACGCCCTCACGGCGGCTGCTGGAAAAAGTCGGTTTTGTATTAGAAGGTGAACTGCGGGAAAATTACTGGCTGAGAAATGCGTGGCATAACGATTGGCTGTTTGGGTTGTTGCGCGAGGAATATGGGTTGTAGTGCAGGTGTGATCAACTCAGCTCGGGATCAAGGTTATTTAACGAATTAGCCATATTTAACCCGACCAAACATAGAGATGTCTACTAACTCCTATATCGTCACCCACGTTGAACGCCATTCCCGCTTTGTTATGCTGTCCAAAATCAGCGACAACAAAACCATAACTGTTGTATCTGCACTCATCAAACAAGCGCGGAATTACCAGCTGAGCTTTTATAAAACACTAACATGGGATCGAGGCGCCAAACGACCAGCCACGCTCGATTTACGGTAGCGACAGACATTTGGATTTATTTCTGTGGTCCTCAATCTCCCTGACAGCGTGGCTCAAATGAAAATACGAACAAGCTGGTCAGACAATATTCCCAAAAGGAACTGACTTTGGACGCTCAAGTTATTCTGTCCAATCCATAATATTTCGCGAATCAGTAAATGAATACGAGGCGGTTTGGTGCGATTTTTAGATGCATTCTAAATAAGCTGCAAAAAATTCTCAAGAAATGAATCGTCAAATATTATCAGCCTAACTATTAAGAACGTTACAAGCCAGGCGTAATATCCCACTATGGAAAACTGAATATGAGCTTTTGAACGATCACTTATGTTAATTATAAAGCCTTTTTTGTTGGGAACGCTGCCTCCGCTCGTCATACTCCTTCGCTTTTTCCTTATGCCACATATTGCTGCATCCTGGATCGCTAGGGGTAAGACAATAGTGAGTTTTATCATCTTGAGACTCACTTTTCTCCCAGATAGTTTTGGCGTTACCTCTGTGGACCAGGAATAATCCTTCGCTTTTTCCTCATGCCACATTTTGCTGCATCCTGGATCGCGAGGAGTAAGACAATATTGGGTTTTATCACCTTGAGACTCACTTTTATCCCAGGAAAATTGTGGCGTTACCTCTGTTGACACCGAATAGTCCTTCTTATCAATGTCATACATCAAATCTGGTGAGGCCGTTGCTGAAACACCATAAAGTAGTGATATAAATGGGGCATATGCATATTTTTTTAAGCATGACATATTCGTTATTCCTTTAAACGTAAATTCGTTTAACTTCAATTTAGAAGCCCAGGTTCCTGACACGACTAGAAGCATGAGTAAAGTAACGTAAAATGTAGAACATTCGATTATATCTCCATTACTGGGAAAGACCCACTATACATATTTTTTTAAGCATGACATATTCGTTATTCCTTTAAACGTCAATTCGTTTGACTTCAATTTAGAATCCCAGACTCCTGATTTTAAGATTCGATATCGCATCGTACAAATCGTGCTTTCCTACATGGACGAAAAAGCATATTCGGAAACAATGTCTAGTGACAAAGTCAGTCAGATCAGAATTAATCATTTTGCTTGATTGCGTAATTTCAAAACCACCAGCATCTGTAAACGTTATGTCAGTTCTTTGCTCATTACAGATATCCGCTTCTTACAACCAGCAACTTTGTACCAGAAGCGGACACCGGAGAAATTTGCGATACGTAGAATGATGAAAAGTCGTTTCCGCTCAGTTTTTACGGTCTTCTACATTCAATCCAGCAAATGACAAAAATAGCATTCACTCACTTACTGTATTAACGCCTCTCGCTGTTCGCTTACGCATAGCGCCCGGTGGATACCCATTGATGCGCTTGAACGCTCTGCTAAAGGCTGCCTGCGAGGCATAGCCGAGGCGAAGCGCTACGGTGTCAATTGAGATCTTATCGTGAGTAATCCAGTGACCCGCGATGCGCATTCGCACTTCCCTTACATAGCGCTGCGGAGGTATGCCGATAATTGATTTGAAGCGTTCAGCAAAAACAGAACGTGATACATGCGACTGGGCAGCAAGCTCGGCAACAGACCACTCCCGGCTTGTATCACGATGAATCGCCAGAATGGCACGGGCAAGTCGTGGATCACGTAACGCGGCGATCAGACCAGCGGCGTTCTCGCTGCCGTTTTCGATCCATCCACGTACAATCATGGCCGCCGCCACTTCTGCGAGGCGTGCCAGAATGCCCGCGAAGCCCGCGCGTCCGGAACAGATTTCAGATTTCATCGCGCCCAGAACGGGAACCAGCCCCGGATAAATCTGTTCATTTGCCTCAACCACGATGGCTTGCGGCATCAGTTTACCCAGGCCCTGCATTCCACCAAGATCGAACTCCATACAGCCATAAAACAGAACCGTGCTGGGCGTCGGATGCGAACTCGGGCAGGTATTAATTCCGCTGACGGCCTCGCCTAAAGGAGCAGAGCCGAACGTGTCGATATGTTGAAATGAACAGCTGACATCCGATAAAAGCTGATGCTCCTCGCCCTGCGGCATGAATACCATGCACCCGGCTTTTAGTTCGTGCAACGTACCATCGTGTGTGCGCAGCACAGCAGTACCCACTGCGATGTAATGAAAATAGGCATGTCCGGGTCTGTTGCTGAAACCGACGCCAAACTCAGAGCCCGTCTGTAAACGACGGTACTGCACGCCACGCAGACGCATTTCCAGCAGCAATTCACTGATGAGTTCGGATGACAGGGCAAAGTGTTTATTCACATGCATAACCGGAGTTTCGGGTAAAAAATCAGGATGTGGCATCATAGATCGTCCGGCCGCTGAACTCTAGACTTGGAGTTATCATTTTTTCTCCAATAAAAGAGTGTGTTATGAGAAATGAAGCAACTGAAGCTGCATCCGTTAGTTTGAACAGTGCGGAACCCAAAGAATCCGCATGGATGGCCGTTATTTCACTGACGATGGGCGTGTTTGGCTTGCTGACTGCAGAATATCTTCCTGCCAGCCTGTTAACACCCATGGCCGCGGATCTTGGTGTAACCGAAGCGCTTGCTGGTCAGGCTGTGACGGTGACAGCTGTGGTGGCCCTGTTTGCGGGTCTGATGGTTCCCCGCCTGACGCGTAATTATGATCGCCGAGCTGTTTTGCTTGGTTTTACCGTGCTGATGATCGCCTCCAACCTGCTTGTCGCACTCTCCTCCAGTCTGGCTGTTCTGCTGGTCATGCGCATTTTGCTAGGCATCGCGCTGGGAGGCTTCTGGAGTATGGCTGCTGCCGTAGCTATGCGGCTGGTCCCTGCAAAAAGCGTCCCGCGTGCTCTCTCTATTATTTTTAGCGGTATTGCTGTCGGTACCGTGGTTTCGATCCCGCTGGGAAGCTATTTAGGTGGGCTTTATGGCTGGCGTAGTGCTTTTATCGCTGCAACCGCAGTTGGCCTGCTGACACTGCTTTTCCAGCTGTTTACGCTTCCTGGGATGGCTCCGCGTAAAATGATGATTACGGCATCTGTCATGGATTTACTCCGCCGCCCAGGCATTGCGGTGGGAATGACGGGTTGTGTGATTGCCCATACGGGTCAATATGCGCTCTTTACCTATATTCGTCCGGCTCTTGAAAATATTGTTCAACTTGATGTGGATCGTTTGTCTTTGATACTGCTTGGATTTGGCGTCGCTAATTTTATCGGTACGCTGCTGGCCGGGTGGCTGATGGAGAAAAGCCTGCGTCTTACCCTGATACTGATGCCAGCACTTGTTGGTTTAGCGGCATTAAGCATGATTTTGCTGCCACTTGAGGAAGCAGGATTGATGTTGTTCGTCGCATTGTGGGGGATGGCATTTGGTGGCGTACCCGTTGCGTGGTCAAACTGGGTAGCGCGTTCCGTTCCCGATCAGGCTGAAACCGCTGGCGGCATGGTAGTCGCAGCAGTTCAATCCTCAATTGCTGCGGGTGCTGCGTTGGGAGGATTACTTTTTGGTCTCAGCGGCGTAACCGGTGTTTTCATTACCGCGGGTTGCATAATGTGTTTTGCCGCGCTGGTGATTGCACTAAAAGTGAGGGTCGCGCTGAGCTGACCACTTCCCTTATTAAAGACGTTTAAATAAAGGCCAGCTGAACCATTTGGCTGGCCTGAAAAAAGTAGCGAGGTTTCCTGGCTCTTCCGCTCACTTAAAATCTCTACTACTCTGTTCGGCACCTCAGCGTCCAAATGAATTGGCTTTGAGGTGTCAGTGTAATAAAGCAGTAATGTCCGGAATTAATTATTTCCCATCGAAGAAATTGTCCGGAAGTTGACCTGGGGGCATATTAATAACAGCATCATTATCAGGCCCTTCATTTTTCATATACGTGACCCTGGCAAATTCGGGTATCACAACATAGGGATATGCCGGTCCTTCATCGCGAAAGCGATGCATATCCTCAATGAACTCATTTTGATAACAAATTGTTTTTTCAGGATGTTGATTTTCACCTGCAATCCACTGAGGAAAGAAGATGGTGCCATGAATGATCTTTCTTTCAATATCAAATAACAGGCTCACACAGGTTCCTGTCGGCTCGTGCCAGTCGACTTTATAAATGCCAGGTGCGAACTGCACGGCATTCATTTTTTGATTTGTCACCCAACGACCACCTACCAACCCCTGATGAATCCTGTAATCACACGTATTGTCATTACGCGCATACCATTCATATTTCCATCCATTATCATAGGTATAGACAAAATGCGTCCCTACAAAGGCGGATAAGTCTTTTGATATATCATTAACTGATTCACTTGACATAACGACCTCATATTTTCCGATAGAGTGGCGAAGTGTGGAATGTTACTTGCTGCACCCGCGTAATCTAAATACTGTAGCGTCACGTGGTGAGCACTTTATGAAACAATGCGCAAGCATTTGCATATCAATTATTTACATAATATTAGCACTTAGATGACAGATACAAGTCATTTGCTTAGGGATAATATAGCCACTTTGCATGAATTTTCCATAATGATTAACCATTTTATAATGCTAAATAGTTTGACTCAGTCGCAAAATTAATAAAAAGGTTAACCGTATGTAATAAATTGCCGGTTCGCCTTCAAAATGTAACGATTAAAATTAGACTATTTATCAGTATTTTGCACTACCTTAAACCTGTTCTTAGGGTTTAAATTTGCGAAAGTAAATTATAAAGCTACCCTGAGATAAGCATCAAACGCTGACGTTTCTTCTAACTGAATAATCACTCTTCAGGCAGAAAAATATGCCTGAGCCTTAAGAGTTTTCTCTGCGGGATATATTTCTATGGATTTGATTCATGGATTTCTTCGAATATCACCGGAGCTGGCGCTTTTTCTTTCTCTCGCTGTAGGCACGTGGATTGGTAAATTCAAACTGGGCGCATATTTGCGCTGGACAAGAGAATTGCGGTCGCCATCGCAAAACTGAACTTGATCCAGCACAGCTCCAGCAGATGCAGGGGAATGTCGCGGTGCGATATGCGTTGACATACATCTTCGGCTCCCTGAGTACCATCATTATCCGCGTTAACATTCTTGCCAAAATTATGGGGCGCTCTATTCGTCAAGACGCAATAAAAGCTGAACAGGGACTGATGCATGGCGCAATCATACTGGCGCCAGGACAGATGCCTGCTTTACCTGAACTGATAGGTCGGGTGTTTCTGGCAGGAGCGGCCGCGAGCAGAAGCATTGCTCAGATTAAAGCGTTAGCTAACCCACTTTCCCGGTTACCGTTAAACGCATGAAACGCGGCGATAAAGTGATCGCCGTTACGCCTGACATGCCGCTTAATGACAACGACATTCTGTTACTTGTGGGCCGCCGCAAAGGCATCGTTGCCCTCGCCTCCACGCCGGGAAAAAAGCTGAATGCAGAGGATGGGCCGGAAATGCCCATGAAGACATCTGAAGTCTTTTAGATGGTATCAAGCGCGGAAGTCCCTGACAGGAAATTTGCCTTTGCCGGCCTCTGGCCTGCTGCGCGATCTGGGCGTGGCAGGATTCGTTGCCGTGGTTGGTTTACAGTGTGGCCTGCGGGCCGTAGAGACCATCAGGAACAACGGTATTTCTAAGGAGTTAATCGATAAGGCTGTGCAGAGAAACAGCAATGAGCATTATCCCGCCGACAATGTTGACGTACTTTTTCAGCATTCGCGGGTTAGTTTTTTTGGCTGAGAATACGAGCGTTTGAGTGATTGCAAAAAGCCAGATACTCATAACCGCTATATGAACTGATGCCAGTATAAGGTAGTTGTAAACGCCACCCTTCGCGCCTGCGAACTGTGAAACGACCGTCAAATAAAAAAGGATGGCTTTAGGGTTCAAAACATTAGCCAGCCAAGCCTCTTTTAAAGTCACGGAATGCTTTGCGCCAGTAAACCCGCCTGAATTTACCGTTATCCCACTCCGGATAAGCATCGCGCCTAACCAAAGCAGATAGACAGTTCCGGTTACTTTAAGCACAGCAAACGCTGCTGACGACGAGATGAGCACTGCCGTGATACCAAACCCTATAAAAAATGCATGGGTATATATGCCCAGAGCGGTTCCGGCGAGAGTTCTTAATAAACCTTTGTTACCTCCTGTCAGAGCACTGTTCATAACGAGAGTAAAGCTCGCTCCGGGAGACAGTGCAACAGGGAGTAAGGCTGGCATAAAGCCCAAAATGTTCATATCCATAGATTCTGGATAGTAATTGGCACTTTCTGAAATTGCCAGTGCAAGCGTTTCGCATATAGGCAATGTTCAGCTAAGCAAAAAGGGGAAATCTTTTTGACTAAAAGTCCGCTCTTCGCTCATAGCGACCTCGACTCAGTTAGCTTGTCCGCTTCGTGCCAGAAGCGGACATTGAGTATCACTTTCATGTAATCGATCGGAAGTGTTGTTATTCCATAAACGAATAATTTGACGTTACACTGGTATTGGCGCTATTAGTATGGCCCTTTCTGTCTGTATGACTTCCTCAATAAGGATTAAAAGATGGTCTCGTTTCGCTCAATGACAGAAGAAGAGTACTCTGCTTATCTGGAATATTTTATTCCTGATTATGCAATTGAGATAGCGTCAAATTATAGAATGTCTAAAAGTGATTCTCTAACGATGGCCAGGCAGGAAATATCAAAGTTGCTTGCGGAAGGAGTGAATACGCACGGGCAAATTTTACTGTCCATTTTCGCGAAATTAGATGTATTTGAGAGGCACGTAGGCTATCTCTGGTACAAACCAGACGCGGCAATGCGCACAGTATTTATCTATGATTTTCATATTTTTAATTCACTTCAGGGAGGGGGATTGGGTAAACAGGCTCTTCGCGCTTTTGAAGAGGATCTTCAGGATAAGGGTTTTAAAGAGATTAGACTACGCGTAGCTGGAGATAATGCTCGTGCTTTCCATGTATACGAGAGCAGCGGTTTTGGAGTAACGGGTATCAATATGAGCAAGTCAATCGTGCGTTAGGATATTAAATAACAGAATCAGCAATTGAAAACTACGCCTGCTTTCGTTCGCAGCGGACCTTCAGTTCAGTCCGATGGTCAGCTACGTGCTAAAAGCAGACATTGCTAACATCGGAATGTACTAATATGCGGGGTTCTGGCCAGAACTTCAGCGAATCACTTTCGCAAACTAAACCGTATAAAATCGTGAGGAAATAATGGTTGCATCATTAAATTATCATTAAATATAAAGACGTTAGATGATATGGAGATAACATCGTAGATATTATCGACAATGAGTTGTAGATGCGTTTTGAACACGGGCACATTAGCATCATCCGCTATGACAAATACAGTTTCATTACCTAAGCCGCCCCCATTAAACATCTCATCAGTAATTTCATGATCGCTGAATTCCATTTCATGCCACATAATTTTACCGCTATGCCATGGATATTGATGAAAAATATCCATTACCATGCTCAAATCATCTCCTTCCACAACATCAAAATCTGCCTTGAGCAATTCCTTACATTCTTCAAACAATGTCATGTCCATTCCCTTTGTAGCTGTTTATTTCTAGCATAACCGCTTAGAAGATTGTCGAAAAAATTATGAACTTCCGCTCCTCACTCATAGCGGACCTTGCCATATGCACACATTTTTTCAATGCCAGATGCGGGAGATGTTAAAGCGCTTTACCCAGATCAACGGTGAGCAGATGAACATGGGTAATCCACCCTAAAACCATTATGGTAACGAAGTCACGACTCATATTCACTGCCCTGGCCAGACGTTGAGGCAGTGAATACATCGTTTCTGAATAATTTATTGCAAATCTACATTCAACGCCGGTGCACCAAAACTTACTAACTCTGCATTAGACGCAGTAAAATAGTCGCGCCAGAATATCTCCAGTTGCTGAATGATTTTCCCTGAGCGATAATTATTTTTCGCGTCGGTATCAATCAATCCTGCACCTGCGACAAATACCTTAGCGCCGGCAAAATCCGCTAACAAATTCTGCTGTTTAACCTGCTGCAACGCTTTCTCAGGCGAAAGCAAACGCAGCGCGTTATTGCGGTAGAAGCTATCAAAAGCGCTGTTTTCCAACATATCGGAGATCAGAAACAGAGTGCGTGACGCGTTTTCATCCTGCTCAAGATCGTGACTAATGCGTTTCAGGCTATCGAGGATCTCGCTTTTAGCGATGTTATCGCCCTTCTCAGCGAAACTTTTTGCCATCAACCCACCCATTGCGCTCGCGAAATATTGCTTTTGCTCACTCAGGCATTTGTCGAGGTTCTTCAAACTCTCCATGCCTTGATTGTCGCGGATCTTCTTGTCCGTGAGTAGCGGCTCCAGACGTCCATCAAATAAGCGCTGCATGAAATTGTTCTGCAACAACGCCGAGAACTGATACAGCACCACATGATCGCCGGGCTGGCTAAAACGCATAATCTGCTGCCAACTGGCATTTTTGATCTGCAGCGGCACTTTAACCGTTTGATCAATAATCACCACCAGCTCACGACCGCTGTTGGCCGGGCGATATTGACTGAGTTTGGCATAGTCATAACAGCTCGGGATATCGTTGCGATCCGCAGCCTGCGCCAGGGCACTCACCCCGGCTAACAGCAGCAAACACCATTTGCTGATCTTCACCTGATTACCCTCTGGCCTTATTAAGCACGCGCTGCACTTTACGACGACTGAGCAGTGCTTCCATTGGCAGACCCAAATCCTCAGCCACCAAACGCAGTTCTTCATCATCTAAGGCTGTCAAATCGCCCAACTCCGCGATGCGCGCCTTTTCATCGGCGTTAGCAGCAGGTGCCGTTTCCAGTGCCACCGGTGCAGGTGTTGGCGTTGTAGGTTCAAATACCAAAGCCGGTTCTGGCTGATGTACCGGGCGCTCTGGAGCAACGGTAGCGCGTGTGGCGTTAAATTGCTGATGCTGATCGTCGGCCAGTGCTTTATCGCGCTGCTTACCGCGCACGTAATCGTCGAAGGTCCGAACATCAGTTTGTGCAATGCTGGCGCTACTGGCGCGTTGCATCGCCATACGATTCTGCAAGCTTGCCAGTTTATCCTGCGCATCACGCTCTACGCGCTCACGGCGCATGGCGTACCACGCGGCAAACTCTTCAGAGCTACTGAAATTACCAATATATTTCGCCGCCAGGCGCGATTCGATGCCGACCAGAGAACGGTAATAACCAATCAAAATACCGATAATCTGCACGCCAATGAAAATCACCGACAGAATAATGAAGGTCAATTTGGAGGCGAACACGCGGTTGTCACTGACCTCTTTCGCCGCTTGCTTATCAGCCAGCTGATTATCTTCCACCGCTTGCTGTGGCAACTCAAAAGGTGAAGCGTTGCTCGCCGCGCTGGTTTGGCTGAACGGCGTGCCATTGACGGCCTGGGTTTCGGCGGCATTAATGGTTGCCGCACGAATGAAATAGGCACCTACCGCAAAGGTGACGATCAGCAGCAGCGTCACAACCGTTTGTACATATTGCGGTTTTGCGCCAATACCGTGGTTCACACGGTTGAGCATCTGCAAATAGCTGGGTGCATCATCGTCAATGCGGCTGTTTTCCAGCGAGACGCGGTTGTCTTTGACCAACGCCTGCGCATGGCCTTCCAGACGCGCTTCTTTATGCCAGTAGCGGATTTTGCTCAGCAGCGTATTTTTGTGTAACTGCGTGCCCATTAAATGCGTTGCGGGCACTAAAATCACACCAATCAGCACCGAAACCACAATCGCCGACAGCTCCGCCTGGTTCGCAGAGATGTTGTTGGCAATGAATGGCGAAAGTACCAGCGCAAAGATAAAGGCCTCCAGAATGACGAGGGCGATACTGCATAACCACAACACCACGCTGGTCGGTTTGCGGCCCCGCTCATCCACTTTGTTCAGATAGTTAACGCAGCGCAGATAAAAATCGGCATCGCGGTTTGAAATGCTATGAAATTGATAAAACTTGCCACACAACGCTTCTTCAGCCGGATGCCAGATGCGTCCGCCGGTGCCCGCACGGCGAGATTCATGGCTACGCGACAAACGGGTGATGTGGCCAAACAGCGGTAGGGAACAAAACAGGTTGAGAAAGAAGTAACGAACTTGATCCAACCATTTGATCACGCCAAGTGTTAGCGCCAATAGCCCGAAAAGCGGCCAGAAGATATAGCGATAGGTGGCAATCGCCTGCATTAAGGTATCTAAAATTTCCATAAGAGAGTTATCCGTTTATCCACGCTGAGGTGCGTAATTGGCCAGCCACGGCTGACGATGATTGCTATAAAAGAGCTGTCCTTGTTGCGCAGGCTTGCCCGATTTCGGCAGCAAGAGGTCGACGCACGAGATCGGTTGTTGCTGGGCATCGGCGATGTAGACGCGGTAAAGAATGCTGTCTTCACCTTCCCAACTGTTGGCGACACTTGCCATGCCTTGTAGCGCCTTGCGGTTGCCCTGCGCATAATTTGGCGTGATGAGCACTCGTGGGTTTTGCGTTACCACGGCACCCTCTTTGAGAACAAACACTGGCGTCAATGTCACCAGGTTGCCATTCACCAATCCAGCCCACGCGCGCCCGTTCATATTGGGCAGATATTCCCGCGTATCATGCTGATCGATCGCCTTACCGCTGGCTAAATTCTTAGCCAGCCCACTGACGCGGGGAAGATCGGTGAGACAGCTACCGCTGACACTGCTGGCCTGGGCCTGACTAATCAGGCTGAAACCTTGCGACAGCGGCATTAAGTTGCTGGCGAGACCCGTAACCTGTGCGCTGATAAGCTTGCCACCGAAATCGACAAAGTTAACGGGATTGCTCTCAGCAATGGCTTGAGTGGGTTGGGTCACCACTTCCGGCGCTTTTACTTCAGCGCTTTTTGTCGCAGCCTTCTTGCTGGCTATACGTGGTGCCGCCCTGGTGGTTGAAGTACGCGCCAACGTATTTTCAGAAGCAGAGTTGTGGCGCAAATACAGTGGGTTATTGCTTTCCAGCGCCAGGCGTTGGCGTAACAGTGTTTCATTCGCCAACGCCACGATTTCAACCCGGCGGTTTTGTGCCCGACCCGAAAGGGAATCGTTATCCGCCAGTGGACGTGAGGAACCCACGCCCTGGAAATAGAGTTGGCTGGCTTTAATGCCACTTTGCTCCAGTACTAGCCCAACGTTGCGGGCACGCGCTTCAGAAAGTTGCTGATTGTGTTCGGCGTTGCCCGTGGCGTCCGTATGTCCCACCACCAGCAAAACATCGTTGGAGGATTGCTGGCCGCCTTTCATCGCTGTGGCAATTTTTTGCACCTGACGCATGCCGCTGCTGGTCAGTTCTGCACTGTCGATGGCGAACATGGTACCGTCCTCAACTTGTGCAACAATCCCAACCGGCTCCTGCTTGCTGTTCTCCTGCGCCTTAAGCGCCTGAGTGCTTATGCGAATTTTTTCTTCCTGGGCGACTTTAGCCAGCGCCTGTTCACGATTCTGCCAAACGTTCCCGACCACGCATCCCGCTACGCCGCCTGCCAGTCCACCCACCAGGGCTTTCCGGGCGTCGTGAGTCACCAGATAAGTGATGCCGCCACCCAGTGCGGCACCGCCGATACAACCGGCAGCGGTACCGTAATCACGAGCAAAGTCATTCATTGAGGCACAACTGGAAGTCAAAGAAGCGGCGATCAGCACGGATGCAGCTTTTTTAGAAATGGGTAAATTCACATCAAATCCTTGATTGAAAAATCCTCTGTCGTGCGGAGGAAACAATGATTAATGGTTGAGGCTAATTGATAAAAAAAATTCACAGGTTTGTATCGGCAGCAATGCCGATGACTTTAGACCTCAGTGGAGAATTTCTTCTATTCAAGGAGATAGAGGATTAAAACGGATTGACGCAGGAGGAAGTGATGAAATTACGTTAGTAATATTATCTAATCACCGCGCGATTTATCGCGCAATAGGTGTTTGATGAATATGGACACGCGTGGCAAGTTTGACCAAACGCCAATCCTGATGGCCGTTAATAATCGGGTTCGCCTGCGCTTTTGACGGCTCAACCGCCGTTTTGCGTTTTCTGCTTCAGGATGCGCACGCGATTATCGGAAAGATCTTCGATCAACCATGCATGCAGCACGTCCAGACGATCATCGCTGCCCCACCCTGGAAATCTTACGTTAACCACTTCTGCGCACAGAATCACGCGCAGGTGTCTTATCTCGGCGGGAATTTTCACGGCGTCACAGATGCGGCTTTGAATGCGATGGGAAGCTCGCGCCGCCGCTGAGATTCAGGGCTTCACCAAAACCGTGGCGTGGCACGAAAGAACGCACCGCGATGCCGGATATCGCTGGTTGCGCGAATTATTGTTCACCACGGTCAGCAGCGATGATGTTGTTTAAAGATAAATCTGCCTGACAGGATTCAGCCTAAGGTTGACTTAACCTTTATTTCTTAATCTGGCGCCATCTTCACTGTTACGGATGGACCAATGACGTTTTCGCTGCGCAAAAGACCGACGCTAAGTCGGCTGACGTTTATTTCGCTATTTTCAATTTATATTGCGGTGTTCCTGAATATTGCCTTTTATCGTCAGGTGATTGCAGCAATGCCGCTTGATACGCTGCGCACGATATTCGTCTTCGTCTCAATGCCGCTGGTGGCATTTAGCGTGATCAATATTATCTCTACGCTCGCTTCTTTTGTTTGGCTTGACCGGCTTATTCTTGCGCTGTTCGTATTAGTGGCGGCGGCTGCGCAATATTTCATCTGGACCTTCGGCATTGTTATTGATCGCTCGATGATCGTGAATATTCTGGATACCACACCGTCCGAGTCCTTTGCTTTATTGTCGCCTAAGTTAATTATCACGCTGGGTGGCAGCGGCCTGCTCGCTGCCCTTTTGGTATTCTGGATTCGGATTAAACATAACGAACCTCTGTGGAAAAACATCGCCAAACGCGCCGCGTCAATTGTGGTGTCGGTCATCTGCATCGCCCTGGTGGCGACATTTTTCTATAAGGATTACGCCTCGCTGTTTCGTAACCAAAAAGAGCTGATCAAATCGCTCAGCCCGTCGAACTCCATTGTGGCGACACTTTCCTGGTATCGCCACAGCCGCACCGCCAATTTGCCGCTGGTGAAAATTGGCTTAGATGCCAAACAAAAGCCGCAGATGCTGGCGGGTGCAAAGCGCAATCTAACGATTTTGGTGGTGGGTGAAACCACGCGCGCGGTGAATTTCCAGCTTAATGGTTATGGCCGCGAAACCACGCCGTTGCTGGCGAAAGATGACGTCTCTTATTTCCCCAATACGCAATCCTGCGGTACCGCTACCGCGGTCTCGTTGCCATGCATGTTCTCGAATATGCCGCGCGCGCATTATGACGATCAGCTCGCTGAACATCAGGAAGGCATGCTCGATATTATCCAGCGCGCCGGCGTGCAGGTTTTATGGAATGACAATGACGGCGGCTGTAAAGGTGCCTGCGATCGGGTTCCGCATCAGGAGATGACCAGCCTGAATCTGCCGAATATGTGTCACGATGGGGAGTGTTATGACGAGGTATTATTTCACGGTATCGAGGACGTTATTAAAAACCTTAAAGGCAACGGCGTGATCGTACTGCATACCATTGGCAGCCACGGCCCAACCTATTACAACCGTTATCCGCCGCAGTTTAGAAAATTCACGCCGACCTGCGATACCAATCAAATTCAGGATTGTTCGCAACAGCAGCTGGTGAATACCTACGACAACAGCATTCTGTATATCGATTACATTGTCGATAAGGCGATCAATGTATTGAAGGCACATCAGGATCAATACACCACCAGCCTGGTGTATTTATCGGATCACGGTGAGTCATTAGGGGAAAATGGTGCTTATTTGCACGGTATGCCGTATGCGATTGCACCTGATGTGCAGAAACATGTGCCGATGCTGATTTGGCTGTCACCAGATTACCAGCAGCGTTATGGCGTGAGTAAACGCTGTGTCGATAAACAAGCGGCGCATAAGGGTTATTCGCAGGATAATCTGTTCTCCACCGTGCTGGGATTGACGGGGATTCAGACCAGCGAGTATCAACCTGCGGATGATATTTTGGCCGGTTGCCGGATCGTGCAGGGGTAAATGCCAGAAGGTCGCCATGAATGGCGACCCACATCACGCAGCTACCCGATCCGCCCCCAACAAATCCAATATCCTGCTGCGCAGCGCCACCAGCTGCGGATCATCGCGACGGCGCGGCCACGGCAGATTCACCTCGATCACATCCACCACTTTCGCCGGTCTTGGGCTGAATACCACCACGCGATTCGCCATCACCAACGCTTCTTCAACATCGTGCGTCACCATCAGCGTGGTGAACTGCTGCTCCTGCCACAGGTCGACAATCTCCTGCTGCATCCGCAACCGCGTCAGGGAATCGAGCTTGCCGAGCGGTTCATCGAGGATCAGCAAACGCGGCACGTTAACCAGCGCGCGAGCCAGCGCTGCACGCTGCGCCATACCGCCCGAAAGCTGATGTGGCCAGGCACGGGCAAACTGCCTGAGGCCGACGCGATCCAGCATCGCGTTGATACGCTGTTCGCGCACTGGCCGGCTCTCCCCACGAATCTGCAAACCGAGACCGACGTTGTCATAGACGGTGCGCCACGGATAGAGCGTGGGATCCTGAAACACCACCACGCGCGACGGATCGGGCGCGGTGATCGCTTTGCCCTCCTCCGCCAGTAACCCGCTGGCGGGCGGTTCGAGGCCAGCCAGCAAACGCAGCAGCGTCGATTTGCCACAGCCGGACGGCCCCAGCAGCGCGACAAATTCACCGGCCTCTACCTGCAAATTAATATTCTCCAGCACCGGTAAATCTTCGCCTTCTAAGGTGAAGTGATGATTCACCTTCTCAATCGCAATATTAACGCCCGCCGAAGTGGTAGCCATATTTTCGCTCCTGCTTGATTTGCTAAGAAATAAAGCATAAGCCTCGCCTTTCCCACATCGAAATAGCCATTTCGGCAAACCTATCCGCAAATATTCATAATGAAAAACTGCATGATGTCATGCGGGATTGTTATTTGGTCGCGCTAATTGCCTTTGCCATAGTGCCTGTGAACTTTATCTACAAGGAAGACAGGATGGCATTGCAACGATTCTCTCTGAGCCGCCGCGCGTTATTACGCGGGCTGGGTCTCTTTAGTGCCGGCGTGGCGGTAAATCCGTTGCTGAGCAGCAACGTGTTTGCCGACGAAAAATCCCTCAAAACCATCAAGCTGGCCTGGGGGCAAACCGCAGTGTGTCAGTCACCGATATCTGTGGCGCTGAAGCAAGGCTTCTTTAAAAAGTACGGCTTGAATGTTGAGCCGGTGAACTTCAGCGGCCCCACCGATGCGCTGTTACAGGCGATTGCCACCGGTCAGGCCGATGGCGGCATCGGCATGGCGCTGCGCTGGCTGAAACCGCTGGAGCAGGGTTTTGATGTGGATCTCACCGTCGGCACGCACGGCGGCTGCATGCGTTTACTCGCGCCGCAAAATAGCGGCATCCGCGATGTGAAAGATTTGGTGGGCAAATCGGTGGCGGTCAGCGATCAGGCCAGCCCGATTCGCAACTTCTTCGCCATTCAGCTGGCGAAACAGGGCATCGATCCCGATAAGCAGGTCAACTGGCTGCAATATCCGCCCGACCTGTTTGGCGAAGCGCTGCGCAAAGGCGAAGTGCAGGCGCTGGCTACCGACGATCCACAGGGCTGGCTGCTGAAGAAGCAGCACAACCTGGTGGAAGTCGATAACAACCTAAAAGGCGAATACGCCAACCTCACCTGCTGCGTGCTGGGCCTGCGCGGCTCGCTGGTACGTGACGATCCCGCCACCGCGCGTGCTATCACTCAGGCGATTGTCGATGCGCAGCAGTGGACCGCCGAACATCCGGACGAGACGGCGAAAATCTTCCAGCCGTTTGTGCCCGGCTCCGTCGCGGTGGAGGATATCGCCGCGATGCTGAAAGAGCACACTCATAGTCATCACTCCACCGGCACGCAGCTGCGCAAAGAGGTGGCGGTTTATATCGATGAGCTGAAAAAAATCAACGTGATCCGCCCGGATACCGATGCGCAGCGCTTCGCCGAACACTATGTGCCGGAGCTGTTGCCGGCGGAATCCGCCCATCAGCACGCCAGTAACATGGCGCACATGAGCAACATGTCGAGTTAAGGAGACGAGAATGGCCAGTGAAACCCTGACGATTGCCCGCAACCGTGATGTGCCGCGCCGCCTTCAACCGGCGGTTTGGGCTGCGCTTCTGCTGTGGTGGGCGCTGGTCGCGCTGATGGTGGCGGTTCCAGATAAGCCGCAGGGGTTTGCCGCCCCGCGCTTTGTCAATGAAACGCACGAGCTGTTTGCTGCCATCGCGCTGCTTCTCACCGGGCTGGCGATTGCCTCGGGTCTGTTCCCGCGACTGACCTTACTCGCGCCGCTCAAACGCAGCGGTCCATGGCTGATTGTGCTGGCGCTGCTGATTGGCCTGTGGGAAACCGTTACTGGCAAACTGGCGCTGCTGCCCGCGCCGTTTTTCGCCCCGCCGCGTGCGCTGGTCGAAGCCTATGCCACCGATTGGCCGCGCCTGCTGGATAGCGTGCTCAATTCGCTGCGTCTGCTGGCCTTCGGCTTTATCTACGGCAGCGTGGTCGGCTTTATTACCGGCGTAGCGATTGGCTGGTCGCGCGGCTTGGGTTATTGGGTGCATCCGATTCTGCGCTTCCTTGGCCCGGTGCCTTCTACCGCGCTGCTGCCGCTGTCGCTCTACTTCTTCCCGTCGAGCTTCTCGGCGGCAGTATTCCTGATTGCACTGGCGACCTGGTTCCCGGTGACGGTGCTGACCTGGTCGGGCGTTTCCAGCGTTGATACGCGTTATTACGATGTGGCGCGCACGCTCGGCGCCAATTCGCTGTTCCTCGTGTTGCGCGTGGCGGTGCCGGCAGCGCTGCCGCACTTGTTTGTCGGCCTGTTTATGGGTTTAGGCGCGTCGTTCTCGGTGCTGGTGGCGGCGGAGATGATGGGCGTGAAATCCGGGCTCGGCTGGTATCTGCAGTGGGCGCAAGGCTGGGCGGCTTACGCCAATATGTACGCCGCGCTGATTGTGATGGCGCTGCTGTTCTCTTCGCTGATCTCCCTGCTATTCCTGGTGCGCGATCGCCTGTTGTCATGGCAGCGCAGCGCGGTGAAATGGTAACGACATACATTGCGTAATAAATTGCGCCGCCACGGTATGTGCACCCATCCGTAGCGGCGCGATTTATCGCGCAATCATTCAGGCTAATCTCATCTATTTATGAGGTCGATTATGGCTGCAAAAATTTCTGCTTCTATCACTGAACTGATTGGCAACACGCCGCTGCTGCGCCTGTCTCGCTACGCACAGCAACACGATATTCAGGCCGATTTGGTCGCCAAACTCGAACTGTTTAATCCCAATCACAGCGTGAAAGATCGCATCGCCCTCAGCATGATTGAAGCCGCCGAACGCAACGGCATTATTCAGCCCGGCGATACGCTGGTTGAAACCACCAGCGGCAACACCGGCATTGGGTTAGCGGCGATTGCGGCGGCGAAAGGCTACAAGTTCCGCGTCTATATCAATGATTTCGTTAGCATCGAACGCAGCCAGATTATTCAGGCGTACGGTGCCGAAGTGGTGCCGTTCAGCACCATTGAAGGCTTCAAAGCGTTTTACGATGCCAGCAACGGCGATTTCGTCGCCGCCACCAAATGGCTGGCCGAGCAGGTCACCGCAGCGGAACCGGAAGTGCACTTCCTGCTGCAGCTGGATAATCCGGCCAATCCGGCGGTGCATGAGCGCACCACCGGGCCAGAGATCTGGCGCGATAGCGGCGGCGAGCTGGATATTTTTATCGCCGCCGTCGGCACCGGCGGCACGCTCTCCGGCACCGGACGCTATCTCAAACAGCAGCATCCGGGATTACAGGTGATCGCCGTGGAGCCGGGCGTGGGTTCACAGCCGAGCGAACTGCGTCCGGATCCACTGGAAATTACCGGCGTGCATGCGTTCAGCAACCAGACGCCTGAGCGTATTCCTGCCAATCTCGATCACCGCGTTTACGATGAAGTGATCGCGGTGGAAACCTGGCAGGCGTACACAGCGGCGCGGCAGCTGGCGCTGAGCGAAGGTGTGCTGGTGGGGGATTCCTCCGGGGCAGTGTTGTGGGCGGCCCAACAGGTTGCAGCGCGACTGGAGAACCGTGGCAAGCGCATTGTGGTGTTGCTGGCCGATGGCGGCAGCAGTTATTTAACCACCCAGCTGTTCGCGCATCAGGTACCAGCCGAATCGCTGAAGCTGGCGAGCGCCGTGCAGACCTCCAGGAAAATCGCCTGAAAATAATGCGCGATAAATCGAGCCGCTACAGAGTCCTGCATGTATTCGTAGCGGCGCGATTTCAATTTAAACCAGCACGTTGCTGGTAATCCCCTTAGCAAACAACAGCGGATCGGTTTCCGGTCGTAACACGTTGATCGCCTTTAAATCACGCGCATACACGTCGATCTCATTCACAAACGCGTTCCCCACCGAATAGTGTCCGTGCGTATGTGTTTTCAGCACGCTGGCGATCTCTTGCGGCGTGGTGTTGAGTGCCTGGCCGTTAAACTCGCTGCCAATCGCTTCGGGATGTTTGGCCGCATAAGCATGCGCCTGCAAAATCGCGTGGGTGATCGCCGCCGCCACTTCCGGCTGCTCGCGAATCAAACTGCCGCGCGTGCCCACCACACAGCAGCTCAGTCTGGCGTACTCGTCCATTAAGTTGGTGCCAATCTCGCGGTAGCCCGGCTTCTGGGTTAAGCGCCACATCACCGGATCGGAACCGCTGGCGGCCTGAATCTCGCCCTTCTCCAGCACCATCGGCAGCAAATCCTGCGGGAACACGCGCCAGTCGACATCGGTATTGGGATCGACGCCGTGCTTTTTCAGCATCAGCGAGAAGAAGTTTTTATCCGCGCCCGCCATGTCGGTGACGCCAATGGTTTTGCCTTTAAGCTGCTCCAGCGTGGTCGGCCCGCCATCGCGCGCCAGCAGGCGCATACAGCCGCCGTGCGTGCCGGCGGTGAGTTTGACGTCAAAGCCCTGCTCCAGCGCTTTCAGCCAGCGCAGCGCCATGCCGATGGCGGCTTCGGCTTTGCCGGTGGCGATGGATTCCAGCAGCAGTTCGGTTGAGTTGCCGAAGTTAACAAACTCCACTTCCAGGTTGTGCGCTTTGAAGAAGTTATGCTGATCGGCCACCACCACCGGCGCGAGGCAGATGGCGTTGAGATTCACCGCCAAACGCACATGCGTCGGCTTTGCCAGCGCCCATTTTCCGGGGCCATCTTGCAGTAAATCGCCGGGCATCTGCATGCCCGCCATATGATCGTCGGCAAACACGCGGCCCGGTAACGTTGCCGCCATCGCCGCGGCGGCGGAATATCCCAGAAAATGCCGACGGGAAACTAAATAATTATTTGGCATTAAATGACTCCCAAAAATAAATGCAGGTGAAGGTGTTGACCCTAATTAATGGCTCGCGCAGAAACAGCCATTGCAAATTAACACTTCCACCGGCGGCAGAATTATGCCGATTCCGCATGTATATAGCCGGTTTATTGCTTTTACAGCGGTGGCAGAACAGGAAACAATTAAGCCTGATTTAATAAGGGGATTAATAACGCATGGCAAATAACCCGCCCTTTCTGGCTGAAATATTGCCGGTGATTATTCAGGCCTTAGAAAAAGACGCTGAAGAAGTTGATCGCAGCGGCGAATTTCCCAAAACCGCTTTTAGCGTGTTGCGGCAGCATGGCTTGCTGCACTTTGTATTGCCGACGGCGTCGGGCGGCAGCGGCGGCGATCTGCTGGCAAGCCAGGCGATTATCCAGGCCGTGGCGCGCGGCGAACCTTCTGCGGCGCTGATCCTCATCATGCAGTATCTCAACACGCGTCGCCTCGACGACAGCTCAAACTGGCCAGACGCGGTGCGCCGCAAGGTGGCGGAGAGCGTGATTCGCGACGGTGCGCTGATTAACGCGCTGCGCGTCGAACCCGAATTAGGCACGCCCGCGCGCGGCGGATTGCCCGCCACCCGCGCACGCCGCACCGCCGAAGGCTGGCGCATCAGCGGCGAGAAGATTTACTCCACCGGCAGCTATGGACTGAGCTGGTTTCTGGTGTGGGCCAGCAGCGACGATGCCGATCCGCTGGTCGGCGGCTATCTGGTGCCAGCCAACGCGCCCGGCATCCACATCATTGATGAGTGGGATCACCTCGGCATGCGCGGCACCTGTAGCCATCGCGTGGTGCTGGACGAGGTGCTGATCCCGCTCGATCACGCGGTCAACGTCGCGCCGTGGAGCACGCCGCGACCCGGCCTCAACGAAGAGGAATCGCTGTGGATGGCGGTGCTGCTCGGTTCGTTGTACGACGCCATTGCGCATAGCGCGCGCGACTGGTTTATCGGCTTTTTGCAGCAGCGCGTGCCGGCCAATCTTGGCGCACCGCTGGCATCATTGCCGCGCTTCCAGGAGCTGGTTGGCCGCATCGATACGCTGCTGTTTACCAGTCAAACCCTGCTGAGCAGCGCAGCCCACGGCCACGTCGCCAGCGGACATGCCGCGCAAATTAAACAGGTGGTGACCGAAAACGCCATTCGCAGCGTGCAGCTGATGGTGGAAAGCATTGGCAACCACGCGCTGACGCGCCACCATCCGTTACAACGTCACCTGCGTAACGTGCTTTGCGGCCGCATACCTACGCCGCAGGACGACGCCATTTTCACTTCCGTGGGCAAATCCGCCCTTTCTGCTGAGAGGAGTACATCATGACGCTGGAATTTATTGGGCTGGAGGGTAATCAGAAGAAATGCGGGCTGCCATAAAAAAGCCAGCTTAAGGTGATTTGACGGGGTTATTATAGGGTGCGCCTGACACGCACCCTAAATTTTGATTTAAAAACGATACGTCGCCGAGACGGAGAAATTACGTGGATCGCCGTACACGATACCGCCGTTGCTGACATTGGTGTCGTACTCTTTGTCGAACAGGTTGTTGATGTTTGCCTGCAGTGAGACGTTTTTGGTGACGTCGTAGCGTGCGAACAGATCCACCACCGAGTAGCTGCCCTGACGTGCGCGCCAGGTGCCTTCGCCGTCTGGACCGCCAATGTCGCCGTAGGTTTTCGACTGCCAGGTCACGCCACCACCCAAGGTCAACTGATCCAGCATCGGCAAGCGATAGCTGGTGAAGAGGTTGAATGAGGTGCGTGGCAGCTGAGAATTGTAATTCTCGCCTTCGCGATCTTGCGCCACATAACTGGTACCGCCGAAGGTCATCTGCCAGTTATCGGTTACCGCGCCGTTGACTTCAAACTCCACGCCACGGCTCACTACGCCACTTTTACCCACATAAATGGCATTGCCCGTTTCCGGGTTGGTTTGTCCGGTCGCTTCGCCAACGTTATCCAGTTCAGTGCGGAATACGGAGATCGAGGTAGTCAGGCGGCTGTTAAACCAGTCTGATTTCACGCCCGCTTCGTAGTTCTTGCCAATCACCGGCGCCAGGAATCCGCCCGAGGCATCCTGATAATCCTGCGGCTGGAATACCGAGGTGTAGCTGGCATACGCCGACCAGTTGTCGTAGAAGTCCCAAATCACACCACCGTACGGCGTGATGTTGTTCTTCTCCATCTCTTCGCTCAGCGTCTGACGATTCCAGTTGGTATAACGCGCGCCCAGAATCACATGCAGCGGATCGGCCAGCGAGATGCGTGTTGCCAGATAAGCAGATTTCTGACGCACCAGCTGTGTATCTGAAGCCGGTTCGCGCGGATCCCAGTTAGATTCCGGGAAATCGCCGTTGTAGTTATTGAAGTTACCCAGCTCTGCTGATGAGATGTTCTCCCACGAGCTGTAGTACTTGTTGTCCTGACGACTGTAGTTAACGCCAATCATCAGCTCATGCTGACGTCCCAACAATTCGTATGGGCCGCTGGCGAAGGCATCCACCGCATCCACTTTACGTTTACCGGTGTTATAGCCGGTGCCGCCGATAACTGGATAGCCGGCGTAAGAGGAAGAGCCCGCGCCGGTGGTTTTATCAAAGAAGCCATCGATATACAGCTGTTTGCTGTCGAGGAACATTTCGTTGTGTGTGCCGTTAAGCGTAATGTTCCAGCCGTTATCGAAGTTTTGCTGCAGGTTAACAAAGACCTTTTTGTTTTCTTTGTTGTTGTAAGCCCAGTCTGGCGCGGTGTTGTAACCACGACGCGCTTTGATCTGAGAACCGTCGGTATACCAGCGCGGGGAACCGCTCCACATTGGCGAGTCGGTGTTGACCTGGGTGAATTCGTAACCAACCGACAATTTGGTGGAATCGGTCAGATCAGCGTCAACCACGCCGTAGACGAACTTTTTGTCTGCGCCGTAGCGTTCGATAAAGCTGTTTTTGTCTTCGTAGCCCGCGACCAGGCGACCACGCACGTTCCCTTCAGGCGACAGCGGTGCAGAAAGATCGGCAACGTAACGCTGCTTGTTCCAGCTGCCGTAGCTGGCGGAAACATCACCGGTAAACTCTTTGCTATCGGCGTGCTTACGCACCATGTTGATGGAGGCGGAAGGATTACCTGGGCCAGTCAGCAAGCCGGTGGCACCGCGCACCACTTCGACGCGCTCATACAGCGCCATGTCGCTCTGCGCGTCGCCAAGGTTCCAGCGTGAGGCGAAGGCAGTTGGAATACCGTCGACCATATAGTTGTCGATCAGGAAACCGCGCGAATAGTAGTTAGTGCGGTCCATATCGGAAGAGACGCCGTGGATACCGGTGGTGTTCTTCAGCACATCGTTCAGCGATTGCAGCTGTTGGTCTTGCATACGCTGCTTGCTGACGATTGAAACCGATTGCGGAATATCGCGCGCGGTGAGCGCCATTTTGGTACCGGCACGCGTCACCGGTACGCTGTAATCCTGTGCCGCCTGCTGTTGCTGATCGGCGTTGGCGCTGGCATCCACGTTCAGCGTCTGTTCGGTGTTGGTGGTCTCTGCTGCCTGCGCGATACCCGACGCAACCATCACAGCCAGTAAAGAGAGACGTAACGCACGCTGAGGCGCACTGCCGGGTTTCCTGACGCGCAAATCACTGAAAGACATACGATTCCTCAATCAACTTATCGTTATTTTTTTGCGGCACCGCTGCTGACGTCGGAAAGAGGAACGACAGTAAGGAAGCCGTTAAGAAAGCAAATGAGAAATATACGCATTAAGATTTCCAATGCAAGAAATTGTTACCAGTTTACTGACACTTTTACACTTGGTGAAAAGCCTTATTCTTCAACGAGTAATAGTTGACTTACGTTATTTTCAGGAAGGTTCATGGCGTGGCTTTCGGCAACTATGTGAAATTGAACAGATTCTTATGTGTACGGCAACCATTTATGGCGACCTTCACACGCACCGCATACACACGCATATTAAATCACCCACTATTATTCTCCTTACTCTCCCGCGTCACGTGAATAAGCCAAATAGCTCGATAAAGCGTCACGGAATATAAAGGAATCTCTGATCACCCGGATATTTTACAGACAATTCTGCCCACGTTTGATTATTTTAATTTGGCAAAAAATCTCGTAGAATGCTTCCCTTTACACCAGTCAAATAAGTAATAAGGATTAATACATGAGCGATGCACTTAAAGCATTGAACAATCTTCGTACGCTGCGTGCCGAGGCGCGTAATATTGACGTCGCAGCATTAGAAGAGATGCTGGAAAAATTCGCCGTGGTCGTCGCAGAGCGCCGTGAAGAAGCGGAAGCAGAAACTGCAGCTCAGCGCGAAAAAGAAGAAAAGCTGGCGCTGTATAAAGAGATGTTGTTGAAAGATGGCATTGATATTAGTGACCTGGCGCAATTAACTACCCAGGAAAGCAAACCCAAGTCGAAACGTGCTCCGCGCCCCGCGAAGTATAAATTCATCGACGAACAGGGGAACGAGAAATTGTGGACCGGCCAGGGCCGTACGCCATCACCGATTAAAGCCGCACTGGAAGCGGGCGGTTCAATGGATGATTTCCTGATTTAATCGGTGACTTGCTGTACAGCGCATGAACAGTAAAAACGCAGCGTAAGTGCTGCGTTTTTTCGTTATTAATTCTGCGCGTTAATCTGTTTGATATACGCTTTTAAAAAGTCGTAAACATAATCCTGGCAAGCGATACCGGATTGCGCATCATACTTGCCGTTAAGTCAGATAATCCCCCGGAAATATCTGACGTCTTTTACTAATAAGCTTATTTCATAACCGCACAGGCCTGCGCAATTCTGCGGCCCGCTTCACGCACCGTTTCAATGTCGGTGGCAATCGACAAACGGAAATAAGGTGATAATCCGTACGCGCTGCCCGCCACGCCAGAGACACCGCTTTCCAGCAGATAATTCATCACATCCTGCTCGCTTTCGATCTTCTGACCATCGGGACGCGTTTTACCTAATAAACCGGCGCAGCGACAGAAAATAAAGAACGCGCCATCAGGATTAAGCACGTCAATTTCCTGCACCGGCTTTAACAGCGCCATAATCGCATCGCGGCGATCCTGATAAGCCGTGCGTTGCGGCGGCAGGAAGTCGAGTCCACCGTTATACGCCGCCACCGCTGCAGCCTGACTGATCGCGCTGGCACCGGAGCTGTTTTGCGACTGCACCACCACCATCGCGTCGATCAACGCTTTAGGCCCGGCACCGAAACCGATGCGCCAGCCGGTCATGGCGTAGGTTTTCGACACGCCGCCCACCAGCAGAATACGGTCGGCTAAATCCGGCGCAACGTGCAGCAGGCTAATATGTTCACGGCCATCAAACAGAATATGTTCGTAGAGTTCATCCAGCATGATCAGCACATCAGGATGATCGCGCAGCACCGTCGCCAGCGCGATCAGCTCATCTGCGCTGTACACCATACCAGAAGGATTGCCGGGATTGTTCAGCACCAGCCAGCGGGTTTTGGCGGTGATCGCCTGCGCCAGCTGTTGCGGCTGCAACTTGTATTCCTGCTCCAGCGGACACGCCAGCAGCACCGCTTCGCCGCCGTTGAAACGCACGCTATCCGGGAACGTCGGCCAGTAAGGCACCGGCACAATCACCTCATCGCCTTCATTCAGCGTGGCGGCAAAGGCGTTGAAGATAATCTGTTTGGCACCGTTGGCGATGCAAATTTGCGCCAGCTCATAATCGAGCTGATTTTCATTTTTCAGCTTAGCCAGCACCGCTTTGCGCAGCGGCGTGGTGCCATTGGTCGGCGTGTAGCGCGTCTCACCGGCTTCCATTGCCGCCACCGCCGCCTGACGAATATGCGCGGGCGTATCAAAATCTGGCTCACCGGTGGTGAGATCGAGAATATCCACGCCCTGCTCTTTCAGCTGGCGCGTCAGTTGACGCGCCGCCGCATTGGCAGAGAGCGACACGGACTGCACACGCTTTGATAAGGTGACCATGTTGAGCTCCTGAATGGGTTAGACCACCGGCAAGCCGAGGTTTTCACGCAACGTGGCGAACTCGTAATCGTAACGGAACACGCCGCGACGGCGCAGTTCAGGGATCACCAGCTCAACAAACAGATCCAGCTGCTCGGACATGATCGCCGGCATAATATTGAAACCATCCGCGCCGCCCTCGTTCATCCACAGCTCGAAATCGTCAGCGATATCTTCGGCGGTACCGACAATCACGCGATGTCCGCGTGAACCAGCAGCCACCGCCGCCAGCTCGCGCAGCGTCAGATTTTCGCGTTTCGCCATATCGGTCATCAGTTTAACGCGGCTCTGGTTGCCCTCGCCAAGAGGCACTTCTGGCACCGGACCATCCAGCGGGAACTGGCTGAGATCCATGCTGAAACGCAGCGACAGCTGACGCAGACCGTTTTCGATGTCCACCAGCGTGTTGAGCTCTTTCCACAGTGCTTTGGCCTCTTCACGCGTGCGGCCCACAATCGGCATCACGCCCGGCATAATCACCACATGATCCGGATTACGACCAGCGGCAATGACCTGATCTTTCTGCGAACGGTAGAAAGTTTGTGCTTCTTCGAGGCTGGCAGCCGCGGTGAAGATCACTTCCGCGGTTTCCGCCGCCAGTTTCTGACCATCGGCGGAGGAACCGGCTTCGATGATCACTGGACGACCCTGCGGCGAACGGGTGATATTCAGCGGACCCTGCACCTGGAAGTGCTCGCCTTCATGGTTAATCGGCTGGATTTTTTCATCAACAAAGTACGCACCGGTCTCTTTGTTCGGCTGCACCGCGCCCTCTTCCCAACCGGCCCACAGCTTGTCAGCCACTTCGAGGAATTCGCGCGCACGCGCATAACGCTCGGCATGGTTTGGCATATCGTTGCGGCTAAAGTTACGCGCTACATCGGTAGAGAACGAGGTCACCACGTTCCATGCCGCGCGACCACGGCTGATGTGATCCAGCGAAGAGAAGCTGCGCGCCATGGTGAACGGATCGCTAAAGGTGGTAGACGCCGTTGCCGCCAGACCGATGCGTTTGGTATTCACCGCCAGCGCCGACAGCATGGTCAGCGGCTCAAGGCGCGCCATGGTCGAGGGCAGACGATACATGCTGGTGGCCAGCGCATCGCCTACGAAGAACAGATCGAATTTACCGGCTTCGGCTTTTTTGGCGATGGTGATCAGCCAGTCGATGTCAGTTGGATCGCCGAGCTTTTCCGTCAGACGCCAGCCGCTGACGTGTTGTCCTACCGGCTGCACGAAAAGGCCTAAACGGATGCGGCGTTGTTGTTTTGAGTTAGCCATTAATTTGTCCTGGTCAATAAAAAGTGGTGCGATTTAAAACGTGTTCTCGGTCGCCAGCAGCGCCTGTTCCAGCGCATCGGCAGAGATGCGGAATGGCAGACGTTCGGCGCTGGCCGCCGGAAATTTAATCTGTTCTGCGATGGTGCGAATCGTCGCCGCGCGGTCACCGGTTAACGGCGCTAAGGTCAGCGGCATGTCGTACGCACGCAGCAGCGTCAGCAGATCGGCATCCGGCACGCCGTCATGCTCAATCAGCGATTGCACCAGCAGGCTGTAACCCACTTTTTCACCGTGCAGCCATTGATGCAGTTCCGGCTGATGCGTCAGACGATTGTGAATGGCGTGAGCAAAACCTGGCGTCGGCAGCACATCGCGCACGCTGTTGGCTAATCCGGCCAACACGATATTGGCATCGATGATTTTCACCAGCTCCGGCGTGACCTGCTGTTGCTGGTTAGCGGCTACCGCCGCCGGGCCCAGCTCGCGATAAAGATCCAGCGCGCGTTTGGCGGTCATCACTTTGAGATCCAGCGCCAGATCGTTGGGATTGTTACGCTGATACGGATAGAACTCATAATATTTTGCCAGCGCATCAACGATGCCGGCCTTCAGGTAACGCACGTCGCTGCGCGCGATAATCTCGCTATCGACCAGTACCAAATCCGGCATTTTGCCCAGCGGCTGGCTGCGCACATGGCCGCCCTGCTCGTTGTAAACAATCGCCACCGGCGACCAGGCAGCGCAAGTCGCGGCAACCGTGCCGAAGTTGATCACCTTGAGATCGGGCAGCTGGCTACCCACCGCTTTTGCCGCATCCAGCACGCGCCCGCCGCCGATCGCAAACAGCAGTTCAGCGCCCTGCCGCTCGACATTGTGCTTCAGGGTTTCAATCGCGGCATCGGTGCATTCACCGGTCAGATACTCTATTTCCCAGCGAATGTCATTGGCTTCAAGGCTCTGGGTTAATTCCGGATTAACGGCCTGCCAGGCGCGGGGGGAAGTAAAGACGCGAATATGGGAAGCGTAAGGTTTGATAAATTCACCGGCGCGCGCACGCAAACCGGATTCATGTGCATATGCACGCGGAGATTTGATCGCTAACACGGCGTCACCCTGATTAAGAATAAGGCTATAACGGATTAAATTAAGATAATTCAGAGGGTTAATACAGAATAGTTATAGCGCTATGTATTTTCTGCATACTACGGTAAATAACGATTTAAGCAATGCAAAAGGGGCGATTTCATTTTCACAAATTCGCATTAGCTTAGTTATTTTTCACATATAGCGGGGAATGGCTTTGCTGGTAATCTGAACCCTTATAACAGACGAGCACCTTGCGTAGCGGCGCAATTTATTGCGCGATGAATCGCGCCGCTATGGAAGGTGCCTGTTTTTTGATTCTCCGCCTGATGGCGGTTTTTTCCCGGGAATGTCTATGTCACTTGAATTTCGTCAGGTTAGAGAAGACGAGGTGGAAACCTATCAGGCGCTGATGCATGCCGCGTATGCACCCACGCTGGCGCTCGGCATTAAATTTGATGCCGCCACCGCCGACCTTGCCAAGACACTGCGTCATCTGAAGAGCCACGGTGTTTATGCCCTGTATGCCGATGATGTGATGGTCTCATCCGTTACCGTACGCTATCCGTGGGGACCGCTGCCCGGCCCGTTTGGCCTGCCGCATATCGGCTGGTTTGGCGCGCATCCCGATTATCCCGGCCAGCAATTTGGTCGTCAGGTGCAGGATCGTCTCGAGCAGGAGATCTTGCTGGGCCAGTTACGCGCGCCTGCGGTGTCGCTCGGCACCGCCACTAGCCATCCGTGGCTGATCGAGATGTACAAAAAGCGCGGTTTCCAGCTGATGCACACCACCGATCTCGGCAAAGGCCATATCACGCAATATATGAAGAAAGTAGTGGATGAAAGCGCCCACGATGCATGGTTAACACGCCAGGCGGCACAACAAGGAGTAAAAGCATGAGCCAATCTCTCGACACTTTAGGCGAACAGCTGATCGCTTTCCGCCATGAACTGCACCGTTTTCCCGAGCTCTCCAATCAAGAGTTTGAAACCACCGCACGAATTCGTCAGCAATTAGAGCAACACCAGATTCGCGTGCTGGATCTCCCGCTCAAAACCGGTTTAGTGGCGGAAATTGGGGCGGAAAGTGGCCCATTGATGGTGTTACGCTCCGATATTGACGCGCTGCCGATTGAAGAGCAGTCAGATGTGAGCTTCCGATCTGAACGTCCCGGCGTGATGCACGCCTGCGGCCACGACTTTCACAGTTCGGCGGCGCTGGGGGCAGCGATTCTGCTCAAACAGCAGGAAGATACGCTGCCAGGTCGCGTGCGTATTCTGTTCCAGGCCGCTGAAGAGACCGGCCAGGGCGCGCCCGATGTGATCGCGACCGGCGCGCTGGATGATGCGGTGGCAATCTTCGGCATCCACAACGATCCGTCGCTGCCGCCAGGCGTGATTGGCAGCAAAGCCGGTCCGCTCACCGCAGCGGTCGATCGCTTTGATATCAGCATCACCGGCATGGGTAGCCACGCCGCCAAACCGCATCAGGGTAACGATCCGATTGTGATTGCCGCGCAAATTGTCTCGGCCGCACAAACGTTGATTAGCCGCAATGCCCCATCCGGCGATAACGCGGTGGTCTCGATTACCCAGATTCACAGCGGCAGCACCTGGAACGTGATTCCTGATAGCGCCTGGCTGGAAGGCACGGTGCGCTCGTTCTCGCAGGAAACGCGCGAACGTCTGGAGCAGCGCTTCCGTGAAATCGTGCAAGGTATCGGCGCCGCTTTCGCCGCCGAGGTGAAATTCAACTGGCACGCGGGTCCGCCATCCGTAGTGAATGATGCGCATTGGGCGGATTTTGCCTTGCAGCAGGCCAGCTCCAGCGGCTTTGAGGCGCGCGTGGTGGAAGCCAGCCCAATCGGCGAAGACTTCGCGTTCTATCAGCAACAGCTGCCGGGCGCGTTTATGATGATTGGCACCGGCGAGCCTTACGCGCTGCACCATCCGGCGTTTCGCATCAATGATGATGTGCTGCTGCCGACGTCGCGCTATCTCGCCAATCTGGCGGTCGCAGCGCTGAAGAGCGTGAGCTGATGAGCCTGACTGCCGCGCTGGCTGAGCGCATTGTTCACAGCCAACCGGACGCCGCCGCACGTAATGCGGCACGCGAAGGGGTGCGTGATTTCCTCGCCGTCAGCTGGCCGGTACTGCAAGGTCAAGTGCCAGACAGCGGATTACCGGCGCTGCGCAGCGTATATGGCGACGGCAGCGCGCGAGCCAACGCCCTGCTGCTCGGATATGCCAGCCACGCGCTGGATTACGATGATTTCCATGCGGATTTTCGCGGGCATCCCAGCGTTGTGATTCTGCCTGCGCTCTTTGCCTGGCAGCAGTTGCAGCCCTCTGAGCTGGATCAGTTTCTTGATGCCTATGCGGTCGGCGTGGAGGTTGCCGGACGTTTAGGCCTCGCCGTCAGCCAACAGCATTACGCTTTAGGTCATCACAATACCGCGACGCTTGGCACAGTTGCCGCTGCCGCCGCGCTGGCGCGTTTGCTGGCGTTAGATGTGGCTGCCACCGCAACGCTGCTCGGCATCGCCACCACGCAGGCCAGCGGCTTACGCGCGCAGTTTGGTTCGGCGGTAAAGCCGCTGCATGCCGGGTTTGCAGCTGAACGCGCGGTGAGCGCCGCACAGCTGACGCTGGCAGGCTTTGATGGCAAGCAGGACGGCGTGATTGACGCTTTCATCTCCGCCACCAGCAATGGCCAGGCGCAGCCGGAAAAACTGATTGAGCATTGGGCGCAGCCGTGGCGCATCGTCGCGCCTGGGTTGGAATTCAAACCCTTCCCCACCTGCGCCGGTACGCACAGCGCCGCCGAAGCCACGCGCATCTTGCGCAATCAATGGCTGGCGAGCGGTAAATCACTGGAAAGTTTGCTGGAAAACATTAGCGAAATTAGCGTGGCGTTTCCGCCGGGCGGTGATATTGCGGCATCGGTGCGCGTTCCAACCAACGGCATCGAAGCGCGTTTCAGTCTGGAATATGTGATCGCCGCGATGCTGATGTATGGCGATTTGCGTTTGCAGGATTTTGCCGAAGGCGAGTTGAATCAAGAGGTGATGCCGCTGGCAGCAAAGGTGCGTCGTACGCCAGATGAAGGTGCGCCACCGGATGCGATTAACCCGGCGCTGCGTTTTCATCTGGTGACGATTACGCTACGCGATGGCTTGCAGATGCAGCATCACCGCACTCGTCAGCAATCGCTGGCCGATGCGGTGGATGTCGCAGGCAAGCTGCGCGCGGCACTGCAGCAGGAGTCCCCGCTACGTCAGCAACAACTGCTGAACAGCAGCGAGTTGGCTAACAGCGCGCATCTGGCGCAGTTAACCCAACTGCTCGCTTAAAGCGTTTCAACCGGCTCCAGCGCATCCTGAATGGCATCGGCCAGATTTGCGATCTCATTGGCAACCGCCTGCAAATCCCACGATGCCTTTGATCCGCTGGCAGAGGTTGAGGCGCTAACTGACTCTTTTGCCACCGCTAATGCCGCCGCAACCGCAACGGTGCGTTTATGCTGCTCAACCGTGACGCCAATCGGTGGCTGTGTGAAATAGTCGTTGACCATCGTATCTCTCCCTTAAGTGTTAAAAAAATAAATGAATCCTGGAGAGGTATTATGGGGGAATTACAGCAGAGTGCACTCTAAATAGTGAGCCGCCAGCGGCGGCTCGACCGATTTTCAGATTTTAGGTTGCTGATCTTCAGGGAATTCAGTATCGCGGGGTAAATCATCATCTTCGTCAGGTAATGTTTCATCATCACCTGGCAGTGGAATTACATCATCATCTGGACGTTCTGACATACGTACCTCCGTAAACCCGAATTGGGTTAATTAAAGTGTAGTAATGAAATAAATTAAACATCGCCCTTCTTTTCATTATGTGAGTTAAGCGTAAGAAATCGCGCAACAATAATATCTTCATTTCTTTGCACCGCTTCACTTAAATAAGCAAAACTCACGCTGGGCTTATTTTCTTTTCAGCTCAGCCATTTGCGCTAAGCCAAAGCGTGGTTATAATTTGAATTAGGTTCAACAGTCGATTTCCCTGGTTGCCTTAAATGGCGCCCCTATAACACGATTAACTTCTTTTATTTATTGCTATTTCCTGAATGTTATTCCGGGGGAACATCATGTCGCCATTTTCCAGCTTTTGGCAAGCCGGTTATGAGGGAGCGGATCATATCAATCCCTTCGGCGAGCGGCTTTCAATGAATGCGTTGACCGACCATTTATCGCAATACCATAACGATTACGCCGCGCTGCAGCAGTTTGGCATTACCTCCGCCCGCGAAAGTATTGGCTGGCGACTGGCGGAAATGGAACCGCAAACCACGCTCGAAAGTTTAAAAAAACGCATGAATTCGGCGCGCTCCTTTGGCGTGCAAATTAACTGGACCTTTTGCCATTACGGCTGGCCGGATGACTTAACCTTATTTTCCAGCGAATTTGTGCCGCGCTTCGCCGCTTTTTGTCAGCGCATGGCGGGCTTCCTCGCGGAATATTATGAAGACGCACCCATTTATTCGCCGATGAATGAAATCTCGTTTATGGCGTGGGGAATTTCTGTCGGCCTGTTTGGTAATAATGCCCATACCGATCCCGATGAGATTAAACGTCAATTGATTCGCGCCACACTGGCGGGTTGCGCCGCCATTCGCCTTGCAGATCCGCGTGCGCGTTTCCTGCACTGCGACCCGATTATTCACGTGGTGCCGGATGAAGACAGCGATGCGTGTCGGCAGCGCACCCGCGATATCAACGCTTCGCAATATCAGGCGTGGGACATGATCGCCGGTTTGCGCGAGCCGGAACTCGGCGGCAAACCGCACTATCTCGATGTGGTTGGCGCCAATTATTACCACGGCAATCAGTGGCTCACCGGGTCCGGCTGCCGGCTGGAGTGGCATCTGGGCGATGCGCGCCGCGTGCCGCTGCATCCGCTGCTGGCGCAGTTAACTAAGCGTTATCAGCGGCCCATTTTGCTGGCGGAAACCAGCCACGTCGGCAGCGGACGCGCCGCCTGGATTTCACAAGTAACCGCAGATGTCGCGCAGGCACAGCTCAATGGCTGTGATATCCGCGGCATCTGTCTTTATCCGATTATCGATCGCCCACTTTGGGAAGATCTCGAACACTGGCCACGCAGCGGATTGTGGGATGTCGATCCCCACAAAAAGCGTCTGCTGAACCCGGTTTATGCCGCGTCATTACAGCAATCACAACGATTTTTAGCCCGTTTTCAGGGTCTTATCACCGCGGCCAGCAGGCCAGAGGAAAGCGTCATGAAACAATCCGTATTAGTGGTATTCAGTCATTTACGTTGGGGATTTGTCTTTCAACGTCCACAGCATCTGTTGTCGCGCCTCGCCCAGTTCCACCGCATTGTGTTTATTGAAGAGCCGATTTATCAGCCCGGTGAAGTCGCGTTACGCCAATATCAGCCCGCACCAAACGTGACGGTGATCGAACCGCATACCGATGTGGCCGCGCCCGGCTTCCACGATAGCCAAATCGCCGTGCTGCAACCGCTGCTGGCTGAACTGCTTGCTGACGATGAAACGCCGCTGGTGTGGTTTTATACGCCGATGGCGCTGCCGCTGCTGGCCTGCTTTACACCGAGCGCGATTATCTATGACTGCATGGATGAACTCTCCGCCTTTAACCAGGCGCCGCGCCAGCTTCAGCAGCGTGAATCGGCGCTGTTGAGCCGCGCCGATTTGGTGTTCACCGGCGGCACCAGCCTGTATGAAGCGAAGAAACATCGCCATCCGCAGGTTTTCTGCTGCCCAAGCAGCGTCGATGCGGGACATTTCGAACAGGCGCTGGACCGCACTAACAGTCATCCGCTGCAGGAAAACCTGCCAAAACCGCGCCTCGGCTATTACGGCGTAATTGATGAACGCCTCGATTTGACGCTGATTGCCGCGCTGGCCGATGCGCATCCCGACTGGCAGATCGTGATGGTCGGTCCGGTGGTGAAAATTGATGCCGCCAGCCTGCCCCAGCGCAGCAATCTGCACTGGTTCGGCCAGCAACCGTACGCCGCCTTGCCGCACTTTCTCGCCGGCTGGGATCTTTGCCTGATGCCGTTCGCGCTCAATGCTTCGACGCGCTTTATCAGTCCTACCAAAGTGCTGGAGTACATGGCAGCGCAGCTGCCGATTGTCAGCACCGCGATTGCCGATGTGGCGCGACACTATGCCGACGTGGTGAGCATCGCCGACTCGCATCAGAGCTTTGTTCAGGCCTGTGAAGCGGCGCTCAGCATGCCGGTGGAAACCCGCTATCAGCTAGCGAAAAACATGGCGACACGCGTTGCGGAAACCTCGTGGGATCGCACTGTCGATGAGATGCAGGCGCATATCGTGGCGCTGACCCAACGTCAGATTTCCCATCCCAAAATAGCCGCCGCCCCTCCGCCCGCGCTGGCGCACAACACCGTTGCGTGCTTGATTTTGGGGGCCGGGCCAACTGGGTTGAGCGCCGGTTATCACTACGGTGCGGGCGCAGTGGTGCTGGAGAAAAATGCCACCGTGGGCGGCTGGTGCCGTTCGGTCGAGGATCAGGGATTCACCTTCGATCACGCCGGCCACATTATGTTCTCCAACGATCCTTACGTGTTGCGCCTGTACGATATCCTGCTGGGCGACAATCAGCACTGGCAAACGCGTGAAGCCTGGGTTTACAGCCATGATGTTTACACCCGCTATCCGTTTCAGTCGGCGCTGCATGGTTTGCCTGCCGAAGTGATTGGCGAGTGTGTGTTAGGCGCGATTGAAGCGCGCTATGCGTCACCTCCCGCTTTACAAGCGGTGGCCACCGAGGCGCGGCGTGATTGCTGCGCCGATGGGGCCATCCCGGATGGTGAAAGCCTGGTTTGTCAGCCGGAGAGCGAAGATTTCGAAAGCTTTATTTTCCGTACCTGGGGCAAAGGCATCGCCCGACATTTCGCCCTGCCGTATAACCAGAAACTGTGGAAAACCCCGCTGGTGAATATGGAAACCTCATGGCTCGGCGGACGCGTACCGCTGCCGGATTTGGAGCAGATCATCTCCGGCGCGCTGGCGCCGCTGGATAAGCCGGTCGGCCCCAATGCGCGCTTTGGCTATCCGCTGCGCGGCGGTTTTCAGGCGCTAATGGAAGGATTTCTGCCACATCTGGACTGCACGCTGGAGATGGAAGCGGGCGTCAGCGAAATTCAGCCGTTGCAACGGCGCGTGCTGTTAAGTGATGGTCGACAGTTTCATTATGACCAGATGATCAGCACCTTGCCGCTGCCAGAACTGGTGCGATTGATGGGCAGCTTTGCACCAGAAGCGGTGCAGAAAGCGGCGAAGCAACTGCGTCATATCTCGGTGCGCTGCGTCAATCTGGGCATTGGTCGCGCCAATATCAGCGACAAACACTGGATTTACTATCCCGGTAACACGCTGTTCCACCGCATCTTTTTACAGGGCAACGCCAGCCCGCACTGCAATCCAGAAGGCGGTTTTGGCCTGACCTGCGAAATGACCTATCGCGACGATCAGCCGCTTCCTTGCGAAGGCGATGCGTTGATTGAACGCTGCATTGCGGATTGTATTCGGGTCGGCATCATCAATGCCGATGATGAGATCGTTACCGCCAGCGAAGTGGATATGCCTTACGCTTATGTGGTGTACGACCATCAACGCACCGCCAACGTCACGCTGATTCGTAGCTGGCTGGCGACGCAAGGCATCCATCTTTCCGGGCGCTACAGCGAGTGGGAATATTACAACTCGGACCACGCGTTCCTTGCCGGTAAACGTGCAGCGGAAACGGTGAAAGATTTGACCCATAACCGGAAAACCACGGCGTGAGATGAAAAAGCTAGTCAGTTAGGGTGAACGGGGCGGCATTCATGAATGGCGTCCCTACGATTGTCATCGTGATTTTCGTAGGGTGCGCATTCAGCTTTTTAACGCGGATCAATCAAATCCACTACCATCGACAGGATTTCATCCATGACGTGCGATTCAACTTTCGCGGCGAAACTTGCCTTCCGCGCGATCAGGTCAAGAGAACGAAGTTGGTAGCACAACGCTACGCCAGTTACGCTGCCGGTATCCGTGCTGCTGCCATCCAGATACACCGCAACAGCACTCGAGCGTGATGCGCCGCCACCGCTGGTTACCGGAATGCAAACCGCTGTCCCTAAAGCAGCGACGAGTTCCCGCCGTGAAATCACCAGATAATAATGCGGCCCTTTAAACTCCCTGCCTTCAACGGGATCACCGTTGACGTGCCAGATTTCACCTAACTGCGGAACTCTGCGCGATATCATCAGATAGCCTCCTTGCCCTGCGGTTTATCCTGCAAATCGTCGCTGACGGCTTCATTAAACTGGCGAATCTCTTCCTGATCAATGCCAGCTAACAGTTGGTCCATCGTTTTCCTGCCGCGTGCGAGCCGGTTAACAGGTTTGATGTTGATTGACTCGTCAGTTGCAGTGACATCTAGCTCAATCCCCACATGCCAACCCGCTTTGGTCGCGATGTCACTGGGAATCGTTAGCACAACGGCTCCGCCTTGCTGACGCAGTTTGGTTAAAGCCATACATCCTCCAAAGTGTAACTTTGTCACACTGAGTCTATCACTCGGTGAGACAAAGTCACACTTTGATTTATTGAGATGCGTCTGCTTTTAGGCAGGCGGAATAAACGCCTGTACCGGCGTCACTTCGCCGCGATATTTACGCACCTGCACGACGGTGATTTGTCCGCTGCAACCTTGTGCTAATGAAGACGTGCCGATATCCAGCGTCAACACATTGGGATTCCCGTGACGGCACAGCGGACGCAGCGCGGTGGGATCGACCGGATCATACCAGGCGCCGGTCGGCAACTGCACCACGCCGCGCATGATGGTTTCGGTGAGACGCGCACTGGCGAGCACGTGGCCGCGCGCGTTGTAGAGCTCGATAATATCGCCATCATTAATGTCTGACGCCGCCGCATCCGCCGGATGCAAACTGCACACTTCGCGGCCATGGCGTTTGCCGCTCAGGCTGTAATCACCAAAATCGAGCTGGCTGTGCAAGCGCGTCGCCGGCTGATTGGCGATCAACCAAAACGGATGATCGGGATTCGGTTTTTGCTGCGGTTCACGCCACACCGGATGTCCCGGACAGTTTTCGTAGTTAAAGCTGGCGATGGTGGCAGAGAAAATTTCAATTTTCCCGCTCGGCGTCGGCAGCGGCGACGCTTCCGGGTCGGCGCGAAACGCGTTAATCATACGGCCGCCGTCTTTCAGCTGCGGCAACTCCAGCACGCCTTGTTGCCAAAACTTCTCGAAGTCGGGGATCTCAACCTGATGCGCCGCCAGCTTTTGCTGCAGCTGGGCGTAATGATGCTGCAACCAGCCGCGCGTATCGCGCCCTTCGGTGAAGGCCTCTTCGCGGCCTAAACGGCGCGCCAGCTCGGTGAAAATCGCGTAATCATCTTTGGCTTCACCGAACGGTTGCGCCACCGGTTGCATGGCAAACAAGTGGCGATCGGTGGGTGCGCCGCCAATGTCTTCGCGCTCCAGCGTCATGGTGGCGGGCAAAACGATATCGGCATGGCGCGCGCTGGCGGTCCAGGCGATCTCATGCACGATCAGCGTATCCAGCTGACAAAAAGCCTGACGCAAGCGCGCGAGATCCTGATGATGATGGAACGGATTGCCGCCGGCCCAATATGCCAGACGGATGTGCGGATAGGTTAAACGGCGGCCATTGTAATCAAACGGCTTGCCGGGATTGAGCAGCATATCGGAGATACGCGCCACCGGAATCAGACGATCAATACCGTTTTTACCCTGCGGTAGCGCCGGAAAACTCACCAGATTGTGATGCTTACCGTAATGGCCCAGCGCACCCAGCGCATAGGTGTAGCCGCCGCCCGGCAAGCCCGGCTGACCAAGTGCGGCCGCCAGCACCAATCCCAGCCACACCGGCTGTTCGCCGTTTTCGGCGCGCTGCAAGGCATGCGCCACCGTCACCAGCACGCGTTGGCCGTGCAGCTGGCGAGCAAAATCGCTGATGAACGCAGCACTCACGCCGCAAATTTCTGCTGCCCACGCCGCATCGCGCGGCGTGCCATCCTCTTCGCCACGAATGTAGGCCGCCATTTCTGGCCAGCCCACGGTGTAGCGCGCGAGGAAATCCTCATCGGTCAGCTGTTCTGCGATCAATACCGATAACACGCCGAGGATGAAGGCCGCGTCAGTGCCCGGACGCAGCGCCAGCCATTCGCCCTGCGCTTCTTCAGGGAGATCGCTTTGCAGCGGGCTGACCGAGATAAAGCGAGTGCCGCGCTCAGCCGCCTGCTGCATAAAGCCGCGCTCGGTGTGTTCGCTCAAACCGCCGCTGGCGACCTGCGAGTTTTTCAGCGCCAAACCGCCAAATGCCACCACGATTTCGCTGTGCTGGGCGATCTCTTCCCAACTGACGCCACGACGGGCAATTTCATTCATGTCGCCGACGATATGCGGCAGCAACACCGACGCGGAGCCGGAACTGTAGCTGTTGACTGAACGCACGTAGCCGCCGAGCGTGGTGTTGAGGAAGCGATGCACCTGACTTTGCGCGTGGTGGAAGCGCCCCGCGCTTGACCAGCCGTAAGAGCCGCCGAAGATGCCTTCCGGGCCGTACTTATCGCCGACGCGTTGCAGTTCGCGCGTGACCAGCGTGTAGGCTTCATCCCAGCTCACCGCGACGTACTCATCATTGCCACGACGATCGTCCGCGCCCGGGCCGTTCTCCAGCCAGCCACGGCGCACCATCGGACGGGATACGCGCGCCGGATGGTTTAACGCAGTGTGGAAATTTTGCAGCAGCGGGCTGGGATCGGGATCGCCCTTGAACGGTTCGATGGTGAGCCGATCGCCCTGTTGCTGGGCATGAAAAGCGCCCCAATGGGCGCTGTGCATTACCGGTTTTTGCGTCATCACTGTTCCTGGCATCAAAAAAGAAAAACGGTGCCTAAAGCACCGTTGCAATAAAGTTTCTTACGCGCCCGTTTTCCGGGTCGTCGAGCACTTGCTGGGTTGGCCCCGCCGCCACGATTTTGCCGCTTTCCATAAACACAATGTTGTCAGCAACCTCGCGCGCAAAACCAATCTCATGCGTCACCACCACCATGGTGATGCCGGAGTGCGCCAGCTGTTTGATCACCTGCAGCACTTCGCCAACCAGTTCGGGATCGAGCGCTGAAGTGGGTTCATCAAACAGCATTACGCCGGGATCCATCGCCAGCGCGCGGGCAATCGCCACACGTTGCTGCTGTCCTCCGGAGAGATTCTGCGGCCACTCATCTTCGCGGCCAGACAAACCCACTTGCTTCAGCAGCGACAGCGCTTTGCTGGTCGCCTGCTGACGACTCTGCTTCTTGACGCGCATCGGCGCATCGACGATGTTTTGCAACACGGTACGGTGCGGGAACAGGTTGAATTGCTGGAACACCATGCCGATTTCGGCACGCTGACGTGCAACTTCACCGCTGCTTAACTCGTACAGCGCCTGGCCTTTCTGCTTATAGCCGATGATCTCGCCGCCGATGCGAATGGTGCCGCCATCCAGTTTTTCCAGGTGATTTATGCAGCGCAGCAGCGTGGATTTCCCCGAACCCGACGGCCCAAGGATCACCGTGACTGAACCGGCCGGAATATCCAGATTCACTTCATCCAGAATGGTGACGCCAGAGAAGCGCTTAGTGACTTTACGTAAGGCGATCGCTTCACCCATTGCTGACGCTCCTTTCTGCTTTTGGCGCTGAGAAGCCCGGCAGCGATTTCAACAGGCTGCGTTTTTCCCGGCGCGAAACGCCACGGCCAAAATAGCGTTCCACATAGAACTGACCCACCGACAGCACCGAAGTCATCAGCAGATACCACAAGGTAGCCACCAGCAGCAGCGGAATCACTTCATAGGTGCGCTGGTAAATAATCTGCGCCGAGAACAGCACGTCCTGCAGCGAGATCACTGAGACCACCGCCGTGGTTTTCAGCTGACCAATGATTTCGTTGCCAGCGGGCGGCATGATGGCGCGCATCGCCTGCGGCAGCACGGTGTGACGGAAAATCTGCGAAGGGCGATAGCCGAGCGCACGCGCGGCTTCCAGCTGGCCGTTGCCGACGCTTTGGATACCCGCACGCACAATTTCGGCGGCATAGGCAGATTGGTGCATCACCAGCGCGATCACTGCCGCACTAAATGGGCTCACCAGCGCGTTCGATTGCGTGCTCCAGATTTCGCCGAGGCCCGGAATCGACAGAGCGATGGTGGGATAAAGCGCCGCGATGTTGTACCACAGGAACAGTTGCACCAACATCGGTACGCCACGGAAGAACCAGGTGTAGAACCAGCTCACGCCCACCAGCACCGGATTGGAGGAGAGGCGCATCAGCGCCAGCACCGTACCGAAGGCAAAACCCAGCACCACAGAGATCGCAGTGAGCTGCAGCGTCATTAATACGCCTTGCAGGATCGATTCGCCGGTAAAGTTCTCCGCAATCACGCTCCATTCGAAGCGTGGATTGTTAATCATCGAGTTCGCCATCGCCACCACGCACAACAACACGACCAGCGCACTCAGCCAGCGTCCGTAGTAACGTTTGCCGACGATTTTCAAATCGCCGGTGTGGTCGTGAATGTCACTCATTGAAAGATTTCCTGATTGCGTTTGGCTTGTTTAACAGCACCAAAGCCGATGCCCCAGTTGTCGAGGATCTTGTTGTAGCTGCCATCTTTGATCAGCGAGTTAAGCGCGGCCTGTACGGTGGGCTCCAGCGCGGAATCTTTCGGGAAAGCGACGGAAACGGGTGCGTCATGGACGGTGATCTCACCGCTCATGGTCAGCGGTTTAATCACCTTCACCTGCCACAGCAAACCTTCATACGGGCCGAGGAACATTGGCACGCGACCGCTTACCACCGCCTGCACGCCGGCTGGACGATCCGGGAAGACGGAGACTTTGATTGGCTTTTTACCCGCCGCTTCACAGGCTTTGCTGGCGTCTTCAAGACGCGTAACCTGGGTGGTACCGGAACCGGCGCCCACTTCTTTACCACAGACATCGGCCAGCTCTTTGAATGGCGCGATGTTGGCATCTTTGCGCGAGATAATGCCGAGGCGGCTGGCATCGTAATAACCTACGAAGTCGATGATTTTGGCACGCGCTGGCGTGGCGTTGATATTGGAGAGCGCCACATCGTAACGACCAGTTTTCAGGCCTGGAATGATGTTGTCGAAACCGCCGGTGTCGCGCCACTGAACCTGGATTCCCAGACGCTCGCCCACGGCATTCATGATATCGATTTCACGGCCGGCAAGCGTTTTGTTGTCTTCTTTATAGAAGGTGGTTGGCGGCGTGTTGGGGTTGGTTCCGGCAACAATGTAGCCACGTTTCACCACATCCGCAGGCAGCAGGCTTTTCAGCGCAGGATCGGCCTGCACGTGGATTGAGCTGTCAGTTGGGACGTTTTCATCGGCGGCGAACGCGGTGTGTGCACTCAGCGCGAGCGCAAGAAGAGTCATGCCTTTGGCGAATTTCACTGGAACCTTTCTCCTGATTTATAAAAAGTTTCCCCACAGGGAAAAGGCGTTGAGGTAGCGATGGTTTTGTCTCCTGACTCACCTCGCGCGAACGGCGTGCGGTGAGTGGAATTGTCATCCTCATATACCCTAAATAATTCCAGCTACAACAAGGCGGCAAGTGTGTGAATCCCCGGGAGCTTACTTAAGTAAGTGACTGGGGTGAACACGCGAAGCCAACGCAGTTGTGGCTGAAATTATGACGGGTATTTACGTCCCGATTAGCATTCTCTGGAAGATAGATAACAATCACAAATGCGAAAAAAACATATCTATTGCCGAAATATGGCAATAGCCGCAAGCACGGTTGCAAGGCGGGATTTCCGCCCCAGATTTGGCACGTAACACTCAGCAGAATTCAGAATATGCTAGTGAATCAATAGCCTGCTTATCCAGTATTCATCGACACATTTCTTCTTACTCATAACGGTTTCTTCTAAGCAAATGAGAAATTCCCCTCCTCGCAACTCAACAACCTTTGGAAAATTGCCGCTCAGTTGAGCGTGGTATCAAATCACCGCACCTTCCGTAGCGGCGCGATTTATCGCGCAATGAATTGCGCCGCTACAATGTGAGCTCTCTGTAATAAGGGGTTTTCATGTCTTAACTGGCGAGCATGAAACAACCTTTGTAAAGGTTTGTATTGTCAGGCATGTTGCCGTCTCACTGAATAGACAATGAGAACCATTATCATTATCATGCGCATTTACTTACAATTGTTAACGTAACAGGGAGAAAACTTAAGTGAATGTAACCATGCGTGGCAAAAAGCGTCCAATTGCGCTTTTTTTAGCGGGAATGCTAACGTCGCCTGCCTTTGCAGCTGAAACCACCGAAAAGCTGGCTGACGATGAATCAATGATCGTCACCGCCGAGCAGGAGCTCAAACAGCAACCGGGCGTGTCCACCATCACCGCTGAAGACATCAAAAAAAATCCCCCTGTTAACGATCTCTCCGACATCATTCGCAAAATGCCCGGCGTAAACCTTACCGGTAACGGCGCCAGCGGCAGCCGCGGCAATAACCGGCAAATCGATATCCGTGGCATGGGCCCGGAAAACACCCTGGTGATGATCGATGGCGTGCCGGTTTCCTCTCGTAACTCGGTGCGCTACAGCTGGCGCGGCGAGCGTGATTCACGCGGCGATACCAACTGGGTGCCAGCTGAAATGGTTGAGCGCATTGAAGTGATTCGAGGCCCGGCCGCTGCTCGATACGGTTCTGGCGCGGCGGGCGGCGTGGTGAACATCATTACCAAGCGTCCCACCAACGACTGGCACGGCTCGCTGTCGCTGTACACCAGCCAGCCGGAAAATAGCAAAGAAGGCGATACCCGACGCGCTAACTTCAATCTTAGCGGCCCGCTGGCCGGTGATGCGTTGACCATGCGCCTGTACGGCAACCTCAACCGCACCGATGCCGATGCGTTCGATATCAACACCGCAGAAAACGGTTCATACGCGGCGGGCCGTGAAGGCGTGCGCAACAAAGACATCAATACCGTGCTGTCGTGGAAAATCACGCCGCTGCAAATCATCGACTTCTCCTGGGGCTACAGCCGTCAGGGCAATATTTATGCCGGTGACACGCAGAACAGTAACAGCAACGCCAGCACCGACGGTTTAGTGGAGTCGCTGTACGGTGATGAAACTAACCGCATGTATCGCCAGAGCTACGGCATCGCGCACAACGGTATCTGGGATTGGGGAACCTCGAAGCTCAATTTCAACTACGAGAAAACCAATAACACCCGCCTGCAGGAAGGTACTGCCGGGCGTACTGAAGGAATGATCAACAGCGATACGTACGCCACCAGCCGCCTGGAAAGCTATCGCGCGGGCGGAGAGATCAACTTCCCGCTGCAGCTGCTGGTCGATCAAACCGTGACGCTGGGCGCGGAGTGGAACCGCGACGAGCTGAACGATCCAGCATCAATGCTTGCGGCCAGCGCGAGCGGCGTGAATTTGCCTGGCAGTTCTGGCGATCCATCGCAGCGCAGCAGTAAGAACAGCGCCACCATCAGTTCACTGTTCTTCGAAGACAACATTGCCGCCACCGATAGCACCGAAGTGATTCCTGGCCTGCGCTTTGATTATCACGATCAGTTTGGCGCCAACTGGAGCCCAAGCCTGAACCTCTCGCAAGGTCTGGGCGACTATTTCACCCTGAAGGCCGGTGTTGCACGGGTGTTTAAAGCGCCAAACCTGTATCAGTCAACGCCGGGGTATCTGCTCTCCACGCGTGGCAACGGCTGCCCGATTGGGCTCAGCCAATGTTATCTGCTGGGGAACAACGATCTTGATGCAGAAACCAGCGTCAACAAAGAGATTGGACTGGAGTTCAGCAACCAGGGCTACGTCGCGGGCATCACCTGGTTCCGCAATGACTACAAGAACAAGATTGTGTCGGGCACCGAGCCGGTTTATTCCAGCACTCGCCCGGTTTACAACGTGCTGCGCTGGGAAAACGGCGGCAAAGCGATTGTGGAAGGACTGGAAGGAAATCTGACTATTCCTTTGATCGCCGATACGCTGGAATGGCGCTCCAACGCCACCTACATGTTCCGCTCCGAGAGCAAGAAAACCGGCAATCCGCTGTCGGTGATCCCGGAATTCACCATCAACTCGCAGCTGGAGTGGCAGGCGACGCAGGATCTCAGCACCAACATCAACTGGACGCAGTATGGCCGCCAGAAACCGCGTCAAAATGTTGAGACCAATATCGATACCTCGAGCATGACGACGCAGGAAATCAGCCCGTATTCGGTGTTTGGTTTGAACGTCAATTACGACATCAGCAAAAACCTGCGCGCCAATGCCGGTATCAATAACCTGTTTGATAAACGCCTTTACCGCGAAAATTCGGGTGCTTCGACCTATAACGAACCGGGCCGCGCCTATTATGCCGGTGTGACGATGTCGTTTTGATTGAGCGGTTTTTAGTCGCCAGACATGGCGACCTGACGTTTAATTAAAAAACTCACCCAACGCCTCTGCCAGCGCCTGCGGTTGCTCATCCGGAATGAAGTGACCGCAGTGCGCGATCTTAATTCCCGTCACATCCGCAGCGAATTCACGCAATGGCAATGCCATATCCGGAATCGAACCCTGATCGGCGCTGATCGCCAGTAACGGCAACGCTAATTTGCCGCGCTCTTTCAGCAACGCACGGTTTTGCGCCGCGGAAACCGTCACTTCACGATAAGTCGCCATTCCGGCGCGTATCGCGCCCTTCTGCTGTAACAAACGGGTATATTCCGCCATATCCTCATCGCCAAACACCATCGGACTGGCCGCTTTGCGTTTCAGGAACCATTCGAGATAGATCGCTTCGCGCCCTTCTATCAGCGCCTCCGGCAAATCCGGTAATAGATGGAATGCGAAGTGCCAGGTTTTCCACGCTTTATCCGGCGTCGCGGGCAGCGATTCTGGCAACGTCACGCCAGGAATACCGGCATCAAGCAGCGCCAATTTCTTCACCTGATCGCTAAACAGCGTGGCATAAGGCCAGGCAACCCACGCGCCGACGTCGTGCGCGGCGAGGTAATAGCTTTCATGACCCAATTGCTGCATCAAGCCCTGTATATTCTGCGCCAGCGATGTGGTGTCGTAGCCGCTGAGCGGTTTATCCGAGTCGCCCTGACCGGGTAAATCCGGCGCGATAATGAAATAGCGATCGCCCAGCAGCGCCATCACCTGGCGCCAGGCGAACCAGCTTTGCGGAAATCCCGCCAGCAGCAGCAACGTTTCTCCATTTGCATTGCCACCGCTGACGTAGTGCAAACGCACGCCGTCTACCGTGGCGTAATGATGGGAAAATCCGTCTAACGCGTTGAATGGCTGCGTCCAGCCCTGTGCGTGTTTGATAACTGATGCTGACATTTTCGCTCTCCGCATATTTAGGAAATGATCAATTCCTAAATACTACCTGATGATTGCGCTACCTGGGAATATTTCTGCAAAGCGGTAATCAGTCGCAGTTAATAGCGGCCCGACGGAGCGGGTTATTTGCTATTCTGTGCGCGACTCCTTCTTAACAATTGTGAAACTTATGCGAACATCGGATTTGTTGCGGCTGCTGCTTTTAGCGGGGATTTGGGGTGCCAGTTTTCTGTTTATGCGCATTGCGGTACCGGCGCTGGGGGCGGTGAACACCGCGTTTTTACGCGTGTTTTGCGGCATGTTGGGTTTATTGATCATTATGGCGGTGATGCGCATTCCACGCCGCTTTGAGGGCAAATTAGGTTGGGCGATGCTGCTGGGCGTTATCAACTCAGCGATTCCGTTCCTGATGTATTGTCTGGCGGCGCGCGTGCTACCGGCGGGCTATTCCGCAATTCTTAACGCCACCACACCGTTGATGGGCGTAATCATTGGTGCGGCGTTTTTCGATGAAAAACTGACGATCACCAAAGTTCTCGGCATGATAGCCGGATTCAGCGGCATCATTGTCATCAGCACCACCGGCGAAGCGCATCTGAGCAGCACTTTAATCGGAGGGATTTTGGCTTGCCTGGTCGCCACCGCCTGTTATGGATTTGCCGGTTTCCTGACCAAGCGCTGGATTGGTGCACGCGGCGGACTGGATGCCACCAAAGTGGCTTTTGGCAGCCAATTGGGTGCATCGCTGTTTTTACTGCCAGTCTTTGCCTTTAGTGCACCGCAAACGCCCGCCAGCAGCTGGCAAATCCCGGAAGTATGGGCTTCTATTTTGGCGATTGGGTTTATCTGTACCGCGCTGGCCTACATTATTTATTTCCGCCTGCTGGCCGATATTGGCCCGCTGCGCACGCTGACCGTCACTTTTATGATTCCGCCGTTTGGGATTTTATGGGGCTGGTTAGTGTTGGGCGAGCAGATCAATCAGGGCTTTATCGGCGGTTCGCTGCTGATTGTCTGCGCGGTGTGGCTGGTGACCAGCAACGGCTTTGGCAAACGCGCCGCTGTAAACAGCAGCGCCAGCAAATAGCGTTACTTTTTGCCGGATGGCTTCAGCGATCGATTGAGATCCTGAATACGCTTCATGGTTTTTACCGTACGCGATGAGGTCGCGGAAGCCACCGACAATATCAACATCTCCAGACACACCAACACCGTTCCGTGCAGCGGCATGCGACCATTCTCGCCACCGCGCGGCACGTTAATAATGACATCCGCCTGTTTAGCGAAAGCCGAATCAAGCGCATTAGTGAGCAAAATCACCGGCATGCCGAGACGCTTCGCCTCTTTCAGCGCGGTCATGCCTTCACGATGCGCCGACTTCTGCGCCATCATAATCAGCACATCGCCGCGTTGCAGCCCAATCAACTGTTCCGCTAGCGCAATCCCAGAGCGATTGAGCGTTACCGCCGGAATACCAATGCGCGTGAACAGACGCGCGCTGTAATCCGCCAAAATCCCGGAGGCATTAATGCCAAATAGCGCCACCTGACGCGCGTCAATCAAGTGCGTTACCGCTTTGGCGACGGCTTCACGATTGTGCGGTTCAGACAGCGCATCGCAGGCATGTTTATGGCCGCTCAACACAAAATCGATGCCGGAATTGATATCGCACGACAGTTCGCTGACGGTGGCGCTCATCTTCTCTTCAGAGTTCATCGCCGGTCCAAACCAGGCGTTTAACGTGGTTTTTAAATCGCGCAAACCGGCAAAACCTAATGCCTGCACCGCGCGTACCACCGTCGCATCCGAAGTGTTAGTGGCCCTGGCAATTTCCAGCGCCGTGGCATCTAACACCACCTCGCGATGGTCGTGGATGTACCGCGCCACCGCTTGCAGACCGGATGATAATGTCGGTGCGCGCAACCGATAGCGTTCACCCAGCACATCCACACGACTTTTAATGCTATTTCGACTCATCTGCTGATTGCTCTTTAAAGTGTGAGAGTTTTACTGAAGGTTTGTAGTGAATTACCCACTTACTACTTAGAATTAAGATGTAAGCCAATGAATTTATAATAATAAAAATGTAACAGCTTCGTAATAATTTCCATTTACTACTACATTACAACATGGTTGAATGATTCTCAATTGCATTGCACCAGGTTGATAAAGAATGAATAACAACAAGCCGTCGGCTTTTAAATCTCAACGCCATCCCGCCATTCTGGCTGCGATTTACGGCGTCAGCATTTGGGGTTCCACCAGCAGTTTTGCCGCCGAGGAGAGCAACACGCTCACCGTTTCGGCGCAGGAAGATAACGCACAAGGTTACAACGTCACTAATAGCGCGATCGGCGGTAAAACCTCTACGCCGCGCATTAACCAGGCGCAGTCGGTCAGCGTGGTTACGCAGCAGCAGCTGGAGGATTATCAGGCGTCGAGTCTTGCCGACGCGATGCGTTTTGTCAGCGGCGTTACGGAAGGCAACACGCTGGCCGGCACCGAAGATGGCTTCGTGCGTCGCGGCTTTGGCAGCAATTCGGATGGTTCGATCTATCGCGATGGCGTGCGCAGCAGCCAGGGTTTGAACTTTGATGCCACCACCGAGCGCGTTGAAGTGTTGAAAGGCTCCGCATCGCTGCTGTACGGCATCCAGAATCCGGGTGGCGTAATCAATGTGATAAGTAAAAAGCCGCAGTATGAGTGGCACAGCAAAGTCAGCGGCCGAACCTCCAGTGAAGGCGGTGGCGCGGGCACGGTGGATGTCACCGGACCGCTTGGCTACGGCTTCGCCTTCCGCCTGATTGCGGAGAAACAGAATCAGGATTACTGGCGCAATTTCGGCAGCGAAAAGCACACGCTGATCGCGCCCTCGCTGCAGTGGTTTGGTGAGCAAGCCAGCTTCCTGATTAGCTATTCAGATTATCAGTACGACATTCCTTACGATCGCGGCACCGCATTCATCAACGGTAAGCCGCTGGATATGGGCTACAAAGATCGTCTGGATGACAAAGCCAACCATGCATGGGGCCACAACAAAACCCTCAACGCCCATTATGACTGGCAGTTTAATGATGACTGGAGCACGCGCGTTACGCTCGGCTGGAACCAGCGTCAATACGATAATAATGAAGTGCGCGTCACGGCGGTCAATGCTAACACTGGCGTGGTGACGCGTCGTGCCGATGCCAATCGCGGTTTTAATCATAAAACCAAATACGTTTCGTGGGACGTGATCGGCTCACAGCAAGTGTTTGGGATGACGCACGATCTGGTGCTGGGCACCGATTACGAGATGATCCAAACCTATCGCGCGCATCAGTATCAGGGCAAAGCCAACACCGGTTTCAACTTCACCGATCCGCAGTACGATATTCTGTCGCCTGTTACCAACAGCAGCACCGAAAACAGCGCCAACGCCAATAACCTCAACCGCACGCACAGCCGTTCAATCTATGCCAAAGACAGCATCAGCCTGACGGAAAACTGGATTGCAGTGCTGGGCGGACGCTATCAGCATTACGAGCAACGCGCCTCGAAAGGTTTTGATCCGGTGGTGCAAACGCTGGACAGCGAAGGCAACAAATTCCTGCCGCAGGCCGGTTTGATCTACAAAGTGACGCCGGACGTTTCGCTCTACACCAGCGTGAGTAAATCCTTCACACCATCGACCGATGTTGATGATGATGGCAACGTCGGTAAACCGGAACAGGGCACCACATGGGAAGTCGGCAGCAAGTGGCAAATTTCACCGAAGCTGTTTGCCAGCGTCGCGCTGTATCGCATCAACGAGCGCGATATGTCGCTAAGCATTAACGGCACCACGCGCGCCATCAATAAAGCGCGCTCCAGCGGCGCGGAATTTGAGTTAAATGGCGAAGTGCTGCCGGGCTGGGATCTCAGCGCCAACTACAGCTATGACAAAGCCGAGATCGTGGATGACGGTGTTAACGCGGCTAATAACGGCAATCGCCTGCAGAATGCGCCGCGCCACGCAGGCGCGCTCTATCTGAGCCATAATCTGGCGATCTCCGGCATTCCGGGCGATTTCCGCGTAGGCGGCGGTGCGCGCTATGTGGGAACGCGCGCCGGCGATCCGGAAAACAGCTTTACCCTGCCCGATTATGTGGTAGCGGACAGCTTTGTCGCCTGGAACAACCAGTTGTTTGGCGAGAAAACCCAGCTGAAGCTCAATCTGAATAACCTGTTCAACAAACATTATTACCCCTCCAGCGGCGGCAATCTGCGCGTGCGTGAAGGAGAAACCCGCAACCTGATGCTCGAGGCCAGCGTTGAATTCTGATTCGATATTTGTACGACGTGCGCCAGGCTTGTCCGGCCCGATGTTGGTGGTGCTGGCCTGTTTTCTGCTGGTGCTCAGCAGCGTGGCCTGGGCAAAAACCATCACCGATATCGACGGCAATCGCGTTGAGATCCCCGATCGTCCGCAGCGTATCGTGCTGGGTGAAAGCCGCATGCTCTATACGCTGGCGTTACTGGAGCCTGGCGATCCGTTTCAGCACATTGTGGCGTGGCCGCAGGATCTGAAGAAGTACGACAGCCAAACCTGGAACAGTTTTGCCCGTCACTTTCCCCAGATGCTGAAAATCCCGTCGCTGGGTGCTGGCGGGCCGAACGCCATCAATCCCGAGCAGATTCTGGCGCTGAAACCGGACGTGGTGATTTTGCCGAGTCTGGCACGCTACGATGATGCCGACCTGCGCCTTGTCACCATGCTGAAAGCGGCGCACATTCCGGTGGTGAAGATCGATCTGCGCGTGCATCTGCTGAAAAACACCCGGCGCAGCGTGGAGATATTTGGCGAAGTGCTGAATCAGCAGGCGCGGGCAGAAGCGTTTAATCGTTTCTACCAGCAGCATATGCAGGTGATTCATGATCGCTTAGCCAGCTATCAGGGCGCGAAACCGTCGGTGCTGCTGCAACTGCATCTTGGACGCCGTAACGAATGTTGCGTGACGGCGATCAACGGCAGCCTCGGCGAATTACTCAACGCAGCGGGCGGCGACAATATCGCCAACAAAACCCAGCACGGCGTGTTTGGTCGCCTGAGTGAAGAGAGCGTGATTGCCGCTCAGCCGCAGTACTATTTTGCTACCGGCTTTGGCGATAACGCCTCGCAGGGCTTACTGAAATTAGGGCCAGACGTGGCACCCGAAACCGTGCTCAGCAGTTTCAGACAGCTCACCGCGCAGCAAAACGGTTTACGCGAATTATCAGCATTGAAAAATGGTCACTCGGCGGTGATCTGGATGAATTTCTACCTCAGTCCGTGGCACATTGCGGCGACAGAATTTATGGCTAAAACACTCTATCCACAGCTGTTTGCGGACCTGGAACCCGAAAAGACCCTGCAGCAGATTTTTCGTGATTTCTTACCGATTCCTTATAGCGGCACTTATTTTATTAACATCCCGCCAGCGAGCAATAAATAATCACTTCCGCTCCGCTTGTGATTAATCCGAACCTCGCTAATCTTAAATTGCAGCACGGGCATGGCGTTGAAGCCCTTATTTCCGCCATGCAACAACAACTCACGAGAGGATGTTTTATGGCTGAGCATAGAGGCGGTTCCGGTAATTTTGCTGACGATAAAAAGAAAGCATCAGAAGCCGGTAAAAAAGGCGGAGAAAAAAGCGGTGGTAGTTTCAAAGATGACCCCGCTAAAGCATCAGAAGCAGGTAAGAAAGGCGGCAAGAAGTAGCCAACCATGTTTTAAATAGCACATAGCACCTTGGAAATCCGCCAGGGCACGGACGCCCTAAGCATTATCCCCTTCTGCAGTCGCACCTCGATAAATATTGTTAATTACATCACGTTACTGCTGCACTTTTTAACCCCCTTTCGTTTACCGTTTCGTCTTAATAAATCTGATTGCTCACTTTCTAACGTGACAAACATCACATTTATGCCAGGCTTAGTTTATTCACCTCATGCGACAAGGAGATATATATGACATCGCAAACCACAAATAAAACCCTTATTACTGAAACGTATCCGGTTCCGCCATTTAAAAAGCAGACGCAACCGATGCCGGGTTTGGCGAGCAAAATGGATCCCCGTCCCGATCATGGTGAAACCAGCTATCGTGGTACCGGTAAATTGACCGGTCGTAAAGCGCTGATCACCGGTGGTGACTCCGGTATTGGCCGCGCCGTGGCAATTGCTTATGCCCGCGAAGGTGCGGATGTCGCCATCAACTTCCTGCCGGAAGAAGAGGCTGATGCGGCAGAAGTGGTAAAACTGATTGAAGCCGAAGGCCGCAAAGCGGTGGCGATTCCGGGTGATATTCGTTCGGAAGAGTTCTGTCAGAAGCTGGTGGATCAGGCTGCTGAGCAGCTAGGCGGATTGGATATTCTGGTGAATAACGCCGGACGTCAGCAGTTTAATGAATCCATCCTGACACTCTCTACTGAAGATTTTGACGCCACCTTTAAGACCAACGTCTATGCGATGTTCTGGATCACCAAAGCGGCGCTGAAATATCTGCCAGCTGGATCGTCCATCATCAACACCTCGTCGGTGCAGGCGTATCAGCCAAGCGCGATCCTGCTGGATTATGCGCAGACCAAAGCGTCGATTGTCGCGTTTACCAAAGCGCTTGCGAAACAGCTGGGTGAAAAGCAGATTCGCGTCAACGCGGTTGCGCCTGGCCCGTACTGGACCGCGCTCCAGGTGAGCGGCGGACAACCGCAAGAGAAAGTGGAGAAGTTCGGTGAATCCGCACCGCTGGGTCGTCCGGGACAACCGGCTGAAATCGCCCCGCTGTACGTCACGTTTGCCGATGTGAAAAACAGCTTCACCTCCGGCCAGGTGTGGTGCTCTGATGGCGGCACCGGCACGCTGTAATCATCTTTGGGGTCGCCATTCGTGGCGATCCCGCTCTACCCGTTCAATCGTTCAGGAAACACGTCCCTCAGCCATCCGATAAACACCCGTAATCGCTGCGTAAGATGACGATTCTGCGGATAAACCACATGAAAAGGATAATTCCCCGGACGCCACGCCGCCAGAATCTCAACCAATTTCCCTGCCTGTAAATCTGCTGCCGCTGCATAGCGGAAGGTCTGAATAATCCCTAAACCCGCAACCGCTGCCGCCAAATGCGCGTTACTTTCATTGACGCCAATCCGATGCTCACTCTTAATCTCAAGCTACTCTTCGCCCTGAGTAAAACGAAACGGAAACGCTCTGCCGCTCTGCGGTGACAAATAGCTCACCACGCGATGTCCATTTTTCAGCTCCTGCGGATAAGCCGGTACGCCATAGGTTTTCAGATAGCCCGGCGCGGCGCAGGTAATCATCTCCGCATCCCCCAAATGACGCGCCACCAGCGACGAATCGCTAAGCGGACCGCCGCGAATCACGCAATCGACGTTACCGCTGATCAAATCCACCGCGCGATCCGCAACGCCAAGATCGATACGAATGTCCGGATAGCGGGCAATAAAATCGGGCAGCGCCGGAATCAACACATCGCGCGCGGTTGAGCCGCCAATATCAATACGCAGATAGCCGCCAGGTTTGGCGCTTTCCGCATTAAACGAGTGGTCGATATCTTCCAAATCGCGCACGATGCGCAGCGCTTTTTCATAGTAATCGCGCCCTTCTGGCGTCACCGTGACGCGCCGCGTGGTGCGTTGCAGCAAGCGAATGCCGAGATGCGCTTCCAGTTCCTGCACCAGTTTGCTCAGCGTGGCATTCGGCATATCGATCGAATCCGCCGCACGCGTAAAGTTGCCCGCTTCGACGACGCGCGCAAAGGCCTTTATCGCCAATAACTGATCCATGCTGTTTTCCGCCGCCTTTAATTATCCACACACAGAAATAGTCATTTCGATTTTACACCATTTATCAGCAAACGCCGTGAAGATAGATTGCTGCTCATGCACTGCAAGGCAGTCATCAAAACCTCATCACCCATTGGAGAAGCAAACATGAACGCACTCAACGGCAAAATCGCATTGGTAACCGGCGGCACAACTGGCATTGGTCTGGCATCCGCGCAGGAGTTGGCGACACAAGGCGCACGCGTGTTTATCACCGGTCGTCGTCAGGCGGAGCTTGATGCGGCAGTCGCCAGCATCGGTGCCAGCGCCAGCGGTATTCGCGCTGATGCTGCGGTGCTAAGCGACCTCGACAACGTTTACGCAGAAATCGCCAAACAAGCGGGCCGCCTCGATATCCTTTTCGCCAACGCCGGTGGCGGCGACATGCTGCCGCTTGGCGCCATCACCGAAGAGCATTTTGACCGTATCTTTGGCACCAACGTGCGCGGCGTGCTGTTTACCGTGCAGAAGGCGTTGCCACTACTGAGTGACAATGCCTCGGTGATCCTCACCTCGTCCACCACATCGGTTCAGGGTACTGCCGGATTCAGCGTATACAGCGCCAGTAAAGCCGCGGTGCGCAACTTTGCCCGCTCATGGGCGCTGGATGTGAAAGATCGCGGTATTCGCGTTAACGTTGTGAGTCCCGGCCCGGTGCGCACGCCAGGTTTGGGTGGTTTGGTGCCGGAAGATCAGCAGCAAGGATTGTTTGATGCGCTGGCGGCGCAGGTGCCGTTAGGTCGTCTTGGCGAACCTGGCGAAATTGGCAAAGTGGTGGCGTTTTTAGCGTCCGATGCGTCCAGCTTTATTAACGCCGCTGAGCTGTTCGTCGATGGCGGTATGGCGCAGGTCTGAAAGCTATTTTGTAGGTCGCCATTTATGGCGACCACGCTCTCAAGCCGCACTGGGTTCCGCCTCCACATACAAATAACCAATCCCCAGCACCTGCCGCGACCGATCCAGCTGACCAAAATGCACATTGGTGCCTTTGCTTTTCAACGCATCACGCGGATCGAACGGATTGAAATCGATCTGCCGCACAATGCTCTGCAACCAACTTTCACCAAAGGTACAGCTGCGACCATATAACCAAATCTGATTAATATTCAGCGTGTTGAGAAAATTATATAAGCTCATACCAATCGCTTCGGCGGCGCGCTGTGCCCACGCTACAATCCAGGGTTCGCCCGCTTGCCACGCTTGCAATAACTGCGTGCTGCTGGGCTGCGGCGCTTCGGGATCGCGCTGATGAGCCGCCTGTTTTAAGGTGCTGAGTGAGGCCACCGTTTCCAGACACCCCTGACGCCCGCAACTGCAGCGCTGACCGTTCGGCTCAATGATGGTGTGGCCGATTTGGCCGCTGCCGTACAAATTGCCGCGAAAAATCTCACCGTTGATCACAAATGATGAGCCGATGCCGTAATCCACATTGATGACGCAGAATTCGCTGAGCGCATTGCGATTTAACCACTTCTCAGCCAGCGCCAGCATCACGCAGTCGTTATCCACACGCACTTCCACGCCGAGCTTCTCCTCCAGCAGAAATTTCAACTGCAACGGCGTTTTCCACGCGGCCTGCGGCATATGCTGTGACACACCGGTGACCGGATCGACCTGACCATGCACTGCCAGCGCCAGATTAATGCGTCGCTTCGGCCACTGTTTGCAGGTTTTCCGCCACACCGCCTCAATCTCACTGAGCAATGCTTCCGGCGTTTCCGCTTTGATGGCGACTTGCTCAAATTCTCCCTGCGCTACCAGCTGCGCATCGGCCAGTTGCCGTTCAATGCTGCTCGGCTTGACGCATAAACACAGCGTCCAGGCACCGTTGGATGGCAGTGCAAAACTGCCATTGCTGTTACCGCGAGCGCTCATTAGCGCCTCAGAGTGTTGCAGTTTTTCTTCATCCAGCAGCGCCTGCAAAATTTTGCTGGTGGCTGGAATGGTTAAGCCGCTGAGGTGTGCCAATTGAGATTTACTGAGTTGTTTATGCCGCCACATCAGCGACATAAACAGCGCCTTATTATGTTTTCGCACCTGCAAATTGTTCAAACCAACCGGCTTCATTTTGTCTCCATCACACCTAATTCGCCCCGTTTACTAAACAGAGTTTACTTTCTTTTGTGATGGTCTCGCCATCCTCTTCACTACCGTTGCCTTAAAGTTCGTGCTCATTCCAATAACAAAAAATTACCTCACCTTTTAAGAGACATTGAACATGACAACATCACCTGCAAACCATCCGTGGCTGATCCGCCTCGGTATTCCACCCGCGCTGGCCTGGGGCTACGTCGCTGTATTGCTGTTTATGATTGGCGATGGCGTGGAGTCGAACTATCTCGCGCCTTACCTGCATGAAAATGGTTTCTCACTCAATATCGCGGCGGCGGTGATCGCCTTCTACGGCGTCACCGTTACGCTCGGTTCGTGGCTGGCCGGTTCGCTCTCCACACTCATTGGCCCGCGCAAAGTGATGCTGGCAGGCGGTGTGATCTGGATTGTGTTTGAAGTACTGTTCCTCGCCATCGCCTTGCCTTCCCATAGCGTGGCCTTGCTGGCGTTAACCTACGGTTTGCGCGGCGTTGCCTACCCCATGTTTGCCTATGCATTTCTGGTGTGGATTCAGGCCGCCGCACCCGCCGATATGCGCGGTTCAGCAACCGGTTGGTTCTGGCTGGCGTTTACCGGCGGCTTGCCCACGCTGGGATCGCTGGTGGCGATCTTCTCAATACAGTTGATTGGTGAATATGCCACGTTCTGGCTGTCGCTTGGGCTGGTCGCGTTGGGGTTGCTGGTCATGGTGATCGCGCTTAAAGAACGCAGCGGCTATCAGTCGTTGCTCGATGAGCAACACCGTCAGCAGAGCGTTGCGCGTACGCTAATGGGCGGCATCGATATTTTGTGGCGTGAACCGCGCATCGCCGCCGCTGCCGTAGTGCGCATCATCAACACCACGCCTTACTTCGGCTTCTTTATTTTCCTGCCAGGCTTTTTCACCGAGCAGATCGGATTTACGCAAACCGAATACCTCAGCCTGATCACCATCATGGGTTTAGTCGGCATGAGTTTTAATCCCATTGTCGGCAAGCTCAGCGATCGCATCGGCTGGCGCAAAGTGCTGACAGTATTTGGTGGACTCGGCTCTGGCATCTCAATGTTGCTGATGTATTTTGTGCCGCAATGGAGCCACGGCAGCTTTGTCCTCAGCGTCATCTGCGCGTGTTTATATGGCATCACTTTGTGCGGCTATGTTCCCGCTGCTGCGCTGTTCTCTTCCCTGTGCCAGCCAAAAGATAAAGGTAACGCGATGGCGATTTACTGCTTTGCTGCCGGGCTTTCCACTTTCTTTGGCCCCGCGCTCTATGGCGCCTTTAACGCACTGTTTGGCACCTCGGGCGTGGTGTGGGGTTACGCCGCTTTGTACTTGATCAGCGCCCTGGTTTCCTGGTGCTTCCTGCTCAGCCCGCTTGATCCCGGCGAGCAGCATAATCCCGAGGCGCAGCGCCTGCGCCGTTTAGATTCTGTCGCTTCAGAGTAAAGAGATAACCATGAAAGAGTTTGATTACATTGTGGTGGGCGGCGGCAGCGCCGGTTGTATTGTCGCCGCCAGGTTAGTCACGGAAGGCAATGCGCGCGTGCTGCTGCTGGAAGCCGGGCGCGATGAGTATCACCCGGTGCTAAAGATGCCCGCAGGTTACATGAAGTTTCTCGCCAGCGACAAATTCCTCACCATGCACCAGACCGAGTCGCAGCCACAGCTCAACGGACGCGGCGTGATTGTGCCGCAGGCGAAAGTGTTAGGCGGCGGTTCGACGGTCAATGCGATGGTGTATATGCGCGGCCATCGCCAGGATTACGCCGACTGGAACAGCGCACTTGGCAATCAGGGCATCGACTGGTCGTGGGATGCGCTGCTGCCGCACTTTACCGCCATCGAAGATAATGATCATCTCGGTGCGCCCCATCACGGCGTCGGCGGGCCAATGAAAGTGTCGCATCTCGGCCACTTCAGCCCACTGAGCCGCGCCTATGTGAAAACTCTGCAGGGATTGGGGATTTCTTACACGCCGGATTTCAATACCGGCAATCCGTTTGGCGTAGGCTTTATGCAGCACACCATTAACGGTCAGACGCGCCAGCGCTGCAGCGTGGTGGATGCCTTTATTACGCCGCTGCGCCATGACGCGCGCTTGACCATTGTCACCGGCGCGCAGGTAGAAGAGATCCTGTTTGAGGGCGCAAATGCCAGCGGCGTACGCTACACACAGGATGGCCATCCGCAACGTGCCTGCGCGCGTAAAGAGGTGATTCTGGCTGCCGGTGCCTATCAAACGCCGAAGCTGCTGATGCTCTCCGGCATCGGTCCACAAGCCCAGCTAAAACAGCATGGCATCACGCTGCGTCGGCATTTGCCGGGTGTCGGCAAGAATTTGCAGGATCACTATGAAGTGCCGGTGGTGGCCAGCACCAACGGTGCCTTTGGCTATTACGGCCAGGATCGTGGCTGGCCGATGGTCAAAGCTGGCTTGCAATATATGTTGTTCAAAACCGGTCCGGTCACCACCACCGGCGTGGAAACCTGCGCCTTCTTTGACCCGCTCGATTTCGGGGCCACGCCAACGATTCAGATGTTTTGCGTGCCCACGGTGTATCTCGACCGCGACGTGATGGGCGCCGATCCCGGCCATGGCGTTACCGTCAATTCGCTGCTGCTGCGCCCCAAAGCGACCGGCGAGGTCACGCTGCGCGATAGCAGCGCCAGCAGCTTGCCGATTATCGATACGCAAATCTTTGGTCATCCCGACGATTTGGCGCGCACCATCGCCGGTTTCCGTTTTGCGCGTAAGGTCATCACCGCGACGCCCATCGGCGCGATGGTGCAGCAAGAGATTTTCCCCGGTGCAGAGATTACGTCAGATGAAACGATTGCCGAACACTGCAAACGCATGGTGAAAACCGGCTATCACCCGGTCGGCACTTGCCGCATGGGCCACGATAACGATCCGCTGGCGGTGTTACACGACGACCTGCGCGTGCGCGGCGTTAACCGCCTGCGCGTGGTCGATGCCTCAATGATGCCCAACATTATTAGCGGCAACACCAATGCTATTGTGATGGCGGTGGCTCACCGTGCTGCTGAATTGCTATTGCATACGCAGCAGAGCGAGAGCAAGGAGCACGCTTATGAGTGAAAAATTATCCCGCCTGCAGCGTGCACTCGCCTCCTGGCAACTCGATGGTGTGCTGCTTACCCGGCGCGATAACATCGCCTGGCTGACCGAAGGTGCCAGTTTTTACGTGGTGGAACGCGCTGAAGTCGGCGTGGCCAGCTTGCTCATCACGCAGGACAAGGTTCTACTGCTCGCGCCTGAAAATGAGATGCCGCGTATCCTCGCCGAAGAATCGCTGCCGTTTGCCTGTGAAACGCTGAGCTATCCGTGGTTTCAATCGTTAAATACCCTGTTGCCTGAGGGCAAATTCGGCAGCGATACGCCGCAAAACGGCATGTCTGATATTCAACAAGCGATGGTGGCGCTGCGACAGGGCCTGAACAGCAATGAGCAACAGCGATTCAAAGCGTTGGGGCGCGAAGCCGCGCAGATTGTCGAAGGGGTGGCGCATCAGTTAAAAGCAGGCGTAACGGAATGGCAAGTGGAGGCCGAGCTTGTCGCTGCCTGTCTGGCACGCGGTATTCGTCCGATGTGCACCTTAGTAGCGGCCGATGAGCGTATTAGCGCGTTCAAACACCCGGTGCCCACGCAGAAAAAGCTGCAGCAACACATGCTGATCACGCTCGGCGCCGAGCGCCACGGGCTGCACGTGAGCCTGACGCGGTTAGTGCATATCGGCCAACCTGAACCCGCATTACGCCAGCACCTCAACTCGTTGTGCCAGATCCACGCCGATATTCTCTGTGCAACGCAGCCGGGCCAAAGCTGGTCAACGCTATTTCAGGCAATTAAAGATGCCTATCAGCGGCACGGACATGGCGATGCGTGGCGCGATCATCATCAGGGCGGCCCGGCGAGTTATGGTTGCCGCGACGTGATCCTAACGCCAGATACGCGCGGCGATATTCACTCTGATATTGCCGTGGCGTGGAATCCCACGCTCAGCGGCGTAAAAAGCGAAGATACCTTTTTACTTACCGCTGAGGGCTGCGAAGCCTTAACGCGCAGTGGCGAATGGCCAATGATTACCGTGCAGCGCGGCGAGCATACGCTGCATTTCCCGGACTGGCTGGCGTTACCGGCATCTTCATAAGGAAGCGATATGTCATCACGATTACCCAATAAAAACGCGCTTATCACCGGCGCTGGCAGCGGCATAGGCAGCGCGATCGCTACACTGTTTGCGCAACAAGGTGCTCGCGTGGCGCTGTTCGATCTTGACGGTGAAACCACCGAAGCGCTGGCGGCAGAGTTGCAGCAGCAAAGCGGCCAACACTGTATTGCCTATAGCGCAGATGTCACGCAACCCGAGGAGGTGCAGCGGGCGGTGAGCGAAGCGCAGCAAGCGCTGGGCCCGATTGATATTCTGATCAACTGCGCGGGCGTGAATGTGTTTCGCGATCCGCTGGCGCTGGAAGATGACGACTGGCAGCGCTGTATGGAAGTCAATCTGAAAGGACCCTACAACCTGATCCGCAGCGTGCTGCCGGGCATGCTGGCGCGCCAGTACGGCAATATCGTTAACGTCGCGTCGGTACACGGGCACAAAATCATTCCCGGCGCGTTTCCCTATCCGGTTGCCAAGCACGGTTTGATTGGCCTCACGCGTTCGCTAGGCGTGGAGTACGCCAGTCAGGGCATTCGCATTAATAGCATTTCTCCGGGTTTGATCATGACGCCCGCCGCTGAAGCCTGGCTGGCAAGCTGTCCCGATCCGCAAGCCGAGCGTGAACGGCAGGCCGCTTTGCTACCGTGCAAACGTATTGGTGAACCGCAGGAAGTGGCATATACCGCGCTGTTTCTCGCCTCGGACGAAGCGCGCTTCATCAATGCCACCGATATCCTGGTTGATGGCGGACGCAGCCAGATTTATCACGAGTAATAAATGATATTTTTATCGGGTCGCCATTCATGGCGACCACGCTTAATCTAACTCTCAATCACCGGAATCTCATCCAGTTGGGTAAAGATCGCCATCCCCCGCTCCTTGCCAATCCGCACATCGTTATCAGCCCCCTGCGACGCGCCCGGAATGCGTAAAATAGCATCGCAACAGTGAATCAAACGATGCGCCACCGGATAGAGAAAAGATTCACTGATTTCATCGCCAATTGTCTGCGAACCGGCGGCGCTCGCCAGCGGCAACGCCAGCCACTCACCGATCACCGGCGTATGTCCGCGCTGGTAGACCTGCAGGGCAATCTGGTCTAATTTCTTAATGTTTTCATGAATTAACACTTGATTGCCGTTGGTGCCGCTGCGTACGGGCCCTGCTATAAGAATCAACATTGCGTTTCTCCAAAAATTCGATGGTGTGGGCAAGCGTTTTTTTGCACGATTTGCCCGGCGATAGGTGACAAAATCTACGCTAACATGCATAATCGTGCAGATACAAGCAAAAACATGAATGAGAAAATAATGCTTTCCAGCCAACGTAAACAGCAAATTCTCGCCATTCTGAGCGAAGAAAAACAGGTGATGTCGAGCGAGCTTAGCCAGCGCTTTGCGGTGTCGGAAGACTCAATCCGCCGCGATCTGCGTGAGTTAGCCGCCGAAGGATTACTGCAACGTGTACACGGCGGTGCGCTGCCGGTTTCTGCCGCTATCGCACCGTTTGAAACACGCAAAAGCGTGCAGATTAGCTCTAAACGCCTTATCGCGAAGAAAGCGGTCCAGCTGATCCAGCCCGGCCAGGTAGTGATTATCGATGGCGGCACTACCACCGCCGAGATGGTGAAATTGCTGCCGCCGGACCTGGCATTTACCGTGGTGACGCACAGCCCAAGCATCGCCGTGGCGCTGGTGGATTATCCGCAGGTTGACGTGATCATGATTGGCGGCCTGCTCTATCGCCATTCGGTGGTGGCGGTGGGTGCGGCGGTGCTGGAAGGCATTGCGCGGATTAATGCCGATCTGTTCTTCATGGGCGTGACCGGCGTGCACAAAACGGCGGGATTAACCACTGGCAACTACGAAGAGGCCGGGGTGAAACGTGCGCTTTCCTCACGCGCGGCGGAAACGGTGGTAATGGTGTCGAATGAGAAGCTGAATTCCGCTTCGGCGTTTGCCATCGGCGAATTATCACTGGCCAGCACCTTGATCGTTGATGCTCAACCCGATGACGAAATGTGCCAACTGCTGCGGAAAAAGCACATAACTGTGCTGTAAACGGCTATTCTTCGCTGCTAAACAATTAAGGTCATCGTACGCTTTCCAATCAAAGCCTATCCCGTAGCGGCGCGGTTTATCGCGCAATGAATTGCGCCGCTACGATCCCTGCAAGCATTTTGATAATCAGGAGCTTAATAAGATGTCTGAGAATCCCACCATCGCCCTTATTGGACCGGGCGCGATTGGCACCACCATCGCAGCGGCGCTGCATGAAGCTGGACGCACGCCCACGATTTGCGGGCGTACCGCACATCCGCAGCTGGAGTTGCGTCACGACAGCGGCAAAATTATTGTTCCCGGCCCGGTGCTCACCAATCCCGCCGAGATAGCCCAGCCGTTCGATCTGGTGTTTGTGGCGGTGAAAACCACCCAGGTTGAGGATACCGCGCCCTGGCTGGCGGCGCTGTGTGATGAAAATACCGTGGTGTGCGCGCTGCAGAATGGCGTGGAGCAGAAAAGCCAACTCGCGCCCTATGTCAATGGCGCGACTGTGCTGCCGTCGGTGGTGTGGTTCCCGGCCCAACGCGAACCGGATGCCTCGGTGTGGCTGCGCGAAAAGCCGCGCCTGACGCTGCCAGAAACGCCGCACGCTGAGTTGGTAGTTGCGGCACTGCGCGACACGCGCTGCGCGGTCGATCTCTCCGCCGATTTCCTGACCATCGCCTGGCGCAAACTGCTGCAAAACGCGGTTGCCGGTTTGATGGTGCTGTCCAATCGTCGTGCGGGTATGTTCCAGCGCGAAGACATCAGCGCGCTGGCGCTGGCCTATTTGCAGGAGTGCCTGACGGTAGCACGCGCTGAAGGTGCCGCGTTAAAAGATGAGGTGCCGCAGGAGATTGTAGAACGCTTCCACCGCGCACCGACTGATTTAGGCACCTCGATCCTTGCCGACCGCCAGGCCGACCGTCCGCTGGAGTGGGATATCCGCAACGGCGTCGTGCAGCGTTATGGTCGGGCGCGCGGTATTCCCACACCAATCAGCGATGTGATTGTGCCGCTGCTAGCGGCCGGTAGTGAGGGGCCGGGCTGATCATCTACATTCACGGTCGCCATCCATGGCGACCTCCCTCAAACGTCCTAACTACCCGTGTTTTATCCTGCCAACTTGCGAGATGTTAAAATCTTTACTAGGGTTTGCGCTTCTTCTGCCTCTTATAGCTTTCTTTTCCATTTATGAAATTACGGCTGCGAAAGCTATAAGATCGCGCCATTTTCTCAACTGGGGAATTTATGAGCACAGGAACGGATACAACACACTCAGCCACAGCCAGTGGCTTAACCGTTGATGACATCACCGTTATCGACAACAAATTGCTGAAACGCGCGGTCGGTGCCGCCGCATTGGGTAATGCGATGGAGTGGTTTGACTTCGGCGTTTACAGCTATCTCGCCGTGATCATTGGCCAGGTCTTCTTCGCCGATGCCAGCGCTGCCGCGCAGCTGATCGCTTCGTTCGGAACCTTCGCCGCGGCGTTTTTAGTGCGTCCGATTGGCGGCATGGTGTTTGGTCCACTCGGCGACCGCATTGGACGTCAGAAGGTGCTGGCGTTGACCATGATCATGATGTCGATCGGTACGTTCTGTATCGGTCTGATCCCAAGCTATGCCAGCATTGGTATCGCTGCGCCGATTCTGCTGCTGCTGGCGCGCTTGCTGCAAGGGTTCTCCACCGGCGGTGAATATGGCGGTGCCGCGACCTTTATCGCGGAATACTCCACCGACAAACGCCGCGGCTTTATGGGTAGCTTCCTTGAGTTCGGTACGCTGGGTGGCTATCTGCTGGGCGCCAGCCTGGTGACAGCAATGATCGCTTTCTTACCGCATCAAACCATGATGGATTGGGGCTGGCGTGTGCCGTTCTTTCTCGCCGCGCCGTTGGGTCTGTTCGGTTTGTATATCCGCTTAAAGCTGGAAGAGACGCCCGCGTTTAAAGATCACATGGATAAGCGCGAAGAGATGGAGCACAACAAGCCGCGCCTGAGCGTTTGGCAGATGCTGCGCGATCAACGTAAACCGCTGCTGAAATGTATTGGTCTGGTGCTGTTGTTCAACGTCTCCAATTATATGCTGACCGCCTATATGCCGAGCTATTTAACCGGCGTGCTGGGAATGAGTGAATTATCCGGCCTGATGTTGGTGATGGTGATTATGTTTATCATGATGCCGCTGACGTTAATGTGGGGATATCTCACCGACCGCATTGGTCGCCGTCCGGTGATTGGTTTAGGCGCGTTGGGCTTAATCGTGCTGGCGATTCCGAGCTACATGTTGATTGGTTCCGGCAATATGCTGCTGGTGTTTGCCGGACTGGCGATTCTGGGCTTATTGCATACTTGTTTCAGCGGCACCATGCCGGCAACGTTACCGGCGCTGTTTGTCACCGATATTCGTTATAGCGCGCTGGCAATTGGTTTTAACTTATCGGTTTCGCTATTTGGTGGCACCACGCCGCTGATTACCGCATGGCTGGTGGATACCACGCACAATAATCTGATGCCGGCGTATTACATGATTGGTGCCGGGATTATTGGTTTACTGACGGTTTTGACCTTGAGTGAAACGGCACGCAAACCGCTGAAAGGTTCATCACCTGCGGTGGCAACAGAAGCGGAAGCGCATCGTTTGATCGATAAATTGCGTAAACGTAAGGTTAAGCATAAACCGGCGTAGTTTCGAGTCAGCATTAACAAAGGTCGCAGTCCTGCGGGATTTAAAGCGATTTTGAGTTAAGAATACGCACGACTGCTGCAGCGCGGATGTCGCCTCAACATCCACGCTGCAACAACTATGCATTTACCTGACTCACCATCGCTACAAACTCCGTAGGGTCGCCATTCATGGTGACCTGGTGCGCATCAATGCGCACCCTACGAAAAACCCGTTCGGGCACTGCCATCACAGACGGCGCTGTTGCGCGCCATCCGCAGCGCCGAGCGCAGAGTGACGGCCAGGATGAGCCGACAGGACGTCGGCGAAAGCGCGGCATGAGCCAGGAAGGCGAATCCGCGCGGTCCGTCAGGACGGAGCGATAAGCGAGGGAATAGCGAGGACGGCGCAGGCGCGGATTGCTAAGGTCCGCGCCTTCGGACCTTAGCCCGGCCGCCTGCTTCCAGCATTCTGAAACTACCAGATGCTTAGCGGGCGGAACCCCTGCGATGCCAGCGCGCTGCACATCTGACAAACATCACGCCTTTTTGGCGACCTCATCTAACCGAAGCGTAAAAATCCCCCGCTTATTCGATAATTTCTTAAACCCACCTGAAATCCTCTCGCGCGCGCCAGAAAACGCCAAAATATCGACTATGATTTGTTGTCCGACCTAACTTTCATCCCAAATTATTTATCGTTTTCAGCCAGTAGCGAATCGCTTGATGTCGTCCATTGCCCCTGCGTGGGCTAAACGAGGCAATTGAATGGAATTCAGATCATTTGAAAAATCCTGGGGCGCTGAGATTCTTGCTGATGACAGCGTCCGTTTTCGTGTTTGGGCACCAGGGCAGCAGCACATCACCTTAAGACTTGCCGATAACGACACCGCCATGCTCGACGCAGGCGACGGTTGGTTTGAGCTGCAAGTCAGCGGCGTGGCGCCCGGTGCAGAGTATAACTTTGTGCTGGACGATGGCACGGTGGTGCCGGATCCCGCCGCGCGTGCGCAAAAGGCTGATGTTAACGGCCCTTCACTGGTGGTCGATCCGCAAAGCTATCGCTGGCAGCACACCGAATGGCAAGGTCGTCCGTGGCATGAAACGGTGGTGTATGAAATGCACATCGGTACCTTCACGCCCGAAGGCACTTTCCAGGCTGCGATAGCTAAATTGCCGTGGCTGGCCGAATTAGGCATCACGCAGCTGGAAGTGCTGCCGGTGTCGCAGTTTGGTGGCAATCGCGGTTGGGGCTACGACGGCGTGCTGCTCTACGCTCCGCATGCGGCTTACGGATCGCCGGATGATTTCAAAGCCTTTATCGATGCCGCGCACGCGCACGGTTTGTCGGTGGTGCTGGATATCGTGCTCAACCACTTTGGTCCGGAAGGCAACTACCTGCCGCTGCTGGCACCAGCGTTTTTCCACCAGGAACGCATGACGCCATGGGGCGCGGGCATTGCATATGATGTCGATGCTGTGCGGCGCTACATTGTCGAAGCACCGCTCTACTGGCTGCAGGAATTTAATCTTGATGGCCTGCGTTTTGATGCCATTGACCAGATTGAAGACAGCTCCAGTAAGCATGCGCTGATTGAGATTGCCGAACGCATCCGTCAGGAAATTCCCGAGCGCCCTATTCATCTCACCACCGAAGATTGCCGCAACGTTATCTTCCTGCATCCGCGCGACAAACAGGGCAACGCGCCGCTGTTTACCGGTGAGTGGAACGATGATTTCCACAACGCGGTGCACGTGTTTGCAACCGGTGAAACTCACGCCTATTACGAAGATTTCGCCGACGTGCCGGAGAAGCTGGTGGCGCGAGTGCTGACTGAAGGCTTTGCTTATCAGGGCGAACTTTCACCGCAGAGTGGGCAGCGGCGCGGCGTGCCAAGTGCCAGCCAGCCGCCGGTGGCGTTTGTTGATTTCATCCAGAACCATGATCAGGTGGGTAACCGCGCGCAGGGCGATCGTTTGATCAGCCTGGCGGGCAGCGATCGCACCAAAGTGCTGCTGGCGACGCTGCTGCTGTCGCCGCATATTCCGCTGCTATTTATGGGCGAAGAGTATGGCGAAACGAATCCCTTCCTGTTCTTCACCGATTTCCACGGCGATCTGGCCAAAGCGGTGCGTGAAGGGCGCGCGAAGGAGTTCACCGGGCACGCCGGGCATGACGAAGAGGTGCCGGATCCCAACGCCGAGCAGACCTTTACCCGCTCAAAACTTGACTGGGATAAGTTACAAACGCCTGAAGGCCAAAGCTGGCTGGCGCTAACGCGCGAGCTGCTGGCGCTGCGTCAGCAATATATCGTGCCGCTGCTGGCCGATGCGGGCGGCAACAGCGGCAAAGTGCTCGCCACCGCTGAAGGCTTTTTGGCCGTTAGCTGGCATTTCCCACAGGGCGAACTGTCGCTGGCGCTGAATATCGGCAAGCAGACGCAGCCTTTACCCGCCACGCCAGGTCGCACGATTTTCGCCTGGCCGCAAGAAACTGAAGCATTATCACAACACGCCATCGTGGTGCGTTTGGATCAGGGAGCAACAAAATGAGTATTCCAACCGCGACGTATCGCATTCAGTTTCGCAACGGCATGACGTTTGATCGCGCCGCGGCGCTGGTGCCCTATCTGCAACGTCTTGGCATCAGCCATCTTTACGCGTCGCCGATATTTAGCGCCACCGCCGAATCCACCCACGGTTACGACGTCATCGATGCCAATGAGATCGAACCGGCGATTGGCGGCCGCGACGGCTTTAATCGTCTGGTTGAGGCGTTGCAGGACGCGGAGATCGGCTTGATTCTCGACATCGTGCCAAACCATATGGCGGCCTCGCTGGAGAATGCCTGGTGGCGTGATGTGATCGAGTATGGCGAGAGCAGCCGGTATGCCAATCATTTTGATATCGACTGGACGCGTCGCCTGACGCTGCCGTTTCTCGGCGACAGCTTCGAGAACGTGCTGGAAAACGGTGAGCTGAGCATTAAAGCGCATCCGCAAACTGGCCATCCCGCGTTGGCGTATTACGACAGCTTTTACCCGCTGACGCCCGCCAGCTGGCAGGATCGCGCCGACGAGGTGCTCGCGATGACTGAAGCCAAAGCGATTGCTGAACTGCATGAGCAGCAGCCGTGGCGTTTGATCAGCTGGCGCGATGCACGCAGCGAGCTCTCTTATCGCCGCTTCTTTGAGATCACCGGTTTGGTCGGCGTGCGCGTTGAAGATGAAGCGGTGTTTGCCGATTCCCACCGGCTGATTCTCGAACTGGTGCGCTCGGGCGCGGTCAGCGGCCTGCGCGTCGATCACGTTGATGGCCTTGCCGATCCACAAGGCTATTTGCGCCAGCTGCGCCAGGCCACCGGCCCGGATTGCTATATCACGGTGGAAAAGATCCTCGCCGAAGGAGAAAATATCCCTGACGATTGGCCCATTTCCGGCACCACCGGCTACGAATTTATTGCCGCGCTGTCGCACGCGCTGGTGGATGATTCGCAGATCGACACGCTGCATCTCGCCTATGAAGCCACCACCGGACAACGCAACGATGTTGAAGGCGGACTGCGCGTGGCGCGTGAATTGATGGTTGACCGCAATTTCGCCGGTGAGTTTGCGCGTCTGCTCAAGCTGGCGACGCAGATTGCCGGTTCTGAACATCGCAACCTTGGCGAAGCGGAACTGCACGTCGCACTGCGCGAAATCCTCATCGCCTTCCCGGTGTATCGCACCTACGGCCAGCAGGACGGCATGCCGCTCGAAGGCGAAGAGCTGCTGCAACAAGTGCTGGAAACGGTGAAAAATAGCGCGTCGCCAACGGTGTTGAGTTTGCTGCAGGCGATGCTGCTGGGCGCGGTTTCTGAAGAGAGCGAAAAAGACGCGCACGAATTCCGCATGCGCTTCCAGCAGCTGACCGGACCGCTGATGGCGAAATCGGTGGAAGACACGCTGTTCTTCCGCAATCACGTCGCGTTAGCCATCAATGAAGTGGGAGCAGAACCGCTGCCGCACGCCTTCTCGCTGGCGCATTTCCACAGCGAGATGCAAACGCGGCTGCAACAGCAGCCCGATGGCATCTCTTCCACCTCAACCCACGACACCAAGCGTGGTGAAGATGCGCGTGCGCGGCTGTATACGCTAAGCGAAGCCCCCGCGCTGTGGGCGGAACACGTAGCGCGCTGGCGGCAGATTAATCAGGCGCAGGTGGTGGAACTGGACGATGGCGCCGCGCCGGAACCGGCGGTGGAATGGATGCTGTATCAGGCGTTAGCCGGCGTGTGGCCGACCACCTTGCAGCCGCAGGATGCCAGCCAACTCGAAGAGCGCTTTATTCCTTTTGTCGAAAAAGCGTTACGCGAAGCCAAACTGCGTACCGACTGGGCAGAGAGCAACGAAGCCTACGAAAAAGCGGTGCTGGATTACGCGCGTCATCTGCTTTCACCGGCCAATCAGTTGTTCCTCAGCGATTTCAGCCACGCGTTGCAACCGTTTATTCAGGCCGGATTAATCAATAGCCTGACGCAAACGGTAATTAAACTCACCGCGCCGGGCGTGCCGGATATCTATCAGGGTAGCGAAGCGCTGGATTTCAGCCTGGTCGATCCCGACAACCGCCGCACGCCGGACTTCGCGCTGCTGGAGCAGCAGCTGGAAGAGTCTTCTTTGCCCGACTTCAACGACGCGCAAAACTGGCTGAGCGGCAAACTGAAACAACAGGTGATTGCACGCCTTCTGCATCTGCGCCGCGATTATCCGCAGCTGTTCCGCGTGGGCGATTATCAGCCGCTGGACGTCAGCGGTGAACATCAGGAGAAAGTCATCGCCTTTGCGCGTCAGGACAGTAACCACGCGCTGCTGGTCATTCTGCCGCGCCTGAGTTTTGACAACGCGCAGTGGACGCAAACCGAAGTGGTACTGCCCGAGTCACTCGCCCATCGTCACTATCGCAACTTATGGAGTGGCGAAACCGTGACGATTGGCGATTACATCGCGCTGGATGAGGCGGCCTCAAGTGCGCCGTTAGTGCTGCTGAGCAGCTGATGCATTACCCGATTAATCTGTGTGGAGAATAATGGATGACAAGTAAGCCTCTAGAAATTACAGCAGGTTCGGGACAAGTGCTTGGCGCTAACTATGATGGCCAGGGCGTGAACTTTGCGCTGTTTTCGGCCTGCGCTGAGCGAGTCGAGCTGTGTTTGTACGATGAGAGCGGCGAAAACGAAATCGCCCGCTTCGATTTGCCGGAATACACCCATGAAGTATGGCACGGCTACATTCCCGGCTTGCAGCCCGGCGCGCTCTATGGCTATCGCGTACACGGCCCGTACGAGCCGGAAAATGGCCATCGCTTTAACCCTAACAAACTGTTGCTCGACCCTTACGCACGCGAACTGGCGGGCGAATTGCAGTGGGACGAGTCGCATTTCGCGTATGACCTGCTGCATGAAGATAAGGATTTGAGTTTCGATACCCGCGACAGCGCACCGTTTACGCCCAAATGTGTGGTCATCGATCCCAATGAATTTGACTGGCAGGATGCTAATCGACCGAATATTCCGTGGTCGAAAACGGTCATTTATGAAGCCCACGTTAAAGGTTTTAGCCAGCTTAATCCGGCGGTGCCCGAAGAGATGCGCGGCACTTACGACGGTTTAAGCAATCAGGCTTCGATCGATTACATCAAAAGCCTGGGCGTAACCACCGTGGAGCTGCTGCCGGTGCACGGTTTCCCGGACGATCAGCATCTGCTGGATCGCGGTCTGAAAAACTTCTGGGGCTACAACACGCTGGCGTTCTTCGCCCCGGCCACGCGCTACTTTGGTCCGCGCGGGATTCAGGGCTTCCGCGATATGGTGCGCGCCTTCCACGATGCTGGCCTCGAAGTGATCCTCGACGTGGTTTACAACCACACCGCCGAAGGCAATGAACTCGGCCCCACGTTGTCGTTTAAAGGCATTGATAACTACTCTTATTACCGCACGCTGCCAGATCAGCATCGCTACTACATCAATGACACCGGCACCGGTAACACCGTGAATACGTCGCATCCGCGCGTGCTGCAGATGATTCTGGATTCGCTGCGTTATTGGGCCGAATCCATGCATGTTGATGGCTTCCGTTTCGATCTCGGCACCGTGCTGGGCCGTGAACCAGAAGGCTTTGACCAGCGTAGTGGCTTCTTCGATGCCATCATGCAGGATCCAGTGTTGTCCAAACTGAAACTGATTGGTGAGCCGTGGGATATCGGGCCGGGCGGTTATCAGGTTGGCGGCTTCCCGCCGGGCTGGGCGGAGTGGAACGATAAGTATCGCGATACGGTGCGTGAGTATTGGAAAGGTGACATGGTCACTAATGACTTCGCCGCGCGCCTGCTCGGTTCTGGCGATCTCTACGACCAGCGCGGTCGCCGTCCCTGGTCCAGCATTAACTTCCTTACCGCGCATGATGGCTTCACGCTCAACGATTTGGTTTCGTACAACGAGAAGCACAACGAAGCCAACGGTGAAGATAATAATGACGGCCATAACGAGAACCGTTCGTACAATTACGGTGCGGAAGGCCCGACGGACGATGAAGGCATCAACGCGGTACGTGAGCGGCAGAAACGCAACTTCCTCGCCACGCTGCTGTTCTCGCACGGCACGCCGATGTTGCTGGCGGGTGATGAGTTTGGTCGCAGTCAACTCGGCAACAATAACGGCTACTGCCAGGACAGCGAAATTTCCTGGCTGCATTGGGAAAACCTGCCGCCTTCTGCTGATGCGCTGCGCGACTTTACCCGGCATATTCTGGCGTTGCGCGCTCAACAACCGTTGCTGCGGCGTGAAAGCTGGCGCGATGGTATGGAAATCAAATGGTTTAACGCCGGTGGCGGCTTCCAGCAGGATGATCAATGGGATGATGGCACCACGCTCGGGGTGTATCTCGGTCGCCCGGATTTAGAGCCGGAGGAAGGCATCTGGCATGACGTGTTGATGCTGTTTAATCCATATGAAGGCAATGTGCCGTTCAGTATTCCACAGTTTGGTGAAGGCGGCTGGGTGCTGGAGCTTTCGACGTCAGACAGCGTTGAGACAGGGTTAGTGATTACCAAAGAGAAGGATTTCGAACTGGAAGGCCGCAGTATGGCGCTGTTCCGCAGGCCGTAATTATATAAATTTGCTTAATAAACTGCGCCGCTACAGAAACATGCATGCATTCGTAGCGGCGCGATTTTTCACGCGATTTGTGTTATCAGAAATTAACCTTCACGCCCACCATTGCGCTGATATCGCTGTAACCCTTATCACCCATCTGCTGCCCCAAATTGCCCCACAGATTAACGGTTTTATTCAGCTTCGCATCGACGCCCAGTTTCACTTCACCGAGGTTACGCGCCCCGGCTTGCTGCACGCTGATGCCATTCATGCTGCTGCCAAAGGTTTCGGTGTTGTGCACCCAGTTGGCTTCGATAAACGGCTCGAAGGTGCGGTTTTTACCATCATCAATGGCATTGTGGCCTTTGATGTAAGCGCGAACACCCAGACGCGTTTGCAGGTTGTTGTCGCCTTCACCCACCACGCGCGTGCCGTTTTGCTCCTGATGATCCTTGGCTTTCACGCCCATCCAGGTCGCCTGCGCCTTCGGCTGCAGATAGACGCTGGAACGCTCGCTCATCTCCGCGACTTTGAAGCTGTAACCGGCTTCCACTGACGCGGTGATGCCTTTCGATTTGTAGCTCTCTTCCGCGATGCCATCACCTTTCACGCTGTTATCAAACCAGTTGTAGAGCATCCAGCTGTCAACATAAGCTCCGGTCTTGTCAGCGTTGTCCTGCAACCAGGTCGCGTAAACGCCCGTGCTGTAACCGTGCACCTGACCTTTTGCGGTGTAACCCGTCACGTTGGAGTGTGTGTTACTTTGCGAATTAGCGTAGCCGCCCATGACACCCAGATGGAAACGGTCCGCACCATTACTGCTCCACTGGGCGATATCGCCGCCTAACTGCATCACATAACGGTTACCGGTGGTTTTCAGCTGGCCGGAACTATCGCTGAAGCGCGTGTGTCCACCTGCGTTACGCAACCACAGGCTGGTGACGTGTTTCTTACCGTCTGCGCCAATGTAGTGAGTCTCACCCAGACGATCATCCAGCGAGGTGGTGAATAAGGTATTCGCCGCAGCGAGGTTAGCCGCATAGCTGCCCGCTTCCGGACGCGTAATCGGGAAGCCTTTAACCGGCTTGCCCACATCGCCCGCATTACCTGAACCACTGCCCGGCGTACCGGTATCATCGCCTGGCGTGCCGGAGCCGTTATCAGGTTCGCCAGGATTAACCGGATTGCTGCCTGGATTGCCCGGTGCCACGTTGTTGCTGTTGCTCTCCAGTACCCATTTATTGGCATCCTGCACCAGATGATAATCGTAAGCACCGGCCACAATACGGCCCTGCTGGGTGAACGTACCGTTTACGTTGCCATCGATGCGAATCAGCTCAATACCATCGATGGTTTGCGCGCCGGTGCCGCCGGCGTTCTGCACCACCACGTTGCTGTTACCGGTGTAATCACCGGTGATGTGCAGATGATCGGTCTCTGAGTGGTCATCCATTAAATGGGTTTTGAAGTCGATGGTACCGTTGGTGCTGTTCAGGCTGCTCAAGGTCACCTGGCTAAAGCCGGTGCCGGGCGCGGTCATATTCAGCGTGGCGTTATTCAGCGTCAGATTATCCACCGCAGAGCTCGACGTAACATTCCACTGGCTGCCATTCGCCAGGTTCAGATTTTCCAGTGAGCTGGTCGCACCACTCCAGACGGAGTTGTTATCGAGGTTGATGATGTTAGTCGCGGTGTTGGCGCGATCGATGATGACATCACCGTTAAATACTGAGCCGTTATCACCGGTCAATGTCACATTGCTAACCGTGCCTGTGCTGCTAACGCCAGTAGATAACAGCGTCGCGCCGGATAATAAAGCACCAGAGGCGGTCACCTGTGCATTCGCCGTATCAGTGACTTTCATGGCGATGCCTTCACTGGCAGTGACGGCGCTGTTAATCAGTGACAAGTTATTAGTATTGTTAGCTGTAGATTTGAAAAGTAACGCTGCGCTATTCGTGCCTTGCATAACGATCTGGGAATTTTCCATCGCCACGTTATTGTCGCCACCATTTGATCTCATGGTAAGACCAGAGGAGATGTCCAACCCTTCCTGGCTTTCAATATTCATGCGCAAATTATTTGCAACAATATGACTGCCGTCGTATGCCTGCAGGCCGGAGCCTCTGACAGCGCTGTTAATTTCGACATTTTCCAACGTTGAGTTATTACCAACCAGTTGAATACCGAAGATATTGGTTCCCGTCGTATTAATTTGGACATTTTTGGCGTTCAGCGTTGTGCCTACACCATGAACAAACACACCCGCCGCATTAGTCGCCATTGACCCATCATTATTGATAATGACGTTATCGAGATTAATTGCGCCAGTTGCATAAGCATCAACTGTTGTTGCTCCACCGTTAATGGTGGCATTACGGATATTTAATGCCCCGCCATTGAATGCCTGAACCGTTATTGTACCTCCAGTGGTGGTAATGGTGCCGCCATCATAATTCACCACTGAATTGCCTCCATTGGCACGCAGACCGTAGTTATTAATGCGATCGGTAAAGATATTGGTGTTAGTCAGATTAACCGTACCGCCGTTTTGCGCATATACCGCTTCGGAGGATGAGCCGGCCGTGCTGATCTCGCTGTTATTAACATTAACTACGCTGGCGTTTCCTGCGGCCTTAACGCCATTAGTCATGTGGCCTTCTGCTTTGATGACGCTATTGTTAATTGTTATCTCGCCACCAGTGGCGTTGACCGCATGAGCACCATCGCCCGTGGTACTGATGCTGCTATCACTGATGGAAAGATGCCCAGCACCCGCTGCCGCAAACGCACCGAAGGAATTGGCTCCGCTGGTTTTAATGGTGCCGTTAGTCAGCGTGATATCACCATCGCTGGTTTGGACCCCGTATGAACCTTTGCCAGATGTAATGATATTGATACCGTCACCAGTGATAGAGCCGGCACCGCGCGCATAGAGTCCATGCGACGTGGCTGCAGAGGTTTTGATATCGATATCTTTTAAGGTCACCCCAGCGCCAGTATCTGCGAATGCACCGTGCCCATAGGTATTTGAAGTGGTGATGGTGCCGGTGGTGAAATCAACTGTCCCATTATTTGTGGCGCTTACGCCGCGCACATATTCGCCGGTTCCCGCACCTACAATATCCTGATTATTTACAATGACCGGATTGCCATTAGCAATGATGGTTCTGGCAGCGATTGCCGTTGTAGCATGCAGAGCCACTGTAATTGCCAGCGCCACACCGGTTAACGCCATGGCTTTGCTTGCGGACGGCGTTAACACCGAAGAGGAATGGGATTTAACCTTGCCCTTAGCCAGCTCCGAGGCCACCACATAACGCTGCGTTGCAGCATGCCAAATCACACGGAATATTTTATTCATGGGATTTTACTCTCTTTAAGTTCAGAAACTTTCACGATTTCCGAAATGTTAGAGAGCGGGTCTGTAAGGCAATATCGGAGGGAGCGCGGAGTTTTGTAGTCCTTTACTTATCCGATGCAATACAGCGCTGGTATCCGGCAAAAATGTTAAAAATTAGCGTGATAACCAGTTGAAGACTTAAACCCTGAATAAAAAAATTAACTAATTTCCTCAATCTGCCGATGGTTATTAATCTGCCCTCTTCCCTACGCGGCTTTTGCCGGCAAGCTTTAAGATTAAGGATAATAAAATGAACATCTCTCAACGTCTGTTTGCCACCTTTTCCATACTGTTTGGCGCCATCATCCTGCAAGCGATACTCGCCATTTCCTTACTCTCTGGTTTTCAGGATCGCTTTGAATATGTACAGGCCAATGCGATTCCCTCGATCAAAGATCTGGGGAAACTGATTGATGGCAGTAACCAGTTGGCGTTAACGCTCTACAAACACAAAAGCCAGACCGACGACAGCAAAATGCCGGCTATTGAGGACGAGATCCAGAAACAGCTGGCGGATTTGAAGGCGCAGACCGATTACTACATGGCGCACGATATCTCCAGCGATGAAGATAAGCGCTTAACCGAAGTCGCTTATGCCAATATTCAGCACGTCACCGCCGCACTGGCGCCATTTATCACCGCCTCGCGTGCGCATCAAAATGATATCAGCCTCAATCTGATTGATGGACAAACAGGTATCGGAGCCGCCATTCGCCAGCTGATTAGCGATTATCAAAAACAGCTGCAGCTGAATATCGCCATTGGCGATGAACTGCGCGCCACCAACCGCAGCACGTTCCACTCGGTGTTATGGACGACCATCACCGGCGTTATCGCCACCGTGCTGATTTTTGGCGTGCTGTCGCTGTTCACCGTATTGCGCATTCGTCGCAGCTTGTCTGCTGCGGGCAAAGTAATGATGACTGCCAGCGAAAACCTCGATTTGACGCTGAAAGCAGATGAGAGCCGTCGTGATGAAGTGGGCAACATGGCGCACTCGTTTAACGTCCTGATGGAACGCGTTGCAGCCGCGCTCTCTTCGGTGCGTCAGGCGTCACAATCAGTGAGCAGCGCATCGGTACAGATTTCCGCGGGCAATGAAGATCTCTCATCACGCACCGAGCAACAGGCGGCATCGCTGGAGCAAACCGCGGCCAGCATGACCGAGCTGAGTGAAACCGTGCGTCAAACCGCGGATAACACGCGCCAGGCCAGTCAGCTTGCCGCTAACGCCAGCGGATTGTCAGAGAAGAGCAGCACGTCACTGACTACCATGCTTTCAACCATGGATAACATTCGTGGTAGCTCGCGCAAAGTGACGGAAATCGTCTCGATCATTGAAGGCATCGCCTTCCAAACCAACATTCTGGCGCTGAACGCCGCCGTTGAAGCCGCACGTGCCGGTGAACACGGCAAAGGCTTCGCCGTAGTCGCCGGTGAAGTGCGCAACTTGTCGCAACGTTCAACCACCGCCGCGCGCGAAATCAAAACGCTGATCGAAGAGTCACATCGTCTGACCGAAGCCGGTGCTGCGCAGGCCAGCGACGTAGGGCGTAATATGAGCGTGATGAACGATGCCATTCATCAGGTAAGTCAGTTGGTGGAAGAAATCGCCGCTGCCGCTGTCGAGCAGAGTCAGGGCATCGTGCAGGTGCAGCAAGCGGTGAATCAGATGGACGACGTTACGCAGCAGAACGCCGCGCTGGTGCAAGAAGCCTCTGCCGCTTCGCAATCGCTGCAGGAACAGGCCGGGAATTTGAATCAGCTGGTGGGTAAATTCCATGTCGCGGCGGCTGGCGAAGTTCAGCAAAAGCAGGCTGTGGTGCGTACGGCTTCATTCGTTAAACCCTCGCGCGTTGCGGTGGTGAATGATGCGGATTGGCAGAGTTTTTAAGCTGATTTAGCCGGTGCGCATAAATGTGCACCCTACGAAAACGCTGGGTCGCCAATCATGGCGACCACGCTGCCTTTATCAGGCAAACGCTGCCATAATCTCCCTAAACTCTCCAATAGTTAACCCGCTATTAGTGGTTCCACTGCTCTCTTTTGAACAAAAAATAGCGTTTATCACGTTGTAATCTGGCCGCCTGTAATTCAGGGAGGATGATTATGGATACGGCTGAGCAGCTTAATGGGACGTACTTTTACAAAGGAGTCAGCAATGTTTCAGCTGGTGAATTATTTTTTTGGATACTTTTGGACAAAATTGATGAGCATGTAGGTGGCATCAATAACATTGTTGCGGTGAGCAGCATCATTCTTGGTCTTCCTATTCTGGGTACAAGAGGTAAGCCCGGCAATGCTACACCTGGTACTTCGATCGCCTCTAAATATTCGCGTCAAATTCTGAATGTGAAATTGCCCAGACCTTTGCCAACGTTCACTAACACCAGCATTAAGTTACTCAAGCCGATGTGGACAAACAATCTTGGGGCTTTTGTTGGCCGAACTGTGCCGGTTGTAGGATGGGTCTTACTGGCAAATGATCTTTCTCAAATAGTCTATAAGACTGTTTCAACCTACAACATGATCGTGAGAGAAGAAGATCGAGTATGGTAGACGAACATCAAATATTAGATTTTTTTCGTGGCGAGTTATCTCTCATGACTACATGGAGTTTAAAACCCATTCCAATCGAATTTGATACTCCATTACAAGGCTACGCCGGATGGGATGAGTTGCCCTATGCCATTCAGGATTTTGGTAAAAAATATCATGTCGATACAACAGTTATAAATTTTGATGCTTATTATCCCTGGAAAACAGAAACAGTTTTCCGAAAATACTTTTCTAAGGATCCAATTCAACAAGACGTTAAACCACTAACTGTACGTATGTTTGTGGAGTCGGCTAAAGCTGGACGCTGGTTGTATGACTAACTAAGGAGATTCACATGGCTATACCCGTTCATATGTTTATTAAAGATGATGGCGGCGCAGTAATCAGAGGCGGTTCAGACGTGATGCACCGTGAGGGCAGCATTGAATTACGGGGTGTACAGCATCTTCTCTCTATTCCCACCGACAACAATACCGGCAAGCTAACAGGCACACGGCAACATGCTCCATTTATATTTGAGAAAGAAATTGATTCTGCGTCACCTTATTTATACAAAGCTGTGGCAACAGGCCAGACGTTAAAAGAAGCTGAAATCAAATGGTACCGCATCAGTGATGCTGGTCAGGAAGAAGAGTACTTCAACATATTAATGGAAGACGTAAAGGTCATCTCGATATCGCCGATCATGCATGACACGCGTAATTGTCCAGGAACCGGGCATATGGAAAGCGTTGCGCTGCGTTATGCGAAGATCACGTGGAAATATGTTGATGGAAACATTCAATTCAACGATGCATGGAACGAAAGGCCAACGGCATAATCAATGCGGAAATCCTGCGTGAGGATTTCCGCTGAGAATTAATCACAATATCTTCACACCTTAAGCATTTTCACCGTGGCATCAATATCAATTTCATCCGCCGTGAAAATCAAAGTCGTTCCCTGAAAGGTGGTTACCGCCAGTTTTTTCAGTGAGCGCGTTTCATCCGGCTTAACGTCTGTTTTCGGCTTGATGCTATTCATCAGAATACCTACCGACAGCACGGTATTCTCTTTATCGATGCGCGTTTCAACCGGCACGTCTTCGCTGTAAACCACATAAGATTTGATCGAGGTGAGCTTCAGGCGCTCGCCGGCAATATAGATGTATTTGCTCTCAGGCGAGACCTTCACCGCATACGCTGACAAACCTTTATTATTGGTGGTGGGTTCAAAGGTCACCGCCGCGTCTTTCTTAATCAGCTCAGGGTTAGCGACCTTAATCACATGGAAATAGCGGTTATCGCCATTTTCATCTTTGATAAATCCAAAACCTTTATCCTGAAACCAGGTTGTGATCGTTCCGTTCATCGCCATTGCCGCCTACCTAATCGTTATCTACTCAGTTTTTTCAGCGCGCAGTGTAAAGCACATTGCCTGCGCAGACCACGTCTTTGCTTTAAGTCTGGACGATAAATTTCGCCTGAGCGAATAGACACATGCCCGGATTCGCCAGTTGCCGCAAAATTCGCTATTATCCGCATCCCTTCGCCAGCCGGGCAGCCTGATGTCTACGATTATCGATACCTTTATTGCCCCGCAATGTCTTGAAGAGATTGAGATTCTCTACCAGGACGATCATCTGCTGCTGATCAATAAACCAGCTGGTCTGCTCAGCCTGTCGGGGAAGAATCCGCGCAATCTCGATTCTGTGCATCATCGGTTAGTGAAGCTTTTCCCCGGCTGCACGCTGGTGCATCGTCTGGATTTCGGCACATCAGGGTTAATGGTGATTGCCCGCAATAAGGCGATCAATGCCGCAATTTGCCAGCAGTTTAGCCAGCGCAGCGTGACCAAGATTTATCGTGCACTGTTGTGCGGGCATCTGCATGACGACGAAGGTGTGATTGACGCGCCGATTGCCAAAGATCCGACGCTATTTCCATTGATGTCAATTTGCCCAATCAATGGTAAGCCAGCTCGCTCACGCTATCAGGTGATTGAGCGCACTCATCACCTATTGGAAGATAAGACGTTCATGCCATTAACGCGGGTGGAACTTACGCCAGAGACTGGACGCACCCATCAGCTGCGTATCCATTGCCAGCTGTTGGGCCATCCGATTTTGGGTTGCGACCTGTATGGCGGTCTTATGCTGGCGGGGACCGAACACACCCCGCGTCTGATGTTACATGCCAGCGAGTTGAAGTTTGTTCATCCGGTCAGCGGCGAGTGCCTAAACGCCCGGTGTGCCTGCCCGTTCTGACAGCGCAACCGGCGTTGTGCTTACCACATTAAATCATCAGGCACTTTGAAATCAGCGTACGGATCGTCTTCATCCTGCGCTTCCTGACTCAATGCACTATTCAACACGATACTGTTCGCATCACGCTGCGCAATTTTATCGGCGACGCTGGCAGGAATAATCGCGTATTGGCTCTCGCCTTTGCTATCGACGGCCAGGCGCGCAATCGCCAATCGGCCATTAATCAGTTGTGTCTGCGTTTGCTTATCAACGTCGATTTTTTTAATCAGATTATTGTCGGTGAAATTAAAACCAATATTGCCTTTAGAGATATCGATTTTGTTCATTTCGATCAGCTGCTTAACCTGCGCTTTGTACTCTTTCGATAACGCCGCTTGCTTTTGCTGTTCGCTCAACTGCTTATCACGCTCAAGCTGAGCCCTTTTGTTCTCTTCCACCGCTTCTCTGGCCTCACGAGCCTGAACGCGTGATTTCTTAGCGGTTCTCTGGACCTTGTCCATTTTTTTGCTGCTGACTAAGCCTGCTTTCAGCAGCTGCTCTTGTAAGGTGAGTTTTGCCATTGTCGTGTCTTAACCGGTTAAAAATTTGTGGAAGAGTATACCTTTAATTGTAGAGCCTCTGCCAGGTTGAACAGGCTGGCTACAGTGAGCGCCGTTCATCCTCCCCACCACATCATGAAATTCCTTCATGTTCGATGAAATTAAATCACTTTTTTTCAACCAGTGACTCAGGCATAAAAGTACCATTGTTAATAACTTAAAATAATATCAAGCCTGCTGAATGAAAGTACCCTGCAAAAGCATTGGGAAATCCTGAAATCCAGCGACAGCATGGCTTTTTATTGTTAACCGGGATAGCAGACTAGAATGAACAACGCCTTTACTTTTACGGTTAAGAGCCTTCGTTTCGACGAAAATTACAATCCTTCTGGCAATACACGCATCACCACCAACTTTGCTAATTTGGCGCGTGGTGAGAAGCGTCAGGAGAACCTGCGCAACGCCTTAGTGATGATTGATAACCGTTTCAATTCACTGGCGTATTGGGACAACCCTAAAAGCGATCGTTACGCGGTTGAGCTAGAGATTATTTCTGCTGAGCTGAATCTGGGTGCTGAGGGCAACAACAGCACCTTCCCGGTGATCGAAATATTGAAGACCAATATCGTTGATAAAAAAACCAACGAACGCATTGAAGGGATTGTTGGAAATAACTTCTCTTCTTACGTGCGTGATTATGATTTCAGCGTTTTATTGTCTGAACACAATAAGAACCATACTGAATTCCGCACGCCAGATAATTTTGGCGATCTGCATGGCAACATCTTCAAGCATTTCGTTAACTCAGAAGCTTACAAAGCGAATTTCAATAAAGCGCCGGTTATTTGCCTGAGCGTATCCAGTAAAAATACCTATTACCGCACCGGTAATGAACATCCGGTATTGGGCATTGAATATCAACAGGATGAACTTTCTCTGACTGACGAATATTTCGGCAAAATGGGCCTGCGGGCGCGCTATTTCATGCCGGCAAACAGTGCTGCGCCTCTGGCCTTCTATTTCCATGGCGATTTACTCAGTGATTACACCAATCTTGAGCTGATTAGCACCATCAGCACCATGGAGACGTTCCAGAAGATTTACCGCCCTGAGATTTACAATGCGAATTCTGCAGCTGGTAGACACTATCAGCCAAGCCTGAGCCATCAGGATTATTCTTTAACGCGAATTGTTTATGATCGAGAAGAACGTAGCCATCTGGCTATTGAACAAGGAAAGTTCACGGAAGAGCGCTTCATCAAGCCATATCAAACTCTTCTTGAGCAATGGTTTACTCCCGTTCTTTGATTACCGATAAAAATATAAGGTCACCTGCTATGAAAAAATTATTACCGACTTCCACTGCTGGTAGTTTACCGAAACCATCGTGGCTGGCTCAGCCGGAAACGTTGTGGTCACCGTGGAAATTGCAAGATCAGGAATTAACCGACGGCAAACAAGATGCGCTGCGTTTGTGCCTGGACGATCAACAGCAGGCAGGAATTGATATCGTCAGTGACGGCGAGCAAACCCGCCAGCACTTCGTCACCACTTTTATTGAACATCTCAACGGCGTAGATTTTGAGAAGCGCGAGATCGTTAAAATCCGCGATCGTTATGATGCCAGTGTGCCAACCGTTGTGGGTCCGGTGAGTCGTCAAAAATCAGTATTTGTTGAAGATGCGAAGTTTTTACGTCAGCAAACGGATCGTCCTATTAAATGGGCGCTGCCGGGTCCAATGACCATGATCGACACGCTTTATGACAACCACTATAAAAGCCGCGAAAAACTGGCATGGGAATTCGCTAAAATTCTCAATGAAGAAGCGAAAGAGTTAGAAGCGGTGGGCGTTGATATTATTCAGTTTGATGAGCCGGCATTTAACGTCTTCTTCGACGAAGTGAATGATTGGGGTATCGCAACCTTAGAAAGAGCCATTGAAGGGCTGAAATGCGAAACCGCAGTGCATATTTGCTACGGCTATGGCATCAAAGCGAATACCGACTGGAAAAAGACGCTGGGCACAGAATGGCGTCAATATGAAGAGATATTCCCTAAACTGCAAAAGTCGAATATCGATATCATCTCACTGGAGTGTCAAAACTCGCATGTGCCGATGGAGTTGATGGAACTGATTCGCGGCAAAAAAGTGATGGTTGGTGCTATTGACGTGGCAAGCAATACCATTGAAACGCCAGAAGAAGTTGCAGCAACGCTGCGTAAAGCCCTGCAGTTTGTTGATGCTGATAAACTCTACCCTTGCACCAACTGCGGCATGATTCCTCTGCCACGCGGTGTGGCAAGAGGCAAGCTAGATGCATTGAGTGCAGGTGCAGAAATTGTTCGCAAAGAACTGTTGAATAAATAACATCAGATAAAAGCTCAGTCCGGGATTATTACCCACCCGCAACCGGACTGAGCCGTTGAATTAAAGTTTATTAATCTGCCCACCCGATTTTCTAAAATCAATCACCATCGTTTGCCCATCCTGAAAGGCGTCATAATCGGGTCCCTGCGCCAGAACCTGACGCGGTTTAATTACTCTCATTTCATCCGTTGCTTTCACCGCTTTCAATCTCAAACCTACATGTTTGATCAGCGCCAGCCATATCCACGGTTCAGACTCACCCAACATTTTCATGCGGATATGTTCGATGATGGGGAAGTTACGAATATTGGTTTGTACTTCTGGAGCATCATTCAACTGCCCAATAAAGGCAAGTGAATCAATCGATTGGGCAGCGGGAGCAGAAAGCGTGATTTTGATCTGATTCATCACCTCCATTTGATAACGTTGATCGTTAACTACAGTGTTAAAAGTGACCAGCATCACCACCAGATGATAAAACAGCAATATCGCACTCAATCCCGCCAGCCAGCTTCTTATTGCAGGTAATGAATAAACGGCTACATAGAAACAGAACAGGAAAGTAATGCTGCATGCGCCCAGCATACGCGGTGCAAATAACGGCGTGGCTAAGGCCAATGAAAGCCCGGGGATGGCGATGATGACGATCAATCCCGCACTGAACAGCATTAAGACCGCACTTAGCGTCAACTTCTGCTGCTGTTTTAAGTTTCGAACCATCACAATAAGGCCTGAAAACATTATCAGCATAGGCAGCCCTATAAATACCATCATGCCGCGCGGATAGGCGCTGAGAAAAAGGTCACTGAACGCCTTAATAGTGTTGATAAGTACTTGCAGAGAATCGGAATTCAGTGATAACAGCTTGCTGTGTTTCATGCTGTACCAGTCGATCTTCACCGGCAATAAATAATTCATCGCGAGTTTATAAGTCAGGATGGCAATGCCCAGCGCCACTATTTTCCCGCACAGCCACTTCCAGCTGGATTGATCATTTACCAGTCGAGAGACGACCAGCAAGGCTACGCAGGCAATATAGACATTGAGCCCTGGCTGATAGAGTGTCTGAATCAGCAATAATATCAGCGCCGTGTAAACGATCTCCTGAAAAGGCTTTGCGCGATTAACCATGCTTGCCAGCATGGCGCCTGCAAATGACAGAAGTATGGTGAGACTGTCATAGGTATAGAGCATTCCCTGCGTCAGAAAGGGATTAAGAATGACAAATAGCGGCGGGAGAAATGACCAGAAACCCGCCAGCGGAATTCTCAATCTTTCCGTGAAAAATACCGCAGCAATACTTAGCGCCAGCAATCCGAGCAGTAAATTAAGCGGAGAAATATCGCTGACCGTATCACCAAAAGAGATCAGGGATTGTAATAACCAGGTGCCCGGCCTCCCGTTACTTAGCCATGTTGATCTATCCCCATCTAATATCCGGTAAAGATCATCCCGATAATAAATTTTGTTGGTCCATAGAGGGATAGTGGCCAGCAATGCCACCATCATAGTCAAAGCGATACGCTGCATCCGGCTTACCGACGGAGAATCATTAACGGGCATCATTTTATGAGTGAATTTCCATCGAACGGGGTCGGGCGGCCTTTTATTTCCGCGTAGTTACAAACTAGTGTAGGCGTTTTTTTAGAACGGATGCTCAGGAATGATAAACATCATTGGCAGCTGCGGGATGTGCAGATAACATGTCGCTTTATCTCTTTCTAACAGGCAACGTCGGCAATGGCTCTGATCCCTAAAAACTACTCGCGGCTGGAAAGCGGCTATCGTGAGAAAGCATTGAAAATCTATCCGTGGGTATGCGGCCGCTGCTCGCGTGAATTTGTTTATTCCAACCTGCGCGAATTAACCGTTCACCATATCGATCACGACCATACCAATAACCCGGAAGATGGCAGTAACTGGGAGTTGTTATGCCTCTATTGTCACGATCACGAGCACTCGAAATACACCGAAGCGGATCAGTACGGCACGCGTGTTGTGGCGGGTGAAGATGCGCAGAAGGATGTTGGTGAAGCCACCTATAATCCTTTTGCCGATTTGAAGGCCATGCTGAATAAGAAAAAGTAAGGCTAGTTTCAGAAATAGCGATCGCCATAAATGGTATAACGCTCGCCAGTTAAGACATGAAAATCCCTCATTACCGAGAGCACACATTGTAGCGGCGCAATTCATTGCGCGATAAATCGCGCCGCTACGGAAGGTGCGGTGCTTTGATACGGTGGTTAACTGATCGACATTACGCCATTTATGGCGACCGCGTTACGCTTACTTATTGGTCTTTGTACTATTGCTGAACTGCTCGGTGAGATAGTTGCTGGTGTTATTCAGCACGCTGACCATCTTATCCAGATTGGTGAACTGCTTTTTATACCGCGCAATCGTGTCATCAATACGTTTGCTGGCGGTATTGTACTGATCGGTTAGCGTATTCAGTTTTTTACTGATCGAATCCGTCGCGCCCTGCAACACACCTTTACTGCTGAGAAATGCGGTGAATGTGGTGTTCAGCACCGTCGAAACACCGGTTTTTTTGCCATCACCGACAAACATGTCCCGAATCGCTTCTGGTTTCACTTGCAAGCTGGTGGTCAGTTTGGTGGCATCCAGCTTAAGTTGGCCGTTAGTGGGATCGGTAGTAATGCCCGCCTGAGATAGCGTTTTATAAACACCTGAACCCGAGCTGTTGGCCAGAATACTTTTCAGTTGCACCTGAATATTACGCAGTGTGCCATCACCGAGTAGCGCTCCATTCTTCCCGTCCGGATCTTTACCCGCATCCACTGGCGTGTATTTAGTCAAACTCGCCATCGTATCCTGCAGCGAGTTATAGGCATTTACCCAATCGGTAATGGCGGTTTTCGCCTTGTTGGTATCGCTGCTCACCGTCAGCGTTTGGTTGCCGCTGGTTTCATCGTTAAGCTTCAGCGTGATGCCTTCCACCGCGTCGGTGATAACGTTGCTGCTGCTCTCAATCGCCACATTGTTTACGGTCAGCTTGGCATTCTGCGCCTCGACGCTTTGCGCCATGCCGCTGCTGGCCGCATCTGATGCATCAAAGCCGATAAAATCCTGCAAGGTATCATCGCCGGTCACGCTCAGCGATTTCACCGCATTGGCGGTGCCGGATGCCGATGATGTCAGCGACAAACGGTATTCCGTGGCGGAGACCTTGATCAGGCTTGCAGTAACGCCAACGTCGGATTTGTTGATGGTGTCACGAATCGCCGAAAGAGAAGTCTGTTCTTTGGTTAGCGTAATGCTTTTCTCTTTACCTTCCGCGTTAACAAATTTCAGGGTTCTGGACGCGGCATCGCTACCTATCGCCGCTTTGATATCGGTTTTCGTCTCGCTGGTTAGCGTCTGGGATTGCGCCAGCTTCTGCACGCTGATGGTGTATTTTCCCGCCAGCGCATTGCCGTTGGAATCGGCGCTAAACGCACTGGAACTGGATGCTGTGGTCGTCGAAGTATAAAGCGCGGCATCGTTTAATTTATTGTTTGCCGTCTGGAAGGTCTGAATCGCGGTTTTAAGGGTGCCGTAGGCGGACAACTTCGCGGTCGCAGCGGATTGTTGTTTGGAAATCGGTGCCAGCGATTGTTTTTCTGCCGCGGTCAGTTTGTCGAGAATGGTGCTTAAACCCAGTCCTGAACCGACGCCTAATGTTGAAATCCCAGTCATGTACGCAACTCCTGTTAATTTAACGTTACGGTACTATCGGCAGCCTTAACGCAAACTTTATAGAAATCTGATCATTTCCTTACGCTATCCTTACATTCATTAAATTGCGCCATCAACGCATCTGATTCATGGCGCTGGAAATATGATGCGTTTCACATTTAACTGTCGCTCTGCTTGTCGGGAAAGCATAGCCGATTATGATCTGGCGAGATTGTTACTGCGTTCAGCGCAGGCAAAACCTGACACGCCGTCCTTCCGGTGGGTCAGGTTTTTTATTTTCAGGGCAAATAAAAATGAAAATCGCGAAAATCCTCAACAATAATGTCGCGGTGGTGCTGGGCGACAACGGCAAAGAACAGGTGGTGATGGGACGCGGTTTGGCGTTTCAGAAGCGCGTTGGCGACGAACTGGATGCACAGCAGATCGAAAAAGTGTTTGCGCTGCAAAGCGACACCTTAACGGGCCGGCTCAGCGAACTGTTGTCGGATATCCCGCTCGAGGTGATCACCACCAGCGAACTGATCATTGCCAACGCACGTCAGCAGCTGGGCCAGCCGCTGCATGAAAGCCTCTCCATCGCACTGTGTGATCACTGCCATTTTGCGATTGAGCGCCACCAGCAAGGTATCCCGATTCGCAACGTGTTGAAGTGGGAGATCAAAACGCTCTATCCGAAAGAGTTTTCATTGGGTATCGAAGCGTTGGAACTGATTAACCAGCGGCTGGGCGTAGCGTTGCCGGAAGATGAGGCCGGATTTATCGCGCTGCATCTGGTGAATGCGCAGCTTGGTAGTGATTTCGCCGATGTTTCGCACATCACGCAATTTATGCAGGAAATCCTGCATATCGTGAAGTATCGCCTGCAGCTGGATTACCGCACAGAGAGCCTGAGCTACAACCGTTTCGTCAACCATCTGAAGTTCTTTGCACAGCGCATGTTAGGCAAACGCGGCGTGTGGAGCGAGGATGAATCGCTGCATGATGTGGTGCGCGACAAATATCCGCTCGCCTATCAATGTGCAGTGAAGATTGACCAGCATATTCAGAAGAAATACCTGTATCAGCTCTCCAGCGAGGAACGCATGTTTCTCACCATTCATATTGAGCGGGTACGCAAAGAGACGCTGGCGTTGCAGGATGATGCGGACGAGGCGTAAACCAGGTGCGCATGATTGCGCACCCTTCATTCAACTCACTTATTTCAATGCTGCACCATGGCTACGAATCACGTCCTGATACCAGAAGAAACTCTTCTTACGTGAACGCGCCAGCGTGCCGTTGCCCGCATCATCGCGATCCACGTAGATAAAGCCGTAACGCTTGGAGAACTCGGCTTTTGACGCGCTGACCAAATCAATCGGCCCCCAGCAGGTATAACCCAATACCTCGACGCCATCTTCAATCGCTTCACGCACCTGCACCAGATGATCGTTGAGATACTGGATACGGTAATCGTCGTTAATTTGCCCGTCCGCTTCCACCACATCTTTGGCACCAAGCCCGTTTTCCACGATAAACAATGGCTTCTGGTAGCGGTCATACAAGATGTTAAGCAGAATGCGCAGCCCTTCAGGATCGATCTGCCAACCCCAATCGGAACTCGGCAGATGCGGGTTCGGCACCATCGAGAGAATGTTGCCGCGCGCTTTCTGGTTTTCCTCTTCATTGGTGGTCACGCAGCCGGTCATGTAGTAACTGAAGGAGATGTAATCGACGGTGTTTTGCAGATCGCGCTTATCGACATCTGTAATCTCGATGCTGATGCCACGATCGGCGAAGAAGCGCTTCATATAGGCCGGATACGCGCCGCGCACCTGTACATCGCCAAAAAACAGCCATTCGCGGTTCTGTTGCAAGGTTTCCAGCACGTCCGCCGGACGGCAGCTCAGCGGATAGAGCAGCGAGCCCAGCAGCATGTTACCGATTTTGCCGTCCTTAACGATTTCATGGCAGGCTTTCACCGCGCGCCCGCTCGCCACCAGCTGATGATGAATCGCCTGATAGATTGCCTGCTGATCGCTCTCTTCCGCCAGACCTACGCCGGTGAACGGCGCGTGCAGCGACATGTTGATCTCATTAAAGGTCAGCCACAGCTTCACCTTGTGCTGGAAGCGGGTGAACACCGCGCGCGCATAGCGTTCAAAGCAATCAATGGTGATGCGATTGCCCCAGCCACCGTACTTTTTGATCAAGCCGTACGGCATTTCGTAATGTGACAGTGTCACCAGCGGCGTGATGTTGTATTTCGCCATCTCATCGAACAGGCGATCGTAATAGGCTAATCCCGCTTCATTGGGTTCCGCTTCATCGCCCTGCGGGAAGATGCGCGTCCAGGCAATCGAGGTACGCAGCACGGTAAAGCCCATTTCGGCGAACAGTTTGATGTCCTCCGGGAAGCGGTTATAGAAATCGATGGCGGTATCCTTGATGCCAAAATCGTCATCGCTGCGCTCGACGCGTGCACCAAATATGCCCTTGGGTTGCAGGTCGGAGGTTGATAAACCTTTGCCGCCTTCCTGATACGCGCCTTCAACCTGGTTTGCGGCAACGGCGCCGCCCCATAAAAATCCGTCCGGGAAACGTTTAGTCATCTGTTTGCTCCTCTATTATTTCAGCACGGCCAACAACGGAGCGCCTTCACTCACGGCCGTGCGGCTCAGGGTTAACACATCCACAAAGTCATCGCTATTACTCACCAGCACTGGCGTAGTGAGGTCAAAGCCTGCGGCTTTAATCGCATCGAGATCGAACTCCAGCAGCAAATCGCCCACCTTGACCGGCTGATCGTTCACTACTTTCGGAGAGAAATAGTGTCCATCGAGCTTCACGGTATCGAGGCCAACGTGGATCAACACTTCTGCACCCTGCGCCGATGTCAGGCCAATCGCATGGCCGGTGCGAAACATTGACGACACCACGCCATCGATCGGCGATACCACGCGGCCCCGCTGCGGGATAATCGCCGCGCCTTTACCGAGCAATCCGCTGGCAAAAGTTTCATCTTTAACCTGATCGAGCGGAATGACATCGCCCGCCATCGGACTGACCACGCTTTCGCGGCGCGTCAGGCTGGTGGGCGGAGCAACCGCTGCCGGCGGCGCAACCGCTTCGGTTGCGAGCTCGGTCAGACCGAACAGATAGGTGCTGACGCAAGCGAAGATCAGCGCCACCGCCGCACCGGCAAATGCCGCCAGCACGCTGGCATCAATGCCGCTGTTTGGTACCACCTGAATAAAGGTGAAGACACTCGGGAAACCAAAGGAGTAAATGGTGGTGTGCCAGAAGCCAAGGATCGCCGCGCCCAAGGCACCACCGATGCAGCCGAAGATAAACGGACGACGGCGCGGTAGCGTCACGCCATATACCGCCGGCTCGGTGATGCCGAAGATGCTGGCGGTAAAAGCCGACCCCGCCATCGCTTTCAGTTTCGCTTCGCGGGTGCGCAGGAAGATGCCGAGCGTGGCGCCCGCCTGGCCCAGCACCGCAGGCATCAGCAAGGGCAGCAGCGTGTCGTGACCAAAGTTGGCGAGGTTGTTCAGCATGATCGGCACTAAGCCCCAATGCAGACCGAAAATCACGCACACTTGCCAAATCGCGCCCATCACCGCACCCGCAATCATTGGGCTCAGGCTGTAAATCCACAAATAACCTTCGGCCAACATGCGGCTCAGCCAGGTCGCCGCCGGACCAATCGCCAGAAACGTCAGCGGCACGGTGATCAGCAGGCAGCACAACGGCGTAGTGAAGTTACGCACCGCGCTGGGAGAACGCGGATGCACCCAGCGTTCAATCAGGCTGGAAACCCAGGCCGCGAAAATAATCGGAATCACCGACGAGCTGTAGTTCAGCACTTCGAGCGGGATGCCGATGAAGGTCAGCGCATTGCCCTGCTGCTGCTGTTGCAGCACTTCGAGAATCATTGGATGCACCAGCGCAGCGGCAATCGCCATGCTGACAAACGGATTACCGCCAAATTTTTTACCGGCGCTGTAGCCGAGCAAAATCGGCAGGAAGTAGAACAAACCGTCGCTGGCAACAAACAGCACTTTGTAGCTGCCGCTGTCGGCACTCATCACGCCGAGCACCAACGCCAACGCCAGCAACCCTTTGATGATGCCGGTGGCGATCATCACGCCGATAAAGGGGGTGAAGATGCCGGAAACCAGATCGATAAAGCGTGCAAATAAGCCTTGCGGTGCAGCGTTATCTGCGGCCTCGCTCTGATTATCCAGCCCGTGACGTGACGTGAGTTCGCGATACACTTCCGCTACCTGATTGCCAATCACCACCTGATATTGGCCGCCGCTCTCCACCACCATGATTACGCCAGGATTGTCTTTTAACGACGCAGTTTGCGCTTTTTGACTGTTTTTTAGTTTGAAGCGTAAGCGCGTGGCGCAGTGCATCACGCTGATGATGTTCTCTTTGCCGCCAACACCGGCAAAGATGTCATCCGCCAGTTCCTGATATTGCATCACTCTTTCTCCTGAACAATGCCCTAAACTCATGCCCTGAATTTCGCGCAAAAAAAAACCTGAGACGCGCCCTCTTCAACTGAAAAAGGGCGCGTCTCAGGTTTTGCCTGCCGAACAGTAACAATCCTTAACGGGCGCTATCATGCTAACAGCGCGGAAAAAGTGGCAAGCAGTTTTAGCGAACGATGCGGAAAACTGTGAAGCTGCTCACCGATCAGATCCGTTTCAGTGCCGCTAAAGCCAGCACGCTGAGCAGCGCACCGATCACCATCAGCAGCAGATAACTCATCCACTGCAGCAGCCAAATCCCCAACACACCGCCGGCCAAAAACGCCAGCACGGTGTAAAAATGCAGCTTAAGCCGCTCAATGTAGAGCGGCGCATCTTTGGGGGATTCTTTGCGGCGCAGCACATCAAACAGCATCGCCAGCTCAATGCCGATATCGGTCGCGGTGCCAGAAACGTGCGTGGTGCGCACGCGGGCGTTGGAGATGCGCGTCACAACGGCGTTTTGCAATCCCATCAAAAAACTCAGGCTCAGCACCAGCAACACGCCAGAGCCGCTAAAGCGAAACCAGCTTTCAATCACGCCGAGCAGCAGCAAAGCGATGCCTTCAATCAGGATGTTGATGGCGTAGATGCCGCGAATCTGGCGCCGTCTGCCGGAGTTGATTATCAGCGTTGAGACAGAAGATCCGGCGATAAACAGCAGCACGATGAGCAGAAAAAACAGGCCGACGTGCAGATTAGCTTTGGCCAGATGGTCGGAAAGTGAGGAGACATTGCCGGTCATGTTCGCCGAGAAGAAGCCGACCGTTTCAAACGCTGCGGTGTTAAGTGCGCCCGCAACGGCGGCCAGCGTGCAGGCCAGGCGAATGTCGGTATTGAAGGTGCGCGTGTTCTCGGCGGTGATTAGCATGGGAAATCCTGGCCCGGTGAAAGATGCGTATCTTCCTCCCGTGACCAGGAATTCTCAAGCGCCGCTACGCGGTTTGCTGATCCTGCTCCTGCTCGCTGAACCGCTCGCGCATCTCATTTTCGATCTGCTCGAGCGATTTGCCTTTGGTCTCCGGCAGCATAGTGATTACGAAGATCAGCGAGCCGACGTTGATGGCTGCAAAGATAAAGAACGCGCCATTGCCGGTGGCGGAGAGCAGCGGCGGGAAGGCAAACGCCACCGCCGCGTTACAGATCCACTGGAACGAAACGGCAGCGCCGGTCAGCACGCCACGCACTTTCATCGGGAACAGCTCCGACATCAGCAACCAGTAAACCGGCGAAATGCACATCTGCATAAAGAACAGGAACACCAGGATCGCTGCCAGCGCGAAGATGCTTTGCGTCATGTCCTGTGGCATCAACAGCAGCACGCAGCCCAGTGCCAGCTGCATGGCGATCACTACCGACAAACCGGTCATCAGCATGGTACGACGACCAAAACGTCCCACTGCTTTGATGCCCACCATGGTCGCCAGCACCGAAACAATCCCGTTACCGATGGTCGCCGCAATCGAGGCGTTGGTGCCCATGCCGGTGGTTTTCAGAATCACGGGCGTGTAGTACATAAAGGCATTCACGCCGGTGAACTGGATAACAATGCCGAGCCCCGCGCCCACCAGTAACAAGCGAAGAATCCATTTCTCTTGCAGCAGTTCACGCGCTGAGGGCCCCTGACGCGCCGCTTTAGCGTGCTGGCGCATCTCCGTCATCTCCTTTTTCACTTCGCGCGGCGTTTCACGCAGTTTGTGCAGGATACGGCTCGCTTCTTTGATGCGCCCTTCTGCCACCATCCAGTGTGGCGACGCTGGCACAAAGAAGGTGCCGATAAACAGCAACGCGCCAGGAATCATCGCCATCGCCAGCATATAACGCCACAGATGCGGATCGTTGAGCGTGAAACTCATTACCGCGCTGACCACATAAGCCAGCAGCTGACCGGAAACAATCATCAGCTCGTTGCGGCTCACCAGCGGCGCACGCCGTTTTGGCCCGGCAATTTCGGCAATAAACACCGGTACGGTTGAGGAACCGCCACCCACCGCAATCCCCAGCAGAAAACGCATCGCCACCATTACGTGCAGGTTTGGCGCTAAGGCGGTACCAATCGCGCCCAGCACAAAAATCAGCGCCAGAGAACGCAGCGTAATGCGTCGGCCAAAGCGATCGGAGAAATAACCACTAAGGAAAGCACCCAGCGCGGCACCGAAGATCAGGGATGAAGTGACTAAACCTTCGGTGAACGGTGTGAGGTCAAGACCGCCCTGATCAGGCGGCAAGGTCATAAACGGCAAGGCACCCGAGATAATCCCGGTGTCATAACCAAAAGCCAGAGCACCCATTGTCGCTACGAGTACCACAAAGAAGATGCGCTGTTTAACGGTGAGATTACTTAGCGCTGAATCGTCGTCACTGTTTTGCTGCGATGTGTCCATTCCTGTTCCCTGCATATTGAACGCGCCTTATAGCGCAAAGGTTGAAACCCAAAAGGCAGAAGTATAGTCAGGAATTGTAAAATGTGACGAAGGTCACTATTAATTCGACAAATTTCATCGCGCTTAATGATCATTTTCAATGATCGGCGTTTACGGCCTGGCTTTAACGCAACGGCGAACTAAAATTGCAGCGTGACTAGCTAGTCCTCAAATCTAACGGAACATTGATAAGAGGTCTTCCTATGAACAAACAGAGCTACAGAGGCGGCGCAGGGAATTTTGCTAACGATCCAGAACGTGCGAAAGAAGCTGGCAAGGCGGGAGGCAAAGCCAGTGGAGGCAACTTCAGAAACGATCCTGAACGCGCCGTTGAAGCGGGACGGAAAGGAGGCAAAATAAGTCGTCGTCCTCCAACGAAGTCTGAGTAAGGCGCCTTAGGATTTTGTCCGCCATGGATTGGCTTCACCCCCTTTTTGCATATCCCAGCCTAAAACGGTAACCTATATACATATCACATACGATTCATATATAGGTTGCACCATGGGCATCGTAAAAATCTCTGACTTAATGCATGAGAATCTGCGCATCGCCAGCACGGCGATGAGCCGTTCCATCAACGCGCAGGCGGAACACTGGATGAAAATCGGCATGCTGGCCGAGATTTATCCGTCACTCAATCATCAGGAATTGACGCGCTTGCTGATGCGCGTTGAACGCGACAGCGGCGCGGATTTAGCGCAACTGCTCGACCATCCTTTATTCACCTCGCAGGGAATCGCGTAATGAGCATCAAACTGCACACCGCTGAAGAGATAGAACTGGCGCGTGCCGCTGGACACGCCGCCGCTAAAGTGCTGGAGATCATCACTCCGTACGTTAAACCGGGCGTCACCACCGATCAACTGGACGCGATTTGTCATGATTACGTGGTAAACGAACTAAAAGTGGTGCCAGCAAATATTGGCTATCACGGTTACAGCAAAACGACCTGTACGTCAGTGAATCACGTGGTGTGCCACGGCATTCCGGGCGAGAAAAAGCTCAAGGATGGCGACATCGTCAACATAGACGTCGGCATCATTAAAGATGGCTGGTACGGCGACACCAGCCGCATGTATTACGTTGGCCAGCCGTCGGTGCGCGCCAAACGTTTGGTGGATATCACCTACGAATCGATGGTGGCAGGTATCAAAGTGGTAAAACCGGGCGCGACCTTAGGCGATATCGGGGCGGCCATTCAGCAGGTAGCGGAAAAAGCCGGTTTCTCGGTGGTGCGCGAATATTGCGGTCACGGCGTTGGCGAGGTGTATCACGGCGATCCGCAGATTCTGCATTACGGCACGCCAGGCACGGGATTGGCGTTACAGGCGGGCATGATTTTCACTATCGAACCGATGATCAACGCGGGTAAAGCCGGCACCAGTGTACTGTCCGATGGCTGGACGGTGGTCACCAAAGACCGCTCGCTGTCAGCGCAGTGGGAACACACCATCGCCGTGACCGAAACCGGCTTTGATTTGTTGACGCCGTGGCCAGAAGGTACCGGCGAATATCCGGCAATTTAAAAAAAGATCCAGAACGCATATGCCGTTCTGGATCACACTCGCATTAAGCGGTTTGACGCAGCGTAAACACGCTTACGCTATTCACCATATTCGCCGCCTGCTCGCTCAGCATCGCCGACGCCGCCAGCGATTGTTCCACCAGCGACGCATTCTGCTGCGTGGTGATATCAATCTGGCTAATCGCGGTGTTGATTTGGCTGATGCCGTCGGCCTGCTCGCTGCTGGCCTGATTGATCTGCACCAGCAACTCTTTCATCTCAGCCACGTTCGACATCATGCCGTTCATCAATTTATTGGCATCCGTCACCATATCGCGCCCATCGGCAATACGCGTGGACGACTCCTCAATCAAATTACGGATCTCATGCGATGAGGTGGCGGTTTTCTGCGCCAGCGCGCGGACTTCCTGCGCCACCACGGCAAAACCGCGACCATGTTCACCCGCGCGCGCGGCTTCTACCGCAGCATTGAGCGCCAGAATGTTGGTCTGGAAAGCAATTGAATCGATCAGGTTGATGATCTCTGCCATGCGGCTGGCAGAATCATTGATTTCGGCCATTTTGCTGGCGACGTTGTCCATCATGCTGGCATTACGTCCTACCGTGGTTTCCGCCTTAGCGGAGAGATCGGCGGCAACGTGGGTATTATTACGCGTGTTGCTAATGGTGGCACTGAACTCCTCCACCGAGGCCGCCGTTTGCTCTACCGAGCTGGCCTGCTCTTCCGTACGCGCCGCGAGATCGTTGGTGCCCGACATGATTTCACTGGCACCGCCGGATATCTGTTCTGCGCTAATGCGAATATGGCTGACAATATCCGACATCTTTTCCTGCATCTGCTGGATGGCGTTAATTAACTGCCCCATTTCATCCTTTCGCTGTTCATGAAAATCAGAACTGAGATCGCCATCCGCCACTCGACCAAGAAAGGCGATCACTTTTTTCAATGGCACCGTAATCGAGCTAATAATAATCCAGCCAATAAATGCTGAAAGTAAAATAGCCACTACAAAAATAATCAGCATGGAAACTTTAGTTTTGCCGTATGACGCCATAAAATTATTATAGGAGCCATCCATTTGCTGCTCTTGCAGGGTAATAAACCCCTCAACCTCATCGATATAATTTCTTTGCGCTGATGCAAGCGTTGAAAAATAGAAATTCACTGCTTTCGTTACATCACTATTCACTAAATCGAAGAATACATTTCGCTCTTTAAGGAATTCAGATCGCTTCACTTCCACACGCTTGAGAAATGCGATTGATTCATCATCGGTAGCCAGCTTATTTAACTGCTTATAGGTTTCGGTAATTTTCTTCGAGGCATCCTGAAGATTGCTCTGAATCGTTGCCCGGCGTTGCGCATCAATCGGGCTCAGCAGCAGCGCCTGCTGCTGCACCGTTACGTTGATCTCATCAATTAATCGGTTGCCCAATGCAATAGTGGGGTAATCGTCTTTCATCATGCCGTTAACACCGGTTTCCGCTAAGAACAGCGAATTTAATCCGAGTAACGCCACTAAAAGTAGCATCGCGATATTGAGCATAGAGGATATTGTAAGTTTGGTTCGCAACTTTACATTACGTGAAAATCTTTGAACTACGTCCATTTAGAAACCTCAATGATTTTGATTGAAAAGTAGTGAAGACAATAATGTTGTTTTAAAAAACAGAAGAGCTACGGGCGTTAATCGGCAGCATCTCTGCTGTTATCGTCAGCAATTTCATTAACATTAGAGACGATGATTGATAGGGTCACATTTCAAATATCAGACGCGGAGTGTTATTTTGCTGAAATCGATTTCATTGATCAGTTCCATTTACTGATAGGGAATAACATAAAATTCTAAGCCTGGTTTTTTTACTTAATTTAGAATAAAGGTTCTCGCCAGGCTAACAAATAGCAAAGAATGATCCTGATTTTATTATTTGCAGCAATTTGACTAAGGGAAAACAGTTAGTTTCTCTGTAGCGTTTAACCTGCAAGCCAAATTGAGCGGTCAGCAGAGCAAGGCTGCCGACCACTTATAGTTATCCGTCAGACTGCGGCTACCGCGCTATGCAAAATGGCCTCGTTCGCCACGTCCGGCAGCTGATGAAGAAGCCAATCTGCCATCTGGATTTCATGTTGCAGGATCAGCTGGAAAGTCTTAATACCTTTGCTGTCCTCCGCCTGCTGCGCTGCGGCCAGTAATGCGGTGTACGTTGCCACTTTATAGTTACAGAACACGTAGCTGCTCACCGCAATGCGCACGCCCTCTTCATTGCGCAACATATCGCTCGCGGCTTGCCCAACGATCGACAATCGTCCTAACGCGTCTTTCAGCGCTGACCAGTTACTGTCGTAGCGTTTCAAAACGTCTTTCACCCACTGCTGCTGTTCAGCGGTTTGTTGTGCATATTGCTTCATACGTGCCTGCAACAGCGGGAACTCATCCAGCCGCAGCGTAGCTGCCTGCAGCAAAGGCTCTGCATGTTTTTCCATCGCATGCGCATCGCGCAACCAATCCAGATATACAAATTCCTTGGTCATCAATTTGCTCCGGTAGTGAGAAGAACATCGACAGTTAGCTGCCTGATGGGTATGACATCAGCTCATTTAGGCTAATTGAGCAAAATAAGCGAAGCGTTAATTTAGGCTAAACAAGAAGATTAATTAAACGTAGCAAGCAAGCGTCAAGCTGCAAGTAATGTGCGCAAGAATTGCGATTGAGGTTATAAGTAAATGTGCTTACCGCTTCGCTTATTATCTGGCTAGAGAAGCTTTCTTTTTAATGTTAAAAATCTTAAGCACGTAACTAATGGTAGTTACATTTAGAGAGAGGTGAAAATTTAACTGGAAGTAACATAAGCAAGCCTCTTAGAATTAAGACTTACGAGAAACCCAGGCTTGAAACTGGAAAAAATGGCACTACATTTATTTTGCATCATGTTGGTATTTAAAAAAGAGGAGAACCAATGACGGACGCTAAGAAGCTACCCGATGAGGAAGAAAAAAAGCCGCAACGTCGTGGTGGTGCAGGCAACTTCGCAGAGAACAAGGAACGCGCGGCTGAAGCCGGGCGCAAAGGCGGTCAGGCTAGCAGCGGTAACTTCAAAAACGACCCGGAGCGCGCCATTGAAGCAGGAAGAAAAGGAGGGAAAATCAGCCGACGCAAATAACATTCTTCCCAAAAGAATAATCATCTAACATCATTTTACTTCTGCACAACACTCTCCTGATACTGTATTTACGCTTCGCTTAAATACAGATTTATCCATGTCAGGAGGGTTATTTCCAGCTAAAAATCCGTATAATCGATTATTTCTTGATCAACTTCAATTTATTTACCGCTTCGCTTATCCAGGCTTTACCCTTCGCTTATTAACCATAAAATTACATTTGCAAGCTAATAATAAATGCCTGACTCAAAATTTAAATGTACATGTTACTTAAACTGGTACAACTTTTAGTGAAGAATCCTGACAGATGACTCAGAATAATCGGAGGTGGATTAGCGTAGCTGCCGTTCGCTGGTAATTTAATTAACCGCCATTTGCACTGAGGGAGTGACGACAACAATCACCTGCATTCCGTATGCTCGCCCTTCATGGCAACCAGGTTTGCATCAATGCCCGCTAAGATGTCAGCACTTGGTAGATTGCTCGTCAGATCTCAGAAATTTCACATTTAGTCTTATCAATTATGATTTTGTTGTCGAAGCATCCAGGATTGCAGCACATTCACCTGCTTAAAAAGGATATTTTAATGAAAACTCTCTTTACCTCAGCCAGCGCCATCCTGATTGCGACCAGCCTGTCAGCGGGAGCAGCACAACCGGCAGCACCAAAAAATCCGCTCAGCGTACATGTTTTAAACCTGCAAACAGGCTCGCCGACAGCGGGTATTGAGGTTGAACTCGACCAGAAACAGAACAATAACTGGGTGAAATTAGCCAGCGGCAAAACCGACAGCAACGGCAGAATTAGCGCGCTATTCCCGGAAGATAAAACCGCCAGCGCAGGCAGCTATCGCGTGGTGTTTAAAACCGGTGACTATTACAAAATGAACAACCAGAAAACCTTCTTCCCGGAAATTCCGGTCGAGTTCAATATGGAAAGCAACGGCGAGCACTACCATATTCCGCTGCTGTTGAGCCCGTTTGGTTATTCGACTTATCGCGGGAATTAAATTTAAAACGGTCGCCTTCAATGGCGACCCACGGAAATTATTGTGTTATCCCTCTTTCACTAAATGACTTGCGCCAGTTGGTCGGGGTAGTGTTGAGCCGCTGTCTGAAGTGATGACGTAAGGTTTCTGGCGATCCAAATCCCGCCTGTTCAGCAACCTGATCAATGCTCAGCTTGCCGCTCTCCAGCAGTGCGCAAGCTTTTTCCAGCCGCACGCTCAACATCCATTCTCCCGGCGTGGTGCCGGTGGCGTCATGGAAACGGCGTAAAAAGGTGCGGCGGCTCATGCCAGCTTGCCTGGCGAGTTGGTCAATAACCAGTGGCGTATTGAGGTGATTACGCAAATCATCAAGTAACGGCGAAAGATTTTTTGCCGCACGCTGCGGCACCGGCTGCTGAACCAACTGCGCCTGATTGCCTTCGCGCAGCGGCGGCGTCACCATGCGGCGAGCGGTGCGGTTTGCCACTTCAATACCATAATCACGGCGGATCAGATGCAGGCACAAATCCACACCCGCTGCGCCACCCGCTGACGTAATGATGCTGCCCTCATCAACATAAATCATACCGTGCTCAACCTGCACCTGCGGGAAGCGTTGCGCCAGAATCTCGGTGCTGTTCCAGTGCGCGGTCGCGCGCTTGCCATTTAGCAATCCGGCAGCGCCCAACACGAAACTGCCTGCACAGATCGAAACAATACGCGTGCCCTTGCGATGGGCTTTTTGTAACGCGGCGATAAGTTGATCCGATGCCGGTTCATGTACGCTGCGCCAGCCGGGAATCACGATAGTGCCCGCCTCTTCCAGCAGCTCAAGTCCGCCGTCGACCACCAGCCGCACGCCACCTTGCGCGCCGAATACGCCCTCTTCCACCGACGCCACGCTCAAATCGTATAAAGGCTGGCCGAACACTTCGTCGGCGCGCCCGAAAGCCTCAACGGCGATGCCGAACTCAAAGGTACACAGACATTCATACGCCAGCAAAACCAGTCGGCGGTTGAACGGTGCAGGCGAACAGCCATGAAGCGGAGCAATCATTTGCATTTAAGGGTCACCGGAGAAATTGGCACGATCTTGACGATATATGGCATGCAGGCAGATTTCCACTCGCACGCCAATCTTTCATGCTGGCACGCTCTTAACGTATCGCAGGGATTGAGTATGAAGAACATGTTGGCGCTGATGGCGGTTTGTCTGGCCGCATTGATGTCGGGACTGGAGATATCCAGCGTACCGGTGATTTTGCCGGTGCTGGAAAGGGAGATGCACGCCAGCTTCCGCGAATTGCAGTGGATCATGAACGCCTATACGCTGGCCTGCACCGCGGTGTTAATGGCAACCGGCACGCTGGCCGACACTTATGGACGCAAGCGCATCTTCATCATCAGCATTATCGCCTTCGGCGTGACATCGGTGATGTGCGGACTGGCGGGCAATGCGCTGTGGCTGATTGTCGGACGTTTGCTGCAAGGATTAAGCGGTGGCGCGATGTTAACCTGCCTGATTGCGATTCTGTCGTTCCAGTTTCCCCAGGGCAAAGCGCGTAGCCGTGCGTTCGCCGCGTGGGGCATTACCTTTGGCTTTGGGCTGGGATTCGGACCCATCATCGGCGGCATGCTGGTTGCCTGGTTTAGCTGGCAATGGGTGTTTCTGGTACACGGATTTATCGCGTTGCTGACGCTGATCCTCGCGCTGAAAAATGTGGTCGAATCGCGCGATGCTGAAGCCCAAAAGCTCGATCTCAGCGGCCTGATTACCTTATCGCTCAGCGTGGTCGGCGCCACCTATCTCATTACGCAGGGCAGCAGCCTCGGCTGGAACAGCATCGCGGCACAACTGATTTTGCTGGTTACACTACTGAGCGCGCTGCTGTTTGTATGGATTGAGAAGCGCCATCCACATCCGATGTTTGATTTCTCCGTGTTCCGTATCCGCGCCTTTTCCGGGGCATTAATGGGCTCGATTGGCATGAACTTCAGCTTCTGGCCGCTGATGATTTATCTGCCGGTCTATTATCAAAGCGGCCTTGGCTACAGCAGCATGGCAACCGGTTTGGCGCTGCTGGCTTACACTTTACCAACCTTACTGATGCCGCCGCTGGGCGAGAAACTGGTGGTGCGCTTTGGCGCGGCGCGCATGATTCCGCTGGGATTATTCACCATCGGCGCGGGCTTTATGTTGATGAAGTTCGCCGTGGCGCAGCAGATGAGTTTACTGCCAGGCGCGCTGCTCGCTGGAATGGCGCTTGGACTGACCAACACGCCAGTGACCAACACCACAACCGGATCGGTGCCGGGTAATCGCGTTGGCATGGCGTCGGGGATTGATATCAGCGCGCGCCTGATTACGCTTGCCATCAATATCGCGCTGATGGGCAGTTTGCTGGTGGCGGGCATTGCGGCGAGTTTGCAACGCATTATGCCGGGACAAAGTGATGTGCATTCGCTAGCCGAGCGCATCGCCGGCGGCGGCGAGGTTTCATTGAACCACGATATTGCCGCGCAGGTGCTCACCGACGGTTTTTCCGACGTGCTGTTGTATGGCGCGGCGGGCGTTTGGGGATTGGCGCTGGCAAGTTTTCTGCTGTTTAACGTTCGTCGCAAGGCGCAGCAACAATGCACGCCTTAGTTACGGATGCACCCTTTTGCTGCTGACTAGCGCGCCGTCGTCGGTGTAATTCAGCAACGCTCTTTGATTATCTTCCCGCGCCAGCAGGCACCAATCCAGTTGGGTAATTCGGATTAGCAACACGCCAAAATTATCCTCGGCGTTAGCGACATGATTGGATTGGTGGTCAATGTCACTTCCCGGCGCAGCGCCAGCATAGGTTTGCTGCGTCCGGCGCGATAATCGTTGCCACGCCGCTTCAGCTACTGCGCTGTGCGCGGCGTGCAGCTCGACCTTTCCCTGCAACCGCAGTTGCGTTTTTGCGCTGTATCCCAGAACCGTAACGTCTGGATTAACCGCCAGCGCCTGCCATTTCGGGCTACGCATATCGGTGTGCAACTCCAGCGTGCGTTTGACGCGGTCAACCGCGCGCAGCACCAGCGTCCTTGCCTGCGGCTTGCCCTGTTGATCAACCGACGCGAGCGTTAAGAAGTGAAAACCGGCATCGGGATCGCTTGCGCCGGTTTCCAGTTGTTGCCAGCAATCGCTATCAATCTCGCGTAATGACATCTGTTGTTCCTGTTGGCTGGATAAAAGGTTACTGGTGACGTTCCACCAGCGCCAGAATCAGCGCCTGAAGTTCGGCTAATCCTTGCTGCTGGCTGATGTCACCGCACACCACCGCATGGGAAATCGCATCGGCGGCGCCTAACATTCCCCACATGCTGGCTTGCGGCAACGTTGCCTCCGCAAACCAGCTGCGGAATTTTTCAATGAAATCGAGCTGATATTTACGTTTCACTTCCGCCAGTTCCGGCGTGCTATCAAGCGCCGACAGCACATCTGGAATTTCACGTCCCTGCGTTAACACGCAATCGACGTAACTCGACGCCACCACATTAGCCCGCTCGGCAAGGCTGGCACCGGCAGCATGCATCGCCGCCTCGATAATAGCGTTCTGGCGCAGATCAAAATCTTCATACAGCGCCGCGAGCAGACCGTGGCGCGTGCCAAAATGATCGTAGACCACCGGTTTACTGACGCCCGCTTCTTCCGCCACGCGTCCTAACGTCAGCGCATCGCTGCCCTGCTCGCGCACCAGGTTCCACGCCACGCCAATCAGTTGCTGACGACGTGCCTGATGCGACATGCGCTGGCGAGTGTGTTGATTCATGCCATTTCCTTCACGTTAAAAAGTCGCTGTCCGAGTTGGTTTGCCAGCGTGTAATGCGCGTCGGGATAATGTTCATCGGTTGGCAGCAGCAATTCGCTGGTCACCACCGGCGCGCCGCAGTAGCCAAAAATCCCCTCATCGATCTGCGTGCGCATGCTGCTGAAATAGCCCCGACGCACATAGGTGCGCTGGCTCGCCGCGCCCAGCGCCAGCAAATGCACCTGCAAATGGCCGAGCTTTTTCACCACAGTTTGGCCATCATCATCGTACGCCCAACCTTGAGTGAAAACGCGATCGATCCAGCCTTTCAGCTGCGCCGGAAACGACCACCAATAGATGGGATAAACCAGAATCAATGCATCGGCGCGATCCAGACGTTGCTGTTCCGCCAACACATCTGTCGGCGATGGCGCACCACTTTTGAACTGATCGAAATCGGCCTGATTGAAGCGCGGATCGAACTGCTCCGCCGCCAGATCGGCAATTTCATAGCTGTGGCCACCAGCAGCAATTCCTTGTGCCACCTGCGAGACGATGTGGTGCGTGTGTGAATGTTGGTCCGGGTGAGCAGTTACGATCAGAGCATGCATAGCGACAACCTCCGTTATGAGTAAGCTACTAGTAGTAACTTACCATTGGTAGATTGTCAAACTCACAGCATTTTAGCAAAACAGATCGATTCGTTTCTGCCGATGTAAGGCTCGTAGTTCTGGATTTGCGTGTAGCCGCAACGGTGATAAAAAGCCACGGCACGGCTATTGATTACGCGGGTCGATAGCCGAATTTCGCAATATCCCATACTTTTGGCCCACGTTTCCAGATACTCCAGCAGCGCAGCGCCAACGCCTGGCACGCTACGATCGGAGTACATACGTTTTACTTCAGCAATGTGTTTTGCAAGTGGTCTCAATGCTCCGCAGCCCACGGCATTGCCCGCTTCATCTCTGGCAAGCACCCACAAAGAATGCTGATTGTTGAGCTCCTGGGCATTGAAATGACTTTTGCCGTTATCGCCGGTTATGACGGCGAGTTCGGCTGATAACTTCTCTACCATTAATTGGGATTCTGATGAGAGAGGATCGGATTGCTGGATTTTGATGTTCATGAAAAGCGTCACCTCCTGATTTTGTTACAATATAACATACTTTAAACTTAGCAACAGTTGAACTCCTTCCCAGTCCCACCCTCTCACTTAAGGTTGTCAATTTTTAGGCAAGTGATTGAGTTGTTTATTATAAGAACGGGGAACACATGTTTATAAAGGGTTGGATTAAACAGTTTTATCTACCGGCGTTTATTTCGCTCTATATCGGCGTATTGCTTAATATTCCGATTTTTATCCGGCGCTATACGCAACTGCAGTTTGATAATACCCTTTCATTAGTGACTGAGGTCATCGCTGCATTTTGTTTGGTGATGCTGTTAACGTTGTTAACCTCATTAACCGGAAAATATCTGTCGCGCGTATTGATGACCATGCTGGTGATTTTCTCCAGCGCGGCCAGTTATTACATGATTTTCTTTAATATTGATATTGGTTATGGAATCATCGCCGCCGTTTTAGCCACCGATTCACTGGATCTTTCTAAGGAATCGGTGGGTTGGCACTTTGTGCTGTGGATGGTAATTATCAACGTCATTCCGCTGTGGCTAATCTGGCGCGGAATGCGCAGTAAACCCGTTTCAAATATCAGCAAAAAGCGTTATTGGTCTTATAAAACTATCGCCATTGTGATTGCCGCATTGGGTTGCTGGTTACCGTTGAATTTAATGGGCAAGGTGCAGGATGAACAGGACAAGAAAAATAACCGCATGATGGCCAGCTACGGCGGCATTGTGGCCGGCACTTATTCACCGTCTAACTGGTTATCAGGCGTTGGCTTGTTGGCATACAGTTCATTCAGTCAGGCTGAAGACAACCGTAATCTATACGATCCCGCTGAACACTTTAAATACGTCCCACCGAAAAATGCGGATAACTTGTATATCGTATTTGTGATTGGTGAAAGTGCCCGCCGCGATCATATGGGTTTATACGGTTACAATCGCGACAACACACCTTATCTCGATCAGGAGAAAAACCTCGTTCACTTGCAGGGTTATTCCTGTGATACCTCAACCAAGCTCTCGCTGCGCTGTATGTTTGTCAGAGAAGGCGGTGCCTCAGAAGCTCCGCAGCGCACCCTGAAAGAGATGAATGTGTTTACGGTGATGAAGAAGCAAGGTTTCTCGGAAGATCTCTATTCCATGCAGAGCGAAGCCTGGTTCTATAACAAAGTTATGGCCGACAGTTATTCAATGCGCGAATCTATTCAGGCGGAGAAGCGTAATGTCGGTAAGCCGGTGGATGATATGGCGTTAATTAATGAATTGCAGGACTCCATTCAGCGCCATCCGCAGGGTAAACATATTGTAATTCTTCACACCAAAGGCTCACATCATATGTATACCGAACGCTATCCACGGGCATTCGCGCGTTACACACCGGAGTGTCAGGGCATTGATGATGCCTGTAGCACGCAGGAGATGATCAACTCTTACGATAATAGTCTTTTGTACACTGATTATTTCCTTAAGCAGACTTTCGATAGCCTGAAAGATAAAAATGCCATCGTGTTTTATGCCTCCGATCACGGAGAATCGATTTCCGACAATCTGCATTTCCACGGCACGCCACGCGATCATGCGCCGATGGCGCAGCGCACGGTGCCAATTATGGTTTGGGCATCCGATAAGTTTTTAAGTGACAGTAATAACAAAGCGTCATTTGCCAAACTGCAGCAATTGCAGAACGACAAAACGCCGGTATTCCATGAGAAGTTATTCGACTCGATATTAGGCTGCGCTGGCTTTACCTCACCAGATGGCGGAATTAATTCAATGCGAAACTGGTGCGATCATTCTACTCTTCAGAGGTAAAGTGACGTTTCTTAGGGAGGAACTATGACGCCAGAAATCAAAACGCAACGATTAATTCTGAAGCCCCTGGAAAGCGGTGATGGGCAGGCGATGCAAATCGCCTTTCCGCGCTGGGAGATCGTGCGTTATCTCAATGCTGCCGTGCCGTGGCCTTACCCTGAAGGTGCCGCACAGAATTACGTTGATAACGTGGTGTTGCCCGCCGTTAAGGAAGGTCGAGGCTGGTGCTGGAGTATCAGACGTCAGGAGAAGCCTGAGGAATTGATCGGTCTGATCGAACTGCGCGATGCAGAAAATGATAACCGCGGATTTTGGCTGGTACCTGAGTGGCAGCAACGTGGCTATATGAGTGAAGCCTGCAACACCGTGAATGATTTCTGGTTTAAAACGCTGGGCCGCGAAGTATTACGTGTGCCAAAAGCGGCGGTGAATACAGGCTCAGTGAAGATCTCACGTAAATCCGGCATGCGTCTGATAGAAACCGGCAAAAAAGAGTATGTCGCGGGTGTTCTCGATTATGAATTGTGGGAATTGACCCGCGAAGAGTGGCTATCACATTAACATCAAGAGGGAACGTGTTCCCTCATTGCCGTCAGTAAGCTGCTGACCAGCGGTTTGGCCTCATTTCTCCGCCATACCGCATAGAGATTCACATACAGCGCCAGCCAGGGTACTTCAACAACAATGACAGACGACGAAGCAAGCCGCGCAAGACTTCGCTGAATAAAGGTAAATCCCAGCCCTGCTTCAACACAGGAGAGCGCCGCCAGTGGTCCGCTAACCTCAAGCCGAATATCAGGCGTAAACCCACTCACTTCACACACCTCAAGCAAGCGGTTGGACACTGCCGTATTTAGACTTTGCTTATCGGCGATCCAGCGCTTCATGTGTAACTGCTCAGGTCTGGGATCCCTAATTGCCTGTTCTATTGGCATAGCCAGCACCACCGGCTCAACTAACACGCTTTGAAAGGCAAAACAGTCATCCTCTTCCGGCTCGTTATAAACCAGTGCCAGATCCAGCGCATGATTCGCTAGCGCATCGATTTGTGCCTGTGAGCGTAAGGCATGGAGCTGTATATCAACTTTTGACGAGCAATTTAACCGGGCAAGGCTTTCAGGAAGCAGAAGTGAGTGAATGGCCGCTTCGACATAGCCAATATCAAGCCTGCCCGACTGACCATTCTTCAAACTTTTACCCAGTCCATTCAGACGATCATGGTGCAAAAGCAATGCCTTCACTTCTGTCAGGAACTGCTTGCCCTCGGCGCTGAGATAGAGGCGTTTCTTTTCCCGATGAAAAAGTGCCACACCTAACTCATCTTCCAGTTGCTGAATCTGGCGGCTCAAAGGGGATGCTGAAATATGCAATTTCTCAGCTGCCTGACCGATGTGCTCGAGTTCGGCGACGAGAGCAAAAGAGCGCAATAACTTAATGTCCATAACTTTTCCGGTCACAACTCAGTCGAGAATGATGATAGCCACACAATAAATATTGCCGCAACATCTTAAGTAATGCGACGTTTAATTAAGCAAACAGAGTCATCTTCTATTTTTATTATCTACATTTGACGAGGTAATTTTGACGAATTTATTCAGCGCAAGGGATATCGGAAATTATAAGGTCACTGCGCTTAGTGATGGCGTGATGAAAGCCAGCCTGAGTCTGTTATCTGGAATAGAACATGAAGCAGCGGTAAATATACAGCAACAAGCCGGAATAAAAGCAGCGGATGATATCCAAATTAATAGCTATCTCATCCGTGGAGCGGGACGAATAATATTGATCGATTCGGGTATGGGAAACCTCAATCATATCGGTGGAGAATTAAGACGAAACCTCCTTTTATCCGGCATCATGCCTGACGAGATTGATACCGTGTTGTTGACCCACGCACATCCCGATCATATTGGCGGTCTGCTGGGTGAGAATGGGCGACCCGCTTACCGAAATGCAGCACTCTACATTAGCAAAGCAGAAGCAAACTTCTGGCTGGATAATGAAAAATTAACTAGCCTGAGTGAACGCGCACTGATGAATGGTTCGCTGTTTCGTCGCACGTTCGAAGCTTATTCAACTGTTCGATTTACGGAAGAAACAGCGATTGCTGAAGATATCACCGCAGTCAGCCTACCGGGACATACGCCTGGTCACAGCGGCTACCTGATAGATTCCCGCGATGAAGAATTACTGATTTGGGGTGATATTACGCATTATCCGCATATTCAAATTGCCCATCCGCAAGTTTCAATCGCCTTTGATTACGATCCTGACCAGGCAGAGCAAACACGAAGAGCAATTCTTGAGCGCGCTTCACGAGAAAACCTATTGATTGCAGGTATGCACTTGGGCGTGTCTGGGTTTGCATATATCCGCTCCCCTTCAGAGGGACATTATTTTCTGGAATATGTCTGAACCGCGAGCTGGTGTCCGTCTTAAACATACCCCATCATCCGCAGCATCGACTGCGCCTGATTCATCGCTTCCGCGCGGTGCGTCACGCCCAGTTTTTGGTACAGATTACGAATATGCGTTTTGATGGTGGTAGCAGCGACATCCAGCTCGCCAGCAATCTGGTCGTTGCTGTATCCCGAATAGATCAGCCCCAAAACCTGCCATTCACGTTGGGTTAGCGGGCTGGTGCGGATCAGCTCCGGCACATCGGGATGATTAATCAGGCGGCTAACAAAGCCCTCGTCAAAATGGGCAAACTTATGACGATGATATTTATTAATCTCGCTGAGAATGCGTCTGGCGCGATGATTATCGAGTTCATCCAGCGTGTTGAGCTGAATCAGCTGACGCAGCTGCTGCGCCATCGCTTCACCTTCAATCACAAAATGGCTGACGAAACCGGTGCTACGCGCCAGTTTTAATGCTTCGGTCAGCGCCTGCTGCGCTTCCGCTTTGCGCTGGGTTTGCCAGTAAATCTGATTTAACAGCAGCAGATTGCGATTCATATCGCTCATTAGGTTGAGCGCGCGCGCATTGTCATTCAGCTCATCCAGCACCACTTCGGCCTGGCTCATATTTCCCAGCAGAATCTGCGCACGCGCGACATTGCGCCACTGGCCTTGCAGAAAATGATTGTTGGCAAACTCTGGTTTCACCGTCTGGCGCATCCAGCTACTGGCGCTTTGGCTGTCGCCGGTCATCTGCCAAAAAATCACCCTCACCTTATCGGCATTGGCGATCCAGTCGCTGTGCAGCGATCCGTTGTTAAGCAGATTCTCCAACCGACTCAGGTGGCTGCGGGCATTATCGAGATTGCCGCGCGCCAGTGAACACTGCACCAGCAAACCGAGGCACTGAATCTGCTGCTGCGGCTGATAGCCTTTCAGCACTTTTATCCCTTCGCGCGCCGCCTGTTCTGCTTCGTCAAGCCGGCCCCACGCCCACAACAGTTGCGCGCGAATTCGCAGCAGGAATTCATGCATCGGGAAATGTGTCAGATGCTGCTCTTTCACCAGCACAAATGCCCGCTCCTGTATCTCATATGCGGACTGTAAAAACCCCTGCGCAAAGAGAATCTCACTCTGCTGAATCAGACTCCACAACGCGTAATTCCACGCTTCCTCACGGCGCGCCATCTGCTCGGTCTGGCGCATCAGCTTCAGCGAACTGCTCAGCTCGCCTTTGCAGTGCATCACTTCGCCCAATACCGACGTCGCCACAATGCAGCTGTATTGACGGTTTTCCGGCAGCGCATCGAGCGCCAGCAACGCCAGCCGCTCGGCTTCTTCGGCGTTACCGTCATTTATCGAAACCTGTGCCAGCAGCGCGTTGAATTCGCCGCGCAGCACATCATCAATCTGTTCGCTGCAGGAGTGCTCAAAGCGCGTCAGCAAACTGCTCACCTCGGAAAACCGGTGCTGGCTTTGCATCAGCCACGCCTGTAACAGCACTAACTTTGGATTTTCCAGCAGAATTTCCCACGGCAGCGCCTTGAGAGAATCTTCCAGTAGCGTGAGTTCGCTCTGATTAAACAGCGTCCAGGCGTATTGCAGCAGCACGTCGCGCAGCATCAACGCATCACCAGCCGCCAGTGCATGATGGATTGCTTCGCCAGGGAAACCCAGCCGCATCCAGCTTTCAGCCGCTGCGCGATGCAGCGCAGGTAATTCCGCCACCAGTTCCCACTGACAGCGCTGACGCAAAAAACTGCCAAACAGCGGATGATAGCTAAACCACTCGCCCGAGTTATCCATGCGTTGCAAAAACAGGCCCTGACGTTCAATCTCTTCCAGCCGCATCTGCCCTTGTTCTTCGCCGGTTACGCAGGCGATCAGCGTGTCGTTCATCGATCGCAGCAGCGCGCTTTTCAGTAAAAAATGTCGTGTGGCGCTATCCACGTTATTCAGCACCTCCTCAACCAAATAATCCGCCAGATGGCTGGCGTTAATGCCGGAAAGACGGCGCGCGGAATCCTGAGCGGAGCTCGCGCCCTGACGCGTCGAGAGCGCGATCAGCTGCAGCGCCGTCGCCCAACCCGCCACGTCATCGCACAGACGCCCGCTCTCTTCCGATTCCAGCGGCGTTGTCAGGCGGCAATCAAAAAACTGTTTGGCTTCGTGATGGGTAAACGCCAGCTGCTGGCTGCCTAACTCAATCAGCTGTTCGCGCACGCGCAGGTTGGCAATGCCGAGCTGCGGCAAATTACGTGACAGCAAAATCAGCGTCACATTTTCCGGCTGATTGCGGAGAAAGAAGCGCATCGCGTCGTGAATCGCGGGATTAGTGATGTGATGGTAATCATCGATGATCAGCCAAATCGGTTGCTGCCACGCCGCCAGCTCACTGAACAACTGGGCGAATAACGCGTTCAGATTGATGTACTGCCGTTTCTGCGCCAGCGCTTCGCTGGAGGCGCAGCCGCCCTGCGTTGCCTGCTGCAGCGCTGCGATGAGGTAATCGACGAAGCGTTCAGGCTGATTGTCGCCCTCATCCAGTGAATACCAGCCCAGATTGGCTTTCCCCGCCGCCCATTGCGAGATCAGCGTGGTTTTGCCATATCCCGCCGGACTGGTCACCAATACCAAACGGTAATTGCCCGCCGCGCCGAGTTTTTGCATCAGGCGCTCGCGCGCAACCGTGTTCTCAAGGCGGACCGGTCGGCTAAGTTTGGAGGGTATTAACATCGGTAAACGATTCTCCCTAAACGTGGCGCATCATTATTTTACGCTTCGTAATTAATAGTCACATACGTTCAGATATTCGTTTACCTAATGCAAGCTAACCCATTAAGCAGTCTTAACAAAAGCGACGGTTATCACATTCCTGTCACACTTTAAGATTTCCCTCAGCCTCTCCTCCCCGCTCATCCTCCCCGCTGAATTTGGTGCAGGAGGAGGAGCGCGTCATGGCTGACGCGCAGAATGAAGCACATTCACCTCCGCCCTGACAGGACTGATTATGAAATTTGATCGCACCCGTTTTAAACACGCGCTAACCCGACAATGGCAACGTTTTGGTCTGCACGATGCGCAAGAGATGACGCCAAACCAATGGTGGCAGGCGCTGAGTGGCGCACTGGCCGACATGCTGGCGGAGATGCCTGCGCCACCAGCGGCCACGCCGCAGCGTCACGTTAACTACATCTCGATGGAGTTTTTGATTGGCCGACTGACCGGCAACAATCTGCTCAACCTTGGCTGGTATGACGAGGTGAACGAGGCGCTGGCCGAGTGGAATATCACGCTGAGCGACGTGGAAGCGTGTGAGACCGATCCGGCGCTGGGCAACGGCGGTTTGGGCCGGCTCGCCGCCTGTTTTCTCGATTCGATGGCAACCGTGGGACAACCCGCCACCGGCTACGGACTCAGTTATCAGTACGGTCTGTTCCGCCAGCACTTTGTTGATGGTGCGCAACAGGAGATGCCGGATGACTGGCAGCGCGACAGCTATCCGTGGTTTAACCATAACGCGGCGTTAACTGTGCCGGTGCATCTCGGCGGCAAAGTCAGCACCCATAATGGCGTTGCGCGCTGGGAGCCGGCGGTGCAAATTCTCGGCGAAGCCTGGGATCTGCCGGTGGTCGGTTATCAGAATGGCGTCACTCAGCCGCTGCGCTTGTGGCAGGCGAAACATGCGCAGCCGTTTAATCTGCAGCGCTTCAATAACGGGGATTTTCTGCGCGCCGAGCAGCCGGGCATTGAAGCTGAAAAACTCACTAAAGTGCTCTACCCCAACGACAATCACGACAACGGCAAAAAGCTGCGCCTGATGCAGCAGTATTTCCAGTGCGCTTGCTCGCTGGCGGATATTCTGCGCCGTCATCAGCGCGCCGGCCGTAGCATTGCCAGCTTGCCGGATCATGAAGTGATTCAGCTCAACGATACCCATCCCACGCTGGCGATCCCCGAGCTGATGCGCCTGCTGTTGGATGAACACGCGCTGAGCTGGGACGAGGCGTGGCACATTACCCAGCGCACCTTTGCGTACACCAATCACACCTTGATGCCTGAAGCGCTGGAGTGCTGGGATGTGCGCATGGTGCGCGCCCTGCTGCCGCGCCACATGCTGATCGTTACCCAACTAAATGCTCAGTTGAAGAAGCAGGTGGAAGCGCGCTGGCCGGGCGACGAAGTGACCTGGGCGAAACTGGCGCTGGTTCACAATAACCAGCTGCGCATGGCCAATCTCTGCGTCACCAGCGGCTTTGCGGTGAACGGTGTGGCGGCGCTGCACTCGCAGTTGGTGGTGAAAGATCTGTTCCCGGAATATCACGCGCTGTGGCCGGAGAAATTCCATAACGTCACCAACGGCATCACACCGCGCCGCTGGATTAATCAGTGCAATCCGGCGCTGGCGGCGTTGATCAGCCAAACCCTCGATCAGCCGTGGCTCACCGATCTCGATCAGCTGAAAGCGTTAGAAACCTACGCCGATCACGCCGCATTCCAGGCGCAGTATCGCGCCATCAAGCAGCAGAACAAGGTTGCGCTGACGCATTGGATTGCAGAACGCACCGGCATCCAGGTGAATCCTGAGGCGATGTTTGATGTGCAGATCAAGCGCCTGCACGAGTACAAGCGTCAGCATCTGGCGCTACTGCACATTATCGCGCTGTGGCAAACGCTGGTGAGCGATCCGCAGGCCAACCTGACGCCGCGCGTGGTGCTGTTTGGTGCCAAGGCCGCGCCGGGTTACGTGCTGGCCAAAAACATCATCTATGCAATCAACAAAGTGGCGGCCACCATCAACAACGATCCGCGCATTGGCGATCGCCTGAAAGTGGTGTTTGTGCCTGATTACAACGTTACGGTTGCCGAGCGGCTGATCCCGGCGGCGGATCTCTCCGAGCAGATTTCTACCGCTGGCAAAGAGGCATCCGGCACCGGCAACATGAAGCTGGCGCTGAACGGCGCCTTAACCATCGGCACGCTGGATGGCGCCAATGTGGAGATCGCTGAGCAGGTTGGGCGCGACAATATCTTTATCTTTGGTCATACCGTTGATCAGGTCAGCGCGTTGCAAGCAGAAGGTTACTCGCCTGACGCGTGGCGCAAAAAAGATGCGCAGCTGGATCGGGTATTGAAAGCGTTAGAAGACGGCACCTTCAGCGACGGCGACGTCACCGCGTTCGAGCCGCTGCTGCAAAGCCTGAGCGCCAAAGGCGGCGATCCTTATCTGGTGCTGGCCGATTTTCGTCACTACCTCAACGCACAGGCGCAGGCAGAAACCTTGTGGGCCGATCAGCATGGCTGGACGCGCGCCGCGATTCTCAACACCGCGCGCTGCGGCATGTTCAGCGCCGATCGCGCCATCCGCGACTATCAGCAACGCATCTGGCAGGCCGCGCGATGAACAGCACCATGACGCCAACCGCCGAAATTGCCAGCGAATACATCGACGCGCACGGCCAGCTGCAATCGGTTTCTGCCGTTACCCGCCAGCGTTTGCTGGCGGCGATGCATCCCGCGCAACCGCACGCTTCGCCGCTACCGCCGGTATTGATCGTACAGGAAGAACACGCGGAGATTGTGCTGCCTGCGCCCGGCATGGCAGGCGAATGGCAGCTGATCGCGGAACAGGGCGAACGCTGGCAAGGGCGCGCTATCGCCAACCAACCGATCGCTTTGCCTGCGCTGCCTTTGGGTTATTACCAGCTAAGCTTTAGCGCCCAGCAGCAGACATTTCACTGTCGGATTATTGTCGCGCCCGTGCGCTGTTACGAGCCGCCAGCCATCCAGCAAGGGCAATCGCTGTGGGGCGCCTGCATTCAGCTGTATACCTTGCGGTCGGCGTCCAACTGGGGAATCGGCGATTTCAGCGACTTAAAGCAGATGCTGGTCGAGGTCGCGCAGCGCGGCGGTGCCTGTATTGGGCTGAACCCGCTGCATGCGCTGTTCCCGGCAACGCCGGAAAGCGCCAGTCCTTACAGCCCTTCGTCGCGGCGCTGGCTCAATATGCTGTATATCGATGTCGCCGCCGTTGAGGATTTTACGCTGAGTGAAGAAGCGCAACGCTGGTGGCAGGCGACCAGCACACAGCAGGCGTTACAGGCGGCGCGGGACGCTGAGTGGGTCGATTACTCAGCGGTTACTCACCTAAAGCTGGAGGCGCTGCGTTTCGCCTGGCAGCAGTTCAGGCAGCGCGGTGGGGATGATGGCCTGGTTGTCGCCTTTGAACGTTTTATGCAGCAAGGCGGTGAAAGTCTGCTGCATCAGGGCGTGTTTGATGCGCTGCACGCCGCGCAGATCGCCGAAGACCCTCAGCGTTACGACTGGACAACCTGGCCTGCGGCGTTGCAGTCGCCCAACAGCGCGGCGGTACGCGCATTCCGCATCGAACACACCTATGAAGTGCGCTTTTATCTGTGGCTGCAATGGCTGGCCGCGCGCCAGTTTGCTGATTGCTGGGCGGTGTGCCAGCAGCAGGCGATGCCGATTGGCTTATACCGCGATTTGGCCGTGGGCGTGGCGCAGGGCGGCGCGGAAACCTGGAGCGATCGCGAGCTTTACTGCTTGCAGGCCAGCGTCGGCGCGCCGCCGGATATCCTCGGCCCGCTGGGCCAGAACTGGGGATTGCCGCCGATGGATCCGCAGATTATGCAGGCGCGCGCCTATCAGCCATGGATTGATCTGCTGCGCGCCAACATGCACGACTGCGGCGCGCTGCGCATCGATCACGTGATGGCGCTGCTGCGACTGTGGTGGATCCCGCAGGGCGAAAGCGCGGCCGAAGGCGCGTATGTGCATTATCCCATCGACGATCTGCTGGCGATTCTGGCGCTGGAGAGCCAGCGTCATCACTGCATGGTGATTGGTGAGGATTTGGGTACGGTGCCGGAGAAGATCATCGGCAAGCTCTACCAGGCGGGCGTTTACTCCTACAAAGTGCTCTATTTTGAGCAGACGTCCAAAGTGGCCTTTCGCGCCCCCGCCCGCTGGCCACGTCAGGCGATGGCGGTCGCCACCACCCACGATATGCCAACTTTGCGCGGCTGGTGGCAAAGCGACGATTTACGGCTGGGCAGCGAGTTGGGGCTTTATCCTGATAAGCAAATTCTTGCCGGGCTGAATAAGTCACGCTTAGCCGCGCGCCGCGCGCTGTTTAAGAGCCTGCAACGCAGCAATTGCTTGCCCGAACAGGCCGAACCGCAGGTGATGGATCGCGGGTTAAGTGCGGCGATGCAGCGTTATCTGGCCGACAGCAATAGCGCGCTGCTGGGCCTGCAACCCGAAGAGTGGCTGGATATGGCTTCCCCGGTGAATATTCCCGGCACCACCCGCCAATATCCCAACTGGCGCCGCAAACTCAGCGCTTCGCTGGAGGCGATGTTTAACGACCCGCAGATCAATGCGTTGTTGGCGGATATCGATCAACGCCGGCGGAAAGTGAAATAATTCACAGCGGTCGCCATGGAAGGCGATCTTAAAAACGCACACATCCGTAGCGGCGCGATTCATCGCGTTGTTTTGACTTTCGTGCTCCGACACAGCATTGCGCAATAAATTGCGCCGCTACGAACTTTGGCTCCCAATAAAAAAGGTGCGCCGAAGCGCACCAGATGGGACAAATCAGCACTGCCGGGGCGGATTACCCCTTGCCTTTAACACTGCTGATAAACACCTGTCTGGCCGACGTGGAGCCTAAACGCTCGGCCTCATCCAGCAGCTTCAACGCCTTATCGATATTGCCCTTCTCAACGGCTTCGCGGATGTTCTGATTAAAGTAACCTTCGGTATCCGTCATGATCGGTTTAGGTTTTGCATCCGAAACCGGGGCGGCACGATAAGTCGCCGGTGCAACCGGCTGCGTATTGCCCACTGTTACCGGCGCAGGACTCGATGATCCAAACAGCGGTCCAACCAAGATGGATGAACCTGAACTGGTTTTCACTTTCAGTTTCAAGGTGCCATCGCGGCTGTGCTGGGCAATCGGATCGGGAATATCCGGCACCGCATTGCCGGTACCGCGGGCGTAGGCTTTCGCCGGATCCAATAACGTGGTGGTTTCGGTCAAATCCTTCTCGGTGGTGAATACCAGCAGATAGATCTTTTGCTGACCCAGCGCAGGCGTCAGTTTCATCACGCCTTCCAGCCGATCCGCCGCCATCACGCCCGGCTGCTGATAGGTGAAAAAGCGCGCCGGGAACCAGGCCGCCGGACGCATGTTCTCATCCAGCACCAGCACATTCGGTGCGAACACCTGATTTTGTTTCACTTCACTGCTCAGCGTAATGGTGAGTTCACCGATATTGGCTGGCAAGCTGTAGGCCGCCACCGAACCCGTCACGCCCGCTGCATTCAGGTTGCTGTGGCTCTCGCTCAGCGTAGTGACCTGCGTGCGGGAGGTATCGACCGGCAGCCAGCTCAGCGTTTGCAGGCTGGCGGCGGGGAATGTGGGCGCGGCAGAGAGATCCTGTGGCACCAGATTGACATCCGCGAGCGCCGGTAAACTTTGGCCGGCCAGCAGCGCGGCGCTCAGGCAGAGCGCAAAAACCGTTTTTTTCATTCTCATTGTATAACCTCAAAAACTGTCAGGCGGCGGCGCGAACCAGGCAATGGCGCGCCGCGCCGAAAAGAGATTGTCTCAGTTAAGCCACATGCGGGTGCATTACCACCAAATCTCCATCTGCGCCCCGAATGTCACCTCATCGTCGTTGCCACGGCTGTTGGTCAGAATGCCGTTGCCGCTGCTGTCGTTAGAAGCAAAGGAGGTCAAATCACCTGAGCTGTCTTTGCTGTAGCCCCATTTCTCATCCCACTTGGCGTAGGTCGCGAACAGACGCAGTGCCGGACGCGACCAGATGCTGTCGCCCGCCTGCCACTGTTGCGCCAGCGTCACTTTGTACTGGCCGTTGCGCTCGTTCACCTGCTGCGACTTCACGTTGTCATAGCCCACTTCAAGCAGCGTGCTCATGATCGGCGTCCATTTGTACATGGGGCGCACGCCCACGGTGTACCACTCGGTACCACGGTTGTTATCGAGATCGGTGTTCTGGTACATGGCGACATACATCAGATCCCAGCGATCGGCGAGGCTAATTGCACCGTGATCGAGTACGCGATACATGCTGCCGCTGTTGTTGATGTTGGTGCCCTGCGGCAGCCCTTTGCCCTGCGACGTCAACGCATCGGTGGCGTACTGCAGTACGAATTTGTTGTAACCCTTCAGCATGCTCTGCGTATGTTCGGCGGTGAACATCCAGCCATCTTTGGAGGCGTTATCTTCCAGGCGATAACCGTCACGCGCGTTGGCGCGGCCATAATCGACGCCCAGTTCCAGCACGCCGTTCGGGTTGGTTTCAAGACCTGCGAGGCGCACATCAAACACGTCGTTGGCGGTGCTGGTGGCGTAATCACGGATCTGATCGCTGGAGAAGGTGTAAGAACCGCCCGCCTCGGAGGAGCGCGTGGCGGCAAAGGAGAGTTTGCCGAAGCCGAGATCGACATCTTCCAGACCGGCACCAGGACCGGAAATATCCCAGTAGTAGAAGTCGATCATATGCACGTCATGACGCTGGTAGAAACGCTTACCGGCCCAGATGGTGGAACCCGGCAGCGCGTCGATCAGGTTTTTGCCCTTGACGTTGGCTTCGCGGAACGCTGGCGAGGTCGCTTCCCAGTCATTCTGCTGAGAAACCGAATAGGCGACGTTGGTATCGAAGTAGAAGCTCTTATCGCCCTCTTTCCACACTTCCTGGCCCAGCTTCAGCTCAGCGTAGGTTTCACATTCGTTGCCCAGACGGTATTTACTTTGAGCGCCGGTGGCCTGAAAACATTGCTGTTCCCCGCCGCTGCCGGTCCAGCCGATGCCGGAACGGGCATAGCCGGTAAAATCGACTGCCATCGACGGGGCAGCGAGCGTGCCTGCCGCGATAGCAACCGCGATAGGGAGTTTGCGCAGAGTTAACATTTTCTATCTCCTGAGGTCATTGCTTTTATTGTTTTGCAGGGCTAAACACCGGGTTCCTGATGGAGCCGGCGACAGGCGCTGCCATCTTCACGGAAAAGATGGCAACGCTCTGGCGGCAGGCCGATGCCCATCAGGGCGCCCTCTTCTACCAGCACGACGTCCTCCTGGCGATAAACCAGGCTTTGACGAATGGCGGGAATCTGGATGTGAATTTGCGTTTCGTGTCCCAGCTGCTCCACCACCGTCACCTCGCCTTCGAGGGTGACGTCAGCGATATCGCTGGAGAGCAGATGTTCGGGACGAATGCCTAACGACATGTTGCTGCCCACCTGCACACCCGCGCTGTCGACCGGCAGCCACACCAGTTGGGTATTGGGTAAACGCACCTGAACCTGATCGATGGCGGTGGCGGTGACTTTTACCGGTAAGAAATTCATGCGCGGTGAGCCGATAAAACCGGCGACGAAACGATTGGCGGGATAGTGATACAGCTCGAGCGGCTTGCCGACCTGGGCAACGTGGCCGCCATCCAGCACCACGATCTTATCGGCCAGCGTCATCGCTTCGGTCTGATCGTGGGTGACGTAAATCATGGTGCGCTTCAAACGCTTATGCAGGCGTGAGATCTCGATGCGCATCTGCACGCGCAGCGCCGCGTCAAGGTTGGAGAGCGGCTCATCGAGTAAAAACACCCGCGGTTCCGCCACCAGCGTTCGGCCAATCGCCACGCGCTGACGCTGACCACCCGACAACGCTTTCGGACGGCGATCCAGCAGATGCGCCAGCTGCAGCACTTCCGCTACCTGATTGACCCGCTGCTGAATCTCCGCTTTGCGCGTGCCGGCCAGCTTCAGGCCGAACGACATGTTCTCAGCCACCGAAAGGTGGGGATACAACGCGTAGGACTGAAACACCATGCCGATGCCGCGCTCGGCGGGCGGCACCTCATTCATGCGTTTGTCGCCAATAAACAGATCGCCGCTGGTGATGGTTTCCAGACCGGCAATCATGCGCAGCAGCGTCGATTTGCCGCAGCCTGAAGGTCCGACAAAAACCACGAACTCGCCTTCAGCGATCTCAAGGCTGATGTTTTTCGACACCTCGGTTTCGCCCCACACCTTGGAGACACTGCGCAACGTAACGCTCGACATGATGCTTTCCTCTCAGCTTGCTATTCCTTGTCCGCAAGTCGGCGGACAGACCCCGGCGACCACTATGGGCAAGGACATCAAGGCCGACATCCTCCACCGCACGGCGTCAGCGTGGGGGAGGAGACGGGAGGAGGAGATTGCGCAGACCCGTCTGATAAAACGCCGCAGGCAACCATTTTTGTGAGCTATGACGCAGAGCAGAGCGACGATTGTGTGCGCCAGCCCGTGATAACCGGGTGGTTTTGCAACGCAGATCACATCAGGTGATAAGCAGGCGTAGAGCCGGGGAGGATGAGAAGCGGCGGCAGATACTCACAATGTGGCAGGTAAAACGATTTCCGTTTCCGCTAACAGGATGGAGTTATGACAATGAAAACCGGTGCACGCATTCTTGCCCTTTCCGCCCTGACGGCCGTGCTGTTTTCAGCCTCTGCCGTTGCAAAGATTGAAGAGGGAAAGCTGGTCATCTGGATCAACGGCGACAAGGGCTACAACGGCCTGGCTGAAGTGGGTAAAAAGTTTGAGCAGGAGACCGGCATCAAGGTGACGGTTGAGCATCCGGACAAAATGGAAGAGAAGTATCCGCAGGTGGCCGCCACCGGCGACGGCCCGGACATCATCTTCTGGGCGCACGATCGTTTCGGCGGTTATGCGCAGTCAGGCTTGTTAGCGGAGATCTCCCCGGACGCGCGCTTCCAGGAGAAAATCTTCCCCTTCACTTGGGATGCGGTGCGCTTCAACGGCAAGCTGATCGGTTATCCGATTTCGGTTGAATCCTTGTCCCTGATCTACAACAAAGATCTGCTGCCTGAGCCGCCAAAAAGCTGGGAAGAGATCGCCGCCATCGATAAGAAAATGCGCGCGCAGGGCAAGAGCGCCATGATGTTTAACCTGCAGGAGCCGTACTTCACCTGGCCGCTGTTGGCGGCGGGCGGCGCTTATGCCTTTAAACTCAACGATGGCCGCTACGACGTAAAAGATACCGGCGTGGATAACGCGGGTGCCAAAGCGGGCATGAACTTCCTTGTCGATCAGGTGAAGGCCAAAACGCTGAATGCCGATACCGATTACTCCATCGCCGAAGCCGCCTTTAACAAGGGGCAAACCGCCATGACCATTAACGGGCCGTGGGCGTGGAGCAACATCGATAAGAGCAAAATCAACTACGGCGTCACGCTGCTGCCCACGCTGCATGGCAAAAATTCGAAAACTTTCGTCGGCGTGCTGAGTGCCGGCATCAATGCCGCCAGCCCGAATAAAGAGCTGGCCAAAGAGTTCCTGGAAAATTACCTACTGACCGACGCCGGTCTTGATGCGGTTAACAAAGACAAACCGCTCGGCGCGGTGGCGCTGAAATCGTTCCAGCAGACGCTGGAGAAAGATGAGCGCATTGCCGCCACCATGACCAACGCGCGCAACGGCGACATCATGCCGAACATTCCGCAAATGGCTGCCTTCTGGTACGCGATGCGCACCGCCACGCTGAATGCGCTGAGCGGACGTCAAAGCGTCGATGCGGCGCTGAAAGATGCGCAGGCACGACTCAACAAGTAATCCTCTCTACCAGAGCCGGTGCAATCCGGCTCGTTACTGGCTGTTAAGGAAAACCGCATCATGTCAGGAAAACCGAAAACAGCACGGTTCAGCGCCGTGCTGAAGGCTCTTTTTCTCGGTATCTGCTGTCTGCTGGTCGGCTATCTGCTCGTGCTGATGTATGCAAAAGGTGAATATCTGTTTGCGCTGGTGACGCTGATTATCAGCGCCGTCGGCATCTGGATTTATGCCAATCGTCGCGCTTATGCCTGGCGCTATGTCTATCCCGGACTCGCCGGCATGGCGCTATTCGTACTGTTTCCTCTCGCCTGTACCGTGGCGATTGCCTTTACCAACTACAGCAGCACCAACCAGCTGACGCTGGAACGTGCACAACAGGTGTTGCTGAGCCGTCAATATCAGGATGGTTCGGCGCTGAACTTCTCGCTGATCCCGGCGGGCGATCGCTGGCAGCTGGTGCTGACCGAAGCGGCCAACGGACAAACCTTCGTTTCACCTGCGTTTGCCTTTGGCGGAGCGCAAAAGCTGAAACTCACCAGCGCCCCGCCACCGCCGGGTGAACGCGCCACGCTGCGCATCGTCACCACCAACCGTCAGGCGCTGAACCAGATTCAGGCCGAACTGCCGGATGGTCGTCAGGTGGTGATGAGCTCGCTGCGGCAGTTCTCCGGCACGCGCCCGTTGTATGTATTGCAAGCCAACGGCGACCTGAAAAATCAACAAAGCGGCGCGCTGTATCAGGCCAATCGTGAAAGCGGTTTCTATCAGAACAGCAGCGGCGAAGCGCTGAGTCCGGGCTTCACAGTGAATACCGGCTGGAAGAATTTCATTCGCGTGTTTACCGATGAAGGAATTCAAAAACCGTTTCTGGCGATTTTTGGCTGGACGCTGCTGTTTTCGTTTGTGACGGTGATTCTCACCGTGGCGGTCGGCATGGTGCTGGCTTGCTTAGTGCAGTGGGAAGCGCTGAAAGGCAAAGCGGTATATCGCGTGATGCTGATTTTGCCTTACGCCGTGCCTGCGTTTATCTCGATACTGATCTTCAAAGGCTTATTCAACCAGAGCTTCGGTGAAATCAACGTGATGCTCAAAGCGCTGTTTGGCTTCCAGCCCGCGTGGTTTAGCGATCCGACGCTGGCGCGCACCATGCTGGTGATCGTCAATACCTGGCTGGGTTATCCCTACATGATGATTCTCTGTATGGGGCTGCTGAAAGCGATTCCGGACGATCTCTACGAAGCCTCGGCGATGGACGGTGCCGGGCCGCTGCAGAACTTCTTCCTGATTACCCTGCCGCTGCTGTTGAAGCCGCTGATGCCGCTAATGATCGCCAGCTTTGCCTTTAACTTTAATAACTTCGTGCTGGTGCAGCTGCTGACCAACGGCGGACCGGATCGTATCGGCACTACCACGCCAGCGGGTTACACCGATTTGCTGGTCAATTACACCTGGCGCATTGCGTTTGAAGGTGGCGGCGGACAGGACTTTGGTCTGGCGGCGGCGATTGCCACGCTGATCTTCCTGCTGGTGGGCGCGCTGGCGGTAATCAATCTTAAAGCCGTGCGGATGAAATTCGATTAAGGAGGCGTTATGGCTATGGTGCAACCCAAATCGCAAAAGCTGCGTCTGTTGATGACGCACCTTCTGCTGCTGATGTTTATTGCGGGAATCCTGTTTCCGCTGCTGATGGTGTTCGCCATCTCACTGCGCGCCGGTAACTTCGCCACCGGCTCGCTGATCCCGGAGCAGATTTCCTGGGAACACTGGCAGCTGGCGTTAGGTTTCAGCGTGGAGCACGCCGATGGCCGCGTCACGCCGCCGCCCTTCCCGGTGCTGCTCTGGCTGTGGAACTCGGTGAAAATCGCCGCCATCAGCGCGATTGGCATTGTGGCGCTTTCTACAACCTGCGCGTACGCCTTTGCGCGCATGCGTTTTGCCGGGCGCGCCACGCTGTTAAAAGGCATGCTGATTTTCCAGATGTTCCCAGCCGTGCTGTCGCTGGTGGCGCTCTATGCACTGTTTGATCGTCTGGGGCAATATCTGCCGTTTATCGGCCTGAATACGCATGGCGGCGTGATCTTTGCCTATCTCGGCGGCATCGCCCTGCACGTCTGGACCATTAAAGGCTATTTCGAAACCATCGACGGTTCGCTGGAAGAAGCCGCCGCGCTGGATGGCGCCACGCCGTGGCAGGCGTTCCGGCTGGTGCTGTTGCCGCTCTCGGTGCCGATTCTGGCGGTGGTGTTTATTCTGGCATTTATCGCTGCGGTTACTGAAGTGCCGGTCGCGTCGCTGCTGCTGCGCGATGTGAATAGCTACACGCTGGCGGTCGGCATGCAGCAATATCTCAACCCGCAAAACTATCTGTGGGGCGACTTTGCTGCGGCGGCGGTGCTCTCTGCAATTCCGATTACGCTGGTGTTCCTGCTGGCCCAACGCTGGCTGGTCAGCGGCCTGACGGCCGGCGGCGTGAAAGGCTAACCCGTTTGTTATCCTCCTTCCTCAATGTTCACTGCAGTTGAGGGTTTTGGCGGCCTTAGGGCCGCTTTTTTTATGGGTGTGGGGTTATTACAGATCCTTTTGTCACCCGATATAGACTGAATCAATGCGGTCGCGTCAAATTTGGTTAGGGTTTCCGAGTAGTAGAGGCCGCGATCATCTTCTCAAACAATAGGTGTAACGGGTTGAAAAATGAATGTTGCGCTCATGCGACGCTGTGTTTGGAATTTATCAAAAGCGTCAATCGGGCTGACATTTTCCAGATTGCTAAAGTTGAGCCGTTCAAATAAATAACGTTCAATACGTGAGGATAGGATGTATTCATCATTTAAGTGCCCGGTCTGTTTACTGATTCGCTGAGTAAAGCCGCTAATGATAACGGTATTAAATGGCAGGGCGCAAAAAGCCATACCAGCCAGCCGCAATACGATACCGTGCACATGCAAAGCATAACGTTCTCGCATCGCCTTTTGTGACAACTCTTTTTCAATAATCTCTGTTCCACGGGCATTCACCCGTACTGATGAAGTAGGCAGCATTTCATATTCTGGCAAATCTACTTCAATGAGAATTTCAGATGTGGAGGCATTCACCTGAAACGACACCAGCGTCTCGCGTGGCCAGTCTGCAGCTTGAATGACTTCGGACAGAAGTGATTCGAAATAGCTGTTATCGGTGGCGAATTGCGATTCAATATTTGCCAACTTGCTTGCAATCTTCTTTTCATGTTCAGCCGCATCGAATTTCCAGTTAGCGTATAGCTCCGCCCAGCGCTGACGCATCGCCTGATATCGCTTCAGAGAAAGTTCGTTTTCCTGTTCGCACTCTTTTACTTCTCGTTGCCATTGCTCAATATTACGTGTTTGCCGATCCTGGCGAGCAGAAGCTGATTCAAATATTCGTCCAATAAGACCACGACCTTGATTGTCTTCAGGTTGTTCAGGTGCAATAAGAGGAACGGGCTTTTCGGGACGGACAGGTGCAGGCACATTGTAGGGCTGCAACATCAACTGCCGATAATGCGCTTCGAGCTCGGAGTAGGAATGCCCCGTACGAGGATCAGGTGTAAGGAGATAGATATTCACAATATCGTCTACAGCCTGATTAAGCGCTTCCACCTCTTGCTCAAGCTCTTGCCGTAAATAGGGATCCTCTTGTCGAGAAGCATTGCGTTTTCTGCTCGCTGCACTTGCTCGATCTAAACGAGTTCGATAGCTCAATCCCGTCCCTGGAAGTCCCAGATTGGCATAAGTACCGCGTTTGCCGAACGAAACGGATGCCCCTCGCGGCCCAACACTCATACTCGCACCCGAGGAGCTGAGGTTCATCCTTACACCTGGAATAATGTTTATCGACTTTCGAAATCTAAACCCCATGTTATTAAACATTCCTTTTGATTATTGATTAAGGGTAACTGTTGCCATTTTTCCTGGCTTGAGGCGGCGGTAAGATAGCCATCAACGTTGTCTGGACAAACCGTAAATATAACGCTATTCGAATGCGGCTGAATGAAATTATATAGAGCATTATTGCCCAAGTATTTTTGAATACAAGTCGTAATTTTCCTCATCAAAACAGACCAAATTGACTTGCTCGATATTTGGATTATCACGTAAACATTGGTTAATCACACCCAATGCGATTTCAGCCGCCAGCACTTTCGGAAACCTATATATTCCAGTGCTGATATTGGGAAACGAAACGGTTTGAATGCCGTATTCTTTTACCAGTTTAAAACAGCTCAGATAGGCATTTTTCAACAGCGTTTCTTCGTCATGTTGCCCGTCATGCCAGTGTGGGCCAACGGTGTGAATGACATATTTTGCCGGCAAATCACCCGCCGTGGTGATCACTGCATCTCCGACTTTACAGCCACCTTGTCGATTTCTGATTTTCTGACACTCAGCCAAAATCGCTGGTCCGCCCGCACGATGGATGGCGCCATCAACTCCGCCGCCGCCCAGCAGGGAGGTGTTGGCGGCATTCACAATGGCTTCCACAGGGACTTTGGTTATATCGTCTTTGAGCAATATTATTTTGTTCATCTATTTCTGATCCTCAGCGTCAGCAATCTTAGCCAGAAGCTAAGCAATCATCCTCTCATTCCATGCATCCTTAAACACAATGTTACCGTCCACGTATTTCCATGTGATCGTTTCATATCGTAGCTCAATATTTTCCAGATGCGTGCTGGTCTGGCCGTTTGGCAGCAGAGCCGGTGAAATGCTAGAGATTTTGACGTTATCCAAGTGGATATTAAAATACTCAACCTCAATTCCCGCTTCGTTAATTCGGTACATCTTGATGGTCGCTGATTTCAGCGTTCTGGCCTGACACAATGCACGAAACAGCACCGGCGTTGTTCTATCAAACTCCTTTTGAACGGATATCGGTGCATGAATGCGTGTGGCTGTCAGCTTTCCAGTGTGCGGATCCACCGGGATGGTAATATTGTGCATGACCGAATTGAGCTCTATCGAACCGAGTCTGGTCGGCATCATGCACGAACCCACAATTGGCGATCCGCTTTCATCTTCTAACCAGATATGTGCTGGAGTTGACATATTTAATCCCTTAAAGTTTTCGACATTTATAAACAACAAAAATATACGCGCACAGGTAAACTATACATACACTCATTATCCCACTCTCAGGTTAGAAATAAAATTTCAACATACCAAACACGAGCGCACATAAAACGGGAACGTATATGCGTAATAGAAATTGCAATTGCGTTATCAACCATCGATTTAAAAATCCTCTCATAGTTTTACTCCAACCTACTCGTATACAAGTCTGACGAGCATTTACACCTAATTACATTGAACATATGCTATTTCTCTAAGAGTCTTAAATTCACAATCAAGAACATATGTTTAGCCTGCAAAAATAGGCACCTAAACAAACATACTTCAATCTTAATTCAACGACATTTGTAGATAACAAATGACAGAGAGCATAGATAAAATATCCCTACACCTAACATACTGCTATCTGGGAAAAAGTAAATTTGTAGTAACGCAAAAAGTATTGTTAATACTATCGGCACGTAAGTGCAAATCAGGAACTTCGATTCTGATATTAACCATTGCTTTAAAAATTTTTTCATCATTTCCCCACTAACTTCATCAATACTCCAGCGACTTCGTAATCTGAAAGCCATTGATTTTTTAGCGCACCAGCCCGCATGAATGAAGGTTCAATAAGGAAATACATCATTTCGAGTTCTCGCATATACAATGCGTGGTAAAAAAGAGGGTGCATTATTTGCAAGCGCTTTGCGCTGTCTGCTGCGTTTTGAACTATGGCATAAATTCCCAATACTGACGCTGCCGCACCAACTGCAATACCAACATTACGGCCAACAGGAAGCGTTATATTCATCCCCATAACGACAGCCATAGCCGCTCCAGCACCAAATGCGCGAGTAGTGAGTGTGCTGGCTGCAATGTGAATGTTTGCTCGCATTAGATGAATTTTAATTGCTTCGAGTTGGCGATAAGATCTGCCTTCAAGCTGATAGTCTATGTAGGTTTGCAACAGTGCAAAAACAATATCTCTGTCTTTTATTAACCGAACGACTGCTTTTCTAAAACGATTATCTTCCAGCATCTGATTTTTACAGACGTCCATGTATTCATCAGTAAAGCACGATGTATAAAATGAAAGCCGGGCCGCCCCTTTATTGATCTTACTGACCTGATCGGAAACTGCATCAATAACGCCTGAAACGGCGTTGTCGAGCTTTTCTGCCAGAATCCTTTGCGCCTGAAGCTGCTTTATGACCGCATCACTGTGATACATATATATCCCTGAAATTTTCTCCGTTAACCACGAAAACTATAGAGTAATGGTATAATTCAGGGAAGCTAAAATTTAGCCAGACGTGATCCTTATTCATAAAATAAGGATGTATAAATTCTCACTTAATTGTGTGTTTTACTCATTTCAGTAAAGAAAATACTGAGAGGCGATAGCGTGTGAAATATCTATTATTTAATCCGTGATTGCGTAGAGATGTATATCATTCGTCTTAAGCTTATTAATGCGGAACGATCGCCATGAATTAATGGCAACCGTACGGTTCAATTCATCACTAATCCGCCATCAACGTACAACGTTTGCCCGGTGACAAATTCGCTCCAGTCGGAGGCCAGAAACAGCACCGGGCCGGTGACATCTTCCGGTCGCGCGATGCGCCGCAGCGGGGTTTGCGCGGTGAGGAAATCGCGCACCGCTTCGCGCGTTGCCTGGCTGGCATCGGTGGGATACACCAGGCCGGGCGCCACGCAGTTTACACGGATCCCTAGCGGGCCCAGCTCCGTCGCCAGCGTGCGGCTAAAGCCGGTCAATGCCGCTTTCGCGGTGATGTAATCGTGGTAAGGCACTGAAGGACGCGCCACCAGATCGCTGGTGAGATTAACGATACTGCCGCGCACGCGCGCACGCATTGAAGGCAGCGCCGCCTGGCAAACGTTATAGGCGGCTTTTACCGCGCCATCGAACTGTGACTGATAGCCCGACCACGACGTTTCCCAGAAACGTGAACGATTTTCAGTGTCGAAAACGTAGGGTGCGAAAGCGTTGTTGATCACGGCATCGAGGCGACCGGTGGCGTTGACGATCTGCTCCATCATCGCGTTGACCTGATGCTCACAGGTGACATCTGCGGCAATAGCCAGCGCATCGCCGCCCAATGCGCGGCACTCCTCAACCACGCCCGCAGCAGCAGCTTCATTGCGCAGATAGTTCACCACCACAAACGCGCCTTCTGCGGCGAAGGCTTTAGCGATCGCCGCACCAATGCCGCGACTTGCGCCGGTCACCAGAACTGTTTGATTGGAGAATTTCATTTTGGCTCCAGGTTGATATGGTCACGCAAAATCTGCAGCGGCGCGATTTATCGCGCACAGCTGATTGATGCGCTATAAATTAGCCGCTACGGTATGTGCGATCTGTTATCGCGTCACTCCGCATACGGTGCGTAACGCTCGGCGGCCGCTTCTGCGCCCTGCTCGATCTCCGTGATGGTCACCAGATCGAGCAAACTAAAGCGTCCATCGTGATGCCAGCCCGCTTCCGGCGAGGTCATATTGCCGAACGCCGCGATGCGCGTAACGCCCACTTGCCCGAGCAGAGCCGAAATGCCGAACAACTCCTGCGGCGCGGCCGCCACGCCTGCGGTTTGCAGAAAATGCCGCTGCTGCGCCACTAAATCGACCACTTCCTCCAGCGCATCCACGCACACCACTTTCAACGTACGGCCCAATGCCGCCGGCGATAAAGGCTCCGCATGATCAACGCTCACCACTGCCCAATCGTCTGCCGCCTCGCCGTAAAGCGTACGATCGCCGCCCAGCGCGCGAATCTCCTCGCCATTACGCCACGCGGCAATGCTGTTGATCTCTTCGCTCGCCAGCGGACGGCGCGGATGTTTGTGCGCCAGCGCGGCGAGTTCATGGGCGATATAGCTGGCGAACTCATCCGGCGACACCTTGCCGCCGCGCTCGACAAACAGCATTTGCGGCGAATAACAACCGGCCTGGTCGTAACGCATCACGTCATACGCCACGCGACGCGCCAGCTCCGCGCCCTGTCGTGCATTCAGCGCCGAACGCGCCACCATTCCGAAGCTGATTTTGTGGCCGTGCGGCAGAAAGCGCGTGGTAACCGGCAAACGCTGTTGGATCGCCGCCAGCGTTGAATTTCCGCCATAAGCCACCAGCGCATCGGGCTGACGCAGCCACGTTAGTTCGGTTTGCGCATCGCCGCCTTTCCACCACACCACCGCGATACATTCGCCCAGTTTAGGATCGATCTCCGCCAGCAACTGCGCGAACCAGCTTGCCATCAGCGGCTCATTGCCCGGCAGTTTACCGATGGTTCCCGCCTTAACCAGCAGACCGCAAATCAAACTCCACAGCGGCAAGCCCGGCACGTTGCCCGCCCAGATATGCATTAACAATTGCGGGCCAAATGCGCGCGCAAAGCCGCCTTTAGGGCGCGGCTGGAAATCGTCGAGCATCTGCGGATCGGCGAAATCCTCCGCCAGAAAGCGCTTTAACTGCGGTTGACGAAAGGTTTTCAGATAGCCGGTGAGACCAAGCCGCACCATTTCGGCATCGTAACCGGTGACGATGGGCAGCAGCTTTTCGGCCTTGATGCGCACTGGATGATGACGATCGAGCAGTCGCGCCACCGCTGCATCAATGATGCTAATGATCTGCGCCACGCTCAGTTGCTGGAGATAAGCGCGGGCGTTGGTGCGGATGCGCGCTGCGAGCGCCTTTATCTGCGCGTCATCAAGTTGCGGAACACTAACCTCGAGGCTTTCGCCACGATGATTGAAACTCAGCGTGTGCCACTGCACTTCGTCAGGGGAAAGGCCCGGCAGATGTCCGGCAACTTCTTTCACAACTGTGCCTGCGCGCCGGCGAGAAACGCTTCCATGGTCAGCGAACAGCCTTTGGCGTCAGCGCCGGTCGCGCGTCCCAGCAGATGGAATCCGCCGGGCACCCTCACGCCCGCATCTTCCGTTAACAAGGCGGACACCGAGTTGAAATGCGCCAGATCGTGATGCACCAGCACGCCAACTTCGCCGTCCGGCACATCATCACCGGTAAGCGGATTGACCACGCGCGTGCGGATCCAGTGCGGCCCGGATTTCACCGGCGGGCAGCACTCGTTGCCCGCGTCGTAAAACTGCGTGCTGATTTCCGTCATGCCGTACATGTTGATGCAGTGGGAACGCGGAATGCCGAAGGCATGAGAGAGCGAAGCGTAGAATTCTTCCGCGCCCATCTCGCGCGACTGGCCTTTGAAACCGCCAGTATCGAGAATGCGGCTGCCTGCCGGCAGCGCGAAGCGGCGTTTTTGGCGCTGCATGTCATCCAGCAAAGGCACAAAGCTGTAGCTGGCGCCCAAGAGCGCGTAAGGTTCGCCATCCGCTTCAGCCTGTTCCAGCGCAGTGAACAGACGACTGGTTTCGAGGCCATGCTCGCCCACCATCACTTCGCTGTCCGGCGTGCCACACTCCTTCATCGCCAATTTAAGATAGGTCGCCAGCGAGGAGTTCGGCATCGCCACGGTATCCGGGAACAAAATGCCCATGCGGATGCGATCGCGGCCCGCCATAAAGCGACGGCGGAAGTTGAGCAGCATCGATTTTTTCCACACTTCCAGCGTCGAATGGTAACTGCGCCCTTTTACCGTGCCGGTGGTGCCGCTGGTCATGAAGATCTCGGTAATTTGCTCGGTGGGACGGCAGCTGAGCGTCAGATCTTTGAAGGCATTAATCGGGATGGCGGGAATGTTGCGCCAGTTTTTCACCGTCAGCGGCGTGCGTCCGCGCTGGGTGGCGAAGCGGCGATAAGGGAAATTGTGTGCGAACTGATAAGCGAAGATTTCGAGGGCCAGTTGGTTGAAATCGTCGTCTGAGCTATCTTCGCGCTGCAGAAATGTCAGCAGAGCCTGGATGATGTGTGTTTCGTTCATGTGCGTCGCCACCTTTGCGATTGCGCAGAGACTCTCAGGCAACGCCTGAAGAGCGCGAACTGTCCGCTACAAAGCACAAAGAGGGAATCAGGGCGCAATATCGCCCTGCGGTTCCGCATCCCTACGCCGGTATTAGCCGGATCAGGTTCGGAGGGTCACTACGTTGCCCGCGCATACACGCCAGCCGGTAGAATCTCAGCCCCTTAACAGAGCACCCCTTGGAACAAGCCGCAGTCTAGGATGGCGCGCGATGATGTGTCAACCATGTTAAATACGCGTGAAAATTTGAGCTGCCCGGCACAAATCACGTCATGTCTTATACTCAGAGCATGAGTATTTACGGAGGTGAAGTATGGCTGGCGGTTGGTCAGAAGACGGTGCGGTGCACAAACAAATTGATGCCACGGTAGATGATGCGGTGGCCCGCGCTCGTGAAAATCTCGGGCATGGTGAAAGTGCTGAATTTTGCGACGAGTGCGGCGAACCGATCCCAGAAGCGCGTCGCGCAGCATTGGCTGGCGTGCGTTACTGCGTGAATTGCCAGAGCAAGATCGATAAAAAACAGGCGGCGATCAGCGGTTATAACCGCCGCGGAAGTAAGGATAGTCAGTTGAGATAGTTATTTAAATTAGCAATTCAGGTTAATGGATATTTTAAAATTTCATTTGCACTCGTTACTTTTAATGAGAATTACCATTAATCTGAAGCAAGACCATTCGCATATCTCCCGATTTTTCAAAGTTAAATACTGCAGCACTATTGCTGAAGCCGAAAGAAGAGCCTAATTTTACAAACTTTATGGCTTAGATTTCACCTTGAGCAACTTGAGTTTAGCCAGTAATGCTGATAAGTTAGCCACACAACTCAACCCTGTACGCAGCGATTCAGTTCGCTGGCCGTTAGGGTGAAAAAACCGGCTCAGGCCGGTTTTTTCGTATCTTAAGGAAGGATAAGAGTGCGTACTGCAATATTTATTGATGGATACAATGTATTTTATGGACTCCTTGCAGGTACGCCTTATAAATGGCTCAACTTGTCATTGCTGCTGTCGCATATATGCCGGGTACAGGATCCGACTGCCATAATTGAAACAATAAATTATTATACCTCCTCGGTTATTCCCCACCTCGCCACACGCGGTATTGCATCCCGACACGCTCAGGATACTTATATTCGCGCGCTGAAAACGACCGGAATAAATATCTTCACCGGACGTCATCGACTTGAGCACGCTCGGGCTCCGCGTTTCATTAGTAAAAAACTACCCGCATCACGTCTCGATAAGGTAGATATCTGGGAGCTGGAAGAGAAAGAAACCGACGTGAATATTGCCATCAGCATGTATCGTTTGTTTGCTAAACAGCAGACGTTGCCAATAGATGAGAGGATCGCGCAGCTGGTGTTAGTATCGGCTGACACCGACATGACGCCAGCACTTAAGGCGATTCGCGAAGATTTTCCCGACATTCGTATCGGGATCATTTTGCCGCACCGCCAGGGCAACGTACGTGGTGTTCCGGGTTCACTGCAGAATCATAGTCACTGGATACGCAGAACGATCACCAATGAAGAGCTTGATGCATGCCAGTTTCCTGTTAGGGTTGCGACGCATAAGAAACCTGCGGTTAAACCCGAATATTGGTAAGCATCAAAACTACGCCATTTAATGCGCCTCGCGGTAAATGGCATAGCTCCCAATGTTCTCCGTCGTGGCCTATTTCATATCGAAACGTAATGCGGGAACGGTTAGTGATAAATCATTCAGTTCAACGTCCTGCGTCAGGCTAAATCCTATCAGCTCTCATAAACGCTTAAACCTGCATTACGCGGCCTCAACCGGCTGACAAATCTCCAGAATGGCCAGCAGATAGATGCGCACCATATCGAGGAATTCACTGATTTCAACGCGCTCATCCGGCATGGTGTTGTATTTGCCGCCTGGCCCACAGACGATCCCTTCCATGCCCGCATGCTGATAGAGATGTGCCGCATCGGTGCCGAAGAACGCCGGAGGCGTGATCACGCCGGTGGGCTGTTCGGTGCCGCGCAGGGTTTTCCAGCCGCGATTCACCGCTTTGACGATGGCGGACTCCGGTGACACTTCGAACGGTAACATGGTGGGTTTATCGCGGATGCCATCATCATAAAGTTCAGCTTTCAGGCCCGGATAGCGTTGGCATAAGGTGTTCAGCAGCGCCTGCAGATCGGCGAGCACACCTTCCACCGTTTGTCCTGGCGCGAAACGTGCCGAGCCTTTTAAGCGCACAAAGTCAGCCACCTGCGGCGGTCGCCACTCTTCCAGATCGCGGCCTAACGCGCCATGCACGGTACCGATATGCCCACGATTAATCTTGCGATGCTCAGCGGTTTTCGCGCCGCTAAAGGTCATGCCGTTAATCTGCGGAATCAGCTCGACGGCGGCGCTGATCGCATCCACCGCTTCTTCCCGTTTTGACAGATGGCGCGTATCGCCAGTGAGCTCAATAGTAAACATCAGCGAACCGGCGTGCATGGTCAGCGCTTGCAGATCGGTGGGTTCGGCATTGATGAAGTAGTCGGCGCGCACACCTTGCTCAATCGCCGCCAGCGTACCAATGCCGCCCTGCAACTCACCCACCACATAGGTCAAAATCACATCGCCTTTCAGCTTTACACCGGCATCAATCAGTGTTTTCAACGCGCAAAAATAGGCGGCATCGCCCGCTTTCATGTTCGAAACGCCAATACCGTAGATAAACTGTTCGTCGATTTTTCCTTCCCAGGGATCGACGGTCCAGCCTTCGGTGACCGGATTGGTATCCAGATGCCCGTTGAACAGCAGGCTTTTGCCGCCGCCGCTGCCTGCCAATCGTCCGATGGCATTCAGCCTGTCGCCGGGCACGTTCTGCAGTTCGGTTTCCAGGCCCAGCTGCGCCATCTGCGCGGCCATGTATTTCGCCAATTCACGCTCGCCATCGGTGGCGCTGTAGCTTTTGTGCTGCACCATTTTTGCCAGGAATGAGAGGCAAAAATCGCGATCGATATGATGAATCAACTGTTCAGGCTTCATGTTTCTCTCGTCATGCAACGGACTTGGATAAGTCGGGAATATGCACCGCATCAAGCAGTGCACGGGTATAAGGATGTTGCGCCAGCGCCGTCATGTTGTCGCCGGGCAGCACTTCCACCACGTCACCGCGATACATCACGGCGACACGATGGGCGATTTGGCGAATCAGGTTGAGATCGTGGGTGATAAACAGATACGCGGTGCCGTAGCGGCGGCGCAGTTCCAGCAGCAGCTCGATAATGGTGGCCTGCACCGAGACGTCGAGCGCGGCGGTGATCTCGTCACAAATCACCAAATCCGGCGGATTGGCAAAGGCACGGGCGATTGCGACGCGCTGCTTCTGCCCGCCGGACAGTGCATGCGGATAACGCTGCGCAAACTCCGCCGGCAAACGCACTTCCTGCAGCAGGCGCGCGACCGCCTGCGCCTCGGTTTCACCTGCGGGTAAACCATACAACCGCAGTGGCCGTGCGATGATTTCGCCAATGGTCATGCGCGGATTCAGCGAAGCATCAGGATGCTGGAAAATCATCTGCACGCGGCGGCGATACTCTTTATCCATTTGCGCCCGGCCATGTAGCGCGTAGCCACAAAAGTCGAGCTCGCCGCTGAACGGTACCAGGCCGGTAATGGCTTTACCGAGCGAGGATTTGCCGGAACCCGATTCACCAACCACGCCGAGAATTTCTCCCTGATGCACGGTGAGCGCAACCGCATTGGCGGCGCGCGTAGTATTGGCTTCACGCTTCAGCAGACGATCAAGAAGACCGTGTTTGCCGTAATCGATGGTCAGTTGTTTCAGGCCGAGTAACGGTTGGTTGCCGGGCGCGTCCTGCACCAGCCGGTGCTGCGGATTGGGTACCGCCTCAATCAGCTTGCGCGTATAGGCGTTTTGCGGCGCGCTGAACAGGCTGCGCGTGTCGGCCTGTTCGACAATGCGTCCCTGTTCCAGCACACAGACGCGATTGGCCACTTTGGCCACCAACGCCAGATCGTGCGAGATGTAGAGCGACGCAACGCCGGTCTCTTCGCGCAAACGCTCGTACAGATCGAGGATTTGCGCCGAGCTGATCACATCCAGCGCGGTGGTTGGCTCATCAAAAATCATGCAGTCCGGCTGGCAGGCAAACGCGGTGGCGATCAGGATGCGCTGCTTCTCGCCACCCGACACCTGATGCGGATAGCGGCGCATCATGCGTGCCGGATTTTTAAGTTCAACGTCACGCAGCAGCGATTCGCCCATCTCCTGCGCTTCACGCGCCGATAAACCGCGATGGCGGCGTAACACTTCGGTGACCTGCTCACCCAATGTCAGCGTGGGATTGAGCGAGGCGCTGGGATCCTGAAAAATCATGCCGAGTTTGGCACCGCGCAGCGCTGTCAGTTTGGCCGCGGGTAAAGTCAGCAGGCTCTCGCCGTTGAGACGAATATCGCCCTGCAGCTCGCGCGCATTGCCCGCCAGCCAGCGCATGATCGCCCAGCCGAGCGTGGTTTTGCCGGAACCCGATTCGCCCACCAGCCCCAACACTTCGCCGGGCATCACCTGCAGGTTGATGTCACGCAGTACCGGTAGCGCATGTCCTTTGGCTAATGCGTAATCGAGACTGTAATTTTCTACCGACAGCACCGGTGTAAGCTTGTCACTCATCAGTGGCTCCTTGGGTTGAGCACATCACGCAGCCCGTCACCCAGTAAATTAAACCCAATGGCGACCAATGCGATGGCGAGGCCCGGAATCATCATCATCCACGGCGCATTAAAGAAGTAAGCGCGCGCTTCAGAGACCATCAATCCCCATTCTGGCTCTGGCGGCTGCGCGCCTAACCCCAGAAAACTCAGGGTGGCAAACAGCATGATGGCGAAGGCAACGCGAATGGTGGCTTCCACGATGATCGGCGCCAGAATATTCGGCAGCATTTCTCGCAGAATGATGTAGTGCCCGGCTTCGCCGCGCGCGATGGCGGCGTTGATGTAATCCTGCTGGCGGGCGGCCAACGCCACGCTGCGCGAGATGCGCACCATGCCCGGCACAAAGGCGATAGTGATCGCCAGCACCGCGTTCATGCTGCTCTGCCCAAGCGTGCTGACAATCAGCAACGCAAACAGCAGGCTGGGAATCGCCATCACCGCATCCATGGTGCGCATCATGAACTCATCAAATTTGCCGCCCAGATAGGCGCTGGCGGTACCGAGCACCGAACCGATTACCATCGCCAGCGCGGTCGCCAGCAGCGACAGTAGAATGGTTGAGCGTGCGCCCACCATTACGCGGCTGAAGATGTCGCGGCCCATCTGATCGGTACCAAACCAGTGTTCCGCGCTGGGCGGCTTATAGCGCGTCAGGATGGAAATTGATTCAGGCTCAAAAGGCGCGACGTGGGCACCGCCCACCACCATCAGCAGCGCCAGCAAGATAATCAGCACGCCAGCGGCACCCTGCGGTGAACGCAGCAAACGTTTCAACATATCAGGCATAGGAGATCCGCTTATCGAGAGTGACATAGGCCAAATCAGCCAGGAAGTTCACCACTGAATAGGTCGCGGCGAGAATCATCACGCCAGCCTGAATGGTGGGCAGATCGCGCGCCTGCACGGCGACAATCAGTTCGCGGCCAATGCCGGGAATGGCGAAGATCTCCTCCACCACCACAATGCCGCCCAGCAGATAACCAACATCCAGCGCCACAATAGTGATGGTCGGCAACAAGCCGTTACGCAGCGCATGTCGCCAGAGAATGCGGCGACGCGATAAGCCTTTCAGCCGCGCGGCGCGGATGTAATCGGTATGCAACACATCAACCATTTCTGAGCGCACCATGCGCGAGACGTGCGCCGCCAGAATCAGCGCCACGGTCACCGAAGGTAGAATCAGGTGCTGGATCCCGCTGACGACGTTCTCACTGAGCGGCACATAGCCGGTGGCGGGCAAAATCTGCCAGACATCAGCAAACAGCAGCAGCACCAGCGTGGCGGTGACGAACTCCGGGAAGGAGATGCCGATATAGGAGATGACACTCACCAGCACATCGGCGGTTTTGCCACGGCGCACCGCCGCCCAGATGCCGAGGGGAATCGCGATAAGCAGCATCAGAATTAAGGCGCACACCGCCAGCAGCAGCGAGCGTGATAATGCCGTCAGCAGCGTCGGCGCCACTTCAAGGCCATTGCGCATCGATACGCCAAAGTTGCCCTGCAGCGCCTGCGTCAGCCAATGCCAATATTGCTGCCATGCTGGGGCATCCAGCCCCAGACGTTCACGCACCGCCGCTAGCGCTTCCGGCGTGGCGTTTTGTCCCAGCAAGGTGACAGCCGCATCGGCCGGTAACAGTTGCGTGATGCCAAAAACCAGCAGCGACACCACTAACAAGGTGTAAACCATCAGCAGAAGGCGTTTGAGCAGATAACTTGCTGTCACGTTCGCTCCTTACGCTGCGCGCTTCGGCGCTTTGTCGGTTAACCAGATGTGGTCAAGACGGAATACCGCACCGCGCGGATGCAGATGATATCCGCCGACATAATCGCGGCTGGCGGCGAGCAAATCGAAGAAGGTCGGGATCACCGATGGCACTTCGTCATGCATCAGCTGCTGCGCTTTGCCATACAGCGTGGTGCGCTGTGCTTCATCACGGGTTTCACGCGCCGCACTTACCGCTTTATCAAACTCCGCGTTGTTCCAGCGCGTTTCATTCCACGATGCGGTTGTGGTGTAGAGCAGCGAGAACACCGCGTCTGGCGTCGGCTGCATGTTGTAGAAGCCAACGTAGAAGTTGCCCTTCTTCCACACCTGATCGAGATAGGTGCTGTGCGCCATGGTCTGCACGTTGATGCGGAAACCGCCCTGTTTCGCCATTTCGCGCAGGGCGATGCCCAGCTGCGTGCGGGTGGCCGGTTTGTCGGAAGCGATAAGTGTTAAATCGATCCCGTTGGGATAACCGGCCTCCGCCAGCAGCGCTTTGGCTTTGCTGTAATCCACCGCTTTTTTCGCCAGGTTGGCGAAGAACGGATACGCGCCGTTAATCGGCGTGTCGTTGCCCGGTGAACCCAGGCCATCCGCCACGAAATCCACCGACGCCTGACGATCAACGCACAGTGCCAGCGCCTGACGTACCCGCACATCGTTAAATGGTTTTTGGTCGCAGCCCATGTTCACATTGAGGAACTGGCCGGAGGCCACGCGCAGCGGCAGCACGCCGGAAGATTTTGACAGGCGCGCGAACTCGCTCGACTGCGCGCTCAGCATCAGATCGGTGTCACCGGAGATCAGCGCGGAACTCTCCGCGATGCCATCGGGATAGACCACCACTTCTACGCCATCCAGATAGGGACGCGCCGGATCGTAGTAATGCGGATTGCGCTTCACCACAATTTTGCGTTCTGGATCGTAGGAGACCAGCTGGAAAGGACCGGCGCCGAATGAGGCTTTGCTCAGCTTGTCATACTGGCCTTGCGCGATGCTGGCGGGGATGATTTTCGCATCCGGATAAGCCAGCATCACCGGCAAATCGGCGTAAGGCGCATCGGTTTCAATCAAAACCGTGTTGGTATCTGGCGCGCTGACGGCGTTAATCGGCCCAATGTTATGCAGCGCTGGCGAGGCATTTTTCGGATCGAGCAGCGCCTGCAGGCTGGCGACCACATCGGCGGAAGTCAGCGCGGAACCGTCGCTGAACTTCAGGTTCGGGCGCAGGGTAAACGTCCACTGTTTAAGATCGGCGCTGGCCTGCCAGGATTGCGCCAAATCGGCTTCGGCTTTCATCTCCTGCGTCAGACGCGTTAAGCCGCTGTACAGCAGTTCCGCTACCAGATATTCCGGGTTGACGCGCACCTGATGTGGATTTAACACGCCGACGGCTTGATCAACGCTGATGCGCAGCACACCGCCTTTACGCGCCGTGCCGCCCGGCGTGGCGCTCGCCACCTGCGCGGCATGGGCCGAGAACGACCAGGGCAGCATCGCTGCGCCCGTCAGAGCGGTAGAACTGGCGATAAACTGTCTGCGGTTTAACCCTTTCATTGCGCACATCTTCTCTTCCTCGTGATTAGTTAATTACCCTGGGTTGGCTGAAAATCATCGGCGAGATACGCCAGAATGGACTGCGAAAGTGCGATCACATCTGCCAGCGTGGTGTACTCATCGGCGGCATGAATGCGGTTGTCAGGACGGGCGAGGCCGCCGAGTAAAATCTCCTGAATCCCGGCTTGCTGGACCCAGCCCATATCGGAACTGGTGGACGATCCCCAGGGTTTGAACTCGCTGGGTTGGAAGCCAAAACCCTGACTCAGCGCCGCCTGCCAGCGCGGCCAGTGCGGACCGTCCGGATTAGCGACCGGCGCCAGATGGCCAATCATTTGCAGCGTGACGTCGAGCGCGGGGCTGTCGCGCATCGCACTTTCCACACAGTGCGTCAGCTCCTGCCACACCGCGTCAAAGCGCTCTTCAGGCGCGTAGCGGCGGTTAATCAGCAGCTCAAACCGTTCCGGAATGGTTGATCCTTTGCTGCCGCCCTGCGCAGCGGCCAGCGTTAACAGTGACGTCAACGGTTTGCCGTGATAGTGCGGCGGAGAAGGCATCGCCGAGGTGCGTTGTTCCACCTCGAGCTTCAGCTGACAAAGCGCGTTCATCATTGGTAGCGCCGCTTCAATAGCATTAATGCCGTCAACCGGATCGCCGGAGTGCGCCGAACGTCCGGTGATAATCACTTTGAGATCGATGCTGCCAAAGCAACCGGCCCAGATGCGCGGCACCGCGCCGCCGTTGAAGCTGAGCAGGTGACCGGAGAAAAGTTGTTGTTCCGCCAGATAACGAATGCCGGGATACAAGCCGCCCTCTTCATCGCTACACAGCAGAAATACCGGATTAAAACGCAGCGGGATGGCCGCCGCCTGTGCCGCGCGCACTGCCGCCATCGCGGCAACGATGGTGCCTTTCATGTCTGCCGCGCCACGCCCAAACAGCTTGCCATCTGCTGCGGTCAGCGTGAGCGCTGGAAAACGCCAGCCATCGCCGGCGGGCACGGTATCGGTGTGGAAATAGAGATTGCAGTTTTCAGCGGCACCAGCATCAAGTGATGCCAGCAAATTGACACGTTCACCGTACGCGCTACCGTCCGGTGCCTGCCATAAATGTTCCGGCACGGAGACGCGCGCAAAATGAAAATCCAGCGGTGTTAACAAGTGCGTCATCACGTCAGCAAATGCGCCATAACCGTTGCCCGGCGGGAAGCAGGTATCCACCTCCAGCATCTGTTTGAGGTCATCCGTCATTTGCGCGCCGTCATGAGCAATCATCGCTAATGCGTTGTTAAAGCGTGGATTTTGCATCATAGGATTATCGTCTGTTGTATTTCTATATAGTTTATAGATAATGCAATTCAACGACTGAGGTCAATCGGTAATCGGAAACATGCAAAAAAACTATGACGCGAACCACGCTCAACCTTTCGCCAGACTCAGCGAAGGTGAAGGTGCGCCGCTGTACGAAGTGGTCAAGCGCCATATCAGCGAATCGATCCTGCAAGGTGAACTGCCCGCAGGCACGATTTTGCCGAGTGAAAATAGCCTGGCGGCGAAGTTTGGTGTGTCGGTGGGCACAGTGCGCAAAGCGCTGGCGGCGCTGACCACGGAAGGCATGCTGATGCGACGCCGCAAAACCGGCACCGTGGTAACCGGCTGGGCGCCGCTGCACAATCTCAGCCACTTTTTCCAGTATTTTCGCCTGCACGATAAAACCGGCGGATTGCTGCAATCCGATACCCGATTACTGGATTATCAACTGAGTCATGCCAGCGCCGACGAAGCAGAGAAACTGCAAATTGGTCAGGGCGATGAAGTGATCCGGCTGAAGCGTTTGCGTCGCGTGAAGGGCATCGCCGCGATGCATGAAACGCTGGTGCTGCCTTCGGCGCGTTTGGCCGATTTCCCAGCAGCCGATCAGTTACCGCCGCTGCTTTATCGCTATTTGTTTGAGCGCTACGACCTGCGCGTCGCCGCCGTGCGTGAACAAATTACCGCCACGCTGGCAAATGAAGAGGATGCGACGCTACTAGAACTAAGTTTGCCGCACGCCGTGATGGTGATTGATGAAGTGTCGTTTGATCAAAGTGCACTGCCGGTAATTTTGGCGCATCACCGTTTTAGTACCGAACATTTTATGTATGTGAATGAGATCCGCTAAGCGCGCGGCATGAACCGCCATCTGAGTAGGGTTAAACAGCGCAGATGCGCCGGGTTTCTGGCTGTTTCGGGAAAATGTTCTAAGCTATTTAGGTAGTTAAAACTTATTCCACTGAAAGGAACTCATCACGATGAAAAAAACAGTACTGGCAACGGCATTTCTTGGCACTTTTATGGCAATGACATTGACCGCTTGCTCTTCAAATCAGGCGATTAAGACCACCGACGGACGCACGATTGTGACGTCTGGTAAGCCGCAAATCGACAGTGACACGGGCCTTGTTTCTTACAAGGATGCGCAAACCGGTAAAACTGAGCAGATCAATCGCGACAAGATTACCAACATGAGCGAACTGGATAATTAATATCCTTTTAACAGCCTGGAGAGACTAATGAAAAAATCAATTTTGCTTTCTATTACTGCGCTTATTGCCCTATCCGCTTTAACCGGATGTACGCGTACCTCGTACGCCATCCACACCAATGATGGACGCACCATCGTCACCGATGGCAAACCACAGGATGCTGAAACCGGCCTGCTGGGTTACGTCGATGCCAATGGTGTGAAGCAGCAAATCAATAAAAGTGACGTGAAAGAGATCTCTGAAGTCCCGCATAAATAATCTTTCTCACTGAAGCCGCCCGCTGTAGTGGATTTCCTTACAGCGGTGCGGGCTTAAACGCCATTCAAATCTTAAAACGTATAGGTCACCGCCGCTGTTGCGGTCAGCTGATTCTGCCTGAACACGATGGGACTGTCCGCCGCGTGATCGTCCAGCCACGTGTAGCCTGCACTTAACGCGCCGCCCCAATGCTGGGTAAACTGATGACTCCATGTCAGGTCGGTTTCTACCCCATAAAATCCCGCTGCCGGTGAGTAAGTCGCATAGCCACTTTTCACGCTTTGACGCGCACTGACGCCGTACCAGGTTTGCATGTAACGCGCATCCCCAAATAGCGCGGACGTCTGCAAGGAAAGGCTATCCTGCTGGCTTTGCAGCGGAATTAACGTTACCGAGGTGCGATAATTCACGCCCTGACTGTCTGTCAGCGGCAGCACGGCTTTCGCTTCGAGGACCAGCCACGGCGAGACCGCCCAACCGGCCGCAATAGCGGTGTTGAGCGTGGCATTTATTGTGCCCATGCCACGCAGCTTGTCAGAACCGTCGCGCCAGTCGGAATCCTTGTCTGCCCTGCCCAGGCCATATCCCAGCGAATGCTCCAGATACAGGCCGCTGTCGCTTTGCAGATCGTAGCCGACCCCCTTTTGCGAATCGACGAAAAAGGCACCTTTTCTGGCCTGCAACATCGGCACCGCTTGCCAGCGTTGCTTATCTGCGCCGCTGTATGTCGGCGTGGTCTGCGCGCCCACGCCAATCATCACGCCATCCTGCGCTGCGCTGTCATCAGCGCGGCTGCTGGTACTGATACTGACCAGTAACAAACAGCCACTGTACAGCGCCTTTTTTCTCGTTATCATCGTGTCACCTCAGTTACCCATCTGTTTTTAGCCCCTTGCCCGGGCGTTGCGTCACGGATTGGAGTATCCCGAAGCATTGTCAATAACGTGCCAGGGATTTATGAAGAAACTGTCAAGGTGAGCCATGAACAACAGACGAGTATTGGTTATTGAGGATGATGCAGACGCGGCAGACGTGCTGGAAGCCTATCTGCTACGTGAAGGATACGCCGTGGAGATTGCCGGCGATGGGCATAGCGGACTTGAGCGCGTTGAGAAGTGGAAACCCGATCTCATTCTGCTCGACATCATGTTGCCCGGCATGAACGGCACCGAGGTGCTGGCTGCCGTGCGACGCCGCGCGGACACGCCGGTAATTATGATTACCGCGATGACCGACACGCCCGACAGAATCGGCGCGCTGCGCTTAGGCGCGGATGACTACGTGGTGAAACCCTATCATCCGGGCGAAGTGGTCGCGCGCGTGCAGGCGGTGCTGCGCCGCAGCCGGGCGGCCGTTGCGGAGGATGAAGTGCTGCGCTGGCAGGCGCTTGAGGTTAATACCGCCGCGATGACTGCAATGGTCGCGCAGCCAGAGCAACAGCCAACACGCGTTGAACTCACGCCAACCGAATTTTCCCTGCTGGTGACCCTGATGCGAGCGCCGGTGCGCGCACTCAGCCGTCACTATCTGATCGAAACCTGCATGCCTGAAAGCGAGGCGCTGGAAAGGGTGATCGACACCCACGTCTACAACCTGCGTAAGAAGCTCGAAAACGCCGGTTTGTCCAAGATATTACTTAACGTGCGCGGCGTGGGTTACAGGTTCAGACAGCCATGAAAAAGTCACCTCCTCAAACGCTGTGGCGCTGGATCTGCGTGCGTATTTTGACGCTGGCGATCGTCACGGTGATTGCCGTCGCCGGCATTATGTTCCTGCGCTTTGCGCTGCAAAACCTGTGGATCATCCACCATATGCCGCCGGCGATGCGCCAGGAATTTCTGACACTGCGTGCGCATCCGCAAACCAATCTGCCACGCTTCCACGAGATCGTTGATGAACGCTGGGGCGTGCGCTACTCCGATCCTTCGGTGGGTGCCGCTGACTGGGTGATGGTGATCATCCTGATTTTCATCATTACGCCGTTTGTTGCCTTCACCGTTCTGCGCAACGCCCGCCCGCTGGCGTTACAGTTTAGCCACCTGAAAAAAACCGCTGATCGGGTATCCGAAGGGCAGTTTGGTTCCGCCGCCACCATTGTAAAAAGCGCGCCGGCGGAGTTGTTGCACTTCGCACACGACTTTAATCGCATGAGCCAGCAGCTGGCGCTCTACGATCGTGAACTGCGCGCCTCGCACGTGGCGCTGGCACACGAACTCCGTTCGCCGCTGACGGCCGCCATTGGCCGGTTACAAGGTCTGCTGGATGGCGTGTTTCAGCCCGAACCGCAGCAGCTGGAGATGATCATGAAACAGCTGCGCCACATGAGCCGACTGATCGATGAGCTCCACCTGCTGTCGCTGGCCGACGCCGGGCAACTCAAGTTGGATCTGCATGAGATCAACCCCGGAGAACTGGCGCGGGAGCGCGTGGCCTGGGTGCGACCGCAAGCCGAAGCCAGCGGCATGATCATCAGCGTGGCAGCAGACAGCACGCTCACCTGCCGCGCCGATCCCTTCCGCCTGGGTCAGGTGTTTAGCGTGTTGATTGAAAACGCCTTGCGCTATGGCAAACCTGCGGGCCAGTTGCAGATTACTGCCCGCGCGGTGCCGGGAGGTTGCAGCATCGAATTCAGAGATGATGGCCCCGGCGTGGCGCCTGAATTTCTGCCCGAGATGTTTGAACGCTTCACGCGCGGTGAAACCTCGCGCGCGCGCCACTCAGGCGGTAGCGGGCTGGGCCTGTCGATCGCTCGCGCCATCTGCGCGGCGCACGGTGGCAGGATCAGCGCCAAACTACCCAAAGAGGGCGGCCTCAGCCTGGCGATTTTCCTGCCGGACGTCAGTCCGGCACCGTTTTAAGCGCTCTTGACAGGATCTTGACTCGCCGTACAACGAATCTCGACAGTTCGCCGTTTTAATGGCGCCAAATCCTTGTACGGAGTGGCGCCATGACTGACTCTTTCACCGGCCTGGTCAAACAGGCCGCCGACCATCTTATCGATGCACAACGCCTGATAACGTTACTGCCATTGTTGCCCTGCATGGTGGTCATCGCCTTGTCGCTGACTGCCTGCGGGCCACGCGATCCCTTACCACCCGCGCCTCCCCGACCGGTAAAATTCATCACCGTGAAGCCCGCCCTGCAAGGGCAACAGGTTCAGATGACCGGCGATATTCATGCCCACGACGAAACATCATTGGGTTTCAGGCTGGATGGGCGGATTCTGACGCGCCCTGCCGAAGTGGGCGATCGTGTTGACGCCGGTCAGGTGCTGGCAACGTTAGAGAGCAGCACTACCGCCAATGCGTTACGCAGCGCGATGGCGGACACCGACAGCGCGCGGGCAGCTGAACGCGTTGCGGCGCTGAATCTACATCGTATGAAACAGTTGATGCCTTCCGGTGCGATTGCACGGGCGCAGCTCGACAGCGCGCAATCCGATTGGCAATCCGCTGCGGCGCACCTGCAAAGCAGCGAAGCCGCACTTAACAGCGCGCAGGAAAATCTACACTGGACGCAGCTGACGGCTCCTTTTAGCGGCGTGATCACCGCCGTCAGCGCCTCTGCCGGACAGGTCGTGAGCACCGGTCAAACGGTGATGTCACTGGCAAGCGGTGCGCGGCGGGATGTGATTCTGGATGTGCCTTTCCCGGCAGCATTTTCCTCACTCCCCAGCGATGCCTTTCGCGTAACTCTGCTCTCTTCACCGGCGATCGCCGCGCAGGCGCATCTGCGCGATATCAGCCCGCAGGCCGATCCGCAAACGCGGACCTGGCGGGTTCGATTAACGCTAGACGATCCACCGCCAGCGATGCTGTTGGGCGCCAGCGTCAGCGTGGCACTACCGGAGAGCGATCCCCGCACCTTTATCCTTCCTGCATCCGTGCTGACGCGCCTGGCGGACAAACCGGCGGTGTTTGTGCTGGATGCGCAGCGCGGCAAGGTCACACGCCGCACGGTGGTGATTTCTCGCTTCACCGCCAGCGAAGTCTATATCGCCAGTGGTCTCACGGCAGGCGAAAGCGTGGTCACGGCAGGCGTCAGCACACTGCGCGATGGCGAAGCGGTTGCGCGAGGAGATGAGCAGCCATGAGTGAACCTTCCGCTCGCGATAAATTCAACCTTTCCGCCTGGGCGCTGGCTCATCAACAGCTGATGGCTTTTCTGATGCTGATGATCCTTAGCGCTGGCGTGCTCAGCTATCAGGCGCTGCCGCGCAAAGAAGATCCCGCCTTTACCATCAAAACCGCCGTGGTCTCCGCGCAATGGCCCGGTGCCGATCTCGACGATACGGTGCAACTGCTGACTGAACCGCTGGAGAAAAAGCTGCAGGAAGTGCCCTATCTGGATTACGTGCAGAGCGAAACGCATCCCGGTAAAACCGTTATCTTTGTCAATCTGCGCGACAGCACGCCGCCCGGCAAAGTGCAGGACATCTGGTATCAGGTACGCAAGAAAATGCAGGATGTCAGCTCCGCGCTGCCTGCGGGCGTTGCGGCACCGGCGGTCAATGATGATTTTGACGATACTTTTGGCACGATTTACGGTTTTACTGCTGAAGGATTTAGCACGCGTGAACTGCGCGATCGCGTTGAGTCGATTCGCTATCGGCTGATGAGCGTACCGGATGTCGGCAAAATTGCGTTGCTCGGCGTGCAGGAGGAGCAGATTGTGGCGAGCTTCTCTCCGCGCACGCTCGCGGGAATGGGCCTGAGCCTGCAACAGGTCACCGATGCCTTGCAGGCGCAGAATGCCTTGTCACCCACAGGCGTCATTCGCACCGACAGCGATAACATCGCGCTGCGCGTCAGCGGTGCCTTCAACTCGGAACAGAGCCTGCGCGCCGTTACGCTGCACATCAACGATCGCTACATTCCCCTGACCGATATCGTCACGCTGACGCGTGTGGCGGCGGAACCACCAACGCCGCTTTATCGCGTCAACGGTAAGCCAGCGATTGGGCTGGCGATCTCCATGGCGCCGACCGGCAATATGCTGGATTTTGGCCACGCGTTAACGGACAAAATGTCGCGGATTGCCAGCCAACTGCCGCACGGAATTGAGGTAACGAAAGTGGCGGATCAGTCGCGGGCGGTCAACGACGCGGTCAGCGGATTTGTGCGGGTGCTCGGTGAAGCCATCTTTATCGTGCTGGCCGTCTCTTTCGTCTCGCTCGGGCTGCGTGCCGGTTTAGTTGTGGCGGCGGCAATTCCTCTGGTGCTGGCGATGACCTTTACCGGCATGATGCTGGCGGGCATTGGGCTGCAACGCATTTCACTTGGCGCGCTGATCATCGCGCTGGGGTTGTTGGTGGATGACGCGATGATCGCCGTGGAGACCATGGTCGCCCGACTCGAAGCCGGTGATTCCCGCTGGCGCGCCGCTACCGTAGCCTTTGAAACCACCGCATTTCCGATGCTCACCGGCACGCTGGTGATGATTGCCGGTTTCATTCCCGTCGGCTTCGCCGCGTCCGGCGCGGGGGAGTATTGCTACTCGCTGTTTGTGGTGGTGCTGATTTCGCTGCTCAGTTCCTGGGTCGTTGCGGTGCTGTTCTCTCCGCTGACCGGCAGCTGGATCCTGTCATCAAGGCCAGGTAAACCGCACGCTGAGCCCGGTTGGTTGCTGCGCCTCTATCGCCGTCTGGTTTCACAGGTGTTACGCCATCGGGGCTTGACGCTCGGCCTGGCGGGCGCATCGCTGCTGCTCGCCATCTGGGGCATGAGCCACCTGCAGGGCGAGTTTTTCCCGGCATCCGATCGCCCGGAGCTGCTGGTCAGCCTCACGCTGCCGGCGAACGCCTCGCAGGCGCGCACCTTAAGCGTGGTAGAACAGCTCGAAGCGAAACTCAGCGGCAACACCAATATCGACCATTTCTCCTCCTATAGCGGCAGCGGCGCCGTGCGTTTTTATCTGCCGATGGACGTGCTGAACGATGATGAAAACATCGCCCAGCTGGTGGTGGTAGCCAAAAATCTGGCGGCGAGGGAGCGGTTGAAAGCTGAACTCGATCGCCTGCTGGCACGCGATTTCAGCGATGTGGTGACGCGCGTATCGCCGCTGGAACTGGGTCCGCCGGTTGGCTGGCCGATCCGCTATCGCATCAGCGGGCCGCACTACGAGCGGGTGAAACAGTATGCGGAAAAGCTGGCCAGCATCCTCGGGCAATCCCGCGCGACGCGCAGCGTAAACCTGACAGCGGGCGAGCCGGAACGCGTCATCACCTTTGCGGTGAACCAAACCGTAGCCCGCGCGGCTGGCGTCTCTTCACAGGATATCGCGCAGCTGCTGAACCGCGTGTGGTCCGGTCAAAGCGTGACTACCGTGAGAGATCATAACCGGCTGGTTGATGTGCTGTTGCGCGCCAACGATGCTGACCGGCTGGATTTAACCAGCCTTGCTGCGTTGAAACTGACCACCGCGTCAGGCGCGAAGATTGCCATCGGCCAGGTTGCGACACTGCAGTGGGGATTGCAGGATCCGGTGATGTGGCGTCGCCAGGGTTTTCCCTATGTGGTGGTACAAACTGATGTAGCGGCGGGCATGCAAGCGGAGACCACATCCGCGCAGCTCAGCGCAGATGTCCAGCAGCTGCGTGCCGGATTAGCGCCGGGTTACACCCTTGATGAAGAGGGCACGGTTGCCGAATCGGATAAAGGTAACGGCTCAGTGTTTGCCGTTTTGCCGGTGACGTTGTTTGTCATGCTGATACTGCTGATGGTGCAGCTGCAACGCGTATCGCGCATGTTGCTGGCATTGGCGATGGCGCCTTTTGGACTGCCTGGCATTGTTCTGGCAATGCTGCCCAGCGGCACGCCGATGGGATTTGTCGCCCTGCTCGGTATGATTGCGCTGGCTGGCATGATCATCCGCAACGCGGTGATCCTGATCATGGAAGCCGATAGCAATCTGCGTGCTGGCATGTCGCGCAATGATGCAGTAAGCCAAGCGGCTGAGCATCGTGCCCGCCCGATTCTTCTCACCGCCTGCGCCGCGATTTTAGGCATGATTCCCATCTCGCATCAGGTGTTTTGGGGGCCGATGGCCTACGCCATCATTGGTGGATTACTGGTAGGAACGCTGATGACGCTGACGGTATTGCCCGCTGCGCTCAGTCTGGTGATGCAGCGTGAATCAGCGTCTTCCGCTGAATGAAAAAGGGTTGGCTGGCATGGCGCCAGCCAAGTTACGTTAACGTGCCAGGCGCCAGCCGCGTGTCAGGCGCTTCTCTATCTCCACCAGCACAAAGATCCCGGCGCTCACCGCCAGCGAAATTAGCCAGTATTTGAACGGCAATGGCGCGGTGCCAAACAGCGTATTCATCAAGGGAACATAGATAATCATCGCCTGCAGCGCGATAAGCACCACGGTGACCAGCCAGATGCCACGGTTTTTCAGCAAACCGGCATCCAGCGAGAATCCGTTGCTGTTACGGCAGTTCAGCATGTAAACCCACTGCGCGGTGACCAGCATCTGCAGCAGCACGGTGCGGATGAACTCCGGCGTGTAGGCGCGCGGCTGGAGCCAGGCTTCCAGCACAAAGGCGCTAATCGAAATCAGCAGGCCGACGAAGATGACGCGCCAGATGGCGTAAGCGTCCATCACCGGGCTGCGTGCGTTACGCGGCGGGCGGCGCATGATGTTGCGCTCTGCCGGTTCAAATGCCAGACCAAACGACAGCGTTGCCGAGGTCGCCATGTTCATCCACAGAATCTGTACCGGCGTCAGAGGCAGCAGGTTGCCCATCAGAATCGCAATGATGATCAGCAATCCCTGCGCGAGGTTGGTTGGCATGATAAACAGAATGGTTTTCTTCAGGTTATCGTAGACGCGTCGGCCCTCTTTCACCGCCGCCGCGATGGTGGCGAAGTTGTCGTCGGCGAGGATCATATCCGCCGCCTCTTTGGTCACTTCGGTGCCTTTGATGCCCATCGCGATACCAACGTTGGCCTGCTTCAGCGCGGGCGCATCATTGACGCCATCACCGGTCATGCCGACGATCTCACCGCTGCTCTCCAGCGCTTTCACCAGACGCAGCTTATGCTCGGGGCTGGTACGGGCAAAGATGTCGTACTCACGCGCCGCCACGCCCAACTCGGCATCATCCATGTGCTCCAGCTGGTAACCGGTGATGGCAGAATCGCTGTTACCAATGCCCAGCATCTGGCCAATCGCCATCGCGGTTTCCGGGTGATCGCCGGTAATCATCTTCACGCGAATCCCTGCCTGCTGGCAGTCGCGAATCGCGGTGATGGCTTCCGGACGCGGCGGATCCATCATGCACGCCAGGCCCAGCATCTTCATGCCGTTGCGTAAATCCTCATGATCGATGTGGTGCTGCGCTTCCGGCAGCCAGCGCCACGCGGCGGCAACCGTGCGCAACCCTTCGCTGGCGTAGGTGGTGATCGCCGCTTCCCAATACTCGCGATCAATCACTTCCGCATCGGTAGCGCCCTGCTGCTGTTGACACAGCGACAGCAACACATCAGGCGCACCGGTCATCAGCAGGCACGGTTTGCCATCAATCAGGCAGCTCACCGCCATGTATTTGTAGGCCGAGTCAAACGGCAGCTTGCTCAGGATCTGCACCTTGTCACTGTGAATGCCCGCCTTGGCGACCAGCACTTTCAGCGCCCCTTCGGTTGGGCCACCCACAATGCCCCAGTTGCCGTGGGCATCCTGACGCAGCTGGCTTTCGTTACAGATATCCACCACCTGCAGGAAGCCCTGCATCAGCGCATCGCTCTGCTGACCCGCTTCAAGGGTAAATTCACCTTTAGGCTCATAGCTGTTACCGCTGATGCGCCATTGGCTGTTCGCCAGCACCACCGCTTTCACCGTCATCTCGTTCATGGTCAGCGTGCCGGTTTTATCCGAGCAGATCACCGTCATGGCACCGAGCGTTTCGACCGTCGGCAGCTTGCGAATGATGGCGTGATTGCGTGCCATCGACTGCACGCCAAGCGACAGAATGATCGAAATAATCGCCGGTAAACCTTCCGGCACCGCCGCTACCGCGAGGCTGATCACCGACAGCAGCAGCTCCGTCACCGCGATGTCGCGCAGCAGATAACCAAACACAAACAGCGCCGCCATCATCAACATGATGATGCCGAAGATGGCTTTTCCGAGTTTGTCGATCTGCACCAGCAGCGGGGTTTTCGCCTCTTCAATCGCGGAGATCATCGCGTTAATGTGGCCCAGCTCGGTGTCGCCGCCGGTGGCGATCACCACGCCCAGCGCGGTACCTGAACTGACGGTGGTGCCGGAATAGGCCAGATTCAGGCGATCGCCGAGCCCTTTTTCACCCTCAAGTGCCACGGTGTTCTTTGATACCACCGTGGATTCGCCGGTCAGAATCGCCTCTTCGACGCGCAAGTTATGTACCTCGAACAGCCGCAAATCCGCCGGGATCTTATCGCCTGGGCGCAGCATTACCACATCGCCGACCACCAGATGCTGCGTAGCGACGGTGATCTGCTGGCCATCGCGCAGCACCATGGCATCGCTCGACATCATGTTCTGGATGCTTTTCAGCGACTTTTCGGCGTTGCTTTCCTGAATGAAGCCGATCAGGGCGTTGATCACCGCCACGCCGAGAATCACAAAGGTATCCACCCAATGGCCCATCACCGCGGTGATCACCGCCGCAGCCAGCAGGATGTAGATCAGTACATCTTTGAAATGCGCCAGAAAACGCATCAGCAGTGATTTTTCCGCCTTTTGCGGCAGCACGTTCGGCCCGTCGGCGTCCAGTCGTTGCTGTGCGTCGGTGCTGCTCAACCCCGTGGGTGAGCTGTTGATGGCTTTAAATACGGCGGCGTTATCCTGCTGATAATAGGGACGCGCGGATGCTTCCGGACGTTTTGGCTGAATAGGAATAACGGTCATAATTAACCCCGTGACAGTGAATTGAAAATAAAAAGCGTGCGAAAATAAAAACCACATTTTAATTATATTTTCCCGAAGCATACTGACCGTGGTCATGTTTTTACCGATTCAGAAGTGTGATGCTAATAGTGATAGCACTGATTGCGTAATGTTATTATTTAAACGTTAATAGAAAGGCGCATGACGCATATTAATTTTAGTTTCATCTCGAAATGTATTAATCATAGGGGGAATTATTATGAATAAATTACACAACCTGACAATACCGATGATCATTTCCTTTATTATCATTGCCGTATCATCAGCTACCGCCATCGGCTTACTCTCTTATCATGTGGTTTCGCGCATGGTGGAATAATTGATTTCGCCAGACATCGCTAAATTAAACCAACCTTAAACGCACATAATTGTTTCCACCTAATGACCCTTACTTTGCGGAGGGTCATTATTCTCTCTTTCAGGCAATGGCATATTTCCGCCCTTTCTTTCTTATTGAGGCAGGGGCATGAATAATTGGCCAGTGCTGGGTGCACTTGTAATTTGTTTGGTTTTGATCGGTTGTGACAATAAAAGCGGTGATGAACTCAGCGCACCGCGCGTAATTAAAGCGCTAACGCTGACGGAAAATACCACAGAGAAAGCCAGGGTATTTCCAGCGCGTATTTCGGCGGGCGATTACACCGAATTGGCGTTTAAGCGTACCGGGCGGCTGGCGCAGTTGCAGGTGCGTGAAGGCAGCCATGTGAAGGCTGGCGAGGTGATTGGTCGGCTGATCGATACCGATGCGCAGCTGCGCGTCAACGATCAGCAGAACAGATTCCAGCTGGCGGATCGTCAGTATCAGCGCTTCAGTGCGCTGGCCACGCGCAGTGCGGTTTCGCAGGCAGATATGGATGTGCAAAAGGCGAACCGCGACTCCGCCGCCGTGGCGCTCAACATCGCCAAACAGGAGCTGGATTATCACACCTTGCGCGCACCGTTTGACGGCATCGTCACCAGCGTGGCCTCACAAAATCATCAGGTGGTCACCGCCGGACAAACGGTGGCGGTGATCAGTCGCAACGATGTGCTGGATGTGATATTCAGCGTGCCGGAAAACCTGTTCACCAGCCTTGACGTGCAAAACGTGAGTTATCAGCCAGAGATCAGCCTGAATGCGCTGCCGGGCCGCACGTTTCGCGCGGCATATAAAGAGCATCGCGCAGAAGCTGATGCTGCCACGTTAACCTGGCAAGTAGTGCTGACGATGCCGCGTCCGACGGATTTACCGCAGGTCAGCGGACTGAGCGGCACGGTGAAAGTGCAGATGCATAACCTGCCCACTTCCGACGGCACGCCGCTGCTGCGCGTGCCGGCCAACGCGGTGTTTAACCCGGATCACAGCCTGCCGAATCAGCCTTACGTGTGGCTGATCAGCGGTGAGGGTGATGTGCTTAACGTTCAGCAGCAGCCGGTGGTGGTGGGAAAACTCAATGCGCAGGGCATCGAAATTCTCTCCGGCCTGCAAGTGGGCGATCGCATTGTGGTCGCGGGCGTCAGCGATTTGCGTGATGGTCAGGCGGTGCGCCTGTGGACACGCGAGCGAGGTCTGTGATGCGCCTGCTGGAACCGTTTCTCAAATACCCGATTCGCAGTTGGCTGGTGATCCTGCTGCTGGGCGTGGGCGGCATTTTTGCGCTGCTCAACATTGGCCGTCTGGAAGATCCGCTTTTCACCATTAAATCGGCGGTGATTGTGACGCACTATCCCGGCGCGTCGGCGCAGCAGGTGGAAGAGGAAGTGACGCTGCCGCTGGAGAACGCCTTGCAGCGCTTGCCATCGCTCGACAACGTCAGTTCGATCTCCAGCAACGGTTTGTCGCAGATCACCGTTTCGATTCATAGCCACTATCGCGCCGACGACTTGCCGCAGGTGTGGGATGAATTGCGTCGCCGCGTTGACGATGCCACGCGCCAGTTTCCACCCGGCGTCAGCGCGCCGCTGGTAAATGACGACTTTGGCGATGTCTACGGCTACTTCTTTACCCTTTCCGGCGAGAACTTCACCAACAGCGAGCTGCGCACCTACGCCGATCAATTGCGGCGTGAGCTGAATTTGGTACCTGGCGTGGCGAAAGTGGCGATTGCCGGTATTGAGCAGGAGCAGGTGAATATCACGCTCTCCAGCCAGAAGATGGTGGCGCTGGGCGTGACGCCACAGCGCGTGGCCGCTTTGCTCAACAGCGTCAATGCCGTCTCCGATGCGGGTCAGATTCGCCTCGGCAATGAAGCGATCCGTTTCCATCCGACCGGCGAATTTCAGTCGCTGGACGAGATCGGCGCGCTGCCGATCTCTGCGCCCGGCAGCAGCCAGCAAGTGTTGCTGCGCGATATCGCCACGCTCAGCTATGGCGTTACCGAACGGCCGGGCAATCTCTATCACGCCAACGGCAACGCCGCGCTGGCGATGGGCGTCTCCTTTGCGCCTGGCGTCAACGTGATTGATGTCGGCGATGCGTTAAGCGCCAAAATTCAGCAGCATCAGCAGGCCAAACCGCTCGGCATCGATCTGAACGTGTTTTATAACCAGGCGCAGGAAGTGAAGCAGTCGGTGGATGGTTTCATCAATAACTTTCTGATGGCGCTGGCGATTGTGGTGGGCACGCTTCTGCTGTTTATGGGCGTCCGCAGCGGTATGGTGATCGCCGCCTCGCTGGCGCTTAATGTGCTGGGCACGCTGCTGATCATGTATCTGTTTAAGCTTGAGCTACAGCGCGTGTCGCTGGGTGCGCTGATTATCTCTCTCAGCATGCTGGTGGATAACGCCATCGTGGTGGTGGAAGGCATCAAGGTCGATCGCCAGCGCGGCAAGCCGTTGCAACAGGCGATGATGCAGATGGTGAAACGCAGCGCGCTGCCGCTGCTCGGCGCCACGGTGATCGCCATCATCGCCTTCGCGCCAATTGGTTTATCGCAGGATTCCACCGGCGAATACTGTAAATCGCTGTTCCAGGTGCTGCTGATTTCTCTGCTGCTCAGCTGGATTACCGCGCTGACGCTGACGCCGGTGTTCGTGCAGTGGATGGATGGTCGCCAGGCGATCAGCAAGCAAGACGCACAGCCGTATCAAGGCGTGGTGTTTCGCCTGTATCGCCGCGTACTCACCACGCTGCTGCGCTTCCGCATCACTACTTTAGTGCTGATGGCCGCGTGCCTGGCCGCCTCGGTCTATGGCTTCGGCTACGTGAAGCAGAACTTCTTCCCCGCCTCGAATACGCCGATTTTCTTCACCGATCTGTGGCTGCCGTATGGCACCGACATCCAATACACCGCACAAACCGCCAGCGAGGTTGAAGGCTGGATCAACCAGCAGCCGGGCGTCAGCAGTACCGTGACCACCATTGGTCAGGGCGCGATGCGCTTTACGCTGACCTACGATGCAACGCGTCAGTACAGCAATTATGCGCAGATCATGGTGCGCGTGCAGGACGCCAGGCAGCTGGAAATGCTGGCGCAGCACACCGAGCAGCACATCGGCGAGCACTTCCCACAGGTGACGGAGCGCATCAGACGCATCAATTTTGGCAGTGCCAGCGACAGCGCCATTGCGCTGCGGATTACCGGCCCCGATCCCATTACGCTGCGGCAGATTGCCAGCCAGATTGACGACATTTTCCTCGCCGAGGGCAGCGCGTTTCCGCCGCGTAATGACTGGCAGGCGCGCAGTAAAGTGATTCGTCCGCAGTATTCGCCGCTGCGCGGTCAGGAGCTGGGCGTGGACAAGCGCGATATCGACCGCGCGCTGCGTATCAACTTCAGCGGTGTTAGCGTCGGCTTGCTGCGCGAAGGCTCGCGGTTGATGCCGATCATGCTGCAGACTTCCGAGCTGGAGCGGCAGAATATCGACCATCTTGGCAATATTCAGGTGTGGAGTCAGGCGCAGCAGCGCTATGTGCCGCTGGCCAATCTGGTGAACGATTTCCAGCTGGAATGGGAAGATCCGCTGATTATGCGTCGTGACCGCATGCGCGTCTTGACGGTGCAGACCGATCCCGATCCCGCCAGCGGCCGCACCGCCGCAGAGATTGTGGCGCGCGTGCAGCCGGCCATCGATCAGCTGAAGTTGCCCGCCGGCTATCATCTGGAATGGGGTGGCGAGTTGGAGAGTTCGCGCGATGCCCAAAGCGGCCTGCTTGGCTCGCTGCCGTTAGGTTTCCTCGCGATGTTTGTGATTACCGTGCTGATGTTTAACTCGCTGCGCGATGCGCTGGCGATCTGGATTACCGTGCCGCTGGCGCTGATTGGCGTCACCTGCGGCTTCCTGCTCACCGGCATTCCGTTTGGCTTTATGGCGTTGATTGGTTTGCTGAGTTTGTCAGGCATGTTAATTCGTAACGGTATCGTGCTGGTTGAGGAAACGCACCAGCTGGCGCGGCATCAGCCGTTACAGCAAGCCATTCTCGATGCCGCAACGTCGCGTCTGCGCCCGATTCTGCTCACCGCCTTTACTACCGTGCTCGGCCTGCTACCGCTGCTGCGCGATGTGTTTTTCCAGAGCATGGCGGTGGTGATCATTTTCGGTTTGGGATTCGCCACGGTACTGACGCTGCTGGTGTTGCCGGTGCTGTATCAGAGTTTTTATCTCTATAAAAAGGATTAAGCGTTTAACACCGCACACTCCGTAGCGGCGCGATTTATCGCGCTTATCATTGGCGGCACCCTGCCCATCCAGATAATGCGCAATAAATTGCGCCGCTACGAGATATCATCAACACGTTGCCCCGCGCTCGCTAATAATATTTTTTTCAACATAAACGTCAGCGGAATTGCCAGAATCGCACCGATGATGCCCAACAAAGATTGCCAGATAAGAAACGCCAGCAGCTGTGTGGTAAGTGCCATATTCAATCTTTTGCCCAATAACAACGGCTCAATGACTGAACTCAGAATTAAATTCAACGCCACGAAGAACAGTGCGACCACCAATGCGGTTTGGATATCGTACAGCATATAACTTTGCAGCACTGGCGGAATGGCCGCCATAAATGAACCCAGCACCGGAATATAGTTGAAGACAAACATCAACACACCCCAGAAAAAGGCGAACTTCAGGCCAAGAAGATGAGCACCCGCCCAGACAATAATGCCGCCGACAATACTGGTCAGGGTTTTAACCTGAGCATAAACGATAACGCTTTGTACACCCTCTTCAAGTGCCACATAATAGCGCTGATATTTCCCTTCGGCCTGTTTGCGTAGCAAGATTTTTAAATTTCTCATTTCATACAGCATGAAAAACAGCATCAGAAATACCATCAGCCACCAGGAAAGAATGCTGGGTATTTGCGTGAGAAAACCCGTGACAAAGCGCACCACCGCACCCGCATCAACAAACGCCAGCATGTCGTTGGGCGTTAAAACCAGGCCCAAATGACTAAACGTCTGCGTCACCGGCTCGAAGCGTTCGGCCAGTAGCTGCGGTGCCTGACGGCTCAGCTGGATTAAATCGGGGGTTAATACGGTGAGTTTGATGATGGTGAACACAATCACCAATAACAGCAGCACAATCACCAGCAGCGATGACAGCAGACGCGGCACGCGTTTTCTTTCGAGCCGACTGATTAACGGATCGAGCATAATCGCCAGAAACAATGACAGCATCACCTGATTAATTAATGCCGATGCCAGATAGATACCGGTGAGAATTATGGTCAACGTGGCGAGAATTATCAGTACGCGCAAAAGCCTTGACCATAAAGGAAACTCGTTCAGTCCCATTATTAAGATCCTTCATCCTATACAAAATGTATTATAGAGAAAAACCTGTGCGCTGGGCCTTGTTTGAGGTCAAGTGACGAAAAACATTCAGGCCGTAAGAGAACCGGCCTGAATGTCACGCGCTATTAATTGATTCTGAATCTCCGCGTTAATGGCTTTTCGATTTCGACAATTAAAAACATCACGAAGCCAATGATCAAGGTAATAATCCAGTAACGTAACGGTAGCGCGGTGGTACCAAACAGCAGCTGCATAAAGGGCGCGTAGATAATCAGCAATTGCAGAACTAACAGCACGCCGCTGACGATCCAGATGCCTTTATTCATCAGCAAACCTTTGCTCAATGAGAAGCCGTCGGAAACACGACAGTTCAGCATATAAAACCACTGCGCCGTTACCAGCGTTTGTAATAACACGGTACGAATAAATTCCGGTGAATAGCCGCGCGGTTGCAGCCAGGCTTCCAGAACGAAGGCGCTTATGGCGATCATCGAACCGACAAAAATCACGCGCCAGATGGCGAAACCATCCATCACATGCAGTTTGGGATCGCGCGGCGGACGACGCATGATATTTTGCTCACCCGCTTCAAACGCCAGGCCGAAGGAGAGCGTGGCGGAAGTCGCCATGTTCATCCACAGAATCAGCACCGGGGTCAGCGGAATGAGGTTACCGGCCAGCAGGGCAATGATGATCAGCAAGCCCTGCGCGAGGTTGGTCGGCATGATGAACAAAATGGTCTTTTTCAGGTTGTCATAGACACGGCGCCCTTCCCGCACCGCGCTGGCGATGGTGGCGAAGTTATCGTCCGTCAGCACCATATCGGCAGCTTCTTTAGTTACTTCGGTGCCTTTAATCCCCATGGCGATACCGACATCCGCCTGCTTCAGCGCGGGCGCATCGTTAACGCCATCGCCGGTCATCCCGACTACCTCTTTTTTGCTTTGCAGCGCCTGCACCAGACGGAATTTATCTTCCGGACTGGTACGGGCAAAGATGTCGTACGCCTGCGCCGCCTCACTCAATTGTTGGTCATCCATCACTTCCAGCTCGCGTCCGGTGATGGCAGTGCTGGCGTTACCGATTCCCAGCATCTGCCCAATACTCATCGCAGTTTGCGGATGGTCGCCGGTGATCATTTTCACGCGAATGCCGGCTTGCAGGCAGTCGCCAATCGCGGTTATGGCTTCCGGTCGTGGTGGATCCATCATCCCGGCGATGCCGAGCAAAATCATGCCCTGATGCAAATCCTGATGCGTCAGCTCAGTTTGTCCTGGCGTGGCCGGTTTCCAGGCCGCCGCCACCATGCGTAATCCTTCGCGCGCATACTCCTCAATTTTGGCTTCCCACCACGGCAGATCGATCGGCTGCAATCCGGCTTCTGTTTGCTGCTGCTGACAATGTCTGAACAGTACGTCCGGCGCGCCGGTCAGCAGCACGCACTCTTCATCGCCAATCAGATAGTGCGTCGACATGTACTTGTATTGCGAATCAAAGGGGATTTTATTGCGCAGTTCGGTGGTGACTGAAGGCAGATGTCCTTTGGCGGCTAGCACTTTAAGTGCGCCTTCCGTCGGGCCGCCGGTGATTTTCCACAGTCCGTTTTCGTCTTTAATCAGCTGGCTGTCGTTACACAGATCGATGGTGCGCAGATAGCGCTCGAGGATCGAGCCTTGCGCCACTTTCACCGGCACAGCGTCATCGGCTTTATGGATGGCGCCCACCGGTTCATAGCTCACGCCATCAACGCGGTAAATCTGATCGGCGGTGATAATCGCTTTCACCGTCATTTCATTCATGGTCAGCGTGCCGGTTTTATCTGAGCAGATCACTGTCATCGCGCCCAGCGTTTCCACGGTAGGCAGCTTGCGGATGATCGCCTGCTGCTTCGCCATGGTTTGCACGCCAAGCGACAGAATGATCGAGATAATCGCCGGTAATCCTTCGGGAACCGATGCCACCGCAAGGCTAATCAGAGACAGCATCAGCTCTGAAACCGGCATATCGCGGAACAGCAAACTAAAGACAAACAGCGCGGCCATCATCGCCAGGATGATCAGGAAAATGGCTTTACCGAGTTTATCCATCTGCACCAGCAGCGGCGTGCGGTGCTTTTCGATATCGGACATCATCTGGTTGATGTGCCCAAGTTCCGTGGCGCCACCGGTAGCGACCACCAGCCCTTTGCCGCCGCCCGAACTGACGGTGGTGCCGGAGAACAGCAGATTGGTACGATCGCCCAGCGGCAACTCGCCGATGAGCGCGTCCGTGCCCTTCTCAACCACGGTGGATTCGCCCGTCAGAATCGCTTCTTCAACGCGCAGGTTATGCGCCTCAATGACGCGCAGATCCGCCGGGATGCGGTCGCCGGCGCGGATCACCACCACATCACCTGGCACCAACGCGGTGGTGGGCAGTGTCTCGTGATTACCCGCACGGATCACCACCGTTTCGCTGGAGAGCATATTGCGGATACTTTGCAGGGATTTTTCCGCATTGCTCTCCTGAATGTGGCCAATCAGGGCATTCACCACCGCCACGCCGAGAATCACCAGCGTATCAACCCAGTGTCCCATGACGGCAGTTAGCAGCGCAGCGGCAAGCAAAACGTAGATCAGCACATCGTTGAAGTGAGCGAGAAAACGCAGCCAAACCGGCTTGCCGGGTTTCTGTGGCAGGGCATTTTCCCCGTACTGTGTTAGGCGCGCCGCCGCTTCAGCACTACTGATTCCCTCGGTGGAACTTTGCGTACTGGCCAGCGTTTCATCGACAGAAAGTTGATAATAGGTACTTTCCGGTTTAGCAGTATTCATCGCTTTCTCCTCAAATCCTGTTTCGGAAATCAAGGCGGTGATATCCCGTATTTAACAAGTCGCCATTGAACGAAAAGATCAGACCTGACTTATCCGGTGGAAGAAGCGGTCCGTTTCAGATTGAAAAATATGTCGTTAATGGCTGCTCAGCGGCAATGGAGCAGCCCTATTTTCTATACGAAATTGAAAGTTTTTTGTAAAATGAACGCTATAAACGTAGCACAGGGATATTCAACGCATTCATTTCTCAATAAAAGTCGCGAGGCGGAAAAAATTTATCTCACCAGACTTATCCGATCGCGGATAATAATAAAAATATAGTGTGATAATTCATAAGGCTGGGTAATTTAAAGCCAATATTCAGGTTACTTTAATCTGATATTTTATATCGATATTGCGGATTAAATATCCATGAAAATCAGTTTAATTAGATTTAAATCTGGTTAATTTCATCAAAAATATTACAAGCTATCAGGCTTTACTTTTTTTGACATCTGCGTCTATGCTCATCGATAACAAAAACATCCTGTTAATACTTCTCACCTTTCAAGACGATGGCGCAGTTTTTCTGTGGTCATGGTTAATGGAGGCAACGATGTATGGTTATAGCCTGCTCCGTCTGAGTCTTTATGTTGTCATTGCGATCGTTACCTGCTCCGCCGTAGGACTATTCACCTACGCGGTTGTCTCTATGCTTGGTAATTAAATTATCCACTCACATTATTGCCAACAATGGATTCGTTGTTGCTGAGGATAAAACAGTGACTCGTTATATTACGCTGGCTGCCATTGTTATATTTTTAACAACGGGTTGCGATCAAAAAACACAGGAAGTCACGTCACCGCCACGCATGGTGAAAGTCGTTGAAGTTGTGGCGTCCGGCGAATCTCAACAACGTATCTTCCCGGCGCGCATTGAATCCGGCGACTCCACCGACTTGTCGTTCAAACGTGCAGGACAGATTGAATCGCTGGATATTCGCCAGGGCAACCGCATCGAGCAGGGCCAGCTCATCGCCAGGCTTACGGCGCGGGAAGCGCAGCAGCGCGTTAATGAGCGCCAGACCGCCGCCACGCTTGCCCAGCGGCAATTTGCCCGCTTCCAGACGCTCTCCGGCCGCCAGGCGATTTCGCAGGCAGACATGGACGTGCAGCGCGCCAACCGCGATGCGGCCAATGCCGCGCTGCAAATTGCCCGTGAAGAGTTGAGCCAGATGACGCTAACCGCGCCGTTCAGCGGCGTGGCCGCCGTGGTTAACGTGCGCAATCATCAGGTAGTCGCCGCCGGACAAACCATCGCTACCTTGACCCGCAACGATCTGCTCGACGTGGTGTTCAGCGTGCCGGAAAACCTGTTTACCGCGCTGGATATGCGCAACCTAACCTATCGCCCGGTGGTGCGCATCAACTCATTGCCGGATCGCGAATTCCAGGCCGAGTACAAAGAGCACACCGGCAGCAGTAACAGCAACTCGCTGACGTGGCAGATCATTTTAACTATGCCGCGCCCGGCCGATTTCCCGGCGGTGGGCGGCGTCAGTGGCACGGTGACGATTAACCTCGCCAATCTACCCGCCAACGTGAATCGCGAATCGTTAGTGGTGCCGGTGGAAGCGGTATTCAATCCCGATAACAGCCAGCGCAACGAGCCGCATGTCTGGGTGGTGCAAGGCAGCGGCGATCAGTTGACGTTAGAAGATCGCAAAGTCAGCGTGGGCGAAGTAACCGATCGTGGCGTGGTGATCACCGCCGGGCTGCATACCGGTGAACGCGTGGTCGCTGCTGGCGTCAACGAGCTGCATGCTCAGCAACCGGTACGCATCTGGACGCGTGAGCGGGGGCTGTAATGGATATCTCCCGGCAGTTTATCGATAATCCGGTCCGCGTCTGGCTGGCGATTCTGTTACTGGGCGTCGGCGGCATTTTTGCTCTGCTCAATATTGGCCGTCTCGAAGATCCGGCTTTTACCATTAAGACCGCGGTGGTTGTCACCCACTATCCCGGCGCGTCCGCGCAGCAGGTGGAAGAGGAAGTCACCTTGCCACTGGAAAATGCGCTGCAGCAGTTGCCCTATCTGGACAATGTCAGCTCCATCTCTTCCAACGGCCTGTCGCAGATTACCGTCAACATTGACTCGCGTTATCACTCCAACGCGTTGCCGCAAATCTGGGACGAACTGCGGCGCAGAGTCGGCGACGCGGCGCGTTTCTTTCCTCCCGGCGTAGCAGCGCCGTTCGTTAACGATGATTTTGGCGATGTGTTTGGTTTCTTCTTCGCCATTTCTGGCGACAACTTCAGCAACCCGGAACTGGTGCAATACGCGGAGCAGCTACGGCGTGAACTGGTGCTGGTGCCGGGCGTGGGCAAGGTGGCGCTGGGCGGCGTGATCCCGCAGCAGATTAATATCGATGTCTCCTTAACGATGATGGCCGCGCGCGGCATTACGCTGCCGCAACTCGCCAGCGTGCTAAGTCGACTCAACGTGGTCTCCAATGCGGGCGACATCAAAGCCGGCACGGAATCGATCCGTCTGCATCCAACCGGCGAGTTTCAGAACATCGAAGAGTTGGGCGACTTGCTGGTCAGCCCGTCGGGCGATCACGCCACCACCCGATTGCGCGATATCGCTACGCTGTCGCGCGGGCTGAGTGAATCGCCCTCCAGCATTTACCACGCCAGCGGACGTCCGGCGGTCACCATGGGAATTTCGTTTATTCCTGGTGTGAATGTCATTGATGTCGGGCGCGCGCTGGAGGCCAAACTGCAGCAGATGTCGGCAGAAAAACCGGCGGGCATTCAGATCAACGTGTTTTACGATCAGGCCGCCGAAGTGGCGCACTCGGTGAATGGCTTTATTACCAACTTCCTGATGGCGCTGGCGATTGTCGTCGGCGTGCTGCTGATCTTTATGGGGGTGCGCAGCGGCATTATCATCGCGTTGTCGCTGGCGCTCAATGTGCTGGGCTCGCTGCTGATCATGTATCTGTGCGGCATTGAGTTGCAGCGCATTTCGCTGGGCGCGCTGATTATTGCGCTGAGCATGCTGGTGGATAATGCGATTGTGATTGTCGAAGGTGTGTTAATCGCGCGTCAGCAAAACTCGCCGCTGATGACCACCATCAACTTTGTGATTCGCCGCACCGCCTTCCCGCTGCTGGGCGCGACGATAATCGCCATTCTGGCGTTTGCGCCAATTGGTCTTTCGCAGGATTCAACCGGCGAGTACTGCAAATCGCTGTTCCAGGTATTGCTGATTTCCCTGCTGCTGAGCTGGTTCTCGGCGCTTACCATCACGCCAGTGCTGATCAAATGGTGGCTGTTTAAAACACAGGAACCTACTAAAGCTGCGGCTGAAGTTTCACCTTATGACGGCGGTTTTTATCGCTTTTATCAGCGCATGTTGCTGGTGTTGCTCAGGCAAAAAACCCTCACGCTTTCGCTGATGGCGCTGCTGCTGGCGCTGGCGATTTGGGGCTTTGGATCGGTACGACAAAACTTCTTCCCTTCAGCCAATACGCCGATCTTCTTTGTCGATCTCTGGCTGCCGTACGGCACCGATATCAACGCCACCGAGCAGATGGCCAGCGACATTGAAAAATCGATTACCGGGCAGCAAGGCGTGGTTTCTACCGTCACCACCATTGGCCAGGGCAGTATGCGCTTTATCCTCACTTACAACGGGCAGCGTCAGTACAGCAACTATGCGCAAATCATGGTGCGCATGGACGATCAGCGTAATATCGGGGCGCTGTCACACCGTATTGATGCCTACATCGTGCGTCAGTATCCGCAGGTCAATGCCAGCACCAAACGGGTGATGTTTGGTCCTTCAGGCGGTAGCGCGATTGAGGTGCGTATCAAAGGTCCCGATCCCGACAGAATGCGCCTGATCGCCAGCCAGGTCGGCGACATCCTCACCGCCGATCCCGCCACCGACAGCGTGCGCAACGATTGGCAAAACCGCAGCAAAGTTATTCGCCCGCAGTTCAATCTGGCGCTGGGCCGCGAGCTAGGCGTCGATAAACAGGAGGTGGATAACGCGCTGGAGATGAATTTCACCGGCAGCCGCGTTGGGCTTTATCGTGAAGGCGCTGACCTGCTGCCGGTTATCGTGCGGCCACCGGCCAGCGAGCGGCAGGACGCCAATCATCTCAATAACGTGCTGGTGTGGAGCCAGAGCCAGCAGCAGTACATCCCGCTCAGCAACGTGGTGAGCGGTTTTACGTTGCAATGGGAAGATCCGCTAATTCTGCGCCGCGATCGCAGCCGCGTACTCACCGTGCAGACCGACCCGAATCCGCTCAGCAATGATACCTCCGGCGATATTGTGGCGCGCGTGAAGCCGCAGATTGAGCAGATCCCGCTGCCGCACGGCTACAGCATTGAGTGGGGCGGCGATGCGGAGAGCTCCAGTGAAGCGCAACAAGGCGTGTTTACCTCGCTGCCGCTGGGTTATCTGGTGATGTTCGTGATCACCGTGCTGATGTTTAGCTCGCTGAAAAACGCCGTCGCTATCTGGCTGACGGTGCCGCTGGCGCTGATTGGCGTGACGCCGGGCTTTTTGATCACCGGGATTCCGTTTGGCTTTATGGCATTAATCGGCCTGCTGAGTCTGAGCGGTATGTTGATTCGCAATGGCATCGTGCTGGTCGAAGAAATTGAACAGCAGAAGCTGTTAAAGCCGCAGGCTGACGCGATCATTTACGCCGCTACCTCGCGTCTACGCCCTATTCTGCTGACCGCCTTTACCACCGTGCTCGGGCTGGCGCCGCTATTGCGCGATGTGTTCTTCCAGAGCATGGCGGTGGTGATCATGTTTGGTTTGGGGTTTGCCACGGTGCTAACGCTGCTGGTGCTGCCGGTGATTTACGCCTGCTTCCATCGCCAACCGGTGGCTAGCGCATCATGAATGTGACCGGCCTTAACGTGATTAAAACGCTGGGATGTATGACGGCGGTGACGTTTTTCACCGTGTACAACACCTGGGATCGCTACGATTACGATTATCACTGGATTCTGGCGTTTCTGACCTTTATCTCTACTATCGCCACGCCGCTGTTTTTTGTCGTCGCCGGGATTATGGATGCCCGTTCCGACCAGGATGTTAACTGGCAGATAGGCAAGATTCGCAATCTGGTGATCGTATTTCTGTTCTGGATGACGGTCTATTACCTGTGGGAACCGTATCAGCGCGGCTACCTGATCCAGCCGTGGTTCATCTTCTCATTCATTATCATCTACAGTTTTCACCCGCTGATGATCTGGCTTAGCCAGCATCGACGCGCGTTCATTGCGCTGGTGTTTGCGCTGCTGGCGTTCTCATATTGCTACGATTTGCTGGCGGTGCTGCATCCGGACGACCCGCTGTTCCGGCTTGAACCGCAGTATCGGCTCTGGACCTGGCTGCTGTTTTACTTAACCGGCCAGCTGTTGTGCGATCCGCTGATTAATGACTGGATGGAGCGCAAAAAAGTGGCGCGCGGTGCGGTGATCGCCCTGCCCTTTATCTATCTGTTTACCTGGTTTTATGAGCAGCACTTCTTCTTCGCGCTATTCAAAGCCGATCGCAACGCCTTTATTCTCACCGGCTCGCAGATTTATCTGCTGGTGGTGGTGCTGGTGATTGCCGCCAGTCAGGTGCGCTTTCGCCGCAATGTGGCGGTTAAAGAGACCATTCTGGCGACCATCAGCAAAACTATGACCGGCGTCTATATTCTTCACTACTCGGTTTTCCATCTGCTCACCGCGCTGATTCCCATCACCTCGCTGGCGACTAAGCTGACGCTGATTGCCGTGACCTTTGCCGCTTCGGTGCTGCTCTCCAGAGTGATCCTCGCCAGCGGCTGGCTGAAAAAAGTCATAACCCTTTGATGCAGGCCGGCAGATTGCTCTGACTGCTGCAATCAATGCGCCCCTTGATTTGCAACATCATGTAATCGAAAAACGGATTGGAGGTGTTGCGCATCAGCGTATCCAGCCCAACGATCAGGCTGGCGGTTTCACCGCGCAGCGAGATGGTGCCAAAGCTAATGCCATAACGATTCTTTTCCGTTGGCTCGCGGCCATACAGCGAGTCGCTGAGCGGGAACGGCACGGCAATGTGCGATAACGAATAGGTATCCTGCGGCCACGCTTCATGCATCGAACGCACGATTTCTTGCGTTTGATCCGCCGCTGTAATGCGCGCCACGGTTTGATAGGTGGTCGGTGACGCGTTGGTGATGACCGTTGAGGCATAGCGGCGCGGCGCAGGCGGCAACAAATTATTGACCGCTGAGTAGAGCGCGGGCCTGAACAGCGCGCGCAAGTTCGCCGCCTGGTTGACGTCGAACATCACCAGTTCACTGCCGTTATCCGGCAGATAGCGATAGAACCCATTGACCACCGCGCGGGTGCTGACGGTGGAATCCAGCACTGACTGGAAGGTCAGCACCGGAGGAAACGCCGGCATGCTGCCGCCGCGAATCACATGCAGCAGCTGATCCTGCATCGCCTGAGTCAGCAGCCACGATTGCCGCGCCGCGCGCACCGGGAACGAGTTGTACTTGAAAGGATTGTATTCGGGGATGATGCTCAGCCACGCCGCTTTGGCGAAGCCGGGGATGATGGCGGGCCAGCCGGCTAAGCCAGCAAACCGCGCATAGGCGGTGACGCCAATCATCGGCGACAGCAATACCAGCTGTTGCGGCTTGCGCAGCGCGTTATTTTGCAACGTATCGAGGCTGTATTTCACCGCCAGCGCGCCGCCGTTCGAGTATCCAACCAGATGCAAAGGTACGTTGCTACCCGCCAGGCGTGTCGCTTCGCGCACCGCTAAGCGGGTAGCCGCCATCCACATTTGCCAGTCAACTTTGGTGAGCGAACCGGGCGCCGTGCCGTGTCCCGGCAGCCGCGGCACTACCGCCACAAAACCCTTCTGCTGATACGCCTGCGCCAGATAGCGCATGCTGTACGGCGAATCGGTTAATCCATGCAGCAGCACCACCGCACCTTTCGCTTTTCCTTCCGGCTCGAGAATATAAGAGCGATTCCAGTCGGTGTCGAATCGCGCCGGATAAACCGGGCTTTGCGCGTTAAAGCGGTTGAGCGCCGTTTTCTCATCGTCACTGAGCTGGTCGGTCACGTTGAGCTTCATGTCGTGGAAAATCGCTGCTTCACGCGTCAGATAATCCGCGAAGCTGGCGCGATCAATCTCATCCACCGACATTTCATCCGCCGACCACGTATGCCAGCGATGCAGCGGCGGTCCCTGTTCGGATTGATAACCACGGATCACCAGGAACATCACCAGCAAAACCAGCAAGCCCAACGCAATGCGCTTGAGCACTTTGCTGAGGCGATCTTTATGCAACGCGTTGGCGGAATCAGAAGGCATAGCGAAACCATGCAAACAGCACGTTACCGTTATTGTAAGTGCCGGGAATATAGGTGAACTGCACGTTGAGGCGTTTATAACCAGCGGAGAACAGCGGCAGCACGATGGGCAGCGGCACGTAATTGGCGAAGTCATCGCGCGCGGTGATACCGGCGGTTAGCCCAAGTCCGAGACGAAAATCACGCGATTGATCCAGATACCAGCCTTTCTCCCAGCCATAACCAATGATCGGCTGCCATTCGTTATGGGAATCTTTAAACGCCATCGCGTAGAGCGCGCTCCAGTTACCGTCTTCATTGATGCGCGAGACGCCCAACCCGCCGCCCCACGGCGTTTCATTGTAGTTATCGGTTTTATCTTTATCGTAAGCAAAACGAGCATGCCAGCTGATGAAAGGCAGATAGAGATCGTAATACTGCGGTTCCTGCCAGGTTTGTGAAACGTCCTGCTTGAGCCATTCCCAGCCATCGCTGATCGTGTTGGCCGCCGAGGCGGGACAGACAAACAGGGCCAGAGTAAGCAACCAGGCCGCCTGAAGAGTACGCATCATGTATGCCTCTGAAATTCACCGCCGCGAAAAGGAGTGGAAAAGCTGACGTGCTCACAAAGCAGATCAAGCCACTTAACCGGTGAGATTATAGTTGCTTGTTATTGCTATAAGTAGCATCACCACGCAGATAACAAACCACCTTGTGATAATCGGCGCGGCAAAGCGCAGCCAAAGATGAAGCGTAACCGGCCGTTCAGCCATCCAGGCCTTTAAATGGTTAAAATAAATAAACATATTCGTTGCTAAATTATTATCGCTATGTCTTAATGCGTCATCGGTTTGGAACACAGACCTTATGAAAGCAGTTTTAGTAAAGCAGTCCTCAGTTCAAGTGTTATCCCTAGATATCCTTCTTCGAGAGCCTCCTCCTAAGTGCCCAATAAGTAAATCTTTCACTTCAGGCCAATTTTCGCCGCTACGAGTGGCTCATCAATTAAGGAATTATCTATGTCTAACAAAATGACTGGTTTAGTAAAATGGTTTAACTCTGATAAAGGTTTTGGCTTTATCACTCCTAACGATGGCAGCAAGGATGTTTTCGTCCATTTCTCTGCCATCCAGAGCGACAACTACAAAACTCTTGATGAAGGTCAGCAAGTTTCCTTCACCATCGAAAATGGCGCCAAAGGCCCAGCAGCGGGCAACGTTACTCCGCTGTAAGCCGCGCTCATTATCAGCAACGCTTACAATAGCGATGAAGACAATAGTCTGAGCAGATAAGCACCGCTGATAATAAAAAAACCCGCCTCGTGCGGGTTTTTTATTGCCTGAAACTTGGTGTGACTAAGGTTTGCGTAGTGAATAAACTGCTCGCCAGCGGAATTTACGTAGTAGCAGCGCCTTCCAGTCGTTAAAGCTGCAATGCAGGTAATGTACGTCTGTGGTTGTGCGACTTTACTCGGATCGAATGTGGCATTAGCCAGTATCTTGCGCACAGCTCAAGCCCAACTCTGCATAGAAGATTACGGTTTTGAATCTAAGAAAAAATGAGGTAGGTTTTTTTTTGCCTTATCCACAAGCGAAGAGCTGTAAAAACAACGATGTTAGAATTGCTTGTTTATAAAAATCTTTTTAAGCGTAGCTTTGATGGTTATATTTACTACGATTTGATTATGTGCGTAGCCAGGAAGTTACCGCTAATCCAGGTATCTAACGTAAACCAAGGGAATGAAATTAATGAGAGCAGTCGAGTTATTGCAGTACATTCTGAAGCCAGGCACTGGACGAGAATTCCATACAATCATGGTTGAAATAAGTGCTCCTCTCCATCGTGGAGCGGGTATCGACATCATTGCATTTGGCAACTCGATTCATGATGAGGATTCTTACTTTCTGATTCGGGCATTTGATGATATTGAACATATGAAAGCGTCTCAGGAAAAATTTTATATGAGTGATGAATGGATAAATGGCCCTCGAGAAGCAATCATCGAACGAATTCAAACCAGCGTAAAATCGGTATTGATACTACCGACTATGGCAATTGAGGGGCTTAGAAGTAATTAAAAACAAGGTGATAAAAGGGACATTACATGCATTGTTGATATAAATTACCTTATCGCTTTGGATGATGAAGCGTGAAAACTATAAGATGTCACCAGATATTAGTTATGAGATACCTCGCATCACTCATGCCGGACAGCGTTAAACGCTGTCCACTTTGGCCAGAAGCCGAGGCTGTCTGTATTAAGGCATCATCAGTGCCATCACTTTTCGGAAAACAATAAAACTACTCAATGGTGGCTTAAGTGCGGATGACGCATTTAGAGGTATTCGATAATTTCAAATCCTTCGTCAACTGTAGGTTCTGAGAAATAACTCGTAATGGTATTGAACTGTTGATCTGTAGCTGCAAAGTCGTGCGTACCTTCTGCGTTACGGGCGTGTAACCGGGCTCTGCAGACTTCATCAGATACGTTCAAATAATGCAGACGATTATCAGCACCTGACTCCTTAATAATACTCATCATCCATTCACGCTGTGTCCGTGTGTTTGCCGGAAAGTCCAGAACAACGGATAAACCCGCTTTAAGTAGTGCCACCAGGTGGGGCTTCATAGCCCTTCTGAGCTTTGAAGAACAATGAATATAATCCGCCAATGATTGCATTTCATTTTCATAGATCGCAGCCAGCCAGTTGTCCTCACTAACAATTACGGAGCCAGGTAAAGTACCTAATTTTGCAGATAATGTGGATTTGCCTGATGCAATTTTTCCGCATAAAAGATGCAGGGTTGGTTTTGCTGAAGTTGCCACTGTGTCGAAGTCCATATTTACCTCAATGGTTTGTTCGTTAAGGCCCATTTTACTGGCGGGAAATGGCGAACGTAATCCCACCTAAAAATTGGAAGTGATGATAATGAGTGGGTGAGATTGTACTGAGCCGGTTGCTGCATTTTTCCAGGCTAACAGGCGACAACATAAAAATCAGCTTTTTTTTAAATTTTTACTTTTAAACGTCCGCTGCTCGCTCAAAGCTGCCCATTAACGCCTCTCTGCTTAAATAACAAGCGTACAGAGAGAAGTTTTCCTTTTGCTAATCGGATCCCCTAAACTCCATAGTGTAGATCGCAACATATGGGCATTGACCTTAAATGAATTTACCATCAGAAAATGAGACTCGTAACTTAAAGCCATTGCCACAATGTCCATCAGTGTCTGTTATGAGAGCCTTTCATTTAGTTCACGCTGACGCGCCAGACAGCTTCACCGGACGTAGAAAGTGGACACCGGTTAATAAGAAGGAAATAGGATGCTTTTGCCCGATTTGAATTTCACACAAACACTACATCACCCGTCATTTCGACTATGAGCCGTCCGCTGTTTGTTTCTCTGGACGGGCCAAAAGGGGTCGGTAAAACCACGCTGTTGGAAGCCATCACGAAACTACTTCGGTCAGATAACATTAAGGTAATCCGGCTTTGCGAGAAAAAAAGCGATCCCTTCAGGAGAGAAACAATGGCTCTGGTGAACAGGCTGGCCAGAAATCCCTGCATGGATTTAGAGTGGGAAGTTTGTGCGCGCTTTGCTGATAGCCGTGCATGGATTTCCCAACATGTGCTGACTAAACAGCCACCGGACAGCATCATTTTGATGGATCGCTGGTACCCGTCCGATGCCGCGTTTCGCCGGATGGTTCCATTTGCAGAGATTTTACAGCTAAACATTGATCGAAATGTGCAAGCGCCGGACCTGCATGTCGGGGTTGTTACTGCGCCTGAAATTTCATGGGCAAGGGCTGCAGCCAGAACGCGCGGGTTAAGTAGTACGGTGATGCATAAACTGGAAGATCATGTAGCTTGTACTCAGTCGTTCGAGCGAGCCGTTGCAGAACACGGCTGGGTTTTATGTCGTAATGAAGGGATGATCGAACACGCAGCCATGCAGGTTGTCAATGAGATCTACAAACTGCTGAATGCCCTTTAGGCATCAGTTCTGAGACCCTTTTTCTGCCGCATTCGGTTAAACCTATTAGTGGAAACACATCACTCTGACTGCACACTGAACACATCCGTCTATGGTTATCAGTTGCTACTCGGGCAACCTATACATCGGGGCAGTCCCTGAAAGTTCTACAGACGCACGTCTTGTGGATACGCTATGGCTGGGTGGGGCTCCAGATATAACAGCGCGGTGCATAATATGCAGCTGGTGTCCGCCAACTTCCGCGTAATAAGCTGGCTTTCCGTAAATGTAACGAAACCAATATCGTTACCTGCAAAGGGTTTTATTGCATCCTTGCGCTTTCATATTTATACAGCTGTTCATGGATTACTTTAGAATTAAATATATCAGCCCTTTTTGTAGTGCCTTCCCATTATTTCACCGAGTTAATATCTATCATTGAGAAGCGCTTAACACCTTTAACATTAAACCTCTTTCATGCAAAATTGTACATAACATCACCCTGCATTAGCACCTAATAACGGCAGTGAATAGTTACTTAGAAAATATATAAATCTAAGATTTCATGACTTTTAGGAATTAACCTTTAGCTAAATCCGTAATAGCGCCTACAGTTTAAGTCGAGGTTGTCATAAACGTGAAAATGGAGGATGGTTAATGTCTTTTCAACACGACGGGAAAGGCTACGTCATTATTGGCGAAGCGGCACTGAGTATTGCCTTGGGACAGAGAGTTGTCAGCGTACAATCGCTGATTGACGAACTGGAACATATGGCAAATGCAGGCGGCAGCAAGGCAAGGTTGTCTGATATTTCTGAAGCCACAAAATGGTTGAAGAGTTTCGAAGAGCCCGATCGAGCTGTCCATAACGTGCCATACCTGCAAACGCTTGCAGGCTTGAACGACGAAACGAACTGACGCCTAAGGACGTAGTCCGGCTCTGGCCGGAAGACGACGACGAAGATGACCTCAACGGTCGCGTTTAACGTGTACCGGCTGGAGAAAATGTCAGGGACGACACTCTCCCCTTCCTTAATTAATCCCCACCTGTCATTTGGCAATATTCATTTCCCATTCCCAAATTACGTATCAAAATCTTCATTAATTGAGGCAAGTTTTGTCTTGAAAACGATTTCATTATTTTCCCTCGAAATTTGAGACTTTTCTTTATCATCAAGCAATGCGTTTACATCTGGCATAATTTAAGATAATTATCAGCAAGTTGAGCAGCAACGTTAACATGCAAAATTTGATAAACCGTAATCTCTAAACAATCTTAAAGACCTTAAGGAAGTTTGTTACTACACTATTCCTACGGTAATCGAAAATATTGGAGGAAACGCAGTGTTATTTCATGACGAAGAACAAGGCCATATCATTATTGGCGAGGCAGTGATTAATCTTGCTGTGAGTCAGAAGGAAATCAACATTCACTCCCTCATCATTGAGTTGGGCACCATGGCCGAAGGCGATGCCAGCGACAATAGACTTGCTCAGATAGCCGACGCCAGACGCTGGCTAAAAGCCTTTGTCGAAACCTCCCCACGAAACCGCGAAGAGCTACGTTGGCTTTCAGCATCCAGACATTTACGCGCTATCAACAATGATCGTTAATGGGTGACTAACGTTGATTCAGGTTAAGGATGCGCCTCAGGGCGCTCCGCATTATGTCGATAAGTAAGTGAGTTAAACAGACTTCATTCCCTGAACCTTTCAATACCCCCTCCTCCAGTTAATCGCCTCCTCTCTCTTTGTACAAATTTACCCTTATCTTCAACAACCAGAACCCGACAGCCGATCTCACAACCAAACATAACTACCTGAATAAAAAGGATAAGCATCTTTTGCTTGAAAAGAAAATCTGTACAGATAAATTAATCCTGTACAAGTTTTAAAAGATTGTCTAACTTTATGTTCAGACAGAATCGACTATCCCAACTTTTACGAGGTTCGCATGCGTCAGAGTGTTTCTAAATTTCCCGATACAGCCAGCGATATTGCACATTATTTTAGCAAAGCAAGCGCGCCAACTCAGCAAGAAACGCTAGGTCAAATTGTTGTCGAAATCCTTCGGGCAGGCAAGAACCTTAATCGTAAGGCTATCTGCACTAAACTGTTAAGACGTCTCGAAGTCGCAGCCACTCAAGAAGAAGAACGCCATTATCAGACATTAATCGGCATGCTGTTTGATCGCTAACTTTTATCTGTTGGCGAGATAAGCCAGTCACGATCCCGTCGAAGGGATTCAGGCTTTAAACCGCTCATTAATGGATTTTTATCCATGAAAGGCGTGCCATAACAGAAATATGCGCTAAATTTAGTTTTGAATGACTTTTAACTGGGTAAATAGCCCAGAAAGCATGGGTTTGTTTAGCCAACACCCAACGCAATAGCGTAAACATCTTTCAAACGTTGCCGCAGAAATATCTGATCACAAGGAGAGAAAATGCAACAAAGCGCACAGCAAACGTCCCGCGAAATAGACATTACTGACTATCTCCAAAACGCAGGTGACAACCTTTCTGCGGAGAAGACACTGATTGACTCCGCCATCCAGACGCTTGAGAGTCAGGGTAAGAGTGTCTCCAATAGCGCCATTATTTTGTACTTCATCTCGGAAATTGAAAATACCACGGACCCGTTGCAACTTGACGCGTTACTCAACGCGTTAAAAATGGTGGTGGGCTTTACTCCGGGTGAAGAAGAACGTTGGGCATTTTTTTACTGGTGAGTAAAGTCTCAGGGAAATGAGGATTAGTATTTTTAATATGGATGTAGCGGTCAGAAAAGCGGGGAATTGACACAACTCTCCCCGCTGATAGGCAAATAGAATAGATTGGTTTTATTAATCATCATCATTAGGCGTACGGCCTACAACGATTTCAAGGCAGTTGCGCAGCACATCGAGTTGCTCAATATCTGTCGCACTCTCCAGCTCCGCTATCAGACTCATAATGATGGCCTTGTTCGTCACTCTTCCTCTCTCTGCGATCAATGACTTTACGATGATACCAATGACTTCTTTTTCCTCTGCATATTGGTCACCGGTGCTGTGTAAATAACTCTGCAGGTCTGACTCGATAGTATTCTGCTGCATAAAATATCCTTAATGAGTTGCGCATTTTTGTCTCTCTCCCACGCACTTAAGCCCTTAGCCGGCGTTAATGTCGGGTTGAGTCGTCATTACCGAATTTGTCTATATCAAAATTTGCCATGTGCTCCCGGTCTCCAACTTTAGGGGATTCACTCTCGGCAATTTCTTTCTTAACATCCTGCGTAGCGAGAAGTATTACGCGCGCACGTTCTTCATCCTTTTCAGCTTTCAGCATGCATTCAAGCTTCGAGAGGAGCGCACGTCGCGAGATGCCGGCTTTTTCGCGCAGCAATGCTATTACCGCCTCGCCGATGAGAAGGTCACTCAACTTTTGTTCATGGTGATTTTTCATATCACTCTCTGTTCAACATTTAGTGTTGAGAAGAGAGAGAGCTGCGGCTAAAAAATGCTGCAATATCATTTACTGAATGGCATCTACCCGGGTTCTGCTGCAAGGAAACCTCACGTGTTCATATTTTAATCAGATCGTCATGCAGTAAACTTATACAATGATCGCAATGTTGTACAGCTTTATTGGCGTGAATTGATGAATATTTAATATGAGATAGGGCAAGTAAAAAGGATTGGACTTTTATGGCAGGAAAAAATGACCTCTGAAAGTGGAAATCTCTAACGCTTTCAGAGGCGATGCAAAGCATCATTCGTTACGTGCGGAGAGTACCGCTGGGTCAATTTATAGGAGATTAAAAAAAATGCACGGGTTATATTTTTTTATTTTAGCTCCTATTACAGTCATTTAAATTGCATCTTTATCAAAATGAAACCGCTTCGGTTATTTATGAACTCAATCATCAAGAATATTGATAATTTTTATTTGGCCATTCCAAATAAATGCCATTTATTAATCGATTTCCCATTTTTAAAAGACCACGTTGATAAGTAACGCTCGGGTTTTACTGACGAGGATAAACGAAGCCAGGCCGTGATTTCAGGACTGTCTACCAGACCATTGCTGTGATGATTGAAGTGATAAAGGCCTCGTGCCCGAGCCTTTTCATTTTTATTTGTGGACCTGAGTTGCAGGCGTTAAATACTGCTACTACTCTTTTATCGCTTCATACTTGGTACGAAGGTTACACACAGCACGCACAGCGTGCGAGAGTCTTTGCATATTGTTCATACTTCCTTCCCCGCTCCAGGCGGGGATTTTTTTCAGCATTAGCCTACCTGACACGGAACCAGATGGCATACATCGCCGGTAAAAACACCAGCGTCATAATGGTGCCGCCCAGCGTCCCGCCAATCAGCGTGTAAGCCAGCGTGCCCCAGAACACGGAGTGCGTCAGAGGAATGAATGCCAGAATCGCCGCTAGCGCTGTCAGCAGAACCGGCCGGGCGCGCTGCACCGTAGCCTCAACGATAGCTTTGAAAGGTTCGTGGCCTTCTCGCTCATTCTGATGGATTTGTCCGATCAGGATCAGCGTATTACGCATCAGAATCCCTGACAGCGCGATCAGCCCAACCAGTGCATTGATGCCAAAGGGCTGCTGGAATAGCAGCAGCATGGGCACAACGCCAACCAGCCCGAGCGGCGCGGTCAGAAAAACCATCACCATCGCTGCCATGGAACGCACCTGCAGGATGATGATCAGCAGCGTCAGGGCAATCATAATTGGGAACAGCGGCAGCATCGCTTTAGTCGCTTTACCCGACTCCTCAATCGAGCCCGCCTGTTCAATACGGTACCCCGGCGGCAGTGACGCGATTAATGGCTGAAGTTCCCGGCTCAACGCACTTGAGACATCCGGTGGCTGCAATCCGTCAGCAATATCGCCGCGCACCGTTATGGTTGGCGTTCTGTCGCGGCGGCGCAGCAGCGGATCTTCCATGCGGATGTCGATTTCACCGAGTTGCGAGAGTGGAATGCGCTGCCCATCGGCTCCGGCTAGCGTCAGAGCGTCAAGGCGCGCGGGATCGAGGCGCACCTCTCCGGCTGCACGACCAACCACTTCCACAGAACGGATATCTTCACGAATCGCCGTGATAGATGCCCCGCTTAGCAGGAACTGCAGTTGACGAGCCGCTCCGGCAGGCGTTAGCCCCATCGCCTGCAGCCGATCCTGATCCAGCCTGAAATGCATTACCGGTACACGTGAACCCCAGTCGGTGTTGACGGTGCGCATCATCGGGCTGGCCTGCATCAATACTTTCACCTTCGCGGCCAGCTGGCGCAGTACGTCTGGATCGGGACCCATCACTCGGTAAGCGACCGGATAAGGCGAATAGGGACCGAAAACCAGCAGTGTAACGCGCACCTGCGCTTCAGGCGCGAGCCCATCTGCTGCCGCTTCTCGCAGACGCTGCTTCAGTGCATCGCGATCGTGCTCGCCGTTGGTCAGCACCACGATTTTGGCAAAAGAGGGATCCGGCAATTCCGGGGCCATCGCCAGATAGAAACGCGGCGCACCCTGCCCGATATACGCGGTTACCGTGCGGGTTTCTTTTTGCTTTTTCAGCCAGTGCTCAATTCGCGCCGTGGTCTGGCTGGTCTGCTCTATTGAGGTGCCGTAAGGCATTTGCACTTCAACCAGCACCTCAGGACGATCGGAGGTTGGGAAGAACTGTTTTTTCACCAGCCCCATGCCAATGATGGCCAGCACAAAGCAGCCAATCACCGCGCCTGCCACCCACCACTTATGCGCGATGACTTTGGTTAGCAGCCGTCTAAAGCGATTGTAGTGGCGGGTGTTATAGATTGCCGCGTGGCCACCGACTACCGGCTTGATGTCGGGCAGCATCTTCACGCCCAGATAAGGGGTAAACAATACTGCCACCACCCACGAGGCAATCAGGGCAATCCCCACGATCCAGAACATATTGCTGGTGTATTCACCGGCGGTGGACTGCGCAAAGCCGTTGGGCATGAAGCCGATCGCGGTTACCAGCGTGCCGGCCAGCATCGGCGCGGCTGTATGGCTCCAGGCGTAGGCCGATGCTTTGATGCGGTCATAGCCCTCTTCCATTTTCACCACCATCATCTCTATCGCAATAATGGCGTCATCAACCAGTAAACCCAGTGCGAGGATAAGTGAACCCAGCGTGATGCGGTCAAAGTTTTTTCCCGTGGCGGCCATCACCACAAATACCACGGCAAGCGTCAGCGGAACCGCGGCAGCAACCACGATGCCAACGCGCCAGCCCATGCTGACAAAGCACACCACCATCACCACCAGCAAAGCCACGAAGAACTTCACCATGAACTCATCTACAGCCGAACTGATGTTAACCGCCTGGTCGGAAACGTTGGAGAGCGTCATGCCCAGCGGCATGTCACTATTTATATTTCGGACCTCTTGTTCCAGCGCTTTACCCAGCTCAAGACCGTTCCAGCCTTCCCTCATTACCACGCTCAACATCAGTGCAGGTTCACCCTCATTACGGATGAGAAAATCGGGCGGATCGACATAGCCACGTTCGACCTTGGCCACGTCGACAAGCCGTAGCGTGTGATTACCGGAGACGACCGGCGTGTTGCGGATTTTTTCGAGCGTATCCAGCGCTCCGTCGAGGCGGATAAACACCTCGGGCCCGCGCGTTTGTATCGAACCGGCGGGTGACAGGGCATTTTGCCCGTTCAGGGCGTTAAATATCTGTTCCGGTGTAATGCCCAGCGTAGCGAGGCGATCGCTGGAAAAGGAGACATAAATACGTTCTGCCTGCTCGCCGGTAATGGTGACTTTTTTTACGCCCGCAACGTGTAGCAGCTGCTGGCGGAGTTTTTCGGCATCACGAGACAGAAATCGCTGCGGTTCACCCTTTGCTTTCAGTGCATAGAGGGCAAAAACCACATCCGAGAATTCATCGTTAACCATCGGCCCGATCACACCCGCCGGCAGGTTGCGCGCCTCATCGCTTAGCTTTTTGCGTGCCTGGTAAAACTGCTCCTGCACTTCAGATGGCGGCGTGCTGTCCTGCAGGGAAAGCATGGTGTATGCCATTCCGGGACGAGTATAGGTCTCGGTGCGGTCATACCACTTCAGCTCCTGCAGCCGCTTCTCCAGCGGCTCAGCCACCTGATCCTGCATCTCCTGCGCGGTGGCGCCAGGCCAGGCGGTGATCACCGTCAGCTGCTTGACGGTAAACGGGGGATCTTCCGCTCTTCCCAGCCCCAGAAAAGCCACTATGCCGGCAACCGTAACGAGAATGATCAGGAACAGCGTGACCGATCGTTCACGCACCGCCAGCGCCGAGAGGTTAAAGCGACTGTGGCTCATGGCGTGGCTCCTTGCGACCCAGGCGTTCCGATGCGGACGGCTTCACCTTCATGCAGCAGGTGAGCGCCCAGCGCGGCCACCTGTTCCCCGCTCTGAAGCGGACCCGACACGCGCGCACTGTCGTCGCTGATGCCGAGCAGCGTCACGGCCCGCCAGGTGACTTTGGCGGGTTTGCCTTCCACCAGCCAGACGCCAGCACCGCGTCCCGCATCCCACACCGCACTGAGCGGTACTGACCAGGATTCTGGCGTCGCCACAGATTCCGGGATACGCAGGGTTACGGTTGAACCCAGTGGAGCACCGGCTGCGGCACCGCTCAGCACATAGCGTGCTTCGTAGGTGCGGGTTGCTGCATCCGCCGAGTCTGACAACTCGCGCAGCCTGGCATCATTCTCGATCCCACTGCCATACAGGATGGCTGTGGCCGGCGATCCCACCTGCGGGCGCAAAGTCTCCGGCAGACTGACCATCGCCTCACGCTGACCGGCGCGGGCGAGGCGCACAACCGTTTGACCGGCGCTAACCACCTGACCTGGGTCGGCCAACGTATCCACCACCACGCCATCGGCATCAGCACTCAGTACGGCATATTGCGAGGCGTTGAGCGCCACGCGTGCCTGCGCCTGCGCGGCGCTCAGATCGGCACGCGCGGCATCTGCCGCTGCACGTATTTGACTGTAAGAGGATGCAGAGACCGCGCCAGAACCCACCAATCCACGATAGCGTTTCTCATCATCGCCGGTCTGGCGCGCGCGTGCCTGGGCGGCGTTTACCGCACCCTCCGCAGCGCGGACCTGCAGCGCGAGATCAGCCGGATCGAGCCTCATCAGCAGCTGGCCGCGTTTGACGCTTTGCCCCTTATCAACCAGACGCTCAAGCACCTTGCCCGACACGCGAAAACCCAGGTCGCTCTGAAAACGTGCGGCCACAATGCCGGTAAAAACGCGAGATTGACCCGCCGCAGGCTCGACGGTCGCCGTCCTGATGAGTGGCGGCCGGGAGCGCGGATCGTCAGCGGCTGATAGAGGTTCGCCGCAACCAGTCAGAATGACCGGCAGCAGGCAGATGACGGACAACAAAGGGAGATGCCGGAGCATGGGTTACCTTACTCAAGGGAAGTATGAGGACGCCATTCTCTGACTAGTGACCAATTATGTCAATGGTCACAAACTATGGAGCGAGACTTCTTAGTACTAATGCAGCCAATTGGCTTGCATCTTCTCTGGCCGTATCAAGTGAGGATTGCAGTTGGAGTGGATCGGCAAGAGGTCTGAGTACCAGATAGACGGCAGCGGCCGTTTCATCCAGCGGCGTTTTACGCTCAAATTCCCCGGCAGTGCGTCCTGCGCGCAGGATGGCGAGCACGATTTCACGCAGGGAATCCTCATATTGCACAGCAGCAGGCCAGTGCTCACGCGAGGAGGCGGCGGCGATGTCATACAACCGACGCTCGCGGAAAAACAGCTCGCAGCCTGCCACAGCAAGCGTCTGAAACAGTTGCTTTATTTTTTCCGTGGCGGAAGGTGACTGCTCCAGCGCAGCGTTCAGCCTTTCCGTGATATCCGTAAGGCAATTGGCGCAGATGACTTCACCGATTTCCTGCTTAGAACCGAAAAACTTGTAAATATAGGCTTTGGAGAAGCCGATTGATCGCGCGAGATCGGATACGGTGGTTTTCTCAAAGCCGTAATGGCTAAAGTACTCCATGGCGGCAGCCACAATCTGATCGCGGATGGTGTGGTCGGAAGGCCCACGCGTGGCGGCGGTAGTTTTTTTCTCTGTCATATTTCAACTTTGCTCGGTGAGCTGATGTAAACGATGAGTGACCAGTGGATATTTTGGTCACAATTTCTCATCGCTTCAAGGCCTGATTGCTATCATCACAATCTCAGCGGAATCTCTGAAAAACCGCTTTCGGTAATGTCGTGCGCCCTGCCCGACATAACGCTGGCGTAAATTGGCCGGGCTGCGGGAATTATCATCTACGCTTCTTAAGTGAAATTTAACTTTTACCCGGAGAACGTAGTGCCAACTTTGAATTCCAGTCCTCAATCCGATCTGAAACGTTCATTCATAGCCACCCTTCCACTGGGAATCGGTATGATGGCGGCAATTGATGAAGTGGTATTTCATCAGATTCTGGCCTGGCATCACTTCTTTGACTGGGGCACACCCGCGTTTAGCCTGCTTTCAGATGGATTATTGCACGCAGGCGAGCTGATTCTTTTCGTGCTTGGTTTTTTCATGTTTGCGGACCTGCGAAGCCGTGGAAAACTCAACCGCACGGCAGCATGGGCAGGATTCATTATGGGTTTGGGGGCTTTTCAACTGTTTGATGGGATTGTTGATCACAAGCTGCTCAGGCTGCATCAGATCCGCTATGTTGATAACGTGCTGCTTTATGACCTCATCTGGAATCTGTCTGCTGTGCTGTTATTGGTGGCAGGCTTGCTGATTTATCGTCACGCGCGGTCTGCTCTATCCGCTAAAACGGAAGTTTGATCCGTGGATCCCATGATGCATCCTGCGGCGATGCCCCATTCAGTCGCGCTATTTATTCTTTTGGTCATAGCTCCTGCTGTCATCCTCTTTTTTTATTTGATCGCCGCTGTCCGTTTATGCCGGGTTGCCCACTGGAGCGCCTGGCGCATGGCCAGCTTCACCGCCGGCATCGTCATAATCGTGGCATCCATGCTGCCGCCTTTGGCTAACTGGGCGCATCATGACTTACGCGGTCATATGTTGCAGCATCTGTTACTTGGTATGTTTGGACCTCTCGGATTGGTATTTGGGGCGCCCGGCTCACTGATATTACGCACTCTATCCGCACGGTGGGCGCGCGCTATGATGACTATTCTCCGCACCCGCCCGATACGCTTTTTAATCCATCCATTTACCGCTGCTTCGCTGGATATTGGCGGGATGTATCTTCTTTATCTCACTCCGTTATATGCGTTGAGCATGGCCATTCCTGCCCTGTTTATTTTCCTGCATCTGCATTTTGTCCTCTCCGGCTACCTGTTTACCTGGTCTGTTGCCGGGCCCGATCCCGCGCCTCACCGTCCATCGAGAACTGTGCGTCTGGCGGCAATTTTTTTTGCTACGGCCGCTCACGCTATTCTTGCGAAGTTGATGTACGGCTTCGGATACCCACGTGGAACCTTAGCCAGCGCTGAAGAAATTCAGCAGGCTGCGCAGTGGATGTATTACGGCGGAGATATTGCCGAGTTTTGCATTATCGTCGGCTTTTTTGCCGCGTGGTTCCGGCAACGCAGCACGCTGCCAGAAATGCTGGTGGGGAAATAATGACCATTCCATGACAAAATTATTTGCCAATATGAAAAGTAATAACATTTGTAGGTAAGACGTGGTTACCGTAATCAATAATGTGGCTATCATTGCCCCTTTGAACACCCGCTGGCTCCAAAGGACTGTCTGCTGCTATGCCTGTAAACTTTGACCTTAACGATCTTTATGCCTTCCGTGCGCTGGTTGAATACAGTAATTTTCGGCTTGCCGCTGAGTCCATCTGCCTTTCTCAGTCAGCATTGAGTCGTAGGATAGAAAAGCTGGAATCCGCGTTAGGGATCAAGTTGTTCGATAGAACGACCCGGCGTGTCACGTTGACACTATATGGACGGACCTTTGCTGAACGCTCAGATCAGCTGCTGGCGAATGTTGAACTGGTATTAGCGGATATTAATAAGGTGAGTCAGGATCGTGTAGGGCTGGTCACCGTTGCCACTGTGCCCTCGGCAGCCTACTATTTTATGCCCGATGTTATCCGCCGTTTCCAGACACGCTATCCACGAGTGCGTGTGAAAATCATTGATAGTAGCGCTGGAAACGTCATTGAAGCAGTGGCCAGTGGTCAGGCAGACTTCGGCATCTGTTTTGCCAGAGATCTGCAAACCACTATCGAATTTATACCCTTGACGAGCGATGTCTACGTGGCGGCCTGCAGGCGGGATCATCCATTAGCCAATAAAAAAAATCTGACCTGGCGAGAGTTTTATCAGCAGGATTACATTGAGCTGGATAAGACCTCCGGTAACCGCCATCTACTTGATAAGATGCTGGATCACATCGTTCCTGAGCGCCCCAGTATCTGCGAAACCCGTCATGTGACCACCATGCTAGGTATGGTTGAAGCGGGTATCGGCATGGCTGCCGTACCCGCTATGTCGATGCCGATGTCAGAGCATTCAGTACTCACACACCTTTCACTCACTGAGCCGGTGGTAAAGCGTACGGTTGGCCTGATCAGGCGCAGTGGCCGTATGCAATCCTACATTGCAGCTGAGTTAGAGAAGCTGATCACTGAACAGTATCGTGTTGTTTAACCGGCAGTTCAGCCGTCACCGATCGCAATCCGGTAGCGCGCACAGTATCTTGCGCCTCAGCTGAAGAGAGGAAGTTGAGTAACGCTTTGCCCTCCTGCCCGTTTATTGCTTTGGCGGTCACCGCACCGGCAAAACGAGTAACGTATTGCACATCTTCAGGCAGTTCACCCACAAAGGTGACGCCCGGCACAGGTAGCAATTCACTCACTTGTTGGAAACCGACGGCATAATTGCCTTTAGCCACTTCGGATGCCACCGGAATGCGCTCTATCCTATGCGCTTTTGTTTTTACCTGGTCATCTATACCCAGTTTTTTAAACAGTTGGCTGCTGACATAGCGGCCGCTGGCACTGTCAGAATAAGCAATAGATTTGGCCTGCAAAAGGGCATTACGCAGATCTGCATCCGTTTTAATATTTAGTTTAGGCTCACCTTCTTTAACGACCATACCAATTGAAGAGTCGGCTAGCTCAACGCGCGAGCCCGGCTGAAGCCAGTTATCCTTCTCCAGGTTTTTTAGCGCATCACCGACCATAATCACCACATCCGCCTTCTCCCCGCGCGCCAGGCGCGCTGGAATCGCCTGAGGCGTTCTCCCCATCGAGGGGCCAGAGATCAAAATGATCTTGTCGCCGCTTTTTGCTTCAAATTGTGGGGCCAGTTTTTCTAGCGCCGCTTTAAATCCGCCCGAAATCATAACGGTGACATCTTTGGCCGCCGCTGAAAAACTAACGGAACTCACTAACAGCGTAATGAGAAGTGAACGATGTATTTTTTGCATGATGTTATTCCTGAACTAACCAGCGGTTTGAAGTGATAACGCGCTGCGACGGTATAAATAGAGGGTGGCCAGTAATGCACAAATCGCAGCAAAGCTCATCCAGTAGCCGGGTGAAGCTTTATCGCCGGTGTACTCAATCAGTGCAGTTGAAATGACTGGCGTAAATCCACCGAAAATAGCCGTAGCCAGACTGTAGGCCAGAGAGAAGCCTGCAACTCGCACTTCTACCGGCATAATCTCTGTTAATGCCGGGATCATGGCGCCGTTATACAGACCGTAAAGGAAGGAGAGCCACAACAACACTGACAGCATCATGGAAAAGCTGGGTGCTTCAGCAAGCAGGTTAAGTGCCGGATAAGCAGTCATCAGCGCCAGCATCGCCATGGTCACCAATACAGGCTTACGGCCATAGCGGTCTGACAGTGCTCCCCCAACCGGTAGCCAGAAGAAGTTTGATACCGCAACCAGCAGAGTCACCAGCAGGCTGTCAGAAGCGCTCAGCATCAGCACTTTTTTACCAAAGGTAGGGGCATATACGGTGATCAGATAAAACGCGGTGGTGGTCATGGCGACCATCAACATTCCGGCGATAACCACCTGCCAGTTTGCTAACAGCGTTTTAAACACGTCACGCATCGCCAGGTGGTTGCGGCGAGCAGTGAACGCTTCGGTCTCTTCCAGTTTACGGCGCAGAACAAAAATGAACGGAACAATCAGGCAGCCGAACAGGAAAGGCAAACGCCATCCCCACTCGCGAAGGGTGCTTTCTTCCATGGCCGCATTCAGTGCGAAGCCCATGGCCGCTGCCACCATAATGGCCACTTGCTGGCTGCCAGATTGCCAACTGGTGTAAAAACCTTTACGGCCGGGCGTGGCAATTTCTGCCAGATAGACGGATACGCCGCCTAACTCTGCGCCCGCTGAGAAGCCTTGCAATAAGCGACCACATAGCACTAAAAAGGGTGCCCAGAGCCCAATCGTTTGATAAGACGGAATGAGAACAATCAGGAATGTCCCCGCCGCCATGATCGACAAGGTAACAATGAGCCCTTTACGTCTGCCAACTTTATCAATATACGCGCCCAGCACAATCGCGCCGACCGGACGCATTAAAAACCCTGCGCCAAAGACCGCAAAGGTCATCATCAGTGAAGCAAATTCACTGCTGGCCGGAAAGAAAGTATGGGCGATATAAGTGGCATAAAACCCGAAAAGGAAAAAATCGAATTGTTCCAGAAAGTTGCCAGAAGTCACCCGCAGTATCGCACTGCATCGGGTTCGGGCCGTCATGGGTAGGTTAGAGGAATGCATGTTTATCTCCAGTTTGTCATTAGCGCTTTTACAGCGCCTGCTTCTGCAGACTGGATGAGCAAAACAAACTATATAAGCGCAATAAACTCATGGGTTGATGCGTTTGATGCATTAATCTGCGTTAACAAATTCATTAACAAGCTGCAACGGGCCTTTAACAGCCCCTCACTTCTTAGCGTTACTTTTTGAGGGCTAAAAACGTCATACGTATTTTGTGACAAGGCTCATATCTGGTGAGGATGAAAATGACGGCGGTCGGGAAACGTCGTTTTCGGAATCTTAAAATCGCCAGGAATGCGCTGCTGTTCACATTCCGTGCAAATAAAATTTCTGGCACCGCCTTCTTCGCTGCAAGAAAGATACGACGCGGTCAAATATTTCTCTTTTGTTGCTTTATTGGAAATAAATTGTTAATAGAAACACCCCATCACCTCTGAAATTCGGGATGCCGGGAAAGGAAGGAGTGTTTATTTACTTTTTATTAACACAATTAATCTTTAAATTTAACAAAACTGGGCATTGTTCACATTTTGATCACAATCATGCGAAAACCGGTGTCTCCTTCAGTTAATCTCTGAGTGTGAATTGAATACCAACCGTCCGCTCCCTACTGCAAAACATCATAAGAAAGGTATCGCAATGAAATTTAACCTCGCATTAGTCAGTGCATGTGTGGTTTCAGCATGCATGTTATTCACAACACCCTCTTTCGCCGCTAAGCCTTACGATATTGCCGTGGTCGCCAAAGTCACCGGCATTCCATGGTTTACCCGCATGGAAGTCGGCGTGAAAGAAGCCGCGCAAAAACTGGATGTCAACGCTTATCAAGTCGGCGGCTCCACTCCAGACCCGGCCCAGCAAGTCAAAGTGATTGAAGATTTGATTGCTAAAAAAGTCGACGCCATCATCGTGGTGCCAAACGATGCCAAAGTATTGGAGCCGGTATTAAAGAAAGCGCGTGACCAGGGCATCGTGGTATTAACCCATGAATCGCCGGACCAGCAAATTGGTCAATGGGATATCGAAACCATCGACAGCCAGAAATATGCTGAAGCCAATATGGACGAACTGGCAAAAGATATGGGTAGCAAAGGAGGGTACGCCATTTATGTTGGATCCCTGACTGTGCCGCTGCATAACGCGTGGGCGGATGCTGCGATCAAATATCAGAAAGAAAAGTACCCGGATATGCATGAAGTAACGTCTCGCCTGCCGGTGGCGGAAAATATTGATAAGTCATACTCCACCACGTTGGATTTAATGAAGACCTATCCCGACCTGAAAGGGATTATCGGTTTCGGTTCGCTCGGCCCGATTGGTGCGGGTCAGGCGGTTCAACAGAAACGCGCTAAAAATAAAATCGCCGTTGTTGGTATCGCTATGCCCGCTCAAGCTGCTCCGTATTTAATGCGCGGTGATATTAAGAAAGCGCTGCTGTGGGATCCGAAAGATGCCGGCTATGCCTTAGTAACGGTTGCTGATCAGCTATTGCAGGGTAAAGAAGTCACCAAAGATCTGACTATCGAAGGGCTGGGGAAAGCCGACGTAGATATGGATAAAAAAGTCATTCGCTTTAATAAAATTCTGGAAGTGACACCAGAGAATGCGAAATCACTTGGATTCTGATCAGGCTTTTTAATTCAGGTATATTCCGGAGACAGATTATCTCCAGCGCCACACCAGGCTAAGAGAAATAAATACGGCGTTGTATGTTGTGCCGTATTTAGATCTCGACTCAGACATGAAAATTTATACCCAAAATAATTCCAGCCAGGGCAAAGTTGCCAATGAGAAAATGTAACTCATTGATTCAATTAAAACTGTGCAGCCAACGCCCACTGGAATTATAAAGGATATGCTTAAGGATCGGTGATGAATACGCTTAATACGTCCCCTGCCCCTTATGAGGCCTTTATCAGCCTTGAAAGAATCAGTAAAGAATTTCCCGGCGTACTAGCATTAGACAATGTCAGCCTGACGTTAAATAAAGGCGAAGTGCATTGCCTTGCTGGTCAAAATGGCTGTGGCAAAAGTACCATCATTAAAGTCATTTCTGGTGTTTATCAGCCGGAAAAAGGCGCGGCCATTACGCTGGACGGAAAACTATTTCATACTCTTACGCCCCAGCTCTCTTCGTATTACGGCATTCAGGTTATTTATCAGGATTTGTCTTTATTTCCCAATCTGTCGGTAGCCGAAAATATTGCCATTCACCGTTATTTACCAGGCGGAGATTTTTGGGTACATCGCGAGGCAATGCGCAAAAAAGCGGTGGCAGCGATGCAACGGGTCGGAGTCTCTCTGGATCCGGATCGTAAAGTCGAAAAGCTGTCGATCGCCGATCGCCAATTAGTCGCCATATGCCGCGCTATCGCCGCTGACGCCAGTTTAGTGATTATGGATGAACCGACCGCATCGCTGACTCGTACTGAAGTGAATGGTCTGTTGCGCGTGGTGAATGAGCTCAAAGCCGCCGGTATCTGCGTGGTGTTTGTCAGCCACCGTCTTGATGAGGTGATGGAAGTGGCCGATCGCATCAGCGTGATGCGCGACGGCAAACTGGTTGGCACCTATCCGGCCAGCGAACTCGACAGTAATGAACTGGCGTTCCTGATGACCGGACAACGTTTTACCTACAGTCATCTGCCGCATCGTGCGCCAGCCAACGTAACGCCACTCCTTGAAGTCAGCCAACTAAGCCGCAAAGGTCAGTATCAGAATATTTCACTGGCGCTGCGCCAGGGTGAAATCACCTCGATTATTGGCCTGCTCGGTTCGGGCCGGACGGAACTCTGTCTGAGCCTGTTCGGCATGAGCCAACCAGATAGCGGAGAAATCCGCGTTAACGGCAATGTGGTGCAATTCCACAGTAACCGCGACGCCATCCGTCACGGCATTGCTTATGTGTCAGAAGACCGTCTGACGCAGGGTCTGATCATGGAGCAATCCATTTATGACAACACGCTGGTGTCCATTTTCGACAAGCTGCACACCGGCGCAGGATTAATGGACCATAAGAAAGCCGCAGCGGTGGTAAGAGACCTAATCCGCGATTTGAACATCAAAGTTTCGGATAGCCAGTTACCCGTTAAAACCCTTTCCGGTGGTAACGCGCAGCGGATCGCCATCGCCAAATGGGTAGCAACGCGACCCCATATTCTGATCCTCGATTCGCCGACCGTCGGCGTAGATATTGCCAACAAAGAGGGAATTTATCGCATCGCACGCGATTTGGCGGAATCTGGCATGGCGGTGCTGATGATTTGCGATGAAATTCCGGAAGCCTATTACAACAGTCATCGCGTGCTGGTGATGCGCAAAGGCGAACTGGTAGCGGAATTCGCGCCGCACCAAAGCAGCGAAGCGCAGATTGCGGAGGTGATTAATGGATAATAAATCTCTGTCGAAACTGTTTTCCCAGCACGAATTCTGGCTGGGATTACTGATTCTGCTGCTGGTGATTGGCTTAAGCGTAGGCACCAGTGAATTTATGACCCTGGGTAACCTGACTGACGTCGCCACCAGCTACGCCATTCTTGCCATTCTGGCCTGTGGACTGTTTGTGGTGTTAATTGCCGGGGGCATCGACATCTCCTTCCCGGCCATCACCTCAATCGGTCAGTACGTGATGGCCAGTTACATCATCCATCACGGTGGTAGCTTTCCACTGGCATTTGCCCTGTCGATGGGCAGCGGGTTGCCGCTCGGGCTGGTCAACGGTTTTCTGGTGTACTGGCTACGCGTTCCGGCCATCATTATCACCATTGCCACGTTAAACCTGTTTTACGGTCTGCTGGTGTATGTCACCAATGGCACCTGGTTATACGGGTTTCCCGACTGGTTTATGAACGGTATTAATTGGTTCTCCTTTACCGCCGCCGACGGCTACGACTATGGCCTGACTCTGCCGCTGCTTAGCTTGCTGGGCGTGATCATCGCCACCGGCGTGTTGATGAACCGCACACGCGTGGGGCGCCAGATTTATGCCATGGGCAGCAACCGTGACGCTGCGTCGCGTCTCGGCCTGAACATCCTGCGACTGCATTTTTATGTATACGGATTTATGGGATTGCTGGCGGGTATAGCGGCCGTGGTTCAGGCGCAAATCACCCAGTCTGTCGCGCCTAATTCCCTGCTGGGTTATGAGCTGACGGTGCTGGCGGCGGTGGTATTAGGCGGCACCAGCATGACCGGTGGCCGTGGCTCGCTGACCGGCACCATTCTGGGGGTAATGCTGCTGGCCTTCCTGCAAAATGGTATGACCTTGCTGAGCATTTCATCTTACTGGCATCAGGTTTTCAGCGGCGTGATCATTCTGGTCAGCATCAGCAGCACCGCGTGGAATGAAAAACGCAAACTGGCAAAGGGAATGTGACATGACAACCTTAAACCGCTTCTTTCCGGGCGATCGCATCATCCGCTTGCAGTTATTGATCATCGTCGCCGTTGCCGTGCTGTTCTCGTTCACGCTGGGCGGCAGTTTTTACAGCGTCGGCAATTTCCAGTCGATCTCCTCTCAGTTACCGATTCTGGGTATGCTGGCGCTGGGGATGGGTATCACCATGCTCACCGGCGGTATCAATCTTTCGGTCATTGCCGGAGCCAATGCCTGTTCGCTGGCGATGGCGGCCATTCTGGTGGCGCACCCGAACCAGCCAGAATATTTCGCGCTGGCGATGCTCGCGGGTCTGGTCATCGCTGTGCTCATTGGCGCGCTCAATGGCGCACTGATCGCCTATATCGGTGTTTCGCCGATTCTGGCGACCCTCGGTACCATGACGCTGATTGGCGGGCTGAATATTCTGCTAACCAATGGTGCTGTGATTTCCGGCTTCCCGGCAGCCATTCAATATCTCAGCAACGGCAGCCTGCTCGGCATTCCGGTTGCGCTGCTGTTATTCCTGCTGGTGGCGCTGCTGTTGTGGGTGTTACTGGAACATACCACGCTGGGACGCAGCCTCTATCTGATGGGTTCCAACGAACAGGCCACGCGGTTCAGTGGTGTCAATACCCACAAAGTTACTCTCGCGGTGTATGTGCTTTCCGCGCTGCTCGGATGGGGCGCGGCACTGCTGATGATGTCCAAATTCAACTCGGCCAAAGCAGGCTATGGCGACTCCTATTTGCTGGTGACCATTCTGGCTTCTGTACTCGGTGGAATTAATCCCGACGGCGGGTTTGGCCGGGTCATCGGACTGGTACTGGCGTTGATCGTCCTGCAAATGCTCGAGAGCGGCCTTAACCTGATGGGCGTTAGCAGTTATCTGACCATGGCGCTGTGGGGTTGCGTTCTGATCCTGTTTATCGCTCTGCAAAACAGAAAATCATAAGCGAAAGATTTTTACGAAGGGAAAAAACATGGCGACATATTTTATTGGAATAGACGTAGGAACCGGCAGCGCCCGCGCAGGCGTCTTCGATATGACCGGCCGCATGGTCGGCCAAGCCAGCCGTGAGATCACGCTGTACCGCCCGAAAGCCGATTTCGTCGAACAGTCTTCCGATGAGATTTGGCAGTCTGTCTGTAACGCCGTAAAAGACGCGGTTAATCAGGCAGATATCAATCCTATTCAGGTGAAAGGCATCGGTTTTGACGCCACTTGTTCGCTGGTGGTGCTGGATAAAGAAGGTAAACCGCTGACCGTCAGCCCTTCCGGGCGAAGCGAGCAGAACATTATTGTATGGATGGATCACCGTGCTATCACGCAGGCAGAACGCATCAATGCCACCGGCCACCGCGTGCTGGAATTTGTCGGCGGAATCATCTCACCAGAAATGCAGACGCCAAAACTGCTGTGGCTGAAGCAACACATGCCGACGACCTGGAGCAACGTCGGGCATCTGTTCGACCTGCCTGATTTTCTTACCTGGCGCGCCACGCAGGACACCACGCGTTCGTTGTGCTCCACCGTCTGCAAATGGACGTATATCGGTCACGAAGACCGCTGGGACTCGAGCTATTTCCGCCAGATCGGTCTGGAAGATTTGCTGGAAAACAACGCGTCAAAAATCGGCAGTGAAGTAAAAACCATGGGTGAGCCGCTGGGGCATGGATTAACTCAGCGCGCCGCTGCAGAAATGGGGTTGATTGCCGGTACGGCGGTCAGCGTCTCCATTATTGATGCCCACGCGGGTAGCCTCGGCATTCTGGGTGCCAGCGGCGTATCCGGCGAATCAGCGGATTTCGATAATCGCATCGCGCTGATTGGCGGGACGTCCACCGCTCATATGGCGATGTCGCGTAGCGCGCGCTATATCGGTGGGATCTGGGGACCATATTATTCGGCGATTCTGCCGGATTACTGGCTAAATGAAGGCGGACAATCGACTACCGGCGCGTTAATTGATCATGTCATTCAGTCACACCCGTGTTATCAGGATTTACTCAAACAGGGCAAAGACAGCGGCAAAACGATTTATGAAATTCTGAACGGTATTTTGCGCAACATGGCGGGTGAGCCAGAAAATATCGCGTTCCTGACCAAAGACATTCATATGTTGCCCTATTTCCACGGCAACCGCTCACCGCGTGCCAATCCAACACTGACGGGCACGTTGGCTGGCCTGAAATTGTCTCGCACGCCGGAAGACATGGCGCTGCATTATCTCGCCACCATTCAGGCGCTGGCGCTCGGCACTCGTCATATTATTGAAACCATGAACCAGAGTGGTTATTGCATTGATACCATGATGGCGAGTGGTGGCGGCACTAAAAACCCGATTTTTGTGCAGGAGCATTCCAACGCGACAGGTTGCGCAATGCTGTTGCCGGAAGAGAGTGAAGCGATGTTGCTCGGCAGCGCCATGATGGGCACCGTTGCAGCGGGTGTCTATGATTCGCTGCCGGAAGCCATGGCTGCAATGAGTCGCATTGGTAAAACCATCACACCACAGACCAACAAAATCAAAGAGTATTACGATCGTAAATACCGCGTATTCCACGAGATGTATCACGACAGCATGAAATATCGTGACCTGATGCAGGGGAAAACCGAATGAATGCGGAAGAAGAATTTACTCAGGCATGTCAGGCCTGGCAGACCTATAGCGAGGAATTACTGGCGTTACAGCGTAATCTTGATGCCGAAACCTGGCATCAGCTCCTGATGCTGGTTACCGGATGTCACGGTAAAATTGTTGTGACCGGTGTTGGCACCTCGGGCATTGCCGCGCGGAAAATCGCCCATATGCTGGCGTGCGTCGAACAACCGGCAGTGTACCTCAACGCTACCGATGCAGCCCACGGTGACCTGGGATTTATGCGCAACAACGACCTGATGATCCTGATTTCACGAGGCGGTAATTCTGAAGAACTGACGCGCCTGCTGCCGACGCTTAAAACCAAAGGCGTTGCTATCATCAGCGTGACGGAAAACCTGGACTCAGCGATTGCCGACGCCGCTACGCTGGTGGTGAAAACGCATATCCAGCGGGAGATCGACCCGCTTAATATGCTGGCTACCACTTCTATCGTGCTGGTGCTGGCGGTGTTCGATGCGCTGTGCTGTAACATCATGCTGCGTAACGGCTTCGATCAGCAGCGGCTGCTAAACGTCCATCCGGGCGGAAATGTCGGCAAAATACTGCGCGAACAGGATATGTGATCGACACCTTCATCCTGTAATTTCTTCCGCTAATAACATGCCAACACTACTTAATCATTTGAGGAGTGATACCCGATCGACATCACTCCATAAAACCGTTAATGCTGACTTCAGGCAGTGGTATTAATGTTGCGCCCAATTGCAGGGTTTGCAGGCAACTGAGGAATCGAATCCAGAATGCCGCTCGCCATCGATTGCTGATTATCTAATGTCTTTTTCAGTACTAACGTGCTTATTTTATTAGCCAGTTCCATGTTATCAAGGCCGGTAGCCAGTGATGTAATTTGTGATACATCCATCTTGCTCTCCTGATTAATACGAATATTGAGTACAAAAACAGTTTTTAAAAGCCTGAAAGGCTTATCGGCATTTGCACGCATTACTTTAACGTTCATTCATAAGGCGATTCCGCAGAATCGCCCCTCAAGCCACTCACCGCATTATGAATGTCTGCGAGGCCAGCACCACAACAAAGCTCAGCTGCAGCAGGCTGTAAGCCACAGCGGTACTGACGTGGTCAGAAATCAGCCTGATGAAATAGGGCATAATCGCGCAATGAATTGCGCCGCTACACTGTGTGCTCTCGGTAATTAGCCCCGTTAAAGAAAATCATGATCATCATCACAATATATAGAGTCGAACACGATTAAATAATGGACTCAATATTTGAAAACGCACGTCATTAATCTGATTAATAAAAAAAACCTTCACTAATTGGATATCAGCAGCCACACTGTCAACCAATTAATTTAGCCTGCAGAATAAACAGTAATATTGGGTATTTTTTATATGAATATTTCGCAATAATACACAACATTAATGCATATAGAAGAAAGCTTCATTTTTTGCGGATGGCTTATAAACAGTCCTTAACGCTATCAACACAGCTCTGTAGATGAGAGACATGCAATGTACTCTAACTCAATATGGATCATGTTAGAAAAGTCAGTCAATATCATCGGGCTAATATATATTAATGCGCTGATGGCAAAATACGTTGGCCCTGAAGACTATGGCAAAATAAACATTTCAACTTCTCTGTTTATATTTGTGCAAACGCTATCGTGGTTTGGCGGTCAGAACATCATCTTTAAACGCATGAGTGAAAAGAGTAAGTCTGGGATCGCATTAGCGATACACACACAAAATCAACGGCGATTTTTCTTTCTCCTGTCATCAAGCGCGGTGTTGATCTACCTCTACTTCTTCACTGACATCATTGTGTTTCTATTTGGTGTGGCCAACTGTATTGCCACTTACTACATTGTGATGGACTTCTTTTCCATCTACAACAACACGCAATTAAAATCAAAAATAAACACTATCACCAATGTGATCGGCTTATCTGTTGCCTTGTTGATTCGATTCTCTATTTCATACTTCAAAATGCCCGTGTACTACTTCACCATTCCTATTATTATCATCCCGCTCATACCTTATTTCCTGCGTCTTATCTATTTTAACTACACCACAAAAATAAATGAGAATCGTAAAGGCGCCGGAATGTATAACCGTCATATGTTATTCACCGGCGGTGCGCTGATTTTATCGAGTCTATCGGCTGACATCTATACGCAGATATCGAGCATTTTTTTGGCAAAAATCCTTTCTTACTCAAATCTGGGCGTGTATAGCGTCGCGTTAACCATAGGAGGTGCCTGGTCATTTATCGTATTGGCATTAATAACAAGCTTCTTCTCAAAGATATACAGTGAAAAAGATCAAATCACCGTTGAAATGCTACTCATTAAAATCAACCGAATTGTCATCTTGTGTTCGCTTATAGCGTTAGCTGGATTCTACTTTTTTGGTGAATACTTCATCCATTTACTGTATGGCGATAAGTATATGGATTCCGTGAGTATCATTCCCATCATTATCATCGGCACTATGTTCTCTGCATTAGGTACAATTTGTTATCGCTATATGATCAAAGAGTCCGGATACAGTTACCTGGCTAAAAAGATGTTTTTATGTTGTGTCTTAACCATACCGCTTTCATGGCTAATGATTAATTCCTTCGGCATTGATGGGGCCGCATACTGTTTTTTGATCGTTGAGATTATGTCTTGCACTTTACTCAATTACTTCTTCAGAAATAAAACCATCATCAAAATGCATCTTAACATTTTCAAACTGAGATAATTTTAATGAAAATGATAAAACACACAGTCAAATCAGCGTTAAAAATCAGCGCATATATGTACCCAGAATTTTGCGCTAAAACACATTACTATATTAAGTTCAAGAAAAAGCTGAACTTAACCAATCCAATCAATTTCAATGAAAAAATTCAGTGGCTCAAATTCAATGAGTTAAATGGCGATATTTATACCTTGTGCGCGGACAAGTATAAGGTTCGGGAGTATGTGATAGCGAAAGGGTGTGGTGAAATCCTGAATGAACTCTACGGCGTCTATGACGACCCAATGGATATCGACTACCGCGCATTACCCAATAAATTCGCACTTAAGTGTAACCATGGCGCAGGTTACAACATAATCTGTGATAGCAAAGCATCGCTGGACATTGAAAAAACCAACAAGCAACTCAGTAAGTGGTTGAAGCAGGATTTCTCCTCCCATTTCATTGAGCCGCAGTATAAGAAAATTGACCGTAAAATCTTATGCGAAAAATACATTGAGAATGAACGTGGTGGATTCCCAGAGGATTATAAATTCTACTGTTTCAATGGAAAACCTTATGCGGTAATGGTGTGCATGGAGCGAGAGAAAGGCACACCTAAATTCTACTATTTCGATATGAACTGGCATCCGCTTCCCTTTGAAGATACTGTTGAATTAATCAATACCAACAGCTATCCCAAAATGCCGGAAGGTTTCAATAACATGAAAGAGTATGCGGTTAAACTGGCCGCTGATTTCAAATTTGTTCGTGCTGACTTCTACCTTCTCAACGGCAAGGTTATTTTTGGCGAATTGACATTTACGCCCTCTGCGGGCCTCGATGTGACACTGCAGGAAGCCGATGCTATTTTAGGCAGCCAGCTAAAGTTGTAGTTTCAAAGTGATTGATTTACCAACTTTCGTAACAGGTGCGCATCAATGCGCACCCTACAAAAACCTCGCCAAACTGCCTAAGGGTCGCCATTGGTGGCTACCGATGCATACGCCACCCATCCCCTGCCTGCTACAGCGTCTATACTGATAAGTATGAATAAATAATCTGCAGATAACCGATATCAGAATGGTTACTGAATTTTTTGACTTATCTGACAACCACGGTTGTTGGCTTAATAAAAGGGAAAGTAATGCCATTATTATTTGATGAGTTATCTGGTGCTCCAACATGGGTGCCTGCTGTTATGCTTGTCACTCTATCACTCGCAATAGGATTTCTGGCGCGATTTATTCTCCTTAGATTTATTCGCTACTGGCAAAAACGTGACAGAAAACTGTTCAAGTCACTGGAAAAGCATCTGCGCGGATCGCTGTTTCTGTTTATCCCTTTATTGTTAATTAGTGCTGGGCTTAGTTATGTTAATATCCAGCCAGGATCCCTGAGCTTTATTACCACCACCGTTAATATTTTCATTATCTTATCCTTCTGCTCGGTGCTTATTCGATTGATCAATGTGGCGCAGGATATGCTATTTATTCGCTATGACATCAATCTTTCGAATAACCTTCGTGCGCGAAAAATTCGCACGCAGATAATGTATGTGAAAAAAGTCGCGATTGTCGTACTGGTGACATTGTGTCTTTCGCTAATTTTGCTCAGTTTCCCTGGCGTGCGAAAATTCGGCACGACCATTCTCGCCGGTGCCGGCGTTGCCGGTATAATCATTGGCTTTGCTCTGCAGAAATCGCTGGTTAACCTGTTCGCCGGGATTCAGATCGCCTTTACCCAACCGATAAAAATTGATGATGCTGTGGTGGTGGAAAATGAATGGGGCTGGATTGAAGAGATCAACCTGACTTATGTTGTGGTGCGTATTTGGGATCTGCGTCGTTTAGTTTTGCCCATCACCTACTTTACCGAAAATGCCTTCCAGAACTGGACGCGCAATAACGCCCAAATATTAGGCTCTGTTTTTCTTTACCTTGATTATTCGATGCCATTAGATCCTTTGCGTAAGCATTTTGAAAAAGTCCTCAGTGAAACCAAACTCTGGGATCAACAAACTCAGGTGCTTCAGGTTACGGATACCACTGACAAAACCATGACCATCAGATTATTGATGACGGCGCAGAATTCCCCCACCGCCTTTGATTTACGCTGTTACGTGCGGGAAAAGATGATTGAGTTTATTCAGCAAAATTATCCGCAGAGTCTTCCTCATGTGCGGGCGACATTGACTGATGCCGGGTTTAGAGAGGCGAGTCAATAAAGTTGTTGTGGAAAATCTTATACAGCACATGCTCAGCTAGTGCGTGATCGGCAGGTAACGCGGGATGGAGAAAGATAGTTTGTTTCTGCATCCCCAATCGCTGCATCAGCTTCTCAGATGGCGTGTTATGAGTACTGGTGAACGAAACGACCTCGGGAAGATGCAAAACATTAAACGCGTAAGCCAACGATGCCTGGGCGGCTTCTTTGGCGATTCCCTGCCCCCAGAACTTTTTATTAATACGCCAGCCAATTTCCGTGCAGGGAGAAAAATCGAAGCGATCTGGCTGCTGTGCTAAACCCACGCTGCCGACAAATTCGCCGGTGGCTTTCATCTCAACGGCCCAAAAACCCCAACCCTGGTTTGCACCAATCATCGCCTTAAATCTTGCAACGACGTTGTCGCTTTCCTGACGACTCAGCGTTTTCGGGAAATACTTCATCACTTCGGGATCGGCATTGAGTTCGGCAAAGGGTTGTAAGTCTGTTTGCTGCCATTGTCGGAGGATCAGGCGGTTTGTCTCTAACATGGTAAATTTTCCCTTAACGTTATCCGATTCCTTGAGTTTACCTAACAGCCTTCGCTATAAACAAATTACACGGCCCCTATCCTTTCATGAAAATCGATTTCACCGATCGCAGGCGTTGTAGCGGCAATTCCTGATAGTCTGCTGATGTCATGTTCATTTTAAAAGGAGCATCAGTAATGGCAGCAAAAGAACACTATTATCAGGTCACGGTGCGCTGGACCGGCAACCGCGGCAACGGCACCGCATCTTATACCGCTTACGATCGTAACGCGGAGCTGATTGCCGCTGGCAAAGAGACGATAGCGCTAAGCGCCGATCCAGCGTTTCGCGGGGATGCCACGCGCTGGAATCCGGAAGAGTTATTGCTGGCTTCGGCCTCGGCATGCCACAAATTGTGGTATCTGCATTTATGTTCTGACGCCGGAATTGTGGTGGAAGCTTATGAAGATTCAGCAGAAGGGACAATGATTGAGGGCACGCGCGGTCGGTTTACCAACATCACGTTGAAACCGCGCATTGCGCTGCGCGATCCGGCGGATGCGGACCGCGCGCGTGAACTGCATCATCAGGCCCACGAAGCCTGCTTTATTGCTAACTCGCTTAACTTCCCAGTGAACTGCGAACCCGAGTTCGTGTAATTCAGGCCGCGCCGGCCAGCGACGGTTGCCACAAGCGCACGCCATTGCGTCCGGCGCGTTTCACCTCATACAGCGCTTCATCGGCATGCCGCAACCAGTGACGTATGGATTCTGCATGCGCTGCCGATGCAATACCTATACTCACCGAACAACGAAACTCCGCCGATGCCGGTAAACGCACCTGCGCAATCTTTTCCTGCAAACGTTGGGCCAGCGCCACCACCGATTCGTCGCTGGCATGATGCACAATCACGCCTAGCTCATCGCCGCCAAAACGCGCCGGAATATCCTGCAATCCCACATGATTCCGCAGCAGCGATGAAATTTCCGCCAGCAGGAAATCCCCCGCCTCGTGTCCCCACGTATCGTTTACCGATTTGAAATAATCGAGGTCTATAAGCAGTAAATAGCCAGCGCTGTCGCCACGACGCGTGCTGAGAAATTCGCTCTCCAGCCGACGTTCAAACAAGCGACGATTGGGAATCCCCAGACCGGGATCCATCAGCGCAATGCGCTCCAGCTCGCGGTTGCGTTTGCGCAGTTGCCAGGTGAGATTGTACGAGGTGACGCTGAGTACCAGCATGTAGCAGGTTGCCAGCGGCAGGCTCAGCCAGACGGTTCGCGTGCTGAACGCCAAATCAACGCCTGCGCCATCCACCAGCCATACCAGCACAAAGGCGCAGAGAAATGCCTGCATCGCTGCAATCAACTGGGCAGCACCGCCCGCTGCATAGCGGTCCGAGGCCAACACCGCCATGATGACAAAGGAAGGCAGCGGACTCAGCGCCATCAGCGCTACCCAAATGCCACCAAAGGCGGCATCAAGGGTTAAGTTGTGCCGCTCGGTGGCGGTGGAATCTTCGGCCCGCAGCGCGCGCTGATAAGCCAGCCACGGCCAGAGAAACGCATTCACAAATAACAGGGCGCTAAACGCCAGGCCACGATCCCGCTCCATCAGTACTGAGAGAATCGGGAAAAAACATAAAATCGTGCCGAGCTGACGCATGATAAACATGCGGCGGACGAAGCGTTGGGAGCGCCGCTTCAAATGGCTATCGTCAGGTGAGTAGTAGTTCATGCAGGGAAAGTATCAGGACGACAAGAATTGCAGTTTAACGGGAAATATCGGCGGCAGATCGCTTTATTTTAAGAATATTTACCTTGCATTTCTGCGGCCGCAAAAAAGTATTGTAAGCTGACCCAAAGAAAGACCGTGGAAGTAAATCTGGAGCTACTTCCACGCTGTTTTTCTAACGTGCAGCACCTTGCAGGCGGAACTGCGACACCAATCGCTCCAGCATCAGCGCCTGCTCTTCCAGGGAGTTCGCCGAGTGCGAAGAGGCGCTCACCAGCGTGGCGTTCTGCTGCGTGGTGGTATCCAGCTCACCCACCGCACGGGCAATTTGCTCGATTCCGCGGCTCTGTTCATCCGACGCCGCGGAAATCTCTTCCATAATTTGATTCACACGCGCAATGCTGCCGAGAATCTGATCCATGGTTTCACCGGCGCGCGCCACCTGCTGATGGCCATTGCTGATGCGTCCGACCGATTCATTGATCAACTGTTCGATGTCTTTCGCCGCCCCGGCGCTGCGCTGTGCCAGATTGCGCACTTCGCTGGCGACCACGGCAAAACCGCGTCCCTGCTCGCCGGCACGCGCGGCTTCTACCGCCGCGTTCAACGCGAGGATGTTGGTCTGGAACGCGATGCTGTTAATCACGGCGGTGATATCGGCAATCTTCTTCGAGCTGTCAGAGATTTCGCCCATGGTGTTCACCACATCACGCACCGCGATGCCGCCTTTGTTGGCGTTGTACGAAGCTTCCGCCGCAATCTGACTCGCCTGTCGCGCATTGGCGGCGTTGTTTTTCACCGTGGCGGTGAGTTGCTCCATGCTGGCAGCGGTCTCCACCACCGCCGCCGCTTGTTGTTCGGTGCGTGAAGACAAATCGAGGTTGCCTTGATTAATGGCGCTGGCCGCCTGCGATACACTGCTAACGCTGCTCAGCACATCGCCGATCATGCTGCGCAGCCGTTCGTTCATGCGTCCCATCGCCGAAGTCAGCTTGCCGAGTTCATCATGCCGATCGGTGGCAAACTGCGAGCTGAGATCGCCATTGGCGATGCGCTCCGCCAGTTCGAGGTTATGGAATACCGGACGCGTGATCTGACGAATGATGTACCACGCCACCAGCACGCCGAACAAAATCGCCAGACCACCAATCAGCAGCGAAATTGCCGCCGAGCCGTTGGCCAGTTCATCGTTACGCGCTTTGACGATGGTAATAATCTGTTTGATCGCTGCACTGCTCTTGTCGCCCGCCACTTTGACGGTGTCTTCCGCCGCACGCAGCTGGCCATAGGCATCCGCCGCTTGCAGACTCAGGCTTTTGAATTTCTCAGTGTCCTGCCACAGTGCGGTGAATTCGCCCTGCTGTTCCGGCGGCAACTGCGCCAGCAGCGCTTTCATGCCTTGATCCGCCTGCTGGAAATGATTCTCCAGCGTTTTACGCAGCGCATCGCTGACGTTAAAACGCAGCGCCCAGGCTTCTTCGCGCACATTGCTGATAGCGAACAGCTGCTGGTAAATTTGATAGGTAAGTTCAGGATTAGTAACAGGAGTGCGAATCAGTTGGGTGTAGCGCGAAGTCATGTCTTGCTGGCTTAAAACATCAAGTTGCGAGCGCAGGCTATTGAGTTGCTGCGTGGCTTGCGTCATCGCGCCAATGCTGTTCTGGAAACTGGCGAGGTGCGTTCCCAGTTCATCCACTCGCGCTCTGGCACCTTCCGACCATGAAAGTTGCTTCGCATCGCTGGTGAGTTGCTGCGCATGCGTGACGTAATTCGCCATCACCTGGCCGGATTTGTCGTCCCCATAAAGATATTTGAGGCGGTTAATTTTGGCCTGGAACACTTCAATGTTGATGTCATAAATCAGGTTGGTTTTCTGATAGATGTCATGAATGGCGTTAAAGCGCTGCACGCTTAATCCGGTTGCCAGCGCCACTAACAACAGCACGATGCCGAATCCTGCCGACAGCTTACGCGTGATGCGCACATTACGTAATCGGGATACCAGCCCCATCTTCCCTGCTCCTGCGTTAATTATTTTTGTATGGTTTGTAAGGGAGTTATCGGAGGGTTGCGGGAAATGTTTATTTAGGATGGTGCAAAAAGTGATTGCAGGATGTGACGTGCTATTGAGAGCAGTACGCAAAATTTAGGGGCAAACCTGTTGTGCTAACTTGCTGAAACCTAAACGGGGTGGTAACCCCATCACCCACGACTTTACTTTTTTTCCTGACTAACCCAAACCAGCTCGTCAGCAAAAGTTTGCTCTATTGGTAAGCATTTCACATTAAAGTATGTTGTAACTATATGAGCTAAAATCTACGTTTGTCGAAAATATTGGTCTGGCTTGCTTTAAAATTCAATGCTATCAGCAGTTTGTGTCTCTGCGAAGATGGCGATTTCAGGATGAACTCGCCTGCGGAAAAGCGCAGGCGTTAATGGTTTTACCAGCGTGTCGCTTGCATATCGATAACGAAACGATATTTCACATCGCCCTTCAACATGCGCGCGAAGGCTGTTTCGATCTCTTGACCGGCAATCACTTCAATATCGGCAGTAATATTATGTTTGCCGCAGAAATCCAGCATCTCCTGAGTTTCCTGAATGCTGCCAATCGATGAGCCGCTAATGCTCAAACGACGATTTACCATAGGCGTCACATTTGGAGACTGGTGCGGTTGCTCCGGGATGCCAACCAGCACCAGGCGACCGTTGGTTTTCAGCGTGGCAAGGTAAGGATCGAGATCGTGCGGAGCCGAGACGCAGTCTACGATGAAATCCAGTGAAGTTTGCGCGGCGGCCATCTGCCCGGCGTCACGAGAAACCACCACGCGCGTCGCACCCAAGCGCAGCGCATCTTCACCTTTGCCGGGTGAAGTGGTGAAAAGCGTGACTTCCGCGCCCATTGCGCTCGCCAGCTTAACTGCCATATGCCCTAATCCGCCCAAACCGACTACGCCGACTTTATCGCCGGCTTTTACGTTAAAGTGACGCAGCGGCGACCACACGGTAACGCCCGCACACAGCAGCGGTGCAACGCCAGCCAGTGGCAAGGTTTGCGGTACGGACACCACAAAGTGCTGATCGACCACCACATTCTGCGCATAGCCGCCCCACGTGCTGTCGCCGGTGTATTTGTCGATGCCGTTATAGGTCGCCACAAAGCCGGCTTCACAATATTGCTCTTCTTGCTGCTGACAGAAATGGCATTCGCGGCAGGAATCGACCATTACGCCGACGCCAACTACATCACCGGCTTTGAAATTCGTTACGTCCGCGCCGGTTTCAACAACGCGTCCGACAATTTCATGTCCCGGCACCAGCGGATAGCGGCTGACCGCCCATTCGTTACGGGCCATGTGCAGATCCGAATGGCACACACCGCAATACAGAATTTCAATTTTGACATCCTGCTGTTGCAGCGGTCGCAATGCAATCTGGCCTGAAGAGAGCGGTTGGGCCGCGTCGTGCGCGACTAATGCATTGATTTTCAAAGGGCCTCCGAAATGAGTTGGCTTTGGCTAGCTGAAGGCGGCAGACTATAGTGAACATGGTGCAAAATTGATAGTAGTTACCTTTTGGTAACCATTCAGGAGACGAGAACTATGCCCGCGATGGTAGACGGTAAACTGTTTTTTTATGCGGATTCGCCGCCGCGACGGTTAATGGATCTGTTTTCGGTGAAATGGAGCAGCATGGTTCTGCATGCGCTCTATCATTGGCCTAACCATCGCGCGCGCACCGGCGAGCTCCAGCGCAGTCTGCAAGGAATTTCGAAGAAGATGCTGTTTCAGACGTTGAAAGAGCTGGAGCAGCGCGGGCTGATTGCGCGTCACGTTTATGATGTGGTGCCGCCGAAAGTCGATTATCGCCTAACACCGCTCGGCATGACGTTCGCGGCACCGATCGAGCAGATGTATCAATGGGGGCTGGAGAATCAGGCGGCGCTGGATGAGATGGAAGCCCACTTTCGCGCCGCTACGGACGTGCCATCAGCCGCGCCACACATTCCCGATCGTGCTGCTGACGCGGATTAAACACCACCAGGCTTAAACCCGGTTTACCTTCAACCGCAAAGGTGCTGTATTCCATCTCAAGCACGCCTTCGTCCGGCAGCCACAGCTGTTTAATACCTTCGCCATGCTGACTCACTTCCTGTGATTGCCACAGCTGGCGGAAGGTGTCGCTCATCTCGCACAGCTCCTCCACCAGCGCGCGCACATGCTCGCTGGCGCCGGTGCGCGCCACATCTGCGCGGAAGTTGGCCACCATGCCGCGTGTCACTTTATGCCAGTACGGCAGACGCTTTTTCATCTCCTCGTTACGAAACATCATCAGCAGGATATTGCGCTGGGCAGGCGGCAGTTCGGCGTAATCGACAAACACTTTGGTTGCCGCACGGTTCCACGCCACCACTTGCCACTCTGCGGTTTTGACCAGCGCTGGCGTGTTCTCCATGCTGTCGAGCACGCGCTGCAGCGATGGCGAAACATCCACGCCCGCCTGCCATGTCACGCCAGGCAGACGATTTTGCGCCAGCAAAAACAGATGATCGCGCTCGGCGGCGCTCAGCTCTAATGCGCGGGCTAAGCGTTCCAATACTTCTTCCGATGGCGCGCCGCCTCTGCCCTGCTCCAGCCATGTATACCAGGTAGTGCTGACACACGCGCGCACCGCCACTTCTTCCCGGCGCAGGCCCGGCGTGCGGCGACGAAGTAGGGTGTAACCAAGTTTCGCCGCATCCAGCCGCTGGCGACGTTCACGCAGATAGTTGCCGAGCTGGTTGTCATCTTGGGGAGTCATGCCTTTATCCTGTTAGTGCGTATACCTGTATAAGCTCACGACTTTTCGTCGCGTTGCAGACTTTTATGATAGTGCTTCAACTTTGAAAAAGTGGAGCACCAATATGCGAATTTTTGTGACCGGGGCGAGCGGCTTTATCGGTTCCGCCATTGTAAAAAAACTGCAGGCGCGCGGTTATCAGGTGCAAGGTCTGGCGCGCAGCGAGGCTTCCGCAGAAAAACTGCAGCAGCAAGGTGTGCAGGTAATTCACGGCGATCTGCAAGATCTCGACGGCCTGCGTAAGGCGGTCGAACAGAGCGATGGCGTGATCCACGCAGGATATATTCATGATTTCAGCCGCATGGATCATGCCGCCGAGGTCGACCAACGCGCGATTCTGGCGATGGGTGACGTATTGGCAGGTTCAGATCGCCCGCTGATTGTCACTACCGGCACCGCGCTGGTGTCGCCGGGACGTCTCGCCACCGAACAGATTCAACCGGCAGCGGGGGCGCATCCACGTTCCAACTCCAACGTCGCCGCGCTGGCGCTGGCCGACAGCGGTGTGCGCGTGGCGCTGGTGCGTTTACCGCTAACCGTACATGGCGCAGGCGATCACGGATTTATTCCGATGATCATCAATATGGCGAAGGAAAAAGGCGCAGCGGTGTATGTCGGCGAGGGTGAGAATCGCTGGCCCGCGGTGCATCGCGATGATGCCGCTGAACTGTTTTGCCTCGCGGCTGAAAAAGCTGAGCCGGGCGCGATTCTGCATGCAGTGCAGGAAGAAGGGGTGCCATTCCGGCAGATTGCCGAAACCATCGGCACCGGATTATCACTGCCGGTGAAAAGCCTGACGCTGGAAGAAGCAAAAGCGTGGTTAGGCTGGATGGCATTTTTCGCCTCTACCGATAATCCGTCATCCAGCGCGTGGACACGTCAGACGTTTAACTGGCAGCCGAGCGGGCCGGGGTTATTGCAGGATATGCGCGAGGCGGGATATTTCAGTGAGTGAACCCGTGATGAGTTCTCAAGATCATTGACTTAAAACGCTAAGAGAAATATTTACCCACATCATCACGCTGATGAATAACAGCGAGCACTTCAATTCCACCGGGCACCAGACGATAGAAAATCATGTGGGAGCCGCTAGGGAAACTCAAAATATTCGGGCCAAGTTCGTCACGTTTACGGCCTGTGCCCGGATTTTTATCTAAATGACTCAAGGTGTTCTGCATACCCTGAACATAGATTTGCGCTGTCATTGGCCCATACGTTTTATGCGAATGTGCATTGATGTCTCTGACCTGCTTTCTTGCTGGTCCGGTAAAAATGACGGTCATCCCTGGGTTTACTCCCCGGCAGATTTGATTTCTTCAGCAGTCAGTGGACTAAAAACATCTTCCATAGTGTAAACATCGCCTTGCTCGGAAGCAGCAATAGACTCGGTAAGCATATTGCGAAGATTCTCCAGCTTATGTGCTTCCAGCGCGTTGTAATCGTCCACTGACATAATGACAAATTTTGGATTGCCATTTTTGGTAATGCCGACAGGCTCGCGTGTCGCTTTGTTGAGAACTTCGCCAAACTGGATTTTGGCTTCGCTGGCTGTAAAGCTATACATAATCCCACCTATTTTGGTCAAATCGTACCGATTCGTACCTATATTAGTTCTCGCGATGCTCTATTACAATCACAACTTGGACCATTGTCGACACCTCCAAAACATCAGCCAAACGGCACTTCGCGCGCCAAAATGCGGGCGATCACGTTAAGCGCGCCTTCGTCATTGTTGCTTTCGGTTCTGTAACGCGACACGGCGCTGACTGGCGCGGCGGCGTTCGCCATTGAGAAGCTGTAGCACGCCTGACGCAACATTTCGATGTCATTGGCGCTGTCGCCTATCGCCACCACTTCACAATCATCAATGCCCCATTTTTCCTGCAGCAGCGCGATGCCATGCGCTTTGTGGCAGCCGGGAATGATCAAATCCACAAACCCAAAACCGCTGGAAACCGGATGCATGATGTTTTCAATCGCGCCCAACTCAGCGTGCAGACGTTCCATCAAGGCATCAACGCCTTCGTGCGCCAGATTCAGCGAGAACTTAAAGATGGTGTCGTCGATATCGTAGAGATTGTCGCGCTTTTCCAGACGATGATAGTGATTCGCCAACATGGCAATCACTTCGTCGGACATTGAGGTGTGCACGTACGCGCCGTTGCGGCCACAGACTACGGTGCTGATGTCCGGCTCTTTGGCGAGGATGTCGAGAATTTGATGTACGCGCTCCTGCGCCAGTTCGCCGCAGAAGATCTCTTCATTACTGTCAGAAACCCAGGCGCCGTTTTCCGCAACAAAAGCGATCTCGTCTTTGATATCAGGAAAGTAGCGCAGCAACTGATAATACTGATTGCCGCTGGCGACCACGAAACGAATGCCCTTCTCTTTCAGCAACGCATACTGACGCGCAAAGCGCTGCGCGTTGTATTGTTTGTTGTCATCGAGAAAAGTGCCATCCATATCCACCGCAATCATCTTCACTGCCATTTTGCTCTCCCGTTTGCTCATTCGGCTCAATAAAGTTTTGTTAAGCTTACTCGCGGTGTGGATTATTGAGAATGTGAATAATGAGTTTGTTAACCGCTTTCAGAGATTTCCAGTCCATCTTTTACTGTAAATCGGCGCCTTTTTCCCTGATCCAGGCACAAAACATCGCCGCCATCTCTTGCGCGTAAGCCTGAATCTCAGCTGGCGTGCGCGGCGATTCGGAAAAATGTTTCCCAACATTGCCCAGCGTACTGTTCAATAAATCTGCGGTGCGCGCCCGTTCGTCATCCTCTGAATGCGGTAATACTTCACGCAGAAAATCACTGATGACGTTTTCACCCGCCGCGCGCGCTTCCTGCACTTCCGGTGCATCACGATACAAAGGTGCGGCGTCATTCAGCGCGGTGCGCATCGCCGCCTCTTCACATTCCGAATGCAAAAACGCCAGTGTGAGATCGTGCAGTCGTTGACGAGGCGTGTTGGCGGTATTGCGCAGAATCGCACCTAACAAATCGCTAGTGCGTAGCCACTCTTCGCTTTGTAATCGGAAAAGAATAGCTGCCTTATTGGGAAAATATTGATACAGCGATCCAATACTGACGCCCGCGCGTTCCGCCACCCGCGCCGTGGTGAAACGCGTGGCGCCTTCCAGCTCCAAAACCTGAGTAGCCGCCTGCAAAATGGCGGAAACCAGCTCGCTGGAACGCGCCTGCCTGGGTCTTTTTCTCTCTGAAATCTTAATGTTACGTGGTTCAGTCACTATCATCTCCTGAACACGAATAGTGAAATGCGAATGATTCATCGTATTCTGTTGGCACAGCAAAATCCATTTGTCTGCACGGAGAACAACATGAATACCTTAACCTCTACGCCACTGGCGCCGCTGCTGAATTACCTGTTTGAGCTGGCCGATAATATGGCGCATCCAACCAATAATGCCTTCAGAACCATGACTGACGCCGAGCAACATCGCCTGCTACACAGCAAAACCGATTACCTGGAACTTTATGGACATCTAAAAGAGGTGCCGTTAGCGGTATCACGTGAAACCGGCAAGTTGCTGTATATGCTGGCGCGCAGCAGCAATGCCAAAACCATCGTTGAATTTGGCACCTCATTCGGCATTTCCACGCTGCATCTGGCGGCGGCGCTGCGCGATAACGGCGGCGGTAACATCATCACCTGCGAGTTTGAACCGGGGAAAGTGGCGTTAGCTCGTAACCATTTCGCCGATGCCGGCGTCAGCGATTTGATTGAGGTGCGCGTGGGCGATGCGTTGCAGACATTGAGCCGCGATCTACCGGCCACCATCGATATGCTGGTGCTGGACGGTGCAAAAGCGATTTACCCGGAGATTGTAACGTTGGTGCAGCCGTTTTTGCGTCCCGGCGCGCTGATTGTTGCCGACGATGCCGACTTCAGCCCGGAGTATCTGGAGCTGATGCACAGTAATCGTGGTTTTATGTCGCTGCCGTTTAACGATGGGGTTGAGGTGTCGATGTGGGTTGGGAATGTGTAATTATGAAGGTCGCCAGGAATGGCGACCTGACTAATCAGTTAAACCATGGCTGGAACGGGTCGGGGAATTCCACCCAGTTATCGGGTCCGAGCGCCATTTCCTCATCGGTTAACAGTGCCTGTTCCAGTTTGCTACGCAGCGCGTTTTCATCCATTTCTATGCCGATAAACACCAGTTCCTGTCGCGCGTCGCCGCTGCCGTCAACCCAGTTCTCTAAGATGTAGCCAAGGTTTTCCGCATCTTCCGGCCAGCGATCTTTTGGCACGCTGGCCCACCACATGCCGGCTAAACCCTGACGCGATACGCCGCCTGCCTGCGACCATGAACCGGCATGACGCGGACGGCTGGCAAGCCAGAAGTAGCCTTTGGAACGCACCACTCCGTGCATCTCATTTTCAATCAAGTGAGCAAAGCGCATCGGATGGAACGGACGACGCGCGCGGAACACGAAGTTACGAATGCCGTACTCTTCGGTCTCGGGCGTGTGTTCTCCACGCAACTCCTGCAGCCAGCCCGGCGCCTGCGCGGCGGCATCAAAATCAAACAAACCGGTGTTGAGCACCTGATCCAATCCCACTTTGCCGAATTCAGAGGTGATAATGTTGGCGCGCGGATTGAGTGACGTCAGGATTGCCATCAGCCGCGCTTTTTCCGTCTCGTTAATCAGGTCAGTTTTGTTAAGAATCAGTACATCGCAGAACTCGATTTGATCGACCAGCAAATCCACCACCGTGCGCTCATCCTCAGCGCCCAATGATTCTCCACGCGACTGAATGCTCTCATTCGATTCATAGTCACGCAGGAAGTTAAAGCCATCGACCACCGTCACCATGGTGTCGAGCGAGGCAACTTCAGACAGACTCTGCCCCTCTTCATCGGCGAAGGTGAAGGTCTCCGCCACCGGCAACGGTTCAGAAATGCCTGTCGATTCGATCACCAAATTATCGAAGCGGCCATCTTTCGCCAGACGATTAACCTCCAGCAGCAAATCTTCACGCAATGTGCAGCAGATGCAGCCGTTACTCATTTCCACCAGCTTTTCGTCGGTGCGCGACAGCTCTGCCCCGCCCTCGCGCACCAGCGCGGCATCGATATTCACTTCCGACATATCATTGACGATCACCGCCACACGACGCCCTTCGCGGTTATTGAGAATATGATTGAGCAGCGTGGTTTTACCTGCGCCGAGAAAGCCGGAAAGCACGGTGACGGGAAGTTTTTTGAAACCATCCTGATTTTGGGTTAATGCTGACATAGCAACTCCTCTGAATGACAAGGTTCACAAGACGTATAGGCATACGCGCAATGATGTTTTTAGTTATGTTATAACATAACAATTAACGTTGTCATTGAGGAATGTTGAGCGATAGGATTGGTCGCCATGAATGGCGACCTTACGGCGACGGGGAAACCTGCGATTACTGGTTGTCGGGATAACTCAAATCGATGGCGTTATCCGGCAACTTAGTGAAGTTTTTAACGATGGTGCGGAAATCCGCGTTCGGTTTGAGATCGGCAAACTGCTGCGGATAGAGATCTTTCGCCAGAATTTCCATGCCGATGATGTTGTACGGATGATTATAGAAGTGGTGATACACGCCATATACGCGGCCCTGTTTCACCGGCTCGATCTGCGCCAGGCCGGTGCGCTTCAGCAGCGTCTGGAAGGTGGCTTTCACTTCTTCCGGCTGCACGCCATAACCAAACGGCAACACATTGGCGTTTGGACGTTTCGATCCGGTCATGATGTAGACATCCGGTTTCATGGCGATGATTTTTTCCAGCGCCACAAATCCGGCATTGCCCGGCAGCAGTTCAGAGCCGATATTTTTGCCGCCCACCGCTTCCACCAATCCGCCCCAGCCATTGTGGCTGTGCGTAAAGCAGCAGTTGTCGCTATTCCCGGCTATCGGCTCGATAAACACCGTTGGCTTCTCTTTTACTTGCGCCACGCCTTGGGTGATGCGCGTGAATTTCTGCTGATAGAAATCGGTATAAGCCCTGGCCTGGCTTTCGCGGTTCAACACTTTACCGAGCAGCGTCACGCTCGGCGCGGTGTTCTGCGCGGGATGCAGTTCATAATCCAGGAACACCACCGGAATATGCAGATTTTGCAAGGTGCTGAGCACGCCCGATTGCTGTAACGCCGGTTTGGCGCGCAGTTGCGCAATCATCAAATCAGGTTTCTGCGCCAGCACGCTTTCGAGATTGACCTGGCCCTGATCGTTAAAACCCATATCGACGATTTTCGTCGCTTCCGGCCAGCGCCCTTTCAGTACATCCCAGGTTTGCGTGTCCTGCTTTTTCGGCAGATTATTCCACGCCACCACGCGCTTAAACGGATCGTCGCGATCCAGCAGCGCCAGCGTCAGAATGTCGCGCCCATCCTGCAATATGATGTGCTGCGGCTCTTTGTTGATGGTTTGCGTGTTGCCGTCCATGTCGGTGACGGTCAGCGGATACGTGGAGGCAGCCGCCGCCGTTGAAGCCAGTAATCCCATTGCCAAAAGCAGGCGCGTTTTCATGCCAAAACTCCGTGGTAAAAAGAATAGTTATTATTATCAATTACCTTAACACAACCTTAAGTGGCGAGAATAAACGCCACTTCAATCAGTTGTAACAGAGTTTTATGCGGATGCTGTTAGGTGAAATCAGAGAGTTTTTGTCCGGAAGTGATCAGTTCCTGCAGCAGCATCTGGCGACGCTCCTGCGGCGTATCGCGGCTGACCATAAAACAGATTGCCGCCACAGCCTGACCGCTGCGCGAACGGATCGGCGCCGCCATACAGCAGGTGAAGCTTTCCGATAATCCTTCGGTCATGCAATAACCGAGTTTTCCGGCGTGATGGATTTCATCAAGAAACGCCTGCTTATCGAGGATTTGGCCGCTGGCGAGGCGATAATCCTCCTCCGGGATTAGATCCAGAATCGCGCTGTCCGACCAGTTACTCAGCAGCAAACGCCCGGTCGCGGTCCAGGTAATCGGCACACGCACGCCGATATCCGAAGTGATTTTGAACGGATGCGCATTGCTCTCAGAGAGCACCACGGTGTATTTGTTGCCCTCCAGCATGCAGAGCTGCACGGTTTCACCGTGGCGCGCCACAATCTCCACCATGAGTTGATGCGCCCGACGGATCAGATCGTTATGCGCCATATAATCCGCACCGTAATAGTGCATCTCACGGCCAAAGAACACTGCGCCTTCGGCATCCAGCTCCACCAAACCGGCTTCACTTAGCAGGCTGACTAATTCATAGATGCTGGAACGAGGTGCGCCGGTGGCGTCGATCAACGCGCGCATCGACATCGGCTGACGTGCGCTGTGCAACTGCCGAAAGATATCAATAACCCGGTCAACTCCGCGCGCCCGCGAGGGTTTTTCGTCCGGCATAAACTCACTCCTTGATGGCATGGGTACAACAGCTAAAGGCAATGAAAGAAGGGCATGATACACCGCGCATCGGCTTTTACCCATCCCGGATTAAATAAATATTAATTACCTGCCATTAATTAGCACGATCAATTTTGGTGCCTCATTATGGCGCAATACGCTCACTCAACGTTTATAAAACTACGATAACGATCACACTCCAATATAAACACAGACAAAAGTGAATTTTATTTTGCGATCCCGACGACATCACAAAAAATTAAATCGCTGTGCACATATTGCAAAAGAAAAATTCCTGTGCAAATCTTGCCCTATCCAGTATTGCAGATAGCAGTCTGGTATATCAGACAACACAGTAAGCAGATTTTCGCTGCAACAGGAGCAGAAAGGGATGACGATTAAACGTTATGGCGTAGAAGGCGGAACCGGTACCGGCGGGCAGAAACTGCCGTTTGCCCGCGCGGTTGAAGCCGATGGCTGGCTCTACATCTCCGGCCAAACGCCGATGCGCGACGGCGAAGTGGTGGAAGGTGGCATCATCGAACAGACGCAGCTGGCGTTCGAAAACTGTCTCACCATCATGCGCGAAGCCGGTTATCGCGTCGAGGATGTGGTACATGTCACGGCGGTATTAACTGATGCGCGTTATTTCAGTTCATTTAATAAAGTATTCAGTGAGATATTTAGCGGAAATCCCCCGGCGCGGATTTGTAGCGTGCAGGATTTAGTCGTCGACTGCAAAGTCGAAGTCGATATGAAATGCTTCCGCGCCGATCGTAAATAAATATTACGGTTAAAACAGGCTGGCGAATGTTTACTTTCTCCGCCCACACCAGGACAGCCTGTTATTAATTGATGCCTTTCTATTTTGCTGTGAAATAACGGTATTACACCGTCTCGTCAAAATTTCTAAAGAGAGCATAACAATGAAGACAACATCGCTAAAAGTGAGCCTCAACGCGCTAGCCGGCGCGCTGGTATTACTGACGCTGGCGGGCTGTACGCCAACCGAAGAGAAAAAAGAAGCGGGCGCGGCGCCGCAGTCAGCGCTGCAAACCGTATTGCAACGTGGCACGCTGCGCGTCGGTGACTGCCTGAGTTTCGCCCCGTTCGGTTTTTACGATAAAGACGGTAACCCGGACGGCTACGATGTTGATCTCGCCAAAGCGCTGGCCAAAGAGATGGGCGTGAAACTGGAAATGGTCAACACCACCAGCGCCAACCGCATTCCTAATCTGCAAACCAATAAAGTGGATGTGGTGTTCTGCAACTTCACCCGCAATCTGGAACGCGCCAAAGAGATCGGCTTCACCAACCCGTATGTGGTGGCAAGTGAAGCGATGCTGGTGCGCAAGAACAGCGGCATCCAGTCCGCACACGATATGGGCGGCAAAACCATCGCCACGGTAAAAGGCTCGACCAACGGTGACGAAGTGCGCAACCTGGGCATTGACGTGAAGATTCAGGAGTACGACTCATCGCAGGCTGCCATCCTCGCGGTGAAACAGGGCCAGGCTGATGCGATGATCGAGGATAACAACTTCCTCGCCTATCAGGCCAAGCTAGACCCAACGTTAACCGTGACCAATGAAGCGCTGGTGCCGCTGGAATACAACGCCTTTGGCGTGAAGCAGGGCGATCAGGTCTGGACCAACTACCTCAACGAATTCCTGTTTGAAATTAACGCCTCCGGTGAAAACGCCCAGCTGTATCAGAAATGGTTCGGCAACAAACCGCGTTATCCGCTGAATCCGCAATATTGATCCCACGCGGCGCGGCAACTGCTGCTGCGCCGCCCGAAGGAGCAGAACCATGAGTTATCAATGGCTAACCCTGTGGCGCTACGCCGACACTTTTCTTGCCGCCGCGTGGCTCACCTTGCAAGTGACATTGCTGGCGTTTGCGCTGGCGGTGGCACTCGGTTTGCTCTCGGCGCTGGCGAAAGCGTCGCCGCTGGCCCCGCTGCGCTGGATCAGTCACTGCTACGTTGAGTTCATCCGCAACACGCCGGTGCTGCTGCAGATCTTCATCATCTTCTTTGGTCTGCCATCGCTCGGCATCACCATGAGCGCCTTTACCGCTGGCGTGCTGGCGCTGGGGATTAACGTCGGTGCCTACCTGTCCGAAACCTTCCGCGCAGGCATTCAATCGGTGCCGAAAGGCCAGCTAGAAGCCGCATGGGTGCTGGGCATTCCCCGTCGTCAGGTGTTTCTCACCGTGGTGCTGCCGCAGGCGGCGCGCGCGGTGTGGCCCGCCATTATCAACAACCTGATTCAGCTGCTGCTCGGCACCTCTTTGCTGTCAGCGATTGCGCTGCCTGAACTGACCGGCACCGCCACAGTGATTAATGCGCGCACGCTTCTTTATATCCAGACATTTAGCGTCGTTGCCCTGGTCTATCTGGTGCTGAGCAACCTGTTCTCCTGGCTGGGAACGATGGCAGGACGGCGCATGTTCCACCCGCCGCTGGTGACCCCGGTAAAAAAGTCCGCCTGGTGGTGGGCAAGAAAATGGCTGACTAATCCAGTAAAACGGGAGAACGCGCTATGAACGAGTTAATCATTAGTTCGTTACCGATTCTGCTAAAAGGGCTCGGTATCACGCTGCTGCTGTCGGTGGCCGCGATCATTGGCAGCACGCTGCTGGGCTTGCTGGCGGCGGTGTTGCGCACCAGCCGCTTGCCCGTTCTGAAGCAGATTGCGGTGATCTACACCGAGCTGTTTCGCGGCACGCCGGTGCTGATCACGCTGATGTTCATCTACTTCGGCGTCGCCTATTTCGGCTATGACATCAACCTGTTTGCCGCCGGTATTCTTGGCCTGAGCATCTATCAGGGCGCGTATATCGCGGAAGTGTTCCGCGCCGGCATCGAAGCGGTGCCAAAAGGCCAGTGGGAAGTGTCATGGATTTTGGGCCTGTCGAAGCGTCAGACCTTTATGAGCGTGATCCTGCCGCAAACGCGCGGCATCGTGCTGCCGCCGCTGGCGGGTCAGTATCTTTCCCTGATCAAAGACACCTCGATCGTCAGCATGATCGGCATGTCCGAATTGATGCATCAGGGCCAGGCGATTGTCGACCGCATCGGTCAGCCGGTGGTGGTTTACGGTCTGGTCGCCCTGCTCTACTTCGCCGTCTGCTTCCCGCTTTCCCGTTGGGTTCAACATCATCAAACCAGGAGCCAAATCTCATGAGCAAATCCGCGATTACCTTAAGCCGGATAACCAAATCGTTTGGCGCAACCCAGGTGCTGAAAGAGATCAGCCTGGATGTTTCACCGGGCGAAGTGCTGGTGCTGATTGGCGCATCCGGCTCTGGCAAAAGTACCGTGCTGCGCATCATGAGCGGGCTGGAAGTGGCCGACGGTGGTGAAGTGTGGGTCAACGACGTTCCGCTGCACCAACGCAAGCGCGCCAGCGAAATCTGCGGTCACGTTGGCATGGTGTTCCAGCAGTTCAACCTGTTTCCGCACAAAACCGCGCTCGGCAACGTCACGCTGGCGCTGATCAAAGCGCAAAAGCTGTCGGAAGCCGAAGCCAATAAACGCGGCATGGCGGCGCTGACGCGCGTCGGACTGGCCGAGCGCGCGCATCACTATCCGGCGCAGCTTTCCGGTGGTCAGCAGCAGCGCGTGGCGATTGCCCGTGCGCTGGCGGTAGAACCGAAAATCATGTTCTTCGATGAAGCTACCTCGGCGCTGGACCCAGAACTGGTAGGCGAAGTCATGGAAGTGATGCGCAGCCTGGCGCGTGAAGGCATGACGATGGTGGTGGTGACACACGAAATGGGCTTCGCGCGCAAAACCGCTGACCGCGTGGTGTTTATGGATCAGGGCGTGATTGCCGAGCAAGGTTCGCCCGAGCAGATTTTCGTCAATCCACAGAACCCGCGTACGCAGCAGTTTTTATCGCGCGTACTTGAGCACTAACAGGAGGATCTATGTCGATTCGCTTTCCGCTGCAGGCGGATGGATTACTGGATGCGCAGCAAACCGCGCCACGTTTTAAATCGGTTGCCGGAGCAGGCGAGTCGCCGCTGGCTCTCGGCACGGCGGTGCTGAGCAGCGATCAGGTGTTTTCGCCGCTGATGATCATGAAACAGTCGGCGCTGAAGAACAATCTGCGCCAGCTAGCAGACTTCTGCCGCGAAAACGGCGTGATGCTGGCCGCGCACGGTAAAACCTCGATGTCGCCTGCCGTTTTGCGCCGCGCGATTAGCGAAGGCGGCGCGTGGGGTTTGGGTGCCGCCACGCCCGCGCAGGTGCGCGCGCTGCGTCAGTTCGGTATCCGCAATGTGTTTCTTGCCAACGAGCTGGTCGATCCGGCGGGTATTCGCTGGATTGCGCAGTGGCAGCAGCAGCACCCCGATCATGGCTTCCTGTGCTACGTCGATTCGCTGCAAGGCGTGAAGCTGTTGGCGCAGAACCTCGGCGATAGCCGGATTTCGGTACTGCTGGAGATGTCTGTCAGCGGCGGCCGCACCGGTTGTCGTTCTCAGCAAGATGCGCTGGCGATTGCCGAAGCGATCGCCGCCTGCCCGGTGCTCAAGCTGGTGGGCGTGGCCGGTTATGAAGGCGCGCTCGGTGCAGGCCGCGATGAAAGCGGCATTCAGCGTGTGAAAGATTACTGCCAGATGATGATCGCTACCGCTGAATTGCTGGCGGAAAAGCAGCTGTTTGCCAGCGATCACATCATCCTTAGCGCCGGTGGCGGCGCCTGGTTTGATGTGGTGACAGCGTGCTTCACCGCGGCGAAACTGCCGCTGCCGATGACGCCGCTGATCCGGTCCGGCGCCTATATGGCGCACGACAGCGGACTCTATGCACGCATCGCGCCCTTTGCTCAGCCGGGCGCAACGCATCATTTTGCTGCCGCGCTGGAGATTTGGGGCCGCGTGTTGTCGCGTCCGGAGCCGGGCCTGGCATTCGTCGATTTTGGCCGCCGCGATGTCCCGTTCGATCAGGATCTGCCAAATCCGCTGTGGATCCGCAACGCCGATGGCAGCGCCCCACGCGCGGCGACGCATTTGCGTATCAGTGATGTGAACGATCAGCATGCTTATCTGTTATTGCCGGAGGATGAGCCGCTGCAGGTAGGCGATTGGGTCGGCTGCGGTATTTCGCATCCTTGTACCGCCTTTGATAAATGGCGCTATCTGCCGCTGGTGGATGATGATTATTGCGTCACAGATTCACTGGAAACAGCATTTTGATGGGTAATTAGTCGGTGTTCGTAGCGGGGCAATTTATTGCGCGATAAATCGCGCCGCTACTGAATGGTGCATCTGTTGTAGCGACGCAATTTATTACATCAACGCCAACCCAACTCCGGTGCAACGTGGGTCAAAATGCTCTCAATCACGTGCGCACAGTAATCCACGCCTAACTGATTCGGGATGGTCAGCAACAGCGTATCCGCTTCGGCAATCCCTTCGTCCTGCGCCAGCTGTTTGATCAACTGATCCGGCTCGGCGGCATAACTGCGACCAAAGATGGCGCGGGTTTTCTCATCGAGGAAACCCACCGAATCCTGATCCTGTCCACTGCGACCAAAGTAGGCGCGGTCGGTGTCGTTGGTCAGCGCAAAAATGCTGCGGCTCACCGAAACACGCGGCGTACGCTGATGGCCCGCCGCTTCCCACGCCTGACGATAAGCACGAATCTGCTTCGCCTGCTGCACGTGGAACGGTTCGCCGGTTTCATCATCTTTCAGGGTGGAGCTTTGCAGGTTCATGCCCTGCTGCGCCGCCCAGATAGATGTCGCGTTGGAGCCAGAACCCCACCAGATACGCTCACGCAAACCGGCCGAGAACGGCTCAAGACGTAACAAGCCCGGTGGATTGGGGAACATCGGCTGCGGATTGGGTTTAGCAAAACCTTCACCGCGCAGCACTTCCAACAGTTCCTCGGTATGGCGACGGCCCATATCGGCATCGCTTTCACCGTTTTGCGGATCAAAGCCAAAGTAGCGATAGCCTTCGATAACCTGCTCCGGCGAGCCACGGCTCAGACCGAGCTGCAGACGACCGCTAGAAATCAGATCCGCCGCACCGGCATCTTCCGCCATATACAGCGGGTTTTCGTAGCGCATGTCGATCACGCCGGTACCAATTTCAATCTTTTTGGTGCGCGCACCGACCGCCGCCAGCAGCGGAAACGGCGAGCTTAACTGACGCGCAAAGTGGTGCACGCGGAAGTAAGCGCCATCGGCACCCAACTCTTCGGCGGCGACGGCTAAATCAATCGATTGCAGCAGCACGTCCTGCGCCGAACGGGTGGCGGATTGTGATGATGGGGTCCAGTGACCAAAAGATAAGAAGCCAATCTTTTTCATGCTGAAATTCTCCTCGTGAGCCGAGCCGGCTCGAACGTTTTCAATGCAGCAAGGTTACGCCACAGACGAGGTGACTGATAGCCAATAGATTTCGCGCGCTTCATCAACTTTTTTGCATAACTAAGAAAAACAGATTCTTTGTGTTCATCACGGTGATCAATCATCGTCAAAAGCCTAATTACTGTTTACAGGTTCGGCTTCACCATGAGTAAAGGGACATCCGACTATCTCAGTGCGCAACAGCGTGACGTGGTGCATCAACTGGCGCGCAGCTGGCTGTGGCGCAGCGAATTGCCAACGTGGCTATTGATGGTGGCGGTGCACGGCGGTTGGTTCGCCAGCGTTGTCTATTGGCGAACGTTGGGGTTAACGCTGAGCACGCTGCTGCTGGTCCTGTTTACCACCTGGTATATGTCGCTGCAGCACGAGTTGATTCACGGCCACCCGACGCGTTTTCCCCGTTTCAACCAGCTGTTCGGCACGCTGCCGCTGGCGGTGTGGTATCCGTATGGCTTGTACCGCGACTCGCATCTGGCGCATCACCGCAACCACACGCTGACCGATCCCGATGAAGATCCGGAAACCTACTACCTTTCGCCTGAGCGCTGGGCGCAACTCAAGCCGTGGCAGCAGCAGGTGATTCATCTGCGCAACACCTTTCCCGGACGTTTGCTGATCGGCCCGCTGCTGGATATGGCCGCCACCCTAAAAAAACTGGCGCATGCCTTTATTGATCGCGATAAACCGGCGATGGCGATGTGGATTATTCATCTCACCTTACTGAGCGTGCTGTTTTACTGGATGACGCTGCATGCCTTCTCGCCGCTTTGGTTGGTGCTGACGGTGAGTTATCCGGCGCTGATGCTGACCAAAGTACGATCCTTCTACGAGCATCGTGCCGACGAGGAGCCGCTGGCGCGCTCGGTCAATAACGAAGCCGCGTTGCCGTGGCGTTTGCTGTTCCTCAATCTCAACTATCATTCTGTACATCACGATCTACCCGGTTTGCCGTGGTACGGATTACGCAAAGTCTATTTGCTGTATCGCGATGGTTATCACCAGCGTAACCACGGTTTTCGCGTCGCCGGTTATGGCGAATGGATAACCCGCTTCTGGCGCAAATCGGTCGAGGTTAATGCCCATCCGGGTACGCAAAAGGATGCACAGGATGCCCACTCTTTCGTTACCGATGTACGACATCAACCATCAGGCGACTATCGGCCTGACCTCAGCGCTAACGACGCTGCTGCAACAACGCGGCGTGCCAGCTGAAGTGAGCTGGCCGCAGGATTTACTGCCGCACTGGCGCGATGACCAGCTGCTGCTGAGCCAAACCTGTGGTTATCCGTTGGTGGAGCTGCTGCCCGATGTGCAGCTGGTTGGCACCTTCCTCTCCAGCGCCCAGGGCTGCGACGGCCAGCGCTATCGCAGCTGGCTGGTAGTGCGCAGCGCAGATGAGAACCTGACGCTAAGCGACTTTCGCGGACGGCGCGCGGTGTGCAACAGCAACGATTCCCACTCCGGTTTCAACTCGCTGCGCTACGTGATTGCGCCGCTGGCGCAGGACGGGAAATTCTTCAGCGCAACCCGCTTCAGCGGCAGCCATCGTCAGTCGCTGGCGGCGTTGCGCGCGGGCGAGGCGGATATCGCGGCGATTGATTGCATCACCTGGGCGCTGCTGCGCCGCAATTTCCCGCAGGAGCTGGCGGGGCTGGAGATCATCGGCGAAACACCGCTGTGCGCCGCGCTGCCGCTGATTACGTCAGCCAAAACCAGTGCAGCAACCCTCGAGAAATTGCGCAGTGCGTTGAGCGAACTGACCAGCGATAAGCGTTATCAGGATCTGTTAGCGGAGAGTTTGATCGGCGGATTCAGCGTGACAGAACGCGAATTTTACGACGAAGTGCAGGCGTGGGAGAAACAGGCCGCCGCGCTGGGCGTGACGGCGTTGTGATGTTCAACATTGCGCAATAAATTGCGCCGCTACGGAATGTGCGGTGATTGATTACCGTACACATAAAGCGCACATATTCGTAGCGGCGCGATTCATCGCGTTCATTTGACCTTTAAGCCACTTCGACCCTGTGCCGCTGCGCCGCAAACTGATTCTCGGGTTCGGGCAAGCCGAGGTTTTCACGCAGCGTCTCGCCTTCATACTCTTTGCGATAAATACCCCGCGCCTGCAACAGCGGAATTACCTGCGCCACAAAATCATCAAACGCCGTTGGCGTACCGCCACGCACGATAAAACCGTCGGTTGCGCCCTGCAGGAACCAGTTTGCCAGCCCTTCGGCAACCTGCTCCGCCGTACCCAGGAAACTCGGACGCGGCGTCGCTTCTTCCAGCGCCGCCTGGCGCAGCGTTAAGCCACGTTCGCGCGCGTTCTGTTTGATCTTGTCGGTGGTGCTGCGGAAGCTGTTGCTGCCCAACTCGCCAATGTCCGGGAAAGCTTCATCCAGCGCATACTGGCTGAAATCGTGATGCTCGAAGTAGCGGCCAAGATACTCCAGCGCTTTATCGATGGTCACCAGCTCGGCGGTTTGCTGATAGCGGCGCTCGGCATCCTGTTCCGTTTCGCCAATAATCACGCTGATGCCCTGGAACACACGGATATCATCGGCATCGCGCCCGCGTGCCGCCAGCCGGCGGCGCACGTCTTCACGAAACTCGCGCGCCTGCTCCAGCGTTTCCTGGCGCGTATAAATGGCATCGGCGGCTTCGGCGGCAAAGGCTTTGCCCGCTTCCGACGCGCCCGCCTGGAACACAATCGGACGGCCCTGCGGCGAGCGACCGACGTTGAGCGGTCCCTGCACCGAGAAGTAGTGTCCTTTATGATTTAGCGTATGCAGTTTGTCGGCGGCGAAGAATTCTCCGCTCTGTTTGTCGCGCACAAAGGCATCGCCTTCCCACGAATCCCACAGCCCTTTCACCACCTGCAAATATTCGCTGGCAACGCGGTAACGCTCGTCGTGTTCTGGATGGGTGCTGCGCGAGAAGTTTTTCGCCGAACCTTCCAGCGGCGACGTCACCACGTTCCAGCCGACGCGACCGCCGCTCAGATGATCGAGGCTGGCGAACTGGCGTGCCACGGTAAACGGATCGCTGTAGGAGGTGGAAAGCGTAGCGACCAGACCGATTTTCTGGGTCACCAGCGACAGCGCCGACAGCAAGGTGATCGGCTCAAAACGGTTGAGGAAGTGCGGAATCGACTGCGGCGTGATGTACAAGCCATCGGCGACAAACAGGAAATCGATCTTCGCCTGCTCAGCTTTGCGCGCCAGATCCAGCACGTAATCGATGTTAATGCTGGCATCCGCCACCGCATCGGGATGACGCCATGCCGACATGTTGCCGGATACGCCCTGAATAATCGCGCCCAGCCGCAGCTGGCGTTGTGTCTGACTCATTCTGCTCTCCTTATTATGCGTTCGCGGGCTGCCAGTCAGGAATGACCGGCAGCGCCTGTAACAATTTTTGCGTCCACGGATGCTGCGGCGCGGCGAACACCTGCTGCAGCGCCCCGCTCTCCACCACTTGCCCGTTCTGCATCACCAGCAAGCGATCCGCCAGATGCTGGATCACGCCGAGATCGTGAGAGATAAACAGCAGCGCGGTGCCGTGTTCGGCCTGCATATCGGCCAGCAGATCCAGCACCTGCGCCTGCACCGAAACATCGAGCGCGCTGACCGGTTCATCGGCCACCAGCAGCGCCGGATTCGGTGCAAAAGCGCGCGCAATCGCCACGCGCTGGCGCTGACCGCCGGAAAGCTGCTGCGGGTAGCGCTGCAGGAAGCGGTCGCCGAGCTGCACTTCATCCAGCAGTTGACGCACCCGCTGACGCCGCGCATCGCCGTAAATCCCGGCACTATCGAGGCTTTCGCCGATAATTTTCTCTACCGTGTAGCGCGGGTCGAATGAGCTGAACGGGTCCTGCGCGATCAGTTGCAGCCGCGCACGCCGGGCGCGGCGCGCTTTCTCCGGCAGACGATCCCAGCGCTCGCCTTCCAGTAGTAGCGTGCCGCTGTCCGGTTCGGTTAAGCCCATCACCACTTTCACCAGCGAGGTTTTGCCGGAGCCGGATTCGCCGACCACGCCAAGCGTCTCTCCGGCGTGCAGCGTGAAGTTGATGTCGTTGAGCACCAGGCGATCGCCATAGGCTTTATGCAGGCCGATGCCTTCCAGCAACGGTGCGCTGCTGGGTGTCGGGCGCGGCGGCAGCGGCGTCGGTTCAGCCGCGCTCAGGCGCAGACCGCGCGTGGCGGGCGTTGGCACCGCGCGCAGCAGGCGCTGCGTCCAGGCGTGTTGCGGACGATGGAGAAGCGGGCCGCTGTTGCCCTGCTCAACCACTTCGCCATCGCGCATCACCAGCACGCGATCCGCCAGTTCCGCCACCACCGCCAAATCGTGGCTGATCAGCAGCAGGCCGTGGCCGTCGCGGCGGCGCTGCGCCAGCAGTTGCAGAATCTGGCGCTGCACCGTCATATCCAGCGCGGTGGTCGGTTCATCGGCGATCAACAAGGTTGGCGTACCGGCCAGTGCGGTAGCAATTAACGCACGCTGGCGCTGGCCGCCCGAGAGCTGATGCGGATAGCGTTCGAGGCGGCTTTCGGCATCGTGAATGCCCGCCGCCTTCAGCAGTGCGAGGCTTTTGTCCTGCAAATTGTTGCGATGACCGGCGGCGCTTAGGGCATCACTCAGCTGCAGACCAATGCGGCGCAGCGGATCGAGCGACACCAACGCGTCCTGTAACACATAGCCAATGCGGCGACCGCGCAGCGCGCGCCAGTCGCTGCGGCTGGCGTGGCGCATATCGCGGCCGTCAATGGTGAAACGGTCGGCGGTTAACACTGCGCCCTCCGGCAGCAGGCCGAGCAGGCTGCGCGCGGTCAGGGTTTTGCCGGAACCGGATTCCCCGACCAGCGCCACGGATTCGCCCGCCGCGACCTGCAGGTTGAGGTTTTTCACCACCTGCTGCGGCCCGAAACGAATCGAGAGATTCTGGATATCAATAAACGGCTGGCTCATGCGGATCGTCCTTCAAAACGTGCCTGCCAGTAACGACCCAGCGTATTCACCGCAATCACCGTCAGCGTGATAAACACGCCCGGCCACACGGCGATCCACCATGCGTTACGCAGATAATTGCGTCCTTCCGCCAGCATCAGGCCCCATTCGGCGGTCGGTGGTTGCGGCCCCATGCCGAGGAAACTCAGTCCGGCGGTACCGACAATCGCGGTGCCGAGCCCCAGCGTGGCCAGCGCCGGCACCTGCGCAATGGCGTGCGGCAAAATGTGGCGCGTGATCAGCGTGAAGCGTGACAGGCCAAAGGTACGCGCCTGCTCAACGTAGCCGGAGGTCATCACGCTGTAGGTTTGTGCCCGCACCACGCGGGCAAAACGCGGCACCGACGCAACGCCGAGCGCGATAATCAGGTTGTTGGTGCCGGGCCCGGTAAAGGCGATCAGCATCAGCGCTAACAGCAGATCGGGAAAGGCGGAAATCACATCCACCGCGCGACTCAACAGCTCATCAACCACGCCACGCGCCAGCGCCGCCGCCAAACCCAGCAAGGTGCCAAACACCACCGCCAGCGCCATCGCCGCCACGCTGATCAGCAGCGAATAGCGGCTGCCGTAGATCACGCGCGTCAGCAGATCGCGCCCCAGCTGATCGGTGCCCAGCCAGTGCTGCGCCGACGGCGGCAGCTGCGCGTTAACCGGATCGGCCAGCAGCGGATCGCTGTGCGCCAGCCACTGCGGCGCGATCACCGCGATAGCCAATACAATCAGAAACAGAATCGCTGCCCACACCGCGGCGGGCAGCGCAACCGGAAGACGTTGCAGCATGGCAATCATGATTTGCTCTCCCCGCGCAGACGCGGATCAATCCACAGCGACAGGATGTCAACCAAGGTGCTCATCACCACATAGATCAGCGCCGAGAGAATGGCTACCGCTAGCACCACCGGCAGATCCTGCGCTAGCACCGCATCGACGGTCAGTTTGCCAAGGCCGGGACGACCAAATACCTGTTCAGTAATCACCGCGCCGCTCAGCAATCCGCCTACCAGCCAGCCGGTTAACGTGACGGCAGGCAGCGCCGCATGACGCAGCGCGTGGCGCAGACGAATAGTGGTTTCCCCCATGCCCCATGCGCGCAGCGTCAGGGTGAATGGCGCATCCAGCGCGCGCTCCAGCTCGCGGCGCAGCAGCTGAGCGATCACCGCGCCCTGCGCCAGACCGAGCGCCAGCGCCGGTAGCACCAGCGACGACAGCGAGCGATCGCCCGCCACCGGGAACCAGCGCAGCGTAAAGCTGAAAATAAACAGCAGCACGATACCCATCCAGAAAGAGGGCGTGGAGGCCAGCAGCAGCTCGACACCGTTAGCCACGCGGCGACCAATGCGACGATGCGCGGTGCCGACGGCAATCACCACCGCAAAAACAATGCTGACCAGCAGCGCCGCCAGCGTCAGTTTGATGGTGGGCCACAGCTGCGTGGCCAGCAGATGGCTGACTTCGGTATTCAGCATGTAAGAACGGCCAAAATCGCCGTGCAGCACGCGCCACATATAGTGCAGATATTGCCACCACAGCGGTTCGTTCAGGCCCCATTCGGCGCGGATCGCCGCCTCAATGGCTGGCGTACGCAGCTGCTCACCGATCAGCAGGCTGACGATATCGCCCGGCGCCAGATGCACGCCCAGAAAGGCCAGCGAAACCGCCGCCCACAGCACCAGAACGCCGCCCAGCAGGCGGCTGACGATGCGGCGCGTCAGTTCGCTGCGCCACACCGATGGCCGACGCGCGCGTGGCGTGCGGGTGACAATGCTTTCCAGACTCATCTTCGCCTCCTGATTAGTGGTCGCTGAGCCAGATGTCGTACGCGTTCTCCGGCATCTGTTTAAAACTGCGGAAACCGGCACCGTGCACGTAGCTGGCGGTGGCGATTTGGTCTTCTGGTTCATACAGCGGGATCGCCAGCGCCTGCTGTCGCAGCGCGTATTGCTGCAGCTGGCTGTAGAATTTACGGCGCTGATTAATATCCAGCGTCGCTGCCGCCTGATCGAGCCAGCCGTTGATTTGCGGGCTGTTCACACGGCTGTAGTTAATCGGCCCGCCAGCTTTTACCGGGCGATAGTGGTTTTCGATATCGATGCCGTCGGTTTCGGTATTCGAGTTAGCAATCGAGCCGAAGTGGCCGGTGTTGCGCACCTCGGTGTAGGTGCCAGAATCGACGTAGCGCAGTTTGATCTCCACGCCGAGACGCTGGCGCGCCTGCGCCTGAACCGCCTGCAGCAGCACATCGCGCTGATCGCGCACCGTTGCCTGCGCCTGAATCACTTCAATGCTCAGACGCTGGCCGTCTTTGGTGCGGAAACCGTCGCTGTCGCGCGTTTGCAAGCCCGCTTCATCCAGCAGCTGGTTGGCGGCAGCGGGATTGTTACCATACTGACCTTCGAGATCGTTGTTGTAGAGCGGATCGACCGGCGAAGTAATCCCCCACGCGCGGGTGCGTTCGCCGCGATACACCGACTTCAGCAGCGGATCGATATCCAGCCCTTGTAGTAATGCCTGACGCACGTTCACATCCTGCGTCGGGCCGTATTCCACATTAAGGAACAGTGAATATGGCGTGCCGGTATTCAGCGCGTGCTGATAAGTGAAGTCGGGATTGTCTTTGAATTCACCGGCGTCATTGCCGGAAATCCCTTCAATCGCATCCAGCTGCCCGGACAGCAGCGCGCCGGTACGCACCGAGGATTCCGGCAGGAAGCGATAGGTCACGCGTTCCAGATAGGCCGGGCCTTGATGCTTAGCGGTGGCGGGCGCCCAGTTGTAGTGCGGGTTGCGTACGAATGTCACCTGCTGGCCTTTTTCGTAGCTCTCGATAATAAACGGCCCGGTGCCCGCAATCTCTTTGCCACCGGCTTTCAGCTGCGGCGAGTTCTAGCTGGCCGGTGCCAGAATCTGCAATTTGGCGGCGAACGACAGGAACGGCGAATAGCCCTGCTTCAGTGTGATGGTGACGGTGTGATCGTCTGGCGTCGCCACGCTGGCAATTCTCGCGCCCAATGCGCAGATGCTGCTGCCGGCGCAATACTTTGCATCCTGCACATGGCGGAAATTCTCGGCCACCGCGTTGGCATCCAGCTTCTCGCCGTTGGAGAAGGTGACATCGCGGCGCAGGCTAAAGCGATACGCTTTGCCGTCCGGACTGACCTCATAACTTTCTGCCAGCCAGGGTACGAAACTGCCGTCGGTTCGACGCGCCAGCAGCGATTCCCACACGTTACGCAGCGTTACTTCCGCTTTGGATTGCCCATTTAGCTGCGGGTTAAACGGCACGGGTTCAGTTTCGACGCCGAAGGTTAAGCTGCCGCCGCTGCGCGGTTGCTCAGCGGCTAAAAGAGATGCGCTTCCCAGCAGGCAGGTCACACCCAGCGCGAGAGTGATTGAATTCGCTTTCATAAGATCCTTGGTGGTTGCAGGTGCTTTTTTAGTTATTCAGGCGATTTTGGCGATGGGTTGATCGGCTGGCGGGTTGAATTCCTTTTTCAGAAACACCAGCGCTTCGCCTAATGGATTGGTGCGGTGATGGAACGGTTGATAACCGCGACGCAGATAGAGCTCGCTCAGCCATGGATGCTTGGTGGCGGTGGCGAGATAGACGCCCGGCGCTTTCAGCGTCTCTTTCAGCAGGGTTTCTTCCGCGTAGGTGATGATGTCGCGGCCGTAGCCCTGCCCTTTGTAATCAGGGTCGACGGCGAACCAGTGAATAAACGGCAGCGACGAAGGCGCATGTTCATTCTGCTGCCACGGAAAACGCACCGTGACGGTCGCCACCGCGCGTTTCCATTTGCGTAGCACCAGCACAGTTTCCTGCTCGATGACGCGGCGCACCTGCTCGACGTTGCCCTGTGATATGGTGAAATGCACATCCAGCGCCACCAGCGCAGCATAGGCGCGTTGCAATAGCGCAAATATTTCTTCCGCATCGTCGGGCTTGGCAACTTCAATTAGCTGACTCATGGTGACCGTTTCCTTATTCAATCCTGCCGAAAGTATTAAAATCCGGCGGATTAAAGTAAACCGAGAATAACGGCAATCGATTTGTTGAATATGGCAATGCAATAATTTAGCGGCAGATGAAACTATTTAATTAATGCACATATCGTAGCGGCACAATTAATTACGCTGTTTTGACTTTTAAAAATCAACTGAGCGCGATAAATCGCGCCGCTACGAATATATGCGGTTTTTTTAGTGCTTGCTCACCCACACATCGTAAACGCTTTCTGGCATCTTCTTATAGCTGCGGAAACCGTAGCCGTGCACGTAGCTGGCGGTGGCTAACTGATCTTCCGGTTCGTAGAGCGGCACTGCCAATGCCAGTTGCGGTAATGCGACCTGCTGCAGTTGGCTGTAGAAATCGCGGCGTTTCTTAAGATCCAGCGTGCTGGCGGCTTTATCCAGCAAGCCATTGATCTTCTCATCGTTGACGCGGCTATAGTTAATTGCGCCGCCCTGAGCGATCGGACGATAGTGGTTTTCGATATCCACGCCATCGGTTGGCGTGTTGGAGTTAGCGATGGTGCCGAACTTACCGCTTTTACGCACATCGGCATAAGTACCAGAATCAACGTAGTTCAGCTTGAGATCCACGCCAAGACGCTGACGCGCCTGCGCCTGAATCGCCTGCAGCAGCACATCGCGCTGGTCGCGCACCGTTGCCTGTGCCTGAATCAGCTCAATGCGCAGACGCTGGCCATCTTTGGTGCGGAAGCCTTCACCATCACGGGTTTTCCAGCCCGCTTCATCCAGCAGCTTGTTGGCCGCATCCGGATTGTTGCCGTATTTGCCCTCTAGCTCTTTGTTGTAAAGCGGATCGATGGGTGACGTGATGCCCCACGCGCGGGTGCGTTCGCCGCGATACACCGACTTCAGCAGCGGATCGATATCCAGCCCTTGTAGTAATGCCTGACGCACTTTCACATCCTGCGTCGGGCCATATTCCACGTTGAGGAACAGGGAATATGGCGTACCGGTGTTCAACGCATGCTGATAGGTAAAGTCGGGATTGTCTTTGAACTCACCGGCATCGTTACCGGAAATGCCTTCAATGGCATCAACCTGACCAGACAGCAGCGCGCCAGTGCGCACCGAAGATTCCGGCAGGAAGCGATAGGTCACGCGATCGAGATACGCTGGTCCCTGATGCTGCGCGGTGGCTGGCGCCCAGTTGTATTTCGGGTTTTTAACGTAGGTCACCTGCTGGCCTTTCTCATAGCTTTCGAGAATAAACGGCCCGGTGCCCGCCAGATCTTTGCCGCCCGATTTCAGCTGTGGAGATTTCCAGCTGGCCGGCGCCAGAATCTGCAAGCCCGCAGCGAAGGACAGAAACGGTGAGTAGACCTCTTTCAGGGTGATCACCACCGTGTGATCGTCCGGCGTTTCAATCTTCTCAATATGCGAACCCATCAGGCACAAACTGGTGCCGGCGCAGTATTGCGCGACCTGAGTTTGACGGAAGTTATCTGCCACCGCGTTGGCATCAAACTTCTCGCCGTTAGAGAAGGTGACGTCCTGACGCAGATTAAAGCGGATCACTTTGCCATCCTGGCTGGCTTCGTAACTCTGCGCCAGCCATGGCACAAAGCTGCCATCTGGGCGGCGCGCCAGCAGCGATTCCCAGAAGTTACGCAGCGTGATTTCCGCTTTGTCCTGACCGTTAAGCTGCGGGTTAAAAGTGGTCGGCTCGGTTTCAACACCGACTGTCAGGCTGCCGCCGCTTACCGGTTGGTCGGCGGCTACCGCGTTAATCGTGCTTCCCAGGAGGCTAAAACCTAATGCCAAAGCTATTGAAGTGAATTTCATAGTGTCCTTGGTAATTGCAGGTAAATATTATGTAAGGCCTTAATCTGGCCTGTATTAATTCCCGCTGAATTATTAAAACCCGGACAAATAAATGTAAAACGACAATAGTGGCAATCGATTTGTTGGATTTGGCAATTCACCAGTCAGCGAAAAAGCAGATTATCGTGACAGGCTCGCCGGTAGCTGAGGCACGCCAGTTAAACCGCGCAACCCGTACTCGACCATCGCCATATAGACCGCAAAATAATCCAGCGCCATGTGCATAAAGGAGAGATGCAAAATGAGCGTATTACTGGTTTTGTTCAGCGTCAGCAACCCGGCTGCTTCAGCGTCCTGCAGGCAGCGTTTAATGTGCGAACGCGAAACCCCACATTTCACTGACGCTTTCAGGTAGTTGTACTCAATAACAGTGGTTTTTTGTTGCAGACTCTCGATGTACAGATCCATCAACAGCATGTGCCCGGCATCCCTGAAAATGAAGGCTTTACTCTCTGGCACCATATCGAACAAGTAAACATGCTTGAGCGTGATTTCAGCGTAATTTTTGAAGTATTCCGCATGAAAGTTTTCCATTTTCAGGCAAGCCGAAACATCGAAATCGTCGTACAACATACCGTAAGGAATCATCATGGTATTAATTAAAGCCCGCGTTTCGTCCAGCGCTTTGCGGGTCACCGTGTAGGTTAACTTTCGTTTATCCTGCGCGTCCTTTTTAACTTCCATACGCCCACCGACCCGAATAAAGAGTAGAAAGGAATCAATAGTGTTGTCGCTAATCAGACCGGTTTTTTTACAAAAGTCTTTTACATCACGCAGCGTTGGGTTTGCTGAGGTGAAGGCGTACGCCATGATGGCCGAGCCAATAATAAAGCGATTAGCTTTGAAAATGACTTTAAAATAGAGCGGCTTAGTCAGATACAGTCTGAACAACAGTTTGTAATGCTTCTGCATAACTAACGAGATGTTGTCATTTGACTTAATCTCGGCTGCGCGTTGGTGAATTAATGCTGTGAGTTGCTGTTTGCTTTTCATATTGCTGTGTGGTGTGCCTGGTTATCAATTATAAAATCTTTAGAAAATCACTCTCATGCTCCTGGATTTATTTAAATCCTGTTGAGAGGCGGTTGATGATGCTTTATGGAGGTATTATTTCTGAGGTTAATATTTTAAGATTAACATGGGTCTTTTTGCCCTTCTGGGCACGATCTTACCATCAATGGACTATTTTATGTAAAGCTTGATTTATTCTGAGCTGACATGCCCATTTCTAAGCCTGAAAATTGATCTTTGTTTTTACAATTATTTCATTAAGTTAGGTCGCGATATTTACTCAAGTATTCCCTTTGTAGCACGGCTTAAAAAAATTAACCACAAAAATGGACAGTGACTTAACAAAGCCCCTATGAGAACTTTCTTAACGCACGGTTATTCCACTTGGTTAAGTGAGACTGGTTTATAGCTAAGCCGATCCATACAGGGAATATCCGACAGATTTTTGATGGAATTTATAAGGATTTATCATGGACGACTCACCGCATAAGACACTGCGTCACGGCCTTTCAATGGCTATTTTAAGCCATAACACCCTGGTAAAAAAACTCGCTTACCCACTGATTCTCATGGGTTTTATTTCCATGCCAGCGGCATGGGCGAATATGAGTGTCTATCCGATGGAAGTCACCCTAAATAATCAGGGTGCGGCACAGGTGCAGACATTATCGCAAAGCGGTGAAGCGCAGTTTATTCGCGTCAGCATCAAGCGAATTGAGCGCCCTGCAACACCGTTTGAAAAAGAAATATTGGTTGAAGATGCCGTTTCGCCATCGCTTATCGCCACTCCAGATAAATTCGCGCTGGCTTCCGGTTCACAACGCATTATTCGGCTGATTTCATTACAACCGCCAGAAAAAGAGACTGCCTGGCGCGTTTACTTCGAGGCCGTGGCTGCCCCGGATGAATTGAAAGATAAATCGCCGCAGAATAATAACATCAGCAACCAGGTCGGCATCAATTTAGTCTGGGGCGTGCTGGTACATATTCCGCCGCGTAATGCCAGATTATCGCTCACGCAATCAGCATCAGGCGAAGTCAAAAACGCTGGCACGGTTCGCGTAGTGATTCGTGAGGTCGCGGTTTGCTCAAAACAACATAGCAGCAGCAGCTGTCAGTGGAAAAAAGAACACGCCACGGTTTATCCGGATGAGACATTGCGTTTTAAAGCCTGGAGTTCGGCAGAATTAGCCGCTGCCCAGGAAGTCAGAATAAAACATGTTGATCTCAATACGCGGAATATCGCCGAGTACGTTATCGGACACTGATCAACACGTATTAAAGGAATAACAACCTGTTTGTTATAAAGCAGTTCATTACCCATGAGACGGTCATTTACGGCCAGTACAAGGATTTTCACGGAGCTACAAATGCAAAAATTAATCAAACCACTAGTCATCGCTGCTGCGTTAACGGCTGTATTTAATGCACAGGCGGTGCAGAAAGATATTACGGTGAATGCGAATGTTGATTCGACGGTGGATATGACGCAGGCGGACGGAACCGCATTACCCGGCACCATTAATATGCAATATATTCCGGGCCGTGGTTTATCTACCTATTCTCTGGACACCAAAATCTGGTCGAACTCGCAAACTGCCAATATCAACGTTGCGCTGGTGAGTGCCGCTCAGCTTAACAATACCGTTACCGGTACAGCGGTACCTTTGACCGTCACGCTGGGTGCGGATTTAAAACCGATCACCACCACGAACACGGCCCTGACTTACGCCTCGCTGTTCCCGGCGGGCACCGCAAACGGTTCGTCAGTATTGCCACTGAAAATTTCGCAGACCACGCCGGGCGTGCTGGCAACCGGCACCTATACCGGCGTAGTGAGCCTGTTAATTACACAGGCCACCACGCAGAGCTAATTTGTCGGCATTGACTGATCAATTATTTCGGGGGGCCGCTCGGCCCCCTTATTATTCTTTTTCAGCAGGATGCTGTAATGAAGGTCAATATTCACGTCGCTTTAATAGCCTCTTTCATTACCCTGATCCCTTCTCTTGCTCCTCGTGCTGCCACGCAGGTTCCGCCTGGTTTTGAATCGCTGGTTACCGGCCAGACGCTGTGGGTCAACCTTTCTGTTTACGGGCAATCGCTTGGCTTGTTTGAAGCTTCTGTTTCGCTGGATAGCGTCAGGTTCTTGAAACCGCATCAGGTTGCACGGGCGGTGATGCAGCATTATCAAAAGGATCCGCAGCAGGAAAAGCGCTTAGACCATCTCATCAGTGAACCTTTAGCACGCAACGGTAATAAGGCATGCAGCAGCAACGGCGGCGCAGCGGGCTGTGACTATCTGGAGACCGATTCCCTCGCGCTGATCTATGACGAAAATAATGCCAAAGTGGCGCTGTTTCTCGGCCCGGAATTTGTGCCGCTTGCGGCTGACAACGCATCGCCCTATTACCAGCAGACTGCCGAAACGGAAGCGGCGTTTATTCATCAGCAGAATATTAACTTCGTCACCAACCGCGATGACCAGACGTTATCGCTGCAGGGGGCGGGCGCGCTAGGATTCACTGAAAACAGCTATGCCGGAATTGACTGGGACTATCTGGCGCAAAAATACCGGCAGCAAAGTCATCAGGAAGTGCGTTTTAACAACGTGTTTCTGCGCCGCGATCTCGGCAAACGCTATTATGTGCAGGCCGGACGCATGGATTCGCGCGATATCTTCAGCAACGCCGGCGGCAACATTACCTTAAGCCAACTGCCGCTCAGCACCATCGAAGGTGCGCGCGTCGGTTCGACGCTCGCCTGGATGAACCGCGCACAGGCGGCGCAAGGCACGCCGGTCACTGTCTTTATTACGCGCCCGTCGCGTATTGATGCTTATCGCGGGCAGCAACTGCTTGGCACCTTTTACCTCAATGCCGGCACGCAAAATCTTGATACCAGCGCCTTTCCCAATGGTAGCTACAGCGTGACGCTACGTATCTATGAAGATAATCAGTTGTCGCGTACCCAACAGGTTCCTTTTAGCCGCACCGGTAATGCCACCAGCCAGAACATTGAATGGTTTGTGCAAGGCGGCTCCATTCCCGATCGCGAGATGCAGGGCAACGGCGCTACATCGCAATCGGGTGCCGATCGCCGTGTGATGCAGGCGGGCATCAAAGTGCCTGTGATGCAAGACGCTGCGCTGACCGGCGGTGTCGCCGTGACCAACCGCAACCGCTTTATCGAAAGCGCACTCGACTGGAGCCACGGATTTGATAATCCGCTGCTCGACGGCATCCTCACCACCCGCTTTAGCTACCTGAAAGGCAGCGAAGGTTCGCGCGGCAATATCCAGCAGGTCGCTTATAACGACGGATTCTCCCTCAGTTTCTACCGCAGCGCCCTGTATGCGCAGGATTGCTACAGCAACAACGGTGGGCAATACGGTTTTAGCGGGTGCTACCAGAGCAGCAGCCTGATGTTCAGCGTGCCGGTAAAAAGCTGGTATCTGAATGCCGGTTATAGCGCCAGCAAGAACGAGGGCCGCAATGTGCTTCCGGTGCAGTGGGATGATAACGGCGTCGTGCCGCAGTGGGCGCGCCGCAACATCTACAGTAAAACGCAGACTACCACCTGGCAGGCTGGCCTGGGGCGCGGCTTCAGCGTCAACGGACTCAATATTAATACCAGCGCCAATCTCTTTACCCGCACCAGCAGCAGCGGAACTCAGCGCGACAACGGTGGCTTCCTCTCCGTCTCACTCTCGCGCGTCAGCACGCCAACCATCGATTCACGTTCGAGCTACAGTTCGCTCGGCATGACCTACCAAACCGATCGCAACAACAAGGATCAGGTTGGCTATAACGTGGCGCAAAACTGGTATTTCGATGCGCAGAATCAGCAGGAGATCGGCGTGAACCTTAACGGTAATCAGGAAAATACTTTGAATGCTTCCGTTTACGGCAAAACTGCGGGCGAATACGGCAGCGGCAGCCTGGCATTCAGCTCTGCGTCGTCCGGTTCATCCGCTCAGCGCTTCAGCAGCAGCGGCAGCTACAACTCCTCATTGGCGGTAGCGCGTTCCGGCCTCTATTGGGGCAAATGGGGCAACGGCCTGCCCGGGGCGGCGGTGGGCGTGCATGTGGCAAGCAGCGATGAAAGCCGCGACACACGCGTGGATGTCTCCGTTGATGGCGCGGGCAGCGCCAGCCTGCATGGCACCGGCCGCACTTTATTCAGCGTACCGGCTTACACCCAGAGCGCGATCAGCATCAACGATTCCATCGAATCCACCGACGGTATGCGCAGTGAAATCACCCAGGGGGCCGGACGACGCACGCTGTTTATCGCGCCGGGCCGCATGCTGGTGAGCAAAGTGAATATTGTTTCGCGCTACACCTGGCTTGGCAGGCTGATGATCAACCAACAGCTTCCACTGGATGGCGCCACGCCGCTGAATGTCGCCAGCTGGTCCGGTTTAGGCCAGGGCGGATTCAGCGCTGAGACCGATCACCGCATAAAAAATCTGTACATGGTGCGCGGCATGCAGATGTACCGCTGTGAAATGAAGGTGAAAAGCACCCATGACGTAGTGCGCTATGTCGGCGACAGCGACTGCAAACCCATCGAGCTGGCTTCAGTGCCGCAGGATGTGCAGCAACGAGCAAAAATGCTGATTGTCACCCGCCAGGCGGATGAGGTTCCGCTGGCGCGTACCACGTCGTCTTCGCCGTAACAACAATAGGGATTTTAAATGAAAAGTAGAGTTATTCGCGCGTTGACGCTGTTGGCCCTCGTCGCGGGCATGCAGGTGCAGGCCGCCATGCTCACGCCTTCAGGGCGCAATACCAACGTTGCCGTAACCTTTGACCGCATGTCAGTACCGGCGCAATTGCCGATCTGGACCAATGAAAATGGCGGTTACGATACCAATGACGCACCAAAATGGGGCCGCAATACGCTGGTTTGCCAGTCGCGCACCAGCAATCAATATGGTGCCTGCCTGACATTACCTGTCTGGCTTGAAGCGTCGCCGTCACCCTACCCCGTTCCACTGTTGTTTACCGAAAGCAGCACCAAACAGACGTTGGTACTGAATGTCTATCTCACCAAAAGACGCTCGCTGAATAATGTGGTGGTGGCGACTAATCTGGTGCCGATGAATGCCTTTGGCGGGGCCGTCACGCCACGTGGCGATGGCACCGATTATTCGGCTTATCTTCCCTCTTCAGAGCTGAGTAAATTCCCATCGGCGGGCACCTGGAGCGCGACGCTGAAAATGTCGCTGATGCAGTGGCCAGTGACGTCCTGCACCGGAAATTCGCAAAACGTAAACGTGGGTTGTACCAACGTGACGAAAATGGGTGACTGGATCGCCAACATGACCTTTAAAGTGACAGATTACGGCAACCAGCAGATCTATCTGCCGGAGTTCGGCAATGCAGCCGCCACTGTGGATCTCGGTTTAAAAACCTTCCCCGGAGCGCGCGCCACTACCACCGTTAGCGGCAGCCGTTCGCTGGATATGTGCCTGTACGACGGCAATAATTCTGACAGCAACCGGGTTAGCCTGTTGTTTCAGGACGAAGGTGCAGCCGCGCCCGGCCGGGGAACGGGGTTGTTTTCGCTATATCGCACAGGCGCGGATAAAACTCTGGCGCAAAATCGCCTCGATTATGCGATTGAAGTAATCAACCCGCTGACCAAAGCGCGTCAGGTGGTTGAGAACGGCAGTGAGATTATCTGGAGTGGCACCAACAGAGGTGTGTTGCGACGGGTGGTGTTACCGGGACAGAGCAATTCAGTGCTGTGCGTTCCTGCGCCGATGCAGCTTGTTACACCCGCCTTCACGTTATCGTCAAAAACAGCGGGCCGTTATCAGGGGACGTTGAGAATTATTTATACCCCGACGACGCAATAATGGCGCGGGCGGTGATGTCATAAAAACTGAAATTACCGAGCGCACACACTGTAGCGGCGCAATTTATTGCGCGATAAATCGCGCCGCTACGGAATGTGCGATGATTAGACGCAGTTATCAAATTATCGGTATTATGCATTAGATTTGTGATTTAAAAATTATTGGTGAAACGCTGATAGAGGTGCAGGCTGTTTTTCAGATTGAGTTTTTTTACGATTTTATTCTGATGGCTATAAAGCGTTTTTTTATTTATCCCGGTTATTTTCGCCACATCTTCAATCGATTCGTAAGTGAATAAGCATCGCAGAAAGTTAAACTCCTTCCTGGTTAAATGATTATTTAATCCGGGAGCCGTCATTAGCTGGTCGCTCTTATGCTGGCACAGCATCATTGCCAGCTTAGTACTAATGGTACCGGTTGAAGATTTTTTATCGATAAAACAATCGGCTGCGATGGCATGGCTGCTATAGTTAATCTTGTTTTTCACTGAATCTGAAAAGAAAATCAGCGTCGCGTTCAAGGTGATTTTTAGTCTGGTCAGATAATCTATCTGAGCCAGCGCCGCGCGGAAGTTTTCTGGCAGATCAAAAATAATGATTGGCGAAAGAGTGGCGGTTTTTTCCCTGTCACGCATCAGTGTCTTCATTTCTCGAAGCGTATTACAGCAAGTGATACTTGAATGTTCCAGCAGCGCAATTAAGCCCTGCTGGTGATAGCAAGACTGATCCAGATAAATGACATCCATGATTAATTTCCGATAAATATCCCTGATTCTGCGAATACTATCGGCTTCCTGGCGGAAATTAACTGTCCATTTTTGGTGCTAAATCACTCACGCGATCGACAGGTCGATTTAAAAGTAGGCCGGGTACAAAGTGTTACCTCTGTACCCGGTCTGATTTCACACTAAAGCTTAGGCGCGCGCGGCGATGATGCTTTCAGCCACGTTGCGGGGTGCTTCCGCATAGTGCGCAAACTCCATGCTGTAGGTGGCGCGGCCTTGCGACATCGATCGTAGCGTGGTGGCGTAGCCAAACATCTCGGACAGCGGCACTTCGGCGCGAATAATGCGTGCACCAAAGCGTTCATCCATGCCTTGCAGCGTACCGCGCCGCGCCGACAAATCGCCCATCACGCCACCGGCATACTCTTCCGGCGTTTCCACTTCCACCTGCATCAGCGGTTCGAGGATCACCGGATCGGCCAGTTTCGCGGCGGCTTTAAAGCCAAAGATCGCCGCCATACGGAATGCCATTTCCGATGAATCGACATCGTGGTACGAACCAAACGTCAGCGTGGCTTTGATGTCCACCACCGGATAACCAGCCAGCACACCGCTGTTCAGCGCTTCACGAATCCCCTTCTCCACCGAAGGAATGAACTCGCGCGGCACCACGCCGCCTTTGGTGGCGTCTTCAAAGGCAAATCCGGCCCCCGCCTGCTGCGGTTCCAGCGTCAGCACCACATGGCCGTACTGACCTTTACCGCCCGACTGGCGCACAAACTTGCCTTCCACCTCGCGCACCGTTTTGCGAATGGTTTCGCGATAGGTAACCTGCGGCCGACCGATGTTGGCTTCCACGCCAAACTCGCGCTTCATGCGATCCACGATAATCTCCAGATGCAGCTCGCCCATGCCGGAAATAATCGTCTGGCCCGATTCCTCATCGGTGTGCAGACGGAACGACGGATCTTCGGCCGCCAGCCGCTGCAGCGCCAGGCCCATTTTCTCCTGATCGCTCTTGGTTTTCGGCTCAATCGACAGCGAAATCACCGGATCGGGAAACTCCATGCGCTCAAGTGTGATCACCGCATGGGGATCGCACAGCGTTTCGCCGGTGGTGACCTCTTTCAAACCCACGCAGGCGGCGATATCGCCAGCACGAATCTCTTCGATCTCGATACGGTCATTGGCCTGCATCTGGACGATGCGACCGATACGCTCTTTGCGCCCTTTCACCGCGTTCCACACGCTGTCGCCTTTACGCAGCACGCCGGAATAGACGCGCACAAAAGTCAGCTGGCCCACGTAAGGATCGCTCATCAGCTTGAACGCCAGCGCCGAGAACGGCTCGCTGTCATCCGCATGACGTTCATCGTGTTCGCCCTGCTCGTTGACGCCGCTCACCGCCGGTACGTCGAGCGGCGAAGGCATAAGCTCAATCACCGCGTCGAGCATGCGCTGTACGCCTTTGTTTTTGAACGCGCTGCCGCACAGCATCGGCTGGATTTCACCAAGCAAGGTGCGCTGACGCAATCCGGCAACCACCTCCTCTTCACTGAGATCGCCCTGCTCCAGATAGCGATCCATCAGTGCTTCGCTGGCTTCTGCCGCCGCTGCCACCATGTTCTCGCGCCACTCAGCAGCGAGTGCATGCAACTCATCAGGAATCGGCGCATAGCTAAAGCTCATGCCCTGGCTGGCGTCGTCCCAGTAAATTGCGCGCATTTTATTAAGATCGACCACGCCGCTGAAGTGCTCTTCCGCGCCGATAGGAATGACAATCGGCACCGGATTGGCGTGCAGGCGATCTTTCATCATCTGCACCACGCGGAAGAAGTCTGCGCCCTGACGGTCCATTTTATTGACGAAGGCGATGCGCGGCACATGATATTTGTTGGCCTGGCGCCACACAGTTTCAGACTGCGGCTGCACGCCGCCAACCGCGTCATACACCATCACCGCGCCATCGAGTACGCGCATTGAGCGCTCAACTTCAATGGTGAAATCGACGTGTCCGGGCGTATCGATGATGTTGATACGGTGCGGCGTAAAGCTGCCGTCCATGCCCGGCCAGAAGCAGCTCACCGCCGCCGAGGTAATGGTGATCCCACGCTCCTGCTCCTGCGCCATCCAGTCAGTGGTTGCCGCGCCATCGTGCACTTCACCTAACTTATGGCTCATTCCGGTGTAAAACAGGATGCGCTCGGTGGTGGTGGTTTTACCGGCATCGATGTGCGCGGAGATGCCGATGTTGCGATAACGTTCGATGGGGAGGGTTCGGGGCATGATGCGTCCTTAGTCATTCGACTCGTTCTGCGGCGCGCACCATTGCCCGCCGCTGCGCAACAGCCTAAACCTATTGTACGAGTAAATACGAACAGTTTGAGCCTTTTTTAAACATCGTTAAAATCTTGTAGGTGATTCAGCATTTACGGGCTGGAAAGCCGTCGCCGGTCACTTTAAGGTAAGACTTTCACTCTCAACGGGAAAATTGACCATGCGTATTCTGGTAGTCGGCGCCGGCGCCACCGGCGGCTATTTTGGTGCGCGTCTGGCGCAAGCAGGACGTGATGTGACTTTTCTGGTGCGCGAGCGCCGTTTTCAACAGTTGCAGCAAACCGGTCTGGTGCTGAAAACGCCCGGCGGCAGCGAAGTGATTCAGCCGCAGCTGGCGCAGGCCGGTTCGCTTGATGGCCATTACGATCTGATTATTTTGACGGTGAAAAGCTTCGCGCTGGATCAGGCGATGAATGACATCGCGCCCGCCGTCGGTCCGGACACGCTGATCATGCCGATCCTCAACGGCATGCGGCATTTCGATACGCTGCGCGCGCGTTTTGGCGACAAGGTGATTGGCGGCTTGTGCAAAATCAACGCCACGCTGGGAGAAAATGGCGAAGTGATGCAGATGACACCGCTGCATATTCTCTATTACGGCGCGCTGGACGGTCACAACGATGCGCGTTTGCAGCGCGTGGATGAAGCGCTGCGCGTGGCGCAGTTTGATACGGTGTTTGCCGACAACATCATCAGCGAGCTGTGGGAAAAATGGTTGCTGCTCAGTACGCTGGGTGCGGTGTGTTGTATCGCGCGTGGCAATACGCAACAGGTGCTGACGTCACAAGGTGGCGAAGCGCTGCTGCAAGGCGTTTTTGGCGAAGTGTTGGCGGTGCTGAGTGCGGAAGGTTATCAGCAGCGTCCGGCGGTGACGGCGAAGATTTATGAGACGCTGAACAATCCTCAAGCGGCGATGACCTCGTCGATGTACCGCGATTTAACCCAGGGCTTTGAGATTGAGGCCGATCAGGTGATTGGCGATCTGCTGGTGCGCGGCGCACGCAGCGGCGTAGTGACGCCGTTGCTGAACGCGGTGTATGTCAATTTGCAGGTGTATGTGCAGAACCGATAACGTTGGTCGCCATTCATGGCGACCGAAACATCACAACCGTGACTGCACGCCGGGCAACTGCTTCAGGCGTTGCCAGCCGGCTTCCACCGCTTCTGGCACCTCGACGTGGCCGATGAAACCTTTTCCGCGCGGCCCGTAGCCGTTTTCATCGTCGCGCAGGCGCTGGATTTCACCCATCAGCAGCGACAGAAAACGCTCCATCGACCACAATCCTTGCGGCGGCGCGCCGATGATGCGCAGCATGCCCGCGTCCATCATCACCTGCGGCACAAATACCGGCCAGCTGATAAATTCCGGTGCATCCGCACGATCGCGCCATTGATAGCGGAAGGTTTCCCAGGTGCGACGCTGCATCAGGGGATCCTGCACCAGCAGCACGCGCTGCGGCTGCCAGCTGTGCTCATCCAGCAGCGTTTGGCTGAAGGCGGCGTTTTCCCCGCAGTTGCATGAGGCGGTTTCCAGCAGCAGTAAATCGTCCGGCAGCGCGGCAAATACGCGGGCGACATCGCCCAGCAACTCGGCTTCGCTTTTGCCTTTGCTGTCGATTTGGCGATACAGCGGATGTGCCGCGAGCATCTCCACCAGCAGCGAGGTTGAGTGACCGGTGCCGCCGCTGATCAATAACGGCAGCTGATACTTTTTCGCCACGGCAATCACCGCTTCCACGTTCGGCAGGACCGCGTGACCAGCGAGAATGGCTAAATCGATGTCGAGCGTGCCATCTTGTGGCATCTGATCCAGCGCCAGCCAGGCCGCCAGGGTGTTGATATCCTGAATCTGATGGTTATTGAGCTGCATCCGGTTCTCCTCTTTTTACCTTTGGCAGTGTAGCGGCTTAAGTGCGTGTCGGCAGGGAAAAATTTGCTACACTCGCAGCTTAATCTTCAGGAGAGATTCATGACTGCGCGCTCCGTAACCCTCGACGATGTTGCTCATCTGGCTGGGGTTTCTTATCAAACCGTTTCCCGCGTTCTCAACCATTCCGAACAGGTTTCGCCACGCACCCGCGCCAAAGTAGAAGCCGCGATGCAGCAGCTCAACTATGTGCCGAATCGCGTGGCGCAGCAGCTGGCGGGCAAAAACACCCGCACGCTGGGTCTCGCCACCAGCGATTTAGCCTTGATGGCGCCCGCGCAGATCGCTTCGGCGATTCAGCAACGGGCGGCGGCGCAGGGTTATCATCTGGTTATCGCCATGGCGAATCCCGATAATGCGCCGCAGGATACAGTGAATGAACTGCTGGCGCAGCGCGTGGATGCGCTGCTGATTAACCTGCCGCTCGATGCGGCGCAGGCTGCGCAGATTCAGCAACAGTGCGACAACAAGCCGGTGCTGTTTCTCGATGTGGAGCGCAGCGCTGAAGTGGCGCAATGCCAGTATCAGAGCGAATCCGGTGCGCAGCAGGCGGTCGATCATCTGGTGGCGCTCGGCCATCGCCAGATTGGCGTGTTAAATGGACCGGAAAGTTCTGCCTCGGCGCGCGCGCGTTTCGCCGCGTGGCAACAGGCGCTGGCGGCGCATCAGCTCAAGCCATTCTGCGTGCTGAGCGGTGACTGGAGCGCGGCATCGGGTTATCAGGCGCTGCTGGCGCGGTTGCCCAACACTCTGCCGCAAGCGCTGCTGGTGGCTAACGATCAAATGGCGCTCGGCGCGATGCGCGCGCTGCATCAGCACGGCGTGAAGATCCCGGCGGAGATTTCGCTGATTGGCTACGACGATACCGCGGAAAGCGCGTGGTATCAGCCGCCATTAACCACCGTGCGTCAGGATTTGCAGCAGTTGGGCGCGGTAAGCGTTGATCGCTTGCTGGCGCAGCTGGAAGGCGACGATGTGGCAGAGAAGACGCTGGAAACCGAGTTAGTGTTGCGGGAAACCACCGCGACGCCGCAGCAAGATGAGGTGGATGTGGCGGAGATTGCGCAGCAGTTGCAGGTGTTGGCGCGCAAGTTAAAGCGCACCTCATAAATAGGTTAGGTGCGCGAATTTGCGCACCTGGTCGTAATTACCCGAGTGCGAGTTTTACGGCATCTTCTGCGTGGATCAAGGTGGTATCGAACAGCGGCACACTGGCATCTTCCGCTTTTACCAGCAAGGTGATTTCGGTGCAGCCGAGAATAATCGCTTCTGCGCCCTGCTCCACCAGCTCAGCAATAATCTTGCGGTATTGCGCACGAGATTCATCGCGGATCACGCCAAGACAGAGTTCCTGATAAATGATGTCGTGCACCACTTTACGACCGGCTGCATCGGGAACCAAAACGTCGATCTCCGACTGATGAAGTCGGCCTTTGTAGAATTCCTGCTCCATGGTAAACGCCGTTGCCAGCAAGCCGACTTTTTTTACGCCCGCCTGACGAATGCGTTGTGCGGTGGCATCGGCGATATGCAGCAGCGGAATGCGGACCGCATCAGTGATTTGCTGCGCGACTTTGTGCATGGTGTTGGTACAGAGCACAATAAAATCCGCGCCGCCCTTTTCCAGACTGAGCGCCGCTTCTGCCAGGATCTCGCCCGCTTTTTGCCACTCGCCAGCGGCCTGTAGCTTTTCGATTTCATGGAAATCGACGCTGTACATCAGGCTGCGCGCGGAGTGCAAACCGCCCAGCTGCTGTTTCACCTGCTCATTGATAATACGGTAATAGAGCGCGGTGGATTCCCAGCTCATTCCGCCAATCAAACCGATCATTTTCATCTGCTTAACTCCGTTTTAAACATGCTGCTCAGCACTGTAAGCGAAAAAGACAAACTGCGCGATAAATCGCGCCGCTACCGAAACGCGCAATGTTCGTGTAGCGGCGCAATTTATTGCGCAAACTTTTCCGGCCAGCGCGCTGCAGGAAACAACGATAAGCGAATATTGAACAGGTGGAACATTGGCGCAAACAGCGTGTTCTCCTGCAACGCTGCCGCTTCCAGCCGCAGCAACAACGTATTTAATTCCGCTAACAATTCCGGCTGCGGCGTGGTTTGCAGCGATTTTAACCGACGCTTAAGGAACTGGCTCAGCTCATGGAACATCGCCGCGCTTTCGATGTGATGCGCCAGCAGCAGTTCACGATGACGCGTGTAATAGTCGTAGCAGTTTGCGCCCAGCCAGGCTTCGGCAATCAGATTGCCGCCGGAGACCAACTCTGGCACCGGATCGACACGCTTACGCGGCAGAATAATGTTGACCTTATCAAGCGTGCGCGAAACAAACTGCTGACGCGCGGTCAGCGTGACGCTGTTGAGGCGCACCGTGGCGATAAACTGCAGCAGCTCGCGGATACCTTTGCGCACCGCGCGTTTGGCGGTCCACGACGGGCGCTTGTTGCGGATCAGCGCCGTGATCACCACCGCGAAGGTAATGCCCACCAGCGTCGAAAGAATAGCGTTCACTATAAGCTGTAGATCGGGCTTGAAGTTGTGGCTCATGCCAATCAGCCCGGGAATCTGCGTGGCGACAATCAGGCCAATCAGGTTGGTTGACGGATTGGCGATAACCAATCCCAGCGCCAGCAAGCCCGGCGCAAGGCAAATCACCAGCGCTTCGAAGGTCACCGCCTGCGGAATCAGCAAGGTGATATATAGCAGGCTGATCACCACAGAAATCAGCACCCCTTTCAGGAACAGTTTCATCGGCGCAATCGGGCTGTCCATGCCAGCAAAGAAGGAGCACAGCACCGCCGCCATCATTGGTGCGGTGGCACCATCCACCCAGCCGCTGCCGATCCAAAATACGCAGGTAACGAAGGTGGCAATAAACGCGGTAAACGACGACAACAACAACAAACCCTTATCGACGTGTTTGTGCGCGCGCGCCATTTTTCCGGCTTTAACCGCGGGCGTCCATTCACTGACGCGTTCGCTCACGCTTTGATAGGCATCAACGATGCGCACAAAGTTGAGTAGGCGCTCCAGCAATCCGCTCAGCAAAATGCTCTCTTCACTGTTGAGCCTGCCCTGTTGCCACGCCCGTTTCAGCTGATCTTGCGCGTGGCTGAGCTGGTCGCGCACCGGCAGCTGATCTTCACCATTTAGCCACAGCAAAAATTGCTGAAACACCTCGGCGATAAAGTCGGGGAAACGGATTTGCTGCTGCGCCAGCAGATTGAGGCGCGATTCGATTGCCGTCAGCGTGGGGATGAAATAGGAGAGATGCTGATACTGCACGCTGACTAAGCGCACCAGACGCCGCGCGGCATCGCCTTCATACACGCAGTGCGTGATGAGCGTTTCGACGTTAAGCGGATAGTTGGCCATCTGAATCAGGATATCTTCGCGCTCCACCGACTTCTCAGCGGGCATCGCCGTGACCAGTTCACTGCACAGCTTGCGCGCGTTCTGATACCACAGGTTCACGCTCTGCTCTAACAGATTGCGCATCGAGACCGGGCACAGCAGGCGATGCACCAGGCTGCTGCAGACGATGGCGACGGTGATCTCCTCAACACGCGAGATCACCGTGTAGGTGATGGCCGAGGGCGACACCACATCGGGAAAACCCATGATCGCCGCGCTGTAGCCCGCCAGCATAAACACATAGCTTTTCGGCGTGCGGTCGTGCAGCGAAAGATAGAGACAAACCGCGACCCAAAGGGAGATGCACAGGCTGAACAGCAGCGGATCCTGCACCGTGGCGGGATAGATCAGTAGCGTAAACAAGCCGCCCAGCAGGGTGCCGAAGAAACGGAAAACCGATTTCGATACCGTCGATCCCGAATAGAGCTGCGAGGCAACGTACACTGTAGTCAGTGACCAGGCCGGTTTATCGAGATTGAGTTCCAGAGCAATGTAAAAAGCCAGAAAGGCAGCAAGACAGGTTTTGGCAGAAAACAGCATTGCGCTTCGTGAAAACCACTTCATAGAACGGGTAAAACCTTATGCAGGCAGCGGAATGGCTTATCCTGACAGAAGCTTTTGGCAATGGCATTTTGATTTGTTATACAAATTATTACCGTGCTAATTATATGGGCATCTATGGAAATGGCGGACGCGCTTGCTGATTGCAGTGAATGATCCAGATCACATAGATAATAGTTATAAGCGATCGAAATTAGTTATTTATTGGTTATATAAGGGCTTTGCTAAGGTGGCAAAAAAACCACGTGAGAATCATCATGAAAGCAAAACTTCCTGTCCTGAGCGCTTTAGCTCTCAGCTTTGGCCTGCTCTCCACGCACGCTTTCGCCGCTGACCCAGAAACCGTCACCATCGGCTATCAAAAAGCCAACATCTTTGCCCTGCTGAAATATCGCGGCACGCTGGATGAAACCTTTAAGAAGGAAGGCATCGCTATCCGCTGGGTGGAGTTCCCGGCGGGCCCGCAGATGCTGGAAGGCTTAAACGTTGGCAGCATTGATTTGGCGGCAACCGGCGATGCGCCACCGGCCTTCGCCCAGGCAGCGAAAGCCGATTTGATCTATCTCGGTCATTCACCGGCTAACCCAAAAACCGAAGCCATCGTGGTGCCAAAAGATTCTGCCATTAAGAGCGTGGCGGATTTGAAAGGTAAACGTGTCGGTCTGAACAAAGGCTCTGACGTTAACTATCTGCTGGTGAAAGCGCTGGAAGATGCGGGGCTTAACTACAAAGACGTGAGGCCGGTGTATCTGCCGCCCGCCGATGCACGCGCGGCTTTCCAGAAAGGCGCGATTGATGCATGGGTGATTTGGGATCCGTACCTTGCCGAAGTGGAAGCCAATGCCGGTGCGCGTGAAATCCGCAATGCGGAAGGATTAGTGCCACATTACACCTTCTATCTCGCCAGCCGTCCGTTCGCGGAAGGTCATCCTGATACTGCGAAACAGGTTGTCGATGAGTTGAGCAAACTCAGCGATTGGGCCAACAAGAACCCGGATGACGCGGCAGCGATTCTGTCGAAATCGACCGGCCTGGATAAATCCATCTGGCAAACCACCATTACACGTCTGCCTTACGGCGCGTCACGCATGTCGCCGCAGGTGTTTGATGAGCAGCAGGCGTTAGCGGATACCTTTACGCGCGTGGGACTGTTGCCGGTGAAAGTGGATGTGCGCAGCGCGACCTGGTCGCTGGATAAGAAGTAAGTCATTACCAACAACCAGGTCGTCATGAATAGCGACCTTGCATGCCCGGTGCGCATTTATGCGCACCGGGTTTTATCAGCCCTCGCCTATGCCAATCTGCCAAATCCCCGTCGGTGCGGTGCCATTCACTTTCCAGTCGCCGATATCACGCGCTTTGTACACCACCGGATTATGTGACGACAGGGTGCGCGCGTTGCGCCAGTGACGATCCAGCGCTTTGCTGACGCGCGTATCCGATGCGCCCAGTGCGTTAAACAGCTCGGTGGCGGCGCGTGTCACCAGCTCGCTGGCAATCACCTGCGCCTGCCCCGCTTCGGCTTCGGCCAGCACATTCGCGGCGGCAATTTGCGCTTCATCGTTGCTGACGTGGGCAACATATGCTGATTGCAGTGAATGTGTCGCGCGGATCACCGTGGCTTCCACCGCAAACGCCAGGCTGGTGATTTGCCCGATCACCTGCAGAATCTGCGCATCCTGACGCGCAACACCGCCGTTGCCGTGACTGTAAACCCGATTTCGCGCCGCCACCGCCTGCGCACCATCGCGCGCCACCGCACGACCGATTCCCGCCAGCGTGGCCAGCAAGACATGCTGATAGAAAGCGGTTTGATAACGGAAGCGGGTGGCGAAATCGTAGACGTGTTCCTGCTCGACATGGGCGTTAGCGAAACGCGTGGTGCCGCTGCCGGTTAAGCGCTGGCCAAAGCCGTCCCAGTCGTCCTCACGCGTCACCCCGGGTTGGTGAGTGTTCACCAGAGCGATAACGTCGCCCTGATTGTCATTGCGGCGCGCATAGACATCAATCCAGTCGGCGAACAGCGTGCCGGTGCTGTAAAACTTCTCGCCGCTCAGCGTCCAGCCGCTTTCGCCTGGCGTGACGCGCGTGATGACATCGCCAAGTTTTACCGTGCCAATTTCCGTCCAGCCGCTGCCCACCAGCTCGCCATCAATAAAACGGCCAAACCAGCGATCGCGTTCCGCGCTATCCGGCTGATTCAATCGATCTTCGACAAAAGCGAAATGCGCGCGCAGCGCCTGCGGCAGATTCGAGTCGGCTTCTGCCAGCTCGGTTAACAGCTGGAACAGCTGCGGCAGCGATGCGCCCCAACCGCCCTTCTCTTGCGGAATGCGCACCGTGCCGAATCCCGCCTCTTTCAGCCAGCTAATCGGTTGATGCGGCAAAGTACGTTCCCGCTCGCGTGCTACCGTTCCTTCAGCGATGCGCGCGAAAATCGGCCGGAAGTGCGCCGTCAGCGCCTCATAATCGGTGCCTGTTGCCAGTAAGCTCATGGTGACTCCTGAGGTGAAAGATCGTCGATGTCATGCAGCGTGGGCTCGTGGCGCACCGCCAGCAGGAAGAAGATCGGGATGATCGCTGCCAGCGATACCACCCAAAACATATTGGTGCCGAGCGCGGCTTGCAGAAGCGGCAGGATGAACAGCGCTAACGCACTGCCGATGCCGGAAAGCGCGCGGCTAAAGCCCACGCCGGTGGCGCGAATTGAGGTTGGATAGGAAAGCGCTGGATAGACCATCAGCTGCGCGCCCGGCCCGAAGCCCTCGGCAAACAGCCACAAGCCGAGCATCAAAACTGCAAAGACGATTCCGGCGATGGCTTGCGGATGACCAATTAACGCCAGCGCGATCAGCGCAAAGAATTGCAGGGCAAAGCCAGCAATCGCGACGTGGCGCGACGGATATTTCCACGCCAGACGCATGCCAAGCAGGCCGCCGGTAAATGCGAACAGCGCGTTGAGTCCCAGCGATGCCGAGATGGTTTCAAACACGCCCGCGCCGAGGAACTGCGCCAGAATCGACGGCAGGAAGAAGGCAATGGCGGTGTATTCAAACGAGATACAGATGTTCATCACGCCCGCGACGATGGTGCGTTCGCGCCACGGCTTCTCAAACAGCACGCGGAAACTCACTTTCGGTGCCGCAGCAGCCGGTGGCGCTTCGTGTTCCGCTTCGTGCGCGTGAATGCCGTAGGAATCACGCAGAATGCGCACCGCGGATTTCAGATCGCCCTGATTCGCCGCCCATAGTGGCGATTCGTTCATGAATTTGCTGCGCACCGCGATGATCAGCAGCGCCGGTACCGCACCGAACAGCAGCGACGCGCGCCACAGCCAGTCAAGATGCTCTTTCGGCAGCAGGAAGTAGAGCGCGAAGATCAGCAGGAAGCACAGCGTTGAGGCGGCGTACCACATCGGGCACCAGGCTGCGAGTCGGGATGCCTTGTTGCCTTTACCAGCGAATTTGGAGAACTCCGCCAGATATGACATCGCCACCGGCAAATCGATGCCGACGCCCACGCCCATCAGGAAGCGCGCGCCAATCAGCACCCACACGTTCGGCGCTAACCCCGCCGCAATCGCTGAAACCACAAAGAACAGCATGTCGGCCATGAACACCGAATAGCGGCCATATTTATCCGTCAGCCACCCGCCCACCAGATTGCCGACGATGGTGCCAACCATAATTGAGGAAGTGACTAAGCCGGTGAGCAGCGGCGAGAGCTGAAACTCGCGCACCACATCATCGATGCCGTACGACAGCGTGGTGAGATCGTAGGCGTCGAGGAACACGCCGCCGAGCGCGAGGAACACAATCATGCGCGCGTAGTTGTCATTTTTGGTGCGAGTGTTGATCAGCCTTGCCACATCACTGACCGAACGTACCGGTTCGGAAACCGGAATGGTGTTTTCTAAAGGAAGAGAACTCATAACGCCTCACGTTGTTGTTTTGTAGTGCAGGTGAGGTTGTTATAAGCGTTTTTCTGGCTGCGCCAAAACAACAATTCTTGATATTAATTTACATTAAAATCAATTAGATAAATGATTTTTAGCCAACACAAAAACCCGGACACGCCTGACGCGTCCGGGTGTTCAAACAGCAACACTTTATTCGGCTGAGACCGGCACCAACACGCCTTTTACCAGCGGATCGTCGGTGGTCTTCAGCCACTGCTGGACGCGCGGATCGGAGAAGGCTTTTTTCAGCTTCTCGATGTTTTCCTGGTCCAGATAAGGCGTGCCAATCACTAACTGTGAGGCGAAAGTGCGCGGCGCAGGCGGGAAGAGAATGCCTTTTTCGCGCGGCACTTTACCGGCATCAAATTGCGAGACGTAACCAATCGCCGCATCCACCGAGTTGAGCGCACGCGGCATGGTCAGCAAATCGAGCTCTTTAAACACGAAACCGTGCGGATTGCCGACAATGTTCTTCAGTTTGGCCGTGCGCGGCTCGACGTTGGGATCGAGCGTGATTAAACCCTGACGCGCCAGCAACCATAATGCCTGGCCCTGATTGGCGCCATCATCCGGCACCACGATGGTCGCGCCCTGCGGCAGATCCGCTACCGATGTGTAGCGATCGGAGTAGATGCCAAACGCCCACTGGAACAGCGGCAGCGTTGAGGTCAGCGCAAAACCGTTGGCATCCACCACTTGCTTTAGCCACCACTGATGCTGATACACGGTGGCGGCATACTGCCCTTCCGCTACCGCGCGGTCGGCTTGCACCGGATCCTGCACCCCAACCGCCTCCAGCTTCAGGCCATAATCGGGCGCGATGTGCTCGCCAACGTATTCAATCAGCTTCTGCTCGCCCGCCATCGCCGGTTCAAAATGCACCTTAAGCGTGGTACCAAAGACCACCGCCTGCGCCTGTTGGCTGCGCCAGAACCAGCCGCCTGCTGCAAGTACAACGACCACTATAATCAGTAGCAGCCACGGCCAGCGGCGGGTTTTACGCAGCTCGAAATCTTGTGTTGTCATAACGATGTCCCCTGAGGATGGCGTAATGCGGTGACCAAACGGTCGCCGAGAAATTGAATGGTTTGAATTAAGGCGATCAGCACCACGATGGTGGCGATCATGATGTGGTTGTCGAAGCGCTGATAACCGTACACCACCGCCAGATAGCCGATACCGCCCGCGCCGATGGTGCCGGCAATGGCGGAGTACTCGATCATTGAGATCAGGTTGAGCGTCACTGCCGCCACAATCGCCGGCAGCGCTTCGCTAAGTTGTGCCGAGAGGATGATCTGCCAGCGCGAACCGCCGCACACCAGACCTACCGCCGTCACTTCGCCGGGCAGCTCACGCAGCGCGTTGTCCACCAGACGGCCAAAAAACGGAATGCCCGCGGCGATCATCGGCACAACGGCGGCAGGAATGCCGATGGTGGTGCCGGTAAGCCAGAAGGTGAACGGAATGATGGCCGCCATCAGCACCAGAAACGGCAGCGAACGACCCATATTCACAACCCAACTCAGCACCCGATGAATGCCACGATGGGGAAACAGACCGCGCACCGAGGTGTTGAACAGCACCACGCCGACGATGCCGCCGAAGGTGACCACGAACAGCATCACGATCGCCACCATCAATGCGGTTTCGCCCAGAGCGGGCAGCATCAGCGCCGGGATGTCTGGCCACGGCGTATCCTGACTCATCACTGATACGCTCATACCGCCTCCCGCAATGGCAACACGCTGCCGGAAACGCTGGCAACTAAGCCCAGCTGTTCCAGCTGCGATAGCAAACGCGCCAGCGGCACGCGTTCCTGCTGATAGTGAATGCCCACCTTGAGGCGGCCAGCTTGAAGACCATTCACCTGCTCAACGTGCGCGCCGAGCAGATCAATACGCAGACCAAACTGCTGGCTGAGGCGCGAAATCCAGTCGCTGGCGACTGGCACATCGGTGCGATAACTCAGCTGCAACACCAGTTCGGCATCGCCCGCCTGCGCCGCCAGCGGGAACAGGCGCTGTCCCAATAGCGAATCGGGTTGCGCCAGCAGCTCTTTCACCACACCGTACTGCACGATTTGGCCGTCGCGAATTTCCGCTACCGCATCTGCCGCCTGACGCACCGCGTCCATTTCATGGGTGATCAGCACAATCGCCAGCTTGTAGTCATCACGCAGTTTTTTCAGCAGGTCGAGCACGGTGACGGTGGCTTCGGGATCGAGCCCTGAAGTGGCTTCATCTGCCAGCAAAACCGACGGGCGCAATGCCAGCGCACGCGCGATACCAATACGCTGCCGCTGACCACCAGAAAGCTGTCCCGGATAGGCTTTGGCTTTGTGGCTGAGGCCGACGCTATCGAGCAGTTCGCCCACGCGCGCGGCGATATCGCGATCCACCACGCCAAGATAGTGCAGCGGCAAGGCGATATTCTCCCACGCGGTTTTGCGTTGCAGCAGCGCGGAAGACTGGAACACGGTACCAATTGAGCGACGCGCCTGACGCAGCACTTCGCCATCCAGACGAGAGAGATCGCTGCCGTTAACGCGGATGCTGCCGGCGCTCGGTTGTTCCAGCAGGCTGATGCACTTCGCCAGCGTCGATTTACCCGCGCCGCTCGGCCCAACTACCGCGGTGATGTTGGCTTGCGGTACTTGCAGGCTGATGGATTTCAGCACCTCGGTGATGCGGCCGTCGGGCGCGCGATAGTGTTTGCTGAGCTGTTCTATTTCGATCATGAGACCTCCTGCGGCGTGGAGGATTTAACGCGATAGCCCGCGCCCGGATGCGGTGCTTGCAGCTGCGGGCCGGCGGAGAATAACTTCTCGCGCAACGTGCCCTGCGCGTACTCTTTTTTGTAGACGCCGCGCTTTTGCAGCTCCGGGATCAGCAGCTCCACCACGTCTTCAAAGGTTTCATGGGTCAGTGCGTAGGCGAAGTTGAAGCCATCTACGTCGGTCTCTTCAACCCAGCTTTGCAACTCATCCGCGACGGTTTCCGCGCTGCCGACAATCAGCGGACCAAAACCGCCGATGCCGACCCAATCCGCCAGTGCTTTTACCGTCCACTGACGATCGGGATCGGCGGTGGAGAAAGTTTCGACCGCCGATTGAATGGCATTGGTGTGGATATATTTCAGCACCTGATCCGGCTGATACTGGCCGAAGTCGATACCGGTCCAGCCTGATACCAGTGCCAGCGCGCCTTCGTAGCTGACCCAACTGGTGTACTCTTTCCATTTCGCCTGCGCCGCCAGATCGGTTTCGCCAACAATCACGGTTTGCAGATTGAAGATTTTGATGCTGTAAGGATCGCGCCCCGCTTCCGCCGCGCGGCGGCGAATATCGGCGACGGTTTTCTTCAGCAGCACTTTCGACGGCGCGGCAACAAATACGCATTCGGCATGTTCTGCGGCAAACTGTTTGCCACGACTCGATGCGCCCGCCTGATACAGCACCGGCGTGCGCTGCGGTGACGGTTCGCACAGGTGAATGCCCGGCACGTTGAAGAAGGTGCCCTGGTGATTGATGGGATGGATTTTACGCGGGTCGCTGAAGATACGGCGTTCGCGGTCACGCAATACTGCATCCTGCTCCCAGCTGCCTTCCAGCAGCTTGTACACCACTTGCAGATACTCGTCGGCGTAATCGTAGCGGCTGTCGTGATCGGTCTGGGTTTTGTGCCCAATGTTGCGCGCCCCGCTCTCCAGATACGAGGTGACGATGTTCCAGCCGATGCGGCCTTTGGTCAGGTGATCGAGCGTCGATAAGCGGCGCGCAAACGGATACGGATGTTCAAACGACAGCGACGCCGTGAGACCAAAGCCGAGGTGTTCGGTGACCAGCGCCATTGGGGTAATCAGCGCTAACGGATCGTTGACCGGCACCTGCGTCGCCTGGCGGATCGCCGCATCGCCGTTGCCGTTGAGTACGTCGTAGACGCCGAGCACGTCAGCGATAAACAGGCCGTCAAATTTGCCGCGCTCCAGCAGGCGCGCCAAATCGACCCAATATTCCAGATCTTTGTATTGCCAGGAACGGTCACGCGGATGCGCCCACAGGCCCGGCGACTGGTGTCCGACACAGTTCATATCAAATGCGTTCAAGCGAATTTCACGTTGCGATGGCATAGCAATCTCCATAGCGAGGCCGTGATCGTGTTACGACCCGGCGTTCGTCAGTTAATTTTTAGGATGTTGAGAGATTAAAGCGCTGAAGGGGGACATCGCTCGGCGGGAGCGATTTGTAGTTCTTGTAAAATATGTTTCGCCACAGCGGCGGCGTGATCGGCAACCTGCGGCAAACCCATCAGTTCACCGAAGCGCGCACGCGCAGCGGGACCGACGACAAACAGTCGTGCGTTGGGCTGGCCGTTAACATTGAGCGTGTGCGATTGGCTATCGACATCAATACCAAAACCGAGCAGGTCAGCGCGGATTAGCCCTTGCTGGCTGAGCGACTGCAGCAGCGGCTGGCTGGCGGTTAAGGCTTCATGGCCGGGACCTGTGGTGACAATCAGGTGATCGAGGCGATGGGTTTCGCTGGCGCCCTCGCGCGTGCGTAGCGTGATTTGCAGTTGGTTGCCGACATTGGAGATGTCGCTAAGGCGCGCGGCCAGCACCTTCATACTGCCCTGCTGGCGACGTGCGCTGATCACCGCTGACACCTGCGGCGCGATGCGATAGCGATGCACATCCCACCACGAGCGCAAGTGACGAACAAAGCGCTGCTGCTCGCGCAGCGGCAGCGATTGCCAGATATCCTGACCTTGCACGCGTACCTGATCGAGCACGCGCTGCCACGGCAAATCCTGTTCCGCGGCACGCGCGACTTCGGCACGAATATGTCGCAGCCACAGACGTGCGCTGGACGCTTGTTGCGGGGCTAGTGTCCATTCAGGCCATTCACCACTCAGGTTATCGCGTGAGAGCTGTCCACGGCGCGAGAAGGCGATTAACGGGCCGCGATGCTGTCTGGTGCTCAACGAAGCCACCACGTCCGCCATGCTCAAGCCGGTACCGATAATCGCCACCGAGGATTGAGGATCGATGGCGTCTAATACGCCGTGCTGCCACGGATTGGCAATCAGCGCCGGATGCGCCGAGAACGGTTGCAGCGCACGCGGCAACGATGGTGGCGGATGACTGATTGCTAACGCCATTACATCACCCCGCAACGTTTCGCCGTTGCTGAGCAACAGCTGCTCGCCTTCCCAGGCCACGGCGCTGGCCTGAACATGGCGCAGCGTGACGTGCGGATACGCCTGCGCAGCTTGCGCAAACTGGTCTGCCAGATAGCGACCGAACAGGCTGCGCTGCGGATAGACCGCGCCGTCTTCACAGTGCGCTACTGAGTCCAGTGAACATTCCGGCTGTTGGCGATACCAGCGGTCAAACGCGCCCTGCTCTTCACCGCTTAACTGCATGCGCGAAGCGGGTACGTTGATGCGGTGCGCAGGCTCCTGCGTGGAATAGGCAACGCCGCCGCCGAGGTTGGCGCGCGGTTCGACCACTGTAATCAGTAATCTGCTCGATGAGGTTCGTGCGAGATGAATCGCCAACGCTGTGCCGCTAAAGCCACCGCCAACAATGATTACCCGTGCCATTGCCTTCTCCTGCATTAGCTGGCGCTCGTCTGTTTTGACGGACGCTTATCGCCGCCAATAGTTTCACCAAACGGGCCGGTGTTAATGGTGCGTTCACGCTGCTGCTGTGCGTTAGCCAGCGGTAGCAGCGGCAACAGTAATTCGGCCACGCGATGCGCTTCTTCCAGATGCGGATAACCGGACAGAATGAAGTTGGTGACGCCCAGCGCCTGATATTCGCGGATACGCTCAGCCACCTGCTCCGGGCTGCCGACCAGCGCAGTGCCCGCGCCACCGCGCACCAGACCCACGCCCGCCCACAGATTCGGCGAAATATAGAGGTTGTCGCGCGAGCCGTTGTGCAACGCGCTCATTCGTGCCTGACCGGCGGAATCCATACGCGCAAAGATTTTCTGCGCCTGCGCGATGGTCTCTTCATCAAGATGACCAATCAACTTATCTGCCGCCGCTTTGGCTTCTTCTTCGGTCTCGCGCACGATCACGTGCAAACGAATGCCGTATTCCAGCTTACGTCCGCGCTGCTCTGCACGTGCACGCACCACTTCCAGCTTCTCGGCAACCTGCGCTGGTGGCTCGCCCCAGGTGAGATAGGTATCGATCTGTTCCGCTGCTACATCAATCGCCGCCTCAGATGAACCACCAAAATAGAGCGGCGGCCCCTTTTCCTGCACCGGCGGAAACAGCACTTCTGCGCCTTCAACGTGAATGTGTTTGCCTTCGTAATCCACTTTCTCGCCGCGCATCAGGCGGCTATAAACGTCGAGGAACTCTTTGGTGACTTCATAACGTTCACTGTGGTTGAGAAAAATGCCGTCGCCTTTGTTCTCAATCGGATCGCCGCCGGTCACCACGTTAATCAATAAACGCCCTTCGGACAGACGATCAAGCGTGGTCGCCATGCGAGCTGCCAGCGTTGGCGGCTGCAGGCCAGGACGCACCGCAACTAAATAGCGCAGACGTTTGGTGATCGGCGCTAACGCAGAGGCCACCAGCCAGGAATCTTCACAGCTTTTGCCGGTAGGAATTAATACGCCGTAGAAGCCAAGATTGTCGGCGGCGAGCGCCACTTGCTGTAAGTAGGGTAAATCGACCGGGCGTCCGCCTTGCGTGGTGCCGAGATAGCGTCCATCACCGTGCGTCGGTAAAAACCAGAAGACATTAATTTTATCGTTCGCGGAATCGGCCATTATGCTTTTCCTATATAACTTTATTAAAAAATGATCATTTTGAACTGCTTATTTGGTTATATAGCTGTTAGCAGAAAGCGTGCCAGGTTGTTAACGGGCGCGAATCCCCGTATTTCAGGCGGTTAGCCTTGTCGCCGTCAACCAAAACAGTTGCATTTGCGACTCTGGCGCAACAGCAATTGCTGCATATGCAACTGCTTATGCTTTTTACATGGTATTAATAGTCAGCGTGAGCATTTAGGTTAACGATATGCTCGTTACAGGACTCAATGCCATGTTAACCACCTATAATCCCACCGATTCACCGCGCTTAGTCGATCCCGCTTCTCTGGCGTTTCAATCGCTGCTGGATAAGTTCGCGCCCACAGATGCCACCGTGCTGATTGTCGGCGAAACCGGCACAGGTAAAGAAGTGGTGGCGCGCTATCTGCATCATCACAGCCAGCGACGTCACGGCCCTTTCCTCGCGGTTAACTGCGGCGCGCTGACGGAAAGCCTGGCTGAAGCCGAGTTGTTTGGCCATGAGAAAGGCGCTTTTACCGGCGCGACGCAGTCACATCCCGGCTGGTTTGAATCAGCGCAAGGCGGCACCTTGCTGCTGGATGAGATTGGCGAGCTGAGCCCTTCACTGCAGGTTAAATTGCTGCGTGTGCTGCAGGAGCGTGAGATTACGCGCGTGGGCTCGCGAAAAGCAATCAAGGTGGATGTGCGGGTTATCGCGGCTACGCATGTGGATTTGGCGCAGGCGATTCGCGAGCGACGCTTTCGCGAAGATCTGTTCTATCGCCTGAATATTGCGGTGGTGCCATTACCGCCGCTGCGTCAGCGCCGTGAAGACATTCCGCTGCTGGCACAGCACTTCCTCGCCCTCTACGCACGACGTTTAGGGCGCCCGGCACGGCGTCTTTCTGCTGATGCGCTTGAAGCGCTGCGCGAATACAGCTGGCCGGGCAATATCCGTGAACTGGAGAACACGCTGCATAACGCCGTATTGCTGAGCCGCGAAGAGACGCTGACGCCCGCACAGTTGCGACTTGCTGGTTACAGTGAACATGGCTTTAACGAGTCAAACGATTCAACGCTCGACAGTTTTCTTCAGCAGCAGCTAACCAGTCAGCCGCAACAACTGTTTGATCGCGTTATCAGCAGCCTTATTAGCAATGCGCTATCGATGACAGATCACAATCAAACCCAGGCTGCGGCGCTATTAGGTATCAGCCGCCACACATTGCGCACGCATCTGGCGAATCAGGGAATGATTAAAGGACGGAGAAAAGCGCCGGTAACTACGTCGACATCTCATACACACGGGACGCAGGAGCGTGAGCTGCGCATTGGCTACCAGAAGTTTGGCAATCTCGGGGTGTTAAAAGCCCGTCAGAGCCTCGAACACTGTTTCGCTCAGCAAGGCATTAGCGTGTTGTGGAGTGAGTTTCCCGCCGGGCCACAGCTGCTGTATGCGCTGCAAAACAACGAAATCGATTTTGGTACGACCGGTGAAGTACCCCCGATCTTCGCCCAGGCGAGTGGCAATGCGGTGACTTATATTGCCTGGGAGCCGCCAGCGCCGAGCAGCGTTGGCATTGTGGTGCCTCATGACAGCGATATTCGCACCATCAACGATCTGCGCGGTAAGCGCATATCGGTTAATAAAGGCTCGAACGTTCACTGGCTACTGCTGCAGCTACTGGAGGAAGCGGGCATTGGTCTGGATGAACTGAAAGTGGTGTATACGCCGCCAAAATATCCGCTGACGGCAAGTGATTATCTTTCGGTTGATGCCTGGATGATGTGGGATCCGTTGCTCAGCGCCGCGGAGAGCAATCCCGAGCTGCGGGTTTTGGTTAATGGTGAAGGGCACGTACGTAATCATCAGTTCTATCTGGCGCGACGTGATTACGTTGAACAGCACGATGACATCCTCAGACAGCTTGTGGAGAGTTTGCAACAAACGGGTTTGTTCATCGATAGCCATCGCCATCAAGCGTCGATGTTGTTGGCTCAGGAGCTGGGATTGGAAATTGCATCAGTTGAACGTGCCTTGACTCGTCGCAGCCACAAAACGCGTGCGATGGCCTTCGAAGTGATCAAAGAGCAGCAGACCATCGCAGATCGTTTTTATGCGTTGGGGCTGATTAACAAACCAGTGCGCGTGCGCGATGCGGTTTGGCAATTTTCATCAGCTTTAACGTTAATTGAGTAATGTGAGTCTTGAAAGTTATCCACGTTTTCTGTGGATAAATCATTGAATATCATCTGGCTAATCTCGCCTAGGGATTTTTGAGGGTTGCTGAAACTAAAAGTTAATTGGCGATTTCAGCCTGAAATTTTATCAGAAACCCCTTATATTTCATATCAATAGAGATGAAATCGATTAGGCGAGCAGATGAAATTTCACTCGCTGGCTGGACGGCAATTCTGCTGTGGCTGCCTTTTGTTGCTTTCGCACACAGCTGGTTAAATTGGCTGCAGTCAGTTAATCAGTATTGGTGATTTATTAACGGATATCTTTGAGCTGCTGGCTAAAACAGTGGCGATTTCAGGCTGAAATTTCCGCGGCGATAATCTATATTTCATACAGTTAGCGATGAAATTGCGCTGGCGAGGCATTGAGAAGGGCATAAAAAAACCGCCCGGAGGCGGCATTTCAATTACTGATTAAGATACTTATTGAGCGTCTCGTTAATCACTTTATCCAACTCTTCCTGCAACTCTTTTGACTGGCGATTAAACTCGTAGCTGAACATTCGTCCGCGCGTTTTCTTACGCGCAAAGCGGTCTTTATCGGCGAAACTCCACAATGGCGTCGCCACGGTTTTATCTTTTGCCGGTGACTGAATCAGCGTCTGGCTACCGTTACGCACTAAACGCAGAATGCCATTCTTCACTTCGTCTTCGGCCAATCCATCGCGCGCGCATACGGTATCAACATCCATGCCGATAGTATCGATCAGGGCATCAACCGTTTGTCCGGTTTCCTGCAGCTTCTCATACGCCTGCAGCAGCGATTTATAATCAGGATAGGTCAGCTCTGAATGATTCGGGAACAGCGTTACCAGCTCAAGCGGCACGCTTGCCGCTTGCAATGCACGCGTTACCTTGGCCTGCGATAAGCCTTCGCTTTGCGCAATCTCTTTCTGCGACAATCCACTCTCTTTAAGCGATAGCAGACGCATGCCCACTTCACGCAGATTGTGCTCGCGCGCGGTCTGAATATCCTGGGCTAAACGACGCGCTTCTTCCGCCGAGATAGCCACGTCTGTGACCAACACATCAAGCCCAGTTTTGCAGTGCAGAGCCGCTGCACGACGACGTGAACCATCGAGAATCTCAATGCGGTCGTCACGCTTTACACCAATCGCCGGGAAAAACTGCTGTAATTTGATGGTGCGAATGATGTCGCGCAGCGATTCTGGCGTCAGGCCAGACTGATCGCGGCCGTTGGTTTCCATCTTCACGAAGGTTTTCTCTTCGATTTCCTTCGCTGGGATGTGCTCCAGCGTGAACAGGGCGCGTTTACCCGTCGCCAGAATAAATGTCTGAGAATGGCCATCGGCGCTTTCCTCAGTCTGCAATGGTGTCTGGCTGAAGGTTCGGCCAATAGTGATTCTTTTTGCGCTCATAGTAACCTCAGTTCAGGCGAATGAATTCAATACGGTCAAATACGGCTTTCGCGAAATCTTCCGCCGCTGAACGCGCATTCTTTAAGGCTTCAGTGCTGCCCACGTAGGTTGATGGATTGGCTGAGATAACCGTATCAAACGACTCTCCGCAGCGCTCAAAGCCATCCAGACGCGGCAATGCAGCATCAAGCATATCGCCGCCAAAAATCTCTTTCGCCAGGCTGTGACACAGCTTGTGATCCGCTTTATTCGACAGTTTAGACATAAAGCCAATGTTGCCCTGCAAACGGCAGGCTGCGCCCGATTCTTCAATGATGCCAATCAACTCCGGCAAACGCGTTAGGTATTTCAGCGTGGAGTGGAAATCCACCTGCGCGGGCGGCACCGGCGTCATCAGTAAGTCTGAAGCAGCAATGGCGTTCTTCAGGAAGGCATCAAGATGTGGACCGCTGTCGATAAAGATAAAGTCGTAATCTTTCTTCAGCTTGGCCACTACATTGTCATACAGCACCGCGTGGATGTTTTGTTCGGGCAGGTGAGCGGCACACAACTCTTCCCAACGCGAGGCAATAAAGGCGTCATCAATTGACGCCGGCAGCACATCGACGCCCGGAATAATCGACGAAACGATAAACTCGTTGAGCAACTCTTCGCGGCTGACGTTCTGCAGCATCGCCTGTGCGGCGGTCGCTTCGACTAATCCCACTGAACGTTGATGGTTCAGGAACATGGTGGCGGAAGATTGTGGGTCCAGATCGATGACCAGAATACGCAAATCTTCAAACAGCAGATGCGGATGCGCACGTAATGCGTGTGCCAGCGAAACGGTAGAGACCGTTTTCGAAACGCCGCCTTTGAGGTTGCCGACAAAGATGCTGAAGGCTTCATGGTGGCGATCGCGGTACTTGGGCACACCGCGATGGTGATAGATATCGATAATATTCTGGATCGACATCGCATACTTGGTTGAGCTGCCCGCAGCACGCTTATCGAACGGATAACCGTTCTCTTCCATCTCGTTGACAGCGTAATCCACGCTCGCACGCGTCAATTTAGGCAGTTTGGCTAACGCCGCTTTAGCGTAAACTTGATAGAACGTGTTTTCCCGCAATTCTTCTTTCTGCGCCTGAATCTGTTCAGTCAGGCTCATCAGCATTCTTTCTGAACGTTGCGCGACCTTCAGAACTTGCTTCTCATCGTTAGCCATACTTGCTCCACACATGTAGGATTTACGACTTTATACATAAATCCAGCACACGAGGCAAATATATCTCTTCTGCTCAGGAACAATAAGTTATGTGAAAACACCTTGATTAAGAGCACGTTAACGCAAATGTTCACTGTAATCAGTGATCGTAATTTAGCCATATTGGTTTTTTGTACGATTTTGAACCGCTGATTTATTGTTTATTGGGGCAATGATTCACTGTAGTCAGTAGCTGATTTGTATTCTGTATGCTTTAAGTAGAGAAAGGAGAAGGGTTGTGGCGGCTGAAATTGCTGGAACGTTCACTGTAATCAGCTAGCAAAAATGCGCCGATGCCCAACGTTCACTGCAATCAGTAAAAGGTTCACTGTGATCAGCGAGCGGTGGCTGAAGATTCACTGTAATCAGTAAATGATGCGTGGAAATAAAAAGCAGGTGAGAGAACAACGATAAGTGTCATGCTGGTGAGATGTTCACTGTAATCAGCAAATCCTGAAGACGTTTTCACATAACGCTAACGTTCACTGTAATCAGTAAAAGCCTTGTACTCGTCATCGGCAAAGATTCACTGTAATCAGTAGACGTTGTCGCACTGCGATAAACCGTTCACTGTAATCAGTAAGTCAATTTGGCCAGACCGAGATAACATTCACTGTAATCAGTAAAAGTTATGACGCTGAACAGAACGTTCACTGTAATCAGTACAGCCAGACAAGCATGATGAGACGAACGTTCACTGTAATCAGTAGAGTGTTATTTGCCGACAAGCTGATATGCCTGGAAGCGCCATATGCGTTACAGCGAAATACCCAGAATGTCGTCAACAACATTCACTGTAATCAGTAAAAGTGCGCTGTTGATTTAAACGCCCAACGTTCACTGTATTCAGTAAAAAAACTACGCGCTGAGCGAGTTTGTTTCATGCTGCAAACCTGGCAGGGCAGGGGACGAGTTGGTAACGTTCACTGTAATCAGTGACAGCGTGACATGTTATTCAAGCGGCATATGAGCGTCAGTACGAACGTCTCTCGTTACAGTTCACTGTAGTGAGAAGACAGACCAAACGTTCACTGTAATCAGCATAGTGACCAACCCTGTCACTTTTACTGGCTGTATTCACAGTCAAACTGCTGATTACAGTGAATTACGTTAGAACAGGTTTTGTTAATAATTATAAATCATGAAGTTGCATTTGATCGTTCACTGTATTCAGCATGCAGCGCTGTGATTAGCATTCACTGTAATCAGTGAAAGCGAGCGCTCGAACAAACGTTCACTACGATCAGTAGAAAGGCAGTGAAAAAAGGAATTTGAGTACTGCATCACCGCCCTTGTAAGTACTCACTATCTTTAAAAGTAGCTTAGAAAGGGCACAACGCCGTTGAAGACATCTCAGAAGACATGGCAAAAGCAGAAGGCTTCTGATTACAGTGAACGTTGCTGATTACAGTGAATGACGCGAGGACAGCTGATTGCAGTAAATGTTAGCGGAGGAGCATGTGTCACTTTTGCTCAAAAAGTGACACAGCTTGAAGGGGATTACTTATTACAGTGAACGGGCAAGATCACTCTTCAAACTCGATATCTTCCAGCGAATCGATACTTTCAAGATTGCTGATGCCGTCGAGTTTTGGCGTCCTGCTGTGGATGATGAAGAACACTGAGCGGCCGCGTTTCACTTCCGAATAGTCGAGATAGCCGATCTCTTTGAGCTGCTCCATCGCACGTCGCACCACGTGGTTTTGCGTGGTGGTTTTCGAGCCCAGATTTAAACGCATACGCAAACGCGCCAGAGAGATGGGCGCCGGATTCGTTGGCAAACTTTCGAGATAGGTATACAACGCCTGAGCCGATTCTTTACGTTTTAAACGCGAAATGGCTCGCAGCTGCAGTAACACTTTATGGTCGAAGTTGTAGAGCTCGAACAACTTTGGATCGGCCTGAATACGCACCAGATCCTTTTCACGATCGTAATACGCCGATTGCACAAGGTGAGTGTGATAGGCTTTGCCATTACCTTCAAAGGACAACGTATTGGTCGCAATGCGTCGCAGAGAGGCATCTAAGCGCTTACGTAGCGCAGCCGAAGAGTTTGCCGATGGGATCCCGCACATCTTGACGAAATCGATAAACGGCAGCGTCACGGTGTCGCCCTTAGAAGGATAACGCGAGAAAGACTGAATAATTCCGGCCCAGGTTTTGAAATCATTATCCATGTCCAGCCTTGCGCCGGTAATGGTAATCTTTTCATAACCTTCCGATTTCACTAAAGAAAGGTTCTTTAGCTCTTTCGTTGCATCGGTCGATGCCATTGCGCCTGATTTACCGCGCGCGGTGGACTTCAATGTAGGAACAAACAGACCCAGGCGCATTAAAGCGACCGGTTGTACGGTGTTATTTTTATTGGGATGGAGTTGAATAACTTCACCGCTATTTTTTGTCACCGACAGAAAAGGCTCGAGTAACGCCTTGTTTTCACTCTCTTTATCTGCCATAGCCTGAGATCTTCATTCTGTGGATGAAAAGGGTCGTTTTCTGATTACAGTGAACATTAACACTGTTTATAGTGAACATTCTACTCTCTATAGTGAATAAACTACTGACTCCAGTGAACACTTTACTCATTATAGTGAACGCGATCACCTTCTGAGCCCTTGTGGGGTGCGGCCTGCGACGATCGGGGATCTCTTAGGATCTCTTTAAGATCTCTATATGATCTTTCTTTAAGATCTATTCACTGTATAACTTAATAACGCCCGGACTGACGCGGCTTTAGACCGGCAAAATGTTTAAAACAGCTCCATTACAATAACATCCCCTTTGATCCCACCAAATCATCAGTTATGTGCGATCAGGATCCTTATTCTTCTTCATAAATGAACAACTTCCTCATTATTATTCATTTTTAAGAAACTTTATCCCGGCGTAAAGTGAACTTCATCGAACAACACATCACTTATGACGAGGTTATATTTCATGACTGACAACGTTATCTCCCGCAACCCTACTACCGGCGACATCCTCGCAATCTATCCGCTACAGAGCGCAGCCGAGTTGGAAGCCGCATTGCAGCAAAGTGCTGATGCCTATGCAGAGTGGCGCTATACCTCAATGCCACAGCGAGTGAGAGTGCTGCATCAACTGGCAGAACAGATCCGCCAACGTCAGGATGAGCTCGCAACCATGGCCACACTGGAAATGGGCAAACCGATCGCTCAGGCACGTGCTGAAGTACTGAAATGCGCCAATCTGTGTGACTGGTATGCAGAGCATGGTCCGGCGATCCTGGCCGACAAACCAACGCTGGTAGAAAACCAGCAAGCGTGGCAGTCATTTCGTCCGCTCGGTGTGATCCTTGCCGTGATGCCATGGAACTTCCCTTATTGGCAAGTTCTGCGCGGCGCAGTCAGCATGTTGCTGGCGGGCAATACCTACGTGCTCAAGCACGCACCGAGCGTAATGGGATCCGCTAACCTCATGAAGTCGCTGTTTGACGCCACCGAACTGCCTAAAGGCGGCTTTACCGTGATCAACGTCGATAACGATGGCGTTTCAGCCGCGATCAAAGATCCGCGTATTGCCGCTGTAGCGGTAACCGGCAGCGTGCGTGCAGGCGGTGCAATTGCAGCGCAAGCCGGTGCAGTACTGAAGAAAACTGTACTGGAGCTGGGCGGAGCGGATCCTTTCATCGTGCTGGCGGATGCAGACCTGGATGCTGCAGTAGCCTCAGCGGTCACAGGACGCTATCAGAACACAGGACAGGTCTGCATGGCAGCCAAGCGCTTCATCATTGAAGAAAGCGTCGCAGAAGCGTTTGAGGCGCGTTTCAGCGCAGCGGTACAGGCATTGAAGATCGGCGATCCTTTGGCAGAAGATACCTACATCGGGCCAATGGCGCGTTACGATCTGCGTGACGAGCTGGATAATCAAGTGCAGCAGACCATCAAGGAAGGCGCACGTCTGGTATTAGGCGGCCATAAAATTGACGGCCTAGGCAATTATTACGCCCCGACGATCCTCGCCGATGTCACGCCAGCCATGACCGCTTTCCAGCAGGAAATCTTTGGCCCGGTCGCAGCAATTAGTGTCGCTCGTGATGCACAACATGCCCTTGAGCTGGCAAACGACAGCGAATTCGGGCTGAGTGCAACAGTGTGGAGCGGCAACGAAGCGCTGGCCAACGAACTGGCGGAAAAACTGGAGACCGGCGCGGTATTTATCAATGGCAATGGTGCGTCAGATCCGCGAGTTGCGATTGGTGGCGTGAAGAAGAGCGGCTATGGTCGTGAACTGTCGAGCTTTGGCGTCCACGAATTCTGCAATATTCAGACGGTATGGAAAAACCGCCGCTAAGCATCACAGGGCGCGTCAGGCGCGTCCTTATTCCCATCCTCCGCCCCCAGATATCTCGCATCTCATACCGTTGCCCATCATTTAAAATGTTGTGGACCAGTTCAAAAAATCCACCAGTGGTATTACAAAGGTATTATATCCGGTGTTAGATTTGCCTCCACCTACACCGGGGAGTCCTTTTAAATGAAAACAACAATCCCAAAACTGTCGTTCATGATGTTTCTTGAATGGTTTATCTGGGGCGCATGGTTTGTACCGCTCTGGGCATTTCTCAGCAAAAACGGCTTCTCGCCGGTTGAGATAGCCTGGTGCTACGCCTGTACTTCGATAGCCGCCATCCTGTCGCCGATCCTTGTCGGATCGCTGGCCGATCGCTTCTTCCAGGCGCAAAAAGTGTTGTCGCTACTAACGATCGTCGGATCGATTCTGATGTTCTTCGCAGCTCAGCAAACGCATTTCGGCGGTTTCTTCCCGTTGCTATTACTGTATGCGCTCACTTACATGCCCACCATCGCCTTAACCAATAGCATTGCGTTTTCGCACGTCGCGGATGTGGAGCGTGATTACCCGCGCATTCGCGTCATGGGCACACTTGGCTGGATCGCGTCTGGCATCGTTTGTGGTTTCCTGCCGCCGCTGCTGGGCTATGGCGATATCTCAGCCAGCAACGTGCCGTTATTGATCACCGCCGCAAGCTCGCTGTTACTGGGCATTTTTGCCCTGACGTTGCCCGCCACCGAGCCGAAAAGCACCGGCAAATTCAGCCTGCGCGTCGCGCTTGGTCTGGATGCGCTGCATCTGCTGAAGGATCGTAGCTTCCTCGTGTTCTTTGTCTGCTCCTTCCTATTCAGCATGCCGCTGGCGTTTTACTACATTTTTGCCGAAGGCTATCTGACGGAAGTCGGCTTACCGCACGCCACCGGTTGGATGACGCTCGGCCAGGTTTCGGAAATCTTCTTCCTGCTGGCGCTGCCGTTCTTCATCAAACGCTTTGGCATCGGCAAAGTGCTGCTGCTGGGATTAACCACCGCCGCACTGCGCTACGTGTTCTTCGTGTTCGGTGGCGATCAAAACATGCTGACTTACGGCTTGCTGTTCATGGGCATTCTGCTGCACGGCGTCAGCTACGATTTCTACTTCATCACCGCTTACATCTATGTTGATAAGAAAGCGCCAGTGGCGATGCGTAATGCTGCGCAAGGGCTGATCACGCTGGCTTGTCAGGGCATCGGCAGCCTGCTCGGTTATCGCCTTGGCGGCTATCTGATGCAGGAAATGTTCGCCTACGACCAACCCCGCGACGGGCAGACTTTCAACTGGGCCGGCATGTGGATGTTTGGCAGCGTGATGATCGTAATGATCACCATCGCCTTTATCGTCCTGTTCCGCGACGGCAAAAAACGCAGCGATGAACTTACCGCTTTCGAAAATTCAGCAACCGCTGACAGCCATAAATAAGGGATTTCACCATGACGATGACAACGCAAGAAAAACGGATTTTAGGCGCGTTTTACGGCCAGGCGCTGGGCGATGCGATGGGCATGCCATCGGAATTGTGGCCGCGCTCACGCGTGAAGCAGCACTTTGGCTGGATCGATCGCTTCCTGCCCGGTCCGGCTGAGAACAATGCCGCCTGCTACTTTGGCCGGGCGGCCTTTACCGACGACACTTCGATGGCGCTGGCATTGGCTGATGCAATCGTCACTCACGACGGCGAGATCAACGCCCAAACCATTGGTGCGAATATTTTGCAGTGGGCCGAGTCGTTTGATGCCTTTAACAAGAATGTGCTTGGACCGACCTCAAAAATCGCGCTCAACGCCATGAAAGCCGGCACGCCGGTGTCGCAGCTGGAAAATAACGGCATGACTAACGGCGCAGCGATGCGTGTGTCACCGCTCGGCTGTCTGCTGCCAGCACGCGATTTACCGGCATTCATCGATGCCGTCGCACTGGCGTCGAGTCCTACGCACAAATCGGATGTCGCGATTTCCGGCGCGACGGTGATTGCGTGGGCTGTTTCACGCGCCATTGACGGTGCCGACTGGGCAACAATCCGCGATGAACTGCCTGCGATCGCACGCGCGGCGCAGGAAAAGCGTGTCACCACCTTTAGCGCGTCGATGGCGGCACGCCTCGAACTGGCGTTAAGCGTGGTCGCGCAGGGCAGGGGCGTGGAATCCACCATGCAGCAGATTTACGATTTGGTGGGTACCGGCACCGGCACCATTGAATCGGTACCGGCGGCGATTGCGATGGTGGAATTGGCCGAGACCGATCCTAATCGCTGCGCGATCCTTTGCGCTAACCTCGGCGGCGATACCGATACCATCGGCGCGATGGCGGTGGCCATTTGCGGCGCGCTGCACGGCATCGACAGCATCGACGTTGCCTTGAAAGCCGAGCTGGATGCCGCTAACGCGCTGGATTTCACTCGTTACAGCGCTGCCTTCACGCGTTTCCGCCAGCAGCGCGAGGCCGCTTATGCTAACGCCTGATGATCTGAAGAGACTAGAAGGCCGCCTGCCGGTGTGTGTGATTGGTGCGGCGGTGGTTGATGTGATTGCTGATGCTTACTCGTTGCCCCATCGTGGCAGCGATATTGAGCTCCACCAGCAGGGCGTCAACGTGGGCGGCTGTGCGCTGAATGTTGCGATTGCGCTGCACCGGCTTGGCATCCCGTCCATCAATGCGCTGCCGCTCGGCAACGGCACTTGGGCCAGCATTGTGCGGCAGAAGCTGACGGAATATGGCATTCACAGCGTGCTGGAAACGGCTAAAGGCGATAACGGCTGGTGTTTAGCGTTAGTGGAGCCCGACGGTGAGCGCACCTTTCTGTCAGTCAGCGGCGTGGAAAATCAGTGGGATGCAGCGCTGCTGAACACGTTGCCGCAGCCGGCCAATCGCTGGATATACCTTTCCGGCTATCAGCTCACCAGCAAAAGCGGTGATGTGCTGATCGCCTGGCTGGAGCAGCAAAGCCAGCCGTATCAGCTGCTGGTGGATTTCGGTCCGCGTCTGGCGGATATCGGTGATGCGCAGTTCGAACGCGTTATGGCGTGCCATCCACTGATTACAGTGAACAGACAGGAAGCCGAACTGCTGTGGCATGAACGTTTGAATCAAACAGAACCCATTGATGCGCATCAGTTAATGACGTGCTGGCAGCAGCGATTCGGCGGCGCGATGGTGGTGCGACTTGATAGCGAAGGCGCCGGTTTCGTTAACGCGGAAACACAGGGCTGGATGCCGGCGCTGCCGACAAAAGTGGTCGATACCATCGGCGCAGGCGACAGCCACGCGGGTGGATTACTGGCGGGATTAGCTTCGGGTTGGTCGCTGGCAGAAAGCGTCGCGCTGGGCAACGCGGTGGCGTCTTTTGTGGTGTCACAACGCGGCGGCGATTGCGCGCCCGATCGCGCCACGTTAACAGCTTACTGGCAACAGCGCCTTACTCCGCAATAAACACATACATATCGCTACGACAGTAGCTAATGCTGTACTCCAGCGGATTGCCCTGCGCATCTAACGCCAGCTGCTTGATCACCAAAACAGGTACGTTGTCGGGTAGGGCGATCTGCTGCTGCAGCGCCTCATTAGGCATGCGAGCACTCACTCTGCTTTGCGATTTTACCGGCAGAATTTGTTGCTGGTGGAAATAGTCGTAAAGCGAAATGCCAATCTCATCCGCATTAGCGATATAGCGCGCCGGCACCCAGGATTCTTCCACCGACACCGCTTGCTGATCGACATAACGAATACGTTTCAGCAAATACACTTCGCTGCCTTTGTCCAGCCCCAATTTCTCAGCGATTTCTGCATCGCAATGGATTTTGCTTTTGTTAATCCACACGGTGTCGGGCTTTTTACCACGCAATACCGCTTGCTGCGACAAGCCTTTCGGCTCTATCAGTGAGTACTCTAACTGGCTGCAGATTTGCGTACCGTAGCCTCGAGAGCGCAATACCACGCCCTCTTTTTCCAGCGCATCCATGGCTTTACGCACGGTAATGCGCGAAATGTTCAGCGACTGGCTGAAGTCACGCTCACTCGGCAGGATCTCTTCATGCACTAACAAACCATCACGCACCGCATCTTTGATCGCAGTGGCAAAGCGTCTGTACAGCGGCGTGCGGCTGTCATCAGCAAGGGTAGAAGTAAGCCGCGAAAATAGTGGAGTTTGGTCGGTCATAGTGGGCGGATTCACTTATCCTGGTAAGCGGCAGAACGTCTATGATACTGATATTTCGACGTTCGCGAAGCACTCGATGAGTATGAATATCACGAATAATCACTTTAAAAACAATAAAAGCCCCATTGGGGCTTTTAGGCATACACCCGACTCAACGCTCATCAAACGGCACGCCGCCTTTCGACTTATGATGTTTTGGCGTTTCGATGATGGAAACCGTTACTGAATTAGCATCGATCTCAAACGAATCAGCCACCGCCGCGGTGACGGCTCTCAACAACTTCTTTTTCTGCTCAATCGTGCGACCTTCTGCCGCATACACAACGATTTCTGGCATCTCTGCTGCTCCATAAAGTAAACGTTCGTTTTCAGCATAGCGCAGCAAAAGCACTGCGCGCAGCGTCAATCACCTGTCTTTGCCAGCAATCTGTGTTGAAATGTGTATTGTTATGTTATAACGTAATTAACTCACATAATATGTAGCGGCTTCAGTCGGAAATCTTAATGAAATCAATGAAAAAATTGCTTATCGCTTCGGCGTTAGGCCTGGCTTCTTACGCCTCAATGGCGGCTGAACATCAGGATAAAACGGTGCGCATTGCGGCACCGTTTGAAATCAAAGGCGCCGATCCCGCACTCTCCGGCGACATTTTGTTGCGAATGGATGTGGTGGAAACGCTGGTGGAAGTGAACGAACGCGCCGAGCCCATTCCGGCGCTGGCGCAAAGCTGGCAGGTATCGGCAGATGGTTTGCAATGGCAATTGAATTTGCGTCCCAACGTGCGCTTCCATGATGGATCGCCATTGGATGCGGCCGCGGTGGTGAAATCACTCAACACCGCGCGCAGCAAAGCGGGTCTGCTGGATAAAACGCCGATCACCGCTATCAGCGGGGAAGGGCAACGCGTCACCATCACCTTGAGCGAACCTTTCACGCCGCTGCTTTCGGTATTAGCAGAGAGCCGTTCCCAGATTCTGGCGTTGGCTAGCTGGGATGCGCAGGGCAACATCACCCGCATCATCGGCAGCGGCCCGTTTATGCTGACGTCATTCCAGCCACCGCAATCGCTGGCAGTAAAACGTTTTGACGATTACTGGGGCAAAAAGCCAGCGATTGCGGCTGCCAGCTATCTCTCTTCCGGGCGCGCCGAAACACGCGCCTTGCTGGCGGAAAGCGGGGACGCGGATTATGTATTCAACCTGGATGCTGCCAGCCGTCAGCGTTTAGCACGCAAGCCAGCGCTGCAGCTGCCCGCCATTCCGGTGCCGCGCACACTGATGCTAAAACTGAATGCGGGCGATCCGCTGTTAGCCGAACAGCCGGTGCGTGCAGCGATCAGCATGGCGATAGACCGTAACGCGCTGGCGATGGCGGTATTGCGTTATCCAGGCGCGGCCAGTCAGTTATTCCCGCCGAATATGGGTGAATGGCACAACAATGCATTGCAACCGTTGCAATTCAATCCGCAGCAGGCGGCACAGCAACTGCAGGCGGCGGGTTGGAAAATGGGTGCAGATGGCGTGTTAGCACGTAACGGCCAGCGCTTTAGTGTGACGCTGCTGACCTTCCCCGATCGTCCCGAACTGCCGCTGATGGCGATGGTTATCCAGCAGCAGCTGCGCAATGTCGGCATTGAAGTGAAGATCAATTCCACCAACGCCAGCGAAATTCCGGCGCAGCATCACAGCAATCGTCTACAACTGGCGCTGTTTTCACGCAACTTTGCACTCACGCCTGATCCCACCGGCACGTTACTGCAGGATTATGCGGAAAAGGGCGGCGACTGGGGCGCGATGAACTGGCATCCGGCCGGTTTTAGCGCGGCGTTGCACACCTTAACGCAATCCACTGACTCGGCAGAACGTGCGCAGGCACGTAACCTGATCACTGCCTCGTTACAGCAAGATCTGCCGGTGATCCCGATTGCCTGGTATCAGCAATCGGCCGCGATTAACAGCAAGCTGAAAAACGTCACGCTCGATCCGTTTGAACGCCACTTTGGTCTGCGTCAGATGCAGTGGGAGCAATGATGTTCAAACTACTTGGCTGGCGCGTAGCGCAGGCGGCTTTTGTGGTGTTGGCGGTGGGACTACTCACCTGGTTTTTGGTGCAGTCCTTGCCCGGCGATATGGCATGGCGTATTGCCAGCGGTCGTTATGGCTACGATCGGGTGGATGCCAGTGCGGTGGCGCGGGTGCAGCAGGAGCTAAGTGACTCGCTGCAGCAGGGCAGCGCGTTGCTGCACTGGCTATTCGATCTGATGCAGTTCAACTTTGGTCGCTCGCTGGTCTCCGGCGAACCGGTGATGGATGAACTGCGCTGGCAGCTGAGTCAAACGCTGGCGCTGGCAGGTTCATCGCTTTTCCTGACGATTCTGTTCACCTTGCCGCTGGGTATTTGGGCGGGATGTCACGCCAATGGCAAGCTCGACCGCGCGTTATTCTGGCTGAGCGCGCTGCTGAAATCGGTGCCGCATTTTGCGCTGGGCATGCTGCTGATTGTCCTGCTGGCGCTGCAGCTCGATTGGCTGCCCAGCGCCGGGCATGGCGAGCTGCGTCATTTTATGTTGCCATCGCTGACGCTGGCATTGTCGTTAACCGCGGTGGGCGTGCGCGTGGTGCGTGAAGCCACGTATCAGGTTGTCAGCTCGGGCTATTACCGCTGGGGCGCGCAGAAAGGATTAGCGCCCGCAACGCTATTGCGTCGTCATGGATTGCGCAACCTCGCATCGCCGGTATTGACCTGGTTCGGCATGCAGTTTGTCTGGCTGGTGGAAGGCGTGGTGGTGGTAGAAACGCTGTTTGCCTGGCCTGGCATTGGTCACGCGCTGGTGCATGCCATCTTCGCTCGCGATGTGCGGGTGATTCAGGCCAGCGCCATGACGCTCGGACTGCTGTTCGTACTGCTGAATATGCTGGTGGATGCGGGTTGTCATCTGCTTGATCCCAGAGGAGCGCGCGCATGACAATTTCATTTTCGCGTCTTATCGGCCTGCTGCTGTTGTGCTTGCTGCTTGGTTTCGCCTTCCTGCTGCCCCTGATTCATCACGGCGATCCGCTGGAACAGGATCTGCTGCAGATGCTGCACGCGCCGAGCGGCGCCAATCTTCTCGGGTTTGATCATCTTGGTCGCGACATGCTGCCGCGCCTCAGTGCCGCGTTGCGCCTTTCGCTGGGTCTCGCGGCGCTCTGTGTGATGAGCGCACTGCTTGCGGGCGTGCTGGCTGGCGTATTCAGCGCACTGTATGGCGGCTGGCTGGATCGTCTGCTCAGCATGCTCGGCGATATGTGTCTGGCGCTGCCGGGATTGCTGCTGGTACTGCTGTTAGCGGCGATTGCGCCGGATTCTCCCGGCATGTTGTGGCTGGGGATTTCGCTGGTGCTATGGGTGGAGTTCTTCCGCGTCACGCGCGCAACCCTGCGCCCGATTGTGCAGGCACCCGGCATGCAGGCCTCAAAGTTGCTCGGTTTTTCGGCGTTCTACCGTTTCCGCCGACACCTGTGGCCAGCGTTAGCGCCGGTATTAACCACGTTGACTCTGTTCTCGTTCAGCAGCGCCATCATGGCGGTCTCTGCGCTTGGCTTTATCAGCGTCGGCGTACGTCCGCCGACGCCAGAACTGGGTTTGATGATGACCGAACTGCTGCCGTTTGCCTGGGAAGCACCGTGGCTGCTAATGCAGCCGGTAATCGCGCTGTTTCTGCTGTTGATCAGCCTGAATCTGTTAATGAAAGAGGAGCGTAAATGAAAGGATTACAGGCTATCTGCATCAGCGTCACAACCGCCAGCGCTACGCTGGTGGAACCGGTTGATTTCACCCTGCAGCCCGGACAACCGCTGACCTTGCTGGGTGAAACCGGTTCAGGTAAAAGCCTGCTGGCACAAGCGGTCATGGGCATTTTGCCTGACGATTTACAGTCCAGCGGTACGCTAATCATCAACGAACAGCGTTTTACCCTGCCGCAGGATGCCGGATTGTTGCGTGAATTATGGGGCCGCACATTAGCGTCGCTGCCGCAGGAGCCGTGGCTGTCGCTGGATCCCACAATGTCAGTGCTGCAGCAGGTTGCGGAAGGCTATCGTTATGTACGCGGAAACGCGAAATCCACCAGCGCACTGTCGGCCCAGCGCGATTTACAGCAGCTTGGTTTACAGGACGCGGCGCCGCGTTTTCCGTGGCAACTCTCCGGCGGGATGGCGCAGCGCGCCGCCTTTGCCGCCGCACGGGCAGGTGGCGCGGAGATACTGATTGCCGATGAACCCACCAAAGGGCTGGATGTGGCGCGTCGTGATGAAGTAGCCGCTTTGCTGCGCCGGGAAGTGGCCGACGGCGGCACACTGCTCACCATCACTCACGACATCGCGCTGGCACGCCAGTTGGGTGGTGTGGTGATCGTGATGCATAAAGGGAAGGTGATTGAGCAGGGCAGGGCGGAACAGGTGTTACATGAACCGCAGCAGCGCTATACGCGTGAATTACTCGCCGCCGATCCCACCGCCTGGCCTGCACGGCAACAAACCGTTATGGGCAGTAAACCGGTGGTGAGCGCTGAGGGCATCCGCTTGCAGCGCGGCGATAAATCGCTCGGCGTGCCGCAAGACTTCAGGCTGCACGCCGGAGAAATCGTTGGATTACACGGTGCCAGCGGCAGCGGTAAAAGTAGCTTTGGCGATGTGCTGCTCGGCCTGCTAACGCCGCAGCATGGCAAGGTGACGCGCCATGCGGCGGTCGATGCGCTGAAATACCAGAAGATTTATCAGGATCCGTCAGCGCTGTTCCCACCGACCCGCACGCTGGCGCAAAGCCTGGACGATGTGTTGCGCCGTCATCGCATTGCCTCCACGCGGCGGGATGCGCTGATGGAGCAATTGGCGCTGACGCCGGAACTGCTGACGCGTCGTCCCGATTCACTGTCGGGCGGCGAGCTGCAGCGCTTCTCGCTGTTACGCGTGATGCTGCTGGATCCGGTATTTCTGTTTGCCGATGAACCTACATCGCGTCTGGATCCGCTGGTGCAGCAGCAAACCATCCAGCTCATCACCTCGCTGGCGCGCGAGCAACAATGCGCAGTGTTGTTGGTGAGTCACGATCGCGATCTGCTGGAAAAGGCCACGCATCGTATGATCGCGATGGAGGCGGTCGCTTAACGTTCTGGCGGCTGGCTGTCGCCGTGACCGAGTGAACGCTGCATCACTACGGTATCTAGCCAGCGGCCATGTTTGAATCCCACTGATTTCATTACACCGGTGTGCTCAAAACCGAGCGCCCGGTGTAATCCCAGCGATCCGGCATTCGCGCTATCGCCAACAATCGCGATAATTTGGCGAAATCCCGCCGCTTCTGCCAGCGCAATGGCTTTTTGCAACAGTGCGCGACCAATGCCTCTGCCGGTTTGCTGCTGATCGAGGTAAATCGAATCCTCCAGCGTGAAGCGATAGGCATAACGCGGGCGATACGGCGCCAGATAGCAGTAACCCAGCACCTGATCATCCTCCTGCGCCACCAGCCAAAAACCGCCGCGCTGCTGCACATCCTGCACGCGATTCTGCATTTCGCTCGCCGAAGGTGGTTCAGTTTCAAAGGTCGCGGTGCCGTGCAGCACATGCCAGGCGTAGATTTTCTGAATGGCAGCGGCGTGATGAGGTCGGGCGGGAATAATGTCCATATGTTCCTGATTCTTAGCGGCGAAAACCACAGCATGCCACCGCGCCGCACGCGAATCATCGGATTTAATAATAGGAAATTCTGATGGTCACTCTGCAATTCCATAGTGGCGCCATTTATGGCGACCTGACCCACCGACACTCAATTCTGCTCCGACAACTGCACCGCCATGGTATCCGCCTCTAAGGCTTCGAACACATGCGGTTCGTCAGCGGGATAGCAAATGTAGTCGCCGGGATGCAGTTCGACCGGCGCATCGCGCGGCCCAACCAGCGCCCGGCCACGCGCGATTATCACATGCTCCACCGAGCCCGGCGGATGCGGTTTTGAATCGCGCGGCGCGCCCGGTTGGCTGGTGACCAGATAGAGATCGCGGCGTCCGCCGGGCGGGCAACTTGCCAGCAAAGCTGCCTGATAATCCGCCATCTCCGCCGAGACGATCATGCCTTCGCCACGGCGAATTACCTGCAATCGCTTCACTTCCGGCTCCATCAAACGCGCGAAAGGAATGTTCAGCGCCACACACAGCGCCCACAACGTTTCAAGGCTGGGATTGCCATTGCCCGCTTCGAGCTGCGACAGCGTAGATTTGGCGATACCGGCGCGACGCGCCACCTCTGTCAGTGAAAGCCCCGCGCGCTGACGTTCGCGCAGTAATCCGACAGCAATAATATCAATTGGCGTGGTCAAACCCTCTCCTGTTCTTTATATCGAACGATTTGTTCGGCTTGTAAAACGATTCTGGCGCGTTCATTATAACGGCTTTCCTGTTCGATATGAGATCAAATTGTGATGCGTCTGGGTGCAGTACCGCTTGATCGCGGAGTAATAAAAGCCATTTTCCTGGTTTGTCTTGCCGACGGCATTGTCGGGCTCTCTTACGGTTCGCTGGCGGCAGCGGAAGGGTTTCCGCTGTGGGTGCCGATTGCACTATCAACGCTGGTGCTGGCGGGCGCGTCGGAATTCCTGTTTATCGGCATCGTGGCTGGCGGCGGCAGTCCGTTAACGGCGGCGGCGGCGGGTTTGCTGGTCAACGCGCGTCATCTGCCGTTTGGCATTGCGGTGAAAGATCTGGTTGGTAAAGGCAGCCGCAGTTTGTTGGGATGCCACATCATGAATGATGAAAGCGTGGTGTTTGGTATTTCCCAGCCAAAACTGGCGCAACGTCGTGCCGCGTACTGGATTTGCGGATTAGGTATTTTCACCATCTGGCCGCTGTCGGTCATTGGCGGTGCGGTGATCGGGCGCTTTATTCCCGACGTATCGGCCATTGGTCTGGATGCGGTGTTCCCAGCGATCCTGATTGCCCTGATATTCCCGGCGCTGCGTCAGCGTCGTACCCTGATCCCCGCTACGCTCGGCACCGCGCTGTCTGTGCTGGCGACACCGTTTGTGCCAGCGGGCATGCCGGTGCTGTTTTCACTGTTGGGATTACTGAGCTGGCGGGAGCGTAAAAATGCAAAATAACCTGATCATTGGCGGCATCGCGCTGCTGGCGGTGGGCACTTATGCGATTCGTTTCGCCGGTTATCGCCTGGGCAGCCGCATGCAGATGTCGGATCGCGCACGCAATATGCTATCCGATGCTGCCACCGTTTTGCTGCTGGCGGTGGCCGTTACCACCGCGCTGTTTGAAGGCACGCATTTCGCCGGCGTGGCGCGCATCGCCGGCGTGCTGTTTGCGGTGTTTCTGGCCTGGCGCCGCACACCGCTAATCCTGGTGATTATCGGTGCCGCGCTAATGACCGCGTTGCTACGTTACTTCGGCGTGCCCTGATCGCGCCAGGTTTGCGCGCGTAATTCATATACCAAACTGGCGGGCGCGCCCGGGACATCGTGAACCTGGCCGTAACAGCGCAGTCCCGCCTTTTCCAGTACCTGCTGTGATGCAATATGATCCTGACGCACCGCCGCATCAATAACCCGAAGCTGGCATTCATCGAAGCCATAAGCGATAACCCTTCGTGCAAACTCGGTGGCGAAACCTTTTCCCCACGCCTCTTTCGCCAGACGATAGCCAAGATTGTTTACAGGCTTGCCAGCAAACTCGCGCACCGATAAACCACCAAATCCGATAACCTCATCCGGCTGTTCCCGCAGGCAAATTGCCCAGTTACCAAAGGGAAAGGATTGCCAGTGCGCCAGCCAGCGATTTAACACCTCCTCTGCAAAGGCTAAATCGGGAAACGGACCCGCCGGATTGAACATATTGGTAGCGGGATCGCCATAGATGGCAAACAGGCGCTGAACATCGGTGGGTTCAACCGGACGAAGAAACAAACGTGATGAAGTGAGTTGCATTGTCGTAACCTTTTGTAGCCGGAACCGGCGTTATCTTCCTGATGAGTTTTGTTACTGTGATACTCCACGGATTACTAGCATAGAGGAAAACGTATGAAACCGCGTTTAGCCCGCTGTGATGAAACGGCCACGTTGTGGCGCATCCGCAACCTTGCCATTCGCCACGGTTGCCGGGGCGTTTATCCTGCTGATGTTATCAGTGCATGGACACCCGATGCGTTACCGTCCGGCTATTTCGAGGCGGTCAGAAGCCATCCGTTTTATGTGGTTGAGGATGCTGAATATGGCGTGGCCGCGACCGGATTTCTTGACTTGCACAACGGCAGCGTTGAAGCGATCTTCACGCTGCCCGCCTGCAACGGCAAAGGTTATGCCAGCGCCATCATGCAGGCAATCATCAATGAAGCGCGTCAGCGGGGTTTTGATAAACTGACGCTCGCCGCCACGCCCAATGCGAGCGGCTTTTATCTGCGCCACGGTTTTCGTGTGGTGCGTGAGACGCTTTATCCCTCGGCGCTGGCGCAAGCCGATCTTCCCTGCTTCGAAATGGTACGCGAGCTTTAAGGTTAAAATGAAAAAAAGTGAAAACAACAAGGACGGCGCGAATATGGTCATTAATTGCGTAGCGTATCGCCACGGTAAGCGTGAAGAGCATGTCGACATCGCTGATATTAGTGAAGTATTAAAAGAAGAGAAATCCTTCGTCTGGATGGGTTTGTACCAACCCGAACCGGCCTTTATGCAGACGCTGCAGCAGGAGTTCAGCCTGCACGAACTGGCAATTGAAGATGCGCTGGTAGCGCATCAGCGACCAAAGATTGAGCAGTACGGCGATTCGGTATTTATTGTGGTAAAAACCGCGCACATGGACGATTTGCAGCGCATCACCTTCGGCGAAACCCACTTCTTCCTTGGCAAAAACTTCCTGATCACCGTGCGTCACGGTTCATCGGAAGGTTATGCCGACATCCGCACCAAAGCCGAAAAGAACCACGCATTACTGTGTGAAGGTCCGGGTTATGCGCTCTATTGCATCCTCGATTTCATCGTCGATAACTACAGCAAAATCACCGAATCACTTAACGATCGCATTGGCGGGCTGGAACAGGGCATGTTTACTACGCGTTTTGACAGCGACGCGTTGCAAAACGTCTATCATCTGCGCCGTAAACTGCTGGCGCTACGCAATGCGGCGCTGCCGGTGACGGAAATCTGCCAGCAGCTGGTGCGCTTCCACGAAGATATCATCCCGAAAAATCTGCGCGCCTATCTGCGTGACGTACAGGACCACGCGCATCATGTGATGATCGATGCGGAAGACATGCGCGAAATGCTCACCAGCGCGATGCAGGTGAATCTGGCGCTGGTGTCGGTGCAGCAAAGCGAAGTAAACAAAAAGCTCGCCGGTTGGGGGGCGATCCTGATTGTGCCCACCATCATTTTCAGTATGTACGGCATGAACTTCCCCGATATGCCGGAGTTGCACACGCACTTTGGCTATCCCGCCGTGGTGGGCATTACTGTTGTTATCTGCTGCGTGATGTGGTGGCGGCTGAAAAAGGCCGGTTGGCTTTAACCGCTGAATGCCTGCATTTTTTACAACTTCCTGCGATCTGGAGCGAAAGATGTCCTTTAATATTGGTCTGCTGCTGTTCCCCAACCTCACGCAGCTCGATCTCACCGGTCCGTGGGAAGTGTTTGCCCGCATGCCCAACGCTAACAATTATCTGATTTGGAAAGATCGCCAGCCGGTGATGTCGGATCGCGGGCTGGCGATCGTACCCACCGTAACTTTTAACGATTGCCCACAACTCGATTTGATCTGCATTCCTGGCGGTCCCGGACAAATTGCGCTGATGGACGATGACGAAACGCTGGATTTTGTCCGTCGTATGGCGGAGAACGCCAAGTGGGTAACTTCAGTGTGTACCGGTTCGCTGATATTAGGTGCTGCGGGATTGTTGCAGGGATATCGCGCGACGTCACATTGGGGTTCGCTTGATCAACTGAGCTTGCTCGGTGCCACGCCGGTAGCCGAACGCGTGGTGCGCGATCGCAACCGCATCACTGGCGCGGGCGTCACCTCGGGCATTGATTTTGCGTTAACCGTAGCGGAAGAGTTGCTTGGACGTGAAATCGCAGAAAATATCCAGCTGCAGATGGAGTACGATCCGGCGCCGCCATTCCATTCAGGTTCACCGCGCAGCGCCTCGCCGCAACGTTTGGCCGAGGCAAAAATCCAGATGCAGGATTTTATTGCTCGCCGGCGTGCGGCGACAGAAAGTGCCGCTGCGCGGCTCAAGCGCGAGGAGTGAAAGCTGGCGATTTCAGCCTGAAATCGCCACAGTTGTTACTGCTTAATGTGCGCTGGCAGTAGGGCGCACGGTGATTTCACTGGTATCCACTTCGCCAGGTTGATCGATGGCCCAACTCACCGCTTTGGCAATCGCTGCTGGCTGGAGCGCGATCTGGCGATAGCTTTTCATCGCTTCACGCGCGGTGCTATCGGTGATGCTATCCGCCAGTTCAGATTCGACTACACCGGGATTGATCACCGTAACCCGCAGATGTTGCGACTCCTGACGCAGGCCATCGGAAATCGCGCGTACGGCGAATTTAGTCGCGCAGTAAACGGCGGCGGTCGGCGAAACGGTTAGCGCGCCAACCGAGGCGATATTAATAATGTGACCAAACTGCTGCGCTTGCATGGTGGGCAGCACCGCCGCAATGCCATACAGCACGCCGCGAACATTGACGTCGAGCATCAAGTCCCATTCATCGACTTTCATTGAACTCATGGGTGACAGCGGCATGACGCCGGCATTGTTGATCATCACATCAATACGGCCATATTTTTCCCGTGCAAAATCGGCCAGCTGCTGGGTATCAGCGCGTTGGGTGACGTCGGTGGCGAGATAATCCACATTCGCGCCGCCAAAACGCAGCTCATCACATAACGTTTGCAGACGATCGGTTCGACGCGCGCCAAGCACCAGTTGATGACCTTGCTGCGCCAGATGACGTGCAATGCCTTCGCCTATGCCGCTGCTGGCACCTGTCAAAATAATCACTTTCTTCGCTGTGTTCATGATGCATTCCTCGTTGAATTGACGAGGCTATTGTTGATAAATCACGCAATGCGCAACAGACCGGATTGTGGCGCATCTTTGCCTGATCCTCTCGCGTGCATTGTGCAAACAGCAGCTTGATGGCTATGCTTTGCCTGAATATCTCAGTGGAAATTATTTATGTCGCAATCCGTGCAACAGCGCACCTGCGCTTTACTCAGCCAGCTGGCGCGTCAGGAAGGCTATACCGAATCACTGCTTGATAGCGTGCGCTTTATGCGGGCCGATCGGCAGTGGGCGCGCACGCCGGTACTGTATGAGCCGAGCATCATTATTATTTGCCAGGGATCAAAACGAGCTTTCCTCGCCGACAAGATGTATCGCTATGATGCGCAGCACTATCTGGTGTTGTCAGTGCCGCTGCCGTTTTCTGCCGAGACGGAAGCCACATCAGAAGAGCCGCTGCTGGGCATCGCGATTCGTCTGGATGTTGCCATGGTAGCGAGGTTGGTGGCGCAGCTGGCCAGCAGTGAATCGGCGGTAACCGCTGCGCCGGCGGGCATCATCTCCACACCAATCAATGAAATCCTGGCGCAGAGCACACTGCGTTTATTGGAAGCGTTGAGCGATCCGCTTGAAGCCAAAGTGTTGGGACCCGCGCGGGTCGAAGAGATCTGTTTTCGCGTATTAATGGGCGAGCAGGGTGGCGCGGTGCGTGCAGCGTTAACTTATCAAGGCCATTTTGGTCGTATCGCGCGGGCTTTGCAGCGTATACATGCCGACTGGCGTCAGCCGCTGGATGTACCGCATCTGGCGAATGAAGCCGGGATGAGCGTGCCGCGCTTCCATCTGCATTTCAAAACGGTGACGCAAACCTCGCCGATTCAATATCTAAAATCGCTGCGATTGCATCAGGCGCGTCTGATGATGATCCGCGACAATCTTACCGCCGCAGGTGCCGCAGCGCGCGTCGGCTATGAAAGTGATTCGCAGTTTAATCGTGAGTTCAAAAGGCTGTTTGGTCGCAGTCCGGCAGAAGAGGCGCGGGAGATGAAGCGGGCGTTTGAGTTGTTACCGCCGGAGCAGCTGTCCGGCCGATTACAGGCGCATTAGCTTAGCGAATGCTCATGATGGCGACGACCATCAAAATCCAGAATACCGTGCAGCCGGTAAACATAATTTGCCAAACTACACGGCGTTCAACTGTCAGAAAAGAAGAGAAACGTGAACGTAAAATCGATTGCATTGCGACCTCAAATCAGAATTTAAGAAGAAAGTTGGTTGGCTGAAGTAAGAAATCCCTGTCAGCGAATCAGACTATTCTGTCTTTTATGAGGTAATGAAATCGACGAGACCAGTCTTGTTTTTGGTCTGGAATGTAAACCATAAATAAAAGAAAAGCCGCGCAGGGCGCTGATCCCTGAGCGGCTGAACACTACGCATTTACTCGCTAAACGTTGCGCGTCACGCCACCATCAACACGAATATTCTGAGCGGTAATATAGGCTGCGCCAGGCGAAGCCAGGAAGGCGATGGTCGCCGCCACTTCTTCAGACGTACCGTAACGCTGTAATGGCACACTATCCCGACGTTCATCGGTTTTCGGCAAGCTGTCGATCCAGCCAGGCAGCACATTGTTGATGCGGATGTTATCGGCCGCGTAGGCATCAGCAAAGATTTTGGTGAAGGATGCCAGGCCGGCGCGGAACACCGCCGAGGTCGGGAACATATCGGTTGGCTCAAACGTCCACGCGGAGGAGATGTTGATAATGCTGCCGCCGCCTTGTTTCTGCATGATTGGCGTGACCAGACGCGTGGCGCGTACCACATTTAAAAAATAGGTTTCCATGCCAAGCTGCCACTGCTCATCGGTTAACGCCAAAATCGGCGCGCGCGGACCATGACCGGCGCTGTTCACCAGCACATCTATTCGGCCCCAGCGCGCCAGCGTTTGATCCACCAGCTTCTGCAGATCCGCTACCGACTGATTAGAACCGGTCACGCCCAAACCGCCCAGACGCTCCGCCAGCGCTTCACCTTTGCCGGAGGAGGAGAGGATTGCCACTTTATAGCCATCGCTTGCCAGTTTCTCGGCTGCTGCTGCACCCATGCCGCTGCCACCGGCGACGATTATTGCAACTTTTTCTACTGTCATCATTAATCTTCCTGTTAATTAAAAATCGATTAAAACCAGTATAAAAGGTAATTTTGGCAGCAGAGAGTCAGTCTGTTTGCCAATTGACGATAGGAAAACTACAGGATGAGTCAGGGATTCAGCGAACTACCGCCGCTCAATGCGTTGAAAGTGTTTGAAGCGGTGACGCGCCATCTTAACTTTCGCCTGGCGGCGGAAGAGTTAGGCGTCACACAGGGCGCGGTGGCGCAGCAAATTCGTGCTCTGGAAGCCAGCCTTGGACTGAAATTGTTTGATCGATTGCCGCGCACGCTGGCGCTGACCGGCGCGGGTGCGGGCTATGCGGTCAGCATTCGTCAGGCATTTGAATTGATCGATGAAGCCACGCGCACGCTGCGACCAGAACCGAATCGCTTAACGCTGAGCGTTACACCCACCTTTGCCAGCCGCTGGATGCTGCCGCGTTTACCGGGCTTTACCACCGCATGGCCGGATATCGATCTGCGCGTGTTGGCTTCTGAGCGGCTGGTGCAGTTTCATCATGAAGGCGTCGATTTAGCGGTGCGTTATGGCAGGCCACCGTTTGGCGCGGGTCTTGATGCCACTTTGCTGTTTAGCCAAACGGTATTAGCGGTGGTGAGTCCTGCGCTGTTAGCCGAGCTTGGCGATCCGGCAGCAAGCGACAACTTTCAGTGCTACGCCTTGTTGCACGATGGTCACCATCTGTGGCCAGCATTTCTCGCGTTTACCTTCCCGAATTTATCGCTGCATCATCAGCATCACCTGCGTTTCAATCAAACCGCGCTGGCGCTGGAAGCGGCGATCAGCGGGCAGGGTATTGCGCTCACCAGCCCGCATTTCGTGCAGAACGATCTCGCCAGCGGACGGTTGGTGCCCGCGTTTACGCAGCAAATGACCCTGGATGCCGGTTGGTATCTGGTGTGGCCGCGCCGTCCGCGCCAGCAGGCGCCGGTGATGGCGGTGCGCGATTGGCTTTTAGCGCAGGTTAGCGACTGATATTTGTTCAATAACGAAATCAGTAAAACTGATGATCCACGCAGGATCATGAATGTTATAATTGCTTAATGATGCAGACATGGGGTTTTATCCTGTCAAGGCAGTGAATTAGCAAAATATTGCGAAAATTCAGCAAGTAAAGCAACGGATTGCGCGTTGCATTCTGCCGGGGGGTGTGAATAAATACGGAGTCAATTTTAATAAAAATGCCATAAAGGCCAGGTTTACGCCTGAAAAAGATCTTTGCATATGACCGATTATAAAGATGTTTTAGCCAGGGACATCAGCGCCAAAAGTGAAAGCATGCAGGCGCATCTCATCGCCATCCGCCGTGATATACACGCGCATCCGGAGCTGGGTTTCGACACCGTCCGCACCGCCCACATCGTTGAGCAGGAACTGCTGCGCCTGGGTCTGACGCCGCAAACCGGCGTTGGCAGAAGTGGCGTGATGGTTGATATTGTCGGCGCGCATCCCGGTAAAACCGTGCTGTTACGCGCGGATATGGATGCGTTGCCAATCCACGAACAAACCGGCTTACCTTTCAGCAGCCAATATCCCGGCAAAATGCACGCCTGCGGCCACGATATTCACACCGCGACGATGCTCGGCGTGGCGGCGATAGTGCCGCACTATCGCGCGCAGCTGCATGGCACGTTACGTTTGATTTTCCAGCCAGCAGAAGAGACGCGCGATAGCGGGGCCGAAGCGATGATTGCTGATGGCGCGGCAGATGGCGTCGATCTGGCCATCACGCTGCACAACAAACCGGAACTGGCCGCCGGTGAAATCGGCCTAACGCGTGGCGCCAGCACCGCTTCCAGCGATGAGTTTGATGTGGTAGTGCACGGTAAATCAACGCACGCGGCCCGTCCGCACATGGGAACCGATCCGATCATTGCTGCAGTCAATCTGGTGAGCCAGCTGCAAACCATTATTTCGCGCGAACTCGATCCCGCCAATTCAGCGGTGCTGACCATCGGCCATATTCATGGCGGTACCACTCACAATATCATTTCCGATAGCTGCCTGATTCAGGGCACAGTGCGCGCCAAATCACCGGCGGCGCGTGCGCACATTGAAGAGGCGTTCAAACGTATCTGCGCGGGCGTCGCGCTGTCGCTGAATGTGCGCGTTGAGGTCAATTATCAGCGCGGTGTACCGCCGTTGATGAACGACGATGCGTTGATTGATGTGCTGGAACCGATTTTGTCGCATCAGTTTGGTAAAGCAATTATCGCCAAACCGAGCGCCAGCTTTGGTGCCGAAGATTTCTCGCTGTTTACCGAGCGCGCGCCAGGTTGCCAAATCCACATTGGATCCGGTGCACCGGGACGCGACGACCATCTGCATAATTCGGATTACCAACCCGACGAGCGCAGTATCCATGCCGGCACGCAGGCATTAGCCCGTTTAGCCATTGATTTACTCTCAAAATAACGAACTTCGAGGTTTTATGATGATGCGTAAAGGACTGTTTACCGCTTCTGTGGGCATGCTGCTGCTTGCCTCTTCCGCTCTGGTGCAGGCAAAAGATTTTGGCACGCTGAAATTCGCCACCGAAGCCGCTTATCCGCCATTTAACCAATCTACGCCGAACGGCAAAATCGTCGGTTATGAGCCGGATATGGTGGCTGAAATCGCTAAACGAGCCGGTTTCAAATACGAAATCGTGGCACAGAAATGGTCCGGTATGATTCCGGGTTTAGTCGACGGCAAATATGACGCGGTAATCGATGCCGTGACCGTCACGCCGAAGCGTGAAGAAGTGGTAGATTTCTCCCGCCAGTACACCGTCAGTGTTTCAGGTTTCGTCACCCTGAAGGGCAGCGCGGTTGATACTTTGCCAGGCAATGGCGAAGTGGTGCTGGCGGATGACGAAGCCGCGATGACCAAATCTATCGATGCGCTGAAAGCCAAATTCAAAGGCAAAACCATCGCGGTACAGGTTGCCACCATTCAGGCGGACTTCCTCAACAAATATCTGGCGGATGTGGCGACGATTCGCACGTATCAGGCCGGCCCGGAAACCTTCGCCGATCTGCTGAATGGCCGCGTTGATGCGGTAATGGCATCACGCACTAACCTGAATGCCTATGTGAAAAAGCATGCCGATACGGTGAACAGCACCGGTTACGGTTTCTCGGGCGGCGTGTTGGGCCAGGGTTCCGCTATCGCGATTCAGAAAAACAATCCGGAGCTGAAAGCGGCGCTGGATTCGGCGTTAAATTCCATGATCAAAGATGGCACGCTGAAGCAGCTGTCTGAAAAATGGTTCGGCGAAAACGTCGCACCTAAAGAGTAATTCCAGGCGCTTATGGCTATTGATTGGCAAATCTTAGGTTTTGGTGACGAAGGTTGGGGCGGCGTGTTGCTTAACGCCGCCACGGTGACCGTCACCGTTTCATTGTGTGCATGGCTGCTGGGCGCAATCCTTGGCAGCCTGCTGTGTTGGATGCAGATTGCTGGCGGGCGCTGGCAGCAGCGGCTCGCCAACGGCTACATCACGCTGTTTCGTGGTGTGCCGGAGCTGCTGGTGATCTACCTGTTCTATTTTGGTGGACGTCAGGTGGTGTCGTTTGTCGGGGAAAGTCTCGGCTTGCAAGGTCCGTTCGACGTGAACGGCTTTGTCGCCGGCGCGATTGCCATCGGCCTTATCTCCGGCGCATATCAAAGTAGCGTGTTCCGCGGTGCGTTCTACGCAATCCCGAAAGGGACGCTGGAAGCCGCAACGGTTACGGGTATGGGCCGACTGATGCTGTTCCGCCGCATGATTGTGCCGCAGGCGCTGAAAACCGCGCTGCCGGGCATGGGCAATCAGTGGCAATCGGTGATCAAGGAGTCGGCGCTGGTTTCGGTCACTGGTTTGGTGGAAACCATGAACCAGATCTCCACCGCCTCCAACTCGACGCAAATGCCGTTCTTCTTCTACAGCGTTGGTGCGGTGATCTATTTGATCATCACCACCTGTTCCGATTTTGTTTTCCGCTATGTGGAAAAAGTGGCCATGCGCGGGCAACAACGCGCGCGGTTGTAAGGAGCCACGATGGATGTCACTTTCCTGCAGCACACCTTAGCTGCACTGGTGCGCGGCCTGCCGCTGACGCTGAATCTGGCGCTGCTGTCACTGTTGGGCGGCGGCGTATTGGCGCTGCTGCTCAATCTGCTGCGGCAGAATCGCTTCGGAAGCTACGTTACGCGTTTCTATGTCTGGGTGTTTCGCGGCACGCCGCTGCTGATTCAGATCTTCATGATCTATTACGGCCTCGGCAGCTTGCCAGCGGTGCGCGAAAGCGTGCTGTGGCCGCTGTTGCGCGATCCTTATTGGTGCGGTTTGATTGCATTGATTCTTAACGATGCGGCTTACACCTCGGAGATTCTGCGCGGCGGGCTAAACGCAGTGAGCGTGCAGTCGCTGGAAGCCGCCAAAGTGAGCGGTATGTCGCGCTTCACCACGCTGCGCCGCATTACGCTGCCGCTGGCGGTGCGTCAGGCATTACCGGCTTACAGCAATGAAATTATCTCGATGATCAAATCGACCTCGCTGGTCAGCACCATCAGTTTGATGGAAATGACCGGCATCGCTGATTCAATCGTCTCTGAGACCTTCCGCGCGCTGGAGGTGTTTATCAGCGCGGCGATTATCTATCTGCTACTGACCGTGCTGGTGAGTAAAGCGGTGGCGCTGCTGGAGCGCCGTTTGTCCCCTTATCACGTTGGAGCACGTCCATGAGTAAACCCACTATCGCCCTGAGTCATCTCAGAAAAAGTTATAGCGGGCACGAAGTGCTGCACGATATTAGCCTGACGGCCCAGGATGGCGACGTGATTTCGCTGATTGGTGCCAGCGGCTCTGGCAAGAGTACCTTATTGCGCTGCATTCCATTTTTAGAAGTGCCGCAGGGCGGGGAAATCGCGGTGGGTGACGAAGTGGTCACTATCGATAATCCCGATGAGAAGCTGAGCCGCGAGCAGCAGCGCCGTATCAAGCTGATGCGTATGCAGCTCGGTTTTGTCTTCCAGAGCTTCAACCTGTGGCCGCACAAAACCGTGCTGCAGAACATCATCGAAGCGCCAATTCATGTGCAGAAGCGCAGCAGTAAAGAGGCGATTGAAGAGGCCGAAGCGCTGCTGCAAAAAGTGGGATTGTACGAGAAGCGTAACGCGTGGCCATCGCAGCTTTCGGGTGGTCAGCAACAGCGCGTGGCGATTGCCCGTGCGCTGGCGCAGCAGCCGAAAGCCATTCTGTTTGATGAGCCAACCTCCGCGCTTGATCCTGAGCTGGTAGGCGAAGTGTTGCGCGTGATTCGTAGCCTGGCGGAAGAGGGGCGCACCATGATCATCGTCACACACGAAATGGGCTTTGCACGCGATGTCTCGAACAAAGCGGTGTTCCTGCATCAGGGCAAGATTGAGGAAGCTGGTTCGCCGCAGCAGGTGTTCAGCGATCCCCTCTCCGCGCGCTGTCGCGCATTTGTGAGTAGCCACTTACAGCGCAATAGTTAACAACAGTTTCATTTCCCTTCGCACCAGCAACGAGAGTGAGCTGGTGCATTTCTTCTGCGCCTCATGTTTTACCTAAATTTCTTCCTAATTGAAGCTATTGCTCTAGCAACGGGTGGTCCGGATAGCAGCAACCACGCGCCAGGCACACTTCTGAAAACACGCGACGACCGGGAAAAGTCGTTGAATCCCTCTACGGCGCGGGTTAAAACGTTTGACTTTAGTCAGGCCTCCTTTGCTGGAGTACTTCTTTACTGCATAACCACGGAACTCTATGCCGCACACTTACCGACCATGGATGAAAAGGTATTGGCTGGTCTGGCTGCTGTTAACGCTGATTACCTTGATAGCGTTATTTACCGATCAAATTTTGCAGCAGCAGCGTGTCGGCGAGGCGCAATTTAATCAGCAGTTTAACCGTCTCGCCGCCTATCAAACGCAGAATGAAACGCTGTTGCCGCTGCTGAATGGCGATGAGGAACTCGCCTCTTTGCAGAGCAAATTCCCGCAGCTTGTCCTGTTGGAACACACCGTAAATCGTCCGTTAACCGCGCCGCGTTTTGAAGAAGTGAGCGGTGGTCGCTATTGGCTCTACAATCCTTACCGCCAGATTCGCATGCTGATCGATTTGCATTTTGCCCTGCAAACCTCGGATGTGGCGCTGGCGCTGGCTTTTCATATCCACGCACCGCCCGCCATGCAAACGGTGAACTATTCGGACACCGCGCGCTGGCAATGGCAGCGGCCGTTCATCAATCACTATCAGCCATTCTTGCTGAAAGGCAGCGCCAATCCCGACTGGCGTGCGCTGCATGCGCTGCCATTTATGCTGGCGCTGCTGGCATGGCTGGTAATTGGCGGTTTAGGCTGGTGGCTGCTGCGTCACTGGCGTCAGCACGTGGAGATGCGCCTGCGCGCGGACTATTTCCAGCGGACGCGACGTGAAGCATTGGGCGAGTTTACCGCTGGCATCATTCATGAAATTAATCAGCCGCTGACAGCCATCAACACCTGGCTGCACAGCAGTGAGCTGCTGCTGAAACAGGGCAAGTACGAGAATCTGCCGCAGGCGCTCAACGCGATGAACCTGCAAACCGAGCGCCTCGCGGCGTTGCTGCAACGCTTTCGCGACATCGTGAGCGAACGTCCGGTGGCGATGACCGCCGTGAATCCGGAAGCCATCTGGCGGCGCGTGACGGTGCTGCTGCAACAGGAACTGGATGACGGCGATGTCACGCTGCGTCAGCAGTGGCAGCACGGTCAGGCAAAAGTATTGAGCGATCCCCAATGGCTGGAACAGGTGTTCCATAACCTGTTGCAGAACGCCATTCACATGCAGCAAGGACGTCCCGATGCATGGGTGAACATGGCATCTGAACCTATTCCTCACGGCATCAAAATCATCATTAGCGATAATGGTCCCGGCTTCTCGGCGGAAGGATTAGCGCAGGCTTGCATGCCGTTTTACAGCTCGCGCGCCAATAGCATGGGATTAGGCATGACGCTGGTCGAGAGCTTGATGTTACGCATGAACGGCCAGCTGCGGCTGGCAAATCGCGCTGCAGGCGGCGCGGAGATTACCTTAATTTTCCAACTGGCGGAGTAACGGAATGGTCGCAAAGGTTTGGTTAGTGGATGATGATTTATCCGTGCGAGAATCGCTCGGTTTTCTGCTTAAGACGCTGGATTACGACGTGGCCGATTTTGCCGATTTGGCCACATTTGAAGCGGCTACGCAGGCGCAACAACCGCTGCGCGGCTGTTTGCTGTTGGATGTGCGCATGCCGGGCATCAGTGGCCTGAGTTGGCTGGCGGAGCAGGGTGATCGCCATCCGCTGCTTCCGGTGATCATCATGACCGGTCACGGCACCATTGATGCCTGTCGCCGCGCATTTCGTCAGGGCGCTTTTGAGTTTTACACCAAGCCGCTGGAGATAGAACCGCTATTGGAGACCATTCATCTGGCATTCAGCGAAAGTGAGCAGCGTGCCGATCGCTGGCAGTCGCAGCAGGGTTTGCAGGCGCGGTTTGCGCTGTTATCGGCGCGTGAAAGTGAAGTGATGCAGTTGATGATTGCCGGGCAAACCAGCAAAGAGATCGCGCGTGATTTATCGCTATCACCGCGCACCGTGGAAGCGCATCGCGCGGCGGTGTTTGCCAAGCTGGAACTCAATAATCTCGCACAGTTGATTCACGCCTGGCAGCAGTTGAACCAGGTATAACTACCTGGCCGAACGGGTAATCGCCCGAATATTTCTTTTGCCCGCCGCGCTTTACAGTGTCACTCACTATCAAACAGGAGTGACACATGAACATCCGCCTTTCTCTGATTGCCGCTACGGCGGCCCTGGTATCCTTCGGCAGCCACGCTGCATTAACCGAATCCAACCTGTCCCTTGCTGACGCACAGAAGCTGGCGAGCGCCGCGATTCAATCGTGTGCGGCGAAAAACTACAACGTCACGGTGAGCGTGGTGGATCGTGCTGGTTTGTTGAAAGCGGTGCAGCGCATGGATAACGCCGGTCCGCACACCGTTGAAGCCAGCCAGATGAAAGCCTACACCGCGCTGAGCACCAAAAACCCAAGCGGTAAAGTGATGGAAGCCGCACAGAATAATGCTGGTGCGCAGAACTTGCGTGATATTCCAGGCTTCCTGCTGCTGGCGGGCGGTGTGCCGGTGAAAAGCGGCGATCAGGTGATTGGCGCAATCGGCATCGGCGGCGCACCGGGCGGCCATCTGGATGAAGCCTGCGCGGTGGATGCGTTGAAAGTCATTCAGTAATACGCACCAGGTCGTCATTGATGGCGACCTGGTTAGTTACGGCGCGACAGTGCAAAACAGACTAACGGCATCGGCAAGGTAAACAGCAGCAGTTCGACGGGCAACCGTGCCCGACCGCGTGCCTGTGACAGCATAATTAGAGAGATAGCGATTGTCGGAGTTAAGGCAAGCAGTGCAAGCGAAAATCTATCGCGAAATCATACTAAAGGCCCGCCGCAACGGGCCAAAGGCGTTAAGCGAGGATGCGTTTAGCCCAGGATTCAATCTCGTCACCGCTGCCGATATCCAGCTGCACCAAACCGTTGGTGATGAAGGTTGGTGAAACGTGGATACCGTTTTGCCGCGAGTATTTGCTGTGCCATTTGATCTCATTCTGCAGCTCGGCACGCAGAAAAGGTTCGCGCGCGTTAACGCCGCTGTATTGCTCCAGACGATCGAGAATCTGATTCGGCGTGGCATCCATATTCGGGCCGTGGCTATGATCGGTAAACTCGAACTCTTCACGATGATCCGCCACCGCTTGCAGCACCTTTTTGGCGGCTGCTTTGCCCTCCGGCAAGGTTGAGGCGGCAAGGATGTAGCGCACAATCACGCCGGAATACATATGCCACGGCTGTGATTGCAAACGAATTTTTAATGTCATCTGCTCTTCGCCCACCCGTTGCAGCAACGCGTCCAGCTTGTTGAATGCGCGCACGGAGAACGGGCAGGTGGGTTCCAGAAATACTTCGAACACTTTCGGGCCGTGGCCCCAAACCAGCGGATCGGCGTGTAATGCGATGGATTGGCTCATGGTCATTCCCTGTTGTAGCGATAAAAGTTGTCTTACTTTGGCAAAGCGCGGCGCGAACAGCCAGCATGGGCTTGTGCTTTTTTGTTACAAAGCCATTCGATTGCTGCAAATGTGGCGAAAGAAAAATCGTATTATAGATCCGCGAGCTACAAGAAACTCAGCCTGCAACCGCCTTGCACAGAAAATAAGCGGCTATAGTTAATCCTATTTCAATCTTCTTACTTGTAGCATTTTTGATTCATTTGCCTGGAGCCAAACGTTAAGAGCATCGAGGTTCAATGTGTTTGCCAATCTCTCCTGGAAAATCATTCATCAGGTTCTTAATGAAACCATTGCCGAGTTAATGGATGAACACCAAACGCTGGACGTTCCCACTTTGCGCGAGCGGCTACTGGAGATGGCGGAAAGCGAATCCGATGAACTTATGGTGTTGTGTTACTGGCAAGCGAGCAAAGTGCTGACGCGCTTGCCGCCCACGGTGACCGCCAGCCAACTGATTGAAGAGGCGCGCGTCGCGTACCGCACGCCGCTAAATCACGATCCGCTTTAACCCTTGATGCTTTTCAGCGTTTTAATCGCGTTAAAGCGGCTAAGTGACGGATTAATGGTCAAGAGCGGGAAACACGCTCTGCTAGACTTGCCCTGTCAAAAAACGTGGATACAGAGGACAGTAATGAAAATCAAAAGTTATGCCGCCTTGAACGCGGGTGAAGCGCTGGTGCCTCATGAGTATGAAGCCGGTGAACTGGCTGCTGAAGAGGTGCAGGTTGAGGTCGATTACTGCGGTGTTTGTCACTCAGATTTGTCGATGATTGATAACGAGTGGGGCATCTCCTCGTTCCCGGTGATTGCCGGCCACGAAGTGATTGGTCGCATCAGCGCGTTAGGCGATGCGGCGCAGAATAAAGGCTTGAAAGTGGGCCAGCGCGTGGGCATCGGCTGGACGGCGAAAAGCTGCCAGCACTGTAATGCCTGTATCAATGGCGAGCACGTTAACTGTGAGAACGGTTCGGTGCCAACCATCATGAACAAAGGCGGTTTTGCCAGCCATCTGCGCGCCGACTGGCAATGGGTGATCCCGCTGCCAGAAGCGATGGATTACACCTCGGCGGGTCCGCTGCTGTGTGGCGGCATCACCGTGTTCAAACCGCTGTTGATGCATCATGTCACCGCCACCAGCCGCGTCGGCGTGATCGGCATCGGCGGCCTGGGCCACATGGCGATTAAATTGCTGCGTGCAATGGGTGCGGAAGTGACGGCATTCAGCTCCAACGCCAGCAAAACCGAATCAATCAAAGCGATGGGTGCGGACCGCGTGGTAAATAGCCGCGACCCGCAGGCGCTGAATGCGCTGGCCGGTCAGTTTGATTTGATCATCAGCACGGTGGCGGTGGATCTTGACTGGGCACCGTACTTCCAGGCGCTGGCTCCGCACGGTAAATTCCACACCGTCGGCGCAGTGATGAAGCCTTTTGAAGTGCCGGCGTTCAGCCTGATTATGGGCGATCGCGCGGTGACCGGTTCCTCTACCGGTTCGCCAGGCCAGCTACGTTCACTGATGAAACTGGCGTCGCGTGCGGATATCGCACCGCAGGTGGAAGAGTTCCCGATGTCTAAAATCAATGAAGCGCTGGATCACGTACGCGCGGGTAAAGCCAATTACCGCGTAGTGTTGAAAGCCGATTTTTAAATCTTAATGACCAGATCGCCATAAATGGCGATCTCAGGCCGTACGGTGCGCATTCCTGCGCACCGTTAAACTCCACGCACTTATCCCCGATCATCCTTTTCGCCGAGGAAGAAATACCACAGCGGAATCGACGTCAGCGCGGTAAATACCGTGGTGTACAACGCAATCATAAAGCCCTGCGTGATGTACATGGTCAGCGACCAATGGCTGAACGGAATGCCATATTGATCGATAACGCCGCCGATAATCGCATTGCTCATCACCGTGCCGACAATCAGCGCCAGGATAAACAAACCGCGCAGGAAGTAGCGCATCTCTTTACGCTTCACGGCAAATCGCGCGCGAATAATGCCCAGCGGAGATTGCTGTGAAGCCAACAGCGCGGCTTCATCGAGCGGTGCGCGTTGCTGTTTGCGCCAGCGCAGAATGTCCAGCAGCAGGAACGCCAGCAAACTCGTGCCCATCACCGGCAGCGCATAACCTAGCGCCAGCGCCACCATTAACCAGGCGACTTTGGCGTAATGCGGTAACGCCATCCAGGTTTCGGTTAGGGTCTGTGCCGGATTCGCGTCGACATCTTTTGGCCGACGAATCCACCACATACGATAGCCGAACACGATCATGCTGCATAAACCGAGGCCAAAGAACGCCAGCAGCAGCTGATTGGGTAAACCAAACAGCACGCCCATATGCGCATCAACGCCCCAGCGCGTCAGCTTCGCCACCAGCGGGAAACGGGCAAAGTAGACGTGATCCACCACGCTAAAATCCTGCGGATTCACCGACACCGCATCAACTCGCGTAGGCCAGCTGCGATCGATCTCCGTCACCGCCCACGCGTTATCTGCGCTTTTCGGCTGACGCAGTTCGAGCTTCGCCGCGCTCAGTCCATCCTGACGCGCCGCATTCAGCACGCGATCCCAGTCGGCATCAGCGGCGTTATTGCGCGCCGGTTTGGCGGGCGCTGCCGTTGGTTTGGTCATCGACGACATCGGCATACTCATGCCCGGCATATCCCTATCCGGCATGTGATCGGCGTGCGGATTGGCCGGTGCAGCAGGCGCATCGCTGTTGAGCGAAGTATTCACCTGTGGCGTCAGCCAGTTCAGTTCGGTACGCATGCGATCGATATTGCCGCCCGCCCACTGCGACCACGTCAGGCCGGTCACCGAGAAGAACACCAAACCGATCGCCAGCGTCAGACCGAGCGTAATGTGCCATTGGCGGCTGAAGGCGAAACCGCTGCGCGGTTGCTTCAGCTTACGTTTCGGACGCGTTCCCAGCCACAGCACCACGCCGCCGAGAGCGGCCACCCACAGCCAGGACGCCGCCAGTTCGCTGTAGTTACGACCGAAATCGCCTAGCAGCAGGCTGCTGTGCAGTAAGTCGATGGTGGTGCGCAGCGGCAACACACCGCTGGTGCCGTAAACCGGCATATCGCCTTTCACTTTCAGGCTGTAGGGATCGATAAACACCGCGCGCGACAGTGATGCACCGAGCGTGGCGTCGCTGAACTGCACGCGCGTGGTATCCGTTGCACCCGGCGCAGGTCGCACCGCGTAGATGTGCTGGTTTTCGCCCGCATAGGCACGGGCCGCGCTGATTTGTGCCGACAGCGGCTGCGCGTTGCCTTGAGGTTCAGCGGTTAGCGCATCGGCATAAATCAGGTTTTCCAGCTGGGGCGTCAACACATAAAGCGTGCCGCTGAGCGCCGCAACAAAGATGAACGGGGCGACAAACAGACCAATATAAAAATGTAAGCGACGTAGCAAATTAAGCACCGCGCCGCGCGGTGCTGCAGAGTGAGCAGCAGACAAAGCCGTCTTCCTTCCAAAAAGAAATTGTCTTAGCACATCGCTCAGGCTGAGCGTGCGCTGCAATAAAAGAGGTCAGCAGGAAAGCGGTGCAGGCGGGGCGCGCGGACGATGAATGCTGCTAACGCGACGCACAATCGGCGCAACCACGTGGGGCAGCGGCGGGGCGCGCGAGATCACCATGATCAGCCAGATAAACGGAATAAACACCCACATCAGGAGCGGGACATGCACCAGCAGATCACAATAGCCGCAGGCAAACTCGCCGTCGTCCATCATGTGATGGCTCATGCCGGGCATCGGCATATCCGCCATCATCATTTCATGATGGCTCATTGAGCTATCCATCATGCTGTGCTGCGGCATCGCCAGCAGCTGGCTTTGACGCTCCATCAACGTTTTCGACACAATCGGCGCGACGAACAGCAGCAGCACCGCCACAATGGCGACGCAGGCAGTCAAACGCTGGCGGAAGTGATGTGTAAACGTCATGGTTGCTAGTGGATGATTCCGTAAATGAGGCGGAAGTGTAACGCGATTGACGTTGATGGGTTAAAAAAATAGAGGCTATTTAAGAAAAAATTCGCACCTTTTGAAAATAGTCACTTAAAGAGATGCGGCTGTTAACGTTAATGCAACCTGATAAAAACAGAGCGGAAACATAACATCGCGTCAGGAAATACCATTGATGACAAAGGCCAAGAGATGTACCATTCACCTGTACATGTTGGAGGTATTATGAACAAGTTTACTTATACCAGCGCCAGAGAGAATTTATCTCAGGTTTTGGACCAGGCGATTGCAGGCGAGGCCGTTGAAATTACTCGACGCAGCGGTGACTCAGCGGTTGTCATCAGCAAAGCCAGTTTCGAGGCGTATCGAAAAGCCGTACTGGATGCTGAATTCGCAGAGTTAATGGGTGAGTTTGATGCATCTAATAAAGCGTTAACAGATAGATGATTCATGTTTCTGCTGAAGAGGTTATCGCACTTCACGATTACCTTTTAAAGCGTTATGCCGGTGTTGCAGGAATGCCCGAACCCGGAAGAGCAGAAGCTATTGTTACCCGCGTTATTAATCGTGAATATTACGAAGGGATTCAGGATATTTTTGAGCTTGCAGCAACCTATTGGGTGGCAATCTCACGCGGACATATTTTTGCCGATGCGAATAAGAGAACCTCGCTTAACGTAACCATGTTGTTTTTAAAGCGTAATGGAATACGCGTACATGACCGGCCTGAATTAGTCGAATTGACGGTCATGGCAGCAACTGGCGAAGCCGGAGTGCCTTATCTGGCAAACCAATCGCGCGCATTCTTCGGATCGCACTAACCACATTGTCTAAAAAATCGATCTTCCCAATCGCTCGGTAAGTTTCTCCAGCAGTGCGGTGCCCGCTAAAGAGTTGCCCGAATGATCCAGCGCCGGCGACCAGACGGCGATACTCATGTCACCGGGGATCACCGCAACAATGCCGCCGCCGACGCCCGACTTCGCCGGCATGCCCACGCGCCAGGCGAATTCCCCGGCACCATCGTACATGCCGCTGGTCATCATCAGCGCGTTCACCTGACGTGCCTGGCGCGGTGAGATCACCGCCGATTCATCATCCTGCGTGCGGCCATGATTGGCGAGATAGAGAAAGGTGCGCGCCAGTTCTTCGCAACTCATCGCCAGCGAGCAGTAGTGAAAATAGGTTTCCATCACTTTGCTGACATCGTTATGGAAGTTGCCGAAGGATTTCATCAGCCAGGCGATGGCAGCGTTGCGCGCCGAATGTTCATATTCGGAGCGCGCGACGACGCGGTCGTAATGGATGTCATTTTGCTGCGCCAGACGGCGCACAATTTCCAGCATGCGCTGGCGTGGTGCTGTCAGGCGGCTTTCCAGCAGATCGCACATCACCAGCGCACCGGCATTGATAAACGGATTACGCGGTTTGCCCTGTTCCAGCTCCAGCTGCACCAGCGAGTTAAATGCCTGTCCCGACGGCTCTTTGCCGACGCGTTGCCAGATTTCACCCTCTTCATACAAGGTAAGCGCCACGCTGAGCGACAGCACTTTGGAGATCGACTGAATGGAGAAGCGCGTCGCGGCATCGCCCGCCTGAAAACAGCGTCCGTCGGGCGTGCAAATGGCGATGCCGAGCTGATCGGCATCCACGTCGGCCAGCGCCGGAATGTAATCCGCCACCTTTCCCTGCTGGGTGAGCGGACGAACTTCGCTGACAATCTCTTCTAGCAATGCATTACTGAGTTCCGACACCTTCACACTCCGTGTAACCGATATTGGCCAGGATGATGGTGATTTGCGCGCAGCGCGTCAATCGGCGGCGCAAAATTCTGTGAGCCTTCTGGGTGAAGCCTGCGTTACAGTGCGGGCTGATTTCATTAAATGTCGAGCCCGCGCGATGATAACTAACCTGTTTCGCGATTTCCCCGCCGCCGCACAGAACGGCAACGCAGAGACGTTTGAAGCGCTGCTGACGCAGCCCAATCTGCATATTGAACGCATCGTTTCTACCGGACAAGCCAGTCCGCCCGATTTCTGGTACTACCAGAGGCAAGGGGAATGGGTGCTGGTGTTACAAGGATTGGCAGGATTGCAGCTGGAAGGGGAAACGCAGGAGCGTCACTTGCAGGTCGGTGATTTTGTCGAGATCCCAGCTGGCTGCCGCCATCGCGTCAACTGGACCGACAGCAAGGGCCCAACGGTGTGGCTCGCGGTGCATTACGGTGCGATTCCGGTTAGCACAATCTGAAGTGAGAACCTCATCACATGCGAAAAATTCATTCCATGATATAAAATATGGAAAATTTATTTCAAATTGAGAGGATTCTATCATGTCATCGCTGCCGTCCTTAGAAACCTTGCAGCAGCAGGAAGCCGAGCATCGTTTACCGCAGTTTGATTTCGATTTAGCGTGGCAAATCGGCCAAAGCATCCAGCAGCGCGCGCGTGAAGACAATGCGCCTGTGGCTATCGAAGTCTATGCGTTTGGTCAGGTGGTGTTTCTGGCGGCGTTGCCAGGATCCGCCCCAGAAAATCTGGAATGGATGCGTCGTAAGCGTAATACCGTGCTGTTGACCGGCCACTCTTCGATGTATGTGGGGCTTATGAATGAACAGAAGGGCGAGCGTATGGCGCAGCAGCGCAATATCCGCCAGGAAGATTACACCGATCACGGTGGTTCTTTCCCGCTGCTCACTGCTCAGGGCGCGATCATTGGTGCAGTCACCATCAGCGGTTTACCGTCTGCAGACGATCATGCGTTAGCGCTGTGGGGGATTACTCAGCTGCTGCGCTGATGGATTTATAAAAAAGATCGCCATAAATGGCGTAATGCCTGGCTGTTAAGCGCCATATCACATTACCGCACCTTCCGTAGCGGCGCGATTTATCGCGCAATAAATTGCGCCGCTACAGTGTGTGCTCTCGGTAATGAGGGTTTTTCATGTCTTAACTGACGAACATTACGCCATAAATGGCAACCCTTGTATCCTGAAAGTGTTGCTGGTTAGCGACCAGCAACGACGCTGAAAGGTAACCAGAAGCTCGGTGAAGAAACGCTATTTCATCACCAGTACTTTCAGCTTAGCGCCTGCGCCGGTGGCTTTGCGCAGATCGGCGACCTGGCTGACTTTCACCTCGGCAGCCTGATTACCCCACGAATTCCTCACGTAGTTCAGCACATCGGCCATTTCCTGATCGTTAAGCTTCCAGGAGAATGCCGGCATGCCCGCGGACGTTGGTCGGTCTGCGGTGTGCGGCGCGCGGGCACCGTCCAGCAGTGCGTGGATCATGTTGGTGGGATCGTTCTGCATCGCGCCATTGCCGGCAAAAGCGGGCACCATGCCGGTGATACCTTCACCCGACAACCCGTGACAAGCCGAGCAATCCACTTCATAGCGCAGTGCGGCCCGATCGTGACGCGTTTTATCCATCACGAATCCGGCGGCTTGCGGCGTGGAAGAAGCCGGTAAGCTGCGCAGATAAGTGGCGATAGCGTGCAAATCACGATCGTTAAAATATTGCGTCGAGTGCTCGACCGCTTCGGCCATTGGACCCGCCGCCACGCTTGCACCGTTCGAACCGGTTTTCAGGTAGTCAGCGATCTGCGCGTCGCTCCATTTGCCAATGCCAGCATGAGGATTCGGCGTAATATCCGGCGCGTACCAGCTTCCCAGATTGCCACCTTGCAGATATTGGCTACTGATTTCGCCGCCCAGCGCGTTGCGCGCGGTGTGACAGACGCTGCAGTGCGCCGGACCATCAACAATATACTTGCCGCGATTCCACTCATCATTCTGCGCGGTTTGCGGCTTGAACGCGTTGTTATCGAAGAACAACAGGTTCCAGCCAGCCATTGCCAGGCGAATGTTGTAGGGGAAATTCATGCCCGCATTTTCATCGATGGCGTTGTGCACCGGTTTTTGTGCCGAAAAATAGGCCCAAAGATCGTGCATATCATCATCGCTCATCTGTGTATAAGCGGTGTACGGCATCGCCGGATAGAGGAAGCCGTGTTCGCCGCGTCCCTGACGCACCGCGTTAAAGAAATCGCGCTCGGTCATGTTGCCGATGCCGGTTTCACGGTCTGGTGAAATGTTCGAGGTTTGCAGCGCGCCAAAAGGCGTATCGATTGTGTAGCCGCCGGAGAAGTCCGCATTGTGACAGGCGGCACAGTCGGCGAGGCGCATCACGTACTCACCGCGTTTAATAGCGGCATCGTCATTGCTGTGGAAATCGGCCAACTGCACGTTGTCGTCGGCAACGTTTGAGCGCGCGCTGTCTAACACCACCCACAAACGGCCCGACGCCGCGATGCCCGCAATCACCGCCAATGCGGCGAGCGTATAAGTTATCTTCTTTGCTTTCGCCATGATTACGCCCCCACCAGCGGTGCCGGATTATGGATGTACTTCTGGTGGATCGCCTGCGCAGCACGCACCGCCAGCGCACCAATGGTGATGGACGGGTTATAACCACCGTTGTTCGGGAAGGCGGATGCGCCGACCACAAACAGGTTGTGCGCATCCCAGCTTTGCAGATAGGGATTGAGTGCGGAGGTGCTGGGATCGCTGCCCATCACCGCGCCACCAATGGTGTGCGAGCTGTGCTGCTGGTACGGATTCCAGCTCTTCTCCGCCTGGTTATCCACCACGATATGCTGGCCGCCGGTCTCTTTCATGATGTCGATGGCGCGATCGGTAACGAATTTCGCCATGCGCACATCGTTCTGGTTCCAGTCGAATGTGGTGCGGATCAGCGGCTGGCCGTGACGATCTTTGTAGTTGGGATCGAGATCGAGATAGGCTTCGCGCATCGGCATTGAGGTGCCCTGACAGAAGATGGTACCGGCGGTTTGGTAGTCGCGCTTGTAGCCCGCTTTCCACTCGCTGCCCCAGCGTTTGGTGCCGGGACGCAGGCCGTTCATGTTCTGAATTGGACGACCGTTGGTGGAGAAGCCCATGATGCCCGCGCCGCCGATGAAATCGAGATCGCTGTGGTCGAAGTTATCGCCGTTGAAGTCATCAATCTGCACCGCCAATGCGCCGCCGCCTATGAACGGGTTCATGTATTCGTTATCGAAGAAGCCGGTGACGCTGGAGCAGGTTTGATAGTTGTAGTTACGGCCAATGGTGCCGCGACCGGTCAGCGGATCGTATTGTTCACCCACGCCGGAAAGCAGCATCAGACGCACGTTATCCATCTGATAAGCGGTGATGCAGACGATGTCCGCCGGCTGAAAGCCTTCGACGCCGTCCTGGGTGATAAATTTCACGCCTTTTACCGTTTTACCGTCGTCATGCTTTACGGCGTGCAACACCTCGGTTTCGGTCAGCAGCGTGAAATTTGGACGTCGCATCAGTACCGGCAGAATGCACGCTTGCGGCGATGACTTGGAGAAGTTGCCGCAGCCGTGGAAGTCGCAGAAGCCGCAATAGGTGCACGGACCCATGCTGACGCCGAGCGGATTGACATAAGCTTGCGACAGATTACCGGCCGGCACCGTGAACGGGTGATACCCCATGCTTTCGGTGGTTTTGCGATATTTGCTCATCCAGTGCGTATCTTTCAGCGGCGGGGTTGGATAGTCGCGCGAACGTGGGCCTTCAAAGATATTGCCGCCTTTTTGTGGCTGGCCGTTGAGATTGCCCGCGATACCGGAAGTGCCCGCGATACGCTCGAAGCGATCGTAGAACGGCGCCATTTCGTCGTAGGTCACGCCCCAATCCTGCAGCTGCAAACCCTGCATCTTCTTCGCGCCGTAACGTTCGCGGGTTTGCTTCGCCACTTCAAAATCCCACGGAGTAAAGCGCCATGACATGCCGGCCCAGTGCGTGCCTGCACCGCCAACGTTCCAGCCAAACTGAAACGCTGACCAGTTACGTACCGGCGCTGCCAGCTGATCGCTGCGGTTGCGGAAGGTGGTGGTTTCCACGCTCATCGGCTGCAGGATTTTGCGGCGCGTGTGGAAACGTAGTTCATCGGCATCAATGGCGACCGGGAAATCGGTCGAAGTATCGCGCCAGGCACCGCGTTCAATGGCGACCACATTAAGTCCCGCGCGGGTAAGCTCTTCCGCCATCACCGAACCGGCCCAACCTAAGCCGACGATGACCACGTCAGTTTTATTTCTTACTAATGACATTGACTCAGCTCCGGATATTTAATCGTTAGGAATGAGGCTGACGGGAATAAGCGCCAGATTTTCGTTGCGGCGTTCGATATAAGGGCGATAGTCATAGCGTGCGCCGGGAAAACCGATCATTTTCCAGCCCACCATATTTTTATTTCCGCCATAAATCGGATCCGCTAAATAGCTTTCGCGCGCGTTTTGCAGCATTAATTCAAACAGCGCCTGGCTATTCACGTCTTTTCCTAAATCGATCTTGCCATCTTCCATTGCTGTCAGGAATGTATCGATCTGTTCAGCTGATAAGGTATGGAATGAAGCCTGATGCTGTTGCTGCGCCCACTTTTCCAGCGCGGCTAAACCGGTTAAGTAGCGCGCTTTTGGCGGGGTAAGAAATTGCGGGCTGCCCATCAATGCCGCTTCATTTTCCGGATGCAGCGGCGCCTGCAAATAGAGCGCCGCGCCAGAGCCATAATCACCGGCTAACTGGTTATCGAGGAATTCAATCGCGCCCGCTTCACTGGCGGAAGGGCCAAGGTCATCGGCGGGGATTAGGCGGTCAAAAATGGCTGCCAGATTCAGGCGATCCAGCGGATTGGTGAGCACCTGATAACCGTCTTGCCATGCCGGTTGCGGCAGGTGATCGGTGCTGAGTTGGGTTTCCAGCGGGACATTGTGCAGCTCTTTCGCCCGCAGCTGCGGCGCGACGGCGAGGGATGCCACAATTCCACTGAGCGAAAAGAGCGCTTCTCTTCGGTTCATACTTTTTATCCCTTAAACTTCAATAGATGAATATTGACAGAGCACGACGTTCAGATATTTCAGACGCAATGACCGTGCGCAAATAGCGCGCAGGCGCTAGCGACGAATCTGCGTTCGTTATTGTTTTTTCAGAGGTAGGGTAAATATACGGTCGCCATTTATGGTGACCGTATTTACGGGAAACCCGTTTATCGGGCTCCCTTTATGTTAATGAATATATTTATTCATATCTTCATAGCAGTGACGGGAAATATCCCATAAATCGTCTTCCCAGTTTTGCGGGCTTAATAATTCCGGTGACCAAACGCCGTCGTAGCCGGTAGCTTTTACCGCCGCCACCCAGGCGGCAATATCCACATCGCACTGGCCTGGTGCGTAGTCGCGCTGTACCCACTCATCCCAGGCTTCACCCGGCTTGGCCGCGCGGCCATCGCAGAAATGCACGCCGTAAATCAGATCTTTATCCATGCGCGCCACTTCAGCAGGCGTGGTGCCGCCGCCGGCATGCAGGTGCCAGAAATCCACCACCACGCCAAGATTGTCTTTGCCGCTCTGTTTAATCAGCTCCAGTGCGTGTTGCAGCGAATTGAACGCGGTGAAGGCGACGACTTCAATCTGGAATTTAATGCCGTGTGGTGCGCCGATATCGGCGATGGCGGAGATATTCTTCAGCAGGATGGCATCACGCTCGGCGGCGGAAAGGTGATCGAGTTCGGTCAGCGCCATGATTTGCACCACCGGACAACGCAGTTCCACCGCGGCCTGGCAGATTTTTTCCGCTTCGCGCAGCAGCTCAGCTCGCGCTTCCGGCTCATGGCGGCCAATACGTTTCAGCGCATTGATGCAGGTAATATCGACGCTGTATTTCGCCATCAGATCGCGGTAGGCAGCATAGCTGCCACCGTTATCCAGATAGCGATACAGATGTTCTGGCAGGATCTCCAGCCCGCTAAAGCCAGTCTCATGGGCGATGCGTAACTGAGTGACGGCATTGCTGTACCAAACAGACACGCCATGCAACGACAACTTCATCTCTCCTCCTTGTTACCTTACGGCTTCAGGTGAGAGCGTCGAATACGCAATTCTCCCTGAGACCAAACGCCACCCGGAGTGGCACGTTCATCAATCAGCCGGTTCAGGGCTTCAGTGATGATCAAATCAATACGCTGGCTGAAGGTGGTGAGCTGCCAGCTGGGCAAGCTGGCTTCATCGATGTCATCGAAACCCACCACCGCCATGAATTTGTTGCCTGCACCTTCGCGCAAGGCCGCCAGCGCGCCGAGCGCCAGCACATCGTTTTCGCAAAACAGCGCTTCAACCCGCTGATCGGGCGCGTGCGCGTTGAGATACTCAGTCAACGCCGCGTAGCTGCGTTCGCGGGCGTATTCACCGGCGGTGAGCAGCACTTCCAGCGCCAGGCCAGCTTGGTTCAGCGCAAGTTGCAGACCTTCCAAACGCAGCGTGTGATGGCTGCTGGTGGCCGGGCCCATCATGTACCCGATGCGCGTATAACCTTGCGCCAGCAGCAGTTCGCCCAGCTGTTTGCCCGCCTGCAAGCCATCGATATTGACCACTTCAATATCCGGCTCGTCATTGTTACGGCACACCTGCACCAGCGGAATGTGGTGCATTTCACGCGCCACGGCGACCAGCTCATCACTCAGCACCGTGCCGAGAAACAGCATGCCATCGACCTGCAGCTGATCGGCCAGCGACAGCACCGCGCGGTAGTTTTCACCGCTACCAATATTCAGCAGCAGCGCCATGTAGCCGCGCTGCTGTAGCTGGCGGGTGACGGTGTCGAGCATCAGCATCGAGTGCGGATTTTTAAGCTCGTCGATCACCACGCCAATAATCTGTGTCTTCTTCTGCGACAGGCTGCGGGCCAGCAGGTTAGGGCGATAACCCAGCTCGGTGGCAATCGCGATTACGCGTTCGCGCGCTTTCTCGGAAATTGACGCGCCGGGCGTAAAGGCACGCGATACCGTCCATTTCGAGACGCCAGCCAGTCTTGCCACATCGCTGGCGGTGGCTTTGTGGGATTTTGCGGTTGGTTTACTCATAGCACCTGCATAGGGGAAAAAGCGGAGACCCCCAGCATTGAACGTGAAACCCAACGGAAAATAAACACCTAAGCGCACGCAATTGGCGTAAAGCGCGACAAATAACCCTGTTTTTAGGATGTTGCGATTATGTTTGATCTTTGCACCCGATTGCAACGTTTTTTGCAATCGGGTGCATTTCATTAACTTTTTGTGATCGATTTCGCTGATTTGCACTTTGCCAGATTGACTAAAAAGTCGTCTTAGCTGACATTTTGCTCACCACTACAAAGCAAATCTCGTTTTTACCTGCCGTGTGCAGCTTATTTTGCACCCGGTAGCAAAACAGTAAAACGCTAAAAATTAATCTCTGATCTCTTACCTCAAACCATTTTGCACCCGAGTGCAAAATAAACAGGAGTTGTTATGCTCATCGGTGAAAAGAGTATTCCACGCCCACTGCGCTGGGCCATGATCGGTGGCGGCCGTCTCAGCCAGGTGGGTTATAAACACCGTTGCGGTGCGCTGCGTGATAACACGGCGTATCAGATGGTGGCCAGCGCCTTTGATATCGATGCCGAGCGTGGCCGCGATTTCGGTGTCAACTTAGGGCTCGATGCGGATCGCTGCTACGCCACTTATCAGCAGCTGCTGGCCGAAGAGGCGAAGCGTGCGGATGGCGTTGAAGTGGTGTCTATCGCCACGCCAAACGGCACTCATTTTGAGATCACCAAAGCGGCATTGAATGCCGGTATTCACGTCATTTGTGAAAAGCCGCTGTTCTTCACTACCGCCGAAGCGCTGGAAATTAAAGCATTAGCGGCGGAAAAAGGGCTGATCGTTGGCGTGACCTACGGTTTCTCCGGCCATCCGCTGCTGATGCAGATGCGGGCGATGATCGCCAACGGCGAAATTGGTGATGTGCGCATGGTGGAGCTGCAATACACCCACGGCTTCAGCGCTAATGACAGCGCCGACAAATTTAGCGAAGCGCAAAAATGGCGCGTCGATCCTAAGATTGCCGGTCCGTCTTTTGTGCTCGGCGATATCTCTACGCACACCTTCTACATCTCCCAGCTGGTGTTGCCAGAACTGAAAGTGAAATCGCTGCTGTGCGATCGCCAAAGCTTCATTCCCTCGCGCGCGCCGTTGGAAGATAACGCCATGGTGCTGATGCATTACGACAACGGCGCGGTAGGGCGCATGTGGGCCTCATCGATTAATGCCGGTTCGATGGACAGCCAAAGTATTCGTGTGATTGGTTCGCGCGCAAGCCTGGAGTGGAGCGACTACAACCCAGGCGAGCTGAAATATGAAGTGCAAGGCCAGCCGAATCAGATTATGCATCACGGCATGCCGTACCTGCATGAAAGCGCCCTGGCCGATGAACGTTTGGGCGCGCTGCACACTGAAGGTCTGGCGGAATCCTGGGCCAATATCTATCTGAAATTTGCTATCGCCATCCACGCCACCCAACAGGGCGACCAAACCACGCTTGATAACCTGATCTATCCCGATATTAACGCCGGAATTGAAGGTGTGCGCTGGATCGAAAACTGCGTGCGTTCTGCGGACAACGGCGCGAGCTGGGTTAACTACGAATAAGGACTGCCATGAAACTTTCGTTTTGTACCGATAGCCTGGGTCATCTGCCGTTTGAACAGATGCTGGATAAGTTGCTGGAGCTAGGTGTTTACGGCGTTGAGATGACGACCGGCGGCTGGTCACCAGCGCCGCATCTGCGTACCGAAGCGTTGCTCGGCAGCGCCACGCAGCGTCAAGAGTTGTTGCAGGCGCTGGAGAGCCGCGGCATGTCGATTGCGGCGCTGAATGTGTCGGGTAATCCGCTCGATCCAGGCGAATTAGGTAACAAACATAAGCGCGATACGGAAAACGCGCTGGCGCTGGCCGGAGAACTGGGGGTGAAGAAAATCGTCATGATGAGCGGCTTGCCACCCGCCAGCCCGCACGACACCATTCCAAACTGGATCACTTACACCGTAAGCTGGCCGCCGACGCTGAAAAACTGCCTCGATTATCAGTGGAATGAAGTGGCGATCCCTTACTGGCTAGGGCTGGTGCAACGCGCTAAAGAGAGCGGCGTGGAGAAATTCGCGCTGGAGAATTTCAGTTCGATGCTGGTGTGGAATCCGGAAACCTTGTTCCGTCTGCGCGACGCGGTGGGTGAGATGGTGGGACTCAACCTCGATCCCAGCCATCTGCTGTGGATGGGCGCGGACCCGATTGCAGCAGCACGCGCGCTCGGCCCGGCAATTCATCACTGTCACGGCAAAGATGTGCGTCTGGAGCGTGGGCTGGTGGATATCAACGGTCTGCTGGAAACCAAACCGGTGGAAGATGTCGCCAATCGCGCCTGGAACTATGTTGCCGTTGGTTGCGGCCAGGATCTGCAGTGGTGGAAAGAGTTCTTCTCGGTGGTACGCATGATGGGCTACAACGACTGGGTATCGCTGGAAATGGAAGATCTCACCATGTCGGTGGAAGCGGGCGTAACCTCCTCAATTGCGGCACTCAAGCAAACCCTTAGCCAGTAATGTCAAATTCACGGCGGGCAACCGCTCGCCGTGTTCTGTACATCGAGCCTTGCCTGCCTGATAATCCGTGGTTCACCCACTATTAAGAGGCACGCCATGCTGGAAAACCATCCACCGCGCGACGAAATCAGGCTGGAGAATGTGCTGGCGGCGTTGGGCAACCCGATGCGCATGACGGTAATCAGCATTCTGGCGGACGGCGGCGAACATACTTGCGGATCGCTGCTGAAAGGCGTCTCCAAATCCACGTTGACCCATCACTGGCGCGTACTGCGCGAGGGCGGCATTATCTGGCAGAAACCCTCTGGACGTGAAAACCTGCTGTCGTTGCGACGCGACGATCTCGATGCCCGTTTTCCGGGTCTGCTCGATTCGCTGTTAAGCGCCACCCAGCAAGATCCCCTGACCCGCACCACGCTGGATGATTTCCAGATTAAATAACCCGCGCACGCCCAGCCAGCGTAGCCACAATCATCTGCAACCCCGCAATCACCAACAGCAGCATCAGCGGCCACTGCCAGTTGCCGCTGACATCATGCAGCAGGCCAAAACAGAGCGGGCCCAGCGCCGCTAATCCGTAACCGACGAACTGTGCCATGCCCGACAATTTCGAAGCCTGCAAATGATCATGGGTGCGCAGATTAAACAGCGACAGGCAAATCACCATTGATGCACCGGCGCCCAGTCCCGCCAGAATCAGCCACGGCAGCGCGTATTGCGGTGCCATTAACAGTCCCGCGACGGCGATAAAAATCGATAGCGATGCGAGAAAACCAATCATCCGCTGGTCGTGCATTTTTTTCAGTGCGCTCATGCAGGCCAGGTTCGAAACGATGGCCACAATCTGATAGACAAACAGCATGCCACCCGCTTCCAGCTGGCTAATGCCGCTGTCTTGCGCAAAAGGCGTAAACCAGCCGATCAAGGTGTAGAACACCAGCGACTGGCAGGCCATAAACAGCGAAACCTGCCAGCCTAAGGCCGCGCGCCACGGTGAGCGTGTTGATGTGCTATTGGCGCTGTTATTTGTCTGAGATGCAGGCTTTTTCAGATAAGGCAGCCAGGCTAACAGTGCGATAATAGCCGGAATCAGCCACACCGCCAATGAAAGTCGCCAACCCGCGCGACTCAGCTTTGCCAGCGGCACCACCACGCCCGATGCAATGCTGGCGGTGATCGCCATGGTCATCGCGTACAGGCCAACATATCGCGCGGTGTGTTCAGTGAAATCACGCTTAATCAGCGGCGGCAGCAGCACGTTGGCCGCCGCAATCCCCGAGCTCAGGATGATCGTTCCCACCCACAACGCATTTTCACTGCCGCTGATACGCAGAATCGATCCCAGCGTGATGAGCAGCAATGCGCCCCATAAACTGCGCTCAAGACCAAAACGGTTGCCGAACCATGCTGCGGGTGGCGCTAAGGTAGCGAACATCAATAGCGGCAAGAAGTTGATCACGCCCGCCGCACTGGCGCTCAAGCCAAACGTCATACGGATGTTTTCCAGCACCGGCCCAACCGCGGTAATAGGCGTGCGCAAGTTGGCCGCTGTCAGCAGCAGTAAGAACAGGAAAAAACCAGAACGACGCAGAGCAGGATTCGCAGATAAAACGGTATGGGTCATATTTTCGCACCATAGCAATGAGGCAGAGCGAGTCTGCTTATGGTGCGTTGGTTGACGTTAACGCTTACGCAGCGGCGATTAACTGCTGAAAGGAGGGCAATACTAACGAGTGAGTGGGGAGATGTAAAGTCGACGGATTATCGAGTGCGGTCATATTAAATTTGTCGCTTGCGCCATCGCTCATCCGCGTCCACCTTTAGTATTTCCCTTTTCCACAAATGGACGAACAATGATCTGGTTATGGAACGTGCTTATCTTGCTGGCAACCGTGGTGGTGATGGAAATCGTCGCGGCGCTGTCGCATAAATATATCATGCACGGTTGGGGTTGGGGCTGGCATTTGTCGCACCACGAACCGCACAGCGGCAAGTTTGAACTTAACGATCTGTATGCGGTGGTGTTTGCGGTGCTGGCGATCGTGCTGATCTATGTCGGCGTGCAAGGCATGTGGCCGCTGCAGTGGATTGGTGCCGGGATGACGACCTACGGCGCGCTTTACTTCATGGTGCACGATGGCCTGGTGCATCAACGCTGGCCGTTTCGCTATATCCCGCGCAAAGGCTATCTCAAGCGCTTATACATGGCGCACCGCATGCATCATGCAGTGCGCGGGCGTGAAGGCTGCGTGTCGTTTGGTTTCCTCTACGCGCCACCGCTCAATAAGCTGCAAGCCACGCTGCGTCAGCGCCACGGGAGAAAAATCAACGAGGACGCTGCCACAGACCAGCCGGACGTGGCGCCGGACGAGCCACACGCGAAGTGATCGCCAGGCCGGCCCCTTTCACCAGCAGCGCCAGTTTTTCGCCGCGGCTGGTGCGCTGTCGTGAATCCCAGGCGTGAACACCGGCGTGCTGAACTTTCACCCCGATTTCGCGATAAACACCGCGTGCCGTCGCGATGGCCCACGCCGAGCGCAGCGGCAAACCCGGCAAGCCGGACCGCGCTGAGTGATAATAGGGTTCCGCTTCCGTCACTAAACGCGCAGCCAGCGTGGCCAGCGCCGCACGATGTTGCGGTACTGTCAGCGTATCGGCGCGTAATCCCGCCTGATCGAGCCAGGCTTTCGGCAGATAGCAGCGACCATTTTCGGCATCTTCGACGATATCGCGCGCAATGTTAGTAAGCTGGAACGCCAGCCCTAAATCGCAGGCGTGATCGAGCACCGCTTCGTCGCGCACGCCCATTACGCGCGCCATCATCAAACCGACTACGCCCGCGACGTGATAGCAGTAACGCAGCGTGTCGTCGAAACTCGTATAGTGTTCGTCGCGCGCATCCATGGCGAAGCCTTCCAGATGATCAAACGCCAGCTGTTGCGGCAGTTGATGAATAAGCGCCACTTCCTGAAACGCCCTAAACGCCGGTTCATCCATGTGCGCGCCGCTGTAGGCGCGGCGGGTTTCAATCTGCAGATGCTGCATGCGTGCCTGTGCATCTTCGACGGCATGCTGCGTGCCGCCTTCGCCCAGCGTTTGCCCATCAATCACATCGTCACAATGACGACACCATGCATACAGCATCAGCGTGCTGCGGCGTGTCGGTGCATCAAACAGCTTGGCGGCGGTGGCGAAACTCTTCGAGCCCACCGCCATGGTTTGTGTCACTTGCTCGAGTAAAGGCTGTCGATTCATTCAGCGCGATCCTCCAGCATCAGCTGAGCGGTGGCCTTGGCGGAACCAATTACGCCGGGCACGCCCGCGCCTGGATGCGTACCCGCGCCCACCAGATAGAGATTGCTGATATCGGCATCGCGGTTATGCGGTCGGAACCAGGCGCTTTGCGTCAAAATTGGCTCCAGCGAAAACGCCGAGCCGTGATGGGCATGCAGCGTGTCGCGAAAATCAAACGGCGTAAACATTCTGTGTGTTACTAATTGCTGACGTAATCCCGGCATGTAGTGCTGCTCCAGATAAGCAAAAATTCGATCGCGCAAGCGCGGTCCTTCCTGTTGCCAGTCGATGTCAGCGGTGCCGAGATGCGGCACCGGCGCTAACACATAAAAGCTGCCGCAGCCGGGTGGTGCCAGCGACGGATCGCTGCTGCAGGGCGCGTGCAGGTAGAGTGAAAAATCCTCTGCCAGTTGGCTGCTATTAAAAATCTCATCAATCAATTCGCGATAGCGCGGACCAAAACAGACGGTGTGATGCGCGAGCTGTTCATGCGGTTGATTAAGGCCAAAATAGAGCACAAACAGCGAGTTGCTCATGCGCTTACGCTTCAGCGATGTCGCACGTTTCTTAGCCTTCGGATGATGGCGTAGCAGTTTGTCGTAGGTATGCACCACGTCGGCATTGGAGGCTACGGCTGCGGCATCGAAGCGTCGTCCATCCTTTAACTGGACGCCGCTAATACGATTTTCATTGGTTTCCAGCTGGCTCACTTCGGCATTCAGTAACAGCTCGCCACCCAGATCCTCAAACAGTCGCGCCATGCCCTTCACCAGCGCGCCGGTGCCACCGCGCGGAAACCACACGCCCCATTCACGTTCCAGTGCATGAATTAAGGTATAGATTGATGACGTTGCAAAAGGATTACCGCCCACCAGCAATGAGTGGAAGGAAAACGCCTGCCGCAGGTGATCGTCCTGAATAAATTTCGCCACCATGCTGTAGACGCTGCGCCACGCCTGCAAACGTCCCAGCTGCGGTGCAACACGCAGCATGTCACGCACCTGCAGAAACGGCACCGTGCCGAGTTTCAGATAACCCTCTTTGAATACCTCGCGCGAATAGGCGAGGAACTGACGATAACCGGCGACATCCTGTGGATTGAAGGTAGCGATCTGCTGCTCCAGCAACGGCTGATTGTTGTCATAGTCGAGCTGTTTGCCATCTTCCCAACACAGGCGATAGAAGGGCGTGACCGGCATCAGCTCGACGTAATCGCTTAGCGATTTTCCCGCCAGCGTGAACAACTCTTCGATAGCGCTGGGATCGGTGATCACCGTGGGCCCGGCATCAAAGGTAAAGCCGCTATCTTCAAACACATAGGCGCGTCCGCCCGGTTTGTCGCGCTGCTCGAGTAAGGTGGTTGGTATGCCCGCCGCTTGCAGGCGAATCGCCAGCGCCAGGCCGCCAAAGCCTGCGCCAATCACATAAGTGCGTTTCATTTTTTCTTCCCTGGTTCGACAGAATTCAACAGCGCTTGCAGCGCTTCACCGATGGGCACCGGCGGCTTGCCGCACAGAATCCGCGCTTTATCATGCAGACGAAGTTGTCCGGCGTAAAAGCGGCTAATTAACCCGGCATTGAGCCGGTAAAAACGTTGCATTACACGCCAGCGCTGCTGCGGCTTACCGGCCAAAAACAGCATGCGGTTCAGCAGGCGGAAAAATCGCTGCTCGCGCCACTGCTGACGGGCAAAGCGTTCGATGTGTTGACTGAGCGTGCGGGCATCGGCGGGCAACAGCGTGGCTATCAACTCCGCCAGCGCCACGGCGGACGGTAAAGAATAACCGGTTGTCGCGTGAAACAGTCCGGCGCGCAGGCCGCTGCATGGCTGGCCGCGCTGCTGTTGCCAGAATCGATCAATATCGCCGCTCAGGGTAATCGGCAATATGCCATGCTCTTCACGCAGCAGCGTGCCAGGCCGCCAACCTTGCTGTTTGGCGTAGTCAGCGATGTGCTGACGAGCGGAGTTCTCCGCCAGCGTAGGTTGATTAACGTAATGCGTATCTTCAATCAGTAACCGATCGGCGCTGAGCGGCAGCGTGTAAACAAAACGATAGCCCGCTTGCTGATCGACGGTGGCATCCATCAGGATCGGCTGCTGCAGGCCGTGCGGCTGCGCCAGCTGCCACTCTTGTCCAAGAAACACCTGATAACCCAGTTGCAGATGCGGCGTTGGCTGCAGGCCGCGGCCATCAATCACCACCTGCGCATCAAGTTCACGGCCATCCGCCAGCGTCACCTGTGTGGGTTTTACCTGTTTAACGGCAGCATTTGTCCACAGATCGTCACCCATCGCCGCGAGTAGATGCCGGGCAAAATCGCCTGACGCGATGGAACAATAATCCCCGTCCAGGTTGCGGCGCAACGCGGGAAAACGCACCTGATAGCCAGGCCAACGCGCCGTGATCAGCGGCTGCAGCCAGCGCAGCTGATCGGCGCTAAGATCGCTCTGATGAAATGACCAGGTATGATTGCCTGCCGGATGTGCGTCGCTCTCCAGCAACAGGCATTTGAGCTGCGGCTTCAGTTGGCGCAGACGCAGCGCAATCAAACCGTTTGCCAGTCCGGCACCGACCAGAATCACATCGTAGTGCGCACGCATCAGGTGGCCTCCGCCAGCACAACTTGTTGCTGGCACAGCGCTTGTTCGACGATGTCGGCCGCACGCTGGCAACCGCCTGCGCGCTGCAACTGTGCCTGTATCGCTGACATCCGTAACGCGTAGCGATCGTCGGTAAGTAATTGTCGCAGATGCTGCTCCAGTTGATGAACGCGGTTAAAGCGCGATGCGCGCCGTCCAACGCCATGCCACTCAATGCGCGCGGCCACGCCGGGTTGATCAAAGGCAATGGGCAGCGCCAGCATCGGCGTACCGCATTCCAGCGCTTCCAGCGCGCTGTTTAATCCGGCATGAGTAATAAAAAGCTGCGCGTGTTGCAGGGCGGCACGTTGATCGACAAAATCCGTCACCCACGCTGCACCAGCCAGTTGCAACTTGTGCACCTGATCGGCGTTCAATCCCCCACAATGAGCGATCACCAGAGAAAGTTGCTGGCGGCGGCACGCCTGTGCCAGATGCAAAAACAGGCGGAAGCGATGGCCTTGCAGCGTACCCAGCGAGGCGTAAACCACCGGCTGGCGCAGCGCCGGCCAGGGCGCATTGAGCGGCGCTGCCGCAACCGGCGCGCGCAGTTGTCCGACGGCGTGATAGCAGGCCGGCAGTTGCTGACGCGGAAAATCAAAGGCGGGCACCATCTGGCTGATTTGTGCCAGCGGCGAAAGGCACTGATGCAATCCGCGCCGCTCCGTCAAATTGAACGCCCGCGCGTGTTTGAGGATGACGTCGCCGTGGCGACGCATGATGCGATCATAGATATCGCTGCTGGCCTGAAAACGTTTCAGCGCTTTTTCATCCTGAGCGTAACGGAAGGGCATCACCGCCAGCGGAATGCCGGCTTCACGGTTGACCGGTAGGGCGCAGGCCACCGAAACAAACGGCAGATGCAGCGCTTCAGCGACTAATCCGCCTGCTGCTTCCATTTCATCAGCGATCACACCATCAATGTTCAACGATTTCAGTACCGCTGGTAGTTCTCGGCACAGCATATCGGTGCAGGAGGCGAGATCGTTGATTACGCGGAACAGCGACAGGCCGCCCGGCGAAGCCAGCCGATGCAGCACGGGCGCCAGCGAACCGGCCGGATGCGTTTGCTGGCCTACTGCAACGAAATTAATGCGTTCGTCGCTGAGCAAAGTGCGGGCGTCGGCTTGCTGGATGAAGGTGATGCGATGGCCACGCGCCAGCAGCGTTTGTGCTAACGCCTGCAACGCGTGAAAGTGGCTATAGAGCGGCGGCGCGATCACCGCAAAGTGGCCCAACGGCTTAGCCGCGCTCAGTTGAACATCGCTAGCTGTTGATTAAACAGCGCGTGCATGTATTGGCGAGTGGCGATGCCGCGATGGCAGGCGCAGGCAAGGTGTGCATCGGCACTGCGCAGATGATCGCGCAGACGACGTTCTGCGCCGTCAGCCCCGAGCATCTGTACCAGCGTGGATTTACCCTGATCCTGATGCACATCTTTGCCGGTGTGTTTGCAGCCGTCGGCGAGGTCGTCGAGTAGCTGAAACGCCTGCCCCAGATCCTGAGCAAAGAAGCTAAGACGTTGCCGCACCTGCGGTGAAGCGTCAGCGGCAATCGCCGCCATTTGCAGCGTGGCGCGAAACAGCACGCTGGTTTTCAGTTCATTGGTCAAGGCGATCGCTTCCGGACTGCGGCTCTGGGTGCCGTCGTGCAGATCCTGAAACTGCCCTTGCACTAATCCCTGCAGGCCCACGGCGGCGGAGAGTTCGGCAATCGCTTCAGATTTGTGCACCGCAGGCAAATCGGGTGCGATGGCAATCACTTCAAATGCGCGGCTCAGCAGCGCGACGGCGGCGAGAATCGCCACGGTTTCACCAAACTCGCGATGCACGGTTGGGCGACCACGGCGCATCTGCGCGTTATCCATTGACGGGATGTCATCCAAAATCAGCGATGCCGCGTGCACCATTTCCACGGCACAGGCGAGATCGAGAATGCCATTTTGCGTCAGCTCGCAACCCATATCGCGCGCTGCCAGCATCAGTAATAAAGGACGGATGCGCTTGCCCTGCGCCAGCGTACCGGCACGCATCGCGGCACGCACGCGATCGCTTTGCTGTCCTGCAGGCAGTAAATGTTCGAGATGCGCCTGTAAAATTTGCTGCAGCTGAAGCAGTTCGCTTGTCTGATGCGCTGTGCTATCGACATGGGTGGTCATAATGGCTATCCATGGTTGATGAAATTATTATGCTTTTTGATTAACCGTAGACTGCGTAAGGTAAGTTTGCCAGCGAGGGCCTTGACTTTGTAGCGTGCGCCTTCATACGCACCAGGTAAACATCGTAATAATACTATGCGTGATCTTATCAGCGAAAAAAGTAACAGCAACGCCGTAACATAAATAACTCCGTTAGGCTGGTGGTCAATAAATACCGCTTACGGAAATAAAATGACGAATACCAAACCTGCCGTGCTGATTATTCAGCCGCTAATGCCGCAGTTAGATGAAAAGCTCACGCAACATTTCCACTGCCATCGTTTATATGAGCAGCATGACGCAATGCTATTTATCCAGCAGCATGGCAAAGCGATCAATGCCATTGTTACGCGCGGCGATGTCGGGGTGGAAACGGCACTGCTGGAGCAACTGCCGGAGTGTAAAGTCATTGCTGTATTCGGTGTCGGCACCGATCGTATTGACCTGAAATACACTGCCGAAAAAGATATTCAGGTCAGCATCACCCGCGACATTCTGACTGACGATGTTGCCGATTTGGCAATGACAATGACGCTGGCGTTCTCGCGTAATTTGATCGCTTACCATCAGTTTGCGAAATCCGGGGCATGGGAAAATAACGGCGTCGAACTCTCCAGCCGCGCCAGCGGAAAAAGAATTGGCATCGCCGGGTTAGGCGCGATTGGCTTAGCCATCGCGCGCCGTGCCGAAGCCTTTGGTATGGAAGTGGCGTATACCGCGCGTTCGGCGAAAGACGTCAGCTATAAGCGCTGCGATACGATCGAACAGCTCGCCGCCTTTAGCGATTTTCTGGTGCTGGCACTGCCGGGCAGCAAAGAGAATGTGCAACTGGTCAACGCGAAGGTGCTGGCGGCGCTCGGCCAAGAGGGCGTGGTGATCAACATTGCGCGTGGCACAGTAATCAATGAACCCGATCTGATCGCTGCACTGCAGCAGGGAATCATTAAAGGGGCGGCGCTGGATGTGTATCCGGATGAGCCAAAAATTAATCCCGCGCTGCGTGAAATAAATAATGTGCTGTTAACGCCGCATATTGCCAGCGCAACTCACGAAACGCGTGCGCAAATGACCAATAATGTGCTGGAGAATTTACGGGCCTATTTTGCCGATGGGAAGATTCTGACATCGGTATAATTTAAGCATCCGGATTAAGACGAAATTCTTATATCCTGCGTAATAATCCCTATTTAGCGATAGCAATTTTCGTTCAGCCAGGCTGTTATGATATCGGCACTTAATTCAGGAGCCCATTATGACAGCACAGAAAATTGCAATTATTGGCGGCGGCGTTATCGGATTAGCGGTGGCGCGCGCCTTAGCGTTGCAGGGCGTTGAAGTCACCGTTTTCGAACAGCAGCACATTGGTGCGGGCACCAGCAGCACGACGTTTGCCTGGGTGAACTCCAATGGCAAACAGCCGCGCAGTTATCACCTGCTTAATGCGCTCTCGATGGAAGAGCACCTCAAACTGCAGCAAGCGCAGCCGAACGGATTGCGCTGGCTGGAAACTGGCGGTACATGGGAGTGGGCCGCCGTGGGCGATGCGCAGCAACGTTTGCTGCAGCGTGCCACGTCGCTGCAATCAGCAGGTTATGCGGCGCGTGAAGTGTCGCCAGCAGATGTGCTGCGCGATATTCCGGAGCTGCGGGCGCAGGCCATCAGCGGCAGTGTGTGGCATTTCCCGACAGAATCGGTGCTGCATCCGGCGCTCTATCTGGCGCGCTTATGGTCAGAAGCCAAAGCGCGCGGTGCGGTGCTGTACCAGCATCAGCGCATCAATAGCATCAGTGAAAGTGCCGATCGGGTTACGCTGCAGCTGGAAAATGGCGAGCAGTGGCAGGGCGATCGTATTGTGTTAGCCACCGGACGCTGGGCCAATCAGCTGCTAAATTCACTGGGACTCAATCTGGCGTTGCTGGATACCAGCAAACCGAACGCGGTGGCTTGTAGTTTCCTGGTGCGCACCGCGCCGCAGCCGTTATCGCTCAATGCCAATCTCATCTCTCCGCAACTTAACGTACGCCCGGACGGCGGCGGACGTTTGCTGCTGCAAGCCTTAGAGTTGGATCATCTGGCCGATTCTGCTGCGCCACCCTTAATCACCAGCGATATCGCCGCGCAATTCCGCGCGCGTTATCACGCGCTGTTTGCGGATGCGGGCGAGTTGCAGATTGAACAAATTGTTGTGGGGCAACGTGCAAGACCTGCCGATGGTTTACCGGCGCTGGGTTATGTCACCGCGCATCAGCGCGTGTATGTGGCGGTGACACACAGCGGTATCACCCTTTCGCCATTGATTGGCAAGCTGGTGGCTGAAGAGCTGATCGGCGATGCGGCAAGTGAGCTGCTGAGCGATTTCCGTCCGCAGCGTCTGCTGGGGAAAAGCGTGGAAGCGTTTGCGCCCATCAAGCGTAATTTCCCGGCGGCGCAATAACGCGATGATTGCCGTTCGCAGGCGGCCTCATCCATTTGCATCAATAACGCAGTCGCCCACTGAAACCATTCGAAATTATCGCACCTGATTTCAGGGTTAAATCGCATTCCTGTTCTCGCGGCTGCAGCGCGTTGATGAAGCTATCGGCCCATTTGTGGCAATCATGCAGATGCAGGTTTTTTAGCAGGCTGGCGTGACGTTCGCGACGCACCGAAAGCGGCATGATAAGCGCGGTATGAATGGCATCGGCGATGGCATCGGGATCGTAGGGATTGACCAACAGCGCGCCCTGCATCTGTTCGGCGGCGCCGGCAAACTGCGACAGAATCAGCACGCCGGGATTAGCGTGATCCTGCACCGCCACATAGGTTTTCGCCATCAAACTCATCCCGGCTATCAGCGGTGTGACCAACGCCACACGCGCTGCACGGTAAAATCCGCACAGTTCTTCATGTGAATAATGGTTGCTCAAATAACGCACCGGATACCAGTTCAGCTCGCCATGCACGCCGTTCATTTCGCCACAGCGGGTTTCCAAATCGCGCGATAACTCTTTAATGCGATGGCTGTAACCTGACGCCGCTGAAGCCAGTTGCACCATGGAAAACTTGTGGTGATACTCCTCGTGTTGACGCAGTAAAACTTCTATCGCGCTGATGCGGTAGGGCGTGCCGGTGCTGTCGTCAAAATGGCCACCGCTGAGGATCAGATTCTCCGGTAAGGTTGCGCGACATTGCTGCTCCATATACTGGCAGCTGTTGCTTTCGGCAAGCGCACTGGTTTCTCCGGTATCAATGCCTACCGGGAATACGCCTGCGCGAATCTGGCGGCCGTGGATACGCAGCGTGTAAGGCGTTAGACGCTCGCAACGGAAGCGGGATTCAATCCAGGCGGTGAAATTGTTCATGTCTTGGGTGGTCTGAAAGCCAATTAAGTCGGCGCACAATAATGCATCGGCCAGATAGCGCCAGTTCGGCACCGATTCAAAAGATTGTCCTGCTGGGAAAGGCTGATGGAAAAAGAAGCCGATACGATTTATCAGGCCGGCATCGCGCAGCATTTTAATGCTGGGAATCAGGTGATAATCCTGCAACCAAATATCATCATCGGGCATGGCATATTCACTGATGGCGCGCGTATAGGTTTCATTCAGTTTTATATAACCGATTTGGCTGCTGGTGGAAAAATGCGACATGTCGGGGCGCTGATGAAATACCGGCCACAATCCCTGATGAATATATTGATGATAACCTTCTTCATATTCTGCTTTGGTTAAGCGAAATGTCAGCGTGTCGAATGCTTTGCCGCTAGTAAAATTCAGCTCACGATGAGGTTCAGTGGTAAATGATTCAAACTCGCCACTCCATTTCACCCACATGCCACCGCGACGCGTCAATATGCTTTCATAAATGTTAGAAAGCGTTGAGTGATTATTTTGATTGTGTGATACCAAAATCAAGCCTGACATAGTTTTGACCCGTTGCTTAATCTGCCCATGAATCGTTGGCAGAGAATTTAAAAAAGGTTGGCGCAGTAAAAATTGCAGCATTCCGCTCATGATTTACGCTCACAGGCGTTAATGGACCGGTGCGTGTTGACCGCTGACGTTATGCGGATGAACCGCTATTAGTGAGTTCGATACTTTTCATCTCGCGCTACCTCTCCGAATCCTTCAGGGCTGTCGATGAAATTAATCTAACCGACCAACCCGTAAAAATGTCGTAAAAAAGACGCTGAGAGTTATAAAAATTTAATAGATTTTATTTAGAACCCAGATAAATGTTGGCGTTAATTTTTTTTGATCACTTTAGATGGCGACTTTAATCGTTTGAGGGGGGCACTTATGCGCAAAGACACATTCGGCCTGTTAGAATGATCGCCGTTCATAGAGGAATCTAAGAGGTTTAATCGTGTCAACGTTAGTATTTAGAGAAGCCAGGCTGGCAGATGTGGATCGCTGTTACGCGATTGAAATTGAGGCTTACGAAGGTGATGAAGCCGCCACGCGTGAAAAAATTGCTACCCGCATTGCGCAGTATCCACAGGGATTTTTATGTCTGGAAACCGATGGCAAGGTGATTGGTTTTATCAACGCCGGTTGTGCGTGGGAGGTGGTGATGTCGGATGAAGCGTTCAAAGAGTTAATCGGCCACGATCCGGCAGCACCCAACGCCGTGATTATGTCAGTGGTGCTTGATCCCGCTTATCAGGGCAAAGGTTATGCGTCGCTGCTGATGCGCCAGTTTATCGAGCTGATGAAGAAAATGGACAAGCGAACCATTCATCTGATGTGCAAAACCCAGCACGTTGAGTTGTATAAAAAATGGGGCTATCAGTACGTCAAACCGTCTGAGTCAGACCACGGTGGCATGGCGTGGCATGAGATGCTGATGAAACTGTAATTCAACAGGTAAATATAACGCTAAGCATTCAATGATCGCACATTCCCTGGCGGCGCGATTTATCGCGCAATAAATTACGCCGCTAGGACACCTGCGCACACTTTATGCAGCCACACCTTTCGGCTGAGCCGACAGATGTCCCGCCCATAAACTGGCCACCCATTTCACGCCTTTGGCGGTGAAACGCGCTTGGGAGAAAGCATGCTGATTCTCGCCACGTCCGGAGCGCAGGGTGAAATATCCCGCCTGTATATGGTGCTGCTGCGGTGCCAGCGTGCCTTTTTCGCGATACATGATGTTGCGTTCTAACAAAAACTCACGAAACTCAGTTTCCTTTACCTTCAACATCTTGCACAGCTGACGAAAGCCGAGCGAATCTTCGATCTCGACAAAGCGATCAAAAAATTCAGCCTTAGGGGCCGACAACGCAAGTTGCTGCTCAGCCGCACGGCGCTGCTCAAATTGCTCCGCCCAGGCGCGGGCCGCTTCCGCCGGATTGGTGAAATCAGGCAGATGGGTAAACTGTTCACGCTGCTGCCAGAGATCGAGTAATTCCGCAGTGAAGCCAGGCGAAAGCCGGGCAACGGCAAGTAATGAATCGCGCTTGTTAAGATGAAACTCCTGACGCACTTCACCCTGATGCTCATAGAGATTCACCGTCAAAGGCTGGGAAAGACGCTGTGCGGTTTCCAGGCTTTTCACCAGGCGCTTCACTTCGCCGTGCGTAATGCCCGTGACATGGGCAATTTCGCGGCTGCTCATCATCATTGATGCATTCAAAGCAGACAGACTTTCCGTTGAGATCATCATCATTATCACCTCTTGCAGACTTACTCAGCCTTGTGGCTGTAGAATAAGTATACGCAATACTGTTTATATATCCAGTATTATTTTTAACCGTTCACTTAAGATGTTCGGCTTTGCGTAACGTTTCACAAAGCCAGATCCCGCACACCCGGCGTTCTACGTATTCTCTTAAAGTGAGGTTTTAGCGGTTTATTAAATTGTCGCGCTGAGTGCTGTTTGATAATTTTGAGCCAATTTTCCGGGCTTTTGTCGGCTTTCTGCAGCATTAGGTGCAGGGCTGATGTGTGCCTTTTTTAACAGCAATAAGTAGTTAACTGGCGGCTGTGCTGCTGGAGAAACGATGAAAAAGAATAAATTTAAAACCCATTTGGTTTCACTAGGTTTACTGGCGGAAAAAAAGCTGACCAAACGCAGAACGCTGCCCGATTACAATCCTGCCGCAGAGCAGGATATCAATTTAGTTGCACGCCAGACCGCGCCCGCTGCCATTCCGCGTCAGATTTGGATGTACTGGGAAAGTGAAACGCTACCGGAAGAAGTGCAGATTTTTGTCGATAAAATCGTGCGCGAAAACCCCGGCTATCAGGTAACCGTCATCAATAACCTGAATATTCAGCACTATCTGCCCGATCTGCACTTCGTGCATCAGGATATGCGTCCTTCACATAAAAGTGACGTAATCCGGCTGGAACTGCTGTATCGCTATGGCGGAATCTGGATGGATGCCACCATCATTCTCAACCGCACGATGGACGAATTGTTGGCGGTGAACGTTGACGATGGTTATGACCTGATCGCCTTTTATCGCGATAGTTCGACGCTGGATAAAGACTATCCGGTGATTGAATCCTGGTTCCTGGCCGCCCCGAAAAATAACGCCTTTATTGCGCGCTGGCTGCATTTTTTCCGCCCGATTGTTGAAGTGGGCGCCGACGAATTTTTCCGTCGTTTGCTCGCGCTGCCCAATTACGAAACCATTGTGCAAGGCATCACGCCACCGGATTATTTGGTGGTGTATATCGCGCAGCAGCAGGCGCTGCGTGAGAACAATCTGTACAACTTCTATCTGCGTAAATGCGAAGCCAGCGCGTTGCTGTATCAAAGCCTGGTGGAGTGGCGTCCGGTGAAGCTGAGCCGCATGCTGATGGTCGATCGTCTGCCATCAGTGTTGCCGCCGCTGACCAAACTGACGGGATTTGATCGTAAATATCTCGACACCAACCTGAAATATGGCGTGGTGAATAAAGACAGCTTATTGGGTCAGATTCTGTTAAACAGCCAGAAGGGCACCCGCCCGCAAACACCGCTTCCGGCACTGACGAGCAAGGCATAACGCATCACGGATTGATCAACTGCTGGAGTGCCGCGGCGCTGATTTCATCGTCCGGCACATACACCAGCAGGCGATCGCCGTTGCGTGATGCCGACCACCAGTTATTTTGCCGCAGCGTCATTTCACCCACTTCGTCGCGGTAAAATCGTTTTACGCGATTCTCCACCTGGCCCAATTCATAACGCTGCCAGGTGTGCGCAAACTCATCTGAACTGTTCAGCAAGCGGGCAAGAAAGCTTTCCCAGTGCGGATCGCCAAGGTGCTCGCCCATCTGCCCGCGAAACATCGCCACCATCTGCGGCATCACTTCATCCCAGTCATTCAGTGCTTTGCGCCAGGTTGGGTGATTGAAGGCCAGCCAGATGCAGTTGCGATCTTCTGGCGCAATTTCGGCTAAATCCACGCCCATCAAGGCACACCACGCGGCGTTGTAACCGATAATATCAAAGCGCGGCGTCTCAATAATCGCCGGTAACTGGATCGCATCGAGCATCTGCTGATTGTGCGCGGCAATTTTGCAGCAGGCGGCTACCACGCGCACCGAGGGCAATGCGTGCCCGGCGAGCGAAAACAGGTGCTGCGTTTCCACATCGTTGCACTGCAACGCGCTAGCAATCGCCGTCAGAGTTTTCGGCGAGGCTTTGATATCGCGTCCCTGTTCCAGCCACGTATACCAGGTCACGCCAACATCCGCTAACTGCGCGACTTCTTCGCGGCGTAAACCCGGCGTGCGGCGATGGCGCATGCGGGGTAAACCGAGCCGGTTAGGATCGAGATTTTCCCGGCGCGTGCGCAGAAAGGTGCCGAGTAATTTGCGGTTGTTTTGTTCGGTGGTAACAGGCGCGGATGCCAGGCTCATAAGCAGATCCTTCGACAAGACGGGTAGTGTTTATACCATGATAATCAAGAACTGGTACCCGTTTAACGGTTAGGTGATGCTATGCCGTACTGACAGCAAAAACAAGGTAAAACCGATGCAGACATCGCAACTTCAACGCACAGGATTGATGGTCCTGCTTGCCGGGCAACTGCTGCCCATGATTGATTTTTCTATCGTTAACGTAGCGTTAGACGCGATGGCCCACACGCTGCAGGCCACGGCGATTGAGCTGGCGCTGATCGTCGCGGTCTACGGCATCGCCTTTGCCATCTGCCTGGCGATGGGCGGACGGCTCGGCGATAACTACGGTCGCCGTCGCGTGTTCCTTGCCGGAGTAGGGATCTTCGGTATTGCATCTTTATTATGCGGCATCGCCAACAGCGTTGGCCTGTTGATGTTTGCTCGCGCGCTGCAAGGCGTGGGCGCGGCCTTTATCGTGCCGCAAATCCTCGCCACGCTGCACATCACGCTGAAGGGCAGAGCGCATGCGCGCGCCATCGGTTGTATGGCGGCATTGGCGGGCTGGCCTTTATCATCGGTCAGGTGTTGGGCGGATTTCTCATCAAAGCGGATATCGGCGGCTACGGCTGGCGCAGCGTTTTCCTGATTAACCTGCCAATTTGCCTGTTTGTGCTGATCACCGCGCGCCGCTTTGTGCCGGAGACGCAGAACACGCAGCGCGTACCGGTGGATATTAGCGGAACCTTGCTGCTGGCGGGCGCGATTGGTTGCCTGATGCTGGCACTGGCGCTTGGTCCGCTGCTGCATTGGTCGTGGCCGTGCATCTTGCTGCTGGTGCTGTTCCCGCTGTTTCTGCATCGTCTGCGCCAGAGTTCGCTGCGTTTGGAAGCGGCCAACGGCGCGCCGCTGTTGCCGCCTTCACTACTGCGTCTGCCGAGCGTGCGTTTTGGCCTAACGCTGGCGGTGCTGTTCTTCTCCTGCTGGAGCGGCTTTATGTTCTCTGTGGCACTGACGCTGCAGGCCGGTTTAGGGCTGACGGCGTTTCAATCCGGGAATGCGTTTATCGCGCTTGGCGTGGCCTATTTTATCGGGGCGATGCAATCCACGCGCATCGTCGAGCGTTTAGGTAAGCGCGGCGCCTTATTGATGGGCTGCGGTATTCAGATGGTTGGATTGGTGGCCCTTATCGCCACGCTGCAACTCGCCTGGCCGCAGGTCGGTATTTTCACCCTAATTCCCGCCACGGTGCTGATTGGCTTTGGTCAGTCGTTTATCGTCAGCACCTTCTACCGCATTGGCATGAGCGGCGTGCCGCATCATCAGGCGGGCGCGGGCAGCGCGGTGCTGTCGACGGTTCAGCAATCGGCGTTAGGTTTAGGCCCGATGCTGCTGGGCGGTGTATTCACGCAGATCTATACGCACGGCAATCATCTGGCGGCAATCACCGGTACGCTCGGCGTTGAGCTTGTAATGATGGCATTACTGGTGATCTTCACCAGCCTCAATCGCCGTACGTTTCAGCCGGTAACGGCAGAAGGGTAATTCTTATGCGGAGATTTTGGCAGGAGCGATGCAGCTTATTGTAAAACAACCGAAAATCCGCGGGTCGCGCTGAATTTACCTTTGGCTCAGCGGTCTTTTTTCCGGAACATATCGCCGCAGTTAACGGGCTGAACCGCGTGTTCAGCCCGTTTTTATGTGGTGCGGAAGCAAGGCGCTTGAATCAGGCACAGGAAAAACGGCAGGCTCACAACAGATGAAGAAGATGTTAACCGGGTTACTTTTAATGGTAACCACCACTGCCTTTGGTGCAGATGATTTCACCCTAAAGGATATTCACTTTGCTGGGCTTCAGCGCGTCGCACCCGGCGCGGCGTTGCTGCATATGTCGCTGCGTGTTGGCGATCGCGTCAATGATGATGATATTCGCAACAGCATCCGCGCGCTGTTCGCCACCGGCAATTTTGACGATGTGCAGGTGCTGCGTGACGGGGATGCGCTGCTGATCAAAGTCAAAGAGCGCCCGGCGATTGCCAGCATCTCATTCTCTGGTAACAAAGCGATTAAAGAGGATCAGCTCAAGCAAAACCTTGATGCCTCGGGCGTGCGCGTGGGTGAAGCGCTGGACCGCACCACGCTATCGGATATGGAAAAAGGGCTGGAAGATTTCTATTACAGCGCCGGGAAATATACTGCCAGCGTCAAAGCGGTCGTCACGCCGTTGCCGCGCAACCGTGTCGATCTGAAGTTCATTTTCACCGAAGGCGTGTCGGCGAAAATTCAGCAGATCAACATTGTCGGCAACCACGCTTTTTCCGCTGATGAACTGATCTCGCATTTCCAGCTGCGCGACGATGTGCCGTGGTGGAATTTGATCGCCGATCAGAAATACCAGAAACAGAAACTCTCGGGCGATTTAGAGACGCTACGCAGTTATTATCTCGATCGCGGTTACGCACGCTTTAACCTCGATTCCACACAAGTCAGTTTAACGCCGGATAAAAAGCATATTTACGTCACGATAAATATTCATGAAGGCGATGTTTATCATGTTAGCGGCGTAACGCTGAGCGGAAATATGGCCGGCTATTCCGCCGAAATTGAAAAACTGGCGCACATGCCGGCGGGCAGCTTATACAGCGGGGCAAAAATCAGCCAAAACGAAGAGGCGATTAAAAGCCTGCTCGGTCGTTACGGCTATGCGTTCCCGCAGGTGAATACGCAATCGGAAATAGACGACAGCGCTAAAACCGTGCAGCTACACATGAATGTCGATGCCGGGCGGCGCTTCTCAGTGCGACAGGTGCGTTTCTCGGGCAATGACACCTCTAAAGATGCGGTGCTGCGTCGTGAAATGCGCCAGATGGAAGGCGCATGGCTGGCGAGCAATCAGGTGGAGCAGGGCAAGGCGCGCCTTAATCGTACCGGTTATTTCGAAAGCGTAGATGTCGATACGCAGCGCGTGCCGGGCAGCCCGGATCAGGTGGACGTGGTGTACAAAGTGAAGGAGCGCAATACCGGCACCTTCAAGGTTGGACTGGGTTACGGCACCGACAGCGGCATCAGTTATCAGCTTGGTGTTAGCCAGGATAACTGGATGGGCACCGGCAATACTGTGAGTTTCAGCGGCACGAAAAACAGCTATCAAACCTATGTCGAAATCGCCGCTACCGATCCCTATTTCACCGTGGATGGCGTGAGTCTTGGCGGCAAACTGTTCTACAACGATTACAGCGCGGAAGATAACGATCTTTCCGAATACACGCTGAAAAGCTTCGGCGCGAGTAGCACGTTAAGCTTCCCAATTGGCGAAAACAGCAGCGTGAACAGTGGGCTGGATTACGTCTATAACCGCGTCAGCAATATGGCACCGCAGGTAGCAATGTGGCGCTATCTGGGTTCGCAAGGCATTCATCCAAAAGTCATCACCAGCGATGACGACGATGACGATGCCACCGTGGCGGACAAATTTACCGCCAACGATTTCTTCTGGAACATAGGCTGGAGCTACAACTCGCTGGATCGCGGCTTCTTTCCCACCTCGGGCGTGAGCGCCGGTTTCAACACCAAAGTGACTATTCCAGGTTCCACCAACAGTTATTACAAAAGCACGCTGACCGCCAACGGCTATTTGCCGCTGAGCAGCGATCATCGCTGGGTGCTGATGGGCCGTAGTAAAGCCGGTTACGCTGACGGTTTAGGCGGCAAAGAAGTGCCGTTCTACGATAACTTCTATGCCGGAGGCTCGAGTTCGGTACGCGGATTCTCTTCCAACACCATCGGGCCAAAAGCTGCCTATTACCGCTGCAGCGGCAGCGAAAGCAGTTACGGTGCTTGCCCGGTGGAGAAATCGGATGATGCGGTGGGCGGCAATGCGATGGCGGTGGTGAGCGCGGAGCTGATTGTCCCTACGCCGTTTATCAGCGAGCGCTATGCCGATGCGCTGCGCACTTCATTGTTTGTTGATGCCGGCACCGTGTGGGATACCGGCTGGCAGAATACCGCAGCCACCAAAGCGGCGGGGATCCCCGATTATGGCGATCCCAGCCAGATTCGCGTGTCGAGTGGCGTAGCCTTGCAATGGCAGTCACCGCTGGGTCCGCTGGTGTTTTCGTATGCGTTGCCGATTAAAAAATATGAGGGCGATAAGTCGGAGCAGTTCCAGTTTAATATCGGAAAAACCTGGTAGATGTATTTAATTCGTTAAAGGTTGAGAGGAGTTTTACATTATCTTTAAACGCTGAAGACAGAATAAAATAGCCAGTAGGGTAAAATAATACTCGTGAAATGCTTAAGGAATGAGTGTTCGCCAACATCGTTGTTATGCATGTGATTAACTATATTTCGCCACCCAGTGTTGGGTGGCTTTTTTTCATTAGAGATGATGAAAGTGTTTACGGGAGCTTAAGCATACTTGCTGCCCGGATTGCAGTCTCAACTGCCGGAAAAATTGTGTTGATTGAACAATGACTAATGTAATCATTTTCAACCACTATCTGATTACCCTGAGGATAATTTGGTGCCCAGGTTTTATAGCCGATCAAGCCGGTATCCTTGAGCTTCCTCTTATTATAAAGTGCCACTAGTGGACGATTTAGCGCGTTAGCAATGTGGACGATGGAAGTATCCGTACTCACTACCGCGTCAGAGATGCGGACAATTTCAACTGCGGTATTTATGGTACTTTCTGACATAATTAAAGCACCATGCGCACTGAATGAACGTACTTTGTTGCTCTGCCCGATTACCACAACTTTTATCTCCGGATTAATCGAGTGAATAAAGTAGATGAGAGAGATGACCTGTTCTTCGGAGAAATCTTTATCCGTGGCGCCAGAGAAAGGATTCACAGAAACGACAATATCGCTATCTGTAATTCGAAGGGCATTCTTGACCCTGTTTTGTTCTTTAACACAGCGCCCGAGTTGATAATGAAATGAGGTTTCGTGGATATCGAACAGTGCCAGCACCCGCTTATGGCGTTCAGTGATATGCTTCTCGGCATCAAGATAACGGATGGATGCATTATAAATACCCGGAAGATTTTTATTAAAGCCAACATGGTGGCTACGTCTCATCAGCCATGCCAACTTCAGACGTTCATAATCCTGGACATCGTCAAAATCGATGACAACATCAAATTTCTGAGCGTGTAACAGGTCAAGTGACATCCGATTTTTATATTGAATAACCTGATCAAGATAGTCGCAATTTTTTAGCAGTTGTCCGCATACCGGGCCGGTAAGCACTGAAACTCTGTAGCCTTTCTCTGCTAGTTTGAATGCCGTTCCCGTAGTTACGACCATGTCACCAATTTTGTCGTCGAGGCGAAGAATCAATATCTTACGCGCTTTAACAGGTACAAAAGCATCTCGGGTTCGTATAGTTCGGATAAGGCACAACAACACTGTTTTTTTTATTTTTCTAAGCAGGTTGTTTTTATTTCTATTAATCGTTTTCAGGAACCGCATAACAATACCCGCACATATGAAAAGGCCACATTGAAAAATTTAAAAGATGAAACGATGCGGCAAGGATGATCATTGGATACCTATGTTACCGTTTTCAGTGATTAAAAAAAATCTTTCTGACAGCTCACGAGAACATCCTATTCAGCGCAATGTACGCACTCCAATACGGAAACTAACGATTGGGCGAATAGGATGCTCATGCGCCCCTAAACAGCAATGACAATCTTAAGGGCCTTTTCTGGCCTGAGCACCGACTTAGAGCGACTCAACCAACCTTAATCCCGTCTCCGCATCAAACAGATGAATCTTCTCGGCGTTGAAGCCGAGCATAATGCTCTCGCCGCTCACCGCCGTGTGGCGACCGGCAATCTGCATATGCAACGGCTGACCGTGCCATTCGAGATGCAACAATGTGGATTCGCCGGTGATCTCCACCACTTTCACCAATGCTGCGGCGTTGCTGCTGGCTTCCAGCAGATCGTGCGGGCGCACGCCGAGCGTCACGGCTGCGCCAGCACGTGCGCGCGCCGCCGCTTGCCAACGCGCGGGCAACGGCTGCCACAGATCCTGGCACTGCACGCCGGGCACGCCATCGCGGACGATCAGCTGTGCCGGTAACAGGTTCATCGGCGGTGAGCCGATAAAGCGTGCGACAAAGGTATCCGCCGGACGGTCGTAAATCGAAAGCGGCGCGCCTTGCTGCACGATGCGGCCATCCTTCATCACCACAATTTGATCGGCCAGCGTCATCGCCTCAACCTGATCGTGCGTCACATAAACCATGGTGGTTTTGAAACGCTGATGCAGCGATTTGATCTCGGCGCGTAGCTCCATACGCAGCTGCGCATCGAGGTTCGACAGCGGCTCATCGAACAGGAACACTTTGGGATTTCGCACCATCGCGCGGCCCATCGCCACGCGTTGACGCTGTCCGCCTGACAGTGCACGCGGATAGCGTTGCAGCAGCTTATCGATGCCAAGAATTCCGGCGATACGCGCAATTTTAGTGTGCTGCTCCTCGCGCTTCACCTTCTTCACCTGCATGTGGAACGCCAGATTCTCCGCCACGGTTAAGTGCGGATAGAGCGCATAGCTCTGAAACACCATGGCGATATCGCGATCGGCTGGATCGCGGTCGTTGATTTGCACTTTGTCCATCAGGATCGCGCCATCCGACAAGCTCTCCAACCCGGCCAGCAAGCGCAACAGCGTCGATTTTCCGCAGCCAGATGGGCCAACCAGCACGGTAAAACTGCCGTCAGGAATGGTGAGATCGAGCGGATGCAGCACCGACTGTTTTGCGTAGCGTTTGGCCACTTTTACGAGTTCAACACTGGCCATAATTTAAAACTCCTGGGAAAGTTGTAGTTGATGCCAGTCAGGATAACGACGCGGCAAGGTGCTGATAGCCAGTGACGCCACCGAAATCCCCCATTGCAAAGCCGTGGTGAGATCTTGCTGATGCAGCAGGGCGGTGAGAAATCCGGCGTTGAAACTGTCGCCCGCGCCGATGGTATCCACCACCGTGACCGGACGCGCAGGCTGACTTACTGAGTTATCTGCCTGCCAGCAGCGCGCGCCCTGCGGGCCGCATTTCACCACGCAGCCGCCACGTCCGCTCAGCTGTTGCGCCAGCATTTGTGCGCTGGCAGGCAAGTCGTCTGACGCCGCTAATCCCAGCGTTTCCACTTCATTGAGCAGCAGCCAGTCGCACAGCTGCAGCCAATGCGTGACCTGCTGACGCACTTCGTTTGTCCAGCCCTGCGGCGGCCAGCCGGTATCGACGGCGGTGACAAAGCCGCGCTGCTGTAGCTCGGCGAGCAGCGCAGGATAATCGTCATACAGATGCAGACACAAAAAGGTGCCGCACAGCAGCACGATATCGCCGTCAGACGCGGTAGCCGGCAGTTGATCCAGCACATCCTGCGCGGTGAGTTGCACGATATGGCCGAGATTACTCAGGAAAGAGCGTTCGTGATCCGAATGCGTCACGCCAACGGTAAGCGAGGTTTCGCAGCTGTAGCGCGTCCAGTGCGCAGCGCTGTGCGGAAAATGACTCGCCAGCCAGGCGCTCAGGCCATCATTGCCCTGATTGGCGACCGCGCGATGGCGCACCTGCATCGCTTCCAGCGCCAGCGCGCAGTTGCCCGCCGAGCCGCCAGGACGCAGTTCGCTGTGATTCAGCATCACTTCAGTACCGCGCTGCGGCCAGTTATCTAGCGTGCCCATGATCAAATCGACATTAATGTTACCCACCACATACAGCGTGGCGGTGAGTTTCTGCTCCATCATCCTTTGCTCCCGCCACTGGCAAGGCCGCTAACCAGCGTCTTCTGCAGCCAGATGGCAATAAACAGCGGTGGCACCGACGCCAGAATGCCAACGGCAGCGATCAAGCCATCATCGGTGGCGCGTCCGGCGGTAAATCCGGCAATGGTGACCGGTAAGGTTTGTGCGGCGATATTGCTGGTAAACAGCAGCGCATAGAAAAATTCGTCCCACGCCAGCAGCCAGCCAAACAGTGCGGCGGCCCCCAACACCGGCTTCGCCAGCGGCAGCGTAATGCGTAACAGCACTTGCCAGACGCGCAGGCCGTCGAGCCGCGCCGCCTGCTCAATATCCTGCGGCAGCGTATCGAACTGGTTTTTCAGCATCCAGGTGAGGAACGGCAGAATCAGCGAGCAGTAAACAATGATCAATCCGGGCCGCGTGTTGAGCAGATCGAACTGCTGCAACAGGAAGTAGAGCGGCAACACGAATGCCACCGGCGGCACCATATAGATGGCAAGTGAGGCAAACAGCCAGCTGTCGCGCCCGCGGTAGCGCGAGAAGCTGAACGCTGCCGGAATGGCCAGCAGTAAGCAGATGATTGTCGCGCCGGTGGCGACTAAAAGGCTGTTGCCGAGTGCATGCAGAAACAGTACGCCCGGCTGGCCCGGCTCCAGCGACAGCAGCTTGCCGTAGCGGGTGAAATCCCACTGGCGCGGCAGCCACTCCAGCGGTACGCGGGTGAGATCGCTGGCGGCGCTGACGCTCATCAAAAACAGCCAGCCCATCGGCGCTAACACTGAGAACGCCACCAGCAGCGCGGCGGCGTATTTACCGACATGGCGCAATTTAACCTTCATGAGCGCTTCCTTTGCGGCGCTGGCGCCACAGTAACAACATGTAAAGCGTGATCAGCACCGCGCACAGCAAGGTCATCAACATCGCGTAGGCCGCGCCGCTGCCAGCACGCAAGTAGCTAAACGACTCCTGATACACGTAAAAACTCAGGGTTTTGGTGCTATCGACCGGACCGCCGCGCGTCATTACGTAGATGATGTCGAAAATTTTGAAGGCGTCGATGGTGCGCAGCACCAGCGCCACGCTGAGCGGGCCAACAATCGCCGGGAAGGTGATGGCACGAAAACGCCGCCACGCCGATGCGCCATCCAGCCGTGCGGCTTCGAACAGATCGTCGGGGATCGATTGCAACGCCGCCAGCACCAGTAAGGTCACCAGCGGATAGTTTTTCCAGATATCGGCGAACATCACCGCGTTGAGCGCCGAATCCGGCGAACCCAGCCAGCTGCGATAGCCATCAATGATCCCTAACTGCGTCAGCAGGGCGTTGATGCTGCCGTAATCCGGGTTGAAATTCAGACGCCACATCATGGCGTTAACGATGGTCGGCAGCGCCCATGGCAAAATCACTAGCACGCGCAGCACGTTGCGACCGGCAAATTTCTGGTTCAGCAACAGCGCTACCAGCACGCCGATCACGCCTTCAATTGCCACCGACACCACGGTGAAATAGAGCGTGCGCCACAGCGAACTGCGGAAATCCGCATCGGTGATGGCGAACAGGTAATTTTCAAAGCCAATCCAGCCCGGCGCTTCACCGCTGCCGATCAGGGCGGCATCGGTGAAACTCAGCCAGATGGTGCGTAACAGCGGCCATGCGGTGAGCAACAGCATCACCAACAGCATGGGTGCCAGCAGCACCCATGCCTGCCGTTGTTCGCGTTGACGCAAACTCAGCATTGTTGCCCCTTAGCGCAGACGCGCCGCACTCTTATCTACCGCTTGCAGCGCGGCATCTGGCGTTGCGCTGCCCACCAGCACCTGCTGCAACTGCTGCTGCAGCGTGTTGGAGAGACGCGAATAGTCAGCCGTTTCCGGACGCGACAGCATCACGTTAAGCGACTTATCCGCCGCCGCGATCAGGCTTTCCTGGTTTTTCAGCACCGCCGGATCCTGATACGAGCTTTTCCAGATCGGCAGACTCAGCGTGGCGTATTGGTTCTGTACCGGCTGTGAAGTCATGTAGCGGATGTATTGCCATGCCTGATCCGCATGCGTGCTGCCTTTAGTGATGCCAAGGCCCATCGAACCGTTTACCGCACCGAATTTGCCCGGCGCATCGCCTGGCGCGGGAACGATGCCCACCTGGCCGGCGACCTTACTTTGTTTAGGATCGTTGGCCATGTTGTACATATAGGTCCAGTTGAGCGCGAAAGCCGCATCGCCATTGGAGAAGGCTTTACGCACATCCTCTTCCAGATATTCGCGTGAAGCCGGATTGCTCAAGCCTTCATCCAGCGAGCTTTTCATCAGCTTCACCGCTTGCAACGAGGCCGGGGAGGAGAAATCGAGTTTGTCGTTGTTATAGAACTTGCCACCGAAACCTGATACCAGCGTGGTGTAATCGCACACCAGCGCTTCCGCCTGCGACCAGCTCCACACCAGCGGATATTTCACGATGTTTTTCTGCTTGATGATGCGCGCGTCATCCATCACCTGCTGCCAGGTTTGCGGCGGCGTGGTGATACCGGCTTTTTCCAGCATCGCTTTGTTGTAATAGAGATATTTGGTATCGAGGATCCACGGCATGCCGAGGGTTTTGCCTTTGAACTCAACGGTGTTCATTGCGCCGGGGAAAATCTGCCCTTTTTCATCAGCGCTGATGCGGCTGCTGACGTCCTGCAACAGATCGAACTTAGTGAATTCTGCCGGCCAGATGGCATCGAACAGCACCACATCGTAGCCGTTACCGCCCGCGCCACGCGCCGCAACAATTTTGTCATGCAGCGCTTCGTACGGCACAAACTCAAGATTAACCTGCACGTCTGGGTGCATTTTCTGAAACGCCTGCGTCATGGCGCGGATATCATTTTCGCTATACGCCGCCTGCGTCATAAACAATGCATTCAACGTGGTTGCCGCTACCGCGCTGCCTACGCTGGCTAACAGAACTGCTGCAAAACAACCTTTTATGACTGGGTTGAATCGGATTTTCATGGTGTTTTCCGCCTTGATGCAAAAAGAGGGTGTTTTATTAAATCAATTTGATGGATTTAATAACGCGCACAGGTTGTCAGGTTGCTGCGGCTGACATTGGTTAGCTGAAGCAATTGACGTGCCAGGGCATAAATCTCGTTTGCCGCTGGACACTACTTTGCACAGATTTTCGCCGCTGTCAGGTAAACAGATTGTAAAATGTGTGGCCGATCATAGATATTCATGTGGTTTTAAAAAGGAGGACAGTTGTGAAAAGTGCCGATCAGCTTTTTGCCGAATGCATTGTTTAGGTGCAGTTGCGTTGGGGCTTGCTGCATGAAAGCGCATCTCTTAACGGCGAAATGCCGTTATCAGTAGCTGGTTAGGATGAGATTTTCGGCTGATAATACAGCCAAAAGCGGACGTCAAAATGATGACGGCTTAGGTAGTTCTGTCACATCAAACATAACACCGCATCTTGAACCTAAGCACCCTGTGCTGCTGGCGTTCCCTGGTGAAAAACCAGAGTTCACGTTCCTTCCTCCGAACTTAAAGCAACCTGAGCTTTTCCAGAAGCATTCTGCTTATCCTCAAGTGATCCTACCGTATGCTCTCTTCTAACATAATAGTGCTTCACTGAATCGCTGCAGCCCCTTTGCGCGATTGGAAATTAGAGACAGCTTTAGACGAAAGAGGATATTCGCAATTTATCGATAAAGGATGCAGACTTGTAAAACGTTCGCGCATTTATGGTGTAGAAATAAAGCATTCTTTTTATATAGTTGGCTGATGGACTTTCAAAACTCAGTAGGTAATCACATGATCTTAAGTGTCAATCACGTTGGTTTTTCAGTTAAAAATATTGAAGACTCATTATTATTCTGGACTCAGATTCTTGGCGGTAAATTAATACGTGAAGGAAAAATGTCCGGGCCTATAATCGATGAGGTAACAGGTGCAAGGGGAGCTGATGTACGAATGGCTTTGCTCGAACTGGCTGATATTCAAATTGAATTACTCCAATACAATAACATTGAGCAGCCAGAAAAACCTTCAGCGCCCTATATCCCAGGCTACGCTCACCTTGCTTTTATGGTTGAGGATCTTGATACGCTCTTAGGCAAAGTATCGGACTACGGTTGGAAGACGCCGGGTAAACCTCAAACAGTGTCGTCAGGACCCATGCAGGGTACCAGAGTAATATATTTACAAAGTCCTGATGGTCAGACGCTTGAATTGATGGAACGCAGCCAATGAGACCCACATATTATTAGCTGTTATCCTTTAATTAAAACCGTGATGTTTGCAAAGCCCGCTTAGTGAAAAGAGCGGACGACGCGAGCCCAATGTCTGGTTTTAGCGAAAAGCGTACATTAACGCTGCCCTTATAAATAATAAGGGCAGCGTTAAATCACAGCGAATTAATTAACGTGTATAGATCAGTTGTGTAGCGGTAATGTGCCAAGCACGATGGCGCCTGACAGCATGCACAATACTGTCCCCACTGCCCATTTAAGGCTTGCGCGCTGATTCAGCCCGTAATCCAGATTAAGAATGCCGACAAGAAGGTAAGTTGACGCAACAAGCGGGCTGAGCAGATGAACAGGTTGTCCAATCAATGAAGCAACGGCCATCTGCATAGGCGACATTCCGTAGCTTGTCGCTGTCTGCGCAAGAATGGGTAAAACGCCAAAATAGAACGCATCGTTTGTCATGAAGAAGGTGAACGGCATGCTGATCAGCGCCGTGAGGATGCCGAGCCAGGGGCCGGCTGAGGCTGGCAGTGAATTTACAAGACTGTTAGACATGGCATCTACCATACCTGTTCCGGACAGGATGCCGGTAAAAATTCCTGCTGCAAAAATGAGAGAAACAATGGCAAGCACGTTCTCTGCATGTTTGGCAAGGAGCTCCTTCTGATGCTTCAGGTTAGGGAAATTCACTAGCATCGCCACTGCAAAGGCGATCATAAACAGTGTTGCCATAGGAAGTATGCCCAGAATTAACATAACCAGTAGGGCAATGGTCAGCGCTGAATTAAAGAGATAACGATAATTAGTTACAGATGTAACCTGCCCGGTCTCTTCACTCAGATCGATTTTAATCACCCCAAGCTGGCGACGTTCGCGCAGTCCAAAAATAACGGCAACCAGCACTACCCAGCAAGGCCACAGATCATAATGGGCAGAAGCAGCATAAAGAGCTCTCCAACGTCTACCTTCATGGCGCTGGCAGCGCGCGCTGTTGGTCCTCCCCACGGGAGCATGTTCATTACGCCGATTGAAAGCAGCAGTACGGTGGCCATGTACTGAAGCTTTATTCCCAGCCGACGATACAGTGGAAGAAGTGCTGCCGTACAGATGAGATAGGTGGTGGCACCGTCGCCGTCGAGCGCCACGCTGATACCAAGGATAGCAGTGCCGATCATCACTTTAAGCGGATCGCCTTTTACAATACGAACAATGAGACGGATAAAAGGATCAAAAAGCCCGGCCTCCCGATAGGTTCAGGATCATGGATGTAGTCACCATCAGCTACACTAAGGGCATCAAAATAGGTATCTCTGTTCTGGAACTGTGTGAATCTTCCGCACATAGGTTGTTCCTCCTTATGGAAGGATAGCTCGTTTAGCGCTGTTTCAATGACGAGGAGATATGTGCTGACACCATATGTTTCGATTCGGTTTTTTGGTGGACTGACATGAAATATACGCATTGAATAAAACCACCGGCAGCATAGGCAAAGCTTTGGGATTATACGTAATGGCTTGGTCTGATAACTATAAACCCGGCTTACATTAGGCGCTTTGTAAGGGATCTCTTCTCTGCTTCACTATGTGAAGCAATTGCCGGATTTGTTCTTTGATTGGCTTCACGCTATCTCTCATCGCCGGCGCAATATCTCATCAAAATTCATACGCTAACTTCCAAGACATGACGCGCCTTCCTATGGCGCGACATTTACCCTCTGGAGGTCGTATGGAGAATTCAACCCGTCAGTATGGCGGTGAGTACGTGGCGACAAAAACCAATAATCCGCCAAAGCGTACTGCCAAAATCATGATGGCAGCCGGGATTGGTCATTTTATCGAGTGGTTCGATTTTGGCTTATACGGCACCCTGGCGGCGATTATTGCCAGCAACTTCTTTGTCAGTTCTGACCCTGCTACCGCACTTCTGAAATCTTTTGCTGTATTTGGATCCGGCTTTTTAATGCGTCCGCTGGGCGGCTTCTTTTTCGGTTCCATGGGCGATCGTCTGGGACGACGCAAAGTGTTGGTGACGGTAATTGTCATCACCTCAATATCTACATTTGTGATGGGCATTCTGCCGACCTGGCATCAGGTGGGAATTGTCGCACCGGTGCTGTTGGTGATGACTCGATTAGTACAAGGATTCGCCGCAGGTGGTGAGAGTTCCGGCGTGATCACCTATCTGGCAGAAAGCGCTGAGCCGCATCGTCGCGCCACGCTTACCTGCTGGAGTGAGAACTTCAGTTTCATGGCGTTTGTTTGCGGTTCTGGACTGGTGCTGCTGTTGACCTATTGGTTGGGTGAGACGGCAATGAATGACTGGGGATGGCGCATTCCTTTCCTGCTCGCAGCACCACTCGGATTGGGTGGGTTATATATGCGCCGCAACATGGAAGATTCGGCTGAATTTCACAAGTTAAAAGCCACCGGCAAAATCGAAAAATCGCCACTGCGCACTGCCTTGAAAACCTCATTGTCGGCGTTGCTGTTTTGTACCGGTTTCGTCGTGATCAAAGCGGTCAGCAGCTGGGTGCTGCAATCCTTTATGCCCGGCTATTTGTCTACGCATCTGCACTACAGCCGTACTGATTCTTATCTCATCACCACGCTGGGCTTACTGAGCGTCGCTATTTGCATGCCAATCACGGGCTACTTGTCTGATAGATGCGGACGACGGCCGCTGATGCTGGTGGCATGCGCTGGTTTCATCCTGTTGACCTATCCCGCCATGCTGCTAATGACACAGGGATCGGTGGGCAGCTCTATCGCGGCAATGAGTGTATTGGGGGTGTGTGTTGCGTTGTTTAACGGTGGCTGTGGCGCAGCAATGGTCGAACTGTTCCCCACAGCGATTCGCTATGGCGGCATCGCGATGTCCTACAACCTGACTGTGGCGGTGTTTGGCGGTGTAACACCCCTGGCATCGGCCAGCCTGATCTCCTTAACGGGAGATCCGCTGTCACCCGCCTGGTACGTGATGATCACCGCGCTAATTTCATTCATTGCAGTGTGGTTTGCAAAAGAAACTGCCGGAAAAGTGTTGAATTAACGGAAACTGGAGCCTTTATGCACATAACGAAAGTGGAGTGTTTCCCACTCAAAATCACCCCGGAGCATGCCTACCTCGGCGGTAAGCCGGACGGAACCGGTCCGGATTATTACTATCGTTCAGAATACCGCTGCGTCTACTCACGCAAGATGGAAACCTGCCTGGTGAAAATTACCAGTAGCGAAGGGCATATAGGGTGGGGAGAAGCCCTGGCGCCGGTGGTGCCTCAGGTGATCGCAGAACTGATTAAGCAGCTGTTCGCGCCATTGTTGATAGGGGAATCGCCATTTTCTGGCGGCGTGCTCAACTCAAGGATGTATGACTCCATGCGCGATCGTGGACATACCGGTGGTTATCATATCGACGCTATTGCAGGTGTGGATATCGCATTGTGGGATCTCAAGGGAAAAATTCTTGGTCTTCCGGTCCATCAACTACTCGGCGGTGCCTTTCGCGATGTGATCCCTTGCTATGTCTCGGGTTTACCTGAGCCTGATATTGAAAGCCGCAGCCGCCTCGCCAGGCAATGGAAGGAGAAAGGCTTTAATGCCGTTAAGTTAGCTCTGGGCTACGGCGTGCGAGAAGACATTAAAAATATTCGAGCCATTCGTGAAACGCTCGGCGATGAGGCGCAAGTCTTCATTGATGCGCACTGGAATTACGGTGTGGCAGACGCTACTGATTTAGCAGCGCAACTGCACGCGCTGGGCGTCGGCTTTCTCGAAGCACCACTGCTGCCAGAAGATATCGCTGGCCATCGCGAATTACGTGCCAAAAGTGCGGTCAGCATTGCGTTAGGTGAAACCGAGCGTACGCGTTATCAATTCAAAGCAGTGATTGAACAGCGCGCTGCAGATATCCTTCAGCCCGATGTCGGCAGAACCGGCATTAGCGAGCTGATGCATATCGCGTCGCTGGCCGAGACATGGAATTTACGTGTGGCACCGCATTTAAGCGTGGGTCTAGGTCCTTGCATCGCCGCATCGATCCATGTTGCCGCCGCCATACCCAACCTGTTTATGCTCGAATATCAGCCGCCAGTTTTTGCCATCGCTAATCAACTGCTCAAGCAGCCACTGATTTGCGAACGCGGTGAGTATCACCTGCCGCAGGGCGCAGGGTTAGGCATTGAAATTGATGAAGATCGCGTGCGCGACGTGATGATGGAGGCTGCATGTTAAAAGGTAACATACCCATTCTCGCCACGGCATTTGATGAGCAGGGCCAGCTGGATTTGGCATCCATTGAACGTCTGGTGAAATTTCTGCTGCAACAAGGCATTGATGGTCTTGCATTGTTTGGCAATGCTTCCGAAGGCTACGCCTTAACGCAGGATGAAAAGCAGGCCCTGTTCTTTTGCGTCAAAAGGCTGGTGGGGGATTTACCGCTGGTGGCTGCTGCTGGCGGTGCTTCATCCGCTGTTGCCATTGAAGACATCAACCGGGTGCATCGCTGGGGAGCTCAGGTGGCGATGGTCAATCCGCCTTCGGTGGTTAAGCCCGGTCCGGAGGAGATCTATCACTTCTGGCGAGACATATGTCAGGCCAGCGAAATCGATATCATGATCCAGGACGCGCCTCTGATGACGGGCGTTAACATTCCCGTTTCGACGCTGGTGCGTTTGTGTCAGGACTTTCCCGCCATCAGGTATATCAAAGTGGAACAACCGCCGACGACGTTGAAAATCACTGCGTTAAAACAGGCGATTGGAGATAGCGTAGGCCTGTTTGGCGGCTTGAACGCAGGTTTCCTCTTTGAGGAGTTATGCCGTGGTGTAACGGGCACCATGCCTGCTTGCGAATTCCCGGACGTGATTAACGCCATCCTGGCGGCATGGCAGCAAGATCGTCAGGAAGCGCAGGCGCTGTTTTATCGCTATCTACCTTTCCTGCGCTATGGAGTGCAACCGGGGATCGGGGTAGCCATACATAAAACAGTGCTGCATCAGGCAGGGATTTTTGCCAGCGATTATGTACGTGAGCCGGCGAAAAGTCTGGATGACGCCACGCGTCGGGAATTGAAAGAGATCACGGATTTCCTGCCTCTCGCCGTGTTAGGAGGACTTCCATGAACTATATCGCGGTGGATTGGGGTACCAGCAACTTTCGCGCCCTCAGCGTGAGCGATGGCGTAGTGATTAAATCTGTGCAAGACAGCTGCGGCGTCGGCAAGTGCCAGCGCTCAGCGTTGCCTGAGATTTTAAAGCAGCAGCTGCATCGGCTAGAGGATGCTTACGATGAACAAATACCCGTGCTGCTCTGCGGCATGATTGGCAGCAATATCGGTATTGCTGACGCCGGTTACCTCAATATGCCACTTAGTTTTTCGCAACTGCTGGGTAAAGGCCTGGAACTGCCGGGTATCCTGCCAAATCCGCTGACCATACGGCCCGGTATTTGCGATAAACGAGTGAATGAGATCTGCCGTGGTGAAGAGATGCAACTGGCGGGTGCGCTCACGCTTTCTGATGCCTCCACATTCGCCGCCGTCGGCACCCACAGCAAATGGCTGTGGGTTGAACGCTCGCAGCAGCAGGTCACTGAGATGCAGACCTTGATGACTGGCGAACTTTATCATTTGTTACTCAATCAATCCGTGGTGGGTAAAGGGCTGCCGGAGCAAGTTCACTCACCGGCCGCTTTTCAGGCGGGAGTCGAAACCGCGCTATCAGTGGTGCATGAAAAAGTTGAACTGGTGACGGAACTGTTTCGGTGCCGAGGCCGTTATATTCTTGGTGCTTTGGCACAGGAACAGGCCGCTTCCTGGCTTTCCGGATTGCTCATTGGATACGAAGTTGCATGCGGACATCCCAGCGGCGATAAAACGGTATGCTTTATTGGTAGTGAAATGCTTTTGCCACGCTATCGGTTGGCATGTGAGGTTTTGCATCGTCGTTATGAACTCTTAGCCGCCGAAGACGCAATCATAGCCGGATTAAATGGGGTATTTAGTTATGGTGGATAATCAGCAAATCATCGCTATCCTCCGCGGGATAACGCCAGAAGACGCAGTGCCGCATATTGCCTGCCTGGTTGAGCAGGGCATTCATCGTATAGAAATCACTACCAATTCACCTAACTGGGAAATCAGCCTGCGACAAGTCCGCCATCGCTTTGGGAATGATATCCAGCTTGGCGTGGGAACTGTCACCACAGAAGATCAGGTGCAGCGCAGTTTTGCAGCCGCTGCGGATTTTATTCTGACTCCTAATTTAAACCCGGCTGTGATTGCGCAGGCTAAACTATATGGACTTGTAGTGTACGCGGGGGTGTTTTCGCCGAGTGAAATATTCACTGCAATCGATCTGGGAGTGGATGTGATGAAAGTTTTTCCGGCCTGTTCGCTACCGAAAAATTACCCTCAAATGGTGAAAGGTCCACTCTCTCAGCCCGTAAGCTTTTCAGCCGTGGGCGGGATAGGAGTGGAGAATGCAGCTGAGTTCCTGCGCTATTACGACAGTGTGGGGCTGGGTTCTACGCTATATAAAACCGGGCAGCTAGTGTCTCAGACCGCTGCTCGTTGCGAGTTACTGCTGCAGCATCGGCAGTGATTCTCCGCTAATTTTCTTCGCTGCCGACGTAAGGTACAAACGTAAGCTCTCAATATCCATTTTTTCACTGCTGATATTCGATAGTGCGATCGCTGCCTGCATGCCGGGAATATTACATGCCAGACGGTAATCTCCCGCACCAAAATTTTTGGCAAACACCTGATGCCGGCGCGACTCGTCAATATCATTTCTCAGCAGTTTATAATCGTGGATACCAATCTGGCTGATAATCTCTTCGTCGCTCATCGCTGATAGAAGCTTAATGCCGATCACCGAATCATGGACCGGATAGGACTCATAATTGCCTATGGCACGCGCAATACTCTTTCCGCCGCGGGTATGAATCAAATAGACCACCTTATTTCCACTTAGAACACCGATCACGATGGAGATGGCGTGATTCCCGCTCTCTTCAAGTAAGTCCATTACCGCATTGTAAAATGCTGAATTGTGAATCGCGTGAGCCGACAAGCGGTGGATACCGATACCTAAACTGTATTTGCGGTTGGCATCGCGCTGTACCATATCCAATGTCAGCAAGGTCTGTATCAATCGCGTAACCTTAGCTGAATCCAGTCCAAGCTCCCGTCCCATTTCACGAATTCCATGCGGACGATTCGCTGTCGCAAGTAAGTTCAGGCAGCGGAAAGCATCGTATACTGTGCTGTTCATAGATGGCCTCATTGATAACTATGGTTTGAAAATGATAAATCCTATTGTTTCAGCGTGATATGAATTCAGAAAGAGATTGTGATGCACGTAAGAAGAAAGCATTAAGAGGGATAACCAGGTTAACAACCCCGGCTCATCAATATTAGTTAGAACCGCATAGCAAATGGTGAATAATGCTCCATTCGAAAGCCCGCTACATGCCATAAATGACACTGATCAAAAATAATAATTTAACTGGCATGTGACGTATTAATCCTCTTGTTATTTTTTGAGCTATGCCATAAAACCGGATAGGAGGGCAGCCCCTCTTAAATTAGAAGGATAAATATCATGGGTCTTAAACCTGGTCCAAAACCAATAGCTAAATCGACAGGAAAGCCTGATCAGCGTCGGCGTGACAACAAAGATACTCCCGGAAATACTCCAGGATTAAAACCTAGTAAATCCACTGGGAAATAATAATATGGGAGGGTGATAAAGGTTAACTCCCTCCTATTCCCTAATTAATGGAAACTCGCATCTTAAATCCTCCCACTTATAAATCGCTGTCCCCTAGGCACGTCACTCACTCTTTTCAAAAAATCCCCAATCGCCGCCTCAATAACTGGCACACTCAGCGCCTCAGCATCAACAACCATCCGTAGCCCATGCCCATAAGCGAACCCCGGCAGAAATTGATAACTACAACATACATCCTGCTGTTCATCTTGTCCTATTTCCTGCTCACGCTTCTCAACAAACTGCCAAAATGTCAGCCCACCAAAAATCGCATAAGCCTGTTTTTCTCGGTGTAGAAAGGTACGGCTAACGATTTTGCCTTTGCTATTCACATTGGGAGTTGTTTCATATCGCGCCTCTTCTTCTTGTTCCTGCTGACTGAGCATCGCCCAGGTTTCATTGAATGCGCGATCATGTACCGCATCTTGAAACGCCAACTTAGCCGTGATGATTTCAGCATTCCAGAGATCGGCGGGATCGCGGCCGACAAAATAGATATCACTCCATGCCCAAATATGGTCAGGGTTATCTTTGTAGTATTGGATATCGCAATCATCATAGAACAACCCGCCACAACGCTGACGTCCACGATAGATACGGTTTTTAAGCTCGATGACTTTTTTACGACGCTGACGACGAGAAAGGGAAATGAAGGGGCGGTGTTTATTGAAAGGCGACATGGAAACTCCTTAACCGGCAACGCTAATGCGGCTGGAAGCAGTCCAGCTGCATAGGCTAGCAAAAGGCGAGGTTGAGGAACAGTCGTCACGGAAAGAAAATTTAACTGTACACCACCACTGTAATCCCTTCATCCGCATGCAATTAGACAACGTAACGGCTGCGCATAGGTCGCTGCAGCCTCGGGAAATCCGCTATGAGCGAACAGCGGACATAATTAGCTACCTTAAACTTTATATTCCGTTGATTTTATTTTGACATTATTATGAAAATTATTCTGTCATACATGGAGTTAGACTAATGAGTATCTACCTAAGAACAGCTCAACTCTCTGATATCGAGGGTATGTTCGACGTCAGAACATCGGTAATGGAGAATCACCTGAGTCGTGAAGAGATGCGGCAGATGGGTATTACCGAAGGCGTCGTAGGCGATATGATTGAAAAAAGTCTTTGCGCATGGGTTGCGACTGAAAATAACAAAATTATTGGCTTCTCCATGATTTTGCCGGATGAAGGCTGTCTGTTTGCGGCCTTTGTTCTGCCTGAATATGAAGGCAAAGGAATAGGTCGCAGGCTTGTTAGGCTAGCTGAGCAGGAGTTATTCCAACATCATGAGATTGCCTGGTTGGAAACCGATAAAAATAGTCGAGCGGCGAAATTTTATATGCAGCTCGGTTGGGGTAATGAAACAGATCTCAATGGCACTGACATCAAATTAGAGAAATCTCGTGGCGTTTAATTCACAGCAATTTTAATCGATGTCCGCTTCTGGCACAAAGCGGACATGCTCGCGTGGCAAGGTCTACTATGAGCGAGAAGCAGACCTATCGGCTCTCAATGTAGGCTGCAATATCACGTTGCAGCTTTCTTGAAGAGAGTTTTAACATGCAAAAATTCCTCAAGTCTCTTTTTGCCATGTTGTCACCAAAAGATTCAATCATCGTCATACTGTGCTCTTGTTTCCCGGAAATAGCTTGCGGATGTAATAATCCAAGACCATAAAGGTAGCATCCGCAGAAGCATTTCTTTTCCCATATCTGTAATTGCATAAACCACCCGGGGCAACTTTTCCTCATAATCATAGCGAGATATAAGCCCGTCCCGCTCCAGATGTCGCAGTGTTCGCGTCAGCATTCTTTGAGTGACACTCGTAAGGTAGCGGCGTAACTCTCCGTAACGAAGAGGTCCGTTAGTACCAAGAATATGCAGCACGCCCAGCGACCAGCGATTACCTGCATGAGCCAGGATCTCACGTTTTAGGCCCTCATCATCGTTGCTTAATTCCTCACAAAATTCCCTGGAAAATTGCAACAGTGCTTCCCGCTCAGACTCCATATCACCTCCGGTATCATGCGTGTGCCTAATTGAACCAGGTCATGTCAGCTGTCAGGATGACGTTTTAATACAACAAGAAGCAACAATGAATACTGAAAAGAAACCTAAAGATACTGTTTTAATACTCGGTGCAGGCGAGCTTGGTATTCAGGTATTGAGAGCGATGAGCAATAAAGTGCAGGAACATACCGATGTAAAAATTAGCGTGTTACTTAGAAGCGAAGCCGCTTATGCCATTTCTGGCTCGCGCAAGGCACGGCTGGATGAACTGACGAAGCTTGGAATCGCTGTAGTAGAGGGCGATCTGCAGGAAAACAGTATTGATGAACTGAGTGAACTATTTGCTGCTTTCGACGCCGTCATCAACTGCAGTGGTTTTGTCGGCGGGCCGGGAACACAGATAAAAATCACGCAGGCGGTATTCAAAGCGGCTGTAGCCCGCTACTTCCCATGGCAATTTGGCGTTGATTATGACGTAGTGGGTAAAGGCAGCGGTCAACAAGTTTGGGATGAACAGCTCGAAGTTCGCCACCTTTTACGCCAGCAAAACGCAACATCGTGGGTCATCGTATCCACAGGCATTTTTACCAGCTATTTGTTTGAGCCCGGTTTTGGTGTGATTGACGCGCAAAGTAAAACCGTCTGTGCCTTAGGAGACTGGAAGCACGCGGTAACGCTAACTACACCAGAAGACATTGGCAAGCTGACTGCGGACATTTTCTTCCATCAGCCCACTTTCAAAAACGAGATTGTCTATATTGCAGGTGATACGCTGACTTACAGCGAGCTTGCGGATTTAATGAGTGCTTACTGGGGCATCAAAGTAAACAGAAAATTACTGGACAGGCAACAGCTTCAGGGTGATGCGCAGCACAATCCGCAAGATATTGGTGCAAATTACCGAATTGCTTTCGCACGGCCAGACGGCGTAGCCTGGAGTAAGCGCAATACTTACAATCACCGTCAGAGAATTTCAACTACAACGGCCAGTCAATGGCTGGCAAAACAGCACGGCATGTAGCACTCCGGTACTGTTAAGCTCTATTTTAAGCGGTGCAGAACAAAATCAGATGCCGACGTTGTGAATATCTGTTGCTCTTGTCTTCAGAGAAAAAAAGCCACTGCAATTTTGCTGAAATTGCGGTTTACCCACCTATCCATAGAGCCAGAGCTTAAAATGAAAGCCCTAATATATTTAGGGCCCGCCTTCGCCCTAAATCAATTCTTCAACGTCTGCTTTTGGTACAAAGCGGACCTAAGACCGGGAACGGTCCGCTATGAGCGAAGAGCGGACAGGATTGATGTCATCCCCAGCACATTGAACGAGCCAGATAATTAATCTAAGCGAAGTACAACCTCTGATAAATAATTGAAGCTTATCGGAGGTATATTAACCTTATGAAATTTCTATAAAATATTCCAGTTTTGATAGCAGATGTTAATTTCGCGGAGCGATGCAAGCATTAGCTTGGGAATGGTTGCCTGCTCGAAAATTTTCATATGGTGAAGGTGGTTTTTAGGGGCAGTATGCACAATGTATTTAAGCATTTCCCAGGTCACATTCTCCCTTCGGATATTGAGACCACCGATCCTAGGTTTGGACGAGTAACATCGGCGTATGTAGCGCTGTAACGCTATCGTTACCGGCACATTAAGCAATACCAGTCCTGTGGCACGTTCAAGTCGGGGGGATATGCACTTTGTGTAATTACCCTCTATCACCCATCTTTCTTTACGAATTGCCTCTTCATGCAAGCGATAAAAATCTTCTGGTTCACGTGGAACCCATTTTGTATCAGGCAGATGATGCAGTTGATCAAGATGAATTAAAGGTAATGACGTTTTAGATGAAATAGCTTTTCCCAATGTGGATTTACCACTATTTGATGGCCCCATGATGCAAATGCGTGGCCCCAGGTCACCTAATGATAAAGAAACATTCACTCATCGACCTCTCAAAACCCAGTAAGAATTACCGATGAAAATTATAATTATATTAAAATGTTATGTAAATTTAATGCTGCCTGGTAAATGCAGGTAGTATTACTATGCAATCATTTCTGTGCGAAATTGGCTACTTCCGTTCTGGCATAGAGCAGACTGACTTACTGGGCTAAAGGTCCGCTTTGAGCGAACAGCGGACGTTTACCAACTTTAACTTGCATATACTCAATTTTTACACTGTATATAGGCAGCTACCGGCACGTTTATAAGAAACAATCGACATGCAATCTGCGTATCTACTGGAACAAAATGCGTGCCCCGTGCAATATTCCCACCAGGTATTTTGCCGGAAATAAATTTTTCAAGGCTTATTAGTATTTCATCTGAAAGATTAATTCATAGCTGCGTTAAATATCCTTTAGGAAGTCAGGAAACCGGCCCACAACGCGTTTAGATTGCTGTCACCGGTATGTAATAATCCCCCTGAAAGTGAGATGACATAAGGTTTGCCTCATGGCCCGGCCCCATAATGAATAAGTCGTGCCCGTCCCGCCGGGCTTCAGCACGGCGCGGCAGAATGTGCCGGTAAACATTCATCTGCATTTCAGTTAGTTCTGCCGCACTACCTTCAAACGGGAAGCGCAGGAACATGCATGGACTGGACGTCTTCTTCCCGCCACGCTCATCTTTATCCTCGCGACAGCCAAAGGTCAGTGTCAATCGAATATTGCCGGAGGAGCTGTCAGGCTCAAAACGTTCTGCGAACCAGGTGGGGGATTGTCCGCGAAGGAGGCGCGCCGCCTTTTTAAGGCCCTGCTCACGCTGCTCCGTGTGGAAATCAATACTGTAAAGGTCGGCGCTTTCACACTGGTAGCTGAAGGTCACATCAGAAAGCGCGGGCGCGCTAAGCCATGTAGTTTCCGGTTCCGACATGGTGCCAGCGGTTGATAAAAGACTGGTCTGCAGGCCGCGAAAATGCCACTCCCTGGTCTGCCTGTAACGCGCCGGGGGCAGACAAAAATATTTTGTAAAGGTCCGGGTGAAAGCCTGCTGATTGGTAAAGCCGAACTTTTCAGCCGCATGGATAACAGGTGCGCTGGTCATTTTCAACAGGATGGCCGATTCGGACAGTCTGCGTTCGCGAATGTAGGTGGCCAGTTTCATGCCCGTTTCCTGGCGAAACAATCGCTGGAGATGCCACTTACTGTAACCGGACTTCTCTGCCACTTCGTCGAGGATGATTTTTTTATCAAGATTCTCTTCAATCCAGATAATGAGATCGCGGGTAAAACTTTTCATTTGGATTGGTCCCGGTGCATCATTAAATTACGCATCGCTTGTTACCCATGTTCATGAGCAAAAACAGATGCGTTGTTGAATGCCTGAGAAAATAAAGCCGCTGGTTATTGTCCAGTGAGACGCTTTAAATGAGGCCTGAGAGGCCTTTACATGCGCTAAGTCACGCGTGTCTGCGTCCGGGCAGGGAACCTGCCGCAAAAAATCATAACTCAACAAGGCTGGCAAAAACGTGCTCGTGAATAAAATGCCAGCATCTCACGAGCACCGGTACTTTCTTATTGAAGGTTCTTTGCTGAAGCAATTAGCTGACTTTTATTTTCAGTCAAATATTCCCGCACCGTTTTCGCTGGCCTGCCGAGAATATAAGGAAGATCGTTTTGCACCATCGACATATAGGACATCCTGCCATCAAGCATCTGGGTAACGAAATCAATGTTTGCACTGGCGTACCAGCTGTCAGCCCCTTGAGAGATAAGTGAATCAATCAACTGACGGAATCCTTCCAGTCCTTTGTCTTCGCACCTGATTTCAAGCCCGGTTACCTCACTCATCAGCGCGGCAATTTCTTCACCGTTCAAACTTTCCACGCTCAGCCAGTAATGCTGACCGGCATGACGCGCAGGCCCATCGAAGAGCACTTTTGCGGCTACGGCGGCAATGTCCTCGGGCGCGATATAGCCGACTCTCCGATCGGCCCAGTAAGTCGTGTAGGTGAAATTTTTGGGGATATAAAGACCGGTGAATACATTCATAAACATATTTGGATGGAGATGCGTCCAGGCAATACCACTCGCCTCGATATATTTTTCAATCATCTGATGCCATGCAAAGTGGGCATCCGTGGTATCCCATTCAGCGAACACACCCACATGCACGATATGGCTCACACCTGCCTTTTTGGCTGCATCCACCAGGGTTTTACTCTGCGTGAGCATGGCAACGCTGTAGCCGGTTAAGAGGAAAACGCGATCTACGCCCGCGAGCGCGAGCGCGAAGGTCTCCGGTTTATCAAGATCGAGATAAACGCCATCTTTTCCATCCCTGCGCAGCTGGTCTACCGTGTCTTGCTTGCGTGAAGCGATACGAAGATGAACCTCTTTGTCGTCGAGTTCTTTGACGATATGGCTACCGATAGTTCCGGTAGCGCCCAGAATCAGTACGACGGGCTTCTGATGCATTGCCATGAGTTCAATACCTTATTCAGTTTGTTGATAGAGCGTCAGAGCGTCGACACGTTTCAGGAAAGGGCATGTCTGAACCGGCCACAACGGCTGCATACCCGGGTCGCTGCGTGAGCTACATAAAGAGCGCGCGCGTCAGACGCACGGCATAGTCCGAGTCGGGATTAGTGGTGCTGTCGCCAACCCGTTCCATAATCGCCTCGATGGCGAGGTCACGACGTTTCGGCAGGCGGGCCCGCTCGGTCGCGGTCAGAGCATCCGGCACCTCATCGCGCGTCAGATCCGTGCAGTAAACTGGCGCTCCGGGCTGCTGGCGCCATGATTCGCTGAGCGGTCCCGCATAAACAGCGTCGAGCCCGGTCTCGTCGACCAGCCTTATCGCCACATCCCGTTCACGCTCGCCGCTGGCAGCAACGGGAATGGCGATCCGCCCGGCTGTCCCTGCAGGGAGGCCTTTCTGTGCAAAGGAAGCGGAAGTAATGGCGTTCCACGCTTTGGCGATGGGGCGGCCAAGCTGCTCTGCAACCCACTCGCTTTCGGTTTGGCCGGCTTCGATGTCAGCGATTTCACCGTCACGTTTTGGATAGTAGTTGGAGGTGTCGATTATAACGGTGCTGGCAGGCACGCTGGCGAACAGCGGGGCGATCTTCGGAATGGCGCTGAGTGGTGTCGACAGGATCACTACGTCGACGCCCGTCAGGGCTTCAGTGGCCGTGACGGCACGGGCGCCATGAGTCAGGATTTCGCCTTCGATCGTGTCAGGACCGCGTGAATTGGCGACCTTGACGTCATGACCAGCAGCGCTGAGTTTCATAACCAGCGTTTTACCGATATTGCCGGTGCCCAGTATGCCAATATTCATGATCTCATCCTCGTTACGATTAATCGCTGTGTAATTGATGCGGTGGAGGACGGGGCGGATAAAACAATGACGCCCCATCCTCTGTCAGTCGTGTAAGGTGACACTGGTGTCGACCGGTACACGATCCATGCGGAACCGGTTACCGGGCGCCGCCTCATCCGGGTAGCCGAAAGATATGCCAAAGAGCAGTTTCAATTCGTCAGGCACGCCGAGGAATTCACGGATTGTCTGGGCAAAAAAACCAAGCGAAGTTTGGGGAATACCACCGAGACCACGCGCCGCGAGCGACAACAGGAAGGTCTGTCCATACATACCGATGTCTCCTGCAACGCGCACATTGTCACCAAATGAGGGCATGAACAGGAACGCGACCTGGGGAGCATTAAAGAACGAGTAGTTCATCGCGCCCACGCGATGCCGCCCCTCCTTGTCCTCGCGCATCACGTTCATGGCTTCATAATAGGCCTTGCCTAGCGCGTCGTTACGCTTACGATATTCGCCGTAATAGTCGTTCTGGTCGAAAGTAAAGTCCGGTGTGAATTCTCCAGCATCGTTTTTTACGTGCAGAATTCTGGAGAGCTGCCTGAGCTTCTCGCCGCGGACGATGTGCGTATTCCAGGGCTGCGTATTGCAGTTAGAAGGTGCGTACTGAGCATCTTCCAGCACCTCCCGGATAATGCTTAAAGGCACGGGATTATCGAGAAAGCCACGGACAGAGCGACGCGTGCGGATAGTTTCTCTGAACGACAGCGTTTCATCTGGTGAGGTTTCGGCGCTGGAATGAATGAGATTCATAGTCATAACTGCTTCCTTTGTTAGGGTGAGTGTCTGTCAGGTAGCCATAACCATAACGTCATGGACACGACGGCCCTGGGCGACAATTTCTTTCGATCATCAGATGACCTTAATGGTGGGTCATATTCCGCCCAAACATCTCTAGTCAGCAAGACTCTAGCGTACTAGATAAGTTAGCGAAAACAGACTGTAGTCGGCCTCTTTAATCGTTTCGAGGTCTACAGAGGTCCTGCAAAGTCTCGCGAAGCAAAATAAGTCCAGCTTCGTCCAGCTTACAGGCACTCTTGATCTTCTTAGTAACGCCCAAGATTTCTTCCCGGATATTCTCGGCACGTGGGGTCAGATTGACCAGCACACGTCGTTCATCGTTCGGGTCTCGGGTACGAGTAACAAAGCCGGCTGTCTCAAGACGCTTGACAAGCGGCGTGATAGTGCCCGTGTCCATATCGAGAGAGGTGCCAAGCGTGCCAACTGATAACGGCGATCCGTTTAGGAGTTCTAGTATTACCAGGTACTGCGGAAACGTCAGCCCTAACGGCTCCAGGAACGGCTTGTGCATCCGGGCCATACGGTTAGCTGCCCCATAGAGAGCAAAAGAGAGCTGCATACCAACGCTGCGGGACATAGTCATCATTATCTCGAACGATATCTTCTAGTGCACTAGAGTAAGCCATTACACAACTTTTTCAAGAACCATGACCACCTTCCTGGCCAAAAAATCGTCGGCTGTGCTGCGCTACTTAAGCCTGAAAAGGCTATCAGGATTAAGTAGTGAAAGGCGGTTGGCCTGTTCTTCAACGTAAGCTTACAGGCATTGGCCCGATTATTTCCCGGTGATTAAATTAACATAATGGTTGCTAAGTCCGCTTCTGGCACATTGCTGATGGCCTCTTCTGACAGCAACAATCAGCTAACACATCTGCATACACTTGTAACTAAAGCCCGCATTATTTCGCCCGAAACTGTTGATGAAAGTAAGCAATAACTTACCAAACACAGCAAACATCGGAGCACGTAATGACCATTTCACAGCGGCTTTTCCTGACCTTCTCGCTACTGGCGATATCACTGATCGCACTCGTTACCACATCCGTTAATGTGGTGACCGGATTTCAGGCACGTTTTAAGTACGTGCAAGAAAACACTATCCCTTCCATTACAGATATTGACGACCTGATTGACACGAGCAACAAAATTATCATTAGTCTTTACCGGCATCAGAGTTCAAAAATCCTCAGCCAGCAGGCAAAGTTTGAAAAAGAGATTAACGAAAATATCGACCAGCTGACGGAAGGTACCCGGCACTATCTTGAGGTGAACGTATCTAACGACGAAGATCGACAGATGACTGAGCGTGAACTTGCCATTATTCAGCAAATGCGTGCCAGGTTACCGGCTTTTTTTGCTGGTTCCAGAGCGCACAATGATGATGTGGCGATGCCCGACCTGCAGGGAAATGACGGTGTAGGCGCGACCACCCGTAGCCTGATTTATGACTATCTGAAGCAGCGTCAGCTTAACGTCGGCATCGGCAACGCATTCGACGCGCATAACACCCGTACTTATCATAAGACTTTATGGACACTCATCGCGGGTTCTGCCGCGGGTATCGTGATACTGGGTTATTTCACGGTAAGAACCATTCTGTCTATTCGCCGCCATATGAATGGCATGCGTACCGTAATGGAGAGCGCAAGTGAAAATCTTGATTTAACCCTTAGGGCAGATGAGTCTCGTCGCGATGAGATAGGGCTTACCGCGAAAGCGTTTAATCAACTTGTAAGCAAGGTTGACACTTCACTTAAGACCGTCGGGCAGGCGGCATACTCCGTCAGCGTTTCTTCAGGCGAAATAGCCGCGGGCAATGATGATTTATCCTCGCGGACCGAAGAGCAGGCTGCCTCCCTGGAGGAAACCGCAGCCAGCATGTATCAGCTCAGCGAGACGGTCCGGCAGACGGCCGAAAACACCCGGCTGGCCAGTAAGCTGGCGAAAAATGCCCGTGAGATTTCTGATGACAGTTCCGTCAAAGTCAGCACCATGATTGGTACTATGTCAGACATCCGGAGCAGCTCGGCCAAAATCACAGACATCATAGCCCTGATTGAGGGCGTGGCATTCCAGACCAATATCCTCGCACTTAACGCAGCGGTCGAGGCCGCCCGAGCCGGTGAGCAGGGTCGTGGTTTTGCGGTTGTGGCTGGCGAAGTCAGAAACCTGGCACAGCGCTCTTCCGCCTCTGCCCGTGAAATCAAGGCGCTGATTGAATCCTCGCTTGCTTTTGTTGAGGCGGGTACGTTACAGGCCAGCGAAGTTGGTGAGAACATGACGCGGATGGATGACGCTGTTCGTCAGGTCAATGAGCTGATAGACGGAATTTCGGTTGCCGCGCAGGAACAGTCTCTGGGAATAAGCCAGGTGCATCAGGCGATCAATCAGATGGATGACGTGACGCAACAGAATGCCTCGCTGGTCGAAGAAGCATCCGCCGCTGCCCATTCACTGACCGAACAGGCTGAAGCGCTGAATGGCATGGTCTCAGCGTTTACTATTAGTGAAGGCGTTTCTATCCTTAAACCAGAAGTTAAGCTACACAACAGCAGACTTGTTATGCAGCCGGTAACGTAAAAGCCGTTGTCTGAAACGTTCCACAGTAGCGACGACAACTGGGCTAAGTGCTGACAAAATCAGACAGCCGGCGGTACATGCGGCTGCCTGAGCTTATCCGGCTCACACAAGGAAATCCGAATGCACAGTAAGATAAAGAGTGGCGCTGCCGAAACTAATTGGTCAACTTGTTGGTATGGGTACTCGAGCCCTCTATCCCCACAGGCAGGTAACACTTATCCATTATCAGGCTGTAGTACAATGAAGCCAGGCAATGTTCGCTTCGGGCTGTGAGTTCAACGGGTCGATGCAACGCTATCCTTAACCATGGGGGACGTTGCCATGAAAGGAAGAACGCGTACTTATTACACGACAGAACAGAAAGCGATTATCTGGGACAGATAATCGCGAAGTGATTACCTGCATGATATCGCCAGAATGTTCGACAGATATCATTTTTCTATTATGCACACTATTCAGCAGACTGGTGGGTATCGCCCCTGGTGAGAAAACGGTATCGGTAATCTTTTTCACTTGCTGAAAGAGAGGAAATATCCAGAGGGCTGGTAGCAAAAATCACCATCAGGGCGATCGCAAACAACTTATCAAGAGCCCCCTCAGCGATCAGCCGCTTGATCAGGAGGTACAGAGGTGCAAAACAATACCGGGCAGCAAAAGCCAATGCTGCCTCGTGGGAAAGTGCTCTGAGACCAAAACTCTGCAAGCTAATGAAAGCACCACATTGTGTAAAATTATTGCTGAGAAGATGCATCAGGACTGGTCGCCGGAATAAATCGCCGGTTGGCTGAAACCCTGTTATCCAGATAATCAGGAAATGCATGTGTCACACAAAATGGTTTAAAAAACGCATTTTATACAAATCCGTGGAGCATTAAAAAACAGCTGCATCAATGACTCAGAAGCGGAAGAACGGTACGTTGATCCCCAAAGTCATCACTTAAAGGGAAAGGATTGGGATCAATCCCGAATGCGATATCTGTCACCCAAAAGGCCAGCTGAAGCCGCAGACAGAACCATACCTGGCCACTGGGGAGGTGATCTGATCCAGGGCTCTAAAAACTCCTCTTTCGTCATCCTCGTTGAACGCCGTTTCCGCTTTGTTATGCTCACCATAATCACGGACAACAAAAACAAAATTGTTATATCTGCACTTATCAAAAAAGCGCGGAGATTACCTGATGAGCTTTATATAGCACTAACATGGGATCGAGGCGCTGAAATGACCAGCCCCGCTCGATTTACTGTAGCGACAGACATTCAGATTTATTTATGTGATCCTCAATATCCCTGGCAGCGTGACTCAAATGAAAATACTAACAGGCTGCTCAGACAATATTTTCCGAATGAACTGACCTGACTGTTAACAGCCAGCAAAGACCTAACAGTGTTGCCACTCAGCTAATTTAAAGGCCGAGAAAAACGCCAGACTATGAATCACCCGCAGAACGGTTCAATAGTGTATTGCATCCATCGGTTGAACTTATAGTGAGAAGCGGACGTTCGGAATTTTTCTCACTGCCCCATAGAAGCATCACAAACATTGCACTGAGTTAAAAAGGCATCAAATCAACAGATGTCTCATCAGCGCAATGACAATGCCTATACTCTGAGTTAACCCTATTGATTTACGAAGGAGTAGGTATGTCCTGTAAACTTCAGGCAGTACTATTTATCGCCTGTTTTTTCTCTGCTTCAGTTAGCGCCGCCCCTCAGAATACTTTACTTATCCGCCAGGGTTACCTGTTACCCATGACAGCCAACGGACAGGATCAGCCCTCGACCGACATCCTGATCCGCAATAACCAGATAGTACAGATCGGAAAAAATCTTGTCGCCGCCGACGCAAAGATAATTGACGCCCGAGGTAAATATGTAATGCCGGGGTTCGTCGATGCGCATAATCATTTATGGGTCACCACCATGCGTGGCCAGTTCAGAAATAAACAGGGAAAGTTTTTCCCTGTCAGTAACAAGTTAGCAAAGAAGATGCAGCCGGATGATATTTGGCTGGCAATGTATTCTGGTTCGCTTGAACTGTTACAGTCTGGAATCACGACTACTGGCGACTTCTTTGATAACATTCATGGCCCTGCATGGGGTGATGCTGGCTTCAGAGCGCTCGAAAAAAGCGGCATTCGCGCCATCATGTATTACGGTGGTCCCGATAAAACCACAAAAAGAATGATTGATTTGACGCACCTGGCTGAACTCAAAAAGCAGTCAACGGATCGTGTTCAACTCGGGCTGGGCTGGCGGATCCCCAGGGACTTATCCAGCCAGCAGAACTGGGCCATGCGGGATAAAGAATACAGGTTTGCTGTTCAACACAATTTGCCCATTCAGGTCCATGTCAGCGGCGATGCCCGCGCAATGTTCGATGCACTTATAGACCGTCAGTATTTATCGCCATCGCTGACAGTGATACACGCAAGCGATGCGCTCCCGCAGCAGTTAAATGCTCTGCAAAAATCGGGGGGTGGGCTGGTATTAACACCGGTCAGCGAGCAACGAGTTGGTTATGGGCTGACCCTGCTTAATCACTTTGAGGACGTTGAAAGGCAGGGGCTGGGCATAGATGGTAATGCATTGTCTGGCGGGGCTAACATGTTTGAAACGCTCCGCACAGCCGCGCTTACTGAAAGTGGTAAATCAAAAGATGAAACGCTTCCAGACGCGCGCCAGCTTCTGGCGTTAGCAACGCGTCGCTCTGCTGAATCGATAGGGCTGGGGGAATTAACCGGCACCCTTGAAGAGGGTAAGCGGGCAGACATTCAGATAATTAATCCCAACACGCTGAATATGGCAGGATTTGGCGGTGGCGACCCGGCAGCCCTCATCGTCTACTCAGCTCAACCGGAAAATGTAGAGACGGTCATTGTCGACGGCCGCATTATCAAAGCAGATGGAAAACTACAGGGTATTAATCTGGAAGAGCAGCTAAGAGCGACTAATGCTTCTGCAAAAAAACTATTGGAACATAGTGAATCGCAGATGTAATGAGGCCTGCTAATGTGCCAGCCATGAGGACATAGCAACGTCCGCTTCTGGCACAAAGCTGCCTTTGGAGAATGCATGTCCACTATGGGCGAAACCCGATATATGTGAATTGCTATTTGACCAACCTTGTTTAGGTGGCTACTTTCGGACTGCACCAATCACGGTATCCGGCTGCATCAGTCCTGAAAAATCCCAGGAAGGTAGGCGCTGGGCGGAGACAGGCGGGCAAAAGTGCATGATTAATAGCTTACCCACACGGCAGTATGGGTAAGCACGATCCGCGAATCAGTTGAATACCATTCCGCCGTCGATCAGTAGCGATTGGCCGGTCATGTAGTCGGAATCCGGTCCCGCCAGAAATGCGACGCATGCGGCCACATCTTCCGGTTCAGATAGCCGGCCCAAAGTAATACGTTTTGCAAATTCCTGCGTCCCAAAGCCAACCGGTTTACCCGCTGCTTGTGAAATTTGCCTGTCGATCGATTCCCACATGGGGGTTTTAACAATACCCGGACAGAAGGCATTGACCGTAATGCCTTTAGACGCAAGATCTTTAGCCGCTGTCTGCGTCAGCCCGCGAACGGCAAATTTGCTGGAGCTATAAACTGCCAGCTCCGGATTGCCAACATGTCCTGCCTGAGAGCAGGCATTAATGATTTTGCCACCGTGATTTTCCGCGGAAAAAGCGCTAATCGCCGCCTGCATTCCCCAAATCACACCCTTAACGTTGACGTTATAAACCTTATCAACAATCTCCTCGGTGATATCGGTAATCGGTGTTGATGGCGCAATACCGGCGTTGTTCACAATGACGTTGAAATCACCCAGCGCATGGCGCGCTTCTTCAACGGCGTGAAATACGTTATCGCGTTGGGTGACATCAACCTGCAGCGCGATAGCCTTTCCTCCTGATGTGACAATCTCATCAGCGACATGCTGCGCTGTTTCAAGATTGAAATCCGCGATGGCTACGGAAAAGCCGTCTTTTGCCAGGCGTAAGGCAATGGCTGCACCAATGCCCTGTCCGGCGCCGGTTACAAACGCAACTCTGTTTTTCATAATCATATCCTTTCAATTAGAGAATTTGACTCAGGTGTAACTGACTCATCAGTAGCGGGTTATCGCTGTAGTCGACCGGAATGGCGACCACAGCGGGGCCGCTGACATCCATTGCTTTGCGCAATGTTGGCTCAAGTTCTGCCGCACTGTTAACGGAGAAGCCGGCTGCGCCAAAGGCTTCGGCATAGGCTTTAAAATCCACCGGACCGAAACTGACGCCTGAAATTCGCTGATACTTTTTCTCTTCCTGCATGGCGACCATGTTGTAGGCGTTATCAACCCAAATGATGTGCAGGATATTGGCCTTCAGCCTGACGGCAGTTTCCAGTTCCATGCTTGATTGCAAAAATCCGCCGTCCCCGGACACCGATACCACCTTGCGTGAAGGATCAACCAGGCAGGCACCAATAGCCCAAGGTAGGGCGACACCCATGGTCTGTTGACCATTAGAGATCATGATTTGGCGCGCACGGAAGCTATACAGATAGCGCGCTATCCAGATATGAAAGCTTCCCATATCAACGGTAAGGCTGATGTCAGAGTTAATGATGTCTTGCATCGCATGCACGATGCGCAGGGGATGCAGCGCAAATTGATTTAAGCTGGCACCTTGCATCGCCAGTAATTGCCGTTGCTGCTGGCGGTCTTCCAGTACAGCGGCCGCAGCGTGACTTAGCGTTAATGGTGAGAGGATACGGGCGGCAATCTTGCATACGGTCTGCGCAATGTCGCCTACCAGTTCTGCATCGGGCTGGTAGCGGTTATCCGTATCAGCCGGTAGTACATCAATATGTACCAGGATGGCTTTGCCGCTGTTCCACATTGCCGGCTCATACTCAACCGGGCTATAACCGATAGTGATGATCAGGTCCGCCTGCTGTAATAACCGGTCTCCAGCCTGGTTGTTAAATAATCCAACCCGTCCAGCAAACCTTGAGAAGTGCTCCTGTCTGACTGCGCCTGCAGCCTGGTAAGTACTGGTAACGGGGATCTGGCTTTTTGACAGCAGTTCATGGATTGCGGCGCTGTTTTCTGGTTGGCTGGCCATCAGGCCCAGCAGGATGACCGGATTTTTTGCCCGGCTGATTTCCTGGCTGACAGCCTCAATTAGGGCATCGGGGGCCGCGCCCAACTTAACGTGTCCACTGTTTTGCAAAGGGCTGCCGGAAACCGGCTGATCAACAATATCCTGCGGCAGGCTGATAAAGGCACCTCCACCGCGTCCGTTTTCTGCATAACGAAATGCGTTAGAGACACATTCGGTCAGCGCGGAGGGGGCGGTGACCTCAACAGCATATTTCGTTACCGGACGAAACATCGACACGGTATCCAGGCTCTGGTGAACCTGTTTGGCGCTATCCGATCGTTTCACCGCTCCGCCAATGGCCACCACCGGATCGCCTTCGCTGGTGGCGGTTGCCATGCCGGTAACCAGATTCGAGCAGCCTGGTCCGGAGGTCACAAGTGCAACACCGGCATGTCCCGTAAGTCGGCCTACCGCTGCGGCCATAAAGGCAGCATTTGCCTCATGCCTGACAGGGATGAGTTGAATGGGAGAATCCACCAATGAATCAAACACTTTGTCGATTTTGGCTCCGGGGATGCCAAACACGTGGTTTACGCCTTGTGCTTCAAGCTGCGCGACCACGAGATCGGCGCCGCTGTTCCAGTAAGTGTGGGTTTTTAACGTTTTCATATTGCCCCCTATTGTTAGCTTTCGACGGCGCGAATGGCTTCATCAAGATTGTGCGGCGTGAGCTCTGCCTGAAGAAATTCATTATCCCGGGGAAGATCAATGACAAGCTTGTTGATGGAGCCAAAGGTCAGCGTTCCCTCCTTCAGCACATAATCGAGGATGTGCCCACCGCCTTGCCGGTCATCCGTAATAAAGTGCTCGTGATAACCCGCCACGTTGATTCCCTGCATGTACTGCGGCGTACGGAAGCCAATCAGTTCACCCTGCGTCTCTTTAAATGCGAAGGTTGGCTGATCGCCCAGCACTTCCGGCATCGAGCGATAAGGGCGACATTGGCAGGGAACGGTTCGAGTCCGTACGGCATGAAAGCGGCCACTGATACGCATGGCACAGAATTGGTTATCTGAAGTGATTTTGCTGTCGATAACCTGATGAACCTCTTCTCGCGTGGCGGTTTCGGTAAAGCGGTAGCGATTTTCAGGTTTGAAAAAAGTCATCACAGCAAACGGCGTTTGTTGCTCGGGCTGAGCAGGATTGGCGCTGCCATCGGAGCGTAACTGATAGACCTTGCTGTCGAAGGCAATGAGTTCTCCATCCAGCTGGTTGAACGTACCCAGGCCAAAATCGCCTTTCTTTAACAGATCGGACACCGTGGTGGATCCGTCATAAACACCGCTCAGCAGCGCGCTCATCAGTGAAGTCTGATAGATAACCTTTTCTGGTGAATCATCATGGAGTTTAAAGACGGTTTCTCTCAGCTGTTCCTCGCATGAACAGGCAGATACAAAATTACACATTTGCCACCTCGCAAACCAATAGTTAAGCCGTGTTAATATCATGGTGGGCTTTTTGGCTTACCGAATCCAATAGCGAAACCTGTTAACTTTGAGACGTTTTTGATATGGAACTTCGCCATCTGCGTTATTTTGTTGCTGTCGCCGAGACGCTACATTTCACTCGTGCTGCAGAAATGCTTGGCATTTCTCAGCCACCGCTGAGCCAGCAAATACAGCGACTGGAACATGAGATTGGGACACCATTACTGAAACGCCTGACGCGCGGCGTTGAACTCACCGATGCGGGAAGGGCATTCCTAAATGACGCCACTGAGATTGTGCAGCTGGCCGACCATGCGCTTGAGAAAGCCCGTGGTATGGCGCGGGGTATAAGCGGACAGATGTCGCTCGGGTTTGCCAGTTCTGTCGCTTTCGGGGAACCCGTGTTTGACCTTCTTCAGCATTTTAGAGCGCGTTATCCGGCAATGGAACTCATTGCCAGGGAAGAGAATATGGCTTTGCTGATGCAGGATCTGCGGGATGGGTTGCTTGATGCGGCGTTTATTCGTTTGCCGTGTGAAAGCAGCAAAGCGTTCAATTTGAAAGTCATCGCTACCGAAAGAATGATGATTGCGTTACCTGCGGGCCATGCATGTAGCTCCTCTGGCACCATTGCATTAGCGCAGCTGGTGGACGAAACATTGATTATGTTTCCGCGTGAAGTCGCTCCCAGCCTGTATGAGCTCATCGTCAGCACCTGTCTGCGCGCGGGGTTCACCCCAACACGATTTATTCAGGCTCCCCAAATCACCTCGTCTCTCGGCATGGTCGGGGCAGGTTGCGGCATCGCGTTGGTACCAGAGTCCATGTGCTGTGTGAACAACCCGCATGTTACATTTTGCGAAATAGAGAATAACACCCTGTTTACCGATATCGCCTTTGCCTGGCGGCGCAACAATCCCTCCAGGACGGTGATGCATCTACTCAGTTTGATTAGCCAGTGATACGGCTAACTCTGTGACATTGATGCAGTGCTTGCTCTTTATCGAATGATACGGACAAGGCAGCTTACTTTTTTTGTTGCGACACCAGTGCAAAATATGGATGTTGCCCAGCCAGCAACAATAACAATTCATATTCGCCCTGGCTGAGCTGCCCTGGATTCTTCGCAGACTCTTTCGACTGCCAAACACGCAGGCTAAGATCGAAACGCTCAGCGGCACTCTGTTGTGAAAGGCCAGCGGCAAGCCTGAGATCACGAATATTATGCTGTACGGCCACGGGCCGCTCTAAAAGTTGATTTCTCAAAGAAAACTCCTTAAATACGGGATGGAGTGAATATGGGTGTATCGCTCACCCGCCTCTAAACATCACGTTAACTTGACCTGGATGCAGTGTTTTAATTTTCTCATTTATCAGAGGCTTATTAAGAAGAAATGAAAATAATTATTTTTTAGTTTAATGAAATAGATATTGTTAACACATGTCAGAATAAATCGCTGGCCTCGCCAGGATTACTCTCCTTTTTTATCCCCACCTCAACAGCAGGAATATTCCTCTATTTTATCCAGGGTGATTGTTCAATATAGGGAATGTATTGCGCTGGCAAGCCTCATGCCGGGCGTTCCTACATAAAACAGAAAAGGATAAAAATAATGAAAAACCGTCAATACATTCAGCGGCGTATTCCCGCAGACCTCAGTCAGGTAGAGATACGCGAGCAGTGGCAAATCACGTTCTGGACTCTGAAGTTAAGCACCACACAAGACCGACTGAGTCAGGCCCTGCGCGAAGTCGGGCCGGACCTGGAGAACGTGCGCGCGTGGCTTGAGACAACCCCCACTTCTCGCCCAAAACGTTAGTGCCGGTCAACCGTTAACCACCCCCGTGAGGGTGGCGAACGGACCTTGTGGTAGCGAAGTGCTGCTTATACATGCCCGCGATAACTTGCGGCGCGTCGTAAACCTGCCCAACAAAAGCGTGTGTGCATAAGGTTTTCCCCGGTGTTGTCACTATAAATAAGAATTTTTATCATTTATATATATCGCGCGCTTTATAATAGTGCGCTATTTATGTAGTTTTTTTATTGTGACAGTTAGCTGGAAAAAGTAAAACGTTTGCACGATGAAATAAATGTATCGTCATTAGATAATTATTTCGTTAAAGAAAGTACAAATGACGGCTTTCCCGACGGGACACTCTTTACGTTCCAGAATAATCATTCAGGTACGCCTTCCTTAAGCGGCACTACACTTCCAATGAGTGGATAGATCGAAATTCCGGTCGTTACTCTTTGCTAGCCAGATAAAGGAATGAATTTAAAAAGTAACCAATTGATAACCAGCGTGGGAGATCTGTTTTTTTTTGCTACCTTCAAACTATCCATAACACCAGTGGATGAAGGGATATTCAGGCTCAGGTAACACCTGCACATATCGCTGTTACGTTAAGCAACCTCCACAGGGGCTGCAGCATCATAAATTACATTCACGTGAGCCGAATTTGTATGAGCAAAAAAAATCATCGCACAGTACCAGGCGTACACCCCTATGATGGCCCGGCAGGCGGCTGGGGAGCACTTAAGGCAACCGCAATAGCCGTTAAAAACCAAATGGATACCTTAAAAGCGCCGCCTACGCTGATGCGCACTAATCAGCCCGATGGGTTTGATTGCCCCGGATGTGCCTGGCCGGATAAGGATCATGGTTCAACCTTCCAGTTCTGTGAAAATGGCGCTAAGGCGGTCACATGGGAAGCTACCACCAAGCGCGTTACGCCGGCATTTCTTGCCGAAAACACTATTACGTCGCTGCTACAGCGTTCCGATTATGAGCTGGAGGGATACGGCAGGTTAACCACGCCGCTGCGCTATGATGCAGCAAGCGACACCTTCATCGAAGTGAGCTGGGAAGAGGCTTTTACGCGTATTGCCAATAAGTTAGCTGCACTGCCGCCAGATGAGGTTGAGTTCTATACCTCCGGTCGCGCATCAAACGAGGCGGCCTATTTGTTCCAGCTTTTTGCCCGGGAGTATGGCACCAACAATTTTCCTGATTGTTCAAATATGTGCCACGAGGCAACCAGCGTAGGTTTGCCTCAGTCGATTGGGATCGGTAAGGGCACCGTATCACTGGACGATTTCGATAGCGCAGAGCTTATTCTCTCAATGGGTCATAATCCAGGAACCAATCATCCGCGCATGATGGGAACGCTGCACGAGCTGGCGCGCCGTAACGTACCGATTATCGTGTTTAATCCGCTGCGCGAACGCGCGCTTGAGCGTTTTGCCGACCCGCAGAATGTCATGGAGATGGCAACCAACAGCTCAACCGATATCGCGTCAACGTATTATTTGGTCCGTGCCGGTGGCGATTCGGCTGCGCTTAAAGGTATCGCCAAAGCGGTGCTGGCGATTGAGGCTGAAACCGGTACGGCACTGGATCATGCCTTTATCCGCGAGCACACAGAAGGGTTTGAGCGCTTCGCGGCGGACATCGAAGCCACATCCTGGGCATTAATCGAGCAAGACTCTGGCCTGAAGCAGGCAGATCTCAGGCGCGTCGCTGAAGCTTACGTCAAATCGAATGCCACTATCCTGACGTATGGTATGGGCATTACACAGCACAACCGCGGTACGGATAATGTGCGCCTGTTGGTCAATCTGCTGCTAATGCGAGGCAATATAGGTAAACCCGGCGCAGGCGTTTGTCCGTTACGAGGCCACTCCAACGTGCAGGGTAACCGTACCGTGGGGATCACTGAGAAACCGTCGTCCGATTTTCTCAATAAGTTGGAAAACGTGTTTGGATTTACACCACCGTCGCATCATGGTCATGATGCGGTGCAGGCGATGAAAGCGATAGTCGATAAGCAGTCGAAGGCGCTCATTTGCCTCGGAGGAAATTTTGCCGTGGCGCTGCCCGATTCAGACGTGACCTTTCCGGCGATGCGTGAACTTGAACTCAGTGTTCACATCGCGACCAAGTTGAACCGTACTCATCTTCTGACCGGGAAAGAGACACTACTGCTGCCGTGCCTTGGCCGTACCGAACTGGATGAGCAGTCTGGCAATCGCCAGTCGATCACTGTCGAAGATTCCATGTCGATGGTGCACGCCTCTTCCGGAAAGTTGAAGCCAGCGTCGCCGCTGCTGCGTTCTGAACCGGCCATTGTTGCCGGGATGGCCAGCGCGGCTCTGCCGAGAACGCGGGTTAACTGGAATGAGTTGATAGCCGATTACGATCTCATCCGCGACCTGATCGAAAAAACCATACCCGGATTCGATGATTACAATGCCCGCATTCGCCAACCCGGTGGTTTTCAGATGCCACTGCCGCCGCGGGATCGCATCTGGCCGACCCCGAGCGGTAAAGCGATGTTTTCGCTTTATCAAGGCACGCATGAAGACTTGACGGTGCCGGGCGACGACGTGCTACGTCTGATTACACTTCGCAGTCACGATCAATACAACACGACGATTTACGCCATGGATGATCGCTACCGCGGAGTATTCGGCCGCCGTGATGTCCTGTTTATGTGTGACTTTGATCTGGAACGTCTGGGGCTTGAGCACGGGGATGTTGTGGATCTGGAGTCAGCAGTGCCGGGATACCGTATGCGTCTGGAATCCATGACGGTGATTCGCTATGCCATCTCACAAGGATCGATTGGAGCCTATTATCCGGAGGCTAACGTCCTGATCCCGCTGGATTACATCGACAAGGAGAGCGGTACGCCATCGTATAAATCTGCGCCGGTACGTATCACGCTGCGGTCACGCGACGTTGTCACTCCGCAGGCTGTTGAATCCCATTAAAGTGAAAATAAGGCAGGCTTGCCTGCCTTCTGATTGCCACAACCGTGGCAAAAGAGGCTCCAGTTTGCAATGTCTTGAGGTCTGCTATGAGTGAGGAGCAGAGCCCTCATTGTAAGGACAGCAATTGTTTGCGGGAACGGGGCCACTCCAGAATGTGAACAAGCCGGTATGACATGGAGGTGACAGCGACTTATGAAAGGAGGAATAATTGTTTGACAGTGCAGCCTACCTACTAGTAGATTTATCGAGCGTCTTACATGACTTCTGAATGTCATCCAGTTATTAAAAGCAAAATCTTAATGATTACGCCCGGATGAACAGTGAACTAAATTCTGCAATGTTGAGTGTTTTCATGAATAAACCTTTTCTTTCTGTCGGTCATAAAATAGTGCGCTTGGCGATAATAATTGTGATCCCATTACTGGTGATCGCCTTGTTCGTGTGGGCGGGCGGGTGGCTGGATACTGGCAGGCTGACATCGGATAGGCTGATTACTGCCTTAGAAAAATCTAATGGCAATCACCCGGGTTATCGCCGTAATCATGCAAAGGGCGTCTGTATCCTGGGGGATTTTTCTGCCAACGGTAACGCCAGCGCCTTGTCACGTGCGGCACTGTTTGCCTCAGGCGTTACGCCCGTGGTGGGCCGTTTAGCTATCGCAGGCGGAAATCCGAATGCGCCTGATTATGCAGTACCGATACGCAGTATGGCGCTGGCTTTCTATCAGAAAAATGGTGAACAGTGGCGCACAGGCATGAATGCAATGCCTTTTTTTCCGGTACAAAGCGTGCAGGGCTTCTATGACCTGCAAACCGCCACGCTACCGGATACAAAAACCGGTAAACCTGATCCAGCCAGAATGCAGGCTTTTGTACGTCAGCATCCAGAGATCAAACCTTTCTTTGCCTGGGCAAAGCAATATGTTCCCTCTTCCAGCTGGGTCCGCGATCAATTTAACAGTCTGAATGCCTTTAATTTCATTGATAAAGAGGGCCATTCCCACCTGGTGCGCTGGAGTATGGTGCCGCACGCTGATTATCAGGCGATGGATGAAAATGAGAAAAACGACGCCAATTTCTTGCAGCGTGATTTACAGCAGCGGCTAGCGAACGGGCCGCAGAAATGGGATCTGATGGTTACAGTGGCGGGCTCTGGTGATAAAGGCAATGACGCATCGATTGGATGGCCTGCCGATCGTCAGGTGATCAATGCCGGAACGCTGACAATTAATAAGACAACTGCACAACAGCAGGGCGTTTGTAACGACATTAACTATGACCCGCTGATTTTACCTGAGGGTATTACGGCTTCGGATGACCCGCTTCTTAATGCCCGCTCATCCGCTTACGCTAAATCCTATAATGCACGCACTCATGAACAGGCCGGAGCCCACTGATGAAACATAACAACACTTTTCACCCGGCACTGCGCGTACTTCACTGGGTGATGGCTGCGGCTATTATGGCCATGTTATTTATTGGTGTCGCAATGGTATCCACGGTTTCATCATTGCACGGCCTGCTGGTTGCGATTCATAAGCCGCTGGGTTTGATGATTTTAATGCTGGTCATTGTGCGGCTTTGGCTGAGATTCAGCACTGCTAAGCCAGCACTTCCAGCCACGCTGCCTGCCTGGCAGAAATTCTTAGCGCATCTGTCTCATTGGGCACTGTATGCCATGATGCTGGCTCAGCCCCTGATCGGTTGGGCGATGCTGTCGGCGGCGGGGTATCCCGTCACACTGGGTCATTTTGTGCTGCCGCCCATTGTTCCGATCAGCAACAACGCTTATGCCATTTTACGTCCGCTCCACAGCCTGGTAGCCATGGCGCTTTTCATCACTGTTATGTTGCATCTTGCCGCAGCTTTGTACCACGCTTTGATTCTGCGCGATGGCGTATTCAGCAGTATGGCGGGTGCATATAAACGCAAACGCTTGACGCGCGGTGCGCTTGACAATCCGGCTGACGCTGAGTAGGTTCGTGGCCGTTTATCGATTCGCAGTTATTTTACCGTTGCTGCTGGAGCAAGCATGAGTACAGAACGTTCACAGAAAGCCGAAGAGATTATGCACCACACCAGAATTCTGCTGACAGCAGGCGGTTATAACAGCTTCAGTTATGCTGATTTAGCCGAGCGGGTGCAGATTCGTAAGTCGAGTATTCACCACCATTTCCCTGGCAAAGCGGATCTGGTTCAGGCAGTCGTGAGTGATTATCGACAGCAGGCACAAGCAGGAATGGCGGCAACCAGCCAGCATTTCTCCGGTGATGCATTAGGTGAAATTAACAGCTACGTGAATTTCTGGGCGACCTGCATACGTGAGAACAATTCTCCTTTCTGCATTTGCGTGATGCTGGCTGTTGAATTAACGATTTTACCTAAAGAAGTGGCTAAGGAAGTCAGTGGGCATTTTAACGATCTCACTAACTGGCTCACTGATGTATTGAGCAGGGGTGAAAAAAATGGCGTATTTATTCTGCGGGAAAGTGCAGCTACAGAGGCCAAATCGCTAATGGCTACGGTGCATGGTGCAATTATATCTTCGCGTGCCTTTAATAACGCTGATGTATTTCAGCAAATTGTCGAGCCAGTGATTAGAAGATTAACGAAAACCAGCTGAGGTAACTCAGACAATAAAACGTTACTAGCCGAACACTTCAAGTGTTCGGCTACTCAGGCTAAAATAGTTGATGAGCGGTCTTTATACCGGTTAGATATTTAAAAATTAGAGCGATTTAGTTGAGTGGAATTCGTGACTATTTCGTGACGTTGAATGAAATATCCGGATCATAGAAAGAATAAATGCAGGTGGCATTGTCGCAACTCAGACTATCTTCTAGTAGGTCTGTGATGCAGTGTTTGTTCGTACCGACGTAAGCATGATTTGGAGGAAGTGATATAGCCAGCGAGGATTTTAATTGAGGCTATTTCAATGTGACTTTACTTTGATGGAGAAATTATTAATGAACACTATCCGCGCTTTGCATTCAATGCCGGACCTGGCAGCATTAAACATCGAAAGAATGAATTCCCGGTCTTCTGTTACCACTGCGTCAGGTTTTCAGCCCTTTTTACAGACTCAGCTCAAACTCTCCGGAAATTATGGATTGAATGAGCCAGCCGTATTGAAGCAATCGATCAGTATGCCACCACACCCGGCAGACATCGACTCGCTGGTTGCTCAACTACTCGCTAGCAGGAAGATGTTATTACAGCCATTCAGGTCAGTTTCTTTTTCAGGAAAACAGTATTGTGAACACCTTAGACAACGTAGCGTAACTGGCGGTTTTTGCAGGGAGATAGCTGACGTCAGTAAGGCGGAATATGTTCCTGAATCCGCTTCTGATTCGTGTGTGATAATGAACAAAAAACATCCTGAAGTACGCAGAGATTCCTGCAGTTATTCACTTAATACCGATTTCAAATATGAATGTCAGCAAACGATTCCGGTTGCTGTGATGGCGCCTTTAACCTACTTTTTTATCGGAGTTTTTCCTGACTTAGTCCGGATCTCTGTGTCAGGTTACATAAGGCAGCCCTTGCGTATACGCAGACTACGTAGGTTAGACAGAACAGGTTACCGCCAGAATGCTTGCGACCTAAACCTATATCGTTAATCCAAAACTGTATAAAAAAATTAAGATTAATTTTTGACACAGTGTCGTCTTTTTTATCGAACAACCATTTTTATACGCTCTGTTTTTCCTTAAAAAGTTTGTTGTTATAAGTTTTACACATTTTCTTAATCCTGCGACTAAATAATTGCCGACTCTAATTCGGCCATCATTCGTCTGGAATATTCTGTGAAGTCCAACTTATTTCGGAGAATCATCATGAAATCCAATTTCGCTACATCTACCTACATTCAAAATCAATGGCTTCAATCTTATTATTACATCCGTGCTGCGGGTTCAATTATCTGGATTGCACTTGCGCTATTCATTGGCAAACATAATCCCACAGTTGGTGGCATTCTGCTTGTTTTGTATCCTACATGGGACGCATTCGCCAATTATCTTGATGCAAGACAGTCAGGGGGCTTAGCACTAAACCCACCCCAAAAATTCAACTTTATTGTTAGTCTGGTGGTCGCAGCAGCTATTATCTGGGCTCTTTCTGTCAGCATGAATACAACCATTAAAGTCTTTGGAATATGGGCGATTTTTTCTGGTGTACTGCAGCTTTCTGCTTCCATCCGTCGCTGGAAAAATTCAAATGGACAATGGGCTATGGTCTTGAGTGGAGCGCAATCTGCGTTGGCGGGTGTGTTTATGTTTAAACAGGCGAGTAGTAATGCTGCTCTGGATGTCACCACGGTTGCACCCTACGCCGCTTTTGGTGTTCTCTATTTCCTGATTTCAGCCATCACGCTGACCATTAAGAATGGGCGTAAAGACAAAGCTGCCTGCTGAGTGTTCAGAAAAATGGTGCGACTGTTAGTATTTAATGGGCGGCTTAGGGCGAACTTGATAACCCGGCATGTAGGATAATCCATCTGGTCGACATTTTGATTATTATCAATTCGTCGTAAGTTAGCCCATGTCTTTGCTCAGATGAGTGTTCGTGAGGAAACGCACAAACATACCTGAAGCGCTTTTGCACGCTGGTTTCACCAGGATGCCCCGCCACGTCAGGCTATTCCTGTTGTGAAGCCAGCATACTATCTGCGATATCCAGCAATGCGCGCAAGCGATCCATATGACGAAGATCCTGATGGTAGCCGACCCAGATGTCTCTTGAAGGCGGAATGTCAGGCATTTCAATACGCTGCAGCCCGGTGGTGGCATCACCCAAAGGGCGTGGCAGCACGGCTACGCCCATCCCCCGCAGACACATCTGCGCCTGAACCGCACGGCTTGTGCTTTTAAAGGCAGGTTTTGACTGCGGGAAATGATCAAGAAGCCATGAGACGTCAGGAAAGTGTGACTGCCCAGTATTCATCAGGATCAGCCCCACCGAAGAGGGGGCTGTGAGCAGTGCCTGTGCATTCTGTGGCGTGCCATAAAGTGCGTAGGGCACACGCATCAAACGGCGCTGAACAATATTCGGATCGGTAAAAGGTACGATGCGAAACGCGATGTCGGCATCACGGCGCGACAGATCGAGCAGGCGGTAACCTGCAATAATTTCCGGCACAATCGCCGGATGACGACATGTCAATTCACTCAGCACGGGGGCCAGCACATAGTTAGTAAACCATTCTGCTGATGATATTCTCAGTATTCCTTCAAGGCGATCGTGATTGCCTGCCAGACGGCGTTCCATGGCAAGCGCGGAATTTTCCATCGCTTCTGCCAGCTTCATGATCCCGTCTCCGGCATCTGTCAGCACCAATCCCTCCGTTGTCCGGCGAAACAGCGCCTGCTGCGCTTCATCCTCAAGCGCCTTGATACGGCGTCCTACTGTAGGATGACTTACGCCCAGACTCAGGGCTGCTTTCCCGAAAGAGCCGTTACGCATGACCGCAAGCAATACCTGAACATCCCCCCAATCCATGCTTCGATTCCGCCGTTCAAAAATGAACATCCAATATACAAAAGTGTCAGTTCTCAAACAACTTTGCAGGCATCACCATGGCTTCTTTAAATTCGTCGCCTCAGGCGACACGAACAGGAAGCTGAGATTATGCATAAATTAAAAGACAAAGTTGCTCTGGTTACCGGAGGTTCAAAAGGTATCGGAGCAGGTATAGCCCGTCAGCTGGCAGCTGATGGTGCAAGGGTTATCGTCAATTACGCCTCAGATAGAGACGCTGCTGAAAAGGTTGTTGTCGATATCAAAGCCACCAAGGGTGAGGCTGTGGCAGTCGCAGCGGATGTCACCAGTCAGACTGAGGTCGAGGCACTAATTAATACCAGCATTGCTCTTTTCGGGCGGCTCGACATCGTGGTGAACAACGCCGGTGTTTACCAGTTCGCCAAAATTGAAGAGAGCACTGAAGCGCTGTACCGCAGGCAATTTGATATCAATGTGCTTGGACCCTTGTTAGTAAGCGCCGCGGCCGCACCGCACCTGGGTCACGGCAGCAGCATCATCAATATCAGTTCATTCGTCACCCGAGTCTTTATTGCTGAAAGTGCCATCTACAGCGGTGCTAAGGGGGCGATTGATGCCATTACCGGTGTGCTTTCACTTGAGCTCGGTCCCAGGGGAATTCGCGTGAATGCGGTCAACCCGGGCCTGATCGAAACGGAAGGAAGCCATAGCGCAGGCGCAATAGGCTCGGACTTCCAAACCTGGAATGAAGAGCAAACGCCGCTTGGCCGTATAGGTCAGGTGGAGGACGTCGCCCCAATCGTCTCATTTCTCGCCTCCGATGAGGCCAGATGGATGACTGGGGAGATTATTCTGGCTTCCGGCGGCATGCGCTGATCGGATCGGTGTTGCGCTTCCCCGAGGCGGCGTCACCTGCACTGATTGGTCAACTGCGCATTCTGCGATGACCACACATCCCTAACAGGGACCGTACCGTTCCATAAGGAGTGATCTATGTCGGCACATAGCATCCTGCAAGCCGAGCCACGCCGTTGGGCTATGTTTGTCATTTTATTGGTAGGTGCATTTTTGCCACCGCTCGATTTTTTTATCGTTAATGTGGCACTGCCTGCTATTCATAATGAATTGAGCACATCTTCCTCAGCAGAACAGCTGGTCATTTCATCGTACGCCGCTGTGTATGCCGTGACATTAATCACCGGAGGTCGTCTGGGCGATATTTATGGTCGGGGAAAAATGTTTTTTCTTGGGCTGATTGGTTTTACCGCGGCATCATTGCTGTGTGGTTTTGCCTGGTCATCCTGGATACTGATTGCTGGACGCATATTACAGGGCGCCACGGCCGCCATTATGGCTCCTCAGGCGCTCGCCGCCGTGCAGTCCATTTTCCCCGAAGCGGAGCGACCCTTAGCGCTCAGTATATATGGAGCCGTGTTTGGTCTGGCCTCCGTTATTGGACAGGTTCTGGGCGGCATTCTGATATCAGCCGATCTCTTCCACCTTGGATGGCGGACAATTTTTCTCATTAATCTGCCTGTGACGCTGCTGGTGATTCTCTTTGGCCTGCCACTGCTGCAAGAAAAACGGCCGCGAGCTGCTCAGCGACTTGACCCCGTTGGCACACTGCTGGCCACATTAACGCTGAGTACACTGATTGTGCCGCTAATCGAAGGGCGTGAGGCGGGGTGGCCCTGGTGGACGTGGCTGTTATTTTCTGCTTTCCCGCTGCTGGCCTCACTGTTATGGCGATATGAGCACAACCTCAGTCGCAAAGGGGGATCGCCACTGCTCAACCCGAGCGTGTTACGTGCGCCAGGGCTAGGCCAGGGACTTATGATTGTTTTATTGTTTTATTCAATCGGCGCGTTCTTTCTTCTGTTTTCTGTCTATCTGCAGAGTGCCTTACATTTAAATGCCTTGGTTGCAGGCACGCTTTTTCTACCCTTTGGTGTCGGATTTCTCATTGGTCCGTTACTGACACCGTATCTGAGGCAGTATGCCGGAAATTACCTTAGCGCCATCGGAATGGGATGTGAAACCGCAGGTTTGGCAGGTATGGCAGGATTGATCGCTACGACGATGCCCGGTCACTCTCCCGCGATGCTGCCGCTCGCCATGCTACTTTTCCTGACTGGGCTGGGGCAGGGGCTGGCAATGCCAACTCTGGTGCGGATGGTGACAGGCCGGGTCGCGCCACAGTTTTCAGGTATGATTGCTGGCGTAACCAGCTCGACATTACAAATTAGCACTGCGCTAAGTGTCGCGGTTATCGGCGGCATTTTTTACAGCATGCTGGGGAACGGTAACAGCGTCGCAATCATTACCCATGCTTTTATCGTCGCGCTTCTGACGATGGCTATCTGCCTGGCTGTAGGGACAGGGTTAAGTATCAGGCTAATTCGGCGCTCCTTTGATCGCTCCATGACTCCGGATGGCTTATCTCAAAGGTAACGCGACAGTTCTCAGCTGACGGTAAGCGCCATATAATTAGGCAGCAAGCTGAGAACTTTTTTTTATTTTTAGTTTCCTGACAGGCTGCGCAGTTTCTGCAGGAAGTATGCACAACGATAATTCTTTGTTTTGCACGTACTTCAGGCAGATTATTTATTTTATCGTATCAGGGATTCATTCGGTATTCATGAATGAATCGTGACATAAGAGTCGTCCGCGACTGGCACAATAAGGATATGCGCGCATGGCAATATCTTCTATGCTCAATGAGCAATGGGTGGATAGGTTGAACATCCTGAGCGCTGAGAGCATTTAATGTTGTAAATGCTGACATTTATTAACTCATCAACTGGTGATGAAATTATGAAAAAATCTATCGTCCCTGAAGAATTTCAACACTATTTCGATGGTTGGCACTTTTCCCCCGTTATCGAAGCAGATGGCACAGTATATCTTTCCGGTGTTACCGCAGCACGAAGAGATAAACCTATAAGTAAGCATCCTGAAGAACAATTTCATGATGCCTTTTATAAGCTTGGCGTTTATTTAAATGCCGCTGGTTTAAACTATGAACACATACTTGAGATGACCACTTTTCACATTGACCTCAAAAAACATATCGACGTTTTTTCCAGAGTAAAAGATGAGTATGTAAAGGCGCCATATCCAGCTTGGTCAGCTATAGGCGTGTCAGAGTTCATTCCTGAGAATGCCCTTGTGGAAATGCGGATTGTGGCCAAAAGATAGTTTTAGGCGTGGGCACTAAAATAATAGTTGTGTCGGTTTCTGGCATTAAGCGGACTGGTATGTCAGCTCCGCTATGAGCGAAAAGCGGACATCCGACTTTTCCATAAAAACCGTTAGCTTTCAGTTAATCAAACAAAAGAGGGCGGAAATTCTCCTTAACTTTCTTCCTCCCTTTTATGGAAAATTAATTATTTTTAAAAGACTGGTCGTAGATAATGCAATCTCTACCTGCTCTCTTAGCTCTGTACAGGGCATCATCAGCTGCATTGATAGCAGAGGAAGATGAGTCATGTTTAAGCTTGGTTGCCACACCAATGCTTAGCGTGATACCGAAACTTCCGTTGCATGCATCTGAAACCGAAGTTTTAATTTTTCTGATGATATCTTCTGCGTTGATATTATCAAAGATAACGATGGCAAATTCTTCACCACCCGATCTTGCAATAAAAACATTCTCGCTTACAAGATTACTTAGCCTCAGCCCGGTATCTCTCAACACCCTGTCTCCAGCCTCATGACCATATGTGTCATTAATTTTTTTGAAGTGGTCAATATCAGCAATGCAGATAGTTCCTGACCGGTTCTCCAATCCTCTCAATATAACATTCAAATGTCTTCTGTTAGGCAACCCTGTTAATTCGTCTGTAAGTGAAAGATTAACCGCTGATTTATAATTATGGTTCACGTAGGATATAAACTTTTCAAATAAAAAAATAATCATTAATATGGCTGGAATATAAATAATTGAAGCAATTAATGATGCTGTATCTCTTTCTATTAAACCCAGTCCGCCTGCCATTGAAGCCAGGGATGAGTTCAAAAGCAGAAACAAACTCACTCTAAAAACAAGCAAGTTCACCTCAGTAGATTGGATATTAAAAGATTTCCTGATAAACCATGCCATCACTGCTACAGTGCAAGAATTAATGAAGAAATAAAAGTTGATTTTTGAAGTGTCACCAATAGCAAAAGAGAGAACAATAATCAAGGTTGCCATAAAGCAAGTATAAGTGATCACCATCCTATAAAGAAGTCCTTTAGGAGATTCAACTTCATGTATGAGTTTGTCATGTATCTTGAAATTCATCACGCTATCCTGTTTTGGTCAGGTATAAATAGTACCACATAATTATTTATGGAGGTGATGGTTTGTGTGGCTGAAGTGACTAATCAGGTATGCTAATTTATTGTTTCACATGCAGAAAAAAAGGCTTCCAACTCAATCCTGCTGATTTGCTTTCTATTTATGATTAGATACTTATGGTTTCAATATTGTTCAGGATATACCCGACCTGCTCAGAAATTATTAATGTAATGCAAGACTACCAGCGCCCATTTCTGGCACAAAGGGGACATGTTTAGAAATGAGGTCTGCAATGAGTGAAGAGGGAAAAATAACGCTTCAGGCTCCGTTCATACAGTCTAACCTTACTGCCATATGCAGCATAAAAACTTGGCGGCTTTATACTCAGCGCCATAAGTCGGTGGATCTTCCCGTCAGCCCCGGTAACTTCCGCAACTGCGCGTGCGCGATTTCACCAGTGTCCTCCAGGCCGAAAACCCGCATACTGACGTCAAGTTCACCGGCAAATACTCCCAGTCGCTGCCTGTTTCTGCCGGCAATGATAATATTCAGGCCGGCACTTTTAGCCTGTGCGGCGGTCATACGTCCCGTGTATCCGGTGGCGCCATAAATCAGTAGTGTTTTCATGATTGAGGGTGCTGCCATTCTTTAAAGACAAATTCAAGGCTGTAGCCATCGGGGTCGAAAACGCTGGCGGCGTAGTAGCGGGGATCGTAGTGAAGCCGGGCGCCAGGTGCGCCATTGTCAGACGCGCCGGCACGCATGGCTGAAGCATAGGCTTCATTCACCATTGTTTGATTTCGCGCGACAAACCCGACATGTACAGTAGCTGGCGCAACAGTTCCTTCGCGTAGCCAGAAAAAGATCCGGCCTTGAACACCGAACCCTTTCAAATCCGGGTGGCCTGGCGGCCCCTCTTTTCCGTCATAATCATGACGAACCGTGATGCCGAGAGGAGCAAGCGCTTCCGTATAAAAACGGACAGAACGGTCTGTATCGCTGACCGTCAGAAACAGATGATCCAGCATAAAACCTCCGAAAGGATTCAGATTTGGTAGCCGCCGGCAACCTCAATGGACTGTGCGTTGATCCAGATGCCGTCATCAGAGACCAGCCCTGCGATAACCCGGCCGACATCGTCCGGTTCCCCCACGCGTTCCAGCGCGGTCTGTGAGGCAAGCAGCGCCTCAAACTCATCATTCAGTCCTCCGCCCAGCGACGTACGGATTGCACCCGGAGAGACTGCGTTTGCCCTGATGCGCCGCGGCCCGAACTCTTTGGCCATATAGCGGGTCAGTACTTCAAGGCCGCCTTTAAAGGCAGCGTAGGGCGCAATACCTGTCGTGGCCACGCGCGTGGTGGCGCTGGTAACGTTGATGATGTGTCCTCCATCACAAATCAGAGGCAGCAGCTTTTGGGTCAGGAAAAAAGGGCCCTTCAGGTGTACGGCAAAAAGAGTGTCGAACTCACTCTCCGTCACCGTTTCAATCGGGTTGAAGAGCCCAAACCCGGCGTTGTTTACCAGCACGTCAATGTGCTCACGTTCCCAGGTGATACTGACTATCTCCAGTAAGGCATCGCGGAAAGTGCCGAAGGTTTCGGTGCGAGCCACATCCAGATGCAGCGCAACGGCATGTCTGCCTGACGCTTCAATCTCCTTCACAACCCTCAGGGCAGATTCAGGATGGCTGTTATAAGTCACAATCACCCCCATCCCTTTAGCCGCGCACTGCTGCGCCACACTGGCGCCAATTCCGCCACTGCCGCCGGTAATCAGTACAATTTTCAAGGTTTCATCCTTTCTGTCTGCGAGAGGAAAAAGGATAAAACCTCCGGGACAGCTCTGCCTCTGCGTTCCTGCTCGATTCTTGCCTTTTTCTGCTTTATGCTCGCTTTAATCATCATACGGAGGAGGCTGACCTTGACACTGGAACCCCTGCTTGACGAACTGCGCCTTATGGCCGCTCATGCCCGAAACTGGCGAACCGAAACCGGTATACCGCGTGTGGCAATGGTGCAGGGGGACGTTCCCGCGCATGCGCTGGCTGCGGTCTATGAGCCGATGGTTAATCTCATACTGCGGGGAAGTAAATCCATGACGGTAGGTGACCGGATATTCCACTACAATCCTGCTTCTTACTTTGTCATGTCAGTAGATTTGCCAGCCGTAGGCGAAGTCCTTCCCGAGGCCACCGGTGCTCCTTATCTCGCGGTCAGTCTGACCCTGACACCTGAGCGGATAGCGACGTTGTTGGCTGATTTACCTCCCGTGAAGGCTGATCCACAGTCGGGTGCTTTTTCCGTTGCTGCCGTCACGCCCGAGCTGCTGGATGCCTGGGTAAGAATGCTTCGCCTGATGAAGAGCCCTGAAGATATCCCGGCTCTCGCACCGGTATATGAACGTGAAATCCTTTATCATGTTCTGAAAGGCCCACATGGCTGGATGCTGAGGGATATTGCTTCACCGGGAACCATGCTGGCGCGTATAGGTAATGCGATTCGCTGGATTAGACATAATTTTGCTGATGAATTTGTGGTTGAATCACTGGCCGCACAGGAAGCCATGAGCGTATCGGCTTTTCATCGTCATTTTAAGTCCGTGACAAACATGAGTCCGGTCCAGTATCAGAAGCGCGTCCGTCTTCTCCATGCCAGAACCAAATTACTGGCGCGCCAGCAGAGCGTTACGTCTGTTGCCATGGAGGTGGGTTATCGCAGCGTGCCTCAGTTTAATCGCGAGTACGCCCGTTTCTTTGGCCGCTCTCCTTTGAAAGACGTTGCAAGTCTAAGGTACGACGCTGATGGTGCAGAAAGCCCGCTGAATCACCACGTTTGATGCGGCATTAAATTTTGCTGCCGTAACAAAGCAATAACTCACCACACGATATTTCACTTCGCGGGTAGCAGACAGGCGAAACTAGCAGGCCGTAATTCAGATGGGGTTCAATTTCGCAAAGTGTCGTCCGGCCATCTTACTCATCCTTTCTGACAGACGACTTCGATGTTATTACCGTCAGGGTCTAAGATATAAGCGGCGTAATAGTGAGAGTGGTAATGATGGCGAATTCCCGGTTCGCCATTGTCTCTACCGCCTACCTGTAGAGCGGCACGCCAGAATTCGTCGACTATGGCCCGTTCACTGGCAGCAAAAGCCAGATGTGTTGAAGCGCCTGTTATGTCTTTATCATGAAGCCAGAGCCTCGGGTACCCCTCCGGGCCCAATCCATACCGGGCACCACCAGTTAGAGTCCGATCCGGGGGTACAGAAACAACCAAGCTGAACCCCAGCGGAGCGAGGGCTGCTTCAAAGAATTTGAGCGATACCAGAGCATTTTTTACAGCAATCTCAACATGGTCGATAACAGACATAACTTTTACCTCCTGATTAAACAATTTTTGGCGTTAGGAGAGCGCTGAATGCCTGACCGGCCAGCTGAGCCACGGCAGTTAACCTGGCTTTTGACAGTCCCGTTACTGCGGCTGCAGAAAATCCCCGCAGCGTTGTCACGACATAATCAGAAAGCTCCCGGTCCCGTGCAGGTTCATACTGCCGGATATAACTTCTGATGAACTGAATTCCTGCCTCACCATAGCGACTTGCCAGCTCGCGGGCCTGCGGATCATCGGCACGCATACCTTCAGCCACAAGACAGCCTCGCTGGACTGAGGATCGGGCGTATAAACGTGCAGCAGTCATAAAAAGATCTGCAACCGCCTCATTCAGCGGCCTGCCCTGAGTCAGGATTTTGTCCGCCGGCAGGTTTCCTTCTGCAACATAGAGTTCCAGGCAGCGTTCAAACAGCCCTGCTTTACTACCGTAAGCGGCGTAAAGGCTGGGAGGATTTATATTCAGCGTCTTTGTCAGTTCCGTGATACCCACAGCATCATAACCACGCTGATGAAACAGCGCTTTAGCTATCTGCACGCCGGACTCTCTGTCAAATACACGCCTGGGTGCTTTAATTGTTTTTTTGGTATCGCGCATAGTTTTTATCCGTTGCATCAGAGGTGTTTCTGACTGCCATCTTAAAACTTTCTTGTAGTGACCGCTACAGGAAGTTAGTGACAGCCTGTTCAGAGTTTACTATAGTGACCACTACAAAAAAATACATGGTGCAATTATGAATCAGTCATTTAATAGAAAGGTTGCCGTTATCACTGGTGGTGGAAGCGGCATTGGTCTGGCTATAGCGAAAAATCTGAGCGACGAAGGCGCAGACGTCATTATCACTGGCCGGAATGCACAAACCCTTCAGGAGGCGTTAAAGACTCTGGGGGAAAATGTAAAAGGTATCGTTGCTGACGTCAGCAGCAAAGTTAGTCTTGATGAGCTTTATGAACAGGTTAGAGTGGAATTCGGTTGCATCGATATTCTTGTCGCTAATGCTGGCGGTGGGGTGCATGCTCCGCTTGGTGAAATCACTGAAATACAGATCCACGACCAGTTTGCCACAAATGTTACAGGTGTTGTGCTGACTGTTCAGCAGGCTTTGCCCCTGCTTGGAAAGGGTTCAAGCGTGATTATCATTGGTTCGACGGCGTCAGCAGACCCGGGTCCTACCATGAGTATTTATGGTGCGACCAAAGCCGCAGTCAGAAACATGGTGCGAAGCTGGATTACAGAGCTGCACGGATCGGGTATACGCATAAACATTGTCAGCCCAGGTCCTGTGAATACAGCGTCGCTCAGAGCCGCATTTGGCGATAATGCCGAAGAGGGGATCGCCTTCCTCACCGCTAAAAGTCCGTTGGGACGTATCGGAGAGCCGGAAGAAATAGCCTCTATTGTTTCTTTCCTAGCCAGTGATGCCTCAAGTTATGTGCATGGTATAGAGCTGTTCGCTGACGGTGGCGCCTCTCAGTACTGACAGAGGGTAGGTATGTTCATTTAACAAAATTACTCTTTTACCCGTTGTGTTAGCCCAGAACGCAGATGTCCGCTGTTGGCACGAAGCGGACGCGCGCGTCAGGCTCGCTATGAGCGAATAGCGGACATTCACGGCCATCAATTTAGCTGACAACATGGCCTTGATATATCGTCAAATTAGTGGAGTTTTTCTTTCGATATTCTTTAAACAGATTCAAATTTTATTAGTTATGACTCCTGCATCTTAACGACTACTTTGCCCTTCGCGTGCCCCTGACCCAAATAGTCAAGAGCTTCCTTTGTTTCTATAAAAGGGAATACCTTGTCGATCACCGGCCTGATTTGTTCCGCCTCAATCAGTTTGCCGATTTGGGCGAGCTGATCGCCATCAGGACGGACAAAAAGAAATGAATAAATGAGGCCTCGATTTTTTGTAAGACGCATGATCTTGCGGCTCATCAGCCCGAAAACTAAACTTAGCAGGACGTTTAGTCTCCGCGACCGGGCGAACGCAGCATCTAATGGACCGATGAGTGAAACAATCTTTCCACCCGGCTTGAGAATTTGAGTGGATTTTTCAATTGAATCGCCTCTGATAGTGCCGAGAACCACATCGTAGCCGCTCAGCTCGTTTTCAAATTCCTGCTTTTTATAATCAATCACTTCGTCTGCGCCAAGATGACTCACCCACCCGGCGTTGTCTGTGCTGGTTGTCGTGGCCACCTGTGCGCCAAGGTGCTTCGCCAGTTGGATGGCAAAACTGCCAATCCCCCCGGAACCTGCCGGGATGAAGACCTTCTGACCAGGCTGCAACCCGGCTCGCTCTGTCAGCGCCTGCCAGCATGTGAGGCTCACCATCGGGAGCGAAGCCGCCTGCACGAAATCCAGGTTCGTGGGTTTTATGGCTGCAGCGCTCTCTGGCACCACTGCAAACTCCGCAAGAGAACCTATACCCGTGTCGAAAGTGCTGGCGAAAATTTCGTCACCTGGCTTGAACCGCATCACTCGACTCCCCACGGCGATGACAACCCCGGCTAAGTCGCTTCCCAAAGTGGCGGGGAGTTTAAAATGCAAAACCGGTTTGAATATTCCGGTTGGGATCATGTTATCAATCGGGTTCAGACCCACAGCGAAAACTTTTACCAGGATTTCATTATCATCGGGGGAAGGGCAATCGATATTATCGAATCCCAGCTCAGGGGATTTACCATAGCGTTTAAACGTAAGTGCTTTCATCGTCTTATTCTTCATTTATTTTTTTCGCATCAAGCTGAAGACTTTTGCGCACCACATTATCCAGGAATGACGCAGGGGCGAATCTGAGAATAAAATTCAATTGACCTGCCAGCCTTCCCGCCGTGTAGCGCACCTTCGGGCGTAAAGTCTGAGCAGCTTTAACCACCACGTCAGCCACCACCTCCGGACTTTCCGCCTCAGCCATTGCCTTGCTCACCACTTTCGTCAGCTTAGCCCGGATCTGGTCATACTCCTGAAGCTTTGCATCCGCCTCGATATTATTGGCTTCAAACTGTGTTTTCATGTAGGCAGGTTCGATGACAGACACTCTGATGCCCTGTGTGCGCAGTTCATGATCCAGTGCTCCGGTATACCCTTCGACCGCATGCTTACTGGCAGCATAAAGTGCCACATACGGCAACGGAACGATGCCGAGGATCGAACCGATATTGATGATGCGTCCGCTGCCCTGACGGCGCATATGAGGGATCACTGCGCGGCTCAACCTGACGATGCCCAGAAAGTTGGTGTCGAAAATGTGTTTGGCCTGTTCAACAGAACTCTCTTCCGCAGCCGCTGGAGCAACCCCAAAGCCCGCATTATTAACCAGAACATCGATTCGCCCCTCCAGACGCAGCAACTCCTCAATGGCGGCCTCGACAGAAGCGTCGTCCGTCACATCCAGCGCCAGTAAAGGAAATGGATGCTTTCCCGCCTGAGCGCCACGCCGGCTCGTACCATATACCTTAAATCCTGCGGCTAAAAGTTTATGACCAGACGCTTCGCCGATACCCGAGGACGCGCCGGTAACCAGTGCAACACGTTTTTTTGCCATGCTGAATAAGGCCTTCATGAGATGTTTCAGGTTTCTCATCGCTGATGAGACGACAGGCTGTAATGGATTTATGTCGGATTTACCGCTGTGCAGAACAGCCGGAAGACCGTTCTGCACAGGACACCTCATTGATTACAGTGATTTATATCGTTCTGCGGATTCATCTTGTTTGATGTCTGAAAGCAGAGCCTGACGCGAAGCATCGAGGGTGTCCCAGCGGGCAGCATTATGTAAAGGCGGAATGGTGACCCGTTCACGGCGGTCAAAACCTACCAGTGCGGCATCCACTAATTCGCCCACTTCCATGAATTTTGCCGAGTTAGTGATGTCGATACCCGCACGGTCCCAGATTTCCGTGTAAGTGCCGGCAGGGAGCACCGCCTGGATATAAATGCCTTTAGATGACAGCTCGACATGCATTCCCTGAGACAGGAAAAGCACGAAGGCTTTGGTGGCGCCGTAAACCGTCATGGCAAATTCTGGGGCGAGGCCGACGATGGAACTGATGTTGACGATCGATCCCTCGCCTGCTTGCACAAAGCGTGGTGCCACGGCACTGGCAAGTCTCGTCAGCGCAGTAACATTAAGCGCGATAAGGCTTTCTATTGAATCAGGTGTCTGCTCTGTAAAACTGCCGGACTGTGCAATACCCGCGTTATTGATAAGAATGCCAATCTGCGCGTCTTCACGCAGGCGAGCTTCGACCACAGCTAAATCGCTCGTTTGCGTAAGGTCAGCAGGCAAAACATCGACAGAAATGCCATTTTCCTGTCGCAGACGATCGGCCAGTATTTCTAACTTCGTTTTGTCGCGCGCAACCAAAACCAGGTCGTGGCCCCGGCGGGCGAACCGTTCAGCGTAAACCGCGCCAATACCCGTGGATGCGCCTGTAATGAGAACTGAAGCTTTAGTCATAATTTGATCTTCTTTATTAAAGTGTAAACAGAATTCGCCATGTGCGATGTATGAAGAACCGTCACACCGGTGCTTTACTTACTGGTCTCAGTCAGCGACGGGTAATCGGTATATCCCGCTGCGCCACCGCCATAAAGTGTTTCAGGATTGATTGAGGCCAGAGGTGCGCCCGTCTTCAGCCTCTCGACCAGATCGGGGTTGGAGATGAACGGGCGACCAAACGCGAACAGATCGGCTTTACCCTGCACAAGCTGAGCGGACGCCAGTTCCAGGTCATAGCCATTGTTGCCAATATAGGTGTTTTTAAAACGCCGGCGCAGGGAGTCGTAATTGAACGGGGATACATCACGCGGGCCGCCCGTCGCACCTTCAACTACATGGAGGTACACGATGCCTAATGCGCTGAGTTGGTCAGCGACGTAATCATATTGCTGCTGCGGATCACTGCACGAAATCGCATTAGCAGGAGAAACCGGTGAAATACGTACGCCGGTGCGGTCAGCACCAATCTCATCTTTTACGGCCGCCGTGACTTCCAGCAGCAGGCGCGCACGATTCTCAACAGAGCCGCCGTATTCATCAGTTCGCTGATTTGCGCCATCTTTGAGGAATTGTTCCAGTAGATAACCATTCGCGCCGTGAATCTCTACACCGTCAAATCCGGCGGCAATGGCATTGGCCGATGCCGTCCTGAAATCGTCGATAATCCCCGGTATTTCCTGCAACTCCAGCGCACGTGGCTCAGAAACATCAGCAAAGCCATTATTCACAAAGGTTTTTGTCCCGGCGCGAATGGCTGACGGCGCGACCGGTGCAGCGCCACCCGGCTGTAAATCGACATGAGAAATTCGTCCTACGTGCCATAACTGTACAAATATGCGCCCACCTTTGGCATGCACCGCGTCAGTCACTTTACGCCAGCCATCGATCTGAGCCTGCGTGTAGATCCCCGGCGTATCCTGATAGCCCTGCGCCTGTGCGGAGATCTGCGTGGCTTCAGTGATCAGCAATCCTGCTGTTGCACGCTGGGCGTAGTAGGTCGCCGCCAGTTCGCCCGGTACCAGCCCCGTTCCGGCCCGGTTACGTGTCAGCGGTGCCATCACGATGTGGTTGGCCAGTGTTAGTGAGCCAAGTTCATAGGGTTGAAATAATGTCTGATTCGTCATGCTTATTCGCCCGTTAATGGTGGGTTGAGGTGTCAATATAATGATGATGATCATAATCTATAATGTCAACTCGTTTGATTACGGTCATCATCAATGTATACTTAAACTCAATTTTTAAGAGGGGCAGGAAAGCATGAAAGTGTCGAAAGAGCAGGTTCGGGAAAACCGGAGACGCATTGTTGAAACGGCCTCAGAACTCTTTCGCGAACGCGGTTACGATGGCGTGGGCGTGGCGGAACTGATGTCAGCGGCAGGCTTAACCCATGGCGGGTTTTACAAGCACTTTGGTTCAAAGGCAGACCTGATGGCGGAAGCGATGAGCTGCGGATTTACGCGTTCTGCAGAAAGCACGGCAGGTGTGGACCGGGAAAAATTTATTGAATACTACCTCTCCCGACAACATCGCGATGATATGGGAAAAGGGTGCGTGATGTCAGCACTGGGCACCGATACATCCCGTCAGTCTGAATCAATCAAGGCGACATTTGCCGCCGGACTTGAACGCCAACTCGCCGTTTTAGGAACTGAAAATGGCACGCGCGCTGACCTGATAGATACCATCGCCCATCTTGTAGGTGCACTGGTGTTGTCTCGTGCCTGCCCGGATAATTCCGCTCTGGCTGATGAAATTCTGGATGTCTGCCGTGCGCGTCTGGTTAATCATGAAGCCAGTGAGGATTGAATGTGTTGGGCTTAGGGGACTTTTTTAGCAGAGCATATAAATAAATCATCAACGTCTGCTTCTGGCACAGGGCTGCTGTTGCAACCCTCGCTAGTTAGACTTCAATCGATTCAGATATCTCCAGGGCATCATCGACTTTAATGCCCAGGTAACGAACTGTGCTTTTGAGTTTTTTATGGCCCAACAGAAGCTGGATTACCCTCAGATTTTTTGTTTTTTGTAGATTAGATAAGGTTTAGTCCTGCGCATAGAATGCGTGCTGTAAAGCGAATCGTCGAGACCGAGCTTCTCAATCCATCCGTGAAAAATACGGTTATATTGCCGGGTTGAGATGTGGCGTTCTGAGCCGACGCGAGACTGGAATAGATAGTCGCCATTTCGCAGGTGAGCCATTTTGATCCAGGCCGCTACTGCCACCTGTGCAGTATGAAGAATACAGAGTAGCCACTTTAAGTAAGGCTGAATGTGTCAAACTTTTCGATGAAGCTAACCACAAAAAGTTCATCCTTAGCCACGAACGCAGTTTCATGAAGCCGTTGCTATCTGATAAACAGCATTAACCTGCTATAAGATGCAATGAGATAAATAGACGAGCTAAACCAAGTGAAACTGCATAACTCAGATAATATCTGCTTCTGCCAAAAAGTGTAATGACGTCAGGCCAATGTCCCATGTTAGCGAGAAGCGGAAGCCAAATTGCTTTCCTTTGCGGGGCAGGGGGTGCCAACAAAGCTCGGCAATATTGAGGAAACATATTTGTTGAATCCGGTAAATCTCAGTGCTAAAAGAAAAGAGCAGTTTTTTTGGATTCGTTGTGTTTCCTGTTCCTGATACCCAACCCATAAGAGAAAGTCAGAAAATGATCAAGTCAGTTCATCCAGTTACAACCGTTACCACCACCGGAACTTTCGGCGGCGTGGGCGTATCTGTGACTGGCTCCTGACAAAACAGACTCTGACTCCCCGCCAAACCGGACGGGGAAGAAAATTTCTCCGTTCATGACTTACTGAATGGAGATACATCATGATTTCATCTGAAAATGCGCTTTTAGTTATCGATATGCAGCAGGGACTTTTCCGTGGCCCCGCCTCACCGTATTTTGCCGACTCGGTTCTGTCTAACATCTGCTTGCTGATTGAAAAAGCGAGGCAGGCTAAGGTGCCCGTATTTTTTGCCCGCCACACCGGACCTGATGATTCTCACTTCTCTGAGCAAAGTCCGTTGACACAACTGATACCCGAAATGAATGTGAACGCCGAGCACGATGTCGTGTTTATCAAAAAGCACCCCAACTGTTTCCGGGATACGAACCTGCAGCATCAGCTTAGCCAGCGAGGTGTTAAGGAACTGGTTATCGCCGGGATGAAAACAGAATTCTGTGTGGACACTACCTGCCGCGCAGCACCGGAACAGGGATTCAGTACCGTGCTGATTTCAGATGCGCACACGACAATGGATAACAATTACCTTTCCGCAAATGAAATCATCAGCCACCACAACGTCACACTAGCTGGCCCGTTTGTGTCGCTCGCGACAGCAGCTGACTGGGCCTTTCACTCTGAGAAATGAGTTGAGACTGAGAGCCGCCCTCAGGGCGGCTAAGGTGCTTAAAGTCCGCTTCAGGCACGAAGCAGAAGTGCGTCTTAGACAAGGTCCGCTATGAGCGAGAAGCGGACAAACCATTACTTTGTTAGAACGTAACTGTAACCAGTACTTTCGTTAGACGTTGTATCCATCCCTTTACGCTCTTACCCCTTATGATAAATCTGTCCCTCAGACTGAAACGCTCCCGTTTATCAGGAAAAGAAATCATAAGGAACACACTCATGGGAATAAGTATCCGGACTCCTCTTATACATTCACTGCCTTTAAGTCAGCATTGCGAATGCCATGTCTGGCTTAAAATGGAATCTTCCCAGCCGACGGGATCGTTCAAGCTCAGGAGCGCGGAGAATATTTGTCGCCACTACGCGGAAAGGGGCGCAACAGCCTTCATCAGTTCATCTGGCGGCAATGCAGGCATAGCGGTGGCACATTGCGGCCGCAAACTGGAGTTGCCGGTCACTGTCGTGGTGCCAGAAAGCACGTCTGCCAGGGCAAAAGAGCTTATCGAGCAGGAAGGCGCGAGGCTTATTGTGCACGGGAAGGTATGGAGTGAGGCGAACGACTACGCCCTGTCACTGGCGACAGATAACATCATCTGTGTGCATCCCTTTGATCATCCACTTTTATGGGAGGGCATCAGCACAATCGTGGATGAGGTCATCAGCGAAGGGGTAAAGCCTGATGCGGTGATCCTTTCCATTGGTGGCGGAAGCATGCTGTCCGGCATCGCTCAGGGGCTGGAGAAACATCAGCTTGGCCATATTCCGCTTTACGCCGTAGAAACCCACGGCACGGCCTCTCTTCACGCCTCGCTTAATGCCGGTAAGCTGGTGCGTCTTGATAAGGTCAGCGGCATAGCCACGACGCTGGCCGCAAGTCAGGTGTGCGAAAATGTTTTCAATGTGGCCAGACGGCTGGATGTCAGAAGTATGCTGGTTTCCGACCAGGAAGCGTTGCAAGCCTGCCGGCGCTTTCTCGATGACCATCGAGTACTTACTGAGCCAGCATGCGGCGTGTCACTCTCACTCTTGTACGACCGTAAAATCAGGTTTAACGCTGCTGATAACGTACTGGTCATTGTTTGCGGCGGAGCATCGGTCACGCTGGAAGGGATAGCGGGCTGAGAGAAAAGCAAATTGATTCTGCCGGGGTTTATGCACAAATAGGTTTTGCGAATTGTCGGTTAGTTAATCTTTAAAATAAATTAAGTCCGCTTTGGCACAACGCAAACAGGCGCGCGAGTCAAAGCCCGCTTTGAGCGAAAAGCGGACGTCTCAGCTTTAAAAAGTTGATGTCGATTTTAAATTACAAATGATCCGGTATTAGTTTGGCGTACCGGATCATCAATAATGACTAAATTTTCTATGGTTCTAAAGCACATGTGGTCGATGCAATCAAACCACCCTTTACAGCGGTAAAGGGGAATAAGCAGGAAAATCGGTATAACCTCGCGCGTCCCCGCCAAAGAAGGTGTCGCGGTTAAATGCGGTCAATGGGAATGCATGGCGAATACGCTCTGGCAAGTCGGGGTTTGAAGTGAAAAGGCGACCAAAGGCGATGAGATCAGCGTCACCCTGTTGCAGCATACTTTCTGCATCATCCGGCTTGAAACCGCCTGCCGCAATAATGGTTCCCTGATAAAAAGCACGCAAATCTCGGCTTGCGACCGGTTCGGAATAGTGTCCTGACTCCCTGTCATCTGGACCGACGATACGGGGTTCAATAATGTGCAAATATGCCAGCTCTAACGGGTTCAATTGCTCGACCAGATAGCGGAAAGTCGCCGTGGGATTACTGTCATGCATATCGCCATAGATACCGCTCGGTGAAATACGTAAGGCAACGCGTCCCGGCCCCCACACAGCATTGAGTGTTTCCATTGACTCAAGCAAAAAACGCGCACGGTTTTCAAGGCTGCCACCGTAGTTATCAGTGCGCTGATTGCTGCCATCCAGCAGAAACTGTTCAGGTAAATAGCCATTGGCTGCATGCAACTCGACACCATCAAATCCAGCGGCTTTGGCTCGAAGGGCGGCCTGTCGCAGCTCATCCATAAGACCTTTTATCTCACTCGTTTCTAAAGCACGGGGCTCAGGAAAAAGTTTGCCCTCATACGCGCCTTGGGGATTTTTAACCACGCCATAGGTATCTCTGGCGATCAGCGCAGAAGGGGCGATGGGCTGGCGGCCTGCTGACAATTCAGGCAGCGACTGGCGGCCCGGATGCCAAAGCTGAAGTACGATTTGACTGCCACGAGCATGTACCGCCTCGACTAATCGTTGCCAGCCCGACTGTTGTTCATCAGTAAAAATACCCGGAGCATCTTCATAAGCGTTAGCAAAGGGAGACACAGCTGTTGCTTCAGCGATAAGTAGTCCTCCCTGACTTGCACGCTGGCGATAGTATTCAATCATTAATTCGCCCGGGATACCGCCCTTTACGGTTCGCATGCGCGTGGTGGGCGCCATCACCACGCGGTGACTCAGCTGTAATTTTCCAGCAGAAACAGGTAACAGTAACGTCTTCATAATATTCCCCTCGCAATGAGGAAGAGCTCCTGTTCACAGGGAGTTCCTCGTTATGGTCATTATCAAATTCAGTGGTTTACTTTATCGGTGGTGGCTAGCCATCAGGCCTGTTGCTGAGCCATGGTGTGTACAACCTGGGCCGCGCTTATTCCCTCAAGGGCCAGACCATAACCAATGCCTTCTTCTAACAGTCGTTTCAGGCGTTGAGTCAGTGCAATACGGGTATAACGCGAGGTCAGCGGCGGAAGGGCGGCAATACCATCAGCAATTTCATGTGCACGAGCAAGGAGGTTATCTGCGGGAACAATTTCGTTCACGACCCCCCACTCTTTCGCCGTCTGTGCATCAAGCACCTGACGGGTAAGCAGGAAGTAACGACCGCGGATTGAGCCGATGACTTCTGGCCATAAAATGTGAACGCCATCGCCGGGAACAATACCGAATTCGAAATGGGGTTTATCCTGGAAAACCGTCTCTGGAGTTGCCAGTACGATATCGGTCAGCAAGGCATATTCGCTATGAAGCAGCACCGGGCCATTTAACGCGGTGATCATCGGGACTTCGATATCCAGAATGTTGCTGAGCACCTTTTTGCCTTCACGCAGGATTTTATCGAAACCGAGCGGACTGAAGAAATCGAACCCTTCCGGGCTGATGGCGTCCATAAAGGCATCACCTGAGCCGGTTAGGATCACCGCGCGGTTTTCACGGTCTTCGCCGATGGCGTGAAAAAGGGAAACAAACTGTTCGTGGGTGTGGCCATCAAAAACCAGTTTTTCACCGGCTGTGTGGAACTGGACTTCCAGTACGCCATTGGGTTTGCGCGTCAGGCGGGCATTGGCAAAGGCATTACGATAAGAGTCAAACGTTGTCATGGAGGCGATCCTTGTTGTTTCCAGCCCGGAGTGGCTGGCCGTGAAACAACACTATTCCATTCCCATTAAAATGGGATCGCCTCATGATTAGATAACAGCTATTCCCATAAGGAATAGCTGTAGCTATTTTTCCGCCATGATGGTTTCTACAAAACCGGCGAACTGTCGTGCTTTGGCGCTTGCCAGACGGCCATTAGGGAACACGGCCCACAAATCGATGGATGGCAGCTGCCATGCCGTTAGCGTTTTTCTGACCGCGCCGCTTTTAAGTTCCCCTGCAAACATCCAGTCAGAAGCAATGCACAATCCCATATGACTGAGCACGGCAGCGCGCTGACCTTCGGCGGCACTGACTCGAATGCGCCCTCTCAAAGAAATGGGAATAACCGCGTCCTCACGGGTAAATGACCACAGGCTTGGCTGAGGGTTATAAAGAACGGCATCATGTTCTGCCAGTTCGGCTGGCGTGCTGGGCTCCCCTTTGCTGGCAAGATAGTCTGGCGTGGCGATAACGGATCGTGGACTTGTCGCCAGTTTACGGGCTACGGCAGTAGAGTCGGGCAGGTTTCCCATCCTTAACGACACGTCAACACCTTCGGCAATCAGGTCAATCACCCGGTCATCAAGAATGACGTCCACATCCAATTCGGGGTGTTCCTCAAGAAAACGTGGAAGCTGAGGAATGACATGCAGCCTCGCAAACGTGGTGGCTGCTGAAATGCGTAATTTTCCGGAAAGCCCTTTTCCCGCGCCTCTGGCGGCCAGTTCAGCCTCGTCTGCTTCCTGCAAGGCGAGACGCGCCCGCTCGTAAAATCGCTGGCCTGCCTCGGTTGGTGTCAGGCCATGGGTTGAACGGGTCAACAAACTGGTGTGTAAGCGGGCTTCTAGCTGAGCCACAATTTTCGATACGGCAGGTTGACCGATGTTGAGCTGTCTGGCCGCAGCTGAAAAAGACCCTGTATCCACTACGCGAATAAACGTGGTCATAGCCTGAAAGCGATCCATCTCATTCCCCTGAAGAATAGTTGTTATCCCGGCAGGATAACTACCATTCCCGTGACGTGCCAGCCAATATCTTGCACAGCACCTCGGGAATGGCCCGGCGGTAATTTAAACCAGGAAATGACCATGATAGATATCTATGTATTTGAGCAGTTATTTGTTCATGCTTCTGGACTGGGGCCTGCTTTTGGTCAGGCCGGATTCTTTCTACGGCAGGTAGCTGGGCCGCAACCGCTGGCAACGCAACGTTTTTCATCAGAAGCCGACCGTACAGTAAAAGTGCTGGATAGCATCCTTGCCGATCATGAGTTTGTCGCTGGAGAGGCATTTTCGATTGCCGATATCGCGCACTTTGGCTGGTTGTGGCGTCGCGAGTTTGCTGGCGTAAGCCTTGAAAATGCACCGAATGTTAGACGGTGGTATGAAAAAATGGAGGGACGCCCTGCCGTTCAGCGCGCCATTGAACGCGTCAATGCGCTCGCCTCTGTTTGAGGCGCTGCATTTTATAATGTCGGTAAGATGGTTTTTAACCCTGTTCCGGCGCTCTGTCCCTGAGATCAATAACTGGAGTAAATGATGAAGAAAACGTTTCTGATTACCGGTGCCAGTAAGGGCATCGGGCTGGCACTGTCCCATCGGCTTGCCGGTGCGGGGCATCAGGTGGTTGGACTGGCGCGAGGCGCTAACCCACACTTTCCCGGTACCTTAATCAACGCAGATCTGGCAGACGTTGAGCAAACCCGCCAGACCTTTGAATCCTTGAGTCAGCAATTCGTCTTTGACGGGATAGTAAACAACGTCGGGCTGGTAAAGCCACAGCGCCTTGGTGAAATCGATTTAACCCAGTTTGACGATGTGATGCGCGTCAATCTCTTCCCGGCGATACAGGGAACTCAGGCTATTCTGGCTGGAATGAAGGATCGGGGCTGGGGAAGGATCGTCAATATTTCCAGTCTTACCGTGCTGGGCAGCGTTGAGCGGACCGCTTATGCCGGCCTTGATTAGCTTCACCCGTAACTGGGCTCTGGAACTCGCTCAGACCGGAATTACCGTGAACGCCGTGGCGCCCGGTCCTACTGAAACCGAACTTTTCAGGGCAAACAATCCGCCAGGAAGTGAGGGTGAGGCGCGCTATCTTGCGGGTGTACCTATGAAACGGTTTGGGCAACCGGTTGAGATCGCTGCAACAATTGCCTTTCTGATGTCGGAGGATGCGGCCTTTATAACAGGACAAACCTTATATGTTGATGGCGGTGCATCAATAGGCAACCTAATTTTTTGATAGGTAAAAATCGAGGCCAGAATCAAATTTTGCCCCTTCAAGTGACTTAATACCGGCATGCTGTTATGTCCGCTGTTGGCGAGAAGCCGACATGCATACTGCACGATCCACTTTAACCACGAAGCAGGTCATGTGTTAACAGCTCGGAGAGTGTGAAAAAGAAAGCAAAGTATGATGACTCAATACTCACCTATAATTGCCCGACTGAAGACGGAGCGGTGAATATTGCCCAGGCATTTTCAGTCGCGCCCACGCGTATGGCATGAGCATCAGATGTCGCTGGATAATACCTGCTCGATAAAAAGCACGAAGCGAAACGCCGTGTCGAGATCGGCGATGTTTAATGCCGGTCACTAAAGATCCTGAACTCATCAGCCGATAAATAGAGATCAGCTTTTGCGGCCCTAAGATGCCTGATAACAGGCTCTGGCAGCTCTGCGATGGAAAACTTGACGTTATCATTATCAGGCACTTTTTTAGCACCTGATGGGTTTTAGCAGCAGAAATAAATGTGTTCAGCATCATCGGCAAACAACGGAATCACCAGCATGAATATCGCGATCAAACCCACACTTTCTGCCGTTTGGTCGACGGATGCACGGGGCATTTGCATTGCCAGCCAGGAAAGCCCTGAAGGCTTATTGCCACTACTTAAAGGCATAACGCTTTGTGAGTGGCTTAGCCTTGCGCTGGTAGAGGAAGATGCAAAAATCGCGATGCAGCTGACAGCGGCATTAGAGTTTAAGACGCCATTTAATATAGAGGTGCCGATCAAGTGTCTGGATGGAACGATGCGCCATGTGATTGTTTCAGGTCTGCCGGCATGCCAACCAGGTGATTCTCATACACAGTTTAGCGGCTTCGTTTTAGATGTTACCGGACAGCGCAAAGCCCTTCAGGACGCGCTGCGCACGGCGACAGAATATCGTTTGTTGATTGAAAACAGTACTGATCTGATCGCCCACTGTGATGCGGATGGTCGGTACGTTTCGATCTCTCCTTCGTATAGCGAAATGATAGGCTGGTCAGCCGATGAAATGGTGGGCCAGCTGGTGGTGGATTTCCTGCATATCGACGATCAAAAGCCTGCTGCGGCAGTTCTGGCAAATATCTTCAACGGTGCTGAGTTACCAGACGTCGTCGAGGTGCGCAAACGGCATCGTAACGGTCACTACATTACACTTGGCACTAAGGCCTGCGGCGTAAGCGATCCCTCTACAGGTAAAAATATCGGAGCAGTGCTGGTTTCGCGTGACATCACCCGTGATAAAGAAAAGATGTTGATGCTTGAGCTGCTCGCGACCCGCGACACCTTAACCGGACTGCCAAACCGAGCCTGGATCAACGACAAAGTACAATCCATGCTTACGCACGTAGAAGATCCTGCGTATACGACTGTCCTGTTTATCGATCTGAATGGATTCAAAGCAGTTAACGATTCGATGGGGCACGCAATAGGGGATATGTTGCTGCAGCAGGTAAGCGAACGGCTACAAAGTTGCATGCGCCAGGGCGACTCGTTAGCACGCCAGGGAGGAGACGAGTTTGTCGTGGCAGCAACGTGCAGTAGTCATGATGCTGCAGCCGCTATTGCACTGCGCCTCATAGACGGCCTGAAAGATCCTTTTGCTATCAATGGCGTAGAAGTAAAGATCGGCGCATCGATTGGCATCAGCCTGGCACGATTTGGGACAAAAACGGTAAAAACCTTATTTGAAAATGCCGATACAGCGATGTATCAGGCTAAAGCACGACGTGATGGGTCATATCAATTTTTCCAACCTGATACGCTGCCAATGTGAGATTAAGCCAGCCCGTTTCACATGCTCTCTTCGGCGCTCAACTTCTTTTCCATTTAGCATGATCTTCAAGTATGTGATGAAGTTGGCCAGAGGAGGGCATGCCGGTCGCCGTTACCACGGTTAGGGCAAAATAGACCAGACTTTCAGTATGATTATGGCGTTTGCTGGTATTACAGGAAGCTGTCGTTTCCTTTTCAATCCAATCTGAGTAATGGTAAGAGCGTAACATAAGTTAAATTTTCTCGAAGTAAGCGTGTTTTTAAAACACGCTTCGTTTTTAAAATAATGTAACTAAAAAAATATAAAATATTTTCCCTAAAATAAAGGTTAATTTAAATTGAGTTATTTACGGAGTTAAATTAATCCAAAGCATTTAAAAATGCCAAATTTAACTTAAGTAATCCGTGATAACTCAAGCAGTTCTTATATTTTCCGTGCGTGATGAATTTGAGTGAAGCCCTTATTAATTTGTCGCGCAGGCAGGGTTAATTTCACTGTCTATAATTCCTTTTCTTCGGCAAAGCATCTTGAACTTTAAGAGAATTATAAATGAAAATATCTACACGTCTGGCTGCGGGTTTCAGTCTGCTCATTATTCTTTTCGTATTGTGCACGGGGATTGCTCTGAACGCATTATGGCAGGCGCGGGATGGGATGGAAGATACGGTCAATAACAAGATGAAGCGCTTTACGCTGGTTCAGGATATGCGGGGAATTGCTCGAGATATGGCCATTGCCGTTCGCAACCTGGCTTTACTGAGCGATCCCGTAGAAATGCAGCCTGAATGGCAAAGATTAATCTCGCAGCAGAAAAATTATATTGAGAAGCGCCGTGAGCTGGTGGATAGCATGAGGATCAATGTTTCCTCTCACGGGAAGGAGGCTCTTGAAAAAGTCGTTGCCTCTGAGAGCGCCGCGATGGAGACGTTAATGATCGCAGGTCAAATGGGACTCGATAACCGTCAGCAAGAAGCAACGGTTTACCTCATGAAAACTGCGCGACCGGCGCAACAGGCATTAATGGGATCGCTGGATGCGCTAACAAACATCGAAATGACACTCAGCAAGGATACGATGGCTGAGAACAGTGCATCCACGACACGTACAGCGTTTATTTTATTAATAATGGCGGCGCTCTCGGTGATTATTTCTGTGGTGACCGGTTATTTAATCGTACGTGTACTGATGCGTCAGCTAGGCGGCGAGCCCGCCCAGGCACAGGCACTGGCGGCAGCCATCGCCGCGGGGAATCTGACAACCTCAATAACCTTGCGCCGTAACGATAAACACAGCCTACTGGCATCGTTAGATCGTATGCAGGAGAGTTTACGTGGACTGGTATCACAAATTAAAGACTCGGCTGGATCCGTTGCTTTAGCCGCTGATGAGATATCAAAAGGCAACACTGAACTTTCATCGCGTACTGAACAGCAGGCCGCTGCGCTTCAGGAAACGGCCGCGAGTATGGAGCAACTCACGGCAACGGTGAAAAGTAATACTGCAGGTGCACAGCAGACGGCACAAGTTGCACGTGGGACAGCAGAGCTGGCGCGAGCTGGTGAGGCGGATGTGCAGAAAATGTCGGATACGATGAACGAGATTTCTCTCAGCGCGACAAAAGTGAGGGATATTACTTCCGTCATTGAAAGCATTGCCTTCCAGACCAATATTCTTGCACTCAATGCCGCCGTTGAAGCTGCTCGCGCCGGTGAAGAAGGAAGGGGATTTGCCGTGGTTGCCGGTGAAGTCAGAACGTTAGCACAACGAAGTGCGACTGCTGCACGGGATATCAAACAACTCATTGAGCAGGCCGTAGGGCAGGTGGAAAGTGGTGTGAACGTGGCGACAGGAACCGGGCAGAGCATCATGAAAATCGTCAGCATGGTAGGTGAGCTTGCGGATGCGATGGACGAGATATCTCTGGCTTCTTCTGAACAAATGCAGGGAATTTCACAGGTCAGCATTGCCGTCAGCCAAATGGATGGCGTAACACAGAACAATGCTGCATTGGTTGAAGAGTCCTCCTCTGCGTCGCAAGAGCTTTCTGCTCAGGCACATGCGTTACGAGGCATGGTTGAAGCGTTCCAGGTTTAATATTTTCATTTACATTGGGGCTCTTATTTAATCTGGGCCCCGCATTGTTTGAATTCTTTTCGTTCGACTCCGTGTGAAAACAGCCTTAGGCAAGCTTACTCTGTGGCTCTTCCTGTTAAGGATGGGTCGCTGAGATGGCGCTAAATACCTTGTCAGTGACGATGGCCGGGTATTACCGCAATATGAACTGCTCAGTGAACAATAATCACGATGCCAACAATGTCCGCTCCTGCCAAAGTGGACGCTGTGCATGACAGCGTCCACTATGAGCGAAAAGTGGGTCGTCGCGTTTAAAGCAGGGTTTATTAACATTGTCGATGAATGGCAATGCAATCAACTCAGGATTGCCTGGGCTTAGCATTCAACCTTTATTTACCCTTTTCAGCAAGCCGCTAAGCTTTTGCACAGCCGATGTGATAATCACAAAAAATACGGGCACAAAGAAGATGGCCAGCAGCGTACCGCTAAGCATCCCGCCGAACACGCCTGTGCCAATCGCATTCTGGGTGCTCTTACTGGCACCGTTTGCCATCATCAGGGGAACCACACCAAGAGTAAAAGCCAGTGACGTCATGATAATTGGCCGCAGGCGTAGTCGGGCTGCTTGCTTCGTTGCCTCAAGCAGCGGTTCACCCTGCGCATAAAGTTGTCGCGCAAACTCTACAATGAGGATGGCGTTTTTGGTTGAAAGCCCGATTAGTGTGATCATACCGACCTTGAAAAAAACATCGTTGGACATACCTGCGAGAAATACCGCCAGTAGAGCGCCAGCCATACCCAGCGGAACGACAAGTATTACTGAAAGCGGTACTGACCAGCTCTCATACAGCGCGGCAAGCACCAGGAAAACAATAAGAACGGATAAGGCGATCAACAGCGGCATTTGAGCCGCTGAGCTACGTTCCTGCAGCGAGGTGCCAGTCCACTCGGCGTAATAGCCTGCTGGAAGAGAAGCGGCAAGTCGGTCCATTTCAGCCATCGCTGCCCCGCTGGAGTAACCAGCAGCGGCGCTGCCAGTGATTTTAATCGCCGGATAGCCCTGATAACGACTGAGCTGCTGCGGCGACTGGGTCCAGTCCGTCGAGATAAAGGCCGACAGCGGCACCATCTCACCCGAGGCATTCCTGACGTAAAGCTTAAGTAAATCTGCCAGTTGCATACGGTAACGGGAGTCCGCCTGCACAATAACCTGTTGTACTCGCCCGTTATCTACGTAGTCATTGACGTAGTTTGAGCCAATCGCGACTGACAGCATCTGATTAATGTCGTCAAAGCTGACGCCCATTGCCTGCGCTTTTTCTCTGTCTACCTCAAGAGTGGCACTTACACCCGCAGGTAAACCCTCAATGTAGACATCACTGACCACGCCACTGTTATTGGCTTTCTCCATTAGCTCTGAGGCTGTCTGCAACAATGCTGCAAAACCACGGCCGGCACGATCTTCGAGGTAGAGGTCAAAACCCGATGAAGTCCCCATATCAGAAATCGCGGGCGGCATCAGGCTCATTACCGTGGCGGCGGGATCGTCATTCATCTTCGTCTGGACAAATTTTGCTTCACCATCAGCGGTTGCGCCTTGCCGTTCGCCCCATTCTTTCAGGGTGGTAAAGGCCATCGCGGTGTTCGGACCGGATCCGGAAAAACCAAAGCCAAAGATGGAGATATTACTGGCAATGCCGGGCCTTTCCATGATCGTTTTTTCAAGCCGATCAACCACATGACGGGTTCTTTCTTGTGTGGCATCTGACGGCAACTGGATCGATGTCATAAAGTAGCCCTGATCGTCTTCAGGGATAAAAGATGAAGGCAGCGCCAGATAGGCAGCAAAAATCACCGCACTCAGCATGGCATAAATCAGCATGACGCGGCCGCCACGGCGCAGCGTGGCGTGCAATGCCCGCTCATAGCTTGTTGTTAGGGTACTGAAGCGGCGGTTAAACACGCCTGCAAAGCCTTTCTTTTCTACGCCGTGCTGCGCAATCGGCTTCAGCAGGGAAGCACACAGTGCAGGGGTCATCGTCAGCGCAAGAAAAGCCGAGACCAAAATGGAAACAGCCATCGAAAGTGTGAACTGCCGATAGATGACGCCAACCGAGCCGGTGGCGAATCCCATGGGAATAAATACGGCGGTAAGCACCAGCGTAATACCGATAATCGCTGGTGTAATCTCGCGCATCGACTCACGTGTTGCTTCTTTTGGCGACAGGCCTTTTTCAGCCATCAGGCGCTCAACGCTCTCCACTACCACAATCGCATCGTCAACAATGATGCCGATAGCCAGCACCATGCCAAACATGGTCAGCACATTAATGGAAAATCCGCTCATCAGCATTACGGTAAAAGTGCCGAGCAGCGCCACCGGCGCGACAATTGCCGGAATAAAGGTGTAGCGCAGATTCTGCAGAAATAGCAGCATCACCAGGAATACCAGCACCATGGCTTCAATAAAAGTGTGGATGACTTTCTCAATCGACAGCTTCACAAACGGCGCGGTATCAAACGGCACCGAGAACGCCATGCCCTGCGGCAGCACCGTTGAGAGTTCATTTAGCCGAGAACGCACGCCCTCTGCCGTGCTGACGGCATTGGCACCCGGCATCAGCTGGATCGCTGCGGCAGTAGCCGGATGGCCGTTTTCACGAATCGCGTACGCGTAGCTCTGCAGACCCTGTTCCACGCGCGCCACGTCAGCCAGCCGGACGCGCGAACCGTTACTTAGCGCCTTAAGCGTAATGTTGCGGAACTCTTCCTCAGAACTGAGCTGCCCGCGTACGTTAAGCGGGTAGGTCACAGCTTGTCCGGGCTGCGCCGGTTCATCGCCGATTCTGCCCGGCGAGACCTGGGCGTTCTGCTGGCTTAGCGCGGTGGTAACGTCGCTGACCGAGAGCTTATAGTTAAATAGTTTGACCGGGTCCAGCCATACGCGCATTGCTTTCTCAGCGCCGAACAGCTGTACTTTGCCAACGCCTGGCACGCGGCGTAGTTCCTCAGAAACGTTACGCGCAAAATAGTCGCTCAGGTCCTGTTCGCTGAATCGACCCGAGGGCGAGCGCAACCCGACGATCATCAGAAATCCCGCGTTGGCCGCCTCCACGTTCAGACCGTTCTGACGTACGGTCAGCGGCAGCCGGGATTCAACCACCTTGATTTTGTTCTGCACATCAACCTGAGCGAGCTTGATGTCCGTTCCGGGGTTAAAGGTCACTGTAATGCTGGCAGTGCCTGACGTATCACTTGAAGACTCGAAGTAGAGGATGTCGTCAACGCTGGAGATTTCTCTCTCGATCAACGAGATGACCGACTCATTCATCGTTTCTGGCGTGGCGCCGGGATAGGCCACCGTAATGCTGACGCTCGGAGGAGCCACAGCGGGATACTGCGCCACGGGCAACTGCGGAATGGCAATTATGCCTGCCAGTACAATAAACAGGGCGATAACCCATGCAAAAACAGGCCTTTCAATAAAAAATTGCGGCATCGGAATATCCGGGAATAAGCAGTAAAATTTGCCGTGTGCGTTAGGATCAGATTTGTTCCGTATGGACGCGGCGGCCGATATCACTCAGCTGGGAGTATTTCTCCAGCAGTTGAGGGCCATTATCCAGGCTGGTAGCGAACATCCACATATAGGTCATGACCGAATAAATGTGCCCGGCACTGATCCCCGTTGTCTGCGTCATCCAGATAATGGTCAGACTAAATAGCATGGCGACAAGCACGCCTATTGACAGATATCCCATTGCTTCGCGATCGGAGAGGCGTATGCGTAATCTGGCTAGCGTGGAGTAATGTCGCTGTAAAGATAACGATGTCGCCCTGCTAACAAAATCAACCTCTTTTTCCAGCCGATTATTGAGTTTGTTATAGAGCACTTCATTTTTACGGGCAAAACCAGGCAGGAAACAGGCCAGTAAAGCCAGGATGACCAAACAGGCAATACCCGCCCAGAATTCGATAATCAGCAACATTACTGCGGCACCCATCATCGAAAACAGCGAAGTGATGAGCATAGGAAAGTGCAGTTCAAAAAAATCAACAAACTCTCTCGACAACACAACCCGTGCTGCAACGGTTGAATGATTTAAGTTATTTTTACGTTGAGTCTTAATCACGGATACGGCCAGGGCCGCATAAATCCTGGCAAAAGTGCGGGTATCAACGCTTCTGCGCGCTGCACCCAAGCACCAGATAAATAAGATCAATACGCCATAGAGCATCGCATTTATCGTCTGCCCGGACATGATGGCGTTTATGGAGACGCCAGCCAGGATCGGATACAACAGATAAGTGACGTTTTCGGCAACGACCAATAAAAAAGTAAAGAACAGCTTTTTGCGGTAGCGGTTAGCCAGTGATTTCAGCGTGCCGGAGGCGCTTGTGGTCGGGGAGATAGCCTTTATATTTTCAGTGTTCATGAGTGGTACTTCTGTTAAAATAGAGCAAGTGCTCAATAATGTTATATGTTATTTGAGCAATTGCTCAAAGTCAACTGAGGTAAGAGATGAACGCTAAATCTGAGCTAATGAAAGAGAAAATTCTTAATGCGGTTATTGAGTTATTTACAGAGAAGGGTATTGATAAGGTTAAAACGCGAGATGTTACAGAGTATCTGGGCCTATCACGAAGCCATATTTACCATTATTTTAAAGACTGGCAGTCGCTGAGTCTCGCGGCAGTAACAAGTTTTATCAATGCAGAAATTAAGGAATTTCGTCTCATCATTCAGCCTTTATCCGCCAGGCAAAAATTGCAGGAATTTATTAACGGGATGATTACCGATGCCCCCGACCCGACCCGTAAATTATATGGTTCCTTATGGTTACTCTCTACCCATGACGAAGCTTACGCGAGTCTGATGCAAACCTTTCTGGATGAGTGGCATGAGGTGCTGGCAAACATTATTCAGACAGGCATGGACGAGCAGTCGTTCCGAAGTGTTGATGTGCACCGCGTAGCGCGCCAGTTGGATGCAATGCTGTTTGGTTATAGTGAGCAGATCTTAACCCTGCCATCTAAAGGCTTAGTAGAGCAGGCGAAGGAAGATATCGACGATTTTATCCATAGAAACATACTGACATGCTGATAAAACATTAATTTAGCGTGACGGTCCTGAACTGCAAGGGTGGAGCGGCCAAGACTTAGGGGCGGCAGAAGCGTTTTGCTTCAACTCTGTCTCCTGCAAGCCCCCCGGATGAATATGTTTAAATTATGAAGTGGGCTATAAAACGGGAAAAAGCTCTACTAGCAACATCCACTGCTGGGGCTAACCAAATACAAATGCAGAGCCATGCCCGTTCATCATTTATTTCAGACGACAACTCATTCATTCGTAACAGGCGCGGTTTTCGCATCGTTGTTAACCGGCCTGGTAGCCGTGGCAGGTTGGCTTTTCATCAAATAACCGTTGGGATGGTCACCAAGAGTTAGAATTATCGACATCCCCGCCTCAACCATTCACCTGCCCGAAAGGGTTGTAAAATGTGTGTGCGATCAGAGATATTGATGCGGCTATTCGCAGCGCAGGTGACGAAAGGGAAGGGAGCAAGGTGAAAACGTCGGGAACCAATCTGGAACACGCACGGGCGCACAATCGCCGCGTGATCATTGAAGCTATTCGCCTGCACGGCGAATTGACCCGCGCCGAGCTGGCTCGTCTCACCGCGCTGACGCCGCAAACCGTGTCAAATATTGTGGCAGAGCTGGAGCAGGCCGAACTGCTCACCAGTCGCGCGCCGCGCAAACAAGGACGCGGGCAACCGGCAATTCCGGTGACGCTTAATCCCGCCAGCGCCTTTTCGATCGGCATCCATCTTGATCATCAAACGTTGCTGATTGTGCTGGTGGATCTCACCGGCGAAATTCATTTCCGCCGCCTGATTCTGGTACAAAAACCCCAGCCGGATGCCACATTAGCGCGCATCGCCGATGTGCTCAGCGAAATTCAAACGCAGCTGGGCGATCGCTGGCAGAAAGTGCTGGGCATTGGCGTGGTGATGCCCGGTCCGTTTGGTGTTGAGGGCATCTCTTCAATGGGGCCGACCACGCTGCACGGCTGGGAACAGGTGGACATCGAAGCCAAACTCGCCGCGATGAGCGGCGTGCCGGTGACGTTGGAAAACGATGCCACGGTGGCAGCAATTGGTGAGCGCTTTCATGGCGTCGCGCGTCAGCTCAATTCGTTTGTCTATCTCTACATCGGCACCGGTTTGGGCGCTGGCATCATCATGGATGGCCACGTCTATAGCGGCCATGCGCATAACGCCGGCGAAGTCGGGCATGTGGTGGTGGAGCCGGGCGGACGCGAATGTTACTGCGGCAACCACGGCTGTTTAGAACGCTATGTTTCACTGCAGGCGGCGTACGAGTTTTGCGGGCTCGATCCGATGACCGCTTTGCCGGAAGATTTGCTGGACGTCGATCCGGCGCTGTTCGATAAATGGATCGATACCGTGTTAACGCCGCTGCGTCAGGCGATTAACCTGCTGGAATGCATCTTCGATGCCGAAAGCGTGATAATCGGCGGCATGATGCCTGCGGTGCTGCTGGATAAAATCATGCGTCGACTGCCGCCGCTCTATCAGTCAGTGCGCGGTCGCTACCTCACCGGAACACGCGTAAAGATCGGTATGACCGGCAGCGATACCGCCGCGCTGGGTGCCGCCGCGCTGCCGATTTTCGACGAGTTCAATCCACAGTTTAACGTGTTGATGAAGTAGCGGCCTGATCATGCCGCTACCTTCACTGTCGTTTTCCGCTTCTCCTTCATCTTCCAGCACAGCCACAGCGCAATGAACCACACCGGCGAAGCGGCTAGCGCGGCGAGCGTGTCGGGATCAAATATCATGATCACCACTGAAAACAGGAAGAACATCAGCGTTGCCCACGCCATCATCCTGCCGCCGGGCATCTTAAATTTGGATTTTTGATGCAGATCCGGGCGCTGCCGGCGGTACACCAGATAAGAGACCAGAATCATACCCCAGCAATAGATCACCAGAATGGCGGCCAGCGTCGAAACGATGGTGAACAGTGTTGTCACATTCGGCACCAGGAACAGCAGCAAGGTGCCGCTCAGCATGCAGAAGCAGGAGAACAGCAGGCTGCACAGCGGGATACGCGTGGTACGTGAAAGAATACGAAACTGCCAGTGGGCATGCTTCTCGACGGACAAGCCGTATAGCATGCGGGTGCTGGAGTAGACGCCGCTATTGGCGGAAGACATCGCCGAGGTGAGTGCGACGAAATTAATGATCGCTGCCGCCGCAGGCAAGCCGGCTTTGGCAAACAGCGTCACGAACGGGCTGGTATCCGGCGATACCCCTTGCCAGGACGTCACCGCGATGATCACCATCATCGAGAGCAAGTAGAAAATCACAATCCGCAGCGGCAGAGAGTTGATCGCGCGCGGCAAAATTTTCTCGGGATCGCGCGTTTCTGCCGTCATGGTGCCGAGCAGCTCAATGCCGGTGTAAGAGAAAATCGCGATCTGAAAACCAGCCAGAAAACCGGTGATGCCATGCGGCATGAACACCGCAGGATCGGTGAGGTTGTGCACCGAGGCTTTAACGCCATCCGGCGAGGTCCAGCCGGTAAATACCATCCATCCGCCGGTGATGATCAGCGCGATGATGGTGATCACTTTGATCAGCGCAAACCAGAATTCAGCTTCACCAAAAGCCTTCACCGACAACATGTTAAACAGACACAAAATACCGAGGGTAAATAACGCGGGTATCCACGCCGACATTTCCGGGAACCAATACTGCATATACGCGCCGCATACCACCACATCGGCGATGCAGGTCACCACCCAACTTAGCCAGTACGACCAACCGAGAAAGAAGCTGGCTTTGGGGCCGAGATAATCACTGACAAAATCGGCAAACGAGCGATAGTCGAGCCGACTAAGCAGCACTTCCCCCATTGCCCGCATCACCATATAGCTAAAAAAACCCACCAATAGGTAGATGATTAATATCGAGGTTCCGGCTACCGCAATATTGCGTCCCGCGCCCATAAACAGCCCGGTACCGATCGATCCGCCCAGCGCGATCATCTGAATATGGCGTTCGCTCAGCCCTCGCTGCAGTTTTTGCGGGGCGTCGTGAGCCCGAGCAGGCTGAATCTGCCCTTGTGTAGGTTTGTTAGACACAATGATTCCTTCAGTCTGGCGAAAAGACGCATGACGATGCCTGCCCGCAAGCATCAATGGCAAATATGGGTTAAACCTTAAAGAGGCACGTTTAAATAGATGAAAGAAAAACGAAATTAATAAAACGCTAATTCATGATGGAGGTTTCCAGCTGGGTTTTACTCATCGTGGTGGCGTGTGTTAACAAAGTCAATGCGGAAAAATAACAGTTTATTCACTTTTTGATGGCCATCAAAGAACTGAAAAATAGGGATAAAATCAAAATTTATGCAATTAAGTGCATAATTAATGCATGGATATGCGCCATATGTGGCTCTTTTTTAATGCTTAGTTATTCATTTATTCAGGCATTTTTGTGTCGAAAAAGTTAAACCCCTCTTATTTGGCCTGACCCGCTTGTCTGAAAAGGTGTTAAATTACTTTCCGTCTAGTGCAATGCATTACCTTTCCACGTCTTTTCAATATAAATAACTCTGAACCTACAGGTTTCTCATGGAAAAGTTATCTTACGCTTCTGAAAGCAGTACATCTCCCTGGACTACCTACCTGAGCCAAATTGACCGTGTTGCGCCTCATCTTGGTGAATTGTCTCGCTGGATAGAAACCCTGCGTCACCCCAAAAGAGCACTGATTGTCGACATCCCGGTGCAGATGGATGACGGCTCGATTCGCCACTTCGAAGGCTATCGCGTACAGCACAATCTCTCACGCGGGCCGGGCAAAGGGGGCGTGCGTTACCATCCTGCTGTCGATTTGAATGAAGTGATGGCGCTATCCGCCTGGATGACCATCAAGTGTGCGGCGGTTAACCTGCCTTATGGCGGCGCCAAAGGCGGCATCCGTGTCGATCCGCACTCGCTGTCTGAAGGTGAACTGGAGCGATTAACCCGCCGCTACACCAGTGAAATCGGCTTGATTATTGGCCCGCAGAAAGATATTCCCGCACCCGATGTCGGCACCAATGGCAAAGTGATGGCGTGGATGATGGATACCTACTCCATGAATCACGGCACCACTATTACCGGGGTGGTCACTGGTAAACCGATCCATCTGGGCGGCTCGTTAGGGCGTGAGAAAGCGACGGGGCGTGGCGTATTTATTACCGGTCGGGAAGTGGCACAACGTTCTAACATCACCATTGAAGGCGCACGCGTGGCGCTGCAGGGCTTTGGTAATGTCGGTAGCGAAGCCGCGCGTCTGTTCGCCGAAGCCGGTGCGCGTGTGGTGGTGATTCAGGATCACACCGCAACCTTACTCAACGAAGGCGGTATTGATTTAGCCGCGTTGACTGCATGGCAGATCGAACATAAACAGATTGCTGGCTTCCCTGGCGCGCGTGAGATCGACAGAGAGCAGTTCTGGACCACCGCCATGGATATTCTGATCCCGGCGGCGCTGGAAGGACAAATTACCCGCGAGCGCGCAGAAGTTATTAGTGCCAAACTGGTACTGGAAGGGGCAAACGGCCCAACTTATCCGGATGCAGATGATATGCTCGCGAGTCGCGGCGTGCAGGTGGTGCCAGACGTAATCTGTAACGCTGGCGGGGTAACGGTGAGTTACTTCGAATGGGTGCAGGATATGGCGAGTTTCTTCTGGAGCGAAGATGAGATTAACCAGCGTATGGACCGCATCATGACCGAAGCCATGGTTCACGTTTGGGACAAGGCCGCCGAAAAGCGCTGCTCGCTGCGCACTGCCGCTTATATCGTTGCCTGCGAACGTATTTTACTGGCACGTAAAGATCGCGGTATTTATCCGGGCTAATTAATTATATTTTAAGTTTATTTAAATCAAAAGGATAAACGCCTTCGTAGTGGGCAGAGGGCGTTTATCTTCGCTATTAAGCGAGGTTTACGCCGCGTAAACCTGACCAGCACCTTGCGGCGGATTGAGTAATCATCACCGAAGGATCCTCACTGAACTCGCTCACCAAAGTCACCACTCTGTCGGTTAAACTTCTTATATTCTCGCTGCCTACATAAACGTATTCATTGGTGGGTAACACATAAGTGTAGCCTTTCTCGCACACTAAGCTACGCGCGAAACCATTCTCAAGCATCGCATAGAGCAATTCTATTTGCGCGCCAGCGGTGGGTTCTTTCAATTCGATACGGATAGTATAACTGAGCATGATATTATCTCCGGCGGCTTAATTTAAGTTTACTTAAGTTTAATTGACCAGAAATGAATTTCATTTTTTTAAGATAAATCTTAGCGCGAATTTATAAGTGATGACCGCCGTTAACAGTAAATACTGGCCCTATTAAGCGCAGCGACAAAAAGGGTTATATAATAGTTATTAAATTACTCTTTTATTACGTTCGGCTTAAATAAGTTTATTTTTAATTAAAGACAGCCGACTCCACGCAGACTATAATTATTTTATGGCTCATTTTGGGCTGATTACTAAAAAGTGTACAAATAGTATCCGCAACGGGCGATTTTAAAGATTTTTATTAATTAGTAGTTTTCTCTGCCCATGAGGAGTAGCGGATGAACTTAAGCATCACGGATTTTTATGTCTTTAGTCAGGCAGATACAGAAGGGTGCTGCAATCTACACCGCGATAGTTGCCGCCTGGCTCCTGCCTATGATAATCGTGTGTTCATGGGATCATTTTATTCTCCTGACCATGCCTGGCAATATTTCCACACGCATTATCCCAACAGCCGAGCGGTATTTTGCTTGTTATGCATGAAAGAATAATGTGTGAAAAACCTTCTGCCTGAAAAATAGCGGCAGAAGGTTGTATTTAACTTTAACGTGCAGGACAGAAACTGGCCAGCATGGATGTTTTACCCGCTAGCACAACGCATCTAAGCCGTTCCAACCTCACTGTGATGAATATAGCCTGCCACCGCACGCCGCGTAAGCTGCGCCAGCATCTGCTGCGCGCCAGCGGCTGCATTGTGCTGCCACAGTGCGATGCCCATATTTCCCGCCGCGGGCCGCAACGCATTCAGGTGATTGAATCGCTGGCGGCGCCGCGCTTTATCTACGATCGCCATTATCTCAGCGGTGGTCGTAGCGATCGCTATGTTTTGCTGAACATCGTGGCAGGCAAACCGCGCAGCGCGGAACAGAAGCGGGCAACCTATCGGGTGTTGAGTGAACGGCTGCAACAGCGGCTCAATCTCGATCCCAATGATTTAATGATCATCATCCAGCAAACCCAGCCCGAAGACTGGAGTTTTAGCGACGGGAAGATGTTGGATTTGGGGATGATAGTTTAGAGCCGCACAAATCGTAGCGGCGCGATGTATCGCGCATTGGTGCATAAGCTTCATGCGCAATAAATCGCGCCGCTACAGCGTGTACGCTTTGTAAAAAGCGCTTATTCCATTACCCAATGCCCCTCACTCACCTCACGATAACGTCGCGCTTCGGGCACAAATCCCAATGCACGCACCGGGCTTTTCAGCTCGCTGATGTCAATCTGGCGCTTTACATGACGTCGCGCCGGATCGGGCACCGGCACCGACGACAGTAATTTGCGCGTGTAATCATGCTGCGGATTTTCAAATATTGCCGCGCGCGGGCCGATCTCGACGATTTCACCCAGCAGCATCACCGCCACGCGATGACTGATGCGCTCAACCACCGCCATATCGTGGGAAATAAACAGATACGACAAGCCGAGGCTCTGTTGCAGGTCGAGCAGCAAATTGATGATTTGCGCTTTCACCGTGACATCCAGCGCCGACACCGATTCATCGGCGATGATCATTTTCGGATCGAGCATCAGCGCGCGAGCGATGCAGATACGCTGGCGCTGGCCGCCGGAAAATTCGTGCGGATAGCGTTTCATCATGTCAGCGGATAACCCGACGCGCTCCATCAGCGAGGCGGCTTTCGTGCGCGCCTCGGTTTTGCTGCCTAAACGATGTTGCAGAAAAGGCTCGGTCAGCGCTTCCAGCACCGACATGCGCGGATTGAGGCTGGCAAACGGATCCTGAAAAATCATCTGCATGGCGCGGCGCAAAGTGCGCAGCTCATGAACAGAAAGATTCAGTACGTCGTAACCATCAAAGGCCACTTCACCCGCGTCGGGTGTGACGAGGCGCGTCAGTGAACGTCCGGTGGTGGATTTTCCACAGCCCGATTCACCAACCAGCGACAAGGTTTCGCCCGGCATTAGATCAAACGAGATGTTCTCCACCGCATGTACCGCGCCGGTTTTGCGGCTGAATACGCCTTCGTGGATGCTGAAGCGGGTGCTGAGATTTTTCACTGACAGTAGCGGCTGCTGCGATGTCGATACAGCGTTGGTCTCAGATGCGTCGCGCTGGTCAAAGGAAAACTTACGCGGTCCAGTAATGCCGCGCATCGCACCAAGCTGCGGCACGGTCGCAATCAGCGTGCGGGTGTAATCCGCAGCGGGCGCGGAAAAAATCGCGGCGGTGGTGCCGGTTTCCATCACATCGCCTTGATACATCACCAGCGTGCGATCCGACACCTCTGCCACCACGCCCATATCGTGGGTGATAAACAGCACCGCCGTGCCTTCCTCTTCCTGCAACGTCTTAATCAGGTCAAGAATCTGCCCCTGAATGGTGACGTCCAGCGCGGTGGTCGGTTCATCGGCAATCAGCAGTTTTGGCCGCAGCGCCAGCGCCATCGCAATCATCACGCGCTGGCGCATGCCACCGGAAAAGTGGTGCGGATAATCATTAAAGCGTTTCGCCGCGTTGGGAATACGCACTTTCTCCAGCAGCCGAATGGTCTCTTCACGCGCGACGCGTTTACTGATTTTACGGTGATTGATCAGCGCCTCAGCAATTTGATTGCCGATGGTGAACGACGGATTCAGGCTGGTCATCGGCTCCTGAAAAATCATCGCCACCGCATTGCCGCGAATGTCACGCATGGCGGATTCGCTCAGCGTCAGCAGATCGACGCCGTTCAGCAGCACTTTGCCGCTGACGCGCGCGTGGCGCATGTTGAGTAAGCGCATGATCGCCATCGAGGTGACGCTTTTCCCCGAACCGGATTCACCGACAATCGCCAGCGTTTCACCGGCATTAACGGTGAGCGACAGGTTCTTGACCACCTCGCGCCAGTGATCCTCAACGCGAAAGGCGACGGTCAGATTTTCGATGCGCAGCACCGGTTCGACTGCTGAAGCGGGCGCGTTCATTTCGCTGCCATAAAGCGTGCCGATAAGTGGCTAACCGGCAGATAAGTGAAATCGGTATCGAACGGATAGGCGGGCTGCAATTTGCGCTTGCGAGTTAAGCGTTCCACATATTGATCAACCACGCCTTCCGACAGCGCCATAAGGTTGGGATTGGCCAGGGGTGCCAGCTCCGGCGACAGATAACCGGACTTCACTACCACGATTTTGGCCGCTGCGGGATCGAGGCCGAGCAGGGCGAAATCCGCCAGGTTGTGATAAGGACGGCGACGGTCGGCGACCACCAGCGTAATGCCGCCGGTTTGCAGCAGCGCCTGTTTCGCCAGCGAACGCGCATCATCGCTGAGATGTTTCACCACAAATTCGGCCTGCACTTTGCCGCCGGCCGGATCGAGTGAAGCGCCAACATTCAGCGTTAAGCTTGCGCCAACGCCAGCAGCAAAGGCCGCGTCAGTGGCCGGTTTATCGGTGATACCAGCCACGATCACCTGCTGCGCACCCTGGCGAATCAGTTCCGCCAACACATCCGCGCGATCGCCGACGCCGCCGCCGGTGGGATTATCCCCAGAATCAGCCAGAATCACCGGCGCGGTTTCGCTGGCGATGGCCATGCTGACGCACTCTTCAATGCTGCCGGTGACGCAGCCAAAACTAAATTCATCGCGCGCCTGCCAGTAAGCCAGCGCCAGTTTAGCCGCCTGTTCCGCCAGCACATCGGCATCGGTGCCGGTCATGATCGCGGCGGCGGTAGCGCGCGGTTCATCGGCCCAGACGTAACCGACCATCAGCGACGCATCCCAGATGTGCTCCAGCTGGTTTATCGCGGGCAAACGCGCATACAAACTTTTCGCCGGTTCATCTTCGGTGCTGGTGCGTTCACCGGGTAACACCACCGGAATCGGCGCCCACACCACGCCGGGTTTGACGCCGGTTTGCAGGCTTTTCACCAGCATCGATACCGAGCGGCGCATAGTCTCTTCCACATCAATGTGTGGCGCAGTGCGATAGGTCGAGAACATATCAATGGCATCGATGATGCGTTGCGTAACGTTGCCGTGCAGGTCGTAGCTAACAGTGATCGGGCACTCCGCGCCGACCAGTTCGCGCGTGGCGCTGATCCAGTCGCCTTCGGCATCTTCCATACCTTCAACATAAACCGCACCGTGCATCGCGAGATAAACGCCATCTACCGGCAAATGTGCCGCGAGGCGCGTCAGGAAATCCTGCTTAAAATCGTCGTAGGTGACGCGCGCCACCGGACCACCGGCGATGGCGCGCGCGTGAAAGGTCGGCAGAAACTCGGCATCATAATCCTGCAAAAAGGCGAAATAAGGATTGGTGGTCAGTTCATCCCCGCGCACGATGCGGAAGTCGTCGGCATAATTCAGCACCGGATTATAAGTACTGCACTCAGTATGAATGCCACCAAAAGCAATGCGCATAGCAGCCTCCGTTAGTCGGGTAAGTGAATGATAAAACGATACGCCGCCACACTGGCTGCGGCTCTGGCCCAGCTCTCTTCGTTGATCACCATGCTGGCGATCGGTGTTTTGCCGATAATCGACGGCAGCACATGGCTGTCGATGGCCTGCATCACCACGGTTTTCAGTAAGCCATCAAACGCATTGGGCTGATGCGCAATCACAATCAACTCGGGATCGTTCATCTGGATAATATTGGCGATGGATAAGCCCAGCGCATGACCGGCCTGATGCAAAATGGCAATCGCCGCGCTGTTACCTTTCACCGCCAGCGCTTCCAGTTCGGTAATCGATTCACTCTCCAGCGCTTTATCACGCACGCTTTCGCGGATGGCGGTTAACGAGGCCAGTGTATCGAGGCAGCCGCGTTTGCCGCAGCGGCAGGGACGTCCGCCGGGCTCGATGGTGCAGTGGGCGATTTCACCGGCAGCGCCGTGTGCGCCCCGATGTAGTTGGCCCTGAAAGAAATGCGCCGAACCAATGCCGTCACCGTGCGAGATCAGGGTGAAGTTGCGCGCCTTTTTTGCCACGCCGAAAATCTTCTCGCTTACCGCCAGCGCTTTGGCATCGTTTTCTAACGACACTTCCAGCCCGGTTTGCTGTTTTAGCAGTTCCGCCAGCGGCACGTTCTTCCAGCCCAGCAGCGCCGACTGCACGCAAATCGCCTGATGTTCATCGACAAAGCCGGACAGCGTCACGCCCAGGCCAATCAGCTGATCCTGCGTAATTGATTTCTGCGCAATCAGGTCCGGGATCGCCGCCGCAATGGTTTTGGCCAGCTGCGGCGGATCGAGATTCAACGGCATCTGGGTGGCGGCCAGCGTGCGGCCGTGCATATCAATCAGCACCAATACCACGCGTTCGTCCAGCAGCGAGGCACCGAGAAAATAGGCGCTGTCGGCACGCATTTTTAATAACACCGATGGGCGACCCTGGCCGCTGGATTCCGGAATACTCTCTTCCAGCAATCCGGCCTGCAGCATCTCTTTCACCAGCGTGCTAATTGCGGCTTTGCTTAATTTCATTTTTTCCGCAAGCACGGTGCGGCTCATGCCATGCGACGCAATAAGTAAGCGCAGAATTTGTTGCTGGTGGGCATTGAGCATTAAGGTTCTCACAGCGTTAGCACTATGCGCTGACAATAATAAGGACAGAAAACAAATACAACGCTATTTAGTTAAATTTCTGAATGTAGATCTGATTATAAGTAAATTATATGAACCAACCTATTGGCTTTTGTTTAGTGAGTGTGGCTTATATAGCGGCAAGCTTGTCAAATACGATGGATGACATTATCGATTCGCGTACATTCGGTAGCGGCGCAATTCATTGCGCAATAAATTGCGCCGCTACCGAATGTGCGTGGTGAAAATGACGAGCGTTCATTCACCGATCATTTCAATGATTCATTGAGGGCCTTCATGGAAAGCAAAAATAAGCATTTCAAGGTACTGACGCTGGCCGGCTGTTTACTGGCGTCGATGGCGAGCGCCTCCGTTTTTGCCAGCCAGCTGGTGATCATGCAGAACGAACCACCGCGCAGCATGGATCCCGGCAACCAAACCGCGACCTTTACCGGCACGGTGCTGGACCCAATGTATGAAGGCCTGACGCGTCTCGGTGATGACGGCAAAATCATTCCGGCATTGGCATTATCCTGGACATCCGATGACAGCGGACTTAACTGGACCTTTACCCTGCGACCCAATGTGAAATTCCACGACGGCACGCCCTTTAATGCCGATGCGGTAGTGGAAAACTTCCAGCGTCATTTAAATACGCAGCGCGGTTTAGCGGGTAGTGGGAAAATTCGCACCTTTATTCAGGACGTGAAGAAAAAAGACGAACTTACCGTCACGTTTCAGCTGAAAAAAATTAATCCGGCTTTTTTAACTGTTTTAGCCTCCGGCCCAGGATTAATGGTGAGCCCAAAAGCGGACAAGGCGGGCAGTATTAACAATAAAGCCGACGGCACCGGGCCTTATAAACTGGTGCAGTACAAATCCGGTGAATATGTACTTGAACAAAAGAATCCCGACTATTGGGGAAAATCTTCCGGTCCGGATGAAATTAAATGGACGTGGAGCAGCGAGCCTTCAGTGATGAATATGGCGCTGCAATCGGGTCAGGTTGATATTATTAACCCGGTGCCGCCGCAGTTTGCCGGCATGTTAAAAAACAACGCCAACGTAAATCTTAAACAGTCGCCGGGCGCGGCGGTGTTCTGGGTCGATCTCAATACCCAAAGCAAAGCGCTGAGCGATGTGCGCGTGCGTCAGGCGCTGAATTTCGCCACCGACCAGCAGGCGCTGGTGAAAGCCATCATGTTTGGTTATGCGCAACCGGCAAACTCCGCGTTGGCACCGGTCGATCCCAACTACGACAAAAGCTTGCATGACTATCCGTACGATCTGCAAAAAGCCAAAGATTTGCTGAAAGCGGCGGGCTACGCCGACGGTTTCCCGATGTCGATTGCGGTGCAGGCGCCGGATGCGCGTACCGCACAAGTGCTGCAGGGCATGTGGGGCAAAATCGGCGTGAAACTTAACGTGCGCCAGATGGAGAGTGGCGTGTGGACCAAAGCGGCATTTGCTGATGGCAAAGAGAAAGCCGCGCAGGGCACCGATGCGGTGCTGGCGTCCTGGTCTTCCGGTTTATATGGCTCGGATCTGCAGCTCCGTCCGCTGTATCACACCAGCAGCTTTGCGCCGGGCGGGGCCAATCTGGGCTTCTTCAGCGACAAGCAAACCGATGATCTGATCGATACCGCCGCATCCACACTCGACGATGCCAAACGCAAAGATCTCTATTTCCAGGCGCAAAAACAGATCAGCGGATTAGCGCCGCAGGTGCTGCTGTTCTATCAGGACGATCTCTATGCCGCACGTAAAAATATCAGCGGCGTGGTTATGCAGCCGGGCGGACAAATCGTCGTGCGCGACGCAGTGAAGCAATAACCTCATGGCTGATGTGATATGAAAGCGTACATCGCAAAAAAGGTGCTTTCGCTGCCGTTAATTATTTTCGGCGTGTCGATTATCGTGTTTATCGCCATCCGCGCGCTGCCGGGCGATCCGGCGCGGCTGATGGCGGGACCGGAAGCGCCGCAGGAAGCGGTGGACAGTATGCGCGTGCGGCTGGGGCTCGATCAGCCGCTGCCGCTGCAATATGTCAGGTTCGCGGCGGAAGCGCTGCACGGCAACCTTGGCTTGTCGTTGCAGTCGCAGCGTCCGGTGATGACGGAGATCAGCGAGCGTTTGCCGTACACCTTATCGCTGGCGGCGCTGGCGTATCTGCTGGCGATTGCGATAGGTGTTCCGGCGGGCATGACCGGCGCCATTTATCGCCAGCGTATTCCGGATCAAATCGTGATGGTGCTGACCATTGCCGGTGCGTCGATTGCCAACTTCTGGCTAGCGCTACTGGCGATGAATTACTTCGCGGTCGAGTTGGGCTGGTTACCGCTGCTGGGCGCCGATTCGTGGAAAAACTACATCATGCCCACGGTTACGCTGGCAATCCTGCCGATGGCGATGATCGCCCGCATGACGCGTTCCAGCATGCTGGATGTGCTGAGTCAGGATTACATCCGTACCGCCAAAGCCAAGGGATTATCCTCCGCCAGCATTAACTGGAAGCATGCGTTGCGAAATGCACTGATCCCGATTGTCACCATTGTGGCGCTCAACTTCGGCAGCCTGATTGGCGGCGCGGTGGTCACTGAATCGGTGTTCAATTGGCCGGGCATTGGCCGCTTGCTGGTGGACTCGGTGCGCTACCGCGATTATCCGGTGATTCAGGGCGTGACGCTGGTGGCCGTGACTGGCGTGGTGCTGATGAATCTGGTGGGCGAAATCCTGATTGGCTTGCTCAATCCAAAAATAAGGTTCGACTGATGAACAGCATTGATACTTCCGTGCTGCCGCCGCGTTCGCGCAGCCGACACCTGATCAGCACTTTACTGGCAAATCCGTCCATTGCCATCGGCGGTGCGTTAGTGCTGCTGGTGGTGCTCGCCGCCGCGCTGGCCCCGCTAATTACCCATTGGGATCCGGTGGAGCAGGATCTGCTCAACACCTTGCAAGCGCCGTCGGCCGCGCACTGGTTTGGCACCGACGATTATGGCCGCGATATTTTTTCACGCGTGATTTACGGCGCGCGTATCACGCTGTTTGAAGTGAGCCTTAGCGTCGCGATCTCCATGGTGATCGGTATTCCGCTTGGCATCATTTCCGGCTTAGCCGGACGCAAGATGGATGCGCTGATCATGTGGGTGATGGATATCATCTTCGCCTTTCCCGGCATCGTGCTGGCGATTTTGATCGTTAGCGTGCTCGGCGAAGGACTGACCAATATGCTGATCGCCATTTCGCTGTTTTCGATTCCGGTGTATGCGCGTCTGAGCCGCAACCTGACGCTGGGTCTGAAGAACATGGAGTACATCGAAGCGGCGCATATGCTCGGGGTGCGCTATCCGCGCATCATTACGCACTACATTCTGCGCAACTCAATTGGACCGCTGATTGTGCAATCCACGCTGACGGCGGGCGCGGTGGTGCTGTCCGCCGCCAGTTTGTCCTTCCTCGGTTTAGGCGTGCAGCCGCCGATGCCGGAGTGGGGCACCATGATGAGCGATGGGCGCAACTTCCTTGGCCTGAATATTTATGTGTCACTCTTCCCCGGATTGGCGATTTTGATTACCGTGCTGGGCTTCAATGTGTTGGGCGACGGTTTGCGTGATGTGATGGATAAACGTTTATGAGAAGACAATCTGCGGTGATTTGCCTCGATCTGGGCGGCTCTTTTATCAAGCTAGGCGTGATGAATGCGCAGGATCAATTAATCCTGCTCGATCAGCATAAAATCCCGGCTACCAGCTGGGACGATTTCACCGCGCTGGTGCGTCGCATGTTAGCCCAGCATCACCTGCAGTTTAACGCCAGCAGCCCGGTAGCGATCTCCACCGCGGGCATTGTGTCACCCGACTCTGGCGAGATATTTGCCAGCAATATTCCCGCGTTTCACCAGCGCAGTTTGGCGAACGAGCTGGGCGCGCTGCTGCAACGCCAGGTGATTGTGCATAACGATGCCGACTGCTTCACGCTGGCGGAAGCGCTGGCGGGCGCGGGAAAAGGTCACAAAGTGGTGTTTGGCGCGATTCTGGGTTCGGGCGTTGGCGGCGGATTGGTGGCAGATGGCCGCATCATTACCGGGCAAAACGGATTGACCGGCGAATGGGGACATGGGCCGATCACATTAACCGAAGTGGAGATTGATGGCGTCACGCGGCGACTGCCGCGTAAGGCGTGTCCATGCGGGCAAAAGGGCTGTCTCGACAGCTACGGCGGTGCGCGCGGGCTGGAAAATCTGCATCAGACGTTGCATGACCGCACGGCGAGCAGCATTGAGATCATCGAATGCTGGCAGCAGCAGGATGCGCTGGCGCAGCAAACCGTTCAGGCATGGCTGCAAATTGTCGGTCAGCCGCTGGCATACACCATCAATATCACCGGCGCGTCGCGCGTGGCGGTGGGTGGCGGATTGGCATCGGTGGCTCAGCTGATCGCGGCGTTAGATGAGGTGGTGCAGGGTTACGTATTGCGCCGCACCTCACATCGTCTGGTGGTGCCAGGTGAGTTCGCGCATCACGGCGGCATGATGGGCGCAGCGCTGTTGGCGCTGCAGAATACGCATACTCCTTAGCGGCGCGATTTATCGCGCAATGAATTGCGCCGCTACGGAAGCGGGATTTTGCGCTATCATAAGCCGCTCACTCTGCTCAGTCCTGACGATGATTGTTTCAGGCAATCACGATCCTGACTGAGTTCTTCACTTGCGGTTCGGAAAACTCATGTCATCAGTACAACCCCAACTTACTCAGCTGCCGGATGAGGCATCGCTGCCGCGTCAGAGCGTGCTAAAAGCTTTGTTCGCGCTCGGCACCGGCGGCTTTGCCATTGGTACCGGCGAATTCGTCATCATGGGACTGCTGCCCGATGCAGCCAAAGGTCTCAACGTATCGATCCCCTCGGCCGGGCATCTCATCAGCATCTATGCGCTGGGCGTGGTAATTGGTGCGCCGCTGCTGGCGGTGCTGGGCGCGCGCGCTTCACGTCGTAATTTCCTGATGACGCTAATGGGCCTATTTGCCGCCGGCAACCTGCTGAGCGCCATAGCGCCGGGATACTACTCGATGCTGCTGGCGCGTTTCCTCGCCGGTTTCCCACATGGCACCTTCTTCGGCGTGGCGGCGCTGGTCGCAGCCGGTTTGGTTGAACGGCGCAAACGCGCGCAAGCGGTCTCGATGGTGCTGTTCGGCCTGACCATCGCCAACTTACTCGGCGTGCCCGCCGTCACCGCTATCGGCCAATGGTTTGGTTGGCGCGATGCCTTTGCCATTGTCGGCGGTCTGGCGCTGGTGACCTTGCTGCTGATCTGGCTGTGGGTGCCAAACGTAGCGGGCGACAAAAATGCCAGCCCGCTGCGCGAATTGTCGGCGCTGACGCGCAAACAGGTACTGCTGACGCTGGCGATTGGCGCGGTGGGCAGCGGCGGTTTGTTTTCGGTGTTTAGCTACGTGAAGCCGACCATGACCGAACTGGCGCAGATGCCGGTGAGCTGGATCCCGGCGGTGCTGGCGTTGTTTGGTTTAGGCATGATCATCGGTAACATCGCCGGCGGTCGTCTGGCCGATCGCGGCATTGAAAAGACCATCCGCATTTTGCTGATCTGGTCATTTTTGGTGCTCAGCGCCTTCGTGTTTGCCGCGCATTATGCGCTGGCAGGTGCCATCAACGTCATGCTGGTGGGCACCATGGTAGCGCTGGCGGCGGTGTTGCAGATCCGTTTGATGGATGTTGCCGGGGATGCGCAAACCATGGCGGCGGCAATGAACCATTCGGCGTTTAACCTCGCTAACGCGCTCGGTGCATGGCTGGGCGGCGTGACCATTTCCGCTGGTCTGGGATGGCAATCCACCGGTTGGGTGGGCGCGATTCTGGCGGTGTTGGGTCTGCTGATCCACGCGGTGGCGATGCGCGATGCGCGCCGTAAATCGATTACCTTTGCACACGAAAGTCATTAACACCCTACCTACCGTAGCGGCGCGATATATTACGTATTGCCGGGATGGGCACATTGCCGCCCTTAATATGCGCAATAGATCGCGCCGCAAGGGGTAATTAATTTTTACGCCAACTTCTGCTGCAAAAATGTCATAAACACCCGATTGATCTCACTGCGCTGACGGTGCTGCGGATAGAGCGCATTGAGATGGAGCGAGGTCGGCCGCCACTCTTCCAGCACCTTCACCAGCTCACCGCTCGCCAGCGCTGGTGCCACAATAAACTCTGGCAGCATAATCAGACCCAATCCGGCCACTGCTGCGTCGCGCAGCATTTCCCCATTATTACTCACCATCGGCCCATGCACGCTAATCACTTTGCGCTGGTCGCCGTTAAACAGTTCCCAGCCGGTCTGGCTTTCGCGCCCGTAGCGCAGACACAAATGCTCGCTCAGCTCCTCCGGCGTTCGCGGTGCGCCTGCGCCCTGCAGGTAGGACGGGCTGCCGCAGATCACGCGGCGGAACTCGCCCAGTCGCCTGGCGATCAAACTCGAATCTGGCAGCGTACCGATGCGAATCGCCATATCAAATCCTTCACCCACCATATCGACATGCCGATCCGCCAGTTCAACCTGAAACTGCAACCCCGGATGCTGGCTGAGAAACTCGGCAATAAACGGCGACAAATGGCTGATACCAAACGACATCGGCACGCTCAGGCGGAAGCTGCCCTGCAGCACCTGACGACGCCCCGATACCGCCAGCTCGGCTTCCTGCACATCATCGAGAATGCGCTGCGCGTGCTGCGCAAACAGCTGGCCGTTATCGGTTACCGACAACTTCCGCGTGTTGCGATTCAGCAGCCGCGCGCCAAGCGACTCCTCCAGCGCGGCGATGCGGCGGCTGACATACTGCTTCGACAGCATCAGCTGTTCGGCGGCAGCGGTGAAGTTGCCGGCTTTGATGACGGCTACATAAATACGGAGATCTTCAATCTGCATATTGTCCACTTATCGGTGACAGTCATTGTCATTTTGACGCATTGTTAGGCAAATCAGTTTACGTATACTTGTTTGCAACGGGAAGGGCAATCGCCCCCCAACAGCAAATTTGAGGAGCAGACCATGATTGAACAACGCCTGTCAGAACAACGCGGAGTGGGTGACCACGGTTGGTTGAATTCGCATCATACGTTCTCTTTTGCCAGTTACTGGGATCCAAAACAAACCGGCTTCTCAGACTTGCTGGTGATCAATGATGACTGCGTTGCACCGGGTCGCGGCTTTGGTGCGCATCCGCACAACAACATGGAGATCATCTCCTACGTGCTGGAAGGCGCGCTGGAGCATAAAGATTCCATGGGCACCGGTTCGGTGATTGTGCCGGGTGATGTGCAGCTAATGAGCGCCGGCAGCGGCGTCACGCACAGCGAGTTTAACCACTCGAAAACGGACAACGTGCACTTCCTGCAGATCTGGATTGTGCCTGGCGAACGTAATTCGCCTCCCGGTTATCAGCAGATTTCAGTGGCGGAACGTGACAAACGCGGTCAGCTGCGCCTGATTATTTCGCCGGCAGGGGATAACGGTTCACTCAGCGTGCGTCAGGATATTCGCGTTTATGCCGGACTGTTCGACGGTGTCGAGCAGCAAACCTTCGCGTTGGATGCCGATCGTTACGCCTATATTCACGTGGCTCGCGGCAGCATCGAAGTGAACGGCGTGAAGTTCAAAGAGGGCGACGGTGCACGCGTTCGCAACGAAAGCGCGCTGCAGTTTGCTAACGGTGATGATGCGGAAGTGCTGGTGTTTGATTTGCGTCCGCTGGAAGTGAATCATCCACAGCGTTAATGACGAATAGCTGATACTTTATTCGTTAGACTATTTTACGAGATGACTGGCACTATTCTGAAAATGAGCCGTTGAAGGTCATCATAAATAAAAAGGGAGCGCCTGAAGAGGTGCTCCCTTTTTAATGCATCAATCAATCGACAAATTATGGATCGCTAACACCGCGCGTGCCGCTTCTTTGCCTTTCTTAATAAAATGCTCGGTATAGAAGTTTTCAATCACATCAACCGGCTGGAAATTATGTGGCGTTAATGAAACGGAGAACACCGGTACGTTGGTGGTCAGCTGCACATTCATCAAGCCATCAACCACCGCAGCGGCAACGAAATCATGGCGATAGATACCGCCGTCAACCACCAGCGCAGCGCAGACAATCGCATCGTATTTGCCGGTTTCGGCCAGACGCTTAGCCAGCAGCGGCATTTCAAATGCGCCGGGCACTTCCAGCACTTTTAATTCCGCTTCTACGGATTGATCGGCTAATTCTTTTTCAAAACCCACCAGGGCATTATGGACAATTTCTTTGTGCCAGCCGGCTTTAATAAATGCAATTTTAATATTGTTCATGGTTATTCCGACATCACCTGTAATGTTTTCTTGCACATAAAATAATGTGTTTGTATACCATATGTTACGTTTGTGATCCACAAAGCCTAAGTAGCGATAAATGCCGTGATGCTAAATGCCACGTAAAGCATCCGGTTATTCCGCGCTTGACGGCGACCATCGCCTGCAATACAAATAGACGCGTCGGGGGAGTCTCGCCAAAGAGACTGAGAGGCTAATAGCGCACTGCGCGGTTTAGCGACCCTTTGAACCTGACCCAGTTGATACTGGCGTAGGAAGACTGACAGTCTTGTTTTTTGGGCTGTCTGGCGCTCAAACAATCTCGATGGACGCGCCATTTCCCTTCTCCTGTATCTGCGGGTCTCAGCTAACACTGAGAGGCCGATGTGAATTCCCCCTGTTTGAACATCCTGGATCCGGCGCTGTGAGCCGCTGGAGCGTGCTTGGCTGCGGCGTGGCGGGCCTATGCGTAGCCACTTTGCTGGCGGAACGCGGTGAAGACGTTGAGGTGATAGGCGATGACGCGCGCCGCCCGGCATCGTGGTTTGCTGGCGGCATGCTGGCGCCCTGGTGTGAAGCCGAAAGCGCGCCGCGCGATGTTATCACTGTTGGGCAACACGCCGCCGCGTGGTGGCAACAGCGCGTCAGCAGCGTCGAGCATCAAGGCACGTTGGTGGTTGCGCCGCCGCGCGATAGCCAGGAACTCAACCGTTTCGCCCGCATGACCGAGCAGCATCAATGGGTCGATCCCGCCGACATTGAACCGGCGCTGGAAGGGCGCTTTGCGCGCGGTCTGTTTTTCGCCGGTGAAGCGCATCTCGATCCGCGTCTGGCGTTACAGGAAATGCGTGACGCGCTGATCGCGCGCGGCGTGTCATTCAGCAATCACGCGCCGAGCGGCCAAATTATCGATTGTCGCGGCATCCACGCCGCGCCGCAACTGCCGCGCCTGCGTGCGGTGCGCGGCGAGATGCTGATTTTGCACAGCGATGAAGTGCAGTTTTCCCGCCCGATTCGTCTGCTGCATCCGCGTTTTCCCTGCTATCTGGTGCCGCGTCGCGGCGGCCACTTTATGCTCGGCGCCACCATGATTGAGAGCGACGATGCTAGCGCCATCAGCGCGCGCGCCATGATGGAGTTACTTAGCGCCGCCTATGCCATCCATCCCGCCTTAGCCGAAGCGCGCGTGATTGAGAGCGGTAGCGGGCTGCGTCCGGCCTATCCGGCGAATCTGCCGGAAATCGACTATCACAATCACACCTTTTATCTCAACGGCATGTATCGCCACGGTTTTCTGCTGGCGCCAATGCTGGCAGAGCAGCTGATGCAACGCATTTCTGGGGAACTCAATAATGAATATTCAGCTTAACGGCCGCGCCATCAGCACCCAGGCAACAAACCTGAGCGAATTGCTGATCGAGCAGCAAATTGATGTGGCCTGCGTCGCCACCGCCTATAACGGTGCGTTTGTGCCAAAAAGTCAGTACGACACGCAGCGGCTGGATGAAGGTTGCCAGCTCGAAGTGCTGTCACCGATGCAGGGAGGTTAAGCTATGTTTTACGATTTTGAACCGCAATCACGCTTCCTGCTCGGCACTGCCGGTTATCCTTCACCCGCCATTTTGCAGCAGGCGATTGCCGCCGCCGGCACCGACATCATCACCGTCAGTTTGCGGCGCGAAGGCGCGGCGGGCGCGGCTTTCCGCGAACTGCTGACCAGCCTCAATATCCGCGTGTTACCGAATACCGCCGGTTGTCACACGGTAAAAGAGGCCGTCACCACCGCGCACATGGCGCGCGAACTGTTCAACACCGCGTGGATCAAGCTGGAAGTGATTGGTCACGCCGACACGCTGCAACCCGATCCTTTCGCACTGGTGGAAGCCGCGCGCATCCTCAGCGCAGAGGGTTTTCAGGTATTTCCGTACACCACCGAAGATCTGATCGTCGGCGAAAAGCTGCTGGCGGCGGGCTGCGAACTGTTGATGCCGTGGGGCGCGCCGATTGGTTCCGGCCAAGGTTTGCGCAATATCGACGGCCTGCGCGCCATGCGCGCGTGGTTCAGCGACATCCCGCTGATCATTGATGCGGGCATTGGCGCGCCGTCGCAGGCGGCGCAGGCGATGGAAATGGGCTTCGATGGCATTTTGCTCAACACCGCCGTCGCCAAAGCCGGCGATCCAGTCGGCATGGCCAACGCCTTCCGGCTGGCGATTGAAGCCGGACAGGCCGCGCGCGCTGCCGGACTGATGGAGAAGCGCGATATGGCAGCCGCGTCCACGCCGATCTTCGGCCTGGCAAATCTGAGTTAAGGACAGCAAAAATGCAACGTTATCAACGCCAGATGATGCTGGCGGAAATCGGCGAAGCCGGGCAGCAAAAGCTACTTAACGCGCGCGTGCTGGTGGCGGGCGCGGGCGGATTAGGCGCCACGCTCCTGCCGCAGCTGGTGGGCGCGGGGGTCGGCTATATTCGGCTGTATGACGACGATGTGGTGGCGCTGCATAACCTGCATCGGCAAACGTTGTTTACTGAGCAGGATATTGACCAGCCCAAAGTGCTGCGCGCGCAGCACGCGTTGCAGCAGCGCAATCCGCAGGTGCAGATCGAGGCGCTGCAACAGTCGCTGAGCGCCAGTAATCTGCAGCAGGCGCTGGCGGGATGCGATCTGGTGATCGACGCCGCCGATAACTTTGCCGTCACCTACCAACTTTCCGATGCTTGCATGCAGGCGGGCATGCCGCTGATCAGCGCCTCGGTGCTGGGGCGGCATGGTTACGTCGGCGGATTCTGTGGCGGCGCGCCGAGCTATCGCGCGTTGTTCCCGCGCTTGCCGTCATCGGCCGCGAACTGCAACACCGCAGGCGTGATGGGCCCGGCGGTGGCAACGCTCGGCGCGATGCAGGCGCAGATGGCGCTCAGCGTGCTGCTGCAGTTGTCGCCATCGCCGCTCGGTTGTCTGGTGAATTGCGATTTTGTGAACTGGCACTTCCGCCAGTTCCGCTTTGATGATGCTGAAGAGCCGGAACATGCGGTGCCGTTTATCGATCCGCAACAGTTGGCCGCCGATGACTGCATTGTCGAACTGCGCAGCTATGAAGAAGCGCCGGTCAGCGTGGCGGATGGCGTTGAGCGCATCTTGCCGCAGGCGATCGCCGCGTGGCAGCCGCCCGCCCAGCAGCGCATCGTGCTGGTGTGCGCCAGCGGCATCCGCGCCGCGCAGGCCGCTAACGCGCTGGCGCAGCGCGGATTTCACCAGCTGGCGATTCTGGCGGCCAATCGTCCATGAATCAGGACATTCTGTTCAACGATGTGAGCTTTAGCTGGGGCGATAAACCGCTGTGTCAGCGGTTGAATCTGCACCTGCGCGGTGGCAAAACCACGGTAATGCTGGGACGCAGCGGCATCGGCAAAAGTACGCTGCTGCGGTTGGTGGCCGGTTTACTCCAGCCGCAGCAGGGTGCGGTGCAGGGCTTGAGCGGCAACGTGGCGTGGATGGGCCAGCAGGATCTGCTGTATCCGTGGCTGACGGTGCTCGACAACGTGATGCTGTCGGCGCGGCTCAGCGGCGACAAGCCGGATCGCCCGCGTGCGCTGGCGCTGCTCGAGCAGGTAAAACTCAGCGACGTGGCGCATGCACCCCCGCATCAACTCTCCGGCGGCATGCGGCAACGCGTGGCGCTGGCACGCACGCTTTATGCGCAGCGCGACGTGGTGCTGATGGATGAACCCTTCGCCACGCTGGATGTGATGACCAAACTCAGTTTGCAAACGCTGACCGCCGGATTACTGCGGGGCAAAACTGTGCTGCTGGTGACGCACGATCCGCTGGAAGCGTGCCGCATGGCCGATGACATTCTGCTGCTGCAAGGCCAGCCGCTGGCTATCGAAAGCTGGCCGGTTGCTAGCGGTGACGCGCCGCGTCCGTTTGATCATCCCGACGTCCTGCAGGCGCAGGCGCAACTCTTCTCCCGACTGAATACCCATGAAAACAGTGTTTAGCGCGATCTACCTGATCGTGGTGCTGCTGTGCGGCTGGTTACTGGCGCGTCACAGCGGCGTGCCGAGTTTCCTGCTGCCCGCGCCACAGGCGGTGCTAGAGGCGCTGTGGCTGCATCGTCAACTGCTGTGGCATCACGCGCTCTATACGCTGGCGGAAATTGTGCTGGCGCTGCTGCTGGGCGTCGGCGCGGGCGTGACGCTGGCGGTGCTGATGGCCGCCAGTACGCTGCTGCGTCGCGTGCTGTTTCCGCTGGTCACCGCCAGCCAGGCAATCCCGGTGTTTGCCCTCGCGCCGCTGCTGGTGCTGTGGCTCGGCTTTGGCATCGCCTCAAAAGTGGTGGTGGCGGCTTTGATTCTGTTCTTCCCGCTGTGCTTGTCACTGTTTGATGGGCTGTGCCGTACGCCGGTCGGTTGGCTGGAGCTGGCGCAAACCTCCACGTCGTCGCGTTTCCGCATCTTCTGGCGCGTGCGCTGGCCTGCCGCGTTACCGCAGTTTTTCTCCGGCCTGCAGATGGCGGTGGTGTTGGCCCCGATTGGCGTGGTGATTGGCGAATGGGTCGGCGCCAGCGAAGGGCTCGGCTATCTGATGATGCAATCCAACGCGCGACTGGAAACCGCCACCAGCTTCGCGGCGCTGCTGCTGTTACTGGTTCTGGCGCTGCTGCTTTCGGGCAGCGTGGCGCTGATGCGCAAGAAAATCCTCTGGCAATCTACATAAGGAAATACCGTGAAAATCCTACGAATGGCATTGACCGCGTTGCTGCTGCTGGCGACCGCTAACGTGCAGGCGGCGGAGAAAGTTCGCCTGCTGCTTGACTGGTTTATCAACCCCAATCACGCGGCGATTTTTGCTGCCCAGCACAGCGGCGCGTTTAAGAAAGAGGGGCTGGATGTGGAGATGATCGCGCCCGCCGATTCGGCGTCCGTGCCGCTGCTGCTGGCGGCGGGCAAAGTCGATCTCGCCGTCAGCTACCAGCCGCAGCTCTACACGCTGGTGGATAAAGAGGTGCCGGTGATCCGCGTCGGCACGTTGATTAATCAGCCGCTGAATACGCTGACCACGGTGTCAGACGATATTCACTCGCTGAAGGATTTCGCTGGCAAAACCATCGGCTACGCGGTGCCGGGCACCGAAGACGTGGCGATCCGCAATATGCTAAAAGCGCAGGGCGTTGATGCTGACTCGGTGAAGCTTATCAACCTGAATATGGATGGCACCTCCGCGTTGCTAACGCACAAGATTGATGGCGCGATGACCATTTTCCGCAACTATGAGCTGCTGGATCTGAAAGACAAAGGCGCGCAGCCCACGGTGTTCAAGCCGGAAGATTACGGCGTGCCTGCTTATGATGAGTTGATCATCCTGGCAAACCAGAAAACTGCCGCGCAGGACAAACGCATTCCGGCGTTTTTACGTGGCCTGGATGCTGGCGTTGCGTGGCTGCGCGCGCATCCGCAGGAAGCGTGGCAGGCGTTTATTAAACAGTATCCCGAGCTGAATACGCCGCTCAATCACGAAGCGTGGCAGGCGACGTTGCCATATTTCGCCGCGCACAGTGCGGCGTTTGATCAGGCGCGCTATCAGGCGTTTGGTGAGTATATGAAAGGTAATGGCGTGATTAAGGCTGTGGCGCCGATGGGGCGATATTCGTTGTAGGTTGGTGTAGTTTGTCCCTCACCCCAGCCCCTCCCGCGCGCGGGAGAGGGAGCCGACCGCGCCCACCTAACCATTCTCTCCACCTAATTATTCCCTCTCCCGCCTGTGGGAGAGGGCTAGGGTGAGGGAAACCAGGTACAATTTCCCTTGCACCCGCGCTTATTTTTGATAATGATATTTATTCTCAACTATCAAGTGATGGACAACCTGATGCGTTTCCCCGCTCTTTCTCTGCTGCTTAGCCTGTTTTTCATCTGCACCCATGTTCACGCCAACGCAACCTGGCCGCGCACTATCTCCACACCGAAAGGCCCCTTCACGCTGCAACAGCCGCCGCAGCGCATTGTCTCGACCAGCGTTACGCTGAGTGGCACTTTGCTGGCAATTAACGCGCCGCTGATTGGCTCCGGCGCCACCAGCCGCAATAGCAGCGTATCGGATGCGCAGGGCTTTTTTACGCAATGGAGCGCGGTGGCCAAAGCGCGTCAGGTTAAACCGCTCTATATCTCGCAGCCGAATGCCGAAGCGATTGCCGCCGAAGCGCCGGATTTGATCGTGATTGCCGCCACCGGCGGCGATTCGGCGCTGCGCCTTTACGATCAGCTGCAAACCATCGCGCCGGTGTTAGTGATCGACTACGGCGATAAAAGCTGGCAGGCATTGACCTTGCAGCTGGGCGAGATTACCGGCCATGAAGCTGATGCCAATAAGGTGATCGCAGCATTCGACCAACGAGTCGAAGCAGTGCGTCACAAGATTACGCTGCCGCCGCAGCCGACCTCTGCGCTGGTCTATTACGAAGATGGACGCGGAATGAACCTGTGGACGCCCGCATCGGCGCAGGGCGCACTGTTACAGGATTTGGGCTTTACGCTGGCCGCGCCGCCCGCCAGTTTTCAGGGCAGCACCAGCATGGGTAAGCGCAATGACATTATTCAGCTGAACGGCGAAAACATGGCCGATGGCATCACCGGTAACACGCTTTTGCTATTCGCTGCTGATGAGAAAACCGTGCCGCAGGTGGCGAAGAATCCGTTCCTCGCCCATCTGCCGGCGGTACAGCAGCACGACATCTTTGCCGTGGGCAACGATACTTTCCGCCTCGATTACTACAGCGCCAGCAATATGCTCAGCAGCATCGAGCGGCAGTTTACCCGTTAAGCGTCTGCGGTGGCGGGCTGCGGCGCGTCCGGTTGTTCACTGAGGCGCGCCGAGCGCAGGCCGCGCGCCGCCAGCGACAGCAGCACCAGCAATCCCGCCGCCAGTCCACCAAACCACAGCACGCTGCTCAGCGGTGCCAGCACGCGTGCCAGCGCCCCCAAACCCAATGCCCCAACCGAATCGCCGGTCACATCCTGCGCGGTGCCGAGGCTGTTGACGCGTCCCAGCAGCGCATCCGGCGTGTGGTGCTGCGTCAGCATAAACTGCAATAGCGAGGCGATGGCGTTGCTGTAGCCGTAACACACCAGCGCCAGCAGCACGGGCAGCAGATGGCTGTAAAGACCGAGTGAGGCGATACAGGCAAATGCCAGTAGCGCACAACCCATCAGCACCCATCCCGGGCGCGTTAACTGCCGCACCCAGCCGCTGGTAAAGGCACCGATCATCGCACCCAGCGGCACCGCCGAGTACATCAATCCTAATGCGGATGCATCGGCGTGATAGGTCAGCGCCAGCGCCGGGAACAGAATACGCACCGCGCCAACCATGCTGAGCAGCAAGCCAACCAGCACCACCGCGCCCACCACTTTATGCTGGCAGACAAACTGCATGCCGCTCGCCAGCGCGCGCAGCGGATGCTCCGGCTCCTGTTGTTCGGGCTTCATCGACGGTAAACGCACCAGCGGAATCAGCGTTGCTAGCGTACCAATCGCGGCGACCGCAAACGCCCACCCGACACCCGCCGCAACGATGATCATGCCGCCGAGCGCGGGCGACAAAATCGCGCCGAGGCGCACCGTTAGCATACTGAGCGCACCGGCTTCCGCCAGATGTTCACGTCCGACGATTAGCGGGATCACTGCCATTAGCGCAGTCATGCCGAGCGCGCCAAAGAAGCCATCCCAGAAGGCGAGGAAGTAGAGCGCCAGCAATGAAGGCGCTGGGCTTAAGGCGTTGAGGCTGAGCAGCACAAAGCCGATGCCGCAGGTGCCGCGCGCGAACAGGATTAATTTGCGGCGATCGTAGCGATCGGACAGTACGCCGCCGAGCAGCAGACCGATAAACATGCCGATGCCATCGAGCATTACCGCCACGCCAACCTGCAACGTGGAGCCGGTCATCGCCTGAATTTGCACCGGCACGCCAACCGCCAGCATGCCAAGGGCGAATACCGAGAGCATGCGCGCGCAGAATATCGCGCGGAACGATGCATTGTTTTTAAGCAAACTGAAATCTAGGAATATCGAGGGCTTAGCCATAAATCTCCAACGGTGAATCACATTTGCATCACCCGTAGCGGCGCAACTTATTGCGCGTTTTTTGTCAAAACGCGATGAATCGCGCCGCTACGGTATGTGCCTTAATTAACGCCGAGCTAACAAACGGTTTATCAACGGTCCCAGCACCTGCAACGAATCTGCTGAAAGAATATCGGCGTGTTCGCAATCCAGCGGGAAGATCGTCAATTCATCAACGAACGGTGCCCAACTGGCGCGCACATCCATCTCCGGCGGCAGCGTTTTCTCGGCCATAAACAGCGTGGCGTGGCCGGCATAGCGCGGCGTTCGCGCTTCAGCCAGGCGTGCGACGGCGTCTTTGTAGTTCGCGACGATGGTGCTAAACATCGCTGCCTTCTCTTCACGCAGTAGCGGATCGCGCTCATCCTCGGTGGCAGCCATAAACTCGGCCTGCTCACGCGCCACTTCCTGTTCCGCTTCATCGGCATCCGGCGTGCGCCAGTCCTGACCTTCTGCCGGATAGGTATCCAGCAGGCCAAGAAATGCCACCGTTTCACCCTGCGCCTGCAAACGTGCCGCAATGCCTTGCGCCAGCGTGCCGCCGAGTGAATAGCCGAGCAGGAAATACGGACCGCTCGGCTGCTGCTGGCGTATCGCCTGCAGATGGCGTTCGTACATCGCCTCCACGCTGTGACAGGCAGCAATCACGCCATTTGGCCGCGGCGATTGCAGGCCGACAATCGGGAAGTCGCCGTCGAGATAGTGCAGCAGGGCGCTGTACTGCCAGGCGAAGCCGGATGCCGGATGGATGCAGAACAGCGTCGGGCCGTGACCGGCGCGCAGCGGCAGCAGTTCGCCGTTGCCACCGCTTTCACTGTTGGCACCGCCGTCAAGCAGCGTCGCCAGCTTCTCCACGCTGCGCGCGGCGATGATCTGCCCGACGCTGAGCGGCGGCACCTCACGACGACGCAGTTCCGCCGCCAGACGCATCGCCAGCAGCGAATGACCACCGAGCGCGAAGAAGTCGTCATCGGCAAACACGCTGTCGCAACCAAGCAGCTGCTGGAACAGATCCGCCAGCAAACGCTCGTTGGCGCTGTGCGGCAGGCGGCCGCTGCGCGCGCTGAGCTGCGGCATCGGTAGCGCTTTACGATCCAGCTTGCCGTTGGCGCTGAGCGGCAGATGGTCGAGCAGCAGATAGCTGACCGGCTGCATATGCGCCGGCAGACGTTCGCCGAGCTGCTGCTTCACCGCGTCGATATCCAGCGCCACGCCCGTTTCGGCCACCAGCCAGCCGAGCAGCTGACGGTTATCGACGCCCGGCGTGGCGTGCTGCGTCAGCGCGCGCGCCGCCACCACCGCCTGCGCCACGCCCGGCAGCGCCACTAGCGCCTGTTCGATTTCGCCCGGCTCGATACGCTGTCCACGCATTTTTAGCTGATCGTCGCTGCGGCCGAGATACTCCACCGCGCCGTCGGCGCGCCAGCAGGCGATATCGCCGGTGCGATACATGCGCTCGCCTTCGGCAAACGGCGCGGCGACAAAGCGCTGTGACGTAAGGTCGGCGCGATGCAAATAGCCATCGGCCAACTGCACGCCGCTGAGATAGAGATCGCCCGGCACGCCAACCGGTACCGGTCGCAGCAGGCTATCGAGAATATGCAGCTGCGTGTTCCACACCGGACGACCAATCGGCACGCCCGGCCCGTTAAGGCCTTCCAGCGCGCTGCCGCTGGCCGGTTGCCAGGTGACATCGACGGCGGCTTCGGTTGGGCCATACAGATTGTGCAGCGGCGCGGCGATCATCTCCTGATAGCTGCGCGCCAGGTCGCACGCCAGCGCTTCACCGCTGCAGAATACGCGGCGCAGCGTTGGGCAAGCTTGCTCGGTTTGCGCGGCGAGATGGCCGACAAAGGCCGCTAACATCGAGGGCACGAAGTGCAGGGTGGTCACGCGATAATCGTCGATCAGCTGCCACAGAGCCTGCGGATCGCGATGCGCTTCCGGCGGCGCCATCATCAGCTGCGCACCGGTCATCAGCGGCCAGAAAAACTCCCACACCGATACATCAAAGCTGCACGGCGTCTTCTGCAACACTACATCGTCGGCGCGCAGCGGATAGCTGGCCTGCATCCAGCGCAGGCGGTTGACGATGGCGCGCTGATTCACCACCACGCCTTTAGGTTTACCGGTCGAGCCCGAGGTGTAAAGCACGTAAGCCGGGCGACTGGCGTCCGCCTGCGGCAAAGGGTGACGCGGCTGAAGGTTTTCATTGGCTAAACTATCAAACATCATCAGCGTGCCAAACGTGGCAAAGCGGGTTTCCAGCGCGGATTCGGTGATCAGCACCCACGGCCGCGCATCTTCCACCATATAAGCCAGACGTTCATCGGGATAACCGATATCCAGCGGCAAATAGGCCGCGCCCGCCTGCAGGATGGCAGTGAGTGCAATGCTGAGACGCACCGAGCGCGGCAGCGCCACGGCGACGATATCGCCTGGCATCACGCCCGCTTCAATCAGGCGATCCGCCAGCAGCGCGGCCTGACGCTGCATTTCGCCGTAGCTCAGACGGTGGTCGACATCCATTAGCGCCAGCGCGTCGGGCGTGCGCGCCGCCTGCTGGGCAATCGCCTGTTGCAGGGTTTCATTTTCCAGCTGCACGCCGGTGTTATTCACCCAGGCGAGCAGCGATTGCTCGGCCAGCGTTTGCAACTTCCACTGCGTCAGCGGCAGATCCGGCGTGCTGACCAGCTGTTGCAGCAGCAATAATAGGCGTTCGGCGAGACGTTCCGGCTCGCTGACGCAGTCGCGATACTCCATCAGCAGCGTCAGCTGTTCGCCCGGCAGCACCAACAGCGTCAGCGGATAGTGCGTGTAACCGCGATTATGGATCGCTTCGCAGTGCACGGTGGCTTTGGCATCCAGCAGCGTTTGGTTGTCAGGATAGTTCTCCACCACCAGCAAGGTATCGAACAGCGTACCGGCGCCGACCAACTGCTGAATCTCGGCGAGGCCGAGGCAATCCTGCTCAATCAGCTGGATTTGCTGCGCCTGATGATCGGCGAGCTGCGCCAGTAACGGACGTTGATGATCGAAACGCACCCGCACCGGCAGCGTGTTGCTGAACAGGCCAACGTGCTGATCGATACCGTCAATCTGACCAAAACGGCCAGAAACCGGCGCACCAAACACCACGTCTTGCTGGCCGCTGGCGACCGACAGCAGCAAGCCCCACAATCCCTGCATCACGGTGTTCAGGGTTAAGCCGCGCGCCCGGCATAGCGCATAGAGTTCCCGCTCCAGCGTGGCATCCAGCGTAATGCGCTTTTCGTTGACCGCGCTGTCGGCGGCCTGCGGATAAAGCAGCGTCGGACGCACGTCTTTCAGGCAAGCTTGCCACTGCTGACGCGCTTCATGGCTGTCGCGCTGGCTGAGCTGACGCACGATGTCGGCGTAGCTGCTGCTGTGCGCGGGCAAGATCTGCTGGCGCAGCGCGCTGAGCAGATCGTTGAGGATCACCGGCGTTGACCAACCATCCACCACCAAGTGATGCGCGTTGAGCAGCAGCGTCCAGCGTGCGCCATCGCGATGGGCGATCAGCGTGGCGTGCAGCATGATTGGCTGGCTAAACAGATCCTGCGCCAGCGCCTGATGTTCCAACGCCTGAATGTCCTCTTCCTCGCCCAACTGAAGCAGCGTCAGCGGCCAATGCAATTCGCCTTCCGGTAACAGCTGCAGCGGTTGCAGGCTGAGTTCGGCGTCGAAGCGCGCCGCCAGCTGCGGATGACGCTGTAACACCGCGTCGAGCGCGGTTTGTACCGCTGCGGCGCTGATGTCGCCGCTCAGCGTCAGGCGGGTTAATGAGTTATAGCTGCCTTGCTGCGTGGTGGTTTGCGCGTGGAACAGCAAACCTTTTTGCAGCGGTAACAACGGCAGCGCATGGCTAAACGCACCGTGACGCGCATGCAGCTGTTGCAGCAGCGCGTCATCAACGCCTTCCAGCGCCACCTCGGCGGCCACCAGCGTGTGGGCGGCGTGCTGCGGTTGCTGTTGGGCCAGCGCGATCAGCGCCTGCGCGGTAGCCGCCATTGCCTGATGTAAATCGGCAATCGCTTCGGCGTTGAGCACGCCGTCCGCCCAGCTCCAGTTCAGCGCCAGCTGCGCCGCATGTGGCTGCTCCTCAACGAAGACGTTGAGTTCCAGCGCGTGCTGCAGCGGCAGCGCGTCATCCTGTAATACCGCGAAAGTGTCACGGAACTGTTGCGCGGTGCGCTGTGGCGTCCAGTCACCGCTACGCGGTGTAAAGCGCCCGAGGTAGTTAAATAGCACCTGCGGCGCGTGTTGCGCTGCCAGTTTTTCCAGCGTCACGCCGCGATGTGCATCGAGCCAGCGCAGCTGCCCGTAGCCAATACCGCGATCCGGCACCGCACGCAGTACCGCTTTCACCGCGCGTACGCACTCATTGAGCGGCGCATGAGGATTTTCTGGCAACGGCAGCAGTAAAGGGTATTCTGCCGTCAGCCAGCCGACGGTGCGCGCCAGATCCTGCTGCGCATGTAGTTCGGCACGGCCATGCGATTCCAGCGTGACGCGCTGCTGTGCGCTGCCGTTGAGCTGGCGCAGAGCGAGGGTCAACAAGGTCAGCAGCAGCTCTTCGCTGGTGGCGCGATAGTACTGCGGCAGCGTGTTGAGCAGCGCGTGCGTGGTTGAGGCATCCAGCAGCGTGCGTTGATGCTGTTGGCGATCGCCGGACTGAATCGCCCGTTGACCGACAAGCGGCAGCGGCTCGGCCAGCATCTGCTGCCAGAACGGTAACTCGCTGGCGCGCGCCGCAAGGTTCGCCAGCAGCGCGGCAGACCAGTCGTGCAGCGAGGTTTCCTCGGTGGGGATCACCAGCGGCGTGTTATTGAGCAGCGCGTCACCGGCCTGTTGCAGTTCTTCCAGCAATACGCGCCACGAGACGCCATCGACAATCAGGTGATGCAGCGTTAACACCAGCCCACAGCTGGCGCCATCTTGCTGCAGCAGCGTGGCGTGCAGCAGCGCGCCGTTAGCCGGGTCGAGCGCCTCAGCATCCTGGCGGAACGCCCGTTCCGCTGCTTGGTCGCGATCCTGCACCTCCAGCGCACGCACGCGGGCAGGGCGCGTCGTCAGCGCTTCGCCGACAATCAGCTGATCACCGCGCGTAAAGGCGTTGAGCGCCGGATGCGCCTGCGCCAGCTGATCGATCAGTTGTTCCAACTGAACGAGCTGCAACTGCGGCGGCACCGACAGCAGCACGCCGTGAGCAAAGCGCGCATTGATGCCCGCCTGGGCGTTGAACCAGTGCAGAATCGGCAAGCCGCCAATCGCGCCCTGTTGCGCGACGCGCGCGCCGGTGTGGTGTTGTGCCAGCGGCTGCAAACCCCGCGCCATGCGTGCAGCGGTACGTTCGGCAAAGATTTCGCGTGGACGCAACAGATAGCCAGCGCGACGGGCGGCGGTGCTGAGCCCCATCGCTGAGATGCTGTCGCCGCCGAGCGCGAAGAAATCATCTTCCGCGCCAACGCTCTCCAGCCCCAGCAGGCTGGCAATGGCGTGGCAAATCAGCTGCTCCTGCGGCGTGCTGGCGGCGCGACTTTGACTTTGCTGCGCCTGTTGCGGCTTCGGCAACGCCTGACGATCAATCTTGCCGTTAACGTTGAGCGGCAATTCGTCCAGCACCATCAGCACCGCAGGCACCATGTAATCCGGCAGCTGCGTGGCGAGCTGCGCCAGCAAACGGGCGTTGAGATCGGCATCGGCGCGCAGCGCATCATCCTGCACCGAGCAGTAACCAATCAGGCGATGCGTGGCGCCTATCACTTCGGCGATCACCACGGCGGTGCTGACTTCCGGCAGCGCCACCAGCGCATTTTCCACTTCACCGAGTTCGACGCGGAAACCGCGCACTTTAATCTGGTGATCGGTACGGCCAATAAACGCCAGCTGTCCATCCTGACGCCAGCGCATCAGGTCGCCGCTGCGGTACATCACATCGCCGTCGCGGAAGGGGTTAGCGACAAAGCGTCCGCTGGTGAGATCGGGACGACGCAGATAACCGCGCGCGATGCCGCTTCCAGCGATATACAGCTCGCCAGCGCAGCCAATCGGCACCTGACGCAGCTGGTTATCCAGCAGATAGACTTCGCTGTTCCCCACCGGACGACCAATCACCGGCTGCGGTGACGCCATGACGCTGGCACCCAGCGTATCGATGGTGTATTCCGACGGGCCGTAATAGTTGTGGATCTCCATCTGCTGCTGTTGCTGCATCAGCTTCCACAACGTTGGCGTGGCCGCTTCACCACCAATCATGACGAAAGAGGGACGATGGTTATCGGCTTCCAGCAGGCCGCTGTCGATCATCTGCGAAAAGAATGACGGCGTGATATCCAGCAAATCAACCGGCACCGCGTTCATCTGCTGAATCAGACCCCACGCATCGCGGCGCAGCTCTTCGTCGAAGATATTCAGCTCGCAGCCCATCAGCATACAAAACAGCGGTTCCCATGAAGAATCGAACGAGAAGGAAGCGGTGTGACCGGCGCGCATGCGGCGCGGGCTGCTGGCGCTAAAGCGCGCAATCGCCGGGCCAAAAAGATGCTCGCGGTGCGACAGGAACAGATTGAGCAACCCTTGATGGGTGCTCATCACACCTTTCGGGCGGCCGGTCGATCCTGAGGTGTAGATCATGTAGGCCAGATCGTCGCCGCACAGTTGGGTATCGGGTCGTGCGGTGGAAAGGGTGCTCAACGCAATCTGATCAATCAGCAGATGCGGCAACTCCGGCATTTGCGCCAGCGTACTGGAGTGCGTCAGCAGCAGCTTCGGCAGCGCGTCATCGCACATCAGCGCCAGGCGTTCGCGCGGATAGTCGAGATCGAGCGGCATGTAGGCCGCGCCGCTCGCCAGCACGCCGAACATCGCTACCAGCGAATCCACCGAGCGCGGAATGCCAATCGCCACCACGTCGTCTGCTTGTAAACCGCGCGCAATCAGCAGATGCGCCAGTTGCATCGCGCGATCGGCTAACTGGCGATAGCTCAGGCTGCGATCGCCGCACACCACCGCGGTTTGCTCGCCGTAGTGCTCAGCGGCTTGCAGCAGGATATCGACGATGGTGTGAGTGGCGACGGGCGGCACGATGGTCGGTCCGGTCGACCAGCGTTGCAGATCGTTCTGTTCCTGCGGCGCCAGCAGTGACAGCGCGCCGATTTGCGTGTTGGCATCCGCCGCAAATTGCGTGAGCACGTGGCTGATGCGCTCGGCGTGACGTTGTAGCGTTTTTGCCTCGTAGCGGCGCGGGTTTGCCACCAGCGTCAGCTGCAATGCGCCAGCGCGGAAGCCGACTTCGAACTCGAGATCGTCGACCGGGCCCATCGCCAGCGTGTGCGTTGGGGCTGCATGGCCATCGAACTGCAGATCGTCGTGGTAAACCTTGACGTTAATCACCGGACCATACAGCGCCTGGCTGCTGCCGACCAGACCGAGATCGCGGCGCAGCTGTTCCGCCTCATAACGCTGATGGCGGCGCGCTTTGCGGATTTCGCCTTGCACCTGCTGCACCAGCATCGGCAAGGTCATCTCATCGCTGACGCTGAAAATCAGCGGCAACACGTTGACCACCGGGCCGAGGGTAGAAATTGCCGCCGAACCCATGCGGCGCATAAACGGGAAGCCAATCGACAAACGTTGGCTGTTGCTGAAGCGTGCCAGATAGGCCACCAACAGCGCGCTGACGATATCGCCTTCGCTGCTGTCGGCGAGTGGTTGCTGCTGACGCAGCGTGGTCAGTTGCGGCAGCGTTACCTGACAGCTGATCGGGCGATCGCCGGGATCGCTGACGTTTTCACTGGCAAGCGTCAGGGTTTCCGGCAAATCCGCCGCGTAACTTTGCCAGTGGCTGGCGGAGCGGGCAAAAGCCGGCGAATCCTGCCACTGCTGAATCTCTTCAATCACCGTGGTGAACGGGGTAAACGGCGAGGGCGCGGGCGATTCGCCGGCGCAAAGGGCGGCGTAGATCGCCGCGACGCGTTGGGTCAGCGCTTCAAAGCTGAAGCCATCCACCAGCAAATGGTGATAGCGCTGATACCACAGCCAGCTGCCGTCGCCGATGCGCATCAGCGCATGACGATAGAGCGGTTTGTCGCCGTCGGCGGGCAGATCGGCAGCGAGATCGGCCTGCATCAGTTTGTGCGCCTGGCTGCTGGCATCGCCGCGCTGGCTGAAATCATGCCATTCCGGCGCGACCGGCGCTTGTGCACCAAACCACTGCGCCGGATTGCCATGTTCGTCCAGGCCGAAGCGTGCCTGCACGGTATCGGCTTCCGCCATCGCCTGCTGAATGGCGCTGTCCAGCGCCGCGCGATTGATGTCGCCGTGCAGCACGCTGTAGTGCGCCACGGTAAATTGATTGCGCTGCTGCGCAATGCTGTCAGCGATCCAGATGCCGGGCTGCGCCGCGACGAGTAGATAGGCTGGAGAATAGTTGTTTAGCGATGCCAAAGGACAATTCCTGTCGAGAAAAACAATTTAAAAAAGAGAAAGTTAAAAAAATTTAATGCGCGGTAGACGACGTCTGTTGCGTCGCTGGCCGCATGTCGTGCCAGTTTGCTTCGATAAACTCAATGGCGGCGCTGCGCGTCAGCGGTCCCGCCACGTTGTGCCAACCTGCCGGAACCGGAGCAAAAGCGGGCCACAGGCTGTATTGCTGGCGCGCGTTAAGCAGCACCAGAAAATCGAGCGCATCGTTATCAAACGGATTCTGTTGTTCAGACATGGTGGTTACCTTCAGAGGTTGATGTAGGGGAGAGAAAATCGGCCAGCAGCCAGCGGCAGCCGTCGATCAAACCGCCACGCCAGCACAACGCATCGTGCCCTCCGGCGAAGCGGCGAAAATGTAATTCATGGCCTGCGGCCTGTAGCGCCGGGGCGATCTGTTGGTTGACGTACACCATGTCCGCCTCGCGATCGCCCACTTCCTGGAAAATCTTCAGCTTGCCCGGCGGTAAATCGCCCTGTTGCAGCCGCTCGAGTAGCAAGCCGGGTGCGTGCTGCTCGCGGTTGGCGTAGTCGCGGATGTATTGCAGATGCGGCCACCAGAAGGAGCCGGATTGCGTGAGAATGCGGCCAAAACGCTGCGGCCAGTGCAAACCGGCATAGAGCGCGGCGAGTCCGCCATAGCTTTGCCCGGCCACCAGCGTGCGGTCGGCGTCGCTACTAAAGGCCGCGTGCTGGCGTGCCAGCGGCAACAGTTCCTGTTGCACCGCTTGCCAGAAGGTTTCATTGCACGGCAGTTCGGCTTCGCGGTGCTGGCTGTCGATGACATCGATAAACAGCCAGCAGGCAGGCGGCAGTGTGCCATCGGCGGTGACCTGATCCAGCGCGCTGAAAATCGGTTGGCCATAGACCCAGTTTTGTCCATCGAGCAGAATCGCCAGGGGACGCTGTTCGGGCTGAGCGGTTGTTCCGGTGCTATAAAGCCAGACGTTGCGTGTGACGTTGAGCAACGCGCTTTGCCACTGCAGGGTTTGCAGCGTATCCGGCCAGGTTTCCGCCATGCCGGCATCCAGCGCGCGCCAGGCCGATTGATCCGGCGCATCCGGCATGTGCGCGTTGCTCAGCGCAAAACGGCGGCTGCTGAGAAACGGCGGCGTGGGATTGAATTTGTCGGGGATCGCCAGCGGCATCAGCGAGATCCACCACTTACGCTGCAGCGCGCGGCATTCTGCATCATCGCCACAAAACAGCGGCGGTAACTGCTGCGCGGTGGCGGGGATCAGGCTGTAACTGCCGCGCCAGTCAGATTCAATGGCGGTCGACCAATGCCAGACGTTGCTGTCGCCGACACGCACCAGACTTTCTGGCGCTTCGCTGTGGTGATCGGTGACGCCGTTAATATCGATATAAACCCGTTCAGTGGAAGAACGTGCGGAATGTCCTTCGGGATCGCGCCAGAAGAAGTGCATGGTCGTTTGACCGCTTTCGTCTCGCTCCACCAGCGGCGTACCTACCGCATACAGCCGCTGCCACCAGCTTTCGCTTCCTATTTCGGCCTGCTGCAACCATTGCGCAATTGTTCCGGCGGGCAACCACGTCTGCGTCGTATTTTTTGCGCTTGTTAGAAACATCCTGCAACCCATCTCCACATTTTGTTCACTGTCTTTACTTAATCAAAGCTAATGCAAATGCTATTGATAACGATTTACATTTGCAATATGATTTTTCGTGCCTGATAAACCTTCGTAATTTCAGTGGATTATTTTGTGAAGGACGTCACGCGGGAAGATTAGGACCGTCAATTATGCAAAAGATTAATATTTCAATCCGTTACAGACCTTGTCGTTGGGCGAGGGCGACTGAACGGATTATTTCATCTACAAGGCAGTTTGAAATAGAGATGGCAACTATGTCCGTTTACGCTAAAAATTCAGCAATACCTGCTGTGGCACGGCAGTTCAGATTCAATCCTCTGTACCTTTCTCTGGCCTCAATTTTGTTGGTGACACCAGCCGCCTTCAGCGTGGCTGCCGAAGAGACCCTTACCGTCAACGCCGACACGCGTGAAAGCGTGACCTCGCCGCTGCAGGGCTACGTGGCGAAAGAGAGCGCGGCAGGCACCAAAACCGCTACGCCGCTGCGCAAAACCCCGCAATCCATTTCAGTGATTACCCGCGAGCAGATGGACGATCAGGCGGCGGCTTCCGTTGCGGATGCGCTGAGCTACAGCAGCGGCGTGTTGACCAACTATCGCGGTAACTCCAACCGTAATGATGAGATCATCGCGCGCGGTTTCCGCTATGCGCCGAAATTCCTCGATGGCCTGAGCTACGGTTTATCCGGCCAGGCGGGCGCAGCGGGGCAGATCGATCCCTGGTTGCTGGAGCGCGTAGAGATGATCCACGGCCCAGCTTCAGTGCTGTACGGCCAGGTGAATCCGGGCGGTATCGTGGCCATGACCAGCAAGCGCCCGACCGCGCAGAGCATTCACAAAGTGCAGCTCAGCACCGGCAACCAGCATTTGGGTGAAGCGGCGTTTGATTTTGGCGGCAAGCTGAATGATGACAACACGCTGTTTTACCGCCTGAACGGTATTGCCAGCACCAAACATGAGTTCGTTAAGGACAATAAGCAGCAGCGCATGGCGATTGCGCCAGCGATAACCTGGCTGCCTAACGCGGACACCAGCTTTACGCTGCTGACGATGTATCAGAACGAGCCGAAAGCGGGATACCGTAACTTCCTGCCGGCCAGCGGTACGCTGAAAGAGAGCAGCGCGGGCTTTATCCCTTACGATTTCAACGTCAGCGATCCGAGCTTCAACGAAGCCAAGCGCGAACAGACTTCGATCGGCTATATCTTCGAGCACAATTTAAGCGATAACGTCAGCTTCACGCAGAATCTGCGCTACAGCAACATGGACGAATCGTACAAATATCTGGTGTATACCTTTGATGCCGATAACGATCACTCGATCAATCGTCGTCCGCAGCATGACAAGATCAAGTCGAAAGAGTTGGGTCTTGATAACCAGCTGAAAGCCACCTTTGAAACCGGCAACATCGCGCACACCGTGCTCGGCGGGCTGGATTACAAGTGGAGCGACGTGGATAACAAACTGTGGCGCGACAGCGGCGATCAGTACATTCTCGACTGGGCGAATCCGACACGGATCAGCATCAACGAGAGCGATTTGACGCTCACTACCAGCACGCGCAAGAAGCTCGATCAGGTGGGTGTTTATCTGCAGGATCAGCTGGAGTGGAATCAGTGGAACCTGCTGCTCTCCGGACGTCACGACTGGAGCGAAGTGCGCACGCAGGATCGCACCGACGACAGTGAAACCCAGCAGAATGACAACAAGTTCACTGGCCGCGCGGGTCTGCTGTATGCATTCGATAACGGCATTTCACCGTACGTCAGCTACAGCACCTCGTTCGAGCCAAACCTCAACAGCGGCGCGCCAGGCACCGATCCTTTTAAACCGACCACCGGCGAACAGACCGAAGTGGGCGTGAAGTATCAGCCGGTAGGTTGGGATGCGGTGTTTACCGTGTCAGCGTTTGATATCACGCAGAAAAATATCACTGCTTATAACAGCGTGACCGGTTATAACGAGCAGATTGGTAAAGTGCGTTCGAAAGGCATCGAAACCGAAGCGCATGCGCAGATTACGCCAGAGATCAAACTGTTAGCGGCCTATACCTACACCGATGCGGTGACCAAAGAGAGCAGCATCACGCAGCGCATCGGCCATTCACCGTCGAGCATTCCGCGTCATGCGGCGTCGGCGTGGGGCAGCTATACCTTCCTTGATGGCGTGCTGAGCGGCTTAACGCTGGGCAGCGGCGTACGCTATACCGGCACCGCGCCAGCGGATGAAATTGGCGTCGACAAAGTACCGCACTACACGTTGTATGATGCGATGGCGAAGTATGAGTTGGGCGAAGCGGCGAACTCGCTGCGTGGCACCACGCTGCAGCTCAACGTCAATAATCTCGCGGATAAGCACTACGTGGCGTCATGCAGTAATGAAAGCGCCTGCTTCTACGGCAGCGGTCGCACCATTGTGGCTTCCGTCAGCTACAGCTGGTAATTCCCTCCGGCGGCCTGCGTGGCCGCCGTTTCGTTTCGCATTCCGTGCGACGCGCTTTTCAGCCAGGTATTTATTAAGCGGTTTTCGGAAAATACTGTATTTGTGTGACTGTCATCACTCTGCAAGGCACGTTAAAATACGCGCTTCTCATTTAGCAGGGGTTTTTCGTCACGATGTTATCGCGCTTCACTTTAGCCACTTTGATGGCAACAATCATGCTCACCGGCTGCGCCCGCCTTGCCGCCGTTACTGGTACATCTCATGACAGCACTGCGACTGCGGACGCATCCGCCGCTCAGCCTGCAACCGGCGCGCCAATCGACAATAATGATTCGCCTTCTCCATTCGAGACCGGCCCAACGGTGATTAACGTTTCGCACCTGGTGACGCGTACCGATGACGGTTCTTCTGTCTATGTGACGGTAGATGGTCAGGATGCGGGGCTGCTGAAGAAGGGTGAAAAACGAGAAATTCGTGTTGCGCCAGGTAAACACCAGATTGGTGGTTACGTGCAGACGCTGTTTGGTTTTGGCAAAGTGACCATCGCGTCCGTGGATGTCACCACCGATCCGAACAGCCCGAAAAACGTGGTCTATTCTGTAACGCGCCAGAAGCCCGCGTTCAGCGAAACCGACGCCACGCCGCCGAATAATTCCTGATGTATGGGTGCGCATAAATGCGCACCGGTATGGTTTTTTCAGGTCGCCATTGATGGCTTAATGTCGATCAGTTAAGCGCCGTATCAAATCACCGCACCTTCCGTAGCGGCGCGATTTATCGCGCAATGAATTGCGCCGCTACAATGTGTGCTCTCGATAATAAGGGATTTTCATGCCTTAACTGACGAGCATTACGCCATTTATGGCGATCTCCCCACATCAACTCTGGCTAAACACCAGTTTCAATCCCGCAACTGTGAAGCAGCAAGCCAGCAGCGCATCCAGCCCACGACGGATGCGGCGATAGAAAGCCGTCATCACCGCGGTGGAAAACAGCAGCGCATAACCGCCAAACACCAGCACACAAATTGCCGCGCAGCCTGCAATAATCATCGGCAAGGTTGATGCCGCCGCACCCGGTTTTAACGCCACCGACATGATCGCCACCCACGTCAAAATCGCTTTAGGATTGCCGACGTGCATCAAAATGCCCTGACGAAACATTCTGCCGAAGCGCGCTTTTTCGCTGACCGGTGCGAATTCACTGGCATCTGGCCGACGCAGCGCCGATTTCCCCGCCTTGAACGCCAGCCACAGCAGATACAATCCGCCGCCAATCTTCAGCACAATCAGCAGTTGCGCAAAGGTGGCCAGCACGGTGAGAACCCCGCAAGCCGCCAGCAGCGCCCACATTATTGAACCGCCAATCACGCCGCTCGCTAATGCCAGCGCCGCGCCGCGTCCCTGTTTCATCGCCGTACCCATAATCGCCATATTGCTCGGGCCGGGACTGGCGGTCGCGACGAAATAGGTGGTGTAGATCAGAATCAGTTCATGTGACAGCGCCATAGGTTCCTCAGTTAATCATGATGGATTACGCCGCGAGTATGTGCTGAATCGCCAGAAACATCGGGATTGCGCCAAATACATTGGGCGGCTCATGCAATGCCACAAATCCCAGGCGGGTGTAAAAATTCACGGCTTTGGGTTCAGCGTCAAGATAAACGCCTTTTACAGGTAATGCGTCATGGATTATTTTGACGTGTTCGAAGAATTCGCCTAACAAATCCTGTCCATAACCCTTGTTTTGTTCTTTGACGGCGACTCCCAGCATAACCAGGCGCACCACGCCGACTTCGGCTGGCATTGAACCGGACACCACGCCTGTGAGCTTTTGTCTCAACAGGGAGTAGGCGCTGAAGGTACAGATTCCCAGCAGTTCGCCGGTATTAGCGTCAATCAGCGCCTTCGCTGCACAGTTTCCCTCTTTTACGCTTTTTTTAAGCGAGTTGCGCACGAAGGAGTTGATAATTGCGTTGCCGCAATTGAAGTGCTTATTACCGGGATAGGTGATATCAGCCTGATAAGCGCACACCATAACGTCAGCGCTGTTATTCCGTGAATTTTCCATCTGCTCTTTTCCTTCGCATCAACGCTTGTAACGCCAGCGTCGGAGCTGCAGGTTCAGACATGAGCTGATTCACTTGCTGCCAACTCTCTTCCGAAAGCTGGCGACGTCGCTGATTATCCAAAACGGTTTCTGCACGCTCAAGCGCCGCATTTAAGATAAAGGCACTCAAATCTAACCCTGCAGCGGTTGCTGCTTCCTTTAAGACTTCTTTGAGATTCGAACTGGTTTTTAACTCTACGCGCGCATCTTTAACGGCGCGCGTATCGGTGGAAAGTGCGGATACTTTTGGCATAGCGAGAGCCTCGTTGAGTAAAAACGCCTCCTGTTGACGTCAGTCCTTAAACTTATGCAGCGTTGCAATGTGAGTTAAGTCTTTCATTTCAGTTAGCTTGGTACGGCTAATAACCGTATGCGGATAATGTAAACCTTATCGCTTTGATAAGTCAACGCTTACGGTTAATAGCCGTATAGCATTTGATGTCGGTTAAATTTACCGTGTTGCACCCTTACTCCCCATGCAACTCCTTCCTTAACAGCACCAACTCGCCTGCCAAATCGCGGCACAGCATCGCCGTCATCAGATGATCCTGCGCATGCACCAAAATCAGCGTGACCGGTACTTTGCCGCTGCCTTCATCGGCGCCAATCAACGCGGTCTGGATTTTATGCGCGGCTTTCGCGGCCTCGTCGGATGCCGCTAAAGCCTCGTCCGCCCCTTGCCAGTCAGCTTTACGCGCCCGCTGGATCGCCATCATGGCTTGCGATCGCGCTTCACCGGCATTAATCAGCAACTCCATCATCGTTTGTTCAAAATCCATATCCGCCTCACTTATTGGTATGCCAAATTGGTAATAAGGATGCTACCGGAATACCAAAAAGGAGTTCCGCGAGCACGATCACAGAAATTAACGGCGAATATCGCCATTTTGGTATGCCACGAACCATCAAGCTGATGCATAACACCTAAAACCGCTGAGGGTTGACCAATGTCTCTACAGGAACGTCTTATCGATTCACTGGGTAGCTTTGCCACGCGATTCAACAGCTACCGCTACATTATGGCGATCAAAGCCTCGTTTATTACGCTGATGCCGGTGATCATCGTCGGCGCGTTTTCGGTGCTGATTTCCAACATGGTGCTGGACCCGAAAAATGGCCTCGCCAGTTTCTCTGCGCTGTCGTTTCTCGCCGATCTGAAACCGATCACCAGCAGCATTAACTACGCCACGCTGAGCTTTCTGAATATCGGCGCGGTGTTTCTGATTGGTATCGAACTGGGCCGCATTAACGGCATTAAAACGCTGTTTCCCGGCCTGCTGGCGATCATCTGCTTCATCTCGGTGACGCCCACCACGCTGCAAATGCTGGTGGATGGCCAGATGCACGTGGTAACCGATGTGCTGGCAAAACAGTTCTCCGATACCAAAAGTTTGTTCCTCGGCATGTTTATCGCCATTCTGTCGGTAGAGATTTACTGCCGGCTGGAGCAGGTTGAACGGCTGAAAATCAAAATGCCGGATACCGTGCCGCCGAACGTTGCCGCGTCATTTTCCGCGCTGATTCCGTCGATCATCACCGTCACGCTGGTCGCCACCTTTGGCTTTATCTTCCATCAGATCAGCGGCATGTACCTGTACGACGCGGTGTACAAAGTGGTGCAGCAGCCGCTGGAATCGGTGGTGCAGAGCTTGTGGGGCATTCTGCTGCTGATGTTTGTTGCCCAGCTGTTCTGGGTGATTGGTATTCATGGCAACCAGATGGTGAAACCGATTCGTGAGCCGCTGCTGCTGGGGGCGATTCTGGTCAACATGAACGCCTTCGAGCAGGGCAAGGAAGCGCCAAACATCATCACCATGCCATTCTGGGACGTATACATGAGCATCGGCGGTTCCGGCCTGACTATCGGGCTGTTAACCGCCGTGATGATTGCCACCAAACGCAAAGAGATGCGTGAAATCGCCAAACTGTCGTTCGGACCTGGCTTATTCAACATCAATGAGCCAGTGATTTTTGGTATGCCGATCATGCTTAACCCCATTCTCGCCATTCCCTTCATCATCACGCCGCTGGTCACCGGTTCAATTGGCTATTTCGCCACGGTGATGGGCTTTGCCGGTAAAGCGGTGGTGATGGTTCCCTGGACTACGCCGCCGATTATCAATGCATGGCTTTCTACCGCCGGATCGATGGGCGCGGTGGTGACACAAATCATCTGCATCGTGGTTTCAGTATTGATTTATCTGCCTTTTGTCAAAGTGGCCGCGCGTCGCGCCGAAGCGGCGGAAGCAAAAAATCTGCAGGCCGAACTGGCACAAAATTAAGGAGGATCTATGAGTAAGCACACTATTGCGCTGCCGCAGGGTTTTATTCTCGGCGCGGCGGCATCGGCCTGGCAAACCGAAGGCTGGAGCGGCAAAAAAGCCGGCCAGGATTCGTATCTGGATGCCTGGTATCAGCAGGATCGGCACGTCTGGCATAACGGCTATGGACCGGCGGTAGCAACGGATTTTATCAACCGCTTCTGCGAAGACGTGGCGCTGATGAAAGCGGCGGGGCTGACGCACTATCGCACCTCGATCAACTGGTCGCGTTTTCTCACCGATTATGAAAACGCGGTGGTTGATGAGGAGTACGCGGCCTATTACGACCAGTTGATTGATGAGATGCAGCGACAGGGCATTGAACTGATGTTGTGTCTCGAACATTACGAACTGCCGCTGCAGTTGCTGGAAGAGTACGGCGGCTGGCAATCAAAACATGTGGTTGAGCTTTTTACTCGCTATGCCGAGAAGGTGTTTGCCCGCTACGCCGGAAAAGTGACGCGCTGGTTTGTTTTCAATGAGCCGATTGTGGTGCAGACGCGCGTCTATCTTGATGCGCTGCGCTGGCCGTATGAACAGAACACCCATAAGTGGATGCAGTGGAATCATCATAAAAATCTCGCCACGGCGAAGGTGGTCAAGCTGTTCCGCCAGCAGGGTTATGCCGGCACGGTGGGCACCATTCTCAACCCGGAAGTGACCTATCCGCGCTCTTCGGCGGCGCACGATGTTAAAGCCGCAAAAATCTACGATCTGTTTTACAACCGGGTGTTTCTCGATCCGGCAATCAAAGGCGTCTATCCAGCGGAACTGCTGCAACTGCTGGATAAACATGAGGTGCAGTGGGATGCGACCGAGGAAGAGCTGGCGATCATCGCCGCCAACACCGTCGATGAAGTGGGGCTGAATCTTTACTATCCGCATCGTGTTAAAGCGCCTTCACGCGCCTGGCACCCAGAGACGCCATTCCATCCCGCTTTTTACTACGAACATTTTGAGTTGCCAGGCCGCCGCATGAACAGCTCGCGCGGCTGGGAGATTCAGCCACGCATTGTTTTCGACATGGCTCAGCGCATGAAAGAGGAGTACGGCAATCTGCCGTGGTTTGTGGCCGAGAGCGGCATGGGCATCGAGAATGAAGCGCAGTTTAAGGATGCGCAGGGAGAAATTCAGGACGACTACCGCATCAACTTTATTGCTGAACATCTCTACCAGGCGGTGCGTGCGCGTGAAGCGGGCAGCAACTGTCAGGGCTACATGCTGTGGGCGTTCACCGACAACGTTTCACCAATGAACGCCTTCAAAAACCGCTACGGACTGATCGAGATCGACCTCGACAACCAGCGGCAGCGGCGGATGAAGAAATCCGCGCACTGGTTCCGTCAATTGCGCGACACCCAGCAATTGACCCTCAACATTGACGATGAAGCCAAATAAGGACCACCAATGAAACGCATTATTCTGGCCTGCGCGGCAGGCATGTCGACTTCGATGTTAGTCACCCGCATTGAGAAAGAGGCGGTAGCACGCGGTCTTGAGTACCAGATCTACGCCATTCCGGAACAGAACCTGCGTGAAGAGTTACAAAACTACGGTCAGGACGTGGTGGTGGTGCTGTTGGGACCGCAGGTGCGCTTTAAGCTGGAGGAGAATAAAAAGCTGACCGACAGCTATCAGCTGCCGATTGCGGTGATCGATACCGTGGCTTACGGCACGTTGAATGGTGCAAAGGTACTCGATCAGGCACTGGCTTTGGTACACTAGCGCCCAGATTGCAGTCAGGCTCCGGCTCGCACAGGACGCGGCCGGGCCGAATGCACCATGATGCAAAAGGGTGAGAGCGTGGAAAAAGCCGAAGCGCCACAAGAGAAAAAGCAGTATCAGGAAATTGGTCAGCATCTGCGTCAGCAAATCCTCGATGGCAATTACCCGGTTGGCTCACGACTGCCGCCAGAGCGCCAGTTAGCCGAAACCTGGGGCGTGAGCCGCACCATTGTGCGTGAAGCGTTGCTGATGCTGGAGCTGGAAGGCACGGTGGATATTCGTCAAAGTTCCGGCGTTTACGTGATGCGTATTCCTTCGGAAAGCGAGGATGCGGAAGAGGCCTTTTTCCGCAGCGATGTCGGCCCGTTCGAGATGTTGCAGGCGCGTCAGCTGCTGGAGAGCAACATCGCGGCCTTCGCCGCCAAAATGGCCACCAAAGCCGATATTGAAAACCTGCGCCGCACGCTGGAGCAGGAGCAGCGCGCCATTGCACTCAACGACAGCAGCCAGGATAACGACAAGTTATTTCATCTGCTACTGGCAGGCGCGACGCAAAATCAGATGTTGCTCGATACGGTGACCAGCGTCTGGCGTCATCACGAAGCCAGCCCGCTCTGGCAGCAGCTGCGACCGCAGTATGAAACCCGCGCCTATCGTCTGAAGTGGCTGGGCGATCATCAAACCATTCTGGCCGCGCTGCGCCGCCGTGATGTGATGGGATCCTGGCAGGCGATGTGGCAGCACCTGGAAAACGTCAAGAACACATTGCTGGAGTTATCAGATGCCGATGCGCCTGATTTTGATGGCTACCTGTTCGAATCCGTGCCGATATTCCAGGGTAAGTTGATGTGATGAGGTCGCCATTCATGGCGTAATGCCGCTCAGTTAAGCGCCGTATCAAATCACCGCTTCTTCCGTAGCGGCGCGATTTATCGCGCAATGCATTGCGCCGCTACAATGTGAGCTCTCGGTAACTAAGGATTTTCACGTCTTAACTGACGAGCATAACGACCTAAATGCGGGCCCCCGTGTGACAGTAATTACAACGCAGCGCGCAAAGTTCAATGACTAAGCTGCACGATAAATCGCGACGCTACTCATGCTGGGTGAGCTTCGCGGTTAACGCACGCAGCGGCGTACGCAGCACCTCATGCAGCGCGCGAATCGCGGGGGAAAACTGTTTGCGATGCGGGCAGATAAGGTGCAGCGGCGTGCTTTCGCCCGGCATCTCTGGCATTACGCGCTCCAGCCTGCCGGCCAGCACATCGTCACACACATCAATCCACGATTTATAGGCGATGCCCATGCCGGCGATGGCCCAGCGGCGCGCCACTTCGGCATCATCACACAGCATGCGGCTTTTCACCGTGATCTGGCGGCGCATGCCATCCTGCGGAAAGGTCCATTTGTCGTAAACGTGGCCGCCCATCATAAACAGCAGGCCATGATGGTGCTGGGCGATCTCCTCCAGCTTTTGCGGGCGACCGTGACGATCAAGGTAATCCGACGACGCCACCATCACGCGGCGATTGTCATCCGCCAGCGGCAACGCCACGTAGCTGCTGTCTTCCAGCTTGCCGTAGCGAATGGCGATATCCACCGGATCGCGGAACACATCGCTGATCTGGTCGGAAAAGGAGAGCCGCACCGCCAGCGCCGGATGCGCGCGGCAAAAGTCAGTGATCAACGGCAGCAAAATATTGCGACCAATATCCGACGGCAGCGCGATTTTTAGCTCGCCGCTCAGCGCATCTTCATCGCTCTGCAAGCTTTCGGCACCGGCATGCATCAGCGCCAGCATCTCCTGCGCAAAGGGCAGATACTTTTCCCCTTCGGCGGTTAAGCGCAGGCTGCGGGTAGAACGGGCGAACAAGCGGCGATCCAATTCCCGCTCCAGCCGCTGAATTGCCGCGCTGACCTGTCCGGGCAGTAAATTCACCTCGCGCGCCGCGCGTGAAAAGCTGCCGAGTGCGGCTGAACGCACAAACAGAGTGACATCTTCCAGTCGGATCATCTTCTTATTCATCATGGTAGTCAGCAGGGATTTTCACTCTAAGAGTGAAAGTGTTCACCTGCAACTGGCATTTTTCATTGCGCTGCGGACCGCTATGCTGAATTCACTTCACCAAACCTGCTGATGAATAAGGATCTGCCTGATGAAAGCCATTGTTTATAGCCAAAACGGTTTACCGATTTCCGATGAAAATGCGCTGTATGAGCTTGAGGTTGATAAGCCAACGCCGGGCGCGCGCGATCTGCTGGTAAAAATTCACGCCATTGCGGTGAATCCGGTGGACACCAAAGTGCGCGCCGGTGCGCCAACCGATCAGCCGCGCATTCTCGGTTGGGATGCGGTAGGCGTGGTGGAAGCAGTGGGCGCAGACGTCACGCTGTTCCAGCCGGGCGACGAGGTGTTTTATGCTGGTGATATCACGCGCGCCGGCAGCTATGCCGAATATGGGCTGGTGGATGAACGTATTGCAGGGCACAAACCGCGTTCGCTGAACGACGCCGAGGCCGCCGCGCTGCCGCTGACCTCGCTGACCGCGTGGGAACTGCTGTTTGATCGTCTTGAGGTACAAGCCGATGACAACGCCGCGCTACTGATTATTGGCGCAGGTGGCGGCGTCGGTTCCATATTGACGCAACTCGCCAGCAAGCTAACCAAATTGACGGTGATCGGCACCGCTTCCCGCCCGGAAACGGCGGAATGGGTGCGTTCACTCGGTGCGCACCATGTGATTGATCATTCTCAACCGCTGGGCGAACAGCTGGCGGCGATTGGACATAAAGAGGTGCGCTATGTCGCCTCGCTGACGCATACCGACAGCTATTACGATCAGCTGATTGATGCGCTCGCGCCGCAGGGCAAGCTGGCGTTGATCGACGATCCCGAGACGCTGGATGCGGTGCCGCTGAAGCGCAAAGCGATTTCACTGCACTGGGAATTGATGTTTACGCGCTCGCTGTTCCATACCGCCGATATGCAGCGCCAACATGAGATTCTGCAGCGCGTGAGCCAGCTGATTGATGACCAAACGCTGCAAACCACCGCCGGCGAACATCACGGCATGATCAATGCCGCCAATTTGCGCAAGGCGCATGCGCTGATCGAGAGCGGTCGCGCACGCGGTAAGATCGTGCTGAGCGGGTTTTAACCAACTTAACGCAATAAATGATGCAAACCACGCGCAATAAATTGCGCCGCTACGGATATCCGCACGCTTCTGTAGCGGCGCGATTTATCGCGCTACAAAGAAAAAGGAATAGGCCATGACACTCAATGATGCAGTTGCTCGTCGTCACACCGTAAAAGCCTTTGAACAAGGTAAAAGCCTGCCGCAGGATGAAATCGAAACCCTGCTGAACGTGCTGCGCAACAGCCCGTCATCAGTGAACTCCCAGCCGTGGCATTTTGTGGTGGCGTCCACCGAAGCGGGTCGCGAGCAAATCGCCGCATCCACCGATGGCGCCTTTGCCTATAACAGCCCGAAAGTGCGCAATGCCTCGCATGTTATCGCGCTGTGCATGCGCACCGATCTGGATGAAGCGCATTTGCAGAACGTGCTCGATCAGGAAGATGCTGATGGCCGTTACGCCAAGCCGGAAAGCAAAGCGAACAATGACATGGTGCGTCGCAGCTATGTCGATATGCATCGCTATGAATCACGCGATGTGCCGCAGTGGATGGAAAAGCAGGTTTATCTGGCGTTGGGCGGATTGTTGCTGGGCGCAGCGATGTTGGGCATTGATGCCACACCGATGGAAGGTTTCGATCAGCGCGCGCTGGATCAGGCACTGGGCCTGCGTGAGAAAGGCTTTACCAGCGTGGTGCTGGTGTCGCTGGGCTATCGCAGCGATGCGGATTTCAACGCCGCGCTGCCGAAATCACGTTTGCCGCGTGACGAGATTTTTACCTTTATTTAAATATTTCGCGCAATAAATTGCGCCGCTACGGATGGACGCACGTTTCTGTAGCGGCGCGATTTATCGCGCAAGATCAATACGGAAACCGCAACGTAAAACGGTTCACAACCTGCTCGCTATGCATCTCACAACTTCCCTGATGCAAACGCATAATGCTGCGCACAATCGATAAGCCCAAACCGCTGCTGCCCTGATGATGTGACGCATCGGCGCGCCAGAAGCGATCAAAGATGCGTGCCTGCTGTTCCTCACTTAATGCCGGGCCGTGGTTTTCCACTGTCAACGAATGGTCCTGATTAAACACGCGAATGGTTGAGTTTTGGTCGCCATAGCGCAGCGCGTTGACGATCAAATTGGCCAGCGCGCGTTGCAGCAGTTGCGGATCGGCGCGCAGTTCGCCGTGTAGCGCCATCTCCAGCCGCATCGACTGCTCTTCCGCCATGCCGTCAAAGTAGTCCTGCAACTTCTCGCCGAGCAGCGCCAGATCGATGTTCTGCCAATCCATTGCCTGGCTGGCATCTTCCGCTTTGGCAAGAAACAGCATGTTGTCGATCATCTTCGCCAGCCGTTCCAGCTCCTCGTAATTGGAGCCGAGCAGCGCCTGATAATCGCCAACGCTGCGCGTTTGACTCAGCGCCACTTCGGTTTGGCCGATCAGCGTGCTAATCGGCGTGCGCAGATCGTGCGCCATATCGGCAGAAACCTGGCTCAACTGCTGATAACCCAGCTCAAGGCGACTCAACATCTGATTAAACGCCGCCACCAGCGGCTGCAATTCCGCTACTGCCTGTTGTGGCATGCGCTGCGACAAATGACGTGCGTCAATCGCATCCGCCTGCGCCGCCAAACGACGCAGCGGGGTTAAAGCGCGCCGCACTAGCCAGATGCTGATCGCCGCCACCAGCAACGCCGCCAGCGCGGTGGCGAGAATAATTTGATTGCGATAACCGTTGAGCGTTAGCGTGCGGTCGCTCATCAGGCGGCCGGTGATGATCTCAATCTGGCCATTGCCATCGCGCGTGGGCGCCAGCGCGGCCGCCGAGATAAATGGCGTACCGTCGGCGGCGGCGAGATGATGCACCGACGACAGCGCCAGCGGCTGATCGGCGGCAACCGGCGTAATCGCGGGGACTGGACGCTGGCCGGGATTGACCACAATCAGCGGCGGCTGGCCGGGAAAACGCAGCACCAATAACGATTCGGTATTGCCGAGCATATTGGCGAACAAGCGGGGTTTTTGCTGGATCAGCTTAAGCGCATCTTCATCGCGCAGTAGCGTGCGAATCTAATCGATGCGCGTCAGCAGCGCCGCGTCGTCGCGCACGCCAATCTGCGTCGCCAGCGAGTGATAAAGCGCGATGCCGCTGAGGGAGAAAATGACAATCACCGTGGCGCTCAGCAGCAGCGACAGGCGCGTGGCGAGAGACCGGGTTTTCATAATTCAGCTTCACAGCGGTAACCTACGCCGTGCACGGTGTGAATTAGCGGCTGGGCAAACGGGCCATCAATTTTCTGCCGCAGGCGTTTCACCGCCACATCCACCACATTGGTGTCGCTGTCGAAATTCATGTCCCACACGCGTGAGGCGATCACGGTGCGCGTCAGCACTTCGCCGGGATGCAGCAGGAAGAGATGCAGCAGGTTGAACTCTTTGTTGGTGAGATCAATGCGCTGACCGCCGCGCTCAACGCGACGTTTCAGGATATCCAGTTGCAGATCGGCCAGTTGGAGAATATCCGGCAACTTCTGCTGAGCGCCGCGCCGTAGTTGGGTTCGCACGCGCGCCAGCAGTTCGGCGAACGAAAAGGGCTTGACCAGATAATCATCAGCGCCCAATTCCAGCCCTTTGATGCGATCCTCCAGCTTGCCTTTAGCGGTGAGGAAAATCACCGGCGTGTGGATCTGCTTATCCAGCGCCGCCATCACGTGCCAGCCGTCGATGCCGGGCATCATTACGTCGAGCAGAATCAAATCGTAATGATGCTCCTGCGCGTAGAACAAGCCATCCTGTCCGTTTTCCGCCACATCAACGATAAATCCCGCCTCGGTCAATCCTTTGCGCATGTAATCGCGCGCTTTGGCTTCATCTTCAATCACCAAAATTTTCATGCGCTTCTCCGCGGGAGGGATTTCAGGGCTGGGCGTGTAACGCGGCTTGCTCGATCAACTTCGCGACGTCGTCAGGATGCGATTGATACACCGAATGGCTGGCGCCGGCAATCTCCACCGTGTGGCTGTGCGCGCGTTTGGCGTACATGCGCTCCAGATCGGGACTGATGATTTTGTCAGCTTTCGCCACCATGTACCAGCTAGGCTTGGTCTTCCACGCCGGGTCAGAAATGTTGGCGGTGAACACGGCGGAGTTTGTGGGCATCTGCGCGTGCGCTTCAAAATCAGCCTGCGCTGCGGGTAAATCAGCAGCGAAATCGCTGTGATAATTTTCCGGCGCGATGGTCAGATAACCGTCGCTGGATTTAGCAAACGGATGCGCGCTGTTGGGGAATTTCTTGCCATTGCTGGCTTCGGTTTCGCCGTTATCCAGCGCATGCGCCGCGATGTAAACCAGCCCAGCGACTTTGGTGTCGTTACCGGCTTCACTGATGATCGCGCCGCCGTAGCTGTGACCAACCAGAATCACCGGCCCATTTTGCTGATCGATAATGCGGCGTGTCGCCGTCACATCTTCCTGGAAGCCGGTGAGCGGCTCCTGTACCAGCGTCACGTTGTAGCCGTCATGCGTCAAACGGTCATACACCGGACGCCAGCCCGCACCGCCGACGAACGCGCCATGCACCAGCACAATATTCTTAACCGGCAGCGCCTGAACCTGCGCCGCGCCGCCGGCGATAGCCAGCAGCATGCCCGCTGCAAGAGTGAGTTTGTTCAATTTCATCGTAATGCTCCTGATTGCAAAGTAGGCCATCAGGATAAGCAATCGGCTCTGACATCAGCGTGAGCGAGTTATGACAAAAGAATGACATGCAGCTTACGTAATGCCGATTAGTTCTGCGCCGTATCAAATCATCGCATCTTCCGTAGCGGCGCGATTTATCGCGCAATGAATTGCGCCGCTACAATGTGTGCTCTCGGTATTAGTGGTTTTCATATCTTGACCGACGAGCATTAAGTAAAACTTAATGGGGCATAAATAAAAGCTAACTTATTAACTATTATAAGTATTTGCTCTACTCAAAATCCGTAATTTCTGTAGTGACAACCTGTCCACCATGTTATTAACTCTGCATCCCTTTGTGAATATTTCTGCCTGCCGGAGTTAATAATGAAGAAGAATCTCTCATTCGCCTTACTGCTTTCGCTGAGTGCTTTCAGCCACGCTTCATTTGCCCAGCAAACCTTGCGTTTCGGCGTTGATCCGACGTTCCCGCCGTTTGAATCCAAAGCCAGCGACGGTTCTTTGCAGGGCTTTGATATCGATCTCGGCAGCGCGATTTGCGCCCAAGCCAAAGTGACGTGCCAATGGGTGCAGATTGGTTTTGATGGCAGCATTCCGGCGCTGCAGGCGAGAAAGTTTGATGCGATTCTTTCGGCGATGTCGATGACGGAGAAACGCCGCGAGCAGGTCGCTTTCAGCGACATGCTTTACGTCACGCCGAGCGCGTTGCTCACACCCGCGAAAGCTATGCTAACGGGAGACATTAATGCGCTGCGCGGTAAAAGAATCGGCGTCGCGCAGGGCACCATTCAGGAAACCTACGCCAAAGCGCAGTGGGCAACCAAGGGGGTGAGTGTGGTTTCTTACCCTAATCAGATGGAGATCTATCCTGACCTGGTGGCGGGACGGCTCGACGCCAGCCTGGCCAATGCGGTTTCGGCAGAACAAGGTTTTCTTAACACGCCAGCCGGCAAAGACTACGTCATCAGCGCCACGCTGGTGGATAAAGAGGTGTTGGGCAATGGCGTGGGCATTGGATTGCGTAAAGACGATGCGGCCAATCTGAAGTTGATCAACAGCGCGCTGGCCGAACTGCACAGCAACGGCACTTACGACCAACTGGCGAAGAAGTACTTCAAATTCAAGGTCTATCCGTAAAATTCATCTGCACGCAAGGTCGCCATTGATGACGACCTTGCCCACCAACCGCACCCACACTCACTCAAAAATCATGACGAACTTACCGCACTACCCAACTCAACGCGCCCGCTTTCTCGCCGCCGTCAAACGGCAAAACGGCGCATTAACGTCCTACGCGCATCCGTTACCCGGTCCGCAGGGCGAGGAACTTTTCACTGACGTAGCGATAATCGGCGATGTCAACGCATCACGGCTGATGCTGGTGATCTCCGGCACGCACGGCGTAGAAGGCTATTACGGTTCCGATTGCCAGATCGCCTGGCTGGATACCTTCAACCTCACGGCGCTGCCCGCGGATACTGCTATCGTGATGCTGCATCTGCTCAATCCGTGGGGCGCGGCGCATTTACGCCGCGTCAATGAAGACAACATCGACCTCAATCGCCACTTTATCGATTTTTCACAGCCCACACCCGCCAATCCCGATTACGCCGCGTGGCATGGCATTTACCACGGCGATCGCGCCCGCGCCGATAAGCTGTTAGCTGACGCGCTCAACAGCGCCGGTTGGCCGGCGATAAAACGCGTGGTGGAAGCGGGGCAATATGGCGCGGTGGACGGTTTCTTCTTCGGCGGCCAACAGCCAGGTTGGTCGTACCGCACGCTGCAAACCATCATCGCCGAACACTTGTCGCAGGCCAAAACCATCATCAGCTTCGATCTGCACACCGGCGCGGGCGCGTGGGGACATCCGATGCTGCTGTCGATTGCCGAGCAGCGTTTTGCCGCACATGACTGGGGCAAGGAGATTTATGGAGAATGGTTAACGCTGCTGTTCACCGGCGCAGGGCGCGACAGCGAAACCGGCGTGACCGCGACGGCTACCGGCTATGTGTCGCAATTTCTGCTGACGTCGCTACCGAAGACGCAGATTTTGCCGCTGGTGGTGGAGTGCGGCACCTATCCTGGCGAGGAGATGCATCGCCGCGTGCGCGACGATCACTGGCTGCATCTGCAAGGCGATCCAGCCAGTGAAAGCGGGCGGGCGATTAAGCAGGAGCTGGTGGAAGGATTCTGGCCCGCCGACGCTGACTGGCGCGCGCTGGTGGCTTTTCGCACCCAGCAGATTTTTGTGCGTGGCTGGCGGGCGTTGATTGATTTATAAGCGTCCGTAAAACGTCATGCGGGCGGTTTCCGACAGGGCAATGCCTGGCTCGGTGTTATACGCCAGCACCGCCAGCATGCGGGTGATATCGCCTTCGGTTGGCGTAACGCGATGCAGCGAATTGCGCCCACGGAACAGCACCAGATCCCCGGCATCAATCGCCAGCGCTTCCACCGGCTGGCGCTGATCCAGCACCGCCGCCACACCGTCGAAATTCATCTCACCGGCATCGGCATCGCGCAGATCCTTCACATACTGGAACATGGCGCCGGCGCGCGGTTTCTGCACCAGCAGCGTGATGGCGAACGACGAGTTATCAAAATGCCAGCCCAGTTCCTGGCCGTCGGGCGCGTAGTGCAGATTGATCGACGAAAGCGGATCGGCATACGGATAGAGCGCCTCTTCACCCAGCACATCGCACAGGAAGCTTTTGAACAGTTCATCGTTGTAGAGCTGGCGCAGCGGCGAATCGGCGGCAATCACATCATCGGTGATGCAGCCTTTGGTGCTAATGACATCGCGATTACGCGGATGATCGGCGCTGAAAGCCTCATCTTTTTTCATCAGATAAACGTTGTGTTTGCTGGCGGTGTGATACGCCAGATGGCGCTGCGCATCGCCTTCGGCAATGATGGCCTGCAGCGCAGCGGGCTGCAGGAACTGACGCAAAACTAAAGCGCCGTGCTGATTAAGTTGCTCACGGCAGGTGCGACGCCAGTCGGCATCGGCCAGCGGATGCAGATCGAAACGAATCAAGGCAGACATAGTTTTACTTCTCATGTGTTACAGGTGTGTAAAGACTGTAACTCGCTGATATGTTAATACGTAACGATAAAAATTTAACACCTTGCTAAGGAAACCTTAATGCCCGCGCCATCACCGCGTTTGCCCAAAATCAGCGTCATTCAATCCTTCAAAGTGGCGGCGGAACTGGGCAGCCTGGCGAAAGCGGCTGCGCAGCTGGCGTTAACGCCCGCCGCCGTGAGCCAGCAAATTCGCCAGCTGGAAGAGCAATTGGGCAGCACGCTGTTTGTGCGCACACAAAGCGGCGTGATGCTGACGGAGATGGGCAAAGAGTATCTGCGTTATGTCACTGAGGCGTTCGACATTCTGCACCTAGGCCAGCAAAACCTGCGCCATGCGGCGTCGGCACCGCGATTAACGCTCTATTCGCTGCCGGCGCTGGCCTCAAAATGGCTGCTGCCGAACATCGCGCAGTGGCGCGCGCACTGTCCGGAAATCGATTTATCCCTGCACGGCACCCATACGCAGGTGGATTTCAATGCCACGCCGGCCGATTTTGTCATCTGTTTCGGCGAAGATCGCTATCCGCAGCTGGACAAGCAGCTGCTGTTTCTCGATGAGGTGTTGCCGGTGGCGAGCCCGGCGCTACTGCATCGTTTTGCCGGTATGGATGTGTTGCAGCATGCGCCGCTGATTCAGCTCGACTGGGGCAACGAAGGGCGTTTCTTACCTGACTGGCGCAGTTGGTTTCAGGCTAAAGGCATTGACGATGCGCCGCCGCAGCCGTCGTTCAGTTTCAATCTTACCTCGCTGGCGATTGATGCCGCCGTGGCAGGCGCGGGCTTGCTGCTCGGTCAGCGGCGTTTGATTGCCAACGAACTGGCGCGCGGCGAGCTGGTGGTTGTCGATCCGCTTAGCTTACCGCTCAGCAAACCCTATTTCCTTGCCTGGCCGCAGCGCTCGCTCAGTCAGCCGGGCAGCGCTGCGCTAATCCACTGGCTCACGCAGCTGGCGAGATAACGTACCCACTCGTAGCATCGCCCTTTATGGCGACCTGGAAAAGAAAGGGAGTTCACCAATGACTACAGATTTCAACTTCTGGCTCACCGCGCTGGTGGTCGGCATCACCATTTTGCTTTGGGCCAGCGCGCGTTTGCCGGAATACGTTACCGCTTTGCTGTTTTTCACGGCGGCGATGTTGCTAAAGTTGGCTCCTGCCAGCAGCATATTCAGCGGTTTTGCCTCGTCGGCGTTTTGGCTGGTGCTCAGCGGATTTGTGCTGGGCGCGGCGATCCGCAAAGTTGGTCTGGCGCAGCGCTGGGCGAACTGGCTGGTGGTGCCGCTTAGCCAAAGCTGGCCGCGTATGATTGCGGGAACTGTGCTGCTGACTTATCTGCTGGCGTTTGTTATGCCCTCAAATATGGGACGCATCGCGCTGCTGATGCCGGTGGTGCTGGCGATGGGCGAACGCGCAGGAATCAAAGCGGGCAGCCGCGGCAGTATTGGCCTGGCGCTGGCAGTGGGATTTGGCACCTTCCAGCTCTCCGCCAGTATTTTGCCCGCCAACGTGCCGAATCTGGTGCTGAGCGGCGCGGCGGAAAGCGCGTATCAGTTACATCTGCAATGGTTGCCGTGGTGGTTGCTGCATATGCCGGTGGTGGGCGTCGTTAAGGGCTTGTTGTTGATGGGTTGCCTGCTGTTTCTGTTTCACGCGCAGCCCAAAGCGGTCCACCAGCGCGACAGCTTAACCGCGCTTAGCCGCAGCGAATGGCGCTTGATTGGCCTGCTGGCGATCACCTTGCTGCTGTGGATGACCGACAGCGTGCACGGCTTACCGGCTGCGTGGGTGGGATTGGCGGCAGCCTGTATCTGTTTATTGCCGCGCGTAGGTTTTATCTCCAGCGAGGACTTTGCCAGCGGGGTAAATTTCCGCACCTGCATTTACATTGCCGGGATTCTTGGCGTCGCCACACTGGTAGTGGGTTCAGGCCTGGGACGGATGATCGCCAATGCGTTGCTTAACGTGTTGCCGCTGCACGAACACCCATCTTTCAGCAATTTCGCGGTGCTCAATGCGCTGGTGTCGCTACTGAATTTCGTGCTCACCGCCAACGGCGTACCGGCGATGGTGACGCCGATGGCGCAAGAACTGGCGAACGCGTCTGGCTTTCCGCTGCTCACCGTGATCATGTTGCAGGTGTTTGCCTACGCTACGCCGCTGCTGCCGTATCAGGCATCGCCAGTGGTGGTGGCGATGGGACTCGGCAACGTTCCGGCGAAGGCCGGTTTACAGCTGTGCGCACTGATTTTTCTGCTTAGCGCGGTGTTGCTGTTACCGCTGGATTATCTGTGGTTTCGGCTGCTAGGCTATGCCTGATGTCTTTGCCAGAGATTGCCTATGCCAGCCAATAATGATTGGGTTGATTTTCGTCGTGATGATGAGACCGGAATTGAAAGCGTCAACGCGCACTTTCGCGGACACGCTTACGATCCGCACGATCACGATGAACTGCTGGTGGGCGTGACGCAACAAGGTTTGCAACGTTTTAACTGCCATCGTTCACTGCACACCAGCACGCCAGGCCGGGCGATTTTGATTGAACCGGGAGCGGTTCACGATGGCCATGCGCCGGACGCCGAGGGTTTCACCTACGTGATGCTCTATCTGCCGCAGAGCTGGGTGGCGGAGATGATGCAGCGTCGCGGCTTGGGCGATGTGTCGAATATCGAAGGCGCTTTCCGCCACACGTTGACTGACGATGCGCTGTTAGCCAGCGCCATTCAGCAAGCCTGGTTTGCCGTACATCAGGGCGAAGGGCGGTTGGCGCGCGATCAAAGCCTCGATCATTTGCTCACCCTGCTGTCACGCCATCTGGATACCAAACCCAGCCTGCAGCACAGCGAAGCGATGCGTCAGATGCAGCTGCTGCGCGACTATCTGCACGATTTTATGGCGCAGGATATTGGTCTGGATGAGCTGTCGCGCCTTTCCGGCATTGATCGATTTCGCCTGACGCGCCAGTTCAAACAGGCGTTCGGCCAATCGCCGCATGCCTATCTGGTGCGTTTGCGTTTGCGCAGCGCGCGCGCGTTGCTGGCGCAGGGCATTGAGCCGGTGCAGGTGGCGGCGCAGGTTGGATTTGCCGATCAAAGTCATTTGGGCCGTTGGTTTCAGCGCGCCTATCGCATGACGCCCGCCGCTTATCAACGTCAGTGCACAAACGTTCTATACGCTTCCCCGCCTGCTCTTAGATGATGAGGTTTTCGTTGTCATTGGAGAGTTGTTGCAGATGTTTGATACCAAAATCGCCCTGATCGTACGTGATGATTTAGCCACCTGGCAGCGCCTGAATGTGGTGGCGTTCCTCGCTACCGGCGTGGCGTCCGCCGCCCCCGAGATGATGGGCGAACCTTATATTGATGCCAAAGCGCGACAGTACGGCAACATGGCGGGCCAGCCGATGCTGGTGTTTGCCGGGGATTTAGCCGGTTTACAGCGTGCGCACCGTCAGGGACTGGAGCGCGAGTTAACCATTATTCCTTACGTGGAAGCGATGTTTTCCACCGGTCACGATGCGGCGAACCGCGAAGTGTTTATGGCGGAGGATGCTGATCATTTGAATCTGGTCGGCATTGCGCTGCGCGGCCCGAAGAAGGCGGTGGATAAGGCGATTAAGGGATTGGCGTTGCACGGGTAAAGCACGTTTTCCCTCACCCTAACCCTCTCCCGCAGGCGGGAGAGGGAACCGAATGTGCGGCTTAGTAGATGATCATTCGCTCCACCTACTCATTCCCTCTCCCGCGGGCGGGAGAGGGCCAGGGTGAGGGCACTACTAAACAAACCTATCCGCCGCGCTCAGCAACAAATCTTCCCGCCCACGCAGCGCCAGCAGCTCCAGCCCAATCGGCAAACCTGCGGCGCTGAATCCCGCTGGAATGCTGATCGCCGGTGCGCCGGTCACCGCTGAAATCAGCGCGTTGCTGCCTTCCTGCATCTCACCGTGCTTAACCGGCCCACGGCGCACCACCGGATAAGCCAGCAGATTGATCTGCTGCGCGGCGAAAAATTCAGCCAGCTGCAAATACAGATCGCGCTGACGCTGCTGCACCCGCCGGTAACCTTCACTCTCAACGCCCGGATGCTGGGCCCGCGTGGTAAACACCGTTTCCAGCTGAGGATGATAGCGCCCGGACGCCACCACTTCCGCCAGCGTGCGGACCTGCGCCTGCGATTTATTCGCCAGATACGCCGCCAGCGCAGCTGCAAATTCGTAGCCGATGATATTGGCGTCGGCGGCCAACGTCTCCAGCTGCGGATAACTCACCTCACGCGGCGCGAAATCCGCCAGCGCCGCGCGAACCGCCTGATTAATCTCGTCTTCATCGGCTGCAAACCCTTCCAGCCAGATGCCGATGCGCAGCGGCTCATCGCTCTCCGCAAACTGTTGTCCGCTAAGAATTTCAGACGCTAAACGTAAATCCGCCGCCGACCGCGCCAGCGGGCCGGGAATATCCTGAGTTGGCGACAGCGGCACAATGCCGTCGGTGCTGATTGCACCGCGCGTCATGCGCAGGCCAAAAAGATGGTTAAACGCTGCCGGAATGCGCACCGATCCGGCGGTATCGCTGCCGATCGCCAGCGGCACGTAACCGGCTGCGACCGCCACGGCGGAACCGCTGCTCGATCCGCCCGGCGAGCGGCCTTCAACCCACGCATTGTGGGTAAATCCGCTTAACGACGACGCGCCGGTAATGCCCGCCGCCAGCTCGTGCATGGCGGTTTTGCCGATCAGAATCGCACCTGCCTTTTTCAGTCGGGTAACCAGCGGCGCATCGTCGCTGGCGATAACCTCACGCAGCAGCACCGAACCGGCGCTGGTTGGCCAGCCCTGCACTTCGATATTGTCTTTAATCAGCACCGGAATCCCTTCCAGCGGTCCCGCCACCTCGCCGCGCTGACGACGCGCATCGCTGGCGTCCGCTGCCGCTAGGGCTTGTTCGGCAAACAGCCAGGTGATGGCTTTGTAGCGCGGTTGATCCACCTCGCCAATGCGCTGCAGCGCGAAGGTGGCTAACTGGCGCGCGCTCACCCTGTGCTGGGTCAGCGCCTGCTGTAAATCGTTAATCGAAGCGGTGAGATAATCAGCGTATTGCATTAGGTTAATTCTCCAGCGGAATCCATTGCCCGTCGCGCGTGACGCGTCCGCACGCGCTGCCAGTAAAGTGGGTGCTGAACCAGATTGCCTGATGTTGTGCGCACCAGTCCACCACCCGTTGCCGTGAAGTGACCGCCAGCGCTTTATTCTCGCAAAACAGTGAGTTCCAGTGCGGATACTGAAACTGAATGGCATTATGCATCACGTCGCCGGCAAAGATCGCCGATTCACCGGCGCTTTCCAGCACAATCGATGCATGATCAACGCTGTGACCGGGCGTGGAGAGATAGCGCAGCACGCCAGCAAACAAAGGTGAATCCTGCACGTTGATAGTCTCAAGCTGGCCGCTCGCGATCAGCGGCAGAATACTGTCGCGATAGAGCTCCTGCGCCGCCGGATTCTGTTGACAGTGCGCCAGTTCCCGCGCCGAGCAGATATAGCGCGCATTCGGGAACATCGGCAGCCATTCGCCATCACGCTGATGCGTATTCCAGCCAACGTGATCGGTATGAATGTGCGTCATCAGCACCAGCGTCACTTCCGCCGGATCAACGCCCGCCTGCGCGAGGTTTGCGGCATACGGCGTGTTCAGCTGGTGAAATAATGGCTTGTTATCGCGATTGCGGCCGTTGCCGGTGGCGGTATCGATAATGATGGTGTGTTCACCGGTGCGCACCACCCAGCTATGAATCGACATTTCGGCGGGCTGCTCAGCTAATTCGTCACTCATTTCCGCGCGATGTGGCGTAAACAGCACGCCCAGCGGGAAGGCGGCGGTTTGTTCGCTCACTTTGGTAATCAGGCAATCGCCGACGCGAATCGTCATCAGGTGCTCCTAAATTTTTTGATGGCAGCGAAGAAGCCTCACTATACTGGCGGCACGATCATTATTTAAATCGATTAGAATCATGCAAAGCATCAACGAAAATGATTTTTCGCGCATCGACCTGAATTTGCTGGTGGTGTTGCTGGTGATGTACGAGGTGCGCAGTGTCACGCAAGCGGCAAATCGGCTCTATCTCGGACAACCGGCAGTGAGCGCGGCGTTAAAACGTCTGCGCGAGATGTTTGACGATCCGCTGTTTGTGCGTGCTGGATCGGCAGCTGCAGCAACAAGGTGTGGCGCGGCGCGTGCGCTATGTGACGCCAAATTTCTCCGCGTTGCCGATGCTGCTTAAGCGTTTGCCGCTGTTCGCTACGGTGCCGCAGGGTTTGGTGCCATCCTGGTGCGATTTGTATGACCTGAGCGCCGCGCCAGTACCGGTCAATATGCCGGATTATGAAGTGTCGCTGCTGTGGCATAACGCGCGCAGTGAAGATGCCGCCAGCCGCTGGCTGCGGGAGAGGCTGCGCGGGCTGATAAAGAGTAAGCCGCTTTGATGAGGTCGCCATAAATGGCGACCTGCACGTTTACCACGGCACCACACGCCCTAAATAATCCAGATAATGAATTCCGCGTCGCCCAGCGTAGCTTTCCATAGTGTTCAGCAAGTTCGGAATGCTCTCCTCAATGGTCAGGCGCGCTTCCGGGCCGCCCATATCGGTGCGCACCCAGCCGGGTGCCATCAACAATAACGTGCGCTCGCCGCCGCTACGTGCGGCGAAGCTGCGCATAAACATATTTAGCGCCGCTTTGCTGCCGCGATACACCTCGTAATTACCGTTGGTGTTGTTGGTCAAACTGCCCTGGCCAGATGACATCACCGCAAGAGTGCCGCTGGGCGTAACGCGATCTTTAAAGGTTTCAATCACCCGCAACGGGCTTAGCGCGTTAGTCACCATCACGCGGGTGAACTCTTCGGTGGAAACATCGGCGATGGTTTCGCGGTCATCATTTTTCACCCCTGCGTTGACGAACAGCATATCGAACTGCCAATCCGCCAGCCGCGTATGCAGTGCCTGGACCTGTTCCGGTTCATTGATATCCACGCTCTCCACCGTCAACTGTGCGGGGAAGCGATCGGCCAGTTGTTGTAAATTCCCTGTCGAGTTTTCACGTCCGGTGGCGACCACCTGATAACCGCGCTGCAGCATGGTTTCCGCCAGTGCCAAACCCAGGCCACGCGATGCGCCAATCAGTAATATCTTCATGTTGTTCTCCACGGTGTTTGCGATAAGAAGAGTGTAGCGCCGGGCGAGGGCAGGCGGAACGCGCAGCACTCGCAGTATTAACCTGCGTCAAACGCCTTGTCTCAAAGTGCGCAATAGGCGAGGATAAAGCGTATGAATGATGCCGATTTGAATCTGTTAATTGCTTTGGATGCGCTGCTGATTGAAGGCAGCGTGATTGGCGCTGCGCGTCGCTTGGGCTTAAGCGAATCGGCAATGAGTCGCACGCTGGGACGCTTACGCGCTACCACCGGCGATGCGCTGTTAGTGCGCGCCGGACGCAACATGGTGCTGACACCTTATGCCGAAGCGATCCGCGAGCGCACGCATCACACGGTACGCGAGGCGCGTGCGGTGTTAAGCCCAACGGCGCAGTCGCTGGATCTGCATCAGCTAGACCGCTGCTTCACCCTGCGCACCAATGAAGGATTTGTCGAAGCCTTTGGCAGCGCGCTCATCGCTGCCGTGGCGCACCAGGCGCCGCACGCGTGGCTCAGTTTTGTGCCCAAGCCAGAGAAAAGCGCGCGCGATTTGCGCGAAGGCAACATCGATCTGGAGATTGGCGTGCTGGGCAATATGGGCCCGGAGATTCGCCAGCAGGCGCTGTTCCGCGATAGCTTCGTTGGCGTGGTGCGCGCCGGACATCCGCTCACGCAGCGGCTGGATATCACCCAGTTCGCCGCTTTTGGTCATATCGTGGCGTCACGGCGCGGTGAGCTTGGCGGGCCGATTCATGATGCGCTGCAGCAGGCTGGATTAACCCGCAAGGTGGCGGCGGTGGTAGCGGCATTCTCCAGCGCGGTGGCGCTGGCGCAGGAATCGGATCACATCGCTTTGGTGCCGCGTTCGCTGTTTCTGCATCATCCGTTGATCAAAAACAGCACCCGCTTAGCGATGTTTGAACTGCCGTTCGCCACGCCAGAAATGACAGTGTCACAACTGTGGCATCCGCGACTGGAAAACGACGCGGCGCATCATTGGTTACGCGGCGTGGTAAAAAATGTTTGTCAGCCGCCGCGCACCGAACCACGCCACACCACATCGGCCTGATACAGCAGGCTGTCGTGCTGCTGTTCAACTTGCGGCGTGAAGCCGGTTTCCTCCTGCTCGGTTTGTATCAACCATTTCACCGCGTCCTGCGCGAACTGCTCAACCGGCTGGGAAAACGTGGTGAGATTGTAGGATGACCAGCCGGCCTGCGCGATGTTGTCGTAACCGATCAAACAGAGATCTTCCGGCACGCGCAGCGCAAAGCGGTGGCGCGCTTCATCCATAAAGCCGCAGGCCACCAAATCGGTGACGCAAAACACGCCGTCCGGTCGCTGATGACGCGTTAGCAAGCGGTGCGCCAGAATCTGCCCACTCTCGTAAGAGGTGGTACCAAAACGTTCGATGGTCACGGTTAATCCCGCCCGTTCGGCCGCCAGCACAAAGGTGTCTTCACGCTTTTTCAGGCTCGGCGTGCCCGCCAGCGAATTGGCAAATGCCAGATGCTGACAACCGGCGCGCTGAAACGCCATTACCGCCGTTTGCGCGGCGCTTTCGGCATCGAGATTGATGCTAAGCGAGCCCGGCAACGCTTCATCGCGGTTGATCAAAATGATGCGCTGGCCGTGTTTATAGCATTGGCGCGTGATGGTGCGATCCGGCATGCCGGAGAGAATGATTGAGGCATCGGCGCGGAAATTAATCGCCTGCTGCAGCGCCGCCGAAACGCTGTTATCCGAGCGATCGGTGTTGATCAGCATCGCCACTTTGCCCGCTTCCTGCAAAAACTGCGTCAGCCAGCGCACCAGACTGGCGCGATAGGGCGTGGCGATTTCCGAGACGATCAGGCAGACAATGCTGCTGCGATTACGCACCAGACCGCGTGCCAGATGATTGACGTGATACCCCAACTCTTCCGCCGCCTTCATCACCCGTTCTCGCGTTGCCGGTGACACGCTGGCGCCCGGCGTAAACGCGCGCGACACCGCTGAGCGCGATACGCCCGCGCGTTCAGCGACATCCTGCGCGCTCACCACCGCTTTCTCATGCTGCATGTTCAACACCTCTTCACAATCTGGCTGCAACTGAGTCTGCCTCAGATTGCAAAGCTGTGCAAACCGCTTTAGCTCTCATTTGTTGCATTTTTGTGACATCGCCTAACAATTGCGCAGCGTGGTGTTTGACAGGACATTTCTTGTTCATTACTACTTTGCACACACGTGCAAGAAAAGGTGCCAATGAAGCACCAACCCTACAATCCAGGAGAACACTATGCGAGTCACCTCAATGGCCATCGCGCTATCCCTCTGTTGCACTGCCATACCTTTTGCCGCCTCGGCGGCGGGCATTCTGAACATGGTCTGCTCCGCCGATGTGGTGGTGTGCGAGCACATGACCAACATCTTCAGCAAGGCACATCCGGATATCAAAGTCAGCATGGTGCGCCTCTCGGCGGGCGAAGCTTATGCACGTCTGCGCAGCGAAGCACGTAATCCGCGTACTGATATCTGGTGGGCGGGCACCGGCGATCCGCATATGCAGGCGGCGGAAGAGGGGCTGACGCAGCCGTACAAATCGCCGCTGCTCGATCAGCAGCAGGATTGGGCGCAGAAGCAGGCGGAAAACTCTCATTACCGCACGGTGGGCATCTACGCCGGCGCGCTCGGTTGGGGTTACAACACCAAATTACTGGCGTCGAAAAAGCTTAAAGAGCCGAAATGCTGGGCCGATCTGCTGGACCCAAGCTTCAAAGGGGAAATCCAGATCGCCAACCCGAACTCGTCGGGCACGGCCTACAACACGCTGGCGACGCTGGTGCAGATCATGGGTGAAGATCAGGCCTTTGATTACCTGAAAAAACTCAACGCCAATATTTCGCAATACACCAAATCCGGCTCGGCGCCGGTGAAATCGGCGGCGCGTGGCGAAACCACCGTTGGCATTGTGTTTATGCATGATGCGGTGGCGATGGAAGTCGACGGTTTCCCGATCAAGACCGTCGCGCCCTGTGAAGGCACGGGCTATGAGATTGGCTCAATGTCGATTGTTAAAGGAGCGCGCAATCTCGCTAACGCCAAAGTCTGGTACGACTGGGCGCTGAGCGCCGAAGCGCAATCGCATATGAAAGAGGCCAAATCCTTCCAGCTGCCGTCGAACCGCAACGCGGAGATTTCTGAGTACGCGCCGCGCTTTGAGAACATCAAACTGATCGATTACGACTTCAAGACCTACGGCGATTCGGCCAAACGTAAAGCCTTACTGGGACGTTGGGATAAAGAGATCGGTGCCAGCGCACAGTAAGAATTTGCGCACACCGTAGCGGCGCAATTTATTGCGCGTTGTTCGTCGGTGCATGCGGTTCGAATGTTGAAAAGCAAAAACGCGCGAGAAATCGCGCCGCTACGCATACGTGCACGCAATGACGTTTTGGGGGATTGGATGAATGCAAATAATCGTCGTCTGACAGGCGCGCTGCTCATCGGCGCAGTGGCGTTACTGCAGCTGCCGTGGTTCAGCCTGGAAGCCGGTTTCTTCAGCCGCGGCTGGTTAACCAGCCTGTGGAGCGATAGCGCCAACGCGCCTGCGTTGTGGCAAGTGGGCGAACATCCGTGGCTCATCATCGCCATCGCGCTGTTTGTGCTGTGCGCTGGCTGCGGCCTCCTACCAGGCGCGGCGCGCAGCCGTTTGCTGCTGCTGTTCAGCGCACTTGGCGTGCTGTTCCTCATCATCGAAGGTCACGCAATTGGCTACAGCGGCTGGAGCTGGCTGTGGCTGGAAAACCGCTTCGGCACGCTCGCATCCGGCCAGCCGGCAATGGGCGCAGGTGCGCTGCTGTTGCTGACCACTTTCCTGCTGCTGTTCTCCTTCGCGCTGGCTGAACGCGGCGTGATGAAAGGCGACGCCTTTGTGGTGGCGTCGCTGGTGCTGCTCACCGCGCTGGTGAGCATCTTTGTGCTCTATCCGGTGCTGAGCATGTTTGTGGTGTCGGTGCAGGACGTAGACGGCAGCTTCAAACCGGATGGCTTAATCAGCAACATTCAGGATCCGTCGATCTGGAGCTTGTCCTGCTTGTCGGGCGGCACCTGCGGCACCGCATGGCGCACGTTGTGGCTGGCGCTGATGACTGCCGCCGGATCAACGCTGCTCGGTTTGGCGTTTGCCTTAGCCGCTACGCGCACGCCGCTGCCGTTTAAGAAAGCGCTGCGCATGCTGACCATTTTGCCGATCATCACGCCGCCATTTGTCATTGGTCTGGCGCTGATCCTGCTGTTTGGTCGCTCCGGCGTAGTGACGGAACATCTGGCGGCGCTGTTTGGCATCGAGCCGGGCCGCTGGCTATATGGCTTAACCGGCATCTGGATTGCGCAGGTGCTGTCGTTTACGCCGATCGCGTTTCTGGTGCTGATTGGCGTGGTGGAAGGTGTTAGTCCGTCGCTGGAAGAGGCATCACAAACGCTGCGTGCCAATCGCTGGCGCACCTTTACGCGCGTCTCGCTGCCGCTGATGGCGCCGGGTTTAGCCAACGCTTTCCTGATTAGCTTTATCGAAAGCATGGCCGATTTCGGTAATCCGATGGTGCTGGGCGGCAGTCACGGCGTGCTCTCCACTGAGATCTTCTTCTCGGTAGTTGGCGCGCAGAACGATCCAAGTCGTGCGGCGGTGCTGGCGATGATTCTGCTGTGCTTCACGCTGACGGCCTTTGTGCTGCAGCGCTGGTGGATCGGCGGTAAAAACTTCGCCACCGTCACCGGCAAAGGCGACGGCGGCAAACATGTGCAGCTGCCGCGCGTGCTGCGCTTTGGCGTGTACGGCATGGTGATTCCGTGGGGCCTGTTCACGCTGGTGATCTACGGCATGATTGTGGTCGGCGGCTTTGTGCAGTCGTGGGGATTGAATGATGCGCTGACCATCGAGCATTACGTGCGCGCCTTCGGCGTCAGCTTCAGCGACGGGCATCTGTTGTGGAGCGGCGTGGCGTGGAACTCATTCTGGACCACGCTAGAGATCGCGCTGATTGCCGCGCCGCTGACGGCGATTGTCGGCCTGCTCACCGCATGGCTGATTGTGCGGCAGAAGTTTGCCGGTCGTCAGACCTTCGAGTTCCTGCTGATGCTGAGCTTCGCCATTCCCGGCACGGTGATCGGCGTGAGTTATGTGATGGCCTATAACCTGCCGCCGCTGGAGATCACCGGTACCGCGATGATCCTGGTAGCCTGCTTTGTGTTCCGCAACATGCCGGTTGGCGTGCGCGGCGGCATCGCGGCGATGAGCCAGCTGGATAAAAGTCTGGATGAAGCGTCATTAACGCTCGGGGCTAACAGCTTCCGCACGCTGCGCAAAGTGGTACTGCCGCTGCTGAAACCCGCCATCAGCGCCGCGCTGGTCTACGCCTTCGTGCGTGCCATTACCTCAATCAGTGCGGTGATCTTCCTCGTGAGCGCGCAATACAACATGGCAACCTCGTACATCGTTGGGCTGGTGGAAAACGGCGAATACGGTGTGGCGATTGCTTATTCAACCGTCTTGATTGTGGTGATGCTGCTGATCATCGGCATATTCCAGTGGCTGGTGGGCGAACGGCGTCTGCGCCGCGTGGCCCGTCCGGTCGATATTGCGGTGCCGCCCGCAACAACCTCATTAACGCAGGAGAGAGCCGTATGACACGCGTAACCGCTGGATCTGTGGTGTTTGAACACGTCTCGAAACGCTTTGCCGGATTTGATGCCATTCCCGATCTCTCGCTGACGGTGGAGCCCGGCACGCTGGTAACGCTGCTGGGTCCGTCCGGCTGCGGCAAAACCACCACGCTGCGCCTGCTGGCCGGGCTCGAGCATCCCAGCGCCGGGCGCATTTTGATTGGCGGCAAAGATGTCACCAACTTGCCCGCCAATGAGCGCGACGTGGCGATGGTGTTTCAGTCTTACGCGCTGTTCCCGCACATGAGCGCGCTCGACAACATCATGTATGGCTTGCAGTCGTCGGGCATGAATAAGCGTGAAGCGCAGGACCGCGCGCGCGAAGGGTTGAAGCTGGTGGGCCTCGAACATCAGGGCCAGCGATTGCCATCTGAGCTCTCCGGCGGGCAGCAACAGCGCATTGCCGTGGCGCGCGCGCTGGTGCTGGAGCCGCAGGTGCTGCTGCTGGATGAACCGCTCTCGAATCTCGATGAGCGTTTGCGTCGCCGGGTGCGCACCGATATCCGCGATCTGCAACAGCGACTCGGCTTCACCGCGGTGTACGTCACGCACGATCAGGAAGAGGCGCTGGCGGTCTCCGATAAGATTATTGTCATGAAAGAGGGGGATATTGCACAGCAGGGCGCGCCGGAAAGTCTTTATCACGCGCCGAACTCGGTGTTTATCGCCGACTTTATGGGCGAGGCCAATATCCTGCCGTGCGAAGTGGAGCAGCTTGATGGCAGCGAAGCGCTGGTGCGACTCGGCAGCCAGCGCTATCGCGTGCGCGGCAACGGCCTGAAAACCGGCGCAGCACAGCTGTCGGTGCGACCGCAATTCATCACCCTGCGCGGAGAAGGCGCAGGTGCACTGCGCGGCGAAGTGACGCACAGCACGTGGCTCGGCGACCATATCGAATATGAAGTCGCCACCGAATTGGGTTCACTGTTTATTGTCGATGCCGAGATGGAGCAGCAGTTGCCGCTGGCCTCGAACGTCGCGATTGATTTTAAACCTCAGGGTTTGGCCCTGATTGCCGGTTAATGTAAGGATGGATGATGAGTGAATTAGACAATGACCCGCTGTTATCGCGCCTGATTCTGGCGGAGAAGGTGGCACGCGCCGGCGGCGCGAAGGCGCTGGAGTATTTCCATCAGCGTGAAACCTTGGTGGTGGAGACCAAATACGATTTGCAGGATGTGGTGTCGCGCGCTGACCGCGAAGTGGAGCAGATGATCGACCAGCAAATTCGCGCGCAGTTTGCCGACGACGGTTTCCTCGGCGAAGAGTACGGATTGCAGGAAGGTTCATCGGGTTATACGTGGGTGGTCGATCCGATCGACGGCACCAGCCCGTTCCTTAACGGCATGCCGAACTGGTGCGTGTCCGTGGCGGTGCTGCATGACGGCGTGCCGGTGATTGGCGTGATTTTCGCGCCCACTTATCAGGAGTGTTACGTGGCGGCGATGGGTCAGGGTGCCACGCTCAACGGCAAGCGCTTGCAGGTGGATGCATCGCGCACGCTGCAAAATCATGTCACCGGTTTTGGTGCCAACAGCCACGTCAGCCCGGATGAAGTAGGGAAAATCCTCGCATCGCTGCTGGCGGCAGGGGGGAATTTTATCCGCATTGGGTCCGGCGCATTGATGCTGGCGTGGGTCGCGGCTGGGCGCGTGGTCGGTTATTACGAACCCTATATGCATGCGTGGGATTGCCTGGCCGGTTATTGCCTGGTGAAGGAAGCGGGCGGCTGGTATCACCCGTTCAATACCGAAGGTGAACGATTGTTGAAAGGCGCACAGGTATTGGCGGTTGCGCCAGGCGCGGAAGCGGATTTGAAGCGGATTGCCGGGTTGTGATGTTGGTTGCGGTCGCCAAAGATAGCGGAATGGCGATTATTTACGCACAAGAATAAATTCAGGCACATTCCGTAGCGGCGCGATTTATCGCGCAATAAATTGCGCCGCTACGATCTGTGTTTTCTGTAATATCACGAATCTATCAAACCAGAATAAATTCCCGGTAACCCGACCAAATCACATAGATGGCGAAATAAACAAAAATCAAAGCCGAAGCAAGATAGGAATACTTCAGCAAACGCTGCCCCAACAGCTTACCGCCCATGCTACCGACCAGGCACAGCACGCAGGTCCACACTACGCCCGCAATAAAGAAGCCGCCAAGAAACGATGAGGTTGCGGCCGCGCTGCCGTGTCCCATGCGGGAAATCAACGCACCGCCGACGCTGGCAAACCACAAAATCGCGGTCGGCGATGACATCGCCAGCATTACGCCACGACTGAACTCGCGCAGCAGCGATCGATAGGGCTGTTGTTCGGTTTCCGGCAGTGCAGCCTGCTTTTGCAACGCCGCATACAGCATTTTCCCGGCAAACCATAGCAGCATCACACCGCCGCCAATCCACAATACCCAGCGCACGGCGGTGAACTGCAACACAATCGCCATGCCCGCCAGCGCCAGCACCGCATAGATTAAGTCACCAATGCAGGTGCCAATCCCCAACCAAAAACCGTGAAAATAGCCGCGCTGCATCGCCAGCGTGATCATGGCGATATTGGCGAGACCAATATCAAGGCATAACGACAAACTCAGCAGAAAACCATTTGAAAACTGCAGCATAGCAACGTCAGCATCCCTGGCATGTTAATAGGGCTGTATTAAAGCATGCAGGAAAACGCAGTAATAATAAGAATTACGCATTTGTGCTATTCCGGCTGCCACGTTTGGAGGTAATCGTGCTCTAACGGCGGATAAATCCACGATAATGTGAACACGATCACGCCTGTTCGCCGCGAATCAAAGCAATCCCACTATAGTCGTTATGCGGCCTGCAGCATTGGCCGCAATCACAATAAAAAATCCAACTCTGCGAACGATTTTTATAAAGAACATTCCGATTATGGTGGGTACCACAATGAAAAATCACAATAAAACGGTGTCTGGCGGTATGGCGTCACGTTTAAGCGTGGCATTATCGCTAGCTGTTTTCACATTAGCGGGAAGTGCAATGGCAACTGCAGCGGAACATCATAACCAAACGGCTTTAGTGGGCACATGGACCAGCATCCCGGATGCGCCGTTAGTGCAAAATCCAGGTCATCCCAGCGAAGGTTTATACCGTTTGAAGGTCAATAGCGACGGCACGCTGACGCCGCTCGATTTCATCAAAATGAAAAGCCCATCGTGGATTGTGAAATCGCACGATGGACGTTTTGCCTATACCACTAACGAAGAAAACGCTGGTGCCGTCACTGCGCTGGCGATTGATCACGGCGGCGAAGTGCGCGTGATTAACGCGGTGGATAGCCACGGCCAGCAGCCGACGCATGCCACCATTAGCCCGGACGGGAAATTCCTGTTTGTCGCCAACTACTCGGTGGCTAAAGGCGGTGCCAGCGTGGCGGTATTCCCGATTCATCACGACGGTTCGCTCGGCGAGCAGGTACAGAATTTCCCGTTCGCCAGCGGCAGCGGGGCAGTGAAAGATCGTCAGGATAGCGGGCATGCGCACTCCACCACCTTCACTCATGATGGCAAATACCTTTACGCTGCAGATCTCGGCGGCGACAAACTGCACGCTTATGCCTATCACGCGGGCAACGCTCAGCCGCTGCAAGCGGATACTTCACGCGATGTCACCTTCCCGGCCGGATCGGGCCCGCGCCACATGGTGTTTTCACTGGATGGTAAACACGCCTATGTCATTACCGAAATGGCCGGTGAAGTGGTGGTGTTTGCGGTTAAGGACGATCGTCTGCAGCAGCAATCTAGCGTCAAACTGAATACGGAAAACAGCAGCGCCGAGTATCGCAGCGGCGGCGGCATTATCCTCAGCCCGAACGGCAAATTTGTGATAGCCGCTAATCGTGGATCGGATAACAGCTTAGTGGTGTTCCGCATTGAGCAGGATGGTTCACTGGGATCGCCGGTGCGCTATAAAGCGGATGGCATTGAACCGCGCGCTTTCGCCTTTGATGCCAGCGGCAAATACCTTTATGTGGCGAACGTGTTTACCAATAACATCACCCTGTTCCATTTCGATGAACAGAGCGGTGTGCTGAAAGCCGCGGGTGAAGTGGCGAAGATTGCCACGCCGACGGATATTAAGTTTTTTAATTGAGTGTTATTGAGGTCGCCATGAAGGGCGACCTCGCACCTAATTGGTGCCCATTGCCATTTAACAGTGCGCACGTTGTCGTAGCGGCGCGATTTATCGCGCAATGAATCGCGCCGCTATGTGAATGTGCAGAGTCTAATTAATTTGGCCCACTTCTTGCTTTATTAAAAACAACGCCCCAACGATGTGGCAACCCTCTTTTCAATGCAGACAGCGCCGTCTGTAGATCGCTTTTATTCTCTCCGGCCTCCCGGAAACACTCCTGTTTGATCCTTCTCTTTTCAAGAGGTTGCTATGGCTATTAGTCGTCGTTCATTTATCCAGGGTTCAGCCGTTTCGGCATTAGGCTTGGCTGCAGGCGTTGCGCCTCAATTCTCTTTCGCCGCCGACAGCAAAGACGCCATCAAAATCGCCAGTATTCTCGACTTATCCGGCGGGCTCGATATTTACGGTAAGCCGATGTCGAACGCCATTAATCTGGCGGCAGAAGAGATCAACGCGGCGGGTGGTTTATTAGGTCGACCGTTGCAAGTGATTAATTACGATGCGCAATCCAATATGCAGCTTTATGCGCAATATGCGCAGCAGGCGGCGCTGAAAGATAAAGTGGCGGTGGTGCATGGCGGTATTACCTCGGCCTCGCGTGAGGTTATTCGTCCGGTATTGGATCGTTTCCGTTCACTCTATTTTTATCCGGCGCAATATGAAGGCGGCGTGTGCGATCGCAATTACTTCTCATCCGGTTCTACGCCGGCACAAACCGTGGAAAAGCTGGTGCCTTATGCGGTGAAGAAGTGGGGCAAAAAAGTCTACGTGCTGGCGGCGGATTATAACTACGGCCAAATCGTCTCGGCGTGGGTGAAAAAATCGGTACACGATAACGGCGGTGAAGTGGTGACGGTCGAATTCTTTCCGCTGGATGTCACCGATTTTGGTGCGGCTATCTCCAAAATCCAGAGCGCCAAACCCGACATGGTGTGGTCAGCGCTGGTCGGTGGCGCGCACATCTCCTTCTATCGCCAGTGGCATGCGGCCGGTATGAGCGGCAAGATCCCGATTGCCTCCACGGTGTTTGGCGGCGGCAACGAACATATCATTCTGTCGCCGGAAGAGAGCAACGGCATTCTGGTTGCCGCCAACTATATGCAGGAAATCCCCTCGCCGGAAAACAAAGCTTTCGTTGAGCGATTCCATGCGCGCTACGGCGCCAATACGCCGTACATCAGCGACCTGGCGATGGGCGCTTATCAGGGCATGTTGATCTGGGCGGAAGGGGTGCGCAAAGCGGGCGATATCGATCGCATGAAGGTGATCGAGGCACTGGAGTCCGGCGTCACGCTGACCTCGCCGAGCGGCAAGCTGAGCGTGGATCCTGCGACGCATCACTGTTCGCTGGATGTGCATATCGCCGAAGTGGAAAACCATCAGATGAAAATTCTGCAAACCTTCACCGATCAAGCGCCGGTGGATACCGCGATGGTGTGCGATCTGAAGAAAAACCCGCGCGATACCAAACAGTATCAAATTGAGCTGTGACAGGAGCCGCTATGGATCTGTTCATTATCTACGCCATTGAAGTGCTCAATGCCATCGCCGTGCTGGTGATCATGAGCGTCGGGCTGGCGGTGGTGTTCGGCATGATGAAAATCGTCAATATGGCGCACGGCGAATTCATGATGCTTGGCGGCTACAGCGCCATTCTCGCCACCAATCAGTGGGGCGTGCCGATCTGGATCTCGATGCTGGTGATTGCGCCGCTCACTGTGGGGGTGTTTGGCGCGGTAATCGAGCGCGTAATTATCCGTCATCTGTACGGGCGGATGATCGACACCATGCTGGCGACATGGGGGCTGAGTCTGGCGCTGATTGGTGCCGCCACCATGCTGTTCGGCAACACCACGCTGGGCATCAGTTCACCGCTGCCCAGCGTCAGCATCGGCAGCTACAGCACCAGCGGTTATTCGCTGTTCATGATTGTGTTTGCGATCGGCTTGCTCGGCGCGCTGTGGTTGCTATTGCGCTTCACCACTTTAGGTTTGTGCGCGCGCGCCACCATGCAGAATGCGCGCATGGCGGCGGCGCTCGGCAGCAATCCGGGCAAAATCTACAGCCTGACGTTTGGCCTGGGCGCAGCGCTGTCGGGTTTAGGCGGCGCGCTGTTAGCGCCGATTACCGGCGTGATCCCGACCATTGGCGTCAGCTTTATCGCCAAAGCCTTTATCACGGTGATTGGCGGTGGCAGCGCCATCATCGCCGGAACGCTCTCCGCCTCGACGTTATTCGGCACCATTTCGCAACTGGTGACGTACTTCTCCACGCCGGTGTTCGGTGCCGTAGCGCTATTGCTGAGCGCCATTGTGCTGCTGCGCTTGCTGCCGCAGGGCATCACCGGACGCTTCTTCAGGAGATCGCTGTAATGAAACTGTTCTCGGAAAAGATCCAGATTATCGTCACCTCACTGGCGATGGTGCTGGTGGCGCTGTGGCTGTCAGGCGCGATTGAGCTCTACACCTTGCTGTCGCTGACGGTGTTTCTGGTGATGGGTTTGTTGTCGCTCAGCCTGGCGTTCATCTGGGGCTACGGCGGCATCCTGTGCTTTGGTCAGGCGGCATTTTTCGGTTTAGGGGCCTACACCTATGCGATTTGCGCTATCAACTGGGGCGATTCGACCTGGGCGGTGGTGATGGCGGTGCTGCTGCCAACGTTGTTCTCGCTGTTGCTCGGCTATGTGATTTTTTATGGCGGCGTCAGCGATGTCTATCTCGGCGCCATCACGCTGGCGGTGAGTCTGGTGCTGTTTAACTGGGTCAACTCCACCTCCGGCAGCGAATACCACATCGGCGAGGCGTTGCTGGGCGGCTTTAACGGCATTCCTTCGGTGCCGACGCTTAACCTGCCGTTCCAGCCGGAGGCGATTTTATCGCCCGAGGCGATCTTTATGGTCACCGCCGGATGTCTGGCGCTGTGCTACGCCTTGCTGAAGTTCGTGCTGCTGAGCCGTTTTGGCAAAACCGTGGTGGCGATCCGTGAGAACGAGCAGCGCGCCGGATTGCTCGGCTACAACGTGCCGGCGCATAAATTGGCAACCTTCGCCATCGGCGCGGCCATTGCCGGACTGGCGGGCTGTTTGTACGTCAACTGGGGCGCCTTTGTTAGTCCCGGCGTGTTTAGCATCAGCCAGTCGGCGCAGATCATTATCTGGGTGATTGTCGGTGGCCGCGGCACGCTGCTGGGTCCGGTGATCAGCTGCGTGCTGTTGCAGTGGATGGTGACGCGGCTGGGCGCGCAGCAAACCGTGGATGTCAACTTAGTGCTCGGCGTGATTCTGGCGGTGTTTGTGTTGCTGATTCCAGGCGGCATTCTGCCAACGTTGCAGCGCCTGTGGCGGCGCAAGCGTCCCGCCGCGCCTGCCAGCCGCGCGCAGGTCAGTGAGGTGAAACCATGACGGCCAACGTGTTACTTGAAACCCGCAAAATGGGCGTCAGTTTTGGCGGCGTGCATGCGGTGAAAGAGGTGGATTTCACCCTACGTGAAGGTGAGTTGCGCTGCCTGATCGGCCCTAACGGCGCAGGCAAAAGCACTTTCTTCAAGATGCTGAGCGGCCAGGTCACGCCGACGCGCGGCGAGTGCCGCTATCGCGAACAGGTGATCTCCGGCAAACGGCCATGGGAAATCGCGCGTTTGGGGATTGGCATTAAAACTCAGGTGCCGAGCGTGTTCGAAGGCTTAAGCGTGCGGGAAAACCTGTGGCAGGCGGCGGCGAATAAGCTGGCGAAAGCGGCGCTGCCGGCGGCCATAGAACAGGTGCTGGAGGATATCGGTCTGGTCGATCTGCAACATGCGGTGCTCTCGGAACTGGCGCATGGTCAGCGGCAGTGGGTGGAGCTGGGGATGATCCTGATCTCCAAACCGCAGCTGGTGCTGCTGGATGAACCGGCGGCGGGCATGACGCATCAGGAAGTGCGTAAAACCGCGCAGTTGATCAAGGCGATTAATCAGCAGAGCACGGTGGTGGTGGTGGAGCATGACATGGAGTTCATCAGCATGATTGCGCAGCAGGTGACGGTGTTTAACCAGGGCGCGGTGCTGGCGGAAGGCAGCTTCCGCGAGGTGACACAAAATCCGCGGGTGAAAGAGGCGTATCTCGGCAATCTGGAGATTAAACATGCTTGAAATCAAAGAGATGGTCTCGGGTTACAACAAGATTCCGGTGCTGAACTTATCCGAGCTGTTTGTCGGCGCGAAGTCGTTTACCGGCGTGCTGGGCCGCAACGGCATGGGCAAAACCACGCTGCTGCGCACCATTATGGGCGAACTGCCGGCCTGGCAAGGCCAGATCGCGTTGAACGGCATCGATATTACCCGTTATCAGGCGCACCAGCGGGCGGTGGCGGGCATCGGTTTTGTGCCGCAAGGCCGACAGATTTTCCCGCAGCTGACGGTTGAGGAAAATCTGCGCATGGGCTGCGTGAAACATTTTTCCCGCGCCGGAGAGATTATCGAGCAGATGCTGGCGTATTTTCCGCGCCTGAAACGCCTGCTGGCGCAGCCCGGCGGTGCGCTATCGGGCGGCGAGCAGCAGCTATTGGCGCTGGCGCGCTGCCTGTGCGGCCAGCCGCAGCTGGTGCTGCTGGATGAGCCAACGGAAGGGATTCAACCGAATATCTGCGAGGAGATTATCGAGACGTTACGACGGCTGCGGCATGAGATGGATATTTCGATCATTCTGGTGGAGCAGGATATCGAGTTTCTTTACGCGCTCTCAGACCAGATTCATGTGATCGAAAAGGGGCAGATTGTGCAGAGGATCGATCCGAAAACCCAGTCGAGCGCCAGCGTGGCGGAACAGTTTTTGGGGTTTCATGCTTGAGCTGTTTTACCCTTGCCCTCACCCTAGCCCTCTCCCGCAGGCGGGAGAGGGGACAGATTGAGCGGGCTCGTATATGGCAGCGTCTTCCTATCCCCGTGGGAGAGGGCCGGGGTGAGGGCATCAGCGCGCAGCGGACATTGTCCGCCCTGACACAGCACCCGGCAGCATCAGCACAGCGTTAACCCATCCGCTCGCTTACTGTGAGCTTTCCTCATTCGGGATGCGCATAGGGTGAACCATGACTGAACAATCATTACTGGCAACGCTTTCTGGTGTCCGGCTGCATATTTTCCATCCTGATTCACAGAGCGTGCGCGCGTTTTGCGCCTCGCTGACGCAGCTGGGCTGTCACGCGCAGCACAGCTGGCCGCCTGCCGCGTCACTCTCCACGGATACGCAGCTGCTGCTGGTGGCGATCGATATGCATCAGCAGCCACTGTTAACCCCGCTGTTTATCAGTGCGCGCGAGAGGGATATTCCCATCATCGCGCTGGCGGATAGCCACAACGCACGGCTGTTTCCGCTACTGCTGCAACTCCAGCCGAATGCCATCGCTGCGCGTGAACTCAATCCGTTTGCCTTGATTGTGCAAATGATTGGCACGCTAAAAACCGTGCGTCACCAGCAGCGGTTGCGTGCGGTACAGCAGGCGCGTCAAGCGCGTAGTGAGCGACTGGCGCAGGCCAAAAGCGTGCTGATGCAAACCTTCGGGCTGGATGAATCGGGGGCGTACCGCTTGATGCGCAGTGAAGCGATGAACACGCGCAGCAGCATGGAATACACCGCCGAGCGCGTGATCACCACGCTACAAAAGTAGCGGCGCGTCCGGCTGCCGTAACAGGCTGCTGGGCGTATAACCAAAGGTTTTGCGGAACGCCAGGCTGAAGTGCGACATATCGCTGAAGCCGTGATCCAACGCCACCTGGGTGATATTGCGCGCTTTGCCTTCGGCGAGAATGCGATGACACGCCTGCAATCGCTCCTGCCAGAGAAAGTTCATCGGCGTGGTGCCGTGCGCGGCAAACACCCGGCTGATAGTGCGCGGAGAGACGTGATGCGCATTGGCGATCTGCGCCACCGACAGCTCTGGCTCCTGCAGGTTGTGACGCAGAAAACTCACTACGCGTGAGTAAAGATCCGGCTTCAGCGCCTCTTCGCTGTGCTGCAAATTGACGCTCACCGAAATCATATTCAGCAGCGTGTTGGCAAACTGCTCGGCCAGAAACGGGTTCTCGCGGTCGGGATTAAACACGAACGCTTCCTGCAGCAGCAGCTTGAGCGATGCCATGCCGGGGCGCGTGAGATCCAGCGTTTTGCCCGCCAGTTTGGCGGTGGCAGGCGCTTCCTTCTCCATGATGTGACGTGGCAGATGCACGATATTGATCGCCACCTTCTCCATCGTAAAATCAAACGGCGTGGCAGCATCGTAAATCACCACATCGCCGGCGCTGACGCGTGATTGATGGCCATTCTGCCGCAGCGTGCCGCTGCCGGCGCAGACGTAGCCCAGATAGAAATCGTGATTAGGATGGCGGCGGATGCATTCTGCTGTGCGTTGCCACATCAGCGCGGTATGCGATACGTGATTGGCAATATCCATGTGACCGAGCGTCGAATAGGCAAAGCTGCCGGAAAAAGTGCCTGAATGCATCTGTCGCGCTTGGGCGTTGATCAGACGCGAGCACACCGCATCACGCCAGGCATCGAAGCGATGACGGTTATCGAGATCGTCGGTGGTGAAAAGCTCTTTCATATCAGCATCCCCTAAACATGGCGAAAAAGGGCGGAAGTCAGGAAGTTGAAGCAAGTTTCAGGCCATGAGCGGGTGAAATGACCGCCCCGAAGCTATCGGGGCGGCAAACGACGCAGATTTACAACGCAGGATGCTGATTATGCCAGTCGGTGACCTGCTGGTAGGCCCACGCGCCCTGAATCATGGTGGTTTCGGCGAAATGTGCTGCCACCAATTGGAAGCCAATCGGCGCGCCGCCTGCGGTTTTGCCGCACGGCAGGGTGATGGTGGGATGACCGCTGGCATCGAATGCACTGGTATAGCGCAGCACGCCGTTAAACAGTGCCTGATCGGTACCAAAACGGGTCATGGTGTCCCAGGTCAATCCGGCATACGCGGTAGCGGGTGCCAGAATCAGATCAACCTGGGTAAAGAGCGCGGAGATATCGCCGCGCAGCGCCGCACGGCTGAGTAGCAAACGTTGATACTCCAGCGCGGTGACGCTGTGACCGAGATCCAGCAGACCAGCCAGGCCCGGACCGTAGTGATCTTTCTGCGCCGGATAAGTGTCTTCATGCGCCAGCGCGGTTTCCACGGCGCAGAGTGCGCTCCACTCGGCGGCGGCTTTTTCGGTATCGGGCAAGGTGATATCTACCAGCGTCGCGCCGAGCGAACTCAAGGTGGCGATCGCCGATTGCAGCGCAGCGCGCGTCTCCTCGTCGACTTTCTCCAGCGCCCAGCTTTTATCAACGCCGATACGCATCTTGCTGATACCGCGCGTCATCAGCGCCAGATAATCGGGCACCGGCTCGCTGCTGGAGGTGGGATCTTTATCATCGCGACCGGCAATCGCCTGCAACATGGCGGCGGCATCGGCGGCGTTACGTGCCATCGGGCCGATATGGTCCAGTGATGCCGCCAGTTCACAGGCACCGTGACGCGTGACGCGGCTCCAGGTGGGTTTAATGCCGGTCAGGCCGTTGGCGTTAGAGGGAAAACGAATCGATCCGCCGGTATCGGTGCCAATTGAGCCGAAGCATAACCCTGCGGCGGTGGCGACGCCGGATCCGCTGGAGGAGACGCCGGTCCACAGCGCATTGTTCCACGGATTATTGGGCCGAGTGATATCAGGATGGTGATCGGCGAAGGCGCTTTCGGTTTGCGTCAGTTTGCCGAGAATCACCGCACCCGCCGCGCGGAAGCGCTCCACCACGGTGGAGTCTTCTGTAGGGTAACGATCTTTGTGGATGATCATGCCGTGGCTGGTGGGCGCGTCTTTGGTCCAGATCAGATCTTTGAGCGCGATCGGCACACCGTGTAGCGGGCCGCGCATTTTGCCCTGGGCTATTTCGGCATCGGCTTCGGCCGCCTGTTGCAGCGCACTGTCGCGCATCACGTAGAAGTAGCTGTGTAAGTCACGATCGAGCGTAGCGATGCGCGTCAACAGGGTTTGCGTGACTTCTACCGAAGAGATTTCGCCCGACTGAATCAAGCGGCCAATTTCCAGCAAGCTTTTGTAATGCAGATTATCCATCGTGACCTACCTCGTGAGTGAGAGATGTGTTGATGAATAACCTAAGTCACTGCGTGAAGTGCGGCTGTGTTTAGGCGGACAGATGGTATGTCAGAACTGCCAATGCATTTCCCTCACCCCAGCCCTCTCCCGCAGGCGGGAGAGGGAGCAGACGTTGCACAATTGGTTCCCTCTCCCGTTTATGGGAGAGGGTTAGGGTGAGGGCAAAAAACATTAAAGCCGCTGAACATTTCGCCGATAACTCTCAGGAATAGTACACAACGAGGATTATTTTCATGCTAAATGGGATTGGCAGCAGCGTACTGAGAAATTTAATCGCATCGAATGCGGTGGTGACGCCGGCGGTGAACAACAAATCCGCGCAAAACGCCCTCACGGCGGAAGCGTCGACCAAAGTCACCTTCAGCGAGGCGAGTGATGCCATCGCCGCGATCTACAAAATCGAGCCCGCGCAGGTCAAGAGTTCCGTCGATGTCACCAGCAGCTTGCAAGCGCAGCTCAACGGTGCCGCGCACGCCAGCGGCGTCGGCATGAACGGTCTCGGCAGCACCTTACTGAGTAATCTGGCCAGCCATCGCGGCGACGTCACTTTAAGTGTGCCAGCGACGGAAGCGCTGAACGGTGCGCGGAGCCGCACCCAAAGTGCGCTGGCGCTGACCATCACTACCCAATCTGGTGTGCAGGTGAGTTTGCAGATGACGCGTCAACAGGGCGGCATGGTGGTGGAGCTGAAAACCAGCGGCGGCCAGCTTAACAACGTTGAAGCGGCGGCAATGGGTCAGCTATCCGCCGGTTTGCAGAAGGCGCTGGATGGCCTGGATGGCAGCACCACCAAACTCGATATCAGCGATCTGATGAAGTTCGACACTTCAGTGTTGAAAAGCGTCGATTTGAAGACCGATGTGCGTAATGGCAATAACGTCACGCAGTCGCTGAACTTGCATGCCGACGATCAGGCGCGCTGGCTCGGCTTCCACAACGGCGATGTCAGCATCAAACTCGATACCGATGTTTCGAAACTGACGCAGGCGGGCAGCGCGGCACAGCAGGCAGCGGCGCTGGATCGGTGGAGCAGCAAATTTGATCAGGCCGCCTCGCGCGGTCACGGCGATAGCGACATGCTGACGCTGTTTAAAGACAGCTTCCGCGCGCTCAATACCACCGAAGGCAGAGCGGCTGAAAGCATCAATACTCAGCGTGTGAAGTCGATTGATGCCAATGCGGCGAAGAACGGCGCAATCAGCGGACTGGCGGACTTCTCGGCGAGCTATCAGCAGACGCCGGTTTCCGGTAATCCGTATAAGCCGGAAGAGCAAGACACCTTCTCCCTGAACGTGGCGCAAAAAACCGCTACGCAAACGCATGGTGATACCCAGGATTTGACCCAGCAAACGCTGTTTAAACTCAAGGCCAGCTTCCACACCGCGCTGGATTCTGTCTCAGCGGCGAAGCTGACCGAACAGAAGTCGTCGCAAAACTATAAGTATCATTTGATCGATGATGAAGAGCGCAGCCAGACCTCGGTGACGCAGAATAAGAAAGGGGATTTTACCGCGAATTATGCGCAGCAGCTAACGCAAAATGAGACGGTGAAAACCTATCAGTTGGCGAAGTTGATCGATAGCGTGCAGATTCCGCATAGTGTGAAGAGCGAATCCACCCGCAGTTTCGCTGCCGCGCAGTTTGATGCGCAATTAAATAATTAATATTTCGCGCCGCTTTTAAATTCCGCACCATCCGTAGCGGCGCGATTTATCGCGCGTTTTTGAAAGTTAAACATCAACGCGCGATAAATCGCGCCGCTACATTATTTGCGGAATTAAACTTTTCTTAGCGTTATTTGATCTTAAGAATTACTCACTGCTTTTTAATACTCGCTAATTGCCTGCAGCGCCGCCGCTAGCCTGTTGTTGTGCTTCAATAAATCCATAGATTAATAATGGCAACGCATTGCCGGATATAGCATAACCGCGCTATTTACTTGCTTTAACCCCGCTGATTATCATCGCTTTCAATCCGTTATTCATTCCACGGCCTGCTGAGTTTTTCAGTGCAGGCTTACACTTCGCTGTGCAGTAAAAGTGAAATCAGCTATGACGCAAAACAGTGACGAGATTATTAACCGCGCAGCGGTATTAAACAGCGATGAAGAAGCCATCGCCGCCGCACGCCATCTGGCCGGGCAGGCGAAAAGTGGCGCAGTCGAGCGCGACCAGCAGCGCATTTACCCCATCGCGCTGCTCAACCAGTTCACCGCGTTGGGACTTGGCAGCATCAGCGTGCCGCGCGAATTGGGTGGTGCGGGTTTGTCGTACCAGACCATGGCCGAAGTGTTTCGTCTGATCTCCGCCAGCGATCCCTCGCTAGGGCAAATCCCGCAAAACCACTTTGGTCTGATCCAGTTCATCCTCGGTGAAGGTTCTGCCGCGCAACAGCAGCAGCTGCTGAGCGCGGTGGTGCAGGGCAAGCGTCTGGGCAACGGCGGACCGGAGAAAAACACCAAACATACGCGAGACGTACAGGCGCAGCTAGTGACAACGTCACACGGTGTGCAGCTCACCGGCGAGAAGTTCTACTCTACCGGCGCGCTGTTCGCCGACATTCTGGTCACCACGGCGATGCACGATCAGCAGCCGAAAATGGCCTTTATTCCGCTGCCGACGCCGGGCGTGGAAATTGTGGATGACTGGTCCGGTATTGGCCAGCGCACTACCGCCAGCGGCACGGTGAAGTTGCATCAGGTTGTGGTTGATCCAGCGTTATTGATGTCGTTGCCTCCCGCTGAAAAACCGACGCTGCGCGGCGCAGTTTCCCAGCTGATTCAGGCGGCGATTGATGCGGGCATTGCGCAAGGTGCGCTGGATGAGGCGCTGGAATTTGTGCGCAGCAGCTCGCGACCCTGGGTGGATGCCAATGTCAGCCGCAATGCTGACGATCCCTACATCCTCGCCGACGTGGGCCGCATCAGCACCGAACTGAGCGCCGCCAACGCGCTGCTGGCTCGTGCTGCCCGGATACTCGATAGCATCGATCAACAGGCGCTGACCGCCGAAAACTGCGCACGCGCATCGATTGCGGTAGCGGAAGCCAAAGTGCTGACCACCGAAGTGGCGCTGCGGGCCAGCGAGAAACTGCTGGAATGGGGCGGCAGTCGCGGCACCTTGCTGCGCCACGGTCTCGATCGTCACTGGCGCAATGCGCGCACTCACACGCTGCACGATCCGGTGCGCTGGAAAACTCATGCCATCGGCAACTATTACCTCAATGGTGCGCTGCCTGCGCGTCATGCGTGGATTTAAGGAGCGACCATGACGCAGGTATCGCCTAAACAGCGCGCGACGCGCATCACCCATGCCCAGCAGGCGTTGCAGGTCGCGCAGGAGCTGGCGGAACGTTTTCGTGCCGGTTCTGCCCAGCGCGACCGCGAACGTGAACTGCCGCACACCGAGTTACAGCAGCTGTTTCAATCCGGACTCGGCGCTATCACCGTACCGCGTGACTTTGGCGGCATTGAGATTTCTACCGCCGAACTGGCCGCGATTTTCGTGCTTTTGAGCGCCGCCGACGGTTCGATTGGTCAGGTGCCGCAGAACCATTTTTACGCGCTGGAAGTGTTGCGCATCAACGGCAGCGAGGCGCAGAAACAGCGGCTCTACGCCGAAGTGCTGGCAGGCGTGCATCACGGCAACGCGCTGGCGGAATTCAGTTCGCCCGCCGCGCATCAGCGTTCTACGGCGGTTTCGCAGCAGGCGGAAGGATTGCGCCTCAACGGCAACAAGTTTTACTGCACCGGCGCGCTGTATGCCGACCGTATTCCGACGCTGGCGATTGCTGATGATGGCAAAGAGCAGCTGGTGTTTGTGCCGCGTCATCAGCACGGTGTCAACGTGATTGATGACTGGAGCGGCTTCGGTCAGCGCACCACCGGCAGCGGCAGCGTGCAATTCCGCGACGTAGCGATTGCGCCGGAAGATGTGGTGCCGTTCCAGACGGCGTTTGAGCGTCCGAGCACCGTTGGGCCCTTTGCGCAGATTATGCATGCGGCTATCGATCAGGGCATTGCACGGGCGGCGTTTGACGACATGCTCGATTTCCTGCGTCAGCGCGCGCGGCCGTGGCCGGACAGCGGCGTCGACCGTGCGAGCGACGATCCGCTGACGCTTGATCGCACCGGTCGTCTGGCCGCACGTTTGAGCGCCGGCGATGCGTTGCTGGCGATTGCGGGTGATGCGGTTGACGTGGCGCAGCGCGATCCCAGCGCCGAAAACGTGGCGCTGGCGTCGGTAGAAGTCGCCAAAGCCCGCGCCTGGACCACGGACGTGTCGCTGGAGGCCAGCAACCTGCTGTTTGAACTTGGCGGATCGCGATCCAGCCTGCGCGAGCATAACTTTGACCGCCACTGGCGCAATGCGCGTACCCACACCTTGCACGATCCAGTGCGCTGGAAATATCCGGCCATCGGCAACTACCTGCTGAATGGCGTGTTGCCGCCGCGTCGGGGGACGATATGAGTCAAAAACAGATTCTGCTCAACGCCTTCAATATGAACTGCGTTGGGCACATTCATCACGGTATGTGGACGCATCCACAGGATCGTTCGGTGGATTTCAACGCGCTGGATCACTGGCTGGATCTGGCGCGTTTGCTGGAGCGCGGGCTGTTTGATGGGCTGTTTATCGCCGATATTCTCGGCGTGTATGACGTTTATCAGCAAGGCATTGGCCTGACCGCCAAAGAGTCGATTCAGCTACCGGTGAACGATCCGCTGATGCTGATTTCCGGCATGGCCAGCGTTACGCAGCATCTGGGTTTTGGCGTCACCGCCAACCTGAGTTATGAAGCGCCGTACCCGTTCGCGCGCCGCCTTTCCACGCTCGATCACCTGACCAAAGGGCGCATCGGCTGGAACATCGTCACCGGTTATCTCGATAGCGCCGCGCGTGCCATGGGCCAGCAACAGCTGCTGGCGCACGATCGCCGCTACGATCAGGCCGATGAGTTTCTCGATGTCACCTACAAGCTGTGGGAAGGCAGCTGGCAGGATGATGCACTGGTGCAGGATAAAGCCAATCGTCGCTACGCCGATGCCAATAAAATCCGCCAAATCAATCATCAGGGCGAGTTCTATCAGGTGCAGGGTTATCACCTGAGCAGCCCGTCGCCGCAGCGCACGCCGCTGCTGTTCCAGGCTGGTTCCTCGGCGCGCGGCGTGCAGTTTGCCGGACGTCACGCCGAGTGCAGCTTTGTGAATGCTGCGTCACCGGCAGCGATGCGCGAGCAATCGACGCGCTTGCGCCAGGCGGCGTTGGAGGCCGGACGCCATCCTAACGATCTGCGCATCTTTATGGGCGTCAGCGTGATTGTCGCGCCCACCGAACGTGAAGCGCAGGAGAAGCATCAAAGCTACCTCGCCTACGCCAGCCCAGAAGCCGGCATCGCGCACTTCTCCAGCTCGATTGGTCTGGATTTGGCGGCATTCGAACTCGATGAGCCGATTCAGACCGGCGACACGCGCGCCATAGAATCGGTGAGCAAAGCCTTCAGCGGCTGGACGCGGCGTCGTTTGCTGGAGCAGCACGCGATGGGCAGCCGCTATCCGCTGATCGTTGGCAATCCGAGCCAGGTCGCGGATGCGCTGATTAAGTGGATCGACGAAGGCGATATCGACGGCTTTAACCTGACGCGCATCCTTAATCCGCAGAGCTACCGCGATTTTATCGATCTGGTGGTGCCGGAATTACAGCAGCGCGGCCGCTTCAAGACCGCGTATCAGCCCGGTTCATTGCGGCAGAAAATTTTTCAACAGCAGGACCGCTTGCCCGATCGCCATCCGGCGGCGCGCTGGCGCGACGGCGTTAACCTTCGTTAATTTAACCTCAGGGATCTGATATGAACATTGCACGTCATTTTGCGCTGGCTGCCAGCGTCGCACTGCTGGCGTTTAGCACCGTCGCCGCCGAAAACTACAGCGGGCCGCTGAAAGTCGGTACTACAGCAGCCTTTGCGCCGCCGCTGGAAACCGCGGTGGCTGAGGCGAAAAAACAGGGTTTGAACGTTGAGCTGGTGGAGTTCACCGACTGGACCGCGCCGAACGTCAGCGTGGAAAACGGCGATATCGATGTAAACCTGTTCCAGCACAAACCGTTCCTGGAAAACGCCAATCAGCAGGGCGGATTCCATCTGGTGCCGTACGCGCCGGCGATCATCAACAACATCGGGCTCTATTCGAAGAAACATACCGCGATTGACCAGATTCCCGATGGCGGCACGGTGGCGATTGCCAACGATCCGATCAACGGCGCGCGCGGCCTGCTGCTGCTGCAAAAAGCCAGGCTGATTAGCTTAAAACCGGGCGCGGGCCTCAAATCTACCGTGGATGACATTGTCAGTAATCCTAAGCATCTGAAGATTATCGAAGTGGAAGCGGTGCAGCTGTCGCGTTCGCTGGATGAAGTCGATTTAGCGCAGGGTTATCCGCACTATCTGCGCCTGTCGAAGACCATCGATCCGAACAAGGCGCTGCTGTTCGATGGCCTGGAGCATCCTGAATATGTGATTCAGTTCGTGATCCGCGATGGTCATCAGAACGATCCGCGCCTGGCGAAGTTCGTTGATATCTACCAGCATTCGCCGGTGGTGCGCGCCAAACTCGATGATTTCTACGGCAAGCTGTATCAGCCGGGCTGGAGCCAGTAAGCATGGTGAGCCTGACGCTACCCGGCGAGCGCGATGCGTTGCTGTCACCGACGGCCGAGACGGCAGGGAAAATCCACGTGCAGATTCGTGGCTTGAGTAAACGCTATCCCGGCCAAACTCAGGATGCGCTGAAAGAGGTCGATCTGCAGGTTAAGCGCGGCGAGATTTTCGGCATCATTGGCCGTAGCGGGGCGGGTAAATCGACGCTGATCCGCTGCCTTAATCGGCTGGAAAAGCCTACTCGCGGCCAGGTGGTGATTGACGGGATTGACCTAAGCACGCTGAGCGATCGTCAGCTGGTGGATTGGCGACGCGGTACCGGCATGATTTTCCAGCACTTCAATTTGCTGTCGGCGAAAACGGTGCGCGAAAACATTGAGCTGCCCATGAAAGTGGCGGGCGTGCCTGCGGCGCAGCGGCGGCGCAAAGTGGATGAACTGCTGGCGCTGGTGGGCCTTGAGCAGCGCCAGCACGCGTGGCCTGCGCAATTGTCCGGCGGGCAGAAGCAGCGCGTAGGCATTGCGCGCGCGCTGGTGCACGATCCGGAATTGCTGCTGTGTGATGAAGCCACCTCGGCACTCGATCCAGAAACCACGCGCTCGATTCTGGCGCTGCTGAAGAAGATCAATCAACAGCGTCACATCACCATTGTGCTGATTACCCATGAAATGGACGTGGTGCACGATCTCTGCCATCAGGTGGCGGTAATTGATCAGGGCGAAATCATTGAGCGCGGGCCGGTGTGGCAGGTGTACAGCAATCCGCAGCAAGAGACCACGCGACAGCTGCTCAATCCGCAGTTCAGCGCGCTGCCGGAAGCGATTCAACCGCTGCTGACGCCGACGCGCGAGCGTGGCGATTCGCGTCTGCTGGTGCGGTTGCGCTACACCGGACAGGGCGCACAGCCGGATTTGGCGGCGCTAAGCGCACGTGTTGGCGGGGAACTGACATTAATGTATAGCGCGGTGGAGTGGGTGGACAGCAAACCGACCGGGCAAATGTTGCTGCTGCTTGATGCGCAGCATGACGCTGACACCGCGCGGACGCGTTTAACCCCGATTGCGGATCAACTGGAGATACCGGGCTATGTCACTGGCTATTGATCGTTTATGGATTGGGCTGCTGGATACGCTGCTGATGGTGGGCGTGTCGTCGCTGCTGGCGCTGGCGCTGGGTTTGCCGATGGCGGTGATTCTGGTGGTAACCGGACGCGGCGATCTGTTTCCCAGCCCGCTGCTGAATCGCGTGCTGGGCTGGGTGGTGAACCTGTTCCGCTCGATCCCGTTTTTGATTCTGATGGTGGCGCTGATTCCCTTTACCCGCTGGATCGTCGGCACCACCTACGGCGTGTGGGCGGCGGTGGTGCCGCTGACGCTGGCGGCGACGCCGTTCTTTGCGCGTATCGCCGAAGTGAGCCTGCGCGAAGTGGATAAAGGGCTGACCGAAGCGGCGCAGGCGATGGGTTTTCATCGCTGGCATATTATCTGGCATGTGCTGCTACCCGAAGCGCGGCCCGGCATTGTGAGCGGGTTTACCATTACGCTGGTGACGATGATTAACGCCTCGGCGATGGCCGGCGCGATTGGTGCGGGCGGCTTGGGCGATTTGGCGTATCGTTATGGTTATCAGCGTTTTGATATGCAGGTGATGCTGACGGTGGTTGTGGTGCTGGTGGCATTGGTGACGGTGCTGCAGTTCTTTGGCGACAGGTTGTCGCGCCGGTTGAATCACCGTTGATATCAAGAAAAGCGCAATAAATTGCGCCGCTACGCCAGGTGTTCAGAGGGATAGCGGCGCGATTCATCGCGCGCTTTTGATCTTATGTTTCTATCTGATCTGCAATCCCTCTAACGCCGCCAGCAACGCATCCACTTTGGGTAGCAGCTGCTTGCGGCGCGGCCAAATCAGCGTCAAGGCCAGGCCGTCCGGCTGCTGCTCGGGCAGAATAATCTCCAGCTCACCGCGCGCCAGCGGTTCACGCACCAGCCACGATGGCATCTGCGCTACGCCTAATCCGGCACACAGCGCCTGCATCTGCGCATCCACATCACCCAGCGCCATGCGGTGCGGCAGGTTACGCCAGTGCGGATAGCCATCTTCCGTGGTGAACAGCCACGGCTTGGTGCTGCCATCGACACGTTCATACATGATCGCCTGATGCTGCAACAATTCGGCTTCGCTGCTGGGCCGACCCACGCGCGCCAGATAATCGGGGGATGCGCAAAATACCATGCGTTCGCGGCCCATCTGGCGACAGCCCAGCGAGGCGGGCAGATCCGGCGATCCACCAATGCGCACCGCAACATCAATCCCCTCATCAAACAGATCGATAAAGCGATCGGAAAAAGTCAGATTGAGCTCCACATCCGGATGCTGGTGGCAAAACGGAATCAGCAGCGGCATCACGCCGAGGCGTCCATAGGTGTTCGGCACCGCTAATCGCAAGCGCCCGGAAGGAATGGTGCGCTGCGCCGCCAGCACCGCTTCGGCTTCGGCCAGCTCCTCCATGATGCGTAAACAGGTTTGGTAATAGGCGTTTCCGGCGTCGGTGAGTTTCAGGCTGCGGGTGGTGCGCTCCAGCAGGCGCGAACCCAGGCGGGTTTCCAGCCGCGTCACGCTTTTGCTCACCGCCGAACCCGTGAGATGCAGGCGCTCAGCGGCGGCGGCAAAGCTGCCGCCCTCGACGCTGGCAACAAAAGGGACAATATCTTTCAGGCGCTGATCGTGCATGGATTCGTGAACTCAGGTTATGAATGCCGTGAATTAATGCCAATGATAGGAATTAAATTCTCTATTAAACTCATCATTACTGAAACCGAGGAGAATTGAAATGCAAAAGCAGGCATTGATTGTAGGCATCAGCGGTGTGATTGGACGTGCGCTGGCGGAAAAATTGCAGCGCGAAGGTTGGCAGGTCAGCGGTTTATCGCGCGGACGTGGCGCAGTGCCGGAAGGTTGCCGCAGCCTGACCGCCGATCTGACGGATGGTGATGCGGTGCGTGCTGCGCTGGCAGAAGAGCAGCCGGATGCGCTGTTCTTTAGCGTCTGGTCGCGCCAGGAAAATGAGAAAGAGAACATCCGCGTCAATGGCGGCATGGTGCGTAACGTCATTGAAGCACTGGGCGAGCGTCTGAAGGGATCGCATGTGGCGCTGGTGACCGGCCTGAAGCATTACCTCGGCCCGTTCGAAGCCTACGGTAAAGGCGCAGTGCCGGTGACGCCATTCCGCGAAGAGCAGGGCCGCCAGCCGGTCGATAACTTCTATTACGCGCAGGAAGACGAAGTGTTTGCCGGTGCGGAGAAATATGGCTATCGCTGGAGCGTACATCGTCCGCACTCGATTGTGGGCTTTGCGCTGGGTAACGCGATGAATATGGGCCAGACGCTGGCGGTGTATGCCACGCTGTGCCGCGAGCAGGGTTTGCCGTTTATCTTCCCGGGTTCGCCAGAGCAGTGGAACGGTGTGTCCGACGTAACCGATGCGGGTTTGCTGGCGGAACAGCTGCTGTGGGCCGCAACTGCGGCAGAAGCGGCCAATCAGGACTTCAACGCGGTGAACGGCGATGTGTTCCGCTGGAACTGGTTGTGGCCACGTCTGGCGGCTTACTTTGGTGTGGAAGCGGCGGAGTATCCGGCGCAGATGATGCCACTGGAAGGACGCATGCAGGATGCGGCTGAAACGTGGCGCGAGGTGGCGGCACGTTATCAATTGCGTGAAGCGGACATCACTAAACTGGCATCATGGTGGCATACCGACGCGGATTTGGGACGTCCAATGGAAGCGTTCACCGACATGAGCAAGAGCCGCAAAGCGGGCTTCACCGGTTATCGTTCAACGCTGGATTCATTTACGCAGTTATTTGATCGACTGAAAGCGGAGAAAGTGATTCCGCAGTAAATTTTGATTGAAAAGGGCGGCTCATAGGGGCCGCTTTTGCATAATTAAAATATAGCGACACACCATCCGCTTTATTGTCAGGCAACCGGATCGATAATTTAATTTAATGAAAATAATGCCCCAGCATAAGCTAGGTTTTTAAGCTTATACTGAGGCAAAATGGAAACTTACTTTTTCTTATAAACGATGGCGGTACCATGTATTTTGTTATTGGTATTCGCGGAGGTTACGACAAAGATATCGCCGCCTTTTTCTTCAGCCAATTTAGACAGTTCCTCTCTGGCGCTGGCGGGATCCGTTTCACCTGAGGTGGAAATGTTCCCTACCTCTACATATTGATCTTTTACCTTTTCAAACTCAACTTTGCTCATCAGGTCTGCGGCGAGTGAGCTGAAAGATACCGAGCTTGCTAATAATACGAAAATTAACTTTTTCATACGTATCCTTGGATGAGGTAATTGATGGGAATGTAATTATATTGCTATTATTCTATAGTTTAGAAATAGCGTATTTACAATATGGGTGAGCCGATTTTTAATCTTTTGCGTGGAAATATCACACCAAAGAATTAACTTAACCATTGCACTCTTTCACTCGACTCATTTCAACGTCACCCAACGTTTCCCCACCAGCACCGTCATCGCCACAATCGTCGCTATCGCCGCCAGATGCATGACAAAATCCAGCGGATGCAGATGCACCGGATGGCAAAATGCCAGCAGCGTGACCGCCATGCAGGAGACGCCCAAACCGGCCATTGCCAGGCTGCGCACCGGATGCAATGCGCGGGTGCGGCGTAGGCTGGCGATCATCAGCACCATCATCGGCGTGCTGACCACCAGCAGAAAGGTAAAGCAGCGCGCGCTGTCATTGTCATGTTCGATCGGCACTTCACCGGGAATCTGGCTGATGCTCATGCCGAGCCACAGCAGGCCAATCGGCAGTAGCGCTTTCCAGCTGATACTGCGGCGTCCGGCGATGCTCATGTTGAAAGCGCTACGAATTGCCAGCGTGCCGAGCACAAAGGCCAGCACCAGCTGCAAGATCGCCTGCAGCGCGCCCGGCTGCGCCCAGTCGGTGAAACTGCGCTGCACCAGGAAGCTGGCGGCAATGCCGCAGGGCAATGCCAGCAGTAGCCAGGTGATAACGCGCCAGCTAGTGGATCGCAGCGGTTTAACCGGTCGCATCTCGCGCCCGAGTTTTTCAATTAACAGGTCATGATCGGTCATGATTGGCTCCAAAGCGGCGCAGATTGGTCAGCGCGCGGTGCAGCAGTGATTTCACCGCGGCCACACTCAGATTGTTATGCGCGGCCGCTTCCGTCAGGCTCATCTCGCGCAGATGCACATGTTCGACAATTTCGCGCTGACGCGAAGGGAGCTGGCGCAGATATCCGGCCAGCTCTTCCTGCGAGTCATGCTGTGGTGCGTCTGGCGCACTGGCGGCTTCCGGCACGATAGCGTTGTTAACTTCCCACTGCTGATGGCGGCCACGTCGCCGCAGCGCATCAATCGCGCGCGCCGAGATAATCGCCATCAGCCAGGGTAAAAAAGGGTAGGCAGGATCATAGGTGTGACGCACCCGATGCACCGTTAGCAGCACATCCTGAATCACATCTTCTACCAGTGCATCATCGGCGATCTGTTTGCGTGTTTGCGAACGAATCACCGGCACCAGCGCTTTCAGCAGTCGGGTATAGGCGAGCTGATCGCCCGCCTGCGCCTGTTCCATTAGCGCGGGCCAACCTTCGCGCGCGCTATCGCTTGTTTGCATAATCCGCCTTGTTGTTCTTACGCCTTCTTGCTCGCCTGGTTCAGTGCGTTCACCACAATACTAGGTGTCAGCACCTGCGGCAGCACTTTGGGCGGTCCGCCGTCGGCAGGATAGACCAGATACATCGGTAATCCGCCCTGACCAAACTCACTCATGGTGTCATCCACGTCCGGGTTAAATTTAGTGGAATCTGCCACCATGTACAGCGTGCCGGTTTTAGCGATGGCCTCTTTAACCGCCTGGGTTGAGAGCGAGGTTTTCTCGTTCACCTGACAGGTGATGCACCAGGATGCGGTGAAATCGACAAAGATCGCTTTCCCGTGACCGCGCTGCGCTTCAACCGCCTGCGGCGTCCATTTGGCTTTGGTCACTTCCGCCGTCAACTGATCGCCCGCCAGGCCTGCACCGGGTTTGATCAGCGTTGGCAGCGGGGCGCTCACCGCGATAATCAGCAGCGCCGTAACGGCAAACAGCACCTTGTGACTTTTACCGGCAAAGTGGCGATGTTGCGCCATGCCGTACAACCAGCCGGCGAAGGCGACCACCACGGAAGCGGCCAGCAAGGTGGCCAGCGCCGCGCTTCCCGCTTGCTGCGCCAGCACCCACACCAGCCAGGCATACGCGCCAAACATCGGGAACGCCAGACCGCGTTTCAATACATCCATCCATGCGCCGGGACGCGGCAGGAATTTCGCCAGCGCCGGGAACAGTGAAACTAGCGTGAACGGTGCGGCGAAGCCGATGGCCAGCGCAAAGAAGATCACTAAGGCGACGGCAGGCGGCTGCACCAACGCATAGCCGATGGCGCTCGCCATAAAGGGTGCGGCGCACGGCGTGGCGACGACGATTGCCAGCGCACCGGTTAATGCCGAACGCGTAAAGGCACCGCGACCAACATCAACCGAGCCGACGCGCTGCACGGATAAGCCCACTTCAAACACGCCGAGCAAGTTGAGCGCGGCGGCGAGGATCACCAGCGACAGCAAGGCGATCACCAGCGGCGATTGCAGCTGGAAACCCCAGCCTACCGCCGCACCACCGGCGCGTGCCGCCAGCAGGATGCCCGCCAGCGCCATCATGGTCACCACAACGCCGAGTAAAAAGCCCAAGCCTTCGCGACGCGCGCTGGCGGCGTTATCGGTATGGCGCAACAGGCCGAGCGCTTTCAGCGAGATCACCGGAAACACGCAGGGCATTAAGTTCAGAATGATGCCGCCGATGAAGGCGGCCAGCATGGCGGTTAACATCGCTGGCCTCTTTACTTAATGAGTTTGCGGGTGAGAAGCGTCGTACTGCTTAACGGCGGCAAGCGCTTTCTCGATATGTGTGTCCGGGTTTCTGTCAGTGTAACTCAGCAGAATGTCGCCATCGGGCGCAATCACGTAAGAGGTGCGATCGGAAAGGGTTTTGCCTTTCATCTGCATGGTGGTTTGATACTGCGCCGCCACTTTTGCACCCGGATCGGCGGCGACGGTGAATTTATCGCGGCACTCGAGTTTAGAGAAATCGCTGACCTGATCGGTATTGCCCGCGGTCACGCCAATTACCGTGGCACCCATTTTGCTGAAGCTGTCTGTGGCTTCAGCAAAATCGTGCGCTTCAATGGTACAGCCCGCGCTAAACGCCGCCGGGAAGAAATAGAGCACGACCGGGCCTTTCTGTAACGCTTTCTGCAGCGAGAAGGTCAACGGCTTACCGGCCAAGGCGCCCTGCAGTTCGAAGTTCGGCGCTTTCGCGCCCACCGGCAATGCGGCACAGGCGTTAAAGGCGGAAAGACCCAGCGCTGCGGTCATGGTCAGGGTACAAACGAGGGATTTGATGCGTTTCATTTTCTGCTCCTGCGATGTATGGGAGTTCCGATTTGGATATCTCATTAGTTCAGTTCGCTGGGGCAGGGAGGAAAGTTTCGGTGGGGGTGAAAAATTATTTTTGCAGGCGAGCCAGCATGCGCAAGCTGTTTTCAAACAGCGGTTCAGCAATATGCTGAGAAAAATTTGTCGGCAATATTTTGCTGACTTGCTCAATCGCGCCAGCCAGTTCGGCTATAAAGAAATCGATAATTTCAATCATTTGGTTTTGATCAAAATTCACCTGCTTTGCCGTGGCTAAAAAATGGCGAGGGAAAATTTTATCTATTTGATTTTTTCTGCCTTTGCTGGCTTTCAAACTCATCGCCAGTTTCAGGTCGCGGATATTCAGACCATTTCCGCCCATCGAGGTGAAGACAGAAATGATGTCGTAGAAAGGCGTAAGACGATAACTTCCGCCGCGTTCGATAAAAACAGAGAAATTTTTGGCATGACCATCCGTTGCGCCAATCAACCACTGGAATACCTGGAATTTCATAAAGGCATAGCGATCGGCCAATGCATTACTGGATCCCATCAGGAATTGCATAATATCGGCGATGCCGGGTCCACCATCAGATTCATATTTGCGTGCTGACGGTAAGCCGAATGCCTGACACATGTCTTCCTGAGGTAAACGTAGCAATTGTGTCTGCTGGTGGTTCCAGCGCCGATCAAAACGTTGCTTTGCCGATTTCACTCAGCAGATCGAAAGGCTGACGTGATTTCGCGTGATAACGCGCGACAATGCGATCGCGTTCTAAAGGGTTGTCAGGGAGTAGATTATCAAAATAGTTGAGCACTGCGGTGGATGTGATCACCGGCAACTGTAATGGCAACGACAGAGATAAAGGCCTGGCAAGGCGATTGCTCAACCAGCTCGGGTGGTATTGGAAAGTATGCGCACCGTTGGTATTGCGCGTGAGAATGCCTACGCGTTCGCCGTTCATCCAGGCAATCAATTCCTGTTTCACCAGTCATTCTCCTGACCATTTACAGCCGATGGATCTTTTTCCTGCACGTCCATTTTTAGATCAAGTGACTGTAATATTTTGAACAGCGTCGCGAGCGTGGTGAGGTCGGGATTGTTTTCAAAGTGAGATATGGTGGCTTGCTTAAGGCCGACTTTTTTCGCCAGCTCACTTTGCGTCCAATGATTTTTTTGGCGAATTAGCCTGACGTGATGAGCAAGTTGACGCGGACTGTAAATCATCGCTTATTCTCATTAAGGATCGATGCGAAAGCCAGGATTATCCTCTGATGAGGATATTAGTGACATTATCCGCTCGAAGGGATAATGATAACTCTATCCTTTGTGGGGGATAAATAGAGTTTCATCCTTTACAGAGGATAAATTGGTTTAAATTAAGGTCGCCATGAAGAGCGTAATGCTCGTCAGTTGAGGCATAAACCCCTCATTACCGAGAGCACACATTGTAGCGGCGCAATTCATTGCGCGATAAATCGCGCCGCTACGGAAGGTGCGGTGGTTTGATACGGCGCTTAATTGATCGGCATTACGCCATGAATGGCGACCTTAGGGTGTTGACTGAATCCCCTGACAAAACAAACTCAACGTGTGCTGGACAATGATTTCACGCGAGTACGCGGGATCGCTGGCAAAGCGGGTAAAGGGCACCAGCACCAGGCTGAGAATCGAAGTCATCAGCAGTTGTGGCTCCAGATGGGGGTTGAGTAATCCTTGCTGCTGCCAGCCTTCAATCAGTTTTTTCACTTCATCACGTTCACCGTGACCAAAGCGCTTTTTGATGTGCTGACCTAAACCGCCTTCACCTTGCATTACTTCCTGCATCCACAGCGGCGCGAACCAGTTGTGTGTGGTGACGATGTCCGCGACTTCACGGATAAAGGCGCTGAACGTGGTGACGGGATCGCGCGGGTCATCCATAAAATGCGCCACCAGGCGCTGGCGTAACGGCAAAAAACGCTCCTCAACCACAATATCCAGCAGCGATTCGCGCGACTGAAAATAGTAATTCAGCATCGCTGGACTCACGCCCGCTTTGCGCGCAATCGCGTTGAGCGAGGTTTCGCCGATGCCGTTTTCGGCATACAGCGCTAAGGTGATGTCGAGCAGATGTTCGCGCTGCTGCACGTTGATCGCGCCGCCGCGCGGACGGCCGGGACGGCGGGGTTTGACTGCGTTGGCCATATCGTCAGCAGGGACTTTTCGTGCGGTCATCTTTACTCGCTCACTTGATTCATGTCAGACTGCAAGCAATATTAATTGTGTATTTAATTAATTTCAATTGGTGTCTGTTATGAAACCCCAAACACTCGCGCCGCAGTCGGGCGGCGGGCAGGAGAATCCTCCTTCTGTCCGCTTACTTATGAGCGCTTTATTACTGGTGATGCTGCTGGCGGCGCTGGATCAAACCATCGTCTCCACCGCGTTGCCGACTATCGTCGGCGAACTGGGTGGGCTCGATCGCCTGTCGTGGATCGTCACCGCTTATATGCTGGCTTCGACGATTGTGGTGCCGCTGTACGGCAAATTCGGCGACCTGTTTGGTCGCAAATCGGTGCTGCAGATCTCGGTGATTCTATTCCTGATCGGCTCGGCGCTGTGCGGTCTGGCGCAGAATATGGAGCAGCTGATTTTCACTCGTGCGCTGCAAGGCTTAGGCGGCGGTGGTTTGATGGTGGTGAGCATGGCGGCGGTCGCCGATGTGATTCCACCGCAAGAGCGCGGTAAATATCAGGGCCTGTTTGGCGGCGTTTACGGTCTGGCAACGGTGATTGGGCCGCTATTGGGCGGTTTTATCGTGCAGCACGCTTCATGGCGCTGGATTTTCTACATCAATTTGCCGCTTGGTTTATTTGCGCTGGTGATCATCAACGCGGTGTTTAAGACCGACAACAAACGCAAGCCGCATGAGATTGACTATCCTGGCGCGGTGTTTCTCAGCCTGGCGTTGGTGGGTATTACGCTGTTTACCAGCGAAGGTGGCACGTTACGTGAATGGTCCGACCCGCTGCTGTGGTGCATTCTGGCGTTTGGTGTAATTGGTGTGCTCGGTTTTATTTATGAGGAGCGCCGCGCCTGGGAACCGATTATTCCGCTGTCGCTGTTTCGCAATCGCAGCTTCTCGCTCGCCAGTTTGATGGCGTTTATCGTTGGCATGTCGCTGTTTGGCAGCGTGACGTTTTTACCGCTCTATCTGCAGGTGGTGAAGGGCTCGACGCCGACCGAAGCCGGTTTACAGCTGCTGCCGCTGATGGGCGGATTGCTGATCACTTCCATCGTCAGCGGACGCATTATTAGCCGTACCGGCAAATATCGCCTGTTCCCGATTGGCGGTACCTTGCTGGCGACTATCGGCATGGCGCTGCTGACCACGCTGACCATTGATGCGCCGCTGTGGCATATCTACCTGTTTGCCTGCATGTTGGGGATGGGAATGGGCATGGTGATGCAGGTGCTGGTGCTGGCGGTACAGAACACCGTAACGCCCGATCGCATCGGTGTCGCTACCTCGTCGGTCACGTTGTTCCGCTCGGTTGGCGGTTCGATTGGCGTGGCGCTGTTTGGCGCGGTGTTTAGTCAGGTGCTGAAATCGGGTTTGACCACGCTGGTGGAGCAGGGCAAAGCATTGCCGCGTACGCTCGATCCTGATGCGGTGCACCGTTTGCCGCATGATGTCCAGCAAGCCTATTTGCAGGTGTTTGGCGATGCGGTGCATTCAGCCTTTCAAATGGCGGCGGGTGTGATGCTGCTGGCCTTTGTGCTGTCGCTGTTTCTGCCAGAATCACCGCTGCGCAAGAAAGACGCAGCGGCGTAACGCGGTTAAACCGCCGCGCGTTGCTGCAAGGTTTTTACCGCTTGTGCAGCGTCGCGGCCCAGTTCCGCTAAATCCACTCCGGCCATCACATCATCCTGCACCAGCAGTTTTCCGGCACAAATCAGCGCCTTTAAACTGGCGCGTCCGCCGCTGGCCACCGGGCCAATGGCGGGATCGTGCAAGCCAAAATAGCGCGGGTCGTCGAGCCGATAGATGGCGATATCGGCGGCCATGCCAGGTGCAAGGCGGCCGGTGTTTAAGCCCAAAACCTGCGCGCCACCGGATGTGCCCCAGCGCACCACATCTTCAATGCGGGCGGCGTCGCCACCGCCTTCAAAGGTTCCACCGGCATAACGCGGCTGCGCCAGCATGCCTTTGCGTGCGCGCTGGAGCTGCCAGGCGGCGTGGGCTTCGCTTTGCATATCCGCCGCTTCATTTGAGGCCGCGCCATCAACGCCAATTGAGATCTTCACGCCTGCGTGTTCCATTGCCACCAAATCGGCAATGCCGCTGCCGAGGCGCGCGTTACTTTGCGGGCAGTGCGCGATACCGCTGCCCGCCGCGCCCAGCATGGCGATCTCTTCCGGCAGCAGTTTCACCAGATGCGCAAACCACACGTCATCGCCAATCCAGTCGTGTTCGGCGCAAAACTGCAGCGGCGTCATACCGAACTTTGCAAGTGCGGCATCGAGATAATCAACGGTTTCCGACAGATGGCTGTGCAGGCGAATACCGAGCTGACGCGCCAGGCGCGCGCTCTCGCGCAGCTCCTGCGGCGTGGTGGAGTGCAGCGTGGTGGTCGGCGCCATCACGATGCGGCGCATCGCGCTATCCTGCGGTTGGTGATAGCGCGCCACCAGACGATTAACATCGGCCATCATGCTGTCAAAGCTTTCCGGGCGCAGTGCGGTGGGCAAGTCGCTCTCTAAGCCACGGCTTTGCGTCGCACCGCCGCGACACAGCACGAAGCGCACGCCTAGCTTGTCGGCTTCATCGAACAGGATTTCTGCGCCATCAAACGGCATATCAGGCCAGTAAAGATAGTGATGGTCAGCGATGGTGGTGCAGCCGGAACGCACCAGCTCGACCAGACCCACCCGCGCGGCGATGCGAAATGTCTGCTCGTCGAAGGCACCACGAAAGCGATACGGCGTCGCCGCCAGCCAGCCGCCCAGACTTAGATTCAGACCTTGAGGTTCGCCTTTCAGCAGCGATTGAAACAGATGATGATGCGTATTAACCCAGCCGGGATAAACCACGCAATCGCGGGCGTCGATCACGGTTTCATCGGCGACAGCATCGAGTTCGCCCATCTCAACAATCAGGCCATCGCGCAGTCGAATATCGCGCGCGCTGCTACGCGGTTGCTGTTTATCGCCGGTCAGGATCGCGGCGCAGTGTTGAATTAGCAGTTGGCTCATGAGCACCTCACTCCACTTTCGCCGCGACAAACTGCGTGCTAAACGCGCTCTGCCAGTCGGTGGACGCTTTGAGTAAACCGGCGTTGACCATAAAGTCACGCGTTGCCTGCCAGCGCTTATCCGTCATCACGCCTAGACCTTGCTGCGCGGCATCGCCGCCGTCAATCAGGTGCAGGGCTTTCATCTGTGATACGCCAAAGGCGAGAACCGCGTCGGTCATCTGCGGGTTCTCCTTTTTGATCAGCGCATTACCGGCAGCCGGATTGGCAAGGTAGGATTTCCAGCCTTCCATCGATGCCGCCACAAAACGCTTCATGACATCCGGCTCTTTTTGCAGCAAATCGTCGCGCGTCACCAGAATGCCGCCGTATGCCGGATAGCCATAATCGGCAAACAGATAGAATTTGCTGTCCGGCTGCACCTCTTTAATTTGCTGCACTTCGGAGGTGGCGTAGGCTTGCTGCGCAGTGTTTTTGTCAGCGAGAAACGGTTGCATGTTGAAGGTGTAAGGGCGCGCCTGACCATCCTGCAGCTGATATTTGCCTTTCAGCCACGGCCACCAGCTGGCTTGCCCGCTGGCAGAAACCAGCACGGTTTTACCTTTCAGCTGATCCAGCGACTTCACATCGCCGTGGGTGACAATGCCTTGCGGATCAAACTGAAACGGCGCGGCGATGGCTTTCAGTGGGAAGTTGCGCTCAACGCCCTGCAGCACTTGCAGGTCATAGCTGACGATGACATCAGCACGATTCGCCAGCAGCAGCGTCATGTTATTCAGCTGTGGCCCGCCGGAGCGCACCTCAACATCCAGCCCATATTTTTTATAGATGCCGGTGGCGAGCGCCTGGTAATAACCGCCTTGTTCAGCCTGCGCGACCCAGGTGGTTTGCAATATCAGTTTGTCGGCGGCGTGCGACAGTGCAGAGCTGCTCAGCAGAGCAGCGAATAAGGAGAAACGGAAACGCGACATTGTCATATAACCCCCAATAAACGTTGAGTTTGTTGTCGTCATCAGGGGCGTAGCGGCGCATGGCGTGCTCACGATGCGTAATGCGCATCGTCCCCTGACGAGGTACAGCTAATGCTGTAGAGCAATGTCCTGCGTGCATCTGTTGTCACGCTGACCGCTTATACTCAGTGGGGATTTAGCAAAGCGCATGCCATTCGTGCAACTCACTGAAAGCAATAGCGTTGATATTGATAGTGCCGGGCTTTTGCTTCATTGACCGCTCATTGATGAGGCAAATCAGCGCGTTTTGCACCGCCATTGTGCAGACCGGATGTGGCAGATTCCCTAACGTATTGATTTTAAGCGGCGCAGCGTGCTGGCACAGCCTTTGCTTGGCTGAAACTGAGTAGAAGCTGTCAACCGTGGTTTCACCCGGTGGGTCATTGCTCGATCGCCTGCGGCATTCAGCAGGCGCGGGGATGACTGCCACGCTGCGGGTGAGTCATCCGTTATCGCTCAATAACGAGGTGCACCAATGGAAAAGACCACTTATGACATGCATGAATTGGCGAAAGAGTCGCGTATGGGCGCGCGCGGCGTAGAAGCTGCACGTGATGTGCGTATCATCGATCTCTCCGATTTCGACCAACGTAAAGCGGAAATAGCCGATCAGCTGTGGCAAGCCGCCACCGAGATTGGGTTTTTCCAGGTTTCCGGCCACGGTATTCCGCTCGACGACATCAATGCGGCTTTTACCAACGCAGAGCGCTTTTTCTCGCTGCCGCAAAGTGACAAAGCGCGTCATCCACTTAGCCGCAATGCCGGCTGGGAATACCGCGCGCAAATCCGTCCATCTACCGGTAAACCGGACCAAAAAGAGTCGTACCAGGTGACGCGTCCGCGCATGGCAGGCTTGTGGCCGGATGAGGCCACCTTGCCGGGTTTCCAGCATGATGTACTGAAGTTCGAGCGTCAGTGTTGGGAAGTGGGGATGCGCTTGCTCTCCTGTTTTGCCCTGAAGTTGGGATTCCCCGACGATTTCTTTGCCAAAGCGCATGAGCCTTCGCGCGAAACCTACCAAAGCACGCTGCGGATGCTGCACTACTTTGCCATCAGCGGCGAGCCAGATGGTCCATGGCGCGCCGGGGCGCACACCGATTTCGATTGTCTGACCTTGCTGTTCCAGCGTGATGGGCAGGGCGGTTTGCAGGTGTGTCCGGGCAAAGAGATGGAAGAGCAAATCTGGACGCCGATCCCGCCGCTGGAAGGCTTAATTACCTGTAATATCGGCGATATGTTGATGCGCTGGAGTGATGACAAGTTACCGTCGAACTTCCATCGCGTCAGCAATCCGCTGCCTGGTGAATCGGTGCCGGCACGCTACAGCCTGGCGTTTTTCTGCCAGGCGAATGAAGATGTGATTATTGAAGGACCGGAGAAAAAATACCCGCCTATTTCCGCGAAGGATTATCTGGCGCAGCGTATTAGCGCGAATTTCTCCGGCAAGTATTAAACGTACAGCTGTAAGTCGAAATTGATGTCGTTCTGTGCAGGAGCGCAAATATTCTCCTGCACAGAAAAAGCGCAGCGCGGGAAATAGATTTTTAACTCAAATACAAGATGTTACCGTTGCGTAAACTTAGGTAAAATCAACCGACAAATAAAAGATTTCACTGCGCGCCTATTTATTTCTGCAACTTTTTTACGGTATAAATCTCTGACCACTGTCTCCCTCAGCGAAATCACCAACACATGATCAATTCTGCCGCCAGCAAAGTTATCGCCTGCCTGTTTGTTTTCACTTTGGCAGGTTGTTCTTCGAAGTCTTCGCATGCGCCTGCTGAGGAAAGCGTTGATACCTCGGCAGACAACGGCAAACAGCCCGATTTAATCCCGGTGATTGCCGCGCTGCACGATCAAATGCATTCGTGGGAAGGGACCAAATATCAGTGGGGCGGCACACAATTAACCGGCGTCGATTGCTCGGGATTTGTCTGGCGCACGCTGAAAGATCGTTTCAATATTCCGATGGATCGCGTCACCACCAAAGAGTTGATTGCCATGGGCAAACCGGTGGATCAGGCGCATTTGCAACCCGGTGATTTAGTGTTCTTCCGCATTAAACGTGAGCTGCACGTCGGCTTTTATGACACCGATCATCAATTCCTGCACGCGTCGGTGAGTCAGGGCGTGATGCGCTCTTCGCTAAATAATCCGTACTGGAAATCGGTTTATTTAGAGGCGCGGCGCTTGCCGAAAGAACAGAATTCGCAGATAAGTTTCAATTATAAAAACAAGGTTTGATGAGAGGTGCGCATAAATGCGCACCTTGAGACTTTACTTAAAACTGATACGAAACGCTCATCGAAACACTGCGCGGTGCGCCATAAACGTAGCTGTTCATGTAGCTGTAATATTCGCGATCAAACAGGTTATCGACGTTCGCCTGCACCGCCACCTGTTTAGTCACCTGATAACGCGCAAACAGCGAAGCCAGCGGAATACTGCCCTGATAAACACGCACGCTATCGCCGCTGGCATTGGTGGCATCTTCAAACACGCGGTTCTGCCAGTTGATGCCGCCGCCAACCGTGAGATCCGGCAACATCGGCAGCTGATAACGGGTAAACAGCTTGAAGGAAGTTTGCGGCTGATAGCTGTTGAAACGTCCCTCTTTATCCCGCGCCACGTAGCGTGTGGCACCGAACGTCAGCTGCAGATTATCCGTTAGCGCGCCATTCAGCTCAAACTCCGCACCTTTACTGACCGCACCTTTGGCGGGCGCATAAGCCTGTTCGTTGCCGCTCAGGTAGACGCCATTAATCGCCTGACCCACGTTGTCCTGCTCAATACGGAATACCGCCACCGTCGCCGTTAATCGACCATCATACCAGGCGGACTTCAGACCGGTTTCATAGCTTTTGCCGGTTACCGGCGACAGGTATTTACCGTTGATGTCGCGATCGGTTTGCGGCAGGAAGATCGAGGTATAGCTGCCGTACGCCGACCAGGTATCGTTGATGTCGTACACCAAACCAGCGTACGGCGTGGTGTTATTGTTCGTCATATCACCGCTGCTGCCGTTGGTGCTCCACTGCGTGTAACGCGCACCAATAATCAGCGACAGCGGATCGGCCAGCGAGAAGCGTGCGGCGGTATAAGCCGATTTCTGGCGAATGGTATCGTCGGCATTCTGATACCAACCTTGCCACTGCGGCTCGGCAATGTTGCCGTTCCAGCTGTTATTGAAAATGCCCATATCGTTTGAGGCGATGTTGTAGTTTTCCAGATCGGTAACGCCATCCTGGCTGTAAGTGGCGTTGTGCTGGCGGCTGTAGCTCACGCCCGCCATTAACTGATGCTGACGACCTAACAGCTCAAACGGACCGCTGGCGTAGCCGTCGAACGAATCCATCTGACGTTTACCGCGATCCATGCTGCCGAAGCCGGTGGTGCCTTCGCCGCTGTCCTGATCGGCGCTGCCCATCACATATAGCAGCTTATCGTTGAAGGTGTTCTCGGCGTGCGTGCCGTTGACGTGGATGTTCCAGCCGTTATCGAAGTTATGATCGATGTCGGCGAATATTTTGCGCGAATTGGTGTTGTAGCGCGCCCAGTTGGCGGCGGAGTTGAGGCTGCGATCGTAATGCGTGGTGGCGTTGTTGCTGTAGAACATCGGCAAGCCGCCCCACGTTGGATTGCCGGTGTTAGCATCTTCGTAGTCGTAGCCCAGCGACAGCGTGGTGTGCTCAGTGATGTCGGCATCAATCACGCCGTAGAGGAATTTTTTGGTTTTGTGGTAGCGATCGAGCCAGCTGTCTTCATCGCTGTAACCGGTTACCACGCGGCCGCGCAGGCTGCCATCCTGGTTTAGCGGTGCAGAGAGATCCGCAACATAACGCTGTTTGTTCCAGCTACCGTAGCTGGCGCTGACCGTACCGGTGAAGGTTTTGCTGTCGGCGTGTTTACGTACCATGTTGATCGATGCTGACGGGCTGCCCGCACCGGTCATCAATCCGGTGGCGCCGCGTACGATCTCAATACGATCGTAAATGGCGGTATCAGAAGCGGCATCACCGTAGTTCCAGTTGTCATTAACTGACGTTGGGATGCCGTCGAACGAGAAGTTGGTGACTTTAAAGCCGCGCGAATAGTATTCCGAGCGCTCGCTGTCGATCAGATTGGTCGAGATGCCGGTGGCGTTGGTCAGCACATCGTTCACCGATTGCAGGTTCTGATCCTGCATGCGCTGTTGCGTTACCACGCTCATCGACTGCGGTACATCGCGTGGCGTCAGCAACAGCTTAGTGCCCGCTCGCGTGGTTTTTACCGCGTAATCCTGCTTTTCATTGTTATCGCTCTCGCCGCTTGCGGATGCATCGACCACCAAATCCTGCTGCGAATCGCTTGCTGCCTGCGCCAGGCTTGGCGTAAGCAGGGCATGAATCGTCACCGCCAGCAGTGAGACGTTAAAGGTTTTCCTGATGCCAGACATAAAATTTCCTGTTGAAACGCGTGTTATAGGAAGCTGTTTTGCTTCGTTTTTTATCGTTTACGTCGTGACTCATTCGCCCAAAAGGGCAGAAGAGCAGGCACGCAAACCGCCACTGCGCATTTATTGAGAAAGCCAATGATAATCATTTGCTTTAAAGAATCTGCGGAAGGTTGCAACTGTAATTGTAATAATGTGTAAGTAAGTTATGAATCAATGGTTTACGGGTGAAAATAACCTGTTAATTGCTCACGTTTTCCTATTTTTTAGGCGATATTTGGACGTTTTTAGTAAAGAAAGGTGTGCGGCATGCTGGAATCGATTTACGGCAACGTAAGGAAGATCGTCGAGAAAGTTGCTAAGTTCATGCTAATGCGTATGATTCTCATTCTTCTTGAGTTTTCCGTATGCGTACGCGCAACGGAGCCGTTCATCCATTGATGGAGTTGAGCATGAAATCGTTATTTAGCCCGCGCAAAGCCGCCGTAGCGGCAGCGATCGTCGCTGCATTCAGCCTGACCGCTTGCCAGGCTCCGGCGAAAAAAGCCGAAGCGCCAGCCGCCGTTGCCAAGCCAGTTGATACTTCTTTTACCCAGCGCACGCTGGGCGATGGCCTGTATGAAATGGCGTATTCGCCTGCTGCGAAAGCGTTATACGTTGCCAGCGCGCAGAGCTTTAAAGACGTTAACGGTGGTGTAATTTATCGTCTCGACCCAACCACACTGGAAACCAAAGGCGTTACGCATACCGATTTGAAAAACTTTGGTACGGCAATCGATGAAGCGGGCAACGTGTTCTACACCACCAACTCGCTGGATGGCGCTATCTCTAAAGTGGATGCGCAGAGCGGCAAAGTGCTGGAACGTTTAGTCTTCCCAGGTAAGAAAGATAAAGAAGGTTATCCGGCGGGCGCGCGTGAAGTGCTGTGGCACGGCAACGAACTGTATGTCGGTCGCGTAGCCGATCCGGGTTACATCTCGGTGGTTGATGAGAAAACCTTCAAGCTGAAAGCCACCATCAAGAATGCAGGCAAATGGGTAACCGGCATCATCTATTCCCCGCTGGCTGAGCGCATTTACGCGACCAACGGCGCGGGCGAAATTCTGGTGATCAATCCACGCACCCACAAAATTGAGAAGCGCTGGACCGCCGGCGACGGTAAAGAGTATCTGTTCCTGAACATGGCGGAAGATCCGGCTACCGGCCGCCTGTTCGTAACCGATGATTCGAAAGGCAAAGCCACGCTGGTGTTTGATGAGCGCACTGGGAAAGTGATCAAGCGTATTGAAGGTGATGCGCTGGCGATTAAATTCAACGCTAAGCGTAATGAAATCTACATCAGCCAGCGCGAATCGAAGAAAGTGCTGCAGCTGGATGCCACCACTTACGCGGTGAAAAATAGCTGGTCGTTTGATAACAACCCAAACAGCCTGCTGATTGGCCCGGACAACAACACGCTGTATGTCACGTTGAAAGCGGAGTTCAACAAAGACTCCTCAACCAAAGGCCAGGATCAGATTGCGCGCATCGTGCTGAAATAATCCCCGACCTGTAGTGATAATCCATGCCCTCGTAAGAGGGCATTTTTGTTTCTGATGGCTTATAACAGTGCAGGTGAAGCTGTTTTCCTCTGTTAATAATGAATAAGGCGCTGGCTATGTTTAAAGGTTTGAGTGCGTTTCCCCTGACCCCGCTGAATGCTTCGGGTATCGACGAGCACGCTTTTCTCACTCTCCTCGTGCGGCTCACTGAAGCAAAAGTGGATTCGCTTGGCGTGCTGGGATCCACCGGTAGCTACGCCTATTTCACGCGCGAACAGCGCAAGCGCATCACGACGCTGGCGGTGCAACATGCGGAGGGGATTCCGGTTATGGTCAGCATTGGCGCGGTGAGCACCGATGAAGTGCTACGACTTGCCGAGGATGCGCAACAGGCCGGTGCCAGCGCATTGCTGCTGCCTGCGGTTTCCTATCAGAAGCTTAACGATGACGAGGTGTTTAGCCTGTATCAGGATGTCACGCGCCACGTTTCGCTGCCGGTATGTATTTATGACAATCCAGGCACCAGCCACTTTGTGTTCTCCGATGCGCTGCATGCGCGTATTGCCACGCTGCCGCATATCGCCTCAATAAAAATTCCCGGTGTGCCTGCCGATATCACTGCTGCTACGCAACGGGTCAGCGCTTTGCGCGCGCAATTACCTCAAAACGTCACTATTGGCGTCAGCGGCGATGCCTTTGCGGCAGTGGGCCTCATCGCCGGTTGTGAAGTGTGGTATTCCGTGTGCGGCGGACTGTTCCCGCGCACCGCTAAAGCGCTGACGGATGCTGCGATGGCAGGGGATTTTGCATCGGTGGCTGAACAGTCGCAGCGGCTGGAACCACTTTGGGCGCTGTTTACCCAACATGGCGGCAGTATCCGCGTTATCTCTGCAGCGGCCAGCGCGCTGGGCCTTGTAGAGAACGATTGCCTGCCGCGCCCGTTACGTTCGCTGTCGGCGGCGGATGTGGCAGAAGTCAAAAAGGTCATCACGGAGCTCGAGCTGGCGTAGTGATAATGAGTTGATTAACTGTGATCGCACTAATAGTTAATCTGATAATAGTTTCAATGGTTATCATTGTTTCCATCGAAGGCGCACAGCTTTCAAATCAAACAACCAAAGGAATACGACCATGAAAACTATCAAAACTCTGACTATCGCCGCTGCCGCCGCTCTTTCACTGATGTCTGCTGCCAGCTTCGCACAGACTGTTTCAGCAACCTCGCTGACTCTGGATGGTGCTGAAGCGAAAATCGCTGCGCAGGCAAAACAGAATGGTGAGCAGTACAAAATTTTAGAAGCGAGCAACGGCAACGTCGTACATATGACCGCAGAACTTTACTAATAACGGATGGTTGCATACGGATGTGCCAGAACAGGTCGCCTACGGGCGGCCTTTTTTGTCGATATAACGCAGCAACTGTATAGTTACGTAAGTTATCGTGATCGCACTAATGGTTAATTTTGAAACGATAACATGAGTTATTATTATTACCACCGAAGGCACACAGCCTACTCGTTAAACCACTAAGGATTATGACCATGAAAACTATCAAAACACTGTCTATCGCCGCTGTTGCTGCTCTTTCAATGATGTCTGCTGCTAGCTTTGCACAAAGTATATCTGTTGAGTCTTCTACTCTGGATGGTGCAGAAGCGAAAATCGCAGCGCAGGCGCAAGAGCAGGGCGCTCAGTATAAAATTACTGAAGCCAACACTAACAACCGCGTACACATGACTGCCGAGTTATACAAATAAGTTAATTGCACAAGCAGTTGTGTTAAGGCCGCCTTCGGGCGGCTTTGTTGTATCTCAATGTCCGTAAATGGCCTGCGCATGTCCCGCCGCATGCCCGGGCTGTGTGTATCATCAACGCAGTTCTCACCCACACGGATATCGCATGAAAACCTACGTCAGCAAAAACTTCTCTCCTGCCATAGCCTGGGAAGCGTTAGACATCGCCAACTTCGCCGGCACCAGCGTGCGTCTGCACTGGACCAATCAACCTTACAAGTGGCACATCAATGATGGCGAAGAAGTGTTTGCGGTGCTGGATGGTGCGGTAGAGATGCATTACCGCGAAGCAGGTGAGGTGAAGAAAGTGCTGCTGAATAGCGGCGACATTTTTTACGCCAGCATCGGCACCGAGCATGTTGCGCACCCGCAAGGCGAAGCGCGCGTATTAGTGATCGAAAAAGAAGATTCGGTTTAACGCCTGATACTGACTCACCTAAACACGCTAACGCATCAAGTGTGTTAGCGTGTTTGTGATTCACAATCGTGCGAAAAATAACCGCCTGCGCGCATCGGGCGCGGTGTGGTGCGAGGCGAGTTTTATCCACAGGTTAACGGCGACTCTACGCACGGGGATTGTGGATAACCTTTGACGAAGTGCCCTTAATGGGCACCTCAAAAATTAATTGATGGCATTCACGAAGCGGCGCGTTATCTGCTGTGGACGCGTAATCGCGCCGCCGACCACCACCGCATGCGCGCCCAGCGCCAGACAATGCGCCGCCATTTCCGGCGTTTCAACATTCCCCTCGGCAATCACCGGCACCTTTACCGCAGCCAATACGTCACGCAGGAAGCGGCAATCATCGGCGGCCAAATAGCAGCCTTGCGTTTCTGCGGTGTAGCCGTGCAGCGTGGTGCCGACACAATCGAAAGCTAATTGCGCCGCCTGACGCGCTTCTTCCACTGTGGCGATGTCCGCCATCAGCAACAGTTGCGGATAGCGTTGGCGAATCGCTGCCACCAACGCCGGCAACTGCAAATCGCCGGGACGTGTGTGTAACGTGGCATCCAGCGCAATCATCGCCGGATTCGCCACCATCAACTCATCCACTTCCCGCAGCGTCGCGGTGATATACACATCGCTGCCGGGATAGTCGCGCTTAATAATGGCGATAATCGGCAAATCCACGGTTTGCATAATCTGCTGTACGTCGATCAGGCTGTTGGCGCGAATCGCCGCCGCACCGCCTTGCATCGCCGCTAACGCCATGCGCGACATAATAAACGGGCTGTGTAACGGCTCATCTTCCAGAGCCTGACACGAGACCACCAGTTTTCCCTGAATCTGGGCCAGCATCGGTGCTTTCATAGCGCGAGTAACTCCTCTACTTCATTTTTGATAATGGTGACGTGTGGGCCATAAATCACCTGCACGCCTTTGCCACGTTGGATCACGGCGCGTGCGCCGGTAGCTTTCAATGCGTTTTCATCGAGTTTGCTGCTGTCGATGAGCGTGATGCGCAGACGGGTGGCGCAGCAATCCAGTTCGGCGATGTTCTGCTTGCCGCCTAAAGCCGCGATCACCTGCAGTGGACGTTCTCCGGCGACCATAGGCACAGTTTCAACGCTGACGTCTTCGCGACCCGGCGTTTTGAAATTGAAGCGGGTGATCAGCAAGCGGAAAGTAAAGTAATAGAGCAGGAACCACGGCGCGCCTATCAGCGGGACATACCACCAATGGGTTTTCGCTTCGCCCTGCAATACGCCGAACAGAATGAAATCAATCAGGCCGCCCGAGAAGGTTTGGCCGATGGTGATGTGCAGGATGTGGGCGATCATAAACGCCAGCCCATCAAACAGCGCGTGGATGACATACAGCACCGGCGCGACAAACAGGAACGAGAACTCAATCGGTTCGGTGATGCCGGTAAGGAAAGAAGTCAGCGCCGCCGACATCAGCAATCCGGCCACGCGTTGACGGTTTTCCGGCTTAGCAGTGTGGTACATCGCCAGACACGCGCCGATCAGGCCAAACATCATGGTGATGAAGCGCCCGGACATATAGCGCGCGGTGCCAATGTAGAATTGTTGCGTGTGGGGATCGGCAAGCTGGGCGAAGAAGATGCGCTGCGTGCCTTCCACCAGATGTCCGTTGATCACTTCGCTGCCGCCGAGTGCGGTGGTCCAGAACGGCAGATAGAAGATGTGATGCAGGCCGAACGGGCCGAGCATGCGCAGTACAAAGCCGTAAATAAAGGTGCCGAAATAACCGGTGGCATCCACCAATCCGCCCATACCAAAAATCAGCTTCTGGAAATGCGGCCAGACGATGGTCATCGCCGCACCCACCAGAATGGCGACGAAGGAGCTGATAATCGGCACGAAGCGCGAGCCACCAAAGAAGCCAAGGAACTGCGGCAGGGCGATTTTGTTGTAGCGATTATGCAGCATGGCCGTCACCAGCCCGATCACCACGCCACCAAATACGCCGGTTTCCAGCGTCTGAATGCCGAGCGCCATGCCTTGTCCCACCGCGCTAAGGTTGCCCTGCGCCAGCACGCCGGTCAGCGTCAGCAGCGCATTGATGGTGGCGTTCATTACAAGATAAGCCAGCAGCGAGGCCAATCCTGCGGTGCCCTTGTCGCTTTTGGCCAATCCTACCGCTACGCCAACCGCAAATAGCACCGCGAGGTTGGCGAACACCACCGATCCGGCGCTCGCCATGATGGTGAACATGCCTTGCAGCCAGGCGACATCGAGGAATGGATAGGCTTTGACGGTGTTGGGATTGGAGAGTGCGCCGCCAATGCCCAGCAGCAAACCGGCCGCCGGTAGCACGGCGATCGGTAACATGAACGACTTACCAAACCGCTGGGCTTTTTCAAACCAACCCCCTGAAGAGGCACCGCTGAACAGTGATGACATAAATTTTTATCCCTGAAGTAATTTTGTGGTAAAAATTATTATCACAATCTCATTCATAAGATGAAAATTTCCATCATTATTGTGATAGCTTTCACTTATGCCCTAATCTGCTGCACACTGTGCGCCATAATGTCGTGAAGAAGAGGCCGCCATGACGGACAACGAAAACATCTTGCTGCACCTGCGCCAGGGCTTGCCGGGCTACAGTCCGACGCTGCAAAAGCTGGGCGATTTCATCCTCACCGACCCGCAGAAAGTGCTGTATCTCACCATCACTGAATTAGCGCGCGAGACCGACACCAGCGAAGCGAGCGTCACGCGGCTGTGTCGTCATCTCGGCTGCAAAGGCTATACCGAATTCAAAATGGCGCTGGCGCTGGATGTGCAACACAATCAGCCCGCCGCCGTCGCTAGCGGTGACAGCATCGACATGCTGGTGGAAGAAACTGTGCAGGCGCTGCGCGATACCGGGAAATTCATTAACCGCGAAGTGCTTCAGAGCGCGGTGGAAGCGCTGCATCAGGCTAAAACTATCCAGATCTACGGCGTGGCGGCCAGCGCGATTACCGGTGAGTATTTGCACTATCGCCTGTTGCGCTTAGGTAAACCGGCGCAGCTGTTTGTTGATATGCATCGCGCGGCGATGAATGCCTCGACGCTCAGAGAGGGCGATTTGGTGATCGCCATCTCCGCTTCCGGCTCGACCAAAGATGTAATGCATGTGGTTAAGGTGGCGAAGAAGCAAAACGCGCGCGTGCTGATGCTGAGTAACACGCTGCGCAGCCCGATGGGCAGCTTAGCCGATATGCTGTTGGTGGCTGCGCGGCCGGAAGGCCCGTTCAACGCTGGCGCGCTAAGCGGTAAAGTGGGTGCAATGATGTTGGTGGAAGTATTGATTAACGAGTTGATGACGCATGATGCCCGGTATCAGGCGGCCAGCCAGCAGACAGCAACGGCGACCTTGCCGATGTTGATGTAAAACGGCAAATCCATAGCGGCGCAACTTATTGTGCATTTTTACACGTGTAAAAAGGTCAAAAGAGCGCGATAAATCGCGCCGCTACGGAACAGTGCTAATAGGTTAAAGCGGTAATTCAGTTATTCGCTCGCCAATGCCGCCACCGGATCCATGCGTGCGGCTTTGCGCGCAGGCAGGTAACCAAAAATCATGCCGATGATGGTGGAGCAGGCAAAGGCCGCGCCCGCTGATTGCCATGAGAAGATCGCCGTGATCATGCCGCCCGCCAGCAGGCTGATAATCGGACCAATCACCAGCGCCAGCGCTACGCCGAGCGATCCGCCCACCAGACAGACTAAAACTGCTTCGATCATAAACTGCTGCATGATGTCGCCGCGCCGTGCGCCCACCGCCATGCGCACGCCGATTTCATGGGTACGCTCCGTTACCGAGACCAGCATGATATTCATCACGCCGATGCTGCCAATCATCAGTGCAATTGAGGCGACCAGCAGAATCAACAGCGTTAACGTCGCGGCGGCATCTTCAATCGCTTTGCGGTATTTGTCGCGGTTGAACACCAGGAAATCTTTGCTGCCGTGACGCGCGGTTAGCAGTTGCGTCAGCGATTCCACCGCCGGGCCGCTCACCACATCGTCCTTCAGCTTAATGCTGATGCTGGTTAGCGCGGTTTGCCCGCTGATGCGATACATCACGGTGCTCCACGGCAGCCACACGCTGAGGCGATTGGGCGACATGCCATCGTTATTATCCGCCACGCCAATCACGCGCACCGGCACCGAACCCAGCACGATCATCTTGCCAATTGGGCTTTCCCCGTGTTCGCCAAACAGTTTGTTGCGCGTGTTGGTATCGATAATGATCTCCTGACGCGCGTGGCGTTCATCGCTGAAGTTGCTGCCTTCCAGCAATTTAATGCCCTGAATCTGGAAATACGCTTTGCCGACGCCGTACACCGAGGTTTTGGACGCGTTGGAAAGATAGCGAATCGGCTGATTGGCGATCATTTCCGGGCTGACCGCTGCGACAAACTGCTGACGCCCAATTACGTCGACATCGGCCATCACCAGCGTCAGCACCGGATGCGCTTCATCCTCGACAAAATCACCACCGGCATAGATCGACACCACATTGGTGCCGAGCCCGGAAATACTCTCCAGCGTTTTTTGCCGCGCGCCCTGGCCGAGCGCCACCACCGTGACCACCGCCGCGATGCCAAAAATAATCCCGGTCATGGTCAGCGCGGTGCGCAGCCGATGCGCGTTCATGGCATTCAGCGCCATGCGCAGTGATTCGCGAAAGCGATCGAGCAAGCCGCGCAGCTTGCTCTGGCTTTTAGGCGCGGCGGGGACATATTGCGCGCGGGTTGCATCCTGTTTGCGGCCGCTGTCGGCAAAAATCTCGCCGTCCTGAATCTCAATAATGCGATCGGCGTGCTGTGCCACTTTCATGTCGTGCGTGACGATGATCACCGTGTGACCTTCGCGATTGAGATCGTGTAGGATGCGCAGCACCTCTTCGCCGGAATGCGAATCCAGCGCGCCGGTCGGTTCATCGGCAAGAATAATTTCGGCACCGTTAATCAGCGCGCGCGCGATACTGACGCGCTGCTGCTGGCCGCCGGATAGCTCGCCCGGTTTGTGATGTTCGCGGCCCTGTAAACCTAAACGTGCCAGCAGATCCGCCGCGCGCTGCAGCCGTGCTTTGCCCTGCAGATTGGCGTAGATCGATGGAATCTCGACGTTGCTCAAGGCGCTGAGATCCGGCATCAGATGATAACGTTGGAAGATAAAGCCGATATGCTCGCGACGGACTTTCGCCAGCGCATCCGGCGACAGCGTGGCGGTGTTTTGGCCACTAATGAAATAGTCGCCGCTATCCGGCGCATCCAGGCAGCCAAGAATATTCAGCAGCGTAGATTTACCCGAACCGGACGGCCCGATAATCGCCACCAGCTCGCCGCTAGCAATGCTCAGGTCAATGTCTTTCAGCACATGCAGAGATTGCGAACCGTTAACATAGCTGCGCTGGATGTTTTTCAGTTCGATGATATTCACATCAACACCTCGTCAGTGCCCGCCGTCTGCGTAGCAAGGATCACTTTCTCGCCGACTTTTAAACCGCTCAGCACCTGAATATCAACGCTGTCAGTGATGCCAGTGGTGATGATGCGTTTCACCGGCTGGTTATCCTGATCGGGGATTTCCACGTAGGTTTTACCATCCGCGTCTTTCTTCGTCGCCTGCACCGGCACCAGCAAAGCGTCTTTAGCGGAATCACGCAGCAGGTTGACCTGCGCCGTCATGGAGATGCGCAGCGCGTTGTCGGGGTTTGGCACATCCAGCAGCGCGTTGTAATAGACTGCGGCGTTGGTGCTGCTGGCTGGCGTGCTTTCGCTGTTGCCCATCAGCGCGTCATCTTTCATCACCGATTCCGGCGCCAGTTCGAGGCTGCGCAGCGTGGCGTTGTAGCGCTTGTCGGGATTGGAGAAGGTGGTGAACCACGCTTGCTGGCCTGGCTGCACGTTGTTGATGTCGGCTTCGGAGATCTGCACTTTAATCGTCATGGTGCCGAGCTGCGCCAGCTTGGCGATGGTCGGCGCGGTTTGTACCGCGTTCACCGTTTGACCTTGCTTAGTGACGATGGCGATGACCGTGCCGTCCATTGGCGCCATGATGCGGGTATAACCGAGATCGAGCTGCTTCTTATCCACCTCAATCTGCGCCTGAATCACGCGCGCTTTTTGCGCGGTTAGCTCGGCGCGTGCACTGCGCCACTCTTGTTCGGCGGTATCAAAATCCTGACGCGAGATCGCATTGGTTTTAATCATTTGCTGCAAGCGCTGATATTGCGCTTGCTGTCGCACCAGCGCGGCTTCGCGGGTTTCCAGATCGGCCTGCGCCACGCTCAGCGCCGCCTGCGCGTTACGCAAATCGCTGCGCTGCGGTTGATCGTCAATTTCGGCGATTAGCTGGCCTTTGCTGACGCTATCGCCAGATTTGATATAGAGCTTTTTCACCTGACCAGAAACCTGCGCACCGACGTTGACGCGTTCAACCGCATCCATTTTGCCGGTGGCAGCAATCACGTTTTCGATATTTCCCTGACGCACTTCGGCGGTGACCACCGCGTTAGGTTTATGGCGTGAACCGGCGAAATGCCAGATCAACAGCAGGAGAATGACGGCAGCGAGCGTAGCGAATAGCCACTTTTTTGAGATATTAAGCATAAGCGTCCCTTATATGAAGCGAGAATCATAATCACTTAAGGGAACAAACTGGAGAAAATTCGCCGGATTTATCTGGGTAATGCGCGCTGGTTGAAAAATGATTAAAGTTTTCCGAATAGAAAGGGCGGCTGGGTTGTTTACAGCGTATCTGAGTCACTGATTGGGCGTAGGGTCGCCATTTATGACGTAATGTTTGTCAGTTAAGCCACGAAACCCCCTCATCACCGAGAGCACACATTGTAGCGGCGCAATTTATTGCGCGATAAGTCGCGCCGTTACGGAAGGTGCGGTGATTTGATACAACGCTTAACTGAGCGGCATTACGCCATTTATGGCGTCCGGTTCACTACCGATTTACAGATCGAGCTGGGTTTTCAGCTTCGCAATCTCCTCACGCCACTGCGCTTGTAACGCGGGTTTCTGATGCTTCGGCTTACGCGCCAGATCCTCATCCAGTTTGCTTTCCACCTCTAATAACGCCAGCAGCAAAGCATCTTCATCCAACGCGTTTTCCGTCGCCGCAGGTGCAACAACCTCAGACATGGCTATCACCTGCTCAGCACTTAGGCGCTCGGTCACCGCGTCAAAATCGTGCCACTGGCTGAGTTGCTGGTCCTCTATCAGCCAGAAACGATTGCAGCTGTTGGCGATTAACTGACGATCGTGCGACACCAGCAACACCGCGCCCTCGAACTGATTCAGCGCTTCCGCCAGCTCCTCTTTACCTACCATATCCAGATGATTAGTGGGTTCATCGAGCAGCAGCAGCGAATAGCGCGCCAGCGTCAGCCCCACAAACAATAAACGCGAGCGCTCGCCGCCGCTCAGTGATCCAATCAGCTGCTGGTGACGCAGATACGGAAAACCCGCACCGATCAACGCCATCTTGCGCTGCTCATCGCTGAGCGGCGCAAAATGCGCCAGCGCATCACTTAACGTTTCCGCATCGTGCAACTGATGCAGACTTTGATCGTAATAACCGAGGCGCGCGCGGGGATGAAAAAGCGCGCTATCTGCTTGTTGAAATTCACGCCACAAATGGCGCAGCAGCGACGATTTACCGCAACCGTTGCGGCCAACGATCGCTACGCGATCGCCACTTTTCACCTGCAGCGTTGGTAGTGAAAACAGTGCAGGTGCGTCATCGGCTGGCCGAATCGACATCTGCGGCAATGCCAGCACGCGATCGGCATCCAGCGCTTCACCTTGCAGCTGCAGCCGCCATAGCGATCCTTCGCTCAGCGTGGTTTGTGCTTCTTTCAACCAATTGGCGCGTTTCTCCATCTGCTGCGCTTTGCGCGACAAACCTTCGTTATCGTAAGTGCGGCCCCAGATCGCCAGACGTTTGGCGCTTTTTTCGACGCGTTCGATCTCTTTCTGCTCGGCCTGATAACGCTGCGTGTCAGCCTCATCCTGCTCGATCAGCGCCTGACGCGCCGCGCTGCAGGGCAGACGGAAGAATAGCAGACCGCGATCGCGCAGAATCCAGCTGCAGTTAGTCACCCGATCGAGCAGGGTGCTGTCATGGGAAACCAGCACGAAGCTGCCGCTCCAGCCGTTGAGGAAATTCTCCAGCCACAATAGCGTCGGCAAATCGAGGTGGTTGCTGGGTTCATCGAGCAGCAGCAGATCCGGTTGCAGGATCAGCGCACGCGCCAGCAGCAGGCGCATATGCTGACCGCCACTTAGCGTTGCGGCAGTTTGCGTTTGTTGCTCAGCGGTGAAACCCAGGCTGCCCAGCAGCGCTTCGGCGCGCCAGCGATCGGCTTGTTCCGGCAAGCGCGCCATCACGCCATCCAGCAGTGACGCGTTGTGCAGTTCTGTTGGCAGATGCTGCTCGATGCGCGCCAGTAAACAGTGATTAGCCGGCGCAACGCTGCCGTGGCTGGCTTCCAGTTCACCACTGAGAATTTTCAATAAGGTGCTTTTACCGGTGCCGTTATCACCCAGCAAACCGATGCGATCGCCTTTTTTCAGGCTGAAGTGGATATCGTGAAATAGCGTGCCGAAGGCGTTATCGAAACCGACAGCGTGGGCGGACAGTAAAGTGCTCATGTGCTTACTCATAAGTTGCAGGCGCAAAAAGGCCCGACGTCAGAAATCGCTGACGACAACCCGGTAAGCCGGAGGAAGGGATTAGATTTTCAGTTAACTTCGCTCAGGACGGATTATCGCAGCACGAGTGCGGAAATGCCTGAACGCGGCCAATTACTGTAGAAGTGTGAGTAAATAAACAATTCACACAGTGGCATAGTAATCCTCCTTAGTTATCAGTGGGTGAATAAGTGAGCTGATGATAATGAGGGAAATGTCTGTTTTCCAGCGAAAAGTACCGGGAGTGTGGCACAGATCGCTATGACGTGTCGGGCGCGCGGGACAAATCGACATCTTATTAGCTGAAGACTTTCTTACATATAGGACGCAGCGGCTACCGTTGTTAATTTGAATTAAGAACATTGAGCGAAGAAATGATTCTATTCAGCTTACTGCTTAGATGCGTTTTTTGCTTTTTATAAGTGCCGAACTGCCATAAATGTAAAGGAAATTCAGTGCTTGTCAGTTTTTGTCCCGAAAATTCGTAATTAACGTTACGAAAAATCCTAAAATATCCTTATTAAGGCTAGGTTTAGCTGGACTGAGTTATCTTTTTAACTAATTGATTGTAAAGTGATATTTATGTTTTTCAGATATATTTGCTATTTTAATGTGAATTTTAGCTAAATATATTTTTGTGAATTTTTTGTTTTATAACGCGATAGATAGAAACAAAAAATAAACATCCAGGGTTTTAAACTTATAAAATAACAATATATGGATTTTTGTGTTGATTTTTATGTAATAAGTGGTTTTTTGCTTTAATAAATTAGTCCCATTGTCACATTTTCTCCATTTTAATAACATTTCATTGCATCAGATGAACACCAAAACCTTTCGAATGGAGAAGGCGCCGACATGGAAATGGGAACGATAAACTTCTAAGGAGTCTTTGTGCCTTGTGTCTCTGACGAGCTTCTGTATGGATACACGATTTTCAATCATCTTGAGTATCGGCTTTTAACAAGAACGCTTATCAATACCAAGAATGGACGTATTAAAAGATTCGGTAAGACGAAAGCGAGACTGTTCGAATATCTCCTTGCGGGGATGGATAACGACATTGTCTACGATAATGACATCATCGTACACGTTTTTGAAGATTATGGACTGCGGTGCTCGAAATCCTATTTGTTGTCCATGATGAAGAAAATCCAGCACGCGTTTAATAGCGTGGGATTTGAACGATACCCTTTTATAAGAATGTATGGGAAAGCGTACAAAATCGACTGCGATTCTTTAGAACGCATATATGTTTTCAGACCTTCTTCACAATGACGATGATAAATTTATAAGGAATAAATTTTGACAGCGCTATTGGTTTTTTCACGAAATTTTGCCATTGAGCAGGCAGTTACTTCATTAACCTTAGCCAATGGAAAAGTATTTTATTTCGATAGCCGGTTGGAATTTTTAGTAAGTGCGACCGTCCTGAGTAAGTCCTACATTCTTATCGATACAATAGGAGAAAGTAGCGAAAACATTCGGTGGATCTATTATCGGCTTGAGGAAAGGGGATTATTATCGCTAACCTATTTTATTGCACCAGAAGAAAATGCAGATAACGTTTTCTTAAAATCATTCCGACTTGTCACCTCGCTTAAAGATCTTAAGCAATTGTGCGAGCGCGCATCTAAATTCCGGGCGGCGGAAAGTTCATGCGTATTAAAAGACGTGTTGTATCAGAGGCTATCGACGCGACTGTCGAACGAACATTTGAACTTTCTCCTGAAGGTTTATGATAAATCGACGCGGCAGTATCGAATTAGAAATAAATGCGAAGTTAATAAGAATTACTATTTGCGAAATCGTCTGGCGTTAGGCAGCGGTCTGGAGATGAAGCAGCTTATTTTACTTTTATCATCGCAGAGCCCGAGATGCTCATAGATAAATAACGCCCAATTAATGCCTTGAATAAAAACTTTAATTTAGCGGCACTGTTCCGCCCTTACTGCGCAAAAGTTTCTTTTGCGCAGGTACCTTTAATCCTGAGGATAAATAGCTATGCAAATGAAGTTAAGTAATCTATTTCGAAATTTAGTTGCGGCCACAGCCGTTTCTGGAATAACTTTTTCCGCCAGCGCAGCAGATGGAAAAATCAACTTTACTGGCACCATTCTGGATTCTGCCTGTACGATCGATACTAATACGGCTAATCAGACCGTCAACCTCGGCAAAATACCGAAAAGCTCGTTTAACGCGGCCGGAGCCGTTGCTGCCGCAACCCGCTTTAGCATTGTGTTGAACAATTGCCCTGCTGCGGTTACCTCTGCTTCCATTAAGTTTGATGGTAATGCGGATAGCTCCGACACCAATATTCTTGCGCTGAACAGCGGTCAAACGGCGAAAGGCGTTGGTATCGCGTTTTATGAGGAGGATGGCATCACTGCGATTCCGCTGGCTACACAATCTAAGAGCATCACTCTTGACACCAGCGCAGGCGAAGAGCCCTCCAACAGCAATAAAATGACCTTCGTAGCGAAATATAAGGCGACCCAGGCCGCCGTGGTTGCGGGAACAGCAAACGCAACGTCAGATTTTACCATTACCTACCAGTAATACGCCGGGCGTACCTGAGGTGCGCCCTATTGCCTATTGCTGAAATGTCGGAAATTTATAATGAATCAACTAATTCGAACGATATTATTATCAGGCGCCTGCATAATCTCTTTAACGTGTCAGGCCAGCATAACCGTCGGGGGAACGCGATTAATTTATAATGCATCTGAAAACGAAGCCTCACTCCCTGTGAGTAACACTCAGGATGGTGTTCCCTATTTAATTCAGTCATGGGTTGAGTTAAGTAAAAATTCAGAGGGGCAGGTTCCTTTTATCGTCACGCCGCCGCTTTTTCGTCTTGATGCTGGCCATGAAAATACGCTGCGGATCATTTATACCGGCGAAAAGAAGCTACCTGAAAATCGCGAATCAGTTTTTTGGCTTAACGTTAAGTCTATCCCTTCAATGACCCGGTCAGATGAGAATCGGTTGCTCATTGCCGTTAAGACGCGCATGAAGATTTTCTACCGGCCAGCATTACTGGCGTCAGAATTAGCAGGTGAGGCATGGGAGAAATTAAAGTTTGAGCCACGTGGTGAACACCTGCTGATTATCAATCCTACGCCGTTCTACGTTTCTCTTTATTCATTAAAGGTTGGTGATAAGTCTATTTCTCAGCCACCAATGATATCACCTTTTAGTTCTGAAACGGTGGCCGGCATTGGAAAGCAGGTTACCTGGAAAGCCATAAATGACTTTGGTGGAGTAACGATAGAAAAACGCCAAGTGCTGAAGTGAAGAATATTAACAATACGCTAAGTTACTCGCGCAGGTAAGCAAGGTGAATACTGTTTCTTTTTCTCAAAATGCAATTTTCTCTGGATCGGGGTCTAACTGCGTATGTCGACTCTCGACGATAGCATTTTTATTGTCGGGCATTTTTCCCGCAGCCGCAGACGATGTTTATTTCATGGCCGATGCACTTGAAAAAACACACTCAACATCCCAGGACATTGATCTGAGCCGCTTCGAGCGGGGAGAGCAGTTACCCGGCACCTATAGGGTGGAAATATGGCTTAATGAAAATTATATCCGGACGGAAAATGTCTCTTTTGTCCCTGTGAAAGGGTTTGGGCTGGCGCCCGAGCTTAATCGTAGAGTGCTGGAATCATTTGGTGTCAGGGTTAAGGCATTTCCTGAATTAGCCATGCTGCCGGCTGAAGTTATTATTACTGATCCCGGTGCATTTATACCGGATGCCACCACCCGGCTGGATTTTGACAAGCAGAGACTGGATATCTCAATCCCTCAATCTGCGCTTAATACGCGGGCGCGCGGCACTGTTGACCCTTCGCTCTGGGATCAAGGCATTTCTGCACTGCTGGTAAATTACAGTATCAATGGCTCGCGCAACTGGAGCCGATACGGTGAGACGCAGGAGCAGTTTTACACCAACCTGCAAAGCGGTATTAACGTGGGGCCATGGCGCCTGCGTAACTACAGCACCGCGACGAAGAACAACGGAAAGCAGTCGTTTTCGTCGCTGAATACCACCCTGAGCCGCGACGTCCAGTTTTTGAGAGGGCAGTTTCAGGTGGGTGAAACCAGCACGCCAGGTGACGTGTTTGACAGCGTGATGTTTCGCGGCACGCAGATTTTTTCCGATGACACCATGCTGCCGGAGAGCATGCGCGGTTTCGCCCCCATCATTCGAGGGATCGCTCGCACCAACGCCACGGTTACCGTGAAGCAAAACGGTTACACGGTTTATCAAACCTACGTGGCGCCCGGCAGCTTTGAAATTCGCGATCTCTATCCCACATCGGCGAGCGGCGATCTGGAAATTGTCGTCACCGAAGCCGACGGCAGCGTCCAGCATTTCGTGCAGCCTTTCTCCGCGGTTCCCGTCATGCTGCGGGAAGGGCGCATAAAGTATGCGCTGAGCGTAGGTGAATACCGAACCACGAAGCATGGCGCGCTAACGCCTTCATTCGGTCTGGGCACGCTCGCCTATGGCCTCAACAATAATCTCACGTTGTACGGCGGCGTCCTGGGGGCAAGCAACTATGCGTCAGGTGTATTCGGTACCGGCTTTAGCTTTGGCGATATAGGTTCGCTCTCGGCAGACATCACCGCTGCCGAGAGCCAACTCGTTGATGAGAAAAACCGGCGCAGCCGGGGACAGTCGTATCGTGTGCAATATTCAAAAACGGTGGCCGCGACCGATACCACCGTGACGCTCGCCAGCTATCGCTACTCCACGGAAGGGTTTTATACCTTCCAGGAGGTGAATGAATTCAGCAGCCAGCGCTACAACAAGCGAAGCCGACTGCAGCTCAACCTTAGTCAGTCGCTGCAAAGTTGGGGAAATTTTTATATTGCGGCTTACCAGCAGGACTACTGGAGCAAACGGGGCTATGAACGCAACGTCAGTACCGGCTTTAACACCAGTATCAGCGATATCAATTATTCACTTGGCTACACCTATAGCGAAACGCCAGGCAAAGACCGTAAGGACCAGATTATAGCCTTTAGCCTGCAGGTTCCTCTGAGCAAATGGCTATCGCAAAGCTGGGCCAGCTACAGCGTGAATATGCAAAAAAACGGTCCTGAAACGCACCAGGTGGGGCTGAGCGGCACCGCGCTCGACGATAATAACCTGAGCTACATGGTCCAGCAGGGCTATACCTCGTCGGGCGGTGAATCGAGAAGCTCACTGAGTGGAACCTACAAGGGCGGCCACGGCACCGTGAGCGCGGGCTACAACCAAAGCCGACAGAACAGTCAGCTTAATTTCGGCCTACAGGGGGGGATTATCGGCCATAAGCATGGCGTGACGTTCTCTCAGCCGCTGGGAGATACCGTAGTGCTGCTGGAGGCGCAGGGCGCATCCGGCGTGAGGGTGCGCAATAACCCCGGCGTTAAAACGGACTCGCGCGGATACGCCGTGGTGCCTTATGCCAGTGCCTATCAGGAAAACCGTATTGCATTAGACACCGGTTCGCTGGGGGCAGACGTGGATGTGGCCGAGTCGGTGGTCAACGTTGTGCCTACGCGCGGCGCGGTGGTGCGCGCTACGTTCAATACGCGAACGGGGCGGCGCGCCCTGATAACGCTGATGTATCAGAATTCGCCTGTGCCATTTGGCGCGACGGCAAAGCTCAACGAAAGCGATGCGATGAGCATTGTGGGGAGTGATGGTGATGTTTATATGAGCGGCCTGAATGACGGTGACGGCATTACGGTACAGTGGGGAGCGAAAACCTGCCGCGCCAAAATAACCCTAAACGGGTTACCGGGTAAAATCCACCGTAATACTGCAGTATGTCGCTAAATTTCTCATTGCGTTGATTCGCATTATTAACTTGCGAGAGAAAGCCTGCGCCTTGCTTAAATGAAGGAACATAAGATGTCCACCGTATTTAAAATCTCGATGGCTGCGATGGGTAGCGCCATCTCACTGAATGCCTTTGCGCTGTGTTCTGCAAATGACGTAGCGGTCAACTTTGATAACAATATTATCGTTCAGCGGGATGCGCCCGTCGGGACGGTATTAGCCACGATAACCACGAGTAATGCCATGCAATGTGACCCTGAGGGTCAGGTCATTGGATATGATGGCTCGTGGTTTATTCAGCTATCGGGGACGAATGCGGATTATGGCGCCTCGCCGCTGGCCAACGTACGGGCAACGGAGGTCCAGGGCATTGGCATCCGGTGGAAGAACTTTTCCAGCACCACCGGAACCAGCGAATTTGTCACCAGATTGAACCTCAATAACGCGAGCTGGAGGCGAGGGATCCTTCAGAATGGCGTATCAACGTTCACGGATACCTTTGAGCTGATCAAAACGAGTACCACCCCGGCGACGGGCTCAATACCCGCGCTGACGCTAAATATGGAATACAGTACGCCGGTCAGTAATAACATTACTCGCCTGCCGCTTTATAAATATATATTTTCGCCAATCAATATCAGCACCGCATCCTGTCAGATTGGGGATAGTAATTTGAATATTAATATGGGAATTGCGCTGATGCCGAAGTTTACTGGCGTGGGCAGCATCCAAAATCCGGTAACGTTTTCCATACCGCTTATTTGTAGCGAACAGACCGCAGTAAATGTGACGCTGGATAACGTCAGCCCGCTTGCCGATCCTGCCAACGGAGTCCTGGGATTAAACAGTAGCTCGACAGCAAAAGGTTTGGGCATTCAGCTGAAGTATGACGATGTGCCCGTTCAGTTCGGCAAGCTTATTAAATACGGCACGACGACCTCGCCAGGAGAGGTCGTCAATATTCCCTTCAAGGCCGCGTATTACATGACCTCAACCAATGCACGCTCAGGATCGTTGAGCGCTACGGCGTCTTTTACCATGACCTATCACTAACCAAAATTGTTTATAATGGCGCGCTTATGACGTAACCAAAAGAAATTTTAGTCACGAGCTAGATAAAATTCGCTATCTCTTCATATAGCGCAAAAGCTTATAGCGACTTAATAAATGTGACAAACATCATTAGCGCTGATGCTGTGCACTACGGTTATTAACTGGAAACAGATTAGCCCACTATTTCTTCGCTATTTACTCGGTTGATACCCAATCCACATCGCTATTATCCCCTGAAATAAAATTATAGATTTCGGCGTGATGCGTCACGTGAGCTCAGGGACAGTCATGTTTCGTATAGCCGGCTTGACTACGACGGCTGCCGCTTTACTTAGCTCACCTGATGCCCGAGCGCAACTGTCACATACCTGACTGGATGCTAATACCGAGTAGAAGGACGGTACCCGATTAGATAAGCCTTTTATTTTATTCGGTCTTCACACCCATATATATCGTATTGAGTCGCTTTCTAAATAATATTGGATCGTGTTCCAGACATATTCGCGCTAATGAATTTTTAGCGCGCTCTGATACGATTTTTCTATCGCTGATAATTTGCAATATATAGGTTTTAAGCTGAGATATGATGGCACTTCTCAGAGAGGTTTTGTCACTTACTGATGCCACCGTCAGCTCCAACATCGGATTCAGGGGGCAGCGAATCAGCCAGCCGGCATTTTCCGGATTGATTTCAGGCAAGGCTCTGACATTCGTCGTTATTACCGGGCAGCCGCAGGCCTGCATTTCCAGAACGGAAAAGCCGTATGTCTCCTGCCATGTGGGCAGCAGCCCGACATCAGAGGTCTTAATCAACGCCAGTACCGCGTCGTTGGTCAGCGACGTATGGTGCTGGAATAGGGGGCATTCACGAAGTGTTTCCTCCACGTTTCTTCTAAATGCGTCATCATCCTGGAACGCCTGGTGAGCCACGTTATGCGTTCTGCCAGGATCACCAACCAGATTTACGCGTACTTCGTTCACACTTATCAGGTTTTCCCTTAATAACTGGCTAAAGGCTAGCACAACTTCTGCCCCTCCTTTGCGATAGAACTCCTTGCCCACGAAGGTAAAATTCAGCGGACCTCTTTCAACCAGAGCATTTTTTTCCTGCAGTACCGGCTGCGGGGGATGCAGTACGTGCAGTTTGGGCCCGATGATAGCCTGCTCCCTGGGGAAATGTTCCAGCAGCCGCAGTTGGATCTGACGTGTGGCTTCTGAGATAGCGATGATACCTTTGCAGCGCGGAGAGCAGACGTACCGGAGTTCCCGCGCCAGCTCGGGGTTGGCAAATTTGGGTATTCCCTCAACGGGAAGAACACGGGGCAGTTCGGTTTCAAAGGTCGCTACCCAGTCGCCTGGCCCCGAAGAAACTTCGTTAAAAAGGTGGATAATGTCCGCATCACCTGAAGACATCAGGGGCAGCGGTCGAAAAATAAACAGTTTATTTTTATGCAATAAGCGCCGCCTTATAACGTTGATCCAGGTCCAGATATTTCTGGGACGGTAATCCAGATAGCGATTTGCAGGGTCTGTAATGATGTTTCTCTTTTCTGGGTAGCCGTTTCCACCGACGATAATCTTCATTCTTCCCCCTGCTGGCGAGTGCAAAAAATTAACAGAATTAATTTAAATGTCCTCGTTATTGAGAGGATAAAAGAGTATTTGGGTTATGTAAGGCTATGGTTTTTCAGATAAGCTCTGAATTCATCTTGATTATTCAGACTGTTGATACCAGAGCAAAATCTGCTTTTTGCGCCGCTTCCCAACATGTCAAATTATGCACGGCCAAACAGCAAAAATACGTGTATTTGCTGGTGTTTAATCGATTTCCAGAAAATGTCGGGAGGGAGAGTGCCAATGCTGATTAAAGTTTCAGGTTGCTAAGAAGCCTTTATTTACTTCAGGATTAATTAACAGTGGGCGAATGAGAGAGATGATGATATTGGCAGGTATACATATTTTCCATTGAAAACCTTTTAAATTCTCAATGTATCAATAACCGCGCGCAAAGCGGGTGACACATTGCGGTGCGGATAATAGAGAAATGAAGCTTCCAGACGTTGGCTGTGCCGTTGCAGAACCCTGATCAGCTTTCCTTGTTCCAGATCCTCAGAAACCAGCTCTTCCGGGACATAAGCCAGCCCGAGCCCGAGAGTAGCGGCTTTCGCTTCCATATAGCTGTCAGCAAAAACCCATTGCCCTTGCGGCCTATGGGTGATTTTTTTGCCATCCTGATGAAGTTCCCAGGCATAAAGGCTGCCATCGCCTAACTGATAAGCGATGCAGGGATGAACGGCCAAATCCGCGGGGATCTGCGGAAAGCCGTAGCGACGAAAGTGTTCTGGCGTACCGACAACGGCCATCTCCATCTCAGGCGAAATGCGTACAGCGATCATGCCGCTGCCAACCTCCGGCCCCAGACGTACACCCGCATCGAATCTCTCCGCAATGATATCCACAAACCGGCTTTCGCTGATGAGCTCCAGTCTGATATCGGGATAGCGTTGTTTGAATACCGCAAGTTTTGGCAGGAGTACTTTATCTATCGCGTGCTGGCTGGCATTGATACGCACCGTACCGGATGGGGTCTGGCGATAGTGGGCCAGCTTAGCGAGCCCCATATCTAAAGCATCGAATCCTGACTCAACGGTTAGATAAAGCTGCTCACCAGCATGGGTGAGCGATAATCTGCGCGTGGTGCGAACAATGAGTTGAACGCCCAGTCTTTCTTCAAGTTCACGCACTGAACGACTGATACCTGATTGTGCCAGGCCAAGGCGTTTCGCCGCAGCGGTAAAACTCCCCTCGCGCACCACCAGCATGAACAGGTAGAGATCGTTGTAGTTTTCCCGTTTTGCCATCATCCCGCCCTTATGACTACATCGTTATTTGGAACAATTTGATATCAATCTTAGCAAAAATTCCCCTCTAATCAGAACACATGCTGCTAACTAGAATGTGCACATTGCAACAAAGCACAGCAGCGTTGTCGGTATGAAACCTGCCTCTTTGATGTTTATTCAGGAGGATTTTAATGACTGTTTTCACTAAAAAATTGACAGCAGTGTTACCTGCAATGCTGCTATGCGCATCATTAAGTGGAGTTACAACGATGAGTTATGCTGATACCAGCAATCCGAACGCACCTATTTCGCTGGTCAAAAATTGGGATAAAACCTTTGCTGAAAGTACGAAAGTTGATCACCGTAAGGTTACCTTTCAGAACCGCTATGGGATCACTTTAGTTGGGGATCTTTATCTTCCAAAGGATCGCGGCGAGCGCAAGCTGGCAGCCATTGCCATCAGCGGGCCCTTCGGTGCAGTCAAAGAACAATCCAGCGGCCTGTACGCGCAAACGCTGGCTGAAAAAGGATTTGTCACCCTCGCGTTTGACCCTTCATATACGGGCGAAAGTGGCGGCTACCCGCGTAATGTGGCGTCTCCGGATATCAATACTGAGGATTTCAGCGCGGCAATTGATTTCTTAGGTCTGCAAAATGAGGTGGACCGCGACCATATCGGGCTACTCGGTATTTGCGGTCTGGGCGGCATGGCATTAAACGACGCTGCGATGGATACACGCGTTAAAGCAGTAGCAACCAGCGTGATGTATGACATGAGCCGCGCAATGGGCCACGGCGTAGGCGATGGCAAAGATCGTTACATCAGCGCCGATCGTCGTGCTGTGTTGCAGTATCTGAACGCGCAGCGCTGGAAGGATGCGGAAAACGGCACTTTCGTGCCCGGTGGTCACGACATTGATGTTGACGAAAAAGGTAAAGTCAGCGCTTCTGAGCGTATTCTGCCGGAAACGTTACCCGCTAATCCAAATCCAGTCTTGAAAGAATTCTTTGATTATTACCGCATGCCGCGCGGTTTCCATGCGCGTTCGGTCAACTCAACCGGCGCATGGAATGCAACAATGCCACTGTCATTTATGAATATGCCGCTGCTGAGTTATGCAAATGAAATCACTATCCCTGCGCTTGTTGTGACCGGTGAAAAAGCCCATTCACGTTATTTTGCTGAAGACGCTTTTAAGGCGATCGGGAGTAAAAAGAAAGAGCTGGTGATTATTCCCGGGGCAAATCATGTGGACTTATATGACAACGTGGCTGGAAAGATCCCGTTTGCTAAGTTTGAACAATTTTTCAAATCAAAATTAAGGTAACTTTCTGAAATAATTTGCATTTACCATGCCACCCCTACTTCACGGCTGGCATTAACTCCCCTGATGCCGTTCAGTTAAGCGCCGTATCGAATCGCCGCACCTTCCGTAGCGGCGCGATTTATCGCGCAATAAATTGCGCCGCTACAATGCGTGCTCTCGGTAATTACGGGTTTTCATGTCTTAACTGACGAGCATTAGGCATTAACTCGCCTGATGTAACGCAGTGAAATGATGATGCTATTCCCTGAAAAGCGCATCTCCCACTTTCGCCTGAATCAGGTCGGATCGATTTGAAGAGTAGTTGATAATGTCCACAGTAAATATTAAATCCTCTCACCATAAAACTCAGTCGTATTGGGGGGGCGTTTTTGCCATGACGCTCTGCGTTTTTGTATTGATCGCTTCTGAATTTATGCCGGTCAGTCTGCTAACACCTATTGCCCGCGACTTGCATGTCACGGAAGGACTGGCAGGACAGGGAATTGCCATCTCTGGCGCGCTGGCGGTGATTACCAGCCTGACTATCTCCCGCATTGCCGGGGACCTGAATCGGAAATATCTTCTGCTGGGACTAACGATTTTGATGGCGGTATCGGCAATCATTGTCGCGCTGGCGGCCAGTTATTCGGTTTATATGCTCGGGAGAGCGCTGATTGGAATCGTCATCGGTGGATTCTGGTCAATGTCGGCCGCAACAGCCATTCGGCTGGTACCGCAGCACAAGGTTACCCGCGCGCTGGCGACTTTTAACGGCGGGAACGCGCTGGCCACCGTTGTGGCGGCACCGCTGGGTAGCTACCTGGGGGCGACTGTCGGATGGCGGGGTGCCTTTTTATGTCTGGTACCGCTTGCGATAGTTGCGTTCATCTGGCAATGCCTCAGCCTGCCTTCGATGGAAAGCGATAATGAGCGCAAGCCACAGGGATCGGTGCTTGGTCTTTTCAGAGCCTCTATCGTATCAATGGGGCTGTTGGCTTGCGGACTCTTCTTTATGGGGCAGTTTTCCTTATTTACCTACGTGCGACCGTTTCTGGAGAACGTGACCAGAGTGAGCGCGCCTGGCCTGTCCTGGATTTTACTGGCTATAGGCGCAGCAGGTTTTATCGGCACAACGTTTGTTTCGACCTTCCTGAACTCAAGGTTTTATCCGACATTAATCTTGATACCACTGCTTATGTCAGCGATTGCCGGTACGTTACTTTTGTTTGGCCACAGCATGTGGATTGTTGCCGTTTTGCTGAGCCTGTGGGGAATGCTTGCGACAGCCGCGCCAACCGGATGGTGGACATGGCTCGCGCGGACGCTACCCGAGGATGCAGAGGCAGGTGGTGGTATGATGGTTGCTGTCATCCAACTCTCCATTGCGCTGGGATCAACCGTTGGGGGTTTGATTTTCGACAGTCTGGGTTGGCAAAGTGCTTTCGGCTTGAGTGCATTATTACTTCTTGGTGCGGTAGTCATGACGTTTCACACATCACGTCTAACATGAATCGCAGGCGCTTTAATCATAGAATAAGGCGCAGAGGCCGCTGATTAAAGCACCGTCTTTAATGCCGAACTGATTCTGCTCTGAGGATTGATACATGACCACCTTTCATCAACTTAATGCCATCAGCTTGCGAGGCCAGCCCATCTCTATGGCCGATTACGCCGGGAAGCTGGTTCTGGTGGTGAATACCGCCAGCCATTGTGGATTTACTCCTCAATATGCAGGCCTTGAAGCGCTCTACAAGAAGTACGCGGACAATGGGCTGATGATATTGGGTTTCCCCTGCAATCAGTTTGGCAAGCAGGAACCTGGCGGAGCTGATGATATCGCGCAGACCTGCCTCATCAACTACGGTGTGAGCTTCCCGATGTTCGAGAAAGTCGAAGTTAACGGCGCCGCAACGCACCCCGTATTTCGCTACCTGAAAGCCGAATTACCCGGTGTGTTGGGCGGGCGGATCAAATGGAACTTCACAAAGTTTCTGATCGGACGCGACGGCAAACCGATCAAGCGATTTGCACCGATCACCAAACCAGAAAAAATGGAAGCGACGATCCTTACTGCGCTGGAAAACTAATATGCATTCCGCCATGCTTGATCCAAATTGTGCGAGCTATCACAATTAATACAATTTCTTTTGGTTTGCCGCGCGGGTTTACTCGTTAAACATCCCTCAGATGTCACGGTTTGTGACATGATAAGCGTCATAATTGAATCGTCAGGATGTTTGAATAGATGTTTAACGCCAGAAAACTATCAACCTTAAATGCCCTCGAAAGCAGCGTGCATAATTACATTATTAAAAACATCAATGCCGTTATTTATATGACGATAAGAGAGCTAGCTGATAATTCTGGCGTATCTACCGCGACTGTTCTGAGATTCTGTAAAAAAATGGACTTCAAAGGTTACTCAGAACTCAAAGCCAGTATGAAGTTGCACCTGAACAAAAATAACACATTACTGATTCCTCATGGAGCTGAGGAAATATTGATCTTTTTTAAAAGCATCAGAAACGATGAATTTGATGAGATGATCAATCAGGCGGCTCAATACATTCGTGATGCCGAACGGGTGTTCTTTGCTGGCGCAGGCAGCTCTGGCACGCTTGGCAGGTATGGTGCGCGTTTCTTCTCTAATGTGGGCAAGTTCAGTAATCACATTGATGATCCCTATTATCCGGTGAGTACCGATATGGTGCAGAGTTCAGTGGCTATCGTGCTTTCTGTCTCTGGTGAAACTCCCGAAATATTGAAGCTTGCCAGGCAGTTTGTTATTCACAAGTGCAAAGTAATTTCTATTACCTGTAACCCGAAATCAACACTGGCAAAACTTTCTGACTTTATTGTTCCTTACCATGTTTCTCGCATTTTGATTGAAAGCGAATACGATATTACCACTCAGGTTCCGGTCATTTTTATTCTTGAATCGATAGGCAGAAAGCTGGTGATGAATAATGTCAGCGATATGTCACGCGGTGTGACATTTTTGTAATTAGCGACCCTTCATAACATATTGTGACCTCGTGACATTGCCGGGATGATTTTCTAACATTGCCGGAATTAGTTCGCTCCTGACGGACTGAATTCCCTCTGGCAATGGAAGAAAACCATGGCAATAGATTATGCGGATTCTGCGAAAGAGATCGTTAGACTGATAGGTAGCGATAATAATGTGATAAGTGTGACACATTGCGCTACACGTTTGAGGTTTGTGCTGAAAGATTATTCTCTGGTCGAGGTTGAATCACTAAAGCGGGTAAAAGGCGTTATCACCGCGATGCAGGCCAGCGGCCAGATGCAGGTGGTGATTGGTAATCACGTTGGTGATGCTTACCGCGAAGTGCAGAATCTACTCACTATCGACGAAAGTGCAGCGGTACCACAGCCTAATATCGGTATCGTTAGCCGCATTATGGATATCATCTCCAGTATCTTTGCGCCTTTTCTCTATCCACTGGCAGCCTGCGGTGTGCTGCAGGGCATCATTTCGCTGCTGACCGCCATCGACCTAATGGATCCGGCAAGCGGCACTTATCGCATCCTTAACTTCGTTTCGTGGACCGGCTTTACCTTCCTGCCCGTGATGGTGGCGTTTACCGCCGCCAAAAAATTCAACGTCAATCCGTTCACAGCGGTTATCTCCGCCTGCGCGCTGGTGTCGCCGGATTACCTGAATATGTTGACGGCCAACAAAATCCTTACCGCCAACTCAGCCGATCCCGCAGTGCAGGCTTTGATGAAGAGCGCGGTTGAAAATCCCGAGATTTCAAGGGTGATGGTGCAGATCGCTGGCATTCCGCTTGATGCCGCGCCGCTGACCTTTATGGGGCTGCCGGTAGAGTATTTGAGTTACACCTCGTCGGTAATCCCCATTATTTTGATGGTGTGGGGCATGTCGTATGTACAGCGTTTCTTCGAGCGCCTGCTTCCGATGGTGATACGCAACCTGTTCACGCCCATGTTCTGCCTCGCCATCATGGTTCCGTTCACGCTTCTGGCATTCGGTCCGATCGGCAATATGATCGGCGGCGCCATCGGTGGCGTCTATAACACCCTTTATCATCTCAGTCCTGCCATTGCCGGATTTGTGGTGGGTGCCTTCTGGATGCCACTGGTTACCTTGGGCGTGCATTGGGGCATCACGCCAGTGACCGTCGGTAACTATGCCACCCTGGGCTACGACACCTTTACCGGACTGCAAGCCTCCGCGGTATTCGGTATGGCGGGTGCGGTGCTGGGCGTATACCTGAAGGCGAAAGACGCTGAGCTTAAGCGCATGGCGCTCTCTGCGGGTGTAACGGCGCTGTTCGGCATCACTGAACCCGCCATTTACGGTGTGGCTCTGCGTCTTAAACGACCTATGATTTGTGGCTGCCTGGCGGGCGCTGCCGGCGGCATGATCGCCGGGGCTTTCAACGCGGTTTCATGGAGTTACTGCATTCCCGGCATTGCCGTCCTGCCGGTGTTCTTTAAAGAGGGGCACATGACGCAGTTCCTCGGCTTCCTGGTATCCATATTCGTCGCCTTCATATTGGGCATGGTTTTCTCTTGGGTCGCGGGATTCAAAGAAAACAGCCAACCTGACGTTCGCTCTGTGCCGCAGCCTGGCACCCTCTGATAAATAGAGATACAGATTATGAATAAGCCATTTCCAGAAAATTTCATGTGGGGCGGTGCTGTTGCCGCTCATCAGGTCGAGGGAGCCTGGGATAAAGGCGGTAAAGGCCCGAGCATAGTCGATGTCCTGACCAGCGGGGCGCACGGTGTTGATCGCGTCATCACCGCCGACATTCAGGATGACTGCTTTTATGCCAATCACGAGGCATCAGACTTTTACCATCGCTATCCTGAGGATATCGCGCTGTTGGCAGAAATGGGCTTCCGCTGCTTCCGCACCTCAATTGCCTGGTCGCGTATTTTTCCACGCGGCGATGAAGCCGAGCCGAACGAAGAGGGGTTGCATTTTTACGATGCGCTATTCGATGAGCTGCTGAAATACGGGATTGAACCGGTAATTACGCTGTCCCATTTTGAGATGCCAAACTTCCTGGTAACCGAATATGGCGGCTGGAAAAATAGAAAAGTTTTGGAATTCTTTGTCCGCTTCAGCGCGGTGGTCATTAATCGTTTCCAGCACAAAGTAAAATACTGGATGACCTTCAACGAAATTAATAATCAGCGCAACTGGAAAACCCCGCTGTTTGGTTATTGCTGCTCGGGCGTTATTTTCACCCACGAGCCTAATCCTGAAGAGTGCATGTATCAGGTTCTGCACCATCAATTTGTGGCGAGTGCTCAAGTGGTGAAGTTGGGACATGAAATTAATCCTGCACTACAAATTGGATGCATGATCGCCATGGTGCCGCTCTATCCGTTTTCCTGTCATCCGGATGACGTGATGTATGCTCAGGAAGCGATGAGGGAGCGATTCCTATTCAGTGACGTGCACATGCGCGGTCATTATCCGGCTTATATTCTCAATGAATGGCAACGCAAGGGATACCACATTGCCATGGAAGCCGATGATGCGCAGATCCTACGGGAAGGCTGTGCCGATTATATCGGGCTGAGCTATTACATGAGTAATGCGGTCAGTAAAGAAAATGCCGGCAGCGGGACGGCGCTTTCAGGCTTTGAGGGCAGCGTACCGAATCCGCACGTTAAAGCTTCAGATTGGGGCTGGCAGATCGATCCGGTTGGGCTGCGTTACGTGCTGAATATTCTTTATGAGCGTTACGAAAAGCCGCTATTCGTGGTGGAAAACGGTTTTGGTGCCATCGACAAAATGGATGAAAAGGGCGAGATCAATGATGACTACCGCATCGATTATCTGCGGGCGCATATTGAACAGATGAAGAAAGCCGTGACCGAAGATGGCGTCGATCTTATGGGATATACCCCTTGGGGATGTATTGACTGCGTATCTTTCACTACCGGCCAATACAGCAAGCGCTATGGCTTTATTTACGTAAATAAAAACGATGATGGTAGCGGAGATTTTTCCCGCTTGAAGAAGAAGAGTTTTGACTGGTATCGCCGGGTCATCGCCAGCAACGGCGAAGAACTCTAGCGAAATATGTGCGACAGGGATGTCGCACATTGAGATCCTTATGGCTTCTCTCTTTCGTCTTCAACTGGAATCAGCGGTTCATCAATAGCGATGGATGAATTGGATTTCAGCAGCTGAATATCCAGAATCACGTAGGTCATGGTGGTGATGAACAGTGAAATCACGCTGCCAATCACGCCGCTGGTGGTGAACGTGAAATAGTTATACATCACCACCCAGGTCACACAAATAAACAGCGCTAGCGCAACGTTAATTGCCGATTGCGAATAATTCGTGGTGCGTGATCCCATTTCATTAATCTGCCGACTGAAATTCGCGCCGCTGTATTTCTCCAGCACAAATATTCCCTGTTCCCAGTTACGCAAGCGTCGAGCGCCGCTGCGAGTCAGAAATACGTACAGCAGCGAGACGAATAAACCAGAAAAAGCAATCAGTACCGGCACCGCTTCCAGCGCGTAAGCGAGGCTTTTATGGCTCGATGCCTGCGGCGTGAGATCAAGCGTTAACGACGCACCGAGTGCGGCATATAAAAATACAAACAGTAGCAGAAACAGCGCGTTGCGGCGCCAGTCGAGGTCGGCTTCGTGATTCTTCTGCTGTCGTGCGCTGTGTAGCGCCTGCTGCAATAACGTGGCATCGGTGGATGCGGTGTCAATACTCTCAATCTCTTCACCCAACAAACGGTGAATAAACGGCTGATCGGCCGGTTCGATGGTGATGCGCATAGATTTCTCGGTGACGTAACGATCAAAGGCGTCAGTGTAACGTAAATCGTCTGGCGCGCGCAGAATCTGCGAGTAAGCGCGCAAATTTTCATCTCTGCTTCGGCTCTTGTTGCGCGTTATTCATACAATGAATGGGCGGTTATTACTGACCGCGCAAATGACGACGGAGTAACGAGCTATGTCGTATGTTGATGGTTTTGTCGTAGCGGTGCCGGAAGCTAATAAGGAGGATTATCGTGCCATGGCGGCTAAAGCCGCGCCGCTGTTTAAAGAGTTTGGCGCCACGCGTGTTGTCGAGTGCTGGGCAGACGATGTTCCCGAAGGCACGCAGACCGATTTTTATCGCGCGGTAAAAGCCGAAGAGGGCGAAACGGTGGTGTTCAGCTGGATCGAATACCCATCGCAGGAAGTACGTGACGCCGCCAATGCCAAAATGATGTCCGATCCGCGCATGAAAGAGATGGGCGAGAATATGCCGTTCGATGGTAAGCGTATGATCTATGGTGGATTCGCGATTTTGCTGGAGGCGTAGTTGAGTATTTGCAACTGCAGTGAACCGTAGCGGCGCAATTTATTGCGCGGTAATTCGCGCCGCTACAAAATGTACGGTGATTTGATGCGGTACTTAATTGATCGGCCTTACGCGATTTATTGCGCTATTTTTTTAATCATTGTGTGTCTCTTACTTCTATTGTGTGCAATTAATTGCGCCGCTACGATAGGCGCTGGAATTATTCACCTTTCACAAGGAGTCACTATGCTGGATATCACGCACTTTCCGCTTTTCCTCGCATCCGTATTTCTGCTGTGTATTACACCGGGACCGGATTTAGCTTATGTCGTAGGACAAAGCGTAGCGAATGGACGACGTAGCGGTGTGATATCAGCGAGTGGCGTAGCGCTAGGAAGTTGCACGCATGCCATTGCCAGCGCCGTCGGTTTGACGGCGCTAATTACCGCTTCGCCACTGTTATTTACGGTGATTAAATATATCGGTGCGGCGTATTTAATTTATCTGGGCAGTAAGATGGTGTGGGGAACCTTTTTTAGCCGTGAAGAAGAGAAAACACCGCAGGCTGAAATTCCACGCTCTAATACGCGCAGCTTATTAATTCGCGGTTTTATTACATCGATTACCAATCCAAAAGTATTGCTGTTTTTCATCTCCTTCTTTCCACAATTCGTGGTAGTTGATGGCGATCATCATGCCAGCTCGTTTCTGTTGCTCGGCCTGACGTATGCGGTTGTGGGTTTAATGACTGACGTGATATTTGCTCTGGTTGCTGGCAGCGCGGCTAGCGCGGTGTCGCGCAATGTGATGTTGCAGAAATTGCTTGATCGTGTGGTGGGCATCACCTTTATCGGTTTAGGGGTACGCTTGGCGCTGACGCGTCGTTAACAAATCCATCTTAGGAACAACGGCCAGCGATTGGCGCTCGCGGATTATTCGGGTAACGTGGAATGCTTAACTTTGTTACCTACAAATAATTACCGCACGCTAAGTTGCAGGAGAGTCATTTCATGGCCGTTAATTCTAATATCGTCGGCATTGTCAGCGATGAGTTCATCAACCCCCACACCGTAAAGCTGCTTAATGAAGTCACGCGCCAGTTGAATGAGCGTGGTTTTATTACGCTGCTGCTGAATGCGAATTCCCGCGAAAGTTTTCAAAGCGCGCTGCGTAATGCGGCGCAACTTCCTGTTGGCGGCTTGGTTTTTCTGACTTCGCTGTTTAGCGATGAACTGAGTGTGGTGGCCGATATTCTGCCGCAGACGGCAACGGTTCATCTCAGCCACAGCGCCAGCGCGGATGCTAACGTTGTGATTGCGGATGGTTATGATGCAGGCGAAGAGATGGGATTGCTGTTGCTGTCGCAAGGTCATCAACGTTTCGGCTTTATGCACAGTCAGGAAAATAGCGCACCCGCGCGCCAGATGGACGGTTTTGTCGCTAGCCTGCAAGCTGAACAGAAAGAACTGAATATCGAGCTCTCTGCCAGTGGCAACGATCGCGAACTGGCTTATCAGGCAATGATGGCGTACTTGAAGAAAACGCGCGCTGCCGAGCGCATCAATGCGCTGTTTTGCGAAAGCGATGTGCTGGCGTTCGGCGCGTTACAAGCGGTGCGCGACTTCGCGCAAGGCGCACATGTTGCGGTGGTGGGTTTTGATGATGTCGATGAGGCGCGCGCGTCAACCTGGCATCTCACCAGTTGGGCGCAGCGACGGGATTTGCTGGTGGCCGAAGCGCTGAATCGTTTACTGGAAAACCGTGCCGATACCAGTAACGCCTGGCAGCAGGGCGAATTGCAGGTGCGCCATTCACATCACGGCAAACATGTGCCGGGCGAAATGTCGCAGTGCGGATGTGCGATTCGGCATTAATGGCCTGCAGCAGGAAGGAGAATCGGATGCTCTGGCTCATCGCCAAATACGCCATAACCGCTGGCATGGTGGTGCTGATATCTGAAGTGGCTAAGCGTAGCGATCGCCTTGGCGGGCTGATTGCCGCACTGCCTTTGGTTACGGTGCTGGTGCTGATCTGGATGAAGCTGGAAGGCCAAAGTCAGGCCAAAATTGCCAGTCACGCGTGGTACACCTTCTGGTATGTGGTGCCGACCTTGCCGATGTTTGTCGCCTTTCCATTTCTCTATCAACGCCTCGGATTCTGGCCGACGTTGATCGCGAGTTGCGTACTCACCATCTTGCTATTTCTGCTTTGGGCCACGCTGCTCAAGCGTTTTGGTATTGAGTTGATGTAAGTTTATTAGGATAACGCTTCACCAATATCCGATCTTGCAATGCATCCATCTGCATTTCAGGAATAAGCTAAGTCAGGAGGCTGCTCTCGGCGAAAGGCGATCCTTCCGGTCCAGTGTGGCGCGCGAAGAAAACAAGCGTGATGTGTTTACATTGAAAAACAAAAGGGCGAACGAGGATCAACCAGCATTCGCCCAACGTTTAGTGCTTGGTTCCATTACCTGAACCGTCACGATTGCGGAAAATATGCGTCACGTTATCGGTGTTTTTGATCGCTATTCCGCTCTGCTGCGGGGTTTCGATATGATTCATCACTTCCGACATCGCACGGCTCAGCGCTTGCTGGCGCGGCGGATCGCGTTCGATCGAAGCCATCACGCGCAATTTATCAAGCAGCGCGCGAGTAGAAACCGGGCCGGATTTTTTCAGCAACTGTAAAATCGCATCGCCCATGATGATGTCGGTGAGCCGTTCTTCATCACTTCTGTACATATATTCTCTCTGATTACCGCGGCAGACCTGCGGCAAATAACGAAGTGGATTCAGTCTAACCAGTAGCTGAATGAGGCGGAAACCACTTGGTTAATTCTCAGGCCAGCGGCGCCTGATTTAGGCTTCTCGTTCTACGGAAAACATCAGGCCGATTAATTGCTGATAGTGAATTTCCGCTTCAGTACCGCGTGCTTGCTCCATACGGCACAGCAGCTTGGTGCATAGTGTTTTACGGCTTAACGTCCGTCCTGAACGTAAGATTTCAACCACAATCTGCCCCAGCGTTTCCTGCTGCGAAGGCAAAGAGGCTTCTTTGAAGTAGCGTGCAATTGCTTCCGACGCTGTGGAAAAGTTACGATCCTGACGCATGGTTCCATCCTCAAGGTTGACGTATAACTTTAGCCATCAAACTTATACAAGTTTAATTAATATGTACAGGAATATGGCGAATCAGTTGCGTAGTCATTTGGCCAGAAGTGCTAATTTATTGTTAACAATCACTTAATGAACAGGTCAGGGAGGTTGAGTGTATTTCATACAATGCTCAGTGATGAAGGCTGTGCTTGAGTATATGTATTGCACTTAGTACAATAGGTTTTCATGCCAGGACAAGGAGAGTCCTCATTAAGAACGGAGGGAACACATGGCAATTTATGTCTTAAAGCCATTCGATAGAAACACCAAAGGTGACGATATCAATAGTGCAAAATTATGCAAAGCGGCGCTGGAAGTCATGGCAGGGATTTATGAAGCCAGTTTCGGCGGGGGAGTTTACAAGAAGCGCATTCCTTTAGTTGCTGGAAAAGTGGCGGGGCCCGGGCGGTTGTAGCCTTTAAAACTGAAAAACATCTTTTTTTCGTCAACGGCTATGCTAAATCCGCATTCAAAAGTAGTGGTCTAGAGATATCTGAATCTGATCTCGCTCTCTATAAGGAAGTGGCCAAACAACTGTTTGAAATGACATCAGAACAAGCAAAAGTAGCCATTAATACTGGCAAAATGCGTGAGGTAAAATGTGATGGTTAATCATCTGAAAGATTTACAAGAGATCGCCAAGGATTTTAATGAAATTGGCGTGCTCACCGATGAGCTAAAAGAAAAAATTGATTCTCGTGTGAGATTGCGTGAATTGCGCGCTTCGCTACCTGTCCTGCACATGATGTCGGGAGATGAAATAAATCAGTTACGTCAACGTTATAATCTGAGCCAGGCGATGCTGGCCGCCTACGTCGGCATGTCAGTGGGGACGGTAGTGAAGTGGGAACGAGAAGAGAAAAAACCTAACGGAGCAGCACTGCGATTGCTCAATCTTATCGAGCGAAAGGGGTTGGAAGTGCTGCAATAATGCCTGTCAGTTGAGGGTAAATCGGTCGCCATGAATGTCAGCGTGGCGAGATTTTATAGGGTGCGCATTCATGCGCACCTGAATATCACCGCAATTATTCCATCAGCCATCCGTCGATCGCGTCAGTGCTTCCCAGCGATCAATCTCCGCGCTGAATGATTCCATCTTCTGCCGCACCAATGCCAAAGCATCGCTGCCCAGCAACAGATGCGCGGGTGGATTGCCGCTTTCGATCACATCGAGCATCGCGCTGGCGGCTTTAAACGGATCGCCCAACTGTTTGCCACTCTTCTCTTCACGCGCCTGTCGAATCGGATCGAACAGCGCATCATAATCGGCGATGCTGCGTGCGCTGCGCACCATCGAACGCCCGGCCCAATCGGTGCGAAACGATCCGGGTGCGACGGCGGTCACATGAATATTGAACGGCGCCAGCTCTTTGCTTAGGGTTTCCGAAATCCCTTCCAGCGCAAACTTGCTGCCGCAGTAATAGCTGATGCCAGGCAGGGTGATAAAACCGCCCATCGAGGTGATGTTGAGAATGTGGCCCTGACGGCGCTGGCGCATGAAGGGCAGCAGCGCTTTAATCATCGCCACCGCGCCAAACACGTTGACGTCAAACTGGCGGCGCATCTCGTCCAGTGATGATTCCTCCATCACGCCTTCGTGACCGTAACCGGCGTTGTTCACCAGCACATCAATTGGGCCAACGCGGGTTTCAACATCGGCAATTACCGCCTCAATGGCGGCGAAATGGGTAACATCCAATTCATAGGCGAAGGCATTTTCCGCATGCAAATTTTCAAACTCGGCTTTTGCCGTAGCATTGCGCACCGTACCGACTACGCGATAGCCACGATTTAACGCAACCTGTGCCAGCGCGCGGCCAAATCCGCTGCTGACGCCAGTGATGAATAATGTTTTAACGTTGGACATTTGTGGTTTCTCCTCAAAAAGTAGAGGATGCATAATATTCTGGCGCTGAAACCGCCATAAGGCCTTATTTTGTGTAATGCTTGCCTAATATTATGAATGTGATGTTATCCGATGAAAGAAACGCTCCAGCAGCAAACCGTAAAACTGCTTAAAACGTTAGCGCCGCAGGAAGGTTACAACCTCACCGCGCTGCCGGACGTGCGCATCCTGCGTTCCGATCGGCCGCTGGCGCGCACGCCGGTGCTGTACGACCCGGGCATCGTGATTGTTTGTCAGGGATCGAAACGCGGCTTCTTTGGCGATCAGGTTTATCTCTACGATGAGCAGCACTATCTGGCGGTTGCGGTGCCGGTGCCTTTTACCATGGAAACCGCGGCATCGGCGGAACATCCGCTGCTGGCGATTTACCTGCATCTCGATTTCAGCGTGGCGACAGAATTGCTGTTGCAGCTGGAGCAGCAAGATGTGGCCCTTGAGAGCCAGGCGGCGCAGAGCATGATGTCGAGCCCAATGGACCAGACGCTGCGCGAGACGGTGTTGCGCTTTCTCACAACGCTAAATCATCCGCTGGATGCGAAGATGCTCGGCCCAGCGCTGGTGCGTGAACTCTATTACCGCGTGCTGACCGGTGCGCAGGGCAGCGCGCTGCGGGCGGCGTTAACCTTGCAAGGCCAATTTGGCAAAGTGGGCAAAGCGCTGAGCCACATTCACGCGCACTATGCGCAGCCGCTAACGCTGGGACAACTCGCGTCGCTGGCGGGCATGAGCGTGCCCACTTTTCACACCCATTTTAAAAGCATCACCAATCAGCCGCCGATGCAGTATGTGAAGTCGGTGCGATTGCATCAGGCGCGCATGTTGATGGTGCGTCAGGAAATGACCGCGGCGGCGGCCAGCCACGCGGTAGGTTATGAAAGCGCCTCGCAGTTTAATCGTGAGTTCAAACGCCTGTTCGGTTTACCGCCGGCCGAAGAGATCAAACGCATGCAGCGTAACTTTGCCGTGCCGCCGGCGCATCAGGCATCGACGTTCGTTTCATCGCATTAACGGCAGGTTATGCTATAAATGATAACGATTATCATTTTTGGCGTGAGGCAGAGGATGCAGGTAGCACAGGAAAACGCGATAAGCGCGGATTGTTGTATCGTTGGCGGCGGCCCGGCGGGATTAATGCTGGGCTATTTACTGGCGCGCGCGGGCTTACGCGCCGTGGTTATTGAAAAACACCCCGACTTCCTGCGCGATTTTCGTGGCGACACCATTCATCCCTCAACGCTGGAGATCATGCGCCAGCTGGGATTGCTCGATGAGCTGCTCACCTTGCCGCACCAGCGCGCGGAGAAGCTGCAGGCGGAAGTGGCGGGTGAAGAGATCACCATGGCCGATTTCTCACGTCTACCGGTTGAGTGCCGCTTTATCGCCTTTATGCCGCAGTGGGATTTCCTCAATTTTCTCGCTAAAAAAGCCGCCGAATTTCCGGGGTTTACCCTGCTGCAATCCACCGAATTTAATGACTTTATTTATGAAAATGGCGTAATCAGTGGCGTAAAAACGTTACAGGGTAACGAGCCTCACATCATTCGCACCGCTTTAGTGATAGGTGCGGATGGCCGCAATTCGCAGGTCAAAGCCAAAGCCGGATTAACCGGAAAAAGCTTTGGTGCGCCACGCGATGTATTGTGGTTTCGGCTTGAGAAACATCCCGACGATCCGCAACTCGGCATGGGTCATAAAGGACCGAAGCAAAACTTTATCGTCATTGATCGCGGTGATTACTGGCAGTGCGGCTACACCATTCAGAAAAATCAGTTAGACGAGTTAAAACTGGCGGGATTTGATGCGCTGAAAAGCACCATGGCGCAGGTGGCTCCGTTCGGTGCAGAGCGCATGGCGGAGGTCGATGAGTGGGACAAACTTAAGCTGTTGTCGATTCGCATTGACCGACTTGATCGCTGGATGAAACCTGGCGTACTTTGTATCGGCGATGCTGCGCATGCCATGTCGCCGATTGGCGGCGTGGGGGTTAACCTGGCGATTCAGGATGCGGTGGCCGCAGCCAATATGCTGACCAAACCGCTGCAGCAGGGCAATGTAGCCTTGCACGATCTGCAAAAAGTGCAGCAGCGCCGCCAGTTCCCAACCGTCGCCACCCAATTCCTGCAAATCAAAATGAGCAGCAACAAGCGCAAACGCAGCACACCAAGCAAAGTGCCGCAGATCATCAGCCGCTTTCCGCTCCTGCGCCATCTGTTTGGCCGCTTGATTGGCCTCGGCTTCCGCACCGAAAAGCCGCGTTATTTATAACCGGCAAAAAAAAGCCCGCTAAGCGCGGGCCAGGTAAAGGTTACCAATCTAAAATTCTCGTAGCAACGCATTGCTGTGTGTTGCGTCGCTATAATAGCAACAGATCGCCATCTGTGCAGGAAAGGATCAACGAGTTAATTTTGTTCTAAGGATAAGCATTATGCTTGCTGCACCCGCGTTGACCACCAGCACATCAGCGATCCCAGGCTGACCATCGCGGTGCCTTGCCAGAAGGCGACGGTCAAATGCGAGCGCAGAATAAAGGCGGCGAGAATCGAAGAGATGATCGGAATGAAGTAGGACCCGGCGGCCAAAAGGGTCACGTTGCCATGCAGTATGCCGACATTCCATGCGGCATAGCCAAAGCCCATTGCCATCGCAGCAAGCGCCAGACTGATGCAAACCTCAGCGGATAGCACAAACGGCGGCTGCGGCGAGAGCAAAAACTTCAGCCACAGCGTCAGCGCAGTCAGGATAAAGAACAGCGTTATCCCATTGTTGCCGTCAGCAATTTTTTTGGTTACCACACAGTACACCGCCCAGATAACCGCGCCGCTCAACGCCAGGCCGTAACTCAACGGATTAGCCATCACGTTATGGGTGATTTCGCTGAATGAAAAACCTTGGTCGCCGCCCAATACACGACAAATGCCGGCAACCGCCAGCAACAAACCCGGAACAATCAGCGGATGGGTTTTTTGTCGATTGACTATCACCGCGAAAACAATGGTCAAACTTGGCCACAGATAATTGACCATGCCAACTTCAATCGCCTGGCGACCGCTGTGGGTAAAGCCTAATGAGAGTGACAGGCAGAGTTCATAACAGACGAACAGCACGCTGCCGATAATCAAATAACTGCGCGGGAAAGCGCGCAGCTTTGGCAAGCCTACGGTGAAAATCAGCAAAATAGCGCTGGCGCTATAGATAAGCGCCGCGCCGCCCACCGGGCCGAATCCTTCGCTGACATTTTTAATCAGTCCTACAATCGCGCTCCACAGCAGAATGGCCAGCAAGCCAATCAGCGTCGCCTTCTTTTGAGGCATGACCCGCCACCTTATTTCGCAAATTCGGGCCAAAATCCTATCAAATCAAACGCGCTTTGTATTTGCTCGATTTACTGCTGCGATGCTGGTCGCCATTTATGGCGACCACACTCACTGAAACATTATTTACCACTTCATCTCGCCGGTATTCACTTTGGCGCTCAAATCCAATGAACTCTCTTCCGGCAGATGCGGATAAGCGGCTTTCATGGTCTCGATCACCTGCGCGGAACCTTTGTGCTGCTGCAGCGCTTTCTCAAAGGTTTGCAGATAGTTCAGGGTAAAGGTAACAGCCGCATCGCCCGCCGGGCGCTCGCCGAGGTAATGGCCCGGTATCACCTGCTTAGGTTGCAGCTTTTGCATCTCGCTCAGCACATTGCGCCACTGCTGACGAATAGCAGGCGTTTGCGTATCGGCGGTCCAGACGTGAATGCCGGAAGCCACGCCAGTGCCGCCGAGAATCGCTTTGTTCGCCGGGATCCATACGTAAGCCGCGTAATCATTGGCGTGACGCAGTTCCAGCGTTTCACCATCAATTTTAAACGTCGTTGCATGCGTAACCTGCGGAACATACAGCTGCTTTGGCGCGCCGTCCTTCATCTGCGGCCCCCAATATGCCAGCTTGGCGGCTTTACTGGCTTCGATGTGTTTTACCACCTCCGGCGTTGCCACGATCTTCACCTGCGGGAACGCTTTTACAATCGGTTCCAGACCAAAATAGAAATCAGGATCGCCGGAGGTAATAACAATCTGCGTCAGCTTCTTGCCGCTGGCTTTGATCATCTGCACCAGCTTCTCGCCGTCTTTGGTGCTGAACTGCGCATCAAACAGTATCGCTTCATGCGGACCAGAAACCAGCGTCGAAGAGACCGGGAAAATGCCGTTCTCCTGCGGGTTATACACGTCTAAATTAAGCGGCGCAGCGAAGGCCGGCAGGGCGGCAAAGGCCAATGCCAGCGTCAACGTTTTCATTTTCATCGAATTTTCCTTTATCCGGCACCTCGCCGTCTTTGAGGGCTTTATTGTAGAGAAATTGCTGGCTGGTAGAATTCCCGAAACTGGATATGATCAGTTTCATAAAACGATCAGATGGAGCTCACATGGACAGAGTCACGGCGGCAACGGTGTTTAACCGCATTTGCGAGCTGGGCAGCTTAAGTGCTGCGGCGCGTGCGCTGGATATTTCGCGGCCGATGGTCAGCCGCTATCTGGATGAAATGGAGAAGTGGGCCGGTGCACGTTTGCTGCACCGCTCATCGCGCAAACTGACCATTACGCCCGCTGGCGAGAAGATCCTCGAAAAATCGCGCGCGCTGGCGAGATTGGCTGAAGAGATTGCCGAGCAGGGCGCGGATAGCGAACCGCACGGCACCTTGCGCGTCGCCTGCGCGCACTCCACCGCCACGCATATTCTGGGCCCGATAATTCCGGCATTTCTCGCGCGTTTTCCGGCGGTGCGTATCGAACTGGAGATCAACAATCAACCGGTGAGTTTAATCGGCGAACGCATTGATGTGGCGGTGCGGATTACCGACGATCCCGAACCTGGCGCCATTGCCCGACGTTTAGGCGAATGTGTTTCGGTGGTGTGCGCCTCGCCTGGCTATCTGCAGGCGCGTGGTGCGCCGCAAACGCCTGCCGATCTCGTACAGCATAATTGCCTGCATTACAGCCATTTCGCCGGGCAGAGCTGGCAGTTTTCTGATGCGCAGGGCGAAACCCTCTCAGCGGCAGTGCACGGGAATTTCAGCGCCGGTATCTCGTCGGTGTTGTGTGATGCGGCGATTGCCGGTTGCGGTTTAGCGATGGTGCCGGAAATGGAGGCGCGTCACGCCCTCGACAATGGACAGCTACAAACCGTGCTGCCGGCTTATCAGCCAAAAACGCTGGCGATCTATGGCCTCTACATGTCACGCGAACGGCAACCGGCAGCGCTGCGGGCGTTTTTAGATGCGGTGCAGCAGCAGTTAACCGACTGAATTTCGACACGTATCTGTTTCAAAAGAAATTAGATTATTTTCAGTGTGTTATGCATGAGATCGTATCCTCAGAAAGCCGATTTCAGCCTGAAATCGCCAAATGAGTGGTGAAACTTTGCTCAGTTATGGTCGATGTAAAATGATGGCGCCTGACCGGTGACGCGACGGAACATGGTGGAGAAAGCGGAGCTGCTGTCATAGCCGAGCGAGAGCGCCACGTCGTTAACGGATTTGCCCGCCACCAGCCACGCCAGCGCCGTCACCACGCAGGCGCGCTGTCGCCAGGCGGAAAAAGACAAACCGGTCTGCTGCAGGAAATGGCGGCGGAAGGTGCTGGAACTCATAAACAGTGTGCTGGCCCAACGATCGGCCGGGTCGTGAATGGTTGGTGCTTGTAAGAAGTTCTGGCATTGCGCCAACAGCGCCGGATGTTGCGGCAGTGGAATATCGAATTCCTGTGCAGGCATCGCCGCAAGCTCCAGCAGCAGCAACTGCATCAGAGATTGATCGCGATCGGATGCGTATAACAGCGGTAAATCAACGGCTTCAATCAATAGCTGTCGCAGCAGCGGCGAGACGCTGATGACGCGACAGCGATCGCTTTCACGCAGAGTTGCCGCACAAATCGGTTCGATATACAGACTGCGCGTCGAGACACCCACAAACTTAACGCTATGCGCAGTGTTTGGCGGAATCCACACCGCATGCTGCGGCGGTACCACCCATTCGCCCGCCTGCGTTGCGACGTGCATCAAACCCGTTGCGCCATACAGCAGCTGCGCGCGACGATGGCGATGCTCTGGCAGCACAAATCTCTGCGCGTAGTCATTGCCCAGCGCCACCACGTCACGATCAATATGGTCGTATTCATCAATGTGGCTATTTCGCATCCCCGACATCCACCGCAAATTGACTGATTTGCAAGGGTAAATGAGCGCTGCACAAATGGGAAGTGGGCAGCTTGCTGCGTAAGCTACATTACTCTTTTCATGATGCAGAGAAAGGCGATGAGCGAGCTGTTAATAATTGGGCTGGCGGGTTTTGCTTCCGGCATAACCACGGTGCTGTTTGGTTTTGGCGGCGGTTTTGTCGTGGTGCCGTTTGTCTATCAATTGTTGTTGCAGCAGCCGTTACTGGCGGCTCAGGCGATGCATATCGCGGTGGCGACCTCGACCGCCGTGATGATTTTCAACGCCGGCTGGGCCAGTTATCAAAACTGGCGGGCTGGCAAATTGCATGATGTTCCTTTTTTGCCGCTAATTTGTTTTATCGCGCTCGGAGCGGTGATGGGATCGTGGCTGGCGGGCGTGATGAGCGACATTTGGGTGCGCAGGCTGTTTATGCTTTACATGATGGTGACTATCGCTGATTGCCTGCTGCGGAAAGGCTTCTTTAGCCGCACTGCACCGCGAAGGTTGTCACGGTTGACCGTCAGCGCGGGCGGCACAATGATTGGTGTGATCGCCGCCATGCTCGGCGTTGGCGGCAGCGTAATGACCGTGCCGCTGCTGCGGCGTCATGGTTATGCCATGCGCGACTGCGTCAGCGCGGCCAATCCGCTGTCGCTGCCGGTCGCCGTTTTTGGCGCGATAACTTACGCCATCAGCGGCTGGCAGCAGATTCCCGTCAGCGGTTATCTCGGCTTTATCAGCCTGAAGATATTGTTGCTGCTGGTGGTCGCCGGATTTTTAGGAATTCTGTTTGCCCGGCGCTGTATTCCGGCGGTGCCCGATGTCTGGCATGCGCGTGTCTATGTGCTGCTGTTGTGCATGGTGTTGTTGGCTATCGCGGTTTAAACCGTGGATTGGAAGCCATGCTGGTACAAGATGAGCTGCGCTGTGGCTGAAGAGATAAATGCCGCCACCAGATCCGGCCACGCCGCGCGCAAACTACCGGCTGTCAGAATATTTAGCATTGTCATGATAGTGCGTCCGATAAAAGCGCTGATACCAGCGATCAGCCTGCTGCTGCATGTCGATGTCGCGGAATTTTTCCGGATAGAGCTTTTTCGCCATCCACAGCTCTCCGAGGCCAATCGCTTCCGGCATCGGATAGCCCCACGCTTTGGCGTATTCCGGCATCAGCCACACCCGATGATTTTTCACCGCATCAATGGTTTGCCAGCGCGCATCCTGCTGGATCTCCTGCACCACGTTGGGATAGCGATCCTGCACGAAGATTACCTGCGGGTTCCACGCCACTACTTGTTCCATGCTGACCTGTTTGAAACCCTGCACGGTCGCGGCAGCGACATTCAATGCGCCCGCATGCGCCATCATCAAGCCAGTATATTTGCCCGAGCCGTAGGTGGTGAGGTCGGGATTCGCCATATAGGCGCGCACGCGCTGCTGCTCAGGCAGATTTTTCAGACGGTCGCTGACCATTTTGCGCCCGGCAAAGGCGGCATTAATCAGCGCCTGCGCCTGTTTTGGCTTGTTAACCACATTGCCAATCAGCGTAATGCCTTCCTTAATGCCGAGATCGTAAGCCTGATCTTCATTCTGCATACTGGGATTGATTTTGCCTTGCTGACCGGCGTCATCGTGACGCAGTGAAATCGCCAGCACCGGAATGCCCAGGGCAGAAATCTGGTCGATCATCTCTTTCGGCGCATAGTTGGTGACAAACACCACCTGCGGATGCAGTGCCACCAGCTTTTCGAGATCGACATGCGTCAAATCACCGAGCATCGCTTCGTGCGTCAGTTCCGGCACTAATTGCGCATAACCCTCACCTAACTGCTGTTTCCAATTCGCCAAAATCCCGACGATTTTATCGGTGGCGTTGATCTGCACTAGCAGGTTCAGAGTTTGGTGCTGCAGCACCACCACGCGATCAATCTTGTCCGGAATCTTCACCTGACGGCCAATTTGATCGGTGACGATGCGGCTGGCATAGCTATGCAACGAGGTAAAAGTGAGTAATCCCGCCAGAATAATCCGCTTAAAAGAGAGGTGCATAGAGGCTCCTGAATTCGATATGCACTGGAGTATATAGCGATTAAGTAAGCGGAGATATGGCTTTTTTTAACATCACAATGCTCAGTATCACTCGCACATTACTGCGTCGATCATCTTATCGATCACGCTGTTAATCACTTCCCGGTTGGGATTATCCAACGCCATCAAGGCTAAACCACTTTCGAAAGTCAGAATAAATTCAGCGACTTCTTCAGGAGATAATTTGCCTGAAAGGGTGTTGTTCTGCTGTGCAAGCTGCGCTTCCTCGATTATCCACGCTTTAAATGCATGGCGTTCGTTGAATAACTCAGCGCCTAACGATGAGGCTTCAGGGCGAAATGTGAGCGCGGAAAACACCAGCAAGCAGCCTGGCGGTTTACCTTCGCAGGAAAAAAGGTTAAATGCCGAAATCAGAAACTGCTTGATCTTGTTGCTAAAACTCAATTCTTCAGAGGAAAGAATCCCCTCTAAATCTGCCAGCCACGTCGCTTTGTAATGTTCAAGCGCAGCGATAAACATCCCTTCTTTATTACCAAAAGCCTGGTACAAGGTGGCGGGCTTAGTACCGGTTGCCTGGGTAAGATCGTTGAGTGAGGTGGCTTCATAACCTTTGTTAGCAAAGATCGAGAACATGATCGCCGCCAGCTCTTCTTTGGGTAACAAACGTGGTCTGCCTGATTTTTTGTTGACATTCATTGACATAACTCCCTTCCAACCTGAACTTTTTGATAGTTTCATCACATATTTTAGTGTTCACTAATAAAATGTGATGCGTTTGCTCTTCGGTTGCGTTATATATTTTAGCGAACACTAACAAAAGGTAGATACCATGAAAAGCGCAATCATCGCAGTTTTGCTTTTGATCCCATTTTTCTCTAACGCAGCTCAGGAACTCACGCGTAACAGCAGTGAAAATGTGGTGCGTACCGGCAGTATCAGCGTGCAGGGCGGGACGCACAGTGAACTGGTGACAAAACTGGTGGCGAAAGCCGAGATGACGGGCAGTGATTTTTATCGAGTGACCTATATCAACACGCGTCATCAGGGTCATGCCATCGCCACCTTATATGACAGCGTTGAGATGTAATCGACATCATAAACCATGACTTTATGCCAGCTCATTTCTTATTGAGCTGGCTGCATAAATCACTGGAGAGTTTATTATGACAACAGCTAATCAAGTCTGTACTTCACGAGTGGTCCATTTCCTCGCGAGCAAAGAACCGATGGTATTGCGATTATCGGTGATTATTATTTTCCTGGTTTTTGGTGTGGCGAAGTGGTTTGAATTCGAAGTTCAGGCGCTGGAACCCATATTTATAAAAACATGGCTGAGTATATTTCCCTACTTCCTCGGTCTCCATGGCAGCAGCTATTTCCTGGGCGTAGTAGAGATGACGACGGTTATTCTGCTCATCGCAGGCTTTAAACGTCCACTGTTAGGTATGATCGGCGCTGGATTGTTGATACTTACCGGGTTAGTTACCTTAAGTCTGTTACCGCAGTTAGGCGGACTCGATTCGTTTATTTTTAAAGATATTATGGTGGTGGCGATTGGTCTGACGTTACTGAAGCGCGATTTAATCCGTTGGAAAAACAACCTCTAACAGCTACTCTATAACGCGTGTTTACTCTCGGGCATTTAAGAGGCCTTTATGAATAATGTTTACGTGATACTGGCGATATCCATCGTCGCTGAGACGATTGCCACAACCATGATGAAGGCCTCGCAAGGATTCTCACGCCTTATTCCCAGCGTGGTTGTGGTAATAGGTTATGCCATTTCATTTTATGGATTATCTCAAGTGGTTAAACAGATGAATGTCGGCATTGCTTATTCTATCTGGGCCGGAATGGGTATATTTTTGGTGTCGGTCATGTCTTATTTTTTCTACAACCAGAAACTAGATTTCGCTGCAATGGCGGGCTTGATGTTAATCGGGTTAGGCATTGTGGTGATTCAGGTTTTCTCCAAAACCATTCTGCATTAATGAAGTAATAACAGGGAAGCACAGGCTTCCCTGTTAGCGTTAAGGAATAATGCGTGCCGCGCGTAACTGCGCAAACAGAGCAAAGAACATCTCATCCGTTGCCTGATAGCCGTTAAAACCCGCGCGCCGTATTTTACTGCCGTCACCAAACATGTCGTAATTCCAGCCAAAGACAAAATCGGCAAACTGCCCATCATTCAGCTGCAAGATATCTGGCTCTATCAGCTGATGTTCTATAGCGATGGTTTGCCATAGCGCGCGGTAATCCTGAAACAGCTGAGAAAACGACAGATTCACCGCCGGCGCGCTTTCCAGTTCAAACCAACGGGCAATCGCAGGCCACAGCTCACTCCAGCGCCATAAATCGCCGTTGTTAACGTTAAAAGCCTGATTGCGCGCGCCGGGCGCATTGGCCGCCCACAGCGTGGCCTGCGTGAGTAATCCCGCATCGGTATGATCGACCATGCTGTGCCAGGCGTGCGATGAACCGGGAAAACGTAGCGGTAAGCCCTGAGATTTACACAGCGATGCGTAGAGCGCGATGCTCAGCGCCAGGTTCATGGCATTACCGGGTACCGCGCTGCCGACCACACCGGGACGCAAGGCGTGCCAGTGCCAGCTTTTACCGCGCTGAAAGTCACTTAGCCAACGCAGCTGTTGCGCATTGAATTCGGCTCCCGCGACGCCGGGATCACTTTCGCGCGCGGGCGTTTTGAACGGTCCCAGATGCGCGCCATACACTTTGTATCCCTGCATCAAACTGACGCTGCGCAACTGCGCGCTTTTATCGATGTTAACCACCAGATTGCGCAGCATCGTCACGTTGGGTTCGACCATTTCACGCCAGTTGGCAGCATTCAGCCAGGCGCTGTAGAAAATATGCGTGACCTGATTGAGCGGGGCCAGCGCCTGTGCACTCTGCTGCGCATCCAGCAGATCGACATGGATGAAAGGGATATTCTGCGTTGAGATTGCAGGCTGGCGCGTCAGGCCGATCACCTGCCAATCCTGCTGACGCAGCGTTTTTACCAACTCACTGCCGACAATGCCGGTTGCGCCCGCGACCAGCGCGACGTGATGTGTTTGCGACATGATGATTCTCCTGTGAACAAAACAGGCACAGTGTTATCTATTATTTTTATTGCTGATATCCCACTATCCAGATGCCACTTATCAGAAAAATCATTAAATGAATAATAAACTCAATGCCATCAATACCTTCATTCGCGTGGCGGAAGCCGGATCGTTTTCGGCAGCAGCGCGCCTGAGCGGGATGAAGCAATCCGCCGTGAGCCAGCAAATCGCGGCGCTGGAGGAGGAACTTGGCATCGTGTTGTTGCACCGCACCACGCGTGCGATGAAATTGACAGAGCAGGGCGAGCGATACTTACAGCAGATGCAGCCGCTGCTGGCGGCGATGCAGGATGTTGAAAGCCAGTTGCGCCCGGCGCAGCAAGCGCTGCAAGGCAGCGTGCATATCCAATTACCCGGCGGATTAGGCCAGCGCTTGCTGCCGCCTTTGCTGGCGCTGCAACGCGCGAACCCAGAACTGCATCTGACCATCGCGCTCGACGATCGTGTGGCTGAACTGGTGAGTGAAGGCGTGGATATCGCGTTGCGCCTGAGTGAAACGCCGCCGGAGATGTTTCCGGCGAGATTACTGGCGCGTATTGATACGCCGCTGTTTGCTGCGCCTGAGCGGGTACGCGCAACACCGATTACCTCGCTGGCAGAGCTGGCCGCGCATCCGCATGTTCGCTTTAGCGGTATCGACAAACAGGCACCACTGCGCCTGATATCCAACCGGGAAACCGTCGCGCTAACCGTGAATACCGTGTTTCGCGCCAACAGCAGCGAAGGATTGCTGCAGGCGCTGCAGGCGGACATCGGCGTCGGCGGCATGCAGTTACCGCTGGTGCAGGAGGCATTAAAATCAGGTTCGCTGGTACGTATCTTGCCCCAATACCGTCTGCCAGACCGTTTTCTCTACGCGGTATTCCCCGATGCGCGCTTTATCCCGCGGCGCGTCAAACGTGTGGTGGAAGTGATCGAACAGGTTGTGGATGCGTTAATTCCTGCGGCTGATTAAGCCGCTCTCCATTGTGGCGCATGGCTGCGCCATTTTTGTGCTTCTTATCGAAACCGCTGCATTGTAAAGAAACATAAGTATTCGATCTTGTATCCAAGAGCGTATCCCATCTGGCCTGGCCGCTAGCGCCCTCGTTTATGGAATTTTCTGGCACGTAAACTGCAACGTTTCCGATAAGTGATAAATCGGGAGTATTCGCATGTTTGATGCACTGTTGGATGAAGATGCCACTACGCTGGCGGCGTTAATCCGCGGCGGAGACGTTTCGGCGCAGGAAGTGACGCAAGCCGCCATCAATCGCATGGAGCAGCGCGAGCCGCAGATTCAGGCGTTTTGTACCGCTACGCCACAGCTGGCGCTGCAACAGGCGGCCGCTGTTGATGCAAAACGCGCGCGCGGCGAAACGCTGGGGGCGCTGGCGGGCGTTCCGCTGGCGGTGAAAGACCTGATTTGTACCGCAGGCGTGAAAACCACTTCTGGATCGCATGCCTACGCTGATTTTGTCCCGGAAGAAGATGACATCACCGTTGAGCGCCTGCTGGCGGCCGATGCGGTGCTGCTGGGGAAAACCACCGCACCGGAGTTTGGCTATAGCGGCGTTGGGCACAATCCACTGTTTCCATCACCGCGTAATCCGTGGGATCTCTCTAAAACGCCGGGCGGATCGAGCGCCGGTTCCGGAGCGGCATTGGCGGCGCGCCTGTGTCCGATTGCGCTGGGCAGCGATGGCGGCGGTTCGGTAAGAATCCCCGCCGCGCACTGCGGCGTGTTTGGCCTGAAAGCGTCGATGGGGCGCGTACCCTTATGGCCGGGCTGTCGCGACGAGCGTTATCCCGGCGTTTCCAGCTGGGAGTCGCTGGAGCATATCGGCCCGATGACGCGTTCGGTGCGCGACAGCGCGCTGATGATGTCGGTGATGGCGGGGCCAGATATGCGCGATCGCCACTCGATTCCCTGCAACGACGTGGATTGGCTGGCCTCGCTGGAAAAACCGCTGAGCGGTCTGCGCATCGCTTTCAGCGCGGATTTCGGCTACAT